>Ga0209930_1000022_pt1 | contig 1039555 bp, 856 predicted proteins | sample ThiBiot_500_biof_2_FD_183948 | JGI IMG/M metagenome (GOLD analysis project Ga0209930, IMG submission 183948) | Wastewater bioreactor microbial communities from Cape Town, South Africa - Thiocy_cont_500_biof (SPAdes) | ecosystem: Engineered > Bioreactor > Thiocyanate-remediating >... | reverse complement strand
GCAACTGCCCCGCTGGCTAACCCACTACAATGAGGTCCATCCGCACAAGGCGCTAGGCTACCGATCACCCCGCGAGTACATCACCCAAACCCGCGAGGCCTCGTCAGGCAATTAGGGGGCAACGACAACGGCCGTTTTGCCGAGAGCCGGCTGAACACCGAACGCACAGCGACTTGAACCGGGTCGGACGTTGCCACTTCCATCGAATGCGATCACCCGCAGGCATAGCGTTCGATCTACACTAAAACCGCTATGCAGGTATCCACCCACCTCAAGCTCTTCGGCCGGGTAAATACGTCAGCCGGCACCGCCGGCCGCTGCCGCCCCATTTACTGCCGTTCAGCCAGTTGCTAGAGTTTTCAGAACCGGAGGGAGCGGCAAGCTATGCCGGCAACGCATTGCGATCGACCCGAACTCGTCTCGAGCCGCCTCCGATTTGATCGATGGAACCGTAACGACTTCGCACTTTTATATGAGTTGCATGCCGATCAGCGTATCCAGCGCGGCTACCCTTGGGGACCTGATGCGTGGACGGTCGAGAAAGTACAAGAGAAGCTTGAGGCGTTCATCTTTGAGCAGGAAGCGTCGGGCTTTTGTAAGTGGAAGCTGTCGTTAGAAGACGGCACCTTCGTTGGTCGCGCTGGCTGGTCCCGTTGGAGCAATGAAGAATTAGAAATCGGATATGCGATAAAGCCCGACTTCCAAGGGCGCGGCTACGCTCTGGAGGCGTCGAGAACCCTGATCGGTTGGGCGAATCAAAATAGAGCCGAACGACTAATCGGTTTTGCGCTCCTAAGCAACGCGGCATCTCGCCGCATATTAGAACGATCCGGAATGAGTTACGACTACGACGAGGAAGTGCACGGGGCGGTTCACGCTTTCTATTCTGTCCGTTAGAGAACGGCTGCTATCACGGCATTCGAAACTTAAATTTCCATTCTTCTTCCCACCCACAATCGGTCGCACCGCCTGGATACTGTCACGATTAATGGTGGTCGCTCTTCCCCGTTCTTTGCAGCCCGTTCCGGCAAGCTTCGCGCGACGCCGAATTATAGCCTCCGGCGATTTACCGGTTTCGCTGTCGCCCTCGCAGCCGATCGTCGCTCGCGGATGAAGGCAATTATCGCTGCCGTGTCGATACGATCTGCACTCGCACTCGCGCGCGATGGAGGGCGTGCGGCATTCGCTGTGCTCGCAAGAGCGTTGTCGTGAGCGTTTCCGACGCTTATGCCCGCGTCATGCCCCGCATCCTGGTGATCGAGGACGACATAGGCACCGCGCGCGAGATCGCCGCGGAACTGGCCGGGCATGGCCATGACGTGACGATCGCTCGCGACGGGGCGACCGGACTCGACCGCGCGACCCGCGAAGGGTTCGACGCGATCACGCTCGACCGCATGCTCCCCGCGGTCGACGGGCTCGAGGTGGTGCGCATCCTGCGCGAGCGCCGCATCACCACCCCCGTCCTGATGATCAGCGCGCTGAGCGACGTCGACGAGCGGATCGCCGGGCTTCGCGCCGGGGGCGACGATTATCTCATCAAACCCTTCGCCCCCAATGAGATGGCGATGCGTGTCGAGGTGCTGATCCGGCGTCATCACGATCGCGCGGATACGATGCTGCTGCGCGCCGGCGATATCGAGCTCGATCTGGTGCGGCGCACCGTGCATGTCGCGGGCGAGGCCGTCCGGCTGCTCCATATGGAATTTCGCCTGCTCGAATTCCTGATGCGCAACCGGGGCGAGGTGGTCAGCCGGCGGATCATCTTCGAGCAGGTGTGGGGCTATTATTTCGATCCCGGCGCCAATCTGATCAACGTCCATATCGCGCGGCTGCGCAAGAAGCTCGATCGCCCCGGCGCGCCTTCGGCGATCCAGACGATCAAAGGCGAAGGCTATCGGCTCGATGCTGGCTGAGCCGCTGCGCTTCGCGGATATCCGCCGCACCAGCGCCTTTCGCCTCACCGCTATGCTCGGCGCGACCTTCGCCGCGGGCATCGTGCTGCTCACCGGCACGATCTACCTCCTCACCGCCCGCGAACTGACCGACCGCAGCGACCGTATCCTCGCCGATCTTGCGGGGCGGATGCTCGCGGTCGCGCCGCAGGCACTCCCCGCGCGCGTCCAGCTCGAAACCGAACGCGCAGGGTCGGGGCTCAATTATTACGGTCTGCTCGGCAGCGACGGCGAACCGGTCGCGGGCATGCTCAGGATGCCGTCCTCGCTGCGTTACGACCAGCCGGCGGATATCGAGGACGCGGGCCACGGCATCGGCCCGATCCGGCTGCTCGCCAAACGCACCGACCGCGGCGAAACCCTGCTCGTCGGGCGCGACATCACCCAGATCCGCGATCTGCGCGTGCGGATGCTCGGGATATTGGTGTGGAGCGGCGTGGCAATAGCGATCGGGGTCGGGGCCACCGCGATCGGGCTCAGCCTCGGGCCGCTGCGCCGCGTGCGCGATCTGCAGGCGGCGAGCCGCGCGATTGCCGAAGGGCATCTCGAACGCCGCATGCCGCTCGCCGGGCGGAACGACGAACTCGATCAGTTCGCCGATACCGTCAACGCGATGGTCGAGGATGTCGGGCGCACGATCGCGCAGGTGAAGGGCGTGACCGATGCGATCGCACACGATCTGCGCACCCCGCTTACCCGCGTGCGCGCCAATCTCCACCGGATTGCGCAGGACGATGCGCTGGCGCCCGATCACCGCGCGCGGCTGACCCAGGCGGTCGACGATCTCGATACCGTGCTCGAGCGCTTCGCCGCATTGCTGCGCATTTCCGAACTCGAGGCGGGAAGCCGGCGTGCGGGGTTCGCGGCGGTCGATCTCGGCGCGATCGCGGCGAGCGTCGCCGACTTGTACGAGCCGCTCGCCGAGGACAGCGGCATCACGCTGTCGCTCGATTGCGATCCGCTGCCGCTTCACGGCGACGAGAAATTGCTGTTCGAAGCGGTCAGCAACCTCGTCGACAATGCGATCAAATTCGGCCGCGCGGGCGGGCATGTCCGCATCACCACCGGCGGCGATGCGGCGCGCTGGCACCTCGACGTGGCGGACGACGGACCGGGCATCGCCGCCGACGAGCGCGAGGCGGTGTTGCGCCGCTTCCACCGCGGCAGCAACGCCGCCAGCGCGCCGGGCTCCGGGCTGGGGCTCAGCGTGGTGTCCGCGATCCTCGGTGCGCACGGGCTGCGGCTCGATCTGCGCGACGCGCAACCGGGGCTGATCGCGCGCATCACCCCGGCCGAGTGAAATTCATTTCACTCGCCAAACCGCCGATTGAGGAGGATTAGGCCGCCCCGTCGGTGACGCCCGCTGGCACCCCCCTCGTCATGGCGTCACCGGCAACCTTTTCAGGTGAACGGGACGTTTCATGCTCCGGCTCGTCAAGATCGCGCTCAGCAAGCCCTATACCTTCGTCGTGCTGGCGATCCTGATCGTCCTGTTCGGCGGCGCGGCGGCGTTCCGTACCCCGACCGACATCTTTCCCGACATCAAGATCCCGGTGATCGCCGCGGTGTGGACCTATCGCGGCCTCCCGCCCGAGGACATGGCCGGGCGGGTCGTATATTATTACGAACGTTCGCTTTCTTCTTCGGTCAACGACATCGATCATATCGAGAGCCAGTCGCTCGCCGGGATCGCGGTGGTGAAGATCTTTTTCCGCCCGGGGGTCGATATCCGCACCGCGACCGCGCAGGTCACCGCCTTGTCGCAGACCGTGCTCAAGCAGATGCCGCCGGGCATCACCCCGCCGACGATCCTCAATTACAATGCCTCGACAGTGCCGATCCTGCAGCTCGCATTATCCGGCAAGGGATTGTCCGAGCAAAAGATTTTCGATCTTGGGCAGAATTTCATCCGTCCCGCTCTGGCCTCGGTGCAGGGCGCCGCGATCCCTTCGCCTTATGGCGGCAAGGAGCGGCAAATCCAGGTCGATCTCGATCCGGCGCAGCTCGCCGCGCATCGCCTGTCGGCGACCGACGTTGCGGCCGCGCTCGCCGCGCAGAACCAGATCGTCCCCGCCGGCACCGCCAAGATCGGGCAATATGAATATAACCTCAAGCTCAACAATAGCCCCTCGGCGATCGACGATCTCAACCGGCTGCCGATCAGAACAGTCGACGGCGCGACGGTGACGATCGGCGATGTCGCGCACGTTCGAGACGGATCGCCGCCGCAGCGCAATGCGGTGCGCGTCGACGGGGGCCGCGCGGTGCTGATGACGGTGCTCAAGAGCGGCTCGGCCTCGACGATCGCGATCGTCGATCAGGTGAAGGCGGTGCTGCCCAAATTGCGCGAAACCCTGCCGCCGACGCTCAAGATCGACCTGCTCGCCGATCAGTCGCTGTTCGTGAAGGCGGCGGTCTCCGGGGTGGTGCGCGAGGGCGCGATCGCCGCCGCGCTGACCAGCCTGATGATCCTGATGTTCCTTGGTTCGTGGCGCTCGACGGTGATCATCGCCGCGTCGATCCCGCTCGCCGTGCTCGCCGCGGTCGCCGGGCTCGCCGCGGCGGGGCAGACGCTCAACATCATGACCTTGGGCGGGCTCGCACTCGCGGTCGGCATCCTCGTCGACGATGCGACGGTGACGATCGAGAATATCAACTGGCATCTCGAACGAGGCAAATCCGTGCGCCAGGCGATCCTCGACGGCGCCGAGCAGATCGTCGGCCCGGCGTTCGTCTCCTTGCTGTGCATCTGCATCGCCTTCCTGCCGATGTTCTTCCTGCCGGGGGTCGCGGGTTTCCTGTTCGCGCCGATGGCGATGGCGGTGGTGTTCGCGATGATCGCCTCGTTCGTCCTGTCGCGCACGCTCGTCCCGACGATGGGCAATTACCTGCTGCGCGATCACGCCACCGCCCACACCGCCGAGGTGATGCTGAGCCACGACGCGCAGGCCGGGCGCCCGCAAACCCGCAATCCGTTCCGTCGTTTCCAGCACGCTTTCGAGACCCGCTTCGAGCATGTGCGCGGCTATTATGTCGAGGTGCTGGCCTTCGCACTGGCGCGCCGCAAGCCGTTCGTGATCGGCTTCATGGCGGTGGTGTTGCTGTCGTTCGCGCTCGCGCCGATGCTCGGGCGGACCTTCTTCCCGACGGTCGATTCGGGCCAGATCAACCTCCACGTCCGCGCGCCGGTCGGCACCCGGCTGGAGGAGACCGCGGCGCTGTTCGATCATATCGAGGATCGCATCCGCCAGATCGTCCCTCCCGATCAACTCGACGCGATCGTCGACAATATCGGCCTGCCGGTCAGCGGCATCAACCGCGCTTATTCGAACACCGGCGGGGTCGGCCCGCAGGACGGCGACATCATGATCACGCTGAAGGAAGGCCATGCGCCGACCGCCGGCTTCACCCGCACCTTGCGCCGCGCGCTGCCCGCCGCCTTCCCCGGCTCGACCTTCTCCTTCCTGCCCGCCGATATCGTCAGCCAGATTCTCAATTTCGGCGCCCCCGCCCCGATCGACGTGCAGATCGCCGGGCCGGACGTGAAGGGTGGCGCGGCCTATGCGCGGATGCTCGCCGCGCGGCTCGCGCGCGTCCCCGGCATCGCCGACGTCCGCGTGCAACAGGCGGACAATTATCCCGAGCTCGGCTTCGACGTCGATCGCGCGCAGGCCGATCGGCTGGGGATCACCGAGAATGACGTGACGCGCAACCTGTCGGTCGATCTCGCCGGCAGCTTCCAGATCGCGCCGACCTTCTGGCTCAACCCCAAGAACGGCGTTTCCTATCCGATCGTGGTGCAGGCGCCGCAATATCGCACCGAGAGCATGGCGCAGCTCACCAACCTGCCGGTCTCGGGCGCCAAGCCGGGGACGTTCCAGGTGCTCGGCGCACTCGGCACGCTGCATCGCGAGATCAGCCCGGCGGTGGTGTCGCATTATGCGGTGCAGCCGGTGTTCGACATCTATGCGACGACGCAGGGTCGCGATCTCGGCGCGGTGGCGGGGGACATCCAGAAGGTGCTCGATGCCACCCACGGCGCCCTGCCCAAGGGCGCGAAGGTCGCACTGCGCGGGCAGGTCGAGACGATGAACACCGCCTTCACCGGGCTGTTCATCGGGCTCGCCGGGGCGATCGTGCTGATCTACCTGCTCATCGTCGTCAATTTCCAGAGCTGGCTCGATCCGTTCGTGATCGTGACCGCGCTGCCCGCCGCGCTCGCCGGGATCGTATGGATGCTGTTCGCCACCCATACCCCGCTATCGGTACCGGCGCTGACCGGCGCGATCATGTGCATGGGCGTCGCCACCGCCAATTCGGTGCTGGTGGTGAGTTTCGCCCGTGAACGGCTCGCCGCCAGCGGCAATGCCTCGCGCGCCGCCGCCGAGGCCGGCGCGACCCGCTTCCGCCCGGTGCTGATGACCGCACTCGCGATGATCATCGGGATGGCGCCGATGGCACTCGGCCTCGGCGAGGGCGGGGAGCAGAATGCCCCGCTCGGCCGCGCGGTGATCGGTGGGCTGATCTGCGCGACGATCGCAACGCTCGTCTTCGTCCCCGTCGTCTTTGCGATGGTCCACGGCCGCAAGGAGCACGCGGCCGCCACGCCCGAACCTGTCGGAGAACCGATCCATGCATGATGTGACCATTCCGGCGGCGGCCCCGCGCGGGCTGAAGCGGGCGGGGATCGTCGCTGCACTGATCGCGGCCGGGGTGGTCGCTGCGGGGGTGGTGGCGCGCGGCCACGATGTCGACACCGCGACGCATGTCTCCGATGTGCAGTCGATCCCCACCGTCCATCTGATCACGGTGAAGGGCGACACCGCCGCCGATACGCTCGACCTTCCCGGCACGATGCAGGCGTGGAATGCGGCCAAGCTCTATGCGCGGGTTTCGGGCTATGTCCGTGGCTGGGCGAAGGATATCGGCGCCGAAGTAGCGGCGGGCACCCCGCTCGGCACGATCGACACCCCCGAGCTCGATCAGCAGATCAACGAGGCGCGCGCCGCCGTTGCCAGCGCGCGGGCGCATGCCGGGCTGGCGCGGAGCACCGCATTGCGCTGGAACGACCTGCTCACCACCGCATCGGTCTCCAAGCAGGAGGCCGACGAAAAGAACGGCGATCTTGCGGTCCGCCTCGCCGCGGTAAAGGAGGCGGAGGCCGCGCTCGGCCGGTTGCAGGCGATGAAGTCCTTCGCGGTGGTCCGCGCGCCCTTCGCCGGGGTGGTGACAGCGCGCAACGCCGATATCGGCGATCTCGTCGGCCCCGGCAGCGGCGGCACCCAACAGCCGATGTTCGCAGTCGCCGATACACGGCGGATCCGCGTCTATGTCAGCGTGCCGCAGGCCGATTCCGCCGCGATCCACCCCGGCATGGCAGCGACGCTGACCGTCCCCGCCTTCCCCGGCCGCAATTTCCCCGCGCATGTCACCGGCGCATCGGGCGCGGTCGATGCACAGAGCGGCGCCTTCCAGGTCGAGCTGCAGGCCGACAATCCCGGCAATCTCCTCAAGCCTGGCGGCTTTGCGCGCGTGGTATTCGACCTGCCGGGACAGGCCGGCGGGGTCGAGGTGCCGTCGGGCGTGCTCCTGTTCCGCGCCGGGGGCAGCGAGGTCGCGACGGTCGATGCGGGCGGGCATATCCGGCTGCGGCATGTCCAGATCGGGCTCGATCGCGGGCAGACGGTACAGATCCGCGCCGGGCTCTCCGCCGGAGAGAGGATCGTCGATAATCCGCCGGACTCGCTCGCCGAAGGCGAATTGGTCCGCGTCGGAGGTGCGCGTGGCTAAACGCAGGTTGACCGCGATCGTCGCCGCCTGCGCGATCGGCGGGTGCTCGATGGCGCCCGCCTACCACCCGCCCGTCATCGCGGCGCCGGCGCATTTCAAGGAAGATGCGACGTGGAAGCCGGCCGATCAGGCCGCGGCGCTCCCGACGCAATGGTGGCGCCTGCTCGGCGACGCCGAGCTCAATATGCTCGAACAACGCATCGACACCGCCAACCCCACGCTGGCGATCGCGCTGGCGCGTTACGATCGCGCACGCGCCGATCTGCGCGAGGCGCGCGCCGCCGGGCTACCGCATATCGGCGTCGGCGCCAATCTGACCAGCAACCGCCAGTCGGACAACCGCCCGTTGCGGGGTGCGCATCAGCCCGATCTCTATGGTGCTGAGACGATCGGCGGATCGATCGACTTCGACCCCGATCTGTGGGGCCGGGTGCGCAATTCGGTCGCCGCAGGCAAGGCCGAGGCGGAGGCGAGCCGCGATCTGATGGCCGATGTCCGGCTCAGCCTGCAGACCCAGCTCGCGCTGACCTATATCCGGCTGCGCGGGCAGGATCGCGAGCTGGCGCTGCTCCGCCAGACGGTCGCGGCCTATAACCAGGCGGATCAGCTGGTGCAGCGCCGCTTCACCGGCGGGATCGCCTCCGGGGTCGATACCGCGCGCGCCGGATCATTGCTGGAAGAGGCGCGCGCGCAGACCGAAGACGTCCGCGCCGCTCGCGCGCTCACCGAACATGCCATCGCCAGCCTGACCGGCAATCCCGCCTCGGCTTTCTCGCTGCCCGAAGCGGCGACGATATTCGCCCTGCCCGCGGTGCCGATCGGCCTGCCCTCCACCCTGCTCCAGCGCCGCCCGGATGTCGCCGCCGCCGAGCGCGAGATGGCGGCGGCCAATGCGCGGATCGGGGTGGCGAAGGCGGCCTTCTTCCCCGCGATCACCCTGGGTGGATCGGGAGGCTTCCAGAATACCGCGCTCGCCGGGCTGATCGCCGCGCCCAATCTCTTCTGGTCGATCGGGCCCAGCATCGCGCTCAGCCTGTTCGACGGCGGGAAACGCCATGCCCAGCTTGCGGCGGCACGTGCGGAATGGGCCGAGACGACCGCGCGCTATCGCGCGATATCGCTGGGTGCGTTCCAGGATGTCGAGGATCAGCTCGCCTTGCTCAACCACCTCGGCACCGAGCAGGCGGCGGAGGAAAGGGCAGCGGCCGACGCCGAACAGGCGCAGGCGATCGCGCTCAACCGCTATGTGAAGGGCGCGGCGACCTATCTCGACGTGGTGACGGCGCAGACGGCCGCGCTCAGGATGCGCGAAACCGCTTTGTCACTCGAAACGCGGCGGGTGCAGGCCGCGGTCGGGTTGATCCGCGCCACCGGCGGGGGGTGGTCCAGGCCGGCGACCGACCGACATAGCTGATCGGCCGCACGGCTCGCGGCCGTCAGACAACTCTACCCTGATTCCCGTCTGAAAGCGGCCTGGTCGTAGTCCACGTACAAGCCGTATTTCGGCGCAGAACCAGCCGCCCGCGCAGAACTGTAACGCCAGAAACGAACGCTCGCCCCTATCCGGAACGTGCCGTCCCCTAGTCCGCCGCTGATTGACTGACCCTGGTCGGGAACCGTGGCAATGAAACATGAGCATCACTGATAGCGCAATGCCTTCGGCATCAAGATTAGCCCCTTCGCCGCAGGGCCATCGTTTCTATCAACTCTGTCCATTGAATCGCGCGACGATCGCGGCTGCGATGGAAAGCGCGATCTCTGCCGGCCCGATCGCACCGATATCCAACCCCACCGGTGCATCGATACGGTCAAGCATAAGCGAAGATACCCCCGTTGCCGCCAGTCGCTCGCGCCGCGCCACGTGGCTGCGGCGGCTGCCGAGCGCGCCGACATAACCCGCGCCGGCAGCGAGCGCCGCGATCAGTGCCGGATCGTCGATCTTGGGATCGTGGCTCAGCGCGACGACGGCCGTCGCCGGGCCCGGGTGATAAGCGGCGACGGCATCATCCGGCCAGCGATCGTCGAGCGTCGTCTCGGGAAAACGTTCCTCGGTGAGAAACCTGCCGCGCGGATCGATCACCACCGTCGCGATGCCGAGCGACCGCGCCAGCGCGACCAGCGATTGCGCAATCTGCACCGCGCCGACGATCAGCAGCCGACGGGGTGCGTCATAACGATTGACGAACGCTTCGCCGGCCACAGGCTCGACGCTGCTTGTTCCGCTCGCAAGGTCGGTAAATATGTCCAGCGGACGCCCTTCGGCGCGCGCCGCGCCGATCTGCTCGAACAGGTCGGGCGGAAAGCCTTGCGCCGTTACCGGCTGCACCAGAACCGAGATCTGGCCGCCGCACGGCAGACCGACCTCCCACGCATTCGCGTCCGCCACCCCATAATGTTTTAGTTGGAACGGGGCGCCCGCGATCACCCGTGCGGCGGTATCGAGGATATCGCCCTCCACGCATCCGCCGGAAACCGATCCCTCGAACCGGCCATCGGCATGGACGAGCATATGGCTGCCGCGCGGGCGCGGGGCGGAGCCCCAGGTGGAGATAACCGTCGCCAGCGCCATCGGCGCGTCCTTCCATGCCCGGGCGGCGGCAAGAACAGCATCATTGTCGGCCATCAGATCGGCGGTAGCCCCTTGAGAAGTTTGTCCGGCGTGATCGGCATGTCGCGCACGCGCACGCCGCACGCATCGAAGACGGCATTGGCGACCGCGGCGCCCGCACCGGAAATGCCGAGCTCCCCGATCCCTTTCGCGCCGACCGGATTGGCGTGCCGGTCGACCTCCTCGACGAACCACGCCTCGATCTGCGGCACGTCGGCATTGGTGGGGATGTGATATTCGCCGAAATCGCGGTTGGCGATCGCGCCGGTGCGCGGGTCGATATGGAGCTCCTCATGCAAGGCGTAGCCGAGGCCCCAGATCATCCCGCCGATCGCCTGGCTGCGCGCCGTCTTGTGATTGAGGATACGCCCGCAATCGAACACGCCGAGCATCCGCTTCACGCGCACCTCGCCCGTCACCGCATTGACCCATGCCTCGCAGAATTGCGCGCCATGCGCAGCCTGGCTGAAGCGGCGGTTGTTCGCGCCGGGATGGATCGTGCCGATCGCGACAATTGGCGTATCGCCGACCAAGTCGCCCAGCGGCACGCGGCGATTGCCCGCGATGACGTGGCCGTCCTTGAGCGTCATTTCCTCCGGCGTCGCGCCCATCGCGGCGGCGAGCGAGCGCACGATATCGTCGCAGGCGAGCGCCACCGACGAGGCGGACGAGGCTGCGCCAAACGAGCCGCCCGATCCGGCGCCGGTCGGGAAATCGCTGTCGCCCAGCCGCACGTCGACCGATTCGACCGGCAGCCCCAGCGCCTCGCCCGCAACTTGCGCAAGGATCGTATAAGTTCCGGTGCCGAGATCGGTCATGTCGCTTTCGACTATCGCGCGGCCCTCGCCGGTCAGCGTCACGCGCGCGCTCGAATCCGCCAGAAAATTGACGCGCGCGGCGGTGGCGACACCGTGGCCGACGAGCCACTCGCCTTCGCGGCGCCGCTCGCGCCTGTCCCAGCCGAACCGGCGCGCGCCCTCGTCGAAACATTCGATCAGCCGGCGCGACGAGAAAGGGCGGCCGGTCGTCGGATCGCGCTCCGGCTCGTTGCGCCGGCGCAATTCGATCGGATCGAGCCCCAGTTCGCGCGCCAGCTCGTCCATCGCGCATTCCAGCGCGATCATGCCGACGGCCTCGCCCGGCGCACGGACCGGGCCATGCGCGACGAGATTCACCGGGGCCACGCGCGTCGTGAAACTGCGATGCTCGCCGCGATAGAGCGCGATCGCGCCGAGCGGCACCGGCTCGAACGAATTGGCGCCGACCTTCTGGCTGACAAGGCTATCCTGCCCATAGCCAATCAGCCGCCCTTGCGCGTCCGCCGCCAGCCGGATGCGCTGATAGGTGTCCGACCGGCCATAACAGGCGTGGAAGATCTGCGCCCGCGCAAGCGCGACCTTCACCGGCCGCCCCAGTCGTTTGGCCGCCACCGCCGCCAGCAGCGCATCCGCGCTGACATTCTTGCCGCCGAAACCCCCGCCGATGAACGGCGAGATCAGCCTGATATCCTCCGGCGCGATACCCAGCGAATTGGCAAGCACCGGCCGCGCCTGACGGAATATCTGCATCGAACAGCGCAACGTCAGCTTGTCGCCATGCCATTCGGCGATCGTGCCATGCGGTTCCATCGCGGCATGAACCTGACGCGGGGTGGAATAATCGACGTCCAGCGCCACCGCCGCCTCGGCCATCGCGCGATCGAGATCGCCCTTGACGATATTGGGGAGCAGCGCGCCTTCCGGCGGCCCGAAGGCATCGCCTTCGCCGTCGCGGGTCGCGAACACGCCGTCCTCCGTCGTACAGGTGACGATCACCGCGCGCGCCGCGGCACGCGCCGCCTCGAAGCTTTCCGCGATCGCGACGCCGACAATCTCGCCCCAGCTGTCGATCGTCCCGTCATAGGGCTGCACGCGATCCTGCCCGAATACCGGCGTCTGGCGGGGAAGCGCCTCATCCCCGGCATAGATTGCGAGCACGCCGGGCATGGCCTCGGCATTGGCGGTATCGAACGCCACGACACGCCCCTTGCCGACCGGTGCGGTGATCGCCACGCCCCACACCAGATGCTCGAGCCGATGCTCCAGCGCATAGCGGGCAGCGCCCGTCACCTTGGCGGGGCCGTCGATCCGGTCGAGCGGACGACCGAGGATGCCCTGCACCCCGCGATCGAGCGCGAGGCCGGCGTGCGCCTCGTCCATGCGATATTCGGTCATTGTGTCAAATCCCGAAGCGCGGCGATCAGCAGACGGCGCGCGAGCGGCATCTTGAAATCGTTGTGGCCGGATCCTCGCGCCTCGCCGAGCAATATGTCCGCCGCAGCGGCAAAGACTTCGACGCTCGGTTCCCGGCCGATCAGCGCGGCTTCCACTGCCGGATCGCGCCACGGTCGCGGCGCGAGGCCGCCGAAGGCCAGCGCCGCATGAGCGATCCGCCCGTCGGTCACCTTCACCAGCGCCGCGAGCGAGACCAGCGCAAAGGCATAAGAGGCGCGGTCGCGTACCTTGCGATAGAGGTGTCGCGCACCGGCGACCGGTGGCGGCAATTCGACATGGGTAATGAGTTCGCCGGGCTCGAGGACGGTTTCGATTTGCGGCGTGCTTCCCGGCAGGCGGTAGAAATCCGCGATCGGCAACCGCCGGCACACTCCGCCGGGCATGAGCGTGACGATAACCGCATTCAGCGCCTGCATCGCGACCGGCATGTCGCCGGGATGCGTGGCGATACAATCGTCGCTGGTCCCCAGCACGGCGTGGATACGGTTGAAGCCGCCGCGCGCGTCGCACCCAGCGCCCGGCGAACGCTTGTTGCAGCACGCGGCGGTGTCATAGAAATAATAGCAGCGGGTGCGCTGGAGCAGATTGCCGCCGGTCGTCGCCTTGTTGCGGAGCTGCCCGGAAGCACCAGCGAGCAGCGCGCGGCTCAGCACCTCGTAACGCTCGATCACGCGGCGGTCGGCGGCGAGATCGCTGTTCGGCACCAATGCGCCGATCGTCAGCCCGCCATCGGCGCGGTCCTCGATCCGCGCGAGATCGAGCCGGCTGATGTCGATCAGCCGCTCGGGGGTCTCCACCTCCAACCGCATCAGATCGATGAGATTGGTGCCACCGGCGATGAAGCGCCCGCCAGCCGCGACCGCTGCTTGCGGGCTATCCGCACGCGTGAAGTCGAACGCTCTCACGCCGCCTGCTCCGACTCGATCGACGCAGCGTGAGCCTCGCGGATCGCGTCGACGATATTGGGATAGGCCGAACAGCGGCAGAGATTGCCGCTCATCCGCTCGGAAATCTCGTCGTCATCGAATATCGGGCGCGCAAGATCGGCGGATGCGTGGCTCGGCCAGCCGCGCGCCACCTCGTCCAGCATCCCGACCGCGGAGCATATCTGGCCCGGTGTGCAATAGCCGCATTGATAGCCGTCGTGCCGGACGAACGCCGCCTGCATCGGATGGAGATCGTCGATCGTCCCGAGGCCCTCGATCGTCACGATCTCATCGTCCTGGTGCATCACCGCCAGCGTGAGACAGGCATTGATCCGCCGCCCGTTGACGAGAATGGTGCACGCCCCGCACTGGCCGTGATCGCACCCCTTCTTGCTTCCGGCGAGGCCGAGATGCTCGCGCAGCAGATCGAGCAACGATGTGCGGACGTCGATATCCGCATCATATTGCATCCCGTTGATCGTAAAGTGCATCGCGCCCTCCGTCCGCGACAGCATAACGCCGCTCGGCGGGTTGGTGTCCACATCTTATCTCTGCATCCGTCGGAGAATGCACTCGTCTCCGTCTCGAGGCGACTTTGTGAACGGAGCCCTGGCACACTGCCGTCGGACCGGATCAAGATGCGAGTCGCTGATAGCTGCCAGCAACCGAAATGGCGCAGCTGCTAGCTCGCGTGGAACGCGACAGCCTCGTCCAGCGCAAGCCGGATCCGGCCGATCGGCGGAGCAGTCTGGTATCACTGGCAGAAACGGCACAGGCCAAGTTGCCGAAAGGGCGGGCAATTCTTCAACAGGCTAACAGCGAGATGATGTCGGGCTTCACCAAGGCGGAAGTCGCCATGCTGATCAATCTCTTGCAGCGGGTGACGGCGAATGTCGAAGCCATGGAGCGATAGGCGCCGATTCTGGTTTTCAACAGCTGTTGCGAAAGTCGGGGGTAGTGAATTCAGGGCCCAAGTCGCCTAGAACCGCCGCACGCTAACCACAACAACTGAGGCTTCGCGACCCGCGAGACCAGTATTTTTCGAGGCCGCCTAGCTGACCTCAGCTCTGGCTATGACCACGCGCCATGTCGATCAGAGCCCTGAATGCGGCCGAGGAATTCCGTCTGTTCGGATAATAGAGACATAGAGGTGCCAGTGGCGGCGTCCATTCTTCCAGAACCCGAACGAGACGGCCTGCCTCGATGGCTTCGCGCACATCGGACTCCATGAAGGAGCCGATGCCGATGTGATCGAGCACCGCGATGCGGGAGAGGCTGGCTTCGTCCAGCGTGATCGGGCCTTGAACGTCGATTTGGACGGGCTGACCATCCTTCTCGAATTGCCAGGGCCTCGGATCGTGCTGCAGCCATCCACGGCTCCGAGTTCGTTATTGACGGTGGCACTGTTCCGACCGTCTGAAGCCCTGCCCCGACGTTCGCCCTTCGTGGCGAACGTGCGGAAGTAGCTCCAGGATTAGGCGTCGCAAATAGCAGCTTAGCCACCATTGAAGGCGAGCAATGTCCGCCGTCTGGACCCTAGCCTAGAGCGAGGTGAGCGAGGGCGGTTTCGGGATCGCGTCGAACAGGGTTGAACGACCGAGGTTGAGCGCGTCGCGGTCTCAAGTAACCTGATCCGGAAGTCGCCCGGTGTAGATTGACGCCGGCCGGATCGCCTCACCGGTGCGATATTGTTCGATCGAATGAGCAATCCAGCCGACGCACCGCCCCAGCACAAACATCGAATCCCGCTTATCTTCCATGAACTGACGTCCGGCAAACTCCGACACCAGCGCATAATCCGGATAAAGGCCCCGCGCATCCTCGACGATGGCGATAGCGCGCTTGAGACGTTTCAGGCCGATCGCGTCCCCCATCACGACATCGAGCTGATCGAGCAACGCCCGGGCACGCGGGTCACGGTGGCGGTAGGCGTCGTAGCCGAAGCCGGGTACCTGATCATCCCCCTTTAGCCGGGCGAGCATCACTTCGTCAGGATCGCCTTCACAGATATCGGTCAGCAACCGCGTGATGACATCGAACCGGCCAAGTTGCGTGCGCCGCCCCCCGACCAGCAACAGGCCGGCGGCAACCGACCTGTAGGGTGACACGCCAATGCCTGCAACGCTGCGGACGGCGTAGGTGCTGGGCTCGAAACCGTGATCCGCTGACAGAACGAGCATCCGCCGCACGAAATCCTGCCAGGCGGACGACAGGCCGAGGTGAGCGCCGACCTGCTCATGGATCGGTGCGGCAGATGGCGCGGGGACGCCGAGCTTGAGCGCGGTGAGGCTCCGCAACACATCGGCGCCGCTCGAGGCCATGCCGGCGGGCGAGAAATCGAACGACCGAGGGTTCGCGTCCTCGATCAACGGCAATGCAGCGGCAGCGCGCGCGGTGCCGCTTGACGTGCGCAACGTCGCCGCGACCTGCCGCATCGTCTCTGGAAATATGGGCAGACGATCGGTGAAAACCGCCGCCTCCGGCTGGTCCCACAATAGAGCCGCGACCTGTTCGAGGCTGTGGTGCTCGGCCAGTGCGACTGCGTCCATGCCGCGATAATAAAGCGCATCCGGCCCAATCAGCGAAATCGCCGATTCCGGCGGCGGCGCATTCTCGCGGCGCACGGGCGGTCTTCCTCGCGCCGTCTTCGCACGCTCGATGTCGGTGCGCCAATATAGCCGCTCCCGGCTGCCGGGAACCGCAACCGACCGAATACCGCGCCGGCTGACATAGGCATAGAGGGTCGTACGCGAGACGCCTAGGGCGTCTGCCGCTTCCTGCGCCGAAAGGTACATCTGGCCGTCCTCATCATGTACGGAAATCATCAAGATTGATTCCTTACCCATCCTATCGACAATATCGACGATAGCAGACGAATTGACGGAAATCGTCAACATGTGAGGGGAGGAGTAAATGCTGGTCAGCCGGAGTGCGTTGGCGATCGCCATTGTTTCGGGGACGTGGAGCGGCGTTGCGCGCGCTCAGGACACCGCACCGGCTCCTGCGGCAACCGCGCGAGCCGATACGCAGCCCGATATCGTCGTCACCGGCTCCCGCATTGCTCGGCGCGATACGACATCGCAGACTCCGATCGTCACCATCGGGCAGGAGGCGATCGCCTCTCGCGGGTCACCAACACTGGAGACGACGCTCAACCAGCTTCCGCAGTTCGCGCCGTCCGCGGGATCGGCATCGAGCTTCAACGCGCGCGGCGGGCAGGCTAATCTCAACCTGCGTGCACTGGGAAGCCAGCGGACGCTCGTGCTAGTCGATGGCCGCAGGCTCCAGCCGGCCAATCCGGACGGCTCGGCCGACCTCAACGTCCTACCCTCCGCGCTGATCGAGAGCGTGGAGACGATCACCGGCGGCGCTTCCGCAGTCTATGGTTCGGACGCGATCTCCGGCGTCGTCAATATCAAGCTCCGTCGACGTTTCGAGGGTGTCGAACTGGGCGGCCAGACGTCGATCACCGACAAGGGCGATGCGGCGACGCGTGAGCTTTCGATCACGGCGGGTACGAGTTTCGCCGGTGGGCGCGGCAACGTCACGCTGGCGGCCGTCTATTCGGCGCGCGACAGCCTGGGCTTCCGCGCACGTCCCTATCTCGACGATCAGGCGCTTTCGACCAACACGCCCAACGGCATCCTGCTGGTCAACGCCGCGAACCTGCCGAGCCAGGCAGCAGTCAACGCAATCTTCGCACGCTACGGCGCAGCGACGGGCAGCGTCTCCCGATCGACTGCCCTTAGCTTCAACGCGGACGGCACGATCTTCCGCGCGCAGAACAGCCTGCTTGGCTATAATGGCCCGACGACGGGTATCTACACCACCTACAACAACAGCCTTTATGCCGACACGGGTTATTTCAATTACGCGCAGGTGCCCCTTGAACGCTACACCGGCTACGGCCGCGCGGAATATGAGTTGGGCTCGTCGACCAAGATGTTCGTGCAGGGGCTCTACACCCGCTACGACGCCACGACTGCCGGGCCACCGCCCAATTCAAGCTCCACTTCCTCCATCCTGACGGTTCCCGTCACCAACCCCTTCATTCCGGCGGATCTTCAGGCATTGCTCGCCTCCCGCGCAAATCCGACGGCACCCTTCACGATCCAGAAGAGGTTCGACGTGCTGGGCGCGCGAACCGAGCATGACCGCTACGACGTCTATCAGATCACCGCCGGTGCCGATGGGAAGCTCGGTCTCGGCGATGTCGCGTGGAGCGCCTATGCGACGCTCGGCCGCACGCTCTACACCGCGCACGAGATCAATTATCCCAGCATAAGCGCAGTACAGAATCTGCTGAACGCGGCGGACGGCGGCAATGAATTGTGCTCGGGGGGCTTCAACCCGTTTGGCCCACAGCCGATCTCTGACGCGTGCCGCGCCTATATCGCGCGCAACGCCGAGAGCACGACCAGCCTGCGCCAGTTCGTCGTGGAGGGTACGTTGACCGGTAGCCTGTTCGCCCTGCCCGCGGGGAAGGTACGCTTCGCCGCCGGCGCAGATTATCGGCGCACCTCCTATGCCTTCACGCCGGACGCCGTGATCGCCTCGGGCGACCTCGCCAATTTCCTGCCGACCTCGTCATCGGGCGGGCATGACGCCGTGAAGGAGATCTATGGCGAGTTGCTGATTCCGGTGCTGGCCGATGTACCGATGTTCCGATCGCTCAACGTAGACCTCGGATATCGTTATTCCGACTATCGGATTTCGGGCGGCGCGAGCACCTACAAGGCCGATCTGGACTGGAAACCGATCGACGCGGTAATGGTCCGCGGCGGCTATGCTCGCGCGATCCGCGCACCGAGCGTCGGCGACATGTTCAGCGCGACGACGCTGGACTCAGCGTCGCTCGGTACGCTCGGGCCGATCCCCGGCGGCGACCCGTGCGATATCCGCAGCGGCTATCGCGCGGGGGGCTATGCCGGCGCAACGCAGGTGCGCAGCCTGTGCCTCGCGCAGGGCGTGCCCGCCAATCTGATCGACAGCTATATCAACGGCGCGACCCGCGCGCGGACGATCACAGCGGGCAATCTGGCGTTGAAACCGGAGACGGCGGACACCTTCTCGATCGGCATGGTGTTCGCGCCCGTCCATGCGAGCGGGCTGTTCCGACGATTCACACTGTCGGTCGATTATTACAACATCAAGATCAAGGACGCGCTCGGCAACATCAGCGGCCCGCTCGCTGTCCAGAGGTGCTTCAACGCCGACGGCAGCAATCCGACCTATGACCCGAACAACCAGTTCTGCCAGCTCATCAGCCGCGAATCCGCGACCGGGCAGATCGGCGGCATTTCGAACCCGCGCCTCAATCTCGGCGGCTACAGGACAGCGGGGATCGATATTGCCGCGAGCTGGCCGATCCCGCTGTCGGAATTGGGGCTGAAGAGCGGTACCGTCACGCTGGGCACGGACCTAAGCTATCTCGACAAATTCGAGATCCAGACGCTGCCGGGCGCAGCGTTCCTCGATTATGCGGGCACGATCCAGAACACGCAGATCGACCTGTTCTCTTCCGCCCGGCCACGCTGGAAAGCCACATCCTCGTTGCGTTATTCGGGCGAGGCTTTCGATCTCGGCTTACGCTGGCGCTACATCGGGCCGATGAACAATTCGGGCAATGTCGGCGTGGCCAAGCCGGCGCTGCCCCACACAGCCTCGGTTAGCTATTTCGACCTCGACTTCGGCGTAAAGGTAGCCGGCAATTTCGAGCTGCGCGGTGGCGTAACCAACCTGTTCGATCGCACGCCACCGATTTCGGTGCTGTCGCCGGTCGGCGCCTATACGATCGATCTCAACACCTATGACATCGTGGGACGGCGGATGTTCATCGGGTTCAAGGCGAAGTTCTGATGGCCGACGCCGCCCCCTCCACCACCATGCCGCGCGTCGGCAACGGCACACTGACGCTCTATTCGCTGGGCGCGGTGTCGTCGGGGATCAAGCTCAAGATCCTCGAGACCTTCCTGCTGATCTTCTACAATCAGGCGATCGGGCTGCCGCCGGCTGCGGTGTCCTCGGTAATCCTGATCGCCACGGTGTTCGATACCGTCACCGATCCGGTAGTCGGCTGGTACTCGGATCGCCTGCGCACCCCGCTGGGGCGGCGCCATCCGCTGATGTATGGTGCGGCGCTGCCGCTGGCGATCGCGTTCTTCCTGCTGTGGAACCCGCCGACATCGTTCGGGCACACCGCCACTTACGTGTGGATGATCGCCAGCTATCTGGTCGTCCGTTTCGGCTATTCGCTCTATGAGAACAGTTCCAAGGCGCTCGCCCCCGAGCTTGTGACCGATTATGACCGTCGCACCACGCTGGTGTCGCTGCGCATCTTCTTCCGCACGCTGGCGGGACTTGGGGCCACCGTGCTCGCCTATCAATATTTCCTGAAGGTGGCGCCGGATGGTACCGGCGGCGTAACGGATCGAAACGGCTATTTCGCCTTCGCCCTGTTCTGCTCGGTGGTGATCCTGGTGGTGATCCTGATTTCCGCACGGGCAACGCAGTGGATCGTCCCCTGGTTGTCGAAGCCCGCCCGTGACGGTGGCGGGCCGTGGCGCGCCTTCGGCGAGATGTTCGGCATGTTACGTAACCGTTCCGCCCTCGCGATTCTTTCGGTCGGGATGCTGGTGTCGATATCGAGCGGCGTGCGCAATGGGCTGGAACTTTATTTCGGCCTCTATTTCTGGGGTCTGAGCCAACATCAGCTTTCTGGGATCGCGACGATGACTGCGATCGCCACCTTTGCCGGCGCGGCGCTGGTGCCGGTGGTGGCGCGAAACATGGGCAAGCGCGAGGCGGCGCTCGCGGCTTTTACGCTCGCGGTGCTCTTCGCGGGCCTGCCGATCTTGCTGCGGCTGATCGGCCTGATGCCCGCCAACGGAACGATGGCGCTCTACGCCATTCTGATGGCCGATATCTTCGTCTCGAGCGTGCTCTACGTGATGACCGCCGTGCTGCTGAACTCGATGTTGGCGGATGTAACCGATGAACTGGCGGTCGCCACCGGCCGTCGTTCCGAAGGCTTGCTGTTCGCCGCGGATGGCTTCTTCACCAAGGCAGTATCGGGTTTCGGTGTGATGATCTCGGGCGGCCTGCTGGCGTTCATCGCTTTCCCGGCGCACGCGCACGCAGCGACGGTCCCGGCTGCAACCCTTTGGTGGCTCGGCGCTCTCTATCTACCGATCGTGATATTGGTGAACGCCGCCGCCATCGCGATGGTCTGGATGTTCCGCATCGATCGCCACCGGCACGAGGAAAACCTCCGCACCCTGGCCGAGGATGCTGCGAAACGGACCGCCGAGCCCGCTCCCTCCGCGCTTACCTGAGGACTGACATGCCATGCCCGCCTCTTCCGACCCCCGCCTTAGATTCCCGAAAGCGCAGATCGCCTACGCGGCAGACCCGCGCTTCTCTTATTGCCTCCATCTACCGACAGCGCTGCTGGAAGATCCCAAGGGGTTCCGCCTGCTGATCGCCGTCCACGGCTCCGCGCGCGGCTGCATGGCCTATCGCGACGCGCTCGCGCCATTCGCCGATCGCAACCGTTATGTCGTGCTTGCGCCCCTGTTCCCGGTCGGCGCGCTGGGGGACGGCAATCCTGACGGGTATAAATATATCGCGGAGGGCAGCATCCGCTATGATCGCATCCTGCTCGGCATGATTGCGGAGGTGGAAGCGTTGCTCGGCATTGCCTTCCCTCGTTTCGACCTGTTCGGCTTCTCCGGCGGCGGGCATTTTGCGCACCGCTTCTACTATCTGCATCCCGATCGGCTCGCATCCGTATCGGTCGGTGCGCCGGGAGGAGTCACGCTGATCGACGACAGCCGGGACTTTTGGATCGGCACGCGCGATTTCGCGCAGCGCTTTGGCGCGCCGCTCGATCTGGAGGCGATGCGCAAGGTGCCCTCGCAACTAATTATCGGCGAACTCGATACCGAGGAGTTCGTCTATCCGTCGGGCTTCGCCGCCCATTCGGCCGACATGGCATCGCTCGGGCGCAACCGGTTGGAGCGTAACGCCACCCTGCTCCGCAACTGGCTTGAGCACAGCATGCCCGCGGCGCAGACAATCGTCCCCGGCATCGCCCACGCCGGCCTGAGCGCAACCCCTGCGGTCGAACGCTTCCTCGAAAATCTTGTGAACCTGCAGGCACCAGCATGACCCGACTGACCAACACAGTGAACGTGATCGTGCCCGTGGGGGCGCTGGGCACCGGCGTACGCGCATCGAACCTGGAGGAGGGGCTGGCGCTTGGCGCAGACGCGATCGCATGTGACGCGGGTTCGACCGATAGCGGCCCCGCATATCTCGCCACCGCACAATCCAAATATTCGCGCGACGCGGTGAAGGCTGATCTGCGCCTGCTTATGCTCGCGCAGGCAAAAGCCCGGATACCGTTGCTGATCGGATCGTGCGGGACGAGCGGTGCCGACGCCGCGCTCGACTGGACCCGCGACATCGCGATCGAGATCGCCCGGGAGGAGGGTCTCTCGCCACGGATCGCCCTGCTCTATTCGGAGCAGCGGCCCGCCGACATGGCGGCTGCTGCCGCCGCCGGTGCGATCACGCCGCTCGCGCCAATGACGACGGTCGATCCGGCGATGTTCGCGGCGTGCGACCATATCGTCGCGCTGATGGGACCGGAGCCATATGTCGCCGCGATCGAGGCGGGTGCGGACATCGTGCTCGGCGGACGCACCACCGACACTGCTGTGCTCGCCGCGATCCCATTGATGAAGGGTGCGGATGTGGGCTCGGCCTGGCATGCAGCGAAGATCGCCGAGTGCGGCGGCTTGTGCACTCGCAACCCGCGCGAGGGCGGCGTGCTGATCCGCATCGGCACGGAAGCGTTCGAGATCGAGCCGCTCGACGCCGCCAACGTCTGCGATCCCTATTCGGCGTCGTCGCACATGCTCTACGAGAACAGCGACCCCTTCCATCTGGTCGAGCCCGGCGGAATCCTCGACGTGACGGAAGCACGCTATCGCGCCGTCGACGATCGCGTGGTGCAGGTGCGGGGCTCGCGCTTCGATCCGCGTCCTTATACGATGAAGCTGGAGGGCGCTGCGGGCGGCCCGTTCCAGACGATCATGCTGGTCGGTATCCAGGACCCGAAGGTCCTGGGCGAAATCGACCGCTTTCTCGCACAGATGCAGGAAATGATGACGGCCCGCATCTACGCCGTGCTCGGCAAGGCGATCGGCGATTTCAACATCTCGCTGCGCGCCTATGGCTGGAATGCGGTATCCGGCACGACGGTGGCCCCGCCCGCCACGCCACCGCGCGAGGTCGGGCTGCTGTTCGTCGCCACCGCGCGGACGCAGGACTTGGCCACGCTGATCGCCAAGACCTGCAATCCGCTGTTCTTCCACATGCCGCTCGATCGCGAGATGGAATTGCCGAGCTACGGCTTCCCCTTCTCCCCCGCCGAGATCGGGCGCGGGCGCGTGTTCGAGTTCAAGCTGAACCACGTCATCCGGGTCGATGATCCGATGGCGCTGGTACGCACCGTCATGATCGAAAGCGCGGAGTTCGCCGATGCCCAGGGTTAATGAGATCTGCCGATACATACGCTCGAAGAACGCCGGCCCGTTCTGGATTACGGTGGATCTGTTCTTCAAGGATCGGAGCTCGTTCGATCTTTATGCGCGGTCCGAGGCTCTTTCTGCCGGGCGGTTAGCCGGGATTTTCGGGGTACCGGAAGATTCGGTGAAATGGTTCGCTGTCCCCGATCTCAATGTCGTCAAATTCTCTTACCCGCGAACCGCGCCTCAGGGCGGCATGATCGAACGCGATATGCATGGCGGACAGCAATTCGCGCGCTTGCTGGAGATCGTGGCATAGCCACGAGTGTCGACGAAGCGCCCGTTGGCCCGGCCGCTTCTGGAAATCGGGTGAGGGTGATCGAACGACTGCTTTGAGGCGCATAGCGGCAACGCCGCCTCAGCTAGCCGCAGCGGCCGTTTTCGACTCATAGAAAGCCGCTCAATCAGCGTGCCGCACGCTGGGAACGAACGCGCCTTTCACCGCTCAGTCGCCAAAAGTCCGAAGCTTTTCGAGGCGAGCCTTTTGAACCGTCATCGCCATCTCAATCCGCACGCGTTCCACCGGATCGGTCTTGCCGAGATAATCCTCCAGCGCGCCGACATTCGCCTCGATCGCCGCCTCCAGTTCCAGGAAGAGCCCTTTACGATCCTCGGGCGTCAGGATCGCCCAGATGCCGGCCCGCAACCGGAAGGGATCGACGCCGATGCTCGTCGCCAGCACCGGATCGCACGCCCACTCCCTGAGCGCCTGTCGCCCTACCGCCGTGAGCGACAGGTGGCGCGTCGCTCTTCCCCCCTGCGCCGCGCTGGCCTGCAAAAGGCCGTCCTTCTCCAGGCGTCGCACCGCCGGATAGATAGCGCCGGCGCTTCCCTTCCATTCCAGCGAGAACGAATCCGCAAAGGCCTTCCGCACCTGAAATGCGGTTTGCTGCCCACGATGCTCGATCTCCGACAGGATCGCCCCTTCGAGTTCGCTGATCTTCCGCACCTGCACCACTTGCCTTCCACTTTTCCCGGCCTCATAGTACGAATCGTACTATGAGGCCGATCATGCGATTTCTTGCGATCCTGGGTAGCCTGCTCGCGGCGAGCACGACAGCGGCAAGCGCAGCCCAGGGGCTTCCCCCGTCATCCGTTTCGGTTGGCTCGGCGGCGCAAATGGAGGAGAAGCGCCTCCAGGACGCCAACAACCAGTCGGTCCAGGATGCGGTGCATGGCCGCTATCTCGATGCTTCGTTCGGCCTTCTTGCGCATCTCGGCATCGCATCCGCAGCCGATATCAAGGATCCGGACGTCTTCGATCAATGGGCGCAGGTCATGTCGTGCATGACCAGCACCCCCACCTTCAATCCCGTGAAGTCGGCCGATTTCCATGTGCCTGCCGAACAGATCGCCGATCTTCGTGCCGCGAAGGGGGTTTCGGCGATCCCGGAGATCGTGCGTCGCGCGCGGCGGACCAGCATCGTCATTCTCGACGAGAATCATCTCGATCCGCGCGGGCGCGCCTTCGGGCTGGAAGTCGCCCGCGCGCTACGCCCGCTCGGCTATACCGTTCTGGCGGTAGAGGCGTTGAAGCGCGACACCGACGACACGGCGTCGCGTGCCAAGATGGAAAAGCTATCTGCGGAGAAATACCCGCGTCGATCGAGCGGCTATTATCTCGACGATCCGATATTTGCCGATTTCCTCCGTCAATCGCTGGCGCTCGGCTATCGCCCCGTCTCCTACGAGATGATCCGCACGGACTATGCCGGTCTGGCAGAAAGCGCCCAGGGGCAGCGCGAACAGGATCAGGCCAACAACATCGTCCGGCGCGCGCTCAAGCAATATCCCGGCGCGAAGCTCCTGATCTATGCCGGCGAGCATCATGCTGCCGAACGGCCGATCGCGGCCGAGGGCGGCAAGGTCGTGATGATGGCCGAAAGGCTCAAACGTGCGACCGGCATCGATCCGCTGACGATCGATCAGGCAGGTCTGTCGTCGATCCCGATGAACCGGCCCGACGCGGATCTCTACGCCCTCGCCGAACCCAAAGCGCGCGCGGGGTCGGTGGTGCTGATGCGTCACGGCAAGCCCCTCACGGTCGGGCTGCTCGCGGGTTCGGTCGATTTGCAGGTCGTCCATCCCCGCACGACCTCCGTCGCCGGCCGGCCGGACTGGCTTGCAGCGATGGGGCGCAAGCCGGTAGCCGTTCCGCAATCGCTGCTGCCGACATCCGGAACACGGCTGGTCCAGGCATTTCTCGCGAGTGAAGCAGAGGACGCCATTCCCGTGGATCAAATAATAGTCACAGCTGGGCAGACGCCCGCTGTGCTCATGCTTCCCTCGGCCGCAGTCCGCTACGCCATCCAGGAACGCAGCGCGCGATAGCGCATAGCAGCCCGGCTGTCGCTGTGCCAAAAATCGACAGCCAGGTTTCTGGAAGGGATATCACAACCAGGGACGATCGGTTTTAGGCGCACTCCTGCCTGACTGCTAACACACAAATGAGGTTCGCCGTACGCCAGGTCTCTATGATAACGGACGACGAGCAAGCGAGACCCGATGGTGAAGAGTGCGGGGAATAGACAGCCGGGAAGTGGCCGCTCTATCGAGGCGCTGGCAGCGCGCTATGGCGGCGCTTTGCGCGCATATTTCGAACGCCGTTGCGGTGACCGCGCCGAGGCGGAAGATCTGACGCAGGATCTGCTCGCCTCGCTCGCGCGCCGCGCGGAACTGGAAAATATCCAGAATATCGAAGGCTATATATTCCGCGCCGCGAAAAATCTGCTCGCCCGCCGAAGGAGAGCCGCCGCGAGCCGCCCGCTGCTGCAATTCGAGGGCTCGGCGGACCCACTGGGCAAGCTGCGCGACGAATTGTCGCCCGAGGATATCGTGCTGGCGCAGGAGCGCATGCGGCTTTTCGTCAACGCGCTCGATGCCTTGCCCGAACGCGCACGGACGATATTCGTGCTCAACCGCTTCGAGGAGATGACCGGCCGCGAGATCGCGGACCGGCTCGGCCTTTCGCTCAGCCTCGTCGAAAAGGAGATGATCCGATCGATCCGCACCTTGCGGGAGGCGCTGCAATGAAGCCCCTATCGAACAATCAGGTGCCGGTCGATCCGCTCGAGGCGGCGGAATATTGGTCCGCCCGGCGTCGTTTGCAGTCGCTCGGCGCACGCGAGGAAGCGCAGTTTCAGGACTGGCTGGCGGCGCCCGAACATGCGCGCGCCTGGGCGCGCGTCGACGGTCTTGTTCAGGATATCGGGCAGTTCGCGGCGATGCCGGACATCATGGCGCTGCGTCAGGCGGCTCTGGCCGCGGCGCCGCGCGAAAGCGATATCGATCGGGCGCGCGTCGCGCGCTGGCGCAACCGCGGTCTGGCGGGACTGGCGGTGGCGATTTCAGCGATGATCGCCCTGTTCGCGATCCTCCCGGCGATCCGGGCGCTCGCACCGCAACAGGAGGTTGCGGCGACCGCGCATCGCCTTGCAACCAGGGTCGGCGAAAAGCGCGTGCTCAAGCTGCCCGACGGGTCGCTCGTCACGCTGGACACCAATTCGCTGGTCGAGGTGCGCTATACCCGGGGCCTGCGCGATGTCCGGCTGCTCGCCGGCCAGGCCTTCTTCAAGGTGGCGAAGAACCCGGCGCGCCCGTTCGTCGTCACCGCGGCCGATCGGCGCATCACCGCGGTGGGGACGGCGTTCGACGTCCGGCTTGGCGACAAGGGCGCGATGAGCGTGATGCTGGTCGAGGGGCGCGTGGTCGTCGAACCGACCCGCCGACCCGAAGGCGCGACGGGCGTGGACATCGCGGGCCGCGAGGAACTCGCGCCGGGCGAGCGGCTGGTCGTGCCCGCCAGGGGCGCGGCGCGGATCGTCGTCGCCGATGTCGAGCGGAGCACGAGCTGGCAGCGCGGCAAGCTGATCTTCCGCGACGAGCCGATGACCGACGCCATCGCGGAGCTCAACCGCTATACCGAGGTCAAGCTGGTCAGCGGCGATCCGCGGGTGCAATCGCTGCGCGTCAGCGGCGTCTTCAACGCGGGCGGCAACGAGAATTTCGTCGCGGCGATCACGCAATTCTATCCGGTCCGCGCGACGCGGCGCTCGCCCGGAGTGATCGAGCTCGAATGGCGGGCATCGGATTCGTAGAAATTTTTCCGGCGCGGCATGCGGTCGCGCCGAAACCGCGGCTCTTAGCTGATGACGGATCGTGATTGATCGCGGCCGCATTCAGGGAGCGGGTGATGTTTTCCTACAAGGCATGTTTCAGCAGCCTCGCGCTGGCCGGCGTATCGATCGGCTCGCTGGCGATCGCGATCCCGGCGGTCGCACAGGCGCAAAAGCGCTACGCGATCCCGGCGCAGGATCTCGCCGGCGCGCTTGAGCAGTTCGGGCGCCAGAGCGACAAGGAGATCCTGTTCGATCGCGGGCAGATTGCGGCGAGACGATCGAGCGCGGTGTCGGGCGTGTTTTCCGCCGAGGCGGCGCTACACGCATTGCTGAGCGGAACCGGCTTCATCGCGCGCGCCGCCAATCGCGACACCTTCGTCATCGAACGCGATACGCGCGCCGGCGTGGACGACGAAAAGCCGCCCGAGGATGTCATCGTCACCGCGCAAAAGCGCGACGAGCGGCTGATCGACGTGCCGGTGCCCGTGGCGGCGGTCAGCGCGGCGACGCTGGTCAACGCCAATCTGTCGCGTGTGCAGGATTATTATCAGCGCATCCCTGGGCTCAACCTGACGACATCGGGGAACGGCAACGAGACCTCCATCTCGATCCGCGGCATCACCACCGGCGCGGGGAGCAATCCCACGGTCGGCATCGTTGTCGACGACGTGCCGTTCGGCCCGTCGATCACCTTGTCGACCGTGCCCGATATCGATCCCAGCAACCTCTCGCGGATCGAGGTCTTGCGTGGGCCGCAGGGCTCGCTTTACGGCGCGAGCAGCATGGGCGGGCTGATCAAGTTCGTCACCCCCGAGCCGTCGACCGCCGGCATCAACGGGATGATCCAGGCCGGGCTGGCGGGGGTCGATTCCGGCAAGGATGTCGGATTTTCGGTGCGCGGCAACGTCAACGTGCCGCTCGGCGATACGCTCGCGGTGCGCGCCTCGGCATTCTACCGGCGCGATCCCGGCTATATCGACAATGTCGCGACCGGCGCGCGCGACGTCAACGAGATCCGCAGCAAGGGCGGCTATGCCAGCCTGTTGTGGACCCCGTCGTCGACTTTCTCGGTACGGCTCGGCGCGCTGGTGCAGCGTGCGCGGCGCGGCGGCACCGACGAGGCCGACCTGAGCATCGATCCCGACGGGCTGCTTGATAAGGGTCTGCCCTTCACCGGCATCTCCGAGCAGCGCGCCGAAGTCTATAGCGCGGTCATCAAGGCGCGTGTCGGCACGGTCGATGTGACCTCGATCAGCGCATATAATTACAGCGATACGATCAGCCGGCTCGACGCGACGCCGTTGCTCGGCGGGGTCTATGCCGATCTGTCGGACGCGCTGTTTGGCACGCCGTCGACCTATCTGCCCTATTCGCTGCGCACCAAGGCCTATACGCAGGAATTGCGCATCAACGTACCGATCACCGATGGCATCAAATGGCTGATCGGCGGGCTGATCGATTACGAGGATCTGGTGTTCGTCAATGCGATCGAGGCCTTCGACACCGCCACCGGCAATTCGATCGGCACCGTCAACAACACCACGATCACGCAGAAATATCGCAATTACGCGTTGTTCTCCAATCTCGATCTGGCCCTGTCGGACCGGTTCAGCATCCAGATCGGCGGGCGGTTCAGCACCAACCGGCAGAGATCGCGGACGATGCGCAACGGCGCGCTGACCGGCGGTAGCACGATCGATTCGGGCTATCTCAGGTCGAAGGAATCGCCCTTCACCTTCTCGGTCGCGCCGCAATGGAAGATCCGGCCCAATCTGATGGTCTATGCCCGCGTCGCCTCGGGCTATCGCCCGGGCGGCCCCAATATCAACTGCGGCAGGCCGTTCGTCGCCTGCACCTACGGGTCGGATCGCACGGTCAATTACGAACTCGGGCTGAAGGGGGACTTTTTCGACCGCCTCGTCAGCATCGATGCCTCGGCCTATCTGATCGACTGGGACGACATCCAGACTTTGGTCGCGACGCCCAACGGGCGCTCGGGCTATACCGCGAACGGCGGCACCGCGCGCAGCCAGGGCGTCGAGCTTTCGATGACGCTCCGCCCGTCGCGCGCGACGACGATCGAGGGCTGGGTCGCCTATAATGACAGCAAATTGACCGAGGATTTCCCCGCGGCGGCGCGGCTGGCAGCGTTCAAGGGCGATCGCCTCCCCTATAGCGCGCGGTGGAGCGGCAATATCAGCGCCAATCACACGATCGCGCTCAGCGACACGACCGATGCGTTCTTCGGCGGGAATCTGAGCTATGTCGGCAAGCGCATCGGGACGTTCCAGCCCGATCCGTTGCGCGCGGTGTTCCCGAGCTATTGGCAATTCGATCTCACCGCCGGGCTCAAGTGGAACAACGGCTGGCGGTTCAACGCCTTCGTCAACAATCTGACCAACGAGCGCGGCATTTTGCGCGCCGGCGCGGATTCCAATATCCCGACCGCGGTGACCTATATCCGCCCGCGCAGCTTCGGCGTCGCCGTGTCGAAATCCTTCTGATTTCGGCAGGGACACAGCAGATGCGATCGTTAGCGTTGATCGGGACCGGCCTCTTGCTGCTGACGGCGGGATCGGCGGGGGCCGCGAAGGCCCCCGCGGCAAGGGCGGAAAAAGCGCCGGCCGAGGTGTCGGTTCCGAACAGTCACCGGATCCGCTTCACCTCGTCGATCAACGGCCGCGACTATTTGATTTCGGTCGCCGTCCCGCTGGTCCCGCCCCCGGCGCAGGGCTATCCGGTTCTTTACCTGTTCGATCCCCATTTCATGTTCGGTACGGCGGTCGACGCGGCTCGGATGAGCGCTCCCGAGGTGATGGTGGTCGGCGTCGGCTACCCGCTCGACGACGCCGATTTCGTGTCGCGCACGGTGAATGCGGTGAAAGACCGGCTGCCCGACGCCTTTCGCGAGATGCCGCAGCAGACATTGGCGATCTGGGCGCTGCGCACCCACGATCTGACCTTGCCCGCCACCGCCGAAGATCGACGCCGCGGGACCGCCGCCGGGGTTGCCGCGCTTGCCGCGAGCCTGTCCGGCGGGCTCGACACATTTCTCGATGTCGTCGATCGCGAGGTGAAACCGCGCGTCGCGGCGGTCGCGCCGGTCGATGCGTCGCGCGCCGCATTGTTCGGTCATTCGCTCGGCGGGCTCGCGGTGCTGCACGCGCTTTTCACGCGGCCGGAATCGTTCGGCCACTTCATTGCCGCCAGCCCGTCGATCTGGGCCGCCCCGGCGCTGTGGACCGAGGAGACGGCATTCGGTCAACGGATCGCAAGCGCGCCGCACGCGCCGGCGGTGATGCTGGCGGTCGGCGGCCGCGAACAGGATCGCGTCGGCGCAAGCTCGAAGATGATCGACAATATGCGCGAAATGGCGCGACGGCTGCGCGCGATCGAGCGCGCCGGGCCGCCGATGCAGGTCGTGGACGTGGTCTTCGCCGATGAGGACCACGGCAGTGTGCAACAGGCGTCGGTCAGCCGCGCGATCGATTTCGCATTCCGCGGTGCGCGACGATGATCGTGCGCCATCCCGATCCCAACCGTCCGCTGTTGGAAGTGACCTCATGAGAAACGTTTTTGTGCTTTTCTGCGCCTCCACGGTCGCGACCATCGCGGTCGCGCCCGCAGCTTATGCCGCCGACGACGCCGCGATCGCCGCGCAGATCGACCAGAGCGCGCGCGAGGCGATCGCCGCCGGCGAAGCGCCGGGCCTGCAGGTCGCGGTCTATAAGAACGGTAAGCCGCTGCTGGTGAAAAGCTACGGATCGGCTGATCTGGAGCTCAACGCGCCGGTGACCGACGACAGCGTCTTTCGCATCGGATCGCTGACGAAGCAGTTCACCACCGCCGCCCTGCTGAAATTGCAGGAGGAAGGGAAATTGTCGCTCGACGACCGGCTGTCGAAATATTTCCCCGATTTTCCGCGGGCGGGCGACATCACCTTGCTCGAAATGCTCCACCACACCTCCGGCCTGCACAATTACACCGACGAGCCGGATGCCTTCACCCGGCTCGGCCCCGTCACGCAGACGCCGGAGGACATGCTGCGTTATTTCAAGACCATGCCCAAGCTGCTTGACTTCGAGCCGGGCACGAACTGGAACTATAGCAACACCGCTTATTATATCTTGGGTCTCGTCGTGGAGAAGGTCGAGCGCCGGCCGCTCGCCGCGGTGTTCAAGGAGCGGTTCTTCGCCAGGCTCGACATGCAGCATACCGCGCTGGACGACGAAGCCGAAATCGTCCCCGGCCGCGTCGAAGGCTATGCCTCGACCGGCCCCGGCAAGTTCGCCAACGCGCCGTTCATTTCGATGACCGTGCCGGGCGGTGCGGGCGCGATGCGGTCGTCGGCCACCGATCTGGTGCGCTGGAATGCCGCCTTGTTCGGCGGGAAGGTGCTGAGCCCGGCGTCCTTCCAGGCGATGATCGCGCCGGGCCGGCTCAAAGACGGCGAGAAAAGCGGCGCGGCGATCGCCAAGGCCTCAGGCAAGCCGCGCGGTGACTATGGCATGGGTCTGTTCATCGACGATCTGGGCGGCCATCCGAAGATCAGCCACGGCGGCGGGATCAACGGCTTCAACAGTTCGCTGAGCGAATTCCCCAGGGATCATATCAGCGTGGCGGTGCTGGCCAACACAATTGGCAAGGGTGTCGGCGCGGGAAAAATCGCCCAGCGGATCGAGCGCATCGTCCTGGAATTACCATCGGAGAGTAAGTGAACTGCATCAGATGGGCTAGCCCAATCAGGGGCGGTGATCCAACGCCGAGGGAGGAGCCGCCCGAAAGGCCCGTCTCCGATGTAAGCAAGCGGCAGGTTTCAGGGACCGCAATTTTGCTCGTGCACGGCAGGTATGAGGCGCGTTCCTGCCGGAAATTCGTGATCAGAGATCATGACGCGGATCGGCGTCGCTGGGACGATGTGTTCCGTGGGATCTGCGCCGGATTGGACACCGGTAGCAAGGTGAAGATACATGTCCGCCAGCAACAGCGAGACTTCGTCTTGTTCGGTATTTCGCGCGGACGATATGCCGAGTTGCTGCGCGAAGGCGTCAAATTGGCTTCCGACCGCCACAACTGCACCTGGCCCGAATTCTATGTCGATCCCGACGATAGCGTGCTCAAGGATCGGATCTGGTTCTGGCGCGTCCAGAGCGACATGGCTCCCGCACGCAGGAATCAACTGCTCGGCGAGGGCGGCAATGACACGCCAAACAAATATCCGCGTCATCCCCTGGCGAAATGTCAGAAACGCGTGAGTCCGAAATCCGCGTTCGACGACCGCATGCCAAAGCGTAAGAACATTGATCCTGCTGTAACGCCTTTCCGACACAGCATTATAGGGCATACCGAGCCCGGCCCGCACTGTTCAAGGCCGAACCCAGCGAAGGCCTCCGGCTTCGAGCTCAGCGATAATCCGCGCAATGTTCTACACATAGTGATTGGTCGACTGCCCTGACGGCCGCCGGCCTGTGGCTGGTATGCCATTGCCACTCTCCGTGAACGGGCCGGCAGCGAGCCTCTCTCGCCCCCCTTAACCCGTCACGGCGGAGCCGGCCATTCCCTCCCTCTGAAGCGGGCCGTCCTCGGGCGACCGCTGTACAAAATCGGGCGTAGCAAAGCACATGCAGCGGTGCCCCCAGACCTCTATCACCACAATGCCGGGCGCCTGTGTCGCCGATATTTCCTCGAGCGTGGCGCGAGACACCGTCGGGTTAAGGAGCGGCTGCGCCTCGTCTCGGGCGATTCGTGCTGCTACCGACGACTGCTTTCAAACAGGCTGGGTGCCGCCCGCCGGTCCATTTCCGGAGGATCGGATCGCTACCGCTCATGAGAGGCCCGCTCAGGGCGTGACAATATCGCCAGAAACAGTGACGCGCTCGAGTATCCTGTCGGCCGGCCAATAGTCCCCGACCGCGTAATGCTGCGTCGACCGGTTGTCCCAGATGCCGATTGCGTGAGGCGTCCACCGGAACCGGACCTGATATTCAGGCACCTTGATGCGGTCGAAAAGGGTTCGGAGCAGGCGGTCGCTATCCTGGTCGCTCACGCCCAGAATGCGCGTCGTAAAAGTGTAATTGACGTACAATATCTTCTCGCCGGTCTCCGGGTGCGTGCGGACGACCGGGTGCCGCACCGGCGGAAAATCACGCGCAAGCTGGGCGCGCTTCTCCTCGGTGACGCGCCCGCCAAAACTGCGGACGATGTCGTGCTCGGCGTCGAGATTCTCGATCCGCTCCTTGACCGCGATCGGCAGGCCCTCGTACGCCGCCGCTGCGTCCGACCAGATCGTGTCGCCGCCCAGCGGAGGCAACAGCCGCGCGCGCAGGATCGAGGCGATTGACGGGCGCTCGCGAAACGTCACGTCGGTATGCCACTTGTTCGCCGCCTTGAACGGGATTAGCGACTCTTCGGTCAGCTTCACACCCTCGACGCCCTGGATGATGAGTATTTCGGGATGTCCCTCGACATGGGGAATCACCGGGTGCCCTTCGAGCTCGCCAAACAGCCGACCGAGCCGCAAATGGCTCTCGTAACTGATATCCTGATCGCGGAAGAAGATGACCTTCCGCGTCAGCCATGCCTCGCGAATGATCTCCACGTCAGCGCTCTTGAGCGGCAGATTGAGGTCAATTCCCGCTATTTCCGCACCGATCGTGGGCGTGGGCAGCGTGATGGAGATACCGCGACTCGCGGCGTGTTCCTGAAAGTCGGTACTGACCCGAAAGGCGGTGGCCATGGCGCTGCTCCTCATCCTCTCAACGCGCGCGATCCTGACACGGCTCACGCATCGGCGGGCAAAAGGCTTGCTCTGACCACGCCAAGCAGAGCTATATTCCTATCGGATAAGTAGGTATTAGGCAATCGATAGCCCTCTACCTCGACGACTGCGGCTACCGCCCCAGAATGCGCCAGCTCGCTTTCACCTGCGTAGAGCGGCGAGAGCGTGCGCGACCCCGACCTGGCCTGCCGCCGATTTGGCGGACACCGCGACGGGTTGAATTGGGCTACATCGCCTCCGCCTAGCCTAGCTCCACGTCGGAGACTCAGCGGCCGAGATCCTCTCTTCAGTCGGCCTGCCGCGGCACGTAGCGCGAAAGGATGGCGTCTTTCGACCGCCTCAAAATCGCATCGGACTGACCGCTGCCCATCGCCGCGCGGGCGAGCGTGATCGCGCCGATCATCTCCGCTGCGACCGAACTCGCGGCCTCCTCGGGCTGCTCAACCTGCATCGCGCTCAGCAGCCGTTCCAGCCGGCTCGTCAGGATGTCGAGACCTGCACCGAAGCGGCGACGCGCCTCCGTGTCCATCCCGGCAACGTAGCCGCCAAGGCTCGGCAACGGGCAGCCGGCCTCGGGGGCGTCCCGGTGCCGGCGTGAGAGGTAGAAGCGAACGAGCCGCTCGAAGCGGTCAGCCGGTGGGGCATCGGTCTCGGCCCGCTCCACAACCGCGTTAAAGTCGGCGATGGCCGTCTCGACGGCGTGCGCGAGCAGGTCGTCCTTCGACTTGAAGTGCGCATAAAAGCCGCCAACGGTCATGCCGGCCGCCCGCATGACCTCGGCCACGCTCAGCTTCTCGGGTCCGGCCGTACGCAGGACCTTGGCCGCTTCGGTCAGGATGAGGTCGCGCGTCTTGCGCTTATGGTTGGCATCGTATCGCATCAGCCAGTCATTTAAGTGTGTGGTTCATCGGGACAAGCGCCTCACCGTCCGTCGACTCGCACCGTCGCGGTGATCGAAAGGCCGGGACGCAGCCGCGCGACATCGCTTTGGCGGGGGTCGAAGCGGATCTTGACCCCGACCCGTTGGACGATCTTCGTGAAGTTGCCGGTTCCGGGCTCGAACGGGAGGAGCGCGAAATTTGCGCCCGTTCCCGGTGCGAGGCTTTCGACGCGGCCGCTCAGTTTCACGCCGGGCAGCGCATCGACTGCAATCGAGGCAGGCTGTCCCGGATGCATATGGGTGATCTGCGTCTCCTTGAAGAAGGCGGTCGCATAGAGCGTGTTCATCGGCACGAGCATCAGCAGGCGGGAGCCGGGTTGGACGTAATCGCCGGGTCGCGCCTGCAGACTGCCGACCACGCCGTCAATTGGCGCAAGGATCACGGCGTGACGGCGATCCTGCAAGGCAAGATCAAGGGCAGCGCGCGCCTGCGCTACCTTGGCCTCGGCAGCGCGGACGTCGGCTCGCAAGCCGGCACGACGCGCGCTCGTGACCCCGGCATTTTCCTGTGCGACGCGTAGCTGCGCGGCCGCCCGCGCAGCCTCCTGTGACGAGGCGATCGCGGCGGTCGAAAAGCTGTCCGCCTCGCGGCGCGGCGCGGCGCCGGTCTCGGCGAGCGCGGCATAGCGACGCCGGTCCGCCGTCGCCAGCGCGGCTTGCGCGGTGGCTGCGCGGATGCCGGTGCGGGCCATGTCGACCTGGGCGCGCGACAGCCGCTCGTCCTGATCCAGACTGGCGAGCGCCGCACGCGCCGAGTCCAGCCCCGCTTGGGCGTCGATAAAGGCAGCACGCGCCGAGGCGATACGCGCGTCGAACTCCTCGGGATCGATCTCGATCAGGGGCTGACCGCGATGAACCGACTGGTTGTCGCTCACCAGCACGCGCGCAAGGAAGCCGCGAACACGCGGGGCGACCGTGGTGGCGTCGGCGCCGACATAGGCGTCGTCCGTGCTGTGCGACCGCGCCGGGGCAAGAATCCACAGGATTCCCGCAAGACCGACCAGCGACGCCACCGCCACCGCGATAAGGGCGCGACGGCCGGCAAGCCGCGAACGCCTGGGTGCTGCCGCCGTCGAGTTTGTCGGTTCCAGATATTCGCTCATAGCTACCCGCTTGCCAGATTGAGATTATGACCATAATATTATGATCGTAATCCTTCAAGGCGAGTCTTCGGTGGTGGCAAGTGCGGTGATCGACAGCGCGAGCGGGCAGCACCGCGAAGCGGCGGCGAGCCCGGCCGCGCTGCCAAACTCGCGCAAGTTCCTGATCTTCGCGGTGCTCGCCTTCGGCCAGTTCATGGCCTTGCTCGACATCCAGATCGTGGCCGCCTCGCTCAACGAGGTGCAGGCCGGCCTATCCGCCGCGCCAGACGAGATCAGCTGGGTCCAAACCGCTTATCTGATGGCCGAGCTGGTGATGATCCCGCTGTCGGCGTTCCTCAGCCAGGCGATGTCGACGCGCTGGCTGTTCGCCGCCTCGGCCGGACTCTTCACTCTGGCGAGCATCGCCTGCGGTCTCGCCTGGGACATCGAGTCGATGATCGCCTTTCGCGCCATCCAGGGCTTCGTCGGCGGCGCCATGGTGCCGACGGTGTTCGCGGTCGGCTTCACCCTGTTCGAGGGCAAACAACGCGCGATGATCCCGGCGATCCTCGGCGTCGTCTCGGTGCTCGCACCGACGATCGGACCGACCGTGGGTGGCATCATCACCCACGCCGCCGACTGGCGCTGGATCTTCTTCATCAATATCGTGCCCGGCGCCGCGGTTACGGTCCTCGCTACTGTCCTGATCCGCATCGACCGCGCCGACACGTCGATGTTCGCGCGTATCGACTGGGCGCAGCTTGCCGGCATGGCGATCGCCCTCGCGGGCCTGCAATATGTCCTTGAGGAAGGTCCGCGAAAGGATTGGTTCGGCGATCCCGGGATCATGATGGTGGCCTGGATCGCGCTTGTCGCGTTCGGCCTGTTCCTCGAGCGATCCTTCTATTCCGCCAACCCGATCGTGCGCCTGTCACCGTTCCGCAGCCCGACCTTTGCCTTCGCCTGTGTGTTCAACGTCGTGATCGGCTTCGGCATCTATGCGTCAACTTATCTGCTGCCGGTGTTCCTCGGCCGGGTGCGTGGCTTCGACAGCCTGCAGATCGGCACCACGGTATTCGTTGTGGGCGGCGCCCAGCTTGTCAGCACCGTGATCGCAGCGGCCACCTCGAACGCGTTCGATCGACGGATCATCATCGCCATCGGGCTGGTCGGCTTCGCCGGGAGCCTGTGGGCGACCTCGCACGTCGCACCGAATTGGGGCTTTAACGAGTTGCTGGCGCCCCAGCTCCTGCGCGGCCTGTTCGTGATGCTGTGCATCGTGCCGAGCGTCGGGCTCGCTCTGTCGGTGTTCCAGGGGCCGGAGCTTCGCTATGCGTCCGGCCTCTTCAACCTGATGCGTAATCTAGGCGGCGCGATCGGCATCGCGACGGTGAACACCTGGCTCGGCGATGCGACACGGACACAGGCGCTCCGCTTCGGGGAAGCACTGGGCGCCCCCGATCGCGCCGCCCCCGATGTGCTCGCGGCGCTCACCGCGCGGATGAGCGCGATCACCCCCGATCCCGACCACGCGCTGTTGATGGCGCAGGCGACGCTCGGCCGGCTGATTGCGCGCGAAGCGGTGACGATCGCATTTGACGAGGTGTTCCGGATCATGGCGTGGATGTTCATCGCGGCGCTGGTGTTGGTGCCGTTCTGCCGCCTGCCAGCCGCCGACGCGCCGGCCATGCCGGCCGAGGCGCATTGATGAAGCGCGCCCTGCCCGCCGTGGCCTGCGCCGCGCTCACCGCCTGCACGGTTGGCCCGAACCATGTCGCGCCGTCTGTAGCGCTGACGCCGACCTTCGTCCGCGCCGGTGCCATCGACACTCACGGCGATACGGCCGCCTGGTGGCGGAGCTTCGATGATCCGCTGCTCGCCGAGCTGGTCGCGCGCGCGATTGCGAACAATCCCGACATCGAGGTCGCCCGCGCGCGTATCGGTCAGGCGCGTGCCGTAGCCAGGGCAACCGGCGCCGCGCTGCTGCCGAACGTCGATGCCACGGGAGGAGTGACAACGATCAGCCAGTCGCGGGAGACGGCGATCGGCCGGGTCACCCAGGCGCTCGGGCTCGACCGCGGCTACACCGAATATTCGGTGGGTGCCCAGGCGGGCTGGGAACTCGATCTCTTCGGCGGCAACCGACGTCTGCGGGAAGCCAGCCTGCGCGAGCTGGAGGCGAGCGAGGCTGAGGAAGCGGCGGTCCGCGTCGCGATCGCCGCCGAAACCGCCGACGCCTATCTTATGCTGCGCGGGCTCCAGGCGCGGCTCGAGGTCGCCGAGCGACAGGCAACGAACCAGACGACGCTCGTTGCCCTGGTGCGGCAGCGGGTCGACGAAGGCGTGGCTGCCGAGCGCGAACTCAATCGCGCGCGCGCGGCTGCGGAAGCGGTCCAGGCATCGACGGCGCCACTGCGGGCGGCGATCGACGCCCAGCTCAACCGGCTGGATGTGCTGCTCGGCCAGCAGCCCGGCACCGAGCGTGCCGCACTCCAACCCGTCTCTCCCATTCCGTCCGCGCCGATGCCTGCCGGCAGTTCCGCGCCTGCCGAACTGCTCCGCCGACGACCCGACATCATCGCCGCCGAGCGCCGGGTGGCCGCCAGCGATGCGCGGATCGGCGCGGCGCTCGCCGACTATTACCCGCATGTCTCGCTGTCCGGCCTGGTCGGGGTGGCCAGCCTCGGTACTGGCAATCTGTTTACCGGCAACGCCGTGCAGGCTTCAGGCGGTGCGGCCTTGCGCTGGCGGCTGTTCGACTTCGGCCGTGTCGATGCCGAAGTCGCGGGCGCCCGCGCCCATCGCGCCGAAGCGCTCGCGACATGGCGCGGCACCGTGCTGCGCGCCGCCGAGGAGGTCGAAACCGCGCTGTCGCGCCTGGGCGAGGCACATAGGCAGCGGGCGAATCTGGAGCGACAGGTCAGCGCACTCAGCCGCGCCCGCGCGCAAGCCCAGGACGCCTATACCGGCGGCATCGTCGGGCTGATCGAGGTGACTGACGCCGATCGCGAACTGCTCGCCGCTTCGGACACCCTCGCGAGCGTCCGGGCGGAAGAGGCCCGCGCGGCGGTCGCCGCCTACCGAGCCCTCGGCGGCGGATGGATGAGCGACGGCAAGGAGCGATCATGACCGACACCGCACCCCCACCGGACGGGCTGGCCATGCTGAAGGCACCTCGGTGGCGGGTTGCTACCACGCGATAACTCGGCGATCACCGATCATAATCCCGCCTTATCGCGGTGCCGCCGCATTCGATTTCGGAAGGCGCAGTCGGTCTCTTAAACTGTCGACAGGAGGATCGCCCCATGTCCGACACAATCATCCTGCGCCGCTGGTCGGCGCACATCCGTACCGCCGACGAGGCCGACTATATCGCCTATATCGCCGGCACCGGGCTCGACGACTATCGCGCGACGCCGGGCAATCTCGGTGCGCAGATGCTGGTCCGCACGCTCGGCAATGGCGAGAGCGAGGTCACCACCCTCAGCTGGTGGGAATCGCTCGACGTGATCCACGCCTTTGCCGGGGGAGACATCGAGGTGGCGCGTTACTATCCCGAGGACGACCGTTTCCTGCTGACCCGTCCCGACCATGTCGAGCATCACCGGGTCGTCGGGAGTGCCGAGATGATCAAGCTCGACTGAGATGCCACCGCGCCACGCCCTATCTCCGAGAAGCGGCGCAGGGGCGATTGAGGGCGTCGCTCTTGCAGGCCTCGTGATCCGGTTCGCCTTCGACGGACCGGCGGATGGCAGTTATCTCCACTGACACCCGCCCAGCCGCAAACTTTCCCCAGCGAAAGCGCGCTTCGATCACTGGAGCGCGATGATGCCATCCACCGCGCGCCATTCCCGCGGTCCGATGAGCTTGTCATGCGCGATCCGAACCGAATGGAGCGCCGCTTTGATCTCACGTTGCCAGTGATCGAGGAAATCGAACAGCACCGGAAAGTCCGGCGCAAGATCATATTCCTGCCACACGAACAGCTGCAGCAACGACGGGGCATCCGGACGATAATAATGAATCTCCGCCGTCGTCACGCCATAGCCTTCGAGCTGAGCGACGAAAGCCCGGTCGGTCATCAGGAGGATAGCTCCCGCCCCGGACGCTGATCGAGCGTCCGCATCGCGGCAAACAGTTCGTCGATCGGAACGGCGCGCCGCGCGCCCGGGGGCTTTCGCTCGGCCGGCCTGTCGCGGACCGCGTGCCGGTCCGATGCCCAGGACGCGAGGATGGCGCGCTTCACCTCCGGTTCGAGGCTTGGATGGTGCGCAACGTCGAAGGGGTGCAGAAAACGTGAAAACGGTTCCGACATAGCCCTGTCCTCTCTCGTAACTCTCCTTTCCTCCGCGGGACGACGAGCGCCCGCGATGGGCAAAGATTTGGGAAGCAGGCGAGTCGCGTCAAGAGGGGGATATCGCCTGCTAAGCGATTGCAATCAGCGGAATTGGCACTCAAGAGGCACGACTGCCAAAAAATTTCGAGCGGCCCCTTGAACACAAAAAATGGGTGCCCTAGCTGATCGCTGCCCGTCGCCTCCTACGGGGCGACGGGGACATTGACATTCGTTTTGCAACTGGAGGTTTTGCCATGCATTTCCGCCCCTTGCACGACCGCGTGCTCATCCGCCGCCTCGAAGCCGAGGAGAAAACCTCGGGCGGCATCATCATTCCGGATACCGCCAGGGAAAAGCCGCAGGAGGGCGAAGTCGTCGCCGTCGGCCCTGGCACGCGCGACGATGCCGGAAAATATGCCGCGCTCTCGGTCAAAGCCGGAGACCGGATCCTATTCGGCAAATGGTCCGGCACCGAAGTGAAGATCGACGGCGAGGATCTGCTGATCATGAAGGAAAGCGACATCCTCGGCGTGGTCGAGGTCGTCGCGGAACTGAAGCGGGCGGCATAAGCGGCTCGCCTCCCAACTCTCAGGAAGGATCGATAGAAAGGAGTTAGCCAGGATGGCTGCCAAGGAAGTGAAATTTGCGTCGGACGCGCGTGATCGCATGCTGCGCGGCGTGGATACGCTTGCGAATGCAGTGAAGGTGACGCTGGGCCCCAAGGGGCGCAACGTCGTGATCGACAAGAGTTTCGGCGCGCCGCGCATCACCAAGGATGGCGTGACGGTGGCGAAGGAAATCGAACTTGCCGACAAGTTCGAGAATATGGGTGCGCAGATGCTGCGCGAGGTCGCCAACAAGCAGAATGACAAGGCCGGCGACGGCACCACCACTGCGACCGTGCTGGCGCAGGCGATCGTGCGTGAGGGCTCCAAAGCGGTCGCCGCGGGCATGAATCCGATGGATATCAAGCGCGGCATCGATCTGGCGGTGAACGCGGTGGTCAGCGATCTTGCGAGCCACGCCAAAAAGGTGTCGGCCAACAGCGAGATCGCCCAGGTTGCGACCATCTCGGCCAATGGCGACGAGGAGGTCGGCAAGATCCTGGCCGAAGCGATGGCGAAGGTCGGCAACGAGGGCGTGATTACGGTCGAAGAGGCCAAAAGCCTCGCGACCGAACTCGAGACGGTCGAAGGCATGCAGTTCGACCGCGGCTATCTCTCGCCCTATTTCATCACCGACGCCGAGAAGCTCAAGGTGGAACTGGATGAGCCCTATATCCTGATCCACGAGAAGAAGCTCGCCAATCTCCAGCCGCTCGTGCCGCTGCTCGAGAAGGTCGTGCAATCGGGCCGTCCACTGCTCATCATCGCCGAGGATGTCGAAGGCGAGGCGCTCGCGACGCTCGTCGTCAACAAGCTGCGCGGCGGGCTCAAGATCGCGGCGGTCAAGGCGCCCGGGTTCGGCGACCGACGCAAGGCGATGCTGGAAGACATCGCGATCCTCACCGGCGGCAATGTCGTCTCCGAGGAACTCGGCACCAAGCTCGAAAATGTCACGATCGCCATGCTCGGCCGTGCCAGGAAGGTGACGATCGACAAGGACAATACCACGATCATCGACGGGGTGGGCGCGAAGGACGACATCGACGGCCGCGTCGCCCAGATCCGCCAGCAGATCGAGACGACCACCAGCGATTACGACCGCGAGAAATTGCAGGAGCGGCTTGCGAAGCTCGCGGGGGGCGTCGCGGTGATCCGTGTCGGCGGGGCGACCGAGGTCGAGGTCAAGGAGAAGAAAGACCGGGTCGACGATGCGCTCCATGCGACACGCGCGGCGGTCGAGGAAGGCATCCTTCCCGGCGGCGGCGTTGCCCTGCTGCGCGCGTTGAAGGCGCTCGATGCGCTCAAGGCTGCCAATGACGACCAGCAATCGGGGATCGACATCGTGCGACGCGCCCTGCGCGCACCCGCGCGTCAGATCGCCGACAATGCGGGCGAAGACGGCGCCTGGATCGTCGGCAAGCTGCTCGAGAACGGCAATTATAATTGGGGCTTCAACGCCGCCACCGGCGAATATGAGGATCTCGTCAAATCCGGCGTGATCGATCCGGCCAAGGTGGTCCGCACCGCGCTCCAGGACGCCGCCTCGGTGGCGTCGCTGCTGATCACGACCGAGGCGCTGGTGGCCGAGCTGCCCAAGGACGAAAAGCCGGCGGCGACGTCGCCGATGGACTATTGAAAAGCCGACCGGGGCCGCGCGGCCCCGGTCACTACATAACGCGCACGGCCGATGCGACGGGGACGAAGGGGTATGTTCGGTGACGACCTGAGTTATTACCGGAAGCGAGCGAACGAGGAATGATGACGCGCTGCTGGGGAGAATACCCTCGCTGTTACTTGTCCGTTACTTGAACGCCATCGTCCAATACCTTCCGTCGGTTTCAGCTTTCGGCTTCATGGAAAAGCCCTCGGGAGTCCGCAGCGCACGCCTACTGACCTCCTATTTTTCCTGAGTTTGTGGCGCCGTAAGCTCAATCCGGCTACTCAGCGGACGTGACCTCTTCCCCAGACATCATCGGGGCAGTGAACCATGCCATCCGCATAACGGACCCCTGGAACGCGATCGCGGGCGAGAAATGTCGGGCCGTCCAGATCGCATAGGTCGCATCGCTGGCCCAGAATGAATGCGGGCGCCTGCGACCAGCTTGTCCCGGTCATATTCCCGACCATGACGCGGAAACCCATTGCGCGCGCTGTCCGCTCCATCTCCAGCGCGTGGGTCAGCCCGCCGCATTTGTCGAGCTTGATGTTGACGAAATCGACCAGCCCGATCAGCCGCTCCAGATCGTTGCTGTCCTGGACGCTTTCATCCGCGGCGATCGGGATCGTGCGATCGATGTGCCGCAGGTCCGCGTCCTTCCCGAGCGCGAATGGTTGTTCGATCAGCATAACCCCCGCGGCGCGCAACGTCGGCATGATCGCGTCGAGAGACTCCGCATCGAACCCGCGGTTCCCGTCGACGGCGATTTGCGCATCGGGCCGCGCGGCGCGCACGGCCTTGACCCGTTCCGCATCCTCGCCCTCGCCTTCGAGCTTGAGCTTGATCGAGTGCGCATGGTGCATGCTCGCCGATTTGCGTGCCATTTCACCCGGCGACGCGACTCCGATCGTGAACACCGTCGGCAGCGATCGGATCTCGGCGAACCCCGCAAGCTGCCACACGGGTTTTCCGGCGTGCCCGGCCTCGATTTCCCACAAGGCGACGTCGAGCGCATTGCGCGCACCGCCGGCTGGCAGCAAATGCTGAAGCTCAGCGCGGCCGACCCCGCCAGCCGCCAGAATCGGCGCAAGCTCGGTCACCTGTTCGACGATGCGTGCCGAGGTATCGTCGCGATAATATACGCCACACGCTTCGCCGCGCCCGACGACACCGCGATCCTCGATCGTGATCACCGCGATTTCGGCATGGCTGAATGTCTCTCCCGAGATGCGGAAGGGCTCGGCCATCTCCCATTGCTCGGTTCGTGCTTCGACCTTCATCACCATTTCCTCCAGCGGCTTGACCCGAATAGGCGCTCCCGGCGCAAGCGCTTTGCAGTCCGGTTGACGATTTCGCCAATTGGCCGGTCGAAATGCAAAGCAGCCCCTCGCCGGATGTGGCTGCGTGCCGGGATCGTGCCGCCGAAGTTGTTGATCGACGGCGAGCCCGGAGCGTCGAGTGAATTCGTCTTATGCATCCTCCTCTCCGGACGACATCGCCGCGCTGGTCACGGCCTGTCCGCTTGCGTGGCTGGTAAGCATCGATCCGGGCGGCGAAATATTGAGCAGCCAATTGCCGCTCGTTCCGTTACGGCCGGAAAATGGCGCGATGGTGCTGCTCGGTCATATGGCGCGCACGAACCCGTTGGCGGCGCGCCTTCGCAATCAGCCGCGCGCCGCGATCCTGTTCCAGGGGCCGAATGCCTATGTTTCGCCAAGCTGGTACGCCGATCGCGATTCCGCGCCGACCTGGATTTACGTCAACGCGACGCTGACCGCCGATATCACGATCCGCGACGATCTGACCGACCGCGCGGTCAACTTGCTGGTCCACCGCATGGAGCAGGGACGGCCCGACCGCTGGCGCGTCGCCGAGATCGGGCACCGCTATGCCGCGCTGCGCGACCGCGTGATCGGTTTTACTGCAACGATCGCCAAGGTCGATGCCCGCTTCAAGCTGGCACAGGACGAGCCGCCGGCGGTCGTGCGCGAGACGATCGCGCATCTGGCGGACGAGGGGCTGATCCGCTGGGTCGAAACGGCCAATGCCGAACGGCTGGGAAAGGATTCGTGATCGATCTCGCGATCCGCGACGCCACGGTGATCGATGGAACCGGCGCGCCCGGCTTCATCGCCGATGTGGCGATCGAGGACGACCGGATCGTCGCGATCGGTGGCAGCATCGACGGCGCGCGCGAGGAGATCGACGCGGCCGGCCTGACGCTCGCGCCCGGTTTCATCGATGCCCATACCCATGACGATCGTTTGATTCTCGGCGGCGCGGACGCGATGCTGTGCAAGCTGTCGCAGGGCGTGACGACGGTGGTGGTCGGCAATTGCGGGATCAGCCTTTCGCCGGTTGCGTTCGATTGCCGCCCCCCCGCCCCGCTCGATCTGCTCGGCGACGCGCGCTGGTGGCGATTCCCGCGCTTCTCGATTTATGCCGCGCAGCTCGCGGAATCGCCGCCGGCGGTGAATGCGCTCGCGCTCATCGGCCATATGCCGATCAGGATCGAGGCGATGGGCGGAGACACCGCGCGCGCCGCCACCGCCACCGAAATCGCCCGAATGGAGGCGCGGCTCGCCGAGGCGCTCGATCAGGGCGGTGCGGGGTTGTCGACCGGCCTGTGGTACGCCCCCGGCGGCGGCGCGGATTTGGACGAGCTGACCGCGTTGGCGCGATGCGCGGCGACGCGCGGCGGTCTCTACGTCACCCATTTACGTGACGAGGGCGATCGGGTGGAGGCCGCCGTCGCGGAGGCGATCGAGATCGGCATCACGGGCGGCCTGCCGATCGTCATCAGCCATCATAAATGTACCGCGCCGGAGAATTTCGGCAGATCGCACGCGACGCTGGCGATGATCGACGCCTGCGCCGCGCGGCACCCGATCGGGCTGGATGTCTATCCCTATTCGGCGTCCAGCACCGTGCTGCGCCCCGATTGGGTCCGCGCCGATATCGAGACGGTGATCAGCTGGTCGGTACCGCACCCCGATCGCGCCGGGCAATCACTCGCCGATATTGCGACCGAATGGGGGGTATCGCTGGCAGCGGCGGCGACGCGGCTGGTGCCGGCGGGCGCGGTTTATTTCTCGATGGACGAGCGCGAGGTGCAACACATCATGGCACATCGGCTGACGATGATCGGCAGCGACGGGCTGCCGCACGACGAGCGGCCGCACCCTCGGTTGTGGGGAACCTTTCCCCGCGTGCTCGGCCACTATGCCCGGGAGCTCGGGCTGTTTCCGATCGAGACCGCCATCCATAAGATGACGGGGCTCACCGCCCGCACCTTCGGGATGAAGGATCGCGGTACGCTGGCGGTGGGCGGCTATGCCGATCTCACCTTGTTCGATGCGGCGCGGGTCATCGATCGGGCCGATTTCACCGCGCCCACGCGACTGTCGATCGGGGTCGTCGCCACCTGGGTCAACGGGCGGCTCGCCTATCGCGAAGCGAAGGGCGTAACCGGCACATGCGCCGGGCGATTGCTCAGGCGCGGCAGTTAAGCGTCGAGCCGCGCCAGATCCTCGGGAACATGCCGCGCGGCGATGAGGTAGAAGGGGATCGAGGCAAAGGCCGCTGCCACGCCGGCGAACATCGCATAACGTAGCGAATCCGCGCCCAGCAGCGGCCTCAGCAGGTCGCTCAGCACGCCGATCACCAAAGGCCCGAGGCCGAGACCGATCAGATTGCCGACGAACAATTGGATCGCCGCCGCCCGCGCGCGCATCGCGGGCGGGGTAATCGTCTGGATCGTCGCGACGCATGGCCCAATGAACGAGGCGCTGAGCGAGACCGGGATCACCGCCGCCGCGATCGCGACCGCGACCTTGCCGGAAAGGAAGAAAGGCACCCAGAACGGCGTGGCAATGATCGCCGCAACCGCGGGCACCAGCAGGTTGCGCTGGATCCCGCCGCGCCGCGCGGCGAGATCGGCGATGCGGCCAGTGGCATAGGTGCCCAGCCCTCCTCCCAGACCGACGATCAGCGCGAAGATCAGCCCCACCTCGGTCGATCCCATGCCATGCGAACGGATCAGGAAGGCGGGGACGAAAGCGGTGATGCCGTAGCCGGAAAAGGCGCTCATCGCGGTGCCGAGCACGATGTAACGATAGGATCGCTGTCGCCACAGAAAGCCGAGCCGAGCCTCCGCGCCGGTCCGTGCGACAACAGCGCGCGGCGGATCACGCAGGATCAGGACCACCAGCAGCGTGAGCACGAGGCCGGGCACGCCCGCCGCGATGAAGGCGGCGCGCCAGCCGTAATTGTCGGCGATCCAGCCCCCCGCAAAAAAGGCGATCATCAGCCCGACGTTGACCCCCGTGGCGTAGATCGCCTGCGCCGTCGCCCGTTCCGCCGGCGGGTAGAGATCGGAGATGATCGATTGCGACGCCGGGCCGGTTCCCGCCTCGCCCACCCCCGTCAGCATCCGCGCGACGACGAGTTGCCAGAAGCGCGCGGCCAGCCCGCATGCCAGCGTCATCACGCTGAAACAGGCGAGCGAGGCGGCGATGATGCGCGATCGGCTCATCCGATCGGCGGCGAGCGCGATCGGCATCCCCAGCGTCGCGTAGAACAAGGCGAACGCCGGCCCGACCAGCAACCCCAGCAATGTATCGGAAACGCCGAACTCGTGTTTGATATGTTCGAGGATGATCGCAAGGATCTGCCGGTCGATGTAATTGACCGCATAGATCGCGCTGAGCAGCAACACGATCGCACCGCGCGGGATCCTCGCACCGCGCGTCTCACGCATCGTCGTCGGCCGCCACTTTGCTCCCGCGCTTGAGGCTGGAGGCGAGATGGCGGACGCGCAATTCGTCGTTCGCTACCTTGCGCATCTGGATCGGCGAAACGCCGAATGCCGCCTTGAACGCGCGGGTGAAGCTCGCGGCATGCTCGTATCCCGTCTCCAGTGCGATCTCCATCATCGACATCTTGGAATCGCGGATGAGATCGAGCGCGAGTTCCATGCGCAGCTTGTCGCGGATACGCCCCACCGTCTCGCCGTAGATCATGCGAAAGCCGATCTGCAGGCGATGGCGCGTCATGCCTACCGCCTCGGCGATTTCATGGACGCTGATCTGCTGATCGATGTTGCCGCGGATCATCTGCATCGCGCGCTTCAACCGCCGGTGGTCTTCCGCCTCGAAACGACCGCCGAACTGCTCGCTGTCGGGCTGGGACAGCCCAAAGAGGATGTGGCAGGCCAGCTCGAGCGCCTTGGCCGACATAAACGAGCCGCGGAAGGCACGCGCGAACGGCGGCGAGATCAGCTGATGCGCGGTCAGCGAGGCCAGTTCCGACAACGGTACGTTGCGGATCGGATAATCGCCGCCCTCGCGGATATAATGCGCAAGATCCGCGGGGATATCGCTCTCGGCGAGCCCGGTCAGCGCGAAGAAGCGCCGCCGCTCGAAATAAAGCGTCACCCAGCGCAGATGATCGCCCGCCTCGTACAGCGTATCGAAGCTGCGCTCGCCGCCGGTGCCATAGATCGTGCAATAACCGTCGGCGAGTTCGCCATCGGTGCCGGCCGGATCGGCCAGCCGGACATTGCCGTTGAGCACCGCCGACAGCGCGAGGTAATCGTCGCAACGGTGGTTGCGCGCGATCTGTCGCCGCGCGACCATGTTCACCAGCGCGACACAGATGCCGTTGTGAAGCTCGTAGAACTCCCACCCGCCCTTGGCGACATTGCTGTCATATTCGTGGCGAAAGCCAAGCCCGCCAGGCGTCGGGTGGCTCCATCCGTCCGCCTTGCGTGTCGAGAGCCCGTCCGCCGACGCCGGGTCGCGCAGCTGCATCAGCATGTCATGCAGGCTGCGGGAAAGGATCTCGGGCGGGTGCGGATCGGTCATCGGATCAGCCGATGCTGACGCCGGGAACGCAATCAGGCCAGCGATCTTTCCACGGCACCGCGCGTTCGAGCTGATAGGCGAGGTCGATCAGCAACGGTTCGCCCCCGCGCCGCGCCGCGAACATCGTGCCGATCGGCACGCCGTCCGATCCGGGCTGGACCGGCAGCGATATCGCCGGGTGGCCGGTCAGATTGTGCAGCGGGGTATAGGAGACATAATCGAACATCAATTTCATGATCTGGTCGAAATCCACGTCGGGGGCCAGTTCCCCGATGCGCAGCGCGGGACGGCCGAGCACCGGCGACAGGATCACATCGGCATCGCCGAACGCGGTGTCGAGCGCGCGGCGCGCATCCTCGATCGCGCGGAACAGATGGTCGACATCGTCGATCGCGGCGCCGGCCGCCCATTCGCCCAGCCCCAGCGTCCAAGGCTCGACGCCGGCATCGGCCGCCGCGCCGAACCGTGCGCGCGCGGCTTGCAGCACGTCACGCGCGAGATAGGCCCAGATCGCCTTGAACGCCGCCATCACCGCCGGCCCGTCATAGGGCAGCGGCGCTTCGAACACGTGATGGCCGAGTTCTTCGCATAGCCGCGCGCTACGCATCGTACTGGCGAGCACCTCGGGATGCGGCTGATCGACGTTCAGGTTGGTCGTGATCACCGCGATCCGTAGCCGCTTGTCGCGCGGCGCCGTGGCGCCGGGCGGGGTCGCGGCGACCGTGGCCATCGCCCATTCCACGTCCCGCACGCTGCGTCCCAGCAGCATGTCGCAGGCGAGCAGATCCTCCATAAGATGCGGCGCGCGGGCGCGCAGCGTCGCGCCGCGCCCTGGCTTCAACCCGACGAGCCCGCAGCATGACGCCGGGATGCGGATCGATCCGCCGCCATCCGCCGCATGTGCCAGCGGCACCATTCCCGTCGCCACCGCCACCGCCGCGCCGCCGCTCGATCCCCCGGGCGAACGATCGCGCGCCCACGGGTTCCGCGCCGGGCCATAGAGCAACGGCTCGGTAGTGGGCAGCAGCCCGAATTCGGGCGCGTTGGTCTTGCCCAGCGCGATCATCCCGCAATCGTCGAACGCCCGGGTGAACGGGAAATCCACCGTGCCCGGCGGGGCGTCGCGGTGCAACCGGCTCGCGCTGCGGTTGGGCATGCCGCGATAATCGAGGCCGTCCTTGAGTAGCCAAGGCACGCCCGCCATCGGCCCGGCCGCTCGCCCCGCACGGTCGAGCGCGGCGTCATAGTCGCGATAGGTGATGACGTTCAGCGCGCCGTCCAGCGCCTCGATTCGCTCGATCGCCCATTCGCACAATTCGCGCGCCGACACCTCCCCGCGACGGACGAGCGCGGCTTGATCGTGCGCATCGAGCCGGCCGATCTCCCAAGCCATCGTCGATCCTGATTTCGCTTGCCTCTGCTGCATCGGTTCCGTCGCCCGTCCCGCAATGATTGGTCGACAAGGATTTCACTCATTCCGCGTGGGATGGTTTAGCCATCGGGGTCCGCCAGTTCGCGATTTTTCGGCCGACACCGTGACGGCTAACGGCTGGCCCGGAATGGCAAAGCGATACGCCGCGCGCTGCGCCATCCGTCATCGCCGACATGGCGACGAGACGAGGGTAACGATGCAGGCACCATATCTGCTTTTCCTGGGTGACGTGGGCGAATTCAGCGCGGCCAAGACCGCTGCCGGGGTCAACCAATGGCGCGGCGAGCTGGTCGCGGCGCAGCATCGATTACCCGGTTGCGCGGTCGATCTCGGCATTGCCGAGATGACGCCGGCCGAGGCCGCCCGCGCCGGCGCGCGGACGATGATCGTCGGGGTGGTGAATGTCGGCGGGTTCATCCCCGAACATTGGGTCGCGACGATGGTCGAGGCGCTGGAACAGGGACTGGACCTCGCCGCAGGGATGCACCAGCGGCTGAACGACATCCCAGCGATCGCCGAGGCGCGAGACCGCACCGGGCGCGCGGTGCTCGATCTGCGCCAGCCCGATCGCGCCTTCACCCCAGGTTCCGGGCGCAAGCGGATTGGCAAGCGCCTGCTGACCGTCGGCACCGATTGTTCGGTCGGCAAGAAATATACCGCGCTGGCGCTTGAGGCGGGGTTGCGCGCGCGCAACATCCCCGCCGATTTCCGCGCCACCGGCCAGACCGGCATCATGATCTCCGGCCGCGGCGTCGCAATCGATTCGGTGGTCGCGGACTTCATCTCCGGCGCAGCCGAATGGCTGTCACCCGACGCGGCGCCCGATCATTGGGACGTGATCGAGGGGCAGGGCTCGCTGTTCCACCCGGCTTATGCCGGCGTCACCCTGGGGCTGATCCACGGCAGTCAACCCGATGCGCTGGTCGTCTGCCATGAGCCGGTGCGCACGCATCTGCTCGGCTTCGACTATAAGGTGCCGGATCTGCGCCGTTGCATCGACATGAATGTCGCCGCCGCCCAACTCACCAATCCGGAGGCGCGCGTGGTGGGGATCAGCGTCAATACGTCGCGCATGGAGCCGACGGCGATCGACGCCGCCATCCGCGATATCGAGACGCAGACCGGTCTGCCGTGCTGCGACCCGATCCGGCATGGCGTCGACCGTATTCTCGATGTGCTGCTGAACTGACCCTTCCGGCTCGTGCTCCCGCCCGCGCGGGAGCACGATCAGCGCGCGGGAACGTGCCGGATCGCCGCTGGATGCCGCCGCTGCTGCATATGCGGGAACCCATTATCCTGCCCGCTGACGAACCGATCGAGGAAACCGAGCGCGAAATCGCCGATCAACCCGTCGATCTCGGCAACGGGGATCGTGCCGTAGACCGCGGGCGGGGTGCGCACGCGGAACATGCGGATCAGATCGGTGAAGGCGAGATGCCCCGCGCCCTCCACCCGAAAGCGGAAATCGTCCGCCGGCGCGACCGCCGCCCACTGCCGGAACGCAAAGTCCATCGGATGCCTGCGAGGATCGCGCGGCTGGTTCGGGTAGAGCGGATAACGCGGCCAATCCGACTGGAGCCACAACATCGGCCGGCCGGCCGCACGATCGAACATCGCCGGGTCATAGGTCACGCCGTCGAGGCTGATCGCGGCGCGGCATCGCGGCTCCTCGACACAGGCTTCCGCCGCGATCCCGCCGCCGAACGACATGCCGCCGAACGCGAGCCGCGAGAAATCCACCGAGCGCGCCACCCTGCCCGCGAGTGTCGACGGCCGGGCGCGTTCGAGCGCGGCGAGCGCAAAGCGGGTATCGGAAAGCCACGCCGCGGTGCTGCGCATCAGCCGGTCCTCCTTCGCCGCCGCGGCATAAGCGGGAAAATGCCGACGCCAGGCCGCGACGCTTTGATCCTTGACCAGCGCCCCCAAGGCTTCGGCCATTGCCGGGGTCACCACCAACGGCGTGGTTTCGCGGCTCCACCCGTCGGCGAATTGCTGCCGGGCGGAATCATAGGGGTGGCTGATGCTCGCCACGACATATCCGTGGCTCGCCAACCGCTCGAACAGCGGCGTGTTCTGCGCCGGGTACATCGTATAGCCGTGGTTGAAGACGAACAACGGATGGCTGCCCCCCGCCGGTTCCGCATCGCGCCGCGCATGGGTGGGGACGGCGGCGAGATGGAGCAGTTCGAACGGATGATGGAACGCGTTGCGCGCGATCGACCCGGCGTCCGCCACGATGGTCGCGCGCGGCAGATAGCGCGCGATCGGCTCGCCGCTGGACGAGGCGGGATACCAAAGCTGCACGATCATGCGGCGAGGCTCGCCCGGCCCATCCTCCAACACCCCGCGCCGTGCGGTATCGACCAGCTCGATCCGCGTCGCGCCGATCGGGTAACGGCCGTCCGGCTCGGGAAGCGAAAAGAGCGGGAACAGATAATAAGGGATCGCCGCCGCGAGAATCCCGATCACGAATATCGTCAGCGCCGCGATCCGCGTCGCGCGCCGCGCGGCACGGCGGCAGCGCATGAAGATCGCGGCGATCGCGGCGATCGTTGCCGCCGGGGCCGCCTGCCAATGAAGCGTGGCCAGCGCCACCAGCGCGATGGCCAGCGCGAGCAGCGCGGCGAGCACCGCCGGCCGTCTCTGCCCCGTCGCGGCCAGCACGCCCGCCGCGGTCAACAGCGCAAAGGCAGCGACGTCGATCAGATACATCGGCTACCCCTTTTCACGGGTTCGACCGCGACCCTGGCCAGCCCTGGGCCACGCAACGCGACGTGTTTCAGAACGCTTTCCCGATCCTGAAGCCAATCTGCCGCGGCCGCGGCACCCCGCCGATCCCGCCGAGCGTCGGATAATAAGGCGAGTGCTCGTTGAGCAGATTGCGCGCGAAAATCGCCAGTTCGAACCCTTCGATCGTCGCACCCAGGCTTGCCCCCAGGAAGGATTGCGGCCCGGTAACGATCCGCGTTACGCCCTGCCCGCCGACCAATTTGTCTTTGTGATTGAAATCCAGATCGATGAAACCGGGGATGGCGGCCGACCAATTGAACGCATAGCTCGCCGCAAGCTGGATCGAATATTTGGGCAGCGCGAGCGGGCTGGTGCCCGGCGGGAAATCCACCTCCGCTTCGGGACTGGAGGCGATGAACACCGATCCCATCACGGTGCCACTCGCCGACAGCTTCAGCGCCCGCACCGGATTCGCAGTCAATTGCCATTCGACACCTCTGATCCGCGTGTTGCCGCCATTGGCGGTATATTGCAGAAACACCGGCGTCAGCACGACACGATCATAGACCTGCCCGCGATAATATTGCTGGAAAGCCGCAAGGTTCACCCCGAGCTTCCCGTCGAGCAGCGTCGCCTTGAACCCCGCCTCATAGGCCATCGAGCGTTCGGGGGCATAGGTCAGCGGTGGCGGAAAGGCGGGATTGACCACCGCGTTGAACCCGCCGCTGCGGAAACCGTTGCCGACGTTGAAGTAGAGGTTCGCGTCGCGCGCGATGTCGTATTTCACGAATGCGCGATAGGTGACACGCGCGAAAGTCCCCGACAGCGTCGGCAGATCGCCGTCGGTGAAGCTACGACTGTCATGCGAATAACGCACGCCCCCGCCCAGCTCGAGCCGGCGGAACAGGGTGTATGAAGCGTCGCCGTAGATCGCCCAGGATTGCGATGTCGTCCTGATCGGTTCCTCGAGGATCGTCACGGTGGTGGACGGCGGATAGAGCAATTCCGCGCCGTCAAGGAAATGGCGCAGCAGATCATCATCCTTGTAGATGCCGCCGACTACCCATTTGAGCGGCCCGTCGCCCTTGGAGGTCAGCCGCAGTTCCTGGCTGGTGATCGACTGTTTGTTGAGATAGCGCGTATTGGCGATCTCCAGGGTGATCGGCGCGGCCGGATCGTCGGTGGCGTAATAGATTTGATCGAGATTGCTGTTGCTGTAGCGCCGGCTGTGCGCAGTATTGCTCATCAGCTCGGCGAATCCCAAGTCGTATTCGATCCTCAAACTGTAAAGATCGAGTTCGGACACGCCGCTCGTCCGCCCATATGGGTCGATCGCGTGGCGGTAAAGCCCGTCCTCATAAGGCAGGATATTGGCGTAGGACGGGGAATCCTCATTATTATGCCGGATATCGATCATGCCGACGACACGCAGCCGCGAATCCGGCTGCCACAACAGCTTGACGCGGCCGTCGTAGATCCGGTTGGAATTGACGTTCTTCGCGCCGGTGCCGACGTTCTTCAACCAGCCGCCATTGTCCTGATATTCGCCGGCGAAGCGCACCGCGAGCGTATCCGACAAAGGCAGGTTGAGCGCCGCCTTCACCTGCGCGGAGGCGCTACCGCCATCGGTGGCGAAGATCGAATAGTCGACGGTGCCGCCGATCCGATCGAGCGTCGGATCGTTGGTGACATAGCGGATCACGCCGCTCATCGCGCCTTCGCCGAACAGCGTGCCCTGCGGCCCCTTGAGCACCTCGACCCGCGCGAGATCGAGCGTTCCCGCATCGGCGTAGACCGGATAGAAACCGTCCTGCGAACCGGTGAGCGGCGTCTCGTCGAGATAGATCCCGACCAGCGACGACGTGCCCCTGAGGCTGTTGATGCCGCGAATCTGGATCAGCTGTTTCCCGCCGCCTTGCGAGAAAACGTCGAGACCCGGCACATTGTCCGCGATATCCTGAAGCGAGCTTGCGCTGCGCTTCGTCAGGTCTGCGCCGGACAGCACGTTGACGGTCAGCGGCACATCCACCACGCTTTGCTCGCGGCGCTGCGCGGTGACGACGACGTCGCTCGGGTGGGCGAGGTCTCCCGCATCCTGCGCGGCCGCGATCCCCGGCGCGAGCAGCGCGGCCAGCGACGTGGCGCAAAATAGCCGCCGGTCTTTCTTCCCCACCATCTTCATACCCTCCCAATAGCATCGGCAATGGGATGCGCCGTGCTAATCGGACGATCTTCGATGCTCGGCGCGCGCGCTGCTTAGCCGAGAGGACGGGCGCTTTTACACATAAGCGTCATGAAACGCGGTTTTCAGAACCTTCAGATCGAAACGCACCCCCTTGCGCCAGCGGTAACGAGCCGCCAACGCCCAATGCCGCTTTTCATCGCCGTGCCGCAACGTATTATCTGCTCAATACACTTCGCAAAGGGGATGGAGGATGCGGAAGATCGTCTGGGTCGCGGCGCTCGCGGTCATGTGTCAGGGCGGATCGATGGCACTGGCGCGCAGCGAGCCGACGCCCGATTTTGCCGCCGCGGTCGCCAAACCGGGCCGGCCAGCGGAGGAAATCGCGCTCGATGAAAGCCGCAAACCGGCCGAGGTGCTGGCGTTTCTCGGCCTGAAGAAGGGCATGAAGGCGGCCGATATCATGACCGGCTCGGGCTATTGGGCGGAGATCATGGGCAATGCGGTCGGCCCCAAAGGCAAGGTGACGGCGTTCGAGCCGAGCCAATTCTATTCGACGCCGGAGGAGCAAAAGAAATGGGCGGCGCTGGTCGCGCGCCGACCCGACATTCGTTTCGTACGCTACCCGTTCGAGGCGTTCAGCGCCGCGCCGAACCAGTTCGATTTCACGATCATCAACCTCAGCTACCACGATCTCTATTGGGAATCGGCCAAATATCGCATCCCGCGCAGCGACCCGGCGACGTTCGTGAAGGCGCTCTACGCCGCGACCAAACCCGGCGGCATCGTCGGGATCATCGATCATGTCGGCCCCGCCGGCGACACGCGCGCGGTGGTCGAGAAATTGCATCGCATCGACCCTGCGACCGTGAAGACCGACTTCACGAACGCCGGTTTCGTGCTCGAAGCGGAGAGCCCGTTGCTTGCCAATCCGGCGGACGATCATGCGAAACTGGTGTTCGACCCTGCCATTCGCGGCAAGACGGATCGCTTCATGTTCCGCTTCCGCAAACCGCATTGACCGTGCACGCCATGCTCTCGCCGTCTTACGGGAGAGCAGGCGACCGCGAGGCGATACGGTTGCCCGGCTTTCGTAGAAGGATCCGATCCGCTCATCTGTCATCGATGAATCCGCTCCATCCAGTCCTCGGGCACGGCCCCTTCTGGACCCGGTATCGGCTGATCCACCGGATGCGCCAGGGGGGCGGCAAGCGAAGGTCCCGGAAATACCGCTTCGCTGCGATAATCGTAGAACCAATCCTCTCCCGGTTCGAAACTGCGCACGACGGGATGGCCGGTGTCGTGAAAATGATGTGTCGCGTGCTGAGAAGGCGATGTGTCGCAACACCCGATGTGGCCACATTGCGCGCAGCGGCGGAGGTGGACCCACCAGCCTCCGGTTTCGAGGCATTCCTTGCATCCGGTCCCGCTCGGCGGAACGCTGGGATCGATCCCGTCACGCATCCTCGACCATCCCTTTCTGGGCATGAGCGGCGATGATGACATCGCTTGCCCGCTCACCCACCATATAGATCGCGCCTGCAATGGACAGGCCTGCGATCCGCGAAAAAATGCTGGACCCACTCGTCCTTCCAGTTCGCCCGCGCGCATCAGGAGGTGGACGGCCTGTGCGGTGCTGGACGCGCTCGGCCGGTTGCGAACGCAGCGACCGCAAGGAGGGAGAACGCCAGCCGGGTATCGATGGAACTGTCGATTCTTGTCCCGCCGAAGCTCATCGCGCCGATCAGTCCGGCATTGTCAGAATCGACGCCGTCTCAGATTCCGTCACGGAACGTATGGGTTTCCACGCGAATTAGCGTAAGCAGGACGCCAACGGGTTGGCGATAACAGGGTGGCGGGCGCATGGGGTGAGGGAGACTGACGCGGCTGAAGCCGGCAAGATCGAACCTGTCGCGGACGTACGGTTTCGGCGTCCCACGGGCATGCTGAGCGACTTCATCACCGCCTATTATTTCGTCGAGATCAGCGGCCCGGCGGGAAGCGAAATCGAGGATCTGCTCCATCCCGAATGGGGCAATTTGCGCTTCCATAGCGGCGAGGATTGGGATGTCGCGACCGGCGACGGCCAGTTCGCGACGCCGCAATCGGCGACATTGTTCGGGCCGACCTCATGCGCGCGGCCGATCCGCGGCCGGCCCGGTATCGTGACCGGGGTCGGCTTTACCCCGCAAGGCTGGGCGCATCTGATCGGGATCAATGCGGCGACATTGGCCGACAAGTTCGCCGCCGCGGGACCGATCCTGCCGGGGATCGGATCGCTCGACATCGCGCTCGCCGGCGCAACCAGTGACGAAGCCCGTGTCGATCTGCTCGAGCGCTATTTTGCGGCGCGATCGGCCGCGCGGCCGGCCTGCGATCCCCGGATCGGTGTGATCGCCACCGCGGTCAACGAAGCCGAAGATGTCCATGTCGAGGAACTGGCGCATCGGCTCGGCCTGACCATGACGCAGCTCGCGCGGGCATCTCAACGCTGGTTCGGCTTTCCCACCAAGACGCTGCTGCGGCGCCAGCGCTTCCTGCGCACGCTCGCGCAATTGCTGCACCCCGACGGCCAGCCGATCGGACGGATCGTCGATCAAGCCTATTACGACCAGTCGCATTTCAATCGCGAGTTTCGATATTTCATGGGGATGTCGCCGCGCGATTATTTCGCGCGGCCACGCTCGATCCTCAGACCTGCAGCCGCCAATCGCATGGCTGAAGTGGGCGCCGCATTGCAGGGACTCCACCGGCCGTGCGCATGAAAAATGCCTCCACGCGCCGCGCGGAGGCGTTTATCGGATAACCGTGCCGGTCAGGCTTCGGCGGGCGTCTTCTTGGGGCGGCCGCGCTTTGCCGGCGCGGCGCCGGCAGTGAACAGCGACGTTAGCATCCAAGGTGACGCCCGCATCAGTCTTATGACCCAGCGATTGGCGCCGCGGCCCGTAAGACTGATTTCGATCCCGCAACGGGAGCCTTCTTCCCCGTCGGAAGTTTCCACCCAAAGAAAAATCCTTTGATCCGGGGCGCTTCAGTCCATGACAACAGGACAGGCAAGATTGTCTGAAAGGTGGAACGCGTTATTCGACGCCGCCGAACGACTCGCCCGCGCCCGAGCGCTCGACGAGGTGGTCGATGTGGTGCGCAAGACGGCGAGGAATGTCACCGACGCTCAGGGCGTAACCTTCGTCGTCCGCGAGGGCGATCATTGCCATTATATCGCCGAGGACGCCATCGCGCCGCTCTGGGCCGGGCGCAGCTTCAGCCTTTCTGAATGCGTTCCGGGCTGGGTCATGCTGCATGGCGAACCGGCGATCATTCCCGATGTCCGCGCCGATCCGCGCGTCCCCAAGGATTTCTACCGCGGAACGTTTGTCGAAAGCGTGGTGATGATGCCGGTCCGCGCCGGCGCCGACGAGGCCGCGATCGGCGCCTATTGGTCCGAGCCGGGCGCGCCAGACGACACGACCGTCGAGCTGATCCGCATGCTCGCACGCTATGTCGGCGCGGCGATCGCCAATGTGGCGCTGCAGGACAGCTTCGAGCTGCTCAACCGGACGGCCGCGGCGGTCGCGGTCGAGCGGGATCTCGATACGATCGTCCAGATGGTCACCGACGCCGGGGTCGAGCTGACCGGCGCCGAGTTCGGTGCGTTCTTCTACAACGAGGTCGACGAAAAGGGAGAGCGCTACACGCTGTACAGCCTGTCTGGCGCGCCGCGCGAAGCGTTCGCGCGCTTCCCTATGCCGCGCAACACCGAGGTATTCGCGCCGACCTTTACAGGGACCGGGGTGGTGCGCTCAGACAATATCCGGCTCGATCCGCGTTACGGCAAGAGCGCGCCCTATCACGGCATGCCCGAAGGCCATCTGCCGGTGACGAGCTATCTTGCGGTGCCGGTCAAATCTCGCAGCGGCGAGGTGCACGGTGGGCTGTTCTTCGGTCATCATCAAGAGGCGCGGTTCACCGCCGACCATGAAACTGCCCTGCTCGGGATCGCCGGGCATGCCGCGATCGCGATCGACAATGCCCGGCTCAACCAGGCGACCGAGGCCGAGATCCGCGCCCGGCGCGCCGCTGAAGCTGAGTTGCGCTACCTCAATGCATCGCTCGAACACCGTATCGCGGAGCGCACCGCGGAAATCCAGGCGCAGGCCGACCGGCTGGCGGAGAGTGAACGGCACTTCCGCATGCTGGTCGAGGGTGTGTCGGACTATGCGATCTACCTGCTCGATCCGCAGGGCAATATCACCAACTGGAATCCCGGCGCCGAGCGGATCAAGGGCTATAACGCCGATGAGATCCTTGGACGCAATTTCTCGACCTTCTATACCGAGGAGGATCGCGAGGCCGGCATCCCTGCTCGCGCGCTGGAGATCGCAACCCGCACCGGCCGCTATGAGAGCGAAGGGTGGCGCATCCGCAAGGACGGGTCGCAGCTCTGGGTGAGCGCGGTCATCGACGCGATCCGCGACAAGGACGGTCAGCTCGTCGGCTTCGCCAAGATCACCCGCGACCTGACCGAGAAACGCGAGATAGAGGAGCAGCTCCGCCAGTCGCAGAAAATGGAGGCCGTGGGTCAGCTCACCGGCGGCATCGCGCATGATTTCAACAATCTTCTCACCATCATCACCGGCAATATCGACATCGCCTTACGAATGCTCGAAAACCCTGCCGACGGCGGGCGCGTCCGGCGCGCGATCGGCAACGCGATGAAGGGCGCCGAGCGGGCAAGTGCGCTTACCCAGCGCCTGCTTGCCTTCTCGCGCCGTCAGCCGCTCGCACCCAAACCGCTCGATCTCGACAAGGTCGTCGCCGGCCTCTCCGACCTGCTCAAGCGCTCGCTTGGCGAGCTGATTCATCTCGAGGTCGTGAGCAGTCCAGGCCTCTGGCCAGTCGAGGCGGATCCCAACCAGCTCGAAAGCGCACTCGTCAATCTCGCGGTCAACGCGCGCGACGCGATTGCAGATAGCGGGACGCTGACGATCGAGACCGCCAATGCCTATCTCGACACCGATTATGCGGCCTCTCATGCCGAGGTGCCGCCGGGCAATTATGTCGTCATCGCGGTCAGCGATACTGGCGTCGGCATGCCTCGCGACGTGTTGGCGCGCGTTTTCGAGCCCTTCTTCACCACCAAGGAAGTCGGCCACGGTACCGGACTCGGACTGAGCCAAGTTTACGGGTTCGTCAAACAGTCCGGTGGACACGTCAACGTCTATTCCGAGGAAGGATGCGGCACCACGGTCAAAATCTATCTTCCACGATTCACCGGCGCCTCGATCGAGGAGGATGCCCCGGTGGAAACCGCATACGAGCCGCGCAGCGCGCGGGGCGAGGCCGTATTGGTCGTCGAAGACGATGCCGAAGTCCGCGCCTTTTCCGCCGACGTGCTGCGTGACGCGGGTTACCAGGTGCTTGAAGCGGGCGACGGTGCAGCGGCGCTGCGCATCCTCGAACGCCGCAATCAACGCGTGGATCTGCTCTTTACCGACGTCGTGATGCCCGGCCTGTCGGGCCGCGAACTCAGCGATCGGGCTCGCCAGCTTCGCCCCAATCTCAAGGTGCTCTACACCAGCGGCTATACCCGCAACGCGATCGTTCACGGGGGACGCCTCGACCCGGGCGTCGAGCTTCTGCCCAAGCCATTTACGTCGCGGAGCCTGATGTTGCGGGTGCGCGACCTCCTCGACGCGCGAACGGGTAAACGGCTGCTGCTCATCGAGGACGACCCGGCCGTCCGCACGCTCGCGATCGAAGCGCTTCGTTCAGCCGGATATCTGTCGGAGCCCGCAGCCAATGCCGCCGAAGGCCTGGGCCGGTTGCGCGCCGCGCAGGGCGGATATGACGCCGTGGTCATCGCGACCGGCCCAAGCGAAAAGGACAGTGACGCGCTTTTGAAGGAAATTCGCGGCCAATGGGCCGATCTCCCCGTGCTGATCACCGGGGCCGCTTCCCCGTCGGCCGAATCCGCGCAGGCCGTCGTTCGCCTTGTACGGCCCTATACCGTCCAATCGATTATCGACGGTTTGAAGAGGCTCGGCATCACATGAGCTGGATGATCTGAAGGTGGAGACACACCGGTCGATTCAACGGTACCGATCTGTTCAGACCCCCGCGCGCCATGATGTCCAGCGGCCTGCCAGCAAAGGTTCCCACGATAGAAACGGGGGCCGCCCAGGCAAGCGCATGATGATCTCCGCGCCACGAACCTGTTCCGCCGAATAATGCGGCGCCTGTCTCGGAGGCGCCTTTCGTTTGGCTTTTGTCTGGTCTGCATCGTCCGCGCCTCCCGCCGGTATTTATCCAAATCCGCCAGCAACGCCTGCCCGGTCGCCTGCGGCCGCGAGGGGACGGCCTTGGACACCTTCGGACGGTGCTTCGGGATCAGCCGTTTTTTGTCAGCGAACTCTTTTTCCCGCCGTCAGGCCGCGGTGGCGGCTGGTTTTTGTTGAGCTGATCCGAGGGACGCCGCGCATCGCCCTCCTGCTGATGCTCGGTGGAGAGATTCGGTCGCCGCGTCTCGCGCGTGGGCTTGATCGCCTTGTCGTCCATCGACGCTTCCTTCCTAGCCATCTTTCGCCGAGCCGGGCTCAGCCATGTTGCGGTGCATTTCGGCGGTGACACTTTCGGGCAGGACATGGCTGGCGGCCGCCTGCAGCTTGTTCTTGAAGCCGTGGACGACATCCGCCTTGCCCGACATGACCGCATCCCACCCGGTCCTCGCGACTTCGCCGGGGTCGTCCTTGCGCTGCTGACCGACTCTCGTGTCCTCCATCCCGGCGCGCCGGAAGAATTCGGTGTCGGTCGCGCCCGGCATCAGCGTGGTGATGGTGACGCCTTGCTTTTCCTTCATCTCGTTGCGAACGGCATCGACGAAACTGTCGATGAAGGCCTTGGTACCATTATAGACCGCCTGGAAGCTGCCGGGCATGAATCCGGCGATCGAACCGGTGACGAGCACCTTCCCTTCGTTCCGCGCCGCCATCTGCCGCAACACTCGCTGCAGCAGGTAGAGCGTGCCGACGATATTGGTGTCGATCACATGCCGCCATTGCGCGACCTCCTGATCGAGAAAGGCATGGCCCAGCCCATGACCGGCATTGGCACAAAGGAGATCGATCTCCCGCCCGCGTGCCGCGTCGAGCAGCCGATCGACGCCCTCGACGGTCGAAAGGTCGACCTCGAGCGTCTCGACATTGCCGCGCGCGCCGGCTGCCGGGTCGTGGAACGGCGTATCGGCGGCAAGCAGACGGTCGTAACCCTCGGCCGCGGCGAGCTTCGCCAACTCGCGCCCGATCCCAGTCGAGGCCCCCGTAACGATCGCGAATTTCGCCATGCTTGCTCTCCTCAGGCCGCTGCGAGGCCGGGCTTCAGCACTACCTTGGTGACCTCGTTCTGCCGGTCGTGGAACATCTTATAGCCCTGCGGGGCCTGTTCGAGCGGCAGCCGGTGCGAGATCAGGAAGGTGGTGTCGATCTTCCCCTCGAGGACCGCCTGGAGCAGCCCCGGCATATAATGCTGGACATGGGTCTGCCCGGTCTTGAGCGTCAGCCCCTTCTCCATGAAGGCGCCGAGCGGGAATTTGTCGATGAAGCCGCCATAGACCCCCGGCATCGACACGCGCCCACCCTTGCGGCAGGCGATGATCGCCTGGCGGATCGAATGCGCGCGGTCGGTGCCCAGGAAGGTCGACGCCTTGATCTGATCCCACACATTGTCGACGAAGAAACCGTGCGCCTCCAGCCCGACGGCGTCGATGCACGCGTCCGGCCCGATCCCGCCGGTCATTTCCATCAACGCATCATAGGTTTGGGTCTTCTCGAAATTGATCGTCTCGGCCCCGAACTTCTGCGCGAGTTCGAGCCGGTGCGGGAAATGATCGATCGCGATCACCCGCTCCGCCCCCATGAGAAAGGCGGATTGCACCGCGAACAGCCCGACCGGCCCGCACCCCCAGACTGCGACGGTATCGCCCGGCTCGATCTCGGCATTTTCGGCCGCCATCCAGCCGGTCGGCAGGATGTCGGACAGGAACAGCACCTTCTCGTCGTCGATGCCATCAGGCACGGCGATCGGGCCGACGTCGCTGAACGGCACGCGGACATATTCTGCCTGACCGCCAGCGTAGCCGCCGGTCATGTGGCTGTAGCCGAAAAGACCGCTCATCGGCTGGCCGTAGAGCGTTTGCGCGATATCCTGATTGTCGGCCGGCAGCCCGTTGTCGCACGCCGCATATTGATGCTTGCCGCAATGGTAGCAATTGCCGCACGCGATCGTGAACGGCACCACCACCCGCTGGCCCTTGCGCAGCGTCGAGCGCGGCCCGGTATCGACCACCTCGCCCATGAACTCGTGACCAAGGATATCTCCCTTCCGCATCGTCGGGATGAAACCATCGTAGAGATGCAGGTCCGAGCCGCAGATCGCGGTGGCGGTCACCCGGATGATCGCGTCGCGGGGATTGACGATTTCCGGGTCTTCGACCGTTTCGACGCGAACATCGTGCTTGCCGTGCCAGGTGAGCGCGCGCATCAGCCTTTCTCCTCGTCATGCGCGCGCCGCGTGCGCGCCGCGGTGGCGACCTCGCCGGTTTCCATCAATTGCTTGAACCGGCGCAGATCGCGGCGCGCCTGGATCGCGGGCTCGCGCTGGAACAGCTTCGCCACCAGCCGGCCGATCGCGCCCGCCGGGGGATCGTAGACGATCGTCGCGGTCACCACGGTGCCACGCGCGCCGGCAGGCCGGAAATCGATCCGCCCGCGGTTGGGAACATCGGCCCCCTTTTCCGATGCCCAGGCGATCAGCGTGCCCGGCACCAGATCGGTAATGCTCGAGGTCCATTCGACAATGTTCCCGCCAGGCGCCTTCACCGCCCAGCGCGAGCGTTCGTCGTCGAGCACCTCGACCCGCGCGACATTCTCCATGAACGCCGGAAGATTGGCAAAGTCGCGGAAGAAGGAGAACAATTCGGTCGCCGACCGGTTAATCGTCACAGCCTGCCCGACCACCGTTTCGCCGGCGACGTGCCCGAGACCTTCCCCGGCATATTGGTTTGCGGATCGGTCCTTCGACGCCGCCGGCGGCGCGCTGTCGGTCAAATGTTCGCTCATCGTGCGCTCCCGTGGATCGTTCTCCCCAAGCGCGCGCGACTGGCCGCAGTTCCGGCCTATCCCCGTGTTTTATTGGATGTTTCAGTTATCCATGTTAAGTCAATGGTTGCAGTCGATAGCCAAGAGCGCGAATTCCCGGAAGCCGTGATTCCAACCCACAACTGTCCCGGCGGGTCGCGTCCGCGCATTGACCCGCTTCAGCCGCTCCGATGCGGAGGCGAGCGCCTGGGAAACTTCAGCGCCGGATCGGGATTTTTACTATTCCGGTCTGATCGAGGTTCCCCAAGCGATGCCGCGCAAGCAGAATCTCAAGGTGTTCCGAACGCCGACCGGCTTCCATGACGCCTATGTCGCGGCGCCCAGCCAGAAGGCGGCGCTGGAGGCATGGGGGAGCGATGCGGATCTGTTCGCGCGCGGGGTCGCCGAGCGCGTCACCGATCCCGATCTCATGCGCGAGCCGCTTGAAAATCCCGGCACCGTCATCCGACGCTCGCGCGGCAGCATCAGCGAGCAGATAGCCGCCTTGCCGAAAAACCCACCGTCGGCGGCGAAACGACGGCAGCAGGAAGCGGCCGAACCGGCGCTGCGGAGAACTGCGAAACCGCGACCGGCCAAAACCCAAAAACCAACGAAACCGAAAAAACCACCCAAGCCCAAACCCGACGCAGCGCCGTTGCGCGCAGCCGAGCAGGCGCTGGAAGAGGCCGCAGCGCGGCACAAGATGGAGCGTACCGCGCTCGGTCAGCGGCAGGCCGATCTCGACCGCGAACGGAGGAAACTCGAGCAGCAGCAGAATGCGGAGCAAGCGAAACTGAAGCGTGAGGTCGACAAGGCGCAATCAGCCTATGACCGGGCGATGCGCGCCTGGCGCGGATAGCGACTTGGCAATCAGATCGCCCTCGGAGCCGCGGTTTTGCGGCCACGCCGCACTTTAACGTTCCTCAAGCTCGATCCAAACCGGTGCGTGATCGCTGGTCTTTTCCCAGCGGCGCGGCCGGATATCGACCTTGGCCGCTCGCAGCCGCGCGGCGGCCGGAGCGTTGAGCAGGAAGTGATCGATCCTGAGGCCCGCGTTGCGCTCGAACGCGCCGCGCCAATATTTCCAGAAGGTGTAGATCGTCTCGTTCGGGTGGAGATGACGGACCGCATCGGTCCAGCCTTGATCGCGCAACCGCTGATACGCCGCTTTCACTTCGGGGGCGAACAGCGCGTCGTCGCGCCAGCGCTCGGGCGCATAGACGTCGATGTCGGCCGGCATGACATTGAAATCGCCTGCGACGATCACCGGCGCGTCAAGCCCGACCAGCGACGACAGATGCGTCTGGAGCCGGTCGAACCAGCGCAGCTTGAAATCGAATGCGGGTCCAGGTCGCGGGTTGCCGTTTGGGAGATAAAGACCGGCGACGAGCAGACCATTGACCGCCGCCTCAATATAGCGGCTCTGCACATCAGCGGGATCACCGGGAAGCCCGCGCCGGGTTTCGTGGATCGATCCGACCCGGCTCAGGATCGCGACGCCATTCCAGCGGGTCTGGCCGTGCCAGACCGCCTCATAACCGGCGTCGCGGATCGGGATTTCCGGAAATTTGTCCTGCGGCGCCTTCAATTCCTGGAGGCAAACGATGTCGGGCTCGGCGAGCGCGAGCCAGCGGAGCAGCACCGGCAGCCGGCCATTGACGCCGTTGACGTTGTAAGTGGCGATCTTAACAGCCGCACAGCCATCATAGGTCCGACAGCTCCTGACCGGCACGTCCCCGGCCTGACAGCGCACGATGATAATTTCAGAATCTGGCGCCGATTCGTCCAAGACGCACAGCCGAGCGCGACGTTCCTGTGATCTCCCTCATGGCCACTCTTCGACAAGTCCGCCGTCGCATCGGCCGGCAGCCAATTCATGTCGAAAACGACTGAGAGGTAGCCTCGCGCGCGATCTCGCATTCCCTCTCGCTTTGATGGCAATGAGCCGCACGGCCATAGCTAGTCTTTGGCGCCCAACCCCCTCAAGATGAGCGCAATTATCCTCGCCGACTGAGCATCCCTCCCGGGATGGGAAGGAAGCTGCCAAAGTACGCCGAGAAGCATCAAAACATCGTCGGCATTGGCACCGCGATCAATCGCGCCCACGCCCTCACATGCAGTGAGGAGCGACCGCACCGCCGACACCATCTGCTGATAGGTCTCGCGCTTGTCATCCTCGGACGTGGCTCCCTGCAGAAGTCTCGCCACGCCGCGCTTCATCGCACTGGAATCCGCCAACTGGGCACACCATAAGCGAAACGCCTCAAGCGGCGGATGCGCTTCCAACAATGTGGACGCGAGCGCCACAACGGCGCTGATCTCCTTGCGATACATGGCCAGCGCCAGAGCTTCCCGCGTCGGGAAGTGGCGATAGAGTGTGCCTTGCCCAACGCCGGCCGCCTTGCCGATAGCGCTGAGCGGCGTTTCGGGATCGGCGGTCAGCGCCTCACGTGCCACCTCGAGTATGCGATCACGGTTGGCGCGGGCGTCTGCACGCAATCCATCCTCCTTCACGGCCATATCGCCCCTTGACTAAACGGACAATTGTCCGTTACGGAACAGCAAGCGGACAATTGTCCAAATATAGCGTATGCGGAGATGGACATGCAATATGCCAAGCTCGGCCGGACGGGCCTCGATATTTCGCCTATCTGCATTGGCTGCATGGGATTCGGAGAGCCGTCACGCGGTTACCCTTCCTGGTCGCTCGACGAGGAAGCAAGTCGACGTCTCATTCGCCACGCGCTTGAGGCGGGCATCAATTTCTTCGACACCGCCAATTTATATTCGAATGGCTCCAGCGAGGAGATTCTCGGGCGGTCACTGAAGGACTTTGCGCACCGCGAAAACGTCGTGATCGCCACCAAGATCAGCGCGCCGATGCGCGATGGGCCCAATAGCATAGGGCTGTCGCGCAAGGCGATCATGACCGAAGTCGATATGAGCCTCAAACGCCTCGGCACCGACTATATCGACCTCTATCAAATCCATCGTCGCGACACGACCACCCCGTGGGAGGAAACGCTCGAGGCCCTGAACGATGTCGTCAAGGCCGGTAAGGTCCGGTACCTCGGTGCATCGTCGATGATGGCTTGGGAATTCGGCAAAGCGCTGCACCTGCAGAAGTCCAACGGCTGGGCTCGCTTCGTGTCGATGCAGGATAGCTACAATCTTCTCGACCGTGAAGAAGAACGCGAAATGCACGCGCTGTGCATCGACGAAGGGGTGCAGACCATCATCTACAGCCCACTCAACCGTGGCCGGCTGGCCCGGCCGTGGGGAGCGACCACCGCAAGGGCGGAAACCGAAGCGGCCTATAATCTGGGTGCGGCCACCGCCGACAGCGACAAGCTGATTATCGAGGCGGTGGGGACCATTGCGGAAGAACGGGGCGTCAGCCGGGCAATGATTGCGCTTGCCTGGCTGCGTCGCAATCCTGTGGTGGCGGCGCCGATTGTGGGGGCGCTCAAGGAAAAACATATCGACGATGCTGTGGCCTCGCTATCGATCAGCCTCACCGACGACGAGGCAGCACGGCTGGAAGCCCCCTATACGCCTCGGCTCGACCGTCAGGGCATGTCGGACCCGGCTATGCTGCGTCGCGCAGCCGAAGCAGCCACGGGACACAGCATAAGCCGGCTTCCGGTCCGTGAACCGAGCAAGGTAATCTGAGCCTTACCGGGTCGCCGACCTGCGTGCCGTGCATGCAATCCACGGCGAACAGCCGGTTGTTTCCCCCCTCCCCCCTTCCCGCCCCAGGTTGGTCGGGCTTCCTCGCACAATCCCGCTGAGTCTTCACCCACCGTGCGAGGCGATCGCTCCTCGCCTTCGTCGGCTGCAGCTCAGTAGAAGTCGCGCAGCACGAGTTGCCGTGCCGTTCCGTCGCACAGCCTGACGGCGTATCGCGTGCCGGGCGCCGCGCGACCCCAATGCTGGTCGACCAGTTGCTGCGACATCGGCTTGTCGTCGAGCGCGCAGATCGCGTCCCCCGCTTTCAGCCCGGCGGCCTCGGCGGGCGAATTCTTCATGACATGGGCGATCAGCAACCGGCCGTCCGCATAGGCCCCCTGGACGCCCGAGGTCGATTTGGGTCTGGGTATCGCCGGCGTGGTCCGGGCGGTCAGCTTCATCATACCGGCCGGGACGTCGACCGTCAGGTCGTAGCGCTGCAATATGCCCATGCCGATCAAGGCCTTGATGTCGTCTCCGGGAAACCAGCCGGCGTCGCTCGTCGCATGGGCGCCTTCGACCTGCAGGCCGCCGATGGTCAGCGAACCCAGTCGCCCGACCGGCTCGACGACCGCGCCCCCCGCGCCCGCCGCCATCAGGTCGGTGTCGACATGCACTTTCGCCTGCTGCATCACCGCGGGGGGCACGCTCACCTCGTCATCGCTTCCCAGGTCGATCATCGCGGAGGCGAGCGGCGCGCCGTTCACGCCGATCGTGGTGACGAGACGCGAACCGCGGGGCCCTAACCGAACCGGCGTCCCGCCGACGATCGGCTCGGCGTGACTGGGCAAGAAACGAAAGCGGTGATGATCCTCGTCGAGCTGCCATTCGAGCCTGGCCAGCAACGCAAGACCGATCACCGCGTCGAAGTTGAGGCCAGCGTTCCTCACATTGTCGAAATCGGTCACGACCAACGCGCCGGGGCGGGTCGTCCGCATCGCGCCGATATCGAGCGATATGCCGGGCGTCGCGTATGTTTGCGACGCGCCGCCGAACCCGATCGGCTTGTTCAACGGCGTTAACGCGAGATGGTGCGCATCGGCGAACGCCTTGCTCAGCACCAGCTGATCGAAGCCGGTATCGACCAGTGCGCGTGCCGGCTGGCCGTTGACGACGACCGGAATGACGACCTGGCCGCCATCGCCCGGATCGAAGTTGATCCAGCCCGATCCGGCATCGGGAAGCCAGAAAGTCGGCTCGATGGCCGGCGCGTCGGCGGCCGCGGGCGCCGCGGCGCCGAGCATGAGGCCCAACGCCGCGAACAATGCGGCCTTCACGACGACGAACTCTGCTGCGAACCAGGGTGCTCGGCCATTGCGCGTCTCGGCAGTGTCGCGCTTATTGCGCAGGCGCGAGCAAACGACAGTAATTGGGCAGAATTTTGTCGTGGCGAGCCGTCCCGCATCGCGAAAAGCGTTGGACAAGCTGGGACGCTTCGGCGCCAGCCTTGCCGTCGATCTCGCGATGCTGGCCTGCTATATCCGCGCGACGCGTGCCGGCTATTCGGCAAAAGCGATGAGGTTGCCGCCGGGATCGCGGAGGATGAAGGTTTGCGCGCCCCATATTTCACGCTTGAGGCGCTGGTGCCATTCGACACCGGCGGCGTCGAAGGCTCGGGCCAGCGCCTCGATACCCTGAACCGTTACGGTCGCCGAAAGCGCGTCGGCTTCCCGGTCGCGGAAGCCGTGCGCGAACACCTCGCCGTCTGTGTGCCGCAGGTTTAAGCAAGCGCCGCCCCGCCTGACCTGCGCGTAGAAAGGCGGATCGCCGTGCATGAACATGAGCGTAAAGCCGAGGCGATCGACATAGAAGGCGCAGGCCGCACTCAATTCCGGTACGAAAAGCTGGGGCTCGGCCGCGATCAGGATGGGTTCCTCATTCATGACCATCTTCCCCCGCGTGACCGGCGAGCCGGAGCATCACGTCGGTCGCCGCCAGCAACGCCCGACGATCGGCATCGTTCAGTTGGCGGGACATGGCATCCCTGAGCCATGCGCGACGGCGAGTCATCGCCCGCTTCAAAGCCGCCGTGCCAGCAGGCGTGAGGGCGATCTGTTGCCGGCGTCGATCCACTGGATCGATCGGCCGATCGATCAGCATGTCGGCTTCCAGCCGGGCCAGCAGGCGACTGAGCGACTGCGGCTGCAAGCCCTCGCTGCGCGCCAGCGCCGCCGCACTCATCGGCCCCGCTCGATGCAGCGATGCGAGCAACGCCAGACCGCTGCCTGTTACCTCTCCATCGAACGCGGGGCCGCGTAGTCGACGCGCCAGCCGCAACACTGCTCGAACGATCCGGGCTTCGCTGCTCTCACGATCGTCTCCGCTTGTCATTTCATACGCATTGCGTATTATTATGCGGCCGTCAACTGAGTGTTTGGTGATGGCAGAACGCTTGGAGACCGGCCGATGCTGCAGCGAATGACGGCGATCCTGCCTTGCAACGATCTCGATGCGGCGCAGCGCTTTTTCGAGCGTCTGGGCTTCACGCGCGATGATGGATGCCCCGACGACTACCGGATGCTGAGCGATGGGCATGGGGGAGATATCCACCTCAATCCCGCCGTTCCTGGCTGGCTGACGCCGGGGAGAAACCCCTTTGGGCTATACCTCTATCGCGAGAATGTCGACGCCCTGGCCGCCGTCTTTGCGGACGAGATCATCGAGCGAGAAGGCGCTGGCGACAAGCCCTGGGGCATGTATGAGTTCGCTCTGAACGGCCCCGACGAGACGCTCGTGCGCGTGGGTTGGCCCAGCCGGCTTCGCAAAGGTAGCTGAGAGACTGCCATCTACCCGTGCCGCCCCGTTCCACGCCTTTACTTGTCATCGCCGCGGTTCCGCGAAGCTGACATGCACGGTGTCGCTACCTGCCGCGCAGTATGGCAATTTGATCTTGAGAGGGGCGTGCGTTGGTGTCGTAAGTGTTCATGTCTGCCGGCCCCTTGTTTGCGGTCGGGCCGGCAATGCCACCGCCCCAATAAGGCGCGATCGCGAAGCGGTCGGTGCTCTGAGAGGTATTTTCCCAGTCGAGTCCCGTGCAGCGCTGCCAAATCCGAGCGCCGCCTGCCACGCGATGACGTGGAGCGTGCGCCGGCTCCTTCGCTGCCGACAGCCGTGATCGTGGTGCCGGACGCATTATCCGCAAGCGCCTGATACACTTGTGCGCCCTGGCCGTTGATCGTCATGAAGATATGCTCGCCGGTGTTGACCGCGTACCTGCGCGTCCTCTTGGCAGCGACGGGCAAAATGGAGGCTCTGCGACCAGGCCTCAGGGCGCCCGCGACGCCTCTGTGCCCTTGGCCAGCCACTCCTATCGGCCGGAAGCGTACTGCCAGCTCCTAACCAGGGAACGTCCCTCAACTGTCACGCAAGTGATATAGGCTTGCCGGTATGCGGCGATCCCTTCCTCGGCTTGAGCAGATCGAGGCGTTCATCGAGGGCGCGCGCGGCCCCACGTTTCGCGCCGCGGCCGATCGATGCGCGCTGAGCGCCGCAGCTTTCTCCCGCCGCATCCAGGCCTTTTCGGATCATGTCGGAGCGCGGCTGTTCGAGCGGACCGCGGGCGGCGCGCGGCTGACCGACGCGGGCAAGGATTGCTTCGCGGAGCTGGAACCCGCCTATCTCGAGCTCCGACGCATCGCGGAAAAGGTCGGCGACCGCGGGCGCCGCGATGTCACCTTGTCGCTGTCGCACTCGCTTGCGGTCGGGTGGCTGATCCCCCGGCTGGAGAAATTCCGCGCGCGGCACCCGGATATCGCGCTGACGCTCAAGACCGATCGTGGCGCCCGCGGGGTGCGCAGCGGCGAAGCTGATCTCGGGATATGCTTCACCGATATCGATCTGACCGGGCTCGACCATGTCGACTTGCTCAACGTCGCCGCCACGCCGGTCGCGGCACCGCAGATCGCCCGGGCGTTCGCGGAGGACGGTCTCGATCGCTATCCGCTCCTGTCGGTGACCCAGCCAACCGATCTGTGGGATTGGTGGACCCGGTCCACGGGAAGACCGATGCCGAGCGGGCAAGTGACTCGATTCGAGTTCATCCACGCGCTCTATGAGACCGCCTCGCAAGGGCTGGGCGTTGCGATCGGTTCCAGCCCGACGGTCTGGCCCTTCCTGGAGGCCGGGCGGCTGGAGCGGATCGGCCTGCCGGTGGCGCGTTTCCCGGGGGGCTATCAGCTCGCCGCCGCGCCCGACCGCAAGCGGCGTGGACCGGTCGGCGCGGTATGGCATTGGCTGGAAGAGCAAGCCGCGGCGACACCGCAGCTCGCCTGACTCTCAATAGCGGATCGAGAAACGCGCGAAGAATTCGCGGCCGTTGAAGTTCAGCCCGCCGGCCTCGGTATAGAGCCGGCCGTCGGTCTGGCCGATCACCTGATCGGGAAAGACATTGGTGAGGTTGAGCACGCCGAGATCGAACCGAGTGCCCTTGCCGGCATCGACGCCCAGCGTCAGGTCGACCTGGGTCTTTGGCCCGAACCGCTGCACCGTGCCGAGCGGCGCCGCGCGGAACGGCCCGTAATTGACGGCATTGGCGTTGAGGTGGAAGGCCCCAAGGGTGACGCCGGCATTGGCGGTGATCTTGCTGAGCGGTTGCGAGTCGACCAGCACGCCGATCGAGGTGGTGCCGAGCAGCGGCAGGCTGGGCAGCACGCTGTTGGTGCTCAGCCTGGTCAGCTTGTTGCGGAATCCGCCATAGCCGAGCGAGAGGTCGAGCAGCCCGGTCGACGCCTTGCCCGCCGACCAGTGCAATGTCGCCTCGATCCCTTCCGACCGGGTGTCGGCGGCGTTGGTGAAGAACCGCACTTGCGAGGCGTTGGTGATGCCGTTCGCCAGCAGGATCGCGGTCACCGCCGGCCCGGTCAGCGATTCGCTGAAGGTGATGCGGTTCTTGATGTCGATGCGATAGATGTCGATCGACAGGTCGAGCTGGCGCATCGGCGTGAGCACGATCCCGCCCGAATAATTGCGCGACGTCTCGGCCTTGAGCGGCGAAGCCCCGAGCGCCCTCGACACCGGATCGCGCACCGCGAAATTGCCGACATTGACCAGTACGCCGTTCGACAGCTGGCTGGTGACGGTCGAGAAATATTGCTGTTGAAGCGAAGGCGCGCGAAACCCCGTGCTGATCGTGCCGCGCAACGCCGCGAACGGCGCCGCGCGCCAGAACAGCGAGCCTTTCCAGATCGTGCGGCTGCCGAAATCGCTATAATCCTCGTACCGCACCGCGCCGCCCAGATCGAGACCGGGAAGCAGGCTCAGTTCCGCGTCGAGAAAAGCGCTGAGGGCGTGACGATCGACATGGACCGGCGATGGCGGGTTGTAACCGGGAAAGCCCTGCGCGCCGGCGCCCGCATAGGACAGGGGCTCGCCCTTGCGCAGCTTGTACCATTCGTAGCGATGCTCGATACCGATCGCGAGGTTCGCGCCTGCCAGTAGGTCAATCTTCCGGTCGATGGTCAGGTTGGCGATGTTCTGCGTATAACGCTGGCCGCCGCCGTCGAAGCTGGTCGGGCTCGCCGCGCCGAGCGAGGTATTGACCGAATTGGCGACGCGAATGTCGGCGCGGTTGTAGCCGATGGTATCGCTGAGGTCCCAGTTCCAGCCGGCGATCGCGCCGCGCAGCCCGACCGCGCCGCCCAGATCGAGCGTCCGCTGGCGGATCATCGGCAGGAAACCCTGGGGGTAGAAGCCCGGCGAGACACTGGGCAGCCGGAACAGCGGGGTGGATTCGGTGAAGCGGCCGTCGGCGGTGGCGAAGGCGTAAGCGGTGATATTGGCACCGAGCGGGATCTCGCTATTGAGCGCGAGATTGGCATCCTTCGATCTGGGATCGCCGAGCCGCTGTGTGACGCGGCCGAAGCGTGGGTCGACCGCCGCGGCATTGGTATGGGCGCGCGAGCGGAATTCCGATGTCACCGTGAGGAAACCGCCGTCGCCGATCGAGAAACCGTTGCGGGAGGCCGCCGCCAACGTGCCGCCGTCGCCGCGCTCGGTCGCGCCGCCGCGCAGCGAGGTAAAGCCACCGCCAGCATCCTTGCGCAGCACGACGTTGATGACGCCGGCGATCGCGTCCGAGCCATATTGCGCGGCGGCACCGTCGCGCAGCACCTCGATCCGCTCGATCGCCGACGCCGGGATGGTGTTGAGATCGACCGGCACCGTGCCACGCCCGACGCCGTTATTGGTGTTGATGACCGCGGCGGCGTGGCGGCGATGGCCGTTGACCAGCACCAGCACCTGATCCGGCGTCAGGCCGCGCAGCGTCGCCGGCCGCGTCCCTGCCGCCGAGGGAGAGGTGACCGCCGGCACGAAGTTGAACGAGGGCGACAATGCCGACAGAGCGCGAGTGAGGTTATCGGCCCCCTGATCGGTCAGCGTATCGCCGCTCAGCACGTCGACCGGCGCCGGCGTATCGGTGCGCAGCCGCGGCGTGCCGCGCGACCCCACCACCACGATGTCGGTGGACGCTTCGGCGTTGGGAGCTTGCGGATCGGGTGCCGATTGGGCGCGGGCGGCGGTAGCGGTCCCCAGGGCAAGGGCTGCGCTGGTCAGGCATAGCTGGCGAATCATCGGTCGGTCCCCTCTGGTCGCCGCGGCCTTGACCGGATGGAGCCCTGATCGGCCAACGCAAAGCATGCGTCGCGTGTTGCGGGCGATGCAATTTGCACGCGACGCAACGCGCGATGCCGCGGTTGCGCTTTCCGCAACGAATTGCGCCGGGGCAGGAAGCGACGCCCACCAACCGCGCAGGACCGCGAGACGTCATGAAGATTGCGCTGATCAGCGATACGCATCTGGCCGCGATGGCCACAGACTTTGTCAGCAACGCCGTGGCGGCGATCGACTGGATCAATAGCGACGACTTCGATCTGGTCATCCATCTCGGCGACGTGACCGCCGACGGCATCGCCGCGCCCGGGCAAGTCGAGGAAGCGAAAACGGTGCTGGACCGGCTCGACGTGCCGTTGCTCTGTGTCCCCGGCAATCACGATATCGGCGACAATCCGGTGCCCGGCCGGGCGCTCGGCGAAAAACCGTTCGACGCCGCCGCGCTCTGCCTGTTCCGCACTGCCTTCGGGGCCGATCACTGGCTCTACTCGGCGGGCGACTGGGCGCTGATCGGCCTCAACGCCCAGCTGTTCAACACCGGCAGCGCGGAGGAGACCCGGCAATTCGACTGGCTGTGCAGCGCCTTGGCGGCGGTCGACGGGCCGATCGGGCTGTTCCTGCACAAACCCTGGCTGCGCGTCGCGCTCAGCGATCAGGAGCGGCACCCACGCTATGTTCCATTGGAACAGCGGCTCGCCCTCGCGGAAGTGTTGGCCGGCCACGATCTGCGCTTCGTCGCGAGCGGGCATACGCATCAGCTGCGCCGGCTGACCGTCGATGGCGTCGAGCATTTCTGGGTACCGTCGACCGCGTTCGTCATCCCCGACAGGATGCAGGAATGGATCGGCGAGAAGATCGTCGGCGCGGCCGTCCTGACGCTCGACGGCGACGACTATAGGCTCGACTTCCAGCGGGTGCCGGGGGTGGCGCACCGCGATCTCGGCGATTATCGCGCGATCTTCCCGAAGCTCGGCGCGATTTTGGGCGAATGACGGACCGCAGCATCGGACCGCGTTACGCGCCCTATGCGCTCGCGGTGCTGATGGTCGCTTATGTCCTGGCGTTCGTGGACCGCCAGGTCCTCAACCTGCTGGTCGAACCGATCAAGCACGACCTCCAACTGAGCGACACCGGGATCAGCCTGCTTCAGGGTTTGTCGTTCGCGCTCTTCCTGTCGATCGGCGGCCTGCCGATCGGGCGGCTGGTCGACACCAGGCGGCGAGTCACGGTGCTGAGCATGGGCATCGCCTTCTGGTCGATCGCGACCGGGTGCTTCGGCCTGACCCGTATCTATGCCGTGATGCTGCTCAGCCGGATCGGGGTAGGTGTCGGCGAAGCGACGATGACGCCGTCGGCCTATTCGTTGCTGGGCGATTATTTCCCGCCGCGCCGGCTCGGCCTCGCGGTGGGGATCTATTCGATGGGGGCGTTTATCGGGTCCGGGCTCGCGATGATCCTGGGGGGAGCAATACTGGGCATGCTGCCCAAGGGCGACGTATCCCTGCCATTGGTCGGCGCGGTTCGGAACTGGCAAGCGATCTTCCTGCTGCTGGTGCCGATCGGGCTCGGCGTGGCGTTATGGGTCGCGAGCTTGCGCGAACCGCTCCGGGGCGCGGGGGACAGCGACGAGACGCCGGGCTGGGGCGAGGTGCGGCGCTATTTCGCTGCGCATTGGCGGCCGATCCTGGGGGTCGATGCCGCGGTCGGCTTCACCAATATGGCGGCCTATGGGCTGCTTTCCTGGACCCCGGCGATGATGGCGCGGACGTTCCAGATGGGGCCGGCGGCGGTAGGGTGGCGGTTGGGCTGGATCGTCATCCTTGCGTGCAGTGCCGGGACCTTCGCCGCCGGGCTGGCCGGTGATGCGTTGCGATCGCGCGGTCGCGAGACCGGGCGGCTGATGGTGATGGCGGGTGCGCTCGCTGCCGCGATCCCGCTCGCGATCGCGGCTCCCCTGATGCCGGCGCCCGGGCTGTTTTTGGCCCTCACCACCGCCTTGCTGTTCTGCCTGTCCGCCGCACTCGGCTCGGGGCCGGCGACGATGCAGGAGATCACACCGGGCCGGATGCGCGGCATTCAGCACGCGATCGCCGTGCTCACCGCCAATCTGCTCGGACTGGGGCTGGGGCCGACCATCGTCGCGCTGATCACCGATCGAGTCTTCGCCCAGCCAGCTGCGGTCGCGTGGTCGCTGGCGATCGCGCTGCCGCTCATGCTGCTGATTGCGCTCGGGTGCTGCGCATTCGCCATGAAAGTCTATGCCGGCGCCTTGCGAAGTCAGCAAATCCCCTGACCGCTGCCCACCGCAATGACGGACAGCCAACGGCGACTGCCATGCCTTCCGATAGATGCCGTTCAGCGCTGTCGCCAATTTGAAATTATCGGGTCGTACGGGCGGTAGCGGTACGGCGTCAGGCTTGCCGTCGCCCATTGATGCGAAAGATGCCCCCGATCGCGAACATCACCACAGAATATCGGATGATCGCCTATTCGTCGGGCAATTTCGGCAAGGCCCTGGTGTTCAGCGGCGCGGATCTGACGATCCTGTTTTTGCTGACCGACGTGCTGGGGCTGAACGGTGCCCAGGCAGCGGGGCTGATGCTGTTCGCGGTGCTCGGCGATCTGGTGTTCGATCTGCTTGCGGCCCGGCTCGTCCTCCATTGGCGGGCGGCGGGACGAGGCTATCGCTGGACGATAGCCTTGGCCGCGCTGCCTTGTGGGGCGGCGTTCGGATTGATCTACGCAATGCCGGTGCTGGGCCTGCGTCGTGGCTGGATGCTTGCGACCGCGATCCTCATTTTCCGCGGCGCCTATGCGATCGTCGACGTGCCGCACAATGCGCTGATGGCGCAGATCAACCGCGACAGCCGGGCGCGGGGGCGCGTCTCCGGCTACCGGTTGCTCTTCAGCACCGCGAGCGCGCTGGCCATCGCCACCGTGCTCACCCCGCTGGTGCAGCAAGCGGGGCGGGCGCGACATTTTGGCGCGTTGGCTTTCACCGGGATCGGTGCAGGCCTGGTCTTCGCGCTGACCATGCTGCTGTGCGTTTGGGGCTCGGGCGCGCGCGGCGGGAACGGCACAGAATCCGCGCTTCGGGGCGATCGCATCGCCGTTCCGCTACGCGACCCGATGGTGTTGGCAATGGGCGCGCTGGCCCTGCTCACCGGTTTCGCGATGCCGTGTTTCGGTCGGATGCTGATGTATCTGGGAACCTATGTCGTTGATCGGCCGCGTGCAGTCACCCTGCTGCTTATCGCGCTGACGGCAGGGCAATGCGGTGGCGTCCTCGCCTGGACCGCGCTCACCTACCGCTTCAGCAAGAGCCTTCTTCTCGGGGCGGGGCATGCGGTGAGTGCGCTGGGCCTCCTGTTCTTCGCCCTGAGCATCGCGTGGCCGGCGGGGCAGGTGGCGAGCGCTGCGCTGATCGGTTTCGGCTTTGCGAGCGTGTTCATGCTGCCCTGGGGCTTGCTTGCCGACGCGGTCGACGTCGTCGAATGGCGCCACGGCCGGCGGTTCGAGACGGGGCTGTTCGCCTTTTACCTGGTCCTGGTGAAGGCCGGTGGCGCCGGGGCGACCGCGATGATCGGCTGGGTGCTGAACGCGCTCGGCTACGTTCCCGGTGCGGTACAGCCGATAGCGGTGCGTCTCGGCATGTTCGGTCTCGGTCTGGGCGTGCCGCTCGCCGGCACGCTGCTGGCCATGTTGCTGCTCAGGCGTTTCACGCTCGACCATCGCCGGCATGCGCGGCTGTTGCGCGCGCTCGCCTGGCGTCAGGCGGGGGCGGAGCCCGTCTCCGGATTGAAGCGCGGGTTGGAGAAATCGAGTGGCGAGGGTGTCGTCTTGGCCGGCAGCACCGCGCTTTCCGCCCAGGCGCGGCAGAGCATATCGCGCAGCATCGCCGCGCCCGCGGCGGTGCGTTCGTAGATCAGGGCGCGGACGTCCTTGTCCGCCATGTTCCTGAAGCCATCACGCTTCTCGAGCTTGTAGACCGTCTCCATTCGATCGCCCGATTGATCGAGAAAGGCGAGCACCGCATCGAACATGTCGCCGTGGCGATGCGCCGGCGCGCCGATCCGGGGCATAATGTCCGCAGCGGTGAGCCCGATGCCATCGACGAAGCGGCTCTCGAACCGCCCGTGAATGCTGCGGTCGCGGGTATAGCCGTTCGGATTGGCGCCGAGCCAGCCGTCCGAGTTCACCGAGATGTGCAGCGGCTGCGCGCCATCGCCGATATAATGGCCGAGCCGGATCGCCTGGAACGCGCAGTGCTGCTCGGGAACCGATGCGTCGCCGCCGCCGGCCTGCGCAGCGCGGATCGCGCGCATGCAGACGATTAGCCGCTCATAGGCTTCCATCGCCGCATAAGGCAAAGTGCCGGTCCAGCGGACGTTGGTGCGTGCCGCGGTAGCCGGATCGCTCTGCTTGATCGTCTCGTAATGCTTATAGAGCGCGAGGATGAACTCGTAGCGCGAGCGCGGGATCGGCTTCAGGAAGGCGAATTGTTCGCGGAACCAGCCGTGGTTCGGGTCTTCCTCGATCTTCGAAAAGCCCTCCGAATCCCCGCGCCAACTGTCCGGCAGCGCGGCCGAAGCGGAGATATAGTCGACATAGCGACGGAGGAAGACCGGGCCGTCATCGGGTATCGTCTGGATCGCCGCACGGTCGATCACCGCGTGCCCCGTGCCGCCCCAGGCATGAGCGTCGGCGGGGCACAGCATGAGGGCGGCGGCCAAAGCGAAGCGGCGCATGACGGTATCTTTCAGGGATCGAGTGGATCGCGGGGGTCGACGCGCTCGGACGCTCGTGACGGACGGAACACCAGTTCGGTCGGCGACACCCGACGCACGACCTTGCCGGGCTGATAGCCGAGCTCGGCCGCGTTGCGTTCCGCGAACTTCGCGCTTTCGATATAGGCGCTCTGCAGCGGGTTGCAGACGATCACCGTCTCCGCCTCCAGCGGCGCGCCTAACCGCGCGAGCAGCCGGCCGGCGTTGCGCAGGTTGGTGGTGGTGTGGCGGGCATAGGGCTCGGTGACGATCGCGTCGGGCGACACGCCGTAGCGGTCGATCAGCGCCTTGCGCATTTCGTCGGCCTCGGTGAACGGCGTCGCGCGTGGATGCGCCCGCCCACCCGTGAGCAGGATGAAGGCGATGTCACCCTGCGCGAACCGGCGCGCGGCAAGGCGCAAATGATATTTCCCGAACGGGCTGAGCGGTTCGCCCTCGATCTCGGGGCCAACGCCCGTGACGATCATCGCGCTATAGCGATAGCGATGCCAGTCGAGCGTCTTCGCCCGCGCCATCGCCGCAGCGTTGGCGCCGGCGGTCAGCGGTTCATGGCCGATCGCATCAGTGCGATCGCTCACGTCGAGCAGCGCGAGCGCATAGTCGATGCTGGGATCGAGCCGCTGCGCCGATCCGTCGCGGGGCGTCTCGGCGATCCAGTCCGCTGCCTGGAGGCGCGCCTGATGATCCTGCGGCGAGACCGCGCCGGGGCCATCGATCGCGGTCGCGGGGATCGCCCCCAGCGCATAGGTCCGCACGATCGTGTTGATCCCCGCGATCTCGCGATCCACTTGCGCAGCGGGCGTATCATCTGCCGCGGGAAGGCCTTGCGTTTGAGCGACGGCGCGACGCATCGCCGCCGCTTCGCGATCGCTCCAGAGCAGCGCCTGCGCGCGGCAGACGAGATCGGCGCCGCACACGGCGCGTCGCTCCCGCCGCAGGCGCAGCACATCCTCCATGCCGGGCGCCCTGGCGATCCGCTCGAGCGCTGCTGGATCATGCCCGGCGGCATCGAGCAACGGGAAGAGTCGCGCGGACAGCGTTACCATCATCCCGTCGTCCACCGCCTCGGCCGAAGCCGGAGCGGTGAGCGCCGTCACCGCGAGCGCCGCGGCGGGGAGCAGCGCACGCATCACCAGCTACGGCTGACGATGAGGCGGAAGTTCCGGCCGAACAACGGGCGGCCGTAGATCGCCTCGCTGGTGCCCTGGCCGGCGAATTGGTCGGTACGCGTGTTGCCCTCGGTCAGGCCGTGGGCGTTGAACAGATTGTCGCCAACGACCTGGACGTGCCACGCCCCCCAATCGAGCGACGCGCCCGCGCCGATCGTCTGGTACCCCGGCATCGCGGTGCGGTTGAACAAGTCGACATAGCGCCGGCCGACCCATTCGAATCGCCCGAAGATCGAGAGCTTCTGCGCGCCGAGGTCGAAGTCGAAGCTCGGCCGCAAATTGCCGAAGAATTTCGCCTCGCGAATGATCTGCTTGCCGTTCACCGCACTCGGATCGGCGCCCGAGCTGTTCTGCAGATTGGCATATTCCGGGTTCTGCCAGGTCACGGAGCCTTCGAGCGAGAACCAGCGGATCGGCACGACCCGGCCATCGACTTCGACGCCCTTGACCGAGGCCTCGCCGATGAACGGCAGCGTCTGGTCGTTGCGGCCGGTCAGCGGGTTGAACGCCGCGAACGAGGCGTTGAACGGGTTGAACTTGGTGTAGAAGCCGGTCGCGTAGAGATAGTTCGGGCCGAAGCTCGCCTTCAGGCCGACTTCGTACTGACGCGCCTTGGTCTTGACGATGGTCGCATTGATGCCGGTCACCACACCCAGCTGCGGCGGCACTTCGAGGTTGGAGATGCGCCCGTAAGCGCCGAAATGGCCGTTCAGGTCGTAGTTGACGCCGACCGTCCAGTTGGTCGCCTTGGGATTCAGCCGCTGATCGAGCACCTGGCCGGTGAAGGCGCGGGTGGTGTCGTCGGCGAGCGTGGTGGCGTCACCCAGATTGACCTGCGTGGTGGGCAGCGCGATGCCCTTATAGCCATAGCGTTCAGTACGGATACCGGCGTCGACGCGCAGGCCACGCGTGATATCCCAGGTGTCGTTCGCGTAGAAGGCGATCATCTGCGCGTCGCCCTGACCCTGGTTAAGCGTCGTGGTGTAGCGCAGCACGCCGTTCTGCGTGACCGAGCCCAATACCGCGCCCGTCGACGAATAGGCGACCAGGTCGAGGGTGCGTGGCTGGCTGCGCACCTCGATGAGCATGTCCTGATAGGCCTGGAGCAGCGTGTTGCCGTAGAAGGAGCCATACAGGCCGACGCGCACGTCATGAGTGCCGATGCCCGTCTCGAACTTGCGGGTAACGCTGAGGTCGCCCTGCACCGAATAGAAGTCCGATTCCGAGGCGCGATACTGGCCGGACATGACGAGGCCCAAAGCGGTCGAGGGATCGTAGACCGTTGCGCCGTTGGTGCCCGCAAGCGCATAGCCCAGCCGCGCGACATTGGGGCCGAACGCGGTGCGCGCGGCGGTCAGATAGCCGGCGGCGAAGGTGGTGGCATCGGCGGGGTTGGTCGTCGAATAAAAGGCGTCGAAGCTCGACTTGCCCTTGGTCCCGCCGACCTTGGCGGAGACGTGCCAGCCGTTGAAGTCCGCTTCGTAATCGACCGCGGCGTTGAAGAAGCGCATGTGACGGCCGTTGGCGAGGTCGCGCTGCATGCTTTGCAGCGCTCCGGCGCCGTCGCGATATTTGATGTTGACGTTGCGCAGCGACGGCGAGTTCATCGTGCCGGTGAAATAGTCGATATAGGGATTGAGCGAGACCGCCGGGTTACGCGGATCGTTGGTCGGGATCGGCAGATAGAAGACGTTGTGGTCGTTCACATATTCGGCCGAGATCTTGACATATCCATTGTTCAGCTCGCGCTTGAGGTTGGCGCGGATCTGGCCGCCCTTGTCGCTGGGGAAACCGGCATAGCGATAACCGTCATGCTGGCGCAGGAAACCGCCGATCGCGAAAAAAGTGTTGTCGCTGATCGGGCCGGATTGCATCGCGTCGAGCCGATAAAGGCCGGTATCGCCCAGCGTGACCTGCGCCTTGCCGCGCGCCTGCGGACCGCCCGATACGGTGATGTTGTTGGCGATCGCCGCGGCGCTGCTGGCATAGATCGGCGCCGGGCCGCCGCGCACGATCTCGACCCGCTCGGTCATCAAGTCGTAGCGGTTCATGCCTTCGCCGGAGTTGAAGAAGACGCCGTCGATTTCGTGGTAGAGCGGCAGCCCGTCCTGCTGGAAGATCAGATAACCACGATCGGTCGGGATGCCACGCACGCGGGTGATGTTCTGCACCTCACCGCCGGTCGCCTCGACCTGGATGCCGGGGACCGTGCCGAGCAGGTCGGCGTAACTCTTCGGCGCTATCTTCTCGACGTTCGCCTGGCTGAGCGAGTTGATCGCATAGGAGACGTCGAAACGGCGCTGCGCGCGCGCCGAGCCGGTGACGATAATGTCCGCACCCGTATCGTCGGCGGTCTGCGCCGGGTCGGCGGCCGGCGTGTCGGCGGTCTGCGCGAAGGCCGGCGCGGATAGCGCGCAGAGCGCGAGCACCGCGCAGCCGGCGGCGAAATTATGCTTCTTCATCGGATCGTTTCCCCCGAGATATCGTGAACTCGCGGCGCCGATGCGCGGCGCGGATGACAGATTTATTTATTTCTGAGAAAATAAATCACGGGCTGCATACCGGGCTGCTATTGGCTCCGCATGATGAGGCATCCACCGGTCACGCTGCTCGAGGAAGAGAAGCGGCTGCTCTGGCAGCTGCGCACGCGCGGCCCACAATCGCGGTCTGCCCTGGCCGAGTCTCTGCAGATCAGCAACGGCGCCATCTCCAAGCTGACCAAAACGCTGATCGGGCAGGCCTTGATCGAGGAATTGCCCGCCGAGACGTTGGCGGGTCGGGGGCGCCCGACGGTGCCGCTGCGGATTTCCCCGGCTGGGGGCTATGCGGTCGGGGTAGCGATCTATGCCGGCCTGCTGGAAATCGCGCTGGTCGATTATGCCGGGGGCGTGGTGTCGCTCACGTCCGAGAAGATCGAGCCCGTCGACCCGCTTTGTTTCGCCCGCCACGTCGATCGCCGTATCCACGATCTCGCGATGGAACACCGACTGCTGGGCAGCCGGCTGTACGGCGTCGGCTTCAGCGTGCCCGGCCCGGCGCTGTCGCGCGACGGCAATCGCTGGCACGTGGTTCAGAACCTGCCCGGGTGGAAGGAGGCGCCGCTGCGCGCGATCTTCGAGGAAACGCTGCGGCTGCCGATCTGGATCGAGAATGACGCGACGGCGGCGGCGCTCGCGGAATATTATCTGGGCGGGCTGATCCGGCGCTGTACCACCGCGGTGGTGATCCTGCTCGGGCACGGCATCGGGGCGGGAATCGTTCATGAAGGCCGGCTGATGCGCGGCGAAACGGGCAGCGCCGGTGAGATCGGTATGTTCTACCCGGGTAACCAGCCGCGCCCGACGACGCTCGATCTGATCGCAACATTGCAGGCGGACGGATGCAAGGTCGGATCGCTGGCCGATTTTGCCGAGGCGATCCCGGGATATGAGGCGACGATCGATGATTGGCTGGAACGGGCCGCCGATCAGCTTCTCCAGACGATCAACTCGGCGCTCGCCTGGTTCGACCCGGGGGCGATCCGGCTGATGAGCCCTTTGCCGTCCGCGATCATGCACGGACTTGCCGAACGGCTGAACCGCCGGGCGATCAAATGGGGCGACCATATCGCCGAGAGCGAGAAGGAGCGGTACGACATCGAAATCTCCCAGCTCGGCGGCGCCGGCTCCGCGCTGGGCGCGGCGCTACTGCCGATTCATGCGTCGATCGCGCGAACATGACGACACGATTGCTCCAGCGGAGCACCAGTGGTCTGCGTTCGGTCGGCCTCCCTGTCTGCGTTCGCCTTCAAATCGGCGGGGATGGGAATTCGCGAGGACGGCCTGATAACGGGCAACGCCGCAAGGTTCGTACCGCATGTCGTTGCGAATTTGCTGAGCGGGAACGTACCCCGGCGGTCGACGGTTTTTGCCCGCCGAAGCTCAGCCGGTTAAAGATAGGCGGGCGATCGTCAGTCCTTGAACAGCAACGGCGCCAGTTCGCGCAAGCTTCGCCGCCACGACTGGAATTCATGTCCCGTATTGGGCGAGACATAGAAGGCACTATTGATACCGGCGTTCTTGAGCGCCTCAGCGTTCGCGCGCGGATCGACGCGGGGGCCGCCGGGAGGGCCTGCCCGGCCACCTTCGAGTTCGCGGCTGCCGAAGCTCACGAAGGTCAACTTGACCTTCTCCTTATACCCCGGAGTTGCGTTGATATCGTCCAGCGACACGGTACCACCGCTCAGCAGGCCGATATACGCGAACTTGTCGAGGTTCTTCAGCGCGATCAGCTTGGTCTCGAACCCGCCCATCGAAAGACCCGCCATGGCGCGATGGTCCGCGTCGGACAGGGTGCGAAACTCATGATCCACATAGGGGATCAATTCGTCGAGCAGCAGCGTCTGGAACGGTTTGATGTCGAAGCTGGCAAGCCCGCCGGGACTGCCCGGCCGGACATCGTTGGTCATGCCATAGGCCATGACGATAATGAACGGCCGCACCTTCCCGGCGGCGATCAGATTGTCGAGGATCAGGTTGGCATGGCCCTGGCTGGACCAGGCCGTCTCGTCCTCGCCCCAGCCGTGCTGCAGGTATAGGACCGGATATCGCCTGTTCGGGTCCTTGTCATAACCCGGCGGCGTATAGACGAACGCCCGGCGCGGGCCGCCGGTGCTGCGCGAGGGAAATAGAATCTGCTCGACCCGGCCGTGCGGGACATCCTTGAGCGCATAGAAATCAGCATCGCGCGCGGGAATCTCGATGCCGCTCTCCCAGCGCGTCGATCCGAAGAAATTGAGCGCACCGGGATCGTTGAACGTGCCACCGTCGATCGTGAGGTGATAATAATGGAAGCCCTCGTCCAGCGGCCCTTCGGAGGTGCCCGTCCAACTTCCGTCGGCGGCTTTGCTCAGGACCGTGCCGCCCCGGCCCCCAAGGCCCAGACTCACCTTCACGCTTGTCGCGGCGGGCGCGACGATGCGGAAGCGGACATAGCCTTGCGAATTGACCTGCGGATATTGCTGCCCCGGCTGGTTCAACGAGGACGGCTTGAAGTCTTCGGCGATCACGGGAGGCTGCGTCTGCGACAGCGACGGTTGCGCGATCAGGACGGCCGCAAGCGAGGCAGCAAAAGCGATCTTCACAGGATTTCCTCCCCTGGCACCCCTCCCGCTGTGTGGATCGGGAGTCTGGAATATTAGCGCTAACATTTGTCCGTTCGGTCAGAAAAATCAAGCGCCAGGGTGCGGACCAATGCCCCGCTTCGCCGCCCCTTCGATCGCTATCCGTCGGCGCGAACTTAGCGCTATCCTGCTCGGCGGCGGCCAGCGGTGGCCAGCGGTGGCCAGCGCCACGATGGCGGCGGCAAAGCCCGAAGCCGCAGCAATGCCGAGCGCCCAGCGCGGACCGTAATGACTTGCCACCCAACCGACGATCGGGGCGCCGATCGGCGTGCCGCCCAGCGCAATGCCGACGCGCAGCGCCATCACCCGCCCGCGCATGGCGGGCTCGGTCGAGAGCTGCATCAGGCTGTTCGTCGTGTTGGTGAGGGTCAGCGCCGCCACGCCGATGATGACGAGCGCGCCAGCAAACAGCCAATAGCCAGGCGCCAAGGCGGCGAAGGTGCAGCCGAGACCGAAGATCGTGGCGCCGACCAGCAACAACCGGAACTGCGGCATTTCGCGCCCGGCGCCCAAAAGCGCGCCGGACATCGTGCCGATCGCCATGATCGACGACAACAGCCCGTATCCACGGGCGTCCGTATGAAAGACGCTGACCGCCATGGTCGAGATGAAGATCGGGAAGTTCAGGCCGAACGTCCCGATCAGGAACAGCATGACGAGCATCGCCTTGAGGTCCGGGCGATCCCGCACATAGCGGAGCCCGTCGGCGAAGCCTCCCCTCCCGCGGATGGCCCGGGCGTTCGGGCGAAGCTGGGCCGTGCGCAGGAAGGCGAGCGAGACCAGCACGGCGGCGAAGGAGGCGCCATTGATCAGAAAGGCCCAGCCCGTGCCGACCGCGGCGATCACGATGCCGGAGACGGCCGGACCCACGATCCGCGCGGCGTTGAACGAGGTGGAGTTGAGCGCCACCGCATTGTGCAGATCCTCGTCCCCGACCAGTTCCGCAACGAAGGTCTGACGCACCGGGGCATCGAAAGCCGCAGCGCTGCCGAACAGGAAGGCGAAGACGTAGACATGCCAGAGCTGGACGATGCCAGTGACGGTGAGCACCCCCAATGCAATAGCGAGCGCACCCATCGTCGCCTGCGTGGCGATGAGAAGCTTGCGCTGGTTGAAATGATCGGCGGCGAAGCCCGTCCACGGCAGCAGGATGAGTTGCGGCCCGAACTGCAGCGCCATGACCCAGCCGACCGCCGAGGCATCATGATGGGTCAGTTGCGTGAGCACCAGCCAGTCCTGCGCGGTGCGCTGGACCCAGGTGCCGACGTTGGAGACGAAGGCACCGCCTACCCAGACCCGATAATTGAAGCTTCGCAGCGATCGGAAGGTGTTGCTCGCGCGAGCCTTCATCGATGCGCCGGCCCGTTGCCGCCATGGAAGCGACCGAAATGCCGTGCCGAAAACAGCGCGATCGCGAAGGCGCCGACGGCCAGGGCGAGGACGTCTGCCGTATCTTTCAATGCGAAATCACCGACGCGACAGACCAGCACATAGCCGACGAAGAGGTTGAAGAATCCCCAGAGCACATTGACGGTCGACGACGAGAGCCCTTGTCCAGGCGGTTGTGCAAAGGGACTCTGAAAAGGCCTGCCCATCATGCCGCTGACGGCATGAGGGATGGCATTCGCCAGGAATGCGCCGCCGAAGCCATATGACAGGAGTGAAAGCCAGGGCATCTCAGGCATCCTTCGTCGGGAGGAGATCGATGATCTCCCGGCTCGTGCCGGTCTCCCCCAGCCGCGGGAAGATGTTCCTGATGCTATAGTCATGCGCCTCGGGGCGGATGTCGGTCATCGCGTCGAGCGCGAGGGTGACGTTGAAGCCCGCCTCATAAGCTTGACGCGCCGTCGCCTCGACGCCGGTTCCGGTCGCCACACCTGCGACCACCACCTGGGTGACGCCTCGCGCTTTCAACCGGGCCTCGAGGTCGGTACTGGCGAAGGCGCCCCAGGTCCGCTTCGTCACAATGATATCCCCGGCTTGCCGGTTCAGTTCCGGAACGAGGTCAGTCCATCCGTCCGGACGGGCGCCCGTTTGAGGGGGCTGCTCGGTCCGGCCCGGCGCCCCGCCAGCAACATTGACGAGCACGACCGGCAGGCCGCGCTGACGGAAGGCGTCGGCCAGCGCACGGGCGCGTTCGATGACCCGATCTATGGGGTGGATGACAGGCAAGCCGACGATGCCCTTCTGAAGATCGATGATGATCAGGGCGGTGTTCGGATCGAGTATCGTCAGCGCCATCGGAATATCCTCCTGAGTTCCAGCATCGGTTTCGCGGCTGGCGGCCGCGAAACACCTTCACTCGTCGACGAGCCGCTTCAACAGGTCGACAGCCCTTGCCACCTCGCCCTGCTCCTGCGGCGAAAGCCGCATCTGAAGCGCACGCGTCAGCCAGTCCTGACGTGCGGCGCGGCCCTCCTCGACCGACTTTCGAAACGCCTCGGTGAGCGAGAACAGGGTCTGCCGTCCGTCCGCGGGATCAGGCGTTCCGCTCACGAGACCGGCATCTTTCAGCGCGGTGAGCACCGGAGCCATCGATTGCGGCCGCATCCCCTCGGCACGGGCGAGGCTCGACGCCGTAGCGGGCCCGTCCTTCTCCAGGCGGAGCAGGACCGACACCTGAGAGGGCGCGAGGTCCCCGATATGGGCTTGATCGCGCAAGCGTCGCTTTAGCCTGCCCATCAGCGCGCGGAGCTCCTGCGCCAGAAGCGATGTCGGCGCAGGTCCCTGATCATCCGGTTCGGCACTCATGTTGGACTAGCTATCAGATCGACAGGTAAGCTGTAAAGATAGTCTGATCAGATAGACTGGATAAATGGTTGCGCCGGGCGCCACAGCGCTGCCCGCTTCTTACCCCTTCAATAGAACCGGACGGACCTGCCCCGCCGCCGCGTCGCCTCGTCAGCGCCAGCCGAGCGCCGGTGCGACGTGAGTCAAGATCGCCTCGAGCACATGCGCATTATAGTCCACGCCGAGCTGGTTGGGCACGGTGAGGAGCAGGGTGTCGGCCTCCGCGATCGCTTCGTCGGCGCGCAACTGGTCGATCAGGACGTCGGGCTCGGCGGCGTAGGACCGCCCGAATATCGCACGCATCTTGTCGATGATACCAACCTGGTCGCTGCTGTCGCCGCGTCCGAAATAGGCGCGATCCTGGTCGTTCATCAGCGCGAAGATCGAACGCGACACCGACACGCGGGGCTCGCGTTTGTGGCCTGCTTCCTTCCAGGCCTCGCGATAGGCGCGGATCTGCTTGGCCTGCTGGACATGGAAGGGCTCGCCGGTTTCGTCGGCCTTGAGCGTCGAGCTCTGCAGATTCATCCCCATCCGCGCCGCCCAGATTGCGGTCGCGTTCGCCCCCGATCCCCACCAGATGCGCTCGCGCAACCCTTCCGAATGAGGCTCCAGACGGAGCAGGCCGGGCGGGTTGGGGAACATCGGATTCGGATTGGGCTGGGCGAAGCCCCTGCCCTCCAGCAGCTCGAGGAAAACCTCGGCGTGGCGCCGACCCATATCGGCATCGCTCTCGCCCTCCGCGGGCGCAAAGCCGAAATAACGCCAGCCGTCGATCACCTGTTCGGGCGAACCGCGACTGATGCCGAGTTGGAGTCGTCCCCCGCTGATGAGGTCGGCCGCGCCCGCATCCTCGATCATGTAGAACGGGTTTTCGTACCGCATGTCGATCACCCCGGTGCCGATCTCGATCCGGCGAGTCCGGGCACCGACGGCGGCGAGCAGCGGAAACGGCGAAGCGAGCTGCTGCGCGAAATGATGGACGCGGAAATAGGCGCCGTCCGCGCCCAGTTCCTCGGCCGCGACCGCCAGGTCGATCGATTGCAGCAGCATGTCGCTGGCCGAACGGGTCGCCGATTGCGATGCCGCCGACCAATGGCCGAACGAGAGAAACCCGATCTTCTTCATGAGGGGAAACCCTAGCGGTTGCGTTGCGTGCTAGCTGGCGCGCAGCTTCGGCGGATACAAGCGCATTGCCGGAATTGCTGCGTTTCGCGAACACGCGTGATCGTCCGACGCGCGACCGGCGAGCGCGTGAAAATCTGCCGGCCGTACACATCGCACCGCCGCTATCCGCCCGCGAAACGGAAAGAGAGAAAGGCAGAAGACGTTCCCGGTTCTGCCGATCACGCCATTTCAAGCCGAGCCCGGCAAGGAACAGAGGTCGGCCCATTCGGCGCCGACCAGTGCCGCCAGGCGATCGGGGCTCAACCGCACCGAGGCGGTGCGCGCGCCGGCGGCGGGATAGACCTGATCGAAGCGGCGCAGCGACAGGTCGCAATAGACCGGGAGCGGCGTCGCAAGCCCGAACGGGCAGACGCCGCCGACGGGATGGCCGGTCAATTGTTCGGCTTCTTCAGCCGATAGCATACGCGGCCGACCGCCGAGCATGTCCTTGACCTTGCGGTTGTCGAGCCGCGTGTCACCCGCGGTCACGATCAGGACCACATGCTCGCCGACCCTGAGCGACAGGGTCTTGGCGATCTGGCCCGGGGTGACACCGAGCGTGTCGGCGGCCTCGAGCACGGTCGCGGTGCTCGAGGCCTGTTCGACAATAACTACGTCCGATGCCCGCGCCGCGAAGAAGGCGCGGACCGCCTCGATACCCATCAGCCGTTCAGCTTGTCCTTGACCGCCTTGGCGGGCGCGAAGGTCAGCTTCTTCGACGCGGCGATCTCGATCACGGCGCCGGTCGCGGGGTTGCGGCCCTGGCGCGCGGGCGTGTCCTTGACCTTGAACTTGCCGAAGCCGTTGAGCGAGACTTCCTCGCCCTTGGTCGATGCCTCGACGAGGACGGCGAATACGCTGTCGACGATCTTGCGGGCATCGGCCTTGGTCAGGCCGTGCGTCTCGGCGATACGGTCGGCGAGATCGGTATTGTTCACAGGGGTTTCCTTCTGATTGGAGGCGCCCTTTATGGGCGCTCGCCCCACAGGTCCAGGCCTCGCGTCAGCGCCGCCGGGCGATCGCGTCCACTTCGATCCGATAGCCGTAATGCAGCGGGCCGACCGGAACGATCGTCCGCGCGGGGCGGCTGTCGCCGAAGAACTCCGCGTAGATCGCGTTGCACGACGGCCAGTCCGCGACATCCGAGAGATAGATGGTGACGCGCAGCACGTCGCGCGGCGTGGCGCCGCCCGCCTTCAGCACCGCGAGCAGATTGGCCAACGCCCGGCGCGCCTGGGGTTCGAATCCCTCCTGCGCCAGCGAATGATCCCCGCCGTCGCGCACCGGCAATTGCCCGGAGACGAACACCAGATCGCCGCACGCAATGCCCTGCGAATAATGCCCGGCAGGCGCGGGCGCCTCGGTCGTCTGTATTGCTACGATATCGCTCATCACCATCCTCCGAAGCGGGGCCAGACATGCATGATTGCGCCGCGCGCTTCGTCTGTCACCTGATAGGCGTCATGCTGGCTGGCGGTCGCGCAGGCGTGATTGGGGAGGATACGCACCTGATCGCCAACATGAAGGTCAGGGAAGGCCGCCGCGCTTCCGGAGCGGAGACCGAGCACGCCATGTTCCTGATTGGCGTCGATCATGATGAGATCGGGATAAGGCGTGCCGTGGAGATCGCAGACCATGCCATAGCCCTGATCGATCGGCTGCCGGGCGGTGCCGCGATCACGCGACATCGCCATCCATCCGGCATCGACGATCAGCCGTCCACGATCCGCCTGTGCCGAGATGACGGTCGCCAGCACCGACAGCGCGATATCCTGCGGCGTGCACACGCCGATCCCGGCCATCACGAGATCGAAGAAGGCGAAGACACCCGCTCTCGCCTCGGTCACGCCCGTCATGTTTTCGGAGAACAGCACGCTCGGGGTGGAGCCGATGCTGATGATGTCGAGCCGGTGGCCGGTCTCGCGCAGGATCGCCGCCGCGCGGGCGATCCCGTCCCGCTCCTGCGCCGCGCTCGCCTTCAGCGCCTCGATCGAGCGGCATTCGTAACTGCCCCCGGCATGGGTCAGCAGCCCGCCCAGCCGGAGCGCGCCGCCGATCCCGCCGGCGATCGTTCCGAGCAGCGCGGCGTCGTCGGGGCGCACGCCGGCACGATGCCCGTCGGTGTCGATCTCGATCAGCGTCGGGATCGGATCGCTCGTGTCGAAACCGCCCGCGCACACCGCCGCCGCCACCTCGTGATTGTCGACGATGACCTTGAGGTCGACACCGCGCCGGCGCAGCGCCTGCACGCGCGGGACTTTCTGCGGCGTGATGCCGACGGCGTAGAGAATATCGCGATAGCCCGCCGCGGCCAGTTCCTCGGCCTCGCGCAGCGTCGAGACCGTGACGGCGCCGCGCCCGGGCGCGATGCGCTCGATCGCCTCCAGGCATTTCACGGTTTTGACATGCGGCCGAAGCGCGACGCCGAGCGACGCGATCTTGTCGCGCATCCGCGCGATGTTGCGGTCCATCGTCGCGCGATCGAGGAGAAGCGCGGGGGTATCCAATTGGGTGATCGGGGTTGCCGCGGACTGTGCTGGCACCGGTTGCTCCATGTCGGTGTGGCGAAAGGGGGTTGTACCGCCGGCTGCTCGCTGCGCTATGCTGGCTTCGCTTAGTGTAACCATAAGGTGCATCTTATGTTGTCGGCCGACGACCTCGAACTGTTCGTCACGGTGGGATCGTCGGCGTCATTGGCGGCGGCGGCGCGTACGTTGGGGATCACGCCCCCGGCGGTCAGCCAGCGATTGACGCATATCGAGCGCAAGCTGGCGCTGCGGCTGGTCGAGCGATCCAATCGCGGGCTGAAACTGACCAGCGACGGCGAATTGCTGTTCAAACGGGCGAATGAGATTCTGTTGCAGTTCACCCGGATGGAAGACGAGCTCGCCCAGCGCGGCGGCAAGAATGCGGGGGTGTTGCGGGTGGTCGCCCCGCTGGGTTTCGGACGGGCCTATGTCGTGGGGCTGGTGATCGATTATCATGCGACGCATCCCGATGTACGGGTCGATCTCAATCTGTCGGATCGCCCGGGCATCGGGCTCGCCACCGCCTGCGATATCCTGATCCAGATCGGCGAGTTGCGCGATAGCGAGCAGGTCGCGACGGTGGTCGCGCCCAACCGGCGCTTGCTGTGCGCCGCGCCCGCCTATCTCGATCGCTACGGCGCGCCGGCCGCGCCCGCCAATCTGCGCGATCATCGCTGCATCGCGCTGCGCGAGAACGACGAGGACGTGACATTGTGGCGGTTCGAGAATGCGCGCGGTGAGCGGATCAACGTGCGGATCGAGCCGGTGCTGTCGAGCAACGACGGCGCGGTGACCAAGGCGCTGGCGCTCGCCGGGGCCGGGATCACGGTCCGATCCGAATGGGACGTGGCGGAGGATATCGCCGCACGGCGGCTGGTGCCGCTGCTGCCTGGCTGGAAGCTCCCCGATGCCGATATCACCGCGATCCTCGGCCGCCGCGGCGAGCGGGCGGCAAGGGTGGACGATTTTCTCGGTTTGTTGCGTCGCTCGCTGCGGCCGGTGCCGTGGCGGCAGCGCGGCGGGCAGGTCGCCGGCTGAGCCGGTGCTGGCCGCGCCCCGCGATCATGCGGCGCTGTAACGCTCGACCCCGTCGACGAAGGTGCGCAGGACGCGCGTACCGGAATATTGCACCGGCGCCGCCGACAACAGGTCGCGATCGAGCACCACGATGTCGGCGAGATAGCCCGGCCGCAATCGGCCGAGCCGATCGTCCTGGAAGCCGGCATAAGCAGCGGTGCGGGTGTAGGCGGTCAGCGCCTGTTCCACCGTCACCCGCTGTTCGGGATGCCAGCCACGGGGATTGTTCCCGTCGATCGTCGCGCGGCGCACCGCCGCGTCGATCCCGGTCAGCGGATCGATCGGCGCGACCGGCCAGTCGGAGCCGAAACAGGTGGCAACCCCTGCCTCCAGCAGCGAGCGGAAGGCGTAGGTGCGCGTCAGCCGTTCCTCGCCGATCCGCTTGACCGCCCATCGCCCGTCGTCGATCGCGTGATAGGGCTGGACCGAGGCGATGACCTTCTGTCGGTGCATCCGCGCAACCGCGCCGGGCGACAGATGCTGCGCATGCTCGATCCGGAACCGGCGGTCGCGTGCGCCGTTGCGGCGGACGGCCTCGGCATAGATGTCGAGCACCGCGTCATTCGCCTCGTCGCCGATCGCATGGGTGGTGATCGCCAGCCCCGCGGCGTCGGCCGCAACGACCCATGCCCGCATCGTCTCGACGCTGGTGGACCAGACGCCGCGCGCGGCCGGCGCATCGGCATAGGGCTGGTAGAAGCGCGCGGTGCGGGCACCGAGCGACCCGTCCGAGACGCATTTCATCGCACCCCATCGCACCCAATCGTCGCCGCGCCCTTCCGCCCTGACCAGCGCGGCCATGCGTTGCCAGTCGGCCAGCGGTACAAATGAATAGAAGCGCAGACCGGTCGGCCCGGCCGTGCGCAGCCGGCGCACCGCATCGTGAACCGACCAGTCGACTTCGGTATTATGGACCTGCGCGACGCCGCGGGACAGGGCATAAGCGATGCCCGTCTTGATCAGCCTGTCCGCCTCTGCCGGCGCAATCGGCGGGATCGCTTTCAGCACGGCATAAGCGGCATTATCCTTGACGATGCCGGTCGGCTCGCCCCTGGCATCGCGCTCGATCACGCCGCCGGGAATATCGGGCGTGTCGCGGGTAATTCCTGCCAGCTTCAGCGCCACCGAATTGAGCAGCAGCGCGTGGAGATCGGTGCGCGGGATCGCCACCGGCACATCGGCGGTGACGGGATCGATCCAGCCGCGATCGGGCACCGCGCCGCCGAACCTCTGCTCATCCCACGGCCCGCCGAGCAGCCACTGGCCGGGCGAAAGCTGGCGCGCAGCCCGGCCGATCCGTTCGATGAATTCCGCACGCGTGGTTACCGTCAGCAGGTCCGGATGGAGAAGATCCGCCGACCCGCGGAGGAAATGCGTGTGGCAGTCGGTGAACGCCGGCATGACGAACGCGCCACCGCAGTCGATCACCCGCGTGCTGCGTCCGATCGAGCCGCGAACAGCGCCGTCGCCGAGTGCGGCGATCCGGTTGCCGGCGATTCCGACGGCGTCGCTACGCCCGCCGTCGCCGGTCCACACCCGGGCGTTGACAAGCGCGGTGTCGAGCAGCCGGCCGGCGGCGAAGGCGGTGCCGCACAACAGCGCCGCGGCGCCCGACAGGATCATGTCCCGGCGATCGACCCGTATCATTTCGGCTCTCCCCCATCGTTCCGCCGGGCGGCGAACCTCTCCATCCAGCTGCGCAATTCGGGATCGGGGTGGTGCGTAACGATCGCGCGAAAGGTTTCGGGCGGCTCGTCCTGCCCCAGCTTGAAACGCCCGTGGACGCTTTCCACCCGGGCGCGGAACCCGATGATCATGGCCGCAAGCTTGTCGCGGCGCGCGCCCAGTTCCGCCGCTCGCCACGGCCTCGCCCGCCCGTGCTCCTCCGCGTCGATCAATGCGTCGAGCGCGGCATCGGTCAGCGCCGCGTCAAAGGCCACGGCCGCGGCGATACGAAGATGCGCGAAGTTCCAGGTCGGCGCCCAATCGCGCCGGCCGGCATGTTCGGGCGAGATATAGCCATTCGGGCCGCTAAACAGGAACAGCGCGCGCGGATTGGCGGTCAACTGCGCATGGAGCGGGTTGCGGCGCGCCATATGCCCGATCAACGAGACCAGCCGCCCGGCGACATCATATTCGCCGATCATCGGCAGCTGGCAAACCGCGGCGGGGTCGGCTGCATCGCCGATCACCCATGCGAGCGGATAGCCGGCGATCAGCGCCGCGACATCCGCGTCCGAATATCGCTCGAAAGGTCCGCTCACGGTCGACCTCCGATGGCGGGGTTCATCGCGCGGCCGGGGTCGGGCAGCGCTGGTCGGGCCGGCGATCGGGCGACAGCACCTTGCCTGCCAGCGCCAGCGTCCGCTTGCCTCGATCGACCGCAAGACGGCCGTTGACGAGGACATAGTCGATCCCGTCGGGATAGACGCTCGGTTCGAGCGCGGTGGTATTGTCGCGCAGATGCGGCAGATCGATCACCGCGAGATCGGCCTTCATCCCCACCGCGATCCGCCCGCGATCGCCGATATGGACGATCGTCGCGGGAAGCGCGGTCATCGAGTGCACCGCCTGTTCCAGCGTATCGACGCCTTGCTGCTGGGAATAATAAGCGATGCGGCGCGGGAAGCTGCCGAACAGCCGGCGGTTGGTGTTGATATACTTGCGGCTGCCGGTCGCTTCCTCGGGCAGGATGATCCAGCCGTCGGTCGACGTCGCCGCCCAGGGCTGGCGGTAGAAGGTCTTGATATCGTCGTCGAGCATGCTGAACGCGCGCATCCGCGCGCCGCCCGGCAGGCTTGGGTCCCCCTCGCGCTGGAGCGCCAGGACGAGATCGGGCAGATCGAGCTTGCGCAGCGCCATCAGCTCTGAAAGCCGTTTCCCGACATAGGACCGATCGGGATAGGCGAGGACGACGATATTCTCCGGCCCGCCCTTCAGCGCGACGAAGTGGCGGATGTCTTCGATCAGATCTGCGCGACGGGTGGAATCTGCCGTCGCGAGCAGACGGTCGAGCCGCGTCCGATAATCGGATGCCGGCTGTGTCGCCCCATCGGCGCCGAACGCCCAGCGCGGGATGGCGACGAAATCGCCGTCGGAACCGCTGCTGTCATAAGGATAGACGTCCATGAACACCCGGTCGCCGCGATCGCGCGCCGCCTGCAATTTGGCGACCGGCCGCTTGGCCTCGCCGCGATAGCCGGGGCCCCACGCCTTCATGTGGGTAAACACCACCGTCGCTCCGGCTTCATGCGCAACCGCCAGGACTTCGTCGATCGACTGATCGAGCGTGGGCGGTGGTGCGCCCCGGCTAGTGCTGGGCAGATACCACATCGGCGCGATGCCCTGGCTGCGCAAATGCGGAATGAAGATGCCATCATAGGCCGGCAGCGCGCGACCCAATTCGATCAGTTCGTGCCGATCGGCGTAACGGCCGCTGTCATATTCCAGGCCCAGCGAAAGGCCGAACGAGCCTTCGCAAGCCATATCGTGGCGGATGATATCCTGCATCCGCCGGATCTCGTCATCGTTCGCGGGCCGCTTCGCGTCGGCCGGTTTCATCACCAGCGCACGCAGCCCGTTATGCCCATTGGTCAGCGCGATGTTCGTGCCGATGCCGAGCGTTCGCATCCGCGCGCCTTCGTCGCGCAGCGAAGCGGGTTGCGCGCCGTCCGGGTTGCCCAGCACCGTTGTTACCCCCTGCGCGACATAATTCTGCCCCGCACGAAGCCGGGGGTCGGTCGACAGGAAGCCATGTTCGCCCGCTTCGTCGTCGGCGACATGCGCGTGCATGTCGATGAAGCCGGGGGTAACGATCCGCGCTTTGGCGTCGATGATGCGATCGGCGGCGGCGGCGGAAAGGTCGCCGATGGCGGCGATCACCTCGCCGCGAATGCCGATGTCGCCGCGGAAGCGCTTGCCGCCCGTGCCGTCGACGATCTCGCCGCCGCGGATCACGATATCGTAATGAACAGGCGACCCGCTCGGGCGCGCCGCTAGTCCCGGCCCCACCGCAATGGTGGCGATCAGCAGCGCAAGCGACGCGCAGGAGAGACGATACGGCATCGGGGTTCCTCTTTTGCCGGGTCGGCGGGATCAGCGGATCAACTGCGCGTCCATCGAATAATCGTCATTGTGGATGACGAGCCCGCTGACCTTGCCGTCATAGCCGCGGACGAACTCGACCTGCTCGACACCGTCGTCGGCCTCGATGAACCAGCTTCCGCCTTCCGGTATCAACGTATCTTCGAGCTTGTTGCCTTCGGAATCGCGATAAGTGACGCGGAGCCGATCCTCGCGCATTGCGATCTCGATGTCCTTTACGTCGAGCGAGAAGGCGAGCGAGCGCTGGCTGGCGATCGTCGATGGCGAAGCGACGCGGTAATGACCGACATAGGCCCGCAGCATGTCGGCGCTGGGCGTCGCCGCGGGAATGGTGATGCTGCCGCCCATCCGCCAGCCCTCGGCGGCGGCGACGGCGCGGCGGATTTCCTTCAGCAGCCCGTCACCGTTTTCGCCGTTGGTAAAGATGACGACGCCGTCGCCGGTGGCGAGATGGCCTTCCATCCACGCCTTGTACGAATCGTTCGATCCGCCGTGCGAGAAGATGCGGTCGACGCCGTGCCCGCTGAGCTGGGGGCCGAGGCCATAAGGGCTGACGCCGACCTCGGTCATCATCTGCTGCGCGGTGGCGTTGGCAAGGAAGGCGCCTTCGCGATCGTTATAGGATCGGATCATCGCGATCACGTAGCGGGCATAATCGGAGGGGGTTGTCCAAAGACCCGACGCGGCGATTTCCGGCATCGATTCGTAACCGCGCGGCAGCGCTCGCGCCGCGCCGTCCGGGCCGTGCGCCTTGGCGATATTGCCCCATTTGTCGGCGATCGTCGCTTCGTAACTGCTACGCGTCATGCCGAGCGGTTCGAACAGGTAGCGTCGTGCCGCGGCGTTGAACGCGATGCCCGAGACATCCTCTATCAGCAGTTGCTCGACGGTGATGCCGCCCCCCGAATAACGCCAGTGGCTGCCCGGCACATAGGTCACGCGGACCGGCGCGGTGACCGCCGGGGGGCGACCGTCGAGCGTGTCGAACACCGTCGGCAGTGCCGCGCCCGGCTGGAAATCGGGGAAACCGTGGACGGTGAGCCCGGCGGAATGCGACATAAGCCCGCGCAACGTCACCGGGCTTTGCGCGACCAGATCGTTCGCCGGCACCTTCCAGCGGCGCAGATAGGCGTTCACGTCGCGATCGAGATCGAGGATCCCGGCGTCCACCATCCTGAGCGCGATCCCGGCCGCGGCGACCTTGCTGACCGACCCCACCGAAAACATCGTATCGGCATCGACCTTTTCCGGTCGCCCGCGCTGCAGGACGCCATATCCTTTGGCCCAGAGGAGCTTGCCCCCGCGGATCACCGCGATGCTGACGCCGGGGACGCGCCAGTGCTCCATCCGTTCCTCGATCGTCCAGCGCGCCGGCACCTCGCCGGCGATGTCGAACGCCGGGCGCAGCCCGTTTTCGACTGCCGCTGCGCTTGCCGCCGAATTCGCGGCGCTGGCCTGGGCGTATGCGCCTGGCGCGACGCCAGCGCTCAACATGAGAGCGAGCAGCAAGGAAGGTAATTTCATCGCTCTGCTCCTTTTGCGTTCAATAGCGATACGAGATCGTCGCGCCGATCGTGCGCGGGCGGAAGATCACGTCGCGGAACAGCGCCGACGAGATCGGATCGTGGCTGACCGCGAGCCGGTCGCGAGAATTGAACAGGTTGTTGATGAACAGCGACGCGTCGATTCCGTCCTTGCGCACGCCCACCCGCAGCGCGGCGACATGGGTTGCGGCCTGGGAAGTGTCGAGCGGATCATAACCGATCGTCGCGACCCGGCCGTAATTCCACCCGGCGCCGTAATTATATTCGCCGTGAAGATAGCCACTGATCCCCGCACTCGACGCGAGGTCGGTTTCATAATCGCCCGACAGCGAGACGGTCCACGGCGCGACGAAGAGCGGATCGTCCTTCGAGATCACGATCGACCGCGAGCCGTTGCGCAGCACGCCGCCGTAGACCGTGTCCTTGTATTTCGCATCGGTGTAGCCGACCGATGCTTCCAGCGTGAGGCCGTGGACCGGGGCGGCGGTAATATGGAGATCGAAGCCGCGGCTGCGCGCGGCGCCGAGATTGCCGATGAAGGTGAAGCCGCACGAATTGAGCGGGATCGAGGCCTGGATATTCTGCCAGTCGATGTAGAAAGCGCTGGTCTCGATCCGCAGCCGGCGGTTGAAGGCGGCGCCCTTGACCCCGGCCTCGTAACTCCACACCGAGTCCGACTTGTAATCGGCCGGCGCGCCGCTGAGTCCGAGCGCGGCGAGATCCTTGCCGCAGGTCAGCGCCGGCACCGGGTTATTGCCCCCACCGGTCCGAAAGCCCTTCGCCACAGAGGCATAGAGCATCAGATCGCGATCGGGCTTGTATTCGATGCCGAACTTGGGGGTGACCGGGGTTTCCGACTGCCGCGAGCTGCCGCGGGTGACCTCGCCGTTGAACGGGCCGCCCTGCACATTGCTCGAACGGAATTTGGTACGCGCCACGCGCAACCCGGCGGTAAGCGTGAGCTGTTCGGTCAGGCTGAAGTCGAGCTGGCCGAAACCCGCGATCTGCTTGTCGCGTGATTGGTCATAACCGTAATAGATCACGTTGCCGGGCTGGACGAGCGGAATGCCGAACGCACCCTCGACCGTCGTGCCGAAAAGCGCCTGGGTCAGATCGTCGCCGTTGGTGATATGGACGTCCTCGGTCGCATATTGTTTGGCGTCCTGATAGAATAATCCGAATACCCACTTCAGCCGCCCGGTGCCGTTCGACTGCAGCCGCACTTCCTGCGTGAACACTTTCTGGCGGTTGTTCATCGCCGCGACCGACGGGCTCTTGCTGCGATAGGCGGCAAGATAGTCGCCGCCGAGCAATTCCGCAGTATAAGCGGTATAATCCACGTCGAGCGGATTCTTGCGATCGAAATAGGAAGTATTCGAGATCAGCGAAGCCGGCCCCAGATCCCAGTTCGCCGCCAGGCTATAGAGCAGATAGCGATCGCGCGACGGCTGGCGCAATGCCTGCCCGCTCTTGAACACGCCATTTGCCGGGTTCGAAAGATTGCGCCAGATCTGGTTGGAATCGCGGCCCTTGACCTCCTGATACAGGATTGCCGGCGTGATCTTCAGCCGATCGGTCGGCGCGAATTGCAGCGCGCCGCGCAATGAGATCGTCTCGAGCGCGTTGGCATTCTTGTCGATCTGCGCGCCGGTCAGCGGATCGACGCGGTCGATCCAGCCGCCGTCGCGTCGATAGAAACCACTGACGCGGAAGCCGAGCTTATCGTTGACGATCGGGCCGCCGATCGCCGCGCCGACCTCGTTGGTCGGGTCGCCGTGCTCGGTGAACGCCTGTTCGGCGCGCATATAGCCGCTGTATTTGGTCAGCGACGGTTCGGGGGTGATGAAGCGTACCGCGCCACCTTCGGAACCGGCACCGAACAACGTCCCTTGCGGTCCGCGCAGCACCTCGACCCGCTCGACATCGAAGATCGCGAGATAGGCGTTGGAGGAGGTGTTGCCCGCGCCGAGGGTGCGGACCTGGATCGGCGTATCGTCGACATAGATGCCGGTGGTGCCCGCGCCGACCGTCGAGGATATGCCACGGATCGAAATACGGGTCGAACCGCCCCAGGCCGGCGTGAAGGTCAGGCCCGGCGTGATCCGGCTGAGATCGCTTACATTGCGGATGCCGCGATCGTCGAGCGCCGCCTGACTCATCGCCGTGATCGCGATCGGGACATCGGCGATCGAGCTTTGGCGACGTGTCGCGGTGACGATGATATCGCCGACGCCGGCGCTGCCCGGCACACCCGTCTGTTCCGCGGCGCCCTGTTGTCCGCTTTCCGCGCGCTGCGCCTGTGCCGCCAGCGGCGCGAGCGCCGCGCCTGTCAGCAACGCCAGTTTCCAGACCGCCATATCGTCCTCCCTTTTGAATGCTGGATAAGAAGCGCGATGTTCTCGCGCGGCGCGTCGATGTCCGCCGCCCAATGGGAAGCGGCCGGGCGTCATTGTCGTTATGTTATCGGTGTCGTGGCCGCCGTCGCGATGTGACCGCGGCAGGCAAGGCCCGGATCACCGCGGCGCGAAACGCGGCCTGTCGTGCATGATGTTCGTCGTCACCGGCATTGGGCCAGGCACTGATCTCGGCGATCACCGTCTCGCGCCGCGGATCGACGTAGATATACTGGCCCATGATGCCGATCGCCGCGAAGGTGCCGGGCGAAGGCACCCACCATTGATAGCCATAGCCCAGATCGCCCTCGGCATGATCGGTATAAGCGCTGGTCGCCTGCGCCATCCAGCCGCGGGGGAGGATGGGTTTGCCTTCGACCATGCCTCCGCCCATCGCGAACAGGCCGATGCGGCCATAATCCCTGAGCGTGACGTTGAGGCAGCAGCCGCCGATCTCGACTCCACCGTCGGTCACCCAACTCGCGTCGCTCTCCATGCCGTAGCGCCGCCAGATCTTGCGCGACAGATAGTCGGCGAGGGGCTCGCCGACCGCGCGGGTGACGATGATGCCGATCATATTGCTCTCGCCGGTGCTGTAATGCCAGCGCGTGCCGGGGGGTGCAGCGCGGGGCAGTTTCTGCATCGTCGCGATCAGCGACGTGCCGCTGTCATGCGCCATCGACGCGGCGAGCCGGCCGACATCGGAATCGGGATCGGCATAATCCTCGTTCCACGCAACGCCCGAGCGCATCGTCAACACCTGGCGGATCGTCACCCCGTCATAGGCGCTGCCCTTCAATTCCGGGATATAACGGGTGACCGGGGCGTCGATGCCGGCGATCTTGCCGTCCGCGATCGCCGCGCCGAGCAACGTCGAGGTCAGCGATTTGGCGATCGAGAAGGATATCCAGCGATCTTGCGGCGTGATCCCCAGCGCATATTTCTCGAGAACGATCCGCCCCTTATGGATGACAAGCAGGCCGGCGGTGCGATTGCGCGCCATATAATCGTCGGCCGAACCGCTTTCCGCCCCGTAGCGATAGGCAGGGCGGATCGCGGCGGCCGCGACGGGCAACGGGCGGACCTTCGCTCCGCGCCGCACGATATGCGTCGAGAAGATGCGGTCGATGTGGCGGTAACCCGCGACCTGCGCGTCGCCGCGCCATTGCAGAAGCGCCTCCCGCTTCGGCAGTTGCTCCGCGACCGCGCCGCCAGCCTGCGTTGCCACGGCGATCGCGGCCAATCCGGACAAGAGCTGTAATTTCCCGCGGTACACGGTCCCTCCGCCCCCATTTCGCCTCGTCGGCAATCTTATGGCGACCGCGCGGCGCGCAGCCGTCGCCGGCCAACATCAACCTGACGGTCAGTCGCGGCGTTCGCTTAGGCTTGTATCGCCGCACGGCGCGAGCGCCACACCGCCTCAGCTTACTACTGCCTTAAGATGAAGCTAAACACGGACGCAGCGAGGAGTACGCTGGCAACGTAATTTCTACCGAGCTTCGCGGATCATCCGTCCAACTCTTTTCGCCGCATCCGGGCCAGGGCGACCGCATCATCACCCGCGGGAAAGTGCAACGTGCCGGTGGTATCATGGACCGCGTTCCACACCGCCTCGGCGACGTCGCCTTCCTTCGTCGTCATCGGCGGGTTGGCGAAGGCGTCGAGGATCGGCTGCGCGAAATCGGCATAACCGCCGGGGAGAAGGTCCCCGACCGGGATGATCGCATTCGCGCCGAACCGGGTGGTCGGCGCATAGCCCGGCTCGACAAGCTTCACGGAAACGCCGAAATGGCCAAGCTCGTGCGCGAGCGAGGCCGAGAAGCCCTCGATCGCCTGCTTGGTCGCGGTATAGGCCGCGGCGAGCGGAAATGCGCCGAGCGTCACGCTCGACGTTACGTTGACGAGGATGCCCGACCGCCGCGCGCGCATCTGCGGAATGACCGCCCGGCACATCGCCATGACGCCAATCGTATTGGTCTCGATCAGCTGGCGAACCAGCGACATCGGCATCGCCTCGAACGCCCCCACTCCACCGACTCCGGCATTGTTGACCAGCACGTCGATCGGGCCGGCGGCATCGATCAGCGCGGCAATGCTCTCGTCGCTCGTCACGTCGAGCGGCAGGACGCGCAGCCGGCCACTCCGATCGTCGAACAACGCCGGATCGGGGCGCCGCATCGTCGCGATGACATTCCAACCGCGCGACAGAAAGAATTCGGCGGTCGCCTTGCCATAGCCGGACGAGGCACCGGTAATCAGGATCGTTCGGGTCATCATCTGTCTCCTTGGGTCGATTGATACCGAGATAGACAGGCAGGTACGGACGATCTATAATTCAACGTCCAATATTGATTACGGATCGTCCACGATGGATCCCCTGAGCGATATGATTGCGCTGCTTCAGCCGAGCGCCGCCGTGTCGAAGCCGATCTCGGCGCGTGGCGAGTGGGGCGTGTGCTATGCGGCGCATGACGCACCCGGTTTCACGATCGTTCTTGCCGGCGAAGCATGGATCGCATTCGACGGAAAAGAGCCGCTACGCCTCGTCTCCGGCGATTTCGTGCTGCTGCCGACGACTCCGGCGTTTTCGCTCTCGAGCAAGCCGGGCGCCCCCTGCATCGCGGTCGAGCCGCGCAACGCGGCGGTCCGTCACGGCGACCCGCAGGGCGACCCCGATTTCGTCGCGCTCGGCGGGAGCTTCGCATTCGAGCGGGTCAATGCGCCGCTGCTGCTCGCGCTGCTCCCCGATCTGATCCATATTCCGGCCGCAGCGGGCCGGGCGACGCGGTTCGGCCGGCTGATCGCGCTGCTGTCGGAAGAATGCGCGTCCGACTATCCGGGCAAGGAGCTCGTCATCCGGCGGATGCTCGAAGTGCTGCTGATCGAGGCATTGCGCTGGCGCGCGACCGACGGCGCGGGAGGGCTGCTGCGCGGCATGCGTGACGCGGCGCTGGCGCGGGTGCTTGGCGCGATCCACGCCGACGTGCGCGCCGGGTGGACGGTTGCCGAACTGGCGCGGATCGCCGGCATGTCGCGATCGGCCTTCGCGGCGCGCTTTCACGAAGCCTTGGGGTGTGCGCCGATCGAATATCTCGCACGCTGGCGCATGGCGCTCGCCAAGGATGCGCTGATACGCGGGGCGAAATCGCTTGACCGGATCGCGGACGAGATCGGCTATGAATCGGCCAGCGCGTTCAGCACCGCGTTCCGCAAGAGGCTCGGCTGCTCGCCGGGCCGGTTCCGGTCAGCCTAGCCCAAGCGCGTGGAAGACCTGCATCGGATCGAAATAGGGCCGCTCGCAGATGATCTTGTCGCCGCCCGGCGGAAATTCGAACGACGCGGCCATCCTGACGCGGAAGCGCCGCCCGGTCGGCTCGATCACCCGCCCGCCGACGCGCAGCGGGCCGAGATGCGTGCCGGTCAGCCAGAACTCGACCAGCACGGTGTCACCGGCATGAGCGAGCGCGATGATCTCATTGCCCTGATCAGGAAAGGGCGTCCGCGAGGCGCGGAAATAGCCGCGCACGGCCTCTTCGCCGTCATAGACCGTCCCGGTGCCGTACATTTCGTAGCGCGGATGCTCGAAGGTGGCGATCACCGCGTCCCAGTCGCACGCGCATTCGAGCGCCATGTGATCGCGCACCGTCTGCAGCCGCCGTTCCGCGAGTTCGTTCATCATCGCTCTCCTGTCTGTTGCTTCAATCGATCGGCTCAGCAGCGGCGGTCAGACCGTAAAGGAAGAAATCCGCTACCTCAGCCGCGGTGCGTTCCGCGCGATCGAGATCCTCGCCCTCGATCCAACGGCCAAGGAACAGGAACGTCCCCGCCGAGGCAAGCGAGACCGCCTGGGCGTCGAATCGCCGGTTGAGCCCCGCCGCCATGCCGCGTTCGGCAAATCCCACCGAAAGATCGAGCAACGCCGACGCGCGCTGCGAATAGCGCCGCTGATCTTCCGCCGGCAGGCAGCGGAAGAAGATGTTGAGCGACATCGGATGCAGCCCGTAGAGCTGCGCCATCACATTCAACTCCAGCGCGCGCCGTGATTGCTCGATGCTGTCTGCGCCTTCCTCGGCAACGCTCATCAGGCGATCGTAGATTTCGAACCCGCGCTCGAAGCAATGGCGGACCAGCGCGGTCTTGCTCTTGAAGTGATGATAGAAAAGCCCCTTGGTCGCGCCGACCTCAGCCGCCACGTCGTCGAGCGAGACGCCCTCGACCCCGCGTCGATTGAACAGCCGCGACGCCGCGCGCGCCACCTCCTCAATGCGATCGTCTGGCCGCGCGGCAAGGATCGGCGCCAGCAAATTCGCCGCCTCCGCCGGATGCCGCCCGCGCCCCTTGTTGCTGACGATTCCGCGCTCGACCAGCGGCGGCAGTTCCGCCCCGATCCGGGCGGCAAGATTTTCGCCCGCGCGCCCGGTCCACAATTCGCCGAGCGGCGCCCAGAAAACGAGCCCCCAGATCGTCCGCGCCGCGATCGCCGCATTGCAGGCGCGCACCGAGCCGTCGCGCTGGCCCGCGGTGATCAGCGCGGCCAGCCGATCGAACAATTCGTCCTGCCCGCGCTCAACTTCCGCGCGCGCCTCGCCCGACAGCAGATCGACCTCGGCGGCGATCGCGGCGATCGGCCGGTCATGCCCGATCGCCTCGCGCACGAAACCAGCGATCTTGGCGAGCCCCATGCCGGGGAGCGACATGGCGTCGTGAAGCAGCGCCTGCAGCGCGCCGAGCGACTCGAGATAGCATTGCCGCGCGAGATCCTCCCGCCCGGCGCAATAATTATACAGTGCCGCGCGCGAGACCCCGACGGCGCGCGCGATCGCGGCGAGATCGGCCGCCGCGACCCCGACGCGGCGAAACTCCGCGCACGCTTCCTCCAGGACCGCCGCGCGTCGCGCCGCGCGTGCGGCGTCGCGGAGCGGCTTGCCCGCCGCGCTCCTGTCGATGGTCCGGCTCATCGTCTCATCCGTGCCCGATCGCAAGCATATTGACAACTCGGTATGGCCGGACATACCAATATGTCAGAGATAATAACAGATCGGCATGATCCGATGGGGAGGATATCGTGAGCAGGATCTTTCCGTGCGCGCGCCTTTGCGGGGGCATGATCGCCGGCCTGGCGATCGCCGGCCCTTTATCGCAGGCCTATGCGCAGGCCGTCCCGCCCACGCCGGCCGCCAGCGGGAGCGACGGCGCGGGCGACATCGTCGTCACCGCCTACAAACGCGAGGAACGGCTGCAGAATGTCGGCGCGACGATCGAGGCGCTGTCGGCCGAAACACTGCGCACGTCGCGCATCGCGGGGATCAACGACCTGTCGTCCTATGCCCCCAATGTCGACATCAAGGAGACGGTGCCCGGCGCGCTGCCGACCGTCACGATCCGCGGCATCGGGCTCGACGATTTCAGCACCGTGTCGAGCCCGGCCGCCGGGGTCTATGTCGATGAGATCCCCCTCGCCTCGCCCGGCCTGATGAGCGGCAATCTGTTCGATCTGCAGCGGATCGAGGTGCTGAAAGGGCCGCAGGGCACGCTTTACGGCCGCAACACCACCGCGGGCGCGATCAACATCCTGTCCGCGCCGCCCGAGAAGACATTCGGCTATGCCGCGCGGATCAGCTACGGCAATTACGATACGGTCGATGCCGATGTCATGATCAACGCCCCGCTCGGCGATCGCGCGCAGCTTCGCCTCAGCGGCAAGACGGTGCAGCAGGGCACAGGATATTGGACCAGCTCGCTGCTCGAAAACGGCGCGCCGGGGCGCCGCGATATCGGCAGCCGCAACATCTGGCTCGGCCGCGCGGAGCTTGCGCTCCAGCCGACCGACGATCTCGATTTGTTGTTCAAGGTGGAGGGCGAACGCTCGCGCTCCGAAATGGGCGTGCCGCAATTCAACGGCACGTTCGCCGCCGGGATGCCGTTCGTGCTGTGCCCCGCGGTGCTGGCGGGGCATCTCGACAACGGCAATTGCACCGATGCCTATGGCTATCGCCAGACCCGCAGCGACCCCTACAAGGGCGATTGGAAGGGCAGCTTCCCCTATAATATCGATCAGGTGAATTTGCTCGCGAAGATCCGCTATCGCGTCGGCGGGTTCGAACTGACCTCGATCACCGGCTATATCGACTTCAAGCGGCTCTATCACATCGATGTCGATGCCACCCCGCTCGACCAGTTCGACTTTATCGAGAACGAGAAGATCCGCCAGTTCACCCAGGAATTGCGCGTCGGCCGCGAGACAAAGCTTGTCGATATCATCGCCGGCGGTTTCTATTCCTGGGATCGCGTGGCAGGCGACAACACCAACGTGACCGAGCAATGGCCGCTCGTGCTGTTCGGCGCGGCGAGCGGCGCGGGCACGACGACCTATAATCAGGTCACCCGCTCGGCCGCGCTATACGCCAATGCGACGTGGCATTTCGGGCCGCGCGTCGATCTCGTCACCGGGCTGCGCTACACCAGCGAGAAGCGGCATTATGTCGGCGGGACGACCTTCGACACGCCCTCGCCGCTGTTCGGCATCAACGACACCTTCATCGACGGCACGATCCGCGACCATAATCTCACCGGGCGGGTCGCGCTCAACTTCCGCCCGCGCGAGGGGGTGCTGCTCTACGCCTCCGCCTCGCGCGGGCGGAAGAGCGGCGGCTTCTTCAGCGGCTTCACCAACAATGATGCCCAGCTCATCCCCTATCGCCCCGAGACGCTCAACGCGTTCGAAGTGGGGGCGAAGACGCAATTCTCGCGGCTGGTGACCTTCAACATCGCGGGCTTCTGGTACGATTATCACGACCCGCAGACCTATGTGCGCTATGTCGACCCGGCGACCGGGCTGTCGGTCCAGAAGGTCGGCAACGTCAGCCACGCGCGCGTATTCGGCAGCGACATCGACATGATCCTGCGCCCGACCGAGCGCTGGACGTTGACCGGCGGCATCGGGCTGCTCGATACGCGTCTCGCCTCGTTCACCACCGCCGCCGGAACGATCCCGGCCGGGAACCGCCTGCCCAATGCACCGACGACCTCGTTCACCGGCCGCATCCGCTACGATCTGCCGGTCGGCGATGCGATGCGCATCAGCTTCCAGGGCGAGACGCGTTATTCGTCGTCGGTGTTCAAGGATGCCGCCAACGACCCGCTGATCGCGGCGGGGCGCTACTGGCTGTTCAACGGCCGCATCGCGCTGACCCATCATGCCGGCTGGGAAGTCGCGATATGGGGCCGCAACCTCACCGACAAGAGATATGAAGTGCAGGGTACCGACCTCGCGACGCTGGGCATCGTCAACAAGAATTACAACGCGCCGCGTACCTTCGGCGTCGAGCTTTCCTGGCGGCATTGATGCGGAGATCGATGATGAGCGACGACTTTGCCATCTCGGGCGTGTGCGATCCGCGCTTTGCGGCGGTGCGCGAGGCCTTTCATGCCAATTTCACCGAACGCAACGAAATCGGCGCGGCGGTCGCGGTGATCGTCGGCGGCAAGGTCGTGGTCGATCTGATCGGCGGGTGGCGCGACGCGGGGCGCACCCAGCCGTGGCAGCCCGGCACATTGGTCAACGTCTGGTCGTCGACCAAGGGGGTCGCCGCCGCCTGTTTTGCGATGCTCGTCGATGCTGGGCGCCTGTCGTACGACGATCCGGTCGCGCGCTACTGGCCCGAATTCGCCGCCGAGGGAAAGGCGACGATTACGATCGGCCAATTGCTTTCGCATCAGGCGGGTTTGTGCGGCTTCACCGCCCCGGCGCGGTTCGCGGATCTGCTCGGCGGTAGCGCGGCGGCAGCCCGACTCGCGGCGCAGGCGCCGCTGTGGCGGCCGGGGACCGCATCGGGCTATCACGCAATCTCGGTCGGCATTCTCGCGACCGAGCTCTTCGAGCGGATCACCGGCACTTCGCTGCGCCAGTTCGTCGCCGACGAGTTGCGCGGCCGGCGCGGACTCGAAATCTCGATCGGGCTGGACGCCAAAGACGAAGCCCGCCGCGCCGAGATGATCGCACCGCCCGATATGGATTCGGCGCAAGTCGGATCGCTCACCGCACCACAGATCGCCGCGCTCGCCAATCCGCCGCTCGATCCGCTCGCGCCCAATACCCCCGAATGGCGCGCCGCGGACCTGCCCTCCGCCAATGGCCACGCCAATGCACGCGGGCTCGCCGCGCTCTACGCAGCGCTGCTCGACGGCCGACTAGTCAGCCGCGACAGCCTTGTCCGCGCCACCCGCACGCAGATCGAAGGCGTCGATCTCGTGCTCGGCCTGCCGGTTCGCTGGGGCGCGGGCTTCCTCATGAATACCGACGGCATCTACGGCCCCAATCCTGCGGCTTTCGGTCATTCCGGCTGGGGCGGCTCCTTCGCCATGGGCGATCCGGGCGCGCAGGTCGCGATGAGCTACACGATGAACCGCATGGGCACGCAGCTCCGCGACGACCCGCGCGCCAAGGCATTGATCGACGCGCTCTACGCCGCGATCGACTGACCCAAATTCCGCCGGCCGGCCGCTGGTCCCGCTACGATCTTCGAAGGAAAGAGGCGATCGCCTCAACCGTCTGGCCAGGCTGCTCTTCCATCAGCCAATGGCCCGAATTCGGCACGACCAACCCGGTCACATTGTCCGCCGCGGCACGCATGATTACCGCCATCGTCGGCCCGAGCGAATGATCCCCGCCGATCGCCAATATCGGCATTTTCAACGGACCATGAGCAACCGAGGCGCGATTGTCGATCACATCCTGGTCGAAAGCGGCAAATTGCGAGAAGCCGGCGTGCATCCGTCCCGGCGCGGCATAGAGCGTCGCATAATGGACGCGCGCGCCATCCGGGAACGCAGTTCGCGTCGCCGCGAATTCGTTCCAGAAGCGATCGAGATAGATACGCTCGCGGCCAGCGACGAGCCGCTCCATATCCGGCCCGCCAAAGCGGAAATGCCACAATAGCGGGCTCTTCAATATCTCGTCCCACGGCCCGACCCCCGGCACCGGCGCATCCATCATGACGAGCCGCGTGGTGCGATCCGGATAAGCCTCCGCGAAAGCGAAAGCCACCATATTGCCGATGTCGTGTCCGACCACATCGGCCCGCCGGACATTGAGCTTGTCGAGGATGCCGGCCAGGTCCTGCGCCTGGTTCTTTTTCGTGAAACCGTCTGTCGCGACGGCCGACAGACCCATGCCGCGCAGGTCGGGGATTATGACCATGTGATCGCGCATCAGCGCCGCGGCGAGCGGAACCCACATGTCGCCGGTATCGCCATAGCCGTGGACGAGCAGCACGGCCGGCCCTGCGCCGCCAACGCGGACGTGCAGCGTCGTGCCGTTCGTCGCGATGTCCGTCGTCCTGAAGCCCGCCGGAAAGGCAAATTCCTGCGCGGATGCATGCTGCGCGGCAAACAAGGAGAAAAACAGGACGAGCATTGCCGCGATCGCGCGCTTCATATTCCTTCCCCTTTTCTTGTCGACCTCGTCCCGCTTTTGCCTCGGTTTGATGCCCCACATCGCGCAACGGATTACGACGATCAGCAGACATGGACCTCCGGCCGCCAATAGGAAAGGGCGGATGCGAATTTCATTTACCCAGGCACGAACCAGCGCGCGCCGTAGCCGGACAGCACATTATCCTCCGCACCGTTGATCCGAAGGACAACGTGCCGATCGCGCGCGCCATCGAACGTCACGGGGTCGGGCGAGAGATTGTAAGCGCACCGGATCGTCTCGGCGCCAGCAACCCGGTCGAAGACGAGGAGTTCGGTCCCCGCCTCGATCAGCCGGAAATCGCCGCGACGCAGTGCCGGCCGATCGTTGCGCAACGCCAGTACACGCCGGGTGTGACTGAGCAGGGAATCAGGCCTCGCCTCTTGCACGGCAACCGCGCGCGCACGATTGGGCGCGCCGAGCGGCAGCCACGGTTTGCCGGTCGTGAAACCGCCAAGGTCGTCCGCGGTCCAGGGCAACGGCGTTCGCGCACCATCGCGCGACAAGGTCATCGGCCAGTTGGCGATCGCCTCGGGATCCTGCAGCAGTTCGAACGGAATCTCATCCTGTTCGAGCCCAAGCTCCTCGCCTTGATAGAGGATGATATTGCCGCGCAACGAGGCGAGCAGCGCGAGCTTCATTCGCGCATAGCGCTCGATCATATCCGGCGCGGACCAGCGCGACACCGCCCTGGGCGCGTCGTGGTTTTCGAACGCCCAGCTCGGCCAGCCTTCGGCCTCCCCGTCGGCGCCCGTTTCGCCCGGCCATTTTGCCATCACCTCGGCAACCAGCCGCGGGGTGAGATCGGGCGCGTAGAGAAAATCGAAGCCATAGGCGCTCGAAAGGCGCCGCGAGCCGGCGGTATAACTCTTCAATTCGGGCTCCGCCTTGTCGCCGCCCACTTCGGCGACGGTGTGGATCGCGCCATATTCATCGCAGACAGCGCGGATGCGCTCGATGAACGGGATCACGCCGGGCTGGGACTGGCTGTAGAGTTTGGTCTGGAAATCAAACGGACGCGTGCGGACCCGCCCGGTATCCGGCGCTGGCGGATTGTCGCGTAGCAGCGGATCGTGCATCGAATGGTTCAGCGCGTCGAGCCGAAATCCATCGACACCGCGATCGAGCCAGAAGCGCGCGACCGCCAGCAGGGCATCCTGAACGTCGCGATTATGCCCGTTGAGCTGGGGTTGCTGAGCCAGAAAGGTGTGCATGTAATATTGCCCGCGTCGGGCGTCCCAGGTCCAGGCGGGACCGCCGAACACCGACTGCCAGTTGCATGGCGGTGTTCCATCGTCACGCGGATCGGCCCAGACATACCAGTCGGCCTTTTCATTGACGCGGCTCCCGCGGCTTTCGGCGAACCACGGATGAAGGTCCGAGGTATGGGCATAGACCTGATCGATGATCACCTTGAGACCCAGCGCATGCGCCCGGGCAACCAGCGCGTCGAAATCGGCAAGCGTCCCGAAAATGCGATCGACGTCGCAATAATCCGACACGTCATAGCCGAAATCGCGCATCGGCGAGGTGTAGAATGGCGAGATCCAGATCGCGTCGACGCCCAGCGAAGCGACATAATCGAGGCCGGCGGTGATTCCGGGAAGGTCGCCGATCCCGTCGCCGTCGCTGTCACGAAAACTGCGCGGATATATTTGATAGATCGTGGCTCCCTTCCACCACGGATCGTCGCCGGACCCCATGAGCATGCTCCACCTGCCGTTCGCATACGCAGCATGACCGGGGGCGCCCGCCTAGGCAAATGCTCAATCGCGCGACAATCGACGACCGAGCGATCTTGTCGAATCGATCTGCCGTGTCCTACGCTCGGCCGCAGAAGGAGAGAATGCAGGAGGAGCCGACGCTGCCAGGGCTCGGCGCGACAGCGGGTCAACCCGCCCGCGCATGAGCGATATGGCGACGCGGATGGACGCGGGAGAGGACGTGGAGACAAACCGGCGGCCGCCTGTCAGGTGGTTTGCCTGACGGACGGAGCACCTGCCGTGACCCTCGACCCCGCTTCCTCGGCCGCCCAGCTCGACACGCTCATCCTCGATGTTTTGCGCCATCGCGTCGGCAAGGACGAACTCGCCGCCAAGCCGCATGACTGGTTCAACGCCACGGTGCTCGCCGTCCGCGACAAGATTGTCGATCACTGGATCGAGTCGACGCGGCGCACCTATGAGGCGGACGGCAAGCGGGTCTATTATCTCAGCCTCGAATTCCTGATCGGCCGCTTGCTCCGCGACGCGCTCTCCAATCTCGGCCTGACGCGCGACATGGAGCAGGCGTTGCGCGACCACGGGCTCGACCTTGCGCAACTCGAGGAACTGGAGCCGGACGCGGCCTTGGGCAATGGCGGTCTCGGGCGGCTTGCCGCCTGTTTCATGGAGAGCCTCGCGACGCTCGACATTCCCGCTTATGGCTATGGCATCCGTTATGTGAACGGCATGTTCCGCCAGCGCATCGATGATGGCTGGCAGGTCGAACTGCCCGAGACCTGGCTTGCGCACGGCAACCCGTGGGAGTTCGACCGGCGCGAGAGCGCCTATTTGATCGGCTTCGGCGGCGAGGTCGTCGCGGACGGCGACAGCGTCGAATGGCGCCCGGCCGAAAAGGTCGAGGCGAGCGCGATCGATACGCCGGTGGTCGGCTGGCGCGGCACGCGGGTCAACACATTGCGGCTATGGACCGCAACCGCGCTCGATCCGATCAAGCTCGATGCCTTCAACGCGGGTGATCATGTCGGCGCGCTGGCGGACGAGGTAAGGGCCGATGCGCTCGTTCGCGTACTCTACCCGGCGGATTCAAACGCGGCCGGGCAGGAGCTGAGGCTGAGACAGGAATATTTCTTCTCCTCGGCCTCGATCCAGGACATCGTCCGCCGGCATGTCCAATATGAGGGCGATATCCGCAGCCTCCCGGACCACGCGGCGATCCAGCTCAACGACACGCATCCGTCGGTCGCGGTGGCCGAACTGATGCGGCTGATGATCGACGATCATGGCCTCGAATTCGACGAAGCCTGGGACATCTGCCGGAAGACCATCGGCTACACCAATCATACCTTGCTGCCCGAAGCGCTGGAATCCTGGCCCTTGCCGCTGTTCGAACGATTGCTGCCGCGGCACATGCAGATCATCTACGCGATCAACAGCCGCGTCTTGCGCGAGGCGCGGCGCGCGGGAATGGACGAACGGGCGATCGCGGCGATTTCGCTGATCGACGAGGGCGGCGAGCGGCGGGTGAGGATGGCGAACCTCGCCTTCGTCGGCGCGCATTCGATCAACGGCGTCGCGGCGCTGCATACCGAGCTCATGAAGAGCACGGTCTTCGCCGATCTCCACCGCCTCTATCCGACCCGGATCAACAACAAGACCAACGGCGTCACGCCGCGCCGCTGGCTGCAACAGTGCAATCCGGGCCTTACCGCGGTCATCCGCGACGCGATCGGCGACGGCTTCCTCGATGATGCCGAAAAACTCGCGGACCTGAACGCGCTGGCCGGCGATGCCGCCCTCGGCGAGCGCGTCGCCGAGGTCAAAAGATCGAACAAGGTGAAACTCGCCGCTCATCTCAAGGAACTGACCGGCGTCCGGCTCAACCCCGACGCCTTATTCGACGTCCAGATCAAGCGTATCCACGAATATAAGCGCCAGTTGCTGAATCTGATCGAGACCGTCGCGCTTTACGATCAGATCCGCAGCCATCCCGAGAAGGATTGGGTACCACGCGTCAAGATCCTCGGCGGCAAGGCGGCGCCCAGCTATTCCAACGCCAAGCTGATCATCAAACTGGCGAACGACATCGCCCGGCGGATCAACGCCGATCCGTCGGTCGGCGGGCTGCTCAAGGTCGTGTTCGTCCCCAATTACAATGTCACCCTCGCCGAACGCATCATTCCCGCGGCCGATTTGTCGGAACAGATTTCCACCGCGGGGATGGAAGCCTCGGGCACCGGCAACATGAAATTCGCCCTGAACGGCGCCCTGACGATCGGCACGCTCGACGGCGCGAATATCGAGATCAAGGATCGTGTCGGCGACGACAATATCTTCATCTTCGGCCTTACTGCGGACGAGGTCCTCGAGAAAAGGAACAACGGATACGATCCGCGCAAAACGATCGACGGCTCGAGCGAACTCCAGCAGGCGATGGCCGCGATCGCCTCGGGCGTATTCTCGCACGACGATCCCAAGCGCTATGTCGATCTGATGGGCGGGATCTACGACCACGACTGGTTCATGATCGCCGCCGATTTCGACAGCTATACCGCCGCGCAGCGCGCGGTCGATCAGGTCTGGGAGACGCCCGCGACCTGGCAGGCAATGGCGATCCGCAACATCGCCAATGTCGGCTGGTTCAGTTCGGATCGCACGATTGGTGAATATGCGAGGGATATCTGGGGAGTTAAGTGAAGCCATCGAAGGCCGCCATCGACGCCCTGCTGGAAGGCACCCATGCCGATCCCTTCTCCCTTCTCGGGGTGCATGGCGGGCCAAAGGGGGTTTTCGCGCGGGCGATCCTCCGCGGCGCGACGACGGTCGAGGTCCATGACCTGAGCGACAACCCGCTGGGCGCGCTGAAACAGGTCGATCCGCGCGGACTGTTCGAGGGATGGATCGCGGGCTCTCCCGTACCGGTAAAATACCATTGCCGGGCGGATGTGGGCGAATGGTGGGTCACCGACGCTTATTCGTTCGGGCCGGTCCTCGGGCCGATGGACGATTTCCTGATCGCGCAAGGCACCCATTTGCGGCTGTTCGACAAGATGGGCGCCCATATCGTCGAGCATCAGGGCGCAAAGGGCGTGCATTTTGCGGTATGGGCGCCTAATGCGCGGATCGTCTCGGTGGTCGGCGACTTCAACGACTGGGACCCGGCGCGCCATTCGATGCGGCGGCGGGCAGACATTGGTGTCTGGGAGATTTTCGTCCCCGATATCGGCGAATGGAACGCCTATAAATATCGCCTCATTGGACCGGGCGGGGCGATCTTGCCGCTCAAGGCCGATCCCTTTGCCTTCGCCTCGGAATTGCGACCACAGACCGCGTCGCTGGTCGCCACCCCGGGCAAAGTGCGCTGGGGCGATGAGCGGCACCGTGCTCACTGGGCAAGCGTCGACCCCCGCCGCCAGCCGATTTCGATCTACGAGGTTCATGCCGGCTCCTGGAACCGCGATCCGGCGGGCTGGTTCCTCTCATGGGACCGGCTCGCCGACGAGCTGATCCCCTATGTCGTCGAGCTCGGTTTCACCCATATCGAGTTTCTGCCTGTTTCCGAATATCCCTATGATCCGAGCTGGGGGTATCAGACGACGGGCCTTTATGCCCCCTCGTCCCGCTTCGGCGACCCCGAGGGCTTTGCACGCTTCGTCGACGGCGCGCATCGGGCCGGAATTTCCGTCCTTATCGACTGGGTGCCCGCGCACTTCCCGACCGACGCGCATGGCCTCGCCCGCTTTGATGGCACCGCCTTGTACGAGCATGAGGATCCCCGGCTCGGCTTCCATCCGGACTGGAACACCGCCATCTACAACTTCGGCCGCCGCGAGGTGGCAAGCTTTCTCGTCAACAACGCCTTATTCTGGGCCGAGCGCTACCATGTCGATGGCCTCAGGGTCGATGCGGTCGCCTCGATGTTGTATCGCGATTATTCCCGCCGCGACGGCGAATGGATCCGCAACAAGGATGGCGGGCGCGAAAACTGGGAAGCGGTGGCGTTCCTGCAGGCGATGAACAAGGCCGTCTATGGCAGCCATGCGGGCTTCATGACCATTGCCGAAGAGTCGACCGCCTGGCCCGGCGCGACGCTCCCCGTCCATGAGAACGGCCTGGGGTTCGGGTTCAAATGGAACATGGGCTTCATGCACGATACGCTGGCCTATATGGGGCGCGATCCGATCCATCGGCAATATCATCATGATGATATCACCTTCGGCCTCACCTATGCCTTCAGCGAGAATTTCGTCTTGCCGCTGAGCCATGACGAGGTGGTCCACGGCAAGGGCAGCCTCATCAACAAGATGAGCGGAGACGATTGGCAGAAATTTGCCGGCCTGCGCGCTTATTATGGCCTGATGTGGGGGTATCCGGGGAAGAAGCTTCTGTTCATGGGCCAGGAATTTGCCCAGCGGCGCGAATGGTCTGAGGCCCGGCCACTCGATTGGGACCTGCGCGCCGCGCCGGCCCATGAAGGGGTCCGCAATCTCGTGCGCGACCTCAACCGGCTCTATCGCGAAAAAGCCGCACTGCACGCGCGCGATTGCGAAGCGGAAGGGTTCGAATGGCTGATCGTCGACGACAAGGCAAATTCGGTATTTGCCTGGTTGCGCAAGGCGCCCGGGGCAGCGCCCGTCGCGGTCATATCCAATATGACCCCGGCGATACGCGAAGGCTATCGCCTGCCCCTGCCCCATGACGGCGGCTGGGACGAGGTGCTCAACAGCGATGCGGAAATCTACGGCGGCACCGGGACAGGCAATCTCGGCCGGATAATCGCCTCGGGCGGCGCGGCTGAGGTAACGCTGCCGCCGCTCGCGACGTTGATGTTCGAATGGAACGGGCGGTGAGCGGGAGAGTGCGGGATGCGTGACGTTTCAGGCCGGCCGCTGGCGCGCGAGGCGATGGCCTATGTCCTTGCGGGAGGACGCGGCAGCCGCTTGCGGGAATTGACCGACAATCGCGCAAAACCCGCGGTCTATTTCGGCGGGATGAGCCGGATCATCGACTTCGCCCTCTCCAACGCGATCAATTCGGGCATCCGGCGCATCGGCGTTGCCACCCAGTACAAGGCACATTCGCTGATCCGCCATATGAACCGCGCGTGGAATTTCATGCGGCCGGAGCGCAATGAGAGCTTCGATATCCTGCCGGCCTCGCAGCGCATTTCCGAACTCTTGTGGTACGAGGGCACCGCCGACGCGGTCTATCAGAATATCGACATCATCGCGGCCCATGCGCCGCGCTATATGATCGTTCTCGCCGGCGATCACATCTACAAGATGGACTATGAGTTGATGCTGCAACAGCATGTCAACTCGGGCGCGGATGTCACCGTCGGCTGCCTCGTCGTCCCCCGCAAGGATGCGAGCGATTTTGGCATCATGGCGGTGGATGCCGACAATGTGATCACCGATTTTATCGAAAAACCCGCCGATCCTCCTTCGATCCCCGGCGATCCGGGGCATTCGCTCGCCTCGATGGGCATCTATGTGTTCGAGACGCGATTCCTGTTCGAGCAATTGCAGCGCGATGCGGCAGAGCGGGATTCGAAGCGCGATTTCGGCGGGGACATCATCCCCTATATCGTCAAGCACGGAAAGGCGGTGGCCCACCGCTTCGCCGACAGCTGCATCCGCGCGGCGGAGGAGATCGAGGAATATTGGCGCGATGTCGGCACGCTCGACGCCTATTTTGAAGCCAATCTCGACCTGACCGATACCGTGCCGAAGCTCAACCTCTACGATCGCGACTGGCCGATCTGGACCGACCAGATCGTGTCCGCGCCGGCAAAGTTCGTCCATGACGAGGAAGGCCGCCGCGGCCATGCGATCTCGTCGCTCATCTCGCAGGATTGCATCGTGTCCGGCGCGGTCGCACGCCGCAGCCTGTTGTTCACCGGGGTGAAGATGGGTTCCTGGTCGAGCGTCAATGATGCGGTGATCCTGCCCTATTGCAATATCGGCCGGCATGCGCGGCTCAGCCGGGTGATCGTCGATTCAGGCGTGCGCATCCCCGAGGGGCTGGTCGTCGGCGAGGATCCGGAACTCGATGATCGTCGGTTCCGCCGCACGGAAAACGGCGTGTGCCTGATCAACAAGGCGATGATCGATCGGCTGATATGACGCTTTCCATACTCTCGGTCGCTTCGGAAGCGGTCCCGTTGATCAAGACCGGCGGCCTCGCCGATGTTGCCGGCGCGCTTCCGGCAGCGGTGGCGCCGCACGATATCGAGCTGACCACATTGCTGCCGGGTTACCCTTCGGTGCGCCGCGCGCTCGACAGCAACAAGCCGATCCACAAATGGGCCAATTTGCTCGGCGAGGAAGCGCGGCTCCTGGCGGGAGAAATCGCCGGGCATCCGCTTCTGGTGCTTGATTGCCCTACGTTGTTCGATCGCGACGGAAGCCCCTATGCCGACAATGCCGGGCACGACTGGGAGGATAACTGGCGGCGCTTCGCAGCTTTTGGCCGGGCGGCGGCGGATATCGCGGGCGGCGCGGTCAAGGGCCGCGGATTCGATCTCGTCCATGCGCATGATTGGCAAGCCGGTCTCGCCCCCGCCTATCTGCGCTTCGCACCGCCGCGACAGCTCAAGCGCGCGATGCCGGCGGTCATGACGATCCACAACATGGCCTTCCAGGGCTATTTCCCCGCCACCATTTTCGACGCGCTCGGCCTGCCGGGAAATGCCTGGGCGCTCGACGGCGTGGAATATCATGGCGGCGTCGGGTTCCTCAAAGCGGGGCTCGAAAGTGCCGCGGCGATCACCACCGTCAGCCCCACCTACGCGCGCGAGATCCGCACCGGGGAGTTCGGCATGGGGCTGGAGGGGCTGATCGTCAGCCGGGGCGAGCGGGTTTCGGGGATCGTCAACGGGATCGACACGGCCCAATGGAATCCCGAGACGGATCGAGCCATCGCCAGCCCCTTCTCGGTCCGAACGCTGGCAAAGCGAACGGCCAACAAACGCGCGCTGGAGCAGGAATTCGCGCTCGAGCCCGGCGACGGTCCGCTGTTCGTCGTGGTGAGCCGGCTGACCTGGCAAAAGGGCCTCGACGTGCTGCTCGACGTCCTCGATCATCTCGTCTCGCGCGGCGGCCGCCTCGCGCTGCTCGGTTCGGGCGATGTCGCGCTGGAGCAGGCCTATCTTGCCGCCGCCGCGCGGCACCCGGGCCGCATCGCCATCCGCACCGGTTATGACGAGGCGCTTTCCCACCGGTTGCAGGCGGGCGGCGACGCGATTCTCATCCCCAGCCGGTTCGAGCCGTGCGGGCTGACCCAGCTTTATGGTCTGCGCTACGGCTGCGTGCCGATCGTCGCGCGTACCGGCGGCCTTGCCGACACCGTGATCGACGTCAACCTCGCCGCTCTGTCGATCGGGGCGGCGACGGGAATTCAGTTCGACGGCGTCACGCCCGCCGCGCTCAGCGCCGCAATCGAGCGGGCAATGGCCTTGTGGCAACGTCCGGACGACTGGCGTTCGATCCAGCGCGCCGGGATGAAACAGGATTTCTCCTGGCGGCGGAGTGGTGCGGCCTATGCCGCGCTCTACCGCGCGCTTTGTGCCCCTCCCGCCATATGACCTACGGCGCCATCGCTGGTCCCGCCGGGACGATCTTTCGCGTGCGCGCGCCCGAGGCGCAAAGCGTGACCTTGTGCCTTTTCGAGCGCGACCACGAAGTGCGACGGGAAATGCGCCGCGAGGGAACCGACTGGGTCGCCGAAGCCCCTGCCCCGCCCGGCACTCTTTATGGCTATCGCGCCGCCGGGTCGTTCGACCCCGCACAAGGCCGCTGGTTCGACGCGTCGAAGCTGCTCGTCGATCCCTATGCGACAGAGCTCGACCGGCGCTTCGCTTACACGCCATCGCTCCACGCATTCGGCACCGACACAGGCCCAATGGTGCCGAAAGCGATCGTCCCCGGGGACCTTCCGGTGGTGGAGCCCGCACCGCCGGTCTTCACGCACGGCGGGCTGATCTACGAAGCCAATGTCCGCGCGCTGACCATGCTCCATCCCGATGTGCCGGAAGAATTGCGCGGAACCGTCGCCGCTTTGGCTCATCCGGCGATCATCGCCCATCTCACCCGGCTCCATGTGAGCGCGATCGAGCTGATGCCGATCGTTGCCTGGATCGACGAGCGGCATCTGCCGCCGCTCGGCCTCTGCAACGCCTGGGGCTATAACCCGGTGGTGCCGATGGCGCTCGATCCCGGATTGTGCCCGGGAGGCGTCGCCGAGTTGCGTGAAACGGTGGCTGCGCTCCACGCCGCCGGAATCGGCGTGATCCTCGACCTTGTGTTCAATCACACCGGCGAAAGCGATGTGCTCGGGCCGACGTTGAGCTTTCGCGGGCTCGACAATCAGGGGGTCTATGCGCACGATCGCGAAGGCCGGCTGATCAACGACACCGGCTGCGGCAACACGCTGAACTTTGGCGAGCCCTATGTCCGCGAACTTGCCCGCGCGACCTTGCGTCATTTCGTGCGGCATTGCGGGATCGACGGATTCCGCTTCGATCTCGCGCCGGTCATGGCGCGCAGCCCCGGTTTCCAGGCCGACGCGCCGATCTTCGCCGAAATCGCCGCCGACCCGATATTGGCCGATCGCGTCCTGATCGCGGAGCCGTGGGACCCGGGTCCCGGCGGCTATCAGCTCGGCGCCTTTCCGGAAAACTGGCTCGAATGGAACGACCGTTTCCGCGACGACGTGCGCCGCTTCTGGCGCGGCGACGGCACGGTCGGCACGCTGGCAACGCGGCTTGCGGGATCCTCGGACTTGTTCGGGCCTCATAGCCGCTCGGTCAATTTCATCGCGGCGCATGATGGGATGACGCTCGCCGATACGGTCGCTTATGCCGGTCGCCACAATTGGGCGAACGGCGAGGAAAACCGCGACGGGCAAGGTGACAACGCCTCGTGGAACAACGGCGTGGAAGGGCCGAGCGATGATCCGAACGTCGTCGCGCATCGAGCCGCGGACGCAAGGGCATTGCTGGGGACATTGTTCGCTTCGACCGGATCGATCATGCTGACCGCCGGCGATGAGTTTGGCCGAACGCAGCTCGGCAACAACAATGCCTATTGCCAGGACAATCACCTGACATGGCTCGACTGGGGCACCCGCGACCGTCTGCTGGAAGATCATGTCGCGGCGCTGGCGCAATGGCGCGCCGCCCGCGCCGGCTGGTTCGCGACCTTTCCGCGGCAGGGCGACTGGCTGTCGCCGTCGGGCCAGCCCATGACGATTGCCGAATGGGAAGATCCGGCGACGAGCGGTCTGACATATCGCTCGCTCGATTCCGACCGGCCCTATTCGATCGATATCGACCGCATCGGCCGGAGGGTGGGTACATCTGCGTAGAATTCCTCGCCTTCTGTCCCAATTGGTGACGAATGAGCGATCCTTCATGTTGTACCCGGCGACCCCTGCATTAATCCGGGAGGGGATGCCCTCCCAGTCCCGCGAGCAGCGGGCCCTGTCGCCGATTGTCGAAAGAACGATGCCGCTGGCGCGGCAGCGGCGAACGGAGATTGGGAGTGCCATGCGCGGATCGGAACAATGATTGCCGCACTCTTGCAAACCGCCTTATTGGTTTTCAACGGCGTCCCGCAAAGCGCGAACGTTGGTGAAAGTCGAAGCGTGAGGTTTCACCCGATGGACAGGACGGAAAAATCGGCCGAACCCGCCTGGCTAAGGGCTGCACGTGCCGCCATTCCGGTGATCGCCGCCTCGCTTCTCGGGCAATGGGCGACCTGGCTCAATCTCGCCCCATGGTATGCCGGCCTCCTGAAACCGTCGTTCAATCCGCCAAACTGGATATTCGCGCCAGTCTGGACGAGCCTGTATGTGCTGATGGCCTATTCGGTCTGGCGTATCCTCAAAGTCCCCGCGAGACGGATCGAGCGCCGGATTGCTTTAACCTTATTCTTCGTGCAGCTCGCGCTCAATGCTTCGTGGTCATGGCTGTTTTTCGGACTCAACAGCCCTCTTGCCGGGCTCGTGAACGTCGTGCCGCAATTTGTGGTGATCATTGCAACGATCGATCGATTTCGCCGGCTTGATCTCGTGGCGGCACGGTGCCTCATGCCATTGGCCGCATGGGTTGCGTTCGCCTCAGTGCTGAACTTCGAAATCTGGCGCCTCAATGGCTAGCCCTGCGTTGCACGAACGGCCCGCCGAGCCAACTCTTTCCGATCCGGAGCGCCCTGTTATCCTGTGGTTTCGCGACGACCTGCGCATATCGGATAATCCAGCGCTTAACGCCGCCGCCGCAACTGGCCGCAAGATCATCTGCATCTTCGTGCACGATGAGGAATCGCCCGGGTTGCGGCCGCTTGGGGGCGCCGCGCGATGGTGGCTTCACGGCTCGCTCGAAGCGCTGGACGGAGACCTGCGCCGGCGCGGTGCCTGGCTGTCGATCTATCGTGGACGGGCGCAGACGATCATCCTCGCGCTCGCCGCCGAAACCAACGCGGCGGCGATATTCTGGAACCGGCGCTATGGCGGGGCCGAGCGCCTGCTCGACGAAACACTGAAGTCGGCACTCAAGGAGCGACGGATCGCGGCCAAGAGCTTCAACGGCCATCTGCTTCATGAGCCATGGGCGATCAGGACGAAGGCGGGCCAGCCGTTCCGCGTCTTTTCAGCCTTCTGGCGCGCCGCGCAGGACACCGGAGACCCCGTCCCGCCGCTCACCGCCCCCGCGCAGCTGGAACCGTTCCGCGGCAAGCATCGCAAAAGGCTGCGGGCGGTTACCCTCGCCGATCTCTCGCTCGAACCGTCCACACCCGACTGGGCCAGCGGCCTGCGATCGAGCTGGCAACGCGGAGAGCAGGGCGCGCACGATCAGCTCGGCTGTTTTCTGGACAAGCATTTCGGCAATTATGCCGGCTTCAGGGACTATCCCGATCGCGCGGCGACCTCGCGCCTCTCACCCTACCTGCGCTTCGGCAATATCTCCCCGCGCCAGCTCTGGCATGCCGCCGCCGCGGCAACCCATGCCGAAGGGCACGGAACATCCTATCGAAATCTCGAGAAATTCCAAACCGAACTGGGCTGGCGCGAATTCTCCTATCATCTTCTCTATCGTCACCCTGACCTCGCCGATCGAAACCTGCAGCCGCAGTTCGACGCGATGCCGTGGCGGGTCGATCCGCAAGCATTGCGCGCCTGGCAAACCGGCCGAACCGGCTACCCCTTTGTCGACGCGGGAATGCGCGAACTCTGGCACACTGGATGGATGCACAATCGTGTGCGCATGATCGTCGCGTCGTTCTTGGTGAAGCACCTGCTCATCGACTGGCGCCAAGGCGAACAATGGTTTTGGGATACGTTGGTCGATGCCGATCCCGCCAACAACCCGGCGAGCTGGCAATGGGTAGCGGGAAGTGGGGCGGATGCGGCGCCCTATTTCCGGGTCTTCAACCCTGTTCTTCAGGGGGAAAAATTCGATCCCGACGGGGCCTATATCCGACGCTGGTTGCCCGAGCTATCCGGCCTTCCAAGCTCCAGCATCCATCGACCTGGCGAACTTGAAGCCATCACAGCGGGCTATCCCGAGAGAATAGTTGAACATAAGCGCGCGCGGGCGCGCGCGCTCGAAGCATATAAGAATCTGCGCACAACGAGTGCCCCGGGCCACGGTCGATTTTCTTCGTCCAATCGATAACTTGCTATAAATTCTTTGAAGCAAAGCTCCGGAGTGCTAATTTGGGGTACAAGTTCTGAGCCGGCCGATCGGCTGGCCCCGCCGATGTAGGATCACGCCCCGGTCGCCGCCGAAAATGGCAGGCGCGACCGCGTATATCGGCGGTATGATGCGCCGAGCGCGATTGCATCGCGCAACGGCCGCGGTTTGTTGACCAAATTCCGTTGAGCGGCGCCCAGCATCGCGCCACAAGGCGATGATGGCCAGTTCCAGCATCGTGCAGATTCTCCACGCCGCCCGCACGCGTATCGTCGCGCACGGCATGGCGGGGCTGAGCCTGCGCGCGATCGTGCAGGATGCGGAAAGTTCGCTCGGATCGCTGCATTATCGGATCGGCGACAAGGGCGCGCTGATCGGCGTGCTGGCCGCCGAGGAAGCCGACGAACGGCGACGGATGGCCGCGACATGGGAGCCCCGCGCCGCGGCGCTCGATCTGTCGGTGCCCGATACGCTCGCCGCGCTGATCGCCGCGTGGCTCGACGAGGCGGCGACGCTGCGCCGCGATCACGCCGTCGCCGGGTGCGAGCTGATGCTCGAGGCGACGATCGATCTCGCGACGCGCACGGGAATGGACGACATGCTCGGCGCCGAAGACGATTTCTGGATCGGGTTGCTGCGCCCCGCCGCCGGCGAGGATGCGACGCTCTTCGGGCGCGCGATCGCCGGCTATTGCCGCGACGAGCTTCCCTTCACGCTCGTCGCATCCGGTCATCCCGATTATCGCCTGCTGCGCGCCGCGACGATCGCGCGGCTCGCGGCGCGGTTTCGCGCGCCGGCATCGGGCATCGCCAGCCATTTCGAGGCGCTGGTAGACCGCTGCGGCACGCCGCGCGATACCGCCGTGCTGCCGGTCGGCCTGCCCGAAGGCTCGCGCAAGGCCGAGCTGGCGGGCTACGCCGCGGCATTGATCGCCGAGCGCGGGATCGCGGCGCTCAGCCACCGCACGGTCGCCGCCCGCGCGGGCGTCGCCAATTCCAATGTCGCGCATTATTTCCGCACCCACGACGATTTGCTGCGCGCCGGCATGGGCGCACTGATCCTCGGGATGCGCAGCGAGCTGACGCAGGGCATCGCGCAGCAACGCGCGGCGCGCGGCGATGCGCTGTTGCGCGCCACCCATTCGGTCGCACTGACCGCGCTGCGCGACGCGCGGCTGATCCCGTTCGCGCTCGATATGCGCCGGCGGCGCGGCGAGAATGTACGGGCGGAGATCGCCGCGGGCGTCGGCGGCGCGGCGGGGCTCGATGCCGCCGCGACGCAGGCCGCGGTGGTCACATTGGTCGGTGCCCGCCTCGGTGCGCTGGCGCGCGGCGACGGCGCCGCCTTCGCGATCGATATCGCCGCGCTCGCCCGGTTGCGCGACGGCGACTGACTCCGCCGGCGGCGGCCGGGGAGAGCCGCCGCCGGGGCGCGCGCCTATCTGGCGGGCGGCGCAATCCGGGCCGGGCCACCGCCCGGCAAGGTCACGACATAGGGGGTGCCATAAGCATTGCCGGGCTTCTCGAAATCGGTCGAGACGATCTGCGCGCCGCTGGCGAAGGCCGCGGTCGCGCGGCGCTGATCGTTGGTCTTCGCCTCATAGGTTTCGATGTCGGCGCGCGAGCGGACGATATAGCCTTTGGCGATCTCGTCCCCGATCTCCTTGCCGCGAACGAGCGCGTTATCGTCGAGGATGAAGGCGGCATGATCCTGCCCCGGCTGGGAATCGAGGAACGCCATCCGCCCCTTCAAGCCCGGATGCCCCTCCAGATAGGCCGAGGCGCCGTCATGCCCGGTAGCGGTGATGAGCTGGAAGATGAACTTGCCGCGCGCCTTGCCCAGCGTCGGCCAATTGCCCGCCAGCACCGCTTTTTCCAGCGTCGGATAGGTCCCGCGCACCTCATCGGGGGTGATGACATTGGCGCGGCCGATCACCTCGGCGATCGTGCGGTCGATCTCGTCATAGGTCGCGCTGGTGAACGGCGGCGGGGTGGTCGAACCGGGGAGGATCGGGATCGCCTGCACCTTCGCCTCGATCATCACGAAGATCGGGATATGCCCGGGATGCTGGTCCGACCACGCCTTCATCTCGGCGAGGCAGCCGCGGAAGGTCGGGCAGGAGCTGCGGAAATCCAGGTCTGCCATATGCAGCACCTTGATCCCCGGCGCCTTCATCGCCGCGGGATCGAACGGCAGAAGATCGGTCACACCCTCAGCGCGCAGCAACCGATAAGCCGCCGGATCGGCATAAGCGCCGCCGTCGGGATCGGCGTTCACGTCGATCTCCAGCCCGCGCACGCCGAGATCGAGCTGCTCGGTGAGGCTCGGGTGGCGATAGCTCAGCGCTTCCTTGAACGATACGTCGTTTGGGTGGGCGATCAGCATCTCACGGCGCCGCTCCTCCGGCATCTGCGCGGCGAGCTTGCCCATCGACGGCAGCCGCGTTTCGAGCAGCGCGAGCACGCGCGGGTCGACCCCGATCGAATAGCTGTTGTGCGTACCGAGCACCTGGATGCGATTGAGCGGCAGCGAATCCGGCAAATCCGGCGCCTCGCGCGCTGGCTGCGCCGCGGCGGCGGCGGCAAAGGCGAGCGCGAGCAGCGGCAACGCCCGCATGGCATGTTTCGACATGATGTGAACCTTCTTTCGGGGCGTCGATCAGAAATTGACGTTGGCGAACACGCCGGCGGTACGGCGCGCGTTGGGCGACGTATAGTGAAGCAGCCCGAGCTGGCCGTAGAGCTGCCAGCCGGTCGAGAAATAGGTGTCGAACAGATTGCGTGCGAACACCCCGAATTCGAGCTTGTTGTCGGCGGTCACCGCGCTCAGCCGCGCATTGACCAGCCCGAAGCCGGGGACGCGCGAATAAGCGGGCTGGCCGACCACCGTCCAATAGGTGCTGCGATAGGCATAATCGGCATGCGCCCTTACCTTCATGCCGTCGCTGATCGCATGGTCATAATCGACCGCGGCGGTTGCCGAGAAATCGGGCGAATTGGGCAAGCGCGTATTGGTGTAGTTGGTCGTCGGGTTATAGACGTAATTGGTGAACCACGCATCGGTGTAGCTGCCCGACGCGCTCAGCGACAGCGAACGGGTCGGGCGCACCGCGAGCGTCGCCTCGACGCCCTGCGTCCTCAGGCCCCCGGCATTGCCGATCGCGGTGGCGAGCAGGAAACCGCCGCCGCCGTCGGGCACCTGCGTCAGGATCGTCGCCTGGAAATCGGTGAAATCGGAGCGGAAGACGTCGATGTTGAAGCGCAGCTTGTGATTGAACCACTCCGATTTCAGCCCGGCTTCATAGGCCTTGACGGTCTCGTGGCGATAAGGCGCATATTTGTTGCCGACGAACGCGATCCCCGCCGGCTTATAGCCGGTGCTGACGGTCGCGTAGAGCATCGCCGTCGACGTGATCTGGAATTCGGGCGAGACGCGGACCGAGAAATTGTCGCCCTTCACGCTGCCATAGGGAAAGACCGGCGGCGCGGTGGTCGCGACGAATTTGGGGGTGAAGCCCGCGACCTGCTGCGGATCGACCGTGATATAGGACAGGCTTTGCGAGACGTTGTCGTGGGTATAGCGCCCGCCGACCGCGACGCGGAACCGGTCCGAAAGGTTGAACTGGACCTGCCCGAATGCTGCCGCGGTCTCGTTCACCGCGTGGAACAGCGAGGTATTACCGCTCTTTCCGATCGCGCCGGTCAGCGCGTAGAGCGTCGAGATCGGCACACCATTGGTATAGACCGGCGCGCCGAGCGTCGCCCATTGCAGCTGGGTCTGCGTCGCCTCTAGCCGGTTGTAGAACAATCCGAGGAACCAGGCGATCGGCCGCTCCTGCGGCGAGGCGAGGTGGAATTCCTGGCTGACCTTCTCGGTGAAGAGATGTCCGTAGTTGAACGGGATATAGGCATATTTGTCGATCGGGGTGAGGCTCGCCGGGGTGTTGTTGTTGTACAGCGTGTAGCGATAGGCGCTGATCGAGGTCAGGTCGTAATCGCCGAGCTTGGCGTGGATGCGCGCCGAGGCGCCCCATTCCTCGGTCTCGATCGCCCCGTAACTCGAATCCGCCGTGTCGGCATTTTTCGGACCGGGATAGACGCCGAGCGAATTGAGGATCGCGGTAACGTTGGCCGGCTGCCCGGAAACCGGGGTGCGCACGCTGCTGTCCCAATGATGCGCATAGTCGCCCGAGATCGTGACGTCGAACCTGGCGTTGGGCTCGAAATAGAGTTTAGCGCGGCCGCCATATTCGTGGACCGAGCCGACCAGCCGGTTGAGCGTGACGTTGCGGCCGAAACCGTCCTGCGCCTGATCGAAGCCCGAAATGCGCAGCGCGGCATATTGCCCCAGCGGCAGGTTGACCGTCGCGTTGAGGATGCGGTCATTATGCTCGCCGTAGCTCGCGCTGGCGCGCAGCGAGGTGACGCCGAGCCTGGGCTTGTTGGTCGAAACCGCGATCACGCCCGAGGTGGAATTCTTGCCGAACAACGTGCCCTGCGGACCCATCAGCACGTCGACGCGCGCGATATCGACCATCCCGGTCAGCCCGTTGGCACGCTGGCCGTCCATCACCACGTCGTCGACCACGACATTGACCGATTTGGCATTGGAAAAGTCCCAGGAGGTGGTGCCGACGCCGCGGATCTGGAACGCGGCGCCCTGGGTCGGATCATATTGCACGCCCGGCGCGAGATATTGGAGGTCGGTCACATTGGTGTAGCCGGCATTGGCGATCGCTTGCCCGTCGATCGTCTGGATCGACAGCGGCACTCTTTGGCTATTCTCACTTCGTCGCTGCGCCGTAACCACCACCTCCTGTAATCCCCCGGAATCCTGCGTTCGCGCTGCATCGCCAGCCTGCGCCTGCGCGGCCGCTGCGCAGGGAAAGACAAAGAACGCGAGCCCGCTTGCGCCAACGGATAAGAACGATCGTACGAACATCCGCGACTCGCGCAACATAGAATTTTCTCTCGCTTAAACCCCGAATGAGGGGCGCGATAGTCGATGAATATTACGCTTTCGAGACGATCGTACTATCGATTGGAAAAGTTCAGGGGTAAACGTCACACCCCGGTCGCGCGACCGATCGGGTACTCGCGCTGAGGGGTCACAATCTCATCGCGCTCCCCAAGGGCGCTTCCCGCCACAAGGGGGCTTCGTTAGGATAGCTTCTGAACCGATCGGGGCGGAAAAACCGCCCGTCGCTCGGTCGGCTGCTTGCACGGGAAACCGGATTTGGACACGATTACCGCGGACACGATGATCGCCCTGCCCGGTGGCACGTTCACGATGGGGTCGGAGCGTTTCTACCCGGAGGAGGCGCCGGTGCGGCGCGTGCGCGTCGACCCGTTCCGGATCGACGCGGCCCCCGTCACCAACCGCGCATTCGCGCGCTTCGTCGCCGAGACGGGCTATGTCACCTTCGCGGAAATCGCCCCCGATCCCGCCGATTATCCGGATATCGACCCCGCGCTCGCGCAACCCGGCTCGCTGGTGTTCACCAAGTCCGCCGGGCCGGTCGATCTCTCCGATCCGTCGCAATGGTGGCGGTTCGTGCTCGGTGCCGACTGGCGCCACCCCACCGGCCCCGACAGTTCGCTCGAAGGGCTCGACGATCACCCGGTGGTCCACGTCGTCCATCAGGACGCCAAGGCTTATGCCGACTGGGCGGGCAAGAGCCTGCCGACCGAGGCGGAATGGGAATATGCCGCGCGCGGCGGGCTCGAGGCGCGCGAATTCGCCTGGGGCGACGAACTGACCCCCGACGGGCAATGGCGCGCCAACACCTGGCAGGGCCTGTTTCCTTTCGCCAATCAGCTGCTCGACGGCTGGGAACGCACCTCGCCGATCGGCGCCTATCCGCCGAACGACTTCGGGCTCTACGACATGATCGGCAATGTCTGGGAATGGACCGAGGATTGGTATGCGGATGCGTCGGCTGCGGCGGCGCGCGGGAAGACCAAGACCAGGCCCTCATGCTGCGTCGCCGACAATCCGCGCGGCGCCAAGATTTTCCAGAGCTGGGACCCGGCCAACGCGGCGCGCAAGGTCCCGCGCAAGGTAATCAAAGGCGGCTCGCATCTGTGCGCGCCGAGCTATTGCCAGCGCTATCGCCCTGCCGCGCGGCATCCCCAGGCGATCGACAGTTCGACCAGCCATATCGGCTTCCGCTGCGTGGTGCGCGCGGCCTAGCGCTCGAAGGAGCCCCCGCTCATGCAGGTGAACCCGCTCGGCTGCCTGAGCGACCACTATTATCGCAATTACTATAAGGATTTGCCGTCGCACGGCTATCCGCAATATAAGACATGCAAGCCGACCCGGGCGAAAGCTATAGCGTGGCTGAGCGCCACCCCGACACTCTCGCCGATCTGGCCGCGCGTCTTGCTCGCGCGCGCGAAACCTTCGCCTCCTTCCGCACCCACCCGTCGACAATTGTCGGCGGACAGGCGGCGCCCGAGCAACCCCCGAGAACATCCGATTAGCCGCCGCGCCGTCGCGCGCCTTACCGCGCAACGCGGTGCGCGGTGCCGAAAACCCGCGGCAGCTTTCGGGCTCAAAGGAACCTGCGCCAAAGGGCCGATCGTGGTCGCACTCCTGCGTAGCCGTCCAGCCTTTTTCCGGCCTCCCGCAGCAGCGATACTTCCGACCACATCGTCGCGCCGCGCCGCCTTGGCCCGCCCCACCGCAATTGAGCAGCACATTCCGGGAATGCGCTGGTCTCACGGCGAATGGCCTGATTGACTTCAATCATTGAAGTAATGTAACACGATTCGATACCAGCGAGCTTGCCATTGTTCCGATGAGTCCCTCCGATCGCGCTTTTTCATCCGGGGTAACCACCCCGCGCGATCCGCTGGGTCTGCTGGAAGGGCGCTGGATTTTGCAGATTCTCCTGCGGCTCAAGGACAATGATCTGCGTTTTTCCGACCTGCGGGCCGCCTTGCCGGCGATCAGCGCCAATGTTCTGGCCCAACGGATGCGTGATCTCGAAGCGGCCGGGCTTGTGCGTCGGCTTTATCTGCCGCCTCCGGCTGCGAGCCAGGTCTATGCGCTCGCGCCTTCCGCGGACTCGCTGCGCCCGGCGCTCGAATATCTGGCACATTGGCGGGCCCGGCATCGCGCGCGCGCTCATCAGGAGCCGGCATGAAAACGCGTCGCTTCGACGGGGCGCCACGATCATCGGGCGGATTACCGTTCAAGTCGGCCATTCGTGCCGGTGTCACGGTACGCCGCCTGGGCCATCATCTCGCACGCGCTTCCTGTCATCCGGCTCGGCATTCGCCCACCTTGCGCTTCGTCCACATCGGGCGTAAAGCTTCAATAATTGAAGTAATAAGACCCTTCCCAAGGCAAGTGTCCGTCAACGATGGAGATGTGATGCGCTGGTTTGATCGGTTGCAAAGCTGGAACGAGGTAGTCGCGCCATGAAGCCGAAATCGTTCGTCGGAATGCGCTGTTCGATCGCCGGCGCGCTGGAGCTGATCGGTGATCGCTGGGCATTGCTCATCATCCGCGATCTTTCGCTGGGCCTGAGCCGCTATGACGACCTTCGCGCGAGCACAGGCATCCCGGCCGCGACGCTCGCCGCGCGGCTCAAGCACCTGTCCGCCTCGGACATCGTCGAGCGCGTCCGCTACCAGGAACGCCCTCCCCGCGATGAATATCGTCTGACGCCCAAGGGGCGTGACCTGTGGAAGGTCAGCGTTGCTCTCCGCGAATGGGGCGATCGCTGGGACGCCAGTGGCTTCGGCCAGCCGGCGATCGAAATGGTCGATCGCGAAACCGGCAGACCGCTGATCCTCGCGCTCGTTGACGCCGAAACGCGCGAGGCGGTGCCGCGCGACCGCGTCCGGCTTCGCGCAGGGCCTGGCGCCGACGACACGGTGCGCCATCTTCTCGAACGCTCGACGGGAGCCAATTCATGACCCAGCCAATTGAGCTTTTCTACGATTTCCGTAGTCCTTACAGCTATCTCGCCTTCACTCAGTTGCGCGGGATGAACGTCGACATCGCGCTCAGGCCAATGAAAGTCCTGACCCTGATGGAGAAGGTCGGCAACGTGCCGACCACGATCACTTGCGCGGCCAAGGGGCGCTACGCGCGAGCGGATCTCGGCCGCTGGGCGCAGCGCTACGGCCTCACGCTCAACCCGGCGAACATGCGCGAGGTCGACGGTGAGGCCTGCGCGCGCGCCGTGCTCGCCGCTCGCTCTCCGTCGGAGGCGGCGGCGATCACGCTGGCGCTGTACCGGGCGTGCTGGAGCGAGGGGAACGCGCTCGCCACGAAGGACGATGTTCTCGCCGCGATCACGGCGGCGGGCATCGACGCCATCCCGATCGCCGAGCGGATCGACACGCCAGCGGTGATCGAGCAGCTCGACGCGAACACCGACGAAGCCGCCGCGCGGGGCGTCTTCGGCTCACCCACCGTCTTTGTCGGCGAGACGATGTTCTTCGGCAATGATCGGCTCGATTTCGTACGCGAGGAACTCGAGCGCCTGGAGGAAGCCGCGTGACCGACAGGGCAAAGCCGCTGGCGCTCGTCACCGGGGTCGGGCCGGGAACCGGCGCCGCCGTCGTGCGACGCTTCGCCGAGGCCGGCTATCGTGTGGCGATGCTGGCGCGCGATGCCGCCCGGCTCGCCGCGCTGGAGCAGGAGATCGCCGATACGATCGCGGTGCCGTGCGACGTCAGCGACGCCGCGGCGCTGGAGCGAGCTGTGGCTGACGTGGGATTCCCGAAGGTCGTCGTTCATAATGCGGTCGGCGGCGCGTTCGGCACGTTCATGAACATCGCGCCCGAGACGCTGCAGAAGAACTTCGACATCAACACGATGGCGCTGTTCCACCTCGCCCGGCTGACCTCGCCGGCAATGATCGAGGCGGGCGAAGGCGCGCTGATCGTCACCGGCAACACCTCGGCGCAGCGCGGCAAGGCCGCGTTCGCCGGCTTCGCACCGACCAAGGCGGCGCAGCGCATCCTGGCGGAATCGCTGGCGCGCGACCTGGGGCCGAAAGGCGTCCATGTCGCCTATCTCGTCATCGACGCGGCGATCGACGTGCCGTGGCAGCGCGAACTTCAGCCTGACAAGCCGGACGACTTTTTCATCTCGCCGACATCGATCGCGGCCGAGGTGTTCCACCTCGCGCACCAACCGCGCGACGCGTGGTCGTTCCTCGCGGAGCTCCGGCCGTTCCATGAGCCGTGGTGAGCAAGATGGCGGACGAAGGCAGCGGCCCCGATGGCCTGGCGCAGCTTCAGGCGATGTTGGGCGGCGGGTTGAAGGCCCCGATCGGACAGACGCTCGGCTTCGATCTGGTCGAGGTCGAGCGCGGGCACGTGGTGTTCGAGGGGAAGCCTGACCGCAGCGTTTATAACCCGCTCGGCGCGGTTCACGGCGGCTATGCCGCGACGCTGCTCGACAGTGCATGCGGCATCGCCACGCACTCCCAACTCGGGCCGGAACGCGGATATACCACGCTGGAACTCAAGGTTTCCTACCTGCGTGGGCTAAGCGAGAACAGCGGCACGGTACGCGCGACCGGCCGCACCGTCTCGGTTGGCCGCCGGGTGGCGTTCGCCGAAGCCGAACTCCACGACGGCGAAGGCCGGCTGTGCGCGACGGCCACTTCGACGCTGCTGGTATTCGACGTTGAGCCTCGCCAGCGGAGGGACATCTGAACGGCGCAGATTAGGGTCGCCCGGCGAAAGTGCTCAGGAGAGCAGCAGCGCGCCGGCCACGATCACCGCCGCGACGAGGATGGCGCCCGCGATCAAACGGGCCGCGGACGCGGTTGCGCCCCCCTCTTCCCGCGCGACGGCGGTCCCGGCAGGATCGGCTTCGAGGCGACGGATCGCCGCCCGCAGCAGGCGCGGCGCGTCGTCGCCGATCTTGCTCAGTTCCCACGCCAGCGCCTGCACGGTCGGCATCCAATGCTCGGGCGACAGCCGTTTGCGCGCGATCCGCAGCGAGGAGCGTTGCATCGCTTCGGACAGATCGAAGTCCGGCTGGATCCCGGATAACACCCCGTCGACCGTGATCAGCGCCTTGAAGATCAGCAACAGATCGGACGGCAGGGTCATGCCCTCGTCCCGTATCAGCGCCATGAAGTCGGTGACCACCGCGCTCAGCACGAGGCGCCCACCGCCGTGCCGCGCGATCAACCGCTCGGCGGCGGCCCGCACCCGCTCGGCGGGCACGCCGCTTCCCACGGACCAGGCCGCGAGGACATCGGCCAATGGCGCCGGATCGCCGGCGTTGAGCGCCTGCGTGAAGCCGATGAACTCCTCGCGGCGGCGCGGCGAGACGTGGCCGATCATACCGAGATCGAGCAGCGCGATGCGATTGCCGGGCAGGCACAACAGGTTCCCGGGATGTGGATCGCCGTGGAAGCGGCCGTTGACCAGCACCATATCGAGGACGAGGTCGGCGCCCAATTCGGCGATCGCGGCCGGATCGATCCCGGCCGCACGCAATGTGTCGCCGTCGCGCGGCGCGATGCCCTCGACATAATCCATCACCAAGAGGGTCTCGGACGTCCAGGCCCAATGTATCTCCGGCACCACAACGCGCGGTTCGCGCGCAAAGTCGGCGCGCAGGCGATCGGCGTTGCGGCCCTCCGCGGTGTAGTCGAGCTCCTCCAGCACCGCCTCCGCCAACTGGCGCATCAGCGCGGACGGCGCAAAACGGCGCGCCTCGGCGCTTGCTGCCTCCGCGATCGCGGCGAGCTGTGCAATCAGCCTGAGATCCGCCTCCATGCGCGGCCGGATGCCGGGGCGGCGGATCTTGAGCACCACCTGTCGTCCGTCGTGCAAGGTCGCGCGATGCACCTGCGCCATCGATGCGGCGGCAAGCGGCGCCACGTCGAATTGGGCAAACGTGGCTTCCGGAGGCTGGCCGAGCGCCGCCTCCACCGCCGCGCGCAATTCTTCGAACGGCAGGGTCGGCGCGCTGCTATGTAGCTTCTCCAGTTCGGCGATCCACTCGGGCGGCAGCAGGTCGCCGCGCGTTGCGAGGATCTGGCCGAGCTTGACGAAGGTCGGGCCGAGCGCCTCGAGCGCCAGGCGCGTCCGCCGCGGCAGGCTCTGCGGCTCGTCGGCGCCTTCTTCCGCCTGCTCCCCCTGTTCGAGCCCAAGACGCGCCAGGAGCATGCCGAGCCCAAATCGAGAAGCGACACGAAAAATCTCCGCGAGCCGATTGCGGTCCCGGCCGGCTACGAGCAGCGTCTTGATCATGGGGAACGCTATAGCGAGCGATCGCGCTGGCTTGCAGGAACTAATGCACTCGGCTCGCGTCATAAGCGCGGAAAACCCCGGGGCGTCGCTACCAGATACGCACACGGTCGACGGGATCGAGGTAGAGACGATCGCCCGGTTTCACACCGAACGCGTCGTACCAGGCGTCGATGTTCCGGACGACGCCATTCACCCTGAACGTTGACGGGCTATGCGGGTCCGATGCGAGGGCGGCCCTAAGCGCCTCGTCGCGGATGTTTTCCCGGTAGGTCTGCGCCCACGACAGAAAGACCCGCTGATCGCCGGTGGTGCCGTCGAGGATCGGCGCGGGCTTCCCTTTGAGCGCGAGATGATAGGCCTCCAGCGCGACATTGAGGCCGCCAAGATCGCCGATATTCTCGCTAAGCGTCGTCCGGCCATTCAGCTGGACCCCCGGGATCGGCTCATAACGCGAATATTGCTCGGCAAGGCGAGAGGTCAGTGCCTTGAACCGGACGATGTCGGCCTTTTCCCACCAGTCGCGCTGAGCGCCTTTCGCGTCGGTCTTCGCGCCCTGATCGTCGAACGCATGGCTCATCTCATGACCGATCACGCCGCCGATACCGCCGTAATTCACCGCGAGATCGGCGGCGGGATCGAAGTAGGGCGGCTGCAGGATCGCGGCGGGAAAGACGATCTCGTTGAAGAAGCTGTTGGAATAGGCGTTGACGTTCTGTGGGGTCATTCCCCATTCGTCGCGGTCGGCCGGCTGCGCGAGGCGCGCGATCCGTCGTTTCCAGTCCCACAGCAGCGCGCGCTTGCGGTTGCCGAGAGGATCGCCCGCGCGGACCTCCAGCGTCGCATAGTCGCGCCAGCTCTCCGGGTAGCCCACCTTCACACGGATCGCTGCGAGCTTCGTCAGCGCGGCCTGCTTCGTGCCGGCCGACATCCAGTCGAGCCGCTCGATCCGGGCGCGGAACGCAGTCCGCAGATTCTCAACCAGCGCGGTGATCTGCACTTTCGCATCGGGCGTGAAATGGCGCTGGACGTAGCGCTGGCCGACCGCCTCGCCGAGCGCCGCGTTGAGCGCGACCGTGGCGCGTTTCCAGCGCTCCCGTTTCTGCGGCAGGCCGGAAAGCACGCGGCCGTTGAAGTCGAATGACAGGTCGTCGAACGCCGCGGGAAGCACATCGGCCATGCCGTTCAGATAATGAAACGTCATATAGGCGCGCCACGTCGCGACCGGCGTGCGGCCGAACAGCCCGGCCAGCTCGCGGATCGCGCTGTCCTCCTTGAGGACGTAAAAGTCGTGGCGGGCGATCCCGAGCGCGTCGAGCGTCGCGTCCCACGGATAATCGGGTGCGAACGCCTTGAGCTCGGCGCGCGATTTGGGGTGATAGGTCAGATCGCGCTCGGCGCGCTTCTCGCGCGTCCAGTGCGCCCGGGCGATTGCGGTCTCGAGTGCCAGCACATTGTCGGCCGCGGCCTCGGGATCAGGATAATGATCGAGCGCCAGCATCCGCGCGGCATAGGATCGGAACCTGGCCCGCACCTCGACGGACCGCGGGTCCGTTTTCAAATAGAAATCCCGATCGGGGAGGCTGAGGCCCGATTGGACGATATTGATCGCATAGCGATCGGGGTTCGCGGCGTCCGGCCACGGCGTCAGGGATAAGGGGCCGCCGAGCCCGAGCTCGGGATCCCCCATCAGCCGCGCGACATCCTCATGCGAACGAGCCGCGGCGATCAGCGCGAGGTCCGCGCTGGCAGGGGCCAATCCCGCCGCCTCGATCGCCTTGGTGTCGAGATAGGCGTTGTAGGCATCGGCGATCTTGCGCTCAATCGACCCGGCTGGTTGCGGCCGCCCGGCAATGTCATCGACGATCGCCTTGACGTCGCTCTCGGCCTTCGCACGGAGCATCGCGAAGGGCCCCCAGGCGCTACGATCGGGCGGGATCGGCATCGCCTGCTTCCAGGCGCCGCTGGCGTATCGGTCGAAGTCGTCGCCCGGCTTCGCCGAACGATCCATCCCGCCGAGATCGAACCCCCAGGGCGGAATGGCCGGCGATGCAGCGGCGAGCACCAGGCCGAGCAACGGCAGCGCTACCGGGCGGACGCCCGCACGAAGGCGCCTCAGGCCCGCAAGCATGTCCCGCCGTCTCATCGGACAATAATGTAGGCGCCTACGTTATTGTCAATCGCTTTCTTCCTCGCCGAACGCGATGCCGAGGAAGTAGCCGCAGTATCTCACGGTCATGTCCCGAGTGACGTGTCGGCGCGAACATTTGATCTGCGTATTGAGCGCAATCATCTCGGGCGCTGACGGCTTCGCGCCTGCGAGCGTCGCGATCGGTGAGGAGCAGCGCAATCATGCGCTTATTTCCGCACATAACGGGATCACGAAACTCGCTGCGTCTCCCTGTCGGCGCAGCCGATGCCTGATGAACGCATCGCCCGCGCCGGAAAGATCAGCCGGCAGCCGGGCGATGCGCGCCATAGCAATGGAGGAAATGCTGGACGGCGAGCGCCGCCTCGCGTTTCGCGCGGCGGTCGTCGTGATCGGCGATGCCCCACAGGACATGCTGATGATAGCCGCCGGCACATAGATTGAAGAACATCAGCGCCGCTTCCCGCGGATCGTCCGCCGACAGATTGCCGGCGCGGACCTGCGCGGTGATATAATCGATCAGCACGGCCTGACCGGCACCCGGTCCGCGATCGTAGAAGATCCGCCCGATTTCGGGGAAACGCTCGACCTCGCCAACGATGAGGCGCTGGAGCGCGATCGCATCGGGCAAGGTGATGCGATCGATCAGGCGCTCGGCAAGGATCGTCAGCGCCTCGCGCGGCTCACGCGAGGGCGTGAGAATTTCGATCACCGACGCGCGGAAGGCGGTCGTCACCTCATCGATCGCCGCGGTGAACAATTCCTCCTTGGAGGCGAAATAGCTCCACAACGTACCCTTGGAGCCGCCCATTTCCTCGGCGATCGCCGACATCGAGGTGCGATCATAGCCGTGTTCGAGAAAATGCCGCCACGCGACCGCGACGATCGCGGCGCGGCGCTCGGCCTTGCGCGCTTCGCGGCGGCCCGGCGCGGGTTTCGCTGCTTCCTTCATATTCCCGTACCATATAGTACGATTTTATATTGACAAGAGCGGCACGCGGGATCAGGCGAAAAACCGTACTTACTGGTACGGAGTTTCAATCGTGCGAGTCGTCACTGATCATCGGGCGTCGCTGCGAGCGGCAGCGCTTGCGCTGCTGCTGTCGGGGTGCGTCTCCGTCCCGCCGCTCGGGCCGCGGCCGGAGATGCGCGCGACGCAAAGCTTCGCGGCAGACCAAAGCCTTGCCCCCGCCGTCTCGCCCGCGGCAACCTGGCCCGACGGCAATTGGTGGCGCGGCTATGGCGATGCCCAGCTCACCACGCTGATCGAGGAAGGACTGTCCGGCGCGCCCGATATCGCCGCGGCGATCGCGCGGCTGCGGCAGGCCGACGGCTATCGCCAGCAGGCGGGCGCGGCGCTGCTGCCGCGGGTCGACGCGCAGGCGCAGGCCGGCGGCGCCAAGCAAAGCTACAACAACGGCATCCCCGCCGCCTTCGTCCCGAAGGGGTGGAAGGATACCGGCAGCGCCGCGCTCGATTTCAGCTTCGACCTCGATCTGTGGGGAAAGAATCGCGCCAATCTGCGCGCAGCGACCTCCGATGCCGATGCGGCGGCGATCGATGTCGCACAGGCGCGGCTGCTGCTCGCTACCAATATCGCCAGCGCTTATGCCGATCTCGCGCGGCTGTTTGCCGAGCGCGATGTGCAGGCCGACGCGGTGGCCTCGCGCGTCGAGACGCAGAAGCTGGTCGCCGATCGCGTCGCGGTCGGGCTCGATACCCGCGCCGAGCTCAAACAGGCCGATGCCGCGGTGCCGGCCGAGCGGACCCAGCTTTCCCAGATCGACGAATCGATCGCACTCACCCGCAACCGGCTCGCCGCGCTGATCGGCAAGGGTCCCGACCGCGGGCTTTCGATCCAGCGCCCGACGCTCTCCTTCGCCGCGCGCAGCGTGCCGGCCGACGTCACCACCGATCTGATCGGTCGCCGTCCCGACATCGTTTCGGCGCGCGCGCGGGTCGAGGCGAGCGCGGCGCGGATCAAGGCCGCGCGGGCGGATTTCTATCCCTCGGTCAGCCTGACCGCGCTGGTCGGCTTCCAATCGCTCGGGCTTTCGAACCTGTTCGTGTCGGGATCGCACAACGGGCAGGCCGCCGCCGCGGTGAGCCTGCCGATCTTCCACGGCGGCGAGATCAGGGGCAAATATCGCGTCGCGCGCGCCAGCTATGACGAAGCGGTCGGGAGCTATGACGGCGCGGTCGCCACGGCGTTCCACGACGTCGCCGATGCGGTCACCAGCCAGTCGATGCTCGGCGAACAGCTTGCCCAGTCGCGTCAGTCGCTCGCCGACGCGCGGGAGGCCTATGCCGTCGCGAAGCTGCGCTACCAGGGCGGGCTCTCCAATTACCTTGCGGTGCTCACCGCGCAGAACAGCATGCTCCAGCAGCAGCGCGTGGTGGTCGATCTCGAGGCGCGCGCCTTCACCCTCGACGTCGCTTTGGTGCGCGCGCTCGGCGGCGGCGCGGTCGCTGCTTCCCCCTCCCCCGTCAGCGCCGCAGCCGGCGCGGTTTCCAAGGACAAGATTCATGGCTGACGCCGATCCCCGTTTCGACGCGAGCGCCGAGATCGCCACCCCACCCGCCCCCGGCAATCCCAAGCGGCGCAAGGCGCTGCTCGGCATCGCCGGTGCGGTGCTGCTCGCCGGCGGCGGCTATGGCATCTGGTATGTGGCGGTCGGCAGCCATTATGTCTCGACCGACAACGCTTATGTCGGCGCCGATACCGCACAGGTGACCCCGATGGTCGCGGGGCAGGTGGCGCAGGTGCTGGTGTCGGACACGCAGAATGTGAAGCGCGGCGACGTGCTCGTGCGGATCGACGATGCCGATGCGCGGATCGCGCTCGCCGATGCCGAGGCCGCGCTGGCCAAGGCGAAGCGCCAGTTCGGGCAGACCAGCGCGACCGGCCAGTCGCTCGCCGCGACGCTGGCGGCGCGCGATCAGGCGATCGCCAGCGCGCAGGCCGGCCTCGCCTCGGCTCAGGCGGCTTTCCAGAAGGCGTCGGTCGATCTCGACCGCCGCAGGAAGCTCGCACCGAGCGGCGCGGTCTCGGCCGACGAGCTGACCTCCGCGGTCAACGGCTATGCCGCGGCGAAGAGCAGCCTCGACAGCGCGCGCAGCGCGGTGCAGCAGGCGATCGCGGCCAAGGATGCCGCGAAAGGCGATCTCGCCGCCAATCGCGCGCTGACCACCGGCACGACGGTCGAGACCAACCCGGACGTGCTCGCCGCGCAGGCGCGGGTCGATCAGGCGCGGCTCGATCTCGCGCGCACCGTGATCCGCGCGCCGGTCGACGGCGTGGTGACGAGCCGCGCGGTCCAGGTCGGCCAGCGGCTCGCCGCCGGCACCGCGGTGATGAAGATCGTGCCGGTCGACCAGCTTTATGTCGACGCCAATTTCAAGGAAGGCCAACTCACCCGCGTGAAGCCGGGGCAGAGGGTGACGGTCACCTCCGACCTCTACGGCAGCGACGTCGTGTTCCACGGGACGGTCACCGGCTTTTCGGGTGGGACCGGCGCGGCGTTCGCGTTGATCCCGGCGCAGAATGCGACCGGCAACTGGATCAAGGTGGTCCAGCGGCTGCCGGTGCGCATCAGGCTCGATCCGCGCGAACTCAAGGCGCATCCGCTGCGCGTCGGGCTGTCGATGGACGCCGAGATCCACCTCTGAGCGCTCCGCCGCCAGCCCGAAGGAGGGCAACATCCGTGGCCACGCAATCCGAACAACCCGTCACGCTTTCCGGCCTGCCGCTGCTGCTCGCGGCGCTCGGGCTGGGGCTGAGCAATTTCATGGTGGTGCTCGACACCACGATCGCCAACGTCTCCGTCCCGCATATTTCGGGCGCGATCGGGGTGGCGCCCGATCAGGGGACGTGGATCATCACCTCTTATTCGGTGGCGGAGGCGGTGTGCGTGCCGCTCACGGGCTTCCTCACCGCACGCTTCGGCAGCGTGAAATTGTTCATCGGCGCGCTGATCGGCTTCGCGCTCTTCTCCTTCCTGTGCGGCATCTCGACCTCGCTCCCCGAGATCGTGCTGTTCCGGCTCGGCCAGGGTTTCTGTGGCGGCCCGCTGATGCCGATCACCCAGACGCTGATGATGCGCATCTTCCCCAAGGAGCGGCAGGGGCAGGCGCTCGGCATCTGGTCGATGACGACGGTGACCGCGCCGATCTTCGGCCCGATCCTCGGCGGCGTGCTCAGCGACAATTGGTCGTGGCATTGGATCTTCTTCGTCAACCTGCCGGTCGCGATCGCGTGCATCGCCGCCGCGATCCTGCTGCTGCGCCCGGTCGAGACCGCGCTGCGCCCGGCGCGGATCGATCGCAGCGGGCTCGCACTGCTCGTGGTGTGGATCGCCGCGCTGCAGCTGATGCTCGATCTCGGCCACGATCGCGACTGGTTCAACAACCATCTGATCATCGCGCTGGCGGTGATCGCGGCGGTCGGCTTCGCGGTGTTCTGCGCCTGGGAGTTGACCGAGGAGCATCCCGCGGTCAATTTGCGCGTCTTCCGCCACCGCGGCTTCACCGCCAGCGTGATCGCGCTCGCCTTCGCCTTCGGCACCTTCTTCACCACCGCGGTGATCATCCCGCAATGGCTGCAGGCCGATCTTGGCTATACCGCCACCTGGGCGGGCTATGCGACCGCGTTCACGGGCGTTTCGGCGCTGCTGGTGGCACCGATCGCGGCCAATCTGTCCAACCGCGTCGACGCGCGCATCCTCGTCTGCTTCGGCGTGCTGTGGCTCGGCGCGACATCATTGCTGCGGACGCACTGGTTCAGCGGCGCCGATTTCTGGACGCTGGCGATCCCGCAATTGCTGCAGGGCGTCGGCATGCCGTTCTTCTTCATCTCGATCACCACGATCGGGTTGAGCGCGGTCGACCCCGACGAGCTCGAATCGGCGGCGGGGCTGATGAGCTTCCTGCGCACCTTGTCCGGCGCGGTCGGCACCTCGATCGTCACGACCTATTGGGACAATCAGACCCGCGCCGCGCACAGCGAGCTGGTCGGCAAGCTCAATACCGACGACACCGTGGCCGCGCTGCAGAGCCAGGGGTTCGACCCCGGATCGATCGCCGGGCAGATCGAGCGGCTGGTGAGCACCGAGGCGAGCTCGCTCGCGACCAATCATGTCTTCCTGGTCTCGGCGGGGATGTTCTTCGTCGCCGCGATGCTGATCTGGGCCGCCCCCAAGCCGGCGCGGCAGATCGAACCGGGCGCAGCGCATTGAGGCCCCGACGAGCGTGGAGAGTTTCAAGAAACTAGAAAAGAATTATCGATCTTTTGCCGGTTTTATCGAGCATGCGATCGGCCGATATGAATGAGGGCGCGGCGACATCGCGCAGCACGAACAGGAGCATGACGATCATGGCCTATGTGCAATTCGAACAGATGCCGGACGCATCGGCGGCCGGCGCGGTGCGGCGCCCGCGCGCCGAATTCGGCGCGATCGAGCGCGAGGTGCTGCGACTGTCCTACGGCGACACGCGCTCGTCGCTCGGTGCGCCGGGCCATTTTGCCCGGATCGGCGGCTGGCTCGCGGGCCGGCGCGCCAAGCCGGCGCTTGCCGATCCGCGGCTCGAGGCGTTGCGCCGCTATGCCGTGCTTTACCGTCTCGACGGCGAAGCGCTCGATCCGATTGAGGAAACCGCGATCGCCGCCGCCGGGTTCGATCGGCATGCGCTTCGCGACGTGCGGCTGCTCGTCGACCGGCATGTCGCAAACCGTTCCCATAACGCCGCATCGCGGCTTCGTTCGGTGTTCACGTTCCTTGGGGGGACGGTCGTCCTCGGCGCCGTCGCACTGCTGCTCCAGCAGGCGACCGACGACCTTGCCGTCTCCGCGATCGTCTCGGGCATTCTCGGCGCGACTGCCGTGTCGCTGCATCACCCCGCCGCGCGAGCCTGACCGGCGCACGGAACCAAGCCGCCCGCCAATTTGTTGCGCACGGAACCGGTCGCAAATTGGGGGGACAAGATGCCTGCCTCGTCAATCGAACTGGCTGCATTGCGCAAACCTTCCCCCGATGAATCCGCCGATTATGCGCGGGCGCGGCAAAGCCTGCTGGCGGAAGAGATCGAGCTGCAGCGCCATCTCGACCGGGTCGCGGCGCTGCGCCGAGAGCTGCCGCCCGGCCCGCTGATTAAAGCGGACTATCGCTTTAGCGACGCGAACGGCACCGAGGTCCGCCTGATCGACCTGTTCGGCGACAAGAATAGCTTGCTGACCTATTTCTGGATGTACGGCCCTGAGCGCGCGCGCCCGTGCCCGATGTGCACCAATTTGCTCGGGCCGCTCAACGCCAATGCCAATGATCTGCGACAGCGGGTCGCGCTGGCGGTGTTCGGGCGCAGCCCGGTCGAGCGGCAGATCGCCTTTGCGCAGGAGCGCGGCTGGCATCACCTGCGGTTCCACCAGACGGTGGGCGACAGCTATCCGCTCGATTTCGGCGTGTTCGATCCGGCGACCAAGGCGGAATATCCGCTGCTTGCGGTGTTCCGGAAGGATGGCGACGAGGTCCGCTTGTTCTGGAAAGGGGAAATGACCGGCGAGATGGCGGACCCCGGCAAGGACCCGCGCGGCGGCCCCGATTTCGCGCCCTTATGGACCGCGCTCGATCTCACCCCCGAAGGGCGCGGAGAAACTTGGTATCCGAAGCTGGAATATGATTGAGCGTCGTCCTTGACGCACCCTCCCCCGTCCCGCCACATCGGCGGAAAGCGCGGCCCCTGACCGGCCGGGCATCGAAGGGACGGGCAAAAGGGTGACGGCAGCAGCACCGGCAAGGAAACGTCGAACCCAGGCCGAGCGCACCGCGGAAACCCGCGAGGCGCTGCTGGAAGCCGCGATCGGGCTGCTTTATCGCAACGGTTACAGCAAGACGCCGATCGAACTGATCGCCGAAGAGGCGGGCGTGACGCGCGGCGCGATGCGTCACCATTTCCGCACGCGCGCGCAATTGATGGCGGCGGTGATCTGCACCGTCTACGAGCAGGAGCATCGCAGCTATCGCGAGATCGCCGCCAGCCGCGGTCGTGCGGCGGTTCTTTCGGACTGGCCCGACATGCTGTGGGCGGTGCTGAGCAAACCCTCGGGCCTCGCGGTGCTCGAAGTGCTGCAGGCGTCGCGCAGCGATCCCGAGCTCGCCGCGCTCGTCATGCCGATGCAGGCGCAGATCGAGCAGATGTCGTTCGAGGCGATCAAGGAGCAGTTCGGCAGCGACGACGAGGCCGAGACCCGCGCCGCGATCAGGTTGTTCGTCTGGGCGGTGCGCGGCCTTTCGATCGCGCAGGTGCTGACGCCCAACCCCGCCGACACCCGCCGCTCGATCGACTTTCTCAAGATGCTGATCGAGGGGGCGACGAAAGCGGGCCTGGTCGACGCGCAGGGCCGCCCGGGGCCGGCGCGGCGCACCGACTGACCGCGCTAAGGCAGCGGCTGGCCTTCGCGGCATATCATCGCGATCCGGTCGAACTCGTGCGAGCCGTCGTCGGTGGCGAGCATCTTCAGATGCCCCAGCCAGACGAAGCGCCTGAACACCGGATCCCTCGAAGTGCGCTTTTCGCCACACGCGATCTGCGGGGCGTCGCGGCGGACCGCAACGCTGCGCAATTCGGCACCGCGATCGGCGATCGACGCGAGGATCGCGGTCTCGATCGCCGGCGTAGGCGCGGTCGCGGCCGGCGATCCCGTGGGAGTCGGCGCCGCGTGGGCGCGCAGCGGCTCCATCGGTTCGGCGGTGCCGGTATCGATCGCTTTCGTCCGCGCGACCTCGGGCGCGGCGGGCGCGCGGAAGAAGAGGAAGACGGCGGCCGCGATCACCGCGACCACCGCAAGGGGAAGCAAATAACGGTCTGTTACGCGACGCATCGCCTCATTCTCGTCTCTGTCGGGGAAACCGATCCTCGGCCGCACGCCGCTTTTTCGCGGCGGACGTGCGACCGCAACGATCACGGCACGTTGCTGACCTGCCCGGTCCATGCGCTAGCGGTGAAGAACTCGCCGGATCCGGCCTTGAACGCCGCGCCGGCGGCGGCATCGCCTTTGAGCTTCCACACCAGCCACGCGGTCGGGAAGCCGAGATAGCCATAGGTCCCGTTGTTGCAGGATTGGAGAATCCCGAGCAGCCCGCACCCCGGCGTGCCCGAGATATCGTTATGGTTGGTGCCCTTGAGCAATCCCTTGGCCTTGGCCATCGCCGCCGGCGTCGCGTTGTAATAAGCGGTTTGCGAATTGAGCTGCGTCCCGCTGCCCTGCGTATCCGGCGCGATCAGCCCGTCGGCGGTGCCGCTGACATAGAAGATCGACCCCGCCCCGCCGGCCAGGGTCGGCGTCAGCAGGCAATTGTCCGCCGGATTGCACCACATCTGGCTCGGCAGATGGAAGACCACCGCGGTACTGATCACCCCGTTCGAATGGAACATCGCATTGGCCGCGCCCGAGGCGCCCTGCGAATGGCCCGCCGCGCCGACATGCGAGAAATCGATGCGATGGTAGAAGGGGCTGGCCGGATCGGCTTCCTCGCCCTGCATATAAGCAAGCGAATCCAGCGCGGTATTGCCAAATCCGGTTTGCTGATCGCGGGTCGCGACGATCACGAAACCCCAGGAGGCGAGGTGCCGCAGCCAATAGGTATATTTGTCGGGCGTCGCCGCGGTCCCGTTGGCCCACACCACCAGCGGCCACCGCGTCGTCGAGGAAGTGACGTCGCTGGGATAGAATATATCGCATTGGTTGCCCTTTGAATCGCACGGTGCCGCCGAGCGGGTCTGGGTCGTGGCGAATGGGCCGTTGGCATAATATTTCGTTTCGATCGGCCCGGTGGGTGCGTTCGGCACCGACTGCGCCAGCGCCGGAACCACCGGTATTACGGTGGCGAGGAGCGCCGCAACGGCCGCTCGCGATAATCCCTTCATCTGCCTCTCCCTTTGATCGACTTTCCGGCCGGGCGCCCGATCGATCGACGGTGCTCCCGATCGCGCGGCCCGGCCGCCAAAGATGTTAAAGCCGAGATTGAATTTACATTCAGTAAAGAATGTAAATTCAATCGAGCACGAGAGCGGCGCCAGCGCGCGGTGAACCCCGACCTGCGATGAAGCGTTGAACCTCCGCTAATAAGGAGATGTCCCATGCGTATGAAATTGGTCGCCGCTATCGCTGCCGCCACCGTCGCGCTGCCGGTCGCGTTGCCGGCACCGGCTGCCGCCCAGCATCGCGATCGCGATTATCGCTGGCAGGGGGACAGGCAGGGCTGGGATGCATCGCATTCCTATCGCCCGGGGCGCTATCGGGAGCGCCGCCTCAGCCGCAACGATCGCATCTACCGCGGCCGCGACGGGCGTTATTATTGCCGCCGCAACGACGGTACCACCGGTCTGGTGATCGGTGGTCTGGCAGGCGGCCTGCTCGGCAACGCGATCGGCGGCGATACGCTCGGCACGCTGATCGGCGGCGCCGGCGGCGCCTTGCTCGGCCGTTCGGTCGATCGCGGCCAGGTGCGCTGCCGCTAACCTCACTTTAGACGGTCGGGAGCTCGGATCACGGTGATCCGAGCGCCCGATCGATGGCTCGCCCCTAGAACCAGCCACCCCCTGCCACGCGTAATCCCTGAGCCTCTTCATCGCGGCACGCGCGGCCGCTGGAAACTTGCCGCTGCCGGTGGGTCCCAACCGTAAATGTCGCCGAAGACGGCCAGTGAGCCGCCGTTCGATGTTGGGCCGATCGTGAAATAGCCGATAAGGACCGGCATCGGGCGCGGCAGCGCGATGTTGCGCGTCTGGCCGGCGCCGACGATCGCCTTCACCGCCCCCGGCGGCATATCCGCCTTCGTCCCAACGAGATCGGTCGCCAGCGCGATTGCTCCTTCCACGCGAATGCAACCGTGACTAAGCGCGGGAACGGCGCGATCGAACAGATCCTGCGCCGGCGTGTCGTGGAGGTAGATCCCATAGGCATTCGGCATGTCGATCTTGACCTTGCCCAGCACATTCGCGGGCCCCGGCTGCTGGATAACGGCGATCCTGCCACCGGCGTCACGGCGAACGACATAACCCCCTGCCCGCGCCATGTCGGGATGGGCGAAGAGGCGCGCGCCGAGCTTCTCGCCCTCGGCGATCGGCTCAGGCACCGTCCAGACCGGGTTGAGCACGACCGCCGCGGCTTTCTCCGCCAGAATCGGCGTCGCGGTATCGCCGGGCTTGCCGACGATCACGCGATAGTTCCGAACGACGTCGCCACCGCGCACCTGCCGAAGCCGGAACTCGGGCACGTTGACGAACAGATAGTCGCTGCCGAAGTCGCGCGGAAACCAGCGCCAGCGATCCATATTGACGCGCAACAACGCACGTCGGCGGATGTCAGCGGCAGGAGTCCCGGCCAAAGCCTCCTTCAGCGCAGCATAATCGGGCGCCGTGGGGTCGAGCGACGCAAGGGTGCCGGAGATGTCATGCGTGCGGAGGGCACGCGCCAACACCGCGTCGGCCGGGTTACGAATCTCGTCGTCGTCGTCGACATACCATGCACCGCGGTCATCGACGGGCGTGCGACCATCACGCAAATCCTCGACCAGCGCGGTGAAGGAAGCATCGGCGGCAGCGTCGAGGACCGCGCCTTCCCTATTTTCGATCGCGCGCCGTAGCGTTTGAGGCGCATAATCGGCGGGAATCAGTCCTTCATTCTCGATCCCGTCGATATAGGCCAGGAGCGCCCTTGCGTCGGCGATCGTCCACCGGCTCTCTGCTCGTTGTGCGTGCGCGCCCGAAATGATCGAGACGGCGAGCAGCGCGGCGAGGAAACTCGCGCTCCGACGCAGCCATCTACTCGCCGGCACGCGCGGAAGCCCGGATGACCATAGGCACCGACCGGTCGAGGGCACCCATCTCGCCCTTGATCGCATGTCGCGGTTTGCGCGGGACCAGCCGTTTCGCCCTGGTCCGCTGCGCGGGAGCGACCGCCTCGGCCTGAGGCGCGAGCGCGGGGACGACCACCGGGACCGGCGCCGCGGCCGGCGTAACCGCTGGCGCCGGCGCGGGAACCGGCGGCGAGAGGACCGGCATCGCGTCCGTCGCGCGCACCCCGGTCTCCGGCGCCCGGCGTGTCGCGCCGCCGAACCGCCAGCGGATATTCCCGAGCACCGCATTGTCGCGTGCGCCGTCGCCGAACTGGCCGCGATACGAGACGCCCAGCGACAGATGCCGCGCAATCGTCATATCGACGCCGGGTTCGACGAAGGCGGTGTTGCGCGCGATCGGCACGCCCGCCGTCTGGAAGCGCGATCCGTCGCCGCCCACGAAAGCGAGCGCGGCGACGGGCCGGACATCATCGAACGCGTGGCGCCAACCCGCCGTCGCATAAATTCTGAGATCGAACCCGGCGGCATCGCCCAGCTCGACCGCACCGCGCAGGCCCAGGGTGGAAAAGCCGACACGCGCCCGGTTGGCGTTCCCGACCAGCGCCGCCGCGCCACCTCGCTCGTGGAAGCCGTTGGTACGCAGCGCGACATAGGCGATTCCCGCGAACGGCTCGACCGCCGCCTTGCCGACCGGAATGCCATAGCCGATCTCGCCGAACACCTGCGTTCCGGACGCGTCATAGCCGCTGCGCAGCCGGTCGCGGAAGTCGGCGAAGGCGACGGTGCGGTCGCCGTGGATGCGATAAAGGCTGTAAGCGACGCCCCCGCGCACGCCGAAGCCGCCGAACTGCCCGGCGCCGTAGGCAGCGATATGATAACTGTCGATCGACCCGGTGCCATTCCGGTCGGCAATGTCGAACCCGCTGTGCGTATAGCCGCCGGCGATGCCCAACCGCACCTCATCGCTCGGCGCGACATCGACGCCGGCGATCATCCCCTGGAGATCGCGGTGGAGGCTCGACGCATTGCCGTCGCCACGCAGCTTGCCCCAGCCGCCGAGCACCTGTCCCCAGACGACCGGCTGGTAGGGCGAATCGCTTGCACAATGCCGGATCGCCCCCTCGCCCGCCGCGACCGGGTCCGCATTCTGGCAGAGAATATTGCCCGCTGCGGACAGCGCCCCGAGCGGACCGGAGCCGCCAGCCGCCCCGGTACGCGCGCGCTCGAGCACGGCATCGCGCAGATAATGGCTGTCGGACAGCAATGACGAGCTCACGCTGGCATGCAATTGACCGGCGAGCTGCGAAAAGCCGCTGCGCGCGGTTTGTACGTCGGAAACCGCGATGACGCCAACGATCGGGTTGCTGACGCCAAGCCGATCGATCGCAACGGCCGCCGCCGCCTGATTGGGCGTTGCGGCGATGCTGGCGAAGGGCATGCTGTTGCGCTCGAGCGTCGCGGACACATAGGTCGAGCCATAGGTCAGGCTGGGATCGACGAAGACGAAAGTCGAATTGACCGCGCCGAATTGTCCCTGGACCCCGCCGGTCGCGTTGAGGACGGTGTAGGTGGTCCCGAGACGATATTGGCCCGGCGCCGAGACCAGCGTGAGCGTCGCGCCGCCGATCTGCGCCGATCCGGCCACCGCAAGGCTTGCGCGCTGCACCGGGTTGATCGCGATTTGCAATGTCGACCCGGGCTGGAGCGTCGCATCGCCGTTGATCGAGAGCGCTTGCCCCGGGGTCAGCGCGGCGACGGTGCTGCCGGCCGCCGCGACGAGGCCACCGACGCTGCCGGTGCCGGTCAGCATCGCGCCATTATTCACGGCGACGATCGAATTGCCGATCGCGCCGGTGACGGCCAGTGTTCCGCCGTTGATCGTCGTCGGACCGCTATAGCTGCTGGCGCCGGCCAGGGTCAGCGTGCCCGTACCGTTCAGCGTCAACCCGCCGGTGCCGCTGATCGCGCCGGCAAAACTGCTGCTGCCGTTCTCGTTCAAGGCGAGGCTGGTCCCGCCGAGCGTGATCTGGCTGCCCGCGACGCCCGACAGAGTGCCGATGCTCTGCGGTGACGATGCGGTGCTCACGTCGAAGATCGCGGTCGGCCCGGCGAGGTCGACGGCGCCGCCCGCGGCGAGGCTACCCCCCGCGCCGATCGCCAGCGTGCCGCTGTTGACCCTCGTGCCGCCGGTGTAACTGTTCGCGCCCGTCAGGGTCAGCGCGCCGCCCCCGCCGAGCGTCAGCCCACCCGTTCCGCCGATCGTACCGGCAAAATCGCTGCTACCGCCGCCGCCCACGGTCAGGCTGGTGCCGCCGAGCGCGATCTGGCTCCCCGCGACGCCCGACAGAGTGCCGATGGTTTGGACCGCATTGGCGGCGCTCAGATCGAACACCGCACCCGCGCCTGCGAGGCTGACCGCGCCGCCCGCCGCAAGGCTGCCGCCTGCGCCGATCGCGAGCGTGCCGCTGTTGACCGTCGTCCCGCCGGTATAATTGTTCGCGCCCGCCAGGGTCAGCGTGCCGGTTCCGGCCAGCGTCAGCCCGCCGCTCCCACCGATTACGCCGCCCAGCCCTAGGCTGGCTCCGCCGCCGATCGTGAGACCGGCACCGTTCAAGATGACGGCATTGGCCAGTGTGACGCCCGGGACGCTCGCGCTCAGCGTGCCGCCGAGGCCGTTCACGGTCAGCGCACCCGAGCCGAGCGCCGTGTTCGCGCCGACCGCGAGGCCACCGCCGCCGCCGAACGTCGTGCCACCGCTATAGCTGTTCGCGCCGCTGAGGGTCACCGTGCCCGTGCCGCCAAGCGTCAGCCCGCCGGTCCCGCCGATGACCCCGGTCAAACCGACATTATTGACCCCGCCGAGCGTCAGGGCGGCGCCATTCAGATTGATTGCATTGGCGAGCGTGATGCCCGGCGCGGCCGCGCCCAGGGTGCCACCAGGACCGCTCACCGTGAGCGCCCCGGCCCCTAAAGCGTTGTTCGCGCCAACCACAAGCTCGCCGCCGCCGCTGAGCGCGGTCCCGCCAGCATAGCTGCTCGCGCCGTTGACGGTCACGGCCCCGGTGCCGGCCAGGGTCAACCCGCCGGTGCCGCCGATCACGCCGTTCAGCACGATATTGTTGCCGCCGCCGAGCGTCAGTGTCGCGTCATTGAGATCGATCGCGTTGGCAAGCGCAAGTCCGGGCAGGACGGTGGTCAATGTGCCGCCGAGACCGCTCACGATGAGCGCCCCCGAACCGAGCGCCGCGTTCCCGCCCAGCGCGAGACCGCCACCGCCGCTCAGCGTCGTGCCGCCGGTATAGGCGTTCGCGCCGTTCAGCGTCACCGTCCCGGTCCCGCCGAGTGTCAACCCGCCGGTCCCACCGATCGCACCGCCGAGCGCGAGGTCGTTGCTGCCGACCAGCGTCAGGCCGACATCATTGAGGTTGATTGCATTGGCCAGTGTGATGCCGGGCACGGTCGCACCGAGCGTACCGCCCAGCCCGCTAACCGTCAGCGCGCCGCTGCCCAAGGCGCCATTCGCGCCGAGCGCAAGTCCACCGCCGCCGCTGAGGGTGGTGCCGCCGCTGTAGCTGTTCACCCCGGTGAGCGCCAGCGTCCCCGACCCGCCGATACCGAGGCCACCCGTACCGCTGATCAGTCCCGCGAAGCTACTATTGGCGCCGCCGCCCAGCGTCAGGCTGGTGGCCCCGAGCGCGACCTGGCTGCCGGCGACGCCCGACAAGGTGCCGATCGTCTGCGGTGAATTAGCCGCGCTGAGATCGAACACCGCGGTTGCGCCGGCAAGGTTGACCGCGCCACCGGCCGAAAGGCTGCCCCCCGTCCCCAACGCGAGCGTGCCGCTGTCGATCGTCGTCCCGCCGGTAAAGCTGTTCGCCCCCGTCAGGGTCAGCGTCCCGGTGCCTCCCAGCGTCAGCCCGCCGGTGCCGGTGATCGCGCCGCCGAACGTGCTGCTGCCGGCGCCGCCAATGGCAAGATTGGTGTTGCCCAATGTGACCTGGCTGCCGGCGACACCCGAAAGCAGACCGATCGTCTGCGGCGATCCAGCACCGCTCACATCGAATACCGCGCCCGCGCCGGCAAGGTTGACGCCGCCCGTCGCCGCGAGGCTGCCGCCCGCGCCGATCGCGAGCGTGCCGCTGTCGATCGTGGTGCCGCCGGTATAAGTGTTGGTGCCGGTCAGGGTCAGCGCACCGATTCCATTGAGCGTCACGCCGCCGGTGCCGCCGATCACGCCGGCAAAGGCGCTGTTGGTGCTCCCCCCGATCACCAGATTGGTGCCACCGAGCGCGATCTGGCTGCCTGCCGTGCCCGACAAGGTGCCGATCGTCTGCGGCGAGCCCGCGGCGCTCAGATCGAACACTGCGGTCGCGCCGGCGAGGTTGACCGCGCCGCCTGCCGCAAGGCTGCCGCCCGCGCCGAGCGCGAGCGTACCCGCGTCGATCGCGGTGCCGCCCGTGTAATTATTAGCGCCGGTCAGCGTCACGATTCCGCTGCCATTGACCGTCAACCCACCGGTCCCGCCGATCACGCCGCCCAGCGCGAGATTGTTGGCGCCGCCGAGCGTGAGGCCCGCGCCATTGAGATCGATCGCATTGGCAAGGGTGATGCCGGGTGCCGCTGCGTTGAGCGTCCCTCCCTGCCCGCTCACCGTCAGCGCACCGGTCCCCAGTGCGCCGGTTGCACCCAGCGCGAGCGTCCCGCCGCCGGTCAGCGCGGTGCCGCCGGTGTAGCCGTTGGCCGCGCCGAGCGTCACAATGCCCGTCCCGCCGAGCGTCAGCCCCCCGGTACCGCCGATCGTACCGTTGAGCGCGAGATCGTTGGCGCCGCCGAGCGTCAGGTTCGCGCCGTTGAGATCGATCGCATTGGCGAGGCTAATGCCGGGCACGGCCCCACTGAGCGTCCCGCCGAGTCCAGCGACCGTCAGCGCACCCGTTCCCAGCGCAGCGTTCGCGCCGAGCGCGAGGCCGCCGCCCCCGTTGAGCGTCGTCCCGCCGGCATAATTGTTCGTGCCGGCGAGAGTGACCGTATTGGCGCCCGCGAGAACCAGTCCGCCGGAACCGCCGATAACGCCATTGAGCGCGACGTCGTTGGTGCCGCCGAGCGTCAGCGTCGCGCCATTGAGGTTGATCGCATTGGCCACCGCGACGCCAGGCAGCGTTGCGCTCAAGGCACCGCCGGCCCCACTCACCGTCAACGCGCCGGTGCCGAGCGCGGTGTTCGTGCCAAGCGCAAGATCGCCCCCGCCGCTCAGCGTCGTGCCGCCGCTATAGCTGTTGGCACCGCCCAGGGTCACCGCGGCGGCGCCAGCAAGCGTCAGGCCACCCGTGCCGGCGACCACGCCATTGAGCGCGATGCTGTTGCTACCCCCAAGCGTCAGGCCGGCGCCGTTGAGGTCGACGGCATTCGCCAGCGCGATGCCGGGGACCGATGCGCTCAGCGTCCCGCCGAGGCCGTTCACGGTCAGCGCGCCGGTGCCGAGCGCCGTATTTGCGCCGAGCGCCAGCCCGCCGCCGCTGTTGAGCGTCGTCCCGCCGCTATAATTGTTGGCGCCGGTAAGGGTGATTGTGCCGGTCCCACCGAGCGTCAGCCCACCCGTTCCGCCGATCGCGCCCGCGAGCGTGAGGCCATTGGCATCGCCCAGCGTCAGCGTCGCGCCGTTGAGATCGATCGCATTGGCCAGTGCGATGCCGGGCACCGCTGCGCTCAAGGTGCCGCCAGCACCGCTCACCGTCAGCGCGCCGGTGCCGAGTGCGCCGTTCGCGCCCAGCGCCAGCCCGCCGCCACCGTCGAGTATCGTGCCGCCGGCAAAGCTGTTCGCGCTGTTGAGCGTCACCGTGCCGGTGCCGCCGAGCACCAGCCCGCCGGTGCCGCCGATCACGCCGCCCAGCGCGAGATCGTTGGCGCCGCCAAGCGTCAGGTTCGCGCCGTTGAGATCGATCGCATTGGCCAATGCAATGCCCGGCGCGGCCGCGCTCAGCGTCCCGCCGAGGCCACCGACCGTCAGCGCGCCCGTGCCCAGCGCGCCGTTCGCGCCGAGCGCGAGGCCGCCACCGCCGTTGAGCAATGTCCCACCGCTATAGCTATTGGTCGCGCCGAGCGTCACGGTGCCCGTCCCGCCAAGCGTCAGCCCGCCGGTGCCGCCGAGCGTGCCGTTGAGCGCGAGGCTGTTGGCGCCGCCGAGCGTCAGATTGCCATTGAGGTCGATCGCGTTCGCAAGCGCGATGCCGGGGCTCGCCGCGCTCAACGTGCCGCCGAGCACGCCCACGGTGAGCGCGCCGCTCCCCAGCGCGATACTGTCTCCGAGCACCAGATTGCCGCCGTTGAGCCCGACCCCTCCGGTATAGCTGCTGGCGCCGGTGAGGCTCACGACGCCGGTTCCCCCCAGTATCAGCCCGCCCGTGCCGCTGATCGCGCCGCTCAGGGTGTAATTGTTGGCCCCGCCGAAGGTGAGATTGGCGCCGTTGAGGTCGATCGCATTGGCGAGGGTAAGGCCTGCGGTGGTGGCGCTCAGCGTCGCGCCGAGCCCGCTCACCGTCAGCGCGCCCGTCCCCAGCGCATTATCGGAACCGAACGCGAGGGTGCCGCCGCCGCTGAGCGTCGTGCCGCCGCTATAGGCGTTCGCGCCGTTCAGCGTCACCGTCCCGGTGCCGCCGAACGTCAGCCCGCCCGTACCACCGATCGCGCCGCTTAGCGCGAGGTCGTTGCTGCCGGCGAGGGTCAACCCCGCGCCGTTAAGGTCGATCGCATTGGCGAGCGCCACGCCCGGCGCGGCTGCACTCAGCGTTCCACCGAGCCCGCTGACGGTCAACGCGCCGGTGCTGAGCGCGCCATTAGCGCCAACTACGAGCCCTCCGCCGCCGCTCAGCGTCGTCCCGCCGCTATATGTGTTCGTACCGCCCAGCGTCAGCGTGCCGGTGCCGGCGAGCGTCAATCCGCCGGTCCCGCCGATCATGCCGGCGAAACTACTGTTGGCGCTGCCGCCCAGCGTCAGGTTGGTGCCGCCCAGCGCGATCTGGCTGCCGGCGACGCCCGACAAGATGTCGATCGTCTGCGGCGAGTTTGCCGCGGCGAGATCGAACACCGCGGTCGCGCCCGCAAGGTTGACCGCACCGCCCGCCGCGAGGCTGCCGCCCGCCCCCAGCGCGAGCGTGCCGCTGTTGATCGTCGTCCCGCCGGTAAAGCTGTTCGCCCCCGTCAGGGTCAGCGTCCCGGTGCCCCCCAGCGTCAGCCCGCCGGTGCCGGTGATCGCGCCGCTCACGCCAAGATTGTTGCCGCCGCCGATCGTCAGACCGGCACCGTTGAGGTTGACGGCGTTGGCCAGCGTGACGCCACTCGTTGCCGCGCTCAGCGTGCCGCCGAGCCCGCTCACGGTCAGGGCGCCCGTCCCCAGTGCGGCATTCGCACCGACCGCAAGGCCGCCGCCGCCGCTCAGCGTCGTGCCGCCGCTATAAGCATTCGCGCCGTTCAGCGTCACCGTCCCGGTCCCGCCGAGCGTCAGCCCACCGCTCCCGCCGATCGCACCGCTGAGCGCGAGGTCGTTGCTGCCGGCGAGGGTCAGCCCCGTGCCGTTGAGGTTGACCGCATTCGCCAGCGCGACGCCGTTGGTCGCGGCGCTCAACGTGCCGCCGAGCCCGCCAACGCTCAGCGCGCCCGTGCCGAGCGCGGTATCGGCGCCGACAGCGAGAGTGCCGCCACCGGTCAGCGATGTGCCGCCGCTATAGCTGTTGGCGCTGCCCAAGGCGACCGTCCCCGTCCCGCCGAGCGTCAACCCGCCAGTCCCACCGATCGCGCCGCTTAGCGCGATATCATTCGCGCCGCCGAGCGTCAGACCCGCGCCGTTCAGGTCGATCGCATTGGTCAAGCTGGCGCCGGGCACCGCCGCGCTCAGCGTCCCGCCCAGCCCGCTCACCGTCAGCGTGCCGATGCCCAAGGCGCCATTCGCACCAAGCGCAAGCCCACCGCCGCCGTTGAGCGCCGTCCCGCCGGTGAAATTGTTCGCGGCGCCGAGCGTCACCGTCCCGGTTCCGCCGAGGGTCAGGCCACCACTGCCGCCGATCGCCCCGTTGAGCGCCAGGCTGTTCGCGCCGCCCAGCGTCAGACCGGCGCCGTTGAGGTTGACCGCATTGGCAAGCGCAATGCCCGGCACGCCGGCGCTGAGCGCTCCGCCGAGCCCGCCGACCGTCAGTGCGCCGGCGCCGAGCGCGCCGCTACCGCCCAGCGCGAGTGCGCCGCCGCTGAGCGTCGTTCCGCCGCTATAGCTGTTCGCGGCACCCAGCGTGACCGTCCCTGTTCCGCCCAAGGTGAGGCCGCCGGTCCCGCTGATCAGGCCATTGAGCGCAAGACTATTGGTGCCGCCAAGCGTCAGCGTCGCGCCATTCAGGTCGATCGCATTCGTCAACGCGATGCCGGGTGCAGCCGCGCTCAATGTGCCACCAAGCCCGTTGACCGTCAGCACGCCGCTGCCCAGCGATCCGCTGGCACCAAGGGCGAGCGCGCCGCCGCCGGTCAGCGCGGTGCCGCCGGCATAAGTGTTCGCGCTGCCGAGCGTCACCGTCCCGGTCCCGCCCAGCGTCAGCCCGCCCGTGCCGCCGATGGCGCCGTTGAGCGTAAGGCCGTTGCCGCCGGCCAGCGCAAGACCGGCGCCATTGAGATCGATCGCATTGGCGACGACGACACCGGGAATCGCCGCGCTTAGCGCGCCGCCCAATCCGCTCACCGTCAGCGCGCCCGTTCCCAGCGCAGTGTTCGTGCCGAGCGCAAGGCCGCCGCCGCCGCTGAGCAACGTGCCGCCGCCATAATTATTGGCGCCGCTCAAGGTGACCGTTCCGAGGCCGCCGAGCGTCAGCCCGCCGCTGCCGCCGATCGCTCCGCCCAGCGCGATATCATTGCCGCCGCCCAGCGTCAGTCCGGCACCATTCAGGTTGATCGCATTGGCGAGGGCGACCCCGGGGATCGATGCGCTCAGTGTACCGCCCAGACCATTTACGGTCAGCGCGCCGGTACCCAGGGCGCCATTGGCACCGAGCGCGAGCGCGCCGCCCCCGCTCAGCGCCGTACCGCCGCTATAGCTGTTGGCGGCGCCGAGCGTGACCGTCCCGCTCCCGCCGAGGGTCAGCCCGCCGGTTCCGCCGATCAGGCCGGAAAGCGCAAAATCATTGCTGCCGCCGAGCGTGAGACCGGCGTTGAGGTTGATCGCATTGGCGAGCGTAACCCCGCCTACCGCGGCGCTCAACGTGCCGCCGAGCCCACCAACGGTCAGCGCCCCCGTGCCGAGTGCGGCGTTCACGCCGACCGCAAGGCCACCCCCGCCGTTGAGCGTGGTCCCGCCGGTGTAGCCGTTCGCGCCCGCGAGGGTGAGCGTCCCGGTCCCGCCGAGCGTCAACCCGCCGGTGCCGGCGATCGTGCCGGCAAAAGTGCCATTGGCGCTCCCGCCCAAAGTCAGACTGGTGCCGCCGAGCGCGACCTGGCTGCCCGCGACACCGGAGAGCGCCCCGATGATCTGGGGAGAATTAGCCGCGCTCAGATCGAATACCGAGGTCGCGCCTGCAAGGTCGACCGCGCCCCCCGCGGCGAGACTACCGCCCGCGCCAAGCGCAAGCGTTCCGTTGTTGATCAGCGTCCCGCCGGTGTAGCCATTCGCTCCCGTCAGTGTCAGCGTGCCGGTGCCGCCCAAGGTCAGCCCGCCGGTGCCGGTGATTGCGCTGCTGATGCTAAAGCTGTTGGCGCCGCCGATCGCCAGCCCGGCGCCATTGAGGGTGACCGCATTCGCCAGCGTAATGCCCGCGGTCGCAGCGCTGAGCGTCCCGCCCAGCCCATTGACCGTGAGCGCGCCGCTGCCCAGCGCGCCATTGGCGCCGAGCGCAAGCCCGCCGCCACCGCTGAGATTGGTGCCGCCGCTATAGCTGTTGGCAGCGTTCAGCGTCACCGTGCCGGTGCCGCCGAGCGTCAGCGCGCCCGTGCCGGCGATCGTGCCGTCGAGCACGACGTCATCGCTGCCGCCGAGCGTGAGGCCCGTGCCGGTGAGATTTATGGCGTTCGTTAGCGCGATGCCGGGGGCGGCGACATTGACCGCGCCGCCGAGCCCGCTCACGGTCAACGCCCCGGTGCCGAGCGCACCATTTGCGCCAAGCACGAGCCCGCCGCCGCCGTTGAGCGTGGTGCCGCCGCTGTAGCCATTAGCCGCGCCGAGCGTCAGCGTGCCGGTACCGCCGACCGTCAGGCCGCCCGTACCACCGATCACGCCGGCGAAGGTGGTGCTGGCGCCGCCGCCCACCGTCAGATTGTTGCCGCCGAGCGCGATGCTGCTGCCCGCGACACCGGACAGGGCGCCGATCGTCTGCGCGGCACCGGCGAGGCTGAGATCGAACGACGCGCCGGCACCGGCGAGGCTGACCGCGCCGGTCGCGGCAAGCCCGCCGCCCGCGCCGATCGCGAGCGTCCCGCTATTGATCACCGTCCCGCCGGTATAGGTGTTGACCCCGGTCAGCGTGAGCGTTCCGGTCCCGCCAAGCGTCAGGCCGCCGGTGCCGCCGATCGTGCCGCCGAAGGTGCCGTTGCTGTTGCCGGCGACGGTCAAATTGGTGCCGCCAAGGGCAATGGCGCTGCCCGCAACGCCGGTCAGCGTCCCGATCGTCTGCGCCCCCCCTGCCGCGCTCAAATCGAGCGTGACCCCGGCGCCGGCGAGGTTGACCGGCCCGCCGGCGGCAAGGCTACCGCCAAGTCCGATTGCGAGCGTACCGCCGGTGACGGTCGTTCCGCCGGTATAGGTGTTCGTGCCGGCGAGGGTGAGCGAACCCGTGCCGCCCAGCGTCAACCCGCCGGTGCCGCCAATCGCGCCGGCGAAGGTGGTGCTGGCGCTGCCGCTTACCGTCAGATTGTTGCCGCCGAGCGAGATACTGCTGCCCGCGACACCCGTCAGCGCGCCGATCGTCTGCGCCGCGCCCGCGGCGCTCAAATCGAAGATTGCGCCGGACCCGGCAAGGTTGACGGCGCCGCCCGCCGCAAGGCGGCCGCCCGCGCCGAGCGCCAGCGTGCCGCTGTTGACGATCGTTCCCCCAGTGTAGTTGTTCGCCCCGCTCAGCGTGAGCGTTCCCGTTCCGCCGAGCGTCAGCCCACCGGTGCCGCCAATCGCGCCGCTCACCCCGAAACTGTTGCTGCCACCGACGGTCAACCCGGTGTTGAGGCTGACCGCATTCGCCAGCGTAACGCCCGCGGTCACCGCGCTCAGCGTCCCACCGAGGCCGCTCACCGTCAGCGCGCCTGTTCCCAGCGCGGCGCTCGCGCCCACCGCAAGAATGCCACCACCGCTCAGCGTCGTGCCGCCGCTATAGGCATTGGCGCCGCTCAGGGTCACCGTCCCCGGTCCGCTAAGCGTCAGCGCACCGGTGCCCCCGATCGCGCCGCCCAGACCCAGAGTGTTGCCGCCACCAATTGTCAGGCCGCCGTTGAGGTTAACCGCATTCGCGAGCGTGACTCCCGGCACGCCCACGCTGAGCGTGCCGCCAGCGCCGGCCACCGTCAGCGCGCCGATGCCCAACGCGGCATTCGCACCGACGGTGAGCCCACCACCACCGTTCAACAGGGTTCCACCGCTATAGCTGCTGGCCCCGTTCAAGGTGACGACTCCGCCGCCGCCGAGCGTCAATCCACCGATACCGCCGATCGCGCCGGCGAGCGTGAGGCTGTTGGCACCGCCAAGCATCAGGCCGGCACCGTTCAGATTGATCACATTGGACAGCGCAACGCCCGGCACACTCGCGCTCAACGAACCGCCGAGACCGCTCAAGGCCAGGGTGCCGGTGCCAAGCGCAAGGCCGTTGCCGAGCACGAGGCCGCCGCCGCCATTCAATGTCGTGCCGCCAGCGTAGGCGTTCGCGCCGGTCAGCGTCAGCGTCCCGGCCCCACCCATCGTCAGACCGCCAGCACCGCCGATCGCCCCGCTCAGCGTCAGTCCATTGCTGCCGCTGATCGCCAGGCCGCCGGTGAGATTGATCGCGTTGGCGAGCGACAGGCCTGCGACACCTGCCTGCAGCGCCCCGCCGTTGCCGGTAATGCTCGCGGTGGCGAAAACGCCGGGCAGGTTGACGATCGCGGTCCCGCCGCCAAGCGTCACGACAGGGGTCGACGCCGCCGCCGGCACCCAGGCACCGGTGATGTTCCAGGTTCCGCCCTGGACCGAGAGGTTGGAGAAATTGGTGTAGCTGCCGATCGCGATCGAGCCGCTCGTCGGGCTGCCACCGCCGCTGTTCTGCGCGAGGCTGAGCGTGCTGTTGGTCCCGATACCCGCATCGACGGTCGTGCCGATCGACGAACCGGTCATCGCCGTGAAGCTGTTGAGCGCGCCCGCCGACGCGCCGAGCGAGACGCCGCCGGTGATCGTGCCGCCGTTGATGAAGCTGTTGCCGCTCGAACCGCCGGCAAAGACCGCCGACCCGTTGATCGCTCCGCCGTAATTGTTGGTGAAATTGACGGTGCCGCTGCCTGCGGTGGAAACCGCCGCCGAGCCGATCGCAAAGCCCGCCGCGCCAATTGTCCCGGAATTGACGATCGTACTTACGCCGCCGACACCGTTGTTCACCGTGAGCGCCGGGCCGGCGAGGAGCGACGTTCCCGCGGTGATCGATCCGTTATTGGTGACGTTCACTGTGCTGCCGGTGGCCGTATTCCCGACGATCGCACCGTTCGTCGCGAACGTCGGCCCGGCGGCGGCATTGATCGAGCCGTTGTTGGTAAGCGTGACATTGTTGCCGGTGAGCGAAAGCGCGGTTCCACCGGCAATCGGCACCACCGTGATCGTCGCGGTCGGATCAACCGTAACGTCGAGGCCATTGCTCGTATTGGAATAGACAACGACAGCGCCCGAGCAGACGATCGTCGAACTGCCGACTGGATTTGCTGCGCATTGCGCCTCGGCCTCGGTTGGGAATAACGCGAGCCACGCGATGACGGAAGCTGCGCTTCCCGAACGCAAGGACCGCGAAATCCGGTTCATGCGACGCGCCGAAACCGAATGACCCATATCGCTCTCCCGGCAAAGCCAACCGGGGATCAGGGCAAAATCGCGTTACAACGATCGTTCAGAAAGTAATCATTGTGCAATTGCGAACAAAATGGCTTATTAATTCTTTTTTAACCAAGTATAGTACGACCGCATTACGCAGTTTCAACCATCAACCCCGAAGATGATATCCGTATTACATCATGGCGAGTCGTTGAATATCTTATTGAAGAGAAAGGATCAATATGATCCGTTCTCCTATTGACTTGCTTTTTGGCGCGCCATCCTTCCCGCCTTCGTATCGGGGGGCGCTTGCCTTGCGGGCGAAAAGACGAAGGGCAGAAAGCGGTCCTTGCCACGATCAGCATGGCCGGTTCACGCGACCAAGGAACGCGTCACAATTGCCGATGAATTGCCGACGCGGCGCGTGGGCCAGACGAACCGCCGTTCACGCGCGACAATATGACGAGGGCGAGGCAATATGATTGCGGTCGCGCGGACGGTCTTTTTCGGCGATGGATGCCGGCCGAGCTAGCCGCCGTGCGCGATATAGGCTTGGCGGAACGCCTCGAGATCGTCGGCCCCCACATCGGAAACCGCCCAGAATTCGAGGCCACCGGCCGTCCAACGCGCAAGGCTATAACCGTCGCGACGCTCGGCGAACCCGCGCGATAGCGACAGTCCGCCCGCGGGGCGCACGAACAGATTGATGTAATGCCGGCGCCGCCCGTAGACGATCGCCGCTACCGGTCGATCATCGACATAATCGAGCCGCCCCCCGATCAGCGGAAAGCCCGCGTCCCTGAGATCGGGCACCGGTGGGGCGAAGTCGATCTTGCCGTTGAACCACGGCTTCACGACATGCCGGTCCGAGGTCGGGATATCGACGAGATGGCTCGCGAGCAGCGAGCGGACGTGGCTCTGGACGAGCTGGTCCGCGGTGTCGGTCCGGGTGAGCTGCGGCATCCCCAGCGTCAAGGCGAGGCACGCTGCGAGCGCCCCCGCCAGCGCCCCCGACGCCCAGCGGCCATTCAACACATGCGCGGCGATCCCGCTGCGCGGGGACGGGCGGACACCGGCCCCGGCCTCAAGCGTCGCAAGGATCCGGTCGCGCAGTCCCTCGGGTGCCGGTTCGCTGAGCCGGTCCGTATCAAGCAGGTCGCGCAGCGACTTAATCCGCTCGAACTCGTTGCGGCAATCGTCGCATTCGCGCAGGTGCGCCTCGATCGCCAGCGCATTGGCGGCGTCGAGCTCGCCGTCGAACAGGCCGTGGATCAGCGACAGCTTGTCGGGATGCGCGGTCATGCTTGCGCCTTTCGCGATACGGGCGGCAACAACAAGGTCGCGAGCATCTGCCGCGCCCGCGCCAGCCGCGACATGACAGTGCCGATCGGCGCCCCGGTGACGGTGGCGATATCCTTGTAGCTCAGCTCTTCCAGCTCGCGCAGCACCAGCGCTTCGCGAAACGGCTCCGGCAGACTTTCGATCGCGCCGCGCAGCATCGCGATCTCGCTACGTCGCGCCGCTTGATCCTCCAGCGCTCCGGGCTCTGCTGCGGCAACCGCGGAATCGCGATCGATCGCCTCAACCGGCTCGGCGCCGCGCAGCGGATCGCGGCGCGCCGTCATCGCGTCGAGGCAGCGATGGCGCACGATCGCGAACAGCCACGCGCGCGGATTATCGCCGCGCCAACCGTCGAAGCCGCGGAAGGCGCGTAGAAAGGCATCCTGCACGGCATCCTCGGCCGCCACGCTGTCGCGGGTCAGATAGCGCGCGAAGCTGTAAGCGGCATCGAGGTGCGGCAGCATGACGAGGCGGAAGCGTTCGGCCTGCGCCGCCTCCCGCCCCGCTGCGTCGCGCGACGGCGAGACGAGGCGCGGACGAAACAGGCGACCACCGCGCATCTTCACCGGCCCTCGCCCGATCGCATCATGGTCAATTCGCCTTGACGATCACCCGGCCCGTCATGTGCGGGTGGAGCGAGCAGAAATAGCCGAAATCGCCCGCTTTGGTGAAGGTGAAGCTGAACTTGCCGCCGGTATCGAGCGCGGCGGAATGGAAGCTCCGGTCGGTGGCGGTCACGGTATGCGGATCCTCATCCTCATTGGTCCAGACGACGGTCGTCCCCGGCGCCACGGTGATGACCCGCGCGGTGAAGGCGAACATCTTGATCGCCACCGTCACGGTTTTCGCCGGGGTGGCCGCCGCCGCGGGGCCGGACGACGCGGCAAGTGCGGGCAAAGCGAGGATCAGCGCCAGCGCGGCAAGACGACGGGCGGCGGCAACGGCATGCGTCATGGCGATACTCCGAAAAACTGGGTCAGGCGAGCGACTGGTCGATCAGCGCGATCGGTTCATTACCGCGCACGAAGCGCGCGGTACGGATGCCGAGCATCATGGGAAGCTGCTCGCTCGGCACCTTGAGCGGACCGGGCGACGGCGCAGCACCCGGCGCGGGCTGGGGATAAGCGGTCGACCGCGCCGAGTGGAACGAGACATTGCCTTCCACCTTCTGCAGAATCTGGTGGATATGGCCGTTGAGCACGGTGACCGAGCCGAACCGGCGGAGCAGCGCCAGCGCGGCCCCGCTGTCGTCGGTCCCCCATCCCCATGCCTCATAGACCGTCCACAGCGGGATATGCGCGAACACCACGATCGGGGTGCTCGCCGACAATCCCGCGAGATCGCGCTTGAGCCAGGCAAGCTGCTCCTCGCCGAGATGCGCCATCCCACCGGCCTTCAAATTGGCGACATTGTTGAGCGCGATGAAATGCACCCCGAGATGATCGAAGCTGTGCCAGCCGGTGCCGAGCGTCCCGGCGCCATAACGCGCGAGATAGGCGCGCCCCTGTCCTTCATCGAGGAAATCGTGTTCGCCCGGGACATAGAAGACCGGGGCACCCAGCCCGGACAATATCTGCCGCGCGTCGTCGAACTGCTCCTCGGTCGACAGATGCGTGATATCGCCGGTGTGGAGGATGATGTCGGGCTTGTCGGGCAGCGCCTTGATCTTCTCGACCGCCGCGATCGCGGTGCCGCGCGTATCGGGATTGGCAGCCTTGTCGAAGCCGATGTGCGTGTCGCTGATCTGGAGGAAGGCGAACGGCTTGCTCGCGCCACGACGCGCGGGCGCCGCCAGCGCGGCATCAAGGCTGATCGACGAGGCGATCCCGCCGGTCAGCGTGTAGAGCGCCCCGGCACCGGCCCAGCCCGCGCAATGGGTCAGCAGGCCGCGCCGGCTGAGGCTTTCGTCCGCGTGATCGGTCATCGGCTTGGTCCCTTGAAACCATGTTCATGGGAAAAGACCGTGGCTCGATGCGGATTATTCCCGTCGCAGCGGAATTTATTTCGCGCGCAGATGATGCGGTGGGCAACGACGCGGCGAACCGCCCCGTTTCGCCGATTTGGCATCGGGCGGATCCGCGCCTTTCGCTTCGCGGAAAAATCCGCCAGAAAAACAATGAAGCAGGGATGGAAGCGGCCATATGGTCAAGGGGCATAAGCGCAGGGCGATCGCCGGGCTGACGGCATTTGCGGCGTCCACGATCGTGGCGGGCGGTGCGGTCTGGGCGTGCGCGGACAATAGCTGTTCGGCGGAATGGCGGCTGGCCTCGCCGTCCTTCGCCTGCGGGGGAGAGGCGATGCTCAACCCCGGCAACGATACGCGCATCAACATGGTGCTGCTGATGCGCAGCCTGATGCCGCCGCGCGGCGGCGAAGCGCGCGCGACGCCCGGGAGCGACGATCGCCAGTTCGGGCACACCTTCATGTCCTGGGACGGGCTGCGGCAAGCATTCTGGCCGCAACCGGCGGCGACCCAATCGGCCCAGTCGCAGGGTGCGGCCGACGCGCCCCGCATCTGCGCGGATCAGGATGTTGCGGTCGATGCGTTCAAGGCGGCGTTGGCGCAGGAGCATGCGCTCCCCGCGGCCGAGCGCGATGCGCTCGGCGCGTTACGGACGCAGATGAGCTGCCACGAGGTGAAATGGGAGGATGCCCCGGTTACGAGCAAGCCGGGGCGCGACTATCTCGCCTATCTGAAGGCGGCTTATGCCTTTTACGGCAACGATTGGGCGGCCGCGCGACAGGGGTTTGCCGCGCTCGCCCGCGCGCGGACCGGCTGGGTGGCCGAAGCCGCCCATTATATGCCGATCCGCATCGGCTTGCGCGCGGCGGTGGCGGGTACCACCGATCAATATGGCGATTTCGCCGGAACCGATAAGGTGGACCGCGCCGCGCTGGGCGAGGCACGGGAGGCGATCGCGGCCTATCTCAAAGCCTATCCCAGGGGGCTTTACGCGGAATCGGCCGAGGGCCTGAAGCGGCGCGTCGCCTGGCTCGGCGGGGACAATGCAACGCTGATCCGCGCTTATGAGAAACTGCTCGCGACGACGCCTGGCGATAGCGAGGCAAGCGCGCTGCTCGCCGAGGAGATCGATCGCAAGCTGCTGGATGCCGATGATATCACCACACGCATCGCCGCGGCAGGCGACACGCCGCTGCTGCTCGCCATCGCCGATTTGAAGCGCATGCGCCGCGAGGATGGTAAGGGATATAGCTTCTCCGCCGACGAGCTGGCACAACAGAAGCCGCACTTCGCCGCCCGCCCCGATCTCTACACGCTGCTGGAAGCGACGCGGCGCTATTATGCCGGCGAAGATCCGAAGGCGATCCTCGCGTTGCTTCCCGATGCGGCGAAAGCGGGCAGCTTCACCCCGCTCGCCTTCAGCCGCCAGATGCTGCGCGGCATGGCGCTGGCGCGGACAGGCGACGTCAATGAGCCCGGCTTCTGGCGCGACATGATGGGCGGCGCCGCGCCGCTGTTCCAGCGGCCGCTGGTCGAGATGGGGCTGGCGATCCGGTGGCAGCGCGACGGGCGGGTGGCGCAAATCTTCGCGCCCGGATCGCCGATCACCGACGCCGCGACGCGAGAAATCCTGTTGCAGACGGTGGCGACCCCGGCGATCCTGCGAGGCGTGGGGAAAGATGCCACGCGCCCGGCGCACGAACGCGACATCGCCTGGTTCACGTTGCTGTACAAGGATCTGAATCGCGGCGCTTATGGCGATTTCGGCCGCGATATCGCGTCGCTTCCCGTCGATGCCGGGGCCGATGGCGGGCTCTGGAGTTTCTCGCTTCAGGACAGGGTGCCGGCGGGCCTGTTCCGCAAAGGGACCTGGGCCGAGGATTACGCCTGCCCCTCCATCACCCAGACCGCCGCCACGCTCGCGCGCGCGCCGGCCGATCGCAAAGCGCAATTGTGCCTCGGCGAATTCTATCGCCTCAACGGCTTCGATGGCTTCAGCCTGTTCAGGCCGGACGGCGAGAAGGAATGGCTGGGCGCGGGGCCGGACGGCTTCCCGGGGCGCCCCATGTCGCGCGACGCCCTGTATGACGCGGTCATAGCCGATCAGCGCGCCGCGCCGGAGGAGCGCGCTTATGCGCTCTATCGCGCGGTGATGTGCTATGCGCCATCGGCCTATAACGGGTGTAGCGGACCCCATGCGACCAGCGCGGAAAGCGACGCGGCGCAGGCGCCGATCGCGCGGCGAAAGGCATGGTTCACCGAGCTGAAGACGCGTTATCCCAACAGCCGCTGGGCCAAATCGCTGCGTTATTATTGGTGAGACGGCTTGCGATCGGCGCGCTGCTGCTGCTTGCGGCCTGCCGGCCGGCGCGCGAGCCCCCGGTCGCACCAAAGGTGGCCGCTGCGGGCTATGATGCTTTTTACCTGTGGCCCGGCGTCAGGCCGGCGGCGGCGCTTCGTCCCAGGACGCTCTACCTTCTTGACGGCGAGGTGCGGCAGCCGCGGCGCTTCCAGCGGCTCCGCATGGGCGTGCCGCGGCTGCCGGGAAAAGTGCTGTGGCTGGTGGTGCGCGCCAACCGGCTCGATTGGGATGCAGCGGTCTATGGCGCGATCATCGCCGATCTCGAACGCTGGCAGGCGGCGGGCAACGATCTCACCGGGCTCCAGATCGATTTCGACGCCGCGACGCGCGGGATCGATGGCTATGCCCGTTTCCTCGCCGATCTTCGGCAGCGTTTGCCCCGGCGATGGAAATTATCGGTCACCGGGCTGATGGACTGGAGCGCGCACGGCGACCCGCAGGCGCTCGCGGCGCTGTCGCATATCATCGATGAGGCGGTGGTGCAGACCTATCAGGGGCGCACCACCATTCCCGGTTACGAACGCTATTTCCGACGGATGGAGCATTTTCCGATTCCCTTTCGCGTCGCGCTGGTCGAGGGCGGTGAGTGGGCTGCGCCGCCGATGCTGGCACGGCATCCGCAATTTCGCGGCTATGTCGTGTTTCTGCTCAACCGGGGGCCGCGCGCAGCGCAAAAGCGATAAGGGGAGACTCGTGCGGATCAGTCCTCGATGATCGTGTCGCTGCCCTCCTCCCTCATGCGTGCAAGACTGTCCTTCATGTGCTGGAGTTGTTCGGGTGAATGGCCGATCCAGTCCTTCACCTCGCCCGTAATCCGCAACGGCCCGGTTGAGCGATAGGATCTGGTTATGTTGCCGGGGAACCTCTTGTCGGTGAGGTTTGGATCGTCCTCGAACGAACCGGTAGGCTCGACGACGTAGATACGGCCCCGGCCTTCGCCCTTGGCGAGTTCCGCCCCCCACGTCGCTGCGTCGAGCGTCGCGCTGAAATAGACGTGCTTCAGTCCGCGTTCGACGAAATTGCTTCCGAAACCGGGCGCAATCAGGTCGCCGACGGCGAGGTCGGCCTTGGTGCCGTGATAGAAGGTGGTGCCAGGCGGGACATCTTTTGCATACATTAGCGCCTCCTTGAACTGAGTCCGTCGCCGCGAAGTGGATCAACTGGCGTCGCGAACACGGCAGGGGATCGCCGCCCCTCCCGATGACCAGCGAGATTTGGTTGCCGGTGGTTTCATCGATCCCGAACCCGATGGGCCTCGCAGCGACATTGACAGCACAACAAACGGAGTGATATCCTCCGTTTATGGATGCGTCAAGGCAATCGCTCTGGAGTCGAGCGCGGGTGCAGGATGCGGGCTGATGCGCAAAGGAATCGACAGCGGCTCATCGAGGTCACCGTCGACCTGGCGCTGGAAGCCGGCGGCGAGCCCGCGCGAGACGCTGTTGCCGAGCGCGCCGGCGTCGGCATCGGGACGCTCTACCGGCACTTCCCGGACCAGCAGTCCCTCCTCCACGCTGTCATTCGTCATGTGCTGGAAAAGAGCATCGGCGCGGGAGAAACGCTGGTCGAAACCGTTCCCGGCGGTGTCGACGCCCTGCGTCAGTATATGCACATGGCCCTCGATAACGGGATCGGGGTGGTGAATATTCTCCACCCGCTGCTCGAAAAACCGGATTGGCCCGACCTTCGCGCGCGTGCGGCAACGCTCATGAAATCGATCGTCGGCCGCGCCGCGCAGGAGGGCTCGCTGCGCAGCGATCTTTCCGAGCGCGACATCGTCTTCGCCTTGACCCGCTTCGCGCGGCCCTTGGCGGTGGGGCTGCCACCGGACGAGGAGCGATTGCTCGCGCATCGTCACCTCGATTTCTATCTGGACGGGCTGTGTGCCGAACAGCCGCGACACAACGCCGTGGAGCCATAGGATGAACCCAAGAATGCTGACCCTGATGGCCGCGGCGCTTTGCCTGCCTATCGCCGCGCCCGCGGCTGCGGCGGTGGGGGAACAGCACCGGCTCGCCACTCAGCCGAGCGCGGCGCTACGCGATGCAGAGCACCGCCCCGACCTGCGCGTTACGATATGGTATCCGGCGAAGGCTGGCGCGGCGGAGCGCTCGATCGACATTCCGCCCGACCAGCCGCTCTTCATGGTCGGAACCACGGCACCGGACGCGCTATTCGTTGACGAGGCGCGGCACCCCGTCGTGCTCTTGTCGCATGGCTTCGGCGGATCGGCGCGGATGATGGGATGGTTCGGCCGCGCACTTGCCGAGCGAGGCTATGTCGTTGTCGCCGTCGACCATCCCGGAAACAATGGAATCGATCGCCCCACCGCTGCCGGTTCGGTGCTCTGGTGGGACAGGGCCGACGATCTGAAGGTGGCGCTCGCCGCGGTACTCGCCGATCCGCGGCTGTCGCCGCATATCGATCGGGCGCGCGTCGGCGTCGCGGGCTTCTCAATCGGCGGGTTGACCGCGCTGGTCGCGGGAGGCGCGCGCACCGATCCCGCGCGCATGATCCGCTTCTGCCACGAGCACCCCGAAGATGGCACCTGCAAGCCGCAGCTGGAGTTCGCGCTGAGCAACGAAGAGGCGGCCGCGACGCTCGAAAGTCCCGCACTCGCGGCCGAGCGGGCGAAGGCGAGCGATGACCATTCCCTTCCCGGTGTGAAAGCGGTTTTCGCGATGGCGCCGGTGGTGCAGCCGCTGACGCCGGCAAGCCTTAGCGCCATGCGCGTGCCCGTGGCGATCATCGCCGGCGCAGCCGATGTGACGGTGCCGCCGACAACCCATGCGCTGGTCGCCAAGCCGCTGATCCCCGGCGCGACCGTGACGATCCTTCCCGGCGTCACGCACTACAGCTTCCTCGCCACCTGTTCGGCAGCCGCGGTGAAAGAGGTTTCGGTCTGTCGCGACGCGACCGTTCAGGAGAGCGCGCATCGGGCGGCGATCGCGGCAGCGCTCGACCTGTTCGACCGCGCGCTTCGGTGATCGCGCGGTCGCCGGACGTCGCAACGACGGCGGACATGCCGTCATCCGTAGAGCGCGGTCACAGCCTCTGCCCGCTCCTTCAATTCCGCGCGGAGCGCCGCGGGCGCGAGTACCTCGATCGCGGCCGCGAAGCCGAGCAGCTGGCCCGCGGCGAAATCGACACTCTCGATCGGCACGGTGACGCGGCGCCAGCCGTCCGCATCGGGCACCGCGGCGAGGATCGGTTCGGTCATATCGGCGTTGAGCGCGCCCAGCCGCGACATCGCCGCGGGGGCGACGCGCAGCGTCGCGACATCGCGGCGCAACCCCGCCTCGAACCGTGCCAGCGCGTCCCGCCAAGCGGCGGCGAGATCGAAATCGGGCGGCCGCGCGAAGCCCTCGTCGAGCAGCACCAGATCGCGCGCATAGTCGAGCTTGTGGATCGCCGGCTGCCCGCGCCGCAGCGCGACGAAATAATATTCCCCGGCCTTCAGCACGATGCCGAGCGGCTCGAGCGTGCGCGGCGTGGGGCCGCCCCAGCTATCATAGACGAGCTGAAGCCGGCGGCATTCCCACACCGCGCGCGCCAAGAGCCGCAAATCCTCGCGCCGCGGCGCCGGGCGGCGATGCCAGGGGATGGGATCGAAATGGAAGCGATCGGCGACGCGCCGCGCCGCCGCGCTCGATGGCGCCGACATGGCAGCGAACAATTTGAGCCGCGCGGTCGCCGCTGTCTCGCCGTAACCAAGGTCGGCCGCGGCGCTCGGCATGTTCGAAAGCAGGATCGCCTCGGCCTCCTCGCCGGTCATCCCGGTGAGCCGGGTCTGCCAGCCGTCGAGCAATGCGAAGCCCCCGGCCGCGCCGCGCTCGGCATAGATCGGCACCCCCGCCGCGCTCAGCTCGTCGACATCGCGATAGATGGTGCGCTTCGATACTTCGAACCGCTCGGCCAATGTGCGCGCCGAGACCCGCCCGTGGATCTGGAGCAGGATCAGGATCGAAAGCAGACGGCTCGCACGCATCATTCGGCCTTAGCGCATCAATGTTGACGCAGGCTGACATATTTACCCGATTATGGCTTGGGGCATGACAGAGATTTTCCCGCTCGATCGCCGCGCCCTGATCGCCGGAGGCGCCCTACTCACCGCCGCGGCCACCGCGCCGCCCGTCGCGACCGGCGCGGTGCCGCTGCGCGACTTCTCGTTTCAGGACGGGCGCTGGACCGTCCACCACCGCAAGCTGCGGCGACGGCTGGCGCAGAGCACCGACTGGTATGAATTCGCCGGCACCACCACCGCCGGGCCGCTGATGGCCGGGCTCGCCGGCTATGAGGACAATTTCCTCGACGACCCGCTCGGCGCCTATCATGCCGAGGGGCTGCGGCGGCTCGATCCCAAGACCGGGCTGTGGTCGATCTGGTGGTGGGACGGGCGCTTTGCCGAGATCGATCCGCCGGTCACCGGCCGGTTCGAAAACGGCATCGGCACCTTCTTCGGCGACAGCCTGCTCGACGGAAAGGCGATCCGCGTCCGCTATATCTGGGACATGCCCACCGCCGGGGTGCCGCGCTGGCAACAGGCCTTCTCGCCCGATCGAGGGGCGACGTGGGAAACCAATTGGGTGATGGAGTTCCGGCGGTGATCGATCGGCGGATGTTCGTGGCCGGCGCGGCGGGGCTGGCGGCCGTGCCATTGCTCGCGGCGGCATCGCCCGAGCTCAGCGTGTTCGAATTGCGGCAATATACGCTGAAGGGCGGCACGCGTACCGCCTTCACGCGATTGTTCGAGCAGCAATTCGTCACCTCGCAGGATGCGGTCGGCTGTCATGTGCTGGCGGTATTCCGCGATCTCGACGATCCCGATCGCTTCGTCTGGATACGCGGCTTCGCCGATATGGATGCGCGCAAGACGGCGCTGCAAACCTTTTACACCGGCCCGGCGTGGCAAGCGCATCGCAACGAGGCCAATGCGATGATCGTCGACAGCGACAATGTGCTGCTGCTGAAGCGCATATCCGGGCCGGTCGGGCCGAAGACGCTGGCGAACAAGGGCGTGACCCGCATCGCGATCCATCGTCTGCGCGATGTCGACCCGGCGGCGTTCGCGGCGTTCTTCGACGCGTGGATGCGCCCGGAGATCCGCGCTGCCGGCGGCGCACTGATCGCGACGCTCGCCAGCGAGGCGGCCGCGAACAATTTCCCGCAGCTCCCGGTGCGCGAGCACGACCCGGTTTTCCTGTGGATCGCGCACTTCCCCGACGTGGCCGGCGAGCGCGGGTTCGACGCACGCCTGCGTGCCCGCAGCGGCTGGCGCGACGGCATCGCCGATTCGCTGCTTCCCGCGTTGATGCAGAAGCCGGAGGTGCTGCGGCTCGCGCCGTCGATTTCTGTTCCCGACGCCTGAAGGAGAAACGGATGCACGCGATATTATGGGCTGCCCTGCTCGCAACGACCGCGCCGCAGGACGCGGCCTTGCCGGCCGATCTGGCGCAGGCCGCGGCGGATTACGATCAGGCGCAAATGCATAACGACGGCGCCGCGCTGCAGCGGCTGCTCGCCGACGATTATACCCTGGTCAACGGCGCCGCCGAGATATCGACCAAGGCCGAATTCATCCGCGATTCGACCGCGCCGGGCTTTTCGCTCCAGCCTTTCGTCGTCGAGCATCCGATCAACCGGGTGTGGCGCGACGGCGCGGTGCTGTCGGGCGAGGTGACGTTGCGCGGCACCGACGGCGGAAAGCCCTTCGTCAGCCATATGCGGTTCGCCGACATATGGGCGAAACGCGGCGGCCGGTGGCAGGTCGTCTTCACCGAGGTGACGCGCTTCCCCGCCGCCGCTCAGCCCTGAACACGCGCCCTGCCACGCAGCGCGAGCCACGGCGAGGCGTGGAACAGGCTCATCAGCGCATACATGCCGGTCATCCCGCCGGTCGCGCCGGTGCCCATCGCCGAGCAGATCAGCGCATCGCTGCCGTAAGCGAGGTTCAGCAGCGCCATCACCGCGAAGGTCGGGCTGGCCGCGAGCGCGAGCCAGCGCGACGCGGTCACGCCTTCACCGGCGCGTCGGGATCGCGGAACGCCGCCTCGCCGGCGTCGGTCACCGCGACCCATTGCGGGTCGGGTTTGTCCTCCGCGTCATAATTGTCGTTCCAGTTCCACCATTTGTACGGCGGGGTCTGCGGATAGCCCTCGGGCGAATCCTCCCAGATTTCCTGGCGGCCGAGCGGGGTGAGATCAAGATAGCTCCACACGCTGCCCATCGCCTCGTCGCCGCGATTGTCGATGAAATAGGTGCGATAGATTTTCGCGCCGTCGCGGATGAACACATTGTGCCCATGCCATTCGTCGACCCCGAAATCGGCGTCGAAGCTGTCGGTGATCGTATACCAGGGGATCTGTTCCCACCCCATCCGCGCCTTGAGCCGCGCGATATCGGGCTGCGGCGCGCGTGAGGCATAGACCAAGGTCGTATCGCGCTGGTTGAGATGGACGAGGTTCGAGACCTGATCCGCCCCGAGCGAGCAGCCGCGGCAGCCGTGATCGGGCCAGCCGAACACCCCGGGCTCGAAAAAGGCGCGATAGACGATGAGCTGGCGCCGACCCGCGAACAGATCGAGCAGCGCCGCCGATCCCTCGGGTCCCTCGAAGACATAGTCCTTCTCGACCGCCATCCACGGCATCCGCCGCCGCTCGGCGGCGAGCGCGTCGCGGGCGCGGACCAGCGCCTTTTCCTTCACCAGCATCGCCTCGCGCGCCGCGCGCCACGCCTCGGGCGAGACGATCGGCGGATGGTTTTTCGGCAGTTCCTCGCTCATGACGTCGCTCCTGCTCGTCGGACGGATAATGCGTTACGCCTGCTCGTCGGCGATCTCCCCGACGCGGGTGACCACGCCGACCCAGCCGCCGCTCATGTTGCGATAAGCGGTTTCGTTGCGCGGCAGCTCGAACCCGGAATGGACCACGCGCAGCCGGGTGCCGCCGTCGACCGGTTCGAGCGTCAGCGTCACCACCGTATCGAGCAGCGAGCCGTAGCCGGTGTTCGCGGCATGGCCGCCGCGCCAGCTATAGGCGAGCCGGCGATGCGGCTGGACCTCGATGACCTCGCAGCGGATCGTCCCGTCCCATTCGCCCGCGGGGCTGGTCTGATAAGTGAAGAGATTGCCGACCACCGGCTCGAACCCGACCGGGGTCATCCGCAGCCAGCGCGCGATCAGTTTGGGGTCGACCAGCGTCTTCCAGATCGTCTCCGGCGCGTGGGGGAACACCTCGTCGACCGCGATCACGCGCGCGTCGGTCTGCACCAGGCTGTCGGTCATTGATCGATCTCCTCGAGAAGCAAGCGCAGATCGGCGAACCGGTCGCGCCAGAAAGCGTCATAATGGCTGAGCCAGTCGAACAACGGCGCCAGCCCCTCCGGGCGGGCGCGGTAGAAGACCCGGCGACCTTCCGGCCGCTCGGTCACCAGCCCGGCCTGTTTGAGCAATTTCAGATGCTGCGACACCGCGCCCTGCGTCACCCCGCTCTCGCGGGTCAGCTCGACCACGTTGAGTTCCGATCGCGCGACACGCTCGAACACCGCCCGCCGGGTCGGGTCCGAGAGTGCGCGAAGCACATTGTCGATCGCAACGGACTGCATCATGCGGTTCAATTAGTCTTCGCTAATTCATTAGTCAATGCTAATCTTATCGCTTCGCCGTAAAGCTGCCGATTTCAGGTACTAACGCGTCGCTCGCTTTCGGTCGGCAAAGGACGCAGGGATGACGCTTCACACATGGTGGCTGTTTACGGGCGCGGTCTTCCTGCTCTCCGGCACGCCGGGGCCCAATATGCTCCACATCCTGTCGCGAAGCGTAGAAATGGGGATGAAGCGCAGCGTCGCCGCGATGGCCGGCTGTCTCGCCGCGGTGGTTACCGTCCTCGCCGCGTCGGCGGCGGGGCTGACGACCTTGCTGCTCGCGGTGCCGGGCGCTTTCGCGGTGCTGCGCTACGCCGGCGTCGCCTATCTGATCTATCTCGGCATCAAGGCGTGGCGCAGCGAGGCCGGCCCGATCGACGTGGGCAGCGACGAGCTTCCCGCCGCGGTGTCGCCGGGCGGATTGTTTCGCGGCGGCTTCGCGATCGGCATCAGCAACCCCAAGCTGATCCTGTTCGCCGCGGCGTTCCTGCCGCAATTCGTGACGCCGGCCCAGCCGCAGGCGCCGCAATTCGCCATTCTGGTGGTCACCTTCGCCGCGGTGGAATGCGGCTGGTACGCCGTCTACGCGTTCGGCGGCCATTCGCTGTCGCGCTATCTGAGCCGGCCGGCGATCAAGCGCGCGTTCAACCGCATCACGGGGGCGATCTTCGTCGGGTTCGGGTTGGCGCTGCTCAAGGTCAGGCCGTCCTGAGCAATGCGCGGGAGCCTCGCCGATAAGCACTAGAAATCCGACGCTTCCTGCCGCGTTCGGCTTGAACGCGGCGTTGCCGCCCGGCATGATCCGCCGCATGAAAGTCGCAGCCTTCGCCATCCTCCTCGCGGCCGTGCCGTTCGCCGCCGTCGCAAAGACCGAAAAGAAGCATAACCCCCGCCCGGCGACGGGCGAGATCGTCCTGCCGTTCCAGCTCAACAAGGAAGGGTTCCCGCTGATCAAGGGCGCGGTGGACGGCAAGCCCGGCGTCTTCCTGCTCGATACGGGGACCTATGATCGTTTCCTGCTGAACCGTCATTATGTCCCGCTCGATCAGGGCGTTCACGTCGGCGGCGACGAGTCGATCGTCCTTCGCCGCCACGCGGGCGCGCACAAGGCGGATCTTGCCGGGGTGCTCAAGGTTCCCGCCTCGTCGGGCAACGGCAAGAATCCGGATGCGGCGCTCAGCATCGATGCCCGTCAGCAGCAGCAGGACATCGACCCGCGCTTCCTCGGCTGGCTCGGCTGGGGCTTTTTCAAGAAATACGTCACGACGATCGATTATCGTCGGCAGGTCGTCCGCCTGATGCCCTTGGCCAAGGCGCCGCGGACGCCGCGCCCGCCCGAGAGCATCACGCTCTCGTTCCTCCCCTCCAGCCCGGTGCGACCGTTCGTCGCGAGCATCGGCGGCCATTCCACGCCCACGGTCATCAGGACGACCGGCTGGGACAGCCTCGCGCTGCAGCCCGCCAATTGGAAGCGGATCGCGCCCTCGAAGGTCGTCAAGCCGCGCCCCGGCAAGGGATGTATCGCGGTGACGCCCGCGACCTTCGGCGGGAAGCGTGTCGATCTGGTCGATCTCGAGCGCAGCGAGCGCCAGGACGAACGGCTGACGCTCGGCATCGGGTTCCTCCCGCGCTTCACCAGCGTGTGGGATCCGCGTGTCGGCAAGGTCATCCTGACGCCGAACGGCACCAAGCCGCCGCAGCGCCGATCCTGCGCCTGAGCGCCGGGCGGGGAGCGCTAGGCCCTAGTCGCCGATCAGCGCCCCACCTGCTTCACCAGACGCGGCAGAGCGAGCCCCAGCGCCGCCGTGCGATAAAGGTAGCTCGCCAGCAGCGCGATCCAGACGCCGGCGTCGCCCAGCCCGCGCAGCAGCGCATCGGTGACGAGATAGAGCGCGAGCGAGACGATCGCCGCGTTGCGCAGCGTCCGCCCGCGCGTCGCGCCGATGAAGATGCCGTCCAGCAGCCAGCTCGGCATGCCGAGCAAGGGCACCAGCGCGCAAAAGGGCAGCATCGCCACCGCCTGCGCCTGCACCGCGGGATCGCGGGTGACGAGCGTGATCAGCCACGGCCCGCTCGCGGCGATCGCGGCGGCGAACAGCACGCCGCCCGCGAGCGAGAATTCGCCGGTCAGCCGCGCAGCGCGCAGCAGGCCTTCGCGCGATCCCGCGCCGATCGCCGCCCCGACCCGCGCCTCGGCGGTGAAGGCGAACCCGTCGAGCACGAATGCGCTGATGCTGACGAACTGCATCAACACATGATTGGCGGCGAGCGGCACCGCGCCGAGCCGTGCGCCGGCGCGCGCGAACCAGGTGAACAGCAGCAGCAACGCCACGGTGCGGATCATGATATCGGCGTTGACCGACAACAGCCGCCGGAACGCGCCGGGCGCGAAGGTCGTCGCGCGGCCAATGCGCCACCAGCCCGCCCCCAGCACGTGCCGAGCCGCCCATAGCCCACTCGCCAGCGCGACCCATTCGGCGATCGAGGTGCCGATCCCCGCTCCCCACGGCCCGAGCCCGAGCACCGCGACGAACAGTACGTCGAGCACGATATTGATGCCGTTGAACGCGACCTGGCACGCGAGCGCCAGCCGCGTCCGGCCGAGCCCGAGCAGCCAGCCGTTGAGCACGTAGAAGCCGAGCGCGGCGGGCGCGCCGAGGAAGCGCGCAGCGGTGAAGTCATGCGCCGCCGCGGCGGCGTTGGCGGGCACGTGCATCAGCAGCAGCGCGAGCGGGACGATCGCGGGCGACAGCAGCAGCAATATCGCGCCCAGCCCCAGCCCGAGCAGCAATGCGCGCACGAGCAGCGCGCGCAATTCCTCCCCGCCGCCGGCGCCCAGCGCCTGTGCGGTGAGCCCGGTCACCCCCATCCGCAGGAAGCCGAAGGTCCAGAAGATCAGATTGACCGTGGTGACGCCCAGCGCGACCCCCGCGAGCATCGCGGCGTCGCCGGTGCGCCCGATCACCGTCGCGTCGACCACCCCGACCAGCGGCACCAGCGCCTGACCGACGATGATCGGCCATGCCTGTGCGAAGATATTGCGGCGAGTCAGGTTGTTCATCGCCGGCGAAATCACACGGACCGGGCGATCGCGCTACTCCGATCCGCAAAAAAATGGTCGCGGACCACCACCGTTCGGGCGCGACCGAAATGTCATCGCCGCCGGCCATGCTAAAAGCGCGACATGACGACGGGAAACAATATGGCGGCGGTGGCGCGGCTGATCGGCGATCCGGCGCGCGCCAATATGCTCGATGCGATGCTCGACGCGCGAGCGCATAGCGCGGGCGAGCTCGCCACGATCGCTGGCGTCTCGGCCGCCACTGCGAGCGGGCATCTGCGCCAGCTGCTCGACGGCGGGCTGGTCGCGGTCGCGGCGCAGGGGCGGCATCGCTATTACCGGCTCGCCTCGCCCGAGGTCGCGCGGCTGCTCGAAGGGTTGATGGCGGTGACCGCACCGCTCGTTACGCGGCATCGCGCGACGCCGCGCGTGCCAAACGCGCTTCGCGAGGCGCGGACCTGTTACGATCACCTCGCGGGGCGGCTGGGCATCGCGATCACCGATACGCTGGTCGCAAACGGCGCGGTGCGGATCGACGATAATAATATCGCGGTGACCGATCACGGGCGGGTGTGGCTGGGCGAGCTGGCGATCGATCTCGATGCCCCGCGCGGTTGGGCCCGCCGGCCGCTCTGCCGCCCGTGCCTCGACTGGAGCGAGCGCCGCCCGCACCTCGCCGGCGTGCTCGGCGCTGCCCTGCTCGAGCGGCTGCTCGACCGCGGCTGGATCGCGCGGGTCGACGGCAGCCGCGCGATCCGCGTCACCCCGCCCGGCGCGGCCGAGCTTCGTCGGCGCTTCGGGTACGAACCGGGGTGAGCGCGCGACCGCTTCGTCGCTTCGTCCGACAAAAGGTCGCCTTGCCGCCGCGATAGCTTTTATTCCATATCCTATCAAATCGATAGGATATTATCGCACATCGGAGGTGAAGCATGTCGCTCAAGCTTTTCGATACGGTGCCGGATTTTACGCAAGCGTCGACCGAGGGAGACTTCGGTCTCTACCGCTGGGCCGGCGACGACTGGGTGGTGCTGTTCAGCCATCCGCGCGATTTCACCCCCGTGTGCACGACCGAGCTGGGCGCGGTCGCGCGGCTCAAGCCTGAGTTCGACCGGCGTGGGGTCAAGGTCGCAGGGCTTTCGGTCGATTCGGTGGCGAGCCACCGCGCCTGGGCTTCGGACATCGAACAGACGCAGGGCGTCGCGCTCAACTTCCCGCTGATCGCGGACGAGGACCGGCGCGTTTCGCATCTGCTCGATCTGATCCACCCCAATGCGTCGGATACGGTGACGGTGCGCAGCGTGCTGGTGATCGATCCCGCCAAGCGACTGCGGCTGGCGCTGACCTATCCCGCCTCGACGGGGCGCAATTTCGCGGAGCTGCTGCGCAGCATCGACAGCCTGCAGCTCACCGAGACGCAACAGGTGGCGACCCCGGCCGATTGGCGCGACGGCGACGATGTCATCATCCTGCCCTCGGTCGACGACGAAACCGCGCGGCGGCTGTTCGGCAGCTGGCGGACGATCACCCCCTATCTGCGCACTGTGCCGCAACCGGGCGCGCGGCGATGACGACCCTCGCCGAGACGGTGACCGCGCTGCGCGGCGCGCGCGATCGCTGGCGCGCGCGGCAGGAGGAGGGGCGCGATGTCGAAAGCTTCCCGTCGCGCGAGGCGATCGCGGCGATCGTCGACATATTGGCCGCCGCGCTCTACCCGCGCCGGCTCGGGCGGTTCCGCGGCGCGGCGGGGGATGAGGAAGATCGGTTCGTCGCCGCCAAGCTGATCGCGGGCTTCGGCGCGCTCGAACGCGAGATCGCCGCAGAGCTTGGCTATTGGCAAAAGGAATCGCGCGCCGATTTCCCGGCCGACCAGGCGGCGTCGATCGTCCGCTTGTTCGGCGCATCGCTCGGCGAGGTGCGCGAGCTGGTCGACGGCGATGTCGAGGCGGCGTTCCTCGGCGATCCCGCCGCGCGCAGCGTCGACGAGATCCTGCTCTGCTATCCCGGCGCGATCGCGAGCCTCTACCACCGGCTCGCGCACCAGCTCCACGCATTGGGCGCGCCGATCGTCGCGCGGCTGATCTCCGAGCTCGCCAACGAGCGCACCGGGATCGACATCCACCCCGGCGCGACGATCGGGCGCAATTTCTTCATCGACCACGGCACCGGGGTGGTGATCGGCGAGACCGCGATCGTCGGCGATCGGGTGCGGCTCTACCAGCATGTCACGCTCGGCGCGTGCAGCCCGCTGGGCTCGGCGACGCGCGCGCCCGGCGGCGCGCTCGCGCGGCATCCGGTGGTGGAGGACGATGTGGTGATCTACGCCGGGGCGACGATCCTCGGCCGCGTCTCGATCGGCGCGCGATCGGTGATCGGCGGCAATGTCTGGCTGCTGTCGGACGTGCCGGCGGACAGCGTGATCGTCCAGCCCGAGGCGCGCGAGCTTCCCGCCGGCGCCGCGCGCGCGCTCAAAGACGAGCTCGAGGCGGCGTGACGATGCGGCGCCCGGTGATCGGCATCATGTGCGCGAACGAGGTCGCCGCGCGGCCGGTGCAGTCGGTCGCGACGCGCTTCATCGCGCCGGTGACGCAATTGTGCGACGCGACGGTGCTGCTGGTGCCGGCGGTCAGCGATGCGGTCGATGCGCGCGCGGTCGCGACGGTGCTCGACGGGCTGTTGCTGACCGGCGCGCGATCGCATGTCGCGCCGGCGCGCTACGGCGGGGGGCCGGCCGATGAGGGCGCCGTGGTCGATGCCGAACGCGATGCGGTCGCGTTCGAACTCGCCGAGCAGATGATCGCGCGCGGCAAGCCGGTCTACGGCATCTGCCGCGGATTGCAGGAGATCAACGTGCTGTTCGGCGGCACGCTCGCGGCGACCGACACGAGCGGGCGGCATCACCGCGGCTCGTGGGACGAGGATTACGCCACCTTGTTCGATCACCGCCACGCGATCGACCTGATCGACGGCGGGGTGCTCGCCGGAATCGCCGGGCATCGACACCTCACCGTCAATTCGGTCCACCAGCAGGGCATCGCACGGCTTGGCGCGAGCCTCGCGATCGAAGCCGTAGCGAGCGACGACGGATTGATCGAGGCGATCCGCGCGCCCGGCTGCGGCGCCGACGTGCTCGCGGTGCAATGGCATCCCGAATGGGATGTCGCGCATTGCGCGGGCAGCAAAGCCTTTTTCGCCCTGCTCGGCGAGTCGCTGCGCGCGGCGAGCGCGGCGCGGCAATAAGATCGCACCCGGACGTGACGACCGGTCGCTTTGGCGCGACTCGATTTCCCACCTATTCAGTATATATTAAACCGCCGGCTGCGCGCGATCGGGGCGATCCGGTGGCCCTCAGCAGTCAGGCGCGGGAGTGATCCGATGTCGATCGGCGATGCTGCTCTGCTAATCGTGACCGCCGGTGATCTGCCGCAGGCGGATCGCCACGAATTGCGGCTCGACGTGGGTGAGCGGACCGGCAAATGGGCCGCGCAGCTCGATGCGGCGCTGATCGACCTCGCCCAGCCGGTGATCGTCGTCGCGGCGGAGCTGGCCGCGATCGCCTTCGCGCATTGGGCGCAGCTCAGCCCGTTGCGCTATTCGCGGCAGATCGCGGGGGCGGTGCTGCTCGATCCGGCGGCGCCGCGCGAGTGGCCGCGGCTGGGCCTCGCATCGACCCCGGCCACCCCTTTGCCCTTTCCGTCGCTGCTCGTCGCATCGGGAATCGGCACGGCGGCGCATATCCTCGCGCTCGCCGCGCGCTGGCGCAGCCGCTTCGCCACCCGCGACGCAATCCAGAATGATATTGCGGGGGATAGCACCGAGGCATCGCTGCGCGCGGCGCTGCGTGCCTTCCTCGCGCCGCGCGCGCCCTCGGCGCCGACGCTCCGGCGCTCGATAGCCGAGCTTACACCGCCCCTAGCATCTCTTCTTTTTAAATCTCCTCCAATCCGGTAGGAATTGAGATGCGGGCCAGTCGCGGCCCATTCCATCTTGCGAGGCGAGTATGATGATACACCCCCGCCACCACGATCCGCCCCGGTGTCGGTGCTGCCGCACCGCCCGCTGATCCATCGAGCATAATCGCCGGAAACCGTCGCGCCGCACGATTGGCGGCCCGGTTCCGCTCGCCCTTCACGCGTGACGCACTGCGTCACGCGACGGGGAGCCGTGCGTCCCCGCTCGCCAACGACAACCAGCCTCAACCGGAAAGGGGGTTAGAGGAAGTGACCAGTCACGCCCTGAATTACCGTCGATATCTGCTCGCCGCGGCCGCCGTGCTGCCGGCGTTGTTTCCCGTCGCCGCGACCGCACAGACCCAATTCGCCAGCAACGACGCCGCGGCGCCCGAACCCGTCGCCGCGGCGGCGGCGAGCGCCGATGCCGAGCCGGCGGCCGCCGCCGAAGTGCTCGTTTCCGCCCGCCGCCGCGTCGAGAAGGCGCAGGACGTGCCGATCGCGCTCAGCGTCATCGGCAACGAGCAGCTCGGCGTGCGCGGTGATTATCGGCTCGATCAAGTCCAGCAGCTCGTCCCGTCGCTTCAGGTGTTCAGCTTCAACCCGCGCAATACCAATATCAATATCCGCGGGCTCGGCTCGAATGTCGCGCTGACCACCGACGGCCTCGAAAACGGTGTCGGCCTCTATATCGACAATGTCTATTACGGCCGCGTCGGACAAAGCCAGTTCGATCTCGTCGATCTCGATCGCGTCGAGGTCTTGCGCGGGCCGCAGGGCACGTTGTTCGGCAAGAATACCACCGCGGGCGCGATCAACATCACCAGCCGATTGCCGCAATTCGACTGGCATTTCGACGGCCAGGCCGATCTCGGCAATTACGATTACCGCCAGGTCCGCGGCTCGCTGACCGGCCCGATCGCCGAAGGCCTCGCCGCCTTCCGGCTGAGCGCGGCCTATACCGATCGCGGCGGTTTCCTCTACGACACCACGCTCCGCGAACATGTCCACGATTACGAAAATGCCTCGGTGCGCGGCCAGCTTCTCCTCACCCCAAGCGAGCGGCTGACGATCCGGTTGATCGGCGACTGGAGCCAGCAGAAACAGCATTGCTGCATCAACCTGCTGGCCGGCACGTTCGACACCTATCGCAACGGCACGACGATCGCGAACAACTTCAACCAGCGCGTCGCGCGGCTGGGCTATACCCCGCTGCCGCTCGATCCCTTCGCGCGCCGCACCGACGCCAATTCGCCGTTCCAGGCGAATATGAACACCTGGGGCGTATCCGGGCAGGTCGATTACGATCTCGGCGGCGCGGCGATCACCTCGGTCACCGCGGTGCGCAACTGGAACTGGTTCCCGCTCAACGACGGCGACTATATCGCCCGGTCGATCAACACCGTCGGGCATATCCGGAACTTCCAGCGCCAGTTCAGCCAGGAACTGCGCATCGCCTCGACCGGCACGCACACGATCGACTGGCTGATCGGCGGCTACTATTTCTGGCAGGTGGTGCGCGGCTACGGCCGCACGCAATTCGGCCCGGATGCCGCGCTCGCGCTCTATCCCAACGACAATCAGGCGGTGGCGAACATCGCCAGCAACGGGCTGCTCACCACTTATACCTCCGATCCGCATACGCGCAGCGCGGCGCTGTTCGGTCAGGGCACCTGGCATATCACCCCCGCGCTCAGCCTCACGCTCGGGTTGCGCTACACGCATGAGGACAAATGGGGCGGCTATACCAGCGTCCGCGCGTTTGCGCTGCCGACCACCGGGCTCACCGATGCGCAGGTCGCCCGCGTCAACACGATCCGCAATGCGCTCGGGCCGATCCAGTCGTTCAGCGTCGATACCAGCGACGACAGCCTCTCCGGCCTCGCCACCCTCGGCTGGAAACCGAGCGACGACGTGCTGCTCTACGCAACCTATTCGCGCGGTTCCAAGTCCCAGGGGCTCAATCTCACCGCGATCCCTGCCGGGGTGAACCCGGTGGTCAATCCCGAGAAGGTCAACAATTATGAGATCGGGGTCAAATCGCAGTTCTTCGATCGCGCGCTGACGATCAACCTTGCCGCTTATCAGACCGATGTCGATCAATATCAGACGACGATCGTCCAGCAGATCGTCGGCACCAATACCTATATCAACTATATCGCCAATATCCCCAAGGTCCGCTCGCGCGGCTTCGAGGGCGACGTGGCGTGGCGCGCGACGCGCTGGCTGAGCCTCACCGGCTCGCTCGCCTATACCGACGCGACCTATGTCCGCTATCCCAACGGGCCGACCCCGGTGGAATCGCTCAATCCCACGCCGACCAACCCCGCAGGCAATCCGGTGCAGGACATGTCGGGCCAGCCGCTCGCCGGGGTGCCGAAATGGTCCGCCTCGGTCGGCGGCGACGTGACCCAGCCGGTCGGCGATCGGACCGAGGCGTTCCTCCACGGCGACTGGTCGTACCGCTCGTCCTATTACACCGTCGCCAGCAACAGCAGCTACGGGCTCGTCCCCGGCTACGGCCTCTTCAATGCGCGGCTCGGGCTCCGCTTCGAGGACGGTCGCTACGAACTGTCGGTCTGGGCGCGCAACCTGTTCGACAAGAATTACTATCAGACGTTGAGCGTGCTCAATTACGGGCTCGTCACCGCGACGCTCGGCGATCCGCGGACTTTCGGCGGCACGCTCAAGGTGCGGTTCTAAGATGGCGAGCGTCGCGTTCGAGCCCACCGCCTTTGCGGCGCCCGCGGCGGAGCGGGACAGCCCGAGCGGCGCGCGACTCGTCGCGTTCGGCTCGCCCGCGATCCCGCTTGCCGCCGCCGGCCTCCCGCTCGCGCTGTTCCTGCCGCAGCTTTACGCGAGCCATTTCGGCATTTCGCTCGCGACCCTGGGCGCGATCTTCTTCGTCAGCCGCTTCTGGGACATCGCCACGGACCCGATCGTCGGCGGCCTTTCGGATCGCACCCGCACGCGCATCGGCCGCCGCCGCCCGTGGATCGCCGCCGGCGGCGTGCTGTTCGCGATCGGATCGGCGCTGCTGTTCTTCCCGCCAGCGGTCGTCGCGCCGGCCTATCTCGCTGCCGCCCTGTTCGTTTTCTACGCCGGGTTCACGATGATCGAGGTGCCCTTCTCCGCCTGGGCGGGAGAGATATCGGGGCGCTACCACGAGCGCACCCGCATCGTGACCTATCAGCAGACGATGCGCTCGATCGGGCTGCTGCTGGTGCTGATCCTGCCGACGCTGATCGAACAATGGCGCCCCGATGACGGGGTGCTCAAGCTCCACGTCACCGGCGCGTTCATCCTCGCGACCTTGGTGCCCGCGCTGCTGCTCAACCTGACGATGATCGGCGAGCCCCCCGCCCCGGCCGCGACCGGCCCGCGCACCGGCTTCTGGCGCGCCGCCGGGCTTGTCTTCCGCGATCGCCTGCTGCTGCGCGTGCTCGCCGCCGATGTGGCGGTAACCGCAGGGCAATCGATCCGCGCCGGGCTGATCGCCTTCTTCACGGTGAGCTATATGGGGCTGCCGCAATGGGCGAGCGGGCTCTATCTGTTGCAATTCGCCTTCGGCATCCTCGCCGGGCCGATCTGGCTCGCGATCGGCCGCCGCTTCGGCAAGCGCGCAACCGCGATCGCCGGCGAACTCGCGCAGGCGGCGATCAACCTCGCGCTGCTCGCGGTGTTTCCCGGCCTGTTGTGGCTGCTCGTCGCGCTCGCGGTGGCGCAGGGGCTGACGCAAGGCTCGGGCAATCTGATGCTCCGCGCGATGGTCGCCGATGTCGCCGACGCGCATGAGCTGGAGACCGGGCACAATCGCACCGGGCTGTTCTTTTCGGTGTTCAGCCTGACGACCAAGGCCGGGCCGGCGATCGGCATCGGGCTCGCGCTGCCGCTCCTCGCCTGGCTCGGCTTCCAGCCCAGGGGGCACAGCAATGCGCAGTCGCTGGAAGCGCTCAAATATGTCTTCGCGCTCGGCCCCGCCGTCGCGCACATCATCTCGGCCGCGCTGATCTGGCGCTTCCCGCTCGACCAGACCCGCCACGCCGCGATCCGCCGCGCGCTCGATCGGCGCGCCGCCTCCACCGCCCAAGCCTGAAGGAACATCGCCATGACCCAGCTTGCCCATTCGTTCGACAATGCCGCCGACGCGGACAGCCCGCTCGATATCGCCCCGGTCGCCGGCCGGATCGGTGCGGAGGTGCGCGGCGTCCGCCTCGCCGGCGACCTCGACGACCTCACGATCGAGGCGATCAAGGCCGCATTGGTGCGGCATAAGGTGATCTTCTTCCGCGGCCAGACCCACCTCGACGACGATAGCCACGAGGCATTCGCCGCGCGGCTCGGCAATCCGCTGGCGCATCCCACCGTGCCGGTCGCGGAAGGATCGAAATATCTGCTCGAACTCAATTCGAAAGAGGGCGAGGCGGCGTCGCAATGGCATACCGACATCACCTTTCTCCCCGCCTTCCCCGCCGCCTCGGTGCTGCGCGCTTTGGTGATCCCGCCGACGGGGGGCGATACATTGTGGGCGAGCGGCGTCGCCGCTTACGAGGGGCTGCCGCCCGCATTGAAAGCGCTGGTCGCCGATCTGCGCGCGGTCCACACCAATGCCTATGATTATGCCGCCAGCCGCCCCGAGGCATCCGACGAACAGATCAGGCGGCATCGCGAGATATTCGCCTCCACCGTTTACGAAACCGAGCATCCGGTGGTCCACGTCCACCCGATATCGGGCGAGAAATCGCTGCTGCTCGGCAATTTCGTCAAGAATATCGTCGGCCTGAACCGCGACGACAGCGCGCGTGTGTTCCAGATTCTGCAGGATCAGATCACCCGGCCTGAAAATGTTGTGCGGTGGCGCTGGCAGCCGGGCGACGTCGCGATCTGGGACAATCGCGCGACCCAGCATCGCGCAATCGCCGATTTCGGCAAGCAACGCCGCCACCTGCGCCGCGCGACGATCGCCGGGACGATCCCGGTCGCGCTCGACGGATCGCGCAGCCGCGCGCTCAAGCCCGAGCCGGTCCCGGTCGCCGCGCTCGAAGCCGCCGAATAACGCCCTTGCGGGGCCGGCGGCGCGATGTCGCCGGCTTCGCGTCTTTTCCCAAGGAACTACGATCGATGCGCCGTCGCCTGCTCGCCACCACCTTCCTTGCCGTCGCGGCGCTGCATCAGGCCGCGCCCGCCCGAACCGCGCCTGCCGCGCCCCCGGCACCGGCGACGCCGGTTGCGGCGCGACCCAATATCCTCGTCATCGTCGCGGACGATCTCGGCTATTCGGATATCGGCGCGTTCGGCGGCGAGATCCGCACCCCCAACCTCGATGCGCTCGCAAAACGCGGCCTCAGGCTCACCGGCTTCCATTCGGCGCCGACCTGTTCGCCGACGCGCTCGATGCTCTTGTCTGGCACAGACAACCACCTCGCCGGGCTCGGCAATATGGCGGAGATGCTCGCCCCCAACCAGATCGGGCAGCGCGGCTATGAAGGCTATCTCCCCGCCGATATCGTCACGCTCGCCGATCGGCTGCGCGATCTGGGCTATGCGACGATGATGTCGGGCAAATGGCATCTCGGGGTGCGCGCCGAGGACAGCCCGGCGCGCCACGGCTTCGACCAGAGCTTCGATCTCGCGCAGGGCGGCGGCAATCACTTCGGCACCGATCTGTCACAGAAGCCCGGGGACGGCGGGACGACCTATTGGGAGAATGGCACCCGTGTCAGCCAGCTCCCCGCCGGTTTCTATTCGTCGGATGCTTATGCGGCCAAGCTGATCGACCAACTCGGCCGCGCCGATCGCGGCAAGCCCTTCTTCGCATACCTCACCTTCACCGCCCCGCACTGGCCGCTGCAGGCACCGGCGGAGGACATCGCGCGCTATCGCGGGCGCTATGACGCGGGGTTCGAGGCGTTGCGCGCCGAGCGGCTGGCGCGCCAGAAACAGCTCGGGCTGATCCCCGCCGATGTCGCGGCGCATACGCTCGAACTGCCCGGCGGCGGCACATGGGCCAGTCTCTCCGCCGAACAGAAGCGCGAACAATCGCGCCGGATGGAAGTCTATGCCGCGATGGTCGATCGCATGGACCAGAATGTCGGCCGCGTGATCGACTATCTCAAGCGCACCGGGCAGTACGACAATACGATCATCCTGTTCACCGCCGACAATGGCGCGGAAGGCGCCGATCTCGCCAAGCTCGAGATCCCGGCCTTCCAGGAACGGGTGAGGACCGCCGATAACCGGCTCGACAATATCGGGCGGCCGACCTCCTACGCCTGGTACGGCCCCGGCTGGGCGCAGGCGGCGACCGCGCCGTCGTGGCTCTACAAGGGCTATACCACCGAAGGCGGCACCCGCGTCGCGGCGTTCATCGACTGGCCCGGCTCGCCACGGACCGGGGTCAGCCACGCTTATGGCACGGTGATGGATATCGTCCCGACGCTGGTCGAGGCGGCCGGCGGCGACTGGCGCGGCAGTCAATACGCCGGCCGCGCCGTCCAGCCGGTGCGCGGGCTGAGCTGGCTTCCCTATCTCACCGGCGCGGCCGAACGCATCCATGCGCCCGAAGAGGCGGTCGGCAGCGAGCTGTTCGGCCGTCGCGCGATCCGGCAGGGCGATTGGAAGGCGGTCCATCTCGGTGACCGCTGGCGGCTGTTCGACCTCGCCAATGATCCGGGCGAGACCCGCGACCTCGCCGCCGCCGAGCCCGAGCGGCTGCGCCAGCTTACCGCGGCGTGGGACATTTACGGCAAGGATGTGGGGGTGGTCATGCCGTCGACGCCGAGCCGCTATCCCTAAAGGCGCGCGGGCGCATCCGGGCGCAGCTTACGCGCCCGGATGCCAGCCGCTCGCCGCGAGGAAGGCCTTGGGATCGCGCATCTCGATGATCCTGCGGATCGCGGCGCGCTTGGATTTCGCCTGCCGGTAATAGCTGCGGACGATCCGGTATCCGATCCAATAGCCGATATCCCCGGCACGCTGCATCGAGCCGTTGTAGAGCCATTTCGACAGGTCGCGGCTATCCTGATCGGCGAGGAAGGCGCGCCCCAGCTCGACCTCGCGGCCGCGCACCGAGCCCGCCAGCCGGGGATAGGAAACGCCGCCCGAGGTGAGTTCGGCCAGGAACTCGGCCGCCCCTTCGGCGAGCGAGGCCTGGAGCACTGTCGGTTTCGGATCGTCGACCAGCGCGCTTTGCTGCTGAACATGCGCATATTCATGCGCCACGACATGCACGATGCGGTCCGCCGGATCGGCGTCGAAATAGGTGACCCCGCACAGCGCCTCCAGCCCGATCTGCAGCCCCGTCGCCGGCCCGCCCACCCCGACCGGGCGGCCACGGCCGATGACGATCGAGATCGGCGGAAACCGCGCCGGCGGATAGAGCCGGCTGAGCTTGCGCGTCACCGCCGCGAGCCGGTCGACCGTCGTCGGAAGGACCGCGGCGCAACGCCGCGCTTGTTCGTAAAGCGAGGGGTCCGCGGCGATCTGGTCGGCGATGCGCTGCCCCGTCACCCGGCGCAGTCGCGCCAGCGTGTGAAGCCCGTCCGATCCGGCGTCGAGATAGTCGCGCTGGAGCTGCTCGGCGCTGGGCTTGCCGTGGTTCGCATCGTAAATCCGATAGAAGCGCTCAACATCCTCGGTTTCGATCACCGGCACGCCCGGCGCCGACGCGGCATCGAGCGCGCTGGCGGAGAGCGCGACGAGCGCAAACCCCAGCGCCCCGACGGATTTGGCGGCAAGCGTCATCGATCTTCCTTCCGCATCGGCCGGACGAAGGTCGCTCGGCAAGCGCATCTATCTGTGCATTTCTTTGTCGAAGCGGAAGAAAATAATGAAATCGCGGCGAACCGAGCGGCCGCCGTCGTTCCAGCCTGTTCACTTCATGTTCCGCCGGTGCTAGACGGTGCCGATGGCGCTTCTTTCCACCGCCCCGGCCCGGCGCTTCCCGATGCGAACCGCTTGATGGGGCGCCGCGCGGGCAGTGCCGATCTTCCCCTGCACGGCGGGCGCGTCCCCGCGTGGCTTGGCCAGCGCATGACGCGGCTGGGCGCTGTGATCGCGCAGGCGATCGTCGTCGAATATGGCCGCGACGAATTGCTCCGCCGGCTCGCGCATCCCTTCTGGTTCCAGTCGTTCGGCGCGGTGATGGGGATGGACTGGCATTCGTCGGGGATCACCACCAGCGTGATCGGCGCGCTCAAGCGCGGACTCGCGCCTTTATCGGGCGAACTCGGCATCCACGTCTGCGGCGGCCGCGGCCGGCACAGCCGCGCGACCCCGCAGGAGCTCGCGGCGGTCGGCGATCGCACCGGGATCGACGGTGCAGCGCTCGGCCGGGTCAGCCGGCTGGTGGCGAAGGTCGACAATGCCGCGGTGCAGGACGGGTTCGATCTCTACCTCCACGGCTTCATCGTCGCCGACGACGGCCGCTGGGTCGTCGTCCAGCAAGGCATGAACGGCGATCGGCGGCAGGCGCGCCGCTATCATTGGCTGTCGGAGGGTCTGGAGAGCTACGTCGACGCCCCGCACGCCGCGATCGAGGGGCATCATCAGGGGCGGATCGTCAATCTGGCCGATCGCCGCGCCGCGGCATCGCGCGATCGTCAGCTCGAGCTGCTCGCCGATATCGGCCCCACCGGAATCGCACGCGAACTGGCGCGGCTCGACGGCAAGAAGGGCACAGCGCCCGCGACCGAGCCGCTGCTCCCGCATCTCGTCCTGCCCGATCGTCACGAGGTGCGGGCCGAGGATATCATCGACCGCCGGCTCCACGCCGCCTTCGCCGCCGCCGCCGAACGTAGCCCCGCGGACTTCGCCGATCTGCTGCTCGTTCCCGGGGTCGGCGCACGCACCGTCCGCGCGCTGGCGCTGGTGGCGGAGGTGGTCCACGGCGCGCCGTGTCGCTTCAGCGACCCCGCGCGCTTCTCGCTCGCCCACGGCGGGAAGGACCGGCATCCCTATCCGGTGCCGACCAAGGTCTATGACCATACGATCGCGGTGATGAAGTCGGCGGTGCTCAAGGCCAGATTGGGGAATGAGGAGGAACTGGCGGCGATCCGCCGGCTCGACGCGCAGGCGCGCCGGCTGGAAGCGACCGCAACCGGCCCGTCGGTCGAGGCGGTCATCGCCGAGGAATTCGCACGCTCGCACGATTATGGCGGCCGCAGCGTCTTCGGCTGGGAGCCGCCCGCCGGCACCGCGGTGGAGCAAGGCTGATGGCGGTCGAACGGATCGGGTTGCCGCTGGCGCGGCGTATTGCGCTCGCCGCGCAGGGCTTCGGCGCGAAACGCCCCGATGTGCCGACGGCGGCCCACCTCCGCCGCACGATCGAACGGCTCCAGCTCCATCAGATCGACAGCGTCAACGTGTTGCTGCGCGCGCATTATCTGCCCGCCTTCTCGCGACTCGGCGGCTATGACCGGGCCGATCTCGATCGGCTCGCCTGGGGACCGAAGCGCCAGCGTAAATTGTTCGAATATTGGGCGCATGAAGCTTCGCTGCTGCCGTTCGAGACGCATCCGTTGCTGCGCTGGCGGATGGCCAAGGCCGATCGCGGCGAGACGGGCTGGGGACGGATGCGGCTCTATGCCACCGAGCGCCGCGCCGAGCCGATGGCGCTGCTCGAGCGGATCCGTGCCGAAGGGCCGCTCGCCGCCTCGGACTTCGAGAGCCACAAGGGCCAATCGGGCTGGTGGGAATGGAGCGACACCAAACGCGCGCTCGAATGGCTGTTCTGGGCGGGCCATATCACCACCGCCACGCGCCGCGGCAGTTTCGAACGGGTCTATGATCTCACCGAGCGCGTCATCCCGGCGGACGTGCTCGCTCAACCGACGCCATCGGATGCCGACGCGCATCGCGCGCTGATCGAGCGCGCCGCCACCGCGCTCGGCATCGCGACCGAGGGGGAATTGCGCGACTATTTCCGCCAGTCACCCGCCGAGGCGCGGCCCGCGATCGAAGCGCTCGCCGAGCAAGGCACGCTGATCCCGGTCGCCGTCCCGGGGTGGCGGCACGCGTGGCTGCATCGCGATGCGCGCCAGCCGCGCCGGATCGAGGCGCAGGCGCTGCTCGCACCGTTCGACCCGCTGATCTGGGAACGCGACCGTGCCGAACGGCTGTTCGGCTTTCGCTACCGGATCGAAATCTATGTGCCGCAGGAGAAGCGGCAATATGGCTATTACGTTTTGCCCTTCCTGCTCGGCGACCGGCTCGTCGCGCGGGTCGATCTCAAGGCCGACCGGCAGGCGCGGCGGCTGATCGTCCAGTCGGTACATCTGGAGCCCGGCGCGCCGGAGCATACGCAGGAGGCGCTTCGGGCGGAACTCGATCAGATGGAACGCTGGCTGGGTTTTGGGGGATGAAATTCCGCTTAGCGCGCTGAATCACATCCTGCTCACCACCACCACCCCGGCGAAGGCCGGGGTCCAGCATCGGGCCGGTCGTGACTGGACCCCGGCCTTCGCCGGGGCAGATCATCTTTCACGCGATGCGCTATGCATCACGCAACGACGTAAATCCCTCGGCAAATTGCGGCGCGTCATCGGTAATCCGCACCCACGGTGCTTTCGACGCGACGTGGATATGCGCCGCATAGCCGCGAAAACCCGGATCATCGTCGAGCAGCCCGGCGGGGACGAAATAGATTTTCCGATCGCTGTCGGTGTGCGGCACCGGGCTCCCGCACGTCCCGCAAAAGGTCGATAGCCAGCCATCGGATCCGGGGACGAGATAGCTGCGGATATCGCCCTCGCCGCTGAGCCAGCGAAAACTTTTCACCGCGGTATAGAAAACCGCATTGCCGTCGGTGCCGGAAACCTTGCGGCATTTCGAACAATGGCATTGCCCGACCGGCCCGAAATTGCCCTCGATCGCGAAGGCGACCTTGCCGCAAAGACATGAACCCCTGATCGATCCGGGCACGGGCATCCCCTCCTATTTCTTGAGCTCCGCCTCGAAGAATCGCACCGTCGCGGTGTCCGCCTTGAGCCAGTCCGAATAGCGCAGGAATCCGTGAATCTCGTCGGGCAGCACCAGTTCCTCATAACGCACGCCCGCGGCATCGAGCCGGCGCGCGAGATCGATCGTCTGGTTGAACCGGACATTGCGGTCGTCGTCGCCGTGGATCAGCAGCACCGGCGATTTCCACCGCGCGACATCGGCGACCGGCGAGCTTTCGAACGCCGATTTGAGCGCTGCCTCCCAATCACCCTTCTCGTAGCGCTCGGCCGGCTTGGCCTCCTCGACCAGCGTGCGCGACCAATCGTGGACGCCGTGAAGGTCGACCCCCGCCTTGAAGGTCGCGCTGTCGCGGGCGAGCGCCATCGCGGTGAGATAGCCGCCGTAAGACCCGCCCCAGATCCCGATCCGCTCGGGATCGACGCTGCTCAGCGACTTGAGATAGGTGCCCGCCGCCTGCACGTCGCGATATTCGGATGCGCCCCGGAAACTCGCCTGCGCGGGATGCTGGAACGCGCGGCCATAGCCGATGCCGAGCCGGTAATTGACCGACAGCACGGTAAAGCCGCGCGTCACCAGATATTGGTTCATCGCATAGCTGTGCGCGTAATAATCCATATAGGGGAAACCGAGCAGCATCTGCCGCATCGGCCCGCCGTGGACGAAGACCAGCGCGGGATGCCTGCCGCCGCCCGCCGGCTCGAACAACTGGCCGTGGATCAGCATCCCGTCCGTCGCCTTGAAGGTCACCTGTTTGGGGACGACCATCGGCGGGGCATAGCCGGTCGCGGCGTCGCCGATCAGCGTCTCACGTCCGTCCGCGCCGATCATCCGCACCTCGCCCGCACGGGTCGGCCCCGCCGCGACAAAAGCGATGCGATCGCTGCCCGCCGCGACCGGGGTCCATTCGAGCCCGGTGCCATGCGTCACCGTCTGCGGCGCGGCGCGGTCGACCGGTACGCGGAAGACGTGGCGGCGATCGTCGTCGCCGCTCGTCGCGCCATTATTGGCGTCGTAGAACAACATGGTGCGGTCACGCGACAAGCTCGTGTGCTCGACCATATATTTGCCGGGCGTGAGCAGCAGCGGCTCACCGCCGCTCGCCGACAACGAATAGAGATGCGCCCAATTGTCGAGTTCGGCGCGGAACACCAATCGGTCGCCCGCGCCCCACATCAGTGCCGCGCCGTCCGAGATCGCGCTGGGATAGGAACCCTCGGCGGTCCGCGGGCTGCGCCACACGACCTTGCCCTCGCCGCTGGTCGCATCGGCGACGAGGATCGACCAGGGCTCGGGCGCCTCGGTCAGCAAAGGTTGCGGCGCCCCGCCGTCGCCGGGCTGGCGGGTGAAGGCGACGCGCCGGCCGTCGGGCGACCACACCGCGCCGCCGTCGAACCCGGTGCCAGGGGCGAGCCATATCACCGGCTTGTCCGCGCCCGACCAGATGCCAACGAAGGCATGATCGCCGCGCCCCGAAACGAACGCGAGCCGCGTCCCGTCGGGCGACCAGGCGAGCCCCGATGCCTTGCCGCGATCGGCGATCAGCAGCGCGGGCTTGTCCTTCCCCGCGGCATCGACGCTCCACACCTTGCCGTTCTTGATGAAGGCGACGCGCCCCGTGGCGGAGATCGCCGGCGCATCGCCTTCGGCGATCTTCACCGGCGCCCCGCCGGCGGTCGCGGCGGACCAGATTTCGAGCGTCGCCGCATCGGTGCGGCTCGCCGGATTGGGCTCGCCCTCGATCGGCCAATTGGCGTCGTGATCGCCGCCGCGCACCCAGATCGCGCGCGTGCCGTCGGGCGACAGCACCAGCCCGGTCAGTTCCTGCCCGTCATCGGCGGTCGCATCGGTCAGCCGGCGGGCGCGATAATCGGGGCCGGCCGCGCTCCACACGTTGCGCGCGCCCTTCACCACATTGATCCAGGCGATGCGATCGGCGCGCTCGGCCGCGACGAGCCCGGTCTGGAACGGATAAGCGAGCGCCGCCTCCAGCCCCGGCGGCGGCGCTTGCGCTGCTGCAATTCCCGCCGGCGCGATCGCCAGCAACACGCCCAGCACGATCGGCCGCATGCACATCTCCCCTTTTGGGAGAAGAGCTTAGCGGCTGACCCGTGGTTGGCAATGCACGGGGCGCAAGATGCGAAAAAGGCGGGCGACAATCGCCCGCCTTCCCCGATTACGCCGCGTCGACGAGGACGATCTCGCTATCCTCGATCGCGGTGACGCGGATCACCTCCACGTCGCTGATCGCCGCGCCGTCGCGCGCATTGACCTGCACGTCGTCGATCCGGATCGCGCCGGTCGCCGGGACGAGATAGGCCTTGCGGTCCTTGCCCAGCGGGTAATCGGCGCTCTCCCCGGCCTTGAGCGTCGCGCCGACGACCCGCGCATCGGTGCGGATCGGCAGCGCATCGCCGTCGCCGTCATAACCCGAGGCAAGCGTGACGAACTGCCCGGCGCGCTCGCCCTTGGGGAAGGGTTTGGCGCCCCAGCGCGGCGGCTCGCCGTCACGGGTCGGAATGATCCAGATCTGGAAGATCCTGGTCGTCACATCCTCGAGATTATATTCCGAATGGCGGATCCCGGTGCCCGCGCTCATCACCTGGACGTCGCCGGCCTCGGTGCGGCCCTTATTGCCCAGGCTGTCCTCATGCGTGATCGCGCCTTCGCGGACATAAGTGATGATTTCCATGTCGCGGTGCGGGTGCGGCGGAAAGCCGGTCTTGGGCGCGATCGTATCGTCGTTCCACACGCGCAAATTGCCCCAGTGCATCCGCGCCGGATCGTGATAACCGGCGAACGAGAAATGATGCTTGGCATCGAGCCAGCCGTGATTGGCACCACCGAGGCCGTCGAAAGGGCGAAGTTCGATCATCGTGCATCTCCTGTCGGGCGGCGCCGGCCGCCCTTGTTGAGAGCGATTTAGAGGTTGCGCACTTTTCTTTTCAGAGGGATAAAATCGACCCGACTATTCCAGGAACTTGAAAAGTGGCCAACCCCGGCACCCCGACCTTCGACCAGCTCCGCATCTTTCTGGCGATCGTCGATACGGGCAGCTTCGCCGCCGCCGGGCGCAAGCTCAACCGCGCGGTCTCGGTGATCAGCTACGGAATCGGCAATCTCGAAGCGCAGCTCGGGCTGACCCTGTTCGAGCGCGAGGGAACGCGCAAGCCCCGGCTGACGCTCGCCGGCCGCGCCGTCCTCGCCGAGGCGCGCAGCGTCGCGCTCGGGATCGACGGGCTGCGCGCCAAGGTGAAGGGGCTGCTCGAAGGGCTGGAGGCGGAGGTCGATCTGGCGGTCGACGTGATGCTCCCGGCCGAGCGGCTCGCCAAGACATTGCGCGCCTTCGCGGCCGAGTTTCCCACCGTCCAGCTTCGGCTACACGTCGAGGCGCTGGGCGCGGTCACCGCGATGGTGCTCGACGGCACCGCCTCGATCGGGCTTTCCGGGCCGCTGTTCGTCGGGGTCGAGGAGATCGAGAGCGTCTCGGCCGGTGCGGTGCCGCTGGTCCCCGTCGCCGCGCCCGATCATCCGCTCGGCCGGATGGCGCGGATCGCGCCGGGCGCGGGGCGCGATCATATCCAGCTCGTGCTGACCGATCGTTCGCATTTCACCGAGGGGCGCGACTTTTCGGTGGTCAGCCCCAAGACCTGGCGGCTCGCCGATCTCGGCGCCAAGCACGCCCTGCTGCGCGAGGGGATCGGCTGGGGCAATATGCCGCTGCCGATGGTCGAGCCCGATCTCGTCGCAGGCACATTGGTGCGGCTCGACATGCCCGATCATCCCGGCGGCATCTACCGCTTCGCCGGGATCTGGCGGCGCGACGTGCCGCCCGGCCCGGCCGGCGCGTGGCTGATCGACCATTTCGCGCGCGCGGGGCTGGAAGATTATCTCCACGCCGGGCTGCCCGACATCTGACGGCGACGCTGCGGCTCGCAGCGCACCGGTAGTCCTCTTAAACGGAACCAGAATGTTGGCGTGGGCGTTCGTGCGGGCTGAGGAGAGATGGGATGTCAGAGGACAAGACAACCATAGTCAAAACCGGCGGCGGCGGTAGTACGGTGGTCGCTTTCATCCTGGGGATCATCGTGGTGCTGGTCGCACTCTATGTGGTCTTCGGCACCGATCTGCTGCGCAACGCCCCGCAAAAGGTCGACGCCAACGTAAAGATCGAGACGCCCGGCAATAGTTGAAGCCCGCGCTAGTCGGGAACGACCGCGGTCACCTCGATCTCGATCTTTGCGGCGGCTTCCATCAGCGCGACGACCTGCACCACCGCCATCGCCGGATAATTGCGCCCCATGATCGCGCGATAGATTTCGCCGATGCGCCGCGCATTATCGAGATAGTCGCCGCGATCGGTGATGTACCAGGTCATCCGCACGACATGCTCCGGCCCGGCATCGGCCTCCGCGAGCAAGGCCACCAGATTGCGCAGGATCTGTTCGAACTGCCCGGCGAGATCGGTGCGTTCGAACTTTTCCTCCTCGTTCCAGCCGACCAGCCCCGAAACGAAAATCTGCCGCCCGCGCGCCTCGATCGCGTTGGAATAGCCCTTGGGACGCGGCCAGCCGGCCGGTTGCAGGATTCTCATCGTCTCGCCCCGTCTGGAATGCCGCGATCGTCGCGCTCGTTGATGAAGCTCTCGCCTGCCATCTCAATCCCCTTCGAACACCGGCTTCTGCTTCGCCACGAAGGCGTGATAGGCGCGCGAGAAATCCTGCGTCTGCATGCAGATCGCCTGCGCCTGTGCCTCGGCCTCGATCGCGGTCTCGACCGGCATCGCCCATTCCATTTCGAGCTGGTTCTTGGTCATGCCGTGCGCGAAGGTCGGGCCGTGCGCGAGCATCGTGGCATAGCCTGCCGCCTCGCCCGCCAGCGCCTCCGCCGCGACCACGCGGTTGAAGAAGCCCCAGCGCTCGCCCTCCTCGGCCGAGAAGGAGCGCCCGCTGAACAGCAGGTCCGCCGCACGCCCTTGCCCGATGATCCGCGGCAGGATCGCGCACGCGCCCATATCCGCCCCGGCGAGCCCGACGCGGGTGAACAGGAAAGCGGTCTTGGCCGCCGGCGTCGCAAAGCGGATATCGGACGCCATCGCCATGATCGCCCCCGCCCCGGCGCATATCCCGTCGACCGCGGCGATAATCGGCTGCGGGCATTTGCGCATCGCCTTGACCAGATCGCCGGTCATCCGGGTGAAGGCGAGCAATTCGGGCATCGTCATCTCGGTCAGCGGCCCGATGATCTCGTGCACGTCGCCGCCCGAACAGAAATTCCCGCCCGCGCCGGTGATCACCACCGCCTTCACCGCCGGCGCATAGACCAACGCGCGAAACAGATCGCGCAACTCGGCATAGGAATCGAACGTCAGCGGGTTCTTGCGCTCGGGGCGGTTGAGCGTGATCGTCGCGACGCGATCCTTGAACTCATAGGCGAAATGGCTCGGCCGGTAGCCCGCCGCGTCGAATTCCATCCTTAGTCTCCTCACATGATCTCGCCGCCGGCGACGACGATCGCCTGCCCGGTGATCGAGCGCGCCGCGGGGGAAACCAGCCACGAAATCGTCGCGGCAACCTCCTCCGGCTCGACCAACCGCCCCTGCGGGTTGCTCGCGGTGAAGGCGGCGAGCGCCTGTTCCTCGCTGCGCCCGGTCTTGGCGACGATATTGGCGACCGCATCGCGGATCAGATCGGTGTCGGTATAGCCGGGGCACAAAGCGTTGACGGTGATCGCGGTCCTGGCGAGCTCGAGCGCCAGCGACCGCGTCATCCCGAGGAGCGCATGTTTGGTCGCGGTATAAGCGCTGACATAGGCATAGCCCTTGAGCGCGGCAGTGCTCGCGACGTTGACGATCCGCCCCGTCTCCAGCTTGCGCATCGCGGGGAGCACCGCGCGGCTGGTATGGACCGCGCCCATCACGTTGACGCGCCACAATTCGTCCCACAATGCATCGGCCGACGCCTCGAACGGCGCGGTGCGCGCGGCCCCCGCGGCGTTGACGAGGATGCCGGCCGCGCCGTGGCGCGCCGCCGCCGCGTCGAACGCCGCCGCGACCGACGCCGCGTCCGCCACGTCGCAGACGACCGCGTTCGCCCCGGGCAAGTCGACCAGCGCCGCATGAAGCCGCGCCTCGCTGCGCCCCATGATCGTCACGCGATGCCGCGCGGCGACGAGCGCCTTGGCGATCGCCAGCCCGATCCCGCTGCCGCCGCCGGTGACGATCGCGTGGCTCATTGCGCCGCCGCCACCTGCGCCGCGCGCAGCTTGTTGAGCTTGAGCTGCGCATAGCCGCTCAGATATTGCACCGGCACATTTTCCTCGCCGAGCCCCTGCGCCGCCGCCGCCTCGATCGTCCAATTGGGGTTCATCTGATGCGGCCGCCCGATCGCGCACAGATCGGCGCGACCCGCGGCGACGATCGAATTGACGTGATCGACCTCGTAGATATTGCCGACCGCCATCGTCGCCACTCCCAGTTCGTTGCGAATCTGATCGGAGAATGGCGTCTGGAACATGCGGCCGTAAACCGGCTTCTGATCCCTGGTCACCTGCCCTGCCGAAACGTCGATCAGATCGGCGCCCGCGGCGGTGAAGGCGCGCGCGATCTCGACCGCATCCTCGGGGGTCACCCCGGCGTCGCCCATCCAGTCGGTCGCCGAAATCCTCACCGACATCGGCTTGTCCACCGGCCAGACGGCGCGCATCGCGCGAAAAACCTCCAGCGGATAGCGCAGCCGGTTGTCGAGGCTGCCGCCATAATCGTCGCTGCGTCGGTTCTGGATCGGGCTGATGAACCCCGAGAGCAGATAGCCGTGCCCGCAATGCAGCTCGACCATGTCGAACCCCGCCGCGTCGGCGTAGCGCGTCGATTGGACGAACTGATCGCGGATCTCGTCCATCTGCGCACGGGTTAGCGCCGAGGGCACCTGATTTTCCGCGCTCCACGCGACATCGGACGGCGCGACCAACGGCCAATTGCCCTCGACCAGCGGCTCGTCCATCCCCTCCCACGCGACGCGGGTCGAGCCCTTCGATCCGCTATGCCCGAGCTGCATGCAGATCCGCGTATCGCACGTGCGGTGGACGAAATCGGTGATGCGCCGCCACGCCGCGGCCTGCTCGGCATTCCACAGACCGGTGCAGCCGGGGGTGATCCGCGCCTCGGGCGAGACGCAGGTCATCTCGGTCACGATCAGCCCCGCCCCGCCCAGCGCGCGTGCGCCATAATGGACGAGGTGGAAATCGTCGGGCACGCCTTCGACCGCCGAATACATCGCCATCGGCGACATCACGACGCGGTTGCGCAAGGTCATCCCGCGCAATCGGAACGGCAGGAACATCGGCGGCACCGGCGCCTCGACCGGCGCGCCGAACGCGGTTTCGGCGAGGCTGCGTTCGAGCGCGGCGAGCCACGCCGGATCGCGTAGCCGCAGATTTTCGTGGCTCACCCGCTGGCTGCGCGTCAGCAAGGTATAGGTGAATTGCATCGCGTCCATTTTGAGATAGCGATCGAGATGCTCGAACCATTCGGTCGAGTTGCGCGCGGCATTCTGCAGCTTGACGACTTCAAGCTGGCGCTCGGCCTGATATTCCTCCAGCCCCTGTTGCAACGCTTCGCCGCTGCCGAACCCGGGCCGGTTCATCACCTCGGCGAGCTTGATCGCATCCTCCAGCGCGAGCTTGGTCCCCGAGCCGATCGAGAAATGCGCGGTATGCGCGGCATCGCCGAGCAGGACGATGTTCCTGTAGCTCCACTGACGGCAGATGATGCGCGGGAAGTTGATCCAGGCCGAGCCGCGGATATGGCTGGCGTTGGTCATCAGTTCGTGCCCGCCGAGGTGATCGGCGAAGATCTCCTCGCACAACCGGCAGCTTTCTTCCTGCGACATCCGCCCGAAGCCGGCGCGCTCATAGGTTTCGGGATCGCATTCGACGATGAACGTCGCGGTGTCCGCGTCGAACTGATAGGCGTGCGCCCAGATCCAGCCGAAGCGCGTGTGCTTGAAGATGAAGTTGAACGCGTCGAACTTCTGGCGGGTGCCGAGCCAGACGAACTTGTTGCGCTTGACGTCCAGATCGACCGCGAATTCGGCCTCGTAGCGTCGGCGCAACTTGCTGTTCAATCCGTCGGCGGCGATCACCAGATCGTAATCGGCGAGGAAATCGCTGTCGGGCTCGACCTCCACCTCGAATTCGAGCTTCACCCCCAGTGTGCGCGCGCGATCCTGCAGGATGTTGAGCAGCCTTTTGCGCCCGATGCCGATGAAGCCGTGGCCGCTGGAGCGATTGGTGACGGTGCGCCCGCCGTCCTCGATATGGACCTCGATATCGTCCCAATGCGCCAGCTCGTCGATCATCGACTGCGCGCTGATAGGATCGTTGGCCTGGAGATGCTCCATCGTCTGATCGGAGAACACCACCCCCCAGCCAAAGGTGTCGCCGGCGCGGTTGCGCTCGAACACGGTGATGTCGTGCGACGGATCTCGCAGCATCATCGAGATCGCGAAATACAGCCCCGCCGGGCCGCCGCCTACGCACGCCACCTTCATCTGCGCATCCTCACCGGGGAATGGACGGCAGTGTATCGGGCGGGGAATTTATTTCAAGCTTAAAATATATTCGCGGACATTGGGAGGTCGGGAGCATAAATTGGGGGTGGTTTCGAAGCTCACTCCCCCTCTTCCCCCAAGAGCGATCGGCGCAACTCGCCAAGCAAAGACAGCAATTGTTCCTGCCGGTCGGGCGGGAATTCGGCGAGCGCGGCGCGGACCCATTGGTGATGCGCACGCGCCAGCTCGGCGAAATGCGCCTTGCCCGCCGGGGTCAGCGCGGCGATCGCCGAGCGGCCGTCCCCGGGATCGGGGCGCGCGACGACGCTGCCCTGTTCCTGCAACTGCCGGACGATCGAGGTGACATTGCCGTTCGACACCAGCAAGGCGCGCGACAATGCCCCCATATTGAGCCCATCGGGCGCGCGATCGAGCGCCGCCATCACGTCGAACCGCGGCAGCGTCGTATCGAATTGCTCCTGAAAGTTGCGGCGGAGCTGCTTTTCGATGATCCGCGCGCAGCCGAGCAGGCGGACCCACAGGCGCAAATCGAGCGACCCGGCGCTGCCCGACCCGGAGACATTCTCAACAGCCACTATCGATGCCCCCGCCTCATCCCGTCCGCATCGCGCGACGGCGCCGGATCGGGCGGCATCTCTACAACAACCGCTTTCGCCAGCAACCCCGCGGCGCATTACAACCCACCTGACACCAATGTTAATATCGTTACAACCATTCTGCCTTAAAGCCGGCCGGGACACTCTGATGAAAGGAGGTCGGTGATGCGATTTGAATCGCTGGGGGTAGGTTTCACCGCCATCGCCATGTTGCTGCCCAATGTGGCGGCGGCATCTACCGCAACCACGACGATGGGCGTCTCCGCCAATGTGCAGAGCGCCTGCGTGGTGACGAGCAACAATCTGTCGTTCGGCAATTACAACCCGACCGCGGCCAGTCCGACCGACGCGACCAGCACGTTCAACGTGACATGCACCACCGGCACCAGCTTCACGGTGGGGTTGAACGCGGGCACGACATCGGGCGCCACCGTCACCACGCGGCAGATGGCGAACGGGGCCAGTTCGCTCGGCTATGCGCTCTACAGCGATGCGGCGCATACGACCAATTGGGGCAATACCCCGGGGACCGATACGCCCGCGGCGACGATCGCCGGCACCTCGGCTTCCACCTTCACCATCTACGGCCGCATCCACGCGCAGCAGAATGTCGCGGCAGGGGCCTATACCGACACGATCACGATCACCATCAACTATTGACGGCGGGGTCATGGAAAAGAAAAGCCGGGCGCGGATCCCATGCCGCGCCGGAGCGCTGCTGCTGTGCGTCTGTCTCGCGGCGCCGACGGGGCGAGCGAGCGCCGGAACCTTGCGCATCCTGCCGGTGCGGATCGAGGTCGCGCAGGACAAGAGGTTCTGCGCGCTGACGATCGCCAACGACGATGCCAGGCCGACGACGATCCAGATCCGCGGCTTCGCGTGGCGGCGCGACACGGCGGGGAACGATCTGCTCGATCCGGCCGAGGGGCCGAGCCTCAACCCCTCGATCGTGGCGATTCCCGCGGGCGAGACGCGGCTGATCCGTTGCAGCCTGCCCGGCCCGCCGGGCGCGACCGAGCAAAGCTGGCGGCTGATCGTCGACGAACTGCCCGATGCCAACCCGTTGCCGGGGGTGATCCAGGCGCGGTTGCGGATCAGCATTCCGGTGTTCCGCGCGCCGGCCCGCGCCGCGCCCGCGCTCGATTGGGCGACGCACGCGACGCAGGACGGCGCGACCCATCTGGTGATCGGCAACCACGGCGACCGCCATACCCAGGTCACCGCGATCGTCGTGCAGCCGCGCACCCCGGGCGCCGCGCCGCGCCGCATCACGCGCGCTTTCTACCTCCTCGCCAAAGGCAGCATCGATCTCGCGCTGCCCGATATGTCCCCCGAGGGGATCGCGGCGGTGGAACTGGAAACGACCGACGGCCGGCTTCGCGCCTCTCCCCCCGATCCGGGCGGCGGCGGCTGAACCACGGCGGCGACGGTGATCCCCACAATCACCTGCCCCTGCCGCGGCGCGCACCGGATGCCGAGGGGCGCGCTGCTCGCGCTGATGGTGCTTTCGTCCGCCGCGGCCATCGCCGCCGACGGACCGCCCGGCACCGCTGCCGTCCCTCCCCCACCCGCGATCGACACGCGCCTGCCCATCCCGGTCGGGGTCGCGCTCAACGGCCGTTCGCTCGACGATCCCTGTCTGGTCGCGCGGCGCGACGGGCATCTGTTCGTACCGACCGAGGCGGCACGGCAATGGGGGCTCGATCTGCCCCCACTCGCCGGGGATTTCACGCTGGACGGGCAGGCGTTTACCGCGCTCGACGGCCGCGCCGGGATCGCCGCGCGGCTCGACGCGAACGGGACGACGCTGCTGGTCGACGCCGACCACCGGTTGTTCCCCACGGCCCATTTCGGCCCCGCGCGGACGCCGCTGGCGCGGACGCGGATCGTGCCGGCCGCCTTCCTTGGCTACGATCTGTCGCTGATCGGCGCCGACGGACATGCCGCGGTCTCCGCCTATCTCGACGGCGGGATATCCGGCGCCTGGGGGGTGCTCGGCTCGACCGCCGCGGTGCAGAGCCACGGCGGCGCCGTCCGGCTCGACACCAGCTTCCGGCGCGATTTTCCCGACCAGCGGCTGCGCCTCGCGATCGGCGATACGCTGACCAACGCCGGCGACTGGAACTTGCCGGTGCGGTTCGCCGGAATCCGGCTCGGCACCGATTTCTCGTTGACCCCCAATGAGATCACCTACCCGCTGCCGGTGCTTCGCGGGTCGGCCGCGCTGCCATCAGTGGTCGATCTGGTCGCGGCGAACAGCGGGCGGCGGTTCGATGTCCAGCCGGGCGATTTCACGGTCGATTACCAGCCGACCTTCAACGGCGCCGGCAGCGTGTCGATGACGATCCGCGACGCCGCCGGCACCCTGCGCACCGTGACGCAGAATTTCTACACCTCGCCGCGCCTGCTGCGTCCCGGGCTCGACGATTTCTCGCTCGAAGCCGGCTTCCTGCGCAAGGATTATGGGTGGCGCAGCTTCTCCTACGGCGCGCCCTTCGCCGCCGCCTCGTGGCGGCACGGCCTGTCGAACATGCTCACCGTGTTCGGCCGGATCGAAGGCGATGCGCGATCGCAGGCCGCCGGCGTCGGCACCGGGCTGGTCATCGCGCCGATCGGCGAATTCAGCGTCTCCGCCGCCGCCTCGCACAGCGCATGGGGCGACGGCATCTTGTGGCGCGCGCAATTCCAGCAGATCACCGCCATCTATACCATTTCCGCCAGCTATCAGGAGGAAAGCGCCGCCTTCGTCCAGGTCGGCGGCCCCGCCCCGGACGGCGCGTCGCGCAGCGAGCTGGTCGTCGCCGGCAGCGTCTCGCTCGGCCGTCTCGGCAGCATCAGCGCAAGCCACGCCGAAGACAGGCATGGCGAGAATCTGCATTATTCAATCAGCGCATTGTCCTTCTCGAGCAATGTCGGACCCGCCTATATGTCGGTGAGCGCGCGGCAGACCGATACGGCGGGCAGCCGCGATCGCGGCGTGTTCGCGGCGCTGACCGTGCCGCTCGGCCGGCGCACCAGCAGCAGCCTGTTCGTCGACGGCGGTCGCACCACCGCAACGCTCACCCATGTTCCGCCGCCCGATCAGGGGATCGGCTATCGCCTGCTCTTCGCGCGCGGTGCCGGCGATCCGTCGCTGGCGGAAGGGGCGATCTCGTGGCGCAACCGCGCCGGGGATTTCGAACTGGCGGCGGCGCAACAGGACGGGTCGACCGGGGTGCGGCTTCACGCGCAAGGCGCGTTGCTGATGATCGGCGGCACGCTCGCGCCCGCGCAACGGCTCGATTCGGCCTTTGCCGCGGTCGAGGTGGAGAGCAATGCCAAGGCGCAGGTCTATTTCGAGAACCAGCCGGTCGCGGGGCGCGCCGGCGGCGGCGCACGGACGATCGTCACCGGGCTTCAACCTTATGCCGCCAATCGCATCGCGGTCGATCTCGACGATCTGCCGCTCGACACCGAAGTCACTTATGCCGAGCAGACCGTGGTGCCGGGATATCGGCAGGCGGTGGCGGTGCGGTTCGGCGGGGCGCCAGTCCATCCCGCGACCTTGACGCTGGTCGACGCGCAGGGCGCGATCCTGCCCGCCGGGCTCGCGGTATCGGCGGGCGGGGTGGCGGGGGTGACAGGCTATGACGGGCAAATCTATCTGCCCGATGCCCGGCCGGGGGCGACAATCACGGTGCGCGGCGCCGCGCTGACCTGCCGCGCGACCGTCCCCGCCGCCCCGCAAGACAAGAAACCGGTGCGCTGCATCGCGGCGACCAACGGAGAAAATCAATGAGCACCAGCATCCGCATCGCAGCGCTCCTCGCCGGGCTCGCCTTTCCGCTGCCTGCGGCGGCGCTGTGCGCCCTGTGCACCTGCACCGTCAGCACCACCAATATCGCCTTCGGCGCCTATGACCCCACCGCCCCGACCGCGGACGATGTGAACGGCAATATCTCGATCAGTTGCACCGGGTTGCTCGCGTTGTCGGGAACGATCGACGTCACGCTCAGCCCCGGCGTTTCGGGCACCGCGCTCGCCCGTCAGCTTCGCAAGGGCTCGAACCAGCTCAACTACAATCTCTATACCGACGTTGCGCGCACGATCGTATGGGGCGACGGCACCGGCGGCACCAGCAAGGTGACCAGCACCGTGCCCCTGGGCGTGCTCAGCTTCACCAACTCGGTGCCGGTCTATGGCCGCATTCCCGCGCGGCAATGGGTGGCGGCCGGCGCCTATACCGACAGCGTGGTGATCACGATCACTTATTAGCCTTCGCCCGCGGTTGCGGCAGGCGCAGGCGGCACGGTGGCGGGCGGGTGGCCGGGAGATCGCGCCGGGGCCTCGGCGACGGCATGCTCCTGCTCCTCGCGCACCATTTCCCAGGTGGCGAGGAACAGCGAAGCGATGACCGGCCCGATGATCAACCCGTTGAACCCGAACGCCGAAAGCCCGCCCAGCGTGACGAGCAACACCAGCGCATCGGGCATCTGGGTCTCGCGCCCGACGAGGATCGGGCGCAGGATATTGTCGATCGTGCCGATCACGAACGCCCCCATCAGCGCCATCACGATCCCCTGCCAGACATGGCCGATCGCGAGCAGATAGAGCGACGCGGGCACCCACACCAGACCGGTGCCCACCGCGGGGAGCAGCGCCGAAAAGGTCATCACCACCGCCCAGAGCAGCGCATTGGGCACCCCGAGCACCCACATCACCACGCCGCCCGCGCTGCCCTGTGCCACCGCGACGACCACCGTGCCCTTCACCGTCGCCCGCACCACCGAGACGAAATTGGTCGCCAGCACTGCGCGGCGGTGCGGCGCGAGCGGGACGACCGCGCCCGCGCGCGCGACGATCGTCTTGCCGTGCCGCAGCAGCACATAGATCAGATAGAGCGCAACCAGCAGCGCAACGAGATAGCTGAACAGATCCGCGCCGATCGACAGCGCGCGCTTCGCCACCGCCTGCGCGAGCAACTGGATATTGGCGGCCACGCGGTCGCTCAACGTCGAAAGATTGTCCCAGCCCGATTGATGCAGCCAGCTTTGCGCCCAATCCGGCAGCGAATGAACCGTCTGGTTGAACAGCGCGGGGAAGTCGACCGACTTGGATTGCAGCCGCGATACCAGCCCCGCCGCCTCGCCGAGGATCATCTCGACCAGCATGACGACCGGAAGCATCACCCCGCCGACGATGATCAGCAGCGTGATCGCGGTGGCCAGCCCCGCCCGTTCGGGCATGCTCTGCTGGATACGCTCCTTGAGCGGGCTGAACACCACCGCAAGCACCATCGCCCACAGGATCGCGCCCGAAAAGGCCCAGACCGACCAGATCATCGCCGCGGTGACCGCAATCAGCAGCAAGGTGAAACCGGCCGTCTCGCGCGGCGTCGCTTTATAGGGGGATGGTTCCATCCGCATCATCGTAGCTTCATGACGCCGCGGGGCAAGCCGCGCGCCATTAGACCCCGCGCGGCGGCGTCAGGTGCCGTCGCGCCAGCGCCATCCGCCGGCGGTCTTTTTCTTGCATATGCCGATCAGCACGACGGTCGCGACCAGGATCGCGACCAGGCGCGCCACCACCGACGACAGAAGCCCCAGCGCAAGCGCGATGGCGATAAAATAGAGCGCGAGAACCGCCCACCCCTGCCAGGCGATCGGCAAACCCGCGCCATAGCCAAACCGCTTCGGCGCGAACCACGCTTTGTCTTGTTCTGGGGTCATCGTCCGGCCTCCCGCCGTCTGCGCGACAGAAGATGCCGATAATTGCTGCGCGCATCAACCGACGATGCCGCAATCGAGCGATCCGACCGTTGACCGGCGACCGACAGTTGAGGAAGGTCCGCCACAGGAGAGCGGCGGTCCGCGCCGCGGAATGAAGCATAATAAACAAGGACATCATGGAAATGGCCGTGCGCCCCACCGCCCATGTCGATCGTTTCGTGCGCGATCGCCTGCCGCCCGACGACCAGCTCCCCGATTTCCGCTTCGACCTCCCTGCATTGCGTTATCCCGACCGGTTCAATGCCGCGGTCGAGCTGATCGATCGCGGCGATCCAACGCACATCGCGGTGGTCAACGCAGCGGGCCGCTGGACCTATGGCGAGATGCGCGCGCTGTCCGATCGTATCGCGCATATCCTCGTCGAGCGTGAGGGGCTGGTGCCGGGCAACCGCGTGCTGCTGCGCGGGCCCAATAGCGCGATGATGATCGCAAGCTGGCTCGCGGTGCTCAAGGCGGGCGGGGTGGTGGTGACGACGATGCCGATCCTGCGCGCGGCGGAGATCGGCACGATCATCGCGCAGGGCGCGGTGAGCCACGCGATCGTCGACAGCCGCACCCGCGACGATTTCGCCGCTGCGGCCGCTGCGTCGCCGACATTGCGCTCAACGCTCTGCTACAACGGCGACGCGGGCGACGGTGAGCTCGAACGCCTGCTCGGCGCGATCGACGCCGATTTCACCCTTGTCACGACCCACCGCGACGATCCGGCGCTGATCGCCTTCACCTCGGGCACCACCGGCGTCCCCAAGGGCTGCGTCCAGTTCCACCGCGATATCCTCGCCTGCGCCGACAGTTTCGCGGCGACGATCCTCGAACCCCGTCCCGACGATATCTGGATCTGCTCGGCGCCGCTCGCCTTCACCTTCGGGCTGGGGATGCAGGTGATCTTCCCGTTCCGCTTCGGCGGCACCGCGGCGACGGTGGAGGTGCCCGGCCCCAAAGCCTTGCTGGAGGCGGCGCGATCGCTCGGCGTGACGATCATGGCGACCGCCCCCACCGCTTATAAGGCGATGCTCGCGATGCTCGGCGATGCCGGCGCGCCGCCCACGCTGCGCCGCTGCGTCGCGGCGGGCGAGAATCTGCCCGAGCCGATCTGGCACGACTGGCATCGCGCAACCGGGATCAAATTGATCAACGGCATCGGCGCGACCGAGATGATGCACATCTTCATCAGCGCCGCGGGCGACGATATCCGCCCCGGCACGACCGGAAAGGCGGTGCCGGGCTATGAAGCGACGCTGCTCGACGACGCCGGCGCGCCGATCGCGACCGGCATCGGCCGGCTCGCGGTGAAGGGGCCGACCGGCTGCCGCTATCTCGCCGACCCGCGCCAGACGCGCTACGTCGTCGACGGCTGGAACGTGACCGGGGATATCTATCGCCGCGATGCCGACGGCTATTTCAGCTATGTCGCGCGCACCGACGATATGATCATCTCGAGCGGCTACAATATCGCCGCGCCGGAGGTCGAGGCGGCGCTGCTCTCGCATACGGCGGTCGCAGAATGCGCGGTGGTCGGGATCGCCTCGGCCGAGCGCGGGCAGCAGGTCGCCGCTGCGATCGTCGTCGGCGCCGGCGTCAGCGCCGACGCGAATCTCGCCGCGCAATTGCAGAACCACGTCAAGGCGGCGATCGCGCCGTACAAATATCCGCGCACGATCCTCTTCGTCGCCGATCTGCCGCGCACCCCGACCGGCAAGATCAAGCGCGACGCGGTGCTGGGGCTGTTCGGGGGCTAGTGGGGAGAGCGTAGCGAATGAGGCCCGAAAGCCCTCATCGTCATGCCGGGCTCGACCCGGCATCCAGAGCAACAGGCGACGGTCCTTTGTGACTCTGGATGCCGGGTCGAGCCCGGCATGACGGTGGAACCTTCAGAAAATCTATCCACCAGCAACCCCGTCACCCCGGCCCCTTCGCCGCCTCTCTTGTGTCCCCGCGAAGGCGGGGACCCAGTCTGGGCTCCCGCCTTCGCGGGAGCACAGGGGCGGCTCGACGTGATCCCAATTAAACGCACGATGCTCTGGCCGATGCGCCCGCAGCACAATGGACCCCGACTCAAGGCCGGGGTGACGGGGTTTGTGGCGCGTCGGGAGCGCGGTTTCGGTATCAAAATGTGTCCAGTGCGAAATCTCCCGCCGGGGGAGATTGGAAGCGGTGCCTTATTCTACTATATCAGTGCACCAAGGAGATATTCCGTGACCAAGAAGTCGACCCGCGCGCTGGCCTTGACGATGCTGATGCTGAGCCTGTCCAGCGTGGCCATCACCCCGGCCGACGCGCGCCGCGGCGGCAGTTTCGGCAGCCGCGGCTCGCGCACCTATACCGCGCCGCGCCAGACCGAGAATTCGCCGCGCTATGTCGCGCCGGTCGATCGCTCGATGACCCCGCGCACCGCGACGCAGCAGGCGCCCGGCTACAATCCCGGCTTCGGCCAGAACCAGGCGGCGCGGCCGGGCAGCCGGTTCGGCGGCTTTGCGGGCGGGCTGCTCGGCGGGCTCGTCGCCGGCGGGCTGATCGGTCATTTCCTCGGCGGCGGCTGGGGCGCCGCCGGCGGCGGGATGCTCGCCGCGCTGCTCCAGATCGCCTTGATCGGCGGCGTGCTGTGGCTGGTGATCGGCTTCATCCGTCGCCGCCGGCAACAGCCGCAGGCCATGCCCAATGCGCGCGAGGCCTTTGCCGGTTACACGCCGCAAGCCCCCTCGCCCGGCGCCGGTCCGTGGGGCGGCGCCGTGCCGCCGTCGCAGCCGCAGCCGGTCGCCGATCAGGGCATCGACATTCCGGTCACTCCCGCCGACCAGCGCGATTTCGAACGGCTGCTGATCGACGTGCAGGATGCGTTCGGCCGCGAGGATTATGCGCGGCTGCGCCAGCTCACCACGCCGGAGATCATGTCCTATCTCTCCGAGGAACTGAGCCAGAATGCCACCCACGGGCTGCGCAACGACGTCACCGGCACGCGACTGCTCGATGCCGAGGTTTCGGAGGCGTGGCGCGAGGCGGACAGCGATTATGCGACGATCGCGATGCGCTACGAAAGCCGCGACGTGATGCGCGACCGGGCCACCGGCGCGATCGCCGAAGGCTCGCAGGACCGCGTCACCGAGACGCTCGAATATTGGACCTTCGTGCGCGGCGCGGACGGGGTCTGGAAATTGTCGGCGATCCAGGAGGCGTAACCGCCCCGGCGATCGCCGCCGCGCGCGTCGGTTCGGCGCGCCGATAGCAATGCGTTAACCTTCTCCGTTGAACAATGGGTCATGGAACCGACCCGGACGAGCAGCGGGCAACGTCTTGCCATCGGCAAATTCTGGATGCGTTGCGCGGGCGACTTGCCCGATCCGGTGTATCGCGATCTCGTATCGACGCTCTTTTCGATGCGCGCGGTGATCGTCGGTTTCGGCGCGCTTTACGTCATCGTCGGCGCGCTGATCTATTCCAAGTGGCACGATGTGGGGATCGCCGCGCTGACGGTGAGCGCGATCGCGGTCACCGTCGCGCGCGTCATGCTGATTTCCGCTTATGATCGCGCCGGCGGCTCGGCCCAGCCCGTCGCCGGCCTCCGGCGCTGGGAACGTCGTTACGAGATTCTGACCTATCTCTTCGCGCTGCTGTTGTCCGGGATCAACATCCGCGTGCTGATGGAGCATGAGCCGCTGGTCCATATCAGCACGATCAGCCTGGTCTTCACCTTCGGCGCCGGCATCGTCTCGCGGAACGCCGGCCGGCCGCGGCTCTGCGTGATCGCCCTGGCCCTCTCGGTGGTGCCCACCGCCCTGACGATGTTCATCCATGCCGCGAGCGATTATGCCGAGCCGCTCCACGCGGAATTCTTCATTTTCGAGGCGCTGCTGCTGCTCGCGGTCGCCGGAATGAGCCTCGGCTCGATCGGCCACCTCTACACCGTGACGGTCGACCACCTCACCACCAAGCACGATCTCGCCAAGCTGGCGCGCTTCGATGCCCTAACCGGTTTGCCCAACCGGCTGTCGCTGCGCGAATCCTTCCAGTCGGGGCTCCGATCGTCGCAGCAGGCGACAAGCCAGCTCGCAATCCATTATATGGATCTCGACGGGTTCAAGTCGATCAACGACCGCTACGGCCACCCCGCCGGCGACAAAATGCTGCTCGAAGTGGCGCGGCGGCTGAACGCGATCGTCCGCGCGGACGATGTCGCCTGCCGGCTCGGCGGGGACGAATTCCTGCTGGTCCAGACCTGCGTCCAGCACCGCGACCAGGCCGAAATCCTCGCGCGCCGCGTGATCCGCCAGCTCAGCGAACCCTATCTGATCGACGGCATCGAGATGCGCGTCACCGTCAGCGTCGGCATTTCACTGGCGCCCGAATTCGGCGTCGATCTGGAGAATCTGATGGCCTGCGCGGATGCCGCGCTCTATCGCTCGAAAGCGCGCGGCAAGGCGCAAGTCCAATTCTGCGACGCCGAGGATTATCGGGACGCCGGCCGCGCAGTCGCCTGATACCGCCGCTCAGATATCGTCGCCGAGAAGTCCCTTGACCTTGCCCTTGAACTGCTGGCCCTTGCCCTTGAGTTCCTGAGCGCTGCCTTCCGCGGCAAGTTTATCGTCTTCCGCGGTTCGTTTCGGATCGGTTTCCTTCCGCGCCAAAGCCTGCTTCGCCTTGCCGACCGCTTCGTTGACATTGCCTTTGATCTTGTCCGTCAGCTCGCCCATGTCTTTCTCCTTATCTCGATGAAGATCAGAACGACATTGATTGATCGCGGTTCCTTCCGATCGATCGTTCGACAAGCGCAACAATCGAGCGGCAAAATGATGATTTGCTAAACTAAGTTGTTGTGGCCGGAACGGGCGGCTTTCTTGCCGGTTATCGCGGCTTTGGGAGCCAAAGCGATGTTCATGCACAACAAGAAGCTGCAATATACGGTCCGCGTCGCCGAACCCAATCCCGTGCTCGGCTCGTTATTGCTCGAACAATTCGGCGGCCCGGACGGCGAACTCGCGGCGGCGATGCGCTATTTCACGCAAGGGCTCGGCGAGGACGATGCGGGGCGCAAGGACATGCTGCTCGACATCGCGACCGAGGAACTCAGCCACCTCGAAGTGATCGGCTCGATCGTCGCGATGCTCACCAAGGGCGCCAAGGCCGAGCTCGCCGAAGCCGCGCTGTCCGAGGCGGAACTCTATATGTCGCTGACCAAGGGCGGCGACAGCCATACCCAGTCAATCCTGTTCGGCGGCGGCCCCGCGCTGACCAATTCGTCGGGTGCGCCGTGGACCGCGGCCTATGTCGACAGTCGCGGCGACCCCACCTGCGATCTGCGCTCGAACATCGCCGCCGAGAGCCGCGCCAAGATCATCTACGAACGGCTGATCAACATCACCGACGATCCCGGGATCAAGGATGCTCTGGGCTTTTTGATGACCCGAGAGATCGCGCACCAGAAGAGTTTCGAAAAGGCGCTCTACGCGATCAGCGACAATTTCCCGCCGGGCAAGCTGCCCGGTATCGCGCGTTTTGCCAGCACCTATGTCAATACCTCGCAGGGCGAAGGCGACATGACCGGGCCGTGGAACGACGGCGAGCAATGGGATCGCATCGACGATGTGGTCGGCAATCTCCCGGTCGACGGCGGCAGCGGCGGCGCGTCCGTCGACCTGCCCGACCCCGCGGCAAAGGCAGCGGCCGACCTGATGAAACGGACGCGATCGCGCCCGGATCACGACGTCACCACCGGCGCCGATCTCGGCGCGGGTCCGGGTGCCGGCCGCATGTCCGGCGAGGATCTCGGCGGCGCAGAGGATATCGCCGAGGCTACGCGTCAGGCGCAGGCCGTCTGATCCAGAGCTCCCGGCGCCCCTTCCCCCCTCCCCCGGGGGCGCCGGGAACCCGAACCTGCGATACGGAGAGCCCCATGCCCAGGAAATCGACCGCGAACCGCCAGCGTCCCGCACACAAGGACGGCGTCAGCGAGCCCGCCGGCGCGGGCGAAAGCACGGGCGGCGCTTATCCCAATCCGCATCAGGACCACCCGACAGGGCGCTTCGCGGGCGGGCAGAGCGACAAGAAATACGAGGGCCCGCCCAATCCCAACGCCACCACCAGATCGGGGCGCACCAAGGCCTGAACCTACCCCGGTCGTGGATCAATTGCGCTGGTCGATCACCGCCACATCGCTTCGCTGGTCGGCGTCGTGACGTCGCGCCGCCGCGAGGTCGCGAGGGACGAGATTGCAATCGATCGCCTCGACCGACACCGTCAATCCGCGACGCCAGGCGAGACGCAGAAAACCCTCCGACGCGATCGTGCTTTCGGGTTTGACGACGAGGAAACGGAGCTGACCGGTCAGGCCGTCGGCAAGCGCGCCCTGCACGGTGCCGAGCGCGATCCCGTTGCGCCCGCGCAGCGGCTTGCCGATCAGTTCCTCGAGCGCAAACAGCGGCGCGCGGCGCTCTTCTTCGTTCTTGACGCGATCGACCGCATCGTCGGCGCGCGCGCGATGATAGAACCAGCGCCACACGCCGAACAGATCGACCAGCGCGAGAAAGGCGTTCGACAGCAGCAATTGGCGCTGCCCAGTCGCATAGCCGACCACGCACCACGCCAGCGCCCCGACGAAAAACACCGCGAAGCCGGCGCCGGTGGCCCGCGCGCCGAGGTTGGCCGCAGTCAGCAGCGCGGCGATGCACGTCGCCACAAGCGCGATCCACCCCAGCGCGTCGACGATCATTCTTCCTCCTCAGGGATCAGCCGCACAATTGTTCCATCGTGCACTGGCCGGGCGCCTTGTCGGGCCGCCAGCGCAGGAAGCGCGTGCCGTGTCGGAAGCGCTGTCCGGTGACCTGATCGAATTCGACCTCCACAACCAGTTCGGCGCGCAACGGCTGCCATTCTGCCGAGCGATCGGTCGACCACCGGCTCGGCCCGCCGGGGGCGCGGCCGGTGAATCCGGGCGGTTCGATCATCTTTTCGAGCTGCGGGGTCAGCACCGCGCGCTCTTCATCGCTGAGCCCGGAGGTGAAGCCGACATGATCGAGCCGGCCGTCTTCGTCGTACAGCCCGAGCAGCAACGAGCCGACGATCGGCGCGTTGCTGGCATATCGGAAGCCGCCGACGACGCAGTCGGCGGTGCGTCGACGCTTGACCTTGATCATCGATCGTTCGCCCGGGTGATAGCCGTCGCTGCGTCGCTTGGCGATCACGCCGTCGGTCGCCGCGCCGCTCTGCGCCAGCCAATCCGCGGCGCGCGCGCGATCGAAGGTCGCGTCGGACAGGAACAGCCCCGGATCGTCGACCCCGGCGAGCAATCGGACGAGTACCGCGCGCCGCGCATCGAGCGGCGCGTCGATCAGCCGCTCGGTGCCCGATTGCAGGCAATCGAACAGCGCATAGCGCGCCGGGGTCTCGCGCGAGAGCCGCTCGATCCGGCTCGCCGCAGGATGCAATCGCGCCTGCAGCGCCTCGAACGTGGAACGACCGTCGCGAGTGATGACAAGCTCGCCGTCGAGAACGCACGGTTCGGCGAAAAGCCGCGCGAGCATCGCAACGGTTTCGGGGAAGAAGCGCGCGAGGTCCTTGCCGGTTTTCGAATAGAGGCTGACGTTTCCCGGCGCGATATAGGCGAGACACCGAAAGCCATCCCACTTGGGTTCATATTGCCACTCGGGGCCGTCGGGCAGCGTGGTCGCGATACGCGCTTCCATCGGCAAGACTTGCGGGATCAGGAAGACGTCTTTCGCCACCGCTCCACAACGCGCCGCGGCTGGATTCGCTTCTAATGTTTTGAAACCGGCATGCGCCCGGATCGTTAGTCGTCATCCCACAGGCCAATTTCCCCGGCGAGATCGATCGATGTTTCATTGGACTCATGACGCGCAGGCGAAACTTGAGCGAAAACTTTTCGCGCACGTCGCCGCATCGTCATTTCCCTGCGTCGGCGCCAAATCCGCGCTGGCGCGCGGGCGGCTGACCGTTCTGGCGTGCGACAGGATCGACAGCGCGTGGGACGATCTGCGCATCCACGAGGGCCTGTTGCGGTTCGTCGAAAGCTACCGTGGCGAGCCGATCCTGTTTCAAAGCTATGCCGTCGTCTTCAACGGCCCCACCGATCTGAGCGAAGATGCATTCGAAGCCGCGCTTTGGGCGCGCGTGCAATCGCTGAGCGACAAGGACGTGTGGCGCGGCCAGCGCTATGACGCGCGGGTCAGCGCGGACCCGGCCAATCCGCATTTCTCGTTGAGTTTCGGCGGGGAGGCCTTTTTCATCGTCGGGCTGAACCCCAATGCGAGCCGGCCCGCGCGGCGCTTCGATCACCCCGCTTTGGTGTTCAATCTTCACGACCAGTTCGAGCGGCTGCGCGAGGCCGACAAATATGAAGGACTGCGCGAGAAGATACTGGCGCGCGATCGCGAGCTCGCCGGTTCCAGCAATCCGATGCTCGCGCGCTACGGCGAGGCCAGCGAGGCGCGGCAATATTCGGGCCGGATGGTCGACGGCAATTGGGAAGCGCCCTTCGAATATCGCGGGGACGACGCATGACTTCCGAGGTGCAAATCATCGCCGAACGCAGCGGCGCCGCCTTTTCCCTGCCGCGCGGCGCGACGCTGACGGTGATCGATCCGTGTGGCGAGCAGGTCGCCGATCTGCTGGCGTATAATGCGCGCGACATGGACGAAGTCATTTCATCGGGGCGGACGCTCGATTATGCCGAGACGATCAGGCTTACCACGGGGCACCGGCTCTATTCGAACCGCTCGCGCGCGATGCTGACGATCATCGACGACAGCGTCGGGGTGCATGATTTTCTGCTGACGCCCTGCTCGATCGATACCTTCCTGCATTTTTACCCGGATCTGCCGCCGCATCGCGGATGTTTCGGCAATCTCGCCGAAGCGTTAGGCCCTTATGGCGTCGCGCCGGATCGCATCCCGATCGCGTTCAATTGCTTCATGAACGTCGCGGTCGACGGAGAATCCGGCAAGCTCAGCGTGCTGCCGCCGGTCAGCAAGGCCGGCGACCGGATCGCGTTTCGCGCCGAGATGGATCTGGTGATCGGATTGACCGCCTGTTCGGCGCCCGATTCCAACGGCGGAAGCTTCAAGCCGATCCATTATCGCGTCGAGGCGTCGCTGCAATGAACGCGACCCGATCGCACGGCGCCGCCCCGGCCGCGAAAAAATCGTCCACCAATCGTGCGCCCGCGCTCGACGGCGACCTGCCCGGCGTCAGCGGCTTCGTCCTCGCGCTGCGCGAGCAATTGCGCGCCGGGATGAAGAAACTGGGCGATTTCTCGCTCGGCGATCTGACGGTGGAGGTCTGCGTTGGATCGGACTCGGTGTGGGCGCTGATCCGCCGACCGGGGCGCGGCGGCCTTGCGCTGCGCGCCGTTTATGTCGCGGCGGGGAATCTCTTCTGCCGCAAGGCCGAACGCTCCGATGACGAGGCGTTGCGGCTCGAGATCGACAGCCCGGTCGGCCGGCACGTCGTCGCCTTCCGCACCAGCGGCGCGGACCTCCACCGGCTGCGGATGACGGTGCGGCTGACGCCGGCGGCGCCGTTGCTGATCCCGTTCGCGCCGCGCGATCTCTATCCGCTCGACAGCGATGACGATCCGCTCGGCGCCCAGGGAAAGGTGGAGGCGGCACAGCGCGGGATGAACAGCGGGCTGCTCTATTTCCGGCTCGACGAGCCCGCCTTCGGCAGCGCGCTCTATTTCCAGAACCTCACCGCGATGAACGCATATTATCGCGCCACCGACACCAAGCCCGACGGCGCGGTGGGCGGCGAATGGCCCGAGCTCGGCTATCTGCCCCCTTCCCCGCCGCAAAGCGGCACACCGCCTACCGCGCCGCTTCCGGCGGGCGAGGACGTCGTTGTATCCGACGCGATCCTCGTCTTCCGCGACTGGGCCGCCGACAACGAGACCGAGATGGCGCGCCAGTTCCTGCAGATGCTGGGCGTTGCCTATCAGGAGTTGACGCCGCCTGCATTCGAATATCGCGACTGGGTCTGGCGCGCCGAACGGACGCTCGCGGATCTCGAAAAGGGATCGCCGACGGTCGTCCGCCATTATGGGCAATCCTATGTCATGCCCTATCTCGACGCCGAATATCCCGATTTCATGGTGCAGATGTCGGTGATCGCGGCGTTGCACGATTATGGCAAATGGCGCGGCGCGCCGGTGGCGATCGAAGGCAAGCTCAAGCGCGGCTTGGGAAAATTCTATGACCCCGCAGTCGGCACCACGCGGCGCTACCTCCCCAATGTCGGCGACGACAAGGACGCCGACGCAATCGATTCATGGTATTTCTATCACCCGCTGCTCAACCTCGGTCGGCTGGCGCTCGACGGCGATGATGAAGCGCGGGAATTGCTGCTCAAATCGATCGACTACGGCATCCGCGCGGCGCGGCATTTCAACTATATCTGGCCGATAACCTACGACATCAAAGACTTTTCGATCAAGACCAAGACGCGCGACGACGGCAAGTTCGGCCAGACCGACGTCAACGGCATCTATGCTTATGTCATGATCCAGCTCTACGAGCTGACCGATGACGACAAATATCTTCGCGAAGCGCGCGCCGCGATCGATGCGGCGATCGGCAAGCGCTTCAACCTCATGTATCAGGCTAACCTCACCGCCTGGGGAGCGGCGGCATGCCTCAGGCTATGGCGGATCACCACCGAGCACCAGTATCTCGCGCAAAGCTACGCCTATCTCGCCAGCTTTTTCCACAATTGCGAGATCTGGGAATCGGAGATCGGCAACGCGCAGCATTATCATACCTTCCTCGGCCCGACCTGCCTGCACGATGCACCCTATATGGCGATTTACGAATGCTTCGATTCCTTCACGGCATTCGAACATTATCTTTCCAACTGCGGCCCCGATGTCGAACCCGCCGTTCGACTGCTGGTCAGCGAATATTGCAAATATTCGCTCGATCGTGCGTGGTTCTATTATCCCGATATCCTGCCGCCCGACGCACTGGCCGATAAATCGCGCAGCGGTCGGATCGACCGCAACCTCTCCTTTCCGCTCGAGGATCTCTACGGCGACGGCCAGCCCGCCGGCCAGGTGGGGCAGGAGATTTACGGTTGCGGTGCCGCATTCGTCTACGCGACTCGCTCGCACCATCTCGTGACCGACGCGCCGTTCCGGATTTTCTGCAACGAATTCATCCGCTCCAGCGAGCGAACCGGCGAGCGCGCGATCAGCCTGCAACTCGAAGGCGGCGAGACATGCACGGCCGATCTGAGCGTCGTGCGAGCAGGACGAAGAAAACTGCCCAAAGCGTCGCTCGTCACCGCCGCCGGCGACGCGGTGCAGCCTCACGCCACTTATGACGACCGGATCGATTTCCGCGTGTCGGCGAACGGCCGCATCATCCTGACCTGGGATTAGGACGCCCCCGTAATAAAATTCGTAAAACCAATATGTTATGCTGACTTTCCGCGAGCCTGAAGACACCGTTGACCGCATAAACGAAACGCGTCGCCCCTCTCTTGCGCGGGCGCGATCAAGAGGCCGCACCCTCACGCCGTTCCAAGCATTTCGGTTCCGGGGAACGAACAGGAGGAGAGGGTGCACGGGTCACCGATTGCAGCCACCGAAACGGTTTCGGCGATGACGGATATGCAAACGACCGACAGGTTGATCACCCGCAAGGCGCACAGCTACCTTGCGAGACCGGGGGACGAGACGACCCATATCTACCTGCTGATAGACGGCTGGGCCGCGCGCTATCGCCTCCTCAGCGATGGCCGACGCCAGATAACCGCGCTTTACGTGCCGGGCGACTTTTGCGACCTCGCGTGGCGGCGGACGCCGGCTGCTCCCCAGCATGTGATTACGCTGACGCCGGTTCGCGCGGTGCGGATCGAGACCGCCACGCTCGAACGGCTGGTTGAATGCGATCCGCTTGCACGACATGTCATCCGCAAGAAGGCGCATCTCGAGTCCGAATGGCAATGCGAATGGCTGATCTCGCTTGGCCGGCGCAACGGCCTCGAACGGCTGGCGCATCTGTTTTGCGAGCTCGTCGAACGCGCCGGCCAGGTGAGCAAGGGATGCGGCTCGTGCGAGATGCCGCTGACCCAGGTGGACCTGGCGGACATCACCGGCCTGACACCCGTCCACGTCAACCGCACGCTGCAACAGATGCGGCGATCCGGGCTGATCGACCTTAGTGCGAAAAAGCTGCGCGTGCATGATCTTCCCGCGCTCAGGAAGATCGCGTTCTTCAAATCGAAGGGCGCGGAAACCGACACCGCTCGGGACGCACGCGATGCGTTGAACTTCTTCGATATCTTTCCCGCTGATCTGCGGCAGGCCCCTTCCAAGGCCCTTTCCGCTGGCGGACGCGCCAAGCGATCCCCCCATCTATCCCGCCGGAAAGGCAATATCGCTCGGACGTCACCCAATCGGGGAACGGGGATCGCAACCAGATGAGCGCGCACCGTCAGCGCCGATATGTCCCGCGATCCGTCACGATCCGCGCCATTGCAGCGAACCGGCGATATCGGCGGCTTATCGCGACGCGCCCTCGTGATCGGCGCGCGTCCTCGTCGTCGGCTGGATCTTGTCCTTCTTCTGGACCCGCGTCATCTCGGGGTCGGCGCCTTTTGCGCTACGCTCTTCGTCGCGCGATCCCACATCGCGCGCCATTTCGCCGCCTGCCGACCCCGACTGCGTCGGAGTCTTTTCCCGGTCCCGGAGGTCGGCATCGCTGCGGGCATGACTGTCTTTCGGTCGATCGGGCATGTTCAGCTCCTGTCCGTTCGACCAACAGACGCCAGCCCGACGACCGGGTTCCCGCCTGAGCGGCCGGGATCGCGCCATATCGGGCAAAATCCCGCGAAAGCTGATCTGGATTGCGAAGTGGTTCGCAGGCGACCGAATTTTCGCGGCCCAATCGCGCGGTCTCCCATCACTGGGGGGCTTGCCAACCTTCGTCGAGACGGGCTTACTCGGCTTGGAGGTGTGCCAAGCCGAATCCTCCGCCGCAGATCATGGCGAAGCGCATGGCCGACTTCCTGTCACGGTATAGGAGTAGCGCGATGGGTATTTTCAGCTCGATCATGAACAAGATTTTCCACCGTGGGTCCGATGCTGCGGCACCCGCGCCCGCCGACGCGGCCGCGGCCCCTGCGGCGGATGCCGATACCAATACCGATACGACAGTCGCCGCCCCGCCAGCCCCCGCTGCGCCGGTCGATGTCGGCGCCGTACTGGCGCAGATTGCGGCCGAGAAAGGTGGCGGCGGCAATTATCAGAGTTCGATCGTCGATCTGCTCAAGCTGCTCGATCTCGATTCGAGCCTCGACGCCCGCAAGGAGCTCGCCGACGAACTCAACGTCCATGCCGGCGACGCCGGTACGGCCGAGCAGAATATCGCCCTTCACAAGGCCGTCATGGATGGCCTTGCCGCCAACGGTGGCCAGGTTCCGGCCGACTGGCGTAGTTGACCATCGTCGCTTTCGGCGGTCCCGGCGCGTTCGATATCGCCGGGACCACCAAAGCGGATGCCGCCTGGCTCAGCCGGCGGGAGACTCGCGGTTGGATAGGCTGCCGCGCGATCCGTAGCCACGCCCGCTGATTTCGGCGCCGGCGTCGCGATCGAACCGGGCGTTGACGAACACCGACAACAGCGAGATCGCGGTGACGGTCCAGAAGGCGGCGGAGAAATCCGTGAAGCCCGGCGTGACCTCCCCGCGTATGGCCATCGATACGTGGAGCGCAGTCGCCCCGGTGCAGATGCCGAGCGATAGCATGAGCTGCTGGAAGGTCGAATAGAAGCTCGTCGCGACGCTCATCCGATCCTTCGCGATCTCGTCATAGGCGATCGTGTTATAGGCGGTGAACTGGAACGACATCAGAAACCCCGATACGAGCATCACCGCAAATACCGCGGCCAGCGGCCAGCCGGGGCGGAACAGCCCGCACAGGGCATAGCTCCCCGCCCCAAGCAATCCGAGCCAGATCAGGCTCGAGCGAAACCCGAAACGCCGCAGCAAGCGCGGCGCGACGCCCTTCATCCCGAGCGATCCGATCGCGGTCGCCAGCGTCATCGCGCCGCTCTGCGCGGCGGACAACCCGAAGCCAAGCTGCATCATCAGCGGCAGCAGAAACGGTTGCGCGCCTTGGGTGATGCGCGTCAGCGACCCGCCCAGCAGCGACAAACGAAAGGTCGGGATGCGCATCAGCGAGAAATCGAGGATCGGATGCTCGGTCCGTGCCGCGTGGCGCAGATAGAGCGCGCCGCTCGCCGCCCCCAGGACGATCAAGATCGCGGCCAGCACGCCGGCCCCCGAGCGGCTCGACATTTCGAACCCGAACAACAAGCAGCCCAAAGCGATCGCCGACAGCACGAAACCGATCCGGTCGAAACGATGCACCGAAGGCTCGCGGATGTCGGCGATGAACCGCCCGACGAGGAAGATCCCGACGATGCCGATCGGAAGGTTGAGCCAGAAAATCCATCGCCAGTCGAAATAGGTGACGATCAGGCCGCCGACCGGCGGGCCGATGATCGGACCGATCAGCGCGGGCATGATCAGCCACGACATCGCCGATACCATATCGCGCTTGGCGACCGATCGCAGCAACACCAGCCGCCCGACCGGCAGCATCATCGCGCCGCCGATCCCCTGGACGAAACGCGCGATCACCAGGATCGTCAGGTTCGGCGCCAGCCCGCACACCAACGAGCCCGCGAGGAACAGCCCGATCGCGGCCCGGAACACCTGTTTGGCGCCGAAACGATCCGCCGCGGCCCCCGATGCCGGAATGAACATCGCCAGCGCGAGCAGATAGGCGGTCAGCGCGATGCTCAGTTCCGGTGCGCGCACGCCGAAGTCGCGCGCCATCGTCGGCAGCGCGGTCGCCAGCACCGTGGCGTCGAGGTTTTCCATGAACATCGCGCAGGCGATGATCAGCGCAACGGTGCGGTAATTGGCGCTGGCGGGCGTGCCGCCCTCCAGATCGCTGGTACGCGCGAGCGCATCGGCTGCGGGGACGATCCCGTCGCGCACCTCGGCATTGACCGAGGCGATCCCGCGGCGGCGGGGCCGAAGAAAACGCAGCGCGTCGAAGCGGAGGGGAGAAAGATGCATGAGCTATCGCCCCGCCTCAATAGGCGGTCTGCCGGCGGTGTCGAATGCGTTTTTCGCGCTATGTCGATGCAAGAAGGACATGTCGGGCGGTCAACGCGCGTCGACGGCAAAGGCTACATGCGCTCACGGAATCGCCGTTATCGCAGAGCGTCAGCGAGTTCGCCTGCCGGCGGCGGATCAATCGCCGAACAACGCCTTGCGCGCGAGGTTGAGCGCCTCGACTGTATCCTGCCGCGCCTGCCCGGCGCGCAACGCCTCGATCCGTTTCAGAAAACCGATCGCGCTGTTCGCCGCGGCGACGCAATTCTCGCGGAACGGGAATTGATCGAGCTGCCATACGCCCTCCCGGCCGTTCTTGCATCACGCGCGCCCCACCGGCCCGGCATTTGCGGGCTTTCTCGATCGCCGCCGCGCTGTCATGAATTGGCGAACCTTGCTAGCGGGGAACGATATGAGCGCGGACGCACCACCCGACTTTTGTCGCGACACAATAGCCTGGCGCCGCACGATCGGGGCGCTTGATTGACCGCGCCGCGCCCTGGCGCTGAGTCGCGCGAAGCGACGCGCGGTTTCCCCGCGCCATGATCGTCGCCGCGGTTCCCCGGCTCAGCCGGCTCGTCGAGGAGGTGTGGCGCCCGCTCGCGCTGCTGTTCGTGTGGGATGTCGCCGTCACGGTCGGCTATTTCGTGCTGCCGTTTCACGCCCCCTCGCTGCCGTTGACGCTGTTCGGTTCGGCGCTGGCGCTGTTCCTGGGGTTCCGCAGCAACTCTGCCTATCAGCGCTGGTGGGAAGGCCGCGTCTTATGGGGGGCGATGATCAACGCCTCCCGCAACCTCTCGCGGCAACTCCGCAATTTCCTCAATATCGCCGAGGCGCACGATCTGCGGCGACGGATCGTCCTGCGCCAGCTCGCTTATGTGAACGCGTTGCGCTGCCAGCTACGCCGCCAGCCGGTCGATGACGAGGTGCTGCACTTCCTGTCGAAGGGCGAGGCCGAACCGGCGCTGATCCGCGCGAATATCGCCAATGGATTGCTCGACGGCACCGGCCGCCGGATCGACGACGCGCGGCGCCACGGCTGGATCGACACGATCCTGCAATCGCGGCTGGAAGCGACCCTGGTCGATATCGCCAATGCGCAAGGCGGGATGGAGCGGCTGAAAAATACCCCGCTCCCGACGCAATATCGCTTCGTGCCGACCTTCTTCACCCACCTGCTATGCCTGCTGCTGCCGGTCGGGCTGGTCGAAACGCTCGGTATCGCGACCCCGCTCGGCTCGACCGTCGCGGGATTGATGTTCCTCGCGGTGCTTCGGATCGGCGACGATCTGGTCGATCCTTTCTCCAACACGGTCCACGACGTGCCGCTGTCCGCGATGTGCCGCACGATCGAGATCGATCTCCTTCAGTCGCTCGGGGAGGAAGCGCCGCCGGCGCTCCTCCCCGTCCGCGGGATATTGTGGTGACCTAGAAGCGATAAGCGACGCCGGCGAGCACCTGATGGCGATCGAATTGGCCGCCGTCCTTGCTGAAATCGGTATAGCGATATTCCACGCGGCCCGAGACGTGCGGGATGATGATCCGCTCGACCCCGGCGCCGACCAGCCACCCGTCGCGATTCTGCGCGGCCGATGCGCTCCCCGCGGCTTGCGCGATGGTCGTGCGGAAGCGCTCGTTGGCATAGCCGCCGCGGACATAGACGAGCGTCTTGGGCGTCACGAGGTACCCGGCGCGCGCGGTGATATCGAACGAATATTTCGGATCGATCGTCACGTCGCTCGCGGCAGTGGAGCTGCGCAGATTGTCCTTGGTGTTGAAGTTGAACGACCCTTCGGCGCCGACCACGATCTTGTCCGAATATTGGTGATCATAGCCCGCGAAGACGCCCAACGTCGCCGAGTCGCGCGTCGCATCGAGCGGCACGACGCCGAGATCGGTTCGCGGATTGCGGGCGATCTCCTCGGACCAGCCGCCCTGAACCCCGACATAAGGCCCGTTGAAATTCTGCGCCATCGCCGGCGCGGCGGCCAGTACGCCGGCCAGAAGAGCGGTGCCTGCAAGGATCGTACGCATGTTCGTTTCTCCATTCATTGCTGAACGGGCGATGGGCGCGTCCACCGCCCGCCGAAGACGGCGGGCGACGGGCTCCATTTGGCTGTTCAAGAAGAAGGGCCGCGATCAGCAGGATACCCCTGCGCTTTGGTCCCTTGCCTGAGGTCGATCCTTGATCGGGGGATCGCTGCCTGTTCCCAAGGTCTGTTCTGTCAGCGCAGATCGTGATCCCCCGCCCAGCCCTCAAGAGCGGTTTCGGAAACGGAATGTTTCAACCGCCCAACCCGCGCTTGGCATCGTTTTTGCGCTCGTTTCCCGCGGCTTGCGACGAAAGGCGTTACCGGCCCGATCAGCCCGCGGCGATGGCGATGCCCGCCGGACAACACACTCCAAAAAATTGACAACGCTATCTTGACTACGTTGTCAAATCGGTTACGCCAAAGCCCGGGAGTAAGAAAGACACGCCCCCAGCGTGCGCAAAAACAATAATATTACATTATTGGAGGGGATCATGAACAGAATTGCATGGGCGACCTGCGCATCGGCACTCGCGCTCGCGGCGGTTCCCGCCGCCGCACAGGATCTGCCGCAGCCGCCGAAGGACGGCGCCAATTCCACCGCGAACGGCGGCGACATCATCGTCACCGCGACTCGCTCGGCGACGCTCCTCTCAAAGACCCCGATCGCGATGACCGCGGTCGCCGGCGACCAGCTCGTCCAGGAGGGCGTCGCCAATCCGACCCAGCTCGCGGAGAAAGTTCCCAACGTCTCGATCGTCCGGAACAACGGCCTGCAGATCACGATCCGCGGCGTGACCAGCACCGACGGCACCGAGAAAGGCGATCCCTCGGCCGCATTCCTTGTCAACGGGGTCTATGTCGCACGACCGCAGGCGCAGGAGGTCAGCTTCTTCGACCTCGAGCGGGTCGAGGTGCTGCGCGGGCCGCAGGGCACGCTTTACGGCCGCAATACCACCGCCGGCCTGATCAACCTGATCAGCGCGCGTCCGAAATTCGATCTCGGCGCACAGGTCGACGCAAGCTACGAAAGCTACAACCACTATAATGTGACCGCCGTCGTCAACGCGCCGGTGGTGACCGACGTGCTCGCGGTCCGGCTTGCCGGCAATTTCGATCGCTATGATTCTTATGTGAAGAACACGTCCGGCGACGGCTTCTCGCTCGATCCCTATAAGGACAATAAATCGGCGCGATTGTCGGTGCTGTTCAAGCCGACCAGCGACATCAGCCTGTTGCTGGTCGGCGATTACAGCAAGCTCAAGGGCACGCGCATCGGATCGGTGCCCACCACCAATTTCTTCACCGGCGCCGCGCCGCTGATCGACGTCAATGCGACGCGGCCGGCGCAGGCGATCTACAACACCCGCGGCGCAAGCAGCGACCAGCTACGCAGCAGCAACACCCCGCAATTGTGGTCCCCTTATGTCGATAACACCGACAAGGGGGTCATGGGCGAACTCAACATCGGCATGGGGCCGTTCACGCTCACTTATTTGGGCTCGTATCGCGAAAGCGAACGCCACGAACATGCGACGGGGCTCGGCGGGCTGAACCGCAGCACCTTCGACGGCAATTACTGGCAGACCTCGCACGAGGTGAGGCTCGCATATGATCACGGCCCGCTCAAGGTCCAGGCCGGCGGTTATTATTTCAAGGAAGAATCAGGCATCTATTTCTTCCTGCTCAACCCGCAGGATCTTGGGCTGCCGCCCTTCGCCACGCGCTTCGGATTTCCGCAGGATCCGACGATCGCGAGCAACAAATCGGCGTTCGGCCAGGCGAGCTATGAGTTGCTGCCCAAGCTGCGGCTCACCGCCGGGGTGCGCTATTCGAGCGACGACAAATCGCGGGTCGGCGCGACGGTGTTCGACACCGATCCGGCGCTGGGCATCCCCGGCAACCGCGTGACGCTGCAGATCAACAATGCCTCGCGCAGCTTTTCCAAGACGACGTGGCGCGGCGGGATCGATTACGATTCCCCGATCGGGCTGTTCTACGCGAGCGTTTCGACGGGCTATAAGGCGGGCGGCTTCAACGACGGCTGCCTCGCCGGCCCCGGCGCGCTGCCGCAATGCGTCTATAGCGTGAAGGAACTCTATTATGAGCCCGAAACGCTGACCGCCTATGAAGCGGGCGTCAAGCTCCACACCGCGGACAATTCGCTCCGCCTCAACGCCTCGGTCTTCCATTACGATTACAAGGGGCTGCAATTGTCGCAGGTCGGCAATTTCGGCGGCTGCGGGCTGTGCCAGCTGACCACCAATGCCGCGAAGGCGAAGATCGACGGGGTCGAGCTCGAAGCCTATCTCCGGCCGACGAGTGCGCTGCAGGTGGAAATGGGGTTCAACTGGCTCGATGCGCGCTACGCGCAATTCAATCCGGGCCGCGTCGGCCCCAACGGCCCGGTTTCGCTCGACTTCGACGGGCATGCGCTCAACCGCAGCCCGCGCGTCTCGGGGCGTGTCGGCGCAACCTATACGATCGATCTGGGCAGCGCCGGCTCGCTGGTCGCCAATGCGATGCTCAATTACAGCAGCAAATATTATCTCACCGATCTCGCCAGCCTGATCGACTATATCCAGCCGGCCTTTACCAAGACCGATCTTTCGATCACCTACAAGGCGGCGAACGATAAATTCTACATCGGAGCCTATGTCCTCAATCTCGAGAATAATGTCGTGCTGACGACGGCGACCTTCGGCAGTTTCAACAAGCCCAACACGCCCATTTTCGGCCGGGACGGTACGGTCAACTTCCAGGATCCGCGTCGCTTCGGCGTCCGTGCCGGCATCAAATTCTGATGCCGGCGCGCCGATCCGATCAACTGACGGAGCGAGGAGGCCGGCCCGGCGGCCGGTCTCCCCTCTCCTGCCATCGCATTGCCGAATTACGAACCGGGAGAAGAAGATGCGTTTGATCCTGATGGCCTCCGCCACGTCGCTGGCGATGCTGCCCAGTGCGGTCACCGCGGGCACGACCGATAATGTCGCGGCGGCCGAGGCGCGCGCCGCGGCGACCGTGCGGCAGATGACCCCCGAAGAGAAAACCGTGCTGACCCACGGCATCATGCCGCTGCCGCTCTCGCCGAACGCGCCGCGGCCGCCCGCCGATGCGATCCCGGGCGCGGGCTATATCGCCGGGATCGAACGCCTCGGCGTTCCGGCGCTCAAGGAGACCGACGCCAGCCTCGGCGTCTCCTATGTCATGGGCATCCGCCACGACGGGGCGACCGCGCTTCCCTCCGGGCTGGCGATGGCGGCGAGCTGGAACCCCGATCTCCTCCGCCAGGGGGGCGCGGCGATCGGCGCGGAGGCGCGGGCCAAGGGCTTCAACGTGCTGCTCGCCGGCGGCGCCAATCTGACGCGCGATCCGCGCAACGGGCGCACGTTCGAATATCTCTCCGAAGATCCGTTGCTGACGGGCGAACTGGTCGGCGCGGCGATCACCGGTATCCAATCGAACAACATCATCTCGACGATCAAGCATTTCGCGCTCAACGGGCAGGAGACCGGGCGCAAGTTCATCGACGTCAAGATATCCGATGCGGCGGCGCGCGAGAGCGATCTCCTCGCCTTCCAGATCGGCATCGAGCGCGGCAACCCCTTGTCGGTGATGTGCTCGTACAATCGCATCCACGGCAGCCAGGGCTGCGACAGCGACTATCTGCTCAACAAGGTGCTGAAGCAGGATTGGCGCTACAAGGGCTTCGTGATGTCCGATTGGGGCGCGGTGCCGGGCCTCGACGCCGCGCTCCACGGGCTCGACCAGCAATCGGGCGAGCAGCTCGATCCCGCGGTGTTCTTCGCCAGAACGCTGGGCGATGCCGCCGCGAAGGACCCGCGCTATGCCGCGCGGCTCGACGATATGAACAAGCGCGTGCTCACCGCCATCTATGCCGCGGGGCTCGACAAGAATCCGGCGAAGCCGGGCGGCGCGATCGATTTCGCCGCGCACGCCAAGGTGGCGGAAGATACCGCCAAGCAGGGCATCGTGCTGCTGCGCAACGAGGGGAATGTCCTGCCGCTCGCCAAGACCGCGAAGCGGATCGCAGTGATCGGCGGCTATGCGACGCAGGGCGTGCTGTCGGGCGGCGGCTCGAGCCAGGTGCAGGGTGAAGGCGGACCGGTCGTCACCGTCGCGATCGGCGCGGAGGGGCCGTTCGCCGCATTGATGCAGCAAAACTATCACCGCTCGTCGCCGGTCAAGGCGATCCGCGCAATGGCGCCGGGCGCCGAGGTGGTGTGGCGGATGGGGGATTATGTCGCCGATGCCGTCAACCAGGCGAAGAAGGCCGATGTCGTCATCGTGTTCGCGACCAAATGGTCGACCGAGGGGCTCGACCAGGCCGATTTCTCGCTCCCCCACGGGCAGGATGCGCTGATCGAGGCGGTGGCGGCCGCCAACCCGCGCACGATCGTCGTGCTCGAAACCGGCAATCCGGTCGACATGCCGTGGCTCGACAAGACCGCGGCGGTGCTCGAAGCCTGGTATCCGGGCGCGCGCGGCGGCGAGGCGATCGCCTCGGTACTGTTCGGCGAGACCAATCCGTCGGGCCGGCTGCCGATCACTTTCCCGAAAAACGCCGGCCAGCTCCCGCGCCCGATCCTCGATGGCTATGCCGAGCTGGAGCCCAATTTCGCCGGCGAGGCCCCGAGCAAGGATGCGCGGCTGACCGCCGATTACGACATCGAAGGCTCCGACGTCGGCTATCGCTGGTTCGCCCGCAAGGGGGAGAAGGCGCTGTTCCCGTTCGGCTACGGGCTCTCCTACACCAGCTTCACCGCGGGCGGGCTCAAGACCGACGGCAGGACCGCGACCTTCACGCTGGGCAACACCGGCGGCCGCGCCGGCGCGACGGTGGGCCAGCTCTACCTCGTCTCGCGAGCGGGCAACCCCAAACAGCGGCTGGTCGGCTTCAAACGCGTCGAACTCGCACCCGGCGCGTCGCAGAAGGTCAGTGTGACGATCGACCCGCGGCTGCTCGCCGACTGGGATAACGGCGGCTGGAAGATCCCGGCGGGCGATTATGCCTTCGCGCTGGGATCGGACGCCGAGCATCTGGGGCCGGCGGTCACCGTGCGGATCGCCGCTCGTAGCTGGAAGGATTGACGATGCGAAAGCTGATCGCGCTCGCGGGCCTCGCCGCACTCGCCGGCGCTGCTCCTGCCGCCGCCCAGACGGTCCAGACGCTGTCGGGCCCGGTCAAGGGCACCACCAGCGGCGACGTCACCGTCTTCAGGGGCATCCCTTATGCCGCACCGCCGGTCGGGGCGAACAGGTGGCGCGCGCCACAGCCGGTCACCGCCTGGAAGGCGGTGCGCGACGCCGGCGCCTTCGCGCCCGATTGCGCGCAGGCCCCCTTCCCGCCCGATGCCGCCCCGATCGCAACCCAGCCTTCGGAGAATTGCCTCTATCTCAACGTCTGGCAGCCCAGCGGCACGAAGGCCGGGGCCAAGCTGCCGGTCATGGTGTGGGTCCACGGCGGCGGGTTCGTCAACGGCGGCAGCTCGCCCGCGGTCTATGCAGGGGACGCCTTCGCCCGCGACGGGATCGTCTTCGTCAGCCTCAACTACCGGCTCGGGCGTTTCGGCTTCTTCGCCCACCCGGCGCTCGAGAAAGAGGGCTACGGCGGCAATTTCGGCTTCCTCGATCAGATCGCCGCACTGAAATGGGTCCAGGCGAATATCGCCAAGTTCGGCGGCGATCCGGCGCAGGTTACCGTGGTCGGCGAAAGCGCGGGCGGCATGTCGATGCACATGCTGCTGCAATCGCCGCTGGCGCGCGGGCTGTTTGCCCGCGCGATCGTCGAATCCGGCGGCGGACGCGATGCCTTGCCGCAGCCGACCCTCGCCGAGGCGGCGAAGGCCGGAGAAGCCTTCGCGCCGAACCTCACCGCCGATCAGCTCCGCGCGCTGCCGGCGGAGAAGATCACCGGCGATCTTTCGATGATGACGATGCGGCAGCCCGGCTATTCGGGGCCGATGATCGACGGCCGGACGATCACCGGGTCGCCGGTCGCCGCCGCGACCGCAGGTCGTTATGCGCAAGTGCCGGTGATGATCGGCGCGAACTCGGCCGACGGCTTTCCCTTCGTGACCGACAAGGACAAGATATTCGCCGCGTTCGGCGCGGACGCCGACGAAGCACGCCGACTTTACGATCCCGAGGGCAAGGCCACCGGGCTCGCGCTCGGCACCGCGACCAGCGCCGATGCGATGATGATCGAGCCGGCACGCGCGGTCGCCCGCACGCTCGCCGCGCGCCAGCCGGTCTATCTCTATCGCTTCGCTTATGCCGTTCCGCCCGTCGCCGCGGCGATGGGGGGCGCCCCGCATGCGAGCGAGATCCCCTATGCGTTCGACACGGTCGCCGCGCGGCGCGATCCGAAGATGATCCCCGCCGAGGCCCCGGTGGCAGCACTGACGCACCGTTACTGGGTCAATTTCGTCAAGACCGGCCGCCCCGACGGCGCAGGGGGCGTCCCGCTTTGGCCGAAGGCGGTAGCGGGCGACGACACCGTCCAGATCATCGACGGCGCGGGCGCGCGGCACGGCGACGATCCCTATAAGGCCCGGCTCGATTTCACCGAACGGCGCGCCACGGCCCGGCATTGATGATCCGGCGCGGCGGCAGGAACATACCGACCCGCCGCCGCGCCGGATGTGACAAAGACAGACCGGTTGGATATCCCGAACCTGCGGCCGGCGCCATCAGCCGCCCGCATCGTTCGAACCGGATCACGCTGGCGACAGGCATGTGCGATCACCGGCACGCGCCGTAATGGAGAATTGAGTGCCGACCATCCGCGATGTGGCGCAACACGCCGGCGTATCGATGAAATCGGTATCGCGCGTGCTCAACGGGGAGGCGCACGTCCGACCCCAGTTGCGCGATCGCGTGATGGCCGCGGTGGAGGCGCTGGATTTCCGGCCCAATCTGGCGGCGCGCCAGCTTGCCGGGCACAAATCGTTCATCATCGCCTATCCGTTCAACAACCCCAGCGCCGCTTATATCACCGAGATCCTGATGGGTGCGGCGCGCACCTGCCGCGACCACGGCTATCACCTCGTTTCCGAGCCGGTCGAGCTCGACGATCAGATGCTGCCGGTGATCGAGCGTCTCATCACCACGCTCCGCCCCGACGGGATGATCCTGACCCCGCCGCTGTGCGACATGCCGGCGGTGGTCGAGCATGTCGCGCGCTTCAAAGTGCCGCTGGTCCGCATCGCGGGCGGGCTCGATCTCTACGGCGAATCGATCGTCATCGACGATCGCACGATCTCACGCGCGATGGTCGCGCATCTGATGGAAAAGGGGCACCGCCGGATCGGCTTCGTCCTCCCGCATCCCGAGCACGCGCTCGCCCAGCGACGCTTTCGCGGCTATCTCGACGGGCTGGCGGAAGCGGGGATCGAGCCCGAGCCGGCGCTGATCCAGCCGGGGCGGTTCGATCTCGAATCCGGCGCGCAGGCGGCGGCGGCGTTGCTCGATCTGCCGCTGCCCCCCACCGCGATCTTCGCCAGCAACGACGAAATGGCGCTCGGCGCGCTGCGGGTCGCGCATAGCCGCGGGCTTTCGGTGCCCGACGATCTCGCAATCGCCGGCTTCGACGATTCCCCCGCGAGCCGCCTCGCCTATCCCGCGCTGACGACGGTACGGCAGCCGACCCAGCTTCTCGGCGCCGCCGCCGCGACGATCCTGCTTGGCGGCGCGCTCGATCCGGCGGCGATCAAGCACGAATTGCTGATCCGCGGTTCGACGGCGAAGCTCGCCGGCTGACCCTCATGTCGCACGACCAGACGCCAGCCCTGGAACAGCGCGCGCCCCGCCCCGCGCGGCGCGCCGGAGAAAAGTCATGAACCGATCCGCTCCCGCCGGCGGCGCCTTCGCGGCGGTGACGGCATTGTTTTTCGGCTGGGGTTTCATCACCTCGCTGGTCGACCCGCTCGTCGCGGCGGTGAAGAACATCTTCAGCCTCAGCAACGTCGAGGCGCAGCTCAGCGCCTTCGCCTTCTTCATCGCTTATGCGCTCGCCTCGCTGCCCGCGAGCATGCTGGTCGCGCGGCTCCGGCACGTGCGCGGCATCGTCGTGGCGCTGGCGCTGATGGCGGCGGGCTGCGTCATCATCCTGCTGGCGAGCAATGCCGCGCTTTATGCGGGCGTGCTGCTCGGGCTGTTCGTCATCGCGAGCGGCATCACGATTCTGCAGGTGGCGGCGAACCCGCTCGCCTCGGCGCTGGGGCCGCCCGCACGGCGCCATTTCCGGCTTACCTTCGCGCAGGGCTTCAACTCGCTGGGCACCGTGCTCGGCCCGCTGGTCGGCGCGAGCCTGTTGCTGCGCGGGCTGGATACCAAGCCCGGCGAGATCCTGAGCGACGCCGCGCGCCACGCCGCATTGTCGTCGATCGACACCGCCTTCCTTCTCATCGCGGGGCTGATCGTGCTGCTCGGCGTTTTCATCTGGGCGATGCGCCGTCGGATCGAGGCCGCTGCGCCCCCGCTTGCCGCCGGCGCATCGATCGGCGCCGCGCTGTCGGCGCGCTGGGCGGTGCTCGGCGCGCTCGCGATCTTCCTCTATGTCGGCGCCGAGGTATCGATCGGCACGCAGATGGCGTTGTTCCTCCACGCCCCCGACGTGTGGAACATCCCGCTCCAGCAGGCGGGCTATTTCGTCAGCCTCTACTGGCTCGGCGCGATGATCGGCCGCTTCATCGGATCGGGGCTGATGATCTCCTTCCCCGCGCACCGGCTGCTCGCCGGCGCGATGGCGGCGGCGGCGGCATTGTGCCTTATCGTGTTCCTCGTCGGCGGCGGGATCGGCGGCTATGCCGCGCTCGCGGTCGGGCTGTGCAATTCGATCGCCTTTCCGACGATCTTCACGCTCACGCTCGAACGATCGACCGCGAGCGAGGAGGCGACCTCGGGGCTGTTGTGCACCGCCATCGTCGGCGGCGCGGTGTTGCCGCTTGCGGCCGGTGCGATTTCCGATGCCTTCGGTTACCACCATTCCTTCATCCTGCCGGCCGCCTGCTACCTCGCCTTGTGCCTGTTCGCGGTTGCCGCAGGGCGCGCGGCCATCCGGTCGGCTCGCATCGATGATGCCGGGGGCGTGACCCGCCACTGAGGGTCCGCCGCATCCGATGGCGGCCCAGCGGCACGATCCTGGCGGGCGAGCGTACAGACAAAATAAAGCAATAAAGCTTGCTCGTTTAAGACAACATTAAATTACAATTTAGCAATATTCAGAAATATGCAATGTATATATGTAAATTCAATCGCCTCGCCGGAGCAAAGGTCCACCGACGATCGATGAAACATATTTCGTAACGATGCATGTAATATGAGATTCAACCGTGGTCTGTTTTAGGTCCCCGATCAATTTAGCTTACCGCTTCGATACGGCCCAAGGCTGACACGGTGTACAGGATCTGGATTCCGGCCGCCGTCGCGCTGCTCGTTGCCGCCCCGGCGCATGCGCAGACCGAGCAAAACGGCCAGGCATGGTTTGCCGTCAACGCGGTCACGGCCTTGTCGGACAAGGTCGATGCGACGCTCGAACTGCATACCCGGGTCGACGACAGCCTGACGGGCCTGACCCAGCTTCTGGTGCGTCCGAGCGTCAGCTACAAGCTCAACCCCAATCTCGCGCTGACCGCGGGTTATCTCTTTTTTCGTCACGATCCCGAAGCCGGGCGGACGACCAACGAACATCGCGTCTGGGAACAGATCGGCTATACGATCCTATCCCGCCCCGATGGCTTGCGACTGACCGGTCGAACCCGCCTCGAACAGCGTTTCCGCGAAGGCGGCGAGACCGGCTGGCGCGTCCGCCAGCAGGTCCGGATCGAGGCGCCGCTGCATACCGCGAGCAAGGTCAATGCGGTCGTCTGGAACGAAACCTTTTTCGGGCTGAACGATACCGGCTGGGGGCCCCGGGCCGGCTTCGACCAGACCCGCACCTTCGTCGGGCTCAACCTTCCGCTGATCGATCGGGTCAGGCTGGAACCGGGCTATCTCAATCAACTGATCGCCCGGCCCGGGCCCAATATCATGAACCACGTTCTCGCGGTCAATTTCAACGTCAGGCTCTAGGCGCCACGAGGGCCGGCTTCCCGGCCAGTCCGTTAAACCAGTTAGCGATCGGCCCGACGAGGATCATTCCGGCCGCGAGGGCGTTGGCCTCGTCGAGGATCGCGATAGCATATCGCTGTCCGACCTTCTGTCCCAGCCAGCGAAGGAGAAGGCGATGCCGGACAGGAAGACGATCGAGAAAGCCCGCGAGGACGAACGCGAAGGCAAGTCGCCCGGGACGCAGGCCGGCGAATTCGTCCGCGCGGAAATCGACAAGATCCGCCACGGCGAACATGGCGTGCGCTCGACCAAACAGGCGATCGCCATCGGCCTGTCGGAAGCGCGCCGCGCGGGGGTTGATTTGCCGCCGCCCCGGAAGGGCACAGTCAAGGAAAGCACCCGCAAGAGCGCCGAATATGCCTATGAGGTCGGCCAGGGCGAACGTACCCCGAAGCGTCGCCCGAAAGTGTCGAAGGCGGTGACCGAGGTACTCGAGCACGAGCCGACATCAACCGCATCGCACGAGGCACTGTCGCGGCAGGCCAAACAGGCGGCAGCGCGCCGGACCCCGGCGGAGCGATCGGCCGCCGCGAAGAAAGCCGCCGAGACCAAGGGCGCGGCGGGGCGGAAAGCGGCGGCGCAGAAAGCGGCGAGAACGCGCGCGCATCGCGCCGGCCGCGACGGATCGGCGCGCTGATCCCGCGACCTTTTCGGCCCGCCGGACGTTGTGTTGCGCACCGCAGACACAAAAGGAGGTCCGGTGAGCCAGCCACCCGAGCCCCGCAAAGGCATGCCCTCGCCGCGCCTCGGGGCGACCGAGTTCAAACAGCGCTTCCGCGGCCAGTTCGTCGATCCGGCCTTCGACGCGCTGCAACCCGAGCTCGATCGCATCGCGGGCGCCGCCTGGGATGCCTATGCGCACCAGCGCAAGTCGCCGCGCACGCGCAAGGCGGGGCCGGGCTATGCCGATCCGGACTATGATCTCGCGATCGACTGGATCGAGGCCCGGGCGCGGATCGACGAGGCGCAGCGGGTTCATGACGATCCCGACGCGGTGCCGCGCATCCTGCTGATCAACGGCTCGTCACGCAGCGAACATAGCTGCCCCGGCGAGATGTCGAAGAGCTGGCGCCTCGTGGAGATCGCGCGCGCGATCTTCGAAGCGGATGGCCATGCCGTCGACCTCCTCGATCTTTCGCGGCTCGCCTCCGAATACGGGCGCCATATCCACCCGTGCAAGGCATGTTTCTCGACCGCCGCCGCGCTCTGCCATTGGCCCTGCTCCTGCTATCCGAACTATTCGCTCGGCGAGACGCAGGACTGGATGAACGACATCTACCCTTTGTGGGTCGCCGCGCAGGGGGTGATGATCGTCACGCCGGTCAATTGGTACATGTGCTCCTCGCCCCTGAAGCTGATGATCGACCGCCTCGTCTGCGCCGACGGCGGCAATCCCGATCCGACCAGCACCCACGGCAAGGACGCCAAAAAGGCCAAGGCGCTCGAGCTCGATGGCTGGCCCTATCCGCGCCATCTCGCGGGCCGGCTGTTCGGGGTGGTGGTGCACGGCGATGTCGAGGGCGCCGAGAATGTTCGCCGCTCGCTGTCCGACTGGATGCGCTTCATGCAGATGCAGCCGGCCGGGGTGAAGGCCGAGCTCGATCGCTATATCGGCTATTATGAGCCCTATGCCACCAGCCACGCCGCGCTCGACAGCGACGAGGCGATCCAGGAAGAGGTGCGCAACGCCGCGCGCACGTTAAGCGAGGCGTGCAAGGCGAAGGGCAAGGGACGATTCCTGCAAGCCGGCGCCACGCTCGATCAGCCGCGCGCGAAGTGACGCCACCGGTTCCCGGCGCGCGCGGCTCACCCGCGAAAGCGCGCCTCGGCGAGATCGAGTTCGCGGGTCAGCTTCTGGACGGTCGCGCTTCCCACCTCGCGCCGCCGCGCCAGTTCCGCCAGCGTCCGGCGCTCGGCGGCCACCCCCGCCAGAAGAAAGTCCCCGAACAACCGTTCCTGCATCCGAAGATCGTCCGAACGTCCGTCGCTCAGCCCTTCGATGCGCTCGCGATAGAAGTCCATCACCCGCGCCGCGGTCGAGGTGTAGAGATCGGCGTCACCGCTTTCTTCGGCCAGCATATGCTGCCGCTGCTCGATCGCGGCGATCGCCGCCTTCGCGGTCGCGATGCGCGTCACGTCCTCCTCCGCCTGCCGTGAGGGTTCGGGCGGCATGCGCAGGTCCCTGAGGAGGATCGGCAGCGCGACGCTCGCGAGGACGAGCGAGACGATGATCACCCCGGCGGCGAGAAAGATCGCGAGGTCGCGCGCCGGAAACGGCGAGCCGTCGTCCAGCGCCAGCGGCAACGTGAGCACACCCGCCAATGTGATCGCCCCGCGTACCCCCGCGAACGACATCGCCGCGATCAGCCGCCAGTTCGGGCTTTGCAGGCTCTCGCCGCGATTGCGCTTGCGCAGGATCGTCAGCCTCAGCGACATCCATACCCATAGCGAGCGCAACAGCGCCAGCCCGGCGACGATGGCGAGGACGTAGACCGCGAGCCACCACGGCGCGCTGTGCCCGGTGACCGCCACGGTCTGCCTCGCGCCGGCGAGAATGCCGGGGAGCTGCTCGCCGAGCAGCACGAAGATAATGCCGTTGAGCGAGAATTGGATCGTATCCCACACCGAGTTGCGCCGCATCCGCGTGACGGCGAGCGCCTGGCGCGAAATTTCCGCGAAGGTCATCGTCACCCCCGCGCCCACCGCCGCGAGGATGCCCGAGGCGTGGACCTGCTCGGCGAGCAGATAGGCGCCGAACGGGATCAGCAGGCTGACGAGGATCTGCGACCCGGTATCCTCGCCCCAGCGCCGCGTCACCCACGCCTTCGCCCGCGTGGCGGCGAGCGTCACCACCACCCCGATCGCGAGGCCGGCCCCGGCGACCCACAGGAAGTTGAGCGCCGCCGCCCCGACCGAAAAGGCGCCCGTCAGCGCCGCGGCGATCGCGAAACGCAGGCAGACGAGGCCCGACGCGTCGTTGAGCAGCGATTCGCCCTCGAGGATGTGCATCATCCGCTTCGGGATCGGCACCCGCGCGGCGATCGCCGACACCGCGATTGGATCGGTCGGCGAGACGACCGCCGCCAGCGCGAACGCCACCGCCAGCGGCATCGCCGGGATCATCCAGTGGATGAACAGCCCCATACCGATCACCGTCAGCAGCACGAGGCCCAGCGCAAGCTCCACGACGGTCGACACGTCCTTGAGTAATTCGTCCTTGGGGATGCGCCAGCCATCGAGGAACAGCAGCGGCGGCAGGAACAGCAGCAGGAACAGCTCGGGATCGAGCTCGACGCGATAGGAGGTGGAAAGCCCGATAACCGCACCGAGCATGATCTGGACCAGCGGGGTCGGCAGCGAGATCGGCAGCATCCTCGATATGGCACCGCTGACGACGACGGCGAGGAGAAGGAAGAGGACGACCGATACTGCTGCCAAAATCAATGCTCCGCGTGCTGGATGCGGGGTTACCTAGAACCTCACGATAGCAGGACAACCCCGCGACGCGTGCGGCAACATTTTGTTAAACGCGCCGGTCGGTGGCGGAAATGCCGCCGCTGCCGGGGCCGCGCGCGATCCCGGCGGCAGCGGCGGTTTCACCTGTTATCGGCCTGCCCGTTGAGCCAGCGCAGGCCCTGATAGGTGATCCGATAGGCCGCGCCCGATTTGCTCGCGATCAGGCGTTTGCGGCGGAGTGAATGGAAAATCGCCAGCGTACAATTGGAAAGCCGCCAGCCTTCCCTCGTGAAACAGTCGACGTTCGTAATATCCCGCGTAATTTCATCGCGGCGATGAACAATCCGACCACCTTGCGCAAGCGCGTGAAGCACGCGCTGCTCGGCCTTCGATACATTCATTGAAAACAAGTCCCGCCTTCGCCTGCCGCGCCAGTGCAACGATTGGGCGTTGCGCGCCGCAGGCAAATCAAACCGCGCGACGGAAGCGCATTCCATCGCGTGCTCGGGCGGCAATAGGGATCAGTCTATCCCGGGCCGCCTATTGGCGAGAGACAAGTTCAAACGAACACATAGAGGGTAGCGATAATATCGATCCGGCGCGACCGCAAGGACGCCGTTCGCGGGCTTGGGCGCTCAGCCGCTCGTCTCGCTGGCGGTGAACACCGCCAGTTGCGCGTCGAATGCGCGCCGATAGGCCGGCCGCGCCTCGCCGCGGGCGACATAAGCCGCGAGGTTCGGATAATGCGCCAACAGCCCCGATCGTTCGATCCGCCGCAGCACCGTGACCATCAGCAGGTCCCCCGCGCTGAACGCGCCCTCGAGCCAGTCGCCATCGCCGAGCGCGGCGGAAAGTTCGTCCAGCCGCGCGCGGACACGCGCCTCGAGCATCTGTTGGCGTTCCTCGTACCAGGATTTGTCCTGCTCGAAGAGCGTGGCCATGCCATATTCGACGATCGGCGGCTCGACCGTGTTGAGCGCGGCGAACATCCACGCGACCGCGCGGGCGCGCGCATCCGTATCGTCGGGCAACAGCCCCCCGTGCCGCTCGGCGATATGGAGCACGATCGCGCCCGATTCGAACAGCACGAGATCGCCGTTCCGATAGGTCGGGATCTGCCCGAACGGATGGTCCGCGAGATGCGCCGGGTCCTTCATCGCCGCAAACGACAGCAGGCGGACATCATAGGGCTGCCCGACTTCCTCGAACGCCCAGCGCACCCGCATATCGCGCGCAAGCCCCCGGCCGCGATCGGGCGAAGCGGCAAAGGCGGTGATCGTCGGCTTCATGCGGCGCTCCAGGCTTGAGGGGATGCGTAGCTCGTTGTTCGGGCACGGGTTTGCCACGGCTACGCTTCGCGATCCACCCTCGCGCGCAACGGGTCCCGCGATGCCGACGACGCCGCTATTCCGTCGCTTGCGCCAGCGGAATCGCCTCAATGACCTCACTCGCCGCGCCGAAAGCCTTGAGCAACGGCATCAGCCGGTCGCGCTTCTCCACTAGCACCCGCGCGATGCCCGGCGCCAGGCTTTCGCCGGTGCCGACATGGCCGAGCAGCCGCTCGATCTCGACATAAAGCGCCGCTTCCTTGGTCGGGTAGAGATGGCCCTTGCTGTCGACCCATGCCTGCACCGCCTTGATGGGCAGATCGGCCTCGTCATTGTTACGCATGCACACGCCCTTTCTTTCACCCCGCTATGCGTAACGAACGTAATCCTATCGCTTTCCCATTCGGTTACCGCGGCGTATTTTTGGCGGGAGAGCGCGACAAAATAGGCACAGCGGGCAATCGGCGCGCCGCCGCTCGACGCGTCAGACGCGATGCGGCCCGAAGAAGATTACCGCAGCGCCGGCGAGGCACAATGAAGCGCCGCCCAGATCCCAGCGGTCGGGCCGAACCCCCTCTGCCAGCCACAGCCAGAGCAGCGCCGCGGTGATGTAGATACCGCCATAGGCCGCATAGGCCCGCCCCGCATCCGCGGTATCGACGCGGGTCAGCAGATAGGCGAAGGCGACGAGCAACGCGCAGCCCGGAATGAGCCACAAGGGGGACCTCGCCATGCGCAGCCACGCCCAAAAGGCGAAGCACCCGGCGATCTCCGCCAGCGCCGCGCCGATATAGATGATCACCGATGGCATGCGCCGCCGGTAGCATCCCGGCGCGCTCGACGCATCCAAATTACCGGGCGGGCGTTGACACGGCGGCGCAACGAAGCGGGCTATTGATCTGGATGTACGACGAAGACCTGTGCGAAGTCTTTCCCGGCAATTCCGAAATGGCGCATATCATGCGCCGCCACGACTGGACGGCAACCTCGCTCGGCGATCCGCGCGGCTGGCCCGACGCGCTGAAAATCCCGCTGCGGATGCTGCTCACCTCGCGGTTCGAGATGTGGCTCGGCTGGGGCGACGACCTGCATTTCTTCTACAACGACGCCTATATCCCGACGCTCGGGATCAAGCATCCCGGGATGCTCGGCCGACCGTTTCGCGAGGTCTGGTCCGAGGTCTATGACGAGGTCGCCGATCAGGTCGATCGCGTCCGCGCCGGCGAAGCGACCTGGAACAAGGCGCTGTTGCTGCTGCTCGAACGCAGCGGTTATCCCGAGGAAACCTATCACAGTTTTTCCTACAGCCCGCTCCACACCGCCGATGGCGACGTCGGGGGGCTGTTGTGCATCGTCAGCGAGGAGACCGAGCGCGTCATCGGCGAACGGCGCCTCGAAACGATACGCCAGCTCGGCGCGGCGCTGGTCGGCGCGACCGACAGATCGGCGATCCACGATGCGGTGCGCTCGACCTTCGCGACCAATCGCCGCGATTTCCCGTTTGCCAGCCTACAGCTGACGGGCGACGCCGCGCATCCCGCGCCATCGTCGTTCGAAGCGGCGATCGCGCGCCTCTCGCGAGGGGACGGCGAAAACGGCCGGATCGTCGCGCTTCCCGCCGACATCGACTGGCCCACGGGCGATTGGGACCGACCCCCGCGCGCGGCGATCTCGATCGCGATCCCCGGGCCGGGCGAGAGTGCCGGCCGGCTCGTCCTCGGGCTGAGCCCCTATCGCAGCGAGGATGCCGGCATCCTCGACATCGCGCGGCTGATCGCCGCGCAGATCGGCGGCGCGCTCGCCAATGTCGCCGCGCTCCAGAGCGAGCGGCTCCGCGCCGACCGCATGTGGACCTTTTCGCGCGATCTGATGGTCGTCATCGACGGCGAGGGCGTGCTGCGCTCGGTCAGCCCGTCCTGGGCGCAGATGCTCGGGCATCCGCTCGATCAGGTGGTGGGGCATCATTTCAGCGCGTTCGTTCATCCCGACGATGCCGGTGCCAACGACGATGCGCTCGCCCGCGCCCGCGACGACGAACAGCTCACCAATTACGAAAGCCGCCTGCTGACCGCCGACGGCGGTTTCCGCTGGATCGAGTGGCATAGCTCGACCGAAAACGGCATGATCTTCGCCTATGGCCGCGACATCACCCAGCGCCGCCGTGCCGAAGAGGCGCTCAACGAAAGCCAGGCGCAGTTCCGCCATCTTGTTCAGGGCGTGACCGATTACGCGATCTACATGCTAGACCTCGACGGGCATGTTTCGAGCTGGAACGAGGGTGCGCGACGGATCAAGGGATACGAGCCCGACGAGATCATCGGCGAGCATTTCTCACGCTTCTATACCGAGGAGGATCGCGCCAACGGCGAACCGCAACGCGCGCTCGAAACCGCGCGTACCGAGGGACGCTTCCTCGCCGAAAGCTGGCGGGTCCGCAAGGACGGCGAGCGTTTCCGCGCCAGCGTGGTGATCGACGCGATTCGCGACGATGCGGGGGTGCCGATCGGCTTCGCCAAGATCACCCGCGACATCACCGAGCGCGAAAAGGCGCAACGCGAGCTGGAACAGGCACGGGAAGTGTTGTTCCAATCGCAGAAAATGGAGGCGATCGGGCAGCTCACCGGTGGTATTGCCCATGATTTCAATAATCTGCTGATGGCGGTCCTCAGCAGCCTCGATCTGTTGCGCAAGCGCGTTCCCGATGATCCGCTGAGCAAAAGGCTGCTCGACAATGCGATCGAGGGCGCGCAGCGCGGTGCGACGCTGACCCAGCGGATGCTCGCCTTTGCGCGCCGCCAGGATCTCAAGGTCGATCGGGTCAATCTGCCGCAGCTGCTCGCGGGGATGAGCGACCTCGTCCAGCGGTCGATCGGCCCGGAATGGCCGATTTCGACCAATTTCCCGCTTCGCCTGCCGTTCATTCGCGCCGACGCCAACCAGCTCGAAATGGCGCTGCTCAACCTGATCGTCAACGCGCGCGACGCGACCCCGGGCGGCGGGCCGATCCTGATTTCGGCGTCGAAGGAGGTGCTGGCCGACGATCCCGCGACCAAGCTGCCAGCGGGACATTATGTCCGGCTGGTCATCACCGATCGGGGGACCGGGATGGACGAGGAAACCGTGCGCCGCGCGGCCGAACCCTTTTTCACGACCAAGGGCGTGGGCAAGGGCACCGGGCTCGGGCTGGCGATGGTCCACGGCATGGCGCAACAGATCGGCGGGATGTTCGAGCTGTTGAGCCGCCCTGGCGAGGGGACGAGCGCGGTCATCTGGCTGCCGGTCGCGCAGGATGACACGGTGTCGGCCGCCGCCGAGCCGGTCGCGGAGCCCGAACCGCAAATCCCGCGGCTGAAGATCCTTGCGGTCGACGACGACGCGCTCGTCCTGATCAACACCGCCGCCCTGCTCGAGGATCTCGGGCATGACGTGATCGAGGCCGATTCCGCCGCCGAGGCGCTGGAGACGTTCCGCGCGCGCGACGATATCGACCTTATCGTGACCGATCAGGCGATGCCCAATATGACCGGCAGCGAATTGATCGCGGCGGTCGACGAAATCCGGCCCGGCACGCCGATCATCCTTGCCAGCGGCTATGGCGAGGATGTCGCGGCACGCAGCAGCGCGATCCGCCTCGGCAAGCCGTTCAACCAGTCGCAACTCGCGATCGCCATCGCCAAGGCGGTCGAGCGCGACGTCGCGACCAGCGCGTAACCACCGCAATGCACGAAGGTTGCGCGCGCCGGGCAGTCGCGCAATGTCCCCGCAATCTCCGTCGGGGACAATCGCACGAAAGGAAGATCGGCTATTGCGTATCCTGCTGCTGGAAGACGAGGCTGAGCTGGCGTCGGCGCTGCGCACGGTGCTGCGGCGATATGACGCGGTGGTCGATATCGTGGCGTGCCTCGCCGAGGCCGAAGAAGCGGCGGCGGGTGCTTCCTATGATGCGATCTTGCTCGATCGCCAATTGCCCGACGGCGACGGGCTTTCGCTCATTCCCTGGCTCCGCACCCGCGGGCTGGCCGCGCCGGTCATCGTGCTGACCGCGCGGCGCGAAATCGACGATCGCGTCGACGGGCTGGATGCCGGCGCGGACGATTATCTCTCCAAGCCATTTGCGATCGAGGAACTGCTCGCGCGGCTCAGGGCGGTGATGCGCCGGCCGTCGGACATGCGCGCCGACGTCGAGACCTTCGGCGAGCTTTCGTTCGATTTCAACGGCCCGGAGGCGCGCGTCGGCGGCGAAAGGCTGGAACTGACCCGCCGCGAATTGCTCGTGCTGCAGGTGCTGCTGCGACGGATCGGACGGACGGTGTCGCGCCAGGCGCTCGAAGATGCGGTCTATGGCTTCGACGACGAGATCCAGTCCAACACACTCGATGCGCATATCTCGCGGCTGCGCCGGAAGCTCGCCGCCGCCGGCGCCGGGCTGGAGGTGCATCCGGTCAGGGGAATCGGCTATCTGCTGAAGCAGGCATCGTGAGCGACACCCCCGCGTCGTTGCGCTGGAGCCTGACGTGGCGGCTGTCGGCGCTGCAGGCGGTATTGCTCACCGTGCTGGCGGTGCTCATCGTCGCGGCGCTGGCGGCGACCGGCAATTTCATGACGCTCGAGCCCGAGGACGAAACGATCGACGCGATCGCGAGCGCGGTCGTGCGCGGCGACAGCGGCTCGTTGAAGCTGCGCGAGACGCCGGCGTTCGCGGCACGCAGCGCCGAGACGCCCGGCCTGTGGTTCGTGGTGCGCCGGCATGACGGCGCCACGCTCGCCTACGGCAAGGTGCCCGCTGCTTATGCCGAGATGGGCGCGGCGCTCGATCGCATCGGGCAGGCGCGGTTCGGCAGCATGCTCAACGGCGATTTCGTCCCCGCCGCGCGGCTCAAGACGGTGCATGCCGCTGCCGGCGATCTCCAGATCCTCACCGGCGCCAATGGCACGGTGTCGCCCGGACGACTGCTGGCGGCGGTCGGCCTGCTGTTCGCCTCGGTCGTCCTGCCGCTGATCGCGATCACCGCAATCGCGACGATCATCGCCGCGCCGCTGGTGGTTCGCCGCGCGCTCGCCTCGGCCGATGCGATCGCAGCGCGCGCGAAGCAGATCGACGTCGACCGGCGCGGGACGCGGCTGCCGTCGCACAATGTCCCGCAGGAAATCGTGCCGCTGGTCGAAGCCGTCAACGGCGCGCTCGCGCGGCTCGACGACGGCTATGAGCATCAGCGCAAATTCTTCGCCTATCTCGCGCACGAATGGCGCACCCCGATCGCGATCCTCCAGACCCGGCTCGACGCGCTGCCGGCGGGGCCGGAGAAGGTGCTGCTGCTGCAGGATCTCGCCCGGCTGGCCAATCTCACCGAGCAATTCCTCGATCTCCAGCGTTTCGGCCATCGTTTCGAGCCGGCGCGGATCAACCTCGTCGCGGTGACGCGGCAGGTCGTCTTCGATCTCGCACCGCTCGCGATCGCTGCCGGCTACGAACCCGTCTTCGAGGCTGACGAGGAAATGATCGACGTGCTCGGCGATGCCGCGGCGATCGAGCGGGCCATCACCAACCTGCTGCAGAATGCGATCCAGCACGGCGGCGGGCGCGGCCAGATCACGACGCAGATCAGCCGATCGAGCGGGATCACGATCAGCGACGAGGGCGAAGGCGTCCCCGCCGACGATCGCGAGCGCATCTTCGACCCCTTCTTCCGCGTCAACGGCCACGGCTTCGGGCTGGGGCTCAATCTCGTGCGGGAGATCGTCGGGCGGCACGGCGGCCGGATCTGGGTCACGGAGGCGCCATCGGGCGGCGCGTCATTCCGGTTGATCCTTCCGCTCCTGCCGGCGGGCTGACAGCGTTCTTCCGGCAGGATCGGGCCGATCCAAAAATAACCTGTCAACCGCGCAATGTTCTTGTAATCGCGGTCGAATATTTCGATCGATAAAGACCGATGAGGTATCGGTCGACGGACAAATGCGTGATGACGAAACGGTTTCTATTCCTTCGATCGTTCCTCAAAAATCCCGGCGTCATTGGCGCGGTGACGCCATCGGGGTCATCGCTGGCGGAATTGATCACGAGCGACCTTGGCCCGGCGACCGGCACGGTGCTCGAACTCGGCCCCGGCACCGGGATTTTCACGGAGGCGGCGTTGAAGCGCGGCGTGCCGGAAAAGGACCTGATCCTGATCGAATATGTCGTGGATTTCGCTCGCATCCTGCAGATGCGCTATCCCCAGGCACGCGTCCTGTGCATGGATGCCGAGCAGCTCGGCACCGCATTGCCGCCCGAAAAGCGCCTCGGCGCCGCGGTCAGCGGGTTGCCGTTGCTCAACATGCGCGGATCGAAGATCGAGACCATGTTGCGCAGCATCTTCTCGCATCTGCGCGAGGGCGGCGCGCTCTACCAATTCACCTACGGCATCACCTGCCCGATCCCGCGCCACATCCTCAAGCGCCTCGATCTGAAGGCCAGCCTCCACGGGCGCGTGCTGCGCAACATCCCGCCGGCGCGCGTGTACAAGATCACGCGCAGCAATCATCGCCCGTTGCGCGACCTCGCGCGGTGAGCGGCCTGCTCTCGACGGTCATCGCGCTGTTCGCGACGATGGGGCCGCTCGGGCTGGCGTCTTGCGCGCTGATCGAGAAGCTGATCCCGATCGTCCCGTCGAGCGGGCTGCTCATCATGCTGGGCCGTTTCGCGGTTGCCGATGCCGCCGCCTTGCCCGGCGCGGTCGTCGCCACGACGGTGGGATCGACGCTCGGATCGCTCGCCTGGTACGGCCTGGGCCGGTGGGTCGGCGCCGAGCGCGGCGCGCGGCTACTGACGTTCGGATCGCTGCGCTCGCTCGGCCATGAGCGCCGCGAGCGGCTGCATCGCGCCTATCTGCGGCGGCGTTTCTGGATCACCTTTCTCAGCCAGACGATGCCGGTCGTCCGGGTCTATATCGCGGTGCCGGCCGGCGCGCTCGCCGTGCCGCTCACCGGCTTCGTCGTGGCGACCTTCGCCGGAGCGGTGGTGTGGAACACCGTGTTCCTCGCGACCGGCGTTATCCTGCGCAACAATCCGGTGGCCGGCGGCCACGGCGACATCGTCACGACGATCGTCGTCGCGCTTCTCGCCGCCGAAGCGATCATTGCGGGCGGCATCCGCCTGCTGCGCCGGCGCCGCGAGCCCGTTTAAAGCTGGGCGGCGCTGGTCGGCCCCTGAACCCTGACGCGCGGGAAAACCGCCTCGAGCGGCTTGGTATCGGGCAGCACGTAGACATAGCCGCCCTTCCTTTGGAAAAGCGGCCGCAGGCTTTTGCTGTAGAAAACCGAGGGCACGTTGATGCAGCCGAAGGTGATGCGATTGTCGTCGGGGGTCGGCGACAGCATCCGCTGGCGTCGCCGCTCCTTCTTGCTCGCGGTCGGCGGGATCGGGTGGAGCGCCACCGAATTGGCGTAATCGACCCACAGCACCTTCTGCTTGCCCGCGGCGAAGCCGTATCTGGCGAGGAAGCGTCCGGCTGGAGTGGTCTTTTCCGCCGGGCCGATCTCGGCGAGATTCTTGGTGCCGACCCCCGGGGTGGCCTCATCCCCCTCGGCGATGCCGATCAGCACCGGCACCCGCGCGAGCGGCTTGCCCTTGGCGTCAAACAGGAAGAGCGAGGCATCCTTCTTGTCGATGATCGCATAGGGCAGCGCGCCATTATCACGCGACGCCGTGATCCAATCGGCGACGCGCACCGCCGCCGCGGACGGCGGCGTCTCAACCTTGGCCTCAACCTTGGCTTCGGCCTTCTTCGCCGGCGCGACGCTGGCCGGCGCGCGCTTGGGCGCGGAAGCCGCCAGCGCAGGTCCGGCAAGCGCCAGAAGCATCATGATCATCGCTTGAGGCACTCGACATACGACCGCTGCCGCCCCGAAGGACGGCAGCGGAGAAATCACGATAATATCAGCAATTGCGCAATTGCGGCATCAGTTCCGCGGGCGCTTCCGGCGATTTTCATTCTCGCGCATGCGCTGCTCGATCCCGTCGACGCGCGCGTTGAGCTGATCGAGCCGCTGGCCATTGTTCTGCGCGGCCTGCCCTGCGGCCTGCGCTTCGGACAATGCCTGCTTCGCGGTGGCATCGGTATCGTGCAGTTTCGCCTCGAGCGCATCCATACGCTGGTTCAACGGCGCGATCTGATCGCGCACATATCCTTTGGTGGCGCAGCCGCCGAGGCCGAGCGCACCAACCATGATCACGACCGCAGGGGCGAGTTTTGTTACAGACGGCGACATGGCTTTTTCCATTCCTTTTTGAACCCGGATCAATCCAAACCGAGCGTTAAACGCGCAACAAACCGATTCTGTCCGACTGTGCATTTGCTCAGGTGAATCGATGATTTACCGGTCAGTTTGCGGCCGCGATCGCCACCAGTGCACGATCGATCGCCCCGGTTGCGGCAGTGTCCTGCGGCATATCGTTGGCGAAGGCCGAGAAGGTGAAGGTCCGCCCGCTCGCCGCGACGAAGAAGCCCGACAGCGCATTGGCGGCGTTGAGCGTCCCCGTCTTGGCGAACAATTTGCCGGCCAGCGCCGTCCCGACAAAACGATGCTTGAGCGTGCCGTCCTCGCCCGCCACGGGAAGCGTCGTGCGCCACGCCCCGCCCCACGGCTGCGCCTGGGTCCAGCGCAGGAAGGTGACCGCGGCGCGCGGCGAGAGGCGATTGTAGCTCGACATGCCCGACCCGTCGGCGAAGTCATAAGCGGCGCGCGACACCCCCGCCCGCGCCAGCATCGCGCTCACCGCCGCACGCCCGTCCGCCACCGACCCGCTGCCCGAGACGCTGCCGACGCGCCGCAGCAACAGCTCGGCATGCAGGTTCTGGCTGACCTTGTTGGTGTGACGCAGATCGTCCGCCAGCGGCGACGGGGTGAGCCGGGCAAGCTCGGGCGGCGCGGGCGGGCGCGAGACGGGGGCGTCGCCGCGCGCCGCAGGATCGTCGCCCGGCGAAAGCAGCCGGTGGCGGGTGGCGATGTCGCCCGTCACCCGCACGCCCGCCGCGCGCAGCAATCCCGCGAAGCGCCGCGCCGCACGATGCGCCGGATCATCGACCCCGACGCGCAGATTGGCCGCCGCGCCCCCGGCGGGGATCGTGCCCGCGATCCGCAGCATATCGCTCCCCGGCGTGCGGGTTACCTCCAGCGCGGTCTTGCCGCCGGCGATGGTGATCGCGCGATTGTCGATGCGGTAATAGCCGTCTCCGGCGATCGCCGGCGTCGCGCCCGGCCTGCCCGGCGTCACCGTCAGCACGACGACATTGTCGTCGAGTGTCAGCGCGGAGATCGCGGTGCCATATTGGCCGGCCATGTTGTTCCAGCTCATCCCCGCCGGCCAGCGCTCGTCGGGAAAGGCGCTGTCGTCGCCGATCACATCGCGGACGACGCGGGTGCGCGCCGCCACCGCCTGCGCGAGATCGACGAGGCAATCGCTCTGGCAATCCGCCGCGCTCGACAGCCGCGCGTCGCCGTGCCCGGCGAGGATCACGTCGCGCCCCTCCAGCCGCACGCTCGCGCCGCCCACGGTATCGGGCGACGCGGTATCGAGCAGCGCGAACGCCGCGGCGGTGGTGAACATCTTGGTATTGGAGGCCGGCACGAAGCGATCGTCGGGGCGGACCGCCACGATCTCGCGTCCCTGATCGTCGACCACCACCAGCCCGATACGGGTGCCCGCCCCCACGCTGGCGAGCGCCTCCTCCACCGCCGGCGCGGCTGGCGGCGCCGCGGCGAGCAGCAACGGCACCAGCGCGAGCATTCCGCGCATCACCGCCCCTCGATCACATCGGCGAGCAAGGCGAGGAATTGCGTCGCCAGCACGCTCGGCGGGCGATCGAGCAGATGGATCGCGTGGACGTCGAAGGCGAGCGACGGCTTGAGCGGCCGCATCTGCAGCCCCGGCGCCATACACGCCTCTGCGGTGAACGAATCGACCACCGTCACCCCCACTCCGCTGCGCACCAGCGCCGCGGCGATGTAGAAGGTGCGCGCCGAGACCACGACGTTGAGTTCGACCCCCAGCCGCTCGAGCTCGTCGGTGAAGATCCGGCCGAGCGGGCCGCTCGTCGCGACGGTAATGAACGGATGCCCGGCGAGTTGCGCCAGCTCCAGCCGCGGCGGCGCATCGGGCAGATCTTCTTCGCGATAGAGCACCACCAGCTCGCCCTCGCCGAGCCAGCTCTGCCCGAGCGGGACGCCGCGCGGCACCTTGTTGGCGATCGCGATATCGGTCTCGCGCTCGTAGAGTTTCCCCAGCAGATCATCGTGATGCACGGTCTGCAGATCGAAGCGGACGTCGGGGCGCTCCTTCATGAAGCGCGACACCGCGGTCGGCAGCGCGGCGAGCGCGAGGCTGGGCAGTGCGGAGATCCGCAAGGTCATCCCCGCGCCGGCGCGCAGATTGCGCCCCGCCTCGCGCAGGATCCGCACGCGATCCTGGATCTCGGCGACATCGGAGAATAACGCATGCGCATCCTCGGTCGGGACGAGCCGGCCGTTGGTGCGCTGGAACAATTCGAAGCCGAGCAGGCTTTCCGCGTGGCGCAGCGTCTTCGAGACTGACGGCTGCGAGATATTGAGCGCGCGCGCCGCCCCGCTGACCGTGCCGTTGACGTAGACCGCGTGGAAGATCTCGATATGCCGCAGGTTCATGAGGCCGATCCTAACGACGGTATCGCTTATTCGACAACGGCTTGACGAAAGCGCCCCTCGTCGAGCGCATTTTCGGCACGCGCGACGAGCGTGGTGACGGCGAGGTTGGCCGAGGCCGAGGGCACGGTGCGGGTCATGTCGAGCAGCCGGTCGAACGGCAATACCAGCCCGACCACCAGCGCAGTCTGCTCGGGATGCACCCCCACCGCCGCGAGCATCGCCGCGAGCATGAACAAGGACGCCGACGGGATCGGCGCGGTGCCGAATGCGGCGAGCGCGCCGGTCAACAGCATCACCGCGAGCATCCACGGATCGGGTGCTATCCCCAGCGCCTGCAACGCGAATTGCCCAAGCAAGCCGACATACATTGCGGTGCCGTCCTTGCCGATGCTCGCCCCCAGCGGCAGCACCGTCGAGGCGATCGGGCGCGCGATGCCGAGATTGTCCTGCGCGACGCGCAGCGCCACCGGCAGCGTCGCCGACGAGGAAGCGGTCGAAAAGGCGATCGCCAGCGCATCGATGATCCCGCGGAAGAACCGTCCGACCGGGAGCCGCGCGACCAATGCGATCAGCCCGGCGTGGACGATCAGCATCTGCACCAGCGCGGCGAACAGCACGCACAAGGCGAGCCAGCCGATATTGACGAACACCACCGCGCCGCTCGTCGCCACCGCATTGGCGATAAGCGCGCAAACCCCGAACGGCGTCACCTCCATCACGATCCGCACGATCTGGAGCAGCACCGCGGTGAGCCCCTGGAGCAATGCGACCACCGGCTTGCCCGCCTCGCCCGCGATGACGCTGCCGACGCCGAGCAGGATCGCGGTGAAGATGATCGCGAGCATGTCGCCGCGTGCCAGCGCATCGACGATATTCGCCGGGACGATGTTGAGCAGCTGATCGGCGGGCGAGACGGGGGTGCCCAATGCATGTGGCGCGACTCCCGCCAGCGTGATCCCCGCGCCGGGGCGGATCACCAGCCCCACCGCCATGCCGATGACGACCGAGACCAGCGTGGTCAGCGCGAACAGCCCGAGGGTACGTCCGCCGATCGGCCCGAGCCGGCGTGGATCGCCGAGCGCGGCGATCCCCGCCGCGATCGTCACCAGTACGACCGGCACGACGAGCATCTTGATCAGCCGGACGAACAGATCACCGACCAATTTGATCGCCGCCGCGCCGTCCGGCGACAAGGCGCCGAGCAACGCTCCGAGCACCAGCCCGGCCACGACCCGTTTCCATAACGGCACCGCGAACCAGCCGCGGAGCAGCCTCACGCGCGGGCGCCCCAGAAGCCCGGATGCAGCGGCAACAGCACCCCGCCTTCGTCACGCACCCCGCCGGGACGATCTTCGGCGAGCCACAACGGCCCGTCGAGGTCGGCAAAATCCGCCTCCCCCGCGAGCAGCATCGCCGGCGCAATGCCGAGCGACGAACAGAGCATGCATCCAATCATCAGGCCAAAGCCCCTTCCCCGCGCTGCATCGGCGAGCGCAAGGGCCTCGGTCAAGCCGCCGGCCTTGTCGAGCTTGATATTAACATGCGTGTAAAGACCGACGAGCGCATCGAGGTCGGCACGGGTATGCAGCGATTCATCGGCGCAGATCGGGATGCGCGATGCGATCCCGGCCAGCCCCGCATCTGCCGCCGCCGGCACCGGCTGCTCGAGCAGATCGACGCGTTGCTCGACCAGGAAACCCTGCCATGCAACGACATCGGCGACCGTCCAGCTTTCATTGGGATCGACAATCAGCCGGGGCTTCGGGGCGACGCGGCGCACTGCGGCGATCTGCGCCTGCGCTTCCGCGCGCGCGACCTTCACCTTGAGCAACGGCACGTCGGCGATGCGCGCCGCGACGAGCGCCATCGCCTCGGGCGTGTCGATACCGATCGTGATCGCCGAGGCGAGCGGCGCCGGTTCGGGGCGGCCGGCGAGCGCCGCGACGCTGGTGCCGGCAAGCCGCGCTTCGAGATCCCACAAGGCGTCGTCGACCGCATTGCGCGCCGCGCCCGCGGGCATCAGCGTCGCGAGATCGGCGCGTGTCGCCCCCGCCTCGATCGCCGGCGCGATCCCGGCGATCGCCGCCAGCGATCCTTCGACCGTTTCGCCATAGCGCGGATAGGGCACGCCCTCGCCGCGTCCGACGAATCCGTCCTGCGCGACGGTGACGGTGATGACCTCCGCAACGGTCCGCACCCCGCGCGAGATGCGGAACGGCGTCTTCAGTGCGAAACGGTCATGGGTGGCTTGGAGGGTTCGAAGCATTGCAGCATCCAGTCAGCGATCGGATCGGCGCCGAAGCGATAAGGGTCGGTGCACGGCAGGCCCAGCGCGTCCGCGGTCGCCGCGCACAGCCGCCGCGCCTCGGCATCGTCGAGCTTGGCAGTGTTGAGTGCGACGCCCACCGCGCGCACATCGGGGCTGGTCAGCCGCGCGACGCGGAGGTTTTCCTCCAGACAGGTGGCGAGATCGGGCAATTGGTAGTGCGGCAGCCCGCGCATATGCGCCCGCGACGGATCGTGGCACAACAGCAGCGCGCGCGGCTGCGCGCCGTGGAGCAGCCCGGTCGAGACCCCGGCGAACGAGGGGTGGAACAGCGATCCCTGCCCTTCGATCAGATCCCAGCCGTCGTCGTCGCGCGCGGGGCTCAGCGTTTCGATCGCACCGGAGATGAAATCCGCCACCACCGCATCGAGCGGGACGCCCTCGCCGGCGATCAGGATACCGGTCTGCCCGGTTGCGCGGAAATCGGCGGTGACGCCGCGCGCGCGGAGCGCCTGTTGCAGCAGCAGGGTGGCGTACATCTTGCCGACCGAACAATCAGTGCCGACGGTGAGCAGGCGATTGCCCGCGCGCCGCTTGCCGGTGCCGACCGGCAGATGCGCCGGCGGATCGCGCACGTCGAACAGGGTCACCCCCGTCTCGGCCGCGGCGCGCACCAGCCGCGGCTCGTCGCGCAGCCGCTGGTGGAGCCCCGAGACGACGTTCATCCCCGTCGCGATCGCCGCCAGCGCGTCCTCGATCAGCGCCTCGCCAAGCCGGCCGCCGGCATTGGCGATGCCGAGCACCAACGTCTGCGCTCCGGCGGCACGCGCCTCGGCCGCATTCATCCGCGGCAGGCCGAGCGTCAACGGGCTGCCGTCGTGGCGCCATTCGCCGACGCAATCCTGCGGGCGGAAGATCGCAAGACCGCGCGAGGTCTTGATGCCGACCTCGTCATCCGAATGGCCGAGATAGAGAAGAAAGGGTGCCGGAATCATCGCTCACCTAGCGGAAAAGACTGATGCTTTCCTTGGGCCGCGGCGCGCGGCTGCGCCAATCGCGCTTGCGCCGCGACCTATAACGCCCGGCTATGCGCACGGCGCCGGGCGCGGGCGCAGCAGGGCGCGGCCGGGCGCGGCGCCGGTCGTCGCGCCATTTTCCAGCACGACCTGGCCGTTGACCAGCAGCGCGACGACCCCGACGCTCGGCACCCGCGGGTTCACATAGGTCGCGCGCGGCGCGTAACCGACCGGATCGAACACCACGACATCGGCGAAATAGGACGGGCGCAGATAGCCGCGCCGGTCGAGCCGGTAGAGATCGGCGGTCAGCCCGGTCGAACGGCGGATGAAATCGCCGAGCGAGATCACCTTACGCTCGCGGACATAGACCTGATATTTCTGCGGGAAGGTGGCATATTGCCGCGGATGCCCGTCGGACCCGTCGGAGCTCGTCACCACCCATTTCTGCTGCATGATCAGATCGACGTCGCGATCGGCCATGTTGAAGCTCGCCACCCCGGCGCCGGCCGGCTCGGTGCCCTTGGCATCGGCGACGCGCAGGATGCGGATCGCGGCATCGATCGGATCGACCTGCCATTCGGCCGCGACCGCGCCGAGCGTCTTGCCGGTCCACGGCTGATCCGCGCTGGTCAACAGGATCGAGTCCTTGCCCCCGCGCCGGCGCAGATTGTCACGCATCTCGGCCTTGATCCGCGCCAAGGTCGCGGCATCGTCGAACCGCGCGATCATCTTGGCATAGCCGCCGTCGACCGCCCAGCGCGGGACGAGCGAGGCGTCGAGGCTCGTCCCCGAGGCGAGCCAGGGATATTGATCCGCGGTCACCTGCTGGCCCGCGGCGCGCGCGGCCTCGATCGTCGCGATCAGCTGCGGCGCCTGGCCCTGGAGGTCCACGCCCAGCGCCTTGAGGTGCGCGAAATGCACCGGCATCCCGGCGGCACGGCCGATCTCGATCGCCTCGCGGGTCGAGGCGAGGAGGCCGATCGTATAGCTCGATTCATCGCGCTGGTGGGTGTCGTACATCCCGCCGCGACGCCCAGCCTCGCGCGCGACCGCGATCACCTCTTCGGTCTTGGCATAGCTTTGCGGCGCGTAGAACAAGCCGGTCGAAAGGCCATAAGCCCCTTCGCACATCGCCTTTGCGGCGAGCGCTTTCTCCTGCTCCAGCTCGGCCGCGGTCGGCGCGCGATCGTCCGCGCCGAGCACGCGCGCGCGGATCGCGCCGAAGCCGACGAACGGCACGACATTGGTGCCGATCCGGCTCGCCTCCAGCTTGTGCGCGTCCGCCGCGACATCGGGGGTGCCCCCGCCGTCGACCCCGGTGACGATCGTCGACACGCCCTGCGCGAGCCACGGCAGGTTGAGACGCGCGGTCGCATCGGGCGAACGGATGTAGGTGTCGGGGTGGGTATGCGCGTCGATGAAGCCGGGGGCGACGATCTTGCCCGTGGCGTCGATCACCCGGGCGGCGGTGGTGCCTCTCGCCGGCCCGACATAGACGATGCGATCGCCCGCGATCTCGACATCGCCGGTGATCGGCGGCGCATCCGCACCCGAATAGATCGTCCCGCCGCGGATCACCACGTCCGCGCGCTGCGCCCCCGCCGGCGCGGCGAGCGCGACCAGCGCGGTGAACAAGGCGATCGACCGGACCTTCATGCGGATTTCCCCTTCGGATTGAGCATCGTACGGCTGACGGCATGTTTGTCGACCGCGGCGCGGCTGAACAGCATCGGCTGCATCGCGCCGGCGATCCACGGCCGGTAGAAGTCTCGATAATGCGGCGAGCGCGGGTCGTTCGACTGGCCGGGAAGGTTGAGCATCACCGAATTGTCCCACGCGCCGACGTCGATCACCTGCAGATAGCTCGCCCCGCCGCTGACCTGCCAGCCCGCGTTGCCGTGGAGCCAGCGCGCCATCACGGTATAGGAATCGCCACCCGACCCTTCGCCCTCGATCGGCGGGAAGGCCTTGGCGATCGCGGGGATGCGCGACAGCGGATGCGCGAGCCGAACCTGGTGCAAGGTTGCCCACCGCCACGCCGCCGGATCAGGGCCGAGCTTCTCGCGCGCCCCATTCCAGGCGGCGGCGAGCGCGGCGTCGAACAATGCGTCGCGCGCCGCCTTTGGATCGGGGCCGAGCCGCGCGTCGGGGTCGGCGAGCAGCCCGAGCAGCACCGAGGGCGCGATCTCGGTGACCAGCGCGCGCGCCCTTTCCGGGACGATCAGCGCGAGCATCCGGTTGCCGAGCTCGCGCCACAACAGCTCGAACAGCGCCGCCGCGCCGCTTTCGGCATCGACGCGCGCATCCCAGCCGCGCAACATCACCAGCGCGGGCGCCGCCCCGGCCGAGCCGCGCGCCGGGAGCAGCGCGAGCAATTGCCGCGCCGGGGTCGACAGGGTGTCGTGCTGGAGCGCGATGCTGTCGGCGAGGCTGTGCTTGCGCTGCCCCGACAGAACGTCGGCGATCCGCTCGTAGCGATAGGGATCCTTGAACGAAAAGGCCGGGATGCGATCGCGCGGCCAATCGCGGGGCAGATTATTCTGGTTGGCCGAGGCGAACCAGCCCTTGGCCGGGTTATATTCGCTCGGCAGCGCGCGGAAATCGCGCCGGCCGGTCCAGTCGTAACGCCCATCGCCCGGCACCGGCAGCAACCCGTCGCCCTTGCGCCGCACGGGGACGAAGCCGATCACCTGCCAGCCGTGGTTGCCCTCGATATCGGCATAATGGAAATTGGTCGGCGAGGGGTGGAGCGGGAAAGCGTTGCGCAGATCCGCCCAGTCGCGCGCGAGGTTGATCGCGATCATCGCGAACGCGTCACTTCCCCCCGGCTGCAGGTCGATCACCGCGAGCGCGGTGGCGCGGCGCCGCGCCGGATCATGCGCGATCACCGGCCCCTGCGCGGCGAAGCGCAAGGTGAACGGCGCCGGCGCCCCGCCCTTCACCGGGATATGGATATCGACGCGGTCGAACTTCTTCCATTTCCCCTCGTGGCGATAGAGCTCGGGGTCGTCGGGGTTGAGCTCCAGCACGAACAGATCCTGCTGGTCGATGTGGAAATTGGTGCGGCCGAAGGCGAAGCGATCGGTGTGCCCCTGCATGATCCCCGGCTGCCCCGGCGACCCGCCGCCAATCACATCGAGCCCCGGCGCCGAAAGATGCGCGACATGCCGCGGATCGAACCCGCCGATCCCGAGATGCGGATCGTTGGCGAGGATCGCGCGGCCGGTCGTCGTCCGCGACGGCGCGACCGTCCAGGCGTTGCTGCCGCCGTTGGCGCGCTCGCCGACCGGATCGGGATCGTTCGGCTCCTGCGGAAGCACCATTGCCCCGAACGGCAGCGCGCCGAGCCGGAACACCCCGAGATCGGCGTCGGACACCGCCGCGACGTCGAGCCCCTCGGGAACGGTCATCTTCCACGCCGGGCGCAGCGGCGCGATCACCGCGTCGAGATCGAGCAACCCCAGTGCCGCGAGCCGCGCGCGGCGCACCTCCTCATCGGCGCTGTTGATCCGCTCGCCGCGCGCCAGCACGAGATCGCGGATATCCCATTTGAGTGGGCGGACCCCGAGAATGGCATATTCCAGCGGCAGCAGCGAGCGATCGGCCAGCACTTCGTCGATCCGCGCGTTGATCCCGGCGACATAGGCGCGCGCGCAGGCGAGCACCTTCTCCGGCACCGCGGCGAGCTCGGCATCGAGATCGCCGCGATAGTGGAACAGCCGCGCGCGTGCGTCATGCGCGGCGAAGTCGCGCCCGAACGCCTCGGCCATCAGCCCCATTTCGCGGCGGTGCGAGAAATCGATCTGGAACAGCCGGTCGCGCGCGACGACATAGCCCTGCCCGAAATAGGCATCGGGGATCGAGGCGGCGCGAATATGCGGCACGCCATAAGGATCGTCGATGATCTCGATCGGTGCAGTCAGCCCGGACACATCCACCCTCCCCGTCCGCGCGGCCGCGACAGGCACCAGCGCCAGCATCGCGGTCGAGCCGAGCAGAAACGAACGGCGATTCAACATCGGCATATCCCCCGGGCGTACCTGTCGGCACAGGCTAATGCCGTGTTGTTCGAAGGACATATGGCAAGCGCTTGGCGAGCCATAGGCGCAATCTATAGCCAGGCCATAGACGCAGATTATGGGCGCGCGAACAAAAGGAACCGCGCGCGCTCTTGACGCTGCTCGGCGGTGCCCGGCACCCTCACGCTTGATTATAGGGGTAATCCGCCACCGAAGATGGCGCCCCCCGATAATGACGAACATTTCGCGGAAGGCCGGCAGGGAAGCGGCCTTCGATCCGGGAAACCGGCAGGGACATAAAGGGGGGATATATGACATTCGGACGGACGCTGGGCCAATTCAGGGCCGGATTCGCCGCCTTTTCGAGCCTCACCGCGCTGGCCATCGCCGGCACGGCGGCGGCGCAGACCGCACCCCCCGATGAAGCCGCCTCGGATGTCGTCGTCACCGGCTCGCGCATCATCCGCGACGGTTTCCAGGCGCCGACCCCGCTGACGGTGATGACGCTGGAGGATATCCAGAATTCCTCGCCGTCGAACAATGTCGCCGATTTCGTCAACCAATTGCCGTCGCTCGCCGGATCGACCCGCCCGGCCAATTCGCGGCTCAACCTGAGCAGCGGCCAGGCCGGGATCAACGCGCTCAACCTGCGCAATCTGGGCGAGATGCGCACGCTGGTGCTGCTCGACGGGCGCCGTTCGGTCGCCTCGACGATCAACGGGCTGGTCGACGTCAACACGATCCCGCAATCCCTGATCGAGCGGGTCGATGTCGTCACCGGCGGCGCCTCCGCGGCCTATGGCTCGGACGCGGTCGCGGGCGTGGTCAATTTCGTCCTCAACAAGAAGTTCCAGGGGCTCAAGGTCGCGGCGGATTCGGGCATCACCGGGCACGGCGACGGCGGCAATTATTCGATCAACGTCACCGGCGGCACCTCCTTCGCCGGCGGGCGCGGGCATATCATCCTCAACGGAGAGGTCGCGCATGCCGACGGCATCTTCAACGTCGATCGCGACTGGAACGCGACCGGCTATGTCCGCATCCAGGACCCCAATTGGACCACGAACAGCACCACCCCGCGCTATCTGATCCGCACCCAGGTCGGCGCGGCCAATTCGACCCCCGGGGGGCTGATCACCGGTTCGAGCGGCGGCGTCGCCAACCGGCTGCGCGGGATCTATTTCGGCCAAGGCGGGTCGGTGAACCATTATCAATATGGCGCGCTGACCTTCCCCTCGCCGGGCGGATCGTCACCGCCGACGCTGACGCAGGGCGGCGACTGGCAGGTCAACGATTCGGGCCGCCGCATCGGCCTTGCCCCGCGTGACAATCGCTGGGGCGTGTTCGGGCGGCTGAGCTATGAGATCGCGCCACGCGTCGAATTGTTCTTCGAAGGATCGTACAACCGGCAGGAAGTCTATTTCAACGCCGGCCCCAACCTGTCGACCGGGATCACGCTGCAGGCGAACAACGCCTTTCTGATCAACGCGCTCGGCGCCAGCCAATTGGCCGGCATCAACACCGTGACGCTGGCGACCACCGCCGCCGACCTGCCGTTCCGCGCGGTCGACAACAAGCGCGAGGTGCAGCGCTACGTGATCGGGGCGGAGGGCGAGTTCGAGGCGTTCGGGCGCAAGGCGCATTGGGACGTCTACGGCCAGTACGGCCGCGCCGATCTGCGCGAGCAATTGCGCAACATCATGAACATCGGCCGGATGAACAATGCCACCAACGCGGTCTTCGCGCAGGCGGGCAACCCCGGCGGCTATGCCCCCGGCACGATCGTCTGCTCGGTCAACGTCGACACCAATCCGGCCAATGACGATCGCGCCTGCGTGCCGCTCAACCGGCTCGGCATCGGGGTCGCCAATCCGGCGGCGATCTCCTACGTCCTCGGCAATCCCTATCGCGACGAGGTGATCGAGGAGAAGGTGGCGGGCGCCAACCTCGCGCTGGCGCCGTTCGCGACCTGGGCCGGCGACGTCAGCGTGTCGATCGGCGGCGAATATCGCGAGGAAAGCATCCGCGGCTCCGTCCCGACACAATATCAGCCGATCGTCAGCACCACCGGGACGACCAATCTGTGGTCGGTGGGCAATTATCTGCCCACCACCGGCAAATACAACGTCAAGGAAGCCTATCTCGAGACGGTCGTGCCGCTCGGGCTGGGGCTCGAATTCAACGGCGCGGTGCGCGCGACCGATTATTCGACTTCGGGCTACGTCACCACCTGGAAGGCGGGCGCGACCTGGCAACCGATCCCCGACATCCGGCTGCGCGTGACGCGATCGCGCGATATCCGCGCGCCCAACCTCTCCGAGCTCTATTCGGCCGGCACCGCGAACACCGATGCGGTCAACAATCCCTTCTACGACAAGAACGATTCATCGAAGGGGCCGGCGCGCTATTCCTATTCGGCGACCGTCGTCGGCAACCTCAACCTCAAGCCCGAAAAGGCCGATACGTTGAATATCGGCGCGGTCTTCTCGCCGCGCTTCGTGCCGGGCTTCAGCATCTCGGTCGATTATTTCCGCATCAAGATGAAGGATGCGATCGGGACGCTCAGCGCGCAGGAGATCATCAATCGCTGCTTCGACGGGCGGCAGGAATATTGCGCCGCTTATTCGGTCGCGCCACCGCCGCTGTCGCAGCCGGGCACGCCCTATCTGCTGTTCCGCGCGCAGCCGTTCAATTTCACCAGCCAGCTGGTGCGCGGGATCGATATAGACGCTTCTTATCGCGTGCCGATCGGCAAGGGCGAAAGCTTCACGCTGCGCGGGATCGCGACGCGCTATATCGACAATATCATCGATCAGGGGATCCCCGGCACCGTGCCGCTCAACAGCGTCGGGGTGAACGGCACCCAGACTGGCACGCCGAAATGGATCTACCGCGTCAACGCGACCTATGACGCCTCGCTGTTCTCGATCACCGCGGTCGGGCGTGGGGTAAGCGCGGGACGCTACGATATCGGCGGGATCGAGTGCCAGGCCAATTGCCCGCTCTCGACCACGCAATTCCCCACCTATGACAACAATCGCGTCAAGGGGACGTTCTACGTCGATCTCAACCTGACCGCGAAGATCGCGATCCGGGAACCGGGCGACGGCGAAGTGTTCTTCAACATCACCAATCTGTTCGATGCCGGGCCGATGCTCCTTCCCGAAACCGGGCTGGCCGCCAATTCGACCTATAGCGACCTGCTCGGGCGCACCTTCCGCGTCGGCTTCCGCGTGCGGACCCGGTGAAGCGCGGTTCGACCGGGATCCTTCCCGGTCGGCGGTGACCGAAAGTTCGCCCTGCGCGCCGGACCATGTGGCGCGCAGGGCGACGAAGAAGCGGGGTTTCCGCTTAGAATTTGAACCCGGCGCTGACCCGGAAGTACCGCCCCATGATCGCGTCATAATAGCGGGACTGCCCGTAGTCCCCCAGAGAATAGGGGAACGGCACCGATCGATTCATGACGTTATTGACCATGAACCGGATATTGAACTGCTTATTGATGTCATAGCCGATCGAGGTGTTGAACAGGAAATAGCTCTTCAGCACGGGATATTGGTAATTCGTATCCGGCAGGTTCACGTTGATATGGGCGGGGCCATAATAAATGGTCTGCCACATGAAATTGAAGCCGCCATTGTCGTAATTCAAATTGGCGGTGAAGTTATCTCGAGGCTCCTGGATGCTCCCGACGGTATATTGGATATCGCCGCTGCCGATCCGATAATAATGCTGAAGCGTATGAAGATAATTGACGGCGAGCGAGACGGTGCCTGCAGACTCCGACGCCCCCAGACGTGAAAGCGGCAGGTTGTAGTTGAACGCCACCTGGACGCCCTCGAACCGCTCGATACCGATATTATAGTATCCAGTGAAGAAGTTGGTGACCTGTCCGGCCGAATTGCGGGTAAAGCTCGCGCAATAGGGATTGTTGGGATAGTTCGACGAATCGTAGCAAGCGTTCATCACGTCGGTGAGCGAGAGCTGGGCGATCTCGTTCTTGACGTCGATATGCACATAGTCGGCCGACAATTGCAGGCCGGGGATGAACGTCGGCTGGAAGATACCGCCCGCCGTCCAGCTATTGGCGATTTCGTTCTGCAGGTTCTTGTTGCCGCCGCTCGCGCCGGGCGCCGTATAGTCGACGACGTTGGAAACGAAATTGGCGGGCAGGCCAGCGGCCGAGCAATTGGCCGCACGACGCGACGGGTCCGGGCCGCCGGTGATGTAGCGGGAATCGCACGGATCGTTGGCGGTATTGTAAACCTGGCCGACCGGCGCGAACAATTCGGTGATCGCCGGCGCCCGGAACGAACGGGTATAATTGCCGCGCAAAGTCAGGCCACGGACCGGCGCATATTTGCCGCCCCCGGTATAAGCCCAGAAACCGCCGGTCATGCTGTTCTTGACGTAGCGCCCGGCCCCCTGGAATTCGAGGCTGTGGACGAACGGCACATCCATGTCGGCCGACACGACCGGGATGTTCAACTCCCCGAAGACTTCGTTGGTGTGATACGAGCCGGCAACCGGGGTGATCGGGATCGAATTGCCGTATTGCGTGTAGGTGCCGTCGCCATTCGCCTCGCCACGATAGAAAGCGCCCGGCCGGAAATTGGTCGATTCGTAGCGATGCTCATAACCGAGCACGAACTTCACCTCGCCCGCCGGCAACTTGGCGATCGAGCCCTTGATATCTGCCACTGCATCGAACTGGATGTTGCGCTGCTTCGGATTGGCGATCGCGGTGATATAGTCGAGCGCCGCGCGGCTCGCCTGCCCGTTGCCGAAGACGTTGAGCGGCGCGCAGGTCGAGCTGACGGTCTGGATCGTGGCGTTGGTATAGCCGGGCGCGCAGACGATATTCCCGCTGCCGTCGGTCACCGCATTGAGCGCGTTGAAGAAGTTCTGGGTAACGACCTCACGCGTGGTGGTCGACGTGTCCGAGCGGCCGTAAATCGCTTTGGCTTCCCAGGTGAACTTGCGATCGCCGACGTTGAAATCGCCGTCGAACCCGCCCACGACCCGATAAAGATCGGTCTTGGTCCGGAAGCTGCCCGTCGACAGATCGGTATTGGCGCGCGCGAGCAGGAAGCTGCTCGTATCCATCCCGTTTGCGGCGAGGTTGTTGATGATCGTCTGACGATCCGCCGCGCTGAGGAACGGGTTGGCCGTGCTCATGATGAGATTGCCGTTGGTTTCGCCCGCCGCGCCGAACAAGGCGGTGTTGTAGAACGGCTGGGCGCGAAGGTTGGTCGCGATCACGCGGCCATACCAGGCCTCGCCCGAGAAGCGGATGCGATCGCTGAAATCGTAGTGGAACAGCGCCGTCGCCGAGAAGCGGCTGCTGTCGGTCAGGAAATTATCGTAATCGCGGATGCGGAAACCGTCTCCGCCTGCCTGGAGAAGCGCGTTCGCGGTCTGCTGGCCCGGGTTGAACGGCGTCAGGCGGCCGCTCGGGCTGAAGATCAGCGGGCGGCCCTGCGCGTCGGTAATCGCCGCAGCGGCGGCACCGCCGTAGATCGGCACGTCATCGGCGAACATCGGCATGCCGGTGTTGGTGAACACCTCATAGCGCTGCCCGCCGTAATAGAGCTGCTGGCGATAGGCCGAGCCCTTTGGCGCGGTGGTGAAGAAGGGGCCGTCGGCGCTGGTGTAGAGGCGATTGGAGGTCGGAATGCCGTTCTGCTTGTCGTATTGGACGCTCAGCGTGATGTTGCCGCGCCCTTCCGAGAAATTCTTACCCGCCAGCAGCGAAAGGTTATAGTTTCCGCCGTCGCCCTTCTGCGAGATGCCATTCTGCGCGTTGAACGCCAGCCCCTCGAAATTCTTCTTGAGGATGACGTTGACGGTGCCGGCGATCGCGTCCGAGCCGTAGATCGGCGCACCGCCGACGGAAACCGTTTCGATGCGGTCGACGAGATTGACCGGCAGCGCGGCGAAGTCGACCGGGCTGCCCGCGACGACGCCGAAAATCGACGACGTCGCCGAGGTGACGAAGCGGTTGCCGTTGACCAGCGTGAGGGTCCGCTGGGACCCGAGATTGTACATATTGACGAAGGTCTGCCCCGCGCCGAACGATCCCTGACTGCCGACCGGGCTGTTGCTGGGCGTGCTGAAAACGGGGAGTTCCTGCAGCGCGGTGCCGAGATTGGTGTAGCCGCGCTTGGAAATTTCCGATGCGGTGATCGCCTCGGTCGGCTGCGCGGCGATCGGCGAGCGCGAAATACGCGATGCGGTGACGATAACGTCGTCCGGCGACGGCGCGTTGTCGGCGAGCTGCGATGCGTCCGACTGAGCATTTTGCGTGGTCTGCGCAACGGCGGTGCTTGCCGCAACCATGCTTCCCGCCGCAATTCCCGCCAGCAGGAGGTGGCGCGCGGCGACGCTGCGCTCGAAAGATACGAACCCCATAACACGGTCCCCTTTTTTCTGCTGCGCGATGCTATGAGAGTCGAAGAAGCGCATGGTCAATCAAGTGCCGCAGGGGACGGATGATTTCGTCGCGCGACTGTGGTGTTTTCGCAACTAATTCAGGAGAATAGCGGCGTAGGCCGCCGCTACACCGCCCTCATCCACAGTTCACGCCACGCGCGCTTGCTTGAAGCCGAGCGCGACTTCGCCCGTATCCATCGGGCGGACCAGCATGATGAACGCGCTCCATTGATGATGCTCGAACCGCGCCTTGCGATCTTGCTCGGCGATGCGGTGAATGTCGCGGCGGAGATCTTCGAACAGGGCGTGGACCCGCGCGCGCGCCGCCTCGGTCAGCTTGACGACATCGGAAACATAACGCGCGTCGGGAGCGCTGAAGTCCATCGACAGGTAAAGCTGCTTGATATTGTTCTCGAACGCCGCCGCGAGCGGCCCGCCGCGGCGCCAGCGCACCGCGCGCGCGGTCAAGGCGCGCGCCCGGCCGCTCGCGCTGACGTCGACCAGCCCGAGCCGGACGAGCCGCGCCAGATGCGCCTCGACGCGCGCCGCGGGCAGGCCGAATTCGCGCATGAAATCCTCCTTCTGCCACCCGTTGAGGATCGAGAAGAACAGAAAGGCGAGCGCGCGATCGGCGGCGAGGATCCGTTCCTGCCGCAGCGTGAACTGCGCGGCGAGTTCCGCCTCGGCCGCCCCGATCAGATCGCGAATGTCGATCCCGGCAATGCCGCATAGCTGATCGAGCCGATCGAGCGTCAGCCCCTGCCCGTTGAGCCAGCGCCGCGCCGTCGCCTCCCCGACGCCGGCGCTTTTGGCCAACGCCGCGGCGCCGATCCGCTGGCGACGCAACGCGATCCGCAATTGTTCGAGCAGCGCGACCGCGCCGGGGCGGCGCCGAGCAGATGCAGATTGGTTATCGATCACCTGGTGAGCGCTTTCCTATCATTTGACGATCGGTCTCCGAATATCATCATTGCCGTTGCCGATGAAGCGGCCCAGTTACGCCTCAGCCAGAACGACGGAGAGGATGACCGTGGCAACGACCAAAGACTATCGGCTCGGCGAATTCACCTTCCCGCGCGGCTGGTTCATGGCCGCCACCACCGCGGAAATATCGCGCGCGCCGCGCGCGTTGCGCCTGCTCGGGCGGGATCTGGTCGCCTATCGCGGCGAATCCGGGCGCGCGATCGTGCTCGACGCTTATTGCCCGCACATGGGCGCGCATCTCGCCGCCGAGCAGAGCTCGGGCGAGGGCGCGCGGCGCGTCGAGGGCGATTCGATCCGCTGCCCCTATCATGCGTGGCGCTTCGGCCCAGACGGCCGCTGCAATCACGTGCCTTATTTCGACGGCCCGATCCCCGCCGCGGCCAAATTGCGCGCCTTTCCGGTCGAGGAACGCTATGGCTGCGTCTTCATCTGGCACGACCCGGAGGAAGGCGCGCCCGATTATGCGCTGCCCGATCTTCCCGAATGGGACGATCCGCATTGGGTGCAATGCGATTATGACGATCTCGGCACGATCGACGTCCATCCGCAGGAGGTGGTCGACAATATCGCCGACACCCGCCATTTCGGCCCGATCCACGGGATGAAGCTCGCTTATTTCGACGATACGTTCGACGGCGTCGTCGCGCGCCAGCGCTCGGGCGGCGGGCATGAGACGATGACCAGCGCCGACGAGCTGCTCGAAAGCGATGCGGTCTATACCGGCCCCGGCATCCTCGTCGCGCGCTTCGGCGGCGAGACCGATGCGGTGCAGATCATCCTCCACACCCCGATCGAGGACGGGCGCACGCACATCTGGCACGGGATCATCACCCGCGGCCAGGCCACCCCGCCGTCCGAGGCGGACCGCGCGATGCACGCGGCCTATCACGCGACCGGGCTGGCCGCCTTCTCGCAGGATTTCGCGATCTGGCGCACCAAGGCGCCCGCGATTGACATCCTGCGGCTGCCGACCGACGGGCCGTTCCACCGCGCACGCGCCTGGTATCGGCAATTCTACAATCCGCGCGCCGAGGCCGCGGTGTATCAGCAACGCGCCAACGGCTTTTATCCGACCAAGGGGATGCCGGCGCATATCACCGACGAAGCGGCGGAATGAGCGGACGCCGCCAGCGCCACGGCCCTATCGGGTCGCGGACGGCCGCTCCTGCGTCATCCTGTAATAGAAGCGGCTGAAATAGGAGGGGTCAGCGAAGCCGAGTTGCTCCGCGACCCCGGCGACCGTGTGGTTGCCGTAGATCAGCAGGCGCCGCGCCTCGAGCACCAGCCGGCGGTGGATATAATGCATCGGCGCGCAGCCGAAATGCGCGCGGACGAAGCGCGTCAGGCTCCGCTCGGTCATGCCCAGGCTGGCGGCATAGAAAGCGATCGTGCGATGATCGCGGAAATGATCGTCGACGAGCGTCCGGAAGCGCCGCGCGCGATCATCGTTCCCGCTCAACGGCAGCGCCGAATCGCGGACCGCACGGGTCAGTTGCACCAATAGCAGGCCGACGAGCCACCCCGCGGCGGTGATCCGCCCCAGGTCGTGCCCCGAGCATTCCCGATAGAGTTCGCCGACCAAAGGACCGAAGCGTTCGGCCTGCGCGCGCGTCAGGCATTGCGCAACCGGGCGATCCGCGACGATCGCCAACCCCGATTGCCCCGCCGCGAGCAATGCGCGCAGATCGGTCGAAAAGGTGATGACCGCGCCGTCGACGTCCTCGTCGAATAAGAAGCCGTGGATCATCCCGGCGGGGACATGGATCACCACCGGGGCGTCGAACGACCTTTTCACCCCTTCGAAGGTGACCGCCACCGCGCCGGCCGCGATCACCAGCAGCTGATCGAGCGTATCGTGGCGGTGCGCACCGATCTCCCACCCGGTCAGGCGGCTGCGGCTCTCGATCGTTTCGATATGGACGAAGCCGGGGTCGGCGAAGCTCCCGCCCTCACCGTAAAGCTGGAAATGCGGCACGTCGGCGATCGTCATGTCTGGATAGTACCAGATATTTGACCGCTCCGTTACTGGAACCGCCGCCCGGCGCGTCGGATAAGTTCCTTGCGATAGCATCGTGCGCCAAATCGATCTGCCCTCAACCCCGGCGAAGGCCGGGGTGGATCATGATTCCAGGCGCGATGCTCTAAAAGGAGAGGCTGGATGCGTGCCACCACCAAGGTCGCGATCATCGGCGCCGGCCCGGCCGGGCTATTGCTCGGTCATCTGCTGCGCGCCGAAGGGATCGATTGCCTGATCCTCGAACGCCAGACCCGCGCGCATGTCGAAAGCCGTATCCGTGCCGGGGTGCTCGAGACGGTGACCACCGATCTGCTCCACCGGCTCGGGATCGATGCGGGCCTCAACGCCCACGGGCTGAAGGAGGAAGGCTTCAACCTCGCCGACGGCGATCGCATCATCCGCATCGACCTCGCGCGGCTGATCGGGTGCCACGTCACGGTCTACGGCCAGACCGAGGTGACCCGCGACCTGATCGAGGCGGCGCCGGCGCGCGGGCTCGATATCGTGTTCGAGGCCAAGGATGTCGCGCTGCACGATATCGGCGCGTCACGCGCCCGCGTCACCTTCGGCAAAGACGGACGCGATCATTGCGTCGAGGCCGATTTCATCGCTGGCTGCGACGGCTTCCACGGCGTCGCGCGCCGGGCCATCCCGGCCGGGGTGCAGCGCGACTATGTGCATGAATATCCGTTCGGCTGGCTCGGCATCCTCGCCGACGTGCCGCCGTGCCACCCCGAGCTGATCTACGCCCGCACCCCTGCCGGTTTTGCGCTGGCCTCGATGCGATCGCCGACGCGCAGCCGTTATTATGTCCAGGTCCCGCGGGACGAGCGCGTCGAGAACTGGCCCGAGGCGCGGCTATGGGATGAACTCGCCCGCCGCTTCGACCCGCTGTCCGCCCACGGCGTGACGCGCGGGCCGGCGCTGGAAATGTCGATCGCCCCGCTGCGCTCCTTCGTGTCGGAGCCGATGGGCCACGGCCGGTTGTTCCTCGCCGGGGACGCCGCGCATATCGTCCCGCCGACCGGCGCCAAGGGCCTCAACCTGGCGGCGTCCGACGTCGCCTATCTCTCCGATGCGCTGATCGGCTATTATCGGCGCAGCGACGAAACCGGTTTGCAGAACTACGCCGCCAAAGCGGTGGCGCGGGTGTGGAAGGCGGAGCGGTTCAGCTGGTATCTGACCAAGCTGATGCACCATTTCCCCGAGGACGGCGCGTTCGCCCACCACATGCAAAGCAGCGAGCTTGATTATGTGGCGCAATCCGAGGCGATGCAGACCGCGATCGCGGAGAATTACGTCGGCCTGCCGCTCTGAGCGCACGGGGTCGCGGATGGCATAAATTCTCATTTGCGAATTTTTCATCTATACGAATCAAGCCGCGGCTTCTAATCCCCTCGCCAAACAGCGCCGACGCGCGTTTCGTGAGAGGACCGCTTATGACCGTTCCCGTCATCCACCCGGCCTGGTCTCGCGCGCCGCTGTCGATGACCGACGGTTACTCGCTCGAAATGACGGCGAAGGATCGCGCTGCGCTCGCCGAAGCGGCGCCGCTGATCGCGCCCGAGACCCCGGTGGCGATCACCTTCCTCCCCGGAGAGGCGATCGACGCGCGGATCGACGCCGCGCGCGACGTCCGCGCGCTCGGGTTCGAGCCGATGCCGCACCTTTCGGCGCGACGGATCGCGAGCCACGACGAGCTGGAACAGATCGTCCGCCGCACCGTCGCGGAGGCAGGCGCGAAACGCATGTTCCTCGTCGCGGGCGACCCGCCAATTCCCGCCGGCCCTTTCGCCGATACGATGGCGCTGCTCGCGACCGGGCTGTTCGAGGCGAACGGCATCACCGCGATCGGCATCGCCGGCCACCCCGAAGGCCATCCCGCGATGGACGAGGCGCAATGCTGGGCGGTGCTGGAGGAGAAACGCGCCGAGATCACGCAGCGCGGCATGGCGACGCTGATCGTCACCCAATTCGGCTTCGACGCCGATCCGTTCATTCGCTGGCTGGAGCAACTGCGCGCGCGCGGGATCGATTGCCCGGTGCGGATCGGCGTCCCCGGGCCGGCCGGGATCAAGACCTTGTTGCGCTTCGCCGCGCATTGCGGGGTCGGTGCGTCGGCGGCGGTGATGACCAAATACGGCGTATCGCTGACCAAATTGCTCGGCACCGCCGGCCCCGACAAATTGGTCGATCGGCTCGCGGCGCGGCTGACCCCGGCGCACGGGCCGGTGCGGCTTCATTTCTACCCCTTCGGCGGCCTCGCCCGCACCGTCGAATGGATCAACGCTTACGAGGCGCGTCTATGACCGACAGCTATATCCTTCGCCTGTCCTGCGACGACCGGCCCGGCCTGGTGGCGCGGGTCGCCGGCTTCCTGGCCGAACAGGGCGGCAATATCACCGATGCGCAGCAATTCGACGACCGGCTCACCGGCCGCTTCTTCATGCGCGTCGTGTTCGAGCTGGAACGCGCCGACGCCGCCGACGCGCTGCGCGCCGCATTCGCCCCAATCGCGGGCGAGATGGGCGCCGAATGGACGCTGCGCGCGCCGGGCGAGCGGCTCAAGGTGCTGATGCTGGTCTCCAAATTCGATCATTGCCTCGGCGACCTGCTCTACCGCCAGCGTATCGGCGAAATGCCGATGGACGTGGTGGGGATCGTCTCCAACCACCCGCGCAGCGCGCTCAACATCTCGCTGATCGGCGACCTGCCCTTCTACCATCTGCCGATCACGCGCGACACCAAGCCGCAGCAGGAAGCGCAGATCCGCGCTTTGGTCGAAGAGACCGGCGCCGATCTGGTCGTGCTGGCGCGCTACATGCAGATCTTGTCGGACGAGATGGCGGCGTTCCTGTCGGGCCGCTGCATCAACATCCACCACAGCTTCCTGCCCGGCTTCAAGGGCGCCAAGCCCTATCATCAGGCCTATGACCGCGGGGTGAAGATGATCGGCGCGACCGCGCATTACGTCACCGCCGATCTCGACGAAGGCCCGATCATCGCGCAGGATGTCGAGCCGATCAGCCACGCCGACACGCCCGACGATCTGGTGCGCAAGGGCCGCGACATCGAGCGCCGCGTGCTCGCGGCAGCGGTGCGGTGGCATCTGCAGGATCGCGTGCTGCTCAACGGCCACCGCACGATCGTCTTCCGCTGACCGGCATGACACCGATCGACGGACGCGCGATGGCGCGCGCGCTGACCGACCGTATCGCCGCCGACGTCGCCGCGCTGGTCGGCGACGGAATCCGCCCCGGGCTGGCGGTGGTGCTGATCGGCAATCACGCGCCGAGCGAGGTCTATGTCGCGCGCAAGATCGCCGAGGCGGCGCGCGCCGGCATCGCCTCGTTCGAACATCGCCTGCCCGCCGATACCGACGAGGCCGCGCTGCTCGCGCTGATCGCGCGGCTCAATGCCGATCGCGCGGTCCATGGCATCCTCGTGCAATTGCCGCTGCCGCCGCAGATCGACGCCGCGCGCGTGCTCGATGCGATCGCGCCGGCGAAGGACGTCGACGGCTTCCACCCGGTCAATGTCGGGCGCCTCTCCACCGGCACCGGCGGGCTCGTCCCCTGCACCCCGCTCGGCTGCATGATGCTGCTCGACAGCGTGATCGACGATTATCGCGGCTTGAACGCGGTGGTGATCGGCAAGTCGAATATCGTCGGCAAGCCGGTCGCGATGCTGTTGCTCGAACGCGAATGCACGGTGACCGTCACGCATATCGCGACGCGCGGGCTGCCCGAGATCGTCCGCGCGGCGGATATCGTCGTGGCGGCGGCGGGCGCGCCGCGGCTGGTGCGCGGCGATTGGGTCAAGCCCGGCGCGGTGGTGATCGACGTCGGCATCACCCGCGTGACCGATACCGCGGGCAAGGCGCGGCTGGTCGGCGACACCGCGTTCGACGAGCTCGGCCACGCGCGCGCCGCGACCCCGGTGCCCGGCGGGGTGGGGCCGATGACGATCGCCTGTCTGCTCGCCAATACCGTGCGCGCGGCGGAGGCGGCGGGCCGTGGCTGACGCGCGCACCGTCACCGAGGTGCGCGTCGACGCGCTCACGCTCGACGCCGACATCGGGGTGCATGCGCATGAAATCGGCGCGCGGCAGCCGCTGGTGGTGAGTGTCGCGCTCACGCTGGGGGCGCCGCGCGTCGCGACGCTCGGGGAAACGGTCGATTATCGCCATATCGTCGCCGAGGCGACCGACCTCGCCGCGCGGCATGTGCCGCTGATCGAAAGCTTCGCGCAGATGCTCGCCGAACGCTGCCTCGCGCTCGGTGCGGTCACCAGGGCCGAGGTGACAGTCGCGAAGCCGCGCGCGCTCGCCGCCGGGCTGGCCAGCGTCCGCGTCGTCGCGCAATGACCGCGCCGCGCCCCCACCTCTCGCTCGTCGCGGCCGTCGAAAGTCCCGCGCACGCGCATCGCCTGCGCCGCTTCGCCTTCCGCGAGCCGCTCCCGCTCGGCGCGCAACAGGCACTCGTCCGGCTGCATCTCGATCTCCAGCGCCAGTTACGCGGCCTGGTGCGCTGCGCCGCGGGGTTCGACCCCGCGACCGGGGAATGGGTCGATCATAGCGTGTGGATCGCCGGCCACGCGCCGCCCGGCGAGAACGTCTCGGCCGAAACGAGCGAGGCGACGATGCGGCGGCTGCGCCACCGCGTCTGACGCAAACCGTCACCCGCCCAAGCCCGACCGAATACGCGCATCCGCGCCGCTGGACAGTGCCTCGATTGTATGCCAATGATACATATATCAGATCGCACGGAGGAGAGGTCATGAGCGAGAAGCAGGTCGTTACGTTTCGGGTCGAGGACCGCATCGCCTGGGTGAATTTCGCGCGCCCGGAAAAACGCAACGCGATGAGCCCCACGCTCAACCGCCGCATGATGGAGGTGCTCGACGAGCTCGAATATCGTGACGACGTGGGCGTGCTGGTGCTGGGCGGCGAAGGCGCGGCCTGGTCGGCCGGCATGGATCTCAAGGAATATTTCCGCGAGACCGAGGCGCAGGGGCTGCGCGGCGTGCGCAAGTCGCAGCGCGAGAGCTATGGCTGGTTCCGCCGGCTGCGCTGGTATCAGAAGCCGACGATCGCCATGGTCAACGGCTGGTGCTTCGGCGGCGGCTTCGGTCCCTTGTTCTCCTGCGATCTGGCGATCTGCGCCGACGAAGCGAAATTCGGCCTGTCGGAAATCAACTGGGGCATCCTCCCCGGCGGCGGGGTGACCAAGGTGGTGGTCGACCTGCTGCCGATGCGCGACGCGATGTGGCTGACATTGACCGGCGAGCTGATCGACGGCCAGCAGGCGGCGGCGATGCGTCTCGTCAACGAGAGCGTGCCGCTCGAACGGCTCGAAGCGCGCGTGCGCGAGGTCGCGGCGATCCTGCTCCAGAAGAATCCGGTCGCGCTCAAATTCGCCAAGGATGCGGTGCGCCGCGTCGGCGCGATGACCTATGACGAAGCCGAGGATTATCTCGTGCGGATGCAGGAAGCGGCCAATTTCCACGACCCGTCGGAGGGCCGCAAGGAAGGCATCCGCCAGTTCATCGACGAAAAGAGCTACAAGCCCGGTCTCGGCGCCTACGACCAGTCGAAGGTCAGCGCCTGATTGCAGCGCCCGCGTGCCGTCATGCCGATCAGATCCGGCATGACGGCCTATGCTAACCAGGGCGAACGGATCATTTTTTACCCAGCGATCGCCACGATCACCACCGCGGATGCGGCGGCGATCGCGATCCCGGCGAGCATCTCCATATGAAAGGCGCGCCGGCACGACGCGCAGTGGCACGGCAGCGAGCCGCCCCCCGAAACATTGTCGTACCAGCAACTGCGCGCGCGATCGCAACGGCAAGCCGGGGCCGCGGGCGCGCCGCTTTCCGGCTGCCGCGTCATAGCGAGATCAGCGCGTCGAGCGCGATCGCGCCCTCGCCCTTAGGATAGACCACCACCGGGTTCAGATCGACTTCGCGGATCGCCGGATTGGCGTCGAGGACCGCGCCGAGCGCCGCAACGATCCGCGCCACCGCCGCAATGTCCGCCACCGGTGCGCCGCGAAACCCGTCGAGCAGCGGGGCAAGCTTCAGCCCGCGGATTTCCGCCGCGATCGCTTCCTCGGACAGCCCGGTCGGCACCAGCCGCGCGTCGTGCAGCAATTCCGCCGCCACCCCGCCCGAACCGATCAGGATCACCGGCCCCCAGGCGGGATCGTTCCGCCCGCCGACGATCAATTCCACCCCGCGCGGCGCCATCGGTTCGACCAACACGCCTTCCAGCACCACATCGGGCCGCGCCGCGCCGACCTGCGCAAGCAGCCGATCCCAGCCGGCCGCGACCGCCGCGGCATCGGCCAGCCCGACGATCACCCCGCCGGCGTCGCTCTTGTGCGGCAACGCGGCGGCCTGCGCCTTGAGCACCACCGGATAACCCAGCCGCTCGGCCGCGGCGACCGCGCTGTCCTTGTCATGCGCCAGCGTGAAGGTCGGGAAGGCGATGCCGCGCGCGCCGAGCAATTGCTTGGCGCGATATTCGGGAATCGTCGCGCCGGCGGCGGGCAGATCGTCGAACGGCGCAGTCGTTTGCGCCTGTCCCGCCCGCGCCGCGCCCGCCGCATTGGTGAGCCGCGCCAATGCGCGCAATGCACGCTCGGCGGTGGGGAGATAGGTGACGCCCAGCGCGTGCAATGCGGCGATATCGCTCGGCTGCACCCCGCCGCCCTCGTCCACCCCGGCGACCACCACCGGCTTGACCCCGCCGCGCGCGGCAAGCGCCTCGGCCACCGCGGCGAACTTTACCGACGAGGTGCGGATATCGGTCTGGATCAGCGTGACGACGATCGTGTCGATCCGCGCATCCTCGGCGAGCGCGGCGATCACCCGACCGTACATCCCCGGATCGACGAGCCCCTGCGCGGTGACGTCGAGCGGGTTGGAGACGGGCACGAATGGCGGCAAGGCCGCGCGCAACGCCGGGCTGTCGGCGTCGCCGAGCGGCGGCAGGTTCAGCCCCACCTCCTCGGCGAGATCGAGCATCATCGCCTTGAACGCGCCCGATTCGGCGACGACGCCCGTCGCGCCGCCGGGCAACGCCGGGCAGCGCGTGGCGATCTCCACCACGTCGCCCAGCTCCTCCAGCGATTCGACCAGGATCACCCCGGCATGTTCGACATGGGTGCGCATCACGGCATGATCGCCGGCCATCGCCCCGGTATGCGTCGCCGCGCTCGCCGCGCCCGCCGCGCTGCGGCCGGGGTGGAGCAGGACGACCGGCTTGCCCGCCGACCGCGCGGCGCGCGCCGCCGCGAGGAATGCACCCGGCCGCCGGAAATGCTCGACGATCATCACGATCACCGCGATATCGGGATCGTCGACCAGCCGCGCGACGAAATCCTCGACCCCGGTCGCCGCCTCGTTCCCGGTCGAGACATAACAGCCCAGCGGCACCTCGCGCGCGATCATCGTCGTCGCGAGCACCGCCGCCATCGCGCCGGATTGCGAGACGATGCCGACCCGCCGCGCGCCTTCCGCGCGCGCCTCGGGCATATCGATGAAGGTCAGCGGCAATTTGTCGCGGAAATTGACGAGGCCGAGACAATTGGGGCCTTCGACCACCATATCGGCCGCCGCGGCGATCCGCGCGATCTCGCGCTGATCAGCAAGCCCCTGCGCGCCATCCTCCGCGAAGCCGGCGGAAAAGATCACCGCCGCGCCGACGCCGCGCTCGGCCAGCCCGCGCATCGCATCGAGCACCCCGGCGCGCGGAATCGCCAGCACCGCGGCGTCGATCCCGCGCGGCAGATCGGCGACCGAGGCGACGCACGGACGGCCGCCGATCTCGGCGCGGTTGGGATTGACGAGATGGATCGCGCCATCGAACCCGGCGCGGTCAAGATTGGCGAGCACCGACGCGCCGAGCGCCCCCGGCCGATCCGATGCACCGACGATCGCCACCGAGCGCGCACGAAGCAGCCGGTCGAGCCGATCGCGAGATGGGGAAGCATCGGATTTGCGTTCGTCGATCAGGGCGGTGCTCATCGCCGGCCTGCCTGCATCTTGCGTTCCTCTCCATCCGAATCGGCCGCATTCAACGGCTCGGGATGCGTATATTGTATCCCTGGCAAACGTTTTGCAAGGCAATGTCGCCCACGGAATCCGCTTGCCAAGATTGTATCCGTAGCACACAATATCCGGCAAATGCCGCGTGTCTTCCGCGCGGCGGGATTTTCGAGGAGAGCGATGATGAACCGCGATTTCCGCCTGCTGATCGATGGCGAAGCCATTGCCGGCGCTTCGACCTTCGATGTGGTCAATCCTGCGACCGGGGCGGCCTTTGCACAATGCCCCAAGGCCGATGCGGCGCTGGTTGATCGCGCGGTGGCGGCGGCGAAGCGCGCCTTCCCCGGCTGGGCCGCCACCCCGATCGAGGAGCGAGCCGCGCTGGTCGCCAAGATCGCCGACGCGCTGGAGGCGCGCGCGGGCGAATTCGCCAGCCTGCTCACCGCCGAGCAGGGCAAGCCGCTCGACCAGGCGATGTATGAGGTGATGGGCAGCGTCTTCACGCTACGCGCCTTCGCCGAGATGCGGATCGAGCCGAAGACGCTGCGCGACACCGGCGGCAATGTGGTGATCGAGCACCGCACCCCGCTGGGGGTCGTCGCCGCGATCACGCCGTGGAACTTCCCGGTCATCCTGGTGATGAACAAGCTCGGCCCGGCGCTCGTCACCGGCAATACGATCGTGATCAAGCCGGCGCCGACCACCCCGCTCACCACCTTGCTGCTCGGCGAGATCTGCCGCGAACTGCTGCCGCCGGGCGTGGTCAATGTGATCTGCGACCAGAACGATCTCGGCGCGCGGCTGACCGGCCACCCCGATGTCGCCAAGGTCGCCTTCACCGGATCGACCGCGACCGGCAAGAAGGTGATGGCCGCCGCCGCCGAGGGCGTGAAGCGCGTGACGCTCGAGCTTGGCGGCAACGACGCCGCGATCGTGCTCGACGATGTGAACCCGCGCCAGGTGGCGCAGAAGGTCTATGGCGGCGCGATGGCCAATGCCGGCCAGATCTGCGTCGCGATCAAGCGCGCCTATGTGCCCGAGGCGATGTACGACGAATTCTGCGACGAGCTCGCGCGGCTCGCCAAGGAGGCGGTGGTCGACGACGGATCGAAGCAGGGCACCACCGTCGGCCCGCTGCAGAACCGGATGCAGTTCGAGAAGGTCAAGGCGCTGCTGGAGGATGCCAAGGCGCGCGGGACGGTGCTCGCCGGCGGCGAGCCGCTGGACCGGCCCGGCTATTTCATCCCGCCGACGATCGTGCGCGATCTCGACGACGACGCCCCGCTGGTGCGCGAGGAGCAGTTCGGCCCGGTGCTGCCGGTGCTCAAATATGCCGATATCGACGATGTCATCCGCCGCGCCAACGACACCGACATGGGGCTCGGCGGCACGGTGTGGGGCAAGGATCTGACCCGCGCGACCGAGGTCGCGAAGAAGATCGATACCGGCACCGTCTGGGTGAACCAATATCTCGCGATCGACGCCAACATCCCGTTCCGCGGCGCCAAGCAATCGGGGCTGGGCGGCGAATTGGGCGAGTCCGGGCTGCACGAATATACCCAGCCGCACATCATCAACGCGGTTGCGCTCGAAGAGGCGTAAGCGCGTCCAATAGCCCTCCCCTTCAGGGGAGGGGCTAAGTAGAAACGAAAGGCTTCCGATGACGATCGCGACCACCCACGTCGGCAGCTTGCCGCGCGGCGACCGGCTGACCCCGCTGCTGCTCGCGCGCGATCACGGCGAGCCCTATGACGCGGCCGCGTTCGACACCGAGGTTCAGGCGGCGGTCGACGATGCGGTGGCGCGGCAGGTGGCGGCGGGCGTGTCGATCGTCAGCGACGGCGAACTCGGCAAGGTCGGCTATTCGACCTATATGATCGAGCGCTTGTCGGGGTTCGGCGGGCATACCGATCGCACCCCCGCGCTCGATCTCGCGCCGCTGCCCGATCTGCGTGTCAAGCTCGCGCATATCATGGGGTCGCAGGAATTCACCCGCGCCTCGTGCATCGATACCGTGCGGCTCGTCACGCTGGCGCCGCTCCACGACGATATCCGCCGTTTCCGCAGCGCACTCGATCGCCACGGCGAGGGCACCCGCGCGTTCATGAACGCGGCATCGCCCGGGCTGATCACCGCCTTCCAGAAAAACGCTTTCTACCCCAGTCACGAAGCCTATCTCGCCGATCTCGTCGCGGCGATGCGCCCGGAATATGAGGCGATCGTCGCCGCCGGCTTCGACCTGCAGCTCGATTGCCCCGATCTCGCGATGTCGCGCCACACCGGCTATCAGGAAATGGACGAGGCGACGTTTCTGCGGACGATCGCCGCCAATGTCGAAGCGCTCAACGCCGCCACCGCCAATATCCCGCCGGAACGGATGCGGATGCACGTCTGCTGGGGCAATTACGAAGGGCCGCACGATCATGATATCGAACTCAATCGGATCATCCATATCGTGCTCGGCGCGCGCCCGGCGACAATCCTGTTCGAGGCCGCCAATCCGCGCCACGAGCATGAATGGATCGTGTGGCGCGACGCGCGCGTGCCGCAGGATAAATTGCTCGCGCCGGGGCTGATCGACACCTGCTCCAACTATCTCGAACATCCCGAGCTGATCGCGCAGCGGATCGAGCGGTTCGCCGCGATCGTCGGCAAGGACCGCGTGATCGCGAGCACCGATTGCGGATTCGGCACCTTCGCCGGCTATGGCAAGATCGACCCTGCGGTCACCTGGGCCAAGCTCGCCAATCTGCGCGCCGGCGCGGATCTCGCCGACGCGCGGCTATAGCCTAGCTCTCCCCCCGCGCCGCCGCGCGCGCCTCGGCATAGCGCTCGCGCCTGAACTTCTCGAACCCGGTGCGCTGCTGGAAGCCGGGGTCTTCGGGATAGTCGCGGAAGGCGGCCAATATATCGTCGAAAACTTCGCGCAATTCGTCGCGGAACTCGGGGTGCGAGAAGATATAATAACGATTGGCGCGGATCGCCTCGACCACCCGCGCCGCGATCACATCGGGTTCCATGCCGAATTCGTGGACTTCGCGCAGCCGCTCGACGCCCGCGCTGTCGACCGGCCGGGCGCCCGCCTTCAATTCGTCGGGGCGTATCTCGTCGCTGGCGTAGATATGGCTTTTGACCAGCCCCGGGCACAAGACCGACACCCCGATGCCGTGCGGCGCCAGGCTGTAGCGCAGCGATTCGCTCAAGCCCCGCACCGCGAATTTCGCGGTATTGTAGATCCCCGGCGCCGGCCCGCACAGAAAGCTCGCCATCGACGCGGTATTGACGACATGCCCGCCCGCGCCGCGCGCCTTCATCCGCGGCACGAACGTCATCACCCCGTTGATCACCCCGTTGAGGTTGACCCCCATTACCCAGTCCCAATCGTCGTAGGACGATTCGTCGATCGTCTGGAACAGGTTGATCCCGGCATTGTTGAACAGCAGGCTGACCGGGCCGAGCCGCGCCTCCACCTCGTCCGCCGCCGCCGCAAACCCCGCGCGCGACGCGACATCCAGCGGCACGCCGATCACGTCCTGATTGTCGAGCGTCTTAAGCGCGGCAGCGATCGAATCCTCGCGGATATCGGCGATCGCGACCTTGCATCCCTCGGCGAGCAATGCCCGCGCCAGCCCCAGCCCGATGCCGTTCGCCCCACCGGTGACGAACGCGGTGCGCCCCGCCAGATCTTTCATATCGCTCTCCGATTCTGTTTTTTCGGTTGCGCATAATTGTATTCAACGCATACAATTTGCCAAGCGCAAAACATGGCGCATTAGCGAGAGGATGACGGATGGCGATCGCCCCTGCGACTGCGACCGTGGAGATCGTGGCAGATGCCCCGCCGCGCGCCGACACGCGCGACTGGCCCTCCCCCGGCGCGGCTTATTGGGCGCTCGCGGTGATCGTGCTGGCGACCTTCCTCACCTTCTTCGACCAGGTCGTGTTCGGGATGCTGGCGCAGCGCATCAAGGCCGATTTCGGGCTGACCGACGCGCAACTGGGCTTCCTTGCCGGGCCGGCGAGCATCATCTGCTATCTGTTCGTCGGTATCCCGCTGGCGCGGCTGGCGGACATCTATCCGCGTAAATATGTGCTCGCGGCGGGCGTCTCGGTGATCGGGGTGATCACCGCGCTCGGCGGGCTGGCGCAAAGCTTCGCGCAATTCGTCGGGACGCGCGTGTTCCTCGCCGCGGGCGGATCGGCACATGCGCCGTCATCCTATTCGCTGCTGGCCGATGCCTTTCCACCGCGCACGCTGACCCGCGCCTTCGCGCTGCTGCAATTCGGCTTCATCGGCGGGACGACACTCGGCCCGATCGTCGGCGGGATGCTGATCGGGATGACCGCGCATTGGGCGCCGAGCGAAATCGGCCCGCTGCGCATCTTCGGCTGGCAATGGATCATGATCTGGACCGGGCTGCCCGGGCTGCTGATCGCGCTGCTGTTCCTGACCGTGAAGGAGCCGCCCCGGCTCGCGCCCGCGCCCGATGCGCCGCAGCCGCCGCGCGACGCATCGCTCGGCCGCCGCATCCTCACCGCCACCGGGCTCGATGCGGCGCGCGCGATCCACGCGCAGCGCCGAGTCTATTATCCGTTGTTCGCCGGGCTGGCGCTGAGCGCGATCGAGACGTTCGGGCTGCAATTCTGGCGCGTGCCGTTCATGATCCGCAGCTACGGGTGGGACGAAGCACAGATCGGCGCGGTGATGGGGGGGATGATCCTTGTCGCCTCGCTCGCCGGGCTGGCGCTGGGCGGCGCGTTCGTCGAGTGGCTGGCAAAGCGCCATAAGGACGCCAATGTCCGCGCCGCGGCGATCCTGTTCGGCTGCGTCACCTGCTGCGCGATCGCGGCGCCGCTGATGCCCAACGGCCATGCCTCGCTTGCGGTGATGAGCCTTGGCGCGATGTTCGGCATCGCCGGCGCGGTGCCGCAAAATGCCGCGATCCAGCGCGTCGCGCCCAATGCGATGCGCGGGCAGGTGACGGCGATCTATCTGTTCATGTTCACCTTCTTCGGCGCGATGGGCAGCTTCGTCGTCGGGCTGGTGCAGGATTTCGTGATCGGGGTGGAAAAGGATCTGTGGAAGGCTTTGGTCTTCACCGCCGCCGTGCTGCTGCCGCTCGCCACCTTGTGCATGGTGCGCGCGATTCGCCCCTACCGCGAGGAAGTCGAGCGGCTCGAAGCGCTCGGCCGTTGACTCCGCCGCGAGGTCAGCGCAAATTGTACGTAAAGCATACGATCAGGAGAGTGAAGATGGCCGATGTCGCCCCCCGTGTCGCCGCGCTGGAACAGGCCGTTGCGGATCTGTCCCGCCGCCTCGCCCGGCGTGAAGACGAGCTCGATATCCGCAAGCTCCAGCACCTTTACGGCTATCTCATCGACAAATGCCTTTATCGCGAGACGGTCGACCTGTTCACCGACGATGGCGAGGTGCGCTTCTTCGGCGGGGTGTGGAAGGGCAAGGAAGGCATTCGCCGGCTCTATGTCGAGCGCTTCCAGAAGCGCTTCACCCACGGCACCAACGGTCCGATCGACGGCTTCCTGCTCGATCACCCGCAGCTGCAGGACATCATCACCGTCGCCCCGGGCGGCGAGATCGCGCATGGCCGCGCGCGCTCGATGATGCAAGCCGGGCGGCACAAGGATTATGCCGATCCCGCCAATCCGATGCTCGGCGCGCGCCAATGGTGGGAAGGCGGCATCTACGAGAACACCTATCGCAAGGTCGACGGCGTGTGGCGCATCGCCGTGCTCAATTATATGCCGCAATGGCATGCCGATTTCGACGCGGGCTGGGCCAATACGCCGCCCGAATATGTCCCCTTCCCGCGCCAGACCTTCCCCGAGGACCCGACCGGGCCGGACGAGCTGATCGCCGATCACTGGCTGTGGCCGACGCATAAATTGGTGCCCTTCCACCTGAAGCATCCGGTCACCGGCGAGGAGATTGTCGCCGAACGCTGGGAGGGCGATGTCGCCCGCGAAAAGGCGAAGGCCGCGCAGTGAGCTACCCCGACCTTCACCTCGTCATCGGCGGGGAGCGGATCGCTGGCGCCGGACGGCGCACGAGCGCGGTGGTCAATCCCGCGACGGGCGAGCCGATCGCCGAGCTGCCGCTCGCGGACCCGGCCGATCTGGACCGCGCGCTCGATACCGCCGCGCGCGGCTTCCGGTCGTGGCGCGAGTCGACCCCGCAGCAGCGCGCCGCCGTCCTCAACGGCGCGGCGCGGCTGTTGCGCGAGCGGGCCGACGATCTCGCCCGCGTCGCGACGCTCGAACAAGGCAAGACGCTCGCCGAAGCGAAGGTCGAGGTGGCGATGAATGCCGCCTTGTTCGAATTCTATGCCGGCGAAGCCTTTCGCCTCTACGGGCGGACGTTGGTCCGCCCCGCCGGACAGCGTTCGACCGTCAGCCACGAGCCGGTCGGCCCGGTCGCCGCCTTCGCACCGTGGAATTTCCCGCTCGGCAATCCGGGGCGCAAGCTCGGCGCGCCGATCGCGGCGGGCTGTTCGGTGATATTGAAGGCGGCGGAAGAAACCCCGGCCTCCGCGCTCGGCGTGCTGCAATGCCTGCTCGACGCGGGCCTTCCGCCCGATGTCGCGCAAGCGGTGTTCGGCGTGCCCGACGAGGTATCGCGCCATCTGCTCGCCTCGCCGGTAATCCGCAAATTGAGCTTCACCGGCTCCACTACCGTCGGCCGGCATCTCGCCCGGCTCGCGGCGGAGGATATGAAGCGCACCACGATGGAGCTCGGCGGCCACGGCCCGGTGCTGGTGTTCGACGATGCCGATATCGACCGCGCGCTCGATACGATGGCGGCCTCCAAATATCGCAACGCGGGGCAGGTCTGCGTCTCGCCGACGCGGTTCATCGTCCACGAGGCGGTGTTCGCGCGCTTCCGCGACGGCTTTGCCGAGCGCGCCGGGCGGATCGTCGTCGGTGACGGGCTCGATCCGGCGACCGGGATGGGGCCGATGGCCAACCCGCGCCGCCCCGAAGCGATGGAGCGATTGATCGCCGATGCCACCGCGCGCGGCGCGCGGCTGTGCACCGGAGGCAAGCGGATCGGCAACCGCGGCTACTTCTACCGGCCTACCGTCCTCGCCGACGTTCCGCTCGACGCCGCGGTGATGAACGAGGAGCCGTTCGGCCCGATCGCGCTGATCAACCCCTATCGCGACGAGGAAGCGATGATCGCCGAGGCGAACCGCCTGCCTTATGGCCTCGCCGCTTATGCCTGGACGCAGGACGCGCAGCGCCAGCGCCGCGTCTCGCGTGCGATCGAGAGCGGGATGGTCGGCATCAACACGACGATGATCGGCGGCGCGGATTCGCCGTTCGGCGGCGTCAAATGGTCCGGCCACGGCGCGGAAGACGGTCCCGAAGGCGTTACCGCCTGCCTCGTCACCAAGGCGGTGCACGAGGGCTGAGCCTCGCGGAGACCGGCGCCTGTCGCATTGCCCCATCCCGACCCCTCCCCTGAGCGGGAGCGACCAAGAAGTTCGAGGAACCTCGCATTATGACCCACCAGCTCAACACCGGCGGCGATCGTGGTTATCGCCGCATCGCGACCGAAGAAGCCTTCGCCACCCGCGAGCAGATCGACGCCTTTCTGCGCATGGTACGCGACGGCACCGCCGACAAGGGCATGACCTCGCTCTGGGGCTTCTACGCGCAATCGCCGTCGGAGCGCGCGATGCAGATCATCGAGCGGCTGCTCGATCTGGACGAGCGGCGGATCGCCGATATGGACGCCACCGGGATCGACGTCGCGATCCTCTCGCTCACCTCGCCGGGTGTCCAGCCGCTCTTCGACGCGGACGAGGCGAAGGCGATGGTCACGCGCGCCAACGACTATCTCGCCGAGCGTTGCGCGGCCCACCCCACCCGCTTCGTCGGCATGACCTCGATCGCGCCGCAGGATCCCGAATGGTCGGCAGCCGAGATCCGCCGCGGCGCGCGCGACCTCGGCTTCCGCGGGGTGATGGTCAACAGCCACACCCACGGCCATTATCTCGACGAACCGCAATTCGATCCGATCTTCCGCGCGCTCGCCGACACCGGCCAGCCGCTCTATATCCACCCCCAGACCTTGCCCGACGCGATGATCGGCGGGCTGGTGGAGGCCGGGCTCGACGGCGCGATCTTCGGCTTCGGGGTCGAAACCGGGATGCATCTGCTGCGGCTCATCACCACCGGTATCTTCGATCGCTACCCCGATCTCCAGATCGCGGTCGGCCACGGCGGCGAGGCGATCCCTTATTGGCTCTACCGCATCGATTTCATGCACAAGGCCGGGGTGCGATCGAACCGCTACGAACGGCTGAAGCCGCTCAAGAAGGATGTCGTCACCTGCCTGCGCGAGAATGTGCTCGCCACGACGAGCGGGCTGCCCTTCCCGCCCGCGATCCGGCTGATGCTCGAGGTGATGGGGGAAGATCGCGTGATGTATGCGATGGACTATCCCTATCAATATGTCCCCGACGAGGTGCGCGCGCACGATCTGCTCGACATCCCCGACGGCGCCAAGCGCAAGCTGATGCAGACCAACGCCGAGCGCGTGTTTCGGCTGTGACCGACGCGGCGAGGGCAAAGGCGCTGCCCGGCGCGGGCTATGCGTTGGCGCTGGTCGCCGCGACGCAATTGGTCAGCCTGCTCGATCGCAACATCCTCGCAATCCTCGCTCCCGCGATCAAACGCGATCTCCATATCGGCGACGCCGAGATGGGGTTGCTCTACGGCACGGTCTTCGCATTGTTCTACGCCTTGTTCTCGCTCCCCCTGGGGCGGCTGGCGGACGGCTGGCTGCGCACGCGCCTCTTGGCGATCACGATCTTCTTCTGGTCGGTCGCGACCGGCTTTGCGGCGTTCGCCAACGGCTTTGCGTTGCTTGCATTGAGCCGGCTCGGTGTCGGCATCGGCGAGGCTGCGTCGCAGCCCGCGGGCACCAGCCTCGTCTACGATTATTTCCCGCGCCACCGGCGCGGAATGGTGATGGCGGTGCTGGCGGCGGCGATCGCGCTCGGGCTCGGCGGGTCGCTGATGATCGGCGGCGGCGCGGCGGACTGGTGGAACGCGCATCATGCCGGCGGCCGTCCGCCGCTCGGCCTCGCCGGCTGGCAGTTCGCCTTTCTCGTCGCCGCCGCGCCGGGCTTCGTCATCGCCGCGCTGATGTGGCGGCTGCACGAGCCGGTGCGCGGCGCAATCGATGGCGTCGACACGCCGCCCGATCCCGCGCCGTTCCGCGCCAGCCTCAACGTGTTCGGCGCGATCCTGCCGGGGACCAACTGGATCGCGCTCGGCCGGCGTCGCGCGGCGCCGCGCGACTGGCTGATCAACCTCGTCGCGTTGGCGCTGATCGTCGCCGGGGCGATCACCGCGATCCGCTGGACCGAAACATTGTCGCCGCGCCCGCCGCTGGTGCTCGGCGGCGTGACCGTCAGCGCGCATATGCTGCAATGGAGCGTGATCGGCTTCGGCTTGTTCGTCCTCGTCAACCTGGCGCAGGCGCTGCGCCGCGACGATCCGCCGACCTTCGCCGCTTTCTCGTCCCCGTCGCTGCTTCTGTGCATCGCGATCGGCTCGCTCCAGGGGGTGATCAATTACGGGGTGATGGGCTTCACGCCCTCGTTCCTGATGAAATCCTATGGCCTGTCGCCCGCGATGACCGGGCTCCAGTTCGGGCTGCTCAGCGCCGCGATCGGGGTCGCCGGGCCGCTGATATCGGGTCCTTTGTCGGATCGGCTGAGCGGCGGGCGGCCCGCGCGGCGGGTGTGGGTGACCTTGTTCTCGCTCGGCCTGTCGCCGCTCATTGCGCTCTGGGTCTATCGCGCGCCCGATGCCGCCACCTTCTACCTGCGCTTCACGCTGTACAGCGTCGTGCTGACGATGTGGCTGCCGCCGCTCTATGCGGTGATGTTCGAACAGGTGCTGCCGCGGATGCGCGGGATCACCTCCAGCACCTATATCGTCGTGTCGACGATCACCGGGCTCGGAATCGGGCCTTATGCGGTGGGGCTGATCAGCGACGCGAACCACGGCGATCTCGGCGCCGCGATCCTCTCGATCAACTGGGTCGCGCCGGCGATCGTCGCGATGCTGATCGCGCTCGGGTGGCGCGTCGCGCGCGATCAGGCGCGGCTGCTGGAACGGACCCGCGCCGCGGGCGAGCCGGTTTAGACCCCTAGGGTCGATCGACGTCAGTTATTTCGGGTAGAACACCGCCAACCTCCCCCGTCACCCCCGCCCTGGGCCGGGGGTGACGGATTGCGAGGCCCGAACGGCTGAATGTTGTCCGCCCTAGCCGGTCACCCCGATCTCTGCGGCATCGGCCCAATTGCCGTGCAGCCCGAAGCGCAGCCGGATCGGGATATGGATTTCGGCGATCGGCCCCTTTTCGATATCAAGCGCGTCGAACAGCAGCAGATCGGATCGGTGCTCCTCCAGCCGGTTGCACACCTGGACGATCCAGCCGTCGCCCTCCGCCGCATCCTTGTGGCGCGGGATGAAGCATGGCTCCTGCAACGACGACGACGCGCCGCACCACCATTTCTGCTCGCGCCCCGTTTCGTGATCGATCAGCCCCAGCGTGTTCATCACCATCCCGGCCGCGCTGCCGCCCTTGAGCTCGACCGGCTTGGCGGGGTCGATCACCAGCATCCAGCCGTAGCGGTAGGAAAGCCCGGTGCGGCGATCGTCGATCCGCGGGAATTCGCCGATCATATCGGTCAGCCGCTCGACCTTTTCGAACGCGTCGCCGTTCGACGCCATGTCCACCGTCCAGCGCGTAAGATAGCTCGCCGCCTCCATCGGCTTGAACGGCGCGCCGTGGATGTCCGGGAAGAACGGGAACATGTTGTTCTTCGCCTCGGGGGTGTCGAAGTGGATCTTTGTCCCCTCCTGAAACGCGTTCATCACATGGCTGGCGAAGCAATTATCGCGCTTGAACCAGCGTATGTCGGCGGCGGTCGTACCCGGCCGGCGCGGCAGGACGCCGAGATAGACCGGCAGCGTCGTGTCGAAGCCGAAATGCGGCAGCCCCTTTTCCAGCCGCTCCCAGTTCGAGGTCGACGGCACGACATGGAACAGCGCGTAATCGGGGGTGATCGCAAAATCGTGCATCATCGCGTAATAAGGCGGCTCGAACCATAGCTCCTGCTTCAATTCGCCCTCGGGCGAGACGACATAATAGGTCATCTCGCGCGTCAGCACGCCCTTCGCCGCGTAGCCGAAGGCGATCATGTCGCCCGTCTCAGGATCGATCTTGGGATGCGCGGTGAAGGTCTGGCCGGTCATCGCGCCGTTGAACCAGGTATATCCCTCGGTCTCCAGCGTTGCCGGGTCCATCACCAGCGCGGGCGAATCCTCCTTCAACGCATATAATTTGCCGCCGTAGATGAAGGCATTGGTGTTGGCGGTGCCGCGGATACGGCCTTTCACCCGCGCGTCGTCGGTCAGCGGATTGCGATAGGCGCCGAACAGCCCCTCGCCGGCGTCATGCTCCAGCTTCCACTTGTCGGTCCGCGCCCAGCGCTGGCGGAAATCGACGCGGCCGTGCCTGAAGCGAAACATCGTGATCATGCCGTCGCCGTTGAAAGCGATATCGTCCCCCAGCCGCGGCGGGAACTGCGGATCGGGCTGGACGCGATAAAAGGCCCCGTCGAGCTCGGGCGGGATCGCGCCCGTCACGTCGAGATCGGCGATATCCGCCTCGATCCGCGACGGCGTGTTGAATCCGGTGAACGACGGCGTGTCCGGGAAATGCGCCACGGCCGATCCTCTCCATTACTGTTGTCCACGGCATTGTATGCAAGACAAACATTTTTTCAACCGCGCCGATTGACCGTGCCCCGGTGCAAGCCCATCCTGTTAGGATGAATCACCTGGTTGGGACGGAGAGTGGCGCGCTGGGGGAAATCGACGAGATCGTCGGATTCCATATCCGGCTGGCTCATGGCGCAGTCTATCGGCACTTCACCGAAACCTTCGGCGATCTGGGGCTGACGCAGAAGCAGGTTTCGGCGCTGTGGCTGATCGACGACAATCCCGATATCGCGCAGGCGGATATCGGCCGCCGGCTGCAGATGGACCGCGCGACGGTGATGGCGATCATCAATCGGCTGCAAAAACGCGGCTTCGTCGAGCGCGGCGGGGCGCAGGGCGACCGGCGGCGGCTGCAGCTGCATCTCACCGATGCGGGCCGCGATGCGCTGCTCGCCGCGCGCAACTGCATCCTCGAGCATGAAGCGTGGTTGAAAGCGCGCTTCACGAAGGAAGAAACCGCAACGCTCGTGCGGTTGCTGCGCCTGATCCACGAATAGCGACGCCGCCGGCGCTCCTCAGATATCGTTATCGCACGGTAGGGATTCCTGTCGCGGTCGACGCACGCCCGCTTGACAAGCGCCGCCGCAACGGTCACGTCAATTATAACGACCGTTACTGTTAGCGAGAGGATCGACCGTGGAGCTCAAGCTCCCTCCCCATCTGACGCCCGCGCAGTTCCAGACCGCGCTGAAGGATTTCGCCTCGGTGGTCGGCCCCGGCTGGGTGCTGTCCAGCGACGAGGATCGCGACGCTTATTCGGACGTCTATGCGCCCGGCGACGCCGCGCAATGGCCGCCCTCCGCCGCAATATCCCCGGCGAGCGTGGAGGAAGTGCGCGCGATCGTTCGCCTCGCCAACCGCTACAAGACGCCGCTATGGCCGGTCAGCCGCGGCAAGAACCTCGGCTATGGCACCGCCGCGCCGCGCCTGCCCGGATCGATCGTGCTCGATCTGGGCCGGATGAACCGCATCCTCGAGGTGGATGCCGCGCTCGGCTATGCCGTGCTCGAGCCGGGGGTCGGCTTCTTCGACCTGTACGAGCATCTCCAGCGCACCAAAACCCCGCTCTGGATGTCGGTGCCCGGCAACGCCTGGGGCTCGGTGATCGGCAATGCGCTGGATCACGGGATCGGCTACACCCCTTATGGCCTCAACGCCCGCAATCTGTGCGGGATAGAGGCAGTGTTGCCCGACGGCGATCTCGTCCGCACCGGGCTCGGCGCAATGGCCAACAACAAGGCGTGGCACGTCTTCCCCTTCGGCTATGGCCCGACCTGGGATCTGATGTTCTCGCAATCCAATATGGGGATCGTCACCAAGGCCGGCGTGTGGCTGATGCCCGCGCCGGAAACCTCGCTGGAACTGATCTGGGACATTCCCGAGGAAGGCGATATCGGCTGGGTGATCGATACGCTCGCGCCGCTCAAGATCGCCGGCGTGGTCGATCAGTCGATCTTCATCCCCTCATGGCTGGGCAAGATCGTGCTCAAGGGGCAGCGCCGCGATTTCTGGGACAAGCCCGGTGCGATCCCCGAATGGCGCGTCAAGGAACTGCTGACGCAATATAAGCTCGGTTACTGGCAGGTCGCGTTGCGGCTCTACGGCGACGAGGGCATCGTCAAGGCGCGCGCCGATGTGGTGAAAGCGGCGATGGCGCGCCACCTCAAGACGCCGCCGGTCGAAAATTGGTGGCGCCAGGGCGATCCGGTCAACGCGATGGACATCACGATGGGGGTGCCCTCCGCGGTGCCGCTGCAGATGAGCGACTGGATCGGCGGGCGCGGCGCGCATCTCGGCTTCTCCCCGGTCGTCCCGGCGACCGGGGCGGCGGTGACCGATCAGTTGAAGCGCAGCCGGAAGATCATCGGCGACGCCGATGTGGATTTCTACGCAAGCTTCACGATCGGCGGGCGTTTCGCCAACAACGTCAACATGCTGATGTACGATCGCGACGATGCGGCGGGGATCGCGAAGATGCGTCGGCTGTTCGACGTGCTGATCAGCGAGACGGCGAAGGCAGGCTATGCCGAATATCGCACGCATCTCGGCTGGATGGACAAGGTCAACGCCACCTTCGACTTCAACGACCACGCGATGCGCCGGCTCAACGAGCGGGTGAAGACCGCGCTGGATCCCAACGGCATCCTCGCGCCGGGCAAGCAGGGCGTGTGGCCCGCCGCCTATCGCGATCTTTCGGGGGGAGGAAAGGCATGAGGAACGGCGCGATCGCGCTGGTCATCGCGGTGGCCGGCTTCGGCGCCGCACTGGCGCAGGGCGGCCCGCATGACGCGGGCCCGCCGACCTATCAGATGCGCGCGCCGGAAAGCGGCGGGGACAGGTTCGCCGCGTCGCAGGATGCGGCGGCAATTTTCTCGCACCGTTGCGGCTATTGCCATCTACCGGCGGGAATGGGCACCAATTTGCTGACCAAGCAGCAGGTTCTGGCAGGCAATCCGCCGGCGATGGGGTTGCTCACCAATCGCAACGATCTGGCGGTGGATTATGTGATCGCGGTGGCGCGCAACGGCAAAGGCGCGATGCCGCCGCAGACGCGCGTCGACATCACCGATGCCGAACTCAAGGCGGTCGCCGCCTATCTCGCCAAAGGGAAAGCACGGTGATCGTCGACCGTCGGCAGGCGCTCACCGGGTTGATCGCGGGGGCGGCGCTGAGCGGTGCGCCCGCGGCGCGGGCGGCTGTGCGCGATGCACAGACGGTGATCGTGGCAGATCTGCGCTTGCCTGCAGTACGGCGGCTGACCGCCGGATATCGCCCCGCCCGCCTGATCGACCTGTCCGCCGCGCATGCCGATCTCTGGCGCGAGATGCGCGGCTTCGTCCCCGGCGGCGCACGCGTCATCGGGGTGACGCGGTGGAGCGACTGGATCGCGGTGCGTGGCCTGTTGATCGAACGCGGGCTCAGGGTCCGCGCCGAACGCCCGCTCGCCGTGGTGCGCGCGTTTTTCTGGGAAATGTCCTGAGTTGGAGTATCGCCGCATGATCCGCCTGTCCCCGCTCATTTTTGCCCTTGCCGCGCTCGCTGCCGCGCCGGCGGCGGCGAAGGAATATGTCGTCCACATGAAGAACAGCGGCGCGGCGGGGATGATGGCGTTCGAGCCGATGGTGGTGAATGCGAAACCCGGCGACACCGTGCGCTTCGTCCCGACCGACGCCTCGCACAATGCCGAGACGATCCCCGCGATCTGGCCCGCCGGCGCGCCGCCGATCAAGGGCGCGATCAACAAGGAGGTGACGCTTTCGGTCACCAAGGCCGGCATCTACGGCATCAAATGCCAGCCGCATTATGCGATGGGGATGGTCGCGCTCGTCATCGCCGGGAACGCCAATCGCGCGGCGGCACAAGCCGCCACGCTGCCGCCGCTCGCCGCGAAGCGGTTGAAGCCCGCGCTGGCGGCGATCCGATAGGCGCTACGCCGCTTTCTCGTCCGCGAAGCGCAGCTTGAGCGCGCCGAGCGCGATCGCCGCGATCAGTGATCCGGCGGCGAGCGCGATCGCCACGCCGGCGAGCGGCAGGCCGGCGCTGAACAGCACGCCGGCGAGGATCGGCGACAGCGCCGCTCCGCCCCGCCCGATGCCGATCGCAAAGCCGGTGCCGGTCGCGCGCACATGTGCGGGGAAGGCGCGCGCGAAGATCGTATAGAGCCCGACGACCGCGCTGTTGGTGAACAGCCCGGAGATGCACGCCAGCGCCGCGAGCCCGCCGAGCGAGCGCACCCCCGCCGCGCCGAACAAGGCGACCATCACGGTAGACAATATCAGCGCAACGATCGTCATCGGCTTCAACGCGAAGCGCTGTGCGAGCAACCCGAAAATCGCCCCGCCCACCGCGCCGCCGACATTGGCCCACACCAGCACCCCCGCGGCCTGCGCCGGCGGATAGCCCAGATCGACGACGATCTTCGGCGACCATTTGAGGATGAAGTAGAAACTGACGATATGCGCGAAATAGGCGAGCGTGACGAGCAATGTGGTGCCGAGCAGCCCGGGGCGCAGGATATCGGCGACCGAGGCGCGCGCCGCGCCCGTCTCCACCGGCGGCAGCGCATCGACCGGCGCATGGCCGAAACGCGCCAGCGTGCGGTTCACTCTTTCCAGCGCGTTTTCCGGTCGCCTGGCGAGCAGGAATTGCACCGGCTCCGGGACGAAGAACCACACCAGCGGGATGAAACAGGCGGTGACGATCGCGCCGAATTCGAACACCGCGCGCCAATCCCCGCCCTTGAGCAGCAGCGCGGCGATCAACCCGCCGAGTACCGCGCCGATCGGATAGCCGATCACCATGATCGCCAGCGCAAGATTGCGCCGGCGCACGCTGGCAAACTCCGCCGCCGCGGCATTGATCGCCGCGAGCATCCCGCCGATCCCCAGCCCGGTGAGCAGCCGCCAGACGGAGAGCGTGGTGACGTCATGCGCGGTCGTCACCATCGCCATGCCGATCGCCATGGCGACGAGACAGCCCAGGATCGTGCGCCGCCGACCGATGCGATCGGCGACCCCGCCGAGCAGCACCGAGCCGACCGCCATGCCGATCAATTCCATCGACAGCACGATCCCCAGCACCTTGCGGTCGATGCCCCATTCGGCGGCGATGCCCGGCGCGGCGAAGCTGATCGACAGCACGTCGAAGCCGTCGAGCGCGTTGAGCCCGACGGTGATCGCCACCGCCGCGATCTGCAGCCAGCTCATCGGCGCCTCGTCGACGATCGCGCGCGGATCACGGTTCATCTCTGATTTCCTCCCCTTGGATACAGGCGCCGGCTAGCGTCGCACGTCCGATGCGAGAATCTTGCCGAAGCGCGGATGCGCGAAATGCATCGGCACGTCCTGACGATACGGCCAGGTCCGCCGGTGGTGGCTCGCCGGGAGCAGCCGGTCCGGGCCGATCGGGTCTTCCGGAAAGGTGCGCGCGGCGGGTTGGAGATGCGCGGTGGTGTGCGCCCAGCCCGCCTCATAATCCGCCTGCCATTGCATCATATAATCGAGGCGGCTGATCTTCCACACGCCATCCTCGCGCACATAGTCATTCTCGTAAATGCCCGCTTCCATGAACTGCTGCGGCATGCCTTCCTCGCGTGTGTCCTGGAAATCATCATGCCAGCCGCCGAACAGCATCCCGCGGAACCGGCCCTTGGCGGTGCGCCGATCGGGCGCGACGGTGATCACGTCCTGCATCTGAAAATGATCGAGCAGCAGCCCGTCGACCGGCCCCGGCCGGCCGCCGGTGAAACGCTGCTGAATCCAGTCGCCGTACAGCCGCCGGATACCGGCATGGCCGACATATTCGCCCGACAGGAACACCACCACGCCATCATCGGCGAACAGCTCCGCCACCTGATCGGGCAGGTTGAAATCGATATAATAGCCATAGGCCCAGTGCAGCCGGCGAATCGCGTTGATGTCCTCCAGTTCGCCGATGCGATGCTCCAGCGCATCGAGCCGCTGCGCGAGCGCGGCGATATCCGTCTCTGGCATGATCCTCTCCCTCGCGGTATTTGTATGCAAGACTAACGAATAATCGTGGATTGGCGAGAGGAAATCGGCATGGGCGAAACGCAGGACTGGCGCGGCAAGGTGGCGTTCGTGACGGGCGGGGTATCGGGAATCGGCTTCGGCATCGCGCGCGCCTTTTCGGACGCCGGGATGCGGCTGGTGCTGAGCTATCGCGACGAGGAACGGCGCGCGGCGGCGGCGCGCTGGTTCGCCGAGCGCGGGCGCGAAGCTCCATTATTCGTGCCGCTCGACGTGACCGACCGCGCGCGCTTCGCCGCGGTGGCGCAGGAGATCGACGCCGCGTTCGGGCGGCTCGACGTGCTGGTCAACAACGCCGGGGTCAGCGTGTTCGGGCCGACCGACGAAGCGAGCCACGCCGATTACGACTGGATCATGGGGGTCAATTTCGGCGGGGTGGCCAACGGGCTGGTCGCGCTGCTGCCGCTGGTGAAGCGCACCGGCGCCGGCGGGCATGTCGTCAACGTCGCGTCGATGGCCGCCTATCTCTCCGGCCCGCAGGCGGGAATCTACACCGCGAGCAAATTCGCGGTGCGCGGGCTGACCGAGAGCCTGCGCTACAGTCTCGCGCCTTACGGCATCAATTGCGCGCTGGTCTGCCCGGCGTTGACCCGTACCGACGCCTGGGGCAGCGCGCTCAAGCGGCCCGATGTTTTCGGCGAAAGCGGCTTTGCCCCGGCCGATCGCGCGACGCTCGAACAATTCGGCACCGCGTTCGAGGCGGGGATGGATCCGCTCGAGGTCGGTGAGAAGGTCTTGGCAGGAATGTCACGCCGCGACGCGCTGATCCTGACCCATCCGGAATTCGCGGAGGATTTTCGCGAGATCTACGAAACCAGCATCGCCGCGCTGCCCGACGAGCCGGCACCCGAGGCGCGGCTGGCGATCGAGCGTCTCCGCCGCGAGGCCGCGCGCGCCGCGCTCGCCGGCAAGACGATCGGGCTGGAGAATCTCACCTGACCCTAAAACCAATAGGCGATCGCGCGCATCTCGATCGACGCGCGCGGCGGCGCTTCGGCGGGGCAGTCGGGGTTGTCGAACGCGACATGCGGCACGCAATGCGCATGGCCGGCGTCGCTGTCGTTGGTCTTGAACACGATCGCCTCGTCGCGGGTGAGATCGGAGAACCAATGCCAGCGATGCGCCGGCGAATGCGCCGCGAGCAGCCCCTCGAACGACCAGAGGTCGGCGCCGTCGCGATCGAATATCGCGTCCGCCGGCAACAGATCGCCCGCCGCCACCGTCCGCGCGTCGCATAAAGCGAGCGGCACGTCCTGCGGCGCGGGGGAGATCGCACGCCAGACATTGTAATGCGCGGTCCGGCGCGGCGCGGCGCGATCCGCCGGGCGCGCGCGATCGGCGAATTGCGCGGCGGCGACATCCGACACGTCGACATGCGCGAACCGTGCGGGTCGCGAATTGTCCAGCGCGCCGGACTGCGCCGAACGCTCCGCGAAACGCAGCACCCCCGCGCCCGTCACCACCACTGCGTCGGCGCCGGCGAGCTCGGCGATCAACCGCTCGATCTCCGCGGGATAGACGCGCGCCACCGCCTCACTATCGGCGAAATCCGCTACCGCGCTGCAATGCTTCACGAGCGCGAAGCCCTCGCGGTCCAGCCCTGTCGCCAACCCGCGCGAATCGGTAATCGCCATCACCTCCGGCGCCAGCACAACGGTGTCGCGCCGGGAATCGTTGGCGAAATAGCGCATCCGCCCCTGCCCGCGCGCCACATAATTGATCGCCGCCCGCATCGCCGCGTCTCCCAAATCAATTGTTTGTTTTGCTTACTATTGTGCGGGGTGAAGGCGCAGCACGCAAGCGCGTCCGCACAGGCTGTCAGCGGTTATGGTGGTAGTTCGCCTACTCCTTGTCACCCACGAAACTGTATGCCTAACTCACAAACGAAGCACGCAACGTCACGCGTCTTCGGGGGAAGGGCCGGCCGTGGAGCTTGGGTCCGCCCCGCATCAGGAGAGGAACTGCGATGCACCATCTCACCCACAAGCGTCTGACGGCGGGGCTGCGCGCCTCGGCCTCGACCGCCGCCCTTCTGTCCACGCTGGCGATCGCGGCGCCCGCCTTCGCGCAGGACGCCGGCACCGCGCCGGCGGCTCCCGCCGCAGCGGAAGCCCCGGCGACCGGCCAGCAGGACATCGTCGTCACCGCGCAATTCCGCAACCAGCGCCTGCAGGACGTGCCGCTGGCGATCACCGCCGTGGACAGCATGATGCTGGACGCGCGCAGCCAGAACAACATCACCCAGGTCGCGAAACAGGCCCCCAGCGTGGTCGTCGTCCCCGCCGGCGGCGCATTCGGCCCGTCGATCGGCGCCTCGATCCGCGGCGTCGGGCAGTTCGACTTCAACCCGGCGTACGAGCCCGGCGTCGGGCTTTACATCGACGACGTTTATTATGCGACGCTGACCGGCGGGGTGTTCGACCTGCTCGATCTCGACCGCGTCGAAATCCTGCGCGGGCCGCAGGGCACGCTCGCCGGGCGCAATTCCGAAGGCGGCGCGATCAAGCTCTATTCCAAGCGGCCCGACGCCAATGAGGGCGGCTATGTCGAGGCCGGCTATGGCGCGCGCAACGCGATCAACCTGCGCGGCAGCGCCGATTTCAAGATCACCGACACCTTGTTCGGCCGCGTCGCGGGCGTCTTCAAGCGGCAGGACGGCTTCGTCGATCTGGTCGACTACGGCTGTGCCCGGCCGGGCAATCCGGAGAATATCGCGGCCACCCGCGCCGCCGGGACCTGCACCGTCGATAAGCTGGGCGAGACCGATTATAAAGGCCTGCGCGGCCAGTTGCGCTGGAACCCCAGCGACGCGGTGGATATCACCTTGTCGGGCGACTATACCTACCAGAACCAGACCAACGCGCCCGAAGTCACCACTTATTCGACCAATCCCAATTATCTCTGCGGGCGTTACTGCACTTTCGCGGACTTCAGCACCAAGGGCTATAATTTCCAGCACACCAATCAGTTCAAGGGCGGTGGCGGATCGCTGAACGCGGTGTTCAAGCTCGCCGACGATCTGTCGCTCAACTCGATCACCGCCTATCGCGCCTATACCGCGACCTTCGGCACCGATGACGATTTCTCGCCGGGCGTCGAATCGACCCCGGGCGACCCCAATACGCGCAAGGAAGCCGGCGGCTTCAACCGGCTGCGCCACCATTTCTTCAGCCAGGAAGTCCGGCTCAACGGCGCCTTCCTCGATCGCGCGGTGGAATGGACGATCGGCGGCTATTATTCGTCGCAGAAGACGACCTATTACACGCTGCAGAACATCGGCTATATCGTGCCGGGCGCGTATCTTACCTTCATGGGCAACGATCCGGTCAACGCGAACAGCAAGGCCGCCTTCGCCACCGCGATCATCCACCCGGGGATCGAGGGGCTGACGCTGACCGGCGGCATCCGCTACACGAAGGAACACAAGGATTATACGTTCGTCCGCGTCAACCCGGATGGCTCGCCGCTGAGCGGTCTTGCCGCCGCGTTCGGGCTCGGCGCGCTCAACGGCCTGACCGCGAAGTTCGACGGCGACCGCGTGGATTATCGCGCCTCGGTCGACTATCGCTTCTCCCCGGCGGTGCTGCTCTACGGAACGATCTCAACCGGCTTCAAGGGCGGCGGCACCAGCGCGCGGCCGTTCACCGCGCAACAGGCGCTGCAGGGCACGTTCAAGCCCGAGACGCTGACCAATTACGAGATCGGCATCAAGACCGACCTGTTCGATCGCCGGCTGCGCCTCAATCTTTCCGCCTATATCGACGAATATAAGGACATCCAGCTCCCGCTGCGCGACTGCACCGCCTATGGCGGCGGCCCTTGCGGCGTGGTCGCCAATGCCGGCAATGCGCGCAACAAGGGCGTCGAGCTCGAGATCAGCGCCACCCCCACCCCGGGGCTGAACATCGACGGGTCGATGAGCTACATCCACTCGCGATTGACCACGGTATCCGCGGCGCTGGGCAGCGACTATCGCATCGGCGATCCGGCGACCTTCTCCCCCGCGTGGCAGGCGAGCGCCGGGATCCAGTATAAGGCGCAACTCGGCGGCAATGCCGGCAGCATCACTCCGCGCGTCGATTATACGTATAACGACCGGCAGTTCACCGGCCGCGCGCTCGGCTTTGCTTATTATCTGCCGGCCTATTCGCTGGTCAATGCGCGGCTGACGTGGCGCAATAGCAAGGAAGACCTGGAGTTCTCGGCCTCGGTCACCAATCTGTTCGACAAATATTACTATAATTCGATGTTCGCCTCGGTCTACTCCTTCTCCGGCACCGCCTATCAGCAGATCGGCCGGCCGCGCGAATGGATGCTGACGGTGAAGAAGACGTTCTGATCCGGCCCGCGCGGGGCGCACCACGCGCCCCGCCGGAACCGGCCACCGCAGCTTTTCGGGATCATGCAATGAGCGCAACCAGCGGCGTCACATTATACCATTGGGAACCCAATGCGAATTCGGGCAAGCCGATGCTCGCCCTGTTCGAGAAGGGCGTCGCTTTCGACAGTCATTATCTCGATCTGCTCAATTTCGACCAGCACCGCCCCGACTATCTGGCGATCAACCCCGCGGGCACGATCCCGGCGATGACCCACGGCGATCTCGTACTGACCGAATCCACCGCGATCATGGAATATGTCGACGAGGCGTTTCCCGGTCCGCGGCTGATGCCGGCCGATGCGAAAGATGCGTGGCGCGTGCGCTGGTGGATGAAGTTCATGGACCAGTGGCTCGCGCCCAGCTTCTCGATGATCGGGTGGAGCGTGTTCGTCGGCCCGTCGGTCAGGAGCCGCGATCCGGCGGAGCTCGAGCAAGCGATCGAGCGCATCCCGATGCCCGAGCGGCGCGTCGCGTGGCGCAAGGCGATCTCGGGTGCGTTTCCGCCCGAGGAAATGGCCGAATCGCAGCGCCGCGTCGCGCTGGGCATCGGCTATCTGGAGGAGGCGCTAGGGCAGCGCGAATGGCTCGCCTCCGATCACTACAGCCTCGCCGACATCAACGGCTTCAACCTCGCTTATGCGCTGCCGCTGTCGCAGCCCGCGCTGTCGAACGACACGCTGACCCCCAACATCATGCGCTGGCTGCGCGCGATCTACGCCCGCCCGGCGACCAAGGCGTGCTGGGCATTGGGCCGCACCGACATGGCGCGGCGCGTCACCATCCTGGAGAGCGAACCGGCATGAGCGCGATTCTCTATCATGGCGAGCCCAACGGCCCGTCGCTCACCGTTCTCGCCGCCGCCTTCGAGAAGGAGGCGGATGTGGCGCTGGCGCGCATCGATCTCGCCGCCGGGGAGCGCCACGGCGATCGCGTGCCGCACGCCTTCGAGGTCGCGCAATCGATCGAGGGCGAAGGCCCCGTGCTGGTGGCGGACGGCGTGGCGATGGCCGACAGCGTGTTCCTCGCCTGCTATCTCGACGATACCGGCACCGGCCCGGCATTGCGCCCGGCCGATCCCTATGCGCGGTGGCAGATGATGGCGTGGTGCCGCTATGTGATCGAGCGCGTGGCGCCCGCCGCTGCCTATCTCGGCCTTGCCGCCGGCCCGCCGCAAACGGTACCCGCGGGGATCGCCAGCGCCGATCTCGCCGAACGCTGGCGCGACGCGACGGCGGGGCGGTTCGATCCGGCGAAGCTTGCCGACAGCCGCACCAAGATCACGCTCGCGGTGGAGAAGATCGAAGCGCAGCTCGCCGATGGGCGGGACTGGCTGATGGGCGATTTCAGCATCGCCGATCTCGAAAGCTACGCCTGGCTCGCCGGGATGCCCGCGCTGGTGCCGGATGCCTTTGCCGGCAAGCCGCTGACCGAGGCGTGGCTTGCCCGGGTAAGAGCACGGCCCGCGGTCGCGCGGGCGCTCGCGCTCGCCACGGTCGCCGCGCCGGAAACAATGTGGGCGCCGGGCCCTGAAATCAACCGCTGGGGCTGACATGCGCTCGATCGACTATTTCGACCGCGGGCATGACCGCGCGCCCGGCCGCGCGGCGCTGATCGACGCAGCGACCGGCGAACGCTTCACCTTCGCCGAGGTCAAGGCGCGGACCGAGCGGATCGCGGTGGCGATGCATGCCGCGGGTTTCTCCAGCCAGCAGCCCGCCGCGCTCTATGGTCCGAACAGCGCGGCGATCATGATCGCGCTGCTCGCGATCTGGCGCGCCAACGGCCAATGGGTGCCGGTCAACACGCGCAACGCGATCGATGCCAATGCCGCCTATCTCAACTATGTCCGCTGCGGCTGGCTGTTCTACCACTCAAGCATGGCGGCGGACGTCGCGCTGCTGCGCGCGCGCGTGCCGAGCCTCACGCAGTGCATCTGCCTCGATCGCGCGATGGACGGCGACGCCTCGCTCGACGATCTGGTCGCGGGTGCGCCCGACGCCGACCTGCCCGATTTCTCCGATCCGTTCGGCGCGCCGCACGACGTCGTCGGGCTGTTCCCCACCGGCGGGACGACCGGGCCGTCGAAGGGCGTCGTCGTCACCAACCTCGGCTGGGGGACGATGCTGGAGACGCTCGGCGCGGCGGTCGACGGACGCACCGACGCCCCCGTCTCGCTGGTGGTCGCGCCGATCACCCACGCCGCCGGACCGGTGGCGTTGGGCACGCTGGCGCTCGGCGCGACGCAGGTGATCCTGCCCGGGTTCGACGCGCCGGCGGTGCTGCGCGCGATCGCCGAGCATCGCGTGACGCATATGTACCTCCCGCCGACCGCGCTCTACGGGCTGCTCGATGCGGCGGAACAGGCCTTGCCCGACGTCTCCTCGCTGCGCGTCTTCATCCTCGTCGGCTCCCCCGTCTCGCCGGAGAAATTGCGCCGTGCGGTCGAGGTGTTCGGCCCGTGCATGTGCCAGGCCTATGGCCAGGTCGAATCGCCGATGATCACCACCTGGCTACCGCCCGAAACGGTCGCGGCCGCGGCGGCAGGCGATCATCCCGAGCGGCTGGCGAGCTGCGGCCGGCCGACCCGTTCGGTGCAGGTCGCGATCATGGACGACGACGGCCGGCTGCTCCCCGACGGGCAGCGCGGCGAGATCGTCGTGCGCGGGGTGCTCGTCTCGAAGGAATATTTCGAGCTGCCCGCCGCAACTGCCGAGGCGCGCCAGTTCGGCTGGCACCATACCGGCGACGTCGCCTATCGCGATGCGGACGGCTATTATTATATCGTCGACCGCAAGAAGGACATGGTCGTCACCGGCGGCTTCAACGTCTTCACCGCCGAGGTGGAGGCGGCGATCACCGAGCTCGCCGCGGTCCGCGAATGCGCCGTGATCGGCATCCCGCACGACAAATGGGGCGAGCAGGTCCACGCTATCGTCGTCGCCGAGGGGACCGACGAACAGGCGGTGATCGCCCACGCCAAGGCCCGGCTCGGCGGGGTGAAAGCCCCCAAGAGCGTCTCCTTCGTCGATGCGATACCGCGTACCGCCGCCGGCAAGATGGACAAGAACGCGCTGCGCGCCGGCTATTGGCGTGATGGCGCGCGAATGGTGAACTGAGTGGAGGCGAAAGAGGCATGATCCGGTCGTCTGGATTATTTCTGGCGGGCGCTGCGCTGCTGGCGCTTGCCGGCTGCGGCGCGAACGGCGGCGGCGGCGCGACCGGAACCGGCGGCGTCGACGGCGCGCGGATCGCCGCGGCGACGCCGGGGGAATGGCTGTCGACCGGCCGTACCTATGACGAGCAGCGGTTCAGCCCGCTCGGCGCGATCAACCCGGGCAACATCGGCCAGCTCGGCCTCGCCTGGTCCGCCGATCTGGATACTGCGCGCGGGCAGGAAGCGACCCCGCTGATGATCGACGGCGCGCTCTATGTCTCGACCGCGTGGAGCATGGTGAAGGCCTATGACGCGGCGACCGGCAAGCCGCTCTGGTCCTATGATCCGGAGGTACCGCGCGAAACCCTGGTCAAGGCGTGCTGCGACGCGGTGAACCGCGGCGTCGCGGCCTGGGGCGACCGCCTCTTCGTCGGCACGCTCGACGGCCGCCTGATCGCGCTCGATCGCAAGACCGGGAAACCCGCATGGACCGTCATGACGATCGATCCGAAGAGCAACCAGACGATCACCGGCGCGCCGCGCGTGGTGAACGGCATGGTGCTGATCGGCAATGGCGGGGCGGAATTCGGCGCGCGCGGTTATGTCACCGCTTATGATGCGCAGACCGGCAAGCAGGTGTGGCGTTTCTACACCGTCCCCGCCCAGCCGGGCACCGAGCGCGAGCCGGAATATCTGAAAAAGGCCGCCGCGACCTGGCACGGCCAATGGTGGAAACAGGGCGGCGGCGGCACCGTGTGGGACGCGATGGCCTATGATCCCGCGCTCGATCTGCTCTACATCGGCGTCGGTAACGGCAGCCCGTGGAACCAGCTCTACCGCTCCGAGGGGAAAGGCGACAATCTCTATCTGTCCTCGATCGTCGCGATCCACGCCAAGACCGGCGAATATGCCTGGCATTATCAGACCACGCCGGGCGAAAGCTGGGATTTCACCGCCACCCAGCACATCATCCTGGCCGATGTGACGATCGACGGAAAGCCCAGGAAGGTGCTGATGCAGGCACCCAAGAACGGCTTCTTCTACGTGCTCGACCGCACCGACGGGAAACTGATCTCGGCGCGCAATTTCGTCCCGGTGAACTGGGCCAGCGGCATCGACATGCGGACGGGGCGCCCGATCGAGAATCCCGCGGCGCGCTATTACAAGACGGGCAAGCCGTTCATTGGCTCCCCCGGCGCGACCGGCGCGCATAGCTGGCAGCCGATGGCGTTCGATCCCAAGACCGGGCTGGTCTTCATCCCCGCCAATCTCGCCGCTTTCCCCTATATCCCCGATCCGGCGTGGAAACCGGCGAAGCTGGGGTTCAACGTCGGGGTCGATATGGGCAAGGCGGCGATGCCGGCCGATGCCGCCGCGCGCAAGGCCGCGCTCGCCGCGACGACCGGCGCGCTCATCGCCTGGGATCCCGTGGCGCAGAAGGAGCGCTGGCGCGTCTCGTTCAAGGGGCCGTGGAACGGCGGGGTGCTCGCCACCGCCGGCGGCCTCGTCTTCCAGGGCAATGCCGCCGGCGAATTCGCTGCCTATGCCGCGGCGGACGGGAAGAAATTATGGTCGTTCCCGGCGCAGACCGGGATCGTTGCGCCGCCGATGAGCTATGAGCTCAATGGCCAGCAATATGTCGCGGTGCTCGCCGGCTGGGGCGGCGTCTGGGCGCTCGCGCCGGGCGTGCTGATCGACAAGAGCGGGCCGGTGCGCAACATCAGCCGCCTGTTGGTGTTCAAGGTCGGCGGCAAGGCGCAGCTTCCCGCTCCGCCCGCGCTGGAGAAAGCGCCGCTCGATCCTCCCGCCTCGACCGCCGCGCCCGATGTGATCGCGGCGGGCGGCGAACACTTCGGCCGCTTCTGCGGCGTATGCCACGGCGATGCCGCGGTCGGCGGCGCGCTGGTGCCCGATCTCAGGCGCAGCGGGGTGCTCAACGACGCGACGACCTGGCAGCAGATCGTCCACGACGGGCTGCTGAAGGACAATGGCATGGTCAGCTTTGCCGGCGTAATGTCCGCCCCGGAGATCGAGACGATCCGCCAATATGTCATCAAGCGTGCCAATGAGGACAAGGCGCTGGAGCGCGCGTCCGCGCCCAAGACGCGCTGAAACCACGAAGGAATATCCAATGCCCATCGATCCCGCCAAGGTCGCCGCGATCGACGTCCACGTCCACGCCGAAGTCTCATGCCACGATCCGGAAGACCCGGTGATGGCCGAATTCTTCGACGCGGCCTCGACCTATTTCAAGGCCGACCGCAAGCGCCCGACGATCCCCGAGACGATCGCTTATTACCGCGAGAAGAACATCGCCTTCTGCCTGTTCACGGTCGATGCCGAATGCGGCATGGGGGCCAAGCGGATCAGCAATTACGAAGTCGCGGAAATCGCCGCGCAGCACGACGATATCGTCATCCCCTTTGCCTCGATCGATCCGCACAAAGGCAAATATGGCGCGCGCGAGGCGCGCGACCTGATCGAGAATTATGGGGTCAAGGGCTTCAAGTTCCACGGCATCGCGCAGAATGCGCACCCCGCCGATCGCATCGCCTATCCGATCTATGAGGTGATCGCCGAATATGGCCTGCCCGCGATCTTCCACACCGGGCATTCGGGGATGGGCACCGGGATGCCGGCGGGCGGCGGGCTGCGGCTCAAATATGGCCAGCCGATGCTGATCGACGACGTTGCGGTCGATTTCCCGACGATCAAATTCATTCTCGCGCACCCGAGCTGGCCGTGGACCGACGAAAGCCTGTCGATGGCGCTGCACAAGGACAATGTATTTATCGACTTGTCCGGCTGGTCGCCGAAATATTTCCCCAAGCAGGTGATCCAATATGCCAACACCCAGCTCAAACATAAGATGATGTTCGGATCGGACTGGCCGCTGATCCGCCCGGAAAAATGGATCGACGCCGCGCGTGAGGCCGGCTTCCGCGACGAGGTGCTGCCGCTGATCATGAAGGATAATGCCGCGCGGGTACTGGGGCTCGGCTGAGATGGCGCCGTTCGATTGGCAGCGGCGATGAACGATCTCGCCGGCCGTCACATCCTCGTCACCGGCGCCTCCTCGGGGATCGGGCGCGCGACCGCGCTGCTGCTGGCGGAACGCGGTGCGCGCGTATCGCTGATCGCGCGCCGCGCCGCCGCGCTGGCGGCGGTGCGCGCGGCGATCGAAGGCGAGAGCTTCGCCGCGCCCGCCGATGTCGGCGACCCCGCGGCGTTGCTTGCCGCGATCGATGCGGCGGAACGCGCGCTCGGCCCGGTCGACGGGTTGTTCGCGAATGCCGGCACCGGGGGCGCCTTCGCTCCCTTCGCCGATTATGACGATGCGGCCTTCGAGGAGGTGCTGCGCATCAACCTGCTCGCCCCGTTCCGCGCGATGAAGCGCGTGCTGCCGGGGATGATCGCACGGCGGTGCGGCGCGATCCTCGTCACCGGCAGCCTGGCGAGCGTGCGCGGCATGGCGCATAATCCCGGCTATGTCGCGGCCAAGCACGGGCTGCTCGGGCTCGCCCGCGCCGCCGCGCTGGAAGCCGCGCCGCACGGGGTGCGCGTCAATTGCATCATCCCCGGCTTCATCGAAACCGAGATGCTCGCGAACCTCGGCCCTGACGCGCACGACGCGATGCGCGCGCGCACCCCGCAAGGCCGCACCGGCACTGCGGCGGAATTGGCCGAGGTCGCCGCCTTCCTCCTCTCCGACGCGGCGAGCCACGTCACCGGGCAGAGCTGGGCGGTCGACGGCGGCATTCTCGATACGCTGACGCTTTAGGGATCGGCTGCTTTACTTCAGCGCCACCCGGTCTCGCACCGGGGCGCCGGGCCGCGCCCGCCACGATCAGCCGCGCGCGAATCGTTTGCGTTACATACTAATTCGATTATGGTCCGCCGGGTGGGAACCGGCCCCGGCCAGCGTGCGGGGGCCTCGCAGGAGAGGATTTGATGGCCAGGAATCTCGAAGACGTGCTCAACGCGGCGGGCAATACCGTCGACATGCTGCGCAACTCGCAGCTCGGCGCCTATGTCTATCCCGTCGTCGCCCCGGAGTTTCACAACTGGCGCTCCGAACAATGGGCGTGGCAGCATTCGGCGGTGCTGTTCGATCAGTCGCACCATATGGTGAACCTGTATCTGCGCGGCCGCGATGCGCTGAAATTGCTTACCGATACGATGATCAACTCGCCCAAGGGGTGGGAACTCAACAAGGCCAAGCAATATGTGCCGACGACGCCTTACGGCCATGTCATCGGCGACGGCATCATCTTCTGGCAGGAGCCGGAGGAATTCTGCTACGTCGGCCGCGCGCCAGCCTCGAACTGGCTGCGCTATCATGCCGAGACGGGCGGCTATGACGTCGCGGTCGAGCTCGACGACCGCTCGCCGATGCGGCCGATGGGCAAGCCGGTCAGCCGCTCGGTGTGGCGCTTCCAGATTCAGGGGCCGAACGCCTGGGCGATCATCGAGAAGCTCAACGGCGGCCCGCTCGAAAAGCTCAAATTCTTCAACATGAGCACGATGAACATCGCCGGCCACACCGTGCGCACGCTGCGCCACGGCATGTCGGGCGCGCCGGGGCTCGAGATCTGGGGCCCCTATGCCGAGCAGGAGGAGATCCGCGCCGCGATCCTCGAGGCAGGGCGTGAATTCGGCATCGTGCCGTGCGGCAGCCGCGCCTATCCGTCGAACACGCTGGAATCGGGCTGGATCCCCTCCCCGCTCCCGGCGATCTACACCGGCGACAAGCTGAAGGGCTATCGCGAGTGGCTCGGCGCCGACAGCTATGAGGCGACCGGGTCGATCGGCGGCAGCTTCGTCTCCGACAATATCGAGGATTATTATCTCAACCCGTGGGAATTGGGCTATGGCCCGTTCGTCAAGTTCGACCATGATTTTCACGGCCGCGAGGCGCTGGAGAAGCTTGATCCGGCGGCGCAGCGCACCAAGGTGACGCTCGCCTGGCACCCCGAGGACATGGCGAAGATCATGGCCTCGCTGTTCGATCCCGATGGCGAGCAATATAAGTTCTTCGACGTGCCGCTCGCCAATTACGCCTCGTCGAACTACGATCGCGTGATCGATGCGAGCGGACGGACGGTCGGCGTGTCGATGTTTACCGGCTACAGCTACAACGAGAAGCAAGCCCTGAGCCTCGCGACGATCGATCCGACGATCCCGGTCGGCACCGAGCTTCGCGTCGTGTGGGGCGAAGAGAACGGCGGCACACGCAAGACCACGGTCGAACCGCACAAGCAGATCGAGGTACGCGCGATCGTCAGCCCGGTGCCCTATTCGCGCGTCGCGCGCGAGACCTATCATCAGGGCTGGCGCACCGCCGCCGAGGCGTGAGGTGACCGATTACGTTCTGGTCCACGGCGCGTGGGGCGGCGGCTGGAGTTACGACCGGCTGGCCGCCGACCTGCGCGGCGCGGGCCATCGCGTTCTCGTCGCCGCGCTGACCGGGCTCGGTACGCGTGCCGATGAGCTGACGCCGGCGATCGACTTGTCCCGCCACATCGGCGATGTAGTGGAGCAAGTCGAGGCGGCGGGGTTCGACCGGTTCGTGCTCGCCGCGCACAGCTATGGCGGGATGGTGGCGACCGGCGTCGCCACCCGGCTCGGCGCGCGGATCGATGCCTTGGTCTATATCGACGCCTTCCTGCCGGGAGACGGCCAGTCGCTGTGGGACATCACCGGCGACTGGGAGCATAAACAGTATATCGACGGCCAGCGCGATCGGCCAGGATGCGTCGCGCCGCTGCCGGGGCTGGAGCGCGACGCGCGGCTCGGGCGGCACCCGCTGCTCACCTTGCTCGAGCCGGTGCGCTTCACGGGCGCGGAGGCGGCGGTGAAGCGGCGCCTCTATGTGTTCGCCGAAAGCTGGTCCCCGACGCCCTTCGTGCGCTTCCACGATATGGTGGCCGCCGATCCTGGCTGGGAAGTCCATCGCGCCGATGCGGGGCACGACGTCATGGCCGATCAGCCGGCGCAATTGCTGCGGATCATGCTGGGCGCGGGCGAGCCGTCGTAAACCGACGGGTGACCGGTTCGTCCTTCGATAAGCTCAAGGCGAACCGGTCATGTTTGCGCGCGACGCGCTATCCCCGCTCCGCTCCATGCTGCGCCAGCTGCTCATCGAACACCGGATTGCCGAGCAGGAAGCCGATCGCTTCCGCGCGCGCTGCATTGACCGGTTCGTCGGGCATCGAGGCGAGGATCGCGTCGAAACGGGTGCGCATACCGGGGGCGAATTCGGGATGGGTGAGGATATAAAGATCGTTGCGGCGGATGCCGGCGAGCACGCGCTCCCCCACTTCGTCCGCGCTCATCCACAAGGGCGAGACCTCGCGCTTCCCGAGCTGCTGCTCGCGCGCGATATAGCCGCTGTCGTGCCGGTAACGATCCGGGCGCAGCTCGCCCGAGGCGGCGATATTGCTCTGCACCGGACCGGGCAGGAAGGCGGAGACGCCGATATTGTCCGGCGCCAGCTCCCCGCGGATCGCCTCCGACAAGCCGAGCACCGCGGCCTTGGCCGCGGTATAGGTCGCGGAGAAGGAGATCGGGATCAGCGCCGATTGCGAAGAGGTGGTGACGATCTGCCCGCCCTCGCCATGCGCGCGGATGCGCGGCAGGATCGTGACGAGACCGTTGACCACGCCCCCGAAATTGACCCCCATCGCCCAATCCCAGTCGTCATATTTGGTCTCGGTGATCGGCCCCATGACGCCGACGCCGGCATTGCCGATCAGCATGTGGATAGCGCCGAAACGCGCCTCGGCGCGGTCCGCGGCGCGCGCATAACCCTCGCGATCGGTGACATCGAGCTGGACGGTCTCCACCTGCGCATCCGCGCCGAGCGAGGCGCGCGCCTCGTCCAGCGCGCTTTCGCGAATGTCGGCGATCACCACATTCGCGCCCGCGGTCACCAGCGCGCGGGCGATGCCCAGCCCGATGCCGTTCGCGCCGCCGGTGATGAACGCCGTCCGCCCGCGCACCTCCGCCATCGGCGCGCGCTTTGCCTCAGCCTCTCCAGTCATTCGCTTCCTCTCCGTTTTTTCTCAGTGTTTCAGCCCGAGCATCGCCCGCGTCTCCCCGACGCTCGCGACATCGCCGCCCAGCCGCTCGATCAGTTCGACCGCCCAGCGCACCTGCGCGGCATTGTCCTCGGCGAGCCGCCCGCGCCGCAGATAGATCGTATCCTCGAACCCGACGCGGACATTGCCGCCGAGAAGCACCGCCTGCGCCGCCATCGGGAAGGAGTGGCGGCTGACCCCGAACCCCGTCCAGCGCGCGCCGCGCGGAATCTGGTTGCGGGCATAGACCATCGCCTCGGTAGTCGCAGGAAGGCCGTATTTGGTGCCGAGCACGAAGGAATAAGGCGCATGCGCCGGCAGCGCGCGCTTCGCCATCAGATCGTCGGCGAAGACGAAATCGCCCGCCTCGAAACATTCGATCTCGGGCAGCACGCCGGCATCCTGGATCATCTGCCCCATGCGGGTGATCATCGGATCGAGGTTAATCGCCACCCCGCCCCACAGGTTCATCGTGCAGATATCGAGCGTACACATATCGGGCTTGAGATCGAGGATATGCTCCAGTCGGCGCTCGGCGGTGAACATCAGCGTCCCCGGCCCGCACACCGCCGGATCGTCCGGGCTCTGCATCCAGGTGCAGCCGGGGCCGGTGGTGACGTTGAGGATCACCGCGTCGTTGCCGGCGCGGATCAGCCCGACCACCTCGCGATAATCGTCGAGCGACTGGCTCGGCGCGCCCGTCTCGCGATCGCGCACATGCAGGTGGATGATCGTCGCCCCCGCCTCCGCCGCCGCCAGCGCCTCCGCCGCGACATGATCGGGGCGGAACGGGAAATTGGGATGATCGGGCAAGGGCGAGCTGCCGGTGACGGCACAGGTGATGAAGGTCTTCTCGGCCAAAAACGCTCTCCTGTCGAACCGCCGTTTCGCGGGGAGTCGCAGAAGCCGGCGGATGCGACTAGACGGTTCCATCTGCCATCATTGGAAGTAACGGGATAAGCATGGCGCATAGGGAGGAATTATCGCGGTTCCTGAAGGCGGCGCGGTCGCGCCTGTCGCCGGGCGACGTCGGGCTGCCGGCGGGCGAGCGACGGCGGACCAAGGGGCTGCGCCGTGAGGAAGTCGCCGCGCTCGCCGGGATGAGCGTCACCTGGTACACCTGGTTCGAGCAGGGCCGCGACGTCCAGCTATCGGTGCCGATGCTCGAACGGCTCGGCCGCACGCTGCGGCTCGACACCAACGAGCGCGAATTCCTGTTCGCGCTGGCGCAGCATCGCCCGCCACCGCTGGAAACCCAGATCGACGAGGAGATCCGCCCGGCGACCCAGCATATGATGGACAGCCTGTCGATCCCGGCGCTGGTGATCGTCGAGGATTGGACGGTGATCGGCTGGAACCAGCTGATCGCGCGCGCCTTCCGCGATTACGGTCCGTTGCCGCGCGCGGAGCGCAATCTGTTCAAGATCCTGCTGCTCGACGAGCGCTACCGCACCGACGCCGATCATTTTCGCGAAATGGCGCGTCGGCTCGTCGCGCGGTTCAAATGGGATTACAGCCGCACCTCCAAACCGGAGATATTCGACGAGATCATCGCCGAGATGATGGAAGGCTCCGCCCTGTTCCGCGAATATTGGCAGGAGTCCGAAATCCTGCCCTATTTCGAGCATGTCAACATCGCGATGATGCCCGAGGTGGGGGACATCACCTTCTGGCATTCATCCTATGCGGTGGAAGGCGCGCCGGGGCAGCGGCTGATCCTGTTCGCCCCGCGCGATCCGGCCAGCGCGGCGCGGCTGGCGCGGCTCGCGGAGAGCGTGCGGCGGTGAACCCCGTCCCCAACGGGGATCATCGGAAATAGGCGATCGCGCGGAATTCGTAGCTTTCGCGGGTCACGGCGTCGGGCCGCGTGGTATCGTGAAAAGCGGTGTGCGGCGCGCGCCATGCGCGGCCGTGATCGCTGTCGTGGAACTTGATGAAAATCACCTCGTCTGCAGTCATGTCGGGGAAATACCACCAGCGATGCGCGGGATTGTGGTGGAAGATCGTCGCCGCGCTCATCGCCTCCTCGCCCTCGATCGGGGCGTAGAGCGCGTCCCCCTCGGGTGTCTCGTCGACATCGACCTTGACGTTGGCGACCGCATCCTCGTCCCCGACGCTGCGGCAATCACATAGCGCGAGCGGCCAATCCTGCGGCGGCGGGGAGAAGGTGCGCCACAGGCTGAAGCAGATGAAGCGGCTGTAGCCGGCGCCGCCGGGCACGGCGCGGTCATAGAGCGCGCGCGCCACGCGGTGCGCGGTCGCGGTGTTGAAATCGACATGCGCCTCGGCGGCGGGCGGCTGGACGCTCGCGCCGCTGATGACGGGAGAGCGCAATTGTCCGCCCATCGGCAGCACCAGATCGCAGCCGGTGAGCGCCTTCGCCACCGCCGCCACTTCGTCGGGATAATCGCGCACCGCCGCCGCATCGCGAAAATCGCGGACCGCGCTGCGATGCCGCGCGATCGCGAAGCCGTGGGTGTCGAGCGTGAACGGTTCCGGTGCGAGCCGCGCGTTGCGGATCGTGACCGGATAGGGGGCATAGACCCCGGTATTCACCTCCCGCCCCGGCGCCCAGAACCGCCGGTTGATGCGCGACGTCGGGACCAGATAGTCGATCACGGTCTCGATCGCGTCGCCCGCGCGGCTCCGGTCGGTGATCACGCCAGGATATTCCGGCCCTGTTTCACCGTTTTCGCCTCCATCTCCTCGGGCTTGGGCGGTTCGGGGACGTTGAGCCCGCGCTGGACCGCGGGACGCGCCGCGATCGTATCGCGCCAGCGTTGCAGATGATCGAGGCCGTCGATCGGTATCTGTGCCCAGTCCGCCCCGCGCACCCAGGGGAAACAGGCGATGTCGGCGATCGAATATTCCCCCGCGAGATAGTCGCGGGTGGCGAGCCGCGCATCCATCACCTCCAGCAACCGCCGGCTCTCGCGCACATAGCGATCGATCACCGCCGGCAGCTTTTCCTCGAAATAGCGGTTGAAGACGGTCGCCTGCCCCATCATCGGCCCGAGCCCGGCCATCTGCCACATCACCCATTGGATGACGGTGCTGCGTCCTTGCGCGTCGGCGGGCAGGAAGCGGCCGAACTTTTCCGCCAGATAGATCAGGATCGCCCCGGATTCGAACACCGCGAAGCCGCCCGCATCGTGATCGACCAGGGTCGGGATGCGTCCGTTGGGATTGAGCGCGACATACCAATCCTCTTTCTGCACGCGATCGGTGAGCGAGATCGGCGTCACCTTATAAGGCACGCCGAGCTCCTCCAGCATGATCGCGGCCTTCCAGCCGTTCGGCGTTTCCGAGGTCAGCAGTTCGAGCATGTTTCTCTCCGTAAGTCGTCACGATGAAGCATCCCCCCAGGGCCCGGGCAAGCGCAGCGGATATGCTGTCATTGGGGCTGATAGTATCGCCACATGACTTGCGGCACGCGCGCCTGCCCGCCACCCCGGTGCCGATAATTGGAGAGGAACAAGCGCCGATGTTGACGCTCTACAGCTTCGGGCCGGCGGCCAATTCGTTGAAGCCGCTGCTCGCGCTCTACGAGAAGGGGCTGGCATTCACGCCGCGCTTCATCGATCCGCGCCGGTTCGAGCATCACGAGGATTGGTTCAAGCGGATCAACCCGCGCGGGCAGGTGCCGGCGCTCGATCACGACGGCCATATCGTCACCGAATCGACCGTGATCTGCGAATATCTGGAAGACGCCTTCCCCGATGCGCCGCGGCTGCGCCCGACCGACCCGCTGGCGATCGCCGAGATGCGCGTGTGGACCAAATGGGTCGACGAATATTTCTGCTGGTGCGTCTCGACGATCGGCTGGGAACGGATGATCGGCCCGATGGCGCGCGCCTTGTCCGACGAGGAATTCGAGGAGAAGGTGAAGCGCATCCCCGTCGTCGAGCAGCAGGTGAAATGGCGCAACGCGCGCGCCGGTTTTCCCAAAGAGGTGCTCGACGAGGAAATGCGCAAGATCCGCTTCTCGATCGACCGGCTGGAGAAGCGCCTGTCAGAAAGCGAATGGCTGGCGGGCGACCAATATACGCTCGCCGATATCTGCAATTTCGCGGTCGCCAACGGGATGCAGCACGGCTATGCCGATATCGTCAACCGCGAGGCGACGCCGCATCTGGTGGCGTGGATCGAGCGGATCAACGCGCGCCCTGCCGCGCGCGAGATGTTCGCCCGCTCGCAGACCGAAATGCCCGATCGCCGGCCGGCGCCCGCGCCTGCTGCCTGAGGAGCGACGATGGCCTGGAACGACGAACCCGCGACCGGCGCGCTGCGCATGTATCACATCCCCGGCTGCCCCTTTTCCGAGCGGGTCGAGCTGCTGCTCGATCTCAAGGGGCTGGGCGACGTGATGGCCGATCACGAGATCGACATCTCCCGCCCGCGCCCCGACTGGCTGCTGCGCCGCACGCGCGGCACCACCGCGCTGCCCGCGCTCGAGCTGGAGAATGGCGAGACGCTGAAGGAAAGCATGGTCATCATGCGCTATATCGAGGATCGCTTCCCCGAGCGCCCGGTGGCGCGGCGCGATCCCTTCGAACATGCCGTCGAGGCGATGCTGTGCGCGACCGACGGGCAATTCACCGGCGCGGGCTATCGCATGATCCTCAACCGCGATGCGGCGAAGCGCGCCGAGCATCGCGCCGAGGTGGATGCGCAATATGCCCGGCTGGACGATTTCCTCCGCCATTATGCCCCCGATCGCGATTTCCTGTTCGATCGCTTCGGCTGGGCCGAGGTGGCGTTCACGCCGATGTTCAAGCGGCTGTGGTTCCTGGAATATTATGAGGAATACGCGGTCCCCGCACAGTTGACGCGCGTCCTGCGCTGGCGCGAGGCGTGTCTTTCGCATCCCGCGGCGCAGCGGCACCACAGCCACCGCGAGTTGATGACGCTCTATTATGATTACACCCAGGGTTGCGGCAACGGCCGCATCCCCGAAGGCCGCACGCTATCGAGCTTCACGCTCGATCCGGCGTGGGACACGCGCCCGATGCCGCCGCGCGACAAATGGGGCCCGCCCGCCACCGACGCCGAGCTTGGCCTGCTCCCGGCCTGATCCCTTTTCTTTTCGAGGACCATGACATGAAGAGCTATCCGCAGCTTTATATCGACGGCCGCTGGACCGACAGCAAGGGCGGGCGCCGCCACATCGTCATCAACCCCGCGACCGAGCAGCCTGCGAGCGAGATCGTGCTCGGCACCGCGGCCGATGTCGACGATGCGGTCGTCGCCGCGCGCCGCGCCTTCGACAGCTTCAGCCAGACGAGCAAGGCCGATCGCATCGCGCTGCTCCAGCGGGTGATCGAGGAATATCAGAAGCGCATCCCCGACATCGCCGAGGCGATCGCGATCGAGATGGGATGCCCGATCAGCGTGGCGCGGACGGCGCAGGCCGGCTCGGGGCTGGGGCATCTCGCCAATGCGCTCAAGGCGCTCGAGGAATATGACTTCGCCGAGGCGATCGGCGACAATCTGGTGGTGCGCGAGCCGATCGGGGTGGTGGCGCTGATCACGCCGTGGAACTGGCCGATGAACCAGATCGTCGCCAAGGTCGGCCCGGCGCTCGCCGCCGGCTGCACGATGATCCTCAAGCCCTCCGAGGAAGCCCCCAGCTCCGCCGCGATCTTCGCCGAGGTGATCGACGCGGCGGGGGTGCCGGCGGGCATCTTCAACCTGGTGCAGGGCGACGGCGAGGGTGTCGGCACCGCACTGGCGCGGCATCCCGATATCGATATGGTGAGCTTCACCGGCTCGACCCGCGCCGGAATCGCGGTGGCCAAGAACGCCGCCGACACGGTGAAGCGCGTCGCGCAGGAGCTGGGCGGCAAATCCCCCAATATCATCCTCGAAGGCGCGCCGCTCGATCAGGCGCTGCCCGGCGGCGCGGGCGGGGTGCTGCTCAATTCGGGGCAAAGCTGCGTCGCGCCGACGCGGATGCTGGTCCACCGCTCGCAGCATGACGAGGCGGCGCGGATCGTGGGCGAGATATTCGCCGCCAAGCCGGTCGGCGATCCGCTGGCCGAGGGCGACCATATCGGCCCGGTGGTCAACCAGCGCCAATGGGAACGCATCCAGCGCCTGATCCAGCAGGGCATCGACGAGGGCGCGACCGTCGCGGCCGGCGGCCCCGGCCGGCCCGACGGGCACGACATCGGCTATTATGTGAAGCCCACCGTCTTCGCCAATGTCACCCCCGAGATGACCGTCGCGCGCGAGGAGATTTTCGGCCCGGTGCTGGTGATCATGCCCTATGAGGACGAGGCCGACGCGATCCGCATCGCCAACGATACGCCTTACGGGCTCGGCGCCTATATCGCGGGCGATCCGGCGAAGGCGAAGACGATCGTCGGCAAGCTGCGCGCCGGCGCGGTGTTCGTCAACGCGGGCGGGCTCGCCTTCGACATGCCGTTCGGCGGGTATAAGCAATCGGGCAACGGGCGCGAATTCGGCAAATTCGGGCTGGAGGAATTCCTCGAGGTGAAATCGGTGATCGGGAAACTGCCGGCGTAAAGGCGGCTAGAGCCCCTCCCCTTCAGGGGAGGGGTTGGGGTGGGGGAGTCACGAGTCACGAGCGGACGGTCTCGGTGAGACCCCTACCCCACCCCCCGCCCCTCCCCTGAAGGGGAGGGGTTTTTCCTTTCGACTCAATAATTCGACAGGATCGCGAGGCTGCGGCTGTCGAGCGGTTTGCCGGCGCGTTTCAGCGCGAGTTCGCGTATGCGGGTCTTGGCCTGCATCTCTTTGAGATAGGCGTGGACGGCGGCGGCGTCCGCCTTCGTCAGCACGTCGTCCCAGCGTGGCATCCCGGCGTCCTTGAGCGCGCCTTCCAGCACGATGCGGTCGAACATCGCATGCACTGCGCCGTCCAGCCGCCGCAGATCGGGGGCGGTGGAGCGCGGCTGGTTGGAATGGCAGATCGCGCAATTCTGGAAGAATATTTGCTGCCCGTGCGCGATCACCGCCGCGGTGGTGCCGGCGGCCTGCGGCGGCGGCGCGGGCGCGACCTCCAGCGGCGGTAAGGGCGCAGGCTTGGGCACCGCCCCGCCGCCGAGCTTGAAGACGATCAGCCGGTTGGCATTGCCGTAGCGATAGGCCGCCGAATAATCCGGCACATAGGGCCAGCCCCCGCCACCGAAGCCGGTCGCGACCGCGATATATTGCACCCCCTTTACGCGATAGGTCATCGGCGCGGCCATGATCGAGCTGCCGGTGTCGATCGCCTTCAGCGCCCGCCCGGTGCCGGCATCGCGCGCGACCAGCCGGCCATCGAGCATGCCGTGGAACACCAGCCCGCTCGCGGTGGCAAGCACGCCGCCGCGATCCTGCCACCCGCCGGTGGGCACCGCCCAGCGTGTCTTGCCGGTGAGCGGGTCGATCGCGCGGATTTCAGCCGAATAGGGCTTTTCGCGCACCCATTTCATCTCCGGCAATGCCTCCACCGCGGCGCGCACCGGCGGCGGCAGCGTGGGGAGCGCCTCGACGAGATCGGGGGTGAAGATCAGCGCCGCGCCGGTGTTGAGCGCCTTCGCGCGGCGCGGCGGCGCGCCGCTGACCGTCGGGAAGATCAGATTGCCCATGTCGAGCACCGAGGCGAAATACAGCCCGCGCGCCGGATCCCACGCCCCCGGCATCCAGTTGCGCGCACCGGGCGAGCCGGGGAAGACGATCTTCGGCCCCTGCCAATAGGCCGATCCCGCCGGGGTCAGCCGCGGCCGCCCGGTCTTGAGGTCATAGCCCGACGCCCAGCTCGTCCGCACCAGCGCAGTGGCCGCCAGCGGCTTTCCCGTCTCGCGATCGATCACATAGAGGAAGCCGTTCTTCGGCGCGTGGATGATCACCGGGCGGCGGCGCCCGTCCACCGCCAGCTCGGTGAGGATCATCGGCTGGGTCGCGGTATAATCCCAGCTATCGCCGGGCGTTTCCTGATAATGCCATTTCAGCCGCCCGCTTTTGCGGTCGAGCGCGACGATCGAGGAGAGATAGAGATTGTCCCCGCCCTTCGGCGACCGTTCGGCGATCGAATAAGGCCCGCCGTTGCCGACGCCGACATAGAGCGTGTCAGCCGCCGCATCATAAGCGATCGCATCCCAGGCGGTGCCGCCGCCGCCGATATCCCAGCGGCTCGCCGGATCCCATGTCTTGAGCGCGGCATCCAGCGCGGGGCTTTCCTGCGGCCCCTGTTTCGGATCATGCGGGACGGTGAAGAAGCGCCACGCCGCCTTGCCGTCGGCGATGCGATAGGCGGTGACATAGCCGCGAGTATCATATTCCGCGCCGGCATTGCCGATCACCACCAGATCGCCGGCCACTTCGGGCGCGCCGGTGATCGTATAGCCGCGCGTACGATCGGTGATCGTATCGACCTTCCACGCGACCTTCCCCGTCTTGGCGTCGAGCGCATAGAGCCAGCCGTCGAGCGCCCCGACGATCACCTTGCCCGCCGCCACCGCGACCCCGCGATTGACCATGTCGCAACACGCGGCGCGCGCCGCCTGCATGTCGAGATCGGGGGTGAAGCTCCACAATTCGCGCCCGCTCGCTGCGTCGAGCGCATAGACGCGCCCGGCCTGGCCGCTGGTATACATCACCCCGTCGATCACCACCGGGGTCGCTTCCTGCCCACGCCCGGTGCCGAGATCATAGGCCCAGGCGAAGCCGAGCGTGCCGACGTTCGCCGGGGTGATCTCGCCGAGGCGGGAGAAATGCGTCTTCCCCGCATCCCCGCCCGGCGTGGGCCAGTCGTCCCCCGCCCCGGCGGCGGTGTCGCTGCCGCTCCGCGCGCAGCCGGCGAGGCCGATCAGCGCCAGCGCGACGATCCACCCCCGCCTCATGCCGGCCAGCTCGTGCGCTGCGCCAGCATCACCTCACGCAGCGTCTTGGGCGTGCGGCCGGTGATCCGCGCGACATGATCGGTCACGCGATCGAAGAAGCCCTCGCGGATCGACTGGCCGAACGTCACCATATCGTCGCTGCTCCACGGGATCGGGCCGTCGGGTATAATGTCCGACGCATGGCGCGGCACGCCGAGCGAATCGAAATAGGCGAACATCCCCTGGTCGTCGGTCGGCGCCACCGCCAGCGGCCGCCCGGCAATCTCGCCCGCCAGCGCCAGCGCCTCGGGAATCGTGAACAGCTCGGGGCCGGTGAGATCATAGGCGCGGTTCTCGTGGCCGTCCTGCGTCAGCACGCCGACCGCGGTGGCGACGCAATCGTCACGCGACACGAACGCCACCCGTCCCGCCCCGCAATTGTCCGGCTTGGGCTGGCCCGACAGCAGCACGGGGATCACCATCGGCCCCGCGACCGCCTCGGCATATTGGCTGTCGCGCAGGAAGGTCCATGTCGCGCCGGATGCCTCGATGATCTCCTCGGTCGCGCGGTGATCGTTCTTGACGATCGCCGGATTGTCGGGCGCGTCGGCCCCGAGGAGCGAGGTATAGACGATATGCCGCACGCCGGCCGCGACCGCCGCCGCGACCGCGTTGCGATGCTGGCCGACGCGGCTACCGACCCGCGCGGTGCTAATCAGCAGCATCCGTTCCGCCCCGGCGAAAGCGGCGGGCAAAGTCGCCGGATCGTCGAAATCGGCGTGCCGCACCGATGCACCGCGCGCCGCGAAATCCGCCAGTCGCGCCGGGGTGCGCGACAGCAGGATCAGATCGCCCGGTGCGATCCGTTCCAGCAGCATTGCCGCCGCCGCCCCGCCAAAGGCGCCGGACGCGCCGGTGACCACGATCTTCACGCTATCCCCTCCTGCCACTCTTGCCGATGATACTAACGATTGTTATTGTTGTGGCAAGGGAGAGGATGATGGCCGACGTGGCATTGGAAGACCGTATCGCGCTGCAGGATCTGATCGCCGCCTATAGCTGGGCGCTCGATACCGGCGATGTCGAAGGACTGGTCGCCTGCTTCACCGCCGATGCGCGGATGGTGGAGGAAGTGTTCGAGGACCCCGACGTGTGGGAGGGGCATGACGGCATCCGCGCGCTCGCCGCGCATTATTTCAACGCCCCCGGCTTTCCCGGCCGCCAGCATCATGTGACGCAGGTGCAATATCTGCCGCAGGACGACGGCAGCGTGCGGCTGCGCGCCTTCGCCTTCGTCACCGAATGCGACGGCGAGCCGCCCTATCTGCTGCGCTTCACCGGCTGGTATCAGGATCATGCGGTGAAGGGCGCCGACGGCCGCTGGCGCTTCCGCAGCCGCATCGTACGGCTGTGGGACGGTGAGGTGCTGAAGAACTTCCCCGGCCGGGGCGAGTGGACTCCGCGCAAGCGCCCCGAATCGCTGCGGATCAGACAGCAGCAGCCCGCCAACTGACACGCATTACCCGATCCCACGGAGACAGCATGGCCAACACCCAGCCCGACGGCGTCCGCCTCGCCCACCCCGACCGCCTGTTCATCGACGGCGAATGGATCGCGCCGGCCGCGGGCGGGACGATCGCGATCGTCTCCCCGCATAACGAGCAGCTCGCCGCGATCGTCGCCGAGGCGCGCGAGGCCGATATGGATGCGGCGGTCGACGCGGCGCGTCACGCGTTCGACGCCGGGCCGTGGCCGCGGATGCCGGTCGCCGAGCGCGCCGCCGTTCTGCGCCGGATGGCCGACCATTTGCGCGGCCGGCAGGCCGAGCTCGCCGCCGCCTTCGTCGCGCAGATCGGCGCGCTCGCCTCGTTCGCGCCGGTCGCCGCCGCACAGGGGACCGAGACGCTGGCCGGCTATGCCGATATCGGCGAGCGTTACGAATGGGAGACGCGCCGCCCCTCTACGCTCCCGGGCAATCTGTCGGTGCTGGTGCGCGAACCGGTCGGCGTGGTCGCGGCGATCGCGCCGTGGAACATGCCCTATTCGATCATGATCCAGAAGATCGCCCCGGCGCTGATCTGCGGCTGCACCGTCATCATGAAGCCCGCGCCAGAAACCCCGCTCGAAGCCTATCTGATCGCCGAGGCGGCGGCAGCGGCGGGACTGCCGCCGGGCGTACTCAATCTCGTGCCGGCGCATCGCGACGCGGCGGATCACCTCGTGCGGCATCGCGGCGTCGACAAGATCAGCTTCACCGGCTCGACCGTCGCGGGCCGCCGCATCGCCAGCGTCGCGGGGGAACGGATCGCGCGCGTCACGCTGGAACTGGGCGGGAAATCCCCCGCGATCGTGCTCGACGACATGCCCGCCGAGGCCGCGGGCGCGATCCTGGCGCGGACGATCACCGTGCTTTCCGGCCAGGTCTGCGCGATGCTGAGCCGCGCGATCGTCCCGGCGCATCGCGTCGACGCCATCGCGGCGGCGATCGCGGCGGAGATGCAGCGGGTGCGGATCGGCTCCCCGCTCGACCCGGCGACCGAAATGGGGCCGATCGCGATGAAGCGCCAGCTCGAACGGATCGAACATTATGTCGAAACCGGCAAGCGCGAGGGTGCGCGGCTGGTGACCGGCGGCGGGCGACCCGCGCATCTTTCCACCGGCTATTATTTCGAGCCGACGCTGTTCGCCGAGGTCGACAATCAGATGACGATTGCGCGGGAAGAGATTTTCGGCCCCGTCCTCACGCTGATCGCTGCGCGCGACGCCGACCATGCGATCGAGATCGCCAACGACAGCGATTATGGCCTCAATTCCGCGGTGCTCACCAATGATCGCGACGCGGTCTATCGCATCGGCCGGCGGCTGCGCGCGGGCAATGTCGGGCACAACGGCATGAAGGCCGATTTCAGCCTGCCGTTCGGCGGATTCAAGCAGTCTGGCGTCGGTCGCGAGGGCGGCGTCGAAGGATTGATGCCGTATCTGGAGACGAAGGTGATGCAGATCGAGAGCGAGGCGGCGGCTTAGCGGCGTCGCGGCTTAAATCGAAATCCCCCCTCCCCGTTCGCCCTGAGCCTGTCGAAGGGCGGCCCCAACGCTCGAACGGCAGGACGCCCTTCGACAAGCTCAGGGCGAACGGCTTGTATGTTGCGCGACGACGGCGCGGATTTCGATATCAGGGGCGATCCCCCTCCGCCGGCCGAGTACGCTCCATGAACAGCGAGCGGCCCTTTTCGTCGGTCGCCTCCAGCGTGTCGATCAGCGTATCGAGAAAGCGGTCGAGCGCCATCACTTCGTCGGGGCGCAGCGCGGACAGCAGATAATCGCCGACCAGATCGCTTTGCGGCCGCATGATCGCATAGAGCCGCTCGCCCTCCTCGGTCAGCCGCAGCGTCTTGCGCCGGCGGTTGGCGGGATCGCGCGTCACGGTGATCCGCCCGTGCCGCTCGAGCGCGGAGACGGCGCGCGAGACGCTCATGATGTTCACCCCGGTCATCGCCGCAAGCTCGTGGCCCGCGGCGCTGCCATAGCGGCCGATCATCATCAGCAGCCGGAATTCGTTGATGCTGATGCGATATTGCCGCTCCAGATTGGCCGAGAAGGGCGCCATCAGCTTGTTCGACAGCTTGAGGATACGGTGCAGCGTATCGGCCGAGTCGATGCCATATTGCGCGAGCGTGGGCGCGGGACGATCGCGCGGGGCGGTAGGATCAGCCATAAGCACACTCTAACGCATGTGACGACGCGGGCGTCAACCACTCCTGGCGGCTCCAAAGCATCTTGGCGCGAATTATAACGAGTGTTATCGTTCGGCGGAGATTAGGAGAGCCAGATGGGCGCGTTCCCGACGACGATTCACTTCACCGGACTCAACACCCCCGTCCGCACCGAATGCGCGATCCGCGATCTGGAGGTGATCGGCACGATCCCGCCCGAAATATCCGGCGCATTCTTCCGCGCGGTGCCCGATCCCGCGCATCCGCCGATGTTCGCGGACGATATCGTGCTGTCGGGCGACGGGATGATCTCGCGCTTCCTGATCGCCGACGGGTATGTCGATTACGACATCCGCTACGTCCGCACCGAGCGCTATATGCTGGAGCGGGAGGCGAGGCGCGCATTGTTCGGCCGGTATCGCAACCCTTTCACCGACGATCCCGCGGTCGCCGGGCGCGACCGCACCGTCGCCAATACGACCCCGGTGTGGCACGCCGGGCGGCTGTTCATGACCAAGGAAGACGGGCTCGCCTATGAGATCGATCCGGTCTCGCTGGAGACGATCGGCCGCTGGGATTATTATGGCGCGCTGCGTTCCGAAACCTTCACCGCGCATCCGCGGGTCGATCCGGCGACGGGGGAGATGTTCTTCTTCGGCTATGAAGCGGGCGGGCTCTGTTCGCGCGACATCGCTTATTGCATCGCCGATCGCGACGGAAAGCTCGTCTCCGAACAATGGTTCGAGGCACCCTATTGCGCCAGCGTGCACGATTTCGCGATCACCGAGACGCGCGCGGTCTTCCCGATCTTCCCCACCACCGCCGATCTCGATCGGCTCAAGGCGGGTGGGCCGCACTGGGCGCATCAGCAGGAGCTGGAAAGCTGGATCGGGATCATGCCGCGTTACGGCAAGACCGATGAGATGCGCTGGTTCCGCGGGCCGAAGGGGGTTTCCGCCTTCCACCTCGTCAACGCGTTCGACGAAGGCGATCTGGTCCATCTCGATCTGTGCCTCACCGATACCAATGCCTTCGCCTTCATGCGCGAGGCGGGCGGCATCCACCGTATGCCGTGGGAGGTCAACGGCGCGCTGACGCGTTGGACCTTCGATCTTTCCAGCGCCGGAGAGACGTTCGAAGAGCGCCCGATCGGCCCGCCGGGCGATCTGCCGCGGCTACGCGATGCCGATCAGGGGCGGCCGTATCGCTACGCTTTCTATTGCAGCATGAACCCGGCGGGCGGCCCGCCGCTGCCGGGCGGGCCGGTCGGCGCGGCGTTCAATGCGCTGGTGCGGATCGAGCCGGGCAACGGCCGCGTCGAGATGATGACGCTGGCGCCCGATATGGCGGTCAGCGAACCTGTCCACATCCCTTCTGCGCGTAACGGCCATGACGGCTGGCTGCTGGCGGTGGTCGATCGTCGCACCGGCGAGGAGGCGTTCGACTCCGAACTATGGGTGATCGACGCCGCCGATATCGCCGCCGGGGCGGTGGCCCGCATCCCCGTGCCGGTGCGGATGCGCGCGCAGGTGCACGGCGCCTGGGTATCCGCGGCACAGCTTTCGCAGCGCAAGGCCCCTTGACCAGATAATAACGATCGTTATTGTTGCTCAAGGATACAGACCGGCTTTGCGGGCGCGCGCAACGATCGCGATCGCCCCGACATCGCCGGCGAACAATGGAGGGGGCCGATGCTTTTCACTCGCAAGCTGCTGACCGGCGCCGGGACCGCCGCGCTGTGCCTCGCCACGCCGGGGCTGGCGCAAACCGCCGAGCCGGCGCCGGCGGGCCAGGCGGATCAGGCGGTGAACGACATCGTGGTCACCGCCCAGTTCCGCGCGCAGCGGCTGCAGGATACGCCGATCGCGATCACCGCCACCACCGGCGCGGCGCTGGAAGCGCGCAGCCTGACCAGCGTCACCGATCTCACCGCCACCGCACCCAATGTGAACCTGTCCAGCGCGAGCGGGCTGAACGGCAGCGCGGTCAACGCCTATATCCGCGGCATCGGGCAGAATGATTCGAGCTTCGCGCTCGAACCCGGCGTCGGCATCTATATCGACGACGTCTATTACGGCACGACCTTCGGCGCGATCCTCGATCTCAATGATCTCGACCGGGTGGAGGTGCTGCGCGGGCCGCAGGGCACGCTGGCGGGCAAGAATTCGATCGGCGGCTCGGTCAAACTATTCTCGAAAAAACCCGACGCGGACGGCGGCGGGTTCGTCGAGGCGACATTGGGGCGTTTCAACCGCGTCGATTTCCGCGGCAGCGCCGATTTCACGATCGCCGACGGGCTTTATGCGCGGCTCTCCGGCGTCTCGAAACATACCGACGGCTTCATGACCTTGCTCGATTTCGGCTGCGTCAATCCGGGGCAAGGCATTCCGGCGCAGCGCAGCGGCAATTGCCGGACGGGCAGCGAAGGCGGAATCGACGTGAAGGGCGTGCGCGGCGCGTTGCGCTACGCGCCCGACGGCAGCCGGCTCGAACTCAATCTCAGCGGCGATTTCTCGCAGAACGATTCGGAGCAGGTCGCGACCAAATTGCTCTACGCCAACAATCCCAATGTGCGCAGCTATGTCGCGGGCGATCCGTTCGCCGGGGTGCCGCTGGACAGCCGCTTCCTCACCGGCGCGCGCAGCTACACCTCCTATGCCACCTATGACACCGGCGGCAACTACACCACGCCGTTCTGCGCGCCGGGTGGCGGCTGCGTGCCCTATCAGGTGGCGCCGGGCGGCTTTCGCTCCAGCCCGAAAAGCACCGCGCGGAGCTGGGGGGTTTCGGGAACGATCGATTACGCGCTGAGCGATACGCTGAGCCTCAAATCGATCACCGCCTATCGCGCGGCATCCGGCACGGCGGGGATCGATCTCGACGGATCGCCGCTCGCCGTGCTGCTCCAGCAATTCGATTATCGCCACCGCCAGTTCACCCAGGAACTTCGCCTGTCGGGCAAGATCGGCGCGATCGCCGATTTCACCCTGGGCGGTTTCCTCTACGACGCGCGCGACTGGCTGGGCGGGCGCAGCCAGATCCCCAATGTGCAGTTCGATTTCCTGCCCGACGATCCGGTGACCAACAACAGCAAGTCGCTATTCGCGCACGTCGAGTTGCATCCCTTCGCCAATTTCAACATCGTCGCCGGGCTGCGCTACACGCACGACCGCAAGACCTATCTGTTCCACCGCCGCAACCCCGACGGCACGCTGCCCAGCGGCATCCCCTTTACCACCAATTGGCTGCTCGTCGGTCTCGACGGCCGCATCGGCACGTTCGAGGGCGACCGCGTCGATTACCGGATCGGCGCCAATTACCGCTTCAGCGACACGCTGATGGCCTATGCCCAGGTATCGACCGGCTATAAGGGCGGCGGCGTCAACCCGCGCCCCTATGTCCCCGATCAGATCGTCGCCTTCGCGCCGGAGACGCTGACCGCCTATGAGGCGGGCTTCAAATCCGATCTGTTCGGCCGCCGGCTCCGTGCAAACGGTGCGATATTCTACAACGATTACAAGGATATCCAGATCAATCGCTATGTCTGCCCGGAAAGCGCGAGCCGGACCTGTTCCGAACCCGCCAATGCCGGCGACGCGCATGTCTGGGGCGTGGAGGGCGAGCTTTCGGCGCAACCGGTCGACGGGCTGACGCTCGACGGCGGCTTCGGCTATCTCCATTTCAAATATACCCGCGTCGACCCCACCACGCTGGTAACCTTGGCGGACAAGGCACCGTTCAACCCCGCGTGGCAGGCCAATGCCGGAATCCAATATCGCGCCGAGCTCGGCGATATCGGCAGCGTGACGCCGCGGCTCGACTGGAACTACCAATCGAGCTTCTTCTTCAACTCCACCAACAATGCCGGGAACGAGGTGCCGGGGCGCAGCCTGTTCAACCTGCGCGTCACTTATGCCTCGCCCGACGACGGGTGGCAGATCAGCGCCGCGGTCACCAACCTGTTCGACAAATTCTACTTCGTCGGGAAAAGCGAAAATATCGCCAATTACGGCGTCAATTCGGGCATCCTCGGCCGGCCGCGCGAATGGTCGGTCACGGTGCGGCGGAGATTCTAGGCGACGAGGCCGTCGACCAATAGCGGCAAGCCTTTCTCATAGCTTGCGTCGAGGTCGAACATCCGCAGCAGGTGCTCGGCCATCGCGGCATTTTCGCGATACAGCGCCCAGCCCAGCGTCAGCGACAGCACCGCCGCCTGCGCCTCCAGCGCCCGCGCCACGCTGAAGCCGAAGACGCCGAGCGGCGCGGCCATTCTCTCGGCGAGCGCCGCGTCGGCGTGGGTCAGCGGGCGGGCGATCGCCAGCAGGCGCCCCGCGTCGCGGTGCCCGGTCAGCACGCGGCGCAAGCCCTGCCCCAGCGCGAGCAGCCATGATCGCGCATCGGCGCTGCCGCGGCATTCCTCGCGCCCGCGCAAATAGAGATCCTGCGCCATCATCGCGATCAGCTCGGCCTTGTCCTTCACATGCCAGTAGAGCGCGGGCGCCTGCACCGACAGCCGCGCGGCGAGCGCGCGCATCGTGATCCCGTCCAGCCCGGTCTCGTCGAGCAGCCCGAAGGCCGCGCGCAGGATCGTCTCCCGATCGATCGAAATGTCGCGCAGCCGGGCCATGTCGTGCGGGTTTGACAATTTAACGCCGTTAAGTAAAGTCGCATCGAGACGGAGGAGAGGGTCATGCTGCACGTCCGCAACGCCTGGCATGTCGCCTGCTGGTCGATGGACCTCGCCGCGAAGGCTCCGTTCGCGATCACCGTCGCGGGCGATCCGATCGTCATCTTCCGCTCGGAAAGCGGCATGCTGGCGGCGCTGGAGGATCGCTGCGTCCACCGGCTCGCCCCGCTTTCGTTGGGGCGCTGCGAAGGCGAGACGCTGCGCTGCATGTACCACGGGCTGCGTTTCGCGGCAGACGGCGCCTGCGTCGAAATTCCGGGACAGGAGACGATCCCCGCGACCGCGCGCGTCCGCGCCTATCCGGTGGTGGAGCGTCACTCGTGGATCTGGGTGTGGCCGGGCGATCCGGCGAAGGCCGATCCGGCGCTGATCCCGCCGGCGGTCGGCTTCGACGATCCGGACTATATCCTGGGGCGCGGCCAGCTCGACTATCAGGCCAATGCGCAATTGATCCACGACAATCTGTGCGATTTCACGCATCTGTCGTTCGTCCATCCGGCGAGCTTCGGCGCGGATGCGGAATGGGCGAACACCCGCCCGAAGGTGACGCCATTGCCGCGCGGCATCAGGTTCGAGCGCTGGGTCCGCGCGCAATCGGGCGGGCGATCGCGCGGCGGGCCGGTGGATGTCTGGTCGAGCTATGAATATCATGTGCCGGGCGTGCTGCTGATGCCGACCGCCTCCTTCCCGGTCGGGACCGCGGATCGGCTCGGCGACGCTCCGCCGCCCCCCGACCTGCCGCGCACCGGGGTGACCTTCACCAGCCAGGCGGTAACCGCGCTGACCGATCGAACGAGCCGCTATTTCTTCAGCTGGGGGCCGCACCGCGATCACGGCGACGAAGCGTTGCGCGATGTGCTGATGGGGCTCGCCGACAAGGCCTTCGCCGAGGACAAGACGATGATCGAGGCGCAGCAGCGGGTGATCGATCTCGATCCCGCGCGGCGCGCGATGCCGGCGACGTTCGACAAGGGCGTGGTGCTCTACCAGCGGCTGGTCGAACGGCTCGCGCGCGAGGAGCAGCCGGGGCGCGTGCGTTAGGGCCTAAACTCAATTGCAACGGCGTCGTGATCGCCCGGAGAAGCCCGCCGGCAAGGAGCGCAGCGCAGACGCGTAGCTGAAGCTACGCGCAAGCAAGCGACGCCGTCCGGCGGGCTTCTCCGGGCGACCCCGCGGGCGGGCGGCTTTTGGCGCCACGCGGCGTCGCGCGTCGATCACGATGCATAATGCATCGCTCTCTCCTTGCTCCTTGCCTGGCGCCAAAATCCGCTCCGTCACGGCGTCGTTCCAATTGAGTTTAGGCCCTAGGTCAACGCGTAATAGCGCAGCACATTGCCGTCCGGCCGCCGCTCGCCCACGCCGATGAAGACATGTTTGGTCAGCCAGTCGTGCTTGCCCACCGGCGTTTCGAACGTGGGGTTGCCGCGCAGATAATAGTCCTGCTGTTCGACCGGCGCGCCGCCACCGAACGCCCAGTCGCGCAGCCGCTGCATCGTGTCCGGCTTACGCCCCCACAGGAAGCCGCGATTGTTGATGAGGATCAGCGTGCCGTCCTCCTCCTCCAGCATGTAGCGCGCGTCGAACACCGCCACGTCGTCGGGCCGGAAATAGGCATAGTCGCCGCCCGACCCCGGCACCGCGCGACCGCGCAGCCGCGGCCCCTCGAAAGTACCGCTCTCGACATAGACCGCGCTGCGATTGCCGCCCATCGGGGTGCCGACGATCGTCTGGACGCGCGGAAAGGCGAGCCGCACCTCCATCGCGAATTCCAGCCGGGGATTGTCGATCGTCGAATAAAGCGCGGTCATCAGCGTAGCTCCAGCGTGCCGCCGTCGACGCGAAGGTCGGCGCCGGTGATGAACGAAGCCTCGTCGGAGGCGAGGAACAGGACGGCGCGGGCCACCTCCTCCGCCGCGCCCATGCGGTGCATCGGAACCGCGGCGATCATCGCTTGGCGCAATCCCTCGACCGCCGCCGCATCCATACCCGGGTTGCGGTTAATCAGCGGGGTTTCGATCGGCCCGGGGCTGACCATGTTGACGCGGATCCCGTCGCCGACCAGTTCCTTCGCCAGGATCCGCACCGTCGCGCGCAGCCCGGCCTTTGCCGAGGCATAAGCGACATTGCCGGCCAGCGCCGCATCCGCCCCGATCGACCCGGTGACGACGATCGCGCCGCCGCGGTCCATCAGCCGCAACGCCTGCTGGATCGCGAAGAAGCAGCCGCGCAGGTTGATCCCGTGAACCTGATCCCATTGCGCCGGGGTCACATCCCTGATCGGCGCGAACCCACCGACACCGGCGTTGACGAACAGCACGTCGACACGCTCGCCCGCCGCGGCCAGCGCGTCGATCAGCGCACTCGTCGCGGCGAGATCGGCAACGTCGCAGGCATGGCCGACCGCGCCGGGGATCGCCGCCACCGCGCTGTCGATCGTCGCGCGGTCCCGCCCGGTCAGCGTCACCCGCGCGCCCTCCCCGGCGAAGGCGCACGCCGCCGCGAGCCCGATGCCGCTGTTGCCGCCGATGACCAGCACGGTCTTGTCCCGGAAACGCATCGCGGCGCTCACCACGGCGGATTGGGATTGGGGCCGGCGGGCGCGATATCCTGGATCACGTCCCAATGCTCGACGATCAACCCGTCGGCGACGCGGAAGATATCGCACACCATCATCCCCGGATCGTCGCGCCAGCGGCGGACGCGATAATGCAGGACGACATGATCGCCATCGACGAAGGCGCGCTTCAGGTCATGTTGCGCATCGGGGTGGCTCGGCCGGATCTCGTCGAGAAACGCCTTCAGCGCGTCGCGCCCCGGCGCGGCGAGCGGGCTGTGCTGGATGTAATCGGCGGCGATGAAGCGATCGACCGGCGCGGAATCGAGCGGCACCAGCACCTCGCGGAACATCGCCAGCACCAGATCGAGATTGCGCTGTTCCTGCGCGCTCCGCGCCATTCGCCGCTCCCCTCCATGTTGTTCAAGGATTCGGCGAAACAATAACGATCGTTAGCTTTTGCCGCAAGCCGCGACGGTCAGGCGAAATCCAGCCAGCCGTGTCGCGCAGCGAAGCGCCAGCCCACGCCGGGCACCAGCCGGAAGCGATCGCGGAACCCGCCGACCAGCGGCGGGCTTGCCGCGGCGGTGAACAGCAGCATCGCGCTGGTCGCGGCGGCATTGGCTTCATCCTCCACCGTCACGACGATATTGCCGGTGATATGCCGCGTGGTGCGCGGCGGCCGCGCGCGGAACGCGGCGAGGATCGCGGCGCGACCGGCGATCGGCGCGTCGGGCGCGCTCGGCCGCGTCATCACGCCATCCTCGGTGTAGAGCGCCGCCACCTCTTCCCACTGCGCCGCATCGTTGAGCGTGGCATAGAGGTTGATGAGCCGCGCGCATTCCCATTCGATCGCGTGGCGCTGTTCCGTCGTCATCGTCGTTTCCCTTCCCGGACGTTCAGGCCGACGCACGGCGCGCGCGGCCCGGGCCGAGTTTGCGCAGCAGCGCGCGCAGCGTCGCTTTCTCGTTCGCGGTCAGCCGTTCGCTCATCCGCGCATCGGATCCGCGCAGATCATCGAGCACCACGCCCAGCCGCTCCTCCGCGCGCGGCAGCAGATGCAGCGCGTTGGTCCGCAGATCGCGCCCCGGCCGCCGCTCGATCAGTTCGCGCGCGACGAGCGAATTGACCAGCTTCATCGCGCTCGACCGGTTGACGCTCAGCGCGCGGCCGAGCGCGGTCTGATCGCATCCCGGATTGGCGCGGATCAGCAGCAGCGCGGTGAGCTTGGCGGGGGTCAGTCCGTGCGGTTCGAGCGCCTGCCGCGCGTCCCCCGTCATCAGCAGATCGGCGCGCTGGACCTGATAGCCGAGTAAAGTATCTAGAACTTCGTCCTGTTTCATGCGGTTGTTGTTCCCTGAAGTCTACGCGGACTGGCAGTTGTGGCGCGCAATGGTATAGCGCCTCATGGCAGACGCAACGCCCGCTCCCGTCAAATCGGCGACCCGCACGCTCGACATCATCGAATATGTCGTCGCGCGCGATCGGCCGGTCGTCGCGCAAGAGATTGCCGCCGCGCTGGCGATCCCGGTCAGCAGCCTGTCCTATCTGCTCAACACGTTGGTCGAGCGCGATTATCTCGCGCGGAGCGGGCGGCGCTACACCGCCGGCCCTGGCCTCGCGCGGCTGCAATCGCGCACCCACGCCTTTTCGCTGGCGGAGCGCGCCGCGCCGCTGGTGCGATCGCTCAGAGTGCAGCTCGACGAGACCGTCTCCTTCTTCGTCCGCCACGGCTGGGAGGTCGAGGCGCTCGTCACCGAGACGAGCGAACAGGCGCTGCGCTATGCGGTGCAGATCGGCACCCGCACCCCGCTTCACGGCTTTTCGGCGGGCAAGGCGATCCTCGCCGCGCTGCCCGATGAGGAGGTGGAAGCGTTTCTCGCCGAAACCGAACGCGCGGCCTTCACCCCGACGACGATCGTGTCGGCCGCGGCGCTGCGCAAGGAGATCGCGGCGATCCGTCGCGACGGCATCGCACGCACCCGCGAGGAACATACCCCCGGCATCCAGGGGATCGGCCGCGCCGCGTTTCTCGACGGCGTGCTGGTCGGGGCGTTCAGCATCGCGATCCCCACCGTGCGCTTCGATGCCGCGGTCGAGCAGCGCGCGGTGGAATTGCTCGGCAAGACCTGCGCATTGCTCGCAGGCTGAGCGGCAGGGAGGGAACGCCCTCCCCGCCGCGCGCCGGCAATTAAGCGGTCTGATGCGTGCGCCAGCTTTCGGCATAGGAATCGCGCGCGACCTCCGAATAAGGCACTGGGCTGACCACCGCCTTGATCTCGGTCTGGACGTGTCGCTCGACGGTCGGCTTGCGCGTGCCGCCGTCGGGTTCGCCCCACAGCAAGGTCACTTCGGTGCCGGCCTCGGCGTGATCGGCGTCCATCATCGCCAGCGTCAGCATCCGGCCTTCGTTGGCGCTATAGCCGATCCACGTCGATAGCCCGACGAGCTTCCCGTCCTTCAGCACCTGGTCATAAGGGTGCATCGAATAGACCGCCGACGGGAATTCCATATATTTGGCGCGGTCGCCTTTGGTGAATTGCGAGCTGATCACCCGCATCAGATCCTCATTGTCGAGCGCCAGCGTCACCTTGCGGCGATGCGGCTGCCCGGCCATCCGCTCCAGCGCGTCGCGGCCGATGAAATCGTGGTCGAACTTGACGAACGGGCCATATCCCAGATCCCACGGCGTCAGATAATAGCCCTCGATCGTATCCGGCACGTAGCTGCCGCCGATCGACGCCTTGCCCTCATAGCTGTTGGCCGACAGCCATTCGCGGAAGGCGCGGGTCCCTTCGCCGCTATAGGTCGCCGGCAAAGGCGACGGGATCCAGCCGGATTCGATCGTGTTCGACGAATAGGTCCGCCCGCCGACCAGCGCGAGGCCGAATTCGCGCCCCGCCTCGATCAGGGCATTGCGCACCACGTCATAATCCGCCCACGGCCCGAACAGCTCGTAACCCGGCTGCCCCGCCATGCCGTGACGCAGCGCGCGCACCTCGCGCCCGGCGATCGACAGCCGAGTCATGTGGAAGAATTTGAGGTCCGGCGGGGTCGCTCCCATCGCCTTCTCCAGCGTCTTCATCGCGTTCGGCCCCTGGAGCTGGAAGCGATAGGAGCGGCGGTTTTCCGGATCGGGGCGGACGGCGGTGCGCTCGTCGCGCGTGACGGTGACGTTCCAATTGCCCGTCGCGGCGTGATATTCGATCCATTCGATCGTCGGCGCACGGCCGACCAGGTTGAACTTCTGCTCGTCGAGATAGAACAGGATCACGTCCCCGATGACATAACCCTCCGGCGTCACCGGCACGAATTGCTTGGCGCGATCGGGCACGAAGCCCTTGAAGCTGTTGATGCCCAGATAGTTGAGCATGGCAAAGGCATCCGGCCCCTCGACCGCCAGATCGACCATGTGGAACGACTGGTTGAACAGCACGCAGGTCTTCGCCCACGCCTGCTGCTCGCTGCGCCAGTTGGAATATTCCGCGGGGACGCCGGGATAGACGTTGGGCCCGCTCTGCTGATTGCGCAGGAACTCGACGATATCGCCATTGGCGTCGAGCAATTGTTGCAGCGTCTGTTGAGTCACTTTTCCTCTCCTTCAGGAAGATCAGGGTCGATGGGCAAGGCGAGCCAGTCGGCGATCGCGGCGTTGAACGCCGCGGGCCGCTCGGCGGGAAGCATGTGGCCGGCGCCGGGGATCACGACGAGCCGGGCGTGGGGAATCAGCGCAGCGATCGCGCGATGCTGCGCGGGGGGCGACCAGCGATCGTCGGCGCCGACCGCGATCAGCGTCGGCACGGCGACCGCGCCGAGCACGTCCTCGGTCGCCGGGCGCGCCAGCAGCGCGGCGATCTGCGCCTCGAACTTGTCGAGCCCCGCCTCGACGCACATCGCGCGCAACCGGGCGTGGAGCGCATGATCGAACGCGCTCGCCGGCCCGATCATCGGCGGCAACCACGCATCGACCAGCGCCTCGTGCCCCTTCGTCCGCCCCAGATCGCGCAGCCAGTATCTTTTCGCGGCCTCGCCATCGCGCGGCAGGTGCATCCCGGTGCTCGCCAGCGCCAGCCGGGCGACCCGCGCCGGCGCCTGCCGCACGATCTCCACCGCGACCCGCGCGCCCATCGAATGACCGAGCAAGGCGAAGCGCGCCGGCGCTGTCGCGAGCACGCGGCGCGCCATCTCCTCCAACGTCGTCGCATCGCCATAGTCCGCGGCCGCCTGCGCCTGCGGAAAATGGGCGAGCTGCGCGGCGAAAATCCGCTCGTCGCAGATCAGGCCCGGCAGCAGCAGCAAGGGCTCTCCCGACCCTTCGCCTCGAGTTGAATTCGCGTCCATGAAATCTTCATGTACAAGAAGTTTGAACGCGAAGCCAGAGGCTATCCGCGCCCGTCCGCGCCGGCGGCCCTGGTCGCGCCGGCGAGCACCGCATCGAGCAGATCGGTGGCGAGTTGCAGCTGGCTGTTGTCAACCAGCGCGAGCGTTTCGCGCCGCACTTGCGCGAGGATCGGCTTGACCGCCTCGATCACGCGATAGCCTTCCTCGGTCACGTCGATCGTGCGCGAGCGTTTGTCCTGCGGATGCTCGTCGCGGCGGATCAACCCGTCGGCCTCGAGCGCGTTGAGCGTCCGAATCAGCGGCGGCCATGCCATGCCGAGTCGCGCCGAGAGCGTCGTGGTGGTGATCGCCGCATCGGCGAAAGCGAGCGCGAGCAAGGTCTGCCAGCGCGCGCGCGACTGACCGGTCGCGGCACGGATGCGCTCCTCCGAAACCTGGGTCCAGCGCCGCGCGGTCAGCACCAGCTTGCGGGTCAGCCGGAACTCGAGGTCCTCGCGCGATTGCGGCGCGAAGAAATCGGCGTAGCGCCCGGTCGAAAGCTCGAACGGATCGTGGCTCTGGTCTTCGCGCATTCGTTTCCCCCTCCTCCGGTCGGCCGCCTGCCGCCGCGACGAACCGTCTTCGGTCATTTCTAGCACCGCATCTTGACGATGTATGTACCATGATACATAGAATTCTACCAAAGAGGCGCGGCGGCGCCGAAATGAGGAGGGGTAGATGACGCGAATCCTTCGTGCCCGGTCGACTCGAGCGTGGCTCGGCGCCAGCGTGGCCGTATTGGCCTGGCACGCGCTCGCCACCGCCGCTGTGGCGCAATCGGCGCCCGCGGAGGCGCAGCCCGAAGCCGCCGCGCCGGCACCGCACGAGGCCGAGATCGTCGTGACCGGCTCGCGGCTGGGCAGCAATTTCAACGCACCGACCCCGGTCACCGCGGTGACCAACGAGCGCCTCGAAGCGCTGTCGATCACCAATGTCGGCGAAGCGCTGACGCAATTGCCGAGCTTCCGCAGTTCGAGCGGCCCGGCGCAGCAGGCCACCGCCGGCGGCCCGGTCGGCGCGCGGCTGCTCGATCTGCGCGGGCTCGATCCGCAACGCACCCTGGTGCTGGTCGACGGCCGCCGCTTCGTGCCGAGCACCCCGCAGGGCACCGTCGACGTCAACCTGATCCCATCGTCGCTCGTCCAGCGCAGCGACGTCGTCACCGGCGGCGCCTCCGCCGCTTACGGCTCGGATGCGGTCGCGGGGGTGGTCAATTTCGTGCTCAACCGCAAGCTCAAGGGCGTGCAGGCCGAAGTGGTCGGGGGAATCTCGCAGCGCGGCGACGACGGCAATTTCTTCGCCAGCATCGCCGCCGGCGGCGATCTTTCCAGCCGCGTCCATCTGGTCGGCGCGGTCGAATATGAAAAGCTCGACGGCCTCGGCGATTGCTATACGCGCGCGTGGTGCGCCAATCAGACGCTGATCCTCGGCAATACCGCGCCGGGCGCCGGCGGCCTCCCGGCCAATCTGATCATCGCCGGGGTCAACACCTCGACGCTCAGCCCGGGCGGGCTCATCAACCGCTCGTACAACGCCGCGGGCAGGCCGATCGGCACCAATGCGACCGATCCGCTGCGCGGCACGCAATTCCTCGCCAACGGAACCCCCGCACCGTTCAATTACGGCACCTTGGTCGGCCCGCTGTTCATGCTCGGCGGCGAGGGGCAGGGGCGCAATTCGTTCATCTCCCCCTTCCGCCTCAAGGTGCCGGTCGAACGCGTCTCCAGTTATGCCGCGCTGACCGCGGAGCTGAGCGATCGCGTCACGCTTGGGGTCGATCTGTCCTATGGCCAGGTGCGCGGCACCGTCGTGTCGAACGTGCTGCGCGACTATGACGGCCGCTTGATGGGGCGGATCAAGCGCGACAATCCATTCATCCCGGCCTCGATCGCCGCGGCGATGGACGCGAACGGCGTCGCCTCGTTCGTGCTCGGCCGCGCCGGCTTCGATCTCGGCCCGTCATATGCGAAGACGCGCACCACCACCTATCGCGGCGCGGTAAGCCTGAAGGCGGAGGTCAGCGACAATTGGACGGTCGAGGGCTTCTACCAATATGGCCGCACCGAATTCCGCCAGCGATCGTACAATGCGATCAACACGCTCAACCTGCCCAAGGCGATCGATGCGGTGAACGTCAACGGCCAGGCGGTGTGCCGCGTCAACGCCGATGCGAACCCGGCCAACGACGATCCGAATTGCGTGCCGTTCAACCCGTTCGGCGAGGGCCGATACGATCCCCGCGCCGCGGCCTATATCACCGGCAACGGCTTCCAGAACACCACCAACGAGCAGCATGTCGCGGCGATCGATCTGCGCGGCACGCTGGTCACCCTGCCCGCCGGGCCGGTGAAGCTGGCGGTCGGCGGCGAATATCGCAGCGACCGGATCGTCAGCACCACCGACCCGGTGTCGCTCGTCAACGGCTTCTGGACGCTCAACGGCAGCGCGCTCAGCGGCTCGGTCAACGTCAAGGAAGGCTATGGCGAGATCGCGGTGCCGGTGTTCGCGGATTCGGCGATCGGCCACGCGCTCGACCTCAACGGCGCGATCCGCCGCACCGATTACAGCACGAGCGGGGCGGTCACCACCTGGAAGCTGGGCGCGGTCTATGAGCCGATCGCCGGCGTGCGCTTCCGCGCCACCCGCTCGCGCGACATCCGCGCGCCCAATCTCAGCGAGCTGTTCGGCCCGCGCACCCGCCGCACGATCGGGCTGACCGATCCGCTGACCGGGCTGCAGACCAATCCGACGGTGATCACCGGATCGAACCCGAACCTGTCGGTCGAGGCCGCCGATAGCTGGACGGTCGGCGCGGTGCTGACGCCCAGCGGCGGCTTCCTCGGGCGCTTCCGCATGTCGGTCGATTATTACAACATCAAGGTGAAGAACGCGATCGGCACGCTCGGCGCGCAAACCCTCGCCGAGCGCTGCAATCAGGGCGTGACGCAGTTCTGCGCGCTGATCACCCGCGATCCGACGACCAATACGATCCTCGAGGTGCAGGATGTCTATCTCAACTCGAACGAGCTGCGCACCAAGGGGTTCGATATCGAATTCCAATATCGCCAGCCGCTCGGCGGGCTCGGCAGCCTCAACGCGCAATTGCTCGCCAACATCACCCAGGCGCTGACCACGGTCGATTCCGCCGGCGCGGTCGATCGCGCCGGTCAGACCGGCTTCCGCACCGGCACCGTGCCGGGCGTGCCCGATTATGTGATCGACGGGCTGCTGACCTGGACGAAGGGCGATTTCCAGCTCACCGGACACGGCAAATATATTCCGTCGGGGATTTACTGGACCAATTTCACTGGCCCCGATCAGCCGGGCTATGCGATCACCTCGCCGACCAGCGTCGACAACAACCGGGTGCCGAGCCGCTTCTATCTCGATCTCACCGCGCGGGTGAAGGTGCCGGTGGTCGACGGCCGCGAATTCGAATTGTTCGGCACGATCAACAATCTGCTCGATCGCGATCCGCCGTCGATCCCCGGGCCGTCGGGGGGCACCAACCAGATCCTGTTCGATCCGGTCGGCCGGGCGTTCAAGATCGGCGCGCGCGTGCGCTTCGGCAGCTGATCCGCGCGGTGGCCGGCCCCCTTCCCCCCGCCACCGGCGAACGGGCGATCGATGTCGCCGCGGTCATCGAGCGACAGCGGCTCAACGGCTTCGTCGTCCGGCTGGTGGCGATCTCCTGGCTGGTCACCTTCTTCGACGGGTTCGACATGCTCGTGCTGTCGTTTCTCGCGCCCTATATTCGCGGCCAGTTCGCGATCGATCCCGTCCAGCTCGGGCGGCTGTTCGGCATCGGCACGATGGGCGCGATGCTCGGCGGCTTCGCGTTCGGCTGGCTCGGCGATCGCTGGGGGCGGCGGCCGATGATCATCCTTTCGGTGCTCGCCTTCGGGCTGTCGAGCATCGCGCTCGCCTTCGCCGTGTCGTTCGAGGCGCTGATGGCGCTGCGCTTCGCCAATGGCGTCGCGCTGGGCGGGCTGATGCCGCTCGCCTGGGCGCTCAACATCGAATATGTCCCGGCGCGCTACCGCGCGACCGTCGTGACGCTGATCATGATGGGATATACGATCGGCGGGGCAATCGCCGGGCCGCTCACCGTGTGGCTGGCGCCGCGTTTCGGCTGGCATTCGATTTTTCTGCTCAGCGGATTGGTGACGCTGCCGCTCGTTGCCTTGCTCTGCTGGCTGTTGCCCGAATCCGCGCGCTTCCTGGCGGTGAAGCGCCGGTCGCCGGGGCGGATCGCCCGCGCACTCAACGCGATCGAGCCGGGGCTCGGCGCCGGCGCGCACGATCGCTTTCTCGTCCTCGACGAAAAGGCGGGCGCCGCGCCGCGCGATCGTTTCCGCATCGCCAGCCTGTTCGACGGCGCGTTGCGCACCACCACCCCCTTGCTGTGGATCGCCTATATCGGCAGCTCGCTGGCGATCTATTTCAAGACGAGCTGGGGACCGATCCTGTTCGAGGAGGTCGGCTTCACCCGCGCGGAGGCCGCCTATATCGCCTCGGTCACCTCGGTCGGCGGGGCGCTCGCGGGGCTGGCGCTGATGCGTTTCACCGATCGCGTCGGGCCGATCGCGATCGCGCTGCTGCCGATCCTCGCCGTCCCGGCGCTGCTGCTGATGGGGATCGCGCCGCTGGCCAAACCCGGCTTCGCGTCGCTTTCGCTGCTCAGCATGATGATGATCGGCGGGGCGCATTTCGGCATGCACAGCATCGCCGGGATGTTCTACCCCAGCGCGATCCGCGCCAACGGCGCCGGCTGGGCAACCTCGATCGCCAAGATCGGCTCGATCGCCGCGCCGTTGCTCGGCGGCTATCTGCTCGCCGCCAATCTGCCGCCGCGCCACCTTTTCGTTCTGCTTTCGCTCGCGCCCGCCGCCTGTGCGGTCGCGCTCGTCCTGCTCGGCCGCATCTATCTGCGCCGTGATCGAAGGAGTCTCCGCCCGTGCCCCTGACCGTCAAACCCATCCTGCCGCGTTTCGGCGCGGAAGTCTCCGGCGTCGATCTCACCCGGCCGCTCGATCCCGCGATGCGCCGCGAGATCGTCGATACGATGAATCGATGGGGGGTCTGCGTCTATCGCGATACCGGGCTCGACGACGAAAGCCATATCGCCTTCAGCCGCATCTTCGGCCATCTCGAACTGGCGCCGGCGATGAAGGATCGTCCGCGCCGTCACCGCTATCCCGAATTGTTCGACGCGAGCAATCTCACCCGCGACGGCGAGATCGTGCGCGACGAAAATCTGCTGCTGCACAAAAAGGGCGACCGGCTGTGGCACACCGATTCATCGTTCATGGAAATGCGCTCGTCCTATTCGCTGCTGCTGGCCTATGAGGTGCCGTCGCAGGGCGGGGAGACGTGGTTCGCCGATACCCGTTCGGCCTATGACGATCTGCCCATCGCGATGAAGGCGCGGATCGATGGGCTGGAGGCCGAACATTCCTTGTGGTGGTCGCGCAAGCTCGCCGGTTTCCCGCTCAGCGAAGCCGATGTCGATGCCCGCCCCAAGGCGCGCCACCCGCTTGTGCTCGACCAGCCGGCGACCGGGCGCAAGGCGCTCTATATCGCCAGCCACGCGATCGATATCGTCGGGCTCCCGCGCGACGAAGGGCAGGCGCTGATCCGCGAGCTGATCGACTTCGCCACCCAGCCGCAATATATCTTCTCGGTCAAATGGCAGCCGGGCGATCTCGTCATCTGGGACAATCTCACCTCGATGCACCGCGGCGGCGATTTCGATGTGCGCAACGAGCGTCGCGACATGCGTCGCACCACCGTGCGCGAAGGGCCGCCCCCGGCCGATGCCGACGATCCGTTCGGCGCCTATTTCCGCGCGTCGCTGGATCGGCCGACCGCGTGACCGCTCACCCCCGGATATTGCTGACGCGGCGCTGGCCGGAGGCGGTCGAGCAGCGGGCGGCGGCGCGGTTCGAGGTGACGCTCAATCCCGACGACCGCCCGCTGAGCGAGGCCGAGCTGGCCGCCGCGATGCGCACGCATGACGCCTTGTGCGCGACGATCACCGATCGCGTCACCGCCGCGGTGCTCGGCATTCCCGATCGCCGCGCCGGCATCGTCGCGAGCTATGGCGTCGGCTATGAGCATATCGATCTGGCGGCCGCGCGCGCGGCCGGGATCCGCGTGACCAACACCCCCGGCGTGCTCACCGACGCGACCGCCGACCTCGCGCTTACGCTGATCCTGATGACCGCGCGGCGCAGCGGCGAAGGCGAGCGCGAGCTGCGCGCCGGCGCCTGGACCGGCTGGCGGCCAACGCATCTTCTCGGCCAGAGCCTCACGGGCAAACGGCTGGGGCTGGTCGGCTTCGGGCGGATCGCGCAGGCGACCGCCGAGCGCGCGCGCTTCGGCTTCGGGATGGAGATCGCTTATTATGCGCGCCGCCCCGCTCCGGCGGACATCGCCGACCGGCTGGGTGCGCGCTTCGTCCCCGATCTCGGCGATTTGCTTGCCGACGCCGATTTCGTCTCGCTCCATGTGCCGGGCGGCGCGGAGACGCGGCATATGATCGACCGCGCGGCGCTGGCGCGGATGCGCCCCGATGCGATCCTGATCAACACCGCGCGCGGCGATGTGGTGGACGAAGCGGCGCTGATCGTGGCGTTGCAGGAACGGCGGATCGCGGGCGCCGGGCTCGACGTATTCGCCGGCGAGCCGAACGTCTCGCCTGCGCTGCGCGTGCTCGACAATGCCGTGCTGCTCCCGCATCTCGGCAGCGCGACCCGCGAGACGCGGGAAGCGATGGGGCTGCGCGTGCTCGCCAATCTCGAAGCCTGGTTCGACGGCAAACCCACCCCCGACACCGTGGCATGAGCCGAAGCGTCGCGGCGCTGATTACCGAGCACGGCCTGCCAGCGGATTATACCGCGCAGGTGAAACGCTGGTGGCGGCCGCTGGCGCACGATATCGCGGCGTGGCGCGCGGCGGCGACGATGCCGCTGGTCGTCGGCATCAACGGCGCGCAAGGCAGCGGCAAATCGACGCTCGCCGCGTTCCTCGAACAAGCCTTGCTGCCTGCGCTCGACCTCGGCGCGGTGACGCTGTCGCTCGACGATCTTTATCTGCCGCGGGCCGACCGGCTGGTGCTGGCGCGCGACGTGCATCCGCTGTTCGCCACCCGCGGCGTGCCGGGGACGCACGATGCGGCACTCGGCGGCGCGTTGATCGATGCGCTGCGCGCGCCCGTTAGCGCCCCGGTGCGCGTCCCGCGATTCAGCAAGGCCGACGACGATCGGCTGCCCGAAAGCGCGTGGCGCAGCGTGACCGCGCGGCCCGACATCATCCTGTTCGAAGGCTGGTGCGTCGGCGCGACGCCCGAAGCTCCCGAGGCGCTGCTGGCGCCGGTCAACGCGCTGGAGGCGGAGGAAGACGCCGACGGCATCTGGCGCAGCCACGTCAACGCCGCGCTCGCCGGGGATTATGCGGCGCTTTTCGCGCGGATCGACCGGCTGGTGATGCTTCGCCCGCCGAGCTTCGACGCAGTGTTCGCCAACCGGCTGTTGCAGGAACGCAAGCTGCGCGACCGTGCCGGCGCCGCCGGCCGGGTGATGAGCGACGCCGAGGTCGAACGCTTCGTGCGGCATTATGAGCGGCTGACCCGGCATATGTTCGCCGACCTGCCACAGCGCGCGGATCGGCTATTTCTGCTCGACGCGCAGCAACGCGTGATCTCGGCGCGTTAGCCTCCTCCGCGCCACCCCGGAAAAATTCCGGGATGACGCGGCGATCGCCCCCTTAATAGGTCAGCCGCATTCCGACTTTGAATGTCTGGCCGAACGGTGAGAACAGGATAGTATTGCCGGTGCCGTGCGCGCCCGGATTGAGCGGCGGCATCGTGTTGGTCAGATTGTCGACGCCGAAGAAGGCGGTCAGCTCGTGCCGGTCGCCGTGGCGGATGCGATATTGCGCAAGCACGTCGAGATAGGCGCGCGCCGGCACCTTGTTGGTGTTCGAGCTGTTGACCGCGGCGATATTATAGCCCGCCTGATCCGGGCCGATGAAGGCGGCGTTGTAGAAGCCGCTGTTGATGTAACGGCCGTGGAAGTTGAGCGTGAAATCGTCCTTGGTCCAGCTCACCAGCCCGTCGAGCGTCAGATCGGGGAGCCCCGGCGGGGTGCCGCCGCGCAGCCCGGTCTGCCCGGCGCGCTGGATCGGGCCGACCGCGTCGACAGTGATGAAATCCTTCACATAGGTCGCGAGCAGCCGGAAGTTGACGTCGCCCAGCGTGCCGAGCGGCTGGCGATATTCCAGCTCGGCGTCGATGCCGCGATTGATCAGCTCGTTGACGTTCTGCAGCACGTCGCGGACCTGGGTGATGCTGCCGTCGGGGCCGCGCGTGATCAGGTCGCAGCTCCGCAGCTCGCCCTCGAAGCAGCGGGTGGCGATATTCTGCTGCCCCAAGGTGCTGATCGCGTTGCGCACCTTGATCTCATAATAATCGATCGAGGCGCGGAACCGGCCGAGGAAACCCCCGCTCGGCTTGAATACGATCCCGGCGGTGAAGGTATCGGCGCGCTCGGGCTGGAGGTTCGGGTTCGATCCGCTGGTGATCGCGGGATTGACCTGTTGCCCGCCGCGCGCCGGATCGGTGAGGATTCCGCTCGCCAGCGTCGTCGGGCCGAACAGCTCGATCACATTGGGCGCGCGGATGTCGCGCGATTTGGTGGCGCGCAGCCGGATCGCCGGAATCGGCTCCCACACCGCGCCATATTTATAGGTGGTGACCGACAGGCTCGAGCTGGGCAAAAGCTCGCTCGACCGGCTGTAATGCGTGCGGCGGATCGCGCCATTGAGGCTCAGCTCGTTGAAGAACGGCGCCGCGCGGACGATCGGCAGCTCGGTCTCGGCATAGCCCTCGACCACCTCGATCTTCCCCGACACGCGCGATCCGTTGCCGGAGAAGAACGCCAGGCTGCGCGACAGCGGATCGGCGTCGCCGCGTACCGAATCGTTGCGATATTCGATCCCGCTCGCAAGCTGGACGGTGCCGCCCGGCAGATCGAACAGCTTGGCGCGGACGTTGAACGCGGCGACATGCTCGGTGGTGATCGCGGTCTGATAACCGTCGGCGGTGACATAATCCTTCGCCGCCTGGCTCGCCTGCGCGCCGAACGGATTGTACGCGACGCAGGCCGGATCGTGGTTGGCCGGGTTGGGATCGGCGTTGACGCGGCAGATCGGCTGGCCGTTCGGCCCCATCACCGCGTCAATCGCGCGGAGCATCCGCGCGCTGACCGTCTGGTTGCGGGTTTCGGAGCGGAAATCGTTGCGGCCGAACTGGTAATAGGCATCCCAGTCCACGCCTTCGGTGATCTTGCCCTTGAGGCTGCCCACCGCGCGGAACACATTGTTGGTGGTGACGATCGGCGCGCGGCCGAGCTCGGCGAAGCCCTTGCCGATCTGGAACGACGATGCCCCCGATGCGGCGAGCAGGGTCGGGATATCCAGCGTCGGATCGGCCGAGCGCGGGATGAAGGGATTGTCCGCGCGGATCGTGATCGCGGTATTGCGATAGGCGGTCGCGCTATATTCGGCGTTGAGGTGGCCGTAATTGACCATCAATGACGCCGACAGATTGGGCGCCACGTCCCAATCGAGATTGCCGGTGAGCGCATAGCGTTCGAGCGGGGCGTTGAAGAACAGATCCTTGAAATAGATGTTCTGCCCCTGCCCCTCGCCGCCGGTCATGTAGAGATTGTTCGACATGCCGCCGTAGACGAAGCGCCGCGGCGTGCCGTCATTGGCGAAGGTGATGCCGTCGATCGGGCGCAGCGCGGGGAAGGTGCGCCCGGTATAGGCACTGCCCGGCGGCACCGTCACGCCGTTGAAGGGCACGGTCGACGGGCGGATCGATCCCATGATGTTGTTGGCCGGCATCCCCGGATAACCGGGGTTGCGCCCGAAGTTGAGCACTTCGCTGCGGCAGAAATCGCGCGACTGGCAATCGCCGATCCCCGCGCCGGATTCATATTCGCCGCCGATCACCAGATGCATCGATTGCCCGATGCGCGTGCCGAAGGCGAGGCCGCCGACGAAGGTCCGGTTGTCGCCATATTTGGTGACGCTGTTCTGCAGCGACCCCTTGACGCCCTCCAGCCGGTGATCGAGGATCAGGTTGGCGACCCCGGCCACCGCGTCCGAACCATATTGCGCTGAGGCGCCGCCGGTCACCACCTCGGCGCGCTGGAGCAGGATCGACGGGATCATATTGGTGTCGACCGTCGCCTGGGTGGTCGAGGGGACGAAGCGCTTGCCGTCCACCAGCGTCAGCGTGCGCACCGCGCCGAGCCCGCGCAGATCGAGGATGCGCCCGCCGACATAGCCCCCGGTCGGGGCAAGTTCACCGCTCGCCGGGGTGTTCGACGGGCGGAAGGCGGGAACCTCGTTGAGCGCGTCGGCGACATTGGCGATGCCGCGCTGCTCGAGCCGCGCCGCGCCCACCACCGAAACCGGCGTCGGCGCCGAAAAGCCCCCGGAGAGACGCGATCCGGTGACGATGATGTCGTGCGAACCGCCCGCGTCGGCGGACGCCTCCTCCGCCGGCGCGACACGCTTCGCCGCGGGCGTATCGGCCGGCGGTACATTGTCCTGCGCATGCGCCGCGGGGGCCGAGATCATGAGCCCGAGCGCCAATGCGCTTGCCCCGTGCCGAACCCGATTCGCGATGCTTCCTCTCCGCATAAGCTCCCTCCTCCTGTCGCGGCGCGCTGCGGGGCGCCGTCGTTGGAACGTAGCCTAATGTAACAATAGGTATTATTCTACTTATTTTAGAAGAATGCTATTTTTCTTGGCGGCACCGGCTCTCCGCTCATTATTTTAATCGCGATATATCAGCAATTTATACAGGAAATCGCTCACCGGCCGGTCGGGTTGACAGCCCCGAAACGGAAATACATATAATGCTACCGAATTCCGGCGAGGCCCCGATCGGCCCGCCACGACCGATCAGAAAGCCGAACGGCAATGTCAGAAAATCCACCCGTCAAACCCACGATCCAGAGCGTCGAGCGGACCGAGGATCGCATCCTCACTTCCGATCTGTTCGAGGCGCGCGAGCGGACCTTCGCGCCGCGCAACGGCACCGGCACGTACCGCGAGCCGGCGCGCGATCTGCCGATCTATCACAGCTGCGACGTGCTGGTGGTGGGCGGCGGGCCTTCGGGGACCGCGGCGGCCTGGGCGGCGGCGCGGGCGGGGGCGGACGTGATGCTGCTCGAACGCTACAATCATCTCGGCGGGCTTTCGACCGGCGGGCTGGTCATCTGGATCGACCGCATGACCGACTGGGCAGGCGAACCCGTGATCCGCGGCTTTGCCGAGGCGGTGCTCGCCCGCCTCCCCGCGGAGGGCATCGCCGGGCCGCCGCCCGAACAATGGGGATCGCGCGATCCGCAACATGCCGCTTACTGGATGCCGCGCACCGCCGCCTTCCACGGCATCGTCGCCTGGTCGCCGACGATCGACCCGGAGCGGCTGAAGCTGGTTTCGCAGGAAATGCTGATCGAGGCCGGGGTGCGGCTGGCGTTCCACGGCTGGGCGGCGGTGCCGATCGTCGAGGACGGATGCGTGCGCGGCGCGCTGTTCGAAAGCAAGATGGGCCGCCAGGCGATCCGCGCGAAGGTGGTGATCGACGCGACCGGCGACGGCGATATGTTCGCGCGCGCCGGCGCCGATTTCGACAATGACATCGAACCCGCCGACACGCATCACGCGATGAACACCGCCTTCATGCTCGGCGGGGTGGACATGCAGCGCTGGCTCGATTTCCGCACCGGCGATCCCGCCGCCTATCAGGCGCTGCTCGCCAAGGGACGGGCGGAACTCGGCTTCTTCCAATGGCCCTATGTCTCGTGGCGCAACGATATCGCGCTATTCCTCGGCCCGCGCCAGACCGGCATGTCCGCACTCGACGTTGACGAGCAGACCGAGATCGAGGTCCGCTCGCATCGCTTCATGGCCAGCCATTGCGCCTTCTTCCGCGAACATGCGCCGGGCTTCGAGGATGCCTTCATGCTGCAGAGCGCGCCACAGCTCGGCGTGCGCCACACCCGCCGGCTGGCCGGCGTGGGGCGCGTCGAGCGGCGTCAGTGGAGCGAGGGACAGGTGCTGCCCGACGAGATCGGCGTCAGCCCCTCGGTCTCGCCCAAATTTCCGGTCATCTCGGTCCCTTATGGCGCGCTGGTGCCGCGGCGCCTCGATGGCCTGCTCGCCTGCGGCCGGCATGTTTCATGCGATGCCAATTCGCACGGCTTCCTGCGCGAGATCCCGCAATGCTGGCTGACCGGTCACGCGGCGGGCGCCGCAGCGGCGCTGGCGGTGCGCGACGGGGTGCAGCCGCGCGATGTCGACGTGACGGCGCTTCAGGCGCTGCTGCGCGAACAGGGCGCCTATGTTCGGGAGCCGGCCCCCGCCGCGGTCGCACGCGCCGCCAACGAATGACAGGCGCCTGAGCGCCGAGCACGGAGAGGAAAGATATGCCTGAACTGCGCAGCCTTGCCGCCAATTCGCCCACCCGCCGCTCGCATTGGCGCGCGCTGGGGCTGAGCGAGGCGGATATGCTCAAGCCCAAGATCGCGGTGGTCAATTCGTCGTCCGAACTCGCGGTATGCTTCGCGCATCTCGACGGGGTGGCCAAGGTGGTGAAAGACGCGATCCGCGCCGCCGGGGGCGTGCCGTTCGAGGTCCGCACCACCGCGCCCTCCGATTTCATCACCGGCGCGGCGAAGATGGGCAGCTATATCCTCGCCGCACGCGACGTCGTGACCCACGATATCGAGGTGCAGGTCGAGGCGGCGATGCTCGACGGGATGGTCTGCCTCACCTCGTGCGACAAGACCCCGCCAGGGCATCTGATGGCCGCCGCCCGGCTCGACATCCCCACCTTGCTGGTGATCGGCGGCTATCAGGCCTCGGGGATGATCGGCGACGAGCATGTCGACCTCGAGGATCTGTGGTCGGGCAGCGTCGGCGAGCGTTTCGGCAAGACGCCGAAATTCCCGATCGAGGACATGATCCCGCAGGCGGTGCGCGGCCCGGGCGTGTGCGCCGGGATGGCGACCGCGAACACGATGCATTGCGTGGTCGAGGCGCTGGGCATGTGCATTCCCGGTTCGGCCCCGGTGCGCGCCAATAGCGAGAAGATGTTCGACAAGGCGCGTGCGGCCGGCGCGCGCATCGTTGAGATGGTGCACGAGGATCTGCGCCCGCGCCGCATCCTCACCGAGGCGGCGTTCCGCAACGCCGCGGCGATGACGCTCGCGGTCTCCGGCTCGATCAACGCGATCAAGCACCTCCAGGCGACCGCCGTCGAGGCGGGGGTCGATGTCGATCTGTTCGCGATCTGGGAGGAAATGGGCCGCAAGGTGCCGGTGTTGACCGCGGTGCGCCCGAACGGCCCGGTGCGGATCGAGGGATTCGAGGATGCCGGCGGCGCGGCGGCGATGCTCAAGCGGCTCGCCCCGGTGATCGAGACCGATGCGATGACCTGCACCGGCCAGCCGCTCGCCGCGGTGATCGCCGACACGCCCGAAGGCGATACTGCGATCATCCGCCCGCTCGACGCGCCGATTTCCGACGGCCCATCGATCGTGATCCTCAAGGGCAGCCTCGCGCCGGCCAGCGCGGTGGTGAAGCTCGGCATCCGCGATCCCAAACGCCCCGAGCGTTTCGAGGGCCGCGCGCGCGTGTTCGATCAGACCGCGCCTTTGCTCGCCGAAATCGAGGCGCGCACGCTGGAGAAGGGCGATGTCGTCATCCTGCGCGGGCAAGGGCCGAAGGGCGGCCCGGCGATGGGCGGCGGCGCATCTTTGGTGCTGTTCGCGATCGACGCGGCGGGGCTGGCACGCGACGTCGCCTTCGTCACCGACGGCCAGCTCTCCGGCCTGTGCCTCAAGGGGTTGACGATCGCCGAAGTCTCGCCCGAGGCAGTCGACGGGGGCCCGCTCGGCCAGGTGCGCGACGGCGATATCGTGCTGATCGACGTGCCGGCGCGACGGCTCGACGTGCTGGTCGACGCGGCGGAATTTGCCGCACGCCCCAATGAGGCGCAGCCGCTGTCCGCGCACCCGACCGGCTATCTCGATCTCTATCGACGCGGCGTGCAACCGATGGCCAAGGGCACCGCGCTGGTGCAGGAACCCGCGCGTCCATGACATCAAGAATATTGCGAGATTGATCCGATCCGGGCCGAGGGCGTCGCAAGAACGCCACGGCCCGCCAAGCGCCTCCAGGAGGGGACTATGTTCGTGTTTCCGGCTGATATCCGCCTGCGGGCGCGGGGCTGATATGCCGGCCGCGCCCCGCACCATCGACGTCGCCCGCGTCATCGACGACCGCGGGCTCGATCGGTTCAACTATCTGCTGATCCTGCTCTCCTGGCTGATCACCGTGTTCGACGGGTTCGACATGATGATGATCAGCTTCACCGCGCCGTACATGCGCGACGAGCTGGGGCTGGACAAGCCGATGCTCGGCAACGTCTTTTCCGCGGGCATCCTGGGGATGATGGTCGGCGGCTTCGCTTTCTCCTATATCGGCGACCGCGTCGGGCGGCGGCGCACGATCGTCGCCGCTGCCTTCGCCTTCGGTTTGCTGACGCTCGCGACCGCCTTCGCGCGCAGCTATGAGGCGCTGCTGATCCTGCGCTTCGCCGACGGCTTCGCGATCGGCGGGATGCTGCCGCTCGCCTGGGCGCTCAACATCGAATTCGTGCCGAAACGGATGCGCGCCACGGTCATCACGATCATCATGATGGGCTACAGCCTCGGCAGCTCGCTCGCCGGCCCGGTAACGGTGTGGCTTGCGCCGCACCACGGCTGGGAAGGCGTCTTCTTGTTCGGCGGGGTCTGCACGATGGTCTGCGCGGTCGCGCTGGCGATATGGCTGCCCGAATCGATTCGCTTCCTGACCAGCAAGGCGCTCAAACCCGATCTCGTCGCGGCGACGCTCAACCGCCTCTCCCCCGCGCTCGATGCGCGCGCCGAGGATCGTTTCGTACTTGGCGACGAGCAGACCGACACGGGCAATTTCACTGTCGGCAAATTGTTCGAGGGCCGGCTCGCGATCCTCACGCCGCTGCTGTGGCTCGGCTATATCATGAGCACGCTCGCGGTCTATTTCAAAGCCAATTGGGGGCCGATCGTCTATGAGGACATGGCGTTCAGCCGCGAGACGGCGGCCTATGTCTCCTCCTTTTCGGGGGTGATGGGCGCGGTGCTCGGGCTGACGCTGATGCGCTTCACCGATCGCTTCGGCCCGTTCGCGGTCGCGGTCTATCCGCTGTGCGCCGCGCCGGTGCTGCTCGCGGTGGGGCTGTTGCCGATGAACCCGCAGCTCTTCCTGTGGCTTTCGGTCATTTCCACTACCTTCGTCGGCGGGGCGCATTTCGGCATCCTGTCGATCGCCAGCGTCTTCTATCCCAGCGCGATCCGCGCCAACGGCGGCGGCTGGGCCACCTCGATCGCCAAGCTCGGCGGGATCGGCGGGCCGATCATCGGCGGCTATGTCCTGTCGAGCGGGATGCCGATCGTCCGCAGCTTCGCGATCCTCGCCTTGTGCCCCGCGATCCTCGCCGCCTGCGCGATCGGCATCGGGCTGATCGTGCGGCGCGGCAATCCCGCCGTCCTCCCCGGCGTCGCGGTTGCTCCGCGCGCGCGCCGGGCGCTATGACCATAGGTCAGGCATGACGGATCGGGGCGGAAGATGAGCGATGGCACGCAAAAGCGCGCGGGGCGGCGATCGGAGCAGCGGCGCGGCCCGCAGCCGGCGCTCGTGCCCCAGCGCGATGCGCTGAGGGAGCAGATCGACCGCATCGCCGACGACAAGGGACCGGCGATCAGCGAGCGCCATCTGCTCAACTATCGCACACATTTCCCCGAGGAAGCGGGCGACTACGATTATTTCCGCATGACCCGTGCGATCGTCACCGCCGCGCGGCGCTGGCGCAAGGTCGCCAACGATCGCGTCAAGCCGCTCAAGCAGACGATGGCGCGCTGGGAAACCCTGTTCCTCGTCGCCTTCGCCGAGCGCGATATGACGCAGGGCGAGATGGCCCGGCTGATCTCGGTCGAAGGGCCGACGATGGTGCGGATGCTCGATCTGCTTGCGCGCGACGGGCTGATCGAGCGCCGCCAGTCGGAAACCGATGCGCGGGTGACGACCAATCGCATCACCCCCGCGGGCACCGCGGTGATCGGCGAGATCATGAAGGTGACCAACAAGCTCCGCAGCGAGGTGCTGGACGGCGTCGACCCCGACGATCTTCAGATCGCGCTCAAGGTGCTCAACCAGATCCTGCGCCGGCTCGATCAGTTGCGCTGAACCGTGCTGGCAAACCCCCTTCCCTGTCGATATAAGTAGCATTCTACCTTAAGGAGAGAAAGATGGTCGCGCTGACCGAGGCGGAACGAGCGATGGCCGACGGCGCAGAGGGCGCGGCGGTCGCCAAGGCGATGGACCTGTTGATCCGCTATGCCGACGCGCTCGGCGCCGAGCGCTTCGTCGAGACCAACAATGTCGCCGGCGTCCCCGGCTCGTCGACGCCGTGGCTCAAGAATTATTATCGCGCGGACGGCGGCGACTATCGCGCGATCTTCTCGCGCTTCGACCTCGATTCCGACGAGGTGGTCGATGTGCCGCGGATGAACGCTTTTTCCTGTCACCTGCAGGGCGGGATGGACCCGTCGCTGTGGCGCGATCAGGGGATGAGCGAGGCGCAGCACGACAATTTTGTCTATGACGAGGGCCAGGTCGCCGCGCACGGCATCCAGGTGCTCAAAACCTGCACCCCCTATCTCGCCGGCAACGTGCCGGTGATGGGCGAGCATTGCGCATGGATGGAAAGCTCCGCGGTGGTCTTCTGCAATTCGGTGATCGGCGGGCGCACCAATTGCGAGGGACGCGAATCGACCAGCGCGGCGATGCTCGCCAAACGCATCCCCGATTGGGGCTTCCACCGCGACGAATTCCGCCGCGGGCAGAACCGCGTGCGGGTCGAGGTGCCGGTCGACGATATCTTCGAATGGGGGATGCTCGGCTATTTCACCGGCGATGCGGTGCAGGATACGATCCCGGTACTCGACGGCGCGATCGGCGCGCCCAGCCTGATCCGCCACAAGCATTTCGGCGCGGCGGCCGCCTCGTCCGGCGGCGTCGAAATGTATCATATGGTCGGCATCACCCCCGAAGCCCCGACGATCGAGGCGGCGTTCGGCGGCGCGGCGCACGGCGAGGTCTTCGTCTACGACAAAGCGGCGCGGGCGCGGACCTATGAACAGCTCAACGCGGTGGGGAGCAACACCGATGTCGATTTCGTCATGCTCGGCTGCCCGCATTATTCGGTCGAGCAGATCGCCGAGGCCGCACGGCTGATCGAGGGGCGCCGGGTTTCGGCCAATAGCGAATTGTGGATCTTCACCTCGCGCGCGGTGAAGGCGACCGCCGACGCCAGCGGCTATACCCGGATCCTCTCTGCAGCAGGCGCCAAGCTGATGACCGATACCTGCTCGTCGATCAGCCAGGCGGTGCCCCCCGGCACGCGCGTCGCCGCGCTCGATAGCGCCAAACAGGTTCATTATCTGCCCGCGATCATGGGGATCGAGGGGTGGTATGGCACGACCGCCGACTGCATCGACGCGGCTTGCACCGGCAAGTGGAACGGGAGGCTCGTGGCATGAGCGACATCGAAACCGAATTGCGCCCGATCGTCCTCCACGGGCGCGGCGTCGTCGGCGGGGTGGCCGAGGGCGAGGCTTTGGTGACGCGCGAGACGATCTCGGGCTGGGGCGGCGTCAATGCGATGACCGGCACCGTGATCGAGAGCCGCCACGAGCTGAAGGGGACGACCTTCGCCGGCAAGGTGCTGGTCTTCCCCGGCGCGAAGGGCTCATCGGGCTGGTCGGGGGTGTTCCACACCGCGCGGCTGGCGGGCACCGCGCCGCTGGCGATGGTTTTCACCACGATGACCACCAAGGTCGCGCTGGGCTGCGTCGTGATGCGGGTGCCGTCGGTCGTCGATCTCGATCGCGATCCCTTCACGCTGATCGAGAGCGGAGACCGGGTGCGGGTGGACGGCGATGCGGGAACGGTGACGATCTGGAAACGCGAGCGCTGACCCGCCGCCCGCGTCAGTCCGCCGGGCGCGCGAGCCGATCGCGCGTGAGCCTTTCGAACGTCGCCAGATCGCAGCGCATCACATCCGATCCGCAGCCGGGAATCGTCAGATAGCTGCGGCTCGGCGGCGCGGCGCTGGTCAGCGGGGTAAGCTGCCTGAGCTGGTCCATCGACTGCGCCTGCTGGAACGCGCGGACGTAGCGACGCCCCGCCGCGTCGCGGACCAGCTCGAACCCGATCGCGCCGCCGGGGGCGATATCGTCGCGCGGATAATCGGCCATCGTCCAGTGCATGTCATAGAAGCCGCCAAGCGCGGCGAGATTGCCATCGTGGCCGAACAGCAATGTCACGCGCGGCCCGTCGCCGGACAAGGCATCGACGATCCGTCTGACGAGCGGCGCGGCGACGCGCTGCGCGGCATAGGGCGGCCGGACTTCATATTGAAACTTGGTCGGGTGGAAGCGCAGCACGGCCTGGATATCCGCCTTGCTCGCCCGGCCCCAGCCGACCTCGCGCATCGGCATGCCTTCGAGATATTGGAGCAGGATCGTCTGCCCGGCGGTCGATCCGAACGAGAGCCCGCCCTTGATATCCGGGTTGTCGCCGGGGATGGCCTTGAGCGAGGACGCGGTGTCGACCGGCACGCCGACGATCCGCTCGAGCGTCGCGAAATCGGCCCGTCGCTCGGCGACGACGTGCTCCAGGCCGCCCGGCGGAAGTTGCGCCTGCGCTGCCGCCAATGCGCGGTCGCCGTCGACCGCCGATGTCGGGTGGAACTGGTCTTCGGCATCCTCGTCGGCCGGGTGATCGAGCGCGACCTTGCACCCCGGCTGCAACGTTTCGAGAAAGGCTGAACCGGTCTTGATCGCGCGCGAACTGCCGCTCGACCAGGCCGCGATCGTGCCCGGCGCCGCGCAGCCCGTGGCGGGGAGGAGACCCTGCTCGGTGAACAGTATGCGATCATAAGCGGCGAGACGTTTCACCCCTTCTGCGCCGTGCGCGGTCAGATCACCCGCGGGGGTGGACCAGCCCGGCCACGCCTCCTTGGTCGTGCCGGCGGGCGTCGCCGGGAATTTGGTCGACGGGCGCACGCCGTGGCGCATCAGCATGACGACCCGTTCCACCGTCACCTCCGTCTTGCCGGGCGCGGGCGCGGCAAGTGCCGGGGCGGAAAGAACAGCGAGCAGAACACCGAGGAGGCGGAGGCGCGGCATAGGGTTCTTCATGGGCGGATTCCGTTGGATGCAGATTGCGGGGTATGCCGCGGGTGTGACCGATCGGTGACAGCAGGCGCCGGTCGTCACGCGCGCGATCCGGGCGAAATCGGCGGAATGCGCCGGCTGGGCGCGCAAATCTTAAATTTCCCTAATTTTTCGCGATGTCACAGAAGCGTAAATACGCCCGCCTAGTGCCCGTCCCGACGATCCACAACGATGGCGCGCGTCGGTGACTCTGTAGAAGATGTTTTGACACACGGGGCAAACCCGTAACTTCAACACGACTTCAAGAATAGTTTCCCGCACATCGGAGGATTTTCTGAAAACACGCAATTCATCGAATTGCGAAAACCGGGGGTTATTTGCCGTGCCTGTTTTCCTGAACAATCCCAAGAACCGTCTGCGGCTCCGCGCCGCGCTGATCGCCGTCGCCGTATCGAGCGTTTCGCTCGCCCCCGCGCCGGGATATGCGCAATCCGAAGCCGGCCCGCGCGCCGAGGGCCGCGTATCCGGCGTGGTGGTGAATGCATCGGGCGATTTCCTGCACGGCGCCGAGGTGCGCGTCGAGGGATCGGATATCGTCGGCGTCACCGACAGCGACGGCCGCTTCACGCTGCAGCGCGTGCCGGCGGGCACCCAGCAATTGAGCATAAGCTATATCGGCTTCGAGACCGGCCATGAAACGGTCGAGGTCGGCACCAGCGCCGCCGCCGAGGTCAAGGTCGCGCTCAAGCCCAGGACGACCGATACGGCGGGCGACATCGTCGTGAGCCGCAGCCGCCCGATCGCCGAATCCGAAGAGGCCGCGCTGCAGCTCAAGCGCGCCTCCACCTCGCTGGTCGACGTGATCGCCGCCGACAGCGCGGGGCGCTTCCCCGACCAGAATATCGCCGCCGCGGTCAGCCGCCTGCCAGGGGTCAGCGTCGGCCGCGATCAGGGGCAGGAGCGCTATATCAGCCTGCGCGGTTCGCCGGCGAGCTGGACGACGATGGCGTTCGACGGGGTCAATGTGATCAGCCCCGCCGGCCGCGAGACGCGCTTTGACACGATCCCGTCGTCGATCGCCAGCCAGACCGTGATCCGCAAGGCGGTGACCGCCGACATGCCGGGCGAGACCGTCGCCGGCAATATCAACATCGTCACCCGCAGCCCGTTCGACTATCCCGGCCTCAAGGCCTCGCTCGACGGGGGCTATGGCTACAACGATCTGGGCCAGGGCAAGCAATATAATGTCAGCGGCTTCCTGTCCGGCCGCTTCGCCAACGACACGATCGGCGTGCTGGTCGGCGGCTCGCGCTACGAGCGCGACATGGTGACCGACAATTTCGAGAATTCGTGGGAAATCGCGCCCGAGGATCAGGAGCCAGGCGGCCAGAACCGGATCTGGAACGCCAAGACGCAGAACAAGCTCTATCGCCTGAAGCGCAGCAACACTTCCTTCTCCGGGCGTATCGAATGGCGCCCCGACAGCGACAACAAGGTGTTCTTCTCCTCGATCTACAGCCAGTTCCGCGACGACGAATTGCGCAACGCCTGGGTCTTCGATCTCGATCAGGATGCCAAGAAGACGAGCAGCAGCAAGGTCGGCACCACCACCGGCTATGCCGATATCCGCACCGGCAACACCCCGATGCGCGGCACGCTCTACGGCGCCGAGATCGAGAGCACGCTGAACTCCAATTCCTCGCGCCAGAGCATCTTCACCAATACGCTCGCCGGCGAGCACGAAATGGATACATGGAAGATCAAGTGGCGGCTGAACTACACCCGCGCCGACGATCGCAGCAAGCCGCCGTTCCAATCCTCGTGGAGCAGCCCCACCGATTTCACCAAGCGTCCCACTCTCGTCTACGACTTCACCGATCCGAACCTGTCGAAGGTGCAGTTGTTCAACACGGTGCGCAACGCGAACGGCACCTATAGCGCGGGCGCGGCGCGGCCCTATATTTCGCCGACCGAGCTGCAATTCCTGTCGATGACCCGCAACCGCCAGCTCGATCGCACCAATGCCTATACCGGCAAGCTCGATATCGAGCACAGCCTCGAACTGTTCGGCGCCAATACCGTCTTCCAGTTCGGCGGCGAATATGACAAGCGCACCAAGACCTCGCGCCGCACCGTGCTGGAAGTGACCCCCGCGACGCTCGCCGCCGCCGGGCTCGCCAGCCCCGCCCAGGGGGATATCAGCATCGACACGCCCTATAAGGGCAAGCTGCCGCTCGGCTATGGGTTCAAATATTTCTCCAGCGAGCTCGGCACCGCGCTGTTCGACAAATATGTCGCGGCCGGCGCGGCGCAGATCCAGAAGGATACCAGCCAGAAGAACGACTATCGCGTCACCGAGGAAGTCATCGCCGGCTATGCGATGGGCACGACCTATTTCGACTGGGGCAATATCGTCTACGGCGCCCGCATCGAGCGCATCAAGAACACCGGTTCTGCCTTGTCGATGACCAATAGCGGGTGGATGCCGACCGTCGTCTCGAACAGCTTCGTCTCGGTCTATCCCAGCATCCACGTCAATTGGGACATCAACCGCAATATGAAGCTGCGTCTTTCGGGCAATACCGGCGCGGCGCGGCCCGATTACGATCAGATGCGACCCAATTTCTCCTACAACGACACCGATCAGATCGTCTCGGGCGGCAATCCCAAGGCGAAGGCCGAGCGCGCCAAGGGCGTCGATCTCTATTTCGAATGGTACATGCCCTCGCGCGGCTTCTTCTCGGTCGGCGGTTATTACAAGGATCTCAAGGACATCCTCTACGATGTCGAGCTGACGCAATTCGGGTCGGACGTGCTCAACTCGGGCGGCATCGATCGGTCGGATTATCGCTATTCGACGATCGCCAACGGCGGGGGCGGCCATATCAAGGGCATCGAATTCGCTTTCTCGCAGCCGCTGGAAGGGCTGGCGCGCTCGGCCGGGCTGCCCGATTGGGCGCAGGGCTTCGGCATCCAGACCAATCTGACGCTCAACGACTCGAAGGCGACGACGCCCGACGGCCGCACCACCGATCTGCCCGGCGCCTCGCCGCTGATCTACAATATCTCGGGCTATTACGAGCGTTACGGCTTCTCGGCCCGCGTCAGCTATCAGTGGCAAAAGGCATATCTCGACGCGATCGGCAGCGGCGATATTATCGGCGACACTTATTGGGCCAATGTCGCGCGCCTCGATCTGTCGCTACGCTATTCGATCAACGACAATATCCAGCTCTATCTCGACGCCAACAACCTCACCAACGAGGCCGGCATCCGCTATCAGGGGAGCTATTCGCGCCCGATCGAGCATGAGCTGTTCGGCCGCCGCTACCTCGCCGGGGTGCGCCTCAACTTCTGAAGATGAAACGGGGAGGCGCCCTGGCGGCGCCTCCCGAACGCGAACCGGAGCGGCATGAGCAGGACCATTCTTGTCGTGGAGGACGATCCGGCCACGGCCAACTTCCTCACCTCGGGCCTCGAACAGGAGGGCTATAATGTCCGCCGCGCCGCGGACGGCGTGCGCGGGCTGGAGCTCGCGCAGCAGGACGATCTCGACGGCATCGTGCTCGATCGCATGCTGCCCGGGCTCGACGGCCTCAGTTTGCTCGAAACGCTGCGCGCGCGCGATTGCGACACGCCGGTCATCATCCTCTCCGCGATCGGCTCGACCGACGAGCGCGTGCGGGGGCTCCGCGCCGGATCGGACGATTATCTGGTCAAGCCCTTTGCGATGACCGAACTGCTCGCCCGGCTGGAGGTGCTCCACCGCCGCCGCGCCGCCGCGCCCGCGGTGGTCACCCGGCTCGCCTGCGCGGACCTGACGCTCGATCTCCTCACCTCGCGCGCCGAACGCGCCGGGCAGCTGCTCCAGCTCCAGCCGCGCGCGATCCAGCTCCTCGAATTCCTGATGCGCAACCAGGGGCAGGTCGTCACCCGCTCGATGATCCTCCAGAAGGTATGGAATTACGATTTCGATCCCGGCACCAACGTGATCGACGTCTATGTCAGCAATTTGCGCAAGGAGATCGACCGGCCGGGGCTCACCCCGCTGCTGCGTACCGTGCGCGGCGCCGGCTATCGACTGGGCGCGCCGGCATGAGCCCCGCGCGGCGCCGATTGCCCGCGTGGCGCTCGACCAGCGGGCGCTTCCTCGCGCTGCACCTCGTGCTCAACCTCGCCTGTATCCTGCCGATCCTGCTCTACGTCTATTTCCAGGTCGACCGCATCATCATCGCCGATTTCACCCGCCCGCTCGAATTCCGGCAGAGCAATCTCGAAAAGCAATATGCGCGCGGCGGCATCGCCCAACTGAGGCACGAGGTCGAGAGCCGCGCCGCACGCGCGCACCGCGACCGGACCGCGATCCTGCTGGTCGATCCCGAAGGCCGCAAGCTCGCCGGCAATATCGCACGCTGGCCCGCCGGGCTCGCCGCGCCGACCGACTGGACCCCGTTCGCGCTGACTCGCGACAGCGGCGGCGCGCCCGACAAATTCCTCGTCAAGACGGTCCGCTATCCCTCCGGGCACCGGCTGCTGCTCGGCGGGCTGCTCGACAATCGCGCGCGGATGGAGGGGGCGCTGCTGCTCGCGCTGTTCGCCGCCTTTGCGCTGGCGGTCCCGGTCGGCCTCTTGGGCAGCGTCGCGATCGTCCGCGAGATGAACCGCATGGTCGCGGCGATCGCCGGGATCGGCCAGCAGGTCGGCGCGGGCGATCTCGCGCGCCGCGCCGATACCGACGGCAGCGGTGACCCGGTCGACCGCCTCAAGACCTCGCTCAACGCGATGCTCGACCGGATCGAAACGCTGGTGGAAGAACATCGCACGCTGACCGACGCGCTGGCGCACGATCTGCGCTCCCCGCTCACGCGCATCCATATCCAGGTGAGCGAGGCGCTGGCGGAATCGCCCGCCCCCGAATCCCGCGCGCGGTTCGACGCGATCGCGCTGGAAGTCGGCATCGTGCTGCACATGCTCGAAAGCGCGCTGGAGATCAGCCGCGCGGAGGCCGGCGTCGGGCGCGGCACGTTCGAACGCTTCGACCTTGCCGCGGTGCTCGGCGATCTCGGCGAGATCTACCAGCCGCTCGCCCGCACAAACGGGGTCGAGATCACCGTCGCCTGCCCGCCGCGGCTCGAGTTCCACGGCAATCGCGCGCTGGTCGCGCGCGCGGTGGCGAACCTGATCGACAATGCGCTCAAATATGGCGCGGCAGGCGGCGCGATCGCGCTCGAGGCCGAGGCGGTCGACGGCGAGGTGCATATCTGCGTCGCCGATCGCGCGGGCGGCATCCCCGCCGCACGTCGGACCGAGGCGATCCGCAAATTCGGCCGGCTCGATCGCGCGCGCAACACCCCGGGCACCGGGCTCGGCCTCAGCCTCGCCAGCGCCGTCGCCTCGCTCCACGGCGGACGGCTTGCGCTCGAGGACAATCGGCCGGGGCTGCGTGCGCGCCTGATCCTCTCGCTTCTGCCGCCCTCGTCATCTCATCAGCAAGGAGCCACCGAATGACCCATATCTCCAAGACCCGCCGCGCGCTGGCGGGCGCCGTCGCCGTGCTGCTTTCGGCCACAGCGGGGAGCGCCGTCGCGCAGGAAGCGCGCAACGTCATCCTGTTCCTCGGCGACGCGGGCGGGCTGCCGACGCTCAACGCCGGCGGGATCCTCGCGCATGACCGGCCGCAATCGCTGTTCATCCATTCGATGCCGCATATCGGGCTGTCGGACACCTCGTCGCTCAACCGCTGGGTGACCGATTCGGGCGCGGGGATGACCGCGATCATGACCGGCCACAAGACCAACAATTCGATGGTTTCGGCCGTCCCCACCGGTCAGAACGGCGCAGTAGCCCCGGTCAAGACGCTGCTCGAATATGCCGAACAGCGCGGGCTTTCGACCGGCGTGATCACCAATATGGCGATCTGGGACGCCACCCCGGCGGCGTGCTTCGCGCATGTCGGCGCGCGCAAGGACAAGGACGAGATCTTCCGCCAGATGCTCGCGCCGCGCTTCGGCGACGGCGTCGACATCCTGGTCGGCAAGGGCCGCGCCGATGCCGTCGCCTCGCTCGCGGCGCGGCAGACCACGCCCGAACAGGCCTTTGCGGCATCGGGCTACCGCTTCGGCGACGATCCGGCGATCGTGCGCGATGCGCGCCGCGCGGCGGTGCTGCGTGACACGGATTTCGCGCCGATCCCGACGGTGGAGGCGACGATCGCGCAGCTCGCCCGCAATCCCAAGGGCTATTTCCTGATGGTCGAATGGGACATGCATACCGACGATCCGAAGAAGGGGCTGCGCCACGTCGTCGAGATGGACGAGATGATCCGGCGGGTCAGCCAGATCGCAGGCAAGGACACGCTGATCCTGTTCACCGCCGATCACAGCTTCGGGCTGCGCACCGGCGGTGGCGAGCGCGGCACGCCGCTGGCCGCGCAATATGATGCCGCAGCGGCGAAGCCCGGCGTCACCAACGCGACCAACGACGTGATCAGCGTCCAGGACGGGCACACCGGCGAGGAGGTGATCGTCGCCGCATCGGGCCCCGGCGCGGACAAGGTGCACGGCTTCTTCCCCAACACCCGGCTGTTCGACATCATGCTCTCGGCCTTCGGGTGGAAGCGCGACCAATAGCCGAAAACAGGGAGCCGCGGCGGTCGCGTCGCGGCTCGCTATGCCGCCGCGCGTCGATAGGCCTCAATCAGGCGCGTGAAATGCGCGTCTTCGCTGAACCGATGTTGCACGTCTCGATGCGCCGCGCGGCCGAGGCGGCGGCACAGCGCAGGATCGTCCCACAGCCGGCGCATCGTCGCGGCAAGGTCGACCGGATCCCCCGGGGTGAAATGGAGCCCGGTCTCGCCTTCGCGCACCGTGTCGCGCAGCGCGCCGATCCGCGCCGCGATCACCGGGATGCCATGCGCCATCGCTTCCGCGGCGACGATCGCGAAGGTCTCGAACCACAGGCTCGGCACCACCAAGAAGCGCGCGCCGCGATAGAAAGCCGCCAATTGCTCGGCATTCGCGGTGAGGGTGACGGCAATGTCCGCGCCGTCGACATGGCGGCGATCGCTTCCCGCGGGGCCGGCGAGCCGCACCGGCAATCCGCTGATCCGCGCCGCATCGCGCAAGGTGTCGATCCCTTTCTCGGGCACGAAGCGCCCGGCATAGCCGATATAGCCGCCGCCCATCGGATCGACCGGCGCGGGCGCGGCGGGAATCGCGCATTCATTGACGGTGATCCGCTCAGGCGCGATCCCCGCGCGCTCGATTAGCCAGCGGCGGCTGAAATCGGTGAGGACGATGAATTGCGCGACATGCCGCTGGTAAAGACCGCGCCAGCCCGCCACTGCGTGGCGCAGCGCGAAGGCAGCGCTTTCCGCGCGGTTCCCGCGGCAATTGCGCACCACCGCCTGATGCGCGCCCGAATCCGCGCAACGCGTGCAGACCGCCGCGCCGTCATAATGCGTCGCGACCGGGCAGGTGATGCGGAAATCGTAACAGCTATGCACCACCGGCACCCCGGCATCCGCGCAGAGTTCGAGCACCCAGGGCGTGATCAGCGGATAGAGTTCGTGGGTGTGGACGATATCGGGCCGCGCGTCGCGTAGCCGCCGGCGAAAATCCCGCAGCGCGGCCGCGCCGTAAAGGCCGTTGGCAAAGGCCGATACCTTCCCCGCCAGACCCGGCGGCAGCGCACGGCTGTCGCGCTCGAATGTCGTGATCTCCAGCCCCCGGCGGCGCGACAGAGCGATCGTCGCATCCCAGGCATTGTCCGATCCGCCCCCGCCGCGATGCCGGTTGAAGACGTGGAGGATCTTCAAACGAACAGTTCAGGACGATAGGTTTCGCCCACCTTTTCCGGCGCCGCCTGCCGCCCGGTGCGGCGCTGCGCGACGACATGCCGGAACAATGTCGCATAACCGTCGACCACCGCATCCCAGCGAAACACCGCGGCGGCGCGCGCCTGCGCCGCCCGCCCCAATGCCGCGCGGCGATCCGCGTCGCCGTCAAGCGCGCGCAGCAACGCGGCAAGATGGCCGGGGGCCTTGTCGAAATAGGGATTGTCGTCCCCCACCACCTCGCGATGGAACACGACGTTGATCGGCAGGCACGGCGCGCCCCAATGCATCGCGCGGAGCAGACTGGGATTGGTACCGCCGACCTCATGCCCGTGGAGATAGAACGCGCAATGCCGGTAGAGCGCGTTGAGCGCTGCTGACTCGAACACCCCGCCGACGCAACGCACCTGACCATCATCCTCCAGCGCGATCGCCCGCGCATAATCGCTCTCATAAGGAACGCTGCCGACGACGATCAGTGGCCGCGTGACCCCGGCCGCACGATATTCGCGAATGATAAGATCGACGTTATTTTCCGGCTCCATCCGCGCCACCACCAGATAATAATCGCCGGGTGTAACCCCGAAGCGTTCCAGTGCAGCCGCGTCCGGCTCGTCCCCGACCTTGCCGGAATAGGGAATATAGGTCGACGGCGCGTCATATTCTTGGGCGTAATAGCGCTGCATCGCGCGCGAATCGGTGACGAGCCAGTCGGCTAGTCTGGCACTCGCCTTCTCCGACCATTTATAATAGCGCTGTTGAAGCGGGCTCCATTTGCGCCTTTGCCAGCCGAGCCCGTCGGTGTGGATGACGACGGGGACGCGCATCGCCTTCAGCGGGAGGATGAACGGCCCGTTCCCCGGATCGACCACGAAGGCGAGATCGAAGCGCCGCGCGCAGGCGTCGAGGATCGCCATATTGCTGTGGACGATGCTTTCGAAACTCTTGCCTCCGGGCGCGGGCAGATACCGACAATTGACGCCTTTATAGTACGGCGGGCGCGAATCATAATATTGGTTGCGGCAATAGACCATCACGTCCATGCCGTGATCGCGCACCAGCCCGACCGCCAGCTCCTCGACCAAGGTACTGAACCCACTGTAGCGCGCCGGAATTCCGCGGTCGCCGATCAGCGCGATGCGCAACGGGGCGGATGCGTCACTCATGCGGCTTGAACCCGATCCACACGTCCTGTGTCATATCGGCGGTCGCGCCGGGCTGCACCTGCTCGACCCGTTCGAACCGCGCGAGCAGCCTGTTCCGCACATAGGCAGGCGGGTGGACCGCGAAATACCATTTCTTCCCCTCCTGATATTGCGCCTGGGTGACGATCTCGCCGCGATCATAAGCCTCGCGCTCGGCGCGCTGCGCCAGCAGATAGCGGTAGTGATCGCCGTGGGTCGTCGCGATCAACAGGCCGCCGGGCCGCAGCACGCGCCGCAATTCCATCGCCCAGGCCTCGTGCATGTCGGCGGAAAGATGCGTGAAGACCGAGAAATTATAGATCGCTTCGAACGTCCCGTCGGGAAAGGGCAAGGGCGGCGCGAGCCCGTTCAGCGCGAAATCGATCCCGGGCAGGTTCGCCGCGCACCACGCGATCGTCGCCGGATTGTAATCGGTGCCGGTGAGCAGCGGCGCGCGATCGGCGAGCAGATCGGGCAGATGCCGGATGAGCCGCCCCGGCCCGCAACCCCATTCCAATATGCTGAGCCGGGACGACGCCGGAACGTGCCGGCGCACTAGGTCCGCGAACACCCGGGCATGTTCGCGCCCGATATCGTGATAATCCGCCCAGTCGACCTTGTTGTAAGCATCGAAGGCGAGATCGGCGGGCGGCACGGCGAAATCGGGATGCGCGGCGCGGAAGGCGCGATTGTCGCGCGCTTTCCCCGCGGTCCGGCGCAGATAGGAGACGCGGTCGAACACGGGCAACAAACCGAGCGCGCGCGTCGCGCTGAGGATCTGATATTTCATGCCGCTCGGCTCCTTCATCCCCGATACAATCCCCGCGCGAAGGACGGGTCCTGCGCGACGGTCGCGAGAAGCGGAAAGGGCGCGTCGGGCGCGCTCAGGCGAAACCGGTTGACCCGGTCGCGCGCGACATCGAGCACCAGCGCGCTCGCCACCCCCGCGCCCAGCCCGGCGATCAGCCCGCCGATCAGCAGCAGCTTGGTCGACGGCCAGTCGGGCTTGTCGGGCAGCGCGGCATGTTCGACGATCTGGATCGACGAGGGCGCGGATTCGGCGGTCGCCGCGGTCACCGCCGCGGTCGTCAGTTTCTCCTGCAACGCCAGATAGGTCTTTTCCAGCGCATCATGCGCGCGGCCGAGATCGTGGCTTTCCTTCATCTTCTGCGGAATGCGATCGACCTCCTGCCGCCGCGCGGCGACATCGGCCGACAGGCTGATCAACGCGCCGCGATCGCCCGCGAGCTTGGATTCGAGCGCGGCCTTGCGCGCCGCCAATGTCTCATAGCCGGTATTGCGGGCGATGCTGGTCTGCTGAACGCTGCGCGCCGCCTGACCTGCCATCTGCTTTTCCAGCACCGCGATCTGCGCGTTGAGATCGGCCACCTCCGGCGAATCCGCGCGATAGCGGATCAGCATATTGTCGCGCGACAGTTTCAGCTTGGCGAGATCCTGGCGCATCGTCGCGAGGACGGGATTGTCCCCCAATGTCCGCGCGGCGACGACTTCACGCGCCTCGCGTGCCAATTGCCCCGATACGGCCATCAACTCGCGCTGGGTCTGTGCGATCGCGGTGCGCCGCGCGTCGAGCTCGCCTTGCATGCCGAGATATTGGCTGACCTCTACCTTGTCCTTCTCGAACATCAGCAGCATGTCGTTCTGGGTATAATAACGCTCCATCTGCTGTTCGAGCGTGAGCAGATTGCGCCGTGTCTTATCGGCCTCCACCTCGAGCGCGTCATACGCCTGACGCGCCTCGCGCGCGAAGCGCCGGCGACGCTGCGCGAGATAGGTTTCCGCGACCTTGTCGGCGATCTCCGCGACGCGCGGCGAAGGCCCGCGGACGTGCAGGACGCCGATATTGGTGTCGTTGAGCGGCTGGAGCGATACCCCGGTGCGGAAATCGTCGAGCGTGCGCGCTTCCTCCTGCTGCCGCGGCGAGAGGATGTAGCGCGATTGCGGCCGGGGAAAGATCCGCTCCTTGGTCCAGCGCCACGCCTCGCCTGGCCAGGATTGCGTCCACAGATAGGTGAGATAGCGCAGCGGCGGGTGATAGACGTCGCGATAGTCGAGCTTCAGCTCGCCGATCACCTGATGCAGCACCGGGCCGGACGTCGCCATCACCACTTCGTCCTTCAGCGCGTTGCGCCGGAACACCGCCCATCCGTCATAGAAATTTTCGCGCTGCCGATCGTCCTCGGCCCCCGCCGACAGCGTCACCGAGGCGGTATAGATCGGCGGCCAGAGCGCGATATAGAGCGTCACCAGCACGAGCGTCAGCCCGGTGACGACGAGGATCAGCCGCCGATGCCCGGCGACCGCCAGCATCAGCGCCTGCCCCGCCCGGCGGAAATCGAACGTATCCGCCTCGGGGCGATGCGCCACCGCCTCCGGCGCCGGCAGCAGGGGGGAGGCATCGGTCATTTGCTGATCTCCTGCAGCACCCTGAGCTGGGCGTAGGGCATCAGCACCTGATTGAGCCCGCCGAGCGGCGCATTGAGATAGTCCTGGATCACCCGCGCGAATTGCGAGCTGGCGGTTTCCTGGACGATCAGCAGGTCGCCGGGCTGGAGCGGTACATTCTGGAGCGTCAGCAGCAGCCCCGCCTTCCCGCGTGCCTGCGATTGCAGGATATGCGCGGTGAGATAGCCCGACGGTTCGAGCCGGATCAGCGCCACGTTGGAAAGCTTGCCCGACCGCCCGATATCCCCGGCCTGAATCAATGCCTGCGCCGCGGTCGGCACGTCGCGCAGCGGAAGCGCGCCGGGGTGTCCCACCTCGCCCGCGACGAATACCTTTTCCTCGCGCGGGTTGGTGACGGTGATCGTCACCTCGGGATCGATGATCCGGCGCAGCAACTCGCGCCGCACCAGCCCCGCCGCCTCCAGCGGCATGAGGCCCGCGACGCGCAGGTCCCCGGCCTTGGGCAGGCTCACCATCCCGTCGGGTCGCACCGTCACGGTACGCGACACCTCGGGCATATGATCGACCAGCACCTCGATCACATCGCCCGGCGCCAGGACATAGGCCTGGCGATAGCGGCCGATCGACGTCAGCACGTCGGGCGCGGCAGGGATCGTGCGGGTTTCGTTGAGGCTCCCCGCGCAGCCGGCGAGCAGCAGCAGGAATGTCGCGACCGCCGCCCTCATGCCCCTGCCCCCATCGCCACGCCGAGCCGCCGCCCCCAGGCCCGCGGCGACAGCGGATTGGCGGCGCAGGCGGCGCGCAGCTTGGCACGCGCCTCGTCCCGGTCGCCGCCGGCGAGCGCGATATCGGCCTGCGCGCGGTACAATCGGGAGACGATCTTGCGCCGCCGTCGCTCGGGCGCACCGCTATACTGCCGGCGTTCGAGGATGCGCAGCATCGTGCCGACCACCGCCGGATTGCGCATCAGCCCGAGCATATTGCGCAGCGACCCGGCATGATAGCGCACCCCGAGCAGCAGATCGGGCTCGTACCAGCCGGTCGCGCCGATATCGCCCAGCCGGGTCATGACGTTGAGTTCGAACGGAAAATTTCCGTGGCAATCCTGATCGACGAACCCCGAGCGGCGCAGCCACGCGGTGCGGAACACGGTGCCCGAGATCGGCGTGAACCCGCTCGCCATATGCGTCTCGAGCACCGGGAAGCGCCCGCGTTCGCGCCGGCTGCGCCCGTGATCGCGCTGATAGCCATAGGTTTCCAGCGTCAGCCGCGTTCCGGCCTCATCCATCACCCAGGGGTTGGCGACGAACAGCGCGACATCGGGCGCGGCGTCCAGCGCGGCCACTGCGCGCTGCAGATAGGAAGGCGCCAGCACATCGTCGTCGTGGAGGATGCAGAAATAATCGGCATCGCCCGCGGCGCCGAACAAATAGCGCCCCTGGCCATATTCGCCGCCGTTTTCCGGCTGCTCCACGAAGCCGATGCGACGGTCGCCGAGCGCCTCGACATAGGCGCGCACGGCGTCGCCCGCCCCGTCCGGCGAGCGATTGTCGCTGACGATCGCGCGGAAATAGCCGAAGGTCTGCGCGCGCAGGCTCGCCACCGTTTCGCGGACGAAATCGGGCCGGTTGAAGGTCGGGATGCCGACGAAGATCCGCTCAGAAGAAATGCCGATTCTCCCGATACCAGTCGAAGGTCTGCGTCAGCCGCTCGTCGAGCCCCGCCGCGGGCGTCCAGCCGAGCTTGTCGGCGGCCAGCGCGGAGGAGAGATATTGCGCCTGGATCTCGCCGTGCGCGTTGTTGAGCACGATCGGTTCGAGATCGGCGCGCGCGCTCCCGGCGAGGATGCGGCGCACCAGATCGAGCGCGCTGACCGGATCGCCGGTGCCGAAGTTGAACGCGCGCCCAACCACCGCGTCGTCGCCCATATGCTCGCCGAGCTTGAGATAGCCCGAGACGATATCCTCGACGAACACATAGTCGCGCACCGGCGAGCCGTCCGAGCGGATCACCGGGCGTTCGCCGTCGACGATCGACAGGCACGTCCCCGGCACGATGCGGTTCACGTTGAGATCGCCCGGCCCGAACAGATTGCCGCAGCGCGTGATCGACACCGGCAGCTTGTAGGTCGCGGCATAGGAAAGCGCGATCAGATCGGCGCAGCTCTTCGACACGTCATAGGGGTGCCGCCCCTGGAGCGCGAAATCCTCCTGATAGGGCAGCATGTCGTGATCGCCATAGGCCTTGTCGGACGAGGCGACGATCACGCGCTCGATCGTCGGCACGCGGCGGCACGCCTCGAGCAGCACCCAGGTGCCTTTGATATTGGATTCGAAGGTCGACATCGGATTGCGGTTGGCGACCCCGACGATCGCCTGCGCGGCGAGGTGGAATACCGTGTCGACGGCATATTCGTTGATCGCGCGCTCGATCAGCTCATAATCCTCGAGCTGGCCGCGCACCACCTTGGCGCGCGCGGCGAGATCGCCGGCGTGGAAGCGCGATTGCGGCACCATATCGCGCACCAGCGCAACGACCTCGGCGCCTTCATCGAGCAGCCGCGCGACGAGCGAGCCGCCGAGGAAGCCGGTGGCGCCGGTGACCAGGCAGGTCTTGCCTTTCCAGAAGCTCATGCCGCTTGCTCCCGCAGCACCGGCGCGACCACCCAGGGCAAGGGGCCGCCGCTGGCGATCACCTCGTCCATCTCGACCACGTCCTTGTAGAAATCGAACGACTTGAAGAAGCCGGCGTGACGATAGGTATAAGCATCGTGCCGCCCGATCAGCGGCGGGATGATATCGCGCTCGAGATTCTCACCGTTCCAGTCGTCGAAGATCGACGGGTCCATCACCATGAAGCCCGCATTGATCCAATAATCCTCGATCAGCGGCTTTTCGACGAATTTGCTGATCGCGCCATCGTCGGCGACGCTCATCACGCCATATTGCGAATACATCGGCACCGAGGTGATCGTCAGCCGCGCGTCATGGCCGTGGTGAAAGGCGACCAGATCGTCGAGCGGGACGTCGCACAGCCCGTCGCCGTAGGTCGCGATGAACGGGCCGTCGATCAGGTGGCGGCAATTATAGATGCGGCGTCCGGTATCCGAATCCTCGCCGGTATCGACGATCTCGATCCGCGCGCCGATATCCTTGCCCTCGAAATAATCGTGAAGAACATCCTTGCGATAACCCGCAGCGAGAATGAAGTCGGTGAAGCCCTGACGGATGAAGTTCTTGATCACATGAACCAGAACCGGGGTGCCGCCCAGCGGCAGCATCGGCTTGGGCAGATAAGTGGTGAAGGGAAAGGCCCTGATACCTTGCCCGCCGCATAGAATAACGACCTTCATGGAATGTCTCCCCTTCCATCATCGTTGAACAGCGTTCGTCACTTCCCCTGTCGCCCGCTCGAACCGGTCGAGCGGCATCGCCGCGAAGCCGATTCCGAATTCCGGCCCCTTCAATCCGCGCTTGATCAGCGGCGCGAGCGCGGCCTGCCGCACATGCCCGCCGAACCAGAGCTTGAGCATGCCGTCGTCGACGAGCGGCGCGGGGGCGAGGATCTCGCCGCCGGTCCAGCGCGCGCTGTCGCGGGTCACGACCGGCGCGCGATCCTCGTCGAACGGCGGCGAGCCGTCGCGCGAACGCGCGTGGTGGATCGCCACCTGCCGCCACTCGGGATCGCCGCCCTTGAGGACATGGACGACCGAATAGAAGAGGTCGACGCTCCCGTCGGCGCGCGCCAGCGCGGCGGGCGAGCTATAGCCGGCATAGCCTTGCGCCGCGGGATAGAGCGCGCCCTGCGTCAGCACCTGCCGCGGTGCGGAAAAATGCGTGCCGTCGGTCGATTCGACCACGCCGATCGACTGGAGCGGCGGCCCGCCACCCTCGCGCGCGCCGACCGCGGAGAAATAGATCAGCAGCCGATCCTTCACCACCACCGCGCCGGGCTCGCCGACGAGATAGCCGTTCCAGTCGGTCGCGCCGCCGGTCGCCTTGAGCAAGGTCCACTGCGCCACCTGCCATGTGACCCCGTCGCCCGACACGGCGAGCCCGATCGCCATCGGCGATGCCGCGCCCGACGGATAAATACCGGTAAAGGCCATGAAATATCGGCCGGCGAAGCGCACGACGCTCGGCGTCTCGACGCTGACATAGGGGCCGCCCTGCGGCGACAGCAAGGGTTGGGCGGGCGAGAGCGACCAGCTGCGCCCGTCCGGCGATACCGCACGGAACGGCAGGATCGGCGGCTCGAACGGTTTGACCGTGCTGGTCGTCAGATACATGACGTACCCCCGCCCCTCGCGCAGCACCGACGGATCGTTCCACAACGCCTGCGCGCGCAGCGCCCCGGCGGGCAATTGCGGCGCAGCCTCGACCCGCCAGTCCGGTTGGGCCGCAGGCAGCACCGGCTCGGGCGCCGCGGCGCCGCAGCCCGCCAGCATCGCCAGCGGCGCGAGTTGATGCGCGAGCCGGGGAAGAAATCGCGCCCGCATCAATAAGCATTCCGGCCGTGGAACGGCACGATCAGCGTCTGGAGCAGGATCTTGAGATCGAGCCGCAGCGACCAGCGGCGCAGATATTCGATATCGTGCGCGACACGCTGCTGCATCTTGTCCAGCGTCTCGGTCTCGCCGCGCCACCCGTTGACCTGGGCGAGTCCGGTGATCCCCGGCTTGATCTTGTGCCGCACCATATAGCGGCGGATCACCGTGCGGAACTCTTCGTTGAGTCTTACCGGATGCGGGCGCGGCCCGATCACCGACATGCTGCCGTCGAGCACGTTGAAGAATTGCGGCAGCTCGTCGAGCGAGGTGCGGCGCAGGATCGCCCCGACGCGCGTCACCCGCGTGTCGCCGCGCCGCGCCTGCACGAACCGATCCTCGCCGCCCGCATACATGCTGCGGAATTTCCAGATCTGGAACGGCTTGCCGTCCAGCCCGTAGCGTGTCTGGCGATAGAAGACCGGGCCGGGCGAATCGAGGCGGATCAGCAGCGCGATCAGGATCGTCGGGATCAGAATGATCGGCAGGATCAACACCAATAATGCGACGTCCTCGATCCGCTTGACGACACGCGAATAGCCCTCGAACGGCGACTCGACCACGCTGACGACTGGCTGGCCATAGAGATCGTCCCAGCGCGCGCCGACGAGATCCAGTCGCGACAGCGGCGGACAATAATAGATCGACGCGGTGGTATCCCCAAACCGGTCGATGATCGCCTTGATCCGCTGCTCCGCCGCCATCGGCAGCGTGACATAGATGCGGCTGACCCGGCCCTGCCGCGCGAGCTGGTACAATTGGTCGACATTGCCGCCGAACGCATCCTCGCCCAGCGCGACGGTGCGCCCGTCCGCCGGGCGGCGATCGTCGAATACGCCGAGCGGCCGGATCCCCATCCAGCGATGCTTGTCGAACACCGCCAGCAGGCGCTCGGTCGTATCGGTGGCGCCGATAAAGGCCGCATTGCGCTGATCGTGGCCGAAGGCGCGATAATAGCGCAGCGCCATCCGCAGGATGATGCGGAACAGCATGATCGCCGCCAGCGATGAGGCATACCATCCCGCCGCCGCCGGCAGCCACCGCCCCGCCTGGTCGAGCGGCAGATCGCCGATCAGATAGAAGGATGCCATGATCGCCACGAAACAGGCAGTCCAATAGACCGTCAGCTTGGCGAGCTCGTGCCGCAGTCTATTGATCCGCCACGATCGGCTGAGATGAGAAAAGGATGCGATCAGCTCCAATATTGCGATGCATAGCAATGCTTCCACCGCGATCGGGTGCGGCGATTCCCAACCGGCGGCAAAGACGAGGAACAGCATCGCGACGACGAGCGCGGTATCGGTCAACCGGCATAGGCGCACGAAAACGGCGCCGAATTGCTGGACTACGCCGCGCGATCTGAAATCGTCATCTGTTCGGCCATCACGCATGACAGATCATCACCCCCGATTGATAAAGGAGGGAAGCTTTCACACATACGCTTTGAACGCCGCGGTTCGCTGTTCTGCCAGCCGGTTCGGATAGTTAGAGCACGAACCGATTCGCCCCTTTACTCGCGAATCGAAGGGGATCGTGATCAACAACTTTACGAATGTTAATAGCCAATAAGTACAAAATTTCGTCGCGTCCCAGAATGAGACAGGGCGAATCTCTTTGTTGATTCATCTTGGTATTTCAAGATTATGACGCGGCCGTGATGATTTCATCTATGAATCATCCGCCTCAAGTATCGCGTTATTCATAGCTGGCGACATCGGATTCCGTGCGGGAGCGATGACCAATGTTATGCGGACTGGGCTTGCATCGAACAGGCGCGCGAGCGGTATGGAATGCCGGCATCGGCTTTTCGACCTGCGCGCATTGCGGCCGCGAGATCATCCGCCGCCCCGGCCGCCCGTGGGCGCGCGTTCCCCGCGGTTATGTCGTCGTGTGGAGACCCATACGGCCCGACCCGCCGAGGGCTGCCGGCGAGCATCGCGACTGGAGCAAGCCGGCGAGCTGGATCGCCGACGCCGCAAGCGAATCGCATCCGCCGAACATGGCCGAGATGCTCGAGGCGATAACCGCACAGCCGCCCTTCACCGACATGATATCGTCGCTGTCGCCGCTGCCCGCGCCGGCAACGCTTGCGCCGGTGCCTGACGCGACTGCGGAGATCCCCGCCGATCCGCCGCGCGAGCCCGTGGAGCGCGCCCGTCCGCCACAACCCTCGCGGCGCGCCGCGCGGATCCGCACGACGCTCTCGCTGCTGCACCACCGGATCGCCCGCCGCCTTGCGCGGCCGGCGGTCGCGCGCGAACCCGCATCGCGCGGTTTTCGTCACCTCGCGCGGCGGATCGGCGCGGCGCAGCCGGATGGCAAGCGGATCGCGACGATCCTGCTGAGCGCGGTCTGCGACGCGGGCACCGCCAACGATACGATGCTGATGTTCGCCGCAATGCTGCAGGACGAGCTCGGCGGGCGATTGCTGGTCGTCGATGCGACGCTGCGCGCCGACGGCATCAGCAGCGCGCTCGGGCTGAGCGCGGTCCCGGGCTTTTCCGACATGCGGGATGACGATCCCCACGGCACGCTCGAAATGATCCAACTCCTCCCGCGGCCCTCGGTCTTCCTGATGCCTGCGGGGCTGAATCCCGGCGCGGTGAATTCGAACGATCTCCCCGCGCTGCTGCCGGCCCTATCCGCGCATTTCGATCATATCCTCATCCAGCAGCACGCCATTTTCAGCGACACGCGCTACCTGCCGATCGCCGCCGGCGCCGATCTGGTGATCGTGCTGGCCGAGGAGGGCCAGTCGCGCATGCCCGATCTCGCGCGCTGCCGCGAAACGTTTCGCGCCAATGCGATCGGGCAGGTCGGGATGCTGCTCGCGCTCCCGCCGACGGATCCAACCGCGTGATCCGCCGTCTCGCGCCTGCCGACGCCGATCTTCGCGTGCTCGGCCTCGCGGCGCTGGCGGCGGCAATTGCGGCGCTGATCGTCGTCGCCGGGCTCTCCCCGTCGCCGAAGATCGCATTGCTGTCCGCCGGGGCGATCGCGGGGGCGGGGATGATGATCGCGTCGGGCAATCCGCGGCTGTTCTGCCTTTGGGGTCTCGGTCTCACCGCGCCGCTCGGGATCGCCAAGCGTTTCCATCCGCTGCCGCATATGGGCGGCGCCGGCGCCTATTCGATCGAGGCGGTCGACTTCTTCCTCGTCGCGCTCGTCTGCTTCCTGGTGCGCGATATCCTTGCCGGGCATCGCCGGCTGCGGCTCTCCCCCGTCACCTTCTGGTGGAGCGTGATGATCCTGCTCGGCGCCTTCACCGCCTCGGTCGGCCCGTTCGGGCATCTGCCGCTAGTCGAAGCGGTCCAGATGGCCAAGACGCTGCTATTGTTCCTCGTCCTCGTCAACGAACTGGTGCGCGTGCGCCAGTTCCTGCATCTTTTTGCCGCATTGTGCTGCGGGCTGATGCTGCAGTCGCTGATCGGCATCCTGCAATATGCCAAGAAGGGCGCGATCGGGCTGCAGTCGCTCGGCGAGGCGACCGCCACCACGCTCGAATATGCCAATAAGGCGACCTATATGGACGGCGGCGACACCTTCCGCATCGGGGCGTTGCTCGGCCATCCCAATCTGCTCGCCGGGTTCATCGTCATCATCGCGCCGATGCTGCTGGCGATGCTGGCGACGCGGGTCGGGCGCGTCTGGCGCTGGCCGATCGCGCTCACGCTGGCGACCGCGATGCTCGCGCTGCTGCTCACGTTGTCGCGCTCGGGCTGGCTGGCCTTCGCGCTCGCGGTGCCGATCGTCATCGCGCTGCTGCTGCGCCACCCGGCATCGCGCCATCGCGCCGCGCCGCTCGCGATTGCGACGCTGACCGCAACGGCGCTGGGCGCGATCGCGGCCGCCCCCGCCATTCTTCACCGCTTTACCGGCAGCGATCCGGGCGCGCTCGATTTCCGCTGGGAGTGGATGAGCGTCGCCTGGGGGATGGTAAAGGATCACTGGCTGGTCGGCACCGGGCTCAACAGCTTCGTCTACAACCTCCCCGGGCGCACCGAATATGGCGGCCATGTCGGGCTGATCCAGCGGTTCGGCGCGGACTGGCCGGTGGTGCACAATATCTACCTGCTCACCTGGGCCGAGCAGGGGACGATCGGTTTCGTGGCTTTCCTCGCGGTGCTTCTTACGCTGCTGCGCATCGGCTGGCGCAACGCGCGCGACTGCGCCGATCCGACCTTGCACGCGCTGAGCATCGGCGCGCTGGCGGGGCTCTGCGCCAATCTGGTCGACGGTTTCGGCAGCTTCTATCTGCGCCAGATGCCGGGCGCGCGCGTCTTCTGGATGGCCGCGGCGATCGTCGTCGCGGTGCGCTACTGGCAAATGGCCAACCGGCCGGTGACGGCATGAGCGCGCGCAGCCTCCTCCATAATTCCGCCAGCCTCGTCGCCGGCAGGATCGCCTTGTCGGCGCTGCGCATGATCAGCGCGCTGATCGTCGCGCGGCTCGCCGGCGCAGCCGATTTCGGCGCCTACATGCTGGTGCTGGCCTATGTGACCTTGTTCGAATGGCTGGTCGATTTCGGCCAGACCGACATCGCCGTGCGCGATATCGCGCATGTGCCCGCGCGGCGCGACACGCTGCTGACCGCGCTCGCACGGATCAAGGCGCTTCAGGGCGTAGCGGGCGCCGCGGCCCTGCCGCTGCTGCTGGCGATGGGCGATGATCGCGCGCTGGTGCTCGCGGGGCTGGTCGGCGGCGCGTCGGTGCTCGCCAATGCGTGGCTCCAGCCGGCGCGCGCGGCGCTGCGGCTCGCGATGCGGATGGACCGCGATATCGCCGCGGAGCTGGCGGGGACGCTCGCGACGCTGCCGCTGCTGGCGGCGGCGGCCTGGGCCGGCGCGCCGGTCGCGCTGCTGACCGCCGCATTCGCCGCGGCGCGTCTCGTCCAGGCGGGGTTGGCGATCCACTGGGCCGCGCCGCTGATGCGCCGCTGCGCGCCGCCGCGCGGGATGGCGCTGGATCTGCTCAGGCAAGCGGCGCCGCTCGGCCTCGCCGGGCTGCTGGTCGTCACCTATGACGCGCTCGCGCCGCTGCTTCTCGCGCGCTTGCTCGATCTCAAGGCGGTCGCGCTCTATATGGCGGCGGCGCGCTTCATCTTCCCCGTGCTGGTCGCGGTGCAGGGTGTCACCTCGGCCTTCTTCCCCGTCCTCGCGCAACGCGGCGCCGGGCTGGCGCGCACGCAACAGGCCGCGCTGATCCTCTCCACCGGCGCGGCGGCGCTGATGTTCGCCGGCATCCACGGCGGCGCATCGTTCCTGATGGGGCTGATGGGGCCCGAATTCCTCGCGGGGGTCGCGGTGCTGCGGCTGATGGCATGGACCCTGCTGCTGCGCGCGATCACCACCGTCATGTCGCCGCTGATCGTCATCGCCGGGTGGCAGGGAAAGGCGATGGGGCTGACGTTGCTGTCGCTGATGGGCCAGGGCGCGGCGCTGCTGTTGCTCGTCCCGCGCTTCGGCGTGCTCGGCGCGGCGATCGGCTATCTCGTCGTCGAGCTGCTCCTTGGCACCGCGATCGTCTCCTGGCTCGGCCAGCGCGCGGTGCAGATTCGGCTCGACTGGCGACCGGTCGCGGCGTTGCTGGCCATCGCGGCGGCATCGGTGGCGATCGTCGACGCCAGCCCGATCGCCGGCTCCTTCCTCGGCGGGGTCGTTGCCGGCACGCTGGTGACGACGCTGGCGGCGATTGCCGCGGTCGCGGCGCGCTTCAGCATCCGGCCGCTGTGGCACGAGCTGCGCCAAGGCCGGATGATCGTTTCGGGAGGCATGGCATGAGCGCGCCGCGCGTCGCGATCGCCTGCCCCGGCGTCGGGCTGGTGCAACGCGGGTTCGAACGCCTGTTCCGCGACCTGTTCGACGAGATGCGCCGCGACCTCAGCATGACGTTGTTCAAGGGCGGCGGCCCGCGCACCGCGGACGAGATCGCGCTCCCCTTCCTGGCGCGCGGCGGGCGCGCGATCCGCTATCTGCCGATCCACCGGCTGATGCGGCGCACCCCGATGCACGCCGAATGCCTCACCTTCGCGCTCGCGCTGCTGCCCCATCTGCGCGACGGCCGCTACGATATCGTCCACGTCATCGATCCGCCGCTCGCGCGGCTTCTGTTCCACCTGCGCCGCGCGCTGAAACTGCGCTTCCGCCTGCTCTATACCGAGGGGACGGCGATGCCGCCGCGCGATTATCCGCCGTGCGACGTGCTCCACCAGATTTCCGCCGCGACGCTCGCCGAGGCGGTGGCGGGCGGGCAGACGGCGCGCGCGATGCGGCTGGTGCCCTGCGGATACCGCCCGGACCATTTCCACACCCGGCTCGGCCGCGCCGAATTGCGCGCGAAGCACGGCATCCCCTCCGATCGCTTCGTGATCCTCTCGGTCGCGGCGCTCAATCGCGGGCACAAGCGCACCCACCACCTGATCGACGAGGTCGCGCGCCTGCCGGGCGCGCCGTTGCTGTGGCTCGACGGCAGCCTCGATCATGGCGATCCCGATCTGCCCGATTACGCCCGCGCGCGGCTCGGCGATCGGGTGCGGGTGACGCATGTTCGCTCCAGCGAGGTCGGCGAGCTCTACGCCCTGGCCGATGTCATGCCGCATGCCGCGACCTTCGAGGCATTCGGGCTCGCGCTGGTCGAGGCGGCGGGGGCGGGGCTGCCCGTCGTCACCCACGATGCGCCGCATTTCCGCTGGCTGCTGCCCAATCCCGATTGCTGGATCGACATGACCGCGCCGGGCGCGCTCGCGCAATTGCTCGAAACGATGATGCACGACCCCGCCGAACGCCAGCGGCGCGTGATGAGCGATCATGTCCGCGCCAATTACGCCTGGTCGACGCTGCGCCCGTCCTATGCCGCGCTCTATCGGGATATCGCGGCATGATCGCGCCGCCGCGCCTCGCCATCATCATCGTCAACTGGAACGTCCGCGATCTGCTCCGCGACTGTCTCGCCGCGGTCCGCGACAGCGAGGGGCTGGCGCCGGGCGACATCGAGACGATCGTCGTCGACAATGATTCCGCCGACGGCAGCGCGGCGATGGTCGCGGCGGAATTCCCCGCGGTGCGGCTGATCGAAAGCGGCGCCAACCTCGGCTTCGCGCGCGGCTGCCAGCGCGGTTACGAGGCGACCGCCGCGCCGTTCGTCATGCTGCTCAACCCCGATACGATGGTCGACCGCGACGCCATTGCGACGATGCTGGCGACGATCGCGGGCGATCCGGCGATCGGCATCCTCGGCGCGCGGCTGCGCAACAGCGACGGCAGTTTCCAGCGCGCGTCCGGCGGCGCCTTTCCCACCCTCGCCAATCTCGCGTGGAACTATCTGTTTCTCGGCCACCTGCTGCCGCGCCGCTGGGCGCCGCCGGCGGTCTATCTCGACGACGATCCGCCCGGCATTCGCCCGATCGACTGGGTGTCGGGCGCGTCGCTCACCTTCCGGCGCGCGGCGGTGGGGCCGCGCATCTTCGATCCCGCCTTCTTCATGTTCGGCGAGGATATGGAGGTGTGCCGGCGCGTCCGCGACGCGGGGTGGAACGTACTTTATTCCGCACGACAGAGCATCACCCACCACCACGGGCAGAGCTTTTCCCGGCAGACCTCGCTGGAGGTGCTGGCGACGGTCTACAAGGGGCCGCGTTTCTTCTTCCGCCAGGGGCGCGGGCCGCTCGCCCGGCTGTGCTACGACGCGATCCTTTTTACCGGCTATGCCAGCCGCTGGGCGATCTTCAGCCTGCTCGCCGCCGTGCGGCCGGGCAGCGGCCATGCCGAGATGGCACGGTTCAGCCGCCGATATCTCGGCGCGATGATCAAGACGATGTTTCGCGAGCCTCCGTTGCACAACCGAAGGGAGCAGAACGATGAACAGGGGTGTAAAACGAATATTGGTCACCGGTGGCGCCGGATTCCTCGGCTCTCATCTCTGCGACAGGCTGATCGCCCGCGGGCATGAGGTATTGTGCGTCGACAATTTCTTCACCGGATCGAAGAACAATATCAGCCATCTCCTCGGCAATCCTCGCTTCGAGTTCCTGCGGCACGATGTGACCTTCCCGCTGTTCGTCGAAGTCGACGAGATATACAATCTCGCCTGCCCGGCCTCGCCGATCCAATATCGCGTCAACCCGGTGCAGACCACCAAGACGAGCGTCCACGGCGCGATCAACATGCTCGGCCTTGCGCGACGCGTCGGCGCGAAGATTCTCCAGGCGTCGACCAGCGAAGTCTATGGCGATCCCGAAATCCACCCGCAGCGCGAGGATTATTGGGGCCGGGTGAACACCACCGGCCCGCGCGCTTGCTACGACGAGGGCAAGCGCTGCGCCGAAACGCTGTTCTTCGATTATCATCGCGAGCGATCGGTGAAGATCAAGATCGCGCGCATCTTCAACACCTATGGCCCGCGGATGGACCCGGGCGACGGCCGCGTCGTCTCGAATTTCATCATGCAGGCGCTCACCGGCCAGCCGATCACCATTTATGGCGACGGCGAGCAGACGCGCTCCTTCTGCTATGTCGACGATCTGATCGAGGGCCTGATCCGGCTGATGGCCAGTCCCGACGATTTCACCGGCCCGGTCAATATCGGCAATCCCGGAGAGTTCACCATATTGGAGCTTGCCGAGACGATCCTCGAACTGACCCGTTCCAAGTCCCAACTGGTGCGCAAGCCGCTGCCGACCGACGATCCGCGCCAGCGTCGCCCCGATATCGAGCTGGCGCGGACCGAACTCGGCTGGCAACCGACCGTGATGCTGCGCGAGGGGCTGCGCCATACGATCGCTTATTTCGACGACTTCCTCGGATCGCAGAATAGCGGCCTGATCTTCGAACGATTCCCCGAGCAATCCTTTACGACACGCCAGAATCTGGTTCAGCAGAGCTGAGCCAGCGGCGCCGGCCAAGGCCCCTTCTCCCTTGGGCGGGCCGGCGCCGACACTGGCCTTTCGTCTCAGCGCCGCAACGGCGTGATCGGCGCGCCCGGATCGCCGGACTCGGCGATGGGCGCCTGCATACCGGTCGCAAGCTGCATGCGCAGGTTCGCCAATTGCCCCGGCGGCAATGGCGGCAGCTTGCTCGCCGGCTTGCCCGCGCGCAACCGCGCGCGATCTTTCTCCGAAGGCTCGACGCGGCGGACGCGGACCGGCGCATGCCCTTGCGCCTTGATGCCGAGTTCGTCGGCGGCACCGCGCGACAGATCGATGATGCGCCCGCCACCGGTCGCAAACGGCCCGCGATCGTTGATCCGCACGATGATCCGCCGCCCGGTTTCGAGCGCGGTCACCTCGACATAGGTCGGCAGCGGCAATGTCGTGTGTGCCGCGGTGATCCAGCGCGGACGGAAGCGTTCGCCGTTGGCGGTTCGATTGCCCGATTCCGCGCCATACCAGCTTGCATAGCCGAGCATGTCGTAGGTCGGATCGGCGGCGGGGACAAAGGTCGTGCCACGGACGACATAGGGCCGGCCGATCCTGACCGGCGTATCGCTGACGGGGCGATAATTGCCGCCCGCGCACCCCGCGAGGATCAGGACCGCGGCGAGGACGCTTGCGGCGCGGATGTTGATTTGGTCCAGCATCGCACGCGACCGTAATCGTCCGACGCGCGTTCATGAAGCCGCTTTGTGACGCTGATTCCGGGTCCGCGATGCGGCAGCGGCGCCACAGTGAGCGCGACAAGCTGCCGCGCGATCAAACAATCGTTGCGCTGGCGCCAGCGGCTTGTCAGTTTCCGCCCCATTCTCGTTGAGGGGCCACATCTATGCGCCGGATATTATTCGCGTCTCTGCTCGCCATTGCCGCGTCGACCGCCACCGCCGAGCCGATCTCAAAGGATCAGCTGATGACCGCGCCGGCTGGCGCGCGTCACTATACCTTCAGCTCGATCGCCGGAAAACACGGCGACGTCTGGTCGTGGACGATGCCCGACGGGCGGATCGCCTATCGCATGTCGATGTCGCTGCGCGGCTGGGTCACCGAGACCGACGAGGTGATGACGCTCGGGCCGGACAAGCGGCCGACCGCGATCGCGATCCGCGGCTATACCGATCAGGGCGACGCGACCGAAACGTTCGACGTCGACGCGGGCGGCGTCGCGCGGTGGAAGACGGTGATCGATTCGGGCTCGGCCCCGTTCGCCGGCAAACGCTACAACACCTATGGCGGGCCGCCGCTCGCCGCCGAGCGCGAGGTCGACGCGCTGGTCGCCGCCGGGGACAAGGGCATCGACATGCTGCCGGGCGGGCATGCCAGCATCACGATCGGCCAGCCGGCGCAGATCGACGGGCCGAACGGCGCGGAAACGGTCAAACTCGCCTTCATCCGCGGCTACAGCTTCGCCCCGCTGCCGGTGTGGCTCGACAAGGACAATCGCTTCTTCGGCAATGCCGGGGTCATTTCGCTGCTGCCCGAAGGATATGAGAAGAACGGCCCGAAGCTGAAGGAGATTCAGGACAAGGCCACCGCGGCGATGGTCCGCGATGTCGCGCATCAATTCCTCACCCCGGCCAATCGCACGCCGACGCTGGTCGATCATGTGCTGATGTTCGATTCGGTGGCGGGCAAATATCTGCCCGATCGCGCGGTGCTGATCGCCGAGGGCAAGGTCGCCGCGGTCGCCGCGGGCGGGTCGATCAAGCCCCCCGCCGGCGCGATGGTGATCGACGGGCGCGGCAAGACGCTGTCGCCGGGGCTGTGGGATTCGCACCAGCATGTCGGCGACGACTGGAACCTGCTGCAGAATGTCGCGACCGGGATGACCAATTATCGCAGCCCGGGCTCGCTGATCGACGACGCGCACAGCATCTACAGGCGCCGCGCGGCGGGCGATCTGCTCGCCCCCGACGGCAAGATCTCGGTGATCATCGATCGCAAGGACCCGCTCGCCGCGCAGGGTGCGCTCACCGTCTCCTCGGCGGCGGAGGCGGTCGCCGCGGTCGACAAGATCAAGCAGGCCGGGCTGTGGGGCGCGAAATTCTACACCTCGATGAATCCGGCGTGGATCGCCCCGGCCGCCGCCGAGGCGCACAAATTGGGGCTCCACGTCCACGGCCATATCCCCGCCGGGATGCGCCCGCTCGATGCGGTGCGCGCGGGCTATGACGAGGTCACCCACATCAATTTCATCATGATGCAGGCGATGCCGCAGGAGGTGGTCGACAAGGCCAATACCGCCGCGCGGCTCGAAGGCCCGGCGAAATACGGCAAGGACGTCGATCTCGATTCCCCGGCGATGACGGCCTTTTATGCCGAACTCGCCAAGCGCGGCACGATCATCGATCCGACGCTGACGGTGTGGGAGCCGATGATGACCTCCGACGGCTCGGCGATCTCGCCCGAATATGCGCCCTTCGCCGATATCGCGCCGCCCGCGGTCGCGCGGAGCTGGCGGGTCGGCGGCTATCCCTTGTTCGGCGGGCTGACGCGCGACGATTTCCGCAAGAGCTTCGACAAGATGGTCGGGCTGGTCAACCGGCTGCACAAGGCCGGGGTGCGGATCGTCGCGGGCACCGACGGCTATGGGCTCGAGCTGGTGCGCGAGCTGGAGCTCTACCAGCAGGCCGGGCTGAGCAACGCCGAGGCATTGCAGACCGCGACGATCATCCCCGCGCGGATAACCGGGATGGCCGATCGCGCCGGATCGATCGCGCCGGGCAAGGCCGCCGACATCATCCTCGTCGACGGCGACACCTCGAAGGATCTCGGCACCCTCCGCCACGTCAACACCGTGTTCCTCGACGGCTATCGCCTCGACGGCACCGCGCTGCGCACGGCGAGCGGATTGAGCGGGATGCCGAAGTAAGAAAACGGGGGCCCGGGGCTGGATCGGCGCCGGGCCCGGACATTCGTGGGCGGCTATGATCCGTTCGCCCTGCGCTCGTCGAAGGGCTGTCCTTCTTCGTCGGAAGAAAAAGCCAGGGCTTCGACAAGCTCAGCGCGAACGGAGAGGTCGTCCCGATCTGAGGCGCGATGCTCAAACGCGCATCAGATCCTTCCCCACCACCACCGGGCCGCGGTAATTCTTGCGGATCGCCGCCAGCGCCGCCGTTTCGTCGAGATCCTCCGCCCCCGGCGCCATGCCCAAATGGGTCAGCACCAGCTTGCCCACCTTGGCCCGCGCCGCCAGCGCGCCGACATTCTCCGGGGTCAGATGCTCCAGCTCCATATGCCGGATCATCGGGGTGACATCGACGCTCTTGTCCGCGCTGCGGCTTCGGATATCCGCGACCACCCCCGGCAGGTCGATGATCTCGCTGATCAGCACGTCGGCACCGCTGGCCAGCGCCTCCACCGCGGGGCTCGGCCCGGTATCGCCGGTATAGACGATGCTGCGCCGCGGCGTTTCGAAGCGATAGGAGAAGGACATGTCGTGGCCATAAGGCCGCGCCGGCAGGTGCATCGTCGCATAATGCGTATTCTCGACCGCGGTCACCCGCAGCATCTCGTCGCGATACACCTCCACCGGCCCCGGCTGGGTGATATCCTTGCCGAAGAAGAATTTGTCGGGCGGCGGCGAATGCGCGCTCTCGCCGCGGAAGATATCCGCCTGGATCGCGATCGCCTTGATGCTGCTGTCGATCACCGTCTGCGTCCCCGGTGGGCCGTAGATCGGCACCGGGGCGCTGCGCAGCCGCTGCATCGCCGCCTGTACCCAATCGAGCGACAGGAAGGCGGCGATCCCCGCGGTATGATCGAGATGGAGATGCGAAATGAACGCGGCGTCGATCCGGCTCGGCGCGACCCCGGCCTGCACCAATTGCCGCGTCACCCCCGCGCCGAGATCGATCAGATAGGAACGATCGCCGACCTGGAGCAGATTGGCCGGCTGCATCCGCGTCTTGCGCATCACCGGCCCGCCGCCGGTCCCCAGCAATATCCAGCGATCCTCGGGCGTGGTCGCCGCGCGCAGCGGCGCGGCCGAGATCGCCGCCCCCGCCAGCGCGCCACCCAACAGCCCCCTGCGCGTCATCTCCATCTGCGGCTCTCCGTTATTCTATGGGGTCGAAGTGCCGCCAGACCTATCCCCGCGCACAGAATACTTCAACTACTAAGGATGTCACTCACTCGACCTTCGCCCAGAAGCTCTTGCCGATCGTATCGTAGCGCCGCATCGCCGCGATCATTTCCGCCCGCAGCGCGGCATCGACCATCTCGGCGGGCAGCAAGGGATCGGTGTTGATCGTGCGGATCACCGACTGGCCGAGCAGCAACGTCTCGCGCGCCGCCTCGACGGTCGTCATCGCGGCGAGGCGATCCTCGCTCGCTGCCATCTCGTCGATCCAGTGCCGGTAGCGCGCCGCGATCGCCGCCGCCGGCCATAGACCGCGGAACGCCGCCTCCTGCGTCGCGAGCGCGCGCACGTCGCCGAGGATCGTCGCGGTCTCGTCGAGCCCGAGCCCGACGAGGCGCGCGGCGAAATCCTCGAGCGACAGCGCCAGATTGTCGGGCCGCACCCACAAGCCGCTTTCCGCGCGCGCCAGCCCGTTGAGCCGCAACGCGCGCTCCTGCGCGCGCACCTGCCGGCGGTCGCTGCGCCCGAGATGATCGACCGCTACGACGATCCAGCGTCCGTCCCACGCCCGGACGCGCGATTCCGCCTCGGCCCAGCCGCGCGCGACGCGATTGAGCGCCAGCCCCTCGCGCCCGATCGCATAGACCCCGCGCTCGACCTGCTCGACCATCTCGTCGCGCACCAGCCGCCCCAGCGCCATCCGCATCGCCGCGCCGTCGACCCCGCAGATTTCGGCGCGGCGCGCCAGCGCCGCCGCGCGCATCGGCCGCGCGCCGCTGGTCGACAGAAAGGCCAGCGCGAGCGTCCGCGCCGACAAGGGCTCGCGCCAGTGATGTAACGATATTTGACTCACAAAGCCATTTCCTGTTACAACTCCGTTCGACAGCCCGAAGGACCCGCACGATGCCCCGCGATCGGTTCACCGACTTTCTCAGCAAGGATGAACTGGCACAATTGACGCGTACCTCCAATGCGTGGGGCTGGTGGACGCTCGCCGTCAACTGGGCGCTGATCGCGGGCGCCTTCGCGCTGGCGATCGCCTGGCCGAATCCGCTGACGATCGTGCTCGCGGTGCTGGTGATCGCCGGCCGGCAACTCGGGCTCGGCATCATCGTCCACGATTGCGCGCATCACGCCTTGTTCAGCGGGCGACGCTTGAACGAGACCGTCGGGCAATGGCTCGCCGCGGTGCCGATGATGAGCTCGCTGCCCAAATATCGCAGCTATCACCTCAAGCACCACCGGTTCGCCGGCACCCCGAACGATCCCGATATCGGCTTCGTCCAAAGCTATCCGGTCGCGCGCGAATCGTTGCGCCGCAAATTCGCGCGCGATCTGACCGGGCGGACCGGATTTCGCGATCAATTGCTCGCCTTCCGCCGTTTCCGCTTTGCCGAACAATGGCCTTGGCTGGTGTTTCAGGCCGGTCTGTTCGCGATCCTCGCGCTCGCGGGCGGCTGGTGGGCCTATGCCTTGTGGTGGGTGGCGTTGCTGTTCGTCTATCCCGCGATCGTCCGGCTGCGGCAGATCGGCGAGCACGGCGTCGCGACCGACCGCAGCGACACCGATGCGCGACTCAATACCTCGACCACCTTGGTGCGCTGGTGGGAACGGCTGTTCGTCGCGCCCAATAATGTGAGTTACCATCTCGAACACCATCTTGCCGCCGGGGTGCCGCCCTATCGGTTGCGCGAGATGCACCGCCTGCTGAAAAGCCGGGGATTTTACGAGGGTTACGCCTGTATCGCGACCGGCTACGGCGATGTGCTGCGGCGATCGGTGAAGGCCGCGCATCAACCCGCCTGACGCGCGCCCCGGCATCTCGTCGCAATTGATTTGCGAAACGCTAGCGCGCTGATACGCCCGTGCCGGGTTCAAGGGTGGGGTGCGTTACATGCGCGGCAAGCGGCTTATCGGCGTGGCGATCATCGCAGCGACAATTCCCACGGCAGCCTTCGCCGACGATCCGCGCGATCCCTCGATGCGCAGCGCCGACGCGCATGCCCGCGACAGCGAGCAAACCCGCCAGCTCAACCTCCAGGCCGCCGCCGCCAACCGCGGGCCGCGTTATCATGTCGTGCGCCCGGGCGGTTACGAGGATGCCGATTATGTCGCGGCATCGCGTGACCACGACCGCGATATGGATCGCTATGCCCGCAGCCGCGCGCAATATGAGCGCGAGATGGCCGAATGGCGCCGCGCCGTCGCGGCCTGCCGCGCAGGATATTACGACGCCTGCGACAATTGAGGCGCGCGAAGGCGCAACCGCGGTGACGCGGTTGAGCCCGCGACGCTAACGATCAATTGTCGTCGTCGTCATCGTGATGCCAGCGATGTTCGCGTTCCCAGCGGCGCTGCATCCAATAGCGCCGCGCACGTTCGCGCTCCCATCGCTCGCGGCGATCGCGCCAGTCGTCATGCCGGTAATAACCGCCATCGCGATCCCGATAAAAAGACCGGTCGTAATTATAACCCTGGTTGTAATAGCCCCGGTCATAATAGGGACTGTCCGACCCGACATAGACACCCCAGCTTTGCGCCGAAGCGACCGAAGGGATCGTTGCGAAAGCACTCCCGGCAAGGATGGCGATCAAGGGGATTGTGATCTTCATGGTCCCACTCCTCTACGCTTGTTCGATAGGAGCGGGTCTAGCAGGGCACGTCTTTTCGCACGCTGAACTGGCCTGGCAGCCGGGGTTCACCAGCATTGCACGGATTTAATGGAGCGGTAGCCGCGCCACCGCGTGCGCCACCGCCACCACCACGACGCACGCCAGCAGCGTCACCCATGGCAGCACCCCCGCGCGCCGCACCGTCGGCGGCTCGGCAACCCCGTCGGCGCGCACCGGGAACCGCCCCTTGTCCTGCACGAAATGACGGAACAGGAAGACGGGGACGATCAGCAACACCGCGATCAGCCCGTTGCGCAGCGTATTCTTCCCCCACACATCCGCCCCCGCCCCCATGAAGGCCATGTTGACGAAGCCGAACACGGCGCCGGTCGCGAGCAGCCACGTCGGGCAGCGGAACGGGCGCTCCCAGCCGGCGCGGTCGATGCGGTGGATCCACCCCGATTGCAGGTTGAGGAAATTGAAGACCATGTAGCAGACGTTGCTGATCATCAGCACCGCGAAATAATCCGAGGTGAGCAGCAGCAGCAGGTTGAATCCGAGATCGGTCCACATCGCCGCGGTCGGCGCGCCGTGCGGGTTCACCCGCGCGAGATACTTGGGCAGCCACCCGTCGACCGACGCCTGATAGAGCGTGCGCGACGATCCCATCATCGAGGTCATCACGATCAGCAGCAGCGAGAGGATCAGCATCGTGATGAAGATGTTCGACACGACGACCCCGCCGCCGACGATCCGCGCCAGCGCGAGCGCGACCCCCGATCCGTCGTAGATCCCCGGCGTCAGCATCCCTTCGAGCCCGAGCGAGGCCTGGAACGCCAGCGGCACCAGCGCGAAGATCAGGATGCACAGCAATCCCGAGGCGATCAGCGCGCGCGGCGTATCGCGCGCCGGATTCCTGAATTCGCGGGTGTAGCAGACCGCGGTCTCGAAGCCGTAGGTCGACCAGCCCGCGCCGAACATCGCCCCCATCAGCACGGTGATGCCGTAAATGTCCCAGCTGCCGAAATGCACCGTTCCGGCGGCGTCGCGCACCAGCGGCAGCAGCGGGAACAGATGATCGGACGGCAGATCGCCGGTGACCAGCGGCACCACCCCGACGAGGATCAGCGGCGCGAGGCAGGCGATGCCGAGGATCTTCTGCGCCGAGGCGGCGCGCGCCGCGCCGTGATGCTGGAGCGCGAAGGTGAGCAGCAGGAACCCCGCGCCGATGATCGCCACCGAATTGATCCGCAGGGTCAGCCCTTCGCGGATAAAGCCGAGATCGGCGAGCGTGATATGCCAGGTGTTGATCGCCGCGGTCGGCGGAAACAGGCTCGCCATCACATAGCCCGCGGCAAGGCTGGTGCCGAGCGCGAGCACCGGCGACCACGCCAGCCAGTTGCACCAGACCGAGATCGGCGCGACGAATTTCGAATAGGGCAGCCACGCCGCCGCGCCATAGACCGACGCGCCGCCCGATTTATGCGGATAGAGCCCGGCGATCTCGGCATAGACGAAGCTCTGGATGAACCCCATCAGGATCGAGGCGATGAACACCACCCAGACGGGCTGGCCGATCGTCGCGGCGATCCCGCCCATCGTCAGCAGCACCCCGGCGGGCACCCCCGACGAGGCCCAGAAGGCGCCCTTCCAGTCAAGCTCGCGGTGCAGCTCGCCGTTATGCGCAGCGGCGGGTTCCGGCGCGCGGCGGATCGCGGGGGCGGCGACCGCCGCGTCGAGATCGTCGGCGATCATCGCTGCGCGCTCTCCCAGTTCGGCGCCACATAATAAGGCTCGTTCGACGGCGCCAGCAGCGGCGCGCCGAGGATATGATCGGCGCCCTTCTCGCCGATCATGATCGTCGGCGCGTTGAGGTTGCCGGTGGTGATCGACGGCATCACCGAACTGTCGACGACGCGCAGCCCCTCCACCCCGATGACGCGCAATTCGGGATCGACCACCGCCAGCGGATCGCTCGCCGCGCCCATCTTGCAGGTGCAGGAAGGATGCAGCGCGCTTTCGACCTTTTCGGCGATGAAGGCGTCGATCGCTTCGTCCGAGATGCAATCGGCCCCCGGCTGGATCTCGCGCCCGCGCCACGGCGCGAAGGCGGGCTGCTGGAAGATCTCGCGCGTCAGCCGCACGCAGGCGCGCATCTCCTCCCAATCGTCGGGGTGGCTCATATAGTTGAAGCGGATCAGCGGCTTGTCATGCGGGTTCGCGCTGCGCAGCGAGACGGTGCCGCGGCTCTTGCTGCGCATCGACCCGACATGCGCCTGAAAACCGTGTTCGGTGGCGAGCGACGAGCCGTCGTAATTGATCGCCATCGGGAAGAAATGATATTGGATATCGGGATATTTGACGCCGGCGCGGCTGCGGATGAAGCCGCAGCTTTCGAAATGGTTCGACGCGCCGAGCCCCTTTTTGGTCAGCAGCCATTGCAAGCCGATCATCGCCTTGCCGAACAGATTGGCGTGGCCGTAGAGCGTCACCGGCCGGGTGCAGGCCATCTGGAAATAGAATTCGAGATGATCCTGCAGATTGGCGCCAACCCCCGCGCGATCGGCGACCAGCGTTATGCCGTGGCGCGCCAGCGCCGCCGCCGGGCCGATGCCGGACAGCTGGAGCAATTGCACCGAATTGATCGGCCCGCCCGACAGGATCACCTCGCGCGCCGCGCGCGCGGTGACCGTCCGCCCGTGCTGCTCATAATCGACGCCGACCGCGCGCCGCCCCTCGAACAGCACGCGCGTCACCAGCGCATGCTGTTCGACGCGCAGATTGGCGCGCTTGATCGCGGGATAGAGATAGGCCTTGGCCGCCGAGCAGCGCTCGCCGCCGCGCACCGTCATGTCCATCCGGCCGAAGCCTTCCTGACGATAGCCGTTATAATCCTCGCTCAGTTCATAGCCCGCCTCGACCGCGGCATCGAGCCACGCCTGGTGGAGCGGGTTTTCGAGCGTCCCGTAAGTGGTCGAGAGCGGCCCCTCCCCGCCGCGATAGCTGTTGCCGCCCTCCTTCCGCGTTTCGGCGCGCTTGAAATAGGGGAGGACGTCGGCATAGCCCCAGCCGCGCGCGCCCTCCTCGTCCTGCCAGCGCTCGAAATCGAGCGGGTTGCCGCGGACATAGACCAGCCCGTTGATCGACGACGACCCGCCCAGCCCCTTGCCGCGCGGGGTGTGCAGCCGGCGGTTGTTGAGATACGGCTCGGGCTCGCTCTCATAATGCCAGTTCCACCTTTTGGTCGCCATCGGATAGGCGAGCGCGGCGGGCATCTGGATGAAGATCGACCGGTCCGATCCGCCATATTCGAGCAGCAGCACCTTGTATCTGCCATCGGCGCTCAGCCGGTTGGCGAGCACGCATCCGGCCGATCCCGCCCCGACGACGATATAGTCGAAATCGCCGTCAATAAGGGGCATCGACCGGTTCCATCGCGACATAGACGCTCTTCAGCCGGGTGTAGTGTTCGAGCGCCGCGCGGCCGTTCTCGCGCCCCAGCCCCGATTGCTTATACCCGCCGAACGGCAGCTCGATCGGGGTGATATTATAGGCGTTGATCCAGCACGTCCCCGCCTCGAGCGCCGCGATCACGCGATGCGCGCGGGTCAGGTCGCGCGTGAACACCCCCGCCGCCAGCCCGAATTCGGTGGCATTGGCGCGCGCCACCACCTCATCCTCGCCGTCGAACGGCAGCACGGTCATCACCGGCCCGAAAATCTCCTCGCGGACGATCGCCATCTCGTCGGTGCAGGCGGTGAAGACGGTCGGCGCGACGAACGCGCCCTTGCCCAAAGCGCCCGCGGTCACCCGCTCGCCACCGGTCAGCACCTCGGCGCCTTCCGCCACCCCGCGCGCGATATAGCCGAGCACTTTCTCCATATGCGCGGTGTTGATCAGCGCGCCGATCTGGGTCGCGGGATCGAGCGGGTCGCCGACGATCATCTTCTCGGTCCGCGCCTTCAGCCGCGCGAGGAAATCGTCGATCACCCCGCGCTGGACGAACACGCGGGTGCCGTTCGAACAGACCTCCCCCGCCGAATAGAAATTGCCGAGCAACGCCCCCGATACCGCATTGTCGAGATCGGCATCGTCGAACACGATCAGCGGGCTCTTGCCGCCCAGTTCGAGCGTCACCTGCTTCAAGGTCGCGGCGGCATCGGCCATCACCTTGCGCCCGGTGCCGACCTCGCCGGTCAGCGAGACCTTGGCGATCCCGGGATGCCGGGTGAGCAGCCGCCCGGTCTCGGCGAACCCCTGCACCACCTGGAACAGCCCCTCGGGGCATCCCGCCTCGAGATAGATCTTCTCGAGCTCGATCGCGGTCAGCGGGGTCAGCTCGGCGGGCTTGAAGATCATCGCATTGCCGCACGCCAGCGCCGGCGCGCTTTTCCAGCAGGCGATCTGGATCGGATAATTCCACGCCCCGATCCCCGCGGTCACCCCGAGCGGCTCGCGCCGCGTATAGCCGAACGCCGCCGGCCCCAGATCGATATGCTCGCCCGCGATCGTCGCGGCGACGCCGGCGAAATATTCGATGCAATCGGCGCCCGACGCGACATCGACGACGCTGGTTTCCTGAATCGGCTTCCCCGTATCGCGCGTTTCGAGCTGCGCGAGCTCGTCGTTGCGCGCGCGCAGCAGATCGACCGCGCGGCGCAATATCCGGCCCCGCTCGGTCCCGGTCAGCCTCGCCCATTGGCGCTGCGCCGCCTGCGCGCGGACGACCGCCGCATCCACCTCGGCCGCACCGGCGACCGCCAGCCGCGCAAGCGTTTCGCCGGTCGCCGGATTGATCGTTTCGAACCAGTTCATCGCCTTGCCTCGCCTCGTCCCGACAAGCGGCGCGTTGCCGGTCGAGATCGATGCCGCATGCTCATTGCCCCCCGAAATGATAGGTCGCGGTCACGCCCCAGGTCCGCGGCTTCGCGTAAACGCCGGCCACCTCGCCGTTATAATAGGCGCCGTCATAAGCGTACACGCGATAGGCGTGGTTGAGCACATTGTTGACGAACACCGCCAGATCGAGCTTCATCCCGCTCGGGGTGAAGCCGAAGCGCAGGTTTTCGACGTCATAGGCCGGCTCGCGCTCGACCGGCGCACACATCACGGTGAAGCAGGTCTTGTCCTGATAGAGCGCATCGGCCTGGAGCGAGGCGACACCCCCCGCCAGCGCGAATTCGTAGCGGACCAGGCCCCCGGCGGAGAAGCTCGGCGCCTGCGGCAGATTGTGCGTCACCACCGTCACCCCGTCGGGCAGCAGCACGTTATAGACCCGGCTGCGCTGCGCCGAGGCATTGGCCTGCAGCGTCAGCCCGGTCAGCGGATGACTGACCAGTTCCGCCTCGACCCCCAGGTTGCTGGCGCGCAGATTGCGCACCGACTGGGTGAAGCCGACCTGCACGAACGCCTGATAATGCTGATAATCGTAATAGAAGCCGGCAAGGTTGAAGGTCGTGTTCGCGCCGAGCCGGGTCTTGAGACCGACTTCATAGTCGTTGAGCGTCTCCGGCTTATAGGCGATATTGTTGATCGTATCGATCACCGACTGGCCCAATGTCGGGGTGCCGGTGCTGAAGGTGAAGCCGCCCGATTTGCTGCCGCGATTATAGCTGGCGTAGATCAACGTATCGCGGCTCGGCTTGTAATCGATCTCGGCGCGCGCGGTGACACCCGAGAAATTGGCGCTGGCATCGCCCGGGGTCGCGGTCACCCCGGTCAGCGGGGTTGTCCCGGTCGGGTCGTTATAGCGAATCCCGTCGGGGCCGTAATGCATCGTGAAGCCCGAGAAGAGCTCGCTGCCGTCATAGGTGCCGACCTTGTGATCGTGCCAGAAACGCAGGCCCCCGATCAGCTTCCAATGATCGTCGATCTTCCATTCGTCCTGCGCGAAGATCGCCCAGCTCCGCGTCTTCTGCGAGAAAGCCACCGTCGGATCATAGCCGTCGAACGGCGTCGCATATTTCGCGGTATAATTGCCGTTGAGGATCATCCCGAACGCGCCGAAGACGAGATATTGCCGCCCGAAGCTGGTCGAGGCGCGCAATTCCTGCGTGTACTGATCCGATTTCGTGCCCTGATAGAAATAGACGCCGGGCGCATAGCAGGTCACCGCCTGCGCCGGCGGGGCGCACGGGCCGGGGGTATAGCTCGATTGCCCCTTCACATAGGGAAGCTCGGGCTGGGCATCGCCGATCTCGTTATAGAATTTGGTGAGGTGCTGATAATCGCTGATCGACACCACGTCGAACGCGCCGATCCGCCCCTCCAGCCGCAGCGTCGCAGCGAATTGCTTGCGGTCGACATAGGGATCGCCGGTCCCCGCGGTCTTCCACGCATCGCCGCCCTGCGACGGGGTGATCGAGGGGTTGGTATAGCCGGTCGCGATCGCCCCCGGCGGGCTGCCCCAATAAGCGCAGGCCTGGGTCGTGGAGAGGAATTCGCCCTGCCCCTGCGCATTGGGACATTCGGGCGCGAGCGCGTAGAGCGCGGCCTGACGCTCGTGATCCGCCTCGGCATAGCGCACCGTCAGCCGCGCCTTGAAATTGTCGGTCGGCGCGTACTGGATGATCCCGCGCAGCGCCCAATGGTTGTTCGCGCCGCGATCGGGCTGGCCGGGGGTGATATTCTCGATATAGCCGTCGTCGCGATCATAGATCCCCGACAGGCGGACGCTGAGCCCCGGCGCGATCGGGCCGGAGATCGCGCCCTCGAAGATCCGCTGGTTGAAGCTGCCGTAGGTGCCGCGGACATAGCCGTCGAGCACGTCGGTCGGCTGGCTGGAGATGAACTGCACCGCGCCGCCGGTGGCGTTGCGCCCGAACAGCGTGCCCTGCGGCCCGCGCAGCACCTCGGTCCGCGCCAGATCGAACACCGGGAAGCTCGCGGTGGTGATCGAGCTGGCGTAGCTGTCGTCCTGATAGACCGCGACCGGCGGCTCCTGCTGGTCGCCATAATCGTTCTGCGAGACGCCGCGGATGTTGAACACCACCTGCGACGAGCCGTAGGAATTGAATTTCAGATTGGGCACCGCGCGGACGATATCGGTCGCGCTGGTGACATTGAGGTTGGTCAGCGCCGCGGTGTTGAGCACCGAGACCGCGATGCCGACATCCTGCAGCTTCTGCTCGCGCCGCTGCGCGGTGACGACGATATCGTCGGGCCGCGTCGGCTGAGCATCCGCCGCCGGCGTGGCGTTCGCCTGTTGCTGGGCATGGGCCGGGGTGGTCGTGGCGGCAAGGCCGGCGATCAGCGCGGCGACGGCCGCCCCGCTAAAGAACGTGCGACGTTTCCCTTCCATGATTTACCCCGCTTTTGATCATCTGCTCCCGAGATGTTCTGGTAATCGCCGGTATTTTTCTTGTCCGGCGATGCTGCATCACGGCCGGGTGCTTCACAAGCGGCGTTGGCGGATCGCTCGGCGGGTGCGCCCGCCCGTAATTTGACAATAAAGCGCCGATAAACAGGTGCTTAGCAATTAATGCGCAATTATGATCGCTTATTTAGAACATTAGATTGGATCATTAGCCTTTGTAATCGGAACGCCGCGCGGGGACTTCATCCGGGCATCATCAGATCCGCCCGCAATCGCTCGGCGCTTTCTGCCCGGCGAAGCGCGCGCCGATCCAGTCCAATGTCGCGGTCGCGCTGTCGCGCGCGGTGCGCGCATGATCGCCCCCCGGCAGCACGATATAGCGCAGCGGCGCGCCGCTGCGGCAGCGCGCGCGGGCGAAGCTGGCGGTCACCGCCGAGCCGACCACCGTGTCGCCGCCGCTCTGCGCGATCAGCAGCGGCCCCGGCACCGCGGCGGGCGTCACGCTATTCGCCCGGGCGATCCGCCCCCACGGCTCGATCCGGCCGATATCCTTGTTCTTGAGCGCATTGCGGACCGACATGATCCCCAGGATCGTCCCGATCCGCGGCTTCTTGCCCAGCGTAACGCAATTGTTCCGCGCCAGCCGCGTCACCACCCCGGCATTGGTGCGGTTGAACAAGGTGGAGAGCGGGTGGCCGAAGCGCTGCGACCAGCTATAGGCGGTGTAGGCGGTCAGCATCGTGCGGATATTGACGTCGCTGCCCGAGCGCAGATTGGCGGGGAGGTCGGTCGGCGGCGCGGCCGCCGCGGTGCCGACCAGCCGCAGTTCGGGCGCATAGCCGCGCGCCTCGATCGCGGTCCACAAAGCGGCATGACCGCCCTGCGATTCACCCCACACGGCGAAGGCCTCACCCACCCCGGCACCGGCGATCGAGCGCGCCGCGCGGACCGCATCGAGCACCGATCGCGCGGTATCGACCCCGACCAGATAGGGATGCGGCATATCGGACCCGAGCCCCGGATAGTCCGGCGCGACCACCGTGAACCCGCGCCGGATCATCTCGGCCAGCGCGGGGGTCAATTCCCAGAAATCGGGGCTGAGCGATGGCGCGCACCGCTCGACCACGCCCCAGGTGCCGTGCGTCCAGGCGATCACGCGGCGTTGCGCCGGGGCGGGGCGCGGCGCCACCACCATCCCGGTGACGCGCGCCGCGCGACCGTCGCGGTCGGTGGTCCAATAGGCGATCTTCCACGCCTGCATCCCGGCCGGCGCGTCGCGCACCGGATCGGCCGAAACGAGTGCCCCGGCGCGCTGCGCCTGCGCCGGCATCGCGGCGGCAAGGAAGAGCGAGAAAGCCAGTAAGAGCATGCGAAGCATGGCAAACCTCCCCGATGACTCGCGTCCGCTATATCAGCCTGCGCGACTTTGCGCTTTACCGTAATCGGGGGGGTGACTAGCGTCGGCGCGAAACAAGCGGTGGCGGCTTATGGGCGGGGCTCGGGTTTGCGCGGCGTTTTTCGCGCTGATTTTCGCTTTTTCGGCGGCGGATGACGCCGTTGCCGGGCTGGGACAGCCGGGCGCGAGCATTGCGCGCGATCGCGCGCGGATGGCGGCGGCGACGCAGACCGCGCGTACGATCGCCGGCGGGGTCGAGCATCGCATGACGCTCGCCAACGGCACCCTGGTCAAGGAAATCGAGAATGCTAACGGGGCGGTCGTCGCGGTCGCGTGGCGCGGGCCGGGGCGCCCCGATCTCAGGCAATTGCTCGGGGCGCAATATTTCGCCACCTTCCAGGAAGCCGCCAACACCGGGCACGGGCGGATCAGGATGCGCCGCGCGCCGCGGGTCCATCGCAACGACATCGTGATCCAGACCGGCGGTCACCCCGGGGCTTTCTGGGGAATCGCCTTTCTGCCGGGGCAGCTTCCCGCCGGGTTCGATCCCAATGCTTTCTGACGCGGGGGGCATGATGCGCCAGATCCTGATCGTCCTGCTGCTCGCCTTGCTCGGTGCGTGCAGCGACGGCGGCGGCACGACGGCGAACACCCCCGCCAGCGCGCCGACGCCGACCCCGACGCCGACCAGCACCCCCACCCCGCTCGCCAATTTCACCACCGTGACGATCGATGCCGGCCCGGCGGCGCTGGCGGCGGGCCCCAACGGCTATACCGCGACCAACCTGCCCTATGTGTCGGTCACCCTGTGCGTCCACGGCACGCAGACCTGCCAGACGATCGACCATGTCCTGCTCGATACCGGGTCGACCGGGCTGCGCATCATCAAATCGGTGCTCAACGCCAATATGCTCGCCGGGCTGCCGCACCAGACCAGCCCCGCGGGCAATCCGGTCGGCGAATGCTATCAATATGTCGACGGCTATGTGTTCGGATCGGTGCGCACCGCCGATTTCTCGATCGGCGGCGAATCCGTCGCGTCGATGCCGTTCCAGGTCATCGCCGACGACGGCGCTTTCCAGACCGCGCCGGCCTCCTGCTCGAGCGGCGGCGGCACCGCGTTGACGACGGTGCAGGAATTCGGCGCCAACGGGATCATCGGGGTCGGCACGATGGCCACCGATTGCGCGTCGGCGTGCATGGTCAACGGCGGATCGGGCGCGGCAACCTATTATGATTGCCCGACGAGCGGGTGCGCGACGGTGATCGCGCGCGCCGCCAACACCAGCGCGCCGTTCCAGCAACTGCCCAATCCGGTCGCCGCCTTCGCGGTCAACAACAACGGCACGATCGTCTCGCTGCCCGCGGTCCCGCCGACCGGCGCGGCGACGCTGACGGGGACGGTCTATTTCGGGATCGGGACGCAGACCAACAACGGGCTCGGCAATGCGCGGATCCTGACCACCGACAGCGCGGGCGATCTCACCGCGACCTATAAGGGGACCCAGCTCCCCAACAGCTTCCTCGATAGCGGCAGCAACCTCTATTATTTCGTCGACAGCGGCATTCCGATGTGCACGCAGACCAATTTCACCTCTTTCTACTGCCCGCCGTCGCCGCTCGCGCTGGCGGTGACGCTGACCGGGGTGAACGCCGCGACCGCGGATGCGAGCTTCACGCTCTACAATGCCTATACCCAGCCCGCCGCCAGCGCGAATGCGATCCCGGGGATCGGCGCCAATCCGAATGCGGTCACCGGCTTCCACGCGATCCAGCGCAGCTTCGACTTCGGTCTCCCCTTCTTCTACGGCCGAAACGTCGCCACCGCGATCGAGGGCCGCGCGGCTGGGGGCATCGCCGGTCCTTTCTACGCTTTCTGAGCGACTCGCCTCTTTGCCGATCGCGCCGAAGCTGCTAATTGCGCCGCGTCGGAAAAGGCAGCCTTGGTTTGGTAAGCCCAAGGCCTTTCGGTAACGAAAGCTCTGGTCTTTGGCCTCGTGCCCGGGATCCCCACGACGACCTTCGGCGATCCCGGTGATCGCCGTTTGTTCGTCGGCGCGGGTCCTCGGCCAGGGGAACGCTCCGGTCGACCGTTCGGCTCAGGAGTTTGTTCGTGCCATCATCAGATTCTTCGTCGCACATCGCGATCAACCGGCCGCTCGTCGTCATTTATGCCGCGATCGGGCTCGACGCGGTCGGCATCGGGCTGATCTTCCCGATCCTGCCGCGGCTGATCGCGGAGGTAACGCATGCCCACAATATCGCTTCCTATATCGGCATCCTGACCGCGCTCTATGCAGCGATGCAATTCGCCTTCGCGCCGGTGCTCGGCGCGTTGAGCGACCGGCTGGGCCGCCGACCGATCCTGCTGATCTCGCTCGGCGGCGCGGCGATCAATTATGTGCTGATGGCGCTCGCCCCGTCGCTGGGGCTGCTGATCATCGGCCGGGCGATCGCCGGGCTGACGAGCGCCAATATCTCGGTCGCCACGGCGTATATCACCGATATCTCGCCGGAAAATGTGAGAGCGAAAAGGTTCGGCCTGTTCAACGCGATGTTCGGCATCGGCTTCATCCTCGGCCCGGTGCTCGGCGGCGCGCTCGGCGATTATTGGCTGCGGCTGCCGTTCCTCGCTGCGGCCGCGCTCAACGCCGGCAATCTGCTGCTGGCGCTGTTCGTCCTGCCCGAATCGCGCATTCCGTCGCGCGAGAAGATCGACCTCGCCGCGCTCAACCCCTTGCGCCCGTTGCGCTGGGCCTTGTCGATGAAGGCGCTGCTCCCCACCGTCGCGACCTTCTTCGTGCTGAGCGCGACGGGCGAGGTCTATGGCACCTGCTGGGCCTTGTGGGGCAATGACGCGTTCGGCTGGAACGGCATGTGGATCGGCCTGTCGCTCGGCGCATTCGGCGTGTGCCAGACGCTCGCGCAGGCGTTTCTGCCTGGCCCCGCGGTACGGCTGCTCGGCGAGCGCGGGGCGGTGCTCGCCGGGATCGCCAGCGCCTGCCTCGCGCTGGTGGCGATGGCGTTCATCACGCACGGCTGGATGGTCTTCGCGATCATGCCGATCGTCGCGCTCTCCGGCATTGGATCGCCGGCGCTGCAGTCGCTCGCCACCCGGCTCGTCGACGAAGGCAGGCAAGGCCAGTTCCAGGGGGTACTCGCATCGGCGATGAGCCTTGCGTCGATCATCGCGCCGCTCGGGTTCTCGAGCTTCTATTTCGTCGTTCGCGCGCAATGGCCGGGGGCGATCTGGCTGTCGGCGCTGGCGGTCAACGCGATCGCGATACCCCTCGTCCTGCGGCTGCGGTTCCAATCGCCGCCAACTGCCGCAGCGGCATTGTGACGCGGCGCGATCCGCAGGTTCGAATGTGAACCTGCGGATCGCGGCCTGCGTCAGGCGGCGGCCTGAAGCCCGGAGCGGTCGTCGAGCGCCACGCCGCGGATCGCGGCCGGGCGGGTCCGGCAGCGTTCGATATAAGCGTCGATCGTCTCGTCGGCGGGAAATGCATGCCGGCCGAAGGCAAGCGCGCTGCTGATCAGGAAATCGGCGCCGGTGAAACGGTTGCCCATCACATAGGGGCCGCGCGCCAGCGCCGTGCGCAGCCGCTGGACCACCGCATCATGCCCGCGCTGCTTCATCGGCGCCCCGGCGAGCTCGCCGGCTAGTCCGGCGAACAGCGCCGGCTCCAGCTCGGCGACATACCAGGCCGTCCAGGTGAGATAATCCCCGCGGCGCGGATCGCCTTGCACCGGTGCAAGCCCGGCCTCGGGAAAGGCATCGAGCAGATAGAGAACGATCGCGAGCGATTCCGCCACCACCACGCCGTCATGGTCGATCGCGGGCACCTTCTTGTCGGGATGCGGATTGGCCGCATCGCCGCTGCCCTCGCCGGTCATCGGGCGGAAGATCGACACCGGGCGGATTTCGTAGGGAACGCCCAATTCCTCGAGCAGCCAGATCATGCGCGACGAACGCGTTTGCGGGGCGTGGTACAATGTGATCATCTGTCGTCTCCTCGAACGGCGAACAAGCGGCGCAGCGGCGCAGCGCTACCGCGTGATTTGGCTTGTACGACCGCACTGCTGACAGCATTATGTCAGCAGGAGATTGAGCGATGCGCCGCGCCGACCGATTGTTCCAGATCATCCAGATCCTGCGCCGTTCGACCCGCCCGGTGACCGCGGGCGAGATCGCGCGCGAGCTCGAAGTGTCGCAACGCACCGTCTATCGCGACGTCGCCGATCTGATCGCGCAGCGCGTCCCGATCCAGGGCGAGGCCGGCTTTGGCTATATCCTCGACGACGCCTTCGACATGCCCCCGCTGATGCTGACCCCGGACGAGATCGAGGCGGCGGTGCTCGGCGCGCAATGGGTCGCCGGGCGCGGCGATCCGGTGCTGGCGAATGCCGCGCGCGACCTGATCGCCAAGATCACCAGCGTCGTCCCCGAACGGTTGCGGCCATTCATCGCCGACCCCGCGATCGCGGCGCGGCCGTCGCGCACGCCGGTGCCCGACGGCATCGATCTGGCGCGCACCCGCGAATGGATCCGCGAGGGCCGCAAGATCCGCATCGACTATCGCGACGAGCGCGGCGACCACAGCCTGCGCGTGATATGGCCGGTCATCGTCGGTTTCTTCGACGAGAAACGGATGCTCGCCGCGTGGTGCGAATTGCGCCAGGACTTCCGGCATTTCCGCGCCGATCGCGTGATCACCGCCGAATTCCTCGACCAGCGCTTCGACAGCCGCCCCGCGACGCTGCGCCAGCGCTGGAAACGCCATCTAGCCGAAAAGCACGCCGCGCACGCCACCGCTTGAGGTCCGGCCGCGATCGAGCAGCGCCAGCGTCATCCTATTGGTCCAGCCGAACCGGCTCATCGCCCGCGCGACCTGATCTTACCCGACCGCGGCGTCGAGCCCGTCGAGCTCACGCACCACGTCCGGCGACAGGACGAGATCGGCCGCGGCGAGATTTTCGCGGAGATGGCCGACCGACGAGGTGCCGGGGATCAGCAGGATATTGGGCGCGCGCTGCAACAGCCACGCCAGCGCGACCTGCATCGGCGTCGCGCCGAGGCGGTCCGCGACATCGGACAGCGTCGACGATTGCAACGGAGTGAAGCCGCCCAGCGGGAAGAAGGGCACATAAGCGATGCCCTTCGCCCCTAAGGCCGCGATCAGCGGATCGTCGCCGCGCTGGACAAGATTATACTGGTTCTGGACGCAGACCACGGGCGCGATCGCCTCGGCCTCCTCGACCTGCGCGAGCGTCGCGTTGCTGAGGCCGAGGTGCCGGATCACGCCTTGCGCCTGCAACTCGGCGAGCGCGGTGAATTGCGCCGCGATCGGCTCCTCGGTCGGGTGATGAACATCGCCCATCACGCGCAGATTGACGACATCGAGCCGTTCGAGCCCGAGGTTGCGGAGATTGTCGTGGACCGCCTGTTTGAGCTCGGCCGGGCTTTGCGCGGGCAGCCACGACGCATCGTCGCCGCGCCGCGCGCCGACCTTGGTGACGATCGTCAGCCCGGCGGGATAGGGCGACAGCGCCTCGCGGATGATCTGGTTGGTGACATGCGGGCCGTAGAAATCGCTCGTGTCGATATGATCGACCCCCGCCTCCACCGCATGCCGCAGCACCGCGATCGCGGCGTTGCGATCCTTCGGCGGGCCGAACACCCCCGGGCCGGCGAGCTGCATCGCGCCATAGCCCATCCGCTTCACCTCGAGGTCGCCGAGCACGAAGTCGCCCGCCTTGCTGATATCGGTCATCGCCTGAAATCTCCTTTTCGAAAAGGCTGATCGGCGGTCAGCCGAGCAACCGATCGAGCGTCGCGACCACCGTGGGGTGATAGCCCTTGCGCGCGATCGCATAGTCACGCTTGGCGATCGGCATCCCCCAATCGCCTTGCGCCTTCAACGCGCGATAGACCGGGAAGATCAACAGCCCGCGGCCGACGCTCGGCAGGAATTGCGCGATCGACGGAATCGCCGGATCGTAGCGATTGGCGATCGCGAGGACGAGCCAGGCGGAGCGGATATAGGCATTGGGCGAGGCGGACAGCCCGAGCGTGCGATCGAGCTCGCCGAGCCGCGCCGCGCTCTGTTCGCGCGGCAGCCCGTTGAGGAAGCGCAGCCATTCCTGCGTCGACCAATGCGCGGTATCGATCGAGCCGATCGGCGCGCCGGCGTTCACGCGTTTCAGCGTCTCGTCGATCTTCGCCAGCGTCGCCGACCGGACATGCACCGCATTGGCGGGCAGCCCCGGCGCATAGGCCCATTCGTCGAGCTGGAGCTTGGCCTCGAGCGCGGCATCGCCCTTGATGAGATTGGCGCGCAGATCGGCCAGGAAGCCCGCGGTGGTCTGCGGCTGGAAGGCGTGGCGATCGAAATAGGAGGTGAGATAGGCATCCCAGCGCGCGCGGCCGACGGCGTATTCGATCGTGCGCAGGAAGGTCGAGCCCTTGGTATAATCGAGCTCGCCAAAAGTCCCTTCGGGCTTGCCGTGGAGCCGCGTCGCATCGGCATCGGGCGCACTCTTGAGATCGCGCTGGAGATTGTCCCACAACAGATCGGCGAGCGTCGCCGCGCGCTCCTTGCCGTACAGCGCCTCGTCGATGCGGTTCTCGAAATAGGTCGTGAACCCCTCGTTGAGCCAACTATCCGACCAGGTCGCGTTGGTGACGAGATTGCCTGACCAACTATGCGCCAGTTCGTGCGCGATCACGTCGACATTGGATTTGTCGCCGGTGACGATCGTCGGGGTGGCGAAGGTCAGCGTCGGATTTTCCATCCCGCCGAACGGGAAGGACGGTGGGAGGACGAGGACGTCGTAGCGGCCCCAGCGATATTTGCCGTACAGCGCCTCCGCAGCGTCGACCATCTTCCCGGTGTCGGAAAGTTCGGCGGCGTCGCGCTTGAGCATCGCTGGCTCGGTATAGATTCCGGTACGGCGGTCGATCGGCTGGAACTTGAGGTCGCCCACCGCGAGCGCGATCAGATAGGGCGGCACATTGCGGTCCATGCGGAAGCGATAGCTGTGCCAGCCCGGCGCGGCCGGTTCGCCCGCCGGGGTCAGCCGCTCGGCGCTCATCACCGCGACAAGATCGGACGGGACGGTGATCCTGGCCGACCAGCTCTGACGGATGCCCGGGCTGTCCTGCGTCGGTATCCAGCTGCGATTGTTGATCGACTGGCCCTGGCTGTAGAGATAGGGCTTCACCTTGCCCGCGGTCAGCGCCGGCGAAAGCCAGCCGAGCGCGCTGGCGCCCGGAGCGGATTGATAGGTGATGACGATCCGCCGCGCGCTGCCGATCTCCACCGTCAGCGGCGCGCCCTTATACTCATCATGTGCGCCGACCGTCCATTTGAGCGGCTTGCCCGCCGCATCGGTGATGCCGGCGATCACCAGTTTGTTGTCGTCGAGCACGATCTCGCGCGCATCGGGCTTGGCGAGGATATCGAGCGTCGCCTTGCCGCGCATGATCTGCGCCTTGAAATCGGCGGTCAAATCGAGATCGACATGGGTGACGCGCGCCACCTCGGGGACGGCGTAGCTCAGCACGTCCTTCGCCTCGGGCGTGGTCAGGATCGGCGAAGGCGCGTCGGGCGCGGCGTGCGCGACCGAGGCAATAGCCGCAAGAGAGACGATCAATAAGTTACGCATCGGGAACACTCGCCTTGTCGCAATGCGCGGCGGCTTCGGCCTTTTGGCGGTGGCTGGCAATAGAGCATCGCGCCGCCCCTCGCGGAGGCTGCGCTATCGAGCAGCGCGCACCGCCGCCACGAACCGCGCCGCGTCCCGCGCCACCTCCGCAACGGGCTTGCCGGTGCGATAGAGGTTCGAGCCGAGCCCGAACCCGTCCGCCCCGGCGTCGCGCCACATCGGCATCACCTCCGGCGTGATTCCACCCACCGCGAGCACCGCGAGGTCGCGCGGCAGCACCGCGCGCTGCGCCTTGAGATAGGCGGGCGAGGCGCCCTCGGCGGGAAACAGTTTCAGCCCGTGCGCGCCGGCGGCGAGCGCGGCGAACGCCTCGGTCGCGGTGAAATAGCCGGGAAGTGACACCAGCCCCGCCGCGACGCTCGCCGCGATCACCGCGGGGTCGCTATTGGGCGAGACGATCAGCCTGCCTCCCGCTTCCGCCACCGCCGCCACCTCGCCCGGCGTCAGGACCGTCCCCGCCCCGACCAGCGCGCGATCGCCGATGCGCGCCGCGAGCCGCGCGATGCTGTCGAGCGGCTGGGGCGAATTGAGCGGCACCTCGATGATCGAAAAGCCCGCCTCGACCAGAGCGCTGCCGACCGCCACCGCCTCGTCGGGGGTGATCCCGCGCAGCACCGCGACGAGCGGACAAGCCGCGAAATGCCGCCGGAACAATGCTGCCGCGCTCATGTCATCGCCTCCCTGATTCGATTGACGCCGGCGACGAACGCCGCCTCGCTGTCGATCGCTATGACCGTGCCGCCGCGCAACCCGATCGCGCGCGCATAGAAAGCGCCGAGCTTCGCATCCGCGACGAGATGGACGCTTTCGCCCGCCGCCACCCCGGAGGCGACATCCGCCCCGATCAGCACCCCGCTGGCGAACGACGCCGCATCCGGCCGCGCCAGCCGCCCGAGCAATACCCCGGCACGGACCGAGAAAAGCGCACCGAGCAGATCGCGATCCTCGACGCCCCGCGCAACCCCGTCGTCGAACGCCGCGCCCGCCACCGGCTCGGCCTGCAGCATCTCGCTCAGCACGCTATGCCGCCGCAACAGCCCGAACGTTTCGCCGGCCATCGCGGTGCGGAACGAGGCGATCGCCGCATCCGCGGTCCTGATCCATTTGCTGTGCGTGCCCGGCTGGCAGAACAAGGCATCCGCCGGCGCCAGCCCGGCCGCGATCGCGCCGAGAATCTGCACTTCCTCGCCGCGCATCACATCGGGCGCGGCATCGGCGGCGGCCGCGACCCCGGGCAAGATCGTGACATTCTCCCCCGTCCCGCGCCACGCCCCGGCGGCAAGGTCGGCGATCGTCGCGGGCGCCGCGACATAGGGCACCTCGTGCCAGCCGCGCGACGAGCCCGCCATCCCGGCGAGGATCACCGGCACCCCGGCATCCTCGGCGCGGATCGCGACGATCGCGGCGGGATAATCGCCCTGCGTCATCCGCGCGATGCCGTGCCCGTCGCGGTGGCGATCGAGCAACGCGCCGTCCGCCGCGAGGCGGTAGATACGGCGGTTGGTCGTCCCCCAATCGACCGCGATACAGGCGGCGGCGTCATTCCTCATCCGGATAAGGACCCTTTCCGCCGTCGCGGATAAACTGGTCGACGCGGCGATCAAGCTCGGGAATCGGCACCGATCCCAGCGCGAGCACCATATCGTGGAACGCGCGGATGTTGAATTTGGCGCCCAGCGCCTTTTCCGCCCGCGCGCGCGCTGCGAGGATCGCGAGCTCGCCGGTATAATAGCTCAGCGCCTGCCCCGGCCAGGCGATATAGCGATCGACCTCGGTTTCGATCTCATGATCGGCGAGCGCGGTATTGTCGTGAAGGTAGCGTTGCGCCTGTTCGCGCGTCCACCCCATCGCATGAATGCCGGTATCGACCACCAGCCGCGAGGCGCGCCACGCCTGATAGCTCAGCATCCCGAACCGCTCGTAGGGGGTCTCGTACATCCCCATTTCCTCGCCCAGCGCCTCGCAATAAAGCGCCCAGCCCTCGCCATAGACCGACAGATAGGTGTCGCGCCGGAACGCCGGCAGCTCCTTGTTCTCGGCCGCCAACGGCATCTGGAAGGCGTGCCCCGGCGCGCTTTCGTGGAGCGTCAGCGCAGGCAGCGAATAAAGCGGGCGCGCGGGGAGGTTATAGGTATTGACGAGATAGATCCCCGGCCCGCCGCGCCCGCCGGTGTAGAAAGGCGCAAGATCCGCCGGCACCGGCTTGATCGCGAAACGGCTGCGCGGCAGATGGCCGAAATATTGGCTGGCCTTGCCGTCGAAGGTCTTGGCGATCCACGCCGCGCGATCGAGCAACGCCTGCGGGGTCTTGGCGTAGAATTGCGGATCGGTGCGCAGGAAGGTGAGGAAGGCGGGCAAATCGCCCTTGAACCCCACCTGATCCATCACCTCCTGCATCCGCGCGCGGATCTTGGCGATTTCGGCGAGGCCGATCGCGTGGATCTGCTGCGGGGTCTGATCGAGCGTGGTGAATTCGGCGATCTTCGACGCATAATAAGCGCGCCCGTCGGGCAAATCGTAGGCGGCGAGCGTGGTGCGTGCGCCGGGGATATATTCGCTTCGCAGGAACGCGAGCAATTTCACATGCGCCGGCACCACCGCATCGCGGATCGCCGCCGCGCCCTCGGCGCGCAACGCCGCCTGCGTCGCGGCCGGGATCGCCGACGGGAAGCTGCGGAACGGCGCGTAAAAGGGCGATGCCTCGACCGTCTTCGCCTCGGCGACCTGCGCCACCCCGATGTCGCGCCCTTCGAGCGTGACGCGCGACGGGGTGAAACCGCGCTTCAGCCCGGCGCGCATATTGGCGATATTCTGATCGAAATAGCGCGGCAGATCGCGCAGCATCGCGATATAGGCGCGATAATCCGCCTCGCGCACGAAGCGCCCGCGCGCCCAGCCGGCGGCATCGCCCCAGAAGCTGGTGTCCGAATTAAGCGGCTTTTCGTAGTCGCGGAACCTCTGCTCGGCGAGCAATGCCTCGATCTGCTGGCGATAGACCGCATAATTGACCTGCTCGGCGGGCGAGAGATCGGCGACGCGGATCGCCTTCAGCGCCGCCGCGGTGCGGGTCCAGCGTTCGAGCCGCGCCGCCTGCGCCGCCGGATCGACATCGGGGAGCCGCCGCACGCCGGCGTCGCCGCTATCCTCGTCGGGCGCCTGCTGGTGCCGGCGCCAATCATATTCGGCGGTGTAGAGCGCGCGGAACGACGCATCGGCGCTTTGCGCCTGCGCCGCCGCGGGCGCCAGCGCCGTCATCGCCAGCAACGAGATGAGCAGGCGGCGCCCGATCATGCCGTCGCTCCCGGTTTGGCGGTATAGAGCCGGACGCCGAAGATCGGCCCGGCGGTGCTGCGATCGCGCGGGACGAACTTCACCCGCACCGATTGCTTGCCCCTGGTGAGCGCCGCCGGCAGCGGATATTCGACATCGAAGAATTTGCCCGGCTGGTCATTGTCGAGATGCTGGCTCGCGATCTTCACATTGTCGACGAATATGTCGAAATCGCGCGCGCGCTCGCCGCCCCAATAGCTCGCCTGGAGCACGAGCGGCCCCGGCTTCACCTTCATCGAGAATTCGAGATAGCCGCCCGACCGCGCGTCGCGCCCCTGCCGCGCGCGATAGGTCACCGGATAGGAAAGCTCGCTCACCAGATTGTGGTCGCGCTCGGGCTGCATCTCGCCGAGGAACATCACGTCGACCGAGCGCGCCGCGATATCCTTGAGCCGCGCCTGCTCGGCGTTGTACGCAGCTTCCTCGCGCGCCCAGGCGCTTTCCGAGAAATGCTTGAAATAGACCGCGCTGCGTCGCTGATACTGGCGGTAGAAGGGCACGAACGACAGATCCGCCGGACGCGCCACGCCGCGCGCCTGATAAAGCCCGCGCGCCGCATCGGCGGCGGCGAACCCCGCCAGCACGTCGCCACCGACCAGCGCCGGATCGGCGCGTTCCCATTTCTGCTCGTTGGCGCCGAGATCGGCGGCGAGCACCAGCGGGCCGCGCAGGATCGCGACCGTCTGCGCATTGCCCGGCGTCGCCTCGATCCTGAGATCGAGCGGCAGCGTGATCGCGATACGGTCCCCCGCCTGCCAGCGCCGCGTGACGATCGCATAGCCGCGCTCGATGCGCGGCGTCTCGGGCTTGCCGTTGACGCTGACCTGCACCTTGCCCCCCGCCCAGCGCGGCACGCGCAGCGCGACCGGGAAGGTGCCCGTGCGCAGCTTGGTGAAGGTCAGCGTCGCCTCTGGGGTGAAGGGATAGCCCGTCTCCAGCGTCACCGCCGCCTTGCGCGCCGCCCAGGCGGCATCGGCCGGGATATAGAGATTGACGTAGAAGGTGCCGTCGCCGCTTTCCCAGAAGATCGACTCGCCGTGCTTGGCGTGGCTTTCCATCCCCGATCCGACGCAGCACCAGAAGGCGTCGTCCTTGGTGGTCGAATAAGCGCGATCCGCGCCGGTCATCAGCGGGGTCATATAGGTGAAGCCGCCGGTCGACGGATCCTGCGCCGCCATCACATGATTGAGGTGCGCGCGCTCATAATAATCGAACAGGGCGCCGTCGGGCTGCCACGACCACAGATGCCGCGTCAGCTTGAGCATATTATAGGTGTTGCAATGCTCGCAGGTCTGCTCGGTGATATGATCGGCGATCGTGTCGGGCTCGGTGAAATATTCGCGATCGGCATTGCCCCCGATCACATAGCTGTGATGCTGCGTCACCGTTTCCCAGAAGAAGCGCGCCGCCGTCCCCTTCGCCGCATCGCCGGTCAATTCGTGGATCCGCGCCAGCCCGATCAACTTGGGCACCTGGGTATTGGCGTGGAAATTGGCGAGCTTGTCCTCGCGCTGCGCGAGCGGATCGAGCACGCGATTATCGTAGAACAGCCCCGCCATCCTGAGCCAGCGCGGGTCCCCGGTCCGCGCGTAGAGCTCGGCATAGCTTTCGTTCATCCCGCCATATTCGCAGCCGAGCACTTCCTGTAGCTGCGCCGGGGAGAGCGCGGTGAACACGCGCTCGAAATAGCCGCCGAGCCCTTCGGCGACCTTGAGCGCCCTGGCGTTGCCCCACGCCCCGTGGACGTCGAGCAGCCCGGCGAACACCTTGTGCACCGTGTACATCGGCGACCAGGAGCCGTTGAGATCGAACCCGCCCGATTTGATCTCGCCCTTCATGATCTCGGGGAAGATTTCCTCCCCGTCGACGATCGTCCCGTCCTTCCGCTTGCGCCCCAGCGCGCCGACATAGCCGGTGCCGCGCTTGGCCTGCGCCTCGGCGAGTTCGTCGACGATATAATCGGCGCGCCGCCGCATCTCGGCATCGCCGGTCTGCTGCCAGGTCAGCACCAGCGCCGACAGATAATGGCCGAGCGTATGCCCCGCGATCGTATCGCTTTCCCAGCCGCCGTAGATTTCGGCCTTGGGTTCGAGCCCGGCATATTTGCGGAAATTGTGCAGCAGGCGATCGGGGCTCAGCCGGTGGAGATACTGGCGATTGACCTCGACCGCGGTGGCGTAGTCGGACGGGCGCAGCCGCACCGCCGATAAAGGAAGCGGGCGCGCCGATCCCCCGCCTGCCGGCACCGCCACCGCCGCGCGCGCACCGGCACCGAGCACCGTGATCGCGAGCGTTCCGCCGCCCGCCGCCAACACGCCTCGCCGCGTCAATCCGCTCACATCACCCTCCTTTTGAATACCGTATACGATGACTTGACGTCCGGGCTCAGTCAAGTCACTAGTCGAATCATGTAGGATCGTATAACGTATTTTCTCCTACCAGTGGTACATTGATCCATCCCAGGGGAGGACCGGAAAGTGAGCTCATTGAAAAAGAGGGGTTTGTTGTTCGGCGGTGTGGGGCTGCTGAGCATCGTCATCGCCACCGGATCGGCGCAGGCGCAGCTTGCCGCCGCGCCCGCCGCCGGCGAATCCGCCGCCACGGGTAACGCCGGCAGCGACATCGTCGTCACCGGCACGCGCATCAAGCGCCCCGATCTGGAGAGCAACAGCCCGCTTACCGCGGTCAGCTCGGCGGAAATCGAATATCAGGGCGCGACCACGGTCGAGGGCGTGCTCAACCGGCTGCCGCAATTCACCGCCGCGGAGAATGAGAACGTCTCAAACGGCTCGGACGGCACCTCGAAGGTCAATTTGCGCAACCTCGGGTCGAACCGCGTGCTCGTGCTGATCGACGGCAAGAGGATGCTGCCGCAACAGGCGGTCAACCTCAATTTCGTGCCCAGCGCGCTGGTCGAGCGGATCGACGTGATGACGGGCGGCGCCTCGGCGGTCTATGGATCGGACGCTTTGTCGGGCGTGGTCAATTTCGTCCTGCGCAGCAATCTCGACGGCATCCGCCTCGATGCGCAGACCAGCTTCGCGCAGCATGAGAACAACAATCAGGCGATGCGCTCGATCGTCTCCGGCGCGGGCTATGCGCTCGCCCCGCGGCTGGTGGCGGACGGCGGCAAACAGGACGTCAATTTCGCCGCGGGCAAGAATTTCGCCGACGGGCGCGGCAATATCACGGTGTTCGCGGGCTACCGCCATTTCGATCCGGTGCTGCAATCGAGCCGCGACGTTTCGTCATGCGGGCTCAACCAGGCCGACGATGCCGGCACCGCGCTGGTCTGCGGCGGATCGAGCAATACCCCCTACGGCACCTGGGTGCCGCTCGCCGGCCCCAATCAGGGCGCCACGCTGACCAACAGCAGGGACGGCTCGCGCACCTGGGTCCCCTATAACAACAGCTACGCCTATAATTACTCGCCGACCAATTACTTCCAGCGCTCCGACAATCGCGTCACCGCGGGCGGCTTCGGCAAGTTCGAGATCGCGCCGGCCGCGACCGTCTACGGCAGCTTCATGTACATGCGGGATCATACCTTCTCGCAGGCCGCGCCGTCGGCGCTGTTCCTCGGCAACACCTATGAGGTCCCCTGCAACACGCCGCTCGCCAGCGCGAGCCAGCTCACCGCGTTGTGCGGCGCCGCGGCCGGAACCAGCCAGATGCAGCCGACGATGATCGGCTATCGCATGGCGGTCGCGCCGCGACGCGACGATCTGCGCTACAACGACTATCGCTATACCGTCGGGGTGCGCGGCGATATCGGCAGCGGGTTCAGCTATGACGTGAGCTATCTGCGCTCGATCGTCCGCTACGCCGAAACCTATCTCAACAACGTCGATCTGGTGAAATCGCAGCGCGCGCTCGATGTCGTCAACGTCAACGGTACGCCGACCTGCCGCTCGGTGGTCGACGGCAGCGATCCGAACTGCATTCCGGTCAACGTGTTCATGGCCAATGGGGTGACCCCGCAACAGGCCAAGTACATGTTCACCCCGAGCAACACCGGATCGCGCAACACCCAGGAGGTGATCTCGGGCACGCTGAGCGGCGATCTCGGCAAGCTCGGCATCCAGTCGCCCTGGGCGAACCACGGGCTCGGCATCGCGCTCGGCTTCGAGCACCGCCGCGAGACGCTCAATTTCTGGGCGGACGCGATCGCGCAGCAGGGCGGCGCGACCAATTCGGACGGCGTCATCACCGTCAACGAAGGCTATGGCGAGATCGAAGTCCCGATCCTGGCCGATCTGCCCTTCGCGCATGCGCTGACGATCAACGGCGGCGCGCGTTATTCCGCCTATCACAACGAGCAGAAATCGACCGGGTTCAGCTCGAACTACAACGTCTGGACCTATAAGGGCGAGCTCGATTGGGAGCCGGTCGTCGGCGCGCGCCTCCGCGCAAGCTACAACCACGCGATCCGCGCGCCCAACATCACCGAGCTGTTCGCGTCGCAGAGCGTTGGCAATGTCGCGGCGCAGGATCCGTGCTCCGGCGCGACGCCCAAGGCCTCGGCGCAGGCCTGCGCGCTCACCGGCGTGACGCAGCAGCAATATGGTTCGGTCATTTCCTGCCCCGCGGACACCTGCTCGGCGCTGGGCGGCGGCAACCGCGCGCTCAAGCCCGAAACCGGGGATACCTGGACCGCGGGGATCGTGCTGACCCCGAAGCAGCTTCGCCGGCTGTCGCTGTCGGTCGATTACTATCACATCAAGGTGAAGGATTATATCAACTCGATCGATCCCTCGCTGATCATCAGCCAGTGCACCGATACGCAGGACCCTTATTATTGCGGGCTGTTCAAGCGTGACCCGCGCTCCGGCGCGATCTTCGGCACCAATGGCTATATCGTCTCGACCACGCTCAACACCGGCTATCTCAAGACCTCCGGCATCGACGTGAACGCGGATTATACGTTCAACATCGGCAAGGCGGGGAAGGTGAACCTCAACCTCGTCGGCACCTATGTGATCGAGCAGGTGTCGCAGCCGTTGCCGGGCCTCGGCAGCTATGATTGCAAGGGTCTCTTCGGCTACACCTGCGGCCAGCCCAACCCCGCCTGGCGCCATGTGCTGCGCACGACCTGGACGACGCCGGACAACATCAATGTCTCGCTCGCGTGGCGCCATATCGGCGGCACGCAATTGTCGAGCCTGTCGTCCAATCCGGCCTTGTCGGGATCGGCGACCAGCATCGTCAACCGCCGGATCGGCGCGTATAATTATTTCGACCTGACGATGGTGGCGGACGTCACCAAGGACGTCCAGGTGCGGATGGGCGTCAACAATCTGCTCGACAAGGATCCGCCGGTCATCGCCGCGGGGATTCTCTCCTCCTTCGGCAACGGCAATACCTATCCGGGCGTCTATGACGCGCTCGGCCGGACGATCTTCTTCGGCACGACGCTGAAGTTCTGAAGGAGCGGCCCGCCTGATCCACCCGTCATTCCCGCGCAGGCGGGAATCCATTGACGCTGATGTCGCGATTCTTTCGCAGAGGTCCGAGTGAATGGATTCCCGCCTACGCGGGAATGACCAAGGAAGCGATAATCTCGCTCACGCGCGCTACGCCGACATCTCGGTATCGGCCAGCGCGAGCCGGATAAGCTCGGCCATCGCGTGCCGTGCGGCCTCGGCATCGCCTGCGGCGAAGGCCTCGTACAGCAACCGATGGTCGGGGATCGGATCGCGTTTCAACGCATGATTGCGCTGCTTGTAAATCGTCGTCCAGGCGATCGCCGCCATGATCGAGCTGGCGAGCGCGATGATCGCGTCGTTCCGCGTCGCCTCGAGCATCACCATATGGAATTGCTGATCCGCCAGCCGCCCTTCCTCGGTCGCGAGGCCGTGGCGCGCCATTTTCTCCAGCGCGCGGCGCATCGCCTCGACCTCGTCGTCGCTCCGCCGCGCCGCGGCGATCGCCGCCGCATTGGGCTCGACCGTCAACCGCAGTTCGAACAGATCGCGGAGGAACTTCGCGCTCGGCTCGGCAGCAAACTGCCACGCCAGAAGATCGGGGTCGAGCAGGCTCCATTGCCGCCGCGGATTGACCCGCGTCCCCGCCTTGGGCCGGCTTTCCACCAGCCCCTTGGCGGAGAGCACGCGAAACGCCTCGCGCAGCGACGAGCGCGAGATGCCGATCTGCTCGGCATAATCGAGCTCGGTCGGAAAGACATGGCCCGGCGGCAATTCGCCCGACAGGATCATCACCGCAAGCTGCTGCGCGACCGATCCGCGCATCCGCCGCCCGCCGCTGGTCTGGATCAGCGCCCCTGCGCCGGCCCGTTCGATGCTATTGATCCTCGCCGCCACGCCGTCCCTTTCCGCGGCGAACATTGATCCGATCATCGCGCTGCGGCAAGCTATACGTCCTACAATATATCGTATAATATTATCGCTTCGATACTCGCCGACAATCGCGCCAAATGAGGTTCGCTGCGCATGAGGTTCCCGACGTTCCGCCATTTCGTGTATCCCGCCCTGCTGCTCGCCGGTATCGCGCCGGGGGTCATCGCCGGATCGCACGCGGAGACGCCGCAAAAGCCGGCTTTCCCGCCGATCCCGACGCGCGACTTCGCCGTCGGACCGTTCAGGCTCGCGCTGCGCGGCGATACCCAGACGTTGGCGCGGCTGTCCCCGGCGAGCGACGCCGGGTTCAGCTTCGTCCCCACCGCGCGCGAACCCGAGCGCGCCGGCGACGGCTATAACCATATCGGCGATCTCAACCTGCGCGTGCGCGCGCCCGACGGCGAATGGCGCGATTTCGCCTCGGCCCATGCGCGCCGGCCGATCCGCCCGCTCGCCGCGCGCGGCGCGGTGCTCGCCGCGGCGGACATCACCGCCTCGATGGGAAAGGACGCGCCGTTCAGCGTCGAGCGCCGCTGGGTCAACGACGCGGGCACGCTCGCGCTGCGCTTCCGCATCGTCAACACGTCCGCCCAGCCGCTGGAGATCGGCGCGCTCGGCATGCCGATGGTGTTCGACAATATCCTCACCGATCGATCGCTCGACGAGGCGCACAGCCAGGCGAGCTTCGTCGATCCCTATATCGGGCGCGACGCGGGCTATCTTCAGGTCACCCGGCTCAACGGGCAAGGTCCGGCGCTGCTCGTGCTGCCGGAAAAGGGCACGCCGCTCGAAGCCTATAGCCCGCTCAAGAACCCCGGCGAGGACAAGGCCGCGATCTTCACCGATCGCAGCCCGCGCGGCCAGACCTCGGAGGGATTTTACGACTGGACGGTCTATTCCGCCGCTTATGCGACGCGCGAATGGAAGGATGCCGGCGAGCAGTGGAATGTCCCCACCACGCGGACGCTGAAGCCCGGCGAGGCGCTCGATATCGGGGTGCGCTTCGTCGTGTCGCCGGCGATCCGCGCGATCGAGCAGACGCTGATCGCGCACAAGCGCCCGGTGGCGATCGGCATCCCCGGCTATGTCGTCCCGCAGGATCAGCAGGCCAGCCTGTTCGTCCGCGCGCGCAGCGCGATCACCAATTTCGAGAGCCATCCGATCGGCGCGATCGAGGCGGCGTTCGCGAGCAAGGCGAAGGGCTGGACGCGGCTGTCGATCCGCGCACGCGGCTGGGGCCCGGCGCGGCTGACCTTGACCTATGCCGACGGCGAGAAACAGACGATCAGCTATTTCCTGACCAAGCCGCTCGATCAGGTAACCGCCGATCTCGGCCGCTTCTCGACGACGCAGCAATGGTTCGAGGGCAAGGACGATCCGTTCCACCGCTCGCCCGCGATCCTCACTTATGACGACAAGGCGAAGAAGATCGTCGATGTCGAGCCGCGCGTGTGGATCGCGGGGATGAGCGACGAGGGCGGCGCGGGAAGCTGGGTCGCGGCGGTGATGAAGCAGCTCGACAATCCCGACGCGGCCGAGATCGCCAGGCTCGAGCGAATGGTCGACGAAACGATCGTCGGCCAGCTCCAGATCGCCGACGGGCCGCATGCCGGCGCGGTCAGGAAAAGCCTGTTCTATTACGATCCGGCGAAATTCCCGTCGCTCTACGGCGATGCCGGCAAGTGGAAATCATGGACGTCGTGGAACGAGAAGGACGCCGGCGATATCGGGCGCGCCTATAATTATCCGCATGTCGCGATCGGCCATTGGGTGCTGTATCGCGTCGCGCGCAACCATCCCGGGCTGGTCACCCGCCACGATTGGCGCTGGTATCTCGATCATGCCTATCAGACGGTCGTCGCGATGATGCGCGATGCACCGCATTATGCCCAGTTCGGGCTGATGGAGGGCGATGTGTTCGTCGACATCCTCACCGACCTGCAGCGCGAGGGGCTGGCCGACGAGGCGGCCGAAATGGAGCGGCTGATGAAGGCGCGCGCCGATCACTGGCGCACGCTCAAATATCCCTTCGGCTCGGAAATGCCGTGGGATTCGACCGGGCAGCCGGAAGTCTACGCCTGGATGCGCCATTTCGGCTGGCAGCCGCAGGCGGATGCCACGCGTGAGGTGATCCTCGGATACGATCCGGCGATCCCGAGCTGGGGCTATAACGGCAATGCGCGGCGCTATTGGGATTTTCTCTACGGCGGCAAATATCCGCGCGTCGAGCGGCAGATCCACCATTATGGATCGGCGCTCAATGCGGTGCCGCTGTTCGATGCCTTCCGGCGCGATCCCGCCGATCTCCATCTGCTCCGCGTCGCTTATGGCGGGATGATGGGCGGCATCACCAATATCGACCAGCAGGGCTTCTCCTCGGCGGCATTCCACAGCTGGCCGGACATGATGAAATGGGATCCCTATAGCGGCGATTATGGCATGGGCTTCTTCGGCCATGCCTATGCCGCGGCGACCTATCTGGTGAACGATCCGACCTTCGGCTGGCTCGGGTTTGGCGGCGATGTCGACACCACGGGCGATGCGGTGACGATCACCCCCAAGGACGGCGCGCGTGCGCGCCTGTTCGTCGCGCCGGCGGGGCAATGGATCACGCTCGACGCCGGGAAGATCGCCAGCGCGCGCTATATTCCCGCGACCGGCCGCATCACGCTGACGCTCGACGCCGCCACGCCTGCGACGCCCGCCGCACGGCTGTTCGTCACCGCCACGACGCGATCGGCGCGACGCTACGCGCCCTTGGGGGACATCCCGCCGGAGCGCGGCGGCTTTACGGTGACGCTCGGCGCGACCGCGCGCGAGATCGTGCTGGCGCCGCGCTGACCGCGCAACGCGGGGAAAAAATATAAGGGGTCGGTCCTACGCTTGCGTATGCGGATCATGGGTAAGCTCCTTTCCTTCCTCGCGTTCCTGCTGCTGCTGGTGGGAAGCCCCGCATTTGCGCATGAAGGCCATAAAGCCGACATGACCGACGCGGAGCTGGCGCAGATGCGAGCGCAACCGGCCAATGCCAGCCAGGCGACGCCGGCTGGCGCTGCGTCGCAGGGCACGATGGCGATGGAGCACGCGCACGGTGTGGCGCCGGACGCCGCCGCGCCCGCGGCCGCGGACAATCACGTCAAATCTCTCGGCGATTTCCTCGGCCGGCTCCACCCGATGCTGGTCCATGTCCCGATCGGGCTGCTGATGGCGGCGCTGCTCGCCGAATTGCTGTTCATCTGGAAGCCGATGGCCGGGTTCGGCATCGTCGTGCGTTTCCTCGCGGTCGGCGGCGCGCTCGGCGCGGTGGCCGCGGCCTTGCTCGGCTGGTTCTCCGCCGGCTGGCGGCTCCACGACCGGTCCGACACATTGATGGCGCACCGCTGGAACGGCACCACGATCGCCGCGGTCAGCATCGCCGCCGCAATGTTCGCGTTCCGCGCCAACCGCACCCCATTGCGCATCCTGCTCGTCTTCTTCGCGATCGCCCTGCCGATTCAGGGCTATCTCGGAGCGGAGATGGTCTACGGCCCCAACCACCTCGGCCTGTAACGGAAGAAGGGCACCCACATGCATTCATTCAATGCCGGAAAATCCGCGCGCCTCAGGCTGGCCGGCGCCGCGCTGACATTGCTTGCCGCCTGCTCGGGCGTGGCGCAGGCGACGACCTATACGATGTACCGCGATCCCGGATGCGGCTGCTGCAAGAAATGGGCGGAGCACATGCGGTCCGCGCTCAAGGCGCAGATCACGGTGGTCGAGACGCGCGACGTCGCCGCCTTCGCGGACCAGCGCGGCGTGCCGGCGGCGCTGCGCTCGTGCCACACGCTGATCGCGGGCGGCTATGTCATCGAAGGCCATGTCCCTGCCGCCGACATCGCGCGGCTGCTCGCGACGAGGCCCAAGGGCGTCACCGGCCTCGCGGTTCCCGGCATGCCGCTGGGCTCGCCGGGGATGGAAGCCGGCGGGGAGAAAGAGCCCTATCAGGTGATCGCTTTCGGGCCGGGCGGGCGGCGGGTGTTCAGCAGCCATAACCGGTGACCGCGGCGGTCTCCGCGCGATAAATAAAGCAATAAACGGGCCAGATTGAATGACCTGGTGGTGAAATCGCCACGCGCCGTCGCTATAAAGGCGGTAGCGGGTATGGGGATTTTGACCGACCGATGAATGTTACCGACCGTGCGGCGCTGACGCGTCGTGGTTTGCTGGGCGCAGGCGGCCTGGTCGCCGCCGCTGCCATTCTGCCTACACATGCAAGCGCGGCGCTGCCGGCCGCGCCACGCACCTCGCCGCGCGTCGTGCGGCCCGAGCTGATGCGCCGCGCGCTCGCCGCCTTGCAACGCCACGGCGCGCGCGTGCAGCGCGATCGGATGGCGATCGTTGATTTCGACGCCGCATCGGCCGAGCCGCGGTTCCATTTCGTCGATCTGGCGAGCGGCGCGAGCATTGCCAAGCTGGTCGCGCACGGCAGCGGATCGGATCCCGCGCATACCGGCTTCCTCCACCGCTTCTCCAACGCCAACGGCTCGAACGCCTCGTCCGAAGGCGCCTTCCTAGCCGCCGATTATTATATCGGCAAGCACGGCCGGTCGCAGCGTTTGATCGGTCTCGATCCCACCAACAGCAACGCGCTCGCCCGCGCGCTCGTCATCCACGGCGCCTGGTATGCCAATGCCGACATGATCCGCACACACGGCATGCTCGGGCGCAGTCAGGGCTGTTTCGCGGTCGGCGAGCGCGAACTCGCCGAGGTGTTCGAACGGCTCGGTCCCGGCCGGATGATCTACGCCGCGAAGGTGTGACGGGCGAGCGCGGCGATTACTTCCCGATCACGAAATCCTTGAGGCTGCTGACATCGGTCAGCGCATCGGGGGTGACGACGACGGTCGCGCCGGGCACCAGCACGCTTTCGATCGCGGCGCGGGTCGCCGCGGTCATGTCGACATCGCCGAGCTGCATATCCTCGTCGAGCGTCTGCCCGGGCAAGGCGATCCGCGTCCAGCGCCGCGCCCCCGCGGAATCGGCGGACTGGAGCGAGTAGAGATAGGGGTGGCTGATCTGCCGGTTCACCCCGACGGTGGCTCGGCCGATGATCCGCCCGCCGCGGATCACGAACAGGGCGCGATCGGTGGTGCTGACGACGATCGACACCGGCCCGGTCGGCGCGCGCGCCGGATCCCAGAAATCGCGCGCACCCGGCGCGCCTGCCCCGCTCTTCGCCGCCGCGGCGATTACGTCGCCCGCCGGGACCACCGCGGGCAATGCGTCGCGCTTGGTCACCACCACCGTCATCCCGAGCGGGGTCGCGCCGTAGAGCATCTGCGCGAATTTCGCCGGCAGGCGGATGCAGCCGTGCGACGCGGCATGCCCCGGCAGCGCGCCGGCATGAAGCGCGATCCCGTCCCATGTCAGCCGCTGCATGAACGGCATCGGCGCGCTATTGTAGAGGTTGGACCGGTGATCCTTCTCCTTCTGGAGCACGGTGAAGATCCCGGTCGGCGTCTCATGCCCCTTCTTGCCCGACGAGACGGTGGTGATCGCGATCGGCAGGCCGTTGCGATAGACCACCGCGCGCTGCGTCTCGAGGTTGACGACCATCAGGATCGGCCCCGCCGGCGCGGTCTGCGGCGCCCACATATATTCGCCCGCCTTGAGCGCCTTGGCCGATCGCAGTACCGAGGCATTGTCGAGCGTCGCGCGCCCGGTGACGGTGACCGTGGCGGGTTCGGGGGCGGAAACCTGCGGCGCGAGCACGGCGGCGGCGAGCAAAGCGAACATCGACATGCCGGCGCCTTAGCGCGGATGAAGGGCGGTTTGAATCGCGGAAATTTCGCCGCTCCGGCCGATTGCCCGCGCGTGCGGACACATGTTGCGCATAAACAACGCATGAAGTGGATATAGATACGTATAAATAGGCAAATGCGTTATATTTGCTTGATCGAGCAACGAATCGCGCTAGGGGCAGCGCAATCCACGCGGGCCGCGAGCCGCCGCCCGTGCCATATCGCTCTACGGGGAGGAAAGTCGTGAAACAGGGTCTGGCCGGAACATCGCGTCTCGCGTTCGTCATCACCGCCGCCGCGCTCGCGCAACCCGCGCTGGCGCAAACCGCCGCTGCGCCCGAAGCCGTGCCGGCCGCCCCGGCCGACAATAATGCGATCGGCGATGTCGTCGTCACCGCGACGCGGATGGGCGCCACCGCGCTGCAATCCACCCCGATCGCAGTCAATGCGGTGACCGGCGCGCAGATCGCCGATCGCGGCATCCGTGATGCGCAGGACCTCAAGGCCTATGTCCCCAGCCTGCAGGTGTCGGACCTCAACGGCTATGCGCAATTGTTCATCCGCGGGGTCGGATCGAACACGGTCTATATCGGCTCGGACCCGAGCACGACGATCAACCTAGACGGCGTCTACCTCGCCCGCCCGCTGGGCTATTTCAACGAATTCCTCGACGTCGAGCGGGTCGAGGTGCTGCGCGGGCCGCAGGGCACGCTCTATGGCCGCAATTCGGTCGGCGGCACGGTCAATATCATCTCGCGCACCCCGTCGGACACGTTCGAGGGGCAGGTCCAGGCACTCTACGGCACGTACAACCGCTATGGCGTGCAGGGCTATGTTTCCGGCCCGCTGACCGAAAGCGGCGTCCGCGCCAGCCTGGCGTTCGACGTCTCGGGGCACGACGCCTATCGCAAGAACGTCTCGACCGGCGGCGATGTCGAGGACAATCGCTCGTTCGGCGTGCGCGGTCAGGTGCTGATCCCGCTGGGCGGCCACGATACGTGGACCTTGCGCGCGGATTATTCGCGCCAGGCCGGCGCGCTCGGCGGCGCGATCAAGCTGCTGCGCCCGGACGGCAATGCGCTCGACGATTCGATCCTCGGCGATTTCTCCAAGGTGTCGATGAACGACCCCAACCGCACCGTGCTGAAGAATTACGGCTTCGCCAGCGATGCCTCGTTCCAGCTCGCGCCGGGGCTCACTCTGCGCTCGCTGACCAGCTATCGCGGGATCGACGGCTCGATCGTCGCCGATGCCGACGCGAGCTCGATGGCGATCCTCGCCGATTACGTCACTCCGATCAGCCAGCAGCAGTTCAGCCAGGAATTCACGCTCAACGGCAAGAGCCGCGCGCTCGATTACGTGCTCGGCGCTTATTATTTCCAGGAGGTCGATCGCGAGCCGCAGGTCGTGCCGATCCTCGCCGCGGGGATTTCGCATGTCCAGCAATCGCGGCTCTTCGCGCGCGCCGCGGCGGTGTTCGGGCAGGTCGAATATCACGTCAATGAAATGGTCTCGCTGGTCGCCGGGCTGCGCTACACCGCCGAGCGCAAACATTATCAGCTCGACGATTATTTCACCGCCTCGACCTCGACCAACCCGGCGATCGTCCGCGCCGCGCCGGTGCTGTCGGGCGTGCCCGGTCTCCCCGATCCGTTCACGGTCGACACGGTGCGCCGCGATCATGCGCTGACCCCGAAATTCGGCATCAACATCCGCCCGGCGAGCAACGCGCTCGTCTATCTGTCGGCGACGCGCGGGTTCAAGAGCGGCGGGTTCGATTATGGCGCGAACAACGCGGTCGACGCCGCCGCCGGCTATGGCCCGGAGAAATTGTGGTCGTATGAAATCGGCCTCAAGAGCGACTGGTTCAACCGCCGGCTGCGCGTCAACCTCGACGCTTTCTATTATGATTACACCGACCTGCAGGTCGAGAATTTCGTCCGCATCGGCAATTCGTTCGGCGCGCGGACGCAGAATGCCGCCACCGCGCATGTGAAGGGGGTCGAGCTCGAACTGCAGGGCCGCCCGGTCGCCGGGCTCGAGCTGTTCGGCAATGTCGCCTATCTCGACGCGCGTTATGCGCGTTACGATGCGGCCTATGTCACCGCGTTCGGCACGTTCGACGCCGCGGGCAAAAGGCTCAACAACGCGCCGCGCTGGTCGGCGACCTTCGGCGGCACCTATACGCAGGATCTCGGCAATGCCGGATCGGCGTTCGTCGGGGTCGACGCGCATGTCCAGTCGACGGTCTATTTCACCCCCGCCAACGACGGGGTGAACGGCGTGACCGGCTATCCCGAGCAGCAGCGCGGCTATGGCGTGCTCGGCGCGCGGATCGGGTGGAACAGCGCGGACAAATTGTGGAAGTTCACCGTATCGGGCAGCAACCTCACCGATCGGCAATATGTCACCGGCACCGCGGGCTATACCGCCGCGATCGCCGGCCGCCCCGGCCGCCCGCGCGAGGTGATCGCGCAGATCAGCCGGAAATTCTGAGCCTAAACGGCGCCGCGATGTGGATTGACGCGGCGCAGCATTTGCCTATGACCGATCACGCGACAGGTTCCCCTTGACCGGGGATTGAAAGGGAACGGGGTTCGAAACCCCGGCTGCCCCTGCAACTGTGAGCGGCGAGCCACCGTGCCACATGCCATTGGGATCGACATCCTGAGAAGGCGGCACGGAGCGGCATTGACCCGCAAGCCAGGAGACCTGCCCGTCGCGGTCGTCCTTCGACCGGCCAGGGTGCGCCGGACGGACGGGGGTCAAACCCGCGAGACGACAAGCAACCAGCCCCGGTGCGCATCGCGCGCCGGCGCATGTCGTCATGTGGGAGACTATGAAGCTTCTCTATCCAATCGCGGGCGTCGCGCTGATCGCGCCCAGCCCCCTTTTCGCCCAATCCGCCAACCAGCCGCCGGTATCGGCGCCGGCGCCCGACGCCGCCGCCACGCCCGATGCCGACGGCACCGTCGTCGTCACCGCGATGCGCGCGCCCGTCGCGATCGATCGCGTCGCGGCGTCGGTCACCGTGCTCGACAAGAATGCGATCGACCGCGCCGGCGACATGTCGGTTTCCGATCTGCTGCTGCGCACCCCCGGGGTCACTATGTCGCGCAACGGCGGTTATGGCACCGCGACCAGCCTGCGCATCCGCGGTGCAGAGAGCGATCAGACGGTGGTGGTGATCGACGGGGTCAAGCTCAACGATCCGTCGGCGACCGGCGGCGGCTATAATTTCGCCAATCTGCTGACCGGCGACGCCGGGCGGATCGAGGTGCTGCGCGGGCCGCAGTCGATCTTGTGGGGCAGCCAGGCGATCGGCGGGGTGGTCAATGTCGTGACCCCGCTGCCCGAAAAGCGGCTCGAGGGCAGTTTCGATATCGAGGCGGGCAGCCGCGATACCGTCAGCGCGCGCGCGGCGATCGGCGGCAATGACGGGCCGCTCGCATGGCGCGTCGGCGGGCAGGCCTTCACCACCCGCGGCATCTCCGCGATCGCCCCCGATTTCGGCGGGCGGGAACTCGACGGCTATACCAACCGCTCGATCGCCGGGCGTGCAGTGCTGACGATCACGCCCAACGTCAGCGCCGAACTGCGCGGCTATTATGCCAACGGCCGCGCCGGGATCGACGGATTCAGCGGCGACACCCCCGAATATACGCTCAACCGCGAATTCGTCGGCTATGCCGGCCTCAATGTCGCGCTGCTCGACGGGCGGTTCCGCAACCGGTTCGCTTATGGCTACACCAACACCGATCGCGACAACTACAATCCGGCGCGTGCGCGGACGCTGACCTTCGACGCGGCAGGGCGCAACGAACGGCTCGAATATCAGGGCAGTTTCGCGATCGCGCGCGGGGTCGACGCGGTGTTCGGCGCGGAGAATGAGGTGAGCCGCTTCCGCAGCGTCTCGCCCGCCGCCAGCCTGTCGGTGCCGATCCCCGCGCCCGCACGCGGCCGGGCGGAGATCACCAGCTTCTACGGCCAGCTCAACGCCGCGGTGATCGCCGGGCTGACGCTGACCGCGGGGGTGCGCAACGACGATCACAGCCGCTACGGCGGCAAGACCCTGTTCGCCGGCGGCGGCGCCTGGGCGTTGCCCACCGGCACCGTGTTCCGCGCGAGCTATTCGGAAGGCTTCAAGGCGCCGACGCTCTACCAGCTCTTCTCCGAATATGGGAACCAGGCGCTGCGCCCCGAACGCGCGAACGGATGGGAAGCGGGGGTCGAACAGCGTTTCCTCGACGGGCATGTCGCGCTCGGCGCGACCTATTTCGAGCGGCGCTCGAACGACCTCATCATCTACAACGGCTGCTCGACCGGCGCGATCGACTCGATGTGCCTCGTCCCCGGCAGCACCACCCAGCGCCGCTTCGGCTATTACAAGAACGTCTCGCGCGCCTTCGCCAACGGCATCGAGGCGGCCGGGCATGTCGCGCTCGGCAAGCGGCTGACGATCGACGGCAATTACAGCTGGACCGCATCGGAGGATCGCTCGCCGGGCGTCGCCACGTTCGGCCGGCAATTGCCGCGCCGCCCGCGCCACGCGTGGAACGCCAGCGCCGATTACAGCTTCCCAGGCGGTCCGTCGTTCGGCGCGGCGGTGCGCTGGTCGGGCGATACGTTCGACAGCGCGACGAGCAATGTCGTGCTCGCTTCTTATACGTTGGTCGACCTGCGCGCCGAGCTGCCCGTCACCCCGGGGCTGCGGCTGTTCGTGCGCGGCGAAAACGTGTTCGACGAGAAATATGAGACCGTCTATCGCTACGGCACCCTCGGCCGCAGCATCTATGCCGGCTTCCGGGGGCGCTTCTGATGCGTGCGCCGTTCATGAAAGGAGCAACGACGATGACCCGATCCGATGCGCGCGTCTCCACGCTGTGGATCATGCTGCTGACGCTGGCGAGCGCGCTCACCACCCTGGCGCTCGCCTGCGCGACGCCGTTCACCGCGCTCGCCGCGCTGGCGGCGACGCAGTTGCGCGCGCGCGACGGCATCGTGCTGATGATCGCGAGCTGGGCATTGAGCCAGGCGACCGGTTTCTGCCTGCTCGGCTATCCGCGCGACGCATCGACCTTGCTATGGGGCGCGACGCTGGGGCTGGCGGCGATCGCCGCGGTCGTCGGTGCGCGCGTCGCCGCCGATCGCGTCGCGCCGGGCCGCGTGCTGCTGCGCATCGCGGTCGCCTATCTCGGCGCGACGATCGGGTTCAAGATCGTCCAGCTCCTCGGCGCGGTCGGGCTCGGCGGGGTGGATATCGCGCTGTCGCCGGCGATCAACGCGCGGCTGTTCGCGCGCAACGCCGCGATCCTCGCCGGGCTGTATCTGCTCTATCGCACGCTCGTCGCGGCGGGGCTCCCCGCCGCGCCGCGCGACCGGCCGGTCGCCGCATGCTGAAGCCCGTCCCCGGCGGCGCGGCGGTGGTGGCGTGCAACACCTGCCGCAACGCCGCGGGGGCGGCGCTCGTCGCGGCGTTGCGCCGGGTGCAGGGCGGCGACGCGGCCTATGCCGGGGTCGCGGTGCAGGAGATGCCGTGCCTGTTCGCCTGCCGCGAGTCCTGCGCCGTCCACCTCCGCGCGCCGGGCAAGGTCGGTTATGTCCTCGGCCGGTTCGACCCGACCGACGAGGCGGCGCGCGCGATCCTCGATTACGCGCGCGCTTATGCCGCGAGCGAGTGGGGGCAGGTGCCGTACCGCGACTGGCCCGAGGGGGTGAAGGGCCATTTCATCACCCGCACTCCGCCTGAAGGATATGTCGTCGCATGAGGATGTTCGGATCGGTCGCCGCGTTCGAGACCGCGCTCGCCACCCTCCCCGCCCCGGATCGCGTCGCGCGCGATGCGGCAGCGGCGCGACAGGCGCAACTCACCAAACCGCCCGGCTCGCTCGGCCGGCTGGAGGAAATCGCATTGTTCGTCGCCGGCTGGCACGGCGCCGCGCGGCCACGCATCGCGCGCGGCCGCGCATTGGTGTTCGCCGGCAACCACGGCGTCGTCGCACGCGGGGTGAGCGCCTTTCCCGCCGCGGTGACCGCGCAGATGGTAGCGAATTTCGCCGCCGGGGGCGCGGCGATCAATGCGCTCGCCGCTGCCGCCGGGCTGGCCCTGTCGGTCGTCCCGCTCGATCTCGACCGACCGACCGAGGATTTCACCACCGGCCCGGCGATGACCGCCGATGACTGTCTCGCCGCGCTCGACGCCGGCGCCGCGGCGATCGGCGATGCCGATCTGCTGGTGCTCGGCGAGATGGGGATCGGCAACACCACCGCCGCCGCCGCGCTCGCCGCGGCGAGCTTCGGCGGGGCGGGGGCGGACTGGGTCGGCCCCGGCACCGGGGTCGATGCGGCCGGGGTGCAGCGCAAGGCGGCGGTCGTCGACATGGCGTTGGCGCATCACGCCGGGCACCTCGACCAACCGTTCGAGATCCTGCGCCGGGTGGGCGGGCGCGAGATCGTCGCGATCGCCGGCGCGATCATCGCCGCGCGCCACGCACGCATCCCCGTGCTGCTCGACGGCTTCATCGGCACCGCCGCGATCGCCCCGCTGGCGCACGGCAATGCCGCGATCACCGACCATTGCCTCGCCGGGCATTGTTCGGCCGAGCCGGGGCACCGCGGCTTGCTCGACCGGCTCGGGCTGTCGCCGCTGCTCATGCTCGACATGCGATTGGGCGAGGGCAGCGGCGCGGCGGTGGCGGCGCAGATCGTCCGCGCCGCGCTCGCCGCGCATGATGAAATGGCGACCTTCGCCGAGGCCGGCGTCGCCGGGGGATGACGCGCTTCGCGCTCCACCTGCTGCGACACGGCGCGCCGGTCGTCACCGGGCGGATGCTCGGGCATCACGATGCCGAGGTTACGGCGGGCGGCATCGCGGCATGCGTCGCGCAGGCGCGAGGACTTCCGCCGGTCGATGCCCTAATCGCCTCCGATCTCACCCGCGCACGACGCTGCGCCGAGGCGATCGGCACGCCGCGGCGCGACCCGCGCTGGCGCGAACTCGATTTCGGCGCGTGGGACGGGCTGGCGGCGAGCGATATCGACCCCGTCGCGCTGGCGTGCTTCCACGATGACCCGGATGCTCACCCGCCCCCCGGCGGCGAAAGCTGGTCGGCGCTGGTCGCGCGGGTCGGCGCGGCGATCGACGATCTCGCCCCCGTCCCGACATTGGTGGTGACCCATGGCGGGGCGATGCGTGCCGCGCTCGCGCATCTCTGCGGGCTGAGTCTCGCCGCGACCTGGGCGTTCGACCTGCCCTATGCCGCGATGCTGTCGCTCACCGTGTGGGAGGGACAATCGCGCCGCGCGCAGATCAACGAGCTGCGGCAATGCGATCGCTGATCGTCGCGCTCGCCTTCCTCACCCGCCTGCCGATGCCGCGGCTTGCCGCCGATGCGCGCGATTTCGCGCGCGCGGTACGGCTCTATCCGGTCGCCGGGCTCGCGATCGGCGTGCTGGTGGCGGGCGCGGGATGGCTCGGCGGACGGATCGATCCGTGGCTCGGCGCGCTCGCCGCGACGACATTATGGATATGGGCGACGGGCGCGCTCCACCTCGACGGGCTGGGCGACGTCGCCGACGGGCTCGGCGCCGCGCACGGCGATCGCACCCGGCTTTTGCAGGTGATGCGCGATCCGCACATCGGCAGCTTCGGCGTCACCGCGATCGCGCTGCAACTCGCCGCCAAGCTGGTACTGCTCCACCTTGTCCTGCCGACTAGCTGGCTTGCGCTGATCGCGATCCCCGCCGCGGCGCGGCTCGGGCCGCTGGCCTGGGCGCGGTTCCTGCCCCCGCTGCGCGACAGCGGTTTGGGCGCGAGCATCGCCGGCGCGATCACGCTGCCGATATTGGCCGCATGGGGCCTCGCGCTGGCCGCTGCCTGCTTGCTGTTGCCACCGCTCGCTACGGCGCCGGTGCTGATCGGCGCATTCGGCTGGTGGGCGCATCACCGCCTCGGCGGGGTCACCGGGGATGTCCACGGCGCGGGAATCGAGCTGGTCGAAACCGGGCTGCTGCTCGCCTTCGCGCTTCGCCTCGGGTGAGACGATAGCTAAGCCCTTCGGTTCCCGCGCAATATCCATATACTCCGACATTTATTGCTGGACATTTGCAACAAATCCGCGAATTTCGCCGAAGCCCCCCGCCGTCAGGGCGATATTGCTGCCGCGGCAGGGGCATCTTTAGGGGAGGAATGCTCCGGGCGTCCTCCACCCGCTTGCGGGCAACTCTCTCCTGGAGCGCGGTCGCGCCATCCCCTCCCCCCGGGCAGCAGGCCGCGCTCCCTCCACTGCCCCCGGTCCTTACCCGCAAATTGGCAGCCTTTCCGGGATAGCGACATCGCGCCGCGGAAACCCCTCTTGTTAACGCTCACATTTCGCGGTTATTGTCGGCGCATTAGATGGAGGGGATGGCGGAATGCCCGAAGGGACCGTCGACAGCCTGGTTTCGACGATAACCGGCATATTGTCGCCACATGGCGCGGGCGCGAGCTACACGCCCGGCGATTTCAGCGTGCATTTCTTCATGCAGCTCGCGGTGATCCTTCTCGCCTGCCGTCTGGTCGGCTGGGCGGGTCAGCGGATGCTCGGCCAGCCGCAGGTCGTGGGGGAGATGATCGCCGGCGTCGTGCTGGGCCCGTCATTGCTCGGGCTGTTCTTTCCCGACTTTCAGCTGGCGCTGTTTCCCAAGGAGACCCGCAACGTCCTCTACGCCGGCGCGCAGCTCGGCGTGGGGCTTTATATGTTCATGGTCGGGCTGACGCTCCGGCTCGATCATTTCCAGGCGAAAGCGCGCAGCGCCGGGGCGGTGTCCGCCGCCGGGATCGTCGCGCCCTTCGTGCTCGCCGCCCTTGTCACGCCGTCGCTGCTGTCGGTCGACGGCCTGTTCGCGCCGGGAATCGGCCAGGGCAGCGCCACGCTGTTCATGGGGGCCTGCATCGCGCTGACCGCTTTTCCGATGCTGGCACGGATCATCAACGAACGCGGTCTGGCGGATTCGTCGCTCGGGACATTGTCGCTGACCGCCGGCGCGTTCGACGATGCCGCATCGTGGTGCGTATTGGCCGTGGTGCTGGCGACGTTCGGCGGCGGCGCCGGACTGGCGATACTCGCGATCGGCGGCGCGACATTATATGTCGGCTTCATGCTGCTATGGGGCCGGCGGCTGCTCGCGCCGCTCGGCCGCATCGTCGAGGCGCAGGGCAGCATGAGCACCAATGTCCTGGCGCTCACGATGCTGCTGTTCTGCCTCTCCGCCTTCGTGATGGACGCGATCGGCATTCACGCCATTTTCGGCGGCTTCATCCTCGGCGCCTGCATGCCGCGCGGCGCCTTCGTCGACGAGCTGAAACGCAAGGTCGAGCCGCTGGCAGTCGTGCTGCTGCTGCCGATGTTCTTCACCTATTCGGGGCTCAATACGCGCCTCGACATGGTCAATTCGGCGTCGCTGCTGCTCGTTGCGCTCGGCATCCTGGCGGCGTCGGTGCTGGCGAAATTCGGTGCCTGCTGGGCAGCGGCACGGCTTGCCGGCGAGGATAATCGCACCGCGCTCGGCATCGGCGCGCTGATGAACTCGCGCGGCCTGATGGAATTGATCATCATCAATATCGGCCTGCAGAAGGGGATCATCGGCCCCTCGCTGTTCTCGATGCTGGTGCTGATGGCGATCGTCACCACGATGATGGCGGGGCCGTTGTTCGAGCTCGTCTACGGCGCGAAAGCGCGCGCCGACGGCGAGCTCGCCGCGCTGAAGGCGGGGTAGGAGCGCGTCTCCACAAAACGGACAATCGACGGGAGGAAATGATGAGCAAGGCTTTCAGGCCGCTGTTGGCGGCCGCACTGCTGGCGTTCGCGGCGTCGGCCGCGCCGGCGCAGACCGGGGCGGACGCGCCGATCGTGCTGGCCGTCGATACCCGTTCGCCGGGCCCCCGGATCGATCGCAACCTGTTCGGCCAGTTCGCGGAGCACCTCGGCACCGGGATTTACGGCGGCGTCTGGGTCGGCCGGGATTCGTCCATTCCCAATGTGCGCGGCATCCGCAAGGACGTGGTCGCCGCGTTGCGCGCGATCAAGGTGCCGAATGTACGCTGGCCCGGCGGATGCTTCGCCGACGAATATCATTGGCGCGACGGCATCGGCCCGGCGAAGGGCCGGAAGGTGTCGATAAACTCCAACTGGGGCGACGCGGTAGAACCGAACAGCTTCGGCACCGACGAATTCTTCGACTTCATCGACCAGATCGGCAGCGAAGCCTATGTCTCGGTCAATCTCGGCTCCGGCACCGTCAAGGAAGCGGCCGACTGGCTGGCCTATATGACGGCGGACCCAAAGACCACCGCCGGCCAGGAGCGCGCGGCGAACGGGCATCCGGCGCCCTATAAGGTCAAATATCTCGGCATCGGCAATGAATCCTGGGGCTGTGGCGGCTCGTTCAGCGGCGACGAATATGTCGCGCTGATGCGGCCATTTGCGCGCTTTGTGCGCAACTATAACCCCGCCCAGACGGGCGACGAGACGATGCGGCGTATCGCGGTGGGGCCGGGTGACGCCAAGCTCGATTACACCGAAGCGGTCATGAAGGCCTATAAGGACCATAATTGGGCCTGGAGCATCGAGGGCTTGTCGCTCCACAGCTATACCACCGCGGGCTGGCCGCCATCCTATGCAAGCGAGAATTTCGACGAAGCGGCTTATGCCAGCCTGATCAAATCGACATGGGACATGGATAAGCTCATCCTCGCCCATGCCGCGGTGATGGACAAATATGATCCGGAGAAGAAAGTCCCGCTCGTCGTGGACGAATGGGGCGTCTGGCTGAAGCCCAATGCAGGCACCAACCCGGGGTTTCTCCAGCAGCAGAATTCGCTGCGCGACGCGATCATCGCCGCGCTCAACCTCAACATCTTCGCGCGCCACGCCGATCGCGTGCGGATGGCGAACATCGCCCAGATGACCAATGTGCTGCAGGCGATGATCCTGACCGACGGGCCGAAGATGGTGCTGACGCCGACCTATCACATCTTCAAAATGTACCTGCCCTTCCAGGACGCGACATTCGTTCCGCTCAAGCTCGACGCGGGCAGCTATACGCATGGCGCGGTGACGATGCCGCGGCTCGACGCAATCGCGGCGCGCGATACGGCCGGCAAATTGTGGCTTGCGCTCACCAACGTCGATCCGCACCGCGCCGCGCGGATCGAGGCGAGCGTCGCCGGGATGACCGTCCACGGCGCGCGCGGAGAGATATTGAGCGCGCCGCGCTTCGATGCGGTCAACAGCTTCGCCTCGCCGGAGGTGGTGCGTCCGAAGCCCTTCACCGGCGTCGTGAAGGACGGGCGTGCGGCGCTCGTCATTCCCGCGAAATCCGTCGTGGTGGTGGCGATCGACTGACCGGCTATCGGTCCGGCAACGTGACCTTGCGTTGCGATGGTGATCGGCGCAGCTAGGGCGGCCAGAGGAGGAATGCGATGCCGACGCCGGTGAAGAAGGGCGATGTGCCGAGATCTGAAGACGATAAGAGCGCGATTGCCCCGGAATCCTCCAGAGGATCCGGGCGGCGGCTTCGCGGCGCGGTCGCGCATTATCTCGGCACCGCCATCGTTTCCGGACGGATCGCGCCGGGCGAGACGCTCACCGGCGAGGTCGCCAATGCCGAGGCGCTGAGCGTCTCGCGCAGCGCCTATCGCGAGGCGGTTCAGGTGCTGACCGCCAAAGGTCTGTTGGAAAGCCGGCCCCGGGCGGGAACCCGCGTTCTGCCGCGCAGCCGCTGGAATATATTGGACCCGACGTTGCTTGCCTGGGCGTTCTCCGGTGAGCCCGACATCAATTTCGTCCGCGATCTGTTCGAATTACGGGCGATTGTCGAACCGGCGGCGGCGCGGCTGGCGGCGGCGCGGCGGAGCAAGGAAGACTTGAAGGCGATGAAGGACGCGCTCGGCGCGATGCGCCGCCATACGCTCGCGACGGAGGCGGGCCGGATCGCGGACCGGGATTTTCACGAGGCGATTCTCGCCGCGACCCAGAACAGCGCACTGACCGCGCTGACCGCCAGCATCGGCGCGGCGGTGAACTGGACGACGCAGTTCAAGCAGCGGATGCGTGCCCTGCCGCGCGATCCGTTGCCCGGCCATGTCCGCGTTTACGACGCGATCGCCGCCGCTGACGCGGATGCCGCGGCCGCGGCGATGCACACGCTCGTCGATCAGGCGCTGGAGGACACGCGCGCCGCGATCACCAATCTCGCCGCCGATCGGGAATAGCGCGACGAGACAGGCGCCGCGGCGGCGAGCTCGGACATGCCTTAGCGTCGCAGCGCTGCATCTCCCCAGACGACCGGATCGGGGAAACGCATCGCCGTCGGTGCCCGCGCGACCAGCTCGATCAGCTTCACGCCGCGCACATCCGCGGCGATCGCGACCGGCTTCTCGCCAAACCGCAACGGCGGCGTCCGCGCGAGCAACTTGCCATCGCCATAGACGGTGAAGGTCACCGGCTGGCTGCGATCTCGCGCGGACTGATCGATCCCGACCGTGGCAGTGAAGCGCGCATAGCCCGCGTTGCGCACCTCGAGCCGTGAATTGGCGAGCACGCCGATGCCGGTGTCATAACGTTGACCGCTGATCGTCAATTGCTGGCCATAAGGCGTGGCGTCCGCCTGCGCACCGCCCCAGCCGCCGTAACGCGGTGGCTCGCGGCTGGCACGCGTGCCGAGCCAGGGGAGCAGCGCGCGATAGATCATTGGCTCCGCCTCGGGCACCGTCACCCCGTCGACCGCGGGGTTCACGCTGCCCGGCTGTTCGGACAGGTAAAGGCCATCCGCCAGACGGCGGGTGCCCTTGGCGGTAAATAGCAGCGTCTCCCGCGCGCCGAGCGCGAAATTCTGCTGCCCGCGGAAGCGGCTGTGGCCACCGCGCCACACGTCGGTCAGCTCGATATCGGCATCCGGCAGGAATTTCATGTGCGATGCCAGCAGCGTCGCCTCGATCGGCGCCGAGGTACGGTTGAGGATCGCGACCGCGCGGTCGCCGTTGCTCAGCGCCTTGACGAAGATCGACACCTCGTCCGAATCGAACGCGAGCACCGCCTGGTTGCCCGCGGGATCCTGATTGAGCGCGATGACGCGGCTGTTGCCGAGCAGGTCGATCAGCGCGCGATCCGCCTTGCGAAGGTCGTAACCGATCATCAGCGGCGCGTTCAGCATCGCCCATAAGCTGAAGTGCGAGCGTGCTTCGACCAGATGGTTCGCGTCGAAATCGCCGCTGCCGACGAACAGCATGTCGGGGTCGTTCCAGGACCCCGGATGCGCATAAAGCGCGCGCCGCGCCGCGCTGTCGAGATTGTGCAGCATCCGGCTCCATTTGGGCGAAATATCCTCGCTGGTGCGCGATATGCTGCCCACGTCCTTTGCCCAGGAACGCACGTCGGCCGAGCCCCAGAGGCAGATGGAGTAGATGAAGTCATTGTCCGGCTTGACGCTTTCGATCGCGGTCCCGACCTGCTGATAGAGCCGCCGCACCGCCGCGACGTCGGTCGCCCCCACCGAATCGCTGTCGATCAGCGGATCGAGCGCGCGATAGACGCCGGCCCTGACCAGCGGATTGCTGGCCGGCAGCCCGCGAATGCCGCATCCGTCGACCTTGATCAGGTCAAACCCCCATTCCTGGAAATAGAGGCGGATGTCCTGCTCGACATGGCCGTAGAGACCGACCTCGCGCTCGGCGACGCTGCCCTCGGGCTGATTGGCGAAATTCGACGTATAGATCTGCCCGCAACTGTTGCGGCCGATGTCGGAATAGATGCCCGCTTTCAATCCCATCGCGTGCAGCCGATCGGTGAGCGGGCGAAAACTGGTGCGGCCGTCGGGCAATCGGGCGGAGGGAAATTTTGCCGCGCGGATGACCATCCGGCCGTCAGGCTGGTTGCGGCGCAACCACCAGCCGTCGTCGATGTCGATATAGCGATAACCCTTCTGCGCCAGCCCCGAATCGACGATAATACGCGCGGAAGCGAGCACTTTCTCCTCGTCGATGTCGCTGTTGAACGCATTCCAGCTCGCCCAGCCCATCGGCGGCAGCGCCGCCGCGCCCCGGGCATAAGCCGTCCAGCGCGCGGTCGGATCGAGCGGATCGGCGGATGCGGCGAGCGGCGCGACCGCCTGCATTGCGGCGGCCAGCAGCAAGGCACCGCGCGTGACGAGCCGGCGCGACGACGACGATGAACGGTTCGTCATGGATCAGAAAGCCAGATTCTTGCCGAAGAACGGCAGCACGAAATTCTGGAAACGCACGGCGACATCGTTGGTATGTGTCCCCGAGTAGATTTCGAAGCTGTTCGCGACACCATAATTGTCGAGTATCTGATGCAGCTTCTGCGCATCATCCTTCAGACTATCCTGATCGCCGACATCGATCGCGATCGCCCGATATTGGCGCAGACGCGCGATATATTGATCGACAAAGGCCAGCGGGGCATTCGCCGCCCAGCGGGCCAGCACGTCGCGCTTCTGCGCTTCGTCGCCGGTCGGCAGATCGAAGTAGAAGGGCGGGTTCTTCGGATCGGGCGACCAGGCGGAGGCCGCGGCGAATTGCGCGCGCACCCCCCATGGCAAGGCCGCGGTGTCGGCCATTGTTTTCGTCGTCTTGAGCGCGGCTTCGGCTTCCGGACTCAACGGCATCGCGCCCCGCGCCGAAAGGCAGCAGGGGCTCATCATATAAAGCGCGCCGAACACGTCGGCATGCTTCATCCCGATACGGCTTGCGCCATAACCGCCCATCGAATGCCCGACGAGCCCACGACTTTCCCGCCGGGCGATCGTGCGATAATGCGCATCGATATAGGCGACCAGATCGCGCGAGACGAAGGTTTCGAAATCGCCCGTCGTGGGGGAACTCGAATACATCGATCCGTTGTGCACCGTCTTGCTATCGGGAAACACGACGATCATGTCCTTCACCCCGCGCGCGAACGCGCCCTCGACCGTCTGGGGGACATGAATCTCGCCCGACCATTGCTCCGCGCCGATCGAATAGCCGTGCAGCGCATAGACCACCGGATAGCGACGCTTCGGATCCTTCGCGTAACCGGGCGGCAACATGACCAGCACATCGCGGTCGGCGGCATTGCCCTCCAGATTGCCCTCCAGCGCCGGCGAATGCACCTTGATCCGCTCGACGGTGACCGGTTTAGCGGACGGTTCGACCGCCGGCACATTGGTCTTGACCTGCGCGGCGGCGGGGGACGCCAGGGCGAGCGTCGGCAGCGCGACGCTCGCGATCAGCACCCTCAGCAAATTCTTCCTCATATCATTATCCTCTCTCGAACCTCGATCCCTGTCGGGACGTCGCTTTCATTTGTCCGCTTAATTGCCGCCGAAACGATCACCCGCCGCGCAGCATCTGCATGACCATCGCGCGGATGCGGCCGTAATTTCCTACCGCGAGCGGCCCCAGAATGCCGTGTCGCTCCTCGGGAATGTGGCGCAGCGGATGCCCGTCCGGCCGGAACACATAATGATCGAACAGCGCGCGCCATGCGGCGCGTTCGGCGGGCGGCCGCTCGGCGATGGCGATCATCGCCAGCATCATCGCGGTATTGGGCGCGTCCGGTCCGGCGCTGAACTCGTCCCACCAGTAATTGACGAGCAGATTGATCGACCCCGTCGCCTCGACCCGGTGCCACCACAATTTCGGCAGGTAAAGCGCGTCGCCGGCCTCGAGCTCGGCGACCGTCGCGCGGGCCTCGGCCGATGCGGAGGTCGCTAGGCTGGTCGCCCGGCCGGACATCGTGAAATCGACCGGCCCGATATGAAGGTCGGCAACCGCCTGCGGCGGATAGAGGGTGAAGCGGCGGCGGCCCGACACCACGCAGGCGATATTGTCGAACGTGTCGTTGTGACATGCAATGTCCGACCTATTGCCGATCCACAGCCGCGGCTGAACCGTGGATAGCAGCGGGCCGAGATTGTTCTCCGCCGCGAATCCCGGCAGATATTGCGCCGTATCGAGAGACCCGACGTAGACGGTCGGCGCGCCCGGCACGTTCGCGCTGGCGAGAATGCGGTCGAGCGCATCGGCGAGATCGGTGTCGACCCGGTCGAAATCGAAGCCGTCCAGCCTTTCGTTATAGGAATAGCGCCCCGCCTTCCCCACGAAGGCCTCTGCGCGGGTCGCGCTCGCGAAGCGCAGAAGATAGGCGCGCAACGCGACCGGCGATGTGGCGGCGGCGCGCACGACCGGCCAGTCGTTGACCAGGCCACGCACCACCACCGGCTCGCAGCGCGCCGCGATCTCGCGGAACTGCGCCGGATCGGCAAAGGGATCGGCCGCTATCTCCGGCACCGCTATCGTCATGCAAGCAGCCGGGCGTTGCGCCGCCGCGCGAGAACGGCGATCTGGTTCAACGAAAAGGTCATGCACATCGCCGCCTGCAGATATCCCTTGCGGAACAAAGCGGCGATTTCGACGTCGGGCAGATCGTTCAGGCCGTCGCGGCTGACGGTATAGAGCCCGTCGAGATCGAGCCGCTTCCCGTCATCGAAGGTCAGCGAGATATCGAGCGGTTCGACCAACCTCAGTCGCAGCAACTCACCGATGAACGCGCGAGTCTCATGAATGCCGCTGTGCAATTGCCCGAGTATCATCTGGATCTTGCGCAGCGCTTCGGTCGGCGTGCCGCCGTCATCGAAGAGGGCGATATCCGCCCCCGCACCGAACCGAGGATGTCCCGGCTGGACGGCGATATTCTCGTCCGCGACATGAAAACCCTGCCGTTGCAATTCGAGCGGGCGGAACGTCGCGGCCTTCTCGCCGGCCTCGAACAAAGTCTCCCCCGGTTCGAAACCGAACAGCGCGGCGGCATAGAATTCCCCGGTGGCCGGGTCTTTCGCGAGAAAGATCGGACATGCGCTTGCGGCCGCGGGAAACTCGCCGAGAACGATCATCACGAAATGCGGATGGGCGACGCCGGCATCGCTGCGAATCGCGAGATTGCGGTGCGCCTGATCGTTCAAAATCTCAAACTCGGCCGCCATCCCGCTCTCCCAGCCTTTGTTGTGCGGCGGTGTTGTACGCCACCTGCACCGCCTTTGTAGGGCCTGAATAGCAGGTTCGAAAACGCTGACAAATAATTCTTGATAGCGCTACCTTTTCGCGTTACCCAAAGCGCAGACCGGAACCGCAGATTCCGGAGTCGAGGGGATTTGGCGGCCTGACCGCACTGAAACTTCGTCTCCGGCAAACTCTGCATCGAGGTCGTCAGCCTCGGGGAAGGTGGTTGGCGTCGAAGCCGTCCCGACGCGAGAATGATCAGGACGGGGGAGGATGTGATGAAGAAGCAATCCAATTCGCGGGTGAACGGTGCGCGCGCGACCAGGCGCTTGTTGCTGACCGCCGCACCGGGCGTCGTTGCACTGACGATCGCCGCGCCGGCAATCGCGCAGGACGCTACGACGACGCTCGCCAGCCCGTCGGAAACGCCGAACGATATCGTCGTCACGGGCCTGCGCGCGTCGCTGCAGCGCAATCTCGACATCAAGCGCGATTCGCCCGGCGTGGTCGACGCGATCTCGGCCGAAGACATCGGCAAGTTCCCGGATTCGAACGTCGCCTCCGCGATGCAGCGCCTGCCGGGCATCTCGATCCAGCGCTCGGGTGCGCGCGGTGATGCGACCGGCGTCACCATCCGCGGGTTCGGCCAGGACTTCATCGATACTTTGTACGACGGCCGCCATATCTCGACCGCAACCGGCAATCGCGGCGTAGACTTCACCACGATCGGCTCCGATTTCGTCGGCCGTCTCAGCGTCTACAAGACGCCGGACGTCGAGCTTTCGACCAGCGCGATCGGCGGGATCATCGACGTCTCGCTGCCCAAGCCGTTCGACCGCGACGGCTTCCACCTTGCCGCCACCGCTGCCGGCTCGCTCCAGTCGCGCGACAAGAATGCGCGCGCCACCGGCGGCCTGCTGGTATCCGACACCTTTGCGGACAATACGATCGGCGTGCTCGCCGACGTGGCCTATACCCGTCGCGACACGACGTCGAACCACGTCTTCATCCCCGGCTGGATCGGCGCGCATTTCGCGCCCTGCCAGTCCGGGCCGATCGGCACGGATTGTTCGCCGACGAACGATCCGGCGAGCGCGGCCTGGGCGACGCCTAGCAACCGCCAGTCGATCCTGACCTGGTTCCCGCAGCAGCAGGGGATCGAGCAGACGTTCAACCAGGACGAGCGCGTCGACGGGCGCATCGCGGTGCAATGGCGGCCGACCGACAGCATGTTGCTGACGATCGACGACAATTTTACCCGCCAGACCTTGAACAGCACCGCCTATGGCTATGCCGCGTGGTTCAACGGCAGCGACTTGCGCAACGTGAAATACGACAATCACGGGACGGTCGTCGATTTCAATCAGTTCGGCACGCCGATGGACTTCAACGCCAATCGGACCCGCAACATCTATGAAACCAATCAGATCGGCGCGAACCTGAAATGGGATATCGCCGAACATCTGAAGTTCGAGCTCGACGGCGCGATCGCGCGCAGCACGCGCAACCCCGGCCGCAACGGCTTCAACGACAGCATGGATATCGGCTACGGCGGCACCAACGGCTCGACGACGGTGCTCGGCGCCAATACCGGGCTGACGATCCTTGGTCCAAGCAGCCAGTATCTGCCGCAGATCCACGATGTCGGCCCGGCCGGCGATCTTTCCCGTTTCACCGACAAGTCGGTCATCGGCTCGCACGTCATCGTACGCGGCGCGCCCTATAATACCGATCTCGTCAAGCAGCTGCGCGCGACGATCGGCTGGTCGAAGGATAAGTTCAGCGTCAAGCTGGGCGCGCAATATCTCGAGGACAAGCTATACCAGGAATCGACCAGCACCTTCTCCAACGGCGTCTTCGCCAGCCGGGCCGGCTATGGCACGCCATCGGGGCGCCCCGGCGGATCGAGCGGCGGCATCGCGCCGCTGCCGGGCGGGGTATATCAGGGGAGCATCAGCACCGCGAACTGGATTCCCGGCTACAAGGGCGGTCTTGCGCCGTCGGTGCTCGTCTATGATCCGTATCAGGTCTATCGGCTGCTCGAGCAGACGGGCGGTTCGGTCGCTCCGTCACTCGATGCCGGCAGCGTGCTGCAGGTCCGGGAGAAGACCTATGCGATCTTCTTCAAGGCGAGCTTCGAGGACGAAATCGCGGGCATGCCGTTCCACCTGAACGTGGGCCTGCGCGACGAGGGAACGCACGTCACCACTACCGCGCTCGGCCGGCAGCTGCTCGGCCTGTCGATCCCGGCGGGGGATCCGACGCTGATCCAGCCCGATCCGGCGCTCGGGCCGCTTCACGACGGCTATTCGGCGACACAGCCGATCGTCAGTTCCTCCAGCTATAATTATCTGCTGCCGAGCGTCGATGCGAAGCTTGAGATCATGCCCAACCTGATCTTCCGGCTCGATGCTTCGCGGACGCTGACGCGACCATTGCTCGCCGATCTGCGCCCGACGATCAATGTCGGAACCTTGCGCCGCGGCAGTCTCGCGGCGAGCGGCGGCAACCCCAACCTCAAGCCGTATCTGTCGGACAATTTCGACGCCGCGATCGAATGGTATTATCAGCGCAACTCCTATTTCTCGGCAAACTTCTACCTGAAGCACCTGACCAACTTCATCGTCGGCGGCGTCACGACGCAGACCATCAACAATGTGATCGATCCCAGCACCGGGCAGATCGCGCGGTTCAACGTCAATTCGAAGGTCAACGGGCCGGAAGCGACGGTGAAGGGCTTCGAACTCGCATTGCAGCATGTGTTCGGCGACAGCGGCTTCGGCTTCAACGCCAATGCGACCTTGCCGTGGTCCGATCGCAATTTCGATCCTTCGGACATTTCGGGGACAGCTTTTGCGATTACCGGCCTTGCGAAATCGGCGAACTTCGTCGGCTTCTACGACAAGAACGGGTTCCAGATCCGCGGCGCGCTCAATTGGCGTGACAAATATCTGCTCCAGCTGGGCCAGAACCAGGGAGGCACGTTCGGTGCCGAGCCCGTGTACGTGAATTCGCAGCTGCAGATCGACGCATCGGCGAGCTACGATCTCACGCGGCAATTCACCGTGTTCGGCGAAGTGACCAATATCAACAATTCCAACTACAGCACGCACGGTCGCTACGACAATCAGTTGCTCGACGTCTGGTCTTACGGGCGCCGCTTCACCTTCGGCGTGCGTTTCCGCTATTGACCTGAGTTGCCGGGGGCGCCTTCTCAGGCGCCCCTACCCTTTTCCGGGGAATGCGATCGTGAAGCCCATCCAGAATATCGTGATCGTCGGCGGCGGGACGGCGGGCTGGCTGACCGCCGGGGTCATCGCCGCCCGTCATCGCGGCCGGATTCCGCAGGACTTCACGGTCACGCTGGTCGAATCCCCCAACATACCGATCATCGGCGTGGGGGAGGGAACCTGGCCGACGCTGCGCTCCACGCTCAAGAAGATCGGCGTATCGGAAACCGATCTGTTCCGCGAATGCGACGCTGCGTTCAAGCAGGGCGCCCGCTTCGCCAGATGGACGACCGGCGCGCAGGATGACGGATATTATCACCCGCTTGTCCTGCCGCAGGGTTTCGAACGGCTGAACCTCGTGCCGCACTGGCTCAGCGGGAACGGCCAGCAGAGCTTCTGCGACGCGGTTTGCCCGCAGGGCCGGCTGTGCGACGACGGTCTCGCGCCCAAGGCGATCACCACGCCCGAATATGAGGGCGCGGCGAATTATGCCTATCACCTCGACGCAGGGAAATTTGCGCCGTTCCTCACCCGTCACTGCACGGAGAAGCTCGGCGTCCGGCACGTCCGCGCCGATGTCTCCCGCGTCGCGCTGGATGAAAGCGGCGACATTCGTGCGATCGTCACCGAACAGGCCGGCGAGATCGCGGGGGATCTGTTCGTCGATTGCACCGGTTTTCGGTCACTCCTTCTCGGCGAAGCAATGAACGTCCCCTTCCGCGACTGCAGCGACATCCTGTTCTGCGACCGGGCGATGGCGGTGCAGGTGCCCTATGAGCATGAGGACAGCCCGGTCCGCTCGCACACCGTTTCGACCGCACAAACCGCCGGCTGGATCTGGGATATCGGCCTTCCCACGCGGCGCGGGACAGGACATGTTTATTCGAGCCGCCATATTTCGGATGACGAGGCGGAGCGCGAGTTGCGCGCCTATCTCGGTCCGGCAGCCGACGACCTTGCCGTGCGCAAGATCGTGATCCGATCCGGTCATCGCGAACAATTCTGGGTACGAAATTGCGTCGCCGTGGGCATGTCGGCCGGTTTCCTCGAGCCGCTGGAATCATCGGCGATCGTACTCGTCGAACTGTCGGCAAAGCTGATCGCCGAACAAATGCCGCTGTGCCGCGAAATCATGGACATCGTGGCGTCCCGCTTCAATGCGACGACGCATTATCGCTGGGGCCGGATCATCGATTTCCTGAAGCTTCATTACGTCCTTACGCGGCGAACCGACAGCGCATTCTGGCGCGACAATGTATTGCCGGAGACGATCCCCGAACGGCTGAGGGAATTGCTGCTGCTGTGGAAGTACCAGTCGCCCTGGTTTCTCGACGAATTCGACCGGGTCGAGGAGGTGTTTCCAGCGGCCAGCTATCAATATGTCCTCTACGGCATGGGTTTCCGTACCGAGGTGTCGCCCGGCATGGTGGCATATGACGCGCGTCATGCGGATCGCGCGATGCGCGAGAATGCAATGCTGACCGAACGGTTGCGCACCACCCTGCCCCGCCACCGCGATCTGATCCGCAAGATCCATGAGCATGGCCTGCAACCGGTATGACGGTTACCGGGCTCTAACGTGCGGAACCGCGGTCGAATTGAAGCGCGCGCTACAATCCCGGTGATCGCGCGGCCCAGGCCTTGGTTGCCTGGCAGCTTTCCATCGCGCGGAGATAGGCGGGGCGCGCCGTTGTACGGGCAAGATAGTCCCGCTCGACGGCCCCGGGGACGTAATTGCCGGTTCGCATGCCGAACAGAAGCGCATAACTTACCGAGATATCGGCAGCGGTGAACCGATCGCCGGCGAGATAAGGATGGTCGGTGAGGCGGCGGATGACCAACCCGAGCCGGGCCTCGAATGTCTCGAATGCCCAGCGCGTAACCCGCGCCTCCCGCTCGGCTTCGGGTGCCAGTTCGCGACCGACGAAGACGGCGTTCATCGGCCCGGCGAGCCCGGCCTCGCCCAAATGGAGAAATTGCAGGTAGGAAGCGAACGCCGGATCGTCAGGGGCGACGGCAAGCGAGCCCGGCCCGTAGCGGGCGAGCAGATATTCAAGAATGGCGATCGATTCGACCATGATCGTCTCGCTATCCTGCAATGCGGGAATGAAGCCAGCGGGGTTGATCGCAAGGAAGTCGGGATCATTCCCGACTGTCAGCAGATCGACCGGGCGCAGTCGATAAACCAGCCCCAGTTCCTCGAGCAGCCAGACGACCCGGAAACCGCGACCTTCGCCATAAACGGTGAGCATAGCCGAGCATCCCCGGATTGAACTCGACGCATATTATCATCCCGCGGCGCACGCCACTGGTTTATGCCTTAGCGAAAACTGGCCTCGGTGAGCCGGACGGGCCGGTTGGGACGCAGCCGCACCGTCGCGGTCCGCTTGCCCAACCGCACGACGCGCGGTCCGGCGAGAACGGAGACGATCGTTGCAGCATCGAGCCGGCCGTCGCGCCAGCTCACATCGACGCTGCCCGCACCGCGCACACGCAACCCGGAGATGGCGCCGCTCGGCCAGGCCGAGGGCAACGCCGGGAGGAGCAATATCTGATTGCCTTTGCTCTGCACCAGCATCTCGGCGATCGCCGCCGTGCCGCCGAAATTGCCGTCGATCTGAAATGGCGGGTGCGCGTCGAAAAGATTGGGATAGGTGCGCGCGGGCCCGAGCAGGAAGCGCAGAATCTCATATGCATGCTCTCCCTTGCGCAGCCGCGCCCACAGATTGATCCGCCACGCGGTCGCCCAACCCGTCGCCCTGTCGCCGCGCAATTCGAGCGAGCGTTGCGCCGCCGCCGCCAGCGCCGGGGTGTCGTCCGGGTCGATCTGGTGGCTGGGGTAAAGCGCATAGAGATGCGATACGTGGCGGTGGTGCGGCTCCGGCGCGTCACCGTCCCAATCCTCCTGCCATTCCTGCAATTGCCCTTGCGCCCCGATCCGATCCGGCGCGAGGCCGGCGCGCAACGCGATCAGCTCGGCGGCAAAAGCGCGATCAATGTCGAGGATCGCCGCCGCCTGCGCAACCTGATCGAACAGATCGCGCAGGATCTGCATGTCCATCGCAGGACCGGCGCAGATCGATACGCCCTTATGATGTTCATTCTCCGGCGAGATCGAGGGATTGGTGACCAGATGCCCGCTTGCCGGATCGCGTTGCAGCGCATCGACGAAGAACAGCGCCGCGCCGCGCATCAACGGATAGACGGAGGCAAGATAATCGCGATCCCGGCCATAATCCCAGCGATCCCACAAATGGGTGCAGAGCCACGCCCCGCCGGTCGGCCACAGCCCCCACGAGGCGCCGTCGATCGGCGCGGTGGCACGCCACAGGTCGGTATTGTGATGCGCGACCCAGCCGCGCGCGCCATACATTTCCCGCGCGGTATGCGCGCCCTGCTCGGCGAGATCGCGCACGAATGTGATCAACGGCGCGGTGCATTCGGCGAGTGCGGTCGGCTCGGCTGGCCAGTAGTTCATCTCGGTGTTGATGTTTATGGTATATTTGGAGCCCCACGGCGGCCGCACGTGATCATTCCATATCCCCTGAAGATTGGCCGGCTGCGAGCCTGCGCGCGAGGAAGCGATCAGAAGATACCGGCCATAGTTGAAATAAAGCGCCGCCAGCGCAGGGTCGTCACTGTCCTCGCTGGTGCGTATGCGCTCGTCGGTCGGGCGATCGGCCGATGCGGTTCGGCCGAGGTCGAGCCGGACGCTGCGGTAGAGCCGCCGATGATCGGCAACGCCCGCCGCGAAAATGTCGGCAAAGCCGCGCGCGGCGGCGGCGGCGATCTGCGCGCGTGTGATCGCATCAGGATCGCCGCTGGTATCGTTGAAGCGGCGATAGCTGGTCGCCATCGCAATCAGGATCGTCACCGCGTCCGCACCGCGCACACCGACCCCCGCGGCACGCGCCTCGAGCGTACCGCCCTCGCGCAGCACCCGCGCCCGCGCGACAAAGCGCAGCGCGCCGGCTATTCCCTGCTCGCCGGGATTGCGCCCGGCGAGCGTCAGCATATCGCCATCCAGCTCGAGCGTGGCAGACTGGGGTGAATCGAGGCTGACATCGCAATCCACCGCACCAGGCTTGCTCGCAGTCAGCCGGACCGCGAGCACCTGATGCACCGGGCAGGCGAACACCCGTCGCTCATAACGTACCGTGCCGGCCGTGAAGCGGGTGACCGCGAGCGCCGAATCAAGATCCAGCGCGCGTTCGTAATCCGTGGCGCTGTCGGCGGAGATCGTCGGCAGGTTGATGAGAAGATCGCCCACAGGCTGGTAGGACATTTGCTGCAGCGGTTTCGCCATCAGCTTCGCATTGGCGAGCGCCTGGGCTTCGGCGAGATGGCCCGCGACGATCAGCCGCCGCACTTCCGGCAACGCGGCGCATGCCTGGGGATTGACCGGATCATAGGGGCCGCCCGACCACAGGCTGTCTTCGTTGAGCTGGAGCCGCTCGCGGTCGATCCCGCCAAATACCATTGCGCCGATCCGGCCGTTGCCGACCGGCAATGCCTCGGTCCAGCGTTCGGCCGGCTTGCGATACCAGAGCCGGTTCGTCCCCAGATCCGCTTCCATCCGTTCGCTGGCGGCAACGGGCGGCGCCACGGCGAGGGCGGCTGCCGCTGCCGACTGCCCCAGCATGGTCCGCCGCGTGACGATATGGCTCTGGCGCAATTTCCCCTCCCGATCGACAGCAAAGGCTTGTCGTCAACGAATGGTAGCGTTAACACAAACGCATAAGCAAGCGGGAGAGGGTTTTATGCGCAGACGGCGAATCACATCGATAACGGCGCGTGGCACGGCCGTTGCGGCGGCGCTGGTGCTGGGCGCGCTCGTATCGGGCTGCAAGTCGGGCGAGCGCGCGGCCGATAATGGCGCCGGGCTATCCAACGCCACCGCCGCGAAGGATGGGAAACGCCCGGCCTCCGATTATCTGTCGCAGCCGCTCGTCAGCGAAATCTATACCGCCGACCCTTCCGCGCACGTCTGGAACGGCACGCTCTACATCTATCCCAGCCACGACATCGACGGACCGACGCCGGAAGACGATCTGGGCGGTCATTTCGAAATGCGCGACTATCACGTGCTCAGCATGACCGAACCGAACGGCAAGGTGACGGTCCACCCGGTCGCGCTCGACGTGAAACAGGTTCCCTGGGCCGAAAAGCAGATGTGGGCACCGGACGCGGCCTATAAGAACGGGACTTACTACCTCTATTTCCCCGCGAAAGATAAAGCGGGTGCATTCCGCATCGGTGTTGCGACGTCGAAATCGCCGGTCGGCCCATTCAAAGCCGATCCTGAGCCGATCAACGGCAGTTTCTCGATCGATCCGGCGGTGTTCACCGACGACGATGGCAAAAGCTACATGTATTTCGGCGGCATCTGGGGCGGTCAGCTACAGCGCAACGTGACGGGCAGCTACGACCCGAACGGATCGAAGACCGATCTGAAGGCCGACGACAAGCCTGCGCTGACGGCAAAGGTCGCGCGCCTCGACGACGGCATGAGGCAATTTGCGGAAAAGCCGCGCGACGTCGTGATCCTCGACGAAAAGGGCAAGCCGCTGCTCGGCGGTGATCACGACCGGCGCTTCTTCGAGGCGTCCTTCCTGCACAAGTATAAAGGCAAATATTATTTCAGCTATTCGACCGGCGATACGCATTTCCTGAACTATGCGATCGGCGACAATCCTTATGGCCCCTTCACCTACAAGGGCCATTTCCTGCTCCCGGTCGAGGGCTGGACGACGCATCATTCGATCGTCGAATGGAAAGGCCGCTGGTGGCTATTCTATGCCGATAGCCAGCTTTCCGGACAGACCCGGCTGCGCAACGTCAAGATGACCGAGCTGTTCTATAACCCGGACGGCACGATCAAGCTGATCAACCCGTTCGTCAAATAGCCCATGTTCCTAGGGATCGACATCGGCACCTCCGGGGTCAAGGCGGTCGTCAGCGACACGCGTGGCGCCGTCGTCGCACAGGGCATCGCGGCGCTGACCGTGCAGCGGCCGCGACCCTTATGGTCGGAACAGGATCCGGCCGACTGGTGGGCCGCGACGACCGCGGCGGTGCAGGGTATCGATCCGTCGATCCGCCGCGCGGTGCGCGGCATCGGGCTTGCCGGGCAGATGCACGGTGCAACGCTGCTCGGCGCGGACGACCTGCCGCTCCGTCCCGCGATCCTGTGGAACGATGGACGCTCGTTTGCCGAGTGCGCAGGCCTGGAGGCCGATGCGCCGCGGCTGCGCGAGATTTCGGGCAATATCGCCATGCCCGGCTTCACCGCGCCAAAACTGCGCTGGGTGGCCCGGAACGAGCCGGAAATCTTCGCGAAGACGCGCTCGATCCTCCTGCCCAAGGATTATGTCCGGCTGCTGATGACCGGCGACAAGGCATCGGACATGTCGGACGCCGCCGGGACATTGTGGCTCGACGTCGCCGCGCGCGACTGGAGCGACATTTTGCTCGGTGCCTGCTCGCTCTCTCGGAGCCAGATGCCGACGCTCGTCGAAGGCAGCGCGATCGGCGGCCGGCTGCGGCGCGACGTCGCCGAGCTTTGGGGCATGGCACAGGTGCCGGTCGCCGGCGGCGGCGGCGACAATGCCGCCGGCGCGGCCGGGGTCGGTGTCGTCAGCGACGGCAAGGCGCTGCTGTCGCTTGGCACATCCGGCGTGATCTTCGTCGCCAATGACCGTTTTACGCCCAATCCCGCGCGCGCCGTCCATGCTTTCTGCCATTGTCTGCCCGGCATGTGGCATCAGATGTCGGTCCATCTCAGCGCCGCCTCCTGCATCGACTGGGTTGCGCGGCTGACCGGCGCGAGCGGCGCGGCGGAATTGTTCCAGCGCGCCGAAGCGGCCGGCGCGGCGAACGGGCCGGAATTGTTTCTTCCCTATCTTTCGGGCGAGCGCACGCCGCACAATGACGCGCAGGTCCGCGGCGCCTTTCTGCGGCTGGATAACGACAGTTCGCCCGAGCGGCTCGCGCAGGCGGTGCTCGAAGGCGTCGCGTTCGCGCTCGCCGACGGCCTTGATGCGCTGCGCGAAGCCGGGGCAGCCGTCGGCGAGCTCGCGGTGATCGGCGGCGGCGCGCGCTCGCGCTATTGGGGCGAGACGCTGGCGGCAGCGATGCGCGTGTCGCTCGTCTATCTCCAGGGGGGCGAGGTCGGTCCGGCGCTCGGCGCTGCGCGATTGGCGCAGCTCGCCGTCGACGGCGGCGCGCCGGCCGAGGTCTGCGCCGCCCCGCCAATTGCCCATGTCGTCCATCCCGACCCCGTGCTGACCGACCGGCTCGCGCCCAAGCTCGCCGCGTTTCGCGAAGCCTATCCCCGCATCACGCCCAGGAGCCTTTGATGAGCACCGATTTCTTCGCCGACATTCCGCAGATCACCTACAAGGGACCGGACAGCACCGACGAGCTGGCCTATCGCTGGTACGACAAGGATCGCGTGGTGCTGGGCAAGCGGATGGAGGACCATCTGCGCTTCGCCATATGCTTCTGGCACACCTTCTGCTGGCCGGGTGCCGATGTGTTCGGCGCGGGAACGTTCAACCGCCCGTGGCACCGCGGCGCGAACGACAGCGCCGCTGCGCGGGAGAAGCGGATCGTCGCGTTCGATTTCTTCCAAAAGCTCGACGTGCCATTCTATTGCTTTCACGACGTCGACGTGATGGCCGAGGCGGCCGGCGTCGCGGAGCATCGCCGCTATTTCGCCGAGGCGGTGGAGCATCTGGAGCAATTGCAGGCGTCGACCGGGCGCAGGTTGCTGTGGGGCACCGCCAATCTGTTCAGCCATCCGCGTTTTTGCGCCGGCGCCGCGACCAGCCCGGATCCGGAAGTCTATGCGTTCGGCGCGATGCAGGTGCGCGACGCATTGGAGGCGACGCATCGTCTCGGCGGCCAGAATTACGTACTATGGGGTGGCCGCGAGGGTTATGAGACGCTGCACAACACCGATCTAAAACGCGAACTCGATAATTTCGGCCGTTTCCTCGCGCTGGTCGTAGAGCACAAGCACAAGATCGGCTTCAAGGGCACGATCCTGATCGAGCCGAAGCCGCACGAGCCGACCAAGCACCAATATGATTTCGATACTGCGACGGTCTACGGCTTCCTCAAGCGCTACGGGCTTGAGGACGAGGTGAAGGTCAATATCGAGGCCAATCACGCGACGCTCGCCGGCCATACTTTCGAACATGAGATTGCGACCGCCGCCGCGCTCGGCATCTTCGGATCGATCGACGCCAATCGCGGCGACCACCAGAACGGTTGGGACACCGATCAATTCCCCAATTCGGTTGAGGAACTGACGCTTGCCGTGCTGGAGATCCTGCGCGCCGGCGGGTTCACCACCGGTGGCTTCAACTTCGACGCCAAGGTGCGGCGGCAGAGCATGGCCCCGGTCGACCTGTTCCACGGCCATATCGGCGGCATCGACACCGTCGCGCGCGGCCTCCTCAACGCCGCCGCGCTGATCGAGGATGGCCGGCTGGATCGCTGGAAAGCGGAGCGCTATGCCGGCTGGGACGGTGCGGTCGGCAAGTGGATCGGCACGCTCGATCTCGTCGGCATCGCCGATTTCGCGGAGAAACAGGCGATCGACCCGGCGCCACGCTCGGGCCAGCAGGAACGGTTCGAGAATCTGATCAACCGCTTCATCTGACCGGACGGGCGCGTCGGGGGTTTCCGGCGCGCCCTTCCCCTCAATTCCGCTCGGCGAAAGGCCCGATCATCGTCCCGACGAAGCCGCCGGCTGTCGCGGTACTGAGATTCGTGCCGTCGACATCCCCGGCGAGCGTCGTCCAATGGCCGTCTAGCGCATAAGCAAGGTCATAGCGCCCTGCCCTCGCGCTGATCCGGAAACGGATCGGGCCGGTCGCGGCGATCGCCCGCTCCGCGAGCGTCACGCCCGCCTCGGGCTCCTTCGGGCCGGCGCGCCGCGCAGCGCGGATGAGCAGGCGGCCATCGCGCGCCACCGCGGCGATGGTCAGGAAATAATCGTCGTTCTGAAGCGCGGCGAGGCCAGCGCTGCTATTCGGGGCAGGCGGCGCGAGCAGCTCCGTCTCCGCCGTCGCCACGATATGCTGTTGCCGACGCGCCGCGAAGGCGGGTTTGCCCGACGCGCCCAGCCGATCTCCCGGCGAGAGGCGCAATTCGCCACCCGCGACGGTCACTTTCGCGCCGCGCATCGTCATCCAGTTGAGCGGCAGCGCCGATCCGTCGAACTCGTCGTGCGCGGTAAAGCTGCCGTTCTGCGGCGGCGCCTCGCCGGCGGCGGGCAAGGGCCGCATCACGATGCGCGGCGCGGTGGCGCCATGCGGCAGGATGCGCGGCCAGCCGCCCTCCCATGTCGCAGGGAGCAGCCATGTCTCGCGGCCGATATTGTAATAATCCTCGGCATAGGGCCGCGTCGCGAGGAATACCGCCTGCCAGCGCCCGTCCGGCAATTCCACCAGATCGGCATGCCCGGCCGCAGAGACCGGATCGGGGCGGCCAGGCCGAAGGTCACGCTGTGTGAGGATCGGGTTCACATCGGCGGGCGCGGGCGTGTACGGCCCATCGATCCGATCGGCGCGGAACACCACCTGGCTATGGTTGACCGACGTCCCCCCCTCCGCTGCGATCAGATAATAAGCGCCGTTTTTCTTGATGAGATGCGGCCCCTCGATCCAGATCGGCCTGGCGGCGGGATCGGCGCCGCCATCGACGATCATCTTCGGATTCCCCTTGACCGCCAGCGCCCTGGGATCGAACTCCTCGATCCAGATCGCGCGATGCCCGTCGTAGCGGGACCCGCCGGCCGGTTCGCGATTGTTGATCAGCCACGCCCGTCCGTCGTCGTCGAAGAATAGCGACGGATCGATCCCCTCGACGCTCGGCAGCCACGCGGGGCGCGACCAGGGACCGGCAGGATCGGTGGCGGTGATGACGAAATTGCCGCCGCAGCGCACGCAGGTATTGGCGATATAGAAGCGCCCGGCATGATAGCTGATCGCCGGGGCGAACACCCCGCTCGACATGGTGATGCCCGCGAAATCGAGCTGGTCCTGCCGGTCGATCGCATTGCCGATCTGCCGCCAGGTCACCAGATCGCGGCTGTGCCATATGGGGATGCCCGGGAACCAGGCGAAGGTGGAATTGACGAGATAATAATCACGCCCGACCCGCACGATGCTGGGATCGGGATAATAGCCGGCAAGGATCGGGTTGCGATATTGCCCCGCCGGCAGCGCGCCGCCATCCTCCCCGCGATAATCGAACCACGCAAAACGCGCGGGGACGGCGGTCTCCTGCGCCGCGGCCGGTCCCGCCCCGACGGCGCCGAAAAGCACCGCGATCAGCAATGCCGGTTTCATCTCAGCGGCTCCCCCGCGTGCGTTTGCGTCTGGCATGTCGCCGCGAGCGCCGGGCCGTAATCCGGCGAGCGATAAACGCCGTCCTTCCCCGCGGCGCGGCGCGACAGCGAATCCACCGGCGGCAAAGCGGGATTGCGATCGGCGGCATAGGCCGGATCGGATTCCGCCTTCGGCAAGGTGACGAAGCGAAACCCCTCCTGTCGATATTGCGCCAGCAGGCGCGGCAGCATCCGCGTGGTGAACGCGCCGACATGGATCAGCAGGACATAGGGAATGTCCCGCCCGTACACCGCGCGCGCCTGGCTGCGCGAGGCGCGCACGGCGTCGCGCGCGGCGGCGAGATAGCTGCGCTCCAGTTCCGCTACCGCCGCCTTGTCTCCCGCCGCGACGCAGCGGGCATAGGGCGGGTTCCACAAATAATCCTCAAAACTCATCGTCACCGCGGCGATCTTGTAACCGCGCCGGGCAAGCTCGCCGCGCACCGCGAGGCGCTGTGCGTCATCCACGCCCTCGCGCAGGAAGGGATAGCGGAACCAGCGCCAGTCCTCGCCCTTCATCGCCGCCGCGAGATACGGTTCGTTGCGCGCGATATCGTCGATGAAGGCCGCCGTGCCGACCGTGTGCAGATCGGCGTGGCTCCAACCGTGATTGGCGACCGGCAGGCCTGCGCGGCGCCATATGTCCAGAAACGGCGCGACGGCCGGATCACGCTCCGCCACCGCGTGGTTAACGAAGCCATAGACTGGCCCGACATGCGCCGCGGCCAGCGCCTCGGTGATCTGCCGCGCCAGCGCGACACGATCGGTGCCTTCGGGCCACGGCGAGAGCGCGGGCAGATCGTCCATCGTGATCGCGATCGACGGCGCCGGGGATGCGCCGCCGGGCGTGGCGGCAAATGCAGCGGCGAGCGCGAGGATAGGCCTCATTTGAACAGCTCCAACGGTATAGCATCCGCCATCGCGCGATATCCGGCGGGCGAGGGATGCAGCCCGTCGCCCGAGTCGTAATCCGCCCGCATCCGGCGCGGATCGGCCGGATCGCGCATCACCGCGTCGAAATCGATCACCGCATCGAAATTCCCCGGCGTACGGATCCAGCGGTTCACGGCTTGCCGATCCGCTTCGCTCAGGTCGTCCGGATGATAATAACCCGATGCGCCGTCCGGCAGGATGGTCGCGCCATAGGCGCGGATGCCGGCGGCGCGCGCACGGGTGACGATCTGGCGATAGGCGCCGATCATCCGGGCGACGAGCGCGTCATGCTGCGCCGATGTCGCCGGTGCGTCGCGCGTCAATGTGCCGATGTCGTTGATCCCTTCGAGCAGGATCAGATATTTCACCCCGGGTTGCGCCAATATGTCGCGGTCGAGGCGGGCGAGGGCGCTGGGACCGAGACCGATGTTGAGCAGCCGGTTGCCGCCGATCCCGTGGTTGAGCACCGCGACCGCGCGGGTCGCCGGATCGGCCTGCAGCCGCGCCGCCAGCCGGTCCGGCCAGCGATCGTTGCCGTTGGTCGTCGCGCCATGCCCGTCGGTGATCGAATCGCCGAAGGTGACGACCGCGCGCGCATCGCCGGCTGCCTCGACCGAGACCCCCGCGAGCTGGAACCAATGTTCGACGGTTTTCGCATCGCGCAGATCGGCGTCGGCGACGCGATCGCCGTGGACGAGATAGCTCGTCGCGCGCGACGCGGGATGGCTGGTCTGGCCGCTCGGCGCCTGCGGCAAATACATCGTCACCGCCGCCACGCTGAGCGGGGCAGCATCGAAGGCGACCGGATCGGACCAATAGCTCGCGCCCGCCGGCACCGTCACCCCGGACATGCCGTCGAAGGTGACCGCACGGTCGCTCAGCGGATCGATGCGCGCGCTGTCCGCCGCGATCGCCCGTGCGATATGCACCCTGTCGATCCGCAGCGGCTCGGCCCCGAACGCATTGCTGACGAGAATGCGCACCCGGCCACCGCCGAGCGAAAGCCGCACCACCTGACGCAGCGTCGTGTCGGTCAGATCGTCTGCCGGCAGCGTGTTCTGCGCTTCGGGCGTTTGCTGCGACGATGCCCAGCTGCCGACCCATTTGGTCGGCGGGGGCGACGCGGCGGCGGTCGCCAGCATGAGAAGCGCGGCCAAAGCTATGCGCGGTCGGATCATTCTTCCCCTCTCCTCTCGCTCCGATCGGTGTGCCGCGCTATTTTCCGGCGCGATCCGAGTCTCCGCTTTCCGACCGATGGCATGCTCTTGACATTGCCGTGGTCGAGATGCTGTTAGCGCTATCAAATTCGCATGTCGAGTGGAGAGGAAATGCTGAGTCCCAATGGCGCACCCGGATCAGCGCTCCCGCGCGACTGGCGTGACGGAAGTTTTCTCGGCCGGCTCGATCATGCCGAAGGGCCAACCCCCGTCCTCGTGCGCCACGGCGAATTGCTCGATATGTCGCGCGTCGCCCCCACCGTCTCGGCGCTGATCGAATCGGGCCGGCTCGACGGTGACGGCGGCATCTCGCTCGGCGCGTTCGACGGCGCGATGGCGTCGCTTCTCGCCCCGATCGACCTGCAATGCGTCAAGGCATGCGGGGTCACGTTCGCCGTCTCGGCGATCGAGCGTGTCATCGAGGAGCGCGCGCGCGGCGACTGGTCCGCCGCCGCGGCGATCCGCGCGCGGCTCGAAACGCGCGTCGGCGGCTCGATCCGGGCGGTCGTGCCGGGCTCGAAGGAAGCGGACGCGTTGAAGCAGGCGCTGATCGAGGACGGGCTCTGGTCGCAATATCTGGAGGTTGCGATCGGCCCCGATGCCGAGGTTTTCACCAAGGCGCCTGTGCTTTCCGCGGTCGGCCCCGACGCCGAGATCGGCATCCGATCGGACTCGGGCTGGAACAATCCCGAACCCGAAATCGTGCTGATCGTCGACAGCCGCGGCGAGGCGATCGGCGCGACGCTCGGCAATGACGTCAATCTCAGGGATTTCGAGGGGCGTTCGGCGCTGCTGCTCGGCAAGGCGAAGGACAATAATGCATCCTGCGCATTGGGGCCGATGGTGCGGCTGTTCGACCAGGGCTTCACGCTCGACCATGTTCGCAGCGCGGAGGTGCGGCTGCGGATCGAGGGCGAGGACGGCTATGTGCTCGACGGCGCGAGCAACATGACCGAAATCAGCCGCGATCCGCTGGAACTGGTGCGCCAGACGTTGAGCGAGCATCATTATCCCGATGGCTTCGCCTTGTTCCTCGGCACGCTTTTCGCGCCGATCCAGGATCGCGACGATCCGGGCCGCGGCTTCACCCACAAGGTGGGTGACCATGTCGCGATCGAAAGCACCCAGCTCGGGCGGCTCGTCAATCGCGTCGTCACGTCGCGCGAAGCGCCCGTCTGGCGGATGGGGATCGGCGCGCTCATGACCAATCTTGCCCGTCGCGGACTGCTGGAGCCGGGCGCGTGACCGGCGCGATGGACCGCGCGCATTATCCGAGCCTGGCGCGCAAGCGCGTCCTCATCACGGGCGGCGCAACCGGGATCGGCGCCGCGCTGGTGGAAAGCTTCGCCGCGCAGGGCGCGCGTGTCGCCTTCGTCGATCTCGACGCGGATGCCGGCGATGCGCTGGCGGCACGCGTCGCTTCGGCCCGCTTCTTCCGCTGCGACCTGCGCGATCTCGACGCGCTGGGCGCGACGATCGGCGCCATCGCCGACGATCTTGGCGGGATAGACGTGCTGATCAACAATGCCGCGAGCGACGACCGGCACAGTATCGACGAGGTGACCCCCGCCTTCTGGGACGAGCGGATGGCGACCAACCTGCGCCATCTGTTCTTCACCGCCCAGGCGGTCGTTCCGGGGATGCGCGCGGCCGGCGGCGGCGCGATCATCAACTTCGGCTCGATCAGCTGGCATCTGGGCTTGAAGGGGCTGGTTCTCTACCAGACGGCCAAGGCCGCGATCGAGGGGTTGACCCGCGGACTGGCCCGCGAACTGGGCGGCGACAATATCCGCGTCACCACGATCGTGCCCGGCAACGTGCAGACGCCGCGCCAGCAGCGCTGGTACACGCCCGAGGACGAGGCCGAAATCGTCGCGGCGCAATGCCTCGCCGGGCGGATCCAGCCGGTCGATGTCGCGGCGCTCGCGCTGTTCCTCGCATCCGATGACGCCCGCATGTGCACCGGCCATGAATATTTCGTCGATGCGGGATGGCGATAATGGTCGACTCCGTCCTCCCGATCGGCGCGATCCTCGGCGAAGGGCCGCTCTGGGCGCGCGGCGCCTTGTGGTTCGTCGACATCAAGCGCCAACGCGTCCATCGCTTCGATCCCGCGACCGGCGCGGCGAAGGCATGGGATGCGCCCGATCAGGTCGGCTGGGTCCTGCCGGTGCAGGGCGGCGGGATGATCGCCGGCCTGAAGAACGGGTTGCATCGTTTCGACCCAGCATCGGGTGCCTTTGCGCCGCTCGCCGATCCGGAGCCCCATTATCCCGGCAATCGCCTCAACGACGCGACGACCGATCGCCACGGGCGCATCTGGTTCGGCAGCATGGATGACGACGAAAGCGAGCTGACCGGCGCGCTCTATTGCTGTGTCGGCGGGATGATCACCCATAGCGGGCTGCCCGAGGTGGCGATCACCAACGGCCCGGCGGTGAGCGCCGACGCGCGCATCCTCTACCACACCGACACATTGGGAAAGGTGATCTGGCGCGTCCCGATCCACGACGACAGCTCGCTCGGCACGCCGGAACGCCATATCGCGATCGAGGACGGCGCCGGCCACCCCGACGGTTCGGTGATCGATGCCGAGGGATGTCTGTGGGTGTCGCTGTTCGGGGGCTGGGGTGTGCGACGTTACGATCCGGCGGGCGCGCTGATGCGGACGATCGACTTCCCGGTCGCCAATGTCACCAAGATCGCCTTTGGCGGCCCCGATCTCGACATCGCCTACGCCACGACCGCGCGCAAGGGGCTCGACGCCGCGGCGCTTGCCGCGCAGCCGCTGGCGGGTAATGTCTTCGCGTTCGACCCCGGCGTCGCCGGACTCGCGGTCCACGAAGCGAAAATATAACGATAACAACGAGAAAAGGAGAGAAGAATGGCGACGGCGGCAGAATCCGGCCTGATGCGGGTCAACCTCGGTTTCATCACCGCGATCGTCGCCGTGGCGACGATCGGCGGCTTCATGTTCGGATATGATTCCGGCGTCATCAACGGCACCCAGAAAGGTCTCGAGGCGGCGTTCGATCTCGGCAAGCTCGGGATCGGCATCAACGTCGGCGCGATCCTCGTCGGGTCCTCGCTCGGCGCGTTCGGCGCGGGGCGGCTCGCCGATCTGATCGGCCGGCGCAGCGTGATGCTGATCGCGGCGGCGCTGTTCCTCGTCAGCGCGCTCCTCGCCGGCGCGGCAAGCAGCTCGGCGATCTTCATCATCGCCCGCATCATCGGCGGTCTCGGCGTCGGCGCGGCGAGCGTGATTTCGCCGGTCTATATCTCGGAAGTGACCCCGGCGGCGATCCGCGGGCGGCTGTCGAGCGTCCAGCAGGTGATGATCATCACCGGCCTCACCGGGGCGTTCGTCGCCAATTTCGTGCTGGCGCGCTACGCTGGAGGATCGACCGCGTCCTTGTGGCTCGACTATCCGGCGTGGCGCTGGATGTTCTGGCTGCAATCGATCCCGGCCGCGATCTATTTCCTGGCACTGCTCATCATCCCGGAAAGCCCGCGCTACCTTGTCGTGAAAGGCCATAAGGACCAGGCCCGGGCGGTTCTCACGCGGCTTTTCGGCGCGGCGGAGGCCGATCGCAAGGTGGCGGAGATCGAGGCGAGCCTTGCCGCCGATCACCACAAGCCCAAGCTTTCCGATCTCATCGACAAGCGCACCGGCCGGATCCGCCCGATCCTGTGGACCGGCATCGGACTGGCGGTGTTCCAGCAGTTCGTCGGCATCAACGTCGTCTTCTATTACGGCGCGACATTGTGGGAAGCGGTCGGCTTCTCGGAGGATTATGCGCTGCAGACCAATATCCTGTCGGGTGTGCTGTCGATCGGCGCGTGCCTTGCGACGATCGCGCTGGTCGACCGGATCGGGCGCAAGCCGCTGTTGCTGATCGGATCGGCCGGTATGGCCGTTACCCTTGCCACGGTTGCCTTCGCCTTTTCGACCGCCGTCACCGGCGCGGGCAATGCGGTCACGCTGCCCGGCCACAACGGCCTTGTCGCGCTTATCGCGGCGAACCTCTATGTGATCTTCTTCAACCTCAGCTGGGGGCCGATCATGTGGGTCATGCTGGGCGAGATGTTCCCCAATCAGATCCGCGGCTCGGGGCTGGCGGTGTCGGGCTTCGCACAGTGGATCGCCAATGCCGCGATCTCCGTGAGCTTTCCCGCGCTGGCGGTCTCGCCGGGGCTGGCGATCACCTATACCGGCTATGCGCTGTGCGCGGCGATCTCCTTCTTCTTCGTGCGCCGCATGGTCAGCGAGACGCGCGGACGCGAGCTGGAGGATATGGAGGGCTGAGAGCGGTTCGCTATTCCTCCCCTGGAAGGGGAGGGGGACCAGCCGAAGGCTGGTGGAGGGGTATTAGCCTCAGACGATACCGCCTGCGCCGGCTACCCCTCCACCGTTGCTGCGCAACGGTCCCCCCCCCCTCCGGGGGAGGAATAATCCCGGCCCTATGCGTCCGCAGCCGGCGGCGCAGCGTCGGATTGCCGGCGGATCAGCGCATGTTCCGCGCGGATATGGGATTGCCCGATCTCGTCGGCGCGCCCCGCCCGCCGCAGGCGAATGACCTGCACCAGCCGTTCGAGCGCGATCCGTGCCATGTCGAGCACCGGCTGACGGATCGTCGTCAGTTCGGGCCAGATCGTCGTGGCGAGCGCGGTATCGTCGAACCCGCACACCGTAAGGTCGCGCGGCACCTCGAGCCCGCGGCGATGCGCGATCGCCACCGACGCGGCGGCCATGTCGTCGTTGGAGGCAAAGATCGCCGTCGGCGGGTCGGCCAGCCCGAGCAGCACATCGGCCGCATCGAGCCCCGAGCGATAGCTGAACAGGCCGTTCACGACGAGCTTGGGATCATAGGGCAATCCCATATCCTTGAGCGCGCGGCGGTAACCCGCGAGCCGCGTGCCGCTCGCCGCCTGGTTCGGATCGCCCTTGATGAAGCCGATCCGGCGATGGCCGAGCGCGCCGATATGCCGCGTCATTTCGTACGCCGCGCGTTTGTCGTCGATGCAGATCGATAGCGCCCATTCGGGTGCATGTTCGGTCGCCATCGCGACGACGGGCAGTTCCGCGTCGCGGATCGCCTCCAGGATGCCGGCAGCGTCGCTGAGCGGCGCGGGCAGCAGCACGCCGTCCACCCGCCCCGCGAGGAGATGATCGATCACCGCGCGATAATCGTCGGCATCGTCGCATTTCTCGACCATCAGCTGCACGTTGCTGCGGCTGGCCTGATCGAGCGCGCCGACCAGCAGCGCGCTCAGATAGGCGAAGCTCGGGTTGGAATGGAGCAGCCCGATGCGGATATCGTCGCCCCCAGCCAGCGCGCGTGCGGCGGCGTTGGGGGCATAGTTCAGCGCCGCGATCGCCGCCTCGACGCGTTCGCGCGTCCGCTCCCGCACGCTTTCCTTGGCGTTGATCACCCGCGAGACGGTCATCGGCGAGACGCCGGCACGCGCGGCGACGTCGCTGATCGTCGGGGTGTTGTGCTGGCGTCGTGTGGCGCGCGGTTTTTTCATGCGCGCCCGTTACGTCACCACGACCGGCGCAAGTCAATGCCCCGGTGCGTCGGGGAAGTCCTCGGCCTTGTACCAGGCGAGGTCGTGCGCGGGCGGGCGGACGCCGGGCGGCAGCGGGAGATGGTTCACCGACATCCAATAAGCGAGGCTGGCATCGCGCCACCACCGCGCCTCGCGCGACTGGATGCCGAGCAGCGCCGCGGTCTTTTCGAAGCGCTCGGCATCGATGCGGGACTTGAGCGCGGTCCAGTCGCCCCGCATCTGATCGACATAGGCGACCCCGCGATCATAATGCGCGACCAGTTCCTCCCATAAACTATGGCCGGAGGACATGCGATAATCCCAGCGCAGGTGATGGAACCACAATAGTTCGCGCTCTGGCGTCGTCGCCGGATCGCGCAGCCGCTGCGCGACCGGCGGGGCATATTGCGCGATTGCGTTGCTGCCGCTCGCGGTTCGATCGAAGCCGATGCCGTCCGCGGTTGCGCGATGATAATAGACCGGGTTCCATTCGGGTCGCGCGAGCGCCGAGACCCAGGGCGCGGGGCCATAATGGTGATCGGTGCCCATCAGATGGGCGAGACCGAGCGGCGTCATATAATCGACCGCCGCCTCGCGCGAGCCCGCCATCATCCGTGCGACGCGATCGACGACCGCCGGATCGGGCGCGAACGTCATCGCCGCCCATTCCCGCGCGATCGCGTCCGACGCGCTCGTCGGATCCCAGGCGTAGCGGCCGAACGCATACCAATTGGCCTGGTTGAAGATCGAGCCGGTCCAGTCGCGATCCCGCCCGACATTGGCGACGCCCGCCATCCCGCTGATCATGCCGGCGACGGTCGACCCCGCGCCCTTAGCCATCGTATCGGCGCGCAGCGTCTCCTCGAACAGCGGCCCGAGATAGACGAGATGCGAGGCGAAGCCGAGATATTCCTTGGTGATCTGGAATTCGATCATCAGCGGGGTGTGCGGCATCGCGCCGAACAGCGGATGGAAGGGCTCGCGCGGCTGGAAGTCGATCGGGCCGTTCTTCACCTGGACCAGGACATTATCGGCAAAACGGCCGTCGAGCAGGTGGAAGTCGTCGAACGCCTGTTTGGCGCGATCCTCGGGATTGTCGTGCGCATAGACGAATGCCCGCCACATCACGACGCCGCCGTGCGGCGCGAGCGCGGCGGCGAGCATATTCGCGCCGTCGGCGTGGCTGCGCCCGTAATCCTGCGGCCCGGGCTGTCCTTCGGAACTGGCCTTGACGAGAAAGCCGCCGAAATCGGGGATAGCCGCGTAGATCTCGTCCGCCTTGGCGCGCCACCACGCCGCGACCTGCGGGTCCTTCGGATCGGCGGTGCTCAGATGGCCGATCTCGATCGGGGCGGAGAAGCGCGCCGACAGATAGACCTTGATGCCATAGGGCCGGAAGACGTCCGCCAGCGCGGCGGCCTTGGATATATAGCGCTGCGTCAGGCTCGATGCGGAAGCGTTGACGTTGTTGAGCACCGCCCCGTTGACGCCGATCGAGGCATTGGCGCGCGCATAATCGACATAGCGCGGCTCGCGGACGTCGGGGAGCATCCACCAGTCCCACAGCGACTGGCCGGCATAGCCGCGCTCCACGCTGCCGTTGAGATTGTCCCAATGATCGAGCACCCGCAATTTCACTTTCGGGCGCGACATCAGCGCCACGGCGCCGAGCGTGTGACCGGTCTGGAGCCAGCGGAGCAAGGCGAAGCCGCCGTAAAGAATGCCGCGGTCGTCGTTCGCCGCGACGACGACGAGCGCGCGTCCCGCGACGGTGATCCGGCGAACGACATAGCCTTCGTCGCCCAGCCGCGGGCCGAGGGCGCGGAGCGAAGCGGCTTCGTCGTGCCCGATCCGCGCCAGAACCACCGCGCCGTCACGCGCGTGATCGGCGCGCGCCACCGGGGCGGCGAACAATCCGCCGAGGCCGCGCGAAAGTTCGTCCGCCGCCGCCTGCATCATCGGGGACGCGCCGCGCACCACGATCGCCGGCGGGCGGTTGGCGCGCGCTCGCGCCGGAAGCGGCCGATAGCGAAGCCACAGATCATATCCGTCCTCCGCCTGGGCCGGTCCCGCGCCGGCGAGCAAAAGGGCGGCACAAAGCCATAGGATCGCGCGCGTCATGATAACTCCCCTGGCAGCACGGGTTTATCGCGCCCGGCGCCGCCGCGTGCGAAGGCCGCTTTTCGCCTTCCTCTTTTGCGCGCTTTTCCTATACTATATGACATATTGCAATTGATGGTGCCGATAGTGTCGCAGCGCGAGAATCCGACGATTTCCTCCTCCCCCGCCGGTAACGGCCCGCATCAATCCGGCCCGGGGCCGACACTGGTCGACCGCGCTTATGACTATCTGCTGACGATGTTGATGAGCGTCGAGATCGCGCCCGGCGAGCGGATCGCGATCGATACGATCGCGCGCCAGCTCGGTATTTCGCAGACCCCGGTTCGCGAGGCGCTGAGCCAGCTCGAGGCGGAGCGGCTCGTCTTCAAGACGACCAACGTCGGCTATCGCGCCAGCCCGCAGATGACGCGCGAGGAAGTGCGCGATCTCTATACGCTGCGCCAGCTGATCGAACCCTATGCCGCGGCGCGCGCGGCGGAGCTGATGACCGACGAATCGATCGCGCTGCTGCAGGCGATCGATCGCGACATGTCGGACGTGGTCGACGGCGACGCCCGGGCCTATTCGCGGTTCGCGGAAGCCGATGCGGCGCTCCACCGGCTCATCGCCACGGGGAGCGGCAACCGCCTTATCGCCGACACGATCGAGCGGCTGCATGCGCATCTGCACATCTTCCGTGCGCTTTATCGCACCAACGCGCCCAACGAGGCAGCGGCGGAACATCGCCGCATCATCGACGCGCTGGTCGCGCACGACGCGGCGGCGGCCGAGCAAGCGGTACGCGCACACCTCGAGCGGTCGCAGCAACGGATGGATGCGGCGCTCGCCACCCCATAAGAAGTTGCCCCGCGCGGCGATTTCTCCGACAAATAACCCCTCATTTGCTTGACAGCCTCGATCACGCCTCCTACCAGATCATATAGGATATGAAATGGAGAGGCGACTGGTGCGACTGAAGCGGTTAGGCCGTCATCTGCGCCCCGCAGCGCGTTGTGCGGCGATTCTGCTGACGCTCGGCGGCGCCGAGGCGCCTCGCCTTACCACGACGGTGCTCGATCATTTCACGCTGATCGACGGCACCGGCCGCCAGCCGGTCGCCGATCAGTCGCTGGTCATTGCGAATGGCCGCATCGTCTGGGTCGGCCCCGCCAGCCGCGTCAGGGTCGATCGGCTGACGCGGCGCGAAGATCTTCGCGGCAAATATGTCATGCCGGGGCTTATCGACAGCCATGTCCACCTCGGCCTGGTGGACGGCATCGACCAGGATTTCACCAGATATTACAGCCGCGACAATGTCGAGCGCCAGCTGAAGCTCTACGCCGCTTATGGCGTCACGACGGTCTATACGTTGGGCACCGACGGCGATGCGATCCACGAGGTCATTGCCGAGCAACGGCGCAGCGGCCGACCCGATCGCGCGCGGGTCTTCACCGCCGGGCGCGGCGTGGTGTTCAAGGGAAGCTATGGCGGCGTCCCGGGCCTCGACCAGTCGGTCGCGACCCCGGCCGAAGCGACCGCAATGGTCGATCGCGAGGCGGCCAAGGGCGACGATTTCATCAAATTATGGATCGACGACGAATTCGGCGCGATCGCCGAGCGGATGCCTTATTCGATCAGCCGTGCGGTGATCGATGCCGCGCACGCAAAAGGCAAGAAGGCCGCCGCGCATATCTTCTATTATGACAATGCCGTCGAACTGACCCGCGAAGGCATCGACGCATTCATGCATCAGGTCCGCGATCGCGTCGCCGATCCGTCGCTCGCGCGGATGATGAAGACGCGCGGCACGTGGCAGCTGGCCTCGACGTTGAGCCGCGAAGCATCTTTCACCTACCGCCTGCTGCCCTTCGTCGACGATCCTTTCTTTTCCCGCGGCGTATCCCCTGGCACGGTCGCGGCGCTGAAGGCGCCCGAACGGCAGCAGCGCCTGGGCGCCGCACGTGACTTCGCGAAATATCCGGAGGCGCTGCGCAACGCGATGACCAATTTCGCCACCGAGGCGAAGAATGGCGTGACCTATGGCATGGGCACCGACAGCGGCCCGACCGGCCGGTTCCCCGGTTATTTCGCGCATTGGGAACTGGAATTGATGGTGAAGGCGGGGATCACCCCGCTCCAGGCGATCACCGCCGCAACGGGAACCAATGCGCGCTTCATCGGCGCCAATCAGGCCGGCACGATAGCGAAAGGCAAATGGGCGGATCTGCTGGTGCTCGATCGTGATCCGGTCGCGGACATTCGCAACACCCGCGCGATCCGCGCCGTCTATATCGCCGGCCGCAAGGTTCCCACGATCTGGGAGACCTGCGTGGGTCGCCCGCTCGACGGCTGCGGCCGGGCGCAGCCATAATGCCCGTCGCCGCGGAAATCATCGACGCCGGCGCCGCCGATCAGCCGCAAACCGCCGTCGCGCGGCCGACGCGCACGCGGCATGTCGTGCTGTGGCTGACCGTGCTGGCGTATCTCATCACTTATATGGACCGGGTGGTGATCTCCACCGCGGCGCCGTCGATCCAGGCGGAATTCGGTTTCTCGCTGGTCACGATGGGGTGGATTTTCGCCGCGTTTCAATTCGCTTATGCGATTTTCCAGATCCCCGGCGGATGGCTGGGCGACCGGTTCGGGCCGCGGCGCGCGCTGACCGGGGTGGTATTGTGGTGGTCGGTCTTTACCGCCGCGACCGCCGCGACCTGGTCCGCCGGCTCGATGATCGTATGCCGCTTTCTGTTCGGGATCGGCGAAGCGGGATCATTCCCGATCGCAACCCGATCGCTGTCGCGCTGGATGCTGCCCTCGGAGCGCGGCTGGGCGCAGGGCGTCACCCATGCCGGCGCGCGGCTCGGGGGCGCCGTCACCCCGGTCTTCGTCGCATTGCTGATCGTCGATTTCGGCTGGCGCATGCCGTTCCTGCTGTTCGCCGGGGTGGGGGTCGCCTGGGCGTTGCTGTGGTTCTGCTATTATCGGGACAGGCCGCGCGAGCATCCGCGCACCAATGAAGCGGAATGCGCGATGATCGAGGCGGCGCTCGGTGCCGGTGGCGCGAACGCCAAGGTGCCGTGGCGCCACCTGCTCGGCCAGCCCCAGCTCTGGCTCCTGTCCGCAATGTATTTCTGCTACGCTTATTGCATCAACATCTTCCTCACCTGGTTCCCGAAATATCTTCACGATGCGCGCGGGTTCGACATCGCGGTGATGGGATTGCTGGCCAGCCTGCCGCTGATGGCCGGGGTCGTCGGCGATCTCGCCGGCGGCTGGCTCTCCGACCTGATGGTCAAACGCGGCATGGGATTGAAGATCGCGCGCCGCGCGGTCGCGGTCTGCGGTTTCTTCGTCGCGGCGGCGGCGATTCCGCTCGCCGCATCGGCCGACGCGCCGCTCACCAGCATCGCGTGCTTTTGCGTCGCGCTGTTCGGGCTGGAGGTGACCGTCGGCGTATCCTGGGCGGTGACGCTCGATATCGGCGGCGAATTCGCCGGCTCGGTCTCGGCGGTGATGAACACCCTCGGCAACCTCGGTGCCGCGATCGCAGCGGCGGTGACCGGCTATATCGTCAGCTTCAGCGGATGGTTTTCGGCATTCCTGGTGCTCGCCGCTCTATCGCTCGCCGCGGGAGTGCTGTTTTTCTGGATCGACGCCTCGCGGCGGCTTTACGTCGAGCATGACGCGGTGCCGGCATGAACGACGTTAATATTCGCATTGTGGTGGGAGCGATCACGGTTTTCGCCCCCGTTGCCGAAAGGGAATAGCATTGAATCGTAACGTGATATGGGGCCTGATCGGAGGAGCGCCGGCGATCGTCGCCGGTGCGGCGGCGCTCGCCGCGCCGCCTGCCGGCAACCCCGTCAAAGGCAAGGCGGTGTTCGCGCGCTGCGCGGTTTGCCACAGGATCGATCCGGCGGTCGCCGGTGGCATCGGCCCCAACCTTGCCGGCGTTTACGGCCGCCCCGCCGGGCAGCGCGCGGGCTATGTCTATTCCCCGGCGATGCGCGCGGCGCACATCAAATGGGACGAGGCCACGCTATCGCGGTTTCTGGCCGGACCCGGGAAGATGGTGCCCGGCACCAAGATGATGGCGACGCCGGTCACGGACGCGCAGGACCGCGCCGACGTCATTGCATTCCTCAAGACAGTCGGTGGCGGCACCAAGTGAGCGAGACCCTCTCCATGTTCGGCGCATTGCGGCTGCCGCGCGATATTCTGTTCGGGCGCAAGCAGCGCGCCGCGCTCGGCTCGGCCACCGCGTCGATCGGGCGGCGCGCGATATTGTGCACCGATCAGCGCCAATCCGCCCAGCGCGAATTCGCCGACATGCTCGCCGATCTCGCCGCCCACGGCGTCGAGACGCGGGTGTTCGACGGCACGATTCCCGATCTTCCGATGGAATCGATCGAGGGCTGCGTCGCCGCGGCACGCGATTTCGCGCCGGACGTGGTGATCGGCGTCGGCGGCGGCAGCTCGATCGATCTGGCGAAGGTCGCCGCGATGCTCCTCACGCATGGCGGCAATGTCGAGGATTATTACGGCGAGTTCGCGGTTCCCGGGCCGGTCGTTCCGCTGATCGCGCTGCCCACTACCGCGGGCACCGGCTCCGAAGTGACGCCGGTTGCGGTGATTACCGACGAGCAGCGCGGAACCAAGATCGGCATCGCCAGCCCCTATCTCATTCCGCAGGTCGCGATCTGCGATCCGGAGCTGACCGTCACCTGCCCGCCGGCGCTTACCGCCTTTTCGGGCGCCGATGCGCTGACCCATGCGGTCGAGGCGTTCACCACATTGGCGCGTCCGTCCGATCCGATGCTGACCCAGGAGCATGTGTTCGTCGGCAAGAACATCTTGTCGGACCATTTTGCGAAGCTGGCGATCGTCAACCTGTTCACCTACCTCGAACGCGCGTTCCGAAATGGTAGCGATATCGAGGCGCGCGAAGGGGTGATGCTCGCCGCGCTCGCCGCCGGTTGCGCCTTCGGCACGGCGGGGACGGCGGCGGCGCATGCGCTGCAATATCCCGTGGGCAATCTGACGCATACCGCGCACGGCCTGGGGGTCGCGACGCTGCTGCCGTTCGTGATGCAATATAACCGCCCGGCGTGCGCCAACGCGCTGGCCGAACTGGCGGACGCCATCGGCGTGGGCGACGGGCCTGCCGAGGCGCGCGCGCAGGCGTTCATCGATGCGGTGAGCGATTTGCTTGCGCGGATCGACATTCCCGCCTCGCTGGCGGCGCTGGGGCTCGCCGCCGATCAGCAGGATTATGTCGCGCGTCATTCGCTGGATGCCGCGCGGCTCATCAAGAACAACCCGCGTCCGCTCGACCTCGCGGCGATGCAATCGATCACGCGCGCCGCCTTCACCGGCGACCGCGCGTCCCTTTCCGCCCTATAAGCTTCGGAAAATCCTCGTCACATGACCAGCCGATACGCGCCGCCGACCACGGGCACAGCCGCTCCCTTCGCGATCCCCACCGGTCTCCTGATCGGCGACGCGTGGATCGATCCCGCGGGGGGAAAAAGGATCGAGATCATCAATCCAGCGACGGGCGACATGCTGACATCCGTTGCCGACGGCGACGTCGGCGACGGGATCGCGGCGGTCGATGCGGCGGCCGCGGCGGCGGCCGATTGGGCCGCGACCGCGCCGCGCAAGCGCGCCGATATCCTCATGGCCTGTTTCCACGCCATGATGGCGCAGCAGGAGTGGCTGGCGCAGATCATCTCGCTCGAGAACGGCAAGGCGCTCGGCGATGCGCGGGGCGAGGTGGCTTATGCCGCCGAATTCTTCCGCTGGTATGCCGAGGAAGCCGTCCGCATCAACGGCGAGGTCGCGATCGCGCCGTCGGGCGCCAATCGCATTCTGGTGCAATATCAGCCGATCGGCGTCGCGCTGCTCATCACGCCGTGGAACTTCCCCGCGGCGATGGCGACCCGCAAGATCGCGCCGGCGCTCGCCGCCGGGTGCACCTGCATCCTGAAGCCTGCCGAGGAAACCCCGCTCACCGCGATGGCGGTGGCCGAGATCATGCGGCGCGCCGGCGTTCCCGCCGGGGTCGTCAACCTCATCAACGCGAGCGATCCGGGGCCGGTGTGCAGCGCGATCCTGCACGATCCGCGCGTGCGCAAGCTTTCGTTCACCGGGTCGACCGAGGTCGGCCGCATCCTGCTCCGCGAAGCCGCCGACACGGTGATCAGCTCGTCGATGGAGCTGGGCGGCAATGCGCCGTTCATCATCCTGGACGATGCCGATCTCGACGCCGCGATCGACGGCGCGATGGTCGCCAAGATGCGCAACGCGGGCGAGGCCTGCACCGCCGCCAACCGCTTCTACGTCCAGCGCGGGATCCACGACCGGTTCGTCGAGCGGCTGGTCGAGCGGATGGGGGCGCTCGCCGTCGGGCCGGGCATCGACGCCGCGACCCAATGCGGGGCGATGATCAACCGGCAGTCGATCGAGAAGATCGATCGGCTGGTCGCGGATGCCGTCCAGCGCGGCGCGCAGGTCCGGCTCGGTGGCAAGGCGCTGGCGGGCGCGGGCTTCTTCTATCCTCCTTCGGTGCTCGCCAATGTCCGGCAGGGGTCCGCGATCCTCGACGAGGAGGTGTTCGGCCCCGTCGCGGCGGTCCTCCCGTTCGATGATGCGGAAGAGGCGATCCGCCTCGCCAATGCGACCGAATATGGCCTCGCCGCTTATGTCTATTCGGCCGACCTCAAGCGCGCATTGAACATCGCGGAGCGCATCGAATGCGGGATGATCGCGATCAACCGCGGCCTGGTCTCGGATGCGGCGGCGCCGTTCGGCGGCGTCAAGCAGAGCGGGCTCGGACGAGAGGGCGCGCACCACGGCCTGCTCGAATATTGCGAGGCCAAATATATCGCGGTCGACTGGTAACCGGCGCGGAAATGGAAAGGGAACCCAAAAGCGCGATGTTCGAGATTTCCCGACGCAGGATGCTGGGCGAGACGGCGGCGATGGTCGCGCTGGCGGGCGCTGGCCCGTTCAAGGCATTTGCCGCGACCGCGCCGGGCGCATCGTCGCTGCCGGATACCGAATGGCGCCATTATGCCGCCGATCAGGCGAGCACGCGCTATTCTCCGCTCGACCAGATCAATGCGGACAATTTCTCCGATCTCGAAATCGCGTGGAGCTTCAAGACCGACGCGCTCGGCGCGCGGAAGGAATATCAGTTCGAAGCGACGCCGCTGCTCGTCAAGGGCCGGCTGTATCTCGCCGCCGGCTCGCGCCGCGACTGCATCGCGCTCGACGCCGCGTCGGGCGAGCTTTTGTGGATGCATCGGCTGGACGAGGGGCAACGCGCGCTGAACTCGCCGCGCCAATTATCGGGGCACGGCGTATCCTATTGGACGGACGGGACGAAGGAGCGCATTCTCTATGTCACGACCGGATATCGCCTCGTCTCGCTCGATGCGGCGACCGGTATTCCCGATCCCGACTTCGGCACCAACGGCATCGTCGATCTGAAGCTCGATTTCGATCAGCAGCTCGATCCCGATACCGCCGACGTCGGGCTCCACGCGACCCCGCTCATCGCGCGCGATACCGTGGTGGTCGGCGCCGCCCATGCCGCCGGGGACGTTCCCGCGGTCCGCCGCAATGTGAAGGGTTATGTCCGCGGGTTCGACGTTCGCACGGGCAAGCGCAAATGGATCTTCCATACCATCCCGCGCAAAGGCGAGTTCGGCTACGACAGCTGGCTGAACGGCGACGCCGACGAGGCGGGCAATGGCGGCGTCTGGGCCGAAATGTCCGCCGATGAGGAACTGGGCCTGGTCTATGTCCCCGTCGAACTGCCGACGGGCGACGAAATGGGCATGTTCCGCCGCGGCAATGCGCTGTTCGGCGAGACGCTGGTCGCGCTCGACATCGAGACGGGCAAGCGGCGCTGGCATTATCAGCTGGTCCATCACGGACTATGGGATCGCGATATACCCTGCGCCCCAATCCTGTGCGACATCCCCGTCGACGGAAAGCTCGTCAAGGCGCTCGCCCAGCCGACCAAGCAGGCCTTCCTCTATGTCCTCAACCGCGAGACCGGCAAGCCGATCTGGCCGATCGTCGAACGCAAGGTCGAGGCGGGCGACGTGCCGGGCGAATGGTATGCGCCGACCCAGCCGTTTCCGACCAAGCCGCCGGCTTATGACGTGCAGGGCGTGACGATCGACGATCTGATCGATTTCACCCCGGCGCTGCGCGCCAAGGCGGTCGAGCTGGTGAAGAATTACAAGATCGGTCCCCTCTACACGCCACCCGTGGTCAGCAAGCCGGGCCGGTGGGGCACGATCATCTCGCCCGGCATCCAGGGCGGCACCAACTGGCCGGGCGGCTGCTACGATCCCGAAACCCACACCGTCTTCGTTTATTCCAAGAACCAGCCCGGGGTGATCGGCATTATTCCCAACACCAATATGACGGTGTCGCAATTCCCGCAGGTTCACGGCATCTCGGGCGAGGAACCGCGCCCGCAGGTGGCGATGGGGTCCGAGACCAACGGGGCGCCGCCGCCCCGCCGTCCCGCCCCGGCGCCCGCCGCCGCCGCGGGTCCCCCGCCCGGCTTTCTCGCGGTCGACGGATTGCCGCTCCTCAAGCCGCCTTATGGCCGCATCACGGCGATCGATCTCACGAAAGGCGATCTCAAATGGCAGATCGCGCACGGCGAGACCCCCGATAACGTGCGCAACCATCCCGCGCTGAAAGGGCTCAAGATCCCGCGTACCGGTCGTCCGGGCAATCTCGGGCCGCTCGTCACCAAGACATTGGTGATCTGTGGCGAGGCGGGGTTTTACACCAACGAATATGGCGTGCGCGGCGCGATGCTGCGCGCCTATGACAAAGCGACCGGCGAGGAAAAGGGCGCCGTCTATATGCCGGCGCCGCAAAGCGGGTCACCGATGACCTACCGCCTGCGCGGCAAGCAATATATCGTCGTCGCGATCGGCGGCGGGAATTACAGCGCGGAGCTCGTCGCCTTCCGCCTTCCTGGAGCAGCGTGATGACATTTTCCAAACCCCAGCGCCCGACCTTCATCCTCGCCGCAGCAGCCGTCATCCTGGGCGGATCGGTGGTCGCCCGCGCGCAATCGCCGGGCAGCACGGTGTGGAGCGGCGTCTATACCGACGAGCAGGCGGATCGCGGCAAGGCGGCTTATGCCGCCAATTGCGCATCCTGCCACGGTGACACCCTCGCGGGAATCGACGTCGCGCCGCCGCTGACCGGCGCCGGCTTCCTCAACAACTGGAACGGCACCTCCGCCGGCGACCTTTTCAACCGCATCAAGACGACGATGCCGCTCAACGCACCGGCCACGCTCAGCGGGCGCACCGTCGCGGATATCGAGGCGTTCATCTTCAAGGCCAATGGTTTTCCCGCCGGTCAGGTCGCGCTGCCGCCAGCGCCGCCGATGATGGCGAATATGAAGATCGTCTCGCAGAAACCCGCAAACTGACCGGCGAGACGGCGCACGGCGATATTCAAGCCGCGGCCGGCGAACGCTCGAAGACCGGCCGTCAGCCGTTGCCGGCGGCCGGTTCGATCGCGACCTGTTCGAACAGTCCTTCGTAGCGGCAAACGATCCCGTCGCGATCGACGTCGAGCATCGCTTCAAAACCGGCGAAAAGGCCGAGATCGCGATATCGCACGCGCCCCGCCGCGATCTGATCATAAGCTTGCCGGGACCGGGTGACCTCGAGCGTGGCGCCGTCGATATAGACGATATCCAGCGTGATCGTGTCGCTCGACCCCTTGAGAAGCCGGCGCACCGGCAGGGTATTGCAGAAGGGCGTCACGGACAGATCGGGCTCCTCCGCGCCAATCAGATCGGCGCGTACAATACCGTCCACGAGCCAATCTTCTCCCGACCGTTCAAGATGCACGGCCTTCGCGCCGCCTGCTCCTGAGCGGGAGACCGTGACGGCTTGCGCGCTCCAATCGGCATCGAGAGACCAAAGATGGTCGATCTGGAACCCGCCATCCTCGGTCGCGATCACCGTCCCCGCGATGTGGACTTGCTCGTCGCGTTCGACAATGGAGAGGCGCTCCACGCCGTCGAGATCCAGGCGGCGCCAGAAAATAACGCGATTATCCATACGATCGGGGACCCGTTCGGATGACGACGCTCAGGTCGTACACCGAATCATTGCCGCATGACGAGAGCCGCGCGCGCTACCATGCGATCGGATCGCGCCGCTCACGGAAGCAAGCTGCACCCGCCCGGCACCCGCACCGGACTGCATCGCGCCATCGCCGCATCCGGCAAGGTCACGACGAAGCGCTGCCGCAGCGGATCGGGCGCACCCGGATAATAATCGGTGCTGACCGCCTGCGCGCCGCTCGCCATCGCCGCCTTGGCCTTGGACAGATCATGCGTCCGCGCCTCCACCGTATTCGCATCGGTGCGGGTCCGCACGATCAGCCCTTCCGCCACCCAGCGCCTGATCTTCGCGCCGTCGACCAGCGGGTCCTGGACGATCTGGACCGCGGATTCGGGCTGGTCGTCGGGATACCAGCCGAACATCGCGCGTCCGGCGAGCGACGGATGCCCCGCGCGATAAGCGTCCGAAACCGCATCGCGGACATCGAACAGGATGTAGATGCGGCCGCGCGCGGCGGCGAGGCTGGGCCAGCCTTTCGCGCGCACCGCATCGCGCAACGTCATCGCCTTGCCGCGCACATCGTCCGGGGTGATGAGCCGCTTGCCCGGCAGGACCGAGCGTATCTCGGCATCGAGCGCGTCGAGCAGTTCCTTGTTGTCGAGCGGCAGCGGATCGGTGATCCCCGGCCGATGCGACGGCGTGTCCGCCGCGTTGATCGTGATCATGATCGGCAGGTGATCGGGGTGCGCGCGCGACCAGCGATCGATCTCGGTCAGGCAACGCACGAGAGTGACGCAGGTGCTGAGATAGTCCAAATCGGGGATGTGGAAGCTCTTGAAACCCGGTCGGAGCATCGCCGCGCGATCGAAGCCGGTCGCCTCTCCCGCCTCGCGCGCCCATTGCTCGCCTTTCGGATCGGCATAGCGCCCGCCCGCGGGATCGGCGAAGATATCCAGCTCGACCTGCCGCACCCCCGCATCGAGCTGCTGCGACAGCGGCAGATGATAATAATCGAGACCGTCGGCGAGCTTCGGCTCGATCGCGCGGAGCCGCGCCATGACGGCCGCCGGAATTCGCGCCTTGAAGCTATTGTGCGACCCGACGACCTGCACGTCGTTCATCGCGACGGGCGGCGCCGCCGCGCCGATCAGCGTCAGCGCAGCGGCGAGAGCGATCATCCGCATCAGAATTCCACCCGCGCGCCGAACAGCAGCGTGCGTCCATAATATTGGATCTCGCCGTAGCGCAATTCGGTCTCGTTATACGAATAGCTCCTGGCCCCGGCGATGTTGATCGCCTCGACGCTGACCGTCATCTTCGGGGTAACGCGGAAGGAGAGATTGCCGTCGAGCGACCCGAAGGGCGCGACATAGGTCGACGACTGGGCGGTGCTGCCGTTGCTCGACAGATATTTGTCGCGCCAGACATAGGACAGACGCGCCGAGATCGGCCCCTTGTCGTAGAAACCGACGACGTTGAAGCTATTCTTCGACAAGCCGATGAGCTGGTTGAGGATCGGGCGCGCGCCCGCCGTATAGCTCGATTGCACCGAAGTGTGGGTATAGGACGCCTGGAAGCCGAGGCCGTCGAACGGCGCGGGCAGGAAATCGAACACCTGATTATAGGCGGCCTCGACGCCATAGACCTTGGCGTCGCCGCCATTGACCTGCGTGCTCAGCAACACGGTGCCGCGCCCCGGAATGTCGATATTGACGTTCTGCGCGGTGATGTAATCGTCCATCGCCTTGTAGAACAAGGCACCGGTCAGCGAGGCGTTGCGGCGGAAATACCATTCCAGCGATCCGTCGACCTGGCTCGCGAGGAAGGGCTTGAGCGCGGGGTTGCCGCCGCTCGCGGTCGGCGCGTCGGTGGAGACGCTGATCTGCGGCGCGCTCTGCGTCATGTTGGGGCGCGTCAGCACGCGGCTGGCGGCGAGACGGCCGATGAGGCTCGGGGTGAGCTCGGCGCGCAGGTTGAAGCTCGGCAGCCAATTGTTGAATTTCTGCGGGAAGCTGGCCGGGGTCGGCGTCGCGCCGAACGTCAACGTCCCGCTCGCCACCTGATCGGTATGCACATAACGGATACCGACATTGCCGGTAACGTTCACGCTGCCGAGCTGGAAGGCATAATCGGCCCGTGCATAAGCGCCGGCGACCTTCTCGGTGACGACATAGGAGGCGCGCCGGTCGCTCGCGGTGAGCGGCGCATTCGCCACCGCGTCGGTGAACAGCTTGTTGTAGAAAGCGCTGGTGACCGGCACCAGCCAGGTGCGCGGGAAATTGCCCGGAACCCCCGACAGGAAATCGTCGAACGGCAGCGCCTCATAAGCATTCGGCGCGAAGCTCGTGATCGGCGTGCCGTTGGCAGAGGTCACCAGGAAGTCGCGACGCCGATAATCGCGCTTGCGCCAGTGATATTCGCCCCCGACCGCGATCTTGGTGATGAAGCCGTCGAGATCGCGAGCGACGTCGAAGCGGGCATAGGTGTCCCAGTCCTTGCTGTTCTTCGGCGCGATATTGAACGTGGTGACGCCATAGCTCGCGGGATCGTTGACGTTGACCGGGGTGCTGAGCGTCGAGCCGACCTTATAGCCGCCCGAGGCATCATAGGTCAGCGGCGCGAGGAACTGCATACGGCTGCGCACCGTGCCCTCGGCATAGCTGGGATGATAGCTGTGCGCGAAGGACCAGTTGATATTGGCGGAGAGGTGCCACCGATCCGGGTTCCACACCTGCTTCAGCCCGACGTCGAACAGATCGTGGCGGTTGAGGCTATATTCGCGCGAGGCCATGAAGCGCACGTTGTTGATCGTCGCGCCGACCACCGTGTCGCCGTTGCGCTTGACCGATCCCGGCACGATGCTGGTCCCCGGATCGTCCGGGTAGATATCGAGACCGAATTCGTCATAGGCGACATCGAGCCGCGTCACCGACACGTCGAGCGTCGTTTCCAGTTCCGCCGACGGACGCCATTGCGCGGAAATGATGCCGGACAGACGCTTGCGGTCCTCGGTTTCGACGGTCGGGCGGGTGCGCGTCGGCGTATAATAGCCCGTCCCCAGCGCGGAGACGAACTTGTCGAGATTCCAGCCGGTATTGTAATAGCGGTCGTTGCGCACCGACTTCGCCCAATATTGCGCGCCGACGAGAAGGCCGAACTGGTCGTCGTCGGTCTTGACGCTCGTCAGCAAAGTGGCGTTGGGCCGCACCTTGCCGGTCATCGAAGTATAGGTGCCGCGCAGGTTCAGCGTGGTCTTGTTGCCGACGTCCAGCGGACGGAAGGTCTTGACGTCGATATTGCCGCCGAGCGCACCCTCGGTCATGTCCGCGGTCGGCGTCTTGATGACGTCGATCTGCGAAACGAATTCCGCGGGCAGCATCTCGAAGCGGAACTGGCGGCCGTTGGCGCCGCCGTTTTCGATCAGGTCGTTGATCGCCACCGTGCGGCCGTTGACCAGGGTGCTCTGGAATTGCGGGCCGAGGCCCCGGACGCTGACGTACAGCCCCTCGCCGCGCGGGCGGGTGATCGCGACCCCGGTGACGAGCTGCAACGCCTCTGCGACATTCTGCGTCGGGAATTTGCCGATGTCGGTGGAGTTGATCGCGTCGACGCCATAATCGGCCTTGCGCTTCGTCTCCGTCGCGGCGGCGAGGCTGCGGGCATAGGTGCCGGTTACGACGATATCACCGCCGCCCGCGGCATCGTTTCCGTCGCTGGCGGGCGCGACCGCGGTCGTCTGCGCATGGGCGGGCGGGGCAGCGGCCAGAGCGAAAATGGCAAGCGGAAGCGGCGCGCAAAGGATGCGCGAATAACGTGTCATCGGATGATTTCTCCCGGTGGCGCTCAGGCCGTTGCGGGGCGGTTAGAATCCGGCGATGACAGTTTGATGGCTCCAGGATTACGCTAACATTTAATCGCGGTGGCAGTCCCTGCGCCCGGCGGCCGCCCGGGCCGGCTCAACTGCCCGTCCAGTCCGGCACGCGCTTCGTCTTCGCCAGGAAATCCGCGACGCCGCGGCGAAAATCGGCGCTGCCATAAACCTCGGCGATCAGATCATCCACCTCGGGCAGGACCGCCATGCCCATGCGCCGCATCGTCTCCTTGGTCGCGCGCGTGGTGAGCGGGGCGTTTTCGGCGGCGCGATCGCACAACGCCGCGACCGCGCCGTCCAGTTCCTCGCGTTCGATCACCTTCAGCAGGAAGCCGCTCGCGCGCAATTCGTCGGCCCCCAGCAATTCGCCGAGGAGCAGCATACGCTTGGCACGCTGTACGCCGACCGCGCCGCCGATCCGCGCCACGCTCGCCGCCGACAGGCAATTGCCGATCGTGCGGCCGATCGGCGACCCGAATTTCGCATCCGGGGTGGCGATGCGGAAGTCGCACGCCGATGCGATATTGAGCCCGCCGCCGACCGCCCAGCCCTCGACGATCGCGACGGTGGCGCAGGGGATGCGATCCACCGCGGCCATGCATTCGTCGATCCCGCGTTCATAGTCGACGCCTTGTTCGCCCCGCACGAAATCGGCGAATTTCGCGATATCGGTGCCGGAGATAAACGCCTTGCCGCCGGTGCCGCGAAACGTGACGATACGGATCGCCCGGTCAGTCGCGATGTCATGTGCGATATCGCGCAGGTCGAGCCACATCCGGCCGGTCAGGGCATTGTGCGCGGCCGGATTGTCGAAGCGGACATGCGCCTGCGCGCCGCGCCGCTCGAAGACCACCCGCCCCTCGCTCATTCCGCCGCCTCCTTCCGCGGCGCGAGCAAACCGCGCGCCACGAGCTCGCGCCGGATCTCATCGCCATGTTCGTCGAGCAACGGTGGGGGCAAGCGCACCGCCTGCGGCGTGCCGCGCATCTTGACGGGAAATCCGAGCGCCTTGAATTCGCCCTCGACGGGATGTTTCACCGCCATCACCATCTCGCGCGCGATCGCCTGCTCGCTCGTCACCGCCTCGCCATAATCGAGGATCGGTGCGGCGGGAACGCCCGCGCCGAGCAATGCGTCGATCCACTCCTGCCGCGTGCGCGTCAGGAAGGTCGGCGCCAGATCGGCAATCAGCTGCTCGCGGTTGACCACGCGGTTGGCGTTGGTCGCATAGCGCGGATCGCGCTGGAGTTCGGGCCGCCCGATGACATCGAGGAAAATGATCCACAGCCCCTGATTGGCCGCGCCGATCACGAACCAGCCGTCCGAGGCCTTCATCGCCTGATATGGCGCCGACATGCGATTGGCCGACCCGATCGGGGTCGGCGGCTTGCCCGTCCCCCAAAGCTCGGTCGTTTCCCAGATCGACAGCCCGAGCGCCGCCTCGAGCAGCGAGGCGTCGATATATTGGCCGACGCCGGAGGTCTCGCGACCGATGATCGCGCTCAGGATCGCATAGGCCGAAAACAGACCGGCGCCGAGATCGGCGACCGCGATCGAGTTCTTCGCCGGCTCCATCCCGGGGAAGCCGTTGGAACTGAGGATGCCCGACATCGCCTGCGCGATCAGGTCGAAGCCGGGTCGCTGCGCCCAGGGTCCGGTCTGGCCGAAGCCGGAGATGCTGGCGTAGACGAGCCGGGGGTTGATCGCAGCGAGCGTGTCGTAATCCACGCCGAGGCGCTTCGCGACGCCGGGGCGCGCATTTTCGACCACGATGTCGGCGGTCTTGACCAAGGCGTACAGCACCGCGCGATCCGCATCGGTCTTGAGGTCGAGCGTGATGCTGCGCTTGTTGCGGTTGAGCGCGAGAAAACCGGGGCTGTCCTCCCCCTTCAATCGGAAGCCCATCGAATGGCGGGTTGAATCGCCGGTGCGCGGCGGCTCGATCTTGATGACATCGGCCCCCATGTCGCCGAGCAGCATGCAGCAGAACGGGCCGGCCATGACCTGCGAGATATCCAGGACGCGCAGCCCGGCCAGAGGCAAATTCGGCATCCGCTTTTCTCCTTTTTCATGACCGCACGGGGCGCCGAAACGCTCCGTGGATCATATTGTATATGATTCTTGCGGTTGCTAGCATCACGCCGATCAAGGGACAATGCGATTCGCCCGCAGGCGTCGGCCCGAGACAGGAGAGGCTGCTTGTACGGACATTATGTACGACAAATAAAGTGCTGCGTCACCGGCGGCGCGCTGCTTCTGGCGTCGGGCGCGACGGCAGGAAATCGCGACGACTGGCGGAGCTACGGCCATAACGAAGATCTCGCCCGGCATTCGCCGCTTACCGAGATAACGCCGGCAAATGTCGGCAAGCTCGCTCCGCTCTGGTCCTATCATATGCGCCCGGCCGGAACGACCGGCGAGACTGCGGCGGTGCATGAGGGGGTCCCGGCGCGGTTCCGCACCGGCTATGCCGCATCCGAAGCGACCCCGCTGGTCATCGGCGGGGTGATGTATCTCGCGACGCCCTATCGCCGCGTCGTCGCGCTCGACGCCGCGACCGGCAAGGAACTCTGGACCTTCAGCCTGCCGGGGAACGATCAGCCGTCGACGCGCGGGGTCGCCTATTGGCCCGGCGCCGGAAAGATCGGGCCGCGCATCGTCTTCGGCGGCCGCACCGGCAAACTATATGCGGTCGACGCGAAAACCGGGCTGCTCGCCACCGGCTTCGGCGCCGGCGGCACGGTCGACATGAAAACGCCCGAGGTGATGAACGCGACCCGCGCGCCTTATGGCATGAGCAGCCCCCCGGCGATTTTCAGGAACCTGATCATCACCGGATCGCGCGTCCAGGAGATGCCGACCAAGGGCGCATCGGGCGACGTGCGCGCCTGGGATGCGATCACCGGCAAGCTCGTCTGGACCTTTCACGCGATTCCGCGCCCCGGCGAGAAGAATTTCGGCACCTGGGAGGGCGAAAGCTGGCAGGGACGCTCGGGCGTCAACGTCTGGACGTTCGTCGCCGTCGACGAGAAGCGCGGGATCGCCTATCTTCCGTTCGGCGCACCGACGTTCGATCGCTGGGGCGGCGACCGCAAGGGCGAGAATCTCTACGGCAACGCGATCGTCGCGGTGGACGCGCGCACCGGCCGGTATCTCTGGCATTTCCAGACCGTCCATCACGACATCTGGGATCTCGACCTTCCGGTCACGACGCTGATCGACGTCAAGCGCAACGGTCGCACCATTCCGGCGATCGCCGTCATGAACAAGATGACGATCATGTTCATGCTCGATCGCGTGACGGGCAAGCCGCTCTATGACGTGCGGGAAGAGCCGGTGCCGACCCAGACCGATGTTCCGGGCGAACAACCCTGGCCGACGCAGCCGATGCCGGCGAAGCCCGCGCCGCTCGCCCGGCTGGGCTATGACGCCGCCGATCAGGCCGACGGCCCGGCAGCCTATCGCGCGACCTGCGACAGGATGATCAAAGACTTCAATATCGTTCCGAGCAGGATGTTTCAGCCGCTGCGCGCGGATTCCTCGGTCAATTCCTTTCCCAGCAGTTGGGGAGGCGCGGATTGGGGCGGCGGCGCGTTCGATCCGGCAAGCGGATATTATGTCATCAACATCAACAACATCGCCAGCCCGCAGCAACTCGAGCAACAGCCCGACGGCAGCTGGGGGCTGAAAGACGGCTATCGCTATTTCCTCGATCCGGCGACCGGCAATCCCTGCCAGAAACCGCCGTGGGGAGAATTGGTCGCGGTCAACGTCAACACCGGGGATATCGCCTGGCGCAAGGTGCTCGGCGACAATCCCGAGCCCGCCTTCGCCGATGCCGGGGTGATCAGTGCCGGTGGCCCGATCACCACCGCGAGCGGCCTCACCTTCATCGGCGCGACGCGCGATTCGATGTTGCGCGCGTTCGACACGAAGACCGGCGAGATGCTGTGGAAGGCCAAGCTGCCGGCCTCGAACTACGGGATGCCCATGACATATCGCGCGCGGGGCGGCCGTCAGATCGTCGCGGTCGTCGCCACCGGCGGATTTGCCGAACCCGCGACAAGCGACCAGGTGGTCGCATTCGCCCTGCAATAAGGTTCCTGGAAAGATGACCCACAAGACGGCTTCGCTCGCTTTGCTGCTGACCGGCATCGCGCTGACCGGGACGATCGCGTCGGCCGCGCCGCAATCCCCGCCCCCGCCCGGCCCGGGGCTCAATCTCATCAACGAGCGGTGCGGCTTCTGCCATTCGACCGCGCAGGTTTTCGCGGCGCACAAGGCACCGGCGGCATGGGCGGGGGTGGTCCAGTCGATGATCGACCGCGGCGCCGAGCTGTCGCCGGAGGAGCAGAAGACGGTGGTCGACTATCTTGCCGCCCATTATAGCGACGGCAATCCGGCTCCCGCCGCCGACGCCTCGCCGCAGCCTGCGAAGCATTGACGGCTCAGCGCGTATAGCGCGGCAGCACCCCCGCCACTTTGGTGCGGAGCCGGTAAATGCTGGTCGATGCCGTGATGTAGAGGATATGCCCGTCACCGGCGAAGGCGAGGTTCGCCGCGACCTCGGGCAGCCTGATCTGGCCGAGCACCTTGCCCTGCGGGGTGATGATGCGGATGCCGCCGGGGCCGGTGGCCCAGATATTGCCCGCGCGGTCGACCTTGAGGCCATCGGCCCCGCCGCCGCCGCCACGCGGGAATGCGATGAGCGTCCGCTTGTTCGAAAGCGCGCCGTCGCGCCCGACGTCATAAGCGAAAATGGCGCCCGGCGGCCCATAATCGGTGACGTAAAGGACATGCCCGTCGGGTGAAAAACCGATTCCATTGGGCAGCTTGAGATCGGTAATCACCGGTTTCAGCACGCCCTGTGCGTAGCGGAACACCCCGTTGAAGGGGAGTTGCTTGGCGGGATCCTTGTCCATCCCGTTGAAAAGACCGAAGGGCGGATCGGTGAACCATAATGCGCCGTCGCGCGCATAGACCAGATCGTTCGGGCTGTTCAGTCGCTTACCCTGAAACTCGGCCAGAAAAGGATGGATATTGAGCTTGCCGTCGATCCGCACGATGCGACGCGCGCCCATCTGCGCCATCAGCACGCTGCCGTCCTCGGCCGGCACCATCGCATTCGAACCGATGCTCGCGCCGGCCGGCGGATTGGCGAGGCCGCCCGAATTCGCGATCAGTTCCTGAACCTTGCCCGCAGGATCGACGGCGCGCATCTTGTCGCCGTTGACGTCGCTGAACCACAAGCGGCCGTCTTTCCACATCGGGCCCTCGGTGAAGCTGAAGCCGGTCGCCACCCGCTCCGGCTGCGCGTCGGGCGCGATCAGCCCGTCGAGCGCGGGATCGAGGCGGTCGATACCGATGCCGGTGGTCGGCGCGGCGGCGAGCGGCGCGACAATGGATATCACCGACACCGCGAACATGCTCGTCAGGCGCATTTTTACTGCTTCCCTTACTGGGTTGAAATCACGGGGCGCGTGATGCGTCACACGCTGTCGGTGAGCAGGACGAGATAGTCCTTGTTGAGGACGGTGTTCTCGATCAGCGGCCAGTTTTTCTGATGGACTTCGGAATGTATCCAGCGTTGGCGCTGCTCTTCGCTTTCATAGGTCAGCTGGAAGCGATAGTTGATCCCCGGCGCGGGCGCCGGACCGCCCTGGACGATGGAGCGCAGCTTCAGCATCTTCAGGTCGATATAGCCACGGCCGCGGAAGCTTTCGGCCGCGGGCTTGAAATGATCGTGAAAGGCATCGAGCATCTCCTGCTCGCGTTTCGGGTCCACCGCGAGATCGCAATAGAGCACGATCGGCTTGCCCGGCGCGCGCGCGCCGCGACGTACCGGCCCGGCAAGCGATTTGGTCGCCCCGCTGGCGCCGATGCCGGCGAAGGCGAGCAATTTGAGCAGCTTTCTGCGTTCCACGAACATTCCCTTTCGCAATGGACGGATGATCATTTCGGGCGCGGAGCGGCGGCCTCGGCGAACGCCGCTTTGGCGGCGAGATCCCTGGCGATGCCGATCACCATGAATTCGATCGGCTGGCCGCCGATCTGGCGGATCGCACGCCGCTCGCCCACCTCGACCGGCACCGCATCGCCGGCGCGGACCCGCACCGTCTCGTTCGCGATCGTCATCTCGCCTTCGCCGGCGACGACATAATAAACCGCGCTCATGCCGGGCGTGGATGCCGCGCCCACCGACGTGCCGGGCGGCAGCACGAGGTGATCGACGAAACTCCACGGCGTCGCGAACACGGCGGGGCCGAGCGCGCGGCGATAGAGGACGGTGCCCTGCCCGCCGTCCATCCGCTGCGTCGGGCGGAGGAGCGCGCGGTCCAGCCGCATGCTGATGAATTGCGGCACCGGATCGAGCGGCACGCCGACCCGCGGGTCGCCAAGGTCGAAATTGTCGTAGTTTTTGGTCATCCCGACATTGACGTTGAGCCATTGAATCGGGCGGTCGCCGGGATTGTAGATGGCATGCGCATGGCCCATCCGATCCGGCACCGCGGCGGGGCCGGCGATCGTCGAGGTGCGCCCGTCGATCGTGAACTCGGCATCGCCGTCGAGGATGACGAACATCTCCTCGCATTGATTATGGAAATGCTGGCCGATCCCGCTCTTCGGCGCGATTTCCCCGCGGTGTACGAAAATGAGGTTGGTACTGAGCGCATGGGCGCCGAGCAGCGGCGCGAACGCCATCGATCCGGCGCCGCCGTGCACGCCGCTCGCGCTGCGAAATCGCGAGGGATCGCTATGCCCGATCCGATCGGCGACCGGGCCGGCGCGGGCGGGCATCGGCGTCAGCAGCGCGGCGAGCGCCGTCAGTGCCAAGGCATGGCTGCGAGCGGAATCCACCACCTCTCCCCTATCCGTGAAACCGCGATTTGTCGGTCTTTACGCCGCGTTATAACCCGCCTAAACGAAAATCATATAGGATATTATTCGAAAATCGCAGATCGGGAGAGGTTGAATGGCGAGGCACGCGCGGTCGGCGGTTCGCATCCGGCTTATCTTCATGCTGTTCGTGATCAGCGCGATCGCCTTCCTCGATCGCACCAACATCTCGGTCGCGGGGGTCGAGATGCGCCACGATTATGGGATCGATCAGGTGCGGCTCGGCTGGGTATTCAGCGCCTTTCTGATCGGATACGCCTTGTTCCAGGTGCCCGCGGGATGGCTCGCGGCGCGGATCGGGCCACGCAATCTGCTGACCGCGGCGCTGATCTGGTGGGGCGTTTTCAGCATCGCGACGGCATTGGTGCCGCCGCAGGGCCGGCACGCGATCCTGATGCTGGCATTGGTTCGCTTCGCGCTCGGTATCGGCGAGGCGGCGGTTTATCCCGCCGGCAACCAGTTCATCGCGCGCTGGATTCCCGTCGCGGAGCGCGGCAAGGCCAACGGCCTCGTCTTCGCCGGCGTCGGGTTCGGCTCGGGCCTCACCCCGCCGCTCATCACCGCCGTGATCGCCGCCGCCGGATGGCGCGCATCCTTCTATGTCTGCGCGATGATCGGGGTTGCCGCCGCTTTGGTCTGGTATGCGGTCGCGCGGGATCGGCCGCAACAGCATCGCGCCGTCAACGCGATGGAACTGGCGCATATCGAGAACGGGCTTCCGCCGATCGACCATGAGCAGAAGACCGCGATCCCCTGGCGCGCGATCCTGCGCAGCCGGAATGTCTGGGGATTGTTCCTGAGCTATTTCGCGTTCGGCTATGTCATCTGGATCTTCTTCAGCTGGTTCTTCATCTATCTCGCCGAAGCGCGCGGGCTCGATCTGAAGTCCAGCGCGATATTCGGCATGGCGCCGTTCCTGGCGATGACCGCCGGATGCCTCATCGGCGGGGTGCTGAACGACGCGATCTCGAGCCGCCTTGGCCTCTATTGGGGCCGATCCGGGCTGGCGATGGCCTCATTCATCCTGACGGGTCTCTTCCTGATCGTCGGTTCGCGCGTCGACAATGTCGCGCTGGCGGTGCTTACGCTCGCGCTCGGCGGCGGCGCGATCTATTTGTCGCAAAGCTCCTTCTGGTCGGTGACCGCAGATATCGCCGGCCCGCACACCGGGGTGGTTTCCGGGCTGATGAACATCGGGTGCCAGATCGGCGGCGCGCTTACCGCTTCGCTCACGCCGTGGATCGCCGCGCATTATGGCTGGACCGCCGCGTTCGGCGCGGGCGCGGGGATCGTGATCGTCGGCACGATCGCATGGGCGGTGGTCGATCCGCGCCGCCTGATCGAAAGCGCGCCGGCGGCTACTGGTGCGAGCGTCGCGATCGCACGGTGATCGGCGGGCGGCCCGGGACGTCCATGAAAATGGTGCCCAGCACGCTTCGCCGCAACCGCACCGACGCGCCCACCGCCGGCGGCGAAATCGCGTTGCTCGCGGTCTCGAACAGCCGGCCGTCGGCGAGCCGGACCTCGAACAGCCCATAACGCAGCGCGGTCACCGCGGCGACGCGCCCGGTCGGCTCGGTCGAAACGGCGGGTGAAGCCGGCGGCGGCGCAGACCGGGCGACCGGACCGGTTGGTGCGGCCGGCGCGGCGGGTGCGGCCGGCGCGGCATTGCTGACCGGCGAAGCGCTCGCCGCCTCGCGCGCATCATAGCAGGAAAGGCGCGCGCCGGGATCGGCCACCGACCGGCAATCCTGTGTCGGCGGCACAGCGATCATGGCAAGCAGCTCGATCCATGAATACACCGACATTCGCATCCCTCCGCAGCTCATCGTTGACGCCGGCCGTCAGGCGCTCGCATTGCGATTGACCGGCAAAGCGAATATCCTATCATATATGATCAAGCGCAATAAGGCGCGACCACATGGAGAGAAAAATGGGGTTCAGGAGATGGTCGGCCGCGATGATGATCTGCGCGGCGAGCGTCGGCACCGCGCAAACCGCCCCGCCCGCGGGCGCGCCGGCGAACGCGCCCCACCCCGCCTTCGCCCCGCCGCCGCCGATGCGCGTCTGGGCGCCCAAGAAGACGCCCTATGCGGATTACAAGGCCCCCAACCGACCGTGGTGGAAATTGTCGGATGTGCTGGCGCTGCACAAAGGTGAGAAAAGCTGGTCGCAGCCGATCGTGCGCAACAAGGACATCGTCGCCGACTGGCACCAGATCGCACCGGGACAGGCCACGCCCCAACTGGCCTATTCCGACAACCGCACCGGCATCATCGTCTGGGATGGCGAGATCACGGTCGCCCTCGCCGGCCAGCCGCCGTTCGTCGCGCGCAAGGGTTTCGAGATCGATATTCCGTTCCGCGTGCCCTTCACCCTGCAGACCGTCGGCGATCGCCCTGCACTCTATTTCGAGATCCACGCCGCGAGCGACATGCCGCTCTATCCCGTCGAGACGACACGGTCGCGTCCCAAGCCCGTCGACGGTTTCGTCTATGAAGAGCGGCTCGCCGTCGGGCCGCCCGGCCAGTTCGATGCGATGAACCGCCCCTATCTCGATTATTTCAAGGAGGTGGTGGCGGGCGGCGCGCGCGCCGGCGCGTTCATCGCCGCGCAGCATATGTTCGTGAACAATATCCGCGGGCGCGCCGTGCCGACGCCGCCGGCATCGAACCTTGGCCATTATCACATCGGTTACGACGAATTCTGGTTCGTCATGGAGGGCAATGTCGACCTTCAGGTGGAAGGCGTGCCGACGTTCACCGCCTCGCCGGGAGACGTCATCTCCGCGGCGCAAGGGCGCTGGCACCGGGCAAGTTTCGGCGGCCCGGAGGGACAGATGGGCACCCGCGTCGCGGTCAATCCCTATCCCGCCGGGCTCCACGGCTATACGGTCGAATCCGGCGGCCGGCAGTAGCTGCCGGCCGCCGCCGCGGGTCATTTCGGTAGGGTCTGGGTGCCGCGCACGGTGAATTCCGCCTGCGCGGTCGGCAGGCCCGTGCCCGGCTGACCGCCGCCGATCGAGATCCGATAGCGACCGGGCGCGACCACGCGGATGCCCGCCGGCGTCACGCTCGACAGTGCGCGCGGATCGAAGGTCAGGCGCACCTCCTGATGCTCGCCAGCGCCGAGGTGAACCCGGCTGAAGCCGCGCAGCGCACGCACCGGCATTCCGGGCGCGTCGGGGAAGCTGAGATAGGCCTGCACCACTTCGTCGCCGGCGACCTTCCCGGTGTTGCGCACATCGACTTTGGCCTCGAGCATGTCCCCCGCATTCAAGGCCGATGCGGAAAGCGTGATCGGGGAATAAGCAAAGCGAGTGTAGCTGAGGCCGTGGCCGAAGGGGAAAAGCGGCTTGCCGGTGAAATAGCGATAGGTCCGGCCGGCCATTCCATATTCGCGGAACGGCGGTAACTGATCGGCGCTGGCATAGAAAGTGACCGGCAGCCGCCCGGAGGGATTGTTCGCGCCGGACAGGGTCTGCGCGATCGCGGTGCCGCCTTCCTGCCCCGGATACCAGGCTTCGACGATCGCATCGGCATTGGCCGCGGCCCAATTCACCGACAAGGCCGACCCGTTCATCAGCACGACGACGAGCGGCTTGCCCGTCGCCTTCACCGCCTTCAGCACCTCTTCCTCCTGCGCCGGGAGATCGAGGCTCGAACGGTCGCCGCCGATGAACCCGGGCAGGTTGACCGGCATCTCCTCGCCTTCCAGCGCGGAGGTGATACCGACGACGCCGATCACGATATCCGCGCCGCGCGCCGCCGCCACGGCTTTCGCCAGCGCATCGGCGCGCACCTCGTTCCAGACGAACCGCGGCAGGAACAGACCGCCCGTCTGCTCGATCTTCACCGCGTGCCGCTCGCCGCGGCGCAGCGCCATCGCGGTCAGATTGGGGCCGCGCTGGTCGGAATCATTGTCGGCGATCAATTTGCCGTCGATCCACAGCCGGCCGCGCCCCTCCAGCCCGACGCGGTAGGAGGCATCGGCCGGCGCGGTGATGAACCCGGTCCAGCGCGTCGACGTTTCGGTCGCGCCGGTCAGCGGGTTGGAGGTATTGCGCTCGAACGAGAGCCCCGCATCGGTCTGGGTCAGCGCCGGCGCGCCGTTGAACGTCGCGTTGCGCCAATATTCGCCGCGCAGCCCCGCCTGCCCGTCCGGCGTCGCCAGCAGGTTCGCCGGCACCGGCTCGGGCACGCGCAGGAAATCGGTGCCGGGTTCGTAGACGATCTGCGCGTCGGGGAATTCGGCACGCAGCCCGTCGAGCGCGGTTACCGGCTTCACCGGGCGACCGTGATAATTGCCCAGCAGCGCATCGACCTGATCCGCCAGCGGCCCCACCACCGCGATGCGCCTCACTCGCGCGCGCGCGATCGGGAGCACGCCCTCATTCTTGAGCAGCACCATCGAATCGCGCGAAAGCTTGAGCGCCAGCGCGCGATGAGCATCCGAGTTGAGCGCCGTATCGGGAATCTGCGCATAAGGCACCTGGGCCGGCGGATCGAACAGCCCCAGCTTCATCCGCGCCGTGAACAGCCGGCGCAGCGAGGCATCGACCGCGCTCTGCGGCAGGAGCCCGCTCTTCATCGCGTCCAGATAGCGATCATAATCCCAGGTCGGGCCGACGCCGCGACCGAATTGCGAGCAATCATTGTCGACGCCGAGCTTCATCGACACCGCCGCCGCTTCCGCCATCGTGCCGACCGCGTGATGCCCGCGCTGGATATCGGCCACGGCGTCGCAATCCGATACGACGTGCCCCTTGAAACCCCAGGCGCCGCGCAGCCGGTCGGTGAGCAGCAGATCGCTGGCGCAGGCCGGGTGGCCGTTGATCGAATTATAGGCGCACATGACGGATTCGACCTTTCCGTCGACCACCAGCGCGCGGAAGGCGGGAAGATAGGTATCTTCGAGGTCATAGGCGCTGACGGTGATATTATCGCTGTGCCGGGTCGGCTCCGGCCCGCTATGGACCGCATAATGTTTCGCCGTGGCCGAGACGCGATAGTAACGCGGATCCTCGCCCTGCATCCCCTTGACGAAGGCGACCCCCATTTGCGCGGTCAGATAGGGGTCTTCCCCATAGGTTTCCTGCCCGCGACCCCAACGCGGATCGCGGAAAATGTTGATGTTGGGGGACCAGAAGGTCAGCCCCTGCATGATATGATGCGGCTTGCCGCTCCGCTCGACCTGGTTCCAGCGCACGCGGCCTTCCTCGCCGATCGCGACCCCCATGTCCTTGATCGTCGCGGGATCGAACGTCGCGGCAAGCCCGATCGGCTCGGGAAAGACGGTGGCATAGCCGTTGTTCGCAACGCCGTGGAGCGCCTCGCTCCACCAATTATATTCCGGGATATCGAGCCGCGGGATCGCCCGCGCCTCATTGACCAATTGCGACGCCTTTTCTTCGGGCGTCAGCCGCGAGACGAGATCGTCGACCCGCCGTTCGACGGGCAGCGAGGTATCGCGAAACGGCAGTTGCTCCGGCTTTTCCGTCGCGCCCGTCGCCAGCGCGGCAACGGGAAGACCAAGCAGCAGCGGAAGCAACATTGCCATGTCGAGAAGCCTTTTTTGAATGTCCGAAGAGGAAGCGGCGTTGCGAAGGTCAGAACTTTATGCGCGCGCCGATCGAGACGAGCCGGCCCAGCGGATTGGAGACGAACCCGTTATACCCCCATGCGCCGCCGAGAATGCCGTTGGTGTTACCATTATAGAAGGGCGGATTGGCGTCCAACAGATTCTGGACGTCGACGAACAATTGCCAGCCACGCGTGAAGTTTTCGCCGCCGAATTCATATTGGGCATGCAGATCGAAGGTATTCCCGGCGGCGACCCGATCCCCGCCGCCGGTGGGGTTGCCGGCGCTGTCGACCGTGATCGGCGCGACCGATGTCGAGATCCAGTTGCGATAGGGGCCGACGTGATTCCAGAAGAGATCGAGCGAGATCCCGTCGAGCGCCCATCCGAGTTGGGCGCGGTTCTTGAACTGGACCGACGGGAAGGTGGTGTTATAGCCCGAGGTGTTCAAAATACTGAAGTCGGTTCCGCCGCCGAAATTCTGCCGGAACTTCGTGAAATAGGTAAATGCGGTGCCGATCGTCACGCGCCCGATATTGCCGAGATCGCTCGAATAGGTGAATTGCCCGTCGACCCCCTCCACAACGAGATTGAGCGCGTTCCGCGAACTCTGGTCGATCAGATAATAGACATTCGGCGGCACCGAACCCGAAATGGTCGCGCCATTGGCGATATTGGCGAAGCTGTCGATCTGCGCCTGGGTGCAGCTCGACGGGCACAATGTGAGCAGGTTGCGCAACCCGGCCGAATTGACGATCGCGCTCGGGCTCGGCGAGGAGACGCCGCCGATGAAAGTATTGTGGAAGAACGTTCCCGCGACGACCAGCCCCGGCAGAAACTGCGGGGTGAAATCCACGCCGATCGACCAGCTCCGCCCTTTCTGCGGCACTTCGTTGGTGAAGCCACCGCCGAGCTGGCGGCGCAGGCCCGTATTGCCCTGCCCGATCTGGCAGACCGCGACCGACATCGTGCAGGGATTGTTGGTATTGGCGGCAACCGCGCCGGGGATGTTGACCACCGACGGATAATTGGCGGTCGGCACGCTGATGACGCCGTTGGTGCCGATACTGCCCGAGGCATAGAGATAACCCTGGGTCGGATCGCCGATCACCCCGATCGGCGGCGCGACGAAAGACTTGGACCAATTGCCGCGGACCTTGAGGCCGCGGATGATTTCCCATGTCGCGGCGAATTTCGGGTTGGTCGTATCGCCCACGTCGCTGAAGCTGTCATAGCGCACCGCCGCACTGAGATCGACGCGATAGGCCAGCGGCACGTCCATCTCCGGGGAGATTACCGGGATATAGGCTTCGGCATAGACGGACTTGATCTTGCGGCTGTAATTATAGACCCGGAAATTCGATCCGGTGGTCGTCGGGCCGGTATTGTTCGATCCGGTGATCTTCTGCGTCTGGCTTTGCCAATAATATTCGCCGCCCATCGCGACCTTCAGCGGCCCGGCGGGGAGGTCGAAGAGCGATCCCTGGACGTTGAGGCGGATCTGGTTGAAGGTATTGTAGTTCGTATTCTCGCTGTTCGCGCGGTAAAGACTGCGCAGCACCGCCGGTGAGGTGCGGTTGCTGCCGACCGGATTCCATACGTCGAGCGCATTGGCGGTCGTCAGCGGCAGATTGAGCGCGATGACATTCTGGCCCGCAATATCGGACGCGGTCGTACTGCCGCTCGATTGCGCGGTCCCGTTGAGCGCCAGCATCGCGCAGGCGGTGCAAAAGCCGTTGATCGTATTGAGCGCCGATCGGTTCCAGCCGAAGGCGTCGCTGAGCGTGACCGTCCAGTTGCTGTTGATCTTATAGTCGGCAACGGCGGTCGTGTAGATCACGTCCGACTGCGATTCGACTTCGCCATAATTGCCGTCCGGCGTGGTCGCGAGCCAGGTGATGCTCTGCTGCGTCGCGTTGGGGGCGCCCGCGGGCGCGATGAAGAAGGGATTGATCTGCCCGCCCTTGCCCGAATTGGGTCCGAACGCCGCCGCGTTGGTCAGGTTGCCGGGGCCGTTGGGAGAATGGGTCTTCTGCCGATTATAGTTCAGCATATAGGTGACGGTGAGCTTGTCGGAAAAGTCGTTCACCACCTTCATCATGACGTTGCCGCGCCCCTGGCCGGGCACCAGAGTATTATAGATCGAGGTATTGCATGGGGCATTGGCCTGGGTGTTGGCGACCGTGCCGGTCGCGCCGGGCGAAAGGAACACCCCGGACGGAACGGTGCCCGATGAAACCCCCGTCACCTGGATCGTCGCCGGGCTGCACTGGAAACTATTGTTGTTCGATCCGCCGACCCCGCGATAGTCGCCGAGGCTCGAGAAGCTGCGATAGCGGTTGAGCAATGTCGATTGTTCGGTCCAGGCGCCGGCGACATAGACCCCGCCGGTGCCCCAGGTCTTGCCCCAGATGAGACTGCCGCTCTTGCTTCGGTAATGGTCGGCCCAGCCATATTGGAAATTCGCGTCGAGGCCGTCGAAGGTGCGGCGGGTAATGAAGTTCACGACGCCAGCCACCGCATCCGATCCGTAGACCGACGAGGCGCCGTCGGCGAGCACCTCGACCCGCTGGATCGCGCTCACCGGAATGATGTTCGGATCGGTCTGGCTGAACTGCGTGCCGCCGCCGGGCAGGCGCAATCCGTCGACGATGACGAGCGTGGTGTTCGACGACGACCCCGCAAGGCTGTGGATCTGCGGAGAATAGTAGGAGTAAGCATTCTCGCCCTGCGCGAGCGATCCGGCGGTCGAGAGCGCCGGAACGGTGTTGACCAGCTGCGACAGATTGACCGGCGCGGTCTTTTCGATCGCCTCAAGGCCCACCGAAACGAGGTTGGAGCCGATCGGGGCGACGCCGCGGATCGCGGTCCCCGTGACGACGATGTCCTGCGCGCCCGGCGCGTCATTGGAGACGACGGGCGCGGGGTTGGCGGGGCGATCGGTCTCCGCCTCGGGCGCAGTTTGCGCCACGGCAGGAGGCGCGGAACCCGCCTGCGACGTCTGGGCTTGAGCATTCGCTGCCGACATCAGCGCAGCCGCCAGCGCGGCCGCGGACACACCACGGCCTACCGATTTCGCCTCTCGCATCCTACTCCCCTCAGATTATGATTGGATCATATCGTATATGATTCGCTTTCTTATGGCGTTGTTCCCGACGGGTCAATATTTGTCGGAGAATTGGCGAATGGGGCGGGGAGCGCCGGCGGGAAGAGCGCTGGGGAACCCGGAATCGGACTTCGCTCGTAGACGAAGCCAAATCTTTGCGATCATCCAGTCTGCGCCGGGAAAACGCGCTAGAACGGCGCGCGTTTGATCGGGATCACGGCAAAGCGTCCCATGTGTCCCCGCGAAGGCGGCAGCCCAGTCTGGGTCCCCGCCTTCGCGGGGACACATGGAAGAGCGTACCACCCCGGCGAAGGGGCACCCCGCAAAGTATTACTTTGCGGGGACCCCGAAGGCCGGGGTCCAGCATCGGGCCGGTCGTAACTGGACCCCGGCCTGCGCCGGGGTGGAATCATACGTTACGCTCGACGCTCCAAATCCGCTGGTCCACGGGAAAATGCCCCCCCCCGCTCACCCCACGGGATCGGTCAGAACAACCCGCCGCATAATCCTGCGAAGTTCGCTATCCAGCTGCCCGCGCTCTTCCTCGGAAAGATCGCTCAGCCAGTCCTCGTACATTCTGCCGCGTTCTTCGCGAACCGCGGCGTAGATCCGTTTACCCTCATCGGTCAGCGAGATGAGGCTGCTCTTGCGATTGCGCGGATTGGGTTCGCGCTGGACGAGGTGACGCCGCTCCAGCACGCCGACCGCGCGGCTGACCTCGGCGCGATCGACGAAGGCGGCCTCGGCGATCTCGCTCGCGCTGCATCGCCCCATCAGCTCGACATGCGAGATCACGCGCCATTCGGCGAGCGTCATCGACGCCTTTTCGCGGACATGCTGCGAGGTCGCGCGGTCGATCATCTTGGCGAGCAGCAGGATGCGATAGGGAAGATGGCTTCGCCCGAACAGCCGCCACCGCCGCTCGGAGGCATGAAGTATCGGATCGTCGCCCGACGGGGAACCCATATCCATTCCTCGCAAATAACCGATGCGAATCCTCTTGTCATGCCCAGGTTGTAGATATATCAACAACTCAAGATGGTGATTAATCAATAACTCACCGAACCGAGGAGAGGATCGCGTTGGCCGCCCCCCATCCCTTTGCGCCGCGTTGCGAATTTGCGTTCACCATTTCCATCGAGCTGGTGGGGCTGCGCTGGGTGGAGCCCTCCGTTCTCGGCAACACCCGTGCGGCGATCTACGCCGCCAGCGGCACCGTCGCGGGGCCGCGACTCAACGGCAAGGTCATCCCGATGTCCGGCGGCGACTTTCCGCTGCAGCGCCCGAACGGCGTCATCGATTTCGACGCGCGCTACATGCTGGAGGCCGATGACGGCGCGGTGATCTACATGCAGAATCGCGGCTATCGCTGGGCGCGGAGCCCGGAAATCGCCGAGCGCATGGCCGCCAACGAGGATGTCGCCTTCGACGATTATTATATGCGCGTCTCGCCGCGCTTCGAGGCGCCGGCCGGTCCGCACGAGTGGATGAGCCAGCATCTTTTCGTCGGCGTTGCGGAAAAAGTCCCCAATGCCAACCGCATCCATTATTTCGTGGTGCTGTGAGATGCCCGCGGCATCAGCGGCACCCGTCATGCGCGCTGGCGTCGATCCTCACGCCGCGCCCAACAAGCCGCCCTTGCCGCCGGCCGATTATGCGGTGCGCCGCGAAGCGGGGCTGGTGATCGAGCGCAACGTCGCCATTCCGTTGCGCGACGGCGTCCGTATCCTTGCCGATATCTACCGCCCGGAGGGCGCACGCGGCACGGCCGATCTGCCGGTGCTGCTGTCGTGGAGCCCCTATGGCAAGCACGCGCAGTCGAACCGGGTTTTCTGGCCGCATTCCGGCGTCGATCCCGATTGGCTCTCGCCGCTGACCCCGTTCGAAGGCGCCGATCCGGTGAGATGGGGAGCGCTCGGTTACGCGCTCGCGGTCGTCGATCCGCGCGGCGCGTGGCTGTCCGAAGGCGACTTTCACCACAATGGCGCCGTCGAGGCACAGGATTGCGCCGATGTGATCGACTGGCTCGCCGACCAGCGCTGGTCGAACGGCAAGGTCGGGATGACCGGCGTTTCCTATCTCGCCGCGATCCAGTTCTGGGTCGCCGCGCTCAACCCGCCGGCGCTTGCCGCGATCAATCCGTGGGAAGGGTTCACCGACTGGTATCGCGAGTTCGCCTATCACGGCGGGATATTGGAAACCGGCTTCCTGCCGCGCGCATCCGACAATATCCGCTACTCGCTCAACCGCACCGAGGACACCTGGGCGAATGCGCAGGCGCATCCCCTGATCGACGCCTTCTGGCGCTCGAAGGAGATCGATCTTGCCGCCATCCGCACCCCGGCCTGGGTGGTGGCGAGCTGGTCCGATCAGGGGTTGCACACCCGCGGCACGCTCGAGGCGTTCAAGGCGATGTCGAGCCCGCAGAAATGGCTCGACGTGCACGGCCAGAAGAAATGGGCGCATTATTACCGGCCCGAAAGCCAGGCGAAGCGCGAGGCGTACTTCGGCCACTTCCTCAAAGGCCGCCAGACGACCCTCGCCGCCTGGCCCGCGGTGCGGATCGAGGTGCGCGATCGACACGGGGAGGCCGAGCTTCGTGACGAGGAGGAATGGCCGATCGCGCGCACCGTCGCGACCCCGTTCTGGCTCGATACCGACGGCAAGCTCACCGCGCAGCGCCCGACGGCGGGGGCGAGCATCGCTTATGATGCGGCCGCAGGCGAGGCGAATTTCGACCATCGCTTCGAGCAGGACACCGAACTGACCGGCCACGCCAAGCTTCGCCTCTGGGTCGAGGCGGACGGCGCGGACGATATCGACCTGTTCGTCGCCCTCCGGAAACTCGACGCCGAAGGCCAGCCGGTCGGCCAGACCTTTTATGCCTTTTACGAGGACGGGCCGGTCGCGCTCGGCTGGCTGCGCGCGAGCCATCGCGCGATCGATCCGGACCGGAGCGACGCGCTCCAGCCGTTCCACACGCACGAGCGCGAGGAGATGCTGGCCCCCGGCGAGATCGTCCCGGTCGAGATCGAGCTCTGGCCCTCCTCCACCTCGTTCCGCGCCGGGGAGACGCTGCGCGTCACGATCATGGGCCGCGACATTTACGCCGAAGGCCTGCCGTTCCTGCCCTTCGCGCGCCACGAACGGACACGCAACGCCGGCCGCCACATCATCCATTTCGGCGGGGCGCATGACTCGCACCTGCTGGCGCCGGTGATCCCGGCACGAAAGGGTTGAGCGATGAATTCCCCCCTGCCCGATCCTTCGGCGGACCTCGCGCTCCATTACGAACATGCGTTCGACATCCGCATCAATTTCGACAAGCGCTGGGTGTGGCCCACCGCCGGCGGCGCATCGATCGGCTACACCTCGGTCGGCACCGGCTGCACCGTCTCCGGACCGCGCCTCAACGGCAGGCTGGTCGATCATAGCGGCGCCGACTGGCCGATCGTCCGCGCCGACGGCGTCGTTGAGCTCAATGCCCATTATGTGATCGAGACCGATGACGGCGCGCATATCTATATCCGCAATCAGGGTTATGTGCATGGGCCGTTACGCGCGCCGACCGATCCCGAGGATGCGCCGTCGATCCCGCGCTATTTTCGCTGCACCCCCTATTTCCGCGCGCCGACCGGCAAATATGACTGGCTGAACCGCACGGTCATCATCGGCGTCGGCGCGCGCCGGCCGCAGCTCGCCCCCGGCGATCCGCCGGACCATTCGCTGTTCCGTTACTATGCGGTGCGCTGAAACCGCGCACCGCGCCGCACCTTGGCGCCGCGCCGCGGGCGAGACCCGCCGGCGCCCGCCGATCACAGACAAAAGCCTCACGTCACAAGAGGCTGTTCAGGAGGAGGGATGCATGAAGGCCAGAGATTTTAGCGCGGCGCGCAGGGCGACGCGACGTTCGTTGATGGTGACCGCCGCGCTTGTGGGAAGCATCGCAGCGAGCGCGCCCGCCTTCGCCGCGGACCAGACGACCGAACCGGGCCCCCCCGCGGCGCAGGACGTCGCCCCCGCCGGCCAGCCACCGGCCGATCAATCCGCCGATCAGCCGCGCGACATCGTCGTCACCGGTTCGCGCTTGTCGGCCGCGGGGTTCAATACCCCCACCCCGGTCACCACGCTCGGCGCCGAGCGCCTGACCAAGATGGGAACGACCAACATCGGCGAAGCGCTCGCCACGCTTCCCTCGTTCCGCGCCTCGTCGTCGCCGTCCAATTCGGTGGTCGGCTCGAATATCAGCCCGGTCAACGCGGGCGCGCGCATCGCCGACCTGCGCGGTCTGGGGCAGGCACGGACGCTGGTTCTGGTCGACAGTCAGCGCTTCTCGCCCAGCACCTCGACCGGCACCGTCGATCTCAACCTCATCCCCACGCTGTTGATCGAGCGCGTCGACGTCGTCACCGGCGGCGCATCGGCCGCTTATGGCTCGGACGCGGTTTCCGGGGTGATCAACATCATCCTCAACAAGCGTTTCGAAGGGGTGAAGACCAACGCCGAATTCGGGATCAGCGATCGCGGGGATGGCAAGAATTATGTCGCGCAGATCGTCGCCGGCACCAGCTTCGCCGACGGGCGCGGGCATGTCGTGTTCGGCGGCGAATATGACAAGGATGAGGGCGTCGGCGGATGCTATACGCGCACGTTCTGCTCCAACGAGGTCGGCAATCTGACCCAGGCGGCGGGGCTCAACGGCCGCCCCGCCAACAATATCGCCTATAATGTCCACACCGCGACATTGACTCCCGGCGGGCTGATTACCGCCACCGTCAATGCCGCGGGCGTGCGCACCGCGGCGAAGGGCGGCGTGCTCGGCGGAATCCAGTTCGACGCCAGCGGCAACCCGACCAGCTTCACCTACGGCCAGAATGCCGGGGCATTGTTCATGGAAGGCGGCACCGGCCGCGGGCTCAACAGCTTCTTCGGCGATCCGGCACTGTCGATCCCGGTGACGCGGTACAATGGCTATGGCCATTTCGAATATGAGGCATCGGATGCGTTCACCGGCTTCGCCGATGTCAGCTACGGCCATGTCACCGGCTATACGAGCGGGCCCGAAGTCCGCGACGCCGGCTTTCCCGGCAACGGCAGCCTGATCAAGATCGACAATCCGTTCCTGCCCGCCGCGACCCGCGCGACGATGCAGGCGAACGGCATCACCGGGCTGGTCATCGGCAAGCTCGGCACCGATTTCGGCCAGATCAACAGCGTGTCGACGCGCGACACCTATCGCATGGTCGCGGGCGCCAGCGGAAAGATCGACAGCAACTGGAAATGGGACGCCTATGCCCAATATGGCGTCACCGATTATCATCAGTCGACCGTCAATGATCGCATCACCGCGCGTTACGCCAATGCGATCGACGCGGTGACCGATCCCGCGACCGGCAAGCCGATCTGCCGGATCGCGCTGACCAATCCCGCCACCAATTGCGTGCCGCTCAACATCCTCGGCCAGGGGCAATTCTCCGCCGCGGCCAAGGCCTATGCCTTCGGCACCACCAAGCAGCGGACCGAATATACCCAGTTCGTTGCCGCCGGTAATCTCCACGGCACCCTGTTCGACACATGGGCAGGCCCCGCGACGATCGCGACGGGGATCGAGCGGCGGCACGAGACGCTGGCGATCTCGGTCGATCCGATCTCGGCCGCCAACGGCTTCTATGTCTACAATGCCACGCCCGCGAAGGGGAATGTCTCGATCACCGAAGGCTATCTCGAAGCGGGCGTGCCGCTGCTCAAGGATAGCGCGCTCGGCCGAAGCCTCGATCTCAACGGCGCGGTGCGTCGCACCCACTATAATATCGCCAGCCCGACGGTATCGAACAGCTTCGACGCGACGACGTGGAAGGTCGGCGCCACCTATAAGCCGATCGACGAGATCCTGCTTCGCGTTACCGAATCGCAGGACATCCGCGCGCCAAACGCCGCCGAATTGTTCACGACGCCGGTATCCGGCGTGGGCGCGATCGCCGATACCAAGACCGGCACCCAGGTGTTCGCCACCGTCTATACCGGGGGCAATATCAACCTGAAGCCCGAAACCGCCCGCACCTTTACCGCCGGCGTGACGCTGCAACCCAGGGGCGCGCTGAACGGCCTGCGCTTCTCCGTCGACTTCTACAAGATACGCATCCGCGACGCGATCGCGACGCTTGGCGCCCAGGTCATCGTCAACACCTGCAACACCAGCGGCGCGCCCAATATCTGCGGCCTCGTGACCCGCAACGCGAGCGGCATCCTGCAGACCGTCTCGGTGCTTTATCTCAACCTCAACCGGCAGGATCTGAAGGGCCTCGATATCGAGGGCAGCTACCATTTGCCGTTCGGCGGGAGCAATGCGCTCGATCTGCGCGCGCTCGCCACGCATACCTTCAAGCTGACCAACAGCGCGGTCGTTCTGCCCGGCACCACGACCCCGGTGAACCGTGCGGGGGACAATGGGCTGAACGGCATCCCCTCCTGGGTGGTGGACGGGTTCGCCTCGCTGACGCTCAACCGTATGACCCTCAACCTGCAGGGCCATTTCATTTCGGCGGGCAAATATGACGCCTCTTTGGTCGGCCCCGAAGATCCCGGTTACAGCGTGACCGCGGTCAACAGCATCAACACCAACCGCGTCCCTTCGCGCTTCTACACCAATATCGGCGCGAGCTTCGATCTGATGAAGGCGGGCAATCGCAACCTGCAGATCTACGCCAATGTCACCAATCTGTTCGATGTGATGCCGCCGCCGCTTTGGAACGGCAACAACAATTCGGTCTATTACGACGTGATCGGCCGCCGTTACCGAATGGGCGTGCGATACGCTTTTTAACCTCCCCCCTCCCCGGCCCCGGCCATGCCGCCGGGGCCGGGATTTTTCGGCCTCGGCGACCCAGGGAGTGGCATGATGTCCGATCTTTCGACGCTTCATCCTTGCAGTCACGTCAACCGCCGGGACCTTCTGGCAGGGGGCGCGGCCGGGACGTTGCTGCTCCTGCCCTCCCCCGCGCGCGCCGCCCCGCCGACGGTCAGGATCCGGTCGGGCGTGGTGCGCGGCGCGATCGAGGACGGCGTCGCGGTGTTTCGCGGCCTCCCCTATGGCGCGCCGACCGGCGGTGCGCGCCGCTTCCTCCCGCCCGCCGCACCCGAGCCGTGGTCGGGAATACGCGACGCGACCGCGTTCGGCGACCAATGCCCGCAGCTTGCGCCGCCCGGTGCGCGGCGCAGCGAGGATTGCCTGGTCCTCAACGTCTGGACGCCGGGCGCGGATCGCGATCGCAAGCGTCCGGTGATGATATGGGTCCACGGCGGCGGCTTCGCGGTGGGTGCGGGCGATTCCCCGGTCAATGACGGCACCCGCCTGTGCAAACGCCGCGACGTCGTGCTGGTAACGATCAACCACCGCCTCAACGTCTTCGGCTACCTCTACTGCGAAGACTCCCGCCAGGCCGTCCCGAACGTCGGCCAGCTCGATATCGTCGCGGCGCTGCGCTGGGTGCGGGACAATATCGCCGCCTTCGGCGGCGATCCGGACAATGTGATGGTATTCGGTCAATCGGGCGGCGGATCGAAGGTGGCGGCGTTGCTCGCGATGCCGGCGGCGCGGGGGCTGTTTCACCGCGCGGCGCTGCAGAGCGGGTTCGGCACCTATGCCATCGGGCGCGAGGGCGCGCTGCGCATCACGCGCGCGCTCTGTACCGAGCTCGGCGTCGCGCGCGGCGATATCGAGGCGCTGCGCACCGTGCCGACCGATCGGATGCTGGCGGCGCTTCAACGCGTGACCGGATCCGATCCGACCAAGGGACCCGGCATCGTCGCCGACGGGACGGTGGTGCCGCATATTCCCTTCGCCCCCGGCGCCCCGCCGATTTCGCCGGATATTCCCCTTATCATCGGCCACACCGCGACCGAGACGACGGTGCTGTTTCCGCCGCCCGAGGCATTCGCGCTCGACTGGCCCCAGCTCCCCGTCGCGCTCGCGCCGAAGGTCAATGCGCCCGAAACGCTGATCGCCGGCTTCCGCGCATTGCGCCCGGACGCGAGCGCCAGCGATCTCTATTTCGCGATCACCACCGAACTCGGCATGGGCCGCAACGCCCGCATCGCCGCGGACAAACATGCCGGCCTCAACCGCGCGCCGGTGTTCGCCTATCTGCTCGACTGGCGCACGCCGGTGCAGGGCGGGAAGCTGCGCACGCCCCACGGGCTCGAGCTGCCGCTGGTATTCGATACCGTCGCCAACGCCGCGGAAACGATCGGCACCGGCGCGACACAGGCGCAGCAACTTGCCGAGATGATGAGCGCGGCCTGGGCCAATTTCGCGCGCAAGGGCGATCCGAATGGACCCGGCGTCCCCCGCTGGCCGCGCTATACACTGCCCCGACGCGAGACCATGATCGTCGATCTCCCGTGGCATGTGCGCGGCGATCCGCTGGGGGCCGAGCAGGCGTTGATCGAGGCGCATCTCAAGCCATGATCGCGATACGCTCCGCTCTCCGCCGCGCTGGCTTGCTCGGGCTGTTCGTGGCGCTCGTTACGCCGCTGCCGACCGCCGCGGCGGCGCAGCCCGATCCGCTTGGGGTGGCGCTCCCCTTGCCCGAGCGACCCGCGATTCCGCCGGCAATGCCGTGCAAGGCGCTGGTGACATCCGCCACCGCCGACGCCGGCGGCACGGGCTATCGCATCATCGCCGCAACGGAAGAAACCGCCGGTGCCGGCGCGCCGACCGTTTGTGTCGTCAAAGGCTATGCCGCCCCTCAAACGCAATTCGAGCTGCGCCTGCCGATGACCACCTACGCCGGCCGCTTTCTGCAGGGCGGATGCGGCGGGATGTGCGGGGTGATCTCGGAGTCGATCACGCCGCTGTGCAGCAACGCGCATATCGCCGGCGGGACGTTCGCGGTCGCCTATAACAACGGCGGTCATTTCGCCGCCGGCATCGGCGATGGCACCTGGGCGACCGACCCGGAACTGCGGATGCAATTCGCCCATAAGGCAACCCATGCCACCGCGCTTGCCGCCAAGGCGATCATCGCGCGTTTCTATGCGCGGCCGCCCGAGCATAGCTATTTCGTCGGTTGCTCGGGCGGCGGCCGCGAAGCGCTGATGGAGGCGCAGCGTTATCCCACCGACTTCGACGGCGTGGTCGCGGGTTCTTCCGTGTCGATGCCGGCGGCGATGCAGCTGTTCCTGTGGGAGGCGCAGAAAGGGCTCGACGCCGCCGGCAACGAGATCTTCACGCGCGACGCGGTCGCGGCCCTGCACCGCGCCGTTCTTGCCGCCTGCGATCGGCTCGACGGCACTCCCGACGGCCAGATCGACGATCCGCGCCGATGCCGCTACGATCCCGCTTTATTGCTCTGCCCCCGAGACCGCCAAGCAACTGCATCGTGCCTGACGCCGGCACAGGTGGACGCCGCACGCGCTTATTACCGCGGGCCGGTCGATGCCGACGGCACCGCGCTCTTTCCGGGCGGCGCGCCTTATGGCGCCGAACTCGGCTGGATCGGCCCCGGCGCCGCGACCCGGACCGGCAAATTCGCCGCCGAGGCCTTCATCAAGCAGGTGCTGCTGCCCGGCGAACTGCCGCAGGATTTCGGCTGGCGCGACTGGCGCTTTACCAAGGCCGGTCTCGATCGGCTGCTCCGCGCGGGCGCATCGTTCGACGCGACCGATCCCGATCTTTCGGCTTTCCGCGATCACGGCGGCAAGCTGCTCCTGTGGCAAGGCATGGCCGACAATGCCGCCGGCGCCTATGGGATGCTCGATTATTATCAGGCGGTCCGCGATCGGATGGGCGGGCTGGCCGCGACGCGGCGCTTCGCGCGCATGTTCGCGGTGCCGGGCGGCTATCATTGTCGCGGCGGCTATGTGCCTTACGACGAGGATTTCCTCGGCGCGGTCGTAAATTGGGTCGAGCGTGGCGCGGCGCCCGAACGCGTGATCGCCGCCGCACGGCTCGAAGACGGCGCTATCCGTCGCCGCCCGATCTACGCCTATCCCACGCCGACCCGCTACAAGGGCGGCGATGTGAACGATCCACGTTCCTTCGCCGCCGGGACGCTGCAGCACGAACCGGCGGACGGCTATGACTGGCCCGGTTCCCGCGCCAGGACCCGCGGCAAATTCTGATCACCTGCGCGGTGCCGGCCGATATTCGCGCTTCAGGGTGGCCGCCCGGATGCGGGTATAGTGCGGCCCGTCGAAGTCGTAGAGAACAAGGCTGTTGATATAGCGGCGATCGCCCTTGCTCATCGCGCCGGCAGTGAAGTCCGGAAGGTCCTCCAGCGCGAGAAACTCCGATTCCAGTTCGGCCGCTAGAACATTGCCGTCGTGAAAGCATTGCAGCACCGTCATCGTCCGGTGCGTCGCCGCCTTGACGGGGCGATAGAAGTCGATGATCGCGCGGCGGCCGACCAATTCGGTGCCATTGCCGATGACCAGTCTGATCCCCGGCGCATAATAATTGCCCAGCGCGTCGAAGTCGCTGCGATTGAATGCGTCGATATATGCAAGGAAATGCGCCTCCGGCGTCATGCGGCACGCGCGCTTGCGAAGCGGGCCGAGCGGATACGCGCGAAGCGGCCGTCGACGATATCGTAGAGGATGAAATTGACGCTCTCGCGCACCTCGCCCTTGCGCATCGCGCCGGTCGGCATATCGGGCCAATCGTGGCGCGCGACCAGCCGGGTGCGCATCTCGACCGCGATCCGCCCCAAGTCGCGCGACCCGACGAAGGTCAGCAATTCGAGCGTTTCGTCGAGCTTCGCCTTCACGCCGCGATAGAAAGCGAGCACCGCCGCGCGGCCGATCAGCTGCGCCGCCTGCCCTTCGAAGATCACGTCGTCGGCATAATAAGCGCCGAAGGCGTCGAAATCATCGCGGTTGAACGCCGCGACATAGGCCTCGAACCAGCCGCGCAGCGAAATTTCGTCACTCATGCCGCAGGCGCCGCGACATAATAATCGCGGCGCAATGTGCGCGCGGCGAGGAGGAACATGATCCCCGCGACGAAGAATACGCACACCGCAGACATCAAGGCGGACCGGAGACCTTCCGCCGACGCGGTCGCACATGCCCGATGCAATGCGTCGATCGCGTGCGCCTTCGCCGCAGTCGCCCGGCACAGCGCAAGATAATCGCCGCCGTGGAAACTGGAGGCCGCGAAGCGGTCGCTCATCCAGCCGACGAAGGTCGGGCCGCCGCCATAGCCCACCAGGGTATAGAACATCCCGAACACCGCGGCGCCGGTCGCGCGCATGCGCGGTTCGAGCAGATTCTGGATCATGCCGATCGTCGGGCCGTAATAGAGCAGCAGGAAGCAGCCCGAGATGATCAAGAGGACGGTGCCGAGAGCCGGCGTCGCCGCGTTGAACGCGATCCAGTAAGAGAAAGGCGCGATGAACAGCCCGATCGCCGCGCCCCACGCCGGCCAGCGCCCGTCGCCGCGCCGCGCCAGCCAGTCGGTCCCGAACGAGCCGATCAGCAGCCCGCTGTCCAGCGCGAGCGCCGAGATCGTACCGTAGAGCGCGCCCGCCGAGCGCACCGGCAAATCGTAGACGCGGGCGAGAAAGACCGCGAGGAATTGCGAGATCGAGCTCATGCCGAAGCCGGCGAGCGCGCCGCCCGCGATCACGAACATCAGCGCGGGCTTGCGCCCGACGACCTTGAGGAAGACGCCGAAATTGGGCGCCGGGGCCTGAACGGGCGGCAAATTGTCGGCCAGCCCGCGGCGAGGTTCGCGCAGCAGCAGGAGAACGAGCAGCCCCAGCACGACCCCCGGCAACCCCATCACGATGAACGCGGCGCGCCAGCCCCAGACGCCGCTGACCGCGCCACCCACCGACGCGCCGAGAAAGGTGCCGATCGGCGAGCCGAGCAGGATCAACCCCATGATCGAGGCGCGCCGCTCGCGCGGAAACAGGTCACCAACCAGCGACGACGTCGCCGGCTGCGAGCCGGCTTCGCCCACGCCGACACCGATGCGGCACAGCATCAGCTGCGCGAAACTCCCGACCAGCGAGCAGGCCATCGTGATCATCGACCAGAAGACGATCGCGGCGGTGATGATCTTCACCCGCGACACGCGCTCCGCCAGCCGCCCGATCGGCACGCCAAGCAGGGCATAAAGCAACGCGAAGGCAACGCCCTGCAGGATCCCGAGCTGGAAATCGCTAAGGCTGAGATCGGCCTTGATCTGCTGCGCGGTGACCGCGAACACCGAGCGGTCGGCGAAATTGAAGGTCGCGACCAGAAAGCTCATCACGATGAAGGTTCGGCCGTAACCCGCCGATAGCAGCCGCTCGTCATCGTCGCTTCGCATCGCCCTCTCCCGGCGGTGATCCTACCGCTCCGTCGCGCCGCCCGCTTCGCATTGCGGCGTCGGCCATCACCGATTTCTGGACGATAGTTGATGATTAATCAATACATCACGTGCGTATCAGGCGGGTTCGTTGAGGCGGACGAGATCGGCGAGCGTTGCCGTCACCGGCACGGCGACACCGAGCGACTGGGCTTCGCGCGCGACCGCGCCGTTGATCGCCTCGATTTCGGTGCGGCGACCGGCCAGCCGGTCCTGCAGCATCGACGCCTTGTGCTGGCGATGATGCGTCAAGGCGAAGTCGATCTTGCCCTCGACGGACGAGAGATCGAGCATCAGGCCCTTTGCCGCAGCGGTGGCCGCGACTTCGCGCGCGATCGCAAAGGCGATCCGCCGGCCGGCCGGCGTATCCATCCCGCCGACCGTGAGGCCGGTGACCGCCGCCATCGCGTTGAGCGCCGCGTTGAACGCGACCTTCTCCCACACTCCCACCTCGATCGCGCGATCATATTTGGCGTCGATCCCAGCGCGCCCGAGCAGCTCGACCGCCGCCAGCGCGCCGGCCTCGCTCTCGGGTCGATAGCTGCCCAGCCGCACCGTGCCATGACCATGCGACGACACCCGCGTCGCCGTCTCGAGGTCGGCCGGCAGATCGGTGACCCCCAGCAATACCTGCCCGGCGGGGAATGTCTCTGCGATGATCTCGGCGTTGCCGAGTCCATTCTGGAGGGTCAGCGCATAAGTGCCGGGGCGGACCAGATGCGCGGCGGATGCGATCGCGGAACGGCTGTGCATCGCCTTGGTGAAAAGCAGCACGAGATCGGCCGGCCCGTCCACGTCCGCGGCGAGCCTCGCGCGGATCGGGATGCGCCGCTCGCCCTTGTCGTCGACGAGCGTGATCCCATCGCGCGCGAGCGCCTCCAGCCGCGGCCGATCGAGGTCCACCAGCGTGACGGCTGCCCCGGCTTCGGCCAGCCTGCCCGCGAACAGGCAGCCCATCGCGCCCGCCCCGATGATGACCACTTCGCGCATGGCTCTCTCCTGAAATGTCGTGGTGTCGGCGGCTAGCGAGGGAGCAAGGTCACGGCAAGCCGCATGACGGCGCGGCGACCGCACGGCTGCTCAGCGGAAGCAGATCGAACAGGCGATGAGCAGCGGCGATCAGACTGCCCTTGCGGCGGGTATAGACGAAGAAGCGGCGCTCGACCTCGAGCACGGGAATGCCGATCGCCGCGATCAGCCCCCGCTCCATCTCCGCGCCGATCAAGGGTTTGGGCAGCCAGCCGAGCAATCGGCTGGAGGAAACGGTGGCGAGCATCACGCCGATTGAATTGGTTTCCACCGCGACATCCGGCAACGCCCCGCCCTGCGCGGTGACCAGATTGTGGAACAACATGCGCGGTGCGCTGCCGATCTCGGGCATCGCCCAGCGCTCGCCGAGCACGTCGTCCAGCCCGACATCGGCACGATGCGCGAGCGGGTGCGCGGCGGCGGCGAGCACAGTGTAGCTGTCTTTATAATCGAGTTCGGCGATCGGCCGGATTTCGGGATGCGGCGCGATTGCCGGGGCGATCACCACGTCGATCTCACGCCCCGTCAACGCCTGGACAAGCCGGTCCTCGGGTGCGTCGAGCACATCGACCTGCAATTTCGGCGCTGCATCCAGCAGGCGCGCGGCGATTGCGGGGAGGATCGTCCGCGCGATCGCCGCCACCGCGCCCACGCGCAACCGCCCCCGCCCGAGGCCGCGCAACGCATCCAGCGCCGAAGCCGCCTGCTCCATCTCGAACAATAGCAATCTGGCATGGGGGATCAGCGTCTCACCCGCCGCCGTGGGCACCATGCCCTTGCTGTGACGATCGAACAGTCGCTGGCCGAAGCGCCGCTCCATCTCGCCGATCAGCCGACTGAGCGCGGGTTGCGTCATGCACGCGACATCGGCCGCGCGCCCCAGGCTGCCGCGGTCGACCACCGCGAGAAAGGCGCGCAACTGGCGTTGATCAAAAGTCATATCACGATGTTATGACTTTCGAGCAAATCGGCAATGGCGCAGCGTGGCCGCGGCACCGATAAGGAGAAAAACGCGAGGAGAGAGACGCTTGACCATGCAAACGGTCCGCGACGCGACGCTGTCGCTATTGCGTACATTGGGCATGACGACGGTCTTCGGCAATCCGGGGTCGACCGAACTGCCGATGTTCCGGGATTTCCCGGAGGATTTCCGGTACATCCTCGGGCTGCAGGAATCGATCGTGACGGGCATGGCCGACGGCTATGCGCAGGCGACCGGCAACGCCGCGCTGGTCAATCTTCACGCCGCGGCGGGCGTCGGCCATTCGCTCGGCAATCTGTTCACCGCCTTTAAGAACCAGACCCCGCTGGTGGTGACCGCGGGGCAGCAGGCGCGCGCAATCCTGCCGTTCGAACCCTTTCTGTTCGCCGACCGGGCCACCGAATTCCCGCGCCCTTATGTCAAATGGGCGGTGGAGCCGGCGCGCGCCGAGGATGTGCCGGCGGCGATCGCGCGCGCTTATTATGTCGCGATGGAGCCGCCGTGCGGCCCGACCTTCGTGTCGATCCCGGTCGACGATTGGGATCGACCCTGCGCACCGGTCGCCGCGCGGCGGATCATCGCGCGCAATCCCGGCGAGCCCGGCACGCTCGATGAGATCGCCGCGGCGCTGGCGCACGCGAACCGGCCCGCGCTGGTGTTCGGCGCCGGCGTCGCGCGCGACGGCGCATGGCATGAGGCGATCGCGCTCGCGGAGCGCCACGCCGCCAGCGTCTGGGCCGCGCCCTTCGCCGCGCGCGAGGTGTTTCCGGAGGATCACGCGCTGTTCGCCGGTTTCCTGTCGCCAAGCCGCGAGGCGATCGTCCGCGATCTCGACGGCCATGATCTGATTCTGGTCGTCGGCGGACCCTTATCGCTATACCATACCGAAGCATCCGGCCCGCATCTGCCGGAGGGGGCGCGGCTTTATCATATCGTCGATTCGATCGCCCCGGCGAGCTGGGCGCCCGAAGGCACCGCGCTGGTCGCCGACGCAAGGTTCGCGCTCGCGCGTCTGCTCGATGGCCCCGCGCCGGTCGCGCGCGCGCTGCCACCGCGCCGGAAGGCGCCGCCCCCGCTCCCGCCCTCGGCGCTGACCGACGCTTACCTTCTCCAGCAGATCGCGCATCTGCGGCCGCGCGGGTCGGTGATCGTCGAGGAAGCGCCGTCGAGCCGCGGCGCGATGCACGATCGTCTGCCGATCGTCGACGCGGGCGGTTTCCATACTTGCGCGAGCGGCGGGCTCGGGCACGGTCTGCCCGCGGCGATCGGCGTCGCGCTCGGTCGTCCGGGCGACAAGATCATCGCGATCCTTGGCGATGGATCGAGCATGTACGCGATCCAGGGGCTGTGGTCCGCGGCACAGCTCGGGTTGCCGATCAGCTTCGTCATCGTCAACAACCGGCGGTATGAGGCGCTGGTCAATTTCGGCCGGCATTTCGGCCTGCAGAAGACCGAAGGCACGACGCTGAGCGGCATCGACTTCTGCGCACTGGCGCGCGGCCAGGGGCTGTCCGCCGAGCGGGTCGAGACAGCAGCAGCGCTCGACAAGGCGCTGCTCGCCTCCTTCTCCGCGCCGGGGCCGACGCTGGTGGACGTCATGGTAGATTGACCACGCATAGATGGACAGGACGAGGACAATGTTCAGCGCGCGCATTTCGGACCTGATCGATGATCGGCCGGACGACGGCATTTTCCGCGTCAGCCGCGCGATCTTCGACGAGCCCGACATTTTCAACCTCGAGATGCGTCATATTTTCGAGCGGGGATGGGTCTTTCTCGGCATCGCCGATCAGGCGCGCGACCCGCACGATTTCTTCACCACCGATATCGGCCGGGTGCCGGTACTGGTCAGCCGCGACGGCGCGGGAAAGCTCAACGCCTTCGTCAATTCCTGCCCCCACCGCGGCTCGCGCGTCGCGCAGACGCTATCGGGCAATGCGCGCCTCCACGTCTGCCCCTATCATAGCTGGACCTTCGACAGCGCGGGTCGCAACAAGAACGTGAAGCTCAAACGCGCCGGCTGCTATGCCGCGAGCTTCGACGCGCAAAACCATGACCTACCGGCGCTGCCGGCATTCGGCGACTATCGTGGCTTCCTGTTCGGCAGCCTCGATGCCGATGTACCGCCGCTGGAGACGCATCTCGGCGAAGCCGCGAAACTGCTCGATCTCGTCGCCGACCAGAGCGACGAAGGGATCGAACTGGTGCCCGGCGCGGTGACCTTCACCTTCCACGGCAATTGGAAACTCCAGCTCGAAAATTGTTCGGACGCCTATCACTTCACGTCCACCCACCCGTCCTACATCCGCATTCTCGAACAACGTCAGACGTCCAACACCAAGGCCGCCGTGAAATCGGTGTGGGAAAGCAGCGATTACTGGCGCGAAGATGCCAAGGGCGTTGCCGGGGGCAGCTTCAGTTTCCCTTATGGCCATGTTCTCAACTGGGGCATTTTCGGCGTCACCGAGGCGCTGCCGCTCTACGAGCGCGCCGAGACGCTGGCCGAACGGCACGGCGTGGCCAAGCGCGACTGGATGTTCAACATGCGCAATCTGTCGATCTTTCCCAACCTCCAGATCGCCGAAAATGCATCGAGCCAGCTCCGCGTGATCCAGCCGCTCGCACCCGACAAGACCGAGATGCGCACCTGGTGCATCGCGCCGAAAGGCGAAAGCCGGGAAGCGCGACGGCAACGCATCCGTCAGTACGAGGATTTCTTCAACCCCAGCGGCATGGCAACGCCCGACGACACGGTGACCTATGAAAATTGCCAGCGCGGCTTCGCCAGCCGCGTCGATCCCTGGCTGCAGGGCTATGCGCGCGGCACCACGGCGGCCCGCGAAGGCGGCAACCGCTTCGGCGCGCTGATCGATCTCCACCCGGCGTTCAGCGTGCTCGCCGACGCCCAGCTTGGCGACGAAACGCTCTTCCGGAGCTATTATCGCGAATGGGCGCGGCGGATGGCGGGAGTATTGGCGCCATGATCCTGACGCCCGACGCCGCCGCGGCGATCCTGTATCGCGAGGCGGAATGCCTCGACGAATATGAATGGGACGCGTGGCTGGACCTTTACGCCGAAGATGCGGTCTTCTGGCTTCCCGCGTGGAAGAATGAGACCGAGACGACCAGCGATCCGGAAAGCGAATTGTCGCTGATCTATTATCGCGGGCGCGGGAATCTGGCCGACCGGGTATGGCGCGCGCGCTCGGGCCAGTCGGTCGCTTCGGCGCCGCGCATGCGCACCGTCCATCTGATCACCAACGTCCGATTGGCAGAGGCGGATGCCGCAAGCGCGGTCGTCGCGTCGAACGTCGCCGTCCATCTGTTCGACAAGCGCGCCGGGCGATCGCACGCCTTTTTCGGCCGCTATCGGCATGAGCTGAGGTTCGACGGGCAAAGCTGGCTGATCGCCGCCAAGACGATCGTGTTGCTCAATGACACGATCCCGACGGTGCTGGACTTCTATTGCATCTGATCGATCGCCCGGGTCGGGAAGGTTTTACCGGCGCGCTTCAACCGATCGAAACGACGTCGGGCATCGCGAGAAACGCCTCCCTCAGCCTGCCGCCCCATTCGCGCGAGATATTCTGGAAGCGGGGGTCGTCGGCCTCGATCCGCTCGCGCACCTGAAAGGCGAAACGATCGCGTCGCAACACGGCAAGGTCGAGCGGCATGCCGACCGAAAGGTTCGAATGGAGCGTCGAATCCATCGACACGCACACCGCCTTCACCACCTGTTCGAGCGGCGTATCGATCGTCACCACCCGATCGAGGATCGGCTTGCCATATTTATGCTCGCCGATCTGGAAATAGGGCGTATCGCTGGTCGCCTCGACGAAATTGCCCGCCGCATAGACCATGAACAACCGGTGCCGCCCGCCTTTGCGCTGGCCGGCGACGAGGATCATCGCATCGGCGCCGACGCCGCCGGCCTGGATCGATTCGCGATAGCGATCCTGCTGCGCCTGCATCGCCTCACCCACCAGCTCGGCGATGCGAAAGATGCTGTCGGCATTGAGGATCGTCTCGATATCGGGATCGTCGGCCGATCGCTCGATCGCCTTGGCAAGCCGCGTCATCACCCCCTGGGTGATCGAAAGATTGCCCGAACACATCATCCCGATCGCGCGCTCGCCGGGGACTTCCCATGTGAACATCTTGGTGAAGCGCGAGATATTATCGAGACCCGCGTTCGTCCGGGTATCGGATAACAGCACCAGCCCATCGGTCACGCGCACCGCGACGCAATAGGTCATATCAGATCTTGGCCCGGGTCATTGCTGCTGCTGTTGCTGCTGGATCGCCTCGATGTCGCCTTCGCCGCGGGCGATCCGCACATCGGCCGAGACGATCCCCGGCCCCCCGCCGGTTACCACCCCGCGTACCGGCGCCGCGTCATTGGCGTCAAGCCCGCTGCCCAGCCGCACATAATGATCGGTCGGGCACATGCCATTGGCGATATCGAACCCGACCCAGCCGAGACCGTCGATATATGCCTCCGCCCAGGCGTGCGATTCGAACTGCTGATCGGCTTCGTCGCCGGCGAGCAGATAGCCCGCGACATACCGCGCGGGGACATTGCGCGCCCGCGCGGCGGCGATGAAGATATGCGCATGATCCTGACAGACGCCGCCCTCGCCGGCCAGCGCGGCCGCCGCCGCGGTGGCGCTGGTGGTGACGCCGCCGCGATAGGGCAAGGCGTCGCGCACCCGGGCGCTGAGCGCGTGCAGCCCGGCCAGCGCATTGTCGCCGGGCTCGAGCCCGTCGCCGAGCCCAAGGATCATCTCGTCCGCCTCGGTCAGCGGCGTTTCGCGCAGGCAGACCGCCGGCGGACAGGCGCGGCGCATGCCCTTGACGACGCCCGCGCGATCCTCGGTTTCGACCCGGCCGCGCGCGACGATCTCCAGCTCATCGTGCCGGCCGCGGCTCAGCCATTGCGCGAAGCGCTCGCCATAACCGTCGACGGTGGTGCGCGTGATCTCCTCCCCCTCGACCTCGACATGCCAGTCGATCACCCGCTGCCCCTCGAAACTCTGCGGGAACAGCTTGAGGCGCAGCGCGACGCTCGCGGCGCCGGCCGGATAACGCATGTGCGTCAGATGACGGACGACGAGCAGCATCAGTTGAAATGATAGGTCTGCGCGATCTCTCGCGACAGGCGGTTGGTGACGACGAGCGCATTCTGCACGAATTCGTGGAGCCCTTCTTCGAAAATCTCGCCGCCCTCGCGGTCGCGCAGCTCGGCGAGCATCATCGACGCGGTGTCATGCGCGGCACCGCGCCGGCCATGCGCCTGCGCCAGCCGGTCGAGATGCCAGCCGATCTGCCCGAAGCAGAACGACAGGGAGCGCGGAAATTGCTGGTTGAGCACCAGAAGGTCGGCGATCCGCCACGGTGAATAATCGCCGCCGCCATAAACGTGATGATAAGCGCGCGCCGCCGCCAGCGCGTGGAGCACCGAAGTCCACTGATAATGATCGCGCCCGCCGCCGACCACCGCGGTCTCGGGCAGCAGCACATAATATTTAACGTCGAGCAGCCGGAGCGTCATCTCCGCGCGTTCGAGCGCGCCGCCGATGCGCAGGAAATCATGCCCCTCGTTGCGCAGCTGCCCGGTCTCGACCGCGCCGCGGAAGGTCGAGGCGCGCGTCTTCACCCAGTCGATCAGCTCGGCGAGGTTTCGCCGCGCGCTCGCGACATCATATTGTTCCAGCCGGCGCCAGTCGTCATTGAGCGCTTCCCACATATCCTGCGTCAGCGCGGTGCGCACCGCGCGGCCGTTGGCGCGAGCGCGCAGCATGCACGAGCGGATCGAGGAGGGATTGGTCTCGTCGAGCAGCAGCAGCTGGACGATATCGGCCTCGGCGACCGCGCGATCGCCGTCGATCAGCCCGTCGCAGCCGGTGACGCGCAGGACCGAGCGCCATTCCTCGCGATGAATCGGGCCGGGCAGGATCGTCATGCGCTGCCCCATCTGGATCAGCCGCGCGGTGCTTTCGGCGCGCTCGATGTAGCGGGCCATCCAGAAGATATTCTCGGCGGTGCGGCTCAGCATATCAATCGTCCAGCACCCAGGTGTCCTTGACGCCGCCGCCCTGCGAGGAATTCACCACCAGCGAGCCTTCGGTCAGCGCCACCCGCGTAAGGCCGCCGGGGACCAGCCGCATCCGCTTGCCGACAAGGCAATAGGGGCGGAAATCGACGTGGCGTCCGACGATCTCCTTCTGGCCCAACACTGGCGCGGTGGAGAGATCGAGCGTCGGCTGCGCGATGAAGTCGGCCGGATCGGCGCGGATGCGATCGGCATAGGCCGCGACCTCGGCGCGCGTCGCCTTGGGGCCGATCAACATCCCGTAGCCGCCCGAGCCGTGGACCTCCTTCGCGACCAGCTGGTCGAGATTTTCCAGCACATGCGCGCATTCGTCGGGCAGCGCGCAGCGCCAGGTGGGGACATTTTCGAGGATCGGCGTTTCGGAGAGATAGAAACGGATCATCTCCGGCACGAAAAGATAGATCGCCTTGTCATCGGCGATCCCCGCGCCGGGGGCCGAGCACAAGGTCACCCCGCCGGCGCGATAGGCGCCGAACAATCCGGGCACGCCGAGCATCGAATCCGGACGGAAGGTCAAGGGATCGATGAAATCGTCGTCGATCCGGCGATAGATTACGTCGACGCGCTTGGGGCCGTGGGTGGTCTTCATCCACACCTTGTCCTCGTCGACATAGAGATCCATCGGCTCGACGAGTTCGACCCCCATCAGATCGGCGAGGAAGCTGTGCTCGTAATAGGCCGAGTTGAACGGCCCCGGGGTCAGCACCACCACGGTCGGGTCGCTTCGCGCGCCGGGCGGCGCCACCTCCTTCAGCGTCGCGAGCAGATCGTTGGGATAGGAATCGACCGGCGCGACGCGGGTCGATCCGAACAATTCGGGGAACATGCGCTGCATGATCTCCCGGTTCTCGAGCATATAGCTGACGCCCGAGGGGGTGCGGCAATTGTCCTCGAGCACCTGGAAGCCGCCCTCGCCGGTGCGGATGATGTCGATCCCGACGATATGGCTGTAAACCCCGCCCGGCGGATCGAAGCCGATCATTTCGGGAAGGAACGCGCGGTTGCGGTAGACCAGCTCCCCCGGCACGATCCCGGCGCGGATGATCTCGCCGCGGTGATAGACATCGTAGATGAAGGCGTTGAGCGCCTGCGCGCGCTGCCGGATGCCGCGATCGAGCGTGCGCCACTCCGCGCCCGAGAAAACCCGCGGCAGAAGATCGAACGGGATGAGCCTTTCCGGATCACCCCCCTCGCCATAGACGGCGAAGGTGATGCCGATCCGGCGGAAGATCGTTTCGGCTTCCTTGAGCCGCGCGTTGAGCCTTTCGATGCCGACTTCGTCGATCCAGCGCTGAACTTCGGCATAACAGGGCCGAACCACCGCAGACTGATCGGTCATCTCGAAAAAGGCCATCCGCTCTCCTTCGCTCGTCTCGCCATGATGCGTTGCACAAAATTATTTGCAAGCGCGAAATCCGCTCAGGAAATTTCCCGATCAACTTTATGAATTTAATGATGTTTCGCCCAAGCGGACGCGCGCGGCGCGCATGGATGACCCGCGCGACTCAGCGCGCGCGCCCCGCTGAACCATCGCGGGGCGGCTTCGTTACGCCGTCATGACGAACAGGCGCCTCCTCGTGCTGATCAATCGCGAAGGTGGCGCCGCCAGCGCCGCCGGCGACAAGCTGCCCGATCAGGTCGAGGCCGCCTTCGATCAGGCTGGCGGCAATGCCGATGTGCGGATGCTCAAGGCGGACGAGATGGACCGCGCGTTGCGAACCGCGGCCAAAGGCGAAACGCGGATCGTGGTCGCCGGGGGCGACGGTACCGTCGCGGCTGCCGCACAGGCGTTGGCAAAAGCCGAGACCGAAGTCGCCATCCTCCCGCTCGGCACGCTCAATCATTTCGCGAGGGATCTCGGCATCCCGCTCCAGCTCGAAGCGGCGGCGGCGCTCGCGGTCCAGGGGCGGTCGCAGGGGATCGATGTCGGGGAGGTGAACGATCGACGCTTCATCAACAATGTCTCGGTCGGGCTGTATCCGTTCATGGTGCGCGGCCGCGACGATATCCGCGAGCGGCGCGGCTGGCCGAAGTGGCTCGCGACGCTCCCCGCGAGCTGGGACGCATTGTCCCGGCTTCGCCATCATCGGCTTCACATCGAACTGGACCAGGGAAAACAGCCGGTGGTGACGCCGCTGCTCTTCGTGGGCAATAATCGCTACTCGCTGGACAGCGGATCGTTCGGCACCCGCGACTCGCTGACCGAGGGCAAGCTTGCCGTTTACGCCGTCAGCCGCTCGACACGCGCAGCGCTCTTATGGTTCGGCATCCGCGCGCTGCTCGGCCGGGCGGATCGCGAACGCGACTTTGCCGCGCTGGGCGACAGCGCTGGTTTTACCGTTCATTCCTCCGAACGTCGCATCGAAATAGCGCTGGACGGCGAAGTCACCCACCTGTCGCTTCCCCTTTCGTTCAGCATTTTGCCGGGGGCGCTTCGCGTCGTTGTGCCGCGGCATGACGGCGCACAGCCATGAGTGCCCGACTTAGCCGCAACGATAATTGAAGCCCCGCGTGCTCGGGGTGACCTGCCTGATCCCGCCGGTGTGGGTGCATCCGGTCATGCCTGTCCTCCATTGCGTTCGGCAAGTTTGGCGTGGATCTGCGCGACGACGGCGGCCCCTTCGCCGACCGCCGCCGCGACGCGCTTGGTCGAGCCTTTGCGGACGTCGCCGATCGCGAACACGCCGGGCACGTTCGTCTCGAGCGGCAGCACGCCGCCGCCCGTTTCGACAAAGCCTTGCGGGTCGGTCGCGACACAGCCTTCGAGCCAGTCCGAATTCGGATCGGCGCCGATGAACAGGAACAGGTGCCGGATATCCAGCCGGTGCGACGATCCGTCGGCGCGCTTGCGGAACGTCGCCGAGGTCAGGCCGTCGGCATCGCCGTCGAGCGCCACGATGTCGCTGCCGACGTGGATCTCGACATTGGGCAGCGCCGCGATGCGATCGATCAGGTAGCGCGACATGGTTTCGGACAGGTCGCGCCTGACGAACAGGTTGAGCCGCGCGACCTGCGGCGCGAGGAACACGATCGCCTGCCCGGCCGAATTGCCCCCGCCGACCAGCGCCACTTCCTCGCCGGCGCAGAGCCGCGCCTCGATCGGCGAGGCCCAATAGGACACGCCGCGTCCTTCGTAATGCGGAAGATCGCGGATGGCGGGGCGGCGGTATCGCGCGCCCGAGGCAATGACGAGGGTGCGTGCCTTCAACCGGCGTCCGTCGGTCAGTTCGAGCGCCGGCGTGGCGCCATCGCAGTGCAGCTTCCGTACGCTGAGCGGGACGGCGATCTCGGCCCCGAATTTCAGCGCCTGGTTGAACGCGCGGCCGGCGAGCGCCTGCCCCGAGATGCCGGTGGGGAAACCGAGGTAATTTTCGATCCGCGCCGAGGCGCCGGCCTGCCCGCCCATCGCGCGCTCGTCGAGGACGACCACCGACAGCCCCTCCGACGCGGCATATACCGCCGCCGCCAGACCGGCGGGGCCGGCGCCGACGATCGCCACGTCGTAGAGCGTCGCCGGATCGAGCGCGGGCGTCATGCCGAGGCAGGTCGCGACCTCGCCATTGCTCGGCCGGCGCAGCATATGGCCGTTGGGGCAGACGACCAGCGGCAGTTCCTCGGGCAGCACGCCGATCCGTTCCACCAGCGCCTTGCCCTCCGCATCGGATGCCGCGTTCAGCGTCAGGTTGGGATAGCCGCTGCGGGTCAGGAAATTCTGCAGGCGAACGATGTCCGGGCTGTCGGGCGCGCCGATCAGGATCGTGCCGGCGCCACCCTCGGCGATGAGCTCCACCCGCCGCAGGATGAAGGCGCGCATCACCAGCTCGCCCAGCTCGGCCGAGCCGACCATCAGCGCGCGCAGATGCGCGGCGTCGAAGGGCAGTGCCGTACAGCCCTCCGGCCCCGCGCGACCGCCGGCGATCGAGGGGCGCCCCGCCAACTGGTTCACTTCGCCCGAAAACTGGCCGACGCCGTGGGTGGTGATCGGCGCCTCGTGACTGAGACCGTCGCGGCGCAGGACGTGGATCGCCCCCTGGAGCACCAGCCACGCCGGCACATCCACGGCACCGATCGCATATATCTCCTCGCCGGGCGCGAACCGGCGTTCCGGGCCGCTGCTGAAGCGGCGGGCGGTCGCGATCTGCGCGCCGTCGAGCGCAGGAAACATCTGATGTCGGCGTGTGCCGAGCGTGGTCATGGGTCCTCCCGCGTAGCGTCGGCCCTGCATGAGGCCGCAGGCTCGCCGGCGCAACCCGGCCGGTCAGGCATCAGCGCGGCGAGATCCTCAGCGGGATGCCGGCGACGACGAGATCGGTCGCGTCGCAACACGCCGCGAGCCGCTGGTTGAGCCGCCCGGCCGCATCGCGGAAGCGTCGTGCGAGCGCATTGTCGGGGACGATGCCGAAGCCGACCTCGTTGCTGACGAAGATGATCGGCGCGGTCGCCGCCGCGGTCGCGTCGAGCAGCGCCGCGCCCGCCGCCTCCAGATCCATCTCGGCGAGCAGCAGGTTGGAGAGCCACAGGGTCAGGCAATCGACCAGCACGACATCACCGCCGGCGCCGTGCGCGCGGATCGCCTCGGGGAGCGCGATCGCGGCCTCGACCGTCCGCCAGGTCGCGTCGCGATCGGCGCGATGCTGCGCGATCCGCGCCTGCATCTCGGCGTCGGCAGCCTCGGCGGTGGCAATGAACACCCGCGCCGGCGACCGCGCCTCGGCGAGCGCCTGCGCGTGGCGGCTCTTGCCCGATCGCGCGCCGCCGAGCACCAATATCGTCCGTGGATCGCCCGTCATCACCCTTCCGGCTTGCCGTTTGGCGGATGAATGGCGATGGCGGTGGGGATGACGCAAGCGGAATTGCACGGCTTCGGGCGACACGGCGGCCGAATCGACGACGCGATGCGCGCCTTTCCGCGCGCGCCGCGCCCGTGGCTCGATCTGTCGACCGGGATCAATCCGCTGGCCTGGTCGCCCCCGGCGGGGCTCGCCGTCGATTCCGCGCCGCTCCCCGCGATCACCGCATTGCGCGCGCTGGAGGCCGCCGCGGCGCATTATTTCGGGTGCGCGCCGTCGCGGGTGGCGGCGGTGCCGGGAAGCGAGGTGGCGCTGCGGCTGTTGCCGATGCTCGGGCTGCCGGGGCCGATCGTCGCCGCGCGCCCCGGTTACGGCACCCATAGCGAGATCGCCGAGGCGAGCGTCGCGACGATCGACGCTCGGCCGGGCACGATCCTGTTCGCCAACCCGAACAATCCCGACGGGCGCCTGCTCGACCGCGCGGCGCTGCACGTGCTGGCGACGCGCCAGGCAGCGGGCGGCGGCTGGTTGGTGATCGACGAGGCGTTCGTCGATACGATGCCCGAGGCGAGCATCCTCCCGCTCGTCGATGACGCGGCGCCGGTGGTGGTGCTGCGCTCGTTCGGCAAATTCTTCGGGCTGGCGGGTGTGCGGCTCGGCTTCGTCGTCGCGCCGCCCGCGGTGATCGATCGCGTGCGGCGGCTGTTTGGCGACTGGCCGGTAAGCGCGCAGGCGATCGCCTGGGGTTGCGCCGCTTATGCCGACAGCGCGTGGATCGCCGCGACCCGCCGCGCGCTCGACGCCGGAGCCGCGCGGCTCGATGCGTTGCTCGCGCGACATGCGCTGACGGTGCGCGGCGCCTGTCCGCTGTTCCGGCTGGTCGTGCAGGTCGACGCGCCTGCCTTGTTCGAGCGGCTGGCGCGCGCCGGTATCCTGACCCGCCCGTTCGGCGAGCGTGCCGACTGGCTGCGCTTCGGGCTGCCCGGCGACGATGCCGCGTTCGACCGGCTCGACCGCGCTTTGACGGGTGGCTGACCCCACCGCCTTCGCCGCGCTGGCGATCGACGCGCTGGTCGGGTGGCCGACGTGGCTCTACGCGCGCGTCGGGCATCCGGTCGGCGGGTTCGCGCGGCTGATCGCGGCGTGCGAGGCGCGCTGGAACCGCCCCGCTATCCCCGAGGCGCGGCGGCGGCTGTCGGGCGTGGCGACGCTCGCGCTGTTGCTCGCGGTGACGATCGGTGGCGCGCTGGCGGTCGAACAGGCCGCGCGCGCGATCGCGGGCGATTGGTGGTGGCTCGTCGCGGCGCTGCTCGCCTGGCCGGCGCTCGCGGCGCGCAGCCTCTACGATCATGTCCGACCGGTTGCCGATGCGCTCGCGGCGCGCGATCTTTCCGCGGCGCGGCGCGCGGTGGCGATGATCGTCGGCCGCGATACCGCGGCGCTGGACGAGGCCGGGGTGGCGCGCGCGGGCATCGAAAGCCTCGCGGAAAGCTTCTGCGACGGGGTGGTGGCGCCGCTGTTCTGGCTGCTCCTGTTCGGGCTGCCCGGGGTCTGGGCGTATAAAGCGATCAACACCGCGGACAGTCTGATCGGGCATCGCGAGCCGCGCTGGCGCGCGTTCGGCTGGGCGGCGGCGCGGGTCGACGATGTGGCGAATGCGATCCCGGCGCGGCTTGCCGGAATATTGCTGTGCCTCGCCGCTGGCGGCGGCTGGCGGGTGATGTGGCGCGATTGCCGGCGCCACGCCTCGCCCAATGCCGGCTGGCCCGAAGCCGCGATCGCCGGCGCGCTCGGCGTCGCGCTCGCCGGGCCGGTCGCTTATGACGGGGTGGTCCACGACAAGCCGTGGATCGGCGCGAGCGGCCGCGCCGCGGGGGCGGGCGATCTGCGCCGTGCGCTGGCGATCTATTGCCGGGCGTGTGCGTTACTGGGGCTGATCGCCGGGGGCGTTGCGCTGCTGTGGTGACGCGCGGTGACGGGGGAAGTGGATACCGACACTAGTTGACCCTTTGCCGTCGGTAAGCGAGCTTCGCGGTAGCCGGCGGCAAACCGCCCGGCACGGAGAGGATGACGAATGGCGACTATGCAGGGAACGGCTCTGGCCGGCCGGTCGGTTCGGGCGACCTTGTGGATCCTGTTGTTCGTCTACATTTTCAATTTCATCGATCGGCAGATCGTCAACATCCTGGCGGAATCGATCGCCCGCGATCTGAAGCTGTCCGACACGCAGATCGGGCTGATGACCGGGCTCGCCTTCGCCTTGTTCTACACGGCCCTGGGCCTGCCGATCGCGCGTTACGCCGATCGGCCGGCGACCACCCGGGCGAAGATGATCGGCGTCGCGCTGACGATCTGGTCGGCGATGACCGCCTTGTGCGGGATGGCGCAGAATTTCGTCCAGCTGTTGCTACTGAGGATCGGGGTCGGGGTCGGCGAGGCAGGCTGCTCCCCGCCGGCGCATTCGCTGATCAGCGATATCGTCCCCCCGGAGAAGCGCAGCTCGGCGCTGGCCTTCTACGCACTGGGCATCCCGATCGGCACGTTGCTGGGGATGATGATCGGCGGCTTGCTCGCCGATCAGGTCGGGTGGCGGCATGCCTTCGTGATCGTCGGGCTGCCCGGCGTCGCGATGGCGCTGCTGGTGTTTCGCCTGCTGCGCGATCCGCGGCAGGCATCGTCGGGCGCCGCGACCGCAGGCGCGGCGCCGCACGCCGAATTGCCGCTGTGGGCGGCGCTGCGCGCGGTGATGGGGTCGCGCGCCTATATCCTGCTGCTCGTCGCAGGATCGTCCGCCGCTTTCCTTTCCTATGGCAAGGCCACCTGGACGACGATCTTCTTCCAGCGCACGCATGCGATGTCGCCGGGCGAGGTCGGCTTCTGGTATGGCATCGTCGGCGGCGTCGCGGGGATCGGCGGCACCTGGCTGGGCGGCTATCTCGCGGATCGTTTCGGCAGCGCCAATCGCCGCCATGTGATGACCGCGCCGGTCGTCGGCATGATCGTCGCGGTGCCGCTCGCGCTGCTCGCCTATCAGGCGACCGACTGGCCGGTCGCGCTGACCTTGCTGGCGATCCCCACCTTGTGCAATTCGCTCTATTACGGCCCGACCTATTCGACTGCGCAGGGGCTGGCGCCGCTCCGCGCGCGCGCCATCGCCGCGGCGGTGATGCTGTTCTTCCAGAATCTGATCGGGCTGGGGCTGGGGCCGTTGTTCTTCGGCATGTTGTCCGACTGGCTTCACCCGGCGCACGGCGGGAATAGCGTGCGCTACGTGCTTTATGGCGCCGCGTTCCTCGGGCTGGTCCCGGCCTTCTTCTTCTGGCGGTGCAGCCTGCGGCTCGACGCGGAGCTCGATCGCGGCGGATAAGGATATTCCAGGCTTGCCGCGCGCGCGATTGCCCGCAAAGGGTGGCGGATGGCGGCAGTGATGATCCAGGGTACCGGCTCCGATGTCGGCAAATCGGTGCTCGTCGCCGGGTTGTGCCGCGCCTTTGCCAATCGCGGGCTGCGCGTCCGTCCGTTCAAGCCGCAGAATATGAGCAACAATGCCGCGGTCACCGCCGACGGCGGGGAGATCGGCCGCGCGCAGGCGACGCAGGCGATGGCGTGCCGCGTCGCGGCCAGCGTCGATATGAACCCGGTGCTGCTGAAGCCGCAGGGCGACCGCATCTCGCAACTGGTGGTGCGCGGGCAGGTGCGCGGCACGCTCAGCGCGGCGCGCTGGCGGGAGGGGCGCGAAGGGCTGCTTGGCGAGGTGCTGGAAAGCTATCGCCGCCTCGCCGCCGACGCGGATATCGTCGTCGTCGAGGGCGCGGGGTCGCCCGCCGAGACCAATTTGCGCGCCGGCGACATCGCCAACATGGGCTTTGCGCGCGCGGCCGGGGTACCGGTGATCCTGGCGGGGGACATCGATCGCGGCGGGGTGATCGCGGCGCTGGTCGGCACGCATGCGGTGATCGATGCCGAGGATGCGGCGATGATCCAGGGCTTCCTGATCAACAAGTTCCGCGGCGATCCCGCATTGTTCGCGGCCGGGATGACGACGATCGCCGCGCACACCGGCTGGCGCGGGCTGGGCATCGTGCCGTGGCTGGCCCCGGCGCGGCGCCTGCCGAGCGAGGATGCGGTGGTGCTCGAACGCCCGGCGGCGGCAGGCACCGGGCGGGTGGTCGTCGCCTGCCCGATCACCCCGCGGATCGCCAATTTCGACGATCTCGATCCGCTGCGGCTCGAACCGGGGGTGGACCTGGTCATGGTCCCCCCCGGCCAGCCGATCCCCGATGCGGCGCTGATCGTGCTCGCGGGATCGAAGGCGACGATCGCCGATCTCGGCTTCCTGCGCGCCGAAGGGTGGGACGTGGATATCCTGGCGCACCACCGTCGCGGCCGGCCGGTGCTCGGGCTATGCGGGGGCTATCAGATGCTCGGGCGCAGCATCGCCGATCCGCACGGCATCGAGGGGCCGCCGGGAACGGTCGCCGGGCTCGGGCTGCTCGATGTCGAGACCGTGCTGGGCGGCGACAAGACGCTGGTCGAGGTGCGTGGCGAAGCGCTCGGCGCGCCCTTTGCCGGTTATGAAATCCACCTCGGCCGGACGAGCGGCGCGGACACCGCGCGACCGGTCGGGCGGCTGGCGGACGGCCGCCCCGAAGGGGCCACGAGCACCGACGGGCTGGTCGCGGGAAGCTATGTCCACGGGCTGCTCGGCCTCGCGGCGCAGCGCGCGGCGTGGCTGGCGCGCGTCGGCGTCGCGGCGCGCGGGCCGGATCACGCAGGCGATGTCGATGCCGCACTCGACGAAATCGCCGCGACGCTCGAGACGCATGTCGATCTCGACGCGGTCCTCGCCATTGCGAGGAATGCGATCACACCGGTCTAGCTCGCGATCGCTTGAACCAGAAACTCCACACCGCGAGGCTGCCGAGGAGGAACAGCGCGAGGCCGCCGGCGGTCATCACCAGACGCCACATCAGCCCGCCCACCTTGGCCGCATGTAGCGGATAAGCGGCGTTGAACAGCCGCGCGTTGGCCGGCATCGCCAGCGCGTCGCGCGCGGCAAGCAAATGCCCGTCGGCGGCGTCGAACCACAGCGTCGTGCGACCGTTGGGAAGCCATTCGTCGGCGCGCTTCATGCGGATCGCGATCGGCGCGCCGGGCTTTTTCGGCAGCGTGAGGATGCGGATCGTGGCATCCGGGAACCGGCGATGCGCGGCGCCGATGACTGTGCCCCAATCGAGCCGCGGATTCAGCGGGCCGCTCTCGAGCTTCGGCCCGGCAAGCGCCTTGCTCAATTGCGCGGGGGGGCCGAACGGCGCGAGGACGACCCCCGCGACCGGCCGGAAGACCATCATCGCCCCGGTCAACGCCGAGAGGATGAGCAGCGGGGCGACGATCACCCCGAGATCGCGGTGATGCATCACGATCGCCGGGCGGCTCAGCCGTTTCGGCAGCAGCCGCGGCCGGAAGGTCCGCCGCGTCCGCCACCACAGGATCAGCCCGGTGACGACGAACCCCAGGGCCGCCAGCCCCGCAACGCCGATCACCGTCTCGCCGACGTCGCCCGCGAAGAGATGATGATGGAGGTCGAACAACCACAATTCGGGCCGCGCCCATTGGCTGTCCCAACGGGTGACGATCGCCCCCGCCTGATCGGCATAAGCGCCGGCGCCGTTGCGCAGGCGGAGCTGGTTCAACCCGAAGGAGTCGCTCGCATAGATGATGCTGTCGATGTCGCCGCTCGCAGCGACCATCCGCTCGGTCGCGCGTGTCACCGCGCCGGGATCGCGGACCAGCGCGTCGCCGGCGTGCGGCAGCATCACCCACGCGTCCCGGTGGACCAAGATCGCGCCGGTCAGCCCGAGGATCGCCAGCACCACCCCGATGATGCCGCCGGTCCAGCGATGCAGCAGATCGATTGCGCGCATCGGCATCAGAACCGATAATCCCAGCCGAGCGTGAAGGTGCGCCCGCGCCCGGCGAAGAAGCTCAAATTGTCGGTCGGCAATCGCGTGTCGCTCGAATAATCGATGTAGAAAGTGTCGAACAGATTCTGCACGCTGAGGCTCAACCCGCCATAGCCGGTGTCATATCGGATCGAGGCGTCGGTGACATTATACCCGCCGAAGTCGTTGCGCGGATCGCGGCTGGGCCCCTTGAAGGTGCGCGACAGATAGAATTGCGATTGCACCCGCGCCGAAACGCGCCCGCGGTCATAGCTCGCGGCGAGATTGAGGCGATCGGGCGAGATGTTGGTGCCGTCGAGATCGGTATCGACCTTCCCGTCGGGCATCTTGTCGCTGTCGTAGCGCCCCTTGAGATGCGCATAGCCGACCTGGACCCGCGCGCCCTCGATCGGCAGCGCCACCCCGAGATTGATCTCCAGCCCCTGGATCTCGGTGCGCAGCCGCTGGACGTCGAAGATCCCGCCGGGATTGGCGATCAGCAATTGCCCCTTGTCGCTCGACGACCAGAAATAGGCGATGCTGGCGTCGAGCGGCCCGCGCTTCAGCTCGACGCCGATTTCGCGGTTGTTCGAAACGATCGGGCTGATGTCGAGATAATTGTCGAGATCGACGCCCGGACGATTGATCGCGCGGGTGATGCGGCCGACATCGGGGACGGTGAAGCCCTCCGCATAGCTCGCATAGAGCCGGAATCCCGCGCTGGGTTCGACGATCACCCCGCCGTTGAACAACGCATCCTGAAACGACGGCTTGCCCCCCGACACGAAGGTCCGGCCGGCGCTGGCGAGCGTGGTATAATCGTCGATGCGGATCTGATCGTTTTCCCAGCGCACCCCGCCGGCGAGGCGGAGTTTTCGGTCGAACAAGGCGAGATTGAGCTGGCCGAACGGCGCGAAGCTGCGAAAGTCGGTCGGCGGCACCCAGACGCGGTTGGTCATGATGAGCCGCTGTTCGGTCTTGTCCCACAGCGCGTCGAAGCCGAGCGTCGCGGTGAGCGCCTCGAAGCCGGGAATCGCGCGTTCGTAGCTGATCTTCGCGCCGATCTTGCGCGAACGGTTCTGCGATTGATCAAGCAACGTGCCGATCGGCGCGAGCTGCGCGTCCTGAAACGTCGCGATCGGGTTGATCTCGGCGCCGAAGGTGTCGCGGGTCCGGTTCCAGAAGATCTGGCTGACGAAATTGCCGCCCCACAGATGGGGATCGGTCAGCGAGAGCGCGACGCTGTCGGTCTGGCTGGTCGCGGCCTCTCCCGGCGGGGTGCCGCGCACCGCGCTGGTCGGCACGCCGGTGAGGCGATCGCCCGCGACGGCGACATATCGGCCCGCGCCGCGCAGGCGGAAGTGGCTCACGATCAGGTCGAGCCGCGCGGTATCGCCCAGCGCATAGCCGAAGCGGCCGAACAACGAGAGCGTGCGCGAATCCTGCGTTTCGCCCTGTGTCAGATTGAGGCCGACCCGCCGGCCGGCGCCGTCGTAGAATGTGCCGCGCTTCTCATAAGCCGCGCCCAGCGTGGCGTCGAACCGGCCCGTCTTGTACTGGATCAGCCCGGCGGCCTTGCCGCCGAGACCGTCGCCGCTGAAATCATTGTCGGCCGATCCCTGCAGCAGCATCCGGCCGCCGATCCCTTCCGTCGTCGGCGCGCCGACGGTGACCTGATTGACGATGCCCCCGGTGCCGCCGATCCCCTGGAGCGCGTTCGAGCCGTAGATGAGCTCGACGCGATCGACGAAGAAGCCGTCGATGGTGAAGCCGTCGCGGCTCCCGTCGCGCAGCGGGGTGGATTGCGGGATGCCGTTGATCGCGAACAAGGGCGAGCGGCCGCGCAGGGTTTCGCCCGCGCCCGAAAGTTTCTGCCGGGTCGGCGAGAAGGAGGGGGTGAGCGTCGCCACCGCATCGGTGACCGAGCCCGAGATGGCGATCTGCTGGTCGAGCGACTTCTTGTCGATGACATCGATCGTCAGCGGCAGGGCGCTGGGCGGGAGCGCACTGCGCGCCGCGGTGACCACGATATCGCTGCCGGACGCACGCTGGCTTCCTGCGGCGTCGTCATCCGCCGCGAACGCCGGGACGGCCGGCGCCGCAAGAGCCGTCGCGCCGATCGCGAGACGCAGCAGGTAATTCGCGTGCATAGATTCCCCCCGGGTTGCGAGGAGGTTCCTAGAAATCATTTCTGGCTAATGCAACGCACTCGCAAGAATATTATTCGGTAGAGCCGGAGCGGCGAGAAGAGAATTTACACGCCGCGTGGCGGACCGGAGCGGAATCCGCGCCTTATGCCTACTCCAGAGGAGCGCCGCCCGCTCCCCGGCAATCGCATTTGGTATGATCCTTCGTCACCCCGGCCCGGTGCCGGGTCCACTCCGCCTCCTGCCTTATGGCAAGAGCGTCTTGTCCAGCCGATGCCTCCCGGCGGTCCCCGGTATAAGGCCGGGGTGACGCAGAGGCGAAACCGCATATGCAAAGGCTCTTTGCGACGCGCCTCCTACACGAACCCGCGGATGACACCTGCGAGAAAGCGCAATAGGCTCCGGGCGTTACACCGGCGGAGGGGTATGGCGCAGGAACTTATCTTCTGGCCGATGATCGTGATGGCGCTGCTCACCTTCGTCCCGCTGGCGATGATGCCGGTCAAGCGAATCCGGTCTGCGGTTCGCGGCGACACCACGCCCGACGATTATAGGTTCGGCGAATCCGCGCGGGTCCCCACCGACGTCGCGCTTCCCAATCGCAACTATATGAACACGCTCGAAGTGCCGCTGCTGTTTCACGTCCTGCTGATCGCTCTCTACGCGACCCACAGGGTCGATATCGCCTTCGTATCGCTGGCCTGGGCTTATGTCTTATTGCGGAGCCTCCACAGCTTTATCCATCTGACCTACAACAGGGTAACGCACCGCGTGGTGCCGTTCGCCGCCAGCAACTTCGTGCTGATCACGATGTGGCTGCTATTCGCGCTCAGTCTTTTCCGCTTCGGTCACCAGGGCATCGGTTGATCGGCAGGCCCAGCCAGAGTTGCCACATCACAAGACGCTCGCGACCTCCGCTACCGCGACAGCCCAATGCCACGGCGATCTGGGGCCGGATCGTCAGCCAGGAATTCGCGAGCGCGCCGCCCAAATCTTGAGGATTTGCGCGGCGCCGACTTTGCGATAAGGGCGCCTACGCCGGCCGGGCCTGCCCGGCGGGCGAAGATCGCGCCGGTTCCCCGCAAGGGGATTCAAAGGGAACGGGGTTCGATACCCCGGCTGCCCCTGCAACTGTGAGCGGCGAGCGAGATCCACCAGCGCGGGGCGCGTCGCCCCGCGCGGCCACTGGGCGACCGGGAAGGCGTGGATCGAGCGACGACCCGCGAGCCAGGAGACCTGCCGGCGCGGGTCGCTCAATGCTTCGGTCCAGGGGTCGGCCGCGGCACGGGGGTTCTTCCGTCGAGCGACGCGCAGCCGCGCGGCCCGGGGCCGCACGCGGCGCGAGCTGGCCGGGGCACCCGCGTTCGCCCCTGCCCGCCTGCGCCGCGCGTCCGACCGGACAGCCCCGCCCACGCCGAACGAACCGACGCGACGTGGAATGAATGATGACCAGAATGTTTGTTTCCCTGCTTGCGCTTGTCGCCGCCACCCCGGCGCTTGCGCTGAGCGACCAGCCCCCTGCCCCCGCCGATTCCGCCGAAGTCGCGGCAGCGCGCGCCGGCGACGTCGTCGTCACCGCCTCGCGCTCGGGCGATGCGATCCCGACCGATCTGATCGGTTCCTCGGTGACCGTGCTCGACAGCGACGCGCTCGCGCAGCGCCAGACGCGGATGGTTTCCGATATCCTGCGCGACGCGCCGGGCGTGGCGGTCAGCCGCTCGGGGGCGATCGGCGGGACGACGCAGGTGCGCATCCGCGGGTCGGAGAGCAACCACGTCCTCGTCTTCGTCGACGGGATCAAGGCGAGCGATCCTTATTACAGCGAGTTCGACTTCGCCGGGCTCGTCGCCGACGAGAATGCACGGATCGAGGTGCTGCGCGGCCAGCAGAGCGCGCTCTACGGATCGGATGCGATCGGCGGGGTGATCAGCTACGCCACGCTCACCGGCCGCGAAGCGCCGGGCATCACCGCGCGCGCCGAGGGCGGGTCGCAAGGCAGTTTCGCCGCCGCGGCGCGCGCCGGCGGGGTCGCCGGGGACAATGTGGATTACGCTGTGTCCGCCGCCTATCTCACCACCAAGGGCTATCCGGCGGCGCCCGGCGGATCGCGCGATCTCGGCGCCGACAATCTCGGGGTGTCGTTCAAGACCAACTGGACCCCCTCGCCCGTGTTCAAGCTCACCGCGGTCGGGCGTTACAATTACACCCGCGCCGATACCGACGATCAGGCGATCGCGCCCAATTCGCCGGTGGTGCTGGGCTATCCGGTGATCACGCTCGTCGACACCCCGGGGAGCTATTACAAGAACAACACCTATTACGGCCTCGTCAGCGCCGAGCTCAATCTGTTCGACGGCGCGTGGAGCAACATGCTGTCGGGGCAGATCACCGATGCCGCGCGCGACGGCTATACCAGCGCGGGCTACAGCTATGGCGATCGCGGCCGGCGCTATCGCGCGGCGTTCAACAGCACCGTCCGCTTCGGCAGCGAACATGTCCGCAACCGCTTCACTTATGCGGTCGATTTCGAGCGCGAACAGGCGCGGGTGATCGATCCCTCGGGCTATGCCTTCACCGGCACCAACCGGTCGGACACCACCGGCTTCGTCGCCGAATATGAGCTGACCGTCGACCAGCGGCTGTCGCTCGGCGCCTCCGCCCGGATCGACCAATATTCGCGCTTCAAGGGCGCGGAGACCTATCGCGCGACCGCAAGCTATCTGCTGCCGACTGGCACCCGGCTCCACGCCGCTTACGGCACGGGGATCAAGGCGCCGACGCTGACCGAATTGTTCGGCTATTCCACCGGCCAATATATCGGCAACCCCAACCTGCAGCCTGAACGGTCGAAGGGGTGGGAAGCCGGGGTCGAACAGATTTTCGCCGGCGGCAACGCCAAGATCGGCGCGACCTATTTCGACAATCGCTTCGAGGACGAGATCCAGACGGTCTATGTCTTCGCCAACGGCCAATATGTCACCTCGAGCGCCAACAGCGCCACCGCCACGTCGCAGAAGGGCGTCGAACTCTACGCCAATATCAAGCTGAAGGACTGGCGCGTCGACGCGGCCTATACCTATCTCGATGCGCCGCAATCGGTGCTGGCGGTGGCGCGCCCGGCGCCCGCCGACGGCAGCTATCAGGCGCCGGTGCCGGTGATCACCCAGGCGGTGCGGCGGCCCAAGAACAGCGCCAGTCTCAATGTGAGCTATGTGCCCGACGCGCTGCCGCTCAGCGTCACCGCGACGCTTCGCTACAATGGCGCGATGCGCGACTATGCGTTCAGCAGCAGCTATCAGACGCTGCTCGTCGACCTGCACGATTATGTGCTGGTCAACTTGAACGCGAGCTATGACCTGACCAAGCGCGTGCAGATCTTCGGCCGGGTCGAGAATCTGCTCAACCGGAAATATCAGGAGGTCTTCACCTATCGCGCGCCGGGCACCACCGCTTACGGCGGGGTGCGGATCAAGCTGTAGCGGAGGACGTCGACTTGTCCGGTCTCCTCTCCCCGTTCGCCCTGAGCCTGTCGAAGCCCTGCACTTCTTCTTCTTCAGCGGAAAGAAGTGCAGCCCTTCGACAAGCTCAGGGCGAACGGTTGGTTATGATATGAAGTCCTAATTCCGGTAGCGGCTCGGCGGAACGCCCAGCACGCGCCGGAACATCGTCGAGAAGCTCGCCGGCCCGTCATAGCCGAGATCGAGCGCGATCGCGGTGACCGGCTCCCCCGCCGCGAGCCGCGGCAGCGCGACCGAGAGACACGCCTGCCGCCGCCATTCGGCGAAGCTCATCCCCGTCTCGCGGCGGAACAGGCGGGTGAAGCGACGGCGGTTCATCGCCAGCGCATCGGCCCATTGGTCGATCGTCGCCGTCGCGCGCGGGCGCTCGAGAAAGGCGTGGCACCGCCCGGCGAGCGCGGCGTGCCGCGGGAACGGCACCGCGAGCGGGATCACCGGCGCGCGATCGATCTCGGTCGCCAGCAGGCGCATCACCAGCGCATCGCGCCCGGTCTCGTCATATTCGGCCGGAATCTCGGCCGCGGCGACGAGCAATTGCCGCAACAACGGCGAGACCGAGACGACGCGGCAATACCGCCCCAGCGTCGGGCACGCCGCCGGCTCGACCAGCACGCTGCGCGTCGTGACCGCGCCGACCATCCGCACGGCATGTGGCGTCCCTGCGGGAATCCACACCCCGCGCTCGGGCGGCGCCACCCAGGCACCCTCCGGGGTGCTCACCGCCACCACCCCGCGCGCCGCATAAAGGAATTGCCCGCGCCGGTGGCTGTGCTCGGCCAGTTCGAACGACGCCGGATAGTCACCGCCGATGCCGACCACGGGGCGCGGGACATGCTCGTAATCGTTGGCGTGGCGATGTGTCACTTTGTCCCACTCGCGAAATTGATTGACCCATATATGGATGCGGGACGCCGCGCGAGGGTCTAAATCGCCTCGCGGGTTCAAGGATCGACGATGCGCGACACGATGACGGCCGGCAGCAAGAGCGATGCGGCAGCGAATGGCACGGTGTTCGGCGTGATCGCCGCGATCAGCTTCTGCCACCTGCTCAACGACATGATGCAGTCGCTGCTGCCGGCGATCTATCCGGGCTTGAAGACCGATCTGGGGCTCAGCTTCGGCCAGATCGGGCTGGTGACGCTCGCCTATCAGCTCACCGCCTCGATCCTCCAGCCGCTCGTCGGGCTCTATGCCGACAAACGGCCGACCCCGCTCGCGCTGCCCGGCGGCACGCTCTTTTCGCTTGCCGGGCTTTCGGTGCTGTCGATCGCGCACAATTATCCGCTGGTGCTGGTCGGCGCGTCGCTGCTCGGGGTCGGCTCCTCGGTCTTCCACCCCGAATCTTCGCGCGTCGCGCGGATGGCGGCGGGCGCGCGGCACGGGCTTGCGCAATCCCTGTTCCAGGTCGGCGGCAATGCCGGGCAGGCGCTCGGCCCGCTCGCCGCCGCGATCGTCGTGGTGCGCTGGGGGCAATCGAGCCTCGCCTTCTTCGCGCTGCTCGCCCTGCTGTCGGGCACGGTGTTGTGGAATGTCGCGACCTGGTATCGCCACCACGGGCTCGAACGGCTTCACGCCGGGCGCAAGGCGGCGACCGCGATCCCGCTGCCGCGCGGCCACGCGACGCGGGGGATCCTGATCCTGCTCGCGCTGATCTTCTCCAAATATGTCTATCTCGCCAGCCTGACGAGCTATTACACTTTCTATCTGATCCACCGTTTCGGCGCGTCGGTGCAGAATGCGCAATTGCATCTGTTCGCCTTCCTCGCTGCGGTGGCGGTCGGCACCGTGCTCGGCGGGCCGCTCGGCGACCGTTTCGGGCGCAAATATATCATCTGGTTCTCGATCCTCGGCGCGCTGCCCTTCACCTTGCTGCTGCCGCATGTCGGGCTGGTCTGGACCGGGCCGCTGACGATCGTGATCGGGCTGATCCTCGCCTCCGCCTTCCCCGCGATCGTGGTGTTCGCGCAGGAGCTGGTGCCGGGCAAGGTCGGGATGATCTCGGGGCTGTTCTTCGGCTTCTCGTTCGGGATGGGCGGGCTCGGCGCCGCGGTGCTCGGCTGGCTCGCCGATCGCGCGGGGATCGACGCGGTCTATCAGCTCTGCGCCTTCCTGCCCGCGATCGGGCTGCTCACCGCACTGCTGCCGGACGCCGAACGACGGCGATAAGCCCCGAGTCTCGATGATATCGGGATGAACCCGCACGATCGCCGCGCGGCGCGCCGATCGGCGTGGAAATTTCTCGATGCCATCGACCCGCGCTGTTCGCGCCCTCGGATTTCACCCTATTTATCAACGAGATGCTGCCGCATGACGCGCGGCATCGATTAGTTGACACTGGGGTAAAAATTAGAAGTTTGTTAATATTCATGGGCGGATATTAACAAACGGAAACAAAGTGTTTCTATCTAAACTTCGGCAGCTCGGTCTGTCGGACAGGACCTTTGCGATGCTTTAGGCCCGGGTCCGACGAATGGATGGGTTTGTCGCAGGAGTATTGTACATGGCCGCCCCCACTGCGTCCACGCTCCTCTTCTCTATCCCTTCATGTCGATCGTTACGGACACGTCCCTAAAGACTTGTCCGGCATAGGTTCGCGAGTCGCCGATCATTTGCAGCAGAAGGATTCAGGAGGAAACCATGTCCCACCATTCTTCGAATGCTAAGCTACTCCTCGGCGCCGGGTCGGTCGTCGCGCTTTTGCTGGTGAGCGCCTGTGACAGCGCTGGCGGTTATCGCGTCGCCAGCGTCGGTGCACCCTCCGCGGGCAATGGCGGCTCGAACGGCAGCAACGGCGGCGATGGCTCGGGCGGGACCAACGGATCGAACGGCAACGGCTCCAACGGGAGCAATGGCAGCAACGGTTCCAACGGCTCTAATGGATCGAACGGTGCAAACGGCGCGAATGGCAGCGGGCTGCTGACCGATACGATCACCCAGGTCTCCCCGGTGCTCGCCACCGCCGGCAATGCGGTGCTCGGCGTCGCCAACGGTGCCGGGGCGGTCACCACCCCGATCGCCACCGCGGTGCCGCTCGCCCAGCCGATCACGGGCACGATCACCCGGATGTTGAACGATACCGGCACCGCGCTGGTCGATGTCGGCCAAGGCCGCACCCTGCTGGTCAACGGCGTCAAGGGCGTGGTGGGTGATGCGCTGACGATCGCGGTCGGCAACAATCCGGTGCTCACCGCGGCGAATGGCGCGCCCGGCGCGATCGGGGTCGCGGCGCTCGGCACCGCCGCGCCGGCCGGGACGCTCGCCACCGCAGGCGTGCTCAACGCGGGCAATGTGGTGTCCGCCACGGTCAACGGCGTCGCCAATGTCAGCGTCGCCAACGTCACCGCGCCGACCGGGGGCGCCTCGGCCAATCTGGTCAATCTGGCGCTCAACAACACCAATGTGATCGGCAACGGGCAACCCGCGCTCGTCAACGCCAACCTGCTCCCCGGCGGCGTGCCGACGACCGGCGGCATCACCAATGTCGCCAGCACCGTAACCGGGGCGGTCGGCGGGGTGCCCGTCGCCGGGCCGGTCGCCGCGGGCGTGGTCGGCGCGGTCGCCAATACCGTGGGCACCGCGGGCAATGTCGTGTCGCAGGTGGTGAACACCGCCACCTCGGCGACGGGCGCGGCAGCGCCGGTCCTCAGCACCGTCACCGCAGCGACCGGTGGGGCCGGCGCGACGGGCGCCACCGGCGGCTTGCTCGCCCCGGTCGGCACGATCGTCAACGGCGTGGTCTCCGCGCTGCCGGCGGTGAGCGCGGGCGCCTCGGCCAGCGGCGCGACCAACGGGCAGACCGGGCTCGTCTCGGGGCTGCTCGGCGGGAAGATCGGGCACTGACGCAGGTGAGCCGCCGCATCCGATCGATGCGGCGGCTCCACCGGCTCGATCCCGAGCCGCGTTGATCTTCATTCCAGGGGGATTCATGTCCGTAGCGACGGGCGTGCTGCTGCTGGCGGCCGCGCAAGGCAACACATTGCCACCGGAGGCGCAAGGGGCGCCGCTGATCATCGACCAGGGCCGCGCCGATCGCGTCCAGCCCGCGCAGCCGCTGCCCGACGAAGCGGTCAACCCGCCGGCGGTCGCTTCGCGGGTCGAGGCGCAGGGCAATGGCGCGCCGATCAAGGGCATTTCGTTCGAGGGGGTGAAAGTGCCCGCCGCGGTGGCCGATGCCGCCGCCGCGTTCCTCGGCAAACCCGCGACTGGCGCGACGCTCGAGGCACTCGCGGCGAAGCTTTCCGCCGCCTATGCGCATACCGGGATCGCGCTCTACACCGTCGCGATCCCGCAGCAGGATTTGTCCACCGGGCAAATCAAGGTGCAGGTCGCCGAGGGCTTCGTCGAGGATGTCGTCTATCCCAAAGGCGCGAGCCCGCTGGTTCGCGCTTATGGCGAGCGGCTGCGGCATGAGCGCCCGCTGTCGCGGCGGACGCTGGAACGCCTGCTCTCGCTGATGCGCGATATCCCCGGCGCCAAGCTCGACGCCGATCTGCAGCGCGGCAAGCAGGCCGGCGGGGTCGTCATCGTCCTCACCCCGCATCGCCGGCACAGCGATTTCGCATTCGGGGTCGACAATCGCGCGACCCAGGGGCTGGGCAGCGGGCAGTTCCGCGCCGAGGCGCACGGCTATAGCCTGTTGCGCGACGGCGATCGCACCGATCTGATGCTGCTCGCCTCGACCGATCTGAAGCGTTTCCGCTACGCCGCGCTGAGCCACGCCACCCCGATCGGCAACGACGGGCTGACGCTCGGCGTGTCGGGGGGCTATCTCGAAACCCGGCCGAGCGATCAGCCGGTCCGCGGCAAGGCGGCGACCGCGGGGGTCTCGCTCGCCTATCCGGTGATCCGCGGCTATCGCCGCAACCTATCGGTCAGCCTCGGGCTCGACGGGATCAACAGCGACGCCGCGGCGTTCGGCGCGCTGATCTCGACCGATCATACCCGCGCGATCCGCAGCGCGATCGGCTATTCCTCGGTCAACGAGAAAATGTCCCTGACCGGCGGGCTGACGGTGAGCCGCGGGCTCGACATTCTCGGCGCGCGCGGCACGCCCGGGATCACCGATACGGTTTTCACCAAGATCAACGCGCGCGCCACGCTCGATCGCGCCTTGGGCAAGAAATTCGTCGGCCGGCTGCGCGCGACGGGGCAGTACAGCCCCGACCGGCTCACGGCGAGCGAACGCTATGCGGTCGGCGGAACCGAGATCGGGCGCGCGTTCGACGCCGCCGTGCTCACCGGCGACAGCGGGTTCGGCGGGTCGGCCGAACTCGCCTTCCGGCCCGGGCTGCCCGCGCGGCTCAAGGGGAGCGAGATTTACGGCTTCGTCGATCACGCGCACATCTATGTCGAGCCGCGCTTATGGTATGCGGCGAGCGATTACAGCCTCGGCTCGGCCGGCGGCGGAGTCCGCTTGTCCTGGAACAGCAAAGCATGGCTGGAGATCGAGGGGGCAAAGGTGATAGATCACCCCTATCCCGCCGATCGCAGCGACTGGCGCGTGAATGTGAGCTGGCGCCTCTCGCTACACCGGCAATAACCGCCCCCGCAGGCCGAAAGAACGCTCCGCGACTCCTCCGAGTAACTGGACTAAAAGCCATGTTTCAGTCTACTATTCGCCGATGCCGTCTCCCCTCCCCGACCTCTCTGCGCCCGACTGGACCCTGTCGCTAGTCAGCGCGCTTGAGCAGGCCGCGCTGGCAATAAGCCGCTTGGATACACGTATTTCTGCCACTTCCGCCGATGCGGCGTGGCGGTTGCGTGCCTGCTGGTCAGGCTATGCCGCCGCGCTTCGGGCACAAGGGGTGGAAATCGACGAAATCGATATTTTTAGCCGGGAATATGACCTTCCGTTGCCCGGTCGCCGCCCGATCGCGACGCTCTACAACGAGCTGAGCGGGCTGGAATCGTGGCGTGACGAGCTGCGGCAGGCGCGGCGGCAACACTGGCGGGAGCTGATTCCGCTCTCGCTCGACCTCCCAGGGGATTGGAGTGATCGCCCGCTCCTGCTGCGCGCGCTCGAACTGGGGGCGCGTTATGCGCGCGCCGAGCGTAGCAGCGGCCCGTGGCTGGCTTTTCCCGCGCTGCTCGGCGCGCTCGGCGTCACCCGCAACGTGTTGCCGTGCCTGGTCCCCGCCGACAAAGCGTGGCGCCTCGCCCCGCGCGATCGCGCGGCGATCGTTCCGCGCTATCTCAAGTCGCTGACCCGGCTCGCGGAAGATGCGCTGGAGCAGCTTTCGGCGATCGAAGCGAGCCGCCAGGCCGCTGCCCGCGCCATCGCCGCCGAGCGGCGCCCCGGCGCGCTCGGCACGTTGCTCGCGCGGCTGATGATCGCCCCGCTGACCACCCCGCGCGAGGTCGCGCGCACGCTCGATCTCACCTTGTCCGGCGCAGGCAAGTTGCTCGCCCGCGCCGCGGCGCTCGATCTCGTCGTTGAGGTGAGCGCGCGGCAGAGCTGGCGGGTCTATCTCGCGCGCGATCTCGCGACGCGCTACGGCTTCGTCGCCGCCAGACGCGGCCGTCCGCCCGCTCCTGCCGCGTCAACGCCGCCGATCGACGACGCGCTCGCGCGATTCGACGCCGAAATGGCGGCGCTCGACGCCCAACTGGCGCGGCTCGGGGTCACCGCGCCGGCCGATTGACGTCACGCCGGCCAATGTTGGTCGAGCAGCCGCCCCAATTCGGCCTCCGCCTCGGCGCGCGACGCGCCGTCCTGCGGGAGCAAGGTCAGCGTCAGCGCCTTGCGCGTGCGGCGATCGATGCGCAGCACCGGGCGACCGCTGGTCGCGCCCAGCAAGGCGTCCGATCCTGACTTCTTGGGGGATCCTGACTTCTTGGGGGCGTCCGCCGCCTTGGTCAGCTGGCGGATCACGTCGCTCGCCGCGCTCGGCACCGCATCGCCCGCCGCACGTGCCGCGCCGAGGCGATCGGCCTCGGCAATGACTCGCGCCATCCGCTCCGCCGGCTTGAACAAGGGCTTGAGCTGCGTGACATGCTTGATGCGCAGATCGTGCGGCGAGACGAACGCGCCGATGATCACATCGGGCAGTCGCGCGAGATCGAGATAGCGGCTGAGCCAGCTCGGCGTGACGTGCAGCCGCTCGGCCATATCCTGCTGCCGGCCGCCATAATAGCTGCCGAGCGCGCGGAGATAGTCGCGCGCGCGCTCGTAATCCGAAATATCCTCGCGCGCGCGATTCTCGATGTCCGAGAGGCGGAATGCCTCCTCGTCGGTGAGATCGCGGATCTCGACCAGCAGGCGGAATTCGGGATAATTGTTGTTGCGCAGCCAGCTGATCGACCAATGCCGCCGCGCGCCCGAAATCACCTCGAATTGATAATCGGGATCGTCATGCACCCGGCGGACCAGCGCGGGTACCTCCTGCTTGCCCTGCGCCTTGAGGCTTTCGATCAGATCGCGGCAACGCTCTTCGCTGAGCGCGGCATAATCGCGATTATGGCCTTCCCACATGCGGCATTTCGCCGGATCGACCAGCTCGACGACGCGGTTGACCACCGAGCCGGTCGCGAGCTCGGCAAGCCGGTTCTCGCGCCCGGCGAGCACCCCCATGCCGAGCCGCGTCGGTCGTTTCGGCTGCTCGGGCGCGCCGTCGATCGCGCCGGCGAGATCCGCCGCGAACCTGCTGTTGTTCCTGCTCATCGCCTGCCTCTCCCAGCGAAAATTGCACCGGTGCAATTCGGATTGTTCATGCCAGCCCCTCACGCCGCAAACGCGCGTCGTGGCTTGGCCACATCGAGCGAATATCTATTTCAATCTCGGCATTTACGCCGTCGAGATAGGTCAGGCAGCGCTCGCGCACCGAACGGCTGGTGGTCGGCCCGTCAAGCTCGTAGACCGTCATCAGCCGCGCGCTGGCATTGTCGATCTCGGCCGAATCCTTGAGCGGGGTGCGCACCAGCGCGTGGCCGTAAAGCTGGCCCATCAGCCCCATCAATTCGCGCTGCATCGACTTGTTCTCGTCGACCTTCGACGCGACGAAGCGCAGGAAGGCGAGATCGGTTTCGAGCCCGTGCTCCTGGAGCACCTGCATCGTCTCGTCAAGCATCGCGAGGAACGCCGCGGTGGAGGAGAAATCCATCACCGTCGGCGGCACCGGGACGACGAGCGCGTTGGCGGCACGCAGCACCGACAGCGAGATCGCGCCGAGCGCGGGCGGCGGATCGATCACCACCACGTCATAGCGCTCGGACACCGAGGCGATGCCCTGCTGGAGCCGATCGAGCAACGCCCCCTGCCCGCGCGCCATCCGCGCCGCAATCTCATATTCGGACTGGAACAGCCGGAGGTTGGCCGGGATCAGATCGAGCCCGTCGAAATGCGTCCGTCGGATCGCATATTCGAGGCTGCGCCGCTCATCCTCGCGGAGAAAGGGATAAAGCGTCTCCGATTCGTCGAGATCGAGATCGGGGACATAGCCGAACAAGGTCGTCGCCGAAGCCTGGCTGTCGCAATCGATCAGCAACACGCGATAGCCACGGATCGCGAGATATTGTGCGAGATGCACCGATACCGTCGACTTGCCGACCCCGCCCTTGAAATTCTGCACCGCGACCACCGCGCACGGATCGTCGGGGCTGCGCCACGGCCGCGTCCCGAACACCCCGCGCATGTCGTTGAGCTGCGCCAGGGTGTAGCCGATGCGGCGGTTGGTTTCGGTGCGGTCGGCGATCGGCAGCCGGCCGTCCTTTTCCGCCTCGCGGATCGCCGCGGAGGAGCGCCCGACGAGATCGGCCGCGCGACTGATCGTGAACAACGGTTCGCGCCGGTCGTCGGCGCGCTTCGACTGCGCGCCGTCACGCAATCGTTCGAGAATTGACGAGCAACGCTCGGCGAGTGCACTCACCTGCGTGCGATCGGCATGTCCGGCCCTGCGGAGTACGGTCGCCATAGCGCTCCCTTTCACTAGTCGCGCTGTGGATGCCCGATTTGCACTTTTTCGTCAACGCAAGATCGATTTGTGCAAATCGCCGGTCGCTATGATCCTGACCGCAAGCAACCTGTCTTTTCGGGGGCGGTTTTGGTGCAAATTGCACCGGTGCAATTCAGCTCGCAGGGCCGCGGCGCGCGGCATAGCTTTCACAGAAGCCGCGCCAGCTCTGCACCAGCTTCGATCCGCTCAGCCGCGCCAGCCGGTCGCCCATCGACTGGCGATAGGCATCGGCGATCACGTCGACATCCCAGCCCCCGCCCGACCGCCGCCCGATCTCGAGCAATTCGGCTTCACCATAATGCAGCGAGCCGGTGGGAAAGCTCGTCACCTTCACCTCGTCGCGCGGACGTGACGGGGCGAGCCGCTCGGCGGTACGCGAGACAAGTGCCTTCACCGCCGCCGGGGGCGCCGCGACCGCCATCTCCTCGACCGTTTCCTCGCGACGCGCGCGGCGCCCGGCCGAATGCCGCTCGAGTTCCTCGACCGTGCCGACCTGCGCCGGCGCATCCTTCGCCTCGAAGCGGAATTCGAGCTCGACCACCGCCCGGCCCTGGCGGACCTCCTTCCACTCGACGCGGAAATGCGCGAGCTGGTCGATCTCGGCCTTGGCGGTCTGCAGCACCTTGCGGCGCAATTGCGCGAAATCCTTGTAGACGTCGGGCGCGATCCCCAGCGCGGCGCGCAACGCCGCCATATCGCAGCGCCACACTTTCAGCCGGCGGTGGATGCGGAGCGCCCCGACCTCGTAAAGCTTGAGCGCATAGCTCGATCGGAAACCGAGCACCGCCTGACGGTTGAGCACCGCATAGGTTTCCGATTCCTGGATCAGCCGCCGCGCGTCCGGGGTGAACTCCCACTCGATCCAGCCCGCCTCGACGCCTTCCTCGTCCTCGACCTCCTCGCGCGACATCTGGATCAGCGGGAAGCGCTTGGTCGCCTTTTTGCCGCGCCAGCTGCGGTCGTCCTCGGCGAACAAGGTGCGGTGAAGCTCCTCGAGCATGTCGACGATCCGCTCATTGCCCTTGTGGCCACGGCGGATATCGGCCTTGCGCATGCGATGCGGCATCTCGCGCCACGCGTCGCCGCCCGCCGCGAGGATCATCAGCGCAAGCAAGCGCGACGCGGTAAGGCTGAGCGACTGGCCGCGGACGAACCGCACCTCGACCAGCTTGCCGGGCTTGACGAATTCTTCGGTGCGGCGCGCGGCCAGCGCCGAGGCAACGCGCATCGCGCGACCCGCCGAGCCTTGATCCGCGACCTCATCGGGATCAAGACCAGGATCACGGTCGATCGGTTGCACGGATTCGGCCATTATCCCACCTATTCGGCGGTCTGGCTGCCTGACCTGACCTGTGAAGTCAAGTCAGGACAGGAAAGGAGGCGCCCGATATCCCCCAGGAGGTCAGGATAGAATCGGGTGCACCGGCACCGCTCATGCAACGCCCCCAAAAAGTCAGGATAGCCCCATCCGGTCAGGCCGATGCCCCCGAATCGTCAGGACCCCGCCCCCAGCAGGTCAGGATACCTCCCCCACGGGGTCAGGAAGGGCGCTCGCGAATCGCGGATTCGCGCGGGGTTGGCTGTCCCCGAATCTGAATCTCTTGAATCCTGAATCGACCGCTGCTCGCGCAGCGGCGTTGTAAATTGCTTGAGATATTGAAAGAGGGGCAACGGGAGAGGGCGGAGAAAAAGCCATGCCGATCGATCGACCCGAAGCCGCACCGGACGCTTTCGCCGCTGCCTGGAACGCGCACGACATGGCGATGCTCGCCGCGCTGTTCGACGAAGACGCGACCTTCGTGAACCGATTCGGCCATTATGTTCGCGGCGTCGATGCGATCATCGCGCTGCATCGGCCGATCCATGACACGATCTACAGCGATTCGACGCTGACCAACGAACTGATCGATGTCGTGCCGATCGGCGAGCGGCATGCGATCGTTCATTTCTGGAGCCGGCTCGCGGCGGGCGCCGCGCATCCCGCCGGACCGCATCTGGTCGATACCTTATTGCAGACGGTGCTGGCGCGCGGGGAGGGGGGCTGGCTGATCCGCGCCGCGGAGAATGTCACGCTGACGAATCCTCGAACCGGCGAGCCGACGCTCCGGCAGGATAGATGATGGCCGAACACGCGATCGTCGCGCCGGCGCGCACACCGCTCGATCCGGGCTTCGCCGCCGCGCTCGCGCAGCGATTCGGCACCGAATGTTCGTTCGCGGAGGCGATTTGCCGTCAGCACGGGCAAAGCGAAACGCATTTCCCGGAAACCCTGCCCGATGCGGTGGTGTTCGCGCGGTCGACCGCCGATGTCGTCGACCTCGTCCGGCTCTGCGTGGCGCATCGCGTACCGGTCGTGCCTTATGGCGCGGGGACCTCGATCGAGGGCAATGCGCTTCCGGTGCGTGGCGGGGTGAGCGTCGATCTGTCGAAGATGGACCGCATCCTTGCGGTCAACGCCGAGGATTTCGACTGCACGGTCGAGGCCGGAGTCCGCCGCGAGGAACTCAACGCCTATCTGCGCGATACCGGGCTGTTCTTCCCGATCGACCCCGGCGCCAATGCGACGATCGGCGGGATGGCCGCGACCCGCGCGAGTGGGACCAATGCGGTGCGCTACGGCACGATGCGCGAGGCGGTGCTCGCGCTCACCGTGGTGACCGCGAATGGCGAGGTGATCCGCACCGCGCGCCGCGCGCGCAAATCGGCCGCCGGCTATGATCTCACCCGGCTGTTCGTCGGCGCGGAGGGCACGCTGGGCGTGATCACCGAGGTTGCGCTGCGGCTCCACCCGATTCCCGAGACGATCAGCGCGGCGGTGTGCGGCTTCGCGTCGCTGCAGGGCGCGGTCGATGCCGTCGTGCAGGCGATCCAATCGGGGGTGCCGCTGGCGCGGGTCGAGCTTCTCGACGACCGGCAGATCGTGGCGGTCAATGCCTGGACGAAGCTCGATCTGCCCGAAGTGACGACCTTATTCTTCGAATTCCACGGCTCGCCCGCCGGGGTCGAGGAGCAGATCGCGACGGTGGCCGCGCTTGCCGCGGCGAACGGCGGGGGCGATTTCGCCTTTTCGAACCGGTCGGAGGAGCGCGCGCGGCTGTGGAAGGCGCGGCACGAGGCTTATTATGCCGCGCTCAACCAGCGGCCCGGCGCGATCGGCTGGTCGACCGACGTGTGCGTGCCGATCAGCCGGCTGCCCGCGTGCATCCTGGAGACCAAGCGCGATCTCGAAAGCTGCTCGGTGCCGGCGACGATCCTCGGGCATGTCGGTGACGGCAATTTCCATGTGATCTTCGCGCTCGATCCCGCCGCGCCGGACGAATTCGCCGAAGTCTCGGCGATCAACGCGCGGCTGATCGAGCGCGCGCTGGCGATGGACGGCACTTGCACCGGCGAACACGGCATCGGGATCGGCAAACAGCCCTGGCTCGAGGCCGAACTGGGCGATGCGGTCGATGTGATGCGGCTGGTGAAGCGCGCGCTCGATCCGCACGATCTGATGAATCCGGGGAAGATCTTCACCTTGTAGTTCCGCCCGCGAAGGAGTGCCTATGACCACGCTGCCGCTCGTCGATCCCGAATTGCGTGCCTTGCTCGATGCTTGGCCGACGGTTCCGGTCACCGCCGAGATGCTGGGGGCGATGCGCGAGCGGATATTGCCGGCGCCGCCGGTGCCCGACACCGATACCTTGGCCGAGCGGGTGACCGTGCCCGGCCCGGCCGGGGCGCCCGAGATCGCCTTGTCCATCTATCGCCCGGCGAGGCCCGCCGGGCCGCGCGGGTGCCTCTATCATATTCACGGCGGCGGCTATGTGGTCGGCAAGGCGGGCGATCTCGAATTCTTTCACCGCCCGCTCGCCGAAACGCTCGATTGCGTGATCGTGTCGGTCGATTATCGGCTCGCGCCGGAGACCCCGCATCCCGGGCCGATCGAGGATTGCTACGCCGGGCTCGCCTGGCTGTTCGCCAATAGCGCGCGGCTCGGGGTCGATCCGGCACGGATCGGGGTGATCGGGGAAAGCGCCGGGGGCGGGCTCGCGGCGGCGCTGGCGCTGCTCGCGCGCGATCGCGGCGAATATTGCCTTTCTTTCCAGCATCTTACCTATCCGATGCTCGATGATCGCACCTGCATTCGCCCGCCGCATCGCCACGCCGGGGAGTTCATCTGGCCGCCCGCCAGCAATCATTTCGGCTGGTCCGCCTTATTGGGGCACGCGCCGGGGCGCGACGACGTATCGCCTTATGCCGCGGCGGCGCGCGCGACCGATCTCGCCGATCTGCCGCCGACCTATCTGATGACCGGTGCGCTCGATCTCTTCGTCGACGAGAATATCGATTATGCGCGGCGGCTGGTCGCGGCGGGGGTGCCGACCGAATTCCATCTCTATCCCGGCGCGTTCCACGGCTTCGATCTCGCGCCCGATGCGGCGGTGGCGCAACAGGCGCGGGCCGACCGGCTGGCGGCGCTGCGCCGCGCTTTGGCGCCGGCCAGGGCATGACCGTCGCGGCAGCCGGGGCCGACGCCTTCGCACCGGCCCCGACACCCCCGGCCAGCGCCTAATGCTGATAGGCGCGGCGCGTATAGTTGAGCGTCACCGGGGTGGCCTGGAAGAAAACGAAGTTCAGCGGCACGCTCGCGCTCGCCTGAATGTCGATATAGGCGCTGCCGGCATTGGTGCCGTGGGTGATCGTCGGCCCGGTAACCGTGGCACGGCCGAGCAGGAATTGCGTCGCCTGGATCCGGCCGATGATCGCCGCGTCGCTCGGGGTGGGGTAGATGGTGGCATAACGCGCACCCTCGTCGATCGAGCTTTCGAGCCCGGCCTTGGCGCCGAACAGCAGCCCGAGCTGGATGATGATGAACGCCAGCATCAGGAAAATCGGCGCGGCGACCGCGAATTCGATGATCGCGGTGCCGCGGCGGTCGTCCGCAAACGTCTGCCGCCGGCGCGTCACTGGAGCCGCACCGACGAAAAGGCACTGAGCGGGATGCTGCCCTGCCCGAAGGGCAATGAGAAGGGCAGGGCGTAGGTGGCGCTGATCTGCACCGACACATAGCGCCCGACCTGCTGGCTGGCGTCGCAGGTCGTCGCGCTGGACTGGCGGACGCCGTCGCATTCGAGCCATTCGTCGACCGTCACCTGGCTCGCCGGCACGCCCGCGGCGGTGGCCGCCTCCTGCTGAATCCCGGTGGGATCGGCATTGTCGATCCCGCCCGCGGTCGCCATTTCCAGCGACCGCGCGACCGCTTGCTGCAGCCGGAGCTTTTGCCCCACCGTGATCGCCACGCAGACGAGACCGAGCACGAGCAGCGCGAACAGCGGCAGCACGATCCCCAGTTCGACGACCGAGGTTCCCCTTGTGCAGCGCGAGAGCCGGCGCAGCGGGGTGCTGATGTGCGGATCGGTCATCCGACCAGCCGTACCTGCACGGCGCGGATCTTCGTCCAATCGGGGTGATCCGAGCAGTCGTTGGCGATCGTGCTGTTGCCGATGAAGGTGACCCTTTTCGACACCATCTTCACGCATTTGGTGTTCATGCCCGCGGTGCCGCTGAAATCGAGCTCCTGCGACGGGAAATAGAAGGCACCGGTGAAGGCCGACGCGGCGTTGCCGTTGATCGTATTGATCGAATTGGCATTGCCCGAGTCCACCGCGCGGCGATCCTGATAGAAAAGCACCCCGGCATAGGTGCCGTCGCTCGGTGCGCTAAGGTTGAGCGTCGCGCCGCCGTTGATGCTGACGGTCCCGATCTGGCTCGGCTGGGTGGCCGCATTGGTGCTGGTCAGGATGATGGTGACGCCGGTGCCGGTGATGGTGGCTTGCGATCCGACGCTGAAGTTCGCGCTGTCGATATAATAGACGCCGGGGTTGAGCGTGATCGTGCCCTGGATCTTCGCGCTGCCATAGCAACCGGCGCTCGCCGCTGGCGCGACCGTATTGGGCGACACGTCCAGCTTGGCGTTGCATTTCATCCCGGAGATATCGGGCTGGGGCAGCCCGCTATACGGATCGGGCTGGGGCAGCGAATAAGGCTGGAGCGTCGTTCCGTTCTGATAATTGCTGCTCCACGCCAGCCCGCCGACCGCAGCGATCGGCGTCGCATAGATATTGCTGCTGCCGCCGGCATAGACCGCATTGTTCGACGTCGTGTTGCTCGCCATGCCGCAGCCCATGTTGACCGTGGCATTGCCGCTCATGGTGATGCCGGTGCTGTTGGTGCGGGCGAGCGCGATGACGCAATAATCGCCGTTCTGGACCACCGCGGCGGTCGCCTCGGTCGAGATGACCGGGGTCGCGGCCATGAACAGCCCGGAAAAGGGCAGGCGGGTGCTGGTCTGCAGCACGACCCGCACCGCGTTCATATTGCCCGCATAGGCGCCGACCGTCGGCGCATTCTCGATCACCGGCGCGCTGCTGAACGTCAGCTTGTTGTTGCGCGTGAGATCGGCGGTCGCACTGGCAGCGACATTCTTGCCCTGCGCATCGGCATAGGCCCCGGCGAGCGCCGCGGAATCGGCCTGACGCTGGAGCTGGTGGCGCCACAGCGACCATTGCACCGTATCGGTGGCAAGCCCCGTCGCGCCGACGAGAACCGCGAGCCCGGCGGCGGCCAAGATCATCACGTTCCCGCGTCTATCCCCCACAAGGCCGGTCATTTCAAAGCACCTTCCTCTCGCCGACGATCCATCATGAGAAAGAGAAAATGCAACTAATCACTTCAGTTAACGGCCGGTTATTCAATCGGTCGGTCAAGATGATCCAACGGTTAAATCCGGTTCAAAACAGATATATGCAAGTAAGCTTGAGGATTGGTGTAGGAGTGGAGAATTTTTGTACGGCGTATGCGGCGCGCCAGGGCCGCCCCATCCGGTCTTTGGGATAAATGCTTCCCGGGAACGCACAAATGCGCCAACCCGGTCGGCATGGCGCATGAAGACCGTATCACGATCGTCCGCGGACGAACCCCTGAGTCCGCCGCAATGGTCGCAGCGACGCGGCGGGCGGCGTCGATCACGGCGCGCCTCAACCGGCTGACCTTTAACGACGCCGCGGCGGTTCGCGCGCTGTTCAGCGAGCTGATCGGCCGGCAGGTCGACGAAGGCTTCTTGCTCATCCCGCCCTTCTACACCTCGGGCGGCAATGAGATCCGGGTCGGCCGCAATGTCTTCATCAACCAGAATTGCACTTTCTACGATCTCGGCGGGCTCGACATTGCGGACGAGGTGATGATTGCGCCGAACGTCAGCATCATCACCTCGGGGCACCCGCTCGATCCGCGCGAGCGTCGATCGGTGACGATCGGCAAGCCGATTTCGATCGGGAAGGGGGCGTGGATCGCGACCGGCGCGACCATCCTCGGCGGGGTGACGATCGGCGACAATTCGGTTGTCGCTGCCGGCGCGGTGGTGACCAAGGACGTGCCGGCCGACGTGGTGGTCGCTGGTAACCCCGCGACAATCATCCGCCCGATCGTGAGCGGTGCATAAGCAGGCTTCAACGTCGAGCGACGCCGCTGCCGGCGACAAAGCGAAAGGGGCGACCGGTTGTGCCGGCCGCCCCCAAGGGAGAATTGACGATTCAATGAGCCTGTCGCCGCAACGGCGCAACCAACTTTCCGTACAATTCGTGGATTTGGCGCTTGCCGCCTGCCGCTCGCCGCGCACCCGATCGCGGCTTGCGTTGGCGCGATGAACCGTTTCATGTTGCGCGCAACCGAAACGAGCGAACGGGGAGCGGGGAATGCGCATTGCGGCAGGGATTCTAGCGGGCGTCGCCTTTACGGCACTGGCGACGGCGGGCGTCGCGCAAAACGCGCCGGCCGATCGCAAGGCGATCGAAGCCGCCTTCGATCGGCATATCAGTTCCGCCGACCAGCTCGCCTGGCTTAAGGACATGTCGTCCGAGCCCAACCATGTCGGGTCGCCGCACGACAAGGCCAATGCCGAAGCGACGCTCGCCAAGTTCAAACAATGGGGCTGGGACGCGCATATCGAGACGTTCCACGTCCTCTATCCCACCCCGATCTCAACCAAGGTAGAGATGGTCGCGCCGGAGAAGATCGTGCTCGGCGGGCAGGAGCCGCCGATCCCCGGCGACGACACGTCGTCCAGGACGGCCGATGCGCTGCCGCCCTATGTCGCCTTCCAGGGCGACGGCGATGTCACCGCCGACCTCGTCTATGTCAATTACGGGATGCCCGAGGATTATCAGGCGCTCGCGCGGCGCGGGATCGACGTGAAGGGCAAGATCGTCATCGCGCGCTACGGCGTCGGCTGGCGCGGGCTGAAGCCCAAATTGGCGCAGGATCACGGCGCAATCGGCTGCATTATCTATTCCGATCCGGCGGACGACGGCTATGCGCAGAGCGACGCCTATCCGGTCGGCGGCGCGCGCCCCGCGGGGAGCGTCCAGCGCGGCTCGGTTGCGGATATGCCGCTTTATCCCGGCGATCCCTTGACCCCCGGTATCGGCGCGACGCCCGAGGCCAAGCGGCTGACGCGCGAGGAAGCCCCGACGATCCTCAAGATCCCCGTGCTGCCGATATCTTATGGCGATGCGCAGAAACTGCTCGTCCGGCTCGGCGGACCCGTCGCACCGCCGCGGTGGCGCGGCGCGCTGCCGCTGACCTATCATATGGGGGGCAACGGCGGGGTTTCGGTCCATCTCGCGGTCAAGTCGAACTGGAAGCTGACCCCGGTCTATGACGTGATCGCGATGCTGAAAGGCGCGCGCTACCCGGATCAATGGGTGATCCGCGGCAACCACCACGACGGCTGGGTGTTCGGTGCGTCCGATCCGCTGTCGGGCAATGTCGCCATGCTGTCGGAGGCGAAGGCACTGGGCGAATTGTATCGCACCGGTTGGCGCCCGGCGCGGACGATCGTCTATACCAGCTGGGACGCGGAGGAGCCGATGCTGCTCGGCTCGACCGAATGGGCCGAGCAACATGCCGACGAGCTCAAGCAGAAGGGCGTCATCTATATCAACACCGACGGCAACGGCCGCGGGACGCTCCAGGTGCAGGGCAGCCACCCCTATCAGCGGCTGGTCAATGCCGTCGCCGCCGACGTGACCGATCCCGAGACCGGGGCGACGGTGGCGGCGCGCGCCCGCGCGGACGTGCTGGCAGGGGCGTTCGATCATGCCACCGACCATCCCGATCCAACCGCGTTGGCGGCGGCGGAGAAGGAGGCCGACCTTCCGCTCGGCGCGCTCGGATCGGGATCGGACTATTCCGCCTATATCCAGCATCTCGGCCTGCCGGCGCTCAATATCGGTTTCGGCGGCGAGGATGAATCGGGCGGCGTCTATCATTCGATCTACGACAGCTTCCACCATATGACGACGTTCGACGATCCCGGGCTCAAATATGGCGCCGCGTTGTCGAAGGTCGTCGGGCGGCTCGTGCTGCGGGTCGCCGACGCCGATCTGCCGGTGCAGCGCTATGGCGATTTCGCCGATACGGTCGGGGTCTATCTCGGCGAGGTGAAGAAGCTCGCCGCCGACCGCCGCACCGAGGACGAGAAGCGCGACAGGCTGATCCGCGACGGCGCGTTCCGCCTCGCCAGCGATCCGCTCAAGCCGGTCGGCGCCCCGGCACCCGAGGCGATGACCCCGCAATTCGATTTCGCCGCGCTGGACGGCGCGGTCGATACGCTCAAACATGCCGCGGCGGCGTTCGACACCGCGCTCGCCGCGCGCGGCGCGTCGCTGTCGCAGGCGCAGCGCGACCGGCTCGATCTCCAGCTTCGCGACATCGACCAGCTGTTGCTCGACGAGCGCGGGCTGCCGGGGCGGCCGTGGTACAAGCATCTGATCTACGCCCCCGGCCGGTTCACCGGCTATGGCGCCAAGACATTGCCCGGGGTGCGCGAGGCGATCGAGGAGCGGCGGTTCGACGACGCCAGGGATTATGTCGGGCGCACCGCCAAGGTGTTGCGCGCCTATGCCGCGCGGCTCGATCAGGCGCGTGCGACGGTGGAGGGGAAATAGACGCGGCGGCGCCCGCCGGGGCATTGTCGGCGGGCACCGACCGGCTCATCATTGCCTGTCGATCGCGGTGACCTCGCCCGAACCGCCTTCGAGCTTCAGCGCGAACGTCACCTTGTCGCCGGTCTTGACCTTGTCGAGCAGCGCGGGCTGGGCCTTGAACGCCATCGTCATCGCGGGCCAGCCGGCCTCGGCGATCGGGCCGTGGTCGAGCGTGATCGTGCCCGCGGTCTTGTCGATCGCGGTGACCGTGCCGATGCCGCCGGCGGTTTTCGCGGCCTCGGCGGGCATTGCCATATTCCCCATCGCCGCCGGCATTTCGGGGCGATTGGCGACGGCGGATGCGGCGTGCTCATCTTGTTGGCCGCAGGCGGCGAGCAGGGCGGATACGGCGAGCAAAGCGCCGGCGTTGATCGGTTTCACGATATATCTCCTTGGTTGAGTGAACGGCAACGCCGCCGCATCAGCAGATAGGCGGCGGGAATGACGAACATCGACAGGAGCGGCGCGGTGAGCATCCCGCCGATCATCGGCGCGGCGATGCGGCTCATCACTTCGGATCCGGCACCGGCGCCGATCAGGATCGGCAGCAGCCCGGCGATGATCACCGCCACCGTCATCGCCTTGGGCCGGACGCGCAACAGCGCGCCTTCGCGGACCGCCTCCTCCACCTGATCCGGTGTCGGCCGGTCGCCGCGCTCGGCGAGTGCGTGTTTGAGATAGATCAGCATCACCACGCCGAACTCGGCCGCGACCCCGGCGAGCGCGATGAAGCCGACCGCGGTCGCGACCGATTGGTGATAGTCGAACAGGTAGAGCAGCCAGAACCCGCCGGTCAGCGCGAACGGCAGCGTCCCCATGATCAGCGCGGCTTCGTCGAGCCGCCGGAAGATCAGGAACAGCAGCAGGAAGATGATCGCCAGCGTCGCCGGCACGACGATCTTGAGCCGCTCGACCGCGCGCTGGAGATATTCGAACTGCCCCGCATAAGCGATGCTGACCCCCGGCGAGAGGCGGACATCCGCGGCGACCGCGCGGCGCAGATCGCCGACCACCGACGCGAGATCGCGACCGCGCGCGTCGACATAGACCCAGGTCGAGGGGCGTCCGTTCTCGGTCTTGAGCATCGGCGGGCCATCGGCGACCCGCACGCGCGCGACGCTGCCGAGCGTGATCTGCTGCCCCGAAGGCGTGAGGATCGGCAGCGCGGCGAGCGCGGCGGGCGTGTCGCGCAGTTCGCGTGGATAGCGGACGCTGATCGGGTAGCGCGCGAGCCCCTCGACCGTCTGGCCGATATTCTCGCCGCCGACCGCGCCGGAGACGATCGCCTGCACGTCGGCGATATTGAGCCCGTAACGCGCGGCAGCGGCGCGATCGATGTCGACATCGACATAGCGCCCCCCGGTCAGCCGCTCGGCCAGCGCCGAGGCGACCCCCGGCACGCGCTTCGCGACGGTTTCGACCGCGCGCGCGATACGATCGATCTCGGCCAGATCGGCGCCCGAGACCTTGACCCCGATCGGGCTCTTGATCCCGGTCGCGAGCATATCGATCCGGTTGCGGATCGGCGGCACCCAGATGTTGGCGAGCCCCGGCACCTTGACCGCGCGATCGAGCGCTTCGATCAGTCCGTCGGGCGTCATCCCGGGGCGCCATTGATCGCGCGGTTTGAAGCGGATCGTCGTCTCGAACATTTCGAGCGGCGCGGGATCGGTCGCGCTGTCGGCGCGTCCGGCCTTGCCGAACACGCTCTGCACCTCGGGCACCGATTTGATCATCCGGTCGGTCTGCTGGAGCAATTCGGACGCCTTGGCCGCCGATAGCCCGGGCAGCGCCGAGGGCATGTAGAGCAGATCGCCCTCGTTCATCGGCGGCAGGAACTCGCCGCCGAGCCGCGTTGCGGGCCAGGCGGTCGTCGCGAAGACCAGCGCGGCGATGACCAGCGTGGCCTTGGGGCGCCGCAGCGCCCAGTCGATCGCGGGGCGATAGCCGGCGGTGAGCAGGCGGTTGATCGGGTTGGTGTGTTCGGCGGGGATGCGGCCACGGATCAGCCAGCCCATCAGCACCGGCACCAGCGTCACCGACAGGATCGCCGCGGCGGCCATCGTATAGGTCTTGGTGAAGGCGAGCGGGGCGAACAGCCGCCCCTCCTGCGCTTGCAGCGTGAACACCGGGACGAACGACAAGGTGACGATGAGCAGGCTGAGGAACAGCGCCGGGCCGACTTCGGCCGCGGCGGCGGTGATCAGCCGCCAACGTTGGGGATTGTCCAGCGCCGTGTCGGGATGCGCCGCCGCCCAGGCCTCGAGCTTCTTGTGCGCATTCTCGATCATCACGATCGCCGCGTCGACCATCGCCCCGATCGCGATCGCGATCCCGCCCAGCGACATGATATTGGCGTTGACGTCCTGCAGGCGCATCACGACGAACGCCGCGAGCACGCCGAGCGGCAATGTCACGATCGCCACCAGCGCCGATCGCACGTGCCAGAGGAACACGGCGCAGACGAGCCCGACGACGACGAACTCCTCGACGAGCTTGTGGGTGAGATTGTCGATCGCGGCATCGATCAGTTGCGAGCGATCGTAAGTGGGGACGATCGCGACCCCCGCGGGGAGGCTCTTCCTCAGCGCCGCCAATTTGGCTTTGACCGCCGCGATCGTGCCGCGCGCGTCGGCGCGCTGACGCAGGATCACGACCCCGCCCGCGACCTCGCCGTCGCCGTCGAGCTCGGCGATCCCGCGGCGCATTTCGGGGCCGGTCTGGATCGTCGCGACGTCGCCGAGCGTGACCGGCACGCCGCCCGCGCCGACGCGGAGCGGGATTGCGCGGAAATCGTCGAGCGATGTGAGATAGCCCGAGGCGCGGACCATATAATCGGCCTCGGCCAGTTCGAGCACCGAGCCTCCAGCCTCCTGATTGGCCTGCCGGATCGCCGCGACCGCCTGGGTGTGCGTCACCCCGAAGGCGGCGAGCTTCACCGGATCGAGCAGGACCTGATATTGTTTGACCATCCCCCCGATGCTCGCGACCTCGGCGATGCCGGGCAGGCTTTTCAGCTCGTAGCGCAGGAACCAATCCTGCAACGAGCGGAGCTGCGACAGATCGTGCGCGCCGCTGCGATCGACCAGCGCATATTCATAGACCCAGCCGACCCCGGTCGCATCGGGGCCGATCGCGCTTTTTGCGGTCTCCGGCAGCCGGCCCTGCACCTGATTAAGATATTCGAGCACGCGGCTGCGCGCCCAGTAAAGGTCTGTGCCTTCGGCGAAGATCACATAGACGAAGGAGTAGCCGAAGAAACTGTAGCCGCGCACCGTCTTCGCGCCCGGCACCGACAGCATCGTGGTGGCGAGCGGATAGGTGACCTGGTTCTCGACGATCTGCGGCGCCTGGCCGGGCCAGGTGGTGCCGATGATCACCTGCGTGTCCGACAGATCGGGCAACGCGTCGAGCGGGGTCGCGCGGACCGCCAGCAGCCCGACAACGAGCAGCGCCAGCGCGCCAAGCACGACGAACAGCCGGTTGCGCACCGAGCCCTGGATGACGCGCGCGATCATCGGCCCGCCTCGCGCGCAATCGTCCGGATCGTCGGGCCTTCGCGCGCCTGATCGAAGCCGAACCGTACCCGATCGCCGACCTTGAAGTCGCGCGCCAGCGCCGGGGTGCCGACGCGGAAGGTCATCGTCATCGCCGGCCAGTTTAGCGCCGGGACCGGCTGGTGGCTCAGCGTGATCGCCTCGGTCGTGATCCGGTCGATGCGCCCGACGGTTTCATAGGCGCCGGCGGGTTGCGCCGCAGCGATCGGTCGTGCCGGAATCGCCGCAAGGCTCGCCTCGGAATCGATCAGGAACTGGCCCGACGCGACGACCTTCTCACCCGCGGCGAGACCCGCGAGGATTGCGCTGCGGCCGCCGCTTTCGGCGCCGACGCGCACCTCAGCGGGCTGGTAGCGCCCGCCGGGAAGCGCGAGCATCACCAGATTGCGCCGGCCGGTCCGGATCACCGCCTCGGTCGGGACGAGCAGCGCGTCGCGCGCGTTCCCGCCGAAATCGACGCGCGCGAACATCCCGGGCCGGAGCCGCCCGCCGCGGTTCGGCAATTCGATCCGCACCGTGAGCGTTCGCGTGTCGGGCTGCACATTGGGCAGGATCGCCGCGACGCGGCCGGCGAACCGCTCGCCCGGAAAAGCCGTCAGCGTCGCGCCGGCGCTTTGCCCCGGCCGCAACTGCGTGGCCAGCGCCTCGGGCACCGCGGCATTGAGCCATACGGTGGCGATGCCGTTGATTTCGGCCAAGGTCTGGCCGGCGGCCAACGTCATCCCCGCGCGAACGCCGAGCGTCTTGATCATGCCGCCGGTCGGGGTCGAAACGGTGAGCGTGTCGCGCGGGCGACCGCTGGCCTCGACCGCCGCGACCGTCGCCGGGGGCATGCCGAGCAGCACGAGCCGCTGGCGCGCGGCGCGCGCGAGCGCCGCGTCGCCGGTGCGGCGCACTGCGAGATATTCCCGCTGCGCGCCGCCCCATTCGGGGACGAGCAGATCGGCGAGCGGCGCGCCGGCACCGATCACGTCGCCCGGCGCGCGCGCATAGACACGCGTGACGAAACCGCCGCTGCGCGCCTGCACCACCGCGACGTCGCGCTCGTTGAAATCGATCGTCCCGGCGGCGGTGAGTGCGCCGTCGAGCGTGCCGCGCTCGGCGGCGACGATCCGCGCGCCGAGCCGCTGGAGGCGCGCCGGGTCGATCGCCGCGCCGGCCGTGCCGGGCGCCTCGTCGGCATATTTCGGAACCAGCGCCATATCCATGAACGGCGATTTGCCGGGCTTGTCGAAATGCTGCGACGGCACCATCGGATCGTACCAATAGAGGATTTTGCGGCCATTTTCGGCGGCGGCGGGCGGCGCCCCGCGCTGCGCAAAAGAGGCGATGCCGTAACCGGCGGCGCCGGCAACCAGCGCAAGGATCGCGGCGGCGATGCCGAGGCGCGCGCGCATAGAGAGATGAGCGGTCATCGATCGTCGCTCCCATAAGTGAGGACAAGCCGTGCGGCGTCGCGCGCCACGATCGCCGCGCGATCGAGCGTATCGAGCGACGCCTGCGCCAGCGCGGTCTGCGCGGCGATCAGCTCGGTCAGCGACGCGCGACCCGCGGCATAGCTGGCGGTCTCGAGATCGGCGCGCTGGCGGGCGAGCGGCAACAATGTCCGCTCGGCGCGCATCCATTGCTCGTGATGCATGACATGATCGGCAAGCCCGGCTTCGAGATCGGCGAAAAGGGCGCGGCGCATATCCTCCTGCTCGGCGAGCGCGGTCCCCTTTTCGGCGACCGCCGCGGCGATCATCGGGTCCTGACGCCGCTTGGCGAACAGCGGCAGGCTCGCGGTGACCCCGGCCGAGATCATATCGCCGTACCGCTCGGCGCGCCGGCCATAGCCGATATCGAAGCTCCAGTCGGGGCGTTTCTCGGCGCGCGCCGCGACGATATCCGCCTCGGCCCGCCCGGTCCGCGCGATCGTTGCGGCAAGGTCGGGGTGGCGGTCGACCGCCGCGCGCAACGCCGCCGGGTCGATCGCGAATGCCGGCACCGCGCCTTCGGGCTCGGGCGCGGGATCGCCGGTCCAGCGCGCCAGCGCCGCCCGCGCGCGCGCCGTTTCGGCGGCGATTTCGCTGCGCTTGTCTTCCAGCGCCGCGATCGCCTGGCGGATGTCGAGCGCCTGCGCCGGGCGGACACTGCCCGCGGCGACGCCCGATGCGGCTGCCGCGGCGACGCGGGTCAATCGCGCCAGCACATCGTCGATCGCCGCGCCGCGTTGGCCGGCGAAGGCGAGGTCGATCCAGGCGACCGCGGTGGCGATCCGCACGCGGCGGTCTTCCACCGCCGCCTGCGCCTCGCCGATCGCGACGTCCGCCGCCGCGCGTCCGCGCGCGGCGCGGCGCTTGGCAAGATTGGGCACGTCCTGCGTGACGCCGAGCCGGGTCATCGTCATCGGCTCGCCGTCGAAGGTGAAGGCGGGCGGGCCGGAGACCGGGAAATTCTCGATGCGCAGGCCGAGTTTGGGATCGGGCAATTGCCCCGCGGCGACCGCCGCCGAGCGGCGCGCGTCGATAGCCAGCCCGCGCGCGCGCAACGACGGCGCATTGCGCGCCGCTTGTGCCAGCGCCGCATCGAAGGTCAGCGATCCGGCGGATACCGCGCCGGGCAGTGCCGCCAGCGCCGCGCTCAGCGCGGCAGCGGCCTTGAACAATGACATGGGAGGAATCCTCAGCTCGATCGGTCGATGGCCGCGGGTCCGCGCGCCCGACAGCAAACGGGCGTTGTGGACGCGGTGCGGCCGGCGATCAGCCGAGGGGTGAGGGCGGGGGCGTTTCGGGCGGGCGGTCGGTGCCCGCGAGCTCGCGCGCGGCGACGCCGAACAATTGGGATGCCGTGACGGTCGCCGGCGCGAACGGCGCGTCGGGCGCCGGCATCAGCGGCACCGCGCAGGCGGTCGCGGCGATACAATCGAGCGTCAGGCCCTGGCACGGCTTCTTGTCGGGCGTGGCGGGGTGCGCGCCCATCAGCGCCATGCAATCGGCGTCCATCGTCTGCGCCGGCGCGGTCATCGCCATCGGCACGACCGCGGCGGATGCCGCGGTCTGCTCGCCGAGCAGTCCGATCACCGCGCCGAAGAGCAGCAGCAGGGCGAGCATCCGCGTCATGGCCGTTACATTAGGCGAGATGAGGAGCGGCGGCAATCGAGGCCGATCTGGCGGTGGGAAGGCGATGGATGAGTCCCGAAAGCCCGGCATGACGGGAAGGATTTCGGGACTCGTCCGTTGAGTTCTCACCACTAGCAGCGAGCGCGGCGCCGACCGATGCTTATCGTCGTCCCGCTCATCGACAATTCTTGCTTAATGCCGGGTAAAAGTCCGCGCGGCCGCGCCTTCCGGCCGCCACGACAGACATGATCCGCGCATTTGCGCCGGCGAGCGGGCCGAATATTAGGATTTCAATTGCAACCTAAAGGAAACGCTCGACAATTGCCGTTGTGCGACGACGAAAAGCGCCGTATGGAGCATCCCGATAAGTTCGATAACTGGTCGCGTAGTCAGTAAACTTCTTTTCGGGAAGGGCGATTTCGCCAGGCGACGACCGGTTCTGATAACATTCGCGCAATTCTTAACCGTTCGTTTCCCTTGGCGGCATAGCGGAGCAGCAGCAACGCATCATCACGATCGCGATCGACGAGCGTGATCGGGTGCGAAAAAGGGGACGGGGGATGAGCGGCTTGCGCGGTTTATGCGCCACATTCGCGATGCTCGGGCTGGTCGCGCCGGGCGTCTGCGGGGTGGGTTTCGCACAATCGGGAAACAAGCGCGCGCTGCTCGAAGACAGTTTTCGCATCGGCGACGACGGCGGCGCGCTGTGCCAGGCGCAAAACAGCAGCGCCGATCCCGCCGCGCGCACGATGTTCGATCGCGCGTGGATGCTGGTGTGCCGCGACGCCGCCCGGCCGATCGGGCAGGTCTATATGCTGCGATCGAGCGGCGGCGACGACGCGGCGGTGCTGCTCGATCGGCTGGCCGCCTCGCGCAAGGCGACGGTCACTTGCGATGCGGCGCGCGATGCCGCGCTTCCCGGCCTCGGCGCGGTTTCGGTGCGCAACTGCACCGCGAGCGGCAGCGGCTATCGCATCGTCAGCGCGCGGCGCAACGGGCGGCTCTATGTCGCGCAGGGGCAGGCGATCTATGCGAGCGCGCTCGATCTCGCGCTGCGCACGGTGATCGCGGGCCGGCCGGTCCCGGGCAAGATCGATATCGTGACGACGGGGGCGGGGAGCAGCGCCGCCTTCGCGCGGCTGCAGGCGACGACGCTCGATGCGCAATCCGCGCTGGCGGAAGGCTATCGCCGCAACGCCGCGGGCAATTATGCCGAGGCGGCGGAATTCTTCGACAGCCTCTTCGATCGCTTCGCGCAATCGCCCGAGGCGGCGGGGCTGACCCCGGTGGAGCGCGCCAATCGCGCGCACGAATATCTTATCAACCGCGCGTTGCAGCTTTCCAATCTGGGGTTGCGCGATCAGGCCGATGCCGCCTTCGCCCGCGCGCATGCGATCGTCACCGCCGATGCGGTGCAGCTTCGCCTGCGCCGCAATTTCGAGGCGATGCATCATATCAACGGACAGGATCTGGCGGGCGCGCTGGCGATCCTCGATCGGCCCTTGTCGGACGGCGCGGCGCTGGCCGAGGCGGATGCCGGATCGGTCGCGCTGACCCCCGAGGCGGCGGCGGAGATGAACAGCGGGGTGCCCGAGATGAAGGCGCTCGGGGTGCGGCAGGATACCAAGCTCACCCCGCGCGAACGCGCCGCGATCATCGATGCGCAGGCCGGGCAATTGCGCGGGACGATCCTGCGGCTCGAAGGCAAGCCGGCCGAGGCGCGCGCGGCGCTGACGCGCGCGCAGGCCGATGCGGTGGCGATCCGCGACGGGCGCGTCACCTCGATCACGCGGCTGCGCGCGCAATTGCTCGGCGAGATCGCGCTGACGTGGGAGGCGCAGAAGGATTACGGCCAGGCCGAGGCATTGCTGCGGCAGGCGCTGGCGCTGCTCGCGGCGCAATATCCCGAAACCGCCGCGGTGAACGGCGCGCGGGCGCGGCTCGGCGCGTTCCTCGTGCGGCGCGGGCGGACCGACGATGCGCTGGCGACCTATGGCGCGATCTTCGCCTCGACCGCCGCCAACCACGCCGCGCTCACCGGGATGGCGAACCAGCTCCAGCCCTATTTCTCGCTGCTCGCGCGGGAGATTCCGCAGCGGCCGGCGCTGGTCGGCGATCTGTTCACCGCGTCGCAGATGCTCGTCCGGCCGGGGGCGGCGGATACGCTGGAGCTGCTGGCGCGCGAACTCTCGGCGGGCGACGACGAGGCGGCGCGGCTGTTCCGCCAATCGGTTTCCCTGTCGCGTGATATCGAGCGGCAACGCATCGTGCTGGCGCAATTGATCCAGGACGCGCAGCAGGATGCATCGCTGCGCCCGCGCATCGCGCAGCAGCAGGCCGATGTCGATGCGCTCGCCGCGTCGCAGACCGCGACGCTCGCCGCGCTCGAACCCTATCCGCAATTCCGCGCGGTGAGCCCGCGGATCGTCTCGCTCGCCGAGATGCAGGCGACGCTCAAGCCCGGCGAGGGCTATTTCAAGCTCGCCCAGCTTGGCGACGCTTTCTATGCGATCTGGATCGATGACGCGGGCGCGACGGGCTATCAGCTCGCCGCGAGTGCGGGCGATGTCGCCGCCAAGGTCGCGGCGCTGCGCGAGACGATCTCGACCGAGGTCAACAACGCCCAGACCACTTATGCGCTCGACGTGCCGACCGCGCGCACGCTCTATACCGATCTGTTCGCGCCGATCGCGCCGCGGCTGGCGAAGGTGCGCCACCTGATCTTCGAGCCCGACGGCGCGATGCTGCAATTGCCGGTGACCTTGCTGGTCGCCGATCAGGCGGGGGTCGATACCTATGAGCGCCGCGTCGCGCAGGGGGCCGACGAATTCGATTTCCGCGGCATCGCCTGGCTCGGGCGCGATCATGCGGTGAGCACCGCGCTCTCGGCGCGCGCCTTCCGCGATGCGCGCGCGGCGGCGCCCTCGACCGCGCAGCATCGCTATATCGGCTTCGGCGACAATGCCCCGGTCGGCGGGATGATCAAGGCGGCGCTGACCCGCGGGACGGTGACGGGCGGCGCGAGCGCCGATTGCAGCTGGCCGGCGGCGCAGTGGAACAGCCCGATCCCGGCGACCGAATTGCATGAAGCCGCGCGAGCGATCGGCGGCACGGGCAATGCGCTGATGACCGGCGCGGCCTTCACCGACGATGCGGTGCGCACGCGGGCCGATCTCAACCAGTTCCGCATCCTGCATTTCGCGACCCACGGGCTGGTCACCCCGCCGCGCGCGGGATGCCCGGCGCGCCCGGCGCTCGTCACCAGCTTCGCCGACACGCCGACCTCGCACGGGTTGCTCCAGTTCGGCGAGATCTTCGACCTCCGGCTCAACGCCGATCTCGTCATCCTCTCCGCCTGCGACACCGCGGGGGTGGCGGGGGCCGAGGCGACGCGCGAGACCGGGCTGACCGGCGGCGGCGGGACGTTCGACGGGCTGGTGCGCGCGTTCATCGGCGCGGGCAGCCGCTCGGTGATCGCCAGCCACTGGCCCGCGCCCGAAGCCTATCATGCGACCGAGCGGCTGATCGCGGGGATGTTCGATACCGGCGGGGAGCGCCCGATCGGCGAGGCGCTGCGCGCGGCGCAGGTGCGGCTGATGGACGATGCCGATACCTCGCACCCCTTCTATTGGGCGGGCTTTGCGATCGTCGGAGACGGTGCGCGCCCGCTGATCGCGGCGCGCTGAGCGGCGATGACGCGCGGCCTCGTCCCTCGAGCGATGCGCGTCGTGCGCGACGCCGGGCGCGGTCGGCTGGCCGCGGCGGTGCTGGTGCTCGCGCTCGCGCTGTTCGTCGCGGGGTGGGACTGGGGCCGCCCGCTCGGCGCGGGCACGCACGCGCGCGAGATCCCGACCGCCGACGCCGAACGCGGGCTCTATGACTGGCGCGCGGCGACCTTCGCGCCGCGCGTCGCGCAGGACAAGCGCCTCGTGATGATCGTCTATGACGACCAGACCCTGATCGCGACGCGCAAGCGCTCGCCGCTCGATCGCGGGCTGCTGGCGCGCGCGTTGCGCAATCTCGACGCGATGGGGGCGCATTCGATTGGGGTCGACATCCTGTTCGATCAGCCGCAGGACGAGGATAATGCGCTGCTCGCCGCGCTGCGCGCGATGCGCACCCCGGTGTGGCTCGGCTATGCCAATCTTGGCGACAACCGCGAACAGATCATCTTCGAGCAGCAGCAATATCTCGATCGCTTCATCCGCGCCGCGCGCACCGGTCGCGTGCGCCCGGCGAGCATCCGGCTCGAAACCGATTCGGACAATGTCGCGCGCAGCTGGCCGACCCCGCAGCCGGGCCAGCCGCCGCTGCTCGCGCTGGCGATGCGGCCCGCCGCCGCCTTCGCCGATTATCGCGGCGCGATCCGCTATCGCCTGCCCCAGCCGCAGCCCGACCGGTCGGAGGAGCCGGTGATCCCGAGCCTGCAGATCGACCTGATCGCCGATCCCGCGATGAGCGCCGCGCTGGCGCCGATGGTGCGCGGGCGCGACGTGCTGATCGGCGGCGACATCGTCGATATCGACCAGTTCGAAACCCCGCTCTCGGGGCGCGGCGCGCATTCGACGATGATCGGGCTGGAGGTACATGCGACGATGCTGGCGCAAGTGCTCGACGGGGCGCGGCTGCGCACGGTGCCGGTCGGCGTGCGCTGGCTGGCGGCGGCGCTGGTCGTGCTCGCCGCGGCGGCGACCAGCCTCGCCGAATTGCGCTGGCTGTGGCTCGGCCCGGCGCTGGTGGTGCAGGCCGGGGCGATCGGCGGGCTGCCGCTGGTGCTCCAGGCCAATGGCTGGGGCACCAAGGGGCTCCCCGCGGCGGGCTGGGCGATCGCGTGGATCTTCGCCTTCACCGCGGTGGGCGTCGCGGCGCGCGCGGTGACCTCGCAGCAGCGCCGCTTCGCGCAATCGGCGCTCGGCAAATATCTGCCGCGCGATATCGCCACGCAGATCCTGCAGGAGCCCGAAAAGCTCGCGCTCCACGGCGAGAAGCGCGCGATCTTCACGCTGTTCACCGATCTCGAAGGCTTCACCAAGCTCAGCCACGCGATCGCGCCGGAAATGGTCGCGCAATTGCTCAACCGCTATCTCGATATGCTGAGCGACGTGGTGCTCGCGCACGGCGGGACGATCGACAAATTCGTCGGCGATGCGGTGGTCGCCTTCTGGGGCGCGCCGATCGCGCGCGATGACGATGCGCGCAACGCCGCGCAGGCGGCCTATGCGATGTGGCAGGCGGGGGAGGCGTTTCGTCGCGATCTGCCCGCCGGGGTGCCACCGATCGGGCGCACCCGTGTCGGGCTGCATCACGGCGACGCGATCGTCGGCAATTTCGGCGGCGAGGGGCGCATCCAATATACCGCGCTGGGCGACAGCATGAACACCGCGTCGCGGCTCGAATCCGCCAATAAGAAGCTCGACACAAATGTGCTGGCGAGCCGCGAGGCGATGATCCTGTCGGGGCTCGACTGGTGGCGCGCGATGGGGCGGGTGCGGCTGCGCGGCCGGCAGACCCCGGTCGATATCTTCGAGCCGGCGCCCGATTTTCCGGCGGAGGAGCGCGCCGCGCTCGGCCATATCGTCACGGCGCTCGACGCGGGCGCCTGCCGCGACGCGGCGCTGGCGGACCTGCGCGCGATGATCGCGCGCCACCCGCGCGACGCCGCGCTCGCCAATCTTCTCAACCGTTACGAGCATATCGAGGGAGGTGCCTATGACCTGGGATAGGATCGCGCTGCGCGGCGCAATCGCCGGACTGGCGCTCGCGCTGGGGTCCGCGGCGATCGCCGACACGATCGTCGTGCGTGCGTCGGGGCCGTCGGCGAAAAACTATCCGCCGGGCCGCAAGCTCGCCGAAAGCGGGGCGCTCGCGCTCCAGCCCGGCGACGTCGTGACGCTGCTCGACGCGAAGGGCACACGCACCTTGCGCGGGCCGGGCAATTTCAACGTCGCCGCCGCCAATGCCGCGCCCGCCGGCGGGGTCGCGCTCGCCGCCCTGCTCGATACCAAGCGCGTGCGCCGTGCGCGCACCGGGGCGGTGCGCGGGGGTGTCGGCCAGCCGGGCACGCCGCGTCGCCCCAATCTGTGGCTCGCCGATGTCGCGACGCCGGGCGCGCTCTGCGTCGCCGATCCGGCGACCCTCAAATTGTGGCGCGCCGACACGACCAGGGCGGCGACCGTCCAGATCGCGGGCGGGGGCGCACAGGCGACCGCGAGCTTCGCCGCCGGCGAGGCGATCGCCGCCTGGCCCGCCGCGCTGCCGGTGCGCGACGGCGCCAGCTATCGCGTGAGCGCGGACGGCCATCCCGCCGAGATCCGCGTTGCGCTGATCGATGCCGGGACGGCGGGGATGGACACGATCGCGTCGACGCTGATCGCGCACGGCTGCACCGCGCAGCTCGACCTGCTGGTCGATGCCGCCGCACCTGCCGACACGGCGGCAAAGGATTGAAACTACAGGGAAGCCTGCTTGTCGCGAGGCGGGCGGACTGATAGCCTCGGGGTGGATCGCGCCGGATCAGACGCCATCCCACCCGGGCCGCAAAAAGGGCGGCGCCACGGCACAACGCCAGCGCGCGCACAGGGTTCAGGACGGGCGGCCTGCCACAGGCCGCCCGACGGTTCGGGGGACAGGGAATGCGGGTTCATCAGGGTTTCGGGCGTGCGGCGCTGTGGCGCTTTACGCTGGGCCTTACGGCATTGGCCCCGGCGCCGGCTGCAGCGCAGGTTACCGCGCGCCCGCCGACCCGCGAGGAATTGTCGCGCGGTGCGCTTACCGGCGAGCCGGCGGCGCCGGGCGGGCGGCTGACGGTGGTCGGCGGGGTCGAGCGCGCGCCGTGCCCGCTCGCCGATCCGCGCTACGCCAATGTCACGGTCAATTTCAGCGACGTCCGGCTCGAAGGGCTGCGCGTCGTCGACCCCGGGGCGCTGCGCGACACGTGGAGCGACCTTGCCGGCCACGATGTGCCGATCGCCAGCCTGTGCGAGGTGCGCGACCGTATCGCCACCGCATTGCGCCAGATGGGCTATCTCGCCGCGGTGCAGGTGCCGCCGCAGCGCATCGACAAGGGTGGTGTCGTCCGGCTCGACGTGTTCATGGCCAGGCTGGTCGCGATCGAGGTGCGCGGCGAGGCGGGCAACAGCGAGCGGCTGATCGCGGCGCATATGGAGGCGCTGAAGGACGAGCCGGTGTTCAACGTCCACGAGGCCGAACGTCATCTGCTGCTCGCGCGCGATCTGCCCGGTTATGACGTCCGGCTCGCGCTCCGCCCCGCGGGCACCGCGCCGGGCGAGGTGATCGGCGAGGTGACGGTGACGCGCCGACGTATCGAAGTCGATATCAACGTGCAGAATCTGGGCAGCAGCGCGGTGGGGCCGGTCGGCGGGCTTGCGCGGTTGCGGATCAACGATCTCACCGGGCTGGGCGACAGCACGACGTTCAGCGTCTTCAACACCGCGCAGCCGAGCGAGCAGACCGTGCTCGAGGTCGGGCACAATATGGCGCTGGGCAGCAACGGGCTCAGGCTGTCGGGCGATTTCACTTATGCGTGGAGCAAGCCCGATGTCGTCGGCGGGCAGCTTTCGTCGACCACGATGATCGCGACCGGCGCGTTGAGTTATCCGCTGATTCGGCGACAGGTCCGCACGCTGATGGCGACCAGCGGGATCGACGTGATCGATCAGGATCTGCGCTTCGGTAGCGGCGCGGCGCGGGTGCCCTTGTCGCGCGATCGGCTGCGCGTGCTGTTCGCGCGGCTCGATGGCGATCTGATCGACCCGGAGAGCGTCGTCAGCGCCAATGGCTATTCGGCGCTCGAGCCGCGTTGGCATCTCGGTGGTTCGCTCGAATTGCGTCAGGGGCTCGCCGGGCTCGGCGCGAGCAAGGCATGCCGCGCGCTCGTCGGCTGCGGCACGCCGGTGAGCCGCGAGGGCGGCGACGCCTCCGCCTTCATCGTACGGGCGAGCGCGCAGGCCGAATTCCGCCCGACCCCGATGTTCACGATCGCGCTCGCGCCGCGCGCGCAATATAGCCCGGACGTGCTGCTCTCCTATGAGCAGATCAGCGCGGGCAATTACACCGTCGGGCGCGGCTATGATCCGGGGACGCTGACCGGCGACAGCGGCTTCGGCGTCTCGACCGAATTGCGCTACGGCCGGCTCGTGCCGCGCGGGGCGAAGCCGTTCGCGTTCCAGCCGTTCGTGTTCATGGATAGCGCCTGGGTGTGGCACCACGGCGCCAGCTATGCCGGGTTCGATCCGCAGCGGCTGGTTTCCGCCGGCGGGGGCGTGCGCGCCACCTGGGCGGGCCACGCGCGGCTCGACCTCACCGTCGCCACCCCGTTGCGCACCGCCGGTTTCCAGACCGAGCGCGGCGCGACGCGGGTGTTGTTCTCGCTCAGCACGCAACTCCTGCCGTGGAGGCACCAATGACCCGTTCGACCCGGATGCTGCTCGGCGCGCGCGCCAGCGCCTTGGCGCTCGCGGTGGCGTGGGCGGTGTCGCCCGCCGGCGCGCAGACCTTCCCCGGCGGGGCGCAGGCGACCCCCAGCTACGATCCCGCCAAGGTGAGCATCTCGTCGGCGTCGAATGTCGATAATATCACCGTCAACAGTGCGCAGGCGGTGATCAACTGGACGCCGCCGCCGAGCAGCGGGACGATCGACTTCCTCCCCGCCGGCCATGCGATGAACTTCAGCGGACCGGTCAGCTCGTTCGCGCCTTATACCGTCCTCAACCGGGTGGTGCCGGGCGGGACGGTCGCGCAGGCGATCGCGCTCAACGGCACGGTGCAGAGCGATTCGTTCGGATCGATCTGGTTCTATTCGCCGGGCGGGATCATCGCCGGGGCGACGAGCGTGTTCAACGTCGGGTCGCTGGTGCTGACCGCCAACGATATCGACACCACCGGGGGGCTGTACGGCGCCACCGGCGAGATCCGCTTCCGCGGCGCGGCGGGCAGCAATGCGGCGGTGCAGATCGCCCCGGGGGCGACGATCAACGCGCTGACGCCGGGCACCTATGTCGCGCTCGTCGCGCCGCGCGTCGAGCAGGGCGGGACGATCAACGTCGGCGGATCGGCAGCCTATGTCGCGGCGGAGAGCGCGGATATCCGGATCAACGCCGGGCTGTTCGATATCACGGTCAACGCCGGCACCACCGACGCCAACGGCATCGTCCACACCGGCGACACCAACGGCCAGATCGCCTCGGGCGGCGGCGAGGCGCGGCGCATCTATATGGTCGCCGTTCCCAAGAACAATGCGCTGACCATGCTGCTGTCGGGCAATATCGGTTATGTGCCCGCGGGCGCTGCGATCCCCGACGATAACGGCGTAGTGCTCTCGGCGGGCTATGATCTCGCGGGCGGCGCGGTCGCCACCCCGCGCAATGCGACCGCGACCGCCGACGCCGGGTTCACGATCGGCGCGAGCTTCTGGCAATCGGTGCTCAACGGCGCCGCGACCGGCGATATCGCGATCAACACCGGCGGCGGCGCGCGCGCCGGTTTCGGCGCGGACGTGACGCTCTCGGCCGAACGCAGCATCGCCTTGCTCGCGGGCCAGTCCGGCGGGATCAGCGTTGCGGGCAACATGACGCTGACCGCGGGCGTCGGCGCCACCGGCGGGGCGATCAGCCTGACGAGCATCGGGGGCACCGGCTCGGTCGACCTCGACGGCAGTATCGGCATCGCCGGCGGGCTGACGCTCAACGCCTTCGGCGACGGGTCGGCGGGGGTGAGCGGGACGCCGACGACCGGCGCCGATGCGTTCGGCGGGACGATCGCGCTCATCGCCAATGGCGGGACGATCAGCGCATCGACGCTTTTCGCCAATGCCACCGCGAACAGCGGCTATGGCACAGATCGCTCGGGCAATGCGACCGGGGGCAGCATTGCGCTTTCCGCGCTTAGCGCGCCGCCGCCGGCCGGAAAACCGGGGGGATTGCTGCAGTTCGCCGCGACGACGCTCGACGCGTCCGCCAGTACGCCGACGCAATTCGCCGCCGCGCCGACCAACGGCGGTTCGGGGTTCGGCGGCAGCATCGCGCTGACCGGCGCGGGCGGGGTGCTTGATCTCGGCTCGGTCAGCGCGACGGCGCAGGCGACCGGCGGCAATGCCGGCACCGGCAGCGCGGGCAATGCGACCGGCGGGAATATCAGCGTCGCGATATCCGCGGGCACGCATCAATGGAGCGGGTTCACCGCCGATGTCGGGGCCAATCCGGGCTATTCCAGCAACGGCGGCAATTTCGGCGCGGCAGTCCCCGGGGCGAACGGGATCGCGATCGATGTCGGCGGCCCCGGCAGCCTGACGCTCGACGGCTTCGTCTCGCTTTCCGCCGATGCGACGATGACCGGCGTCGGCGCGGCGGGGGCGGCGTCGCGCGCCGGGCGGATCTCGCTGCTGGCGCATGACGGCGGCACACTGGCGATCGGCAGCAATCTGTCGGTCAGCGCGATCGCGCGTGCGTTTGCGCCGGATTTCGGCACGACCGCCGGGCTGCGCTCGCCCGATCTTTTCGGCGGGACGATCAGCATCGGCGCGGCCGGGGGGACGTTCACCACACCGGGGCTGCAGGTCGACGCCTCGGCCTATGCGCCGCAGGGCGGGTTCGGCAATCCGGCGCAGTCGGGCAATGCGACCGGGGGCGACGTTACGCTGTTCGCGAGCGCGTCGGGCGGCGCGCGCGGCAATCTCACGCTCAGCAATTGCGCGTCTTTCGGCTGTTTTGCCTCGGCGAACGGCGGTGGCGGGGTTGGGCCGGCGGGGTCCAACGGCACCGGCGGGACGATCCTGCTCTATGCCGCCGACGCGGATTTCTCCGCGCTGGGCCGCATGACTCTGTCGGCGACCGGCGACGGCGGCGCGCCGGGGTTCAGCAGCGCGGGCGGGCGCAGCGGCGACGGGCTCGGCGGCCGCGTGACGGTGGAGAGCCGCACCGGCGCCACCAATGACGCGACGCTGGCGTTCGACAATCTCGATCTGATCGCGAGCGGCACCTCCGCCGCGACCGGCGAAGGCGTGTTCTTCAACCAGGGCGACGGCGGCAACGGCACCGGCGGCACCGCGAGCATCAACCTCGCCGCGGGCAATTTCACCGCGGGCCAGGTGACGGCCGATATTTCGGGGACCGGCGGGTCCTCGGCGGTCAATTGCCCGACCTGTCCGGGTGGGGGCACGACGCCGTTCCAGGCCGGTACGGGGCAGGGCGGCACCGGCAATCTGCTCGTCACCGGCGGCACCGCGACGATCGCCGGGGTGACGCTTCGCGCGCAGGGTTTCGGCGGCCAATCGGGCAGCGAGGGTTCACCGCCGCAAACCGCCGCGCTCGCCGGCGTCGGGCGCGGCGGCACGGCGATGCTCGAATCGCGCGGTGGCACGCTCCAGCTCGATATGCTGACGCTCGACGCCGGCGGGTTCGGGGGCAGCGGCAGCGGCTTTTTCGACAGCGACGGCGCGGACGGCGGCGCCGGATTCGGCGGCACCGCGCGGGTGCAGATGACCGCGGGCGGCACCGGGCTGGTCACGATCGCCAACGGCATCACACTCGGCGCAGACGGCATCGGCGGCGCGGGATCGACGATCGCGGTCAGCACCCCGGGGCTTTATCGCGCGGGGAACGGCGGGGCGGGAACCGGCGGCGTCGCCGAGGTGGTGCTCGCGGGCGGCACGCTGACGCTGCCGTCGCTCACGCTCTCGGCGCGGGGGATCGGCGGCACGGGCGGCGACAATGGCAGCGACGGCGCCGGCGGCGCGGGGGGCAGCGGCACCGGCGGCACCGCGAACTTCGCCTATCGCAACGAGGGGCATGCGATCGGCGCGGCGGTGGTCGACGCCAGCGGGCAGGGCGGGCAGGCCGGCCAGGCGCGCAGCATCACCGGCTTCGATGCGACCGGCAAGCCGATCTACGCTTATGGCACCGGTGCGGGCGGGCAGGGCGGTCGCGGCACCGGCGGGACGGTCAATGCGCTGGTCGATGTCGATCCCACCTACGCCAGTCTCACGATCAGCGCCGACGGTATCGGCAGCATCGGTGCCAATGGCGGCACCGGGGGCGCGGGCGGCGCGGGCGTCGGCGGCAATGCGACGCTCGATATCGCGTTCGGGACGACGACGGTGAGCAACGCGTTGCGCGTCACCGCCGCTGGGCAGGGCGGTGCCGGGGGCGACGGCTATTATGGCGCGGGCGGGCGCGGCGGGGATGCCGCGGGCGGCACCGCAACGCTGAACGTCGCGGGCGCGTCGGCGGTGCTCAATGCCGGCGACAGCGCGGTGCTGGCGCAGGCGCAGGGCGGCGCGGGCGGCCTCGGCGGATTGCAGGGGCTTCCCGATGTGCCGGGAGCGAGCGGCGGCAATGCGGCCGGCGGCACGGCCCTGTTCGCGATCGGCAGCGGCGCCGCCGCGTCGACCGGCGTGCTGCTGGTCAGCGCCGATGCGACCGGCGGCGCCGGGATGCCCGGCACGGCCGGCACGACGGGCGGTACGGGTGGCAATGGCGGCAACGCGACCGCCGGCACCGCGACGCTGCAGATCGCCGGCGGCCGCCTCGTATTGGGCGACACCCGCGCGAGCTATCGCATTACCGCGATCGGACAGGGCGGCGCTGGGGCGGCGGGCAGCGCGGCGAGCGGCGCCGGCGGAAACGGCGGCAATGGCGCGGGCGGCACCGCCGCCTTCGACGCCAGCAACGGCGATTATGCGCTCGGCACGCTCGACATCATCGCCGACGGGATCGGCGGCGCGGCCGGTGCCGGCCCGAGCGCGGGCGTGGCAGGCACCGGCAGCGGCGGGGCCGCGCGCTTCGCCAACGGCGATGCCGGCCTGCTCGCGCCGGGTGCGCAGCGGTTGATCGATACGCTCTCGCTCCACGCCAATGGCGATAGCGCGGGGCGGGTGCTGTTCGCCGATACCTCATCGGCGCCGAACGGCGGGCTGACCGTCACCGGCGCGCTGTCGCTGGCCAGCCTCGGCGCGCCGGTTGCGGGCTTCTCGGCGATCGCCGTCTCGGCGACGGCCAACCAGGTGCAGGTGGGCGGCGACGCGACCTTCGACACCAGCGGTCCGCTGTCCTTCGCCTTTGCCGGCGGGGGGGGGCGTCACCGCCGCGGGGGCGCTGACGGGAAGCTCGGGCAGCACGATCGACATGAGCTACACGGGCCAGCCGGCCGGGGTCGACAGCCTGACCGGCAACACGATCACGCTGACCGCGCCGGGCAATGTCACGATGACGGGTCCCGGCTCGCTGCGCGCGGTCAATGCGCTGACGATCACCAGCGGCGGCGCGATCGGCTTCGCGACGGGCAGCGCGATCAACGCCGGCACCGACGTGACGCTGACCGGGCAGGGCATTAACGCGGCGGGCCTCTCCGCGGGCGGCCAGGCCTTGCTTGACGCCGGGACGGGGAGCCTGTTCGCGAGCAATCTGGCGGTCGTCGGGTCGATCACCGCAACGGGTGTGGGGATCAACCTCGCCGGTCCGGGCGCGATGACGATCGCCACCGCCAATGCCGGCACCGGCGCGCTGACGCTCAGCGCGGGGACGATCAACGCGACGAGCCTCGTCGCCGGCGGACCGATCAGCGCGACCGCTGTGGGCAACGCGCAATTCGGCAACGTGCAATCGACCGCCGGTGGTATCACGATCAGCGCAGGCGCGATCAATGCGACGACGCTCGCCGCGGTGGGCCCGATCGGTGCGACCGCCACCGGTAATGCGAGCTTCGGCGACGTGCAGTCGGGCACCGGCGTCACGATCAATGCCGGCGGGCTGGCGAGCTTCGCCGGCGGGGTCGGGGGGACCTCGATCGCGGTCACCTCGCGGGATATCGCGATTGCCCTCGGCGCGACGATCGGGACCCCGGGGGTGACGCGCAACGCCACCTTCACCTCGGTCGGCGGTACCACGGCGGCGGGCACGAGCGCCCCGGCCTATATCGGCGGCGGCGACGTGGCGGGCGCCTACAGCCTGTCGGCGGCCGAGCTGGCGCGGGTCTTCGCGAACGATATCGCGATCGTCGCGCCGGCGCTGGGCTCGGCCAATACGCCGTCGGTCTTCGTGCGCGCGCTGACGCTCGGCACCGCGACCTTGCCGGGCGGCGGGACGCTGTCGATCACCACGCCGGGCTCGATGCAGGTCGAGGGCACGGTCCAGCTCACCGGGCGCACCGCGACCGGCGGGCTGGCGCTGTCGGCGGGTGAAACGCTGGCGGTGATCGCCGGTCTCGGCGCGATCGACATCAACGACGGCAATGGCGGCCTCGCCGGAATGCTGACATTGCGCGGCCGCACGATCATCGCCGCAACGCAGGCAGCGATCGGCGATGTCGCGGCGGTGCCGACGGTCGATGCGCGCGATCGGCGGCTTGCGCAGAATGACGGGGTGCTGAGCGACGCCGGTATCCTGCGCGCCGCGACAATCAACGCCAATGTGTCGGACGGGCTGTTCATCCAGAATACCGGGAGCGCCACCGATTTCGATTCGCGCCGCGGCTTCACCGCCAACAATGTCGCGATCACCACCACCGGCGCGGCGCAGATCGCGATCAACGGCCGGCTGACCGGCGCGGGCGGCAGCTTCGTCACCGGCCGGCACACCGGGCCGCAGGTGTCGATCAACGGCGCGCTCGACGGCCGGGCGGGCGGCTATGTCATCGGATCGAAGATCAACGGCTGCCTGATCGGCACCGCGGGTAGCTGCGTCGATCTCAACACCGTGCTCGAACCGCACGGCACGATCGAAGGCCAGCTCGATCCGATCGCCGCGGTGCCGCGCGCGCTGAGCCTGTCGCTGATCGAATTGTGGGACGCCGCCGCACAGGGCTTCCCGCCGCTGATCGACGAGCCGGTGACCGGGGCGGGCAACGACGATCTGTGGCAGCGCAAGCCATGAGCCAGGATCCCGGAATCGCGACCGAAACGGGATTGAAACGACCGGCCGATATCGGGCAGGGATGGCACGGTCGGACGCGGTGGGGCGCGGACGGCAGGGGGGCATAGGATGCGGGGCGGCGGTCAGGCGATCATCGGCAGGTCCGCGCTCGGCGGGGTGCTGGTCGCATTGCTGCTCGCATTGTTGCTCGGCCTGCCCGATCTCGCGCGTTCGGCCGACGCCGCCGGCGCGCAGGCCGCGGGACGCACCTATGTCGGCGTCGCCTCCTGTGCCGGATCGACCTGCCACGGGCGGATGGAGGCGGACGGCAAGGTCGTCCGCCAGGACGAACTCAAATTGTGGCAGGAGCCCTCGACACCGGGCGGGGCGCATAGCCGTGCCTTTGCGGTGCTCGGCGGGACGCGCGGGCGGCAGATCGCGGCGACGCTCGGGCTGGGCGAGGCGACTGCCGCGCCCGCCTGTCTCGGGTGCCATTCCACCCCGGCCGGCGCGCGCGGCCCGCGCTTCCTCGCGCAGGACGGCGTCGGGTGCGAGGGCTGCCACGGCGCGGCGAGCGGCTGGATCGCCACGCATTATGCGGTCGGCGCGACGCATGCCGCCAATGTCGTGAACGGCATGACCGCGCTCGATCGGCCGCAGGTGCGCGCGGGCGTCTGCCTCGATTGCCATTTCGGCAGCGCGCGGCCGGGCCAGTTCGTCGATCATCGCATGATGGCGGCGGGGCATCCGCGCGTCTCGTTCGAGCTCGACCTGTTCTCGACGATGCAGGCGCACCACAATGAGGACGCCGATTACGCGCGACGCAAAGGCCGCACCGATAGCCTTAAATTATGGGCGGTGGGGCAGGCGAGCGCGGTCGAGCGCGCGCTGACGCTCTATTCGAGCGCGAAGGGCAGCGAAGGCGCCTTCCCCGAATTCTACTTCTTCGATTGCCAGAGCTGCCACCGCCGCATCTACGATCAGGCCGAGCGCAGCAAGACGTGGGAGGCCAATCCCGGCCGCCCGATCCCCGCCGGGATGCCGCCATTCAACGACGAGAATATGATCATGCTCTCGGCCGCGGCGCGGGTGATCGCGCCCGGGCTGGCGGGGCGGTTCGATGCCGATAGCCGCGCCTTCCATGCCGCGCTTGCCAGGGATCGCCCCGCGGCGATCGCGGCGGGGACGCGGCTGGCGGCGAGCGCGCGTGCCTTGGCCGATGCGTTTGGCGCGGCGGCGATCAATGGCGATATGGCCTTCACCTTGGTCGCCGAGGTCGCCGGCGGGGCGATCGCGCCGCGCTTCACCGATTACGAAGGATCGGTGCAGGCGGTAATGGCGGTCGATACCTTGCTCAACAGCCTCGTCAAATCGGGGCGGATCACGATCGGCGCGGCCGCCGGCATCCGTGCCGACGTCAACCGTGCCTATGCCGCGGTACACGAGCCCAATGCCTATCGCCCGGCCGACTTCCGCGCCGCGCTGGCGAGCGCCGCGCGCAGCATCGGGGCGCTGCGATGAGACTGCGTGCGCTCCTGTGCATCGCGTCCCTGTTGCTGTCGTCGTGCGGCGACGGCGGCGCGAGCGGCAGCTCGCCGACCCCGACGCCGAGCACGACGCCCGCGACGACGGTTTATGCGGTCCCGGCGCAGGAGTCGCTCTCCGTCAGTGACGTCCAGGTCGTCATCGCCCACGCCGCCGCCGAGGCGCAGGCGCGCAACCTGCCCGCGGTGATCGCGGTGACCGATCGCGTCGGCAATGTCCTCGCGGTGTTCCGCATGACCGGCGCGCGCGCCACCGCGACGACCAGCGCGGCGCCCAATGGCGTCAATATCGACGCACAGAATCTCACCGTCCCGGCGGAGGTCGCGGCGATCGCCAAGGCGATCACCGGCGCCTATCTGTCGAGCGCGGGCAACGCCTTTTCGACCCGCACCGCGAGCGAGATCGTCCAGCAGCAATTCCCGCCTTCGCCGGCGACGACGGGGCTGGAGAGCGGGCCATTGTTCGGGGTGCAGTTCAGCCAATTGCCCTGTTCGGACCTTGCCGCGCGTTTCATGGCGGGCGGCGCGGGAACGGGGGCGCTGATCGGGCCGAAGCGTTCGCCGCTCGGGCTCGCCGCCGATCCGGGGGGCTTCCCGCTCTACAAGAATGGCGTGGTGGTCGGCGGAATCGGGGTGATGGCTGACGGCGTCTATGGCTTCGACCCCGATGTCAGCAATGTCGACAATGATCCCGAGGAATATATCGCGCTCGCCGGGACGCTCGGGTTCGAGGCGCCCGATACGATCCGCGCCGATCGCGTGCCGGTCGACGGCACGTTGCTGCGCTATTCCGACGCGAGCTATGCGGGGCTGATCGCGACCAGCGCGCCGGGCTTCGCCACGATCAACGGCAGCATCGGCGCGCTCGTCGCGGTGCGCGGTTACTATGGCGATCCGGCCCCGGTGGTCCTCCCCGGCGCGGCCTATGGCACCGAAGCATCGGGGGTGCGCGCCGCGACCGCCGGCGAATTCTCCAACCGCGACGCCTTCGTGCTGACCGACGGCAGCGGCGCGAACCGCTTCCCGATCCGTGGCGGAACCGATGCGGGCGATGTCGCGCAGCCGCTCTCTGCGGGCGAAGTGACCGCGATCCTCGAAGAGGCCTTTACGGTGATGAGCCGCGCGCGCGCGCAGATCCGCGCGCCGCTCAACAGCCGCGCGCAGGTTTCGATCAGCGTGGTCGATACCCGCGGGCAGGTGCTCGGCGTGGTGCGCTCTCCCGATGCGCCGATCTTCGGCACCGACGTCAGCTTGCAGAAAGCGCGGACGGCGGCGTTCTTCTCGGGGAGTCATGCGGGGAGCGATCTTCTCGCTAGTCCCAGCGCCGATGTTGCCGGGTTCGTCGAGCGCGCGCGCGCTTTCCTAAACGATCCCAATGCGCTGACCGGGCGTTATGCCTTCACCGATCGCGCCAACGGCAATCTCTCCCGCCCCTATTTCCCGGACGGCGAGTTCGGGCGCCCCAACGGCCCGTTCTCGCGCCCGATCGCGCAGTTCAACCCCTTCTCGACAGGGCTGCAATCGGCGCTGATCGTCGGCGATCTCGCCGCGCATCTCGGTTATGTCACCGGGGTGAATGCCGCCGATACGCCGCAGCGCTGCGGCGCGGCGGCGGGGCAGACGCGGGCGCCGAACGGGGTGCAGATTTTCCCCGGGTCGGTGCCGGTCTATCGCGGCAACGTGCTGATCGGCGGGGTCGGCGTGTCGGGCGACGGGATCGATCAGGACGATATGATCGGTTTCCTCGGGCTCAACAATGCGGGCAAGCGCGTCGGCAGCCTGGGCAATGCGCCGACCGCGATCCGCGCGGATCAGATCGTCGTCAATCTCGGCAATGAGAGCGTGCGGCTGCGTTATGTGAACTGCCCGGTCGCGCCGTTCCTCGATACGTCGACGCAAGACGTCTGTTCGGGGTTGTAGCGATGGGCCCGCTCGCGCTCCTTCCCCTGGCTCTGCTGGCGCAGGCGACCGATGCCGCGCCGCAGGCCGATCCGCCGCCCGACGATCAGTCGATCCCCGGCCGCCGCCGCCCCGGCTATGAGGCGCCGCTGCCCGAGGCGGTGACGCAGGACAATCGCGGCGCGGTGCGCGCGCCGCCGCCCGAGGCGTTCCCGGTCGATCAGGTGCCGGTGCCCGATCGCTGGCGGCTGATCGAATCGCTCGGGCTGGTCAAGGAACGCTGGTTCGATCCCTATCGGCAGAATAGGCTGAAGGGCGACCGGCCGATCGACCGCGACAAGGTGAAATGGCTGCCGATCAAGGGCGACGACTGGTTCTTCGTCGCCAGTGCGGTGAGCGACACGGTGATCGAGCCGCGCACCTTCCCGATCCCGGTCGGGGTGCAGACGACGCAGCGCCCCGGCAGCAACGACGTGTTCGGCAGGGACACCAGCCTCGTGCTGAGCCAGACCTTCATCGCCGGCGTCTCGCTGGTGAAGGGCGCCACCGCGTTCAAGCCGCCCGAGATCGAATATCGCCTGACCCTGGCGTATAATATCAATTACGCGCAGGTGCCCGAGCGGCGCGTCTTGTTCGTCGAGCCGTCGAAGCCGACCCACCGCACCGATCAGTTCCTCGGCGTGCAGGAAGCGTTCGTCGATGTCCACCTGACCAATACGTCGGATCGCTACGATTTCCGCTCGATCCGGATCGGCATCCAGCCGTTCCAGTCCGATTTCCGCGGCTTTCTGTTCAACGACCAGCAGCTCGGTATCCGGCTGTTCGGCAATCGCGACGACAATCGCTTCCAGTTCAACCTCGCGGCTTTCTGGCGGCTGGAGAAGGATACCAACAGCGGGCTCAATTCGGTGACGCACACGCCGCGCCGCGACTGGGTGTTCGTCGCCAATCTCTACCGGCAGGATTTCCTGATCCCTGGCCTCACCAGCCAGATCACCGCGGTCTATAATATGAACCGCGAGAAGAATCGGATCGAGATCGACGACAACGGCTTTCCGGTGCGCCCCGCGCTGATCGGCGACGGGCGCGGGCGCGATTATGACGTGGTCTATCTCGGCTATAATGCCGACGGGCGAATCGGGCGGATCAACCTCACCGCCTCGCTCTACGGCGCGTTCGGCGAGGATCGGAACAGCATCTTCACCTCGCGCCCCGCGCGGATCCGCGCCGGCTTCGCGGCGACCGAGATCAGTTACGACAAGGATTGGATGCGCTTCCGCCTGTCGGGGCTCTACGCCACCGGCGACGGCAAGCCATATGACAAGGTCGAGACCGGGTTCGACGCGATCTTCGAAAATCCGGTCTTCGCCGGGGCGGACACGAGCTATTGGATCCGGCAGAGCATCCCCTTCGCCGGCGGCGGGCGCGCGATCGCGATCACCGGGCGCAACGGCATCCTCAATTCGCTGCGCTCGTCGAAGGAGCAGGGCCAGTCCAATTTCAACAACCCCGGGACGATGCTGGCGGGCGCGGGCGCCGATTTCGATCTGACCCCGCAGTTGCGCCTGTCGGGCAACGCCAATCATCTGTGGTTCGAGAATACCGCGACGCTCGAGGCGCTGCGCAACCAGGGCGGGATCGACAAGTCGATCGGCTGGGATCTCTCCACCGCCGCGATCTGGCGGCCCAAGGCGACGCAGAATATCGTCTTCCGCCTGTCGGGCGCGGTGTTGCTGCCCGGCGCGGGCTTCCGCGATCTGTTCACCAATAGCGACCGGCATCGGAATTATTATTCGGTGCTGGCGAACTTGATCCTGTCCTATTGATGCACCGCTTTCTCCCCTTCCTGCTGCTCGTCCTTTCCGCGCTGGCGCTGCCGGTCGCGATGCTGCACGCGTCCGGCGGCGAGAAGCCGGTGGCGCGCGTCTATATCGCTTCGCCGCCCGCCCCGATGAGCCAGACCGCGGCGCAGGTCGCCGCCAAATCGGACGGGTGTTACAGCTGCCACACCAGAACCGACGAACCTTCGATGCACGCGACGCCGGCGGTGATGCTGGGCTGCGTCGATTGCCACGGCGGCAATGCCGCGGTGCGCGGCGATCCCGCGCGCGGGTTCGACGACCCCGATTATGTCGCCGCGCGCGAGCGGGCGCATGTCCTGCCGCGTTTTCCCGAGGCGTGGCATTATCCCTCTTCGGCCAATCCGCAGCGCAGTTATGCCTTGCTCAACCGCGAGGCGCCCGAATTCGTCCGCTTCGTCAACCCGAGCGACTATCGCGTCGCGCGCGAGGCGTGCGGCGCCTGCCATCTGCAGGTGATCGAGGCCGCCGAGCGGTCGCTGATGGCGACCGGCGCGATGTTGTGGGGCGGAGCGGCATATAACAACGGCGTCGTCCCCTATAAGAATTACATTTTCGGCGAGGCCTATACCCGCGACAGCCAGGCGGCGAAGATCGTCTCGCCCGGCGATCCGCCGGGGACGCTGACGCCCGAGCAGCAGGCGCGCGGCGCGCTTGCTGCGCTCTATCCCTTGCCGACCTGGCAGGTGACCCCGCCGGGTGACGTGTTCCGCGTGTTCGAGCGCGGCGGGCGCAATATCGGCACGCAATTTCCCGAGATCGGCCTCCCCAATCCGACCGGCTCGATCCAGCGGCTCGAGGAGCCCGGGCGCCCCGATCTCAAGCAATCGAGCCGCGGCCCCGGCACCGGGCTGCGCGTCGCGATCCCGGTCCTCAACCTGCAGAAGACGCGGCTCAACGATCCGTACATGTGGTTCATCGGGACCAACGACCAGCCGGGCGATTATCGCCATTCGGGCTGTTCGGGGTGCCATGTCGTCTATGCCAATGATCGCGAGCCGCGCCACAGCCTGATCTATGCCCCCTATGGCCGCGACGGGCAGAGCGCGACGGTCGACCCGACGATCGCGGCGAAGACCGCGCACGGCGCGTTGAAGGGGCCGGCGGGCGAGCCGGTCGATCCGGCGTCGGTGGCGAAGGAAAGCGGCCACCCGATCCGCCACAGCTTCACCCGCGCGATCCCCACGTCACAGTGCATGACCTGCCACATGCACCAGCCCAACATCTTCCTGAACAGCTATCTCGGCTATACGATGTGGGATTATGAGGCGGATGCGCCGCTGATGTGGCCCGCGCAGCAGAAATATCCCACCGCCGCCGAAACCCATGCCGCATTGGAGCGCAACCCCGAGGGCGCGAACCCGCGCGGCAATTGGTCGGACCCGGATTTCCTGCGCAACGTCTATGATCTGAACGCCAGGGCGAAGGACACGCAATTCGCCGATTACCACGGCCACGGCTGGAATTTCCGCGCGGTGTTCAAGCGCGATCGCGCGGGCAATCTGCTCGATGCCGAGGGCAAGATCGTCTGGCCCGACGATCCCGAGAAATTCCGCCGCAAGGGCGAGGGCAAGTTCGTCCCCGTCGGGGTCAATCCCGGCAAGGCGGTCCATCTGATGGACATTCACGCCGAAAAGGGGATGCAATGCGCCGATTGCCATTTCGCGCAGGACAGCCACGGCAACGGCTTTATCTATGGCGAGGTGGAGAATGCGATCGAGATCGGGTGCAAGGATTGCCACGGCACCGCGGACGCCTATCCGACATTGCTGACCTCGGGCCCGGCCGCGCCGCCCAAGGGCACCGACCTTGCGCTGCTGCGCAATCCCGACGGCCAGCGCCGCTTCGAATGGTTCTATGATGCGGGCGGGCGGCGCCGGCTGGTGCAGCGCTCGATCGTCGATCCGAAGCTCGAATGGGAAGTCAGCCTGGTCAAGGATTCGGTCGATCCGGCCAATCCGCATTTCAACGCCAAGGCGGCGCGCGCCAAATTGATGAGCCGATCGGGCGCGGAGGACGGCAGCTTCGCCTTCGGGCTCGGCGTGGCCAAAAGCGATCGCGCGCATAATGACGAGGATGTCGCCTGCTTCACCTGTCACCTCAGCTGGACGACGAGCTGCGGCGGGTGTCACCTGCCGATCGAGGCGAACTGGAAGACGACCAGCCACCATTATGAAGGCGAGGAGACGCGCAACTTCGCGACCTACAATCCGCAGGTCGCGCGCGACGACATGTTCCAGCTCGGCAAGCATATGACGACCAAGGGCAATGAAACCGCCCCGGTCCGATCGACATCCGCGCTGGTGCTCTCCTCGACCAACATCAACCGTGAGCGCATCTATATCCAGCAGCCCCCGGTTTCGGGGATCGGTTTTTCCTCGCAGGCGTTCGCGCCGCATTTCCCGCATACGGTGCGCCGCACCGAAACCAAGACCTGCTCCGATTGCCATCTGTCGGCGAAGGACGACAATAATGCGATCATGGCGCAATTGCTGCTGCTCGGCACCAATACCGCCAATTTCGTCGGGCTGAACGCGTGGACCGGGCTCGAGAACGGGTTCGAGGCGATGCGTGTCACCGAATGGGGCGAGCCGCAGGCGGTGATCGGCAGCTATCTGCAGAAATATGCCTATCCCGATTATTGGCGGATGCATGTCGAGCGCAACGGCCGCGAGCTCAAGGATTGGGTGCGCGGCAAGACCTTCGATCGCAAGGCCTCGGGCGAGACGCATCCGCTGGAGGAATTCCGCAACGTCATGAAGGGCACCGCCGATCGCGTCGGCTGCCTGCAACTACGCGGCGAATATATGTATGTCGCCGAAGGGAAGGGCGGCTTCCGCGTCTATGACGTGGCGTCGGTTGCCAACAAGGGCGTGTCGGCGCCGATCCTGAGCGCGCCCTTCTCGAAGCTTGGCCAGAATACCAATGTGGCGTCGAAGAACGCCACCTGCGTCGCGCTGCCGACCAACCAGCCGATCAATCCGCTGCGCAACACCCCCGAACGCCGCAAGATCAATCAGGAACAGCCATTCCTGCCGATCTACAGCTATGCCGCGGTGACCGACAGCGTCGAAGGGCTGATCCTCGTCAATATCGAGACGCTGGCCGACGGCGAGTTCCGCAACAATTTCCTCAAGCGCGCGGTGACGTGGAACCCCAATGGCGTGCTCAACGGCGCGCGGCATGTCCAGCTTGCCGGGCAGATCGCGTACATCACCGCCGATGCCGGGCTGGTGGTGGTCGATCTCGCCGACCCGCTCCACCCGCGGCTCGCCGCGGTGCGCCCGCTGAGGGAGGCGCGGGCGAGCGCGATCCAGTTCCGCTATCTATGGGTGACCGATGTCGAGGGGCTGAAGCTGTTCGACGTGACGCGGCTGACCGATCCGGTCGCGATCCCGTCGGCGACGGTCCGCTTCGCCGATGCGCGGCGCGTCTATCTCGCGCGGACCTATGCCTATGTCGCGGCGAAGGGCGAGGGGCTGGCGATCGTCGATATCACCAACCCGCTCAGGCCCGCGATCTATGCCAGGGAGACGTTCGGCGGGCGAATGAACGATGTCGAGGATGTGATCGTCGGCAGCACCAATGCCTCGCTGTTTGCTTATGTTGCGGACGGGCGCAATGGGCTCAAGGTGATCCAGCTCACCAGCCCGGCGAGCCAGCCCAATTTCTACGGCTTCTCGCCTGCGCCCAAGCCCGAGCTGATCGCCTGGGCGCGGACGCGGTCGCCCGCGCTGGCGCTGTCGAAGGGACTCGATCGCGATCGCGCGGTCGACGAGACCGGGGGGCAGATCGCGGTATTCGGCCGGCTCGGCTCGCGCCCGTTCACCCGCCCCGAAATGGAACGGCTGTTCCTGACGCGGCACGGCGCGCCTTATAAAGTGAGCGACGAGGTCGATATGAAGGCGTGGCGCCCGCCGCTCAAGGTGGCCGCGGGGCAATGAAAGCGGCGCGTCCAAGCTAACCAATATATCACACCAATTGCTCGAGCGGATCGAGCCTATCCGCATTGAGCAACGGGCGCGCCGTATCGGCGACGAAGGTGAGCCTTGCTCGATTGTGCCAGAAGACAGGCATGCCGACCCCCGCTGCGCCGGGAATATCGGCAGGCGAGCCGGCGACGAAGAGCGTCCGCGCCGGATCCGTGCCAAGCCGATTCAGCGCCATGCGGTATGGCTCCGGGCGTGGCTTGTAGAATCCCGCTTCTTCCGCCGTCACGACGATCTCAAAAGGGACGCGAACCCGCTGCGCCGCTCGCCGCCCCAAAGCGATCGAGCAGTTTGTGACGACGGCAATCGGGATCGCGCGATCTCGCAAACCTCGTAACAACCCCGGCGCTTCCGGCCAGGGTTGAAGACTATCCCAGGAGGTGACGAGATTCTCGGCGGCCTTTGCCGCGACACCCGTCTCGAGCGCGGCCTCGCGCACAAGATCCTCATAGGGCCGATACGCGCCGCATCCATAAGTCAGCGCAAGATAGGCGCGCCGCCAGCGCATCCCGTCATCCGCGCGGCCCGCGGCGCGATTCCAAAGCGACCATGAATCCAGCAGCGCGGTGAGGAGATCGAACATGACGGCCTCGACGGGCTCTTGCGACATTTGCTTATCTGACACTTTCTCGGCACCAATAGATTGGACGGCTGATCGGTATCAGCGACTGCCGCCGGCAGGCTAATGCCGATAGCGAGAGATTCTATGCTAGCCCGCGCGCTGGCGCATCGAGATCGTGTCGAGAGCGCCCGACTGCATTGCGGCGTGATCAATCGACGGCAAGAGTCCAAAAAGACTCCGCTGCGGGCGATTGACGCGCGCGCGGCCGATATAGTCGCAAATCGACCGGAATATCCCACTGCTCGCCACCCGCCCGAACCAATATCCCTCGTTCCAGCTCATCCCCAACGATGCTGAGGGGAAGCCAGGCCATGCCGGTCCCTTCCTTCACCATGCGAGCGAGGACCAACGTGTGCGAGGTGAACACGTTGTTGTAGGTAATGGCTTCCGGGCTCTTCGCCGTCATCGCCGATACAATGCGACCCATGCCCGAGGTCGGCCCATATGCCAGCAGGTTGACCGCGCCATCCGCCAGCGGATGAAGCGCCGTCATTTCCGTCTTGTGTGGGGCGCTGACCGGTACGAGCCTGTCATTGCCGAGGGATGCGAACTGAAAGCCGGTGCCATCGAGCGCGGATCGAGCATCAGGATGATGATGACAAAGACAGAATTGGGCCTTTCCATCGAGCATCATCTTTTCCGATGCGTCCATATTGTCCGCCGTCATCTGAATCAGCAAAGGCGCGTCGGTCCGCGCCTGTAGCGACGCGAGCCATTGCGGAAAAAACGACAAAGCTAACGCATGCGTGACGAGAATCTTGACCGTCGAGGCCGATGTACCGGCTATTTCCTGCACTTCCTGTCGCCCATGCTCAATATCGCGCAGAACGGCCTCGGCGATCACCGCGAAGCGCTTGCCGGCCGGCGTCATCGTGATCTGGTGCGTGCGCCGATCGACGAGCTCCACCGACAGCCATTCTTCAAGCGCGCGAATACGACGACTGAACGCTGGTTGCGTGACATTGCGCGAGGCCGCCGCCCTTGAGAAATTCCCAAGGCGCGTGAGCGCGATAAAGTCTCCCAGCCACGCAAATTCCACGAATCTACCCTATAAGCGTGCCCATGATGACCCTAGCGTTCTTCATCGTTTCCGTCATTGTCGTCGGTTATCGCTCGCCGGCGACCGCCTCGGAATAGTCGATCGTGACGCTCGTAACTCGGCCGGCGAGGACATCGTCCGCCGCCATGTCGATCCGTTTGAATTGATTGCGTTCGTGCATCTGAACCTGGTCCGTCAGGTGGATCGTCCCATGTCTTGCGGGGTCGATGAACTGATTTTGCCCGCCCGCCTCGGTGATCGAATAGAGCGCGGGATGCGCCGGCGCCAATTCCATCATGCCGACCCATTCCTCGCCGCCGTTCAATGTCACCATCTTCGGCCCGAGCCCGAGTTCCGCCCAGAGCGCGTTGCTCCGCTCATCGTCGTTCGGCAGCGGCGGCCGTTCGGGGTCCTCGGCCTGATCGGTGAAATATTTCCAGAAAACCGGCATCCGCCACGCCGTCATCGGTTGCGCCGGAAAGCGTGACGCGACCTCGGCGATCGTCCGTCGCACCGTCTCCGCGACGACCTCGTCGCGGGGGCGGCCGTGGAAATAGTCGAATTTGACCGGCGCGCCGGCCGCCGCGCCCTTCAGCGTCCGATACAGCAGGCCGGTCTGATATTTGAGATAGCGATCGGCATCGATCTTCTTCCACCAATCGCCCATGTCGCGATCGAACAGCATCGCCGGCGCGATCTCCAGCCAGGCGCGGAACAGCGTAAGCCCCGGATTGTCGTAGCGGCCGTCGCCGTCGCGATCCTCGTAGCGCCCGTTCCACGACAGCATCAGGCCGACCGCCTCGGCGATCGTCGGATCGTGTGCCGCCGCGGCGCGCAGTGCCGGCGCGAAGAAGTCGGGCGACGTCTGGGTGCGATCGCGCGCGCCCATCGCGTTCCAGATCTGGCGGTTATACTCGGCCATGTCGAGCAGGGTCGCCGCGCGCGCCGCGGTGCCGAGGTGATTGCCCAGCCATGTGCGGAAGGTGGCGCCGATCCGCGCCTCGTCGCCTTCGCGTGACCAGATTGTCGGCTTGCTGTTCCAGCTGTGGATATAGCCCTGCTTGGGATCGAGCATATGCGGCCGCTCGGCAACCGCGAGAAAACCCTGCCAATCATAGTCGCCGGTGCCGGGGGTCGGCAGGCGGGGATCGGTGCCGGGGGCGCGCTTGGGCTGGAGGCCGGTTTCCCAAAAGCCGATCCGGCCGTCCTCGTCGCCGTAGCAAATTCCGAAATCGGTCGACAGTCGCGCTACCGCCTGGTCGAATTCGCCGAGCGATCTCGCGCGTTGCATGTCGACCAGGCCGACCCAATTGTCGATCTCATGCCCGCGCTCGGCATAGCTTTGCGTGTAGGCGACGTGATGCGGTTTGTCCCAGGCGACGACCGGCCCGTGGATCGTCCGCGCCGCTTCGTGGATCACCGGCGCGGCGCCCTTTACCGCGATACGCTCCCGACGGCGCTGCATCGTGCGCCATTGCCCCCGATACCAGTAACGATAGGGATTTTTCGGGTCGAGCTTCTCGGCGAACGTATCGGTGCTGTCGGAAACGCCCGAGGTCACCAGCCAGCCGTGGCGCGGGCCGCGCCCCATGATCGGCACGCCCCATGCCGGCGTGGTGAAGCCCGCGCTATCGAACCCGCCGCCATGCAGATGGATTTCCGGGCCGTCGGCGGTCGCCTCCATCATCAGCACCTTGCCGCTGGCCGATTTTTGCGGGCCGATGACGAGGCAGCGGCTGTGATCGCGGCTGGGTGCGGCGGGAATCGACACCGGCCCGGCGGTGCCGTCGGGCAACAGGCTGAGATAGGTGGCGACAGGCAACGGCCGGGCGGGCGCGCGATCCTCTCCCGCCGGGATCGCGGTCGGCGATTCCGGATCGCTCACCGGGACGACATCGTCGAAGATGTCGCGGCCTGCCGTCACCCCGTGCTGCTGGATCATCGCGGTCAGGAAGGTGAGGTTGGTGACCTCATTGCCCTCGCGGCTGCGCGGAAAAGCGGCGATCATCGCGAGGAAGTCGAGCAACGACCAGCGCGCCGGTTTCACCCCCCATTGGATGAACTGATAGGGCGTCTTGTGCGCAGGATCGCGCTCGATCTCGGCGATCGCGTGATTGATGCCGTCGACATAGGCCTGCATCATCCGCCGATATTCGTCGGGCGCCGCGCGATACATGCGAAGCAGTTCGGCGGCGTCGAGCAGTCGATCGCGCGAGATGACGTCGGATTGCACCGCCGATGGCCCGAGCACTTCGGCGGTCCGCCCCAGCGCGCGGCGGCGTGCCAGTTCCATGTCGGCCAGGCGATCCTGCGCGAGGGCATAGCCTGCGCCGAACAGCACCGCTTCGGATGTCGCGGCAAAGACATGCGGCACGCCCATCGCGTCGCGATCGATCCGGGCGGGTTGCGGCGCGGCCTCGCTGGCCGCGCCGGCCGGCGTGCCGATCGCGACCGCGCTCAGCACCAGCGCCGAGAGCATCTTGCGCCGCATCGATCCGCCTCGGCGGGCCGCCCCCATTTTAGAAATCCCTGCGGATCGAAAGGCTGATGATCCGCGGCCGGATCAGATAATAATCGGCGTAGCCAGCCGCCCCGGTACCGGTGGTGAAATAGGAATAAGCGGCCGAAGAGATTCCCTTGCTGTTAAAGATATTGCTCGCCGCGAGGCCGATTTCCCAGCCGTCACGCGCTGCCTTCACGCGTAGATCGACGGTCGTATAAGCGGGAAGCATCAGGTCGTTGTCGATCTGCGCTCGTCGCGATCCGGTATAATTGACCAGCGCCGACCAGGTAAGTCTCGAATCAAGCGGCCCGGCCATCTCGAACTGCGGTTCGAAATTCGCCTGAATCCTTGCGGTACCGGGCAGGCGCGTGCCGGCCGGGACGATGAAATTGCCGGTGAAGCCGCCGGCGACGTCGGTGGCGAAATTGCGCGTGCTCTGCAGATCCGCGCCGGTCTTGGCGTCGATATAGGTGAAGGTGCCGTTGAGCCTCAGCCCGGCGACCGGCCGCCATTGGCTGCTGATCTCGACGCCCTTCGATGTTGCGCTGCCGACGTTCGAGACGATCAGGAAGCCGTTCTGATCGGCGGTCGTGACCTGCGGGTTCTTCCAGTCGATATAGAAACCGGCGAGATCGAAGGTGAAGTTCCGGGCGGGTTCGAGCCGCACCCCGGCTTCGTAATTCCACAGATTGTCCGATTTGTATGTCGGATTGCCCGGCGTCGAACTGATACCGCCGAAGCGATAGCCTTTCGAGGCGGAAGCATAGAAGATCGCTTCGCGGCTCAGATGATAGCGTACCTGGAACTTGGGCGTGAACCCGCTTTCGGAATAATGGTAATTCTTCGACTTCGCGGCAGAGATCATCGCCTGGGCGTTGGTCGTCCGATAGTCGACGCTGGTATTGAACCAGCGCCCGCCGGCGCCAAGTTCCAGATTCCCGAAATCGAGATTGACTTCACCGAACAAAGCCCGCTCTTCCGCCTTGCCGTCGCGGTGGACGTCGAAGAACAAATCGCCGAAGACGGGGTCGTTCGCGCCGGTCAGCGTCACATCCTGGATGCGATGGAAATTGACGTTCTGGCCGAACGCGCCGACCAGCCAGTTGAACACGCCCTTTTCGGCCGACGCGATCCGGAACTCCTGCGATATGCCGTTCGAGCGCCGGAACTCGATGTTGCGCGCCTCCTTGACGTTCGGAAACGGCCCGACCCCGAACCCCACGACCGACGACACGTCGATACCGATCGTCGCGTCGGGCACCAGCAACCGGGTGAGGTCGCCATCGAGATTGCGTTCCTTGGTCTGATGCGCGGTCAGCGACGTCAGCTTGATCGGACCGAGGATGTAATTGATCTCGAGCTTCGCCAGGCCGAACTTCGACCTGTACGAACTCGGGCGAGGTGAGGAATAATAATAGACATCGGGGCCGATCGAGGCGGACGTATCGTCCTGGTGCGATTCCTGATAAATATAGAGGCCGTCGATCGTCAGGTTATCGGTCGGTTTGAACAGGATGAGCGCGCGCCCGCCCTTCACCGTGCGACCGTTGACGTTGGTTTTCCCGGTGCCGATATTGTCGATATAGGCAGGGTCCGATTGATATTGCCCGTCGACGCGGATCGCCAGCACGTCGCGAATGATCGGCAGGTTCAGCGCGGCATAGCCGGATGCGCGGGTATTGCCGCCGTTCGCCGAATCGAGCGTTCCGAGGATCGACCCGCCGACGCGATCGAGCTCGGGCTTCTTGAACGTATAGTTCACCGCGCCGCCGAGCGAGCCGGAACCATAAAGCGCGCCCTGCGGGCCGCGCATCACCTTGACGCTGTCGAGGTCGAAAGCGGCGAGATCGGGGGTCGAGATATATTGGAACGGATCGGTGAACGGGATGTCCTCGATATAGATGCCGGTCGGCAACTGGCCGGTGCTGGTATTGTCGGACGAGGTATTGGTGCCGATGCCGCGGATCGTCAGCATCGCGCCGTCGGCGGAGCCCTTGTTGAACTGGACGCCGGGCGCGAGCTTGAAGATATCCTCCGCATCCTTGGCGCCGATATCGGTCAATTCCTTCGCGCCGAGCACATTGACCGTGCCGGCGACGTCGCGAAGATTCTGCAGGCGCTTGCCGATCACGGTCACCTCGGGCGCATCCTGCGCCGGGCTCGAATCCGTCGCCGCGCCGCTGGTCTGCGCGACCAGCGGCGCGCCCGAGACGGTGCAAAGCGCGACGATGGCTACCCGCGCCGCCAAGCGCGCGCGTGCGCCGATATCCCGATCATCGTCCATCGCTTACCCTCCCTTTTCCCGGTTCCGTTATCGGATCCCGGTCTTTGATTTCGAGCGCGTCTGTGACCGCACCTTTGACCCGACGCCTTAATGATCGGGAGGCGAGCAAGCCAATGTCGACTTCGGATCAAACTATAAGCGGTCCGCATAACCAACGACGTAGTCGGTGAGCCGAGCGGTTCGGCCGGGGACGGCGCCTTTCGGCAGATGTAAAATCGCGATGAATCTCATCAAGTGCTTGATTTATATAGCAATATTGAACGGCCGTGACCGACCGGCTCCGTCGTTTAGGGCGCCGTGACCCCGCGTCCGAACACGGATGGCTTTCGTGCCGCCACCGCTGTTGACCGGACGCGCGCCCGTGGGGGCCTTGTCCTGGGGCGCAGGGCAGATTAGCATTACTGAGATCGCAGTTTGTGCGCCCGTTGAGCGCGAGCGCTGCGTCGTTCCATCGGAAAATAGAGAGAGGGGAAATCGATGAGCGGACCTTCATTCGGCGCATCCCGACGCCTGCGCGGCGGGCTGATGGCGGGTATCTTGATCGCCGCCAGCCCGGCCATCGCCGGCGCGCAGCAGGCGCCGACAACGGCCGGGGCACTGTTCCAGCCGATGGATATCTTCCGGCTCGCGCAAGCCGCCGAGCCGCAGATCGCGCCCGACGGGGCGACGATCGCTTATGTCCGCATGACGAACGACATCACCATTGATGACGCGAAGCAGACGATCAGGCTGCTCGATCGCCGATCCGGCAACCAGCGGCAGATCGCGACGACCGCGATCGACGCGGCGCAGCCGCGCTGGTGCGGCGACGGGCGGCGGCTCGCCTTCACCGCCCGGCCAACAGGCGAGGAGCGCGGCATCTTCGTCCACGAGCCGGCATCGGCGCGAACGCGGCGCATCGCGACGCTGCCGAGCGCGGCGTCGGCGATCAGCTGGTCGCCCGATTGCACGCGCATCGCCTTTGTCATGCACGCTTATGCGCCGGCGCCGACATTGGGCACGCCGTTGAACAAGCCCGCCGGTGCCGATTGGGCGCCGCCGCTGCGCGTGATTACGCGCGCGACCTATCATAAGGATGGCAAGGGGCTGACCCCGCCGGGTTACGATCATATCTTCGTCGTGCCGAGCAACGGCGGTGCCGTGCGCCAGGTGACGAGCGGCGATTACGACGATGCCGGCGCGCTGTCCTGGTCCCCCGACGGCCGCTCCTTATTGTTCACCTCGCTCCGCGAAGCCGATGCCGATCGCGCGATTTACCGCAGCGCAATCTATCGTGTCGGGGTCGACGGCGGCGCGCCGGAACGTCTCACGTCATTGGACGGGCCGCTCCACGCCGCGGCTTATTCGCCCGACGGACGGACGATCGCCTTCACCGGTTTCGACGATCGCAAGCGCCGCACCTATGAGGATCGCCATATCTATCTCATGCCCGCCGAGGGCGGCGAAGCGCGCGCGCTGACCGGTGCGATCGATCGCAGCTTCGACGAGCCGATATGGGCGGCGGACGGGCGCGCGCTTTATGCGCTTCTGGACGACCGCGGCGTTCGCAAGGTCGCCCGGATCACGCTCGACGGCACCGTCACGACCCTCGGCGAAGGCGTCGCCGACAGCGGGCTCGATCTGCCCTATTGCGGCGGGTCCTTCACGGTTTCGCGTGACGGGACGATCGCTTTTCCGCAAGGCGATCCCGGTCATCCTGGCGAGGTGGCGATCGCTGCCGGCGGCAAGACGACGCGGCTGACCGCGCTCAACGACGCGCTTCTCAAGACCCGCGTGCTCGGCGCGCTTTCGCCGCTCGCGGTGAAGGCCAATGACGGCACGCCGATCGATGCGTGGCTGATGACCCCGCCGCATTTCGATCCCTCGCGCAAATATCCGCTGATCCTTGAGATCCACGGCGGACCGACGCTGAGCTACGGCCCCTATTTCTCGACCGACGACCAATTATATGCGGCGGCCGGCTATGTCGTCGTCTACGCCAATGCACGCGGATCGGCGACCTATGGCGCCGCCTTCGCCAATGCGATCGACCGCGATTATCCGGGCGTCGATTACGATGATCAGATGCGCGTCGTCGATGCCGCGATCGCCCGGGGCTTTGTCGATCCCGACCGCCTGTTCGTCACCGGCGGATCGGCGGGTGGGGTGATGACCGCCTGGATGGTGGGCAAGACCGATCGTTTCCGCGCCGCGGTGTCGCAACGACCGGTGATGAACTGGACCAGCCTGGCGCTGATGTCCGACAGCGGATCCAAGATGATGAGCAATTGGATCGGGACGACGCCGTGGGAAAATCCCGAGGCCTTCTGGCGCCATTCGCCGCTGTCGCTGGTCGGCAACGTCAAGACCCCGACGCTGCTGATCGCGGGCGAGAACGATATCCGCACCCCTTTCGGCGAGGCCGCGCAATATTATGGCGCGCTGCAATTTCGCGGGGTGCCGACCGGGCTGGTGACGGTGCCGGGGGCCTTCCACGAGCTCGCCGCGCGGCCGAGCCATGCCGCCGCCAAGGCCGAGGCGGTCCTTGCCTGGTTCGCGCGGTTCGATCGCCCGATCGGGCATTGACGCCGCAACGCTTGGGGAAGTTTCGGCGCCTCCCCAAGCGACCTTGCCGTCAAGCCGGTTCCTGCGCCTAGTCCGCTCGCTTCGATCCCGCGCGGATCATGTTCCAGAAACGCTCGACCGAGGGCGATCGCCGCGCGCGCGGGCGATAGAGCCGGATCTCGATCGGGACGTCCCATTGTTCGCCCCCGGCGCGGGCGAGCCGGCCGCTCTCCAGATCGGGGCCGGCAAGGCTGAGCGGGGCCCAGGTAACCCCGCGGCCGTCGCGCGCCATCGTCAGCAACCCATTGGCGAGATGCGACCGGAACACCGGCTTGAGGATCGCACCGCCCGAGATCAGCGTCTGCGACGCCTGGAGGATCCGCCCCATCCCCGACCGGCTTTCGAATTCCAGATAGGGCAGCGGTGCTTCGTGACTGCCCGGCAGTTGATTGAGCGGCTTGCCATCGGCGTCGGCGCCGGTGACCGGCAGCAGCAAATCCTGCCCGATATGGATCGAGGAAAAGCCGCTCGGATCGAGGCGGTTGGTCGCCGCAGGATGATCGTGGCAAAGCAGGAAATCGGCCCGCCCCTCGAGCATATAGCGCTCGCAGGCGACCATATGATCGGCGATCAACGTGATCGTGCCGAATCCGGCTTCGTCCTCGAGCGACTGCAGCCACGCCGGAAAGAAGGTCACCGACAGCGCGTGCGTCGCCGCGAAGCGCAATTCGCTGATCCGCGCGCTGCCGATCTCCTTCGCCTCGTCGCGGCCGATCGCCAGCCTCCGGGAAACCTCCTCGGCGACGAGCCGGAACGCGTTGCCGGCTTCGGTCAGCGCGATCCTATGGGTGTCGCGATCGACCAAGGTGACGCCGACCCAGTCTTCCAATGATCGGATGCGACGGCTGAAGGCCGGTTGGCTGAGATTGCGCGCCGCGGCGGCACGCGAAAAATTGCTTTCGCTCGCGAGCGCGAGAAAGTCTTCCAACCACAACAGGTCCATCTCCGCACGCCCCGCATGAATTGATCGAAATGCAGCATTGGCCGCATCGCTTCAACGCATCCTAAGAGCTCGCCGCGGACGAGGATCGGGAGACATCGGGCTATGGCCGGCAGGCGGACATTGTACGACAAGATAATCGATCGTCACAAGGTCATGAGCATCAACCATGTCCGCGGCCACGGTGAATCGCTGCTGCTCTATGTCGATCGCACCGTGCTCAACGAATATACCAGCCCGCAGGCGTTCAGCGGGCTGCGCGACGCGGGGCGCGGAGTGTGGCGGCCCGAAACCGCGCTCGGCGTCATCGACCATGTCAATTCGACCGCACCGGTTCGCGACAATTGCAGCGCGGACCGCGGCGCCGCACGGCAGATGGCCTATTTCATCGAGAATGGCCGGGAATTCGGGATCGAGATTTATGACGTGCTGCACCCGTTGCAGGGGATCGAGCATGTCGTGCTGCCCGATATCGGCTGGGTGACGCCCGGGCTGGTGATCGCGGCGGGGGACAGCCACACCACTACTTATGGCGCGTTCGGCTCGGTCGGCTTCGGGATCGGCACCTCGGACATCGAGCATCTGCTCGCGACGCAATGCCTGGTCTATCATCGGTTGAAGACGATGCGCGCCGGCGTCGACGGGCTGCTCGCGCCGGGCGTCACCGCCAAGGACCTGATCATGGCGCTGATCCGCCGGATCGGCGCGAGCGGCGCGAGCGGCCATGCGCTGGAATTCACCGGCGAGGCGATATCGGCGATGGGGGTCGAAGAGCGGATGACGATCTGCAACATGGCGGTGGAATGCGGCGCCCGTGTCGCGCTGGTCGAGCCCGATGCGAAAGTTCGCACCTATATGGCCGGACGCCCGCGCTCGATCGCCCCGCATCATCTCGATCGCGCGGCGGCGCTATGGGCGGATCTCCGCAGCGATGCCGATGCGCGCTTCGACGCCGAGATCCGGCTGGACGCCGCCACGGTCGCGCCGATGGTGACATGGGGCACCAGCCCCGATCAGGCCGCGACGATCGACGGGCATGTTCCCGATCCCGGCTCGCTGCGCGGCGCCGAGGCCAGCGCCGCGCGGCAGGCGATCGATTATATGGGGCTTGTGCCGGGCATGGCGCTGGCGGACATTCGCGTCGACCGGGCGTTTATCGGCTCGTGTACCAATGCGCGATTGTCCGATCTTCGCGACGCGGCGCGGGTGCTGAAGGGGCGGAAAGTCGCCGATGGCGTGCGCGCGATCGTATCGCCGGGCAGCTCGACCGTCAGGCGGGAGGCCGAGGCGGAGGGGCTCGACCGGATCTTCATCGCGGCGGGCTTCGAGTGGCGCCAGTCGGGCTGCTCGATGTGCCTGGCGATGAACGACGACGTGCTGGCGCCGGGCGAACGCTGCGCATCGAGCACCAACCGCAATTTCGAAGGCCGACAGGGGAGCGGCGGTCGCACCCATCTGATGAGCCCGGCGATGGTCGCGGCGGCGGCGGTCCGCGGTCGGCTGGCCGACGTTCGCGACTTCGGCGCCGTTCGATGACCGTCTTCGAGGTCGTAGACGGGATCGCGGCGGCGATGCCCGCGGCCAATATCGATACCGACGTCATCATGCCCAAGGTCTTCCTCAAGGGCATCGATCGCAGCGGTCTCGCCGCCGGCCTGTTCCACGATTTGCGGTTCGACGATCAGGGGCGGCCGCGCCCCGATTTCGTGCTCAACCGGCCCGATCATGCGGGTGCGCGCTTTCTTCTGGTCGGGCCCAATTTCGGTTGCGGCTCGTCGCGCGAACATGCCGTCTGGGGATTGCGGCAATTTGGCATCAGGGCATTGATCGGCACCAGCTTTGCCGGGATATTCGCGGACAATGCCGCGAACAACGGCCTCCTGCTCGTGTCGCTGGCGCCCGATCGGCTGATGCCGTTGATGGCGGCAGCCGAGGCCGGGCCGCTGTCGCTCGAAATCGATCTGACCGACCAGCATATCCGCTATCCGGGCGGCGACTTGCATTTCGAGGTCGACGAGCGGTTGCGCCATAGCCTGATGTCGGGTCTCGACCGGATCGGCGAGACCCTGACCCATGCCGAGCGCATACGCGCGTTCGAGCGCGATTATCTGGGGGAGCGCCCATGGCTGGCAGAGAGATGATGAAGGTCACGGGTCACCCCGAGATCATGCCGGGGTTCGCCTGGTACGATGTCGATGCCGATGGCGTGCGGATCCGCGCCTGCATCGGCGGTTCGGGGCCGCCCTTGCTGCTGCTCCACGGGCATCCGCAGACGCATTTGACGTGGCACAAGGTCGCGCCCGCGCTGGCGCGCGACTTCACCGTCGTCGCGACCGATCTGCGCGGCTATGGCGACAGCGCCAAGCCCGCGGGCGGCGTCGATCATATCGGCTATTCCAAGCGCATGATGGCGGCGGATCAGGTCGCGGTGATGCGCGCCCTCGGGTTCGAACGCTTTGATCTCGTCGGCCATGATCGTGGCGGCCGCGCCGCGCATCGGCTGGCGCTCGATCATCCCGATGCCGTCGCGCGGCTGGTGCTGATCGATATCGCGCCGACCGCGACGATGTACGATGCGACCGACAAGGCATTCGCCAGCCGCTATTTCTGGTGGTTCTTCCTGATCCAGCCTTACGATTTGCCCGAACGGCTGATCGCCGCCGATCCCGATTATTTCCTCGACCGGCATATCGCCGGGCAGATCAAGGTTGAGGGCGCGGTCGATCCGCGCGTCATGGCCGAATACCGGCGCTGCTATGCCGATCCCGCCACCCGCCACGCGATTTGCGAGGATTATCGCGCGGCGTTCGGCATCGATCTCAGCCATGATGCGGCGGATGCCGATCACCGGATCGAGGCGCCGGTGCTCGCGCTCTGGGGCGCGCGGGGAACCGTCGGCGCGCTGTTCGACGTCGTCGCCACATGGCGGGAGAAAGCGCGCGACGTTCGCGGCTTCGCGCTCGACTGCGGCCATTCGCCGCAAGAGGAATGTCCCGACGTCCTGATCGCGGCGCTGCGCGGCTTTCTCGGCCGGGATTCGGGCGGGGCATGATTTGATCCGCTAATCGCATTGGCAATCGCCCCCGCCGCGCGGCAGGCCATGATCGCGCACCGGCGAATTTGGGGAGTGGGGCTTTTGCACGCAGTGGCGCCGTTGGCGGATTTCCGGAAGCGGCGGCCGCTCTACGCGCGGCTCTATTTCCAGGTATTGGTCGCCGCAATGCTGGGCGTCGCGCTCGGCCATTTCGCGCCGGATACGGGCGCCGCCCTGCGCCCGCTGGGCGAGCTTTTCATCAAATTGGTCCGGATGATGATCGCGCCGATCGTCTTCGTGACGGTCGTCACCGGGATCGCAGGGCTCGGTAATTTGCGCGAGGCGGGGCGACTCGGGCTTAAGGCGATCCTCTATTTTGAATTGGTCTCGACCCTCGCGCTGGTAATCGGGCTGATTGTTGGCAATCTCGTCCAGCCCGGTCACGGATTGAACATCGATCCGCGCTCGCTCGACAGCAATGCGGTGGCGAGCTTCGTGCGTGCCGGCGAGCAGATGAGCTCGGTCGGCTTTCTGTTCCATATCGTGCCCGACAGCCTGCTCGGCGCGCTCGCTTCCGGCGAGATCCTGCAGGTGCTGTTGGTCGCTATCCTGCTCGGTGCGGTCCTCGCCGGATCGGGGCAAGGCGACGGCGCGATCGTTCGGTTGCTCGAGGAAGCCGGCGAGGCATTGTTCGGGATGATCGGCGCGATCATGTATCTCGCGCCGGTCGGCGCCTTTGGCGCCCTGGCCTTCACCGTCGGCAAATATGGCGTGGGGGCGTTGCAGCAGCTCGGGATGCTGATCGTCTGCTTTTATGCGACCGCGCTGATCTTCATCGTCGGCGTGCTCGGGCTGATCGCCCGGGCGAGCGGCTTCAGCCTGTGGCGGCTGCTCGTCTATCTCAAGGACGAGATCGTCCTCGTACTTGGCACCTCGACCTCGGAAAGCGCGCTGCCGCGATTGATGGAGAAGCTCGAACGATTGGGCGTCGCGCCGCCGGTCGTCCGGCTGGTGGTGCCGACCGGTTATTCGTTCAATCTCGACGGGATCGCCATCTATCTCACGATGGCGTCGCTGTTCATCGCGCAGGCGCTCAACGTCCCGCTCTCGATCGGCGAGCAGATCGGCCTGCTGCTGGTGCTGCTGCTGACCTCGAAGGGGGCGGCGGCGGTGACCGGCGGCGGGTTCATCACCCTGGCCGCGACCTTGTCATCGACGCATACCTTGCCGGTCGCCGGCCTCGCCTTGCTCCTCGGCATCGATCGCTTCATGTCCGAAGCCCGCGCGATCACCAACATGATCGGCAATGCGGTGGCCTGCCTTGCCGTCGCGCGGTGGGAGGGCGCCGTCGACCAGCAGCGGATGCGATCGATGCTTCACGGCGGCGATCTCGACGCATCGACGCGATAACAGCGCAATTGTAGCGGAAGAAGACGTCAGCGGCCGCAACGTGGCCGCTGCCGCTGACGTTTTGCATCGAGCGCACGAATCTTGTCGATCTGGATCAAGGATAGCCGGCTGGCATTCCGTCTCAGCATCTGCAAGGTAACGCATCCGTAAAAGGAGCGATTCTCGTGTATTGTGAGGAGCTTGGAGAGGAGTGCGTGGCGGGTGCGGATACGCTGCTCGCGCTGGCGGAGCGTGTCGAAGCAGCGGGCGCGCCGGATCGTAATCTGGACGAGGAAATCGCGGTTGCGATCCTGTGGCGGCCCTCCGGCGTCTGCGAGGCCGCGGGCACGATTCCCTGGTGGCTGACGGCGTCCTTCGGCATTCCGGACTATACCGCGTCGCTCGACGCCGCGATGAAACTCGTGCCGGGCGGCTGGCGTTGGACGGTGACGGATTATCAGGGCGCGGCGCCGGCGCGCGCGATATTGGGCGACGATAGCATCATCTGCACTGCGACGACGCCGGCGCTCGCGCTCACCGCCGCTTGCCTCCGCGCCCGCGCGCGGGGCGGCCGATAAGCGGACGACAATTTTAGCGTCTAAGCCGGCCGCTCGCCCATCGTCATCCGCACCAGCCCCTGCATCTGGTCGTCGAACCGGGCGAGCGTCGGCGGTGCGTCGGCGGTCGCGAAATGGGTGACGATCCCCCCCTCGCCCCAGCGGTGGAGCGCATAGCCCGGCGCATCGGCAATCACCATCGCGCGATCGTCGGGGGCTTCCGGGTCCATCGGGCGCAGATCGAGCGCGAGTTGCGGCGCGCTCGACGAGCAGACCGCGATCGTCGTCCCGCGCCACGGCGCGACGATCGCGCGGTGGATATGGCCGCACACGATCCCCGCGACATTGTCGCGCCCCGCGATCGCCGCGGCGAAGCGCGCGACCCACGGTTCCTCGGGATGGGTGTTCATCCAGTCGATGCCGACCTCGACCGGGGGGTGGTGCATCATGATCAGCGTCGGGGTGGCACGATCTGCGTCGAGCGTCGCCGCGAGCCACGCGGCGCGACGCGCGCAAAAGGCGCCGCCGTGGCGCCCCGGTTCGAGCGTATCGATCACCACGATGCGGCGTCCCGCGAGCGGGACGACATATTGGATGAAACCGTCCTCGGTCGACACCTGCGGGAAATGCGCGGCGAGACTGGCGCGGTCGTCGTGGTTGCCGACGCACGGCCACACCGGAAAATCGCACCGCGCCAGCGCATCGGCGAGCCGGGCATAGCTGGCCGCATCGCCGTTATCGGTGAGGTCGCCGGATAGCAGCAGCAGGTCGGGGCGGTTGGGACCGGTGGTGAGGGCGTCGAGTACGCGATCGAGCCGGATGCGGTTGAGCTCGTCCGCGTTGCCGGGATCGAACCCGAGATGGATATCGGTCACCTGCGCGATCAGCATGATCCCGTGCCCCTCATGTCGCGTGGCGGCTCCTTTTCGGCCGGTCCGCATCTTCGCGTTTCGTGCGCAGCGTCGCGGGCACCCAAGGGGCGCCGTCGCCGGCGTGATAGCTGTGGCACATCGCGCAGCTCGACGGCACCGCGGCCTTCGACTGCTCGCCGCCGTGGCAGGTGCGGCAGGTGGCGATGCCCGGGAGCAGCAGATCGGTCGCCGCGCTGGATTTGGGTGCGGCGTGGCAGCTTTCGCATTTTTCGGTGCGGTGCGCGGCGTGATCGAACCAGCCGTTCATCATATAGCGCATCGGCTGGTTGACCGGGGTGATCCGCCACGTCGTCGCGCCATTGCTGCCCGGCGGGGTCACGACATGGCAATCGTAACAGGCGCCGCCCTTGGAAAAGACCGCGCGGATCGCGGCGTCGGCGTTGCCCGGCCGTGTCGCCGCCGCGCCGAAATAGGCATGATAGATCCGCCCCTCGGCATAATCGCCCGGCCGCCGCCGGGCCATCCCGCCGAGTTCGATCGGGCGGGCGGGGGCAGTCGAGCGGTAATAAGCGCGCAGATCGGCGATCACCTGGTCGGGCTGGCCGTGGCGCAACGTCCGCATCGTTCCGCCGATCGTCTCGAAGGAGAGGCTGTGACACATCTTGCAATCGCGCTCCATGTCGACCGGCAGGAAGCGCGTGCCGTCGGCGGTCGGCTTGTGGCAATCCTGGCAGGCGAGCGCATCGCCGAAACCGTGCTCGGCACGCATCGTCCGCGCCATCTTCGCCACCCCGCCGGTGGCGGAAAGGTGGATGTCGTGCGGGAATTTGAGCCCGTCGTCGCTCGTGATCGGCTGGTCGAGCGATTTGCGCTCGAAGGTCGGGTGCTTGCCGGGGACGGTCTCGACCAGCGGGCGGAATTGCGGGTGCGCGGTGCCGAAATCGCGCGCATCGGCGAGGCTGGTGTCCTTCAGCCGATCCTTGAGCGAGCCGTGGCAATCGGTGCAGAACGCCTGCGGGGTCGGCTGCATCGGCCCGGCGCCCTCATGCTCGCGGTGGCAATCGACGCAGGCGCCGGCGGGGGGCTTGTTGAAGGCATGCGCGACCTTGGCGAGCAACTGCCCGCCCAGCCCCGGGGTTTCGCGCGCCAGCGCGAGGCGGCCGGCCGGGGCATGATCGTGCGCATCCTTGTGGCAGGCGATACAGGCATTGTCGCGCACCGAGACGAACGCTTCCCGGTGGCACGCCTCGCATTGCCCCTCCAGCGCGTGATGCGCCTTGCTCAGCGGACCGGGGGTCCACGCCTTGTCGCCGATGATGCGGTCTGCGCCGGGCGGGGCATGGGCGGGGCGGGTCGCGACGCTCCAGATCGGCACGACGAGGAAGCCGATCAGGATCGCGAGCGCCGCGCTCCACGCGGTCAGCCTTTTGCCGGGGATCAGCCCGCGGAGCGAGAAAGCGGTCGCCTCCTCGCGATCGGCCGATGCCTCGGACAGCGCATCGACGCGGCGGATCGTGAGGACCGTTGCGCCGTCTTCGTCGGCCGAGACCGCGATGCGATGTCCGCCGAAGCGCAGTTCGGCGCCGATCGCGGGGTCAATCTCGGCACGCAGCGTCGTGCGGCCGTCGACATCGAACCCCAATGTTCCGGTCGCGCGGACGCGGATCGTCCGCGCGTCGACCTGTTCGATCCGCGCGTGATCGGCATCGAGCGCGAGGTCGGGGAGGTGGATGTCGCTCTCCGCCGCGCGGCCGAGCGAGAGCTGCGGCCTGGCGATCGTCGTGCTGCGCACGATCTCGCGGCCGTCGGCGGTAAGGCTGATCTGGCGGACGATGAAGCTCACGCGCTCACCAGTAGAAAAAGACGCTGACGATATGCGCGGTGAGCGCGGCGAGCAGCGCGAAGGTCGCCGGGACATGGACGTAGAGCCAGATCTCCAGCAACGCCTTGAGCTTCAGGTGGCGGCGCAGCCGCGCCAGCATCGCGCGCTTGCGTTCGAGCAGGGCGTCGATCCGTTCGAGCGGGTCGTTCCCGGTATCGGGCCGGTCCCCGGTCCAGCGGCGCAGCGCGGCCTGCGCGCGCGCGGTGCCGCAGCGCGGATAATTGCCCGAAAGCCGCGCGACGATGCCGCCGCCGAACGGATCGTCGTCGAGCGACAGCCGCACCAGGGCCGCCTGATCGTGCGGCAGCGGCTGCGCGGCATCGTGGAGCTGGCGATCGATCGCGCGGATCGCGTCGAGCATCTGCCCCTGCGTCATCTCGGCGCGGTTGTTGCTCAGCGCGGCGGGGAGCGCGGCATAAAAGATGATGCCGACGATCCCCGAGGCGATCACCAGCAACATCAGCGCATAAGCGAGCGTATGGACGTTCCAGCCGAGCTGGAAACCGGTGTGCAAGGTCGCGACGACGATCAGACTGAGCCCGAGATAGACGTGCGCCGAGGTCCAGGCCTTGAGTGACCAGCGCCCCGCGGTCATCGCGCGCTTGCGCACCCCGAGCAGGGTCAGCCACAGGATCAGCAGCGCGCCGATCGTGCCGAGCGTATAGCCGTACCAGCTCCCGCCATTGTGATGCGGGGTGACGTCGATCAGCAGATAGCTGGCGATACAGGCGAGGCACAGCAGCAGCGCGATCTTGAGCCAGCGGAAGCGCGCGTGACGCAGGAAACCGTCGTGGAGCACGGCGCCGCGATCGCGGCGCGCGGGAACGCGGGTGGGGGCGGCGGTCGCCACTATTTTGCCTCCCGTCCGAGCCGCGCGACGGTGAGGAAATCCTCCGGCGCAACGCGGATCGCCGCGCCGGTCGGGCAGGCGCGGACGCAGGCCGGGCCGCCGTCGATCCCCGAGCACATGTCGCATTTGATCGCCTTCTTGGGCTTTTCGACCCCCGGCTCGGCGTGCTTGTAGCGCCATTTCTTGGAGGGCTCGCCCGGCCCCGGCCCCCGGCCGAACAGCAGCCATTGCAGCAGCCCGGGCTTTTCGGGCGGCACGCTGTCCATGCGGATCACGCCATAGGGGCAGTTGCGCTGGCAATTGCCGCAGCCGATGCAGGTCTCGTCGATGAATACCTCGCCATCGGGGCCGCGGTGGATCGCATTGGGCGGGCAATCGGCCATGCAGTGCGGATGTTCGCAATGCCGGCACGAGGTGGGGACGTGGAGATGCGCATAGGTGCGCCCCGCCTCGCGATCGAGCCGGGAGAGCCCTTCGTGGCTGTCGGCGCACGCCTTTTCGCAATTGTCGCAGCCGACGCACAGATTCTCGTCGATCAGCAGCACGTCGGTCGCTTCGCCGATGCCGTTGTCGACGAGGAATTTGGCGGTTTCCGAATACATGTCGACGACGGTCGAGAAACTATGCTTGCGGCTCTCGACGAAGGCGTTGACGTCCTGCCGCGCGGCCATGTCGCGCCGCGCGCGTTCGAGCAGAGCGGGCTTGGCCGCCATCAGCCGCGCGAAGGCATCGCCGTTGAGCCGGATCACCTCCGACCGGACCGTCGCGCGAACGGTGGCGGTGCGCGGCGTCCCCGCGATCAGCGCCATTTCCCCGACATAGCTGCCCGCGGGGAGATAGGAGAGGAAGACATTCTTCCCCCCGATCTTCTTCTCGACGATCATCGATCCGACGCGGATGACATAGATGTCGTTGCCGGCATCGCCTTCGTTGAGGATCGTCTCGCCCGCCTTCACCGTCAGGATCTCGGCGGTATCGAGCACTTCGGCGACATCGGCCGGATTGAGCCCCGCGCCGAACATCTGGAGCAATTGCCGCTCGGTCGAGATGCGCGTGATCGCGCGCTTGGCCGGCGGGTTGGACGACATGAGTTTCAGCGCCGCGGTGCGCGACACCTCGACCATGATCGACGCCTCGCCGGCGCGGATCGTCGCGCCGCGCCGCCGGCCGGAGATCAGCCCGACCTCGCCGAAGATCGACCCCTGGTCGATCGGCACCTCGACGCCGGGCGCGACCTCGACCAACGCCCGCCCGCGCGCCACCCCGAACAAGGACGAGCCGGGCGCGTGCTTCTCGAAGATCACCTCGCCCGCGCGATAGGCGCGCACCTCGCTGTCGAGCATGAACTCGCGCATCTGCAGCGGCGATAGCCCTTCGAGGATCGAGACATTGCTGCGGAGGAATTCGAGCCATTCGGAAACGCTGCGCTTCTCGGGCAGGCTGGCGAATTTGGCGGCGAGGATCGGCTCGTCGGCGGGCTTCAGCTCGGTGTTGCCGTTGATGAACTCGACGACATCATAGCCCTGGTTCATGCAATGTTTGATCAGCGGATAGCCGGCGAGCGCGCCGATCACGAAAATCCCCGGCGCGGTGCTTTCGAACATCGGGGAGAGCCGCGGGAAGGCGAGCCGGTCGCCGCTGGTGAATTCGATCCCGCACGATTCGACGAAGCCGCGCGGCGGCGCCGATCCCATCCGCGCGATCACGCGGTCGCATTTCAGCTTCACCTCGCCGTCGCGCGTATCGAGCGTGATCTGCCCCGGCTCGATCTTCGAGGTGGTGCTTTCGGTGAGGATCGTGACGCGCCCCGCTTCGCTCGCGGCGATCAGCGCCTTGACGTTGGCGCCCTTGGCGGTCGCGAATTCGGCCGAGCGATTGACGAGCGTAACGACATTGCCCTGCGCCTCGTCGGCAGCGAGCCCCAGCGCATTCTCGATCCCCGCATCGCCCCCGCCGATCACGAAGATATGCTCGTCATTATAAGCGGCGGGATCGTCGAGCTGATATTGGACGTGGGGCAGATCGGCGCCGTCGCAGCGCATCAGATTGGGATTGCCCTGCGTGCCAATCGCGAGGATCACGGCATCGGCGACGATCTCGCGCCCGTCGGTCAGGGTCAGGCGATAAGGCGGGGCGTGCCGCTGGATCTCGCGCGTCTCGCTGGTGCCGTCGCGTTTGCGCTCGACGATCTTGTGGATGCTGCCGGGGATCGCGTCTCCGGTGCCGGCGATCGCCTTCACCTCGGCGTTATAGGCGACGTCGATGCCTCGTTCGGCGGCCTGATCGTTCCACCGGCCGAGGATCGCCTCGCGCTTGCCCGCGCCGAAATCCATGTCCGAGCGCAGCACGAGCTGGCTCGGGGTGGCCATCACATGCTTGCCCTTCTGATATTTGTAGATCGTATCGGAAAGGTGATCGGTCTTTTCGAGCAGCAGGTGCGACAGCCCCAATTGCGCCGCCCGCGCGGCCGCGCTCAGCCCGGCCGGCCCCGATCCGACGATCGCGATGCGCACGCGCTCACCCAACGGTCTATCCCCCCGATCCGTTCACATGCTTCGGGTAGTTTCCCGATCGAATGCGGCCCCGTGCGTCGGTCTATCATTTTGATCGCGCTAGGCTAGATACGGATTGTCTTAACGTTGCGTTGCCTTTGGGGGATCGGGGAGATGGCGGGCTGGAGCTTCGGGCGCGTCGCGCTGGCCTGCGGGATCGGGGCGGCGCTCGGGTCGATCGGCTATAATGCGCTGCGCAACCGCCCTGCGCCGGTCGAGGCGATTCCGGCCACCACCCCGGCCGCGGCGGATCCCGAGGAGGCGCTGCGCCAGCTCAAGGCGCGGGTCGCCGCCAACCCCGGCGATGTCGAGGCGTGGCAGAAGCTCGGCTGGAGCCATTTCGAGGCGGGGCGTTATGGCGAGGCGGCCGATGCCTATCGCCGCGCGACCAGCCTTGCGCCGGGCAATGCGACCTTGTGGTCGTCGCTGGGCGAGGCGGTGGTGATGGCGAGCGCGCACGACCCGATGCCGCCCGAGGCGTCGGCGGCGTTCGACAAAGCGGTCGCGATCGACGCGAAGGAGCCGCGCGCGCGCTATTTCCTCGCGGTACGCAAGGATCTCGCCAAGGATCATGCGGGCGCGATCCGTGACTGGCTGGCGCTGCTCGCCGATACCCCGCCGGGGGCGCCGTGGGAGGCCGATCTGCGCCGCACGATCGAGCAGGTCGGGCGGATCAACCATATCGATGTCGCGGCGCGGCTGGCGGCGGTGAAGCCGGTCGCGCCGCACGCGATGGACCTCCCGGTGTCGGCTGGCGCGGCGATCCCCGGCCCGACCCCGGCGCAGATGCGCGCGGCGGCGGGGCTGCCCAAGGATCAGCAGGATTCGATGGTCGCGGGGATGGTCGCGAGCCTTGAGGCGAAGCTCGATGCCAATCCCGGCAATGTCGACGGCTGGATCATGCTGATGCGCAGCCGGATGACGCTGGGCGAGCGCGACAAGGCCAAGGCGGCCTATGCCGCGGCGCGCGCCGCCAATCCCGCGCAATCGGCGCAGCTGGCCGAGGCGGCGCGGGCGCTGGGGGTGCCGGGGGCATAATCGCGCGTCAGGTGAAGCGTTTGGCGCCCGCGACGCACAGGATGACGATCGCGGTCGAGGCGATCATGCTCCACGCCACCGGCTCGCCGAGCACCACGCCGGCGAGCAGCAGCCCGAAGAACGGCTGGAGCAGCTGGAGCTGGCCGACCCCGGCGATCCCGCCGAGCGCGAGCCCGCGATACCAGAAGACGAAGCCGAGCATCATCGAGAACAGCGAGACATAGGCGAGCCCGGCATAGGCGTGCCAGCCGATCCCGTGCCAATGCGCGGGGAGGGTGGCGAGCGCGATCACCGCCATGACCGGCAGCGAGACGAGCAGCGCCCAGCTGATCACCTGCCACCCGCCGAGCCGCCGCGAGAGCGTCGCGCCTTCGGCATAGCCGAGTCCGCACAACAGGATCGCCGCGACCATCAGCAGGTCGCCGGTCAGCGATCCGCCGCCGCCATTGTAGAGCGCGAACCCCGTCACCGCCGCGGCGCCCGCGATCGAGAAGATCCAGAAGGCGGGTTTGGGCCGCTCGCCGCCGCGCAGCACCGCGAAGATCGCGGTGGCGAGCGGGAGCAGCCCGACGAAGACGACCGAATGCGCCGCGGTGATATGGCGGAGCGCGACGCCGGTGAGCAGCGGAAAGCCGACGACCACCCCGATCGCGACGATCGCGAGCGGGATCAGGTCGCCGCGCGCCGGGCGGCGCTGGCGCAGCGCGAGGAGGAAGGTCGCGCCGAGCAATGCGGCGATCACCGCGCGCGCCGAGGTGACGAACAACGGCGTGAAATCCAGCACCGCGACGCGCGTCGCCGGCAGCGACCCGCTGAAGATGATCACGCCCAGCAGCCCGCTGCCCCAACCGGCGGTGGTTCTTTCCATAGATCCTCGCTTTCGTCGGCGGCGGATAAAGCGGCGGCGAGGCGGGAAACAGGAACAGATCGGTACGAAATCGTCCGACTGTATTGGCCGATAGACCGATACGGTCGCTATCCCGCCTTGCGCTTGAGGAGGAAGCCGCCGCTCGCGCAGGCCAGCATCGCCACCCCTGCGACGAGGAAGGCGTCGCTATAGGCGAGCAGCAGCGCCTCGTGGTGGACGATACGGTCGATCAGCCCCAAAGCGCGCTGGCGCAATCCCGCGGTCTGGAAAGCGTGAAGCGCGCTGACGCGATCGATCTGCTGATGTGCGAAGCTGCGGACCAATGCGATCATGCGTTCGTGGAATTCGGGCGAATAGGGGCTCACCGCCTCGCCGATCCGCGCGGCGTGGAGCTTTTCGCGCTCGACGACGAACTGCCCCGCCCCGGCGATGCCGATCGCACCGCCGACGTTGCGGACGGTCGAGAACAATCCGGAGGCCGAGCCGACCTCCGATTTCTCCAGTCCGTCGACCGCCATCACCCCGAGCGCGACGACGATGAACGACTGGCCGATGCCGCGCACCACCAGCGAGGGGACGATGACGTTGGCCGCGGCGTCGCCGTCGAGGTGGATGTTCATCATGCATCCCGCCGCCATGATGACGAAACCGAGGATGATGATCGTCCTGACGCTGGTCCATTTCATCAGCCGCGGCGTGGCGAAGGACATGACGAGCTGGATCAGCCCGTAGGGGATCATCGTCACGCCGATCTGCGCGGCGCTATAGCCGTGCGCCTCGGCGAAATAATTGGGCACCAGAAAGACCACCCCGAAGACGATCGCGCCGAAGGTGAATTGCATCAGGCTGGCGAGCCCGAAATTGTAGCGCGCGAGCAGCCTCAGGTTGATCAGCGGGTCGCGGCGGCGCAGCTCGATCGCGGTGAAGGCGATCAGGAACAGCGCCGCGACCGCGCTCATCGCGACGATATAGCCGGAGGCGAACCAATCCTTGCGCCCGCCCTCCTCGAGCACGATCTGCAACGCCGAAAGCCCGACCGCCATCGCGACGATCCCGCCCCAGTCGCCGCCGCGCAATTTGTCGAGCGACAAGGGGCTGCGCGGGGTCGCCCAGCCGATCGCGGCGAGCAGCAACAGCCCGGGCGGCACCTGGAGATAGAAGATCCAGCGCCAGCTATAGGCGTCGGTCAGCCAGCCGCCGAGCGACGGGCCGGCGGCCTGCGCGACATTGTTGGCGACCGCGAACAGCGCCATCCCGAACGGGTGTTTCGACGGCGGCAATTCGGTGACGATGATCTGGAACGACAAGGGGATCAGCACCCCGCCGAACGCCCCCTGCAGCGCGCGCGCGACGATCATCGTGTTGATATCGGGGGCGAGCGAGCAGGCGATCGAGAAGAGCACGAACCCGCCGGTGCCGACCATCAGCACGCGCCGAGTGGAAAAGACCGATACCAGCCAGCCGGTCATCGGGATGATGATGATCTCCGCCACCAGATAGGCGGTGGTGATCCACGATCCTTCCTCGAACGACGCGCCGAGCGACCCGCGGACATCGGGCAGCGAGGCATTGGTGACATGGACGTTCATCCCGGCCATGAAACAGCCGACCACGCCCCCCAGCACCGCGACCCAGGCGCGGAGCGAGACGTGATCGGGGTCGGCCCCGGCCGCCGCCTGCGCGGTCATCGGCGCGCACCGCGCGTGTCGACGATCGCCTCGACCGACATGCCGGGGCGCAGCGCGCTCGCTTGCGGCTGGCCGGGATCGACGCGGATGCGCAGCGGCATGCGCTGGACGATCTTGGTGAAATTGCCGGTGGCATTGTCGGGCGGCAGCAAGGCGAATTGCGCGCCCGAGGCGGGGGCGAAACTGTCGACATGCCCGGCGATCTCTGCGCCGCCGAACGCATCGACGACGATCCGGACCGGCTGGCCGGGGCGGACGCGCGCGATCTGGGTCTCCTTGTAATTGGCGACGACGTAAGAGGTGCCCGGCACCAATGCCATCAGCGGGGTGCCCACATCGGCATATTGGCCGGCGCGCACGCTGCGCTGCCCGACGAGTCCGGCGATCGGCGCGCGGATCGCGGTGCGATCGAGATCGAGCCGCGCGGCGGCGAGCGCGGCCTCGGCGCGGCGCAGCGCGGCTTGTGCCTTGTCGAGATCGGCGGTGGCGCCGCGCCGTTCACTCGCCAGCACGGGCAGCGCGTCGCGCGACGTGGCGAGCTTGGCGCGCGCCTCGGTCAGGCCCGCGCGCGTCCGGTGCGCATCGGCCGCGGCGGTTTCGAGCATCTGGTCGCTGGTGATCTGCTGGCGCGCGAGATCGGCCTGGCGGCGATAGGCGAGCGTCGCGAGGTCGGCGTCCGCCGCGCGCGCCGACACCGCCGCCGCATCCTGCGCGATCGCGCTGCGCTGCTGCGCCGATCGCGCATCGAGATTGGCGACGCGTGCGGCCGCCGCGGCGAGATCGGCGCGCGCCGCCGCGACCGCGCCCTCGGCGTCGGCGACCCGGATGCGATAGTCGCGATCGTCGATCCGCGCGAGCAGGTCGCCCGCGCGCACCCGCTGGTTGTCGGCGACCGCCACGGCGACGATCGTGCCCGCGACGCGCGGCGCGATCGCGACGACATCGGCCCGGACATAGGCATTGTCGGTCTCGATCATGAAGCGCCCGCTGGTCCACCAGCGAAGCGCGAACCCGGCCGCGGCGAGCAGCAGCAATGCGCCGCCCGCGAGCAGCATCCGGCGTCGCGCGCGCGGGGATCGGGTGTCGGAAACAAGGGTAGCGGTCATGGCGGGATTACTCGGCAGGGGGCACCGCGGCGGCGGCGCTGCTAGGTCTTTCGGGGCGGGGCAGGGTGACGGCGGGGGCCTGTTCCCAGCCGCCGCCCAGCGTCTTGAACAACACGACCTGCGCGACCGCGACCTGCGTATCGGCCTCGGCCAGCGTCGCCTGCGCGGCGATCTCCGAACGGTCGGCGTCGAGCACCTCGAGCGCGGTGGCGCTCCCTGCCTTGCGCCGCGCGCGGACGAGCATCGCGGCGCGCGCGGTGCGATCGGCGGCGATGCGCAGCCGTGCGGTGCGATCGAGCAGAGCGGCATAGCCGGCGGCGGCCTGGTTCACCTCCTTGAGCGCGGTGAGGATCGCGGCGTCGAACGCCGCCAGCGCGGCGACCTCGCCGGCGCGCGCGCGGCGGATCCGCGCGCGGGCGGCGCTCAGATTGGGAAAGCTCCACGACAGCAGCGGCCCCGCGCGCCAGACGAAATTCTGCCGCGCGCCGAGCCCCTCGACCGAAGGGGAGGAGGAACCCGCCATCGCGCCGAGCGAAATGCGCGGATAGAGATCGGCGACCGCGATCCCAATCCGCGCGGTGCTCGCGGCCAGCGCCTGTTCGGCGGCGCGCAGATCGGGGCGCCGCCGCAGCAGTGCGGCCGGGTCGCCGACCGGGATCGGCGCGGTGAGCCGGGGGATCGCGCGACACTCGGCGGCGGCGGCCGGCAGCTCGGTCGGCACATGCCCGGTGAGCACCGCGAGATCGGTCAGCGCGCGGTGGCGCGCGTCGTCCAGCGGGGGAAGCGCCGCCTCGGCCTGCGCGGCGAGCGCCTCGGCCTGCAGCACGTCGGCGGGGGTGCCGAGACCCGCCGCGCGCAGCCGCTCGGCGAGATCGCGGTCCCGCCGCGCGAGCGCGAGCGACCGGCGTGCGATATCGGCCTGGCGCGCGACGCCGCAGGCCGTCACCCAGCTTTCCGCCACGCCCGCCGCGATCGCGACGCGCACCCCGTCCTGCGTCGCGGCGGTCGCGTGCATATCGGCGCGCGCGGCGCCGATCGTCGCGCCGATCCGCCCGAACAGATCGACTTCCCAGCTGACCTCGGCGCCGAGCCCGAAGCGCGATCCGGTTCGGATATGATCGCTTCCCGCCGCGACCGCGGCGATCTGGTCCTCCAGCTTGCTGCCCGCGCCGGCGTCGGCCGACACATTGCTCGCCGGTATCCGCGCGCCGCGCGCTTCGCTCAGGCTTGCGCGCGCCTGCAACAGCCGCGCGGCGGCGACACGCAGGTCGCGATTGCTGGTCAAAGCCTCCTCGACCAGCGCGTCGAGCGCCGGTTCGTCGAACAATTTCCACCATTGCGCCGCCGTCGCCGCGCGGGTCGTCACGGCCGCGTCGGTCAGCGTCGGCGACGCCGCGATCGTCGGGCGGGGCGGCTGCGACGGCGCCGCGGCGCAGCCGGCGAGCGCCGAGGCGGCGAGAAGGGGCGGACAAAGGGTGCGGAACGATCGGTTCACGGCGCTTCCTGGCTGGCGGGGCCGTGAGCCTTAGAGCGCGATCGCTTGTCCTTCTCGCTCAGGAATGACAATCATCGTCGCAAGATGGACAAAATGCGCAGCTATGAAGATTGCGAGCGCGCGCCGCGCCCGGTGGCGGCGCTGGCGAGCGATCATCCCGACGGCGACTATATCGCGCCGCATCGCCATCCGCGCGCGCAGCTCATCCACACGGTCTCAGGGGTGATGACGGTGAGCAGCGGCGTGGGAAGCTGGGTGGTGCCGCCCGGTCGCGCGGTGTGGATGCCGCCCGACGAGGAACATGCGATCCGCATCGCCGGTCATGTCAGTATGCGCACGGTGTTCGTGCGCGACGACGCGCGCGCCGGGCTGCCGCGCGGGTGCGAGGTGATGGAGGTCTCGCCGTTTCTGCGCGAGGCGATCGTCGCGGCGACGTCGATCCCGCTCGATTATGCGCCGGACGGCCGCGACGCGCGGGTGATGGCGCTGATCCTCGACGAGATCGCGGCGGCGCCGCGCCTCCATCTGCACGTGCCGATGCCGCGCGATCCGCGGCTCGCGCGGCTGTGCGCGCGGCTGATCGCGGATCCGGGGGCGCCCGCGACGCTCGAGCAACTCGGGGCGGAATGCCACGTCAGCGGGCGGACGCTCGCGCGGATGTTCCATCGCGAGCTGGGGATGAGCGTCGGCGAGTGGCTGCGGCGGATGCGGCTGCTGCTCAGCCTGCCGCGGCTGGCGGCGGGCGCCTCGGTGCTCGAGGTGGCGATCGAACATGGCTATGACAGCCCGAGCGCCTTTGCCGCGATGTTCCGCCGCGCATTGGGGGTATCCCCGACCACCTATTTCGATCGTGGCCGGCGGGCGAACTGATCGGCGAGACCCCGGTAATGAGCCGGCCGGGAAGGGTCCACCCGGCCGGTCTCTTTACCGGCAGGACCGAGGGGGGCCAGCGCCGGAAAAGCGCTATCGGTCAAGCCGTCGCAACGATGATTTCGACATGAGGCGAATGCAACCTGCATTCCTTACAGATTAAGGACTTATGCGACAGTGGCGGCGCATCGAGGGATCAGAAACCGGCGGCGATGCCGATCCGCACGCTGCGCGGCTCGAGCGGGGTGCGCTGGCCGAGATTGCCGGTCTGGAGCAAATTGCCGACCGAAAAACGGTTGCCCTTGCTGTCGAACAGATTCCGCATGTCGACGAACACTTTGTAGCGCCCGAAGCGATATTCGGCGAGCGCGTTGGTCTGGACGTAATTGCCCTGCGGCACGCGGAGCCGCGGCCCCACGCCGACCCAGGACCGACCGACGTAGCGCGCGCCGAGGCCGAGCGTCAGCGTCCGCCCCGAAGGGAAGACCTTGCGATAATCGGCGCCGATCCGTGCGGTGACCGCGGGGACGTTGGGCAGACTCTGCCGGCATCGCATCACGGTGTCGCGCGCCGGCCGGTCGAGGTCGCTGTCGGCGAGGAACATGCTGCCGGAAAGATTGATGCCGGCGCGCGCCTGCCAGTTCGCGGTCAGCTCGAGCCCGTTGACATGCCCGTCGCCGACATTGGCGGTGAACGGGCCGTCCGGGCCGGTGAGATCGGCCTGGATGTTGCGCCACCGCGCGGTCGACACGCCGATGCTGCCGGTCAACTTGCTGGTCTGGGTGCCGAACCGCACGCCCCCCTCGATCACGTCGAGCGTATCGGGGCGGAACGCGGTCACCCCCACATTGCCCCCCTCGCCGAACGGCACCACGGCATAGCCGCCGACGCGGTAGCCGCGTTGGTAGCGGATGTAGCCGATAAACGCGTCGTTCGCCCGCCACGTCATCGCCGCGCCGGGGGCGAAGACGACGGTATCGCGATCGTTGGTCACGAAATCGAGCTTGAGCTCGTCGCGGGTCGGCAGGATCTGAAACCCGCGCAGCCGGATCGCCGACAGCCGCCCGCCGACCGTGAGCTGCAGCCGCGGCGCGATCTCGACGGTGGTCTGCCCGAACAAGGCGGAATCGAGCACATAGCTGCGCACCCCGCGCAGGAACGCCAGCGTATCGTCGTCGCCGATCAGATAGAGCATCTGATCGTCGCTCGCGGTGACATGCGCGCCCACCACCCAGCCGGTCCCGTCGGGCAGCAGCCGCGAGAGCCGCGTCTCGCTCGTCAGCAGCAGCGCGTCGTTGAGCGAATAAGCCGCGGTGGCGGGAATCCCGGTCGGCTTGCTCGCGTCGTAGATCGTCGCCTGTTGGTTGTGCACCAGCGCGACCGAGCTGACCAGTTCCTTGCCGTCGTCCCACAATTTGCGGACGGTGATATGGGCGAGATAGAAGCGGCTTTCGGACGGCTCGGCGATTGGGGTGGCGCGCGACAGCGGGCGGCCGGTCGCCTCGGTATATTGCGCGTCGTTGTTGCGGATCGACTGGAAGGCGCCGCCGACCTCGACCGACCAATGATCCCCCGGCTCGAACCGGAACGCGCCGCGCGCGCCGAACTTGCGCGTGTCGTTGACGTCGTTGAGCCCGCGCTGGACGTCGTCGATATAGCCGGGCGAGCGGCTGCCATAACCGAGCAGGCGCACCGCCGCCCCCTGCCACAGCGGGATGTTGAGCACCCCCGCGACGTCGCTGCCTACCCCGCCGTGCCACGTCGCGCCGAGCGCGGCCTGGACGCTGCCTTCCCAGACGCCGGGCTTGGGCTGATGCGGGATGAGCCGCGCCACCCCGCCGAGCGACCCCGCACCGTAAAGCGTGCCCTGCGGGCCTTCGAGGATCTCGACCCGCTCCATATCGTAGAGGCTGAGATCGGGATCGGGGGCGTTATAGTTGAGCTGCACCTCGCCGAGATATTGCCCCACCGTCGCCTGGCTGGAGCCCGAGAAGCTGCTGTCGGCGATCCCGCGCAGAAACAGCTTCTCGCGGCCGGGGCCGAGGCTGGTCGAGGTCAGCACCGGCAGCTCGTCGACCAGCGCGGCGGTGCCGCGCGCGCCGGCGTTGCGCAGCGCGGGGGTATCGAACCACACCACCGCGGCCGCGCCGGGATAGCGGTCGAGCGGGCTGCGCTGCTTGCCCGCGGTGACGATGACATCGGGCGCCGGCTCGGCGAGGAGCGAGGGCGATACGAGCGGCGGGGGGACGGGCCGGCTGGGGGCGGGCGGCGGCTGGCGCGGGCGCGGCGGCGCGGCGCGCTCGATCCTGAACGCATCGGGCCCGATCCGCACCGCGACCAGCCCGGTGTCGGCGAGCAGCCGCGCGAATGCGGCCTCGATCGTCAGCCGGCCCTTGACGCCCTTGGTGCGCATCGCGCCGAGCCCGGAGACCGTCGTCGCGACATTCACCCCGCCCTGCCGCCCGATCGCGACGATCGCGTCGACCAGCCGGCCCGCGGGAATGTTCAGCGCGACGCCGCCGCGCTCGGCAGCCCAGGCCGGCGTCGCGACGCCCGAAACGGCAGCGAGGAGAAGGGGGCCCGCGACAAGCCGTGACACGTGGATTCGTTCATTCCCAAAAAAAGTGAGGCGGATAGCGACAGGTGGCGTGACATTCTGCGCGGGTCGAGCCGAAAAGCGCGCGGCGCCCGCCCGGGGGCTAATGGCGTGCCGGTACGATCGCGCGCTGGCCGTTGTGCCGCTCGATCCGGATCGGGAGCAATTGTTCCAGCTGGCGATCGAGCGTCGCGGGATCGCCGATGCGGATCACCCCGGTGACGCGGATGTCACGCAGCGCGGGGTCGACGCTGACCGTCCCGCCGCCGTAGCGCGCCAGATCGCGCGCGACCGCGTCGAGCGGTCGATCGGCGTAGACGAGCTGCCCGTGGGTCCAGGCGAAGGCGTCGTCGGGATTGGCGCGCGAGACGGTGTCCGATCTCGCGCCCGGCGGGCGGAGCAGCGCGGTGCCGGCGGGGAGCCGCGCCGCCGCGGTGCCGCCCGTGCCGGATACCGCGACGAGCCCGCGGCGCACCGTGACGCCGAAGGCGCCGGCATCGTTCAGCACGTCGAATTCGGTGCCCAGCACGCGGATCTCGCGCCCGCCGGCGGCGACGACGAACGGGCGATCCGCCTCGTGCCGGATATCGAACGCCGCCTCGCCCGACGCGAGCTCGGCCGCGCGGCGGTTGCGGGCGAGATGGACGGTGACCTCGGTATTGCGGTTGAGCACGATCCGCGACCCGTCCGCCAGCGCGACGACCCGCGTCGCGTCCGCCCCGGTGCGATAGGTTTCGCCCGATCCGCGCTCGAACTGCAGCGAGACCGCGCCGACCATCGCCGCGGCGGCCGCGGCCGGCAGCCAATAGCGATATCGGCCGAACCGCGCCGCGCGCCGCGCGCTTAGCTCGATCACCTCGGCGGCGGGCTCGGCCGCCTCGAGCTGCGGCAGATCGTCGCTCTCGATCCAGAGGCGCTCGACCGCCGAATAAGCCGCCGCATGCGCCGGATCCGCCTCCAGCCAGTCCTGATGTTCGAGCCACACCGTCTCGTCGTCGCATTCCTGCAGCCGGACGAACCAGGCGACCGCCTCGTCACGCATCGCGTCGCTATAAACCGTTGGGGTCATGATAGTTGCTTTCCGAAGGACGACCCAGCCAGCCCCGATGACGAAGCCCGGCGGCCCCCACCGCAATGAAAATCGACACGGCCCGCGCTCATCGCCCGACCCTCGCGATCAGATGCTTGAGCGCGCGCATCATATGTTTCTCGACGAGGCTGCGCGAAACGCCGAGCTCGGCGGCAACCTCGCTGTGCGAGAGCCCCTCGAATTTGTGCAGGCGAAACGTCCGCCGCACCGGCGCGGGCAGATCGTCGAGCGCGGCGCGGATGCGGCGCAGGCGATCGCGCGCGATCAGCGCGTTGTCGGCGGGCACGTCCTCGCACACTTCCTCGCCATTGGCGACGAGGGTGCGGTTCACCCGGCGCCATTCGGCATCGCGCGCGGCGCGGCTGCGCTCCTGTCGCAGCCGATCGAGCATGACGTTGCCGCACAGCCGATACAGATAGGCGGCGGGATTGCGGACCTCGCCGACGGCGGGCTGGGATGCCACGCGAAGCCAGGTTTCCTGCACCAGATCCTCGGCCTCGGCCTCGCCGACGCGCGCCGCGAAATAGCGTAACAGGCTCGCTCTGCGCTGCATGAACGTGGACAATAGCAGATTGGATTCGTTCATCGGATCAAGCTGATGTCCCTCGCAAAGCCAGCCGTACGGCGCCGCCGTGCGGCTGTCGATTCCGCACGGCTTCGAGGAAAGACGGAGCGGACGCGCGCGCGCCTCACATCTTTTTGACCCCAGCTTGCGCGCCGCGGCGCCCGGGTCACCGGCACGCAAAATTTTCTTTGAGGTGGTTTCGTCGCGGCGCCGTCTCAAGCCTCGCAGACCGGCGACGAACGGGCTGCGCCAATCGCATTGCAAGGACAAGATTATGTTTTCTCGCTCGATTCCCGGCATCACCGGCGCGGCCGCCGTCCTGGCCTGCGCCTTTGCCGCGGCGCTTCCCACCGCTGCGGCGGCGCAGGCTGCGGGGGGCACTTATGCCGTGCTCCGTGCCGGGCCGCAGCTCGATGCGGATCTGCACATGAAGGGGGGGGACGCCACCGCGCCGTCGACCTTCCCCAAGGATGCCGATTTCAAGACCGGCCTCGTCGGCGAGATCGGGCTCGGCTATCAGCTCGGCGGGCTTCGCGTCGAAGGCACCGTCGGCTACGACAGCGCGGGCGCCAATCTCGATCGGCTCGCCAGCAAGCAGATGGCGGCGAGCGGGCGTCTCAAGACGCTGAACCTCGGCGTCGCGGCTTATTACGACCTCAATATGGGCGGCGGGTTCTCCCCTTATGTCGGTGGCGGCATCGGCGCGGCGCGCACCACGGCGCGGCTCGCGCGGATCAGCGCCGAGACGCCGACCGCGGGGATCGGCAGCACGATGAGGGGCAGCGACTGGGGCTTCCGCTGGCATCTCGATGCGGGCGTCGGCTTCGCGGTGTCGCCGGCGACCGTGCTCGAAGTCGGCGCGCGCTATTCGAAGGTCACCGGGCTGACCATCGACGGCACGATGCCCAATATCGCGGGCAAGTCGCTCGATCACGATTACAAGCCGCGCGCGACATCGACCTCTTTCCTGGTTGGCCTCAGGCAGAAGTTCTGAGTGCCGGATGCGTCCCGCCGCCCCCCCAGACAACTCCAGCGGCGGGACGCATCAAACTTGCCGGCGATTGAGGTGATCGATCGCCGGCTCCGTCTTTGCTCATGATCGCCGGGGGACAGCGCCGGCGGACGAGCGGGTCTTTCACAGCATCGGATGGTGAGATCGATGAACATGGTCGTTCCCGGATTCCGCAAGATGTGCCTTTCGGTTTCGATAATGGCCTATCTGTCGGGCGTGGTCGTCGTCGACGGCGCCGCTTATGCGCAGGATCGGCGCGGCTGGGGCGACGGCGGCTGGTCGCGCGACTGCAGCCGCTACGAGAATCGCGATTCGCGCTGGTGCCGCCACGAGCGCGACGACGAGCGCCGTCGTCGTGACGACGAGCGCGCCCGGCGCGAGCATGACCGGCACAAGAACGATGTCGCCAAGGGCGCGGTGGCCGGCGCGGTCGGGGTGCTCGTCGTCGGCGGGCTGGTCGCGGCGCTCGCCAGCAGCGGCAAGAAGGACAAGGAAAAGCGCGAACGCCAGCGTTACTGCGTCGCACGCTACGGCAATTACGACGAGCGCAGCGACAGCTATCGCGCAAGCGACGGCCGCTGGTATCCGTGCGAATGACCGCCGAGGCGGAGGAGCGCTGGCTGGCGATCGTCGCGCATGCGACGCGGCCGTTCTTTCGCTATGCGCGCTTCGCCGGGCGCGCCTCGCGCGACGAATTCCACTGGTTCCTGCTGGCCGCGCTGCTGGTGCTCGCGGCGGGCTATGCGCTCGACTGGCTGATCCTCGGATCGTCGGCTTGGACGAAGCCCGATTTCTTCCGGCTGGCGAGTTTCGCTTTGCTGGCGCCGCCGACGCTCGCGGTCACCGTGCGGCGGCTGCGCGATATTGCGGCGACGTCTCCGGCATCACCGCGCTTTCCGAAAGGTTAGGTTGATCCGCCGCCCGCCGAGCCGCGGGTGATCGCCGTCCTTCAACGGCAGGACGCCGTGGAAGCGCAGCCGCGCCGCGCCGCCCCACACCGCGACGTCGCCGTGGCGCAGCGCGAAGCGTTGCGCGGGATCGCCGCGCTGCTCGCCGCCGAACTGGAACACCGCGGGTAGCCCGAGCGAGACCGAGACGATCGGCTGCGCGAAATCGCGCTCGTTGCGATCCTGGTGGAGCGACAGCCGCGCGCCGGGAAGATACAAGTTGATCAGGCAGGCGTCGGGGCGAAAAGCCGGATAACCCGCCGCCGCTGCCGCCTGCCGGGCGAGATCGGCGAAGCATGCGGGCATCGCCGGCCAGCGCCGGCCCGTCGCCGGATCGAGCGCGTCGTAACGATAGCCCGATCGATCGGTCACCCAGCCCGTCGCGCCGCAACTGGTCGTCGCGACCGACATGCGGTGACCGCCCGGGGTCACCAGATGGCGGAAGGGCGCGGCAGCGGCGATCGCCTCGATCGCGGGGAGCAACGCGGCCTCGAACGGCAGCGCGAAGCCGCGCAGCAACATCGCGCCCTCGGCCATCGCGACGCGCGGCGGCTCGACCGGGGGCAAGGCGTCGAACAGATCAGCCACGGTCGGGCGATCCGATCGAACCAGGGTGCGGCATCGGGGTCATGACGACGGATGTGGGCATGCCGCGATCCTGCCGCCAGCGGCCGCACGATCCACCCCGATTCTTGCGATGTAACCGCGAGATAGTTTGCGGATGTTCGCAACCCGCAATTGGTCTAGCGTTCGGGCGTTCAACGGGAGGAAAAGTCACATGCATCTGTCGAAGCGCGCATTGATGGGCGGCATGCTTGCGCTTCCGGCGCTTTCCCGCCTCGCGGCCGCGGTGCCGGGGCGATATGCCGATCGCGACTATGACAAGGCGATCGTCATCGACGGGCTCGGCGGGCTTGCCGATCCCTATGGCAAGGAAGGCGACCCGCGGTTCAGCCCGCGCGCCTGGGCGGAGTTGAAACAATCGGGGGTCACCGCGATCCATTGCACCGTCAACGAGGTCGGCAACGATCCCGATGTCGCCGAGAAGACGCTGCGCAATATCTCCTCGCTCGAGCAGGCGATCACCGACAATACCGACATGTTCTGCCGCGCGACCAGCGCAGCGGACATTCGCGCCGCCAAGGCGGCGGGCAAGGTCGCATTGTTCTACGGCTTTCAGGATACCAGCGCGATCGGCGCCGATCTCAGCCGGATCGAGCTCTATCACGGGCTCGGGGTGCGGATCATCCAGCTTACCTATAACAAGCGCAACCTGTCCGGCGACGGGTCGCTGGAGGCCGCCAATGCGGGGCTTTCGGATCTCGGCCGGCGGACGATCGAGGCGATCGAGGCGCACAGGATCCTGCTCGATCTGTCGCACGGCGGGCAACGCACCGTCGCGGAAGCGATCGCGCATGCCAAGCGTCCGCCGATCATCAGCCATTCGGGGTGTCGCGCGCTCAACGACAATCCGCGCAACATCCCGGACGCGGAGATGAAGGCGCTTGCCGACAAGGGCGGGGTGTTCGGAATCTATTACATGCCGTTCCTCGCGGCGAACAGCAAACCGACCCGCGAGGATCTGCTCCGGCATTTCGAGCATGCGCTCCAGGTATGCGGCGAGGACCATATCGCGATCGGCACCGACGGGATGATCTTCAAGACCGTGATCGATGATGCCGCGCGCGCCGCGCAGCGCAAATTCTACGAGGAACGCGTGCGCAAGGGCATCGCCGCGCCGGGCGAGGGGCCTGACGTTTTCAACATCGTCGCCGATTATGACAGCAACATGCGGTTCCGTATGCTCGCGGACGATCTGGCGGCGCGCGGCTGGCCGGCGGCACGCATCGAAAAGCTGCTCGGCGGCAATCTGATGCGGCTCTATCGCGAAGCGTGGGGGGCGTGAGGCGTCACACCACCCATTGATCGAGATTCTCCGCCTCGCCGATCAGCGCGAGGCCGTGCGCGATCGAGGTCAGCTCGCCGCCGGAGGCGATACGTTCGTCGCCGAAGCGGCGGGTGAAGATCGCGCGGATCGCGGGGATCAGCGACGAACCGCCGGTCAGGAAGACGCGGTCGATCCTGTCCGCCGGCAGCGCGGCGCGGGCGAGCGCCTGGTCCATCGCCGCCTCGATCCGGCGCAGATCGGCGGCGATCCATTGTTCGAACGCGTCGCGGCGCACCTCGGCGGCGATCTCCACGCCCTCGCTGCTGAAGCGGAATTCGGCGTGCGGCGCGCTCGACAGCTCGCGCTTGAGCCGGCCGACCGCATCGTACAGCGGGAAGCCCTGTTCATGCTCGATCAGCGCGATCATCCGCCCGATCGGCGCGGGATCGACCGCGTCGCGCTGCAACCGGCGCAGCTCGTCGAGCGTGCGGCGGTTGCGCATCATCGCGAGCCGCGACCAGTCGGCGAAGTCGGCGAAATAGCCGCCGGGGATTTCGAGCAACTTGCCGAACGAGCGATAGCTGCCGCCCTTGCCGAGCAGCGGCAGGATAAGCTGGCTGACGATGCGCTGGTCGAACCGGTCGCCGGCGATGCCGACCCCGGCCGAGGCGAGCGGGACGCAGCGTTGCGCGGCGCCCGCCGCCGCGACGCGCACGATCGAGAAATCGGTCGTCCCGCCGCCGAAATCGGCGACCAGGATCATCGCCGGGCGGGTCAGCCGCGTCGCATAGCTGTGCGCCGCGCCGAGCGGCTCATAGACATAGTGCAGCTCGACGCCGAACTCTTCGAGCATCAGGTCGTAGCGCTGCCGGGCGAGTGCGGCGTCGGGACGCGCGCCGGCATATTCGACCGGGCGCCCGACGATCACGCGGTGCGGGCGTTGGTCGAGCCGCCCGCCGGCGTGTTTGACCAGTTTCTGGAGGAACAATCGCCCGAGATCCTCGAAGCGGAACGGGCGGTTGAAGATCAACGCGCGCTCGAACAACGGGCTGGCCGCGACGCTCTTGAACGATTGGACGAAGCGGCTGTCGAGCGAGGATTGCAGATATTCCTCGATCGCCCATGGCCCCGCCTCATGCGCGATGCCGTTCCAGCCCTTCTCGTCTTCCCAGAAGCATAAGGCGGAGCGGAACACCGCGTCGGCGCCACCGCCGGGACTCGAAAATTCGACGAGGTCCGAGCTGCCATTGCCGTCGGCCAGCGCGACGACGGTGTTGGTCGTGCCGAAATCGAGCCCGAGCGCGGTGGGCGTGTCTTTGCCTGCCATGTCGTGCTCCCGGCGCTTGGGTGGACGGCCGCCCGGCCGAAGGGCGCGGGGCTATGGCATGCGGCGCGCGGCAGTTCAATCGCCGCCGGCTCGCGTCATTTTGCCGGGGTGACCTTCATCTCGGCGACCAAAGCATCGACCGTCGCGGGTCGGGCGGGGAGGACGAAGCGCGCGGCGGGCTCGTCGACGGTCTCCATTTTGGTGAGCGTGAAGCGATCGGCCGAGGCGATCGGCGTCCCCAGCGCGAACAATTGCCGGTTCTGCTGCACCATTTCCGCCGCGCCGTTGCCGATCAGCGGGCGCATCATCACCATGCCGCTTTCGAGGAACGCCGCCAGCGCGCGGCCGACCGGCGCCAGCGCGGGATCGTGCGAAACGACCACCTCGGTCGCGGCATCGGGCTTTTCGTCGTCGAGTCCCTTGACCAGCCAGATTTCGCCCGGCACCCCCGCGACGGTTTTCGATCCGCCGCGCACCGCGTCGAGCGGGCTGGCCTTGATCGCGCCGCCCATCGCGCCGAACAGATTCTTGAAGATCGGCGGCATCACCCGATCGAGCGCCGCCGCGACATCGGCGACGCGGGCGACCTGCGGCTTTCCGTCGCGCGGCTTCACCAGATAGAATTGATCGCCGAGCATCAGCCCGTAATCGTCGCGCCCCGGCACCGAGACGCGCGCCGCCGCCCCGTCGTCGGCGATCTCGACCACCAGCTCCTTGGGCTCGCTGGTGCCGGCATAGGTCGCGCGGGTGCCCGCGGCGGCGGGCGATGCAACGAGCAGGATGCAGAGCGGCGCGAGCAGGCGGGTCATCGGTCCTCTCCCTCGGTTCGCTGCGTTATCCTCCCGTTGCGGCGCGCAGGCCAGCGCTTCTTGCGATTGGGGGCTGCGCAATCCCCGGCGGAGTCAAATATCTGTCATCACAGCCGATTATGACCGGGACTTCGGGGATGCGGGCCGGCGGCGTACCCCACCCGCGCCGCCAGCCCGCCGCTCCGGGAGCGCGGCCGTGCACCCCTCCCCGGTCCGGCCGCGCTCCTTTTCGCGACGGGAAGAACGGGAAGCGCGCCATGACCTCATCCGCCGACCAGCCGACCTTCGAAATGGACCGCATCAAGCGCGAGATCGCCGACAGCTTCGACGAGGAGCTGGAAATGGAGATCGACGAAAGCCGGCTCGAAACCATGTTCCGCGATCTTTCCGATCATCCCGAGCATGAGCAGCTCGACCGCCGCGTCTATTTCCGCGAGCTGTTCCGCCTCCAGCACGAACTGGTCCGGCTGCAGGATTGGGTCCAGCACAAGGGGCTCAAGGTGCTGGCGATCTTCGAGGGGCGCGATTCGGCCGGGAAGGGCGGCGCGATCAAGCGGATCACCCAGCGGCTCAACCCGCGGGTGTGCCGCGTCGTGGCGCTCCCCGCGCCCAACGAGCGCGAGCGCACCCAATGGTATTTCCAGCGCTACGTGCCGCACCTGCCCGCCGCGGGGGAGATCGTGCTGTTCGACCGCAGCTGGTACAATCGCGCCGGGGTCGAGCGGGTGATGGGCTTCTGCAGCGAGGACGAGGTGGAGGAATTCTTCCGCTCCGCCCCCGAATTCGAGCGGATGCTGGTCCGCTCGGGGATCATCCTGCTCAAATATTGGTTCTCGATCACCGACGACGAGCAGCAGTTCCGCTTCAACGTGCGGATCCACGATCCGCTCAAACAGTGGAAATTGTCGCCGATGGACGTCGAATCGCGCCGCCGCTGGGAGGATTATACCCGCGCCAAGGAGCTGATGCTCGAACGCACGCATATCCCCGAGGCGCCGTGGTGGGTGGTCGAGGCGGTCGACAAGAAGCGCGCGCGGCTCAACTGCATCTCGCACCTGCTGACGCAGATTCCCTATGAGGACGTGCGCAAGGCGTCGGTGGTGCTGCCCGATCGGGTGCGGCACAGCGACTATACCCGGCACCCGATCCCGCGGGACATGTACGTGCCCGAAGTCTATTGAGCGCTACCGGCGCATGAAGCCGAGGTAGCGCAGCAGCATATAGGTGGCGAGCGCGGCGCCCGCGGCGAGCATCGTCGCGAAGAAGGTGCCCGACAGCCCGGTCTGCAACGGCATCCCGCCGGTGTTCATCCCGAACAGCCCGGTGACGAAGGTCGCCGGCAGCATCAACGCGGTCATGATCGACAGGATGTAGAGATTCTGGTTGGTCCGCTGCGCCTCGCGGATATCGAGCTCCTCGCGCAGCAGCCGCAATTGCGCGATCACCCCCAGGATATCGCCGTCGAGCGACTGCAACCGCTGCGACAGTTTCTCGACCGTCGGGCGCAGCGGCTCGGGCAGTTCCTCATCCTCCTCGAGCCGCTTGAACACGTCCCACATCCCGCCGAGCAGGCGGTGGATCTGCGCGAGGCGGCGGCGGATTCCGATCAGGTCGCGGCTGGTCGGCGGGCGGCGGTCGTCGAGCAACGCGTCCTCGGCCTGCTCCATGTCACTGCCGAGCGTGCGACCGATCCGGCCGATGCTCTCGGCGATCGCGCCGACCACCAGATCGAGCACCGCGGCGGACGAGGCGAGATGCAGCCCGCGCGCGATGCGCTGCCGCGCGATGTCGAGCGAGCGCAGCGGGCGGGGGCGGGTGGTGACGATGAGGTCGCCGGCCAGCGCGATGCGCAGCGCGCCGATCCGGCCGCTATCCTCCTTGTCGAAATCCTGCTCGAAATCCTGCAGCACGCAGCCGACCACGCCGCCCTCGATCACCGCGCTCTGATAGGTGTCGCGGCTGAGCAGCATGTCGCGGATCGCCGGGGGCAGCGGCGCCTGTTCGATCCAGTGGCGCGTCCCGTTGTCCGACAGGCTGAGGTGTAGCCAGCGCAGCCCGCCGGTGTGCGGGGCGTCGCAGCGCGCGACCTCGACCGGGCCGTGGGGGGTGAAATCATAGCCCCAGATTAGGCCCGGGCGGACCCCGGACGGCAGCATCGAATCGAGGGCGGGCGCGGCAACGTCTTCATTCGCCGGCCCGTCCATCGATCAGATCAGGGCGGAGAACATCATATAGAGCGCGCCGGCGAGGACGATCGACACCGGCAGCGTCAGCACCCAGGCCATCACGAGATTGCGGATCGTGCTCATCTGCAGCCCCGAGCGGTTGGCCGCCATCGTCCCCGCGACGCCCGAGGACAGCACATGCGTGGTGGAGACCGGCAGCCCCAATTGGTCGGCGGCGAAGATCGTCCCCATCGCGACCAGCTCGGCCGAGGCGCCCTGCGCATAAGTGAGATGCGACTTGCCGATCTTCTCGCCGACGGTGACGACGATCCGTTTCCAGCCGACCATCGTGCCGAGCCCGAGCGCGATCGCCACCGCGACCTTCACCCAGGTGGGGATGAAGCGCGTTCCCGCGTCGAGCGACGCCTTATAGGTGCCGATCGCGGCCTTTTCGCCGTCGCTGAGGCCGGCGGCCTTTTCCTTGCCGAGCCGCTTCAGCCCTTCCGAGGCGAGATACATATCGTTGCGGACGTTCTCCACCGCGGCGGCGGGAACCTTGGCGAGCGAGCCGTAGCTGGCGACCTGGCGGTCGATATCGCGGACCAGCACCGCCATCGCGGGCTTGGTCGTGGGCTGATAATTCTTGTCGGCGATATAGGCGGTGACTGCCTTGCGCGCGTCGACCACGCTGAGCGCGTTGCCCGGCGCATCGTGCAGCGCGGCGCTCGCTCTTTGCGCATTGGCGTGGAATTCGGCGGCGTATCGCGCCGGCACCGCGCGGTTGAGCGCATAAGCGGTCGGCACGGTGCCGATCAGGATCAGCATGATCAGCCCCATGCCCTTCTGCCCGTCGTTCGAGCCGTGCGCGAAGCTCACCCCGGTGCAGGTGAAGATCAGGAGCGCGCGGATCCACAAGGGCGGGGGCAGCCCATCCTTGGGCTCCTGATAGAGCGCCTTGTTGCGGATCAGCAGCTTGGCCGCGAGGAACAGCAGGGCGGCGAGCCCGAACCCGATCAGTGGCGAGAAGAGCAGCGCCTGGCCGATCTCCGCCGCCTTCGACCAGTCGACCCCGGCTGTGCCGCTCTTGCCGTGCATGATCGCATTGGCGACGCCGACCCCGATGATCGACCCGATCAAGGTGTGCGAACTGGAGGAGGGGATGCCGAGCCACCAGGTCGCGAGGTTCCAGATGATCGCGGCGATGAGCAAGGCGAAGACCATCGCGAAGCCTGCGGTGGATCCGACCTGGAGGATCAGCTCAACCGGGAGCAGCGAGACGATGCTGAACGCGACCACCCCGGTCGACAGCAGCACGCCGAGGAAATTGAAGAACCCCGACCACACCACCGCGACATGCGCGGGCATCGCATTGGTATAGATGACCGTCGCGACGGCATTGGCGGTATCGTGAAAGCCGTTCACGAATTCGAAGCCCAAGGCGATCATCAGCGCGATGAAGAGCAGGATGAAGGGCAGGATCGCCAGCGTCTGCACCCCGGCCGCGCTCGCGTCGAGATAGATGCTGTAGCCGACATAGCCGATCGCCGCCGCGACGATCGCGGCGAAACCGACGCGCCCGGCGCGGCCGAGCCCCTGATCGAGATCGGGCCGGAGAGGTTGCTCATGCGTTGCGAGAGTCGCGCTCATCACCGCTGCTCCAACTAATTCGCCGTCCCAGCTAGGCGTGGGGCATGACAATGATGTGACGGTGCGTGCATTTCGCGCGGGCGCGGATTGGCCTTCTGTCCCAGGCTGATACGGTGCGCGCCGCTTGCGGGCCACCGCGAGGATGCCTATGCGACGAGCCTCGCGAACACTATCCACCCCGCTTCTCAGGCCATCAACGAGCACGCAGGACTGACAGGATGGCGACGGGCCTCGAAGGTGTCTTCCTCCAGCATCGCGCGCAATTGCTCCGCTTTCTCCAGAGCCACGGCGCCGGCGAAGCGGCGGAGGATCTGCTGCAGGAAGTGTGGCTGCGCGCCGCGCGTGCGCAGGCGGGGCCGATCGCGCAGCCGCTGGCCTATCTGTATCGCGTCGCCAATAACCTGATGCTCGATCGCCACCGGTCGCAGCGGCAGGCGGCGATCCGCGAGCGCGACTGGAGCGATGCGACCGGCGCGACCGCGCCCGGCCGCTCGGACGAGCCCGCGGGGGAGCGCGTGCTGATCGCGCGCGAGACGCTGGCGCAGGTGCAGGCGACGCTCGCCGCGCTCGGCCCGCGCGTCGAGCAGACCTTCCGCCGCCACCGGCTCGACGGCGTGCCGCAGCGGCAGATCGCGGAGGAACTGGGGGTGAGCATCAGCACCGTCGAAAGCGACCTGCGCAAGGCGACGAGCGCGCTGGTGAAGCTCAGGAGCACATGGGATGAGGGTTGAGGCGATAGTCTCCGTCTTAGGGGCGGAAACATGACGAACCCGATTGAACCCGATCCGATGACGGACGAAGCGATTGCCTGGGCAGTGCGCGTCGGCGACCCTGCGTTCGACGACTGGGAAGGGTTCGAACGCTGGCTGGCGGCCGATCCGGCGCATGCCGCGGCCTATCATGCGGCGAGCGCGGCGGAGGCCGAGATGGTCGCGCTGCTCGCCGCCGAGCCGAAGGCCCGCCCGTTGCCCGATCCGGCCCCGGCGCCGGTTGCGCGCCCGGCGTGGCGTCGCTGGACGATCCCCGCGGCGGCGGCGCTGGCGGCGGCGGTGGTCGGCACCGTCGCGGTCGAGCGGCAGATGCGGCCGTCGGCGCCGGTGGTGTACGAAACCGCGGCGGGCGCGCATCGCACGGTCGCGCTGGCGGACGGCAGCAGCGCGATCCTCAACGGCGCCACCCGGCTCGAAGCGAGCGGCGACGATGCGCGCAGCCTCACCCTGGTCCACGGTCAGGCGACCTTCACCGTCCGACACGACGAGGCGCATCCGTTTCGCGTCGCGGTCGGCGGGGCGAGCGTGGTCGATGTCGGCACGCGCTTCGATATCGTGCGCGACGCGCGCGAGACGCGGATCGCGGTATCGGAGGGCGCGGTCGACTGGCAGCGCGACGGCAATTCGGTCCGCCTGAACGCCGGGCGGTCGCTGCGCGTCGCCGACGGATCGTCGCAGGTCGAGCTGGCGGATGTCGCGCCCGATACGGTCGGCGGCTGGGCGCAGGGGCAGCTTTCGTTCGACGGCGTGTCGCTCGCCGAGGCGGCGGCGGACCTGTCGCGGACCCTGGGCACCGCGGTCGCGGTCGACGCCGCGCTGGCGCATCGGCCGGTGCGCGCGACGGTGCGGCTCGACGGTGGCGCGGCGCGGGTCATGCCGCGCTTCGCCGCGCTCACCGGGTTGCGCGCGGTCCGCGACGGCGCGGGCTGGAGGCTCGCCGCATCGCCGTGATCCGTCGCGTCGCGCCCTTGCTGTTGCTCGCGCTCGTCCCCGCGTCCCCGGCGCTGGCGGGGCAAGGCTATCCGCTCGACCTTCCCGCCGGCCGGCTGGGTGAGGTGCTGAGCGTGCTCGGGCGGCAGGCGAAGGTCAGCGTCAGCGTCGATGACGCGAGCATCTGGCAGCGCCGCGTTCGCGCGGTGAAGGGCGTCTATTCGGTGCCCGAAGCGGTGCGGCACATGCTGGGGGACAAGGTGGAGGCGGTAGCGGTCGAGCCCGGCGTCTGGCGCATCCGCCCGGCGCGCGCCAGACCAGCGCCGCGGCCGAGGCCACGCCCAGCGCCGCCGCCCGCCGACCGGCCCGGCGAGGGCGATACGGTCGTCGTCGTCGCCTCCAAGCGCGACATGCGGCTCGGCGATTATGCCGGCAGCGTGTCGGTGGTCGAAGGGAGCGACATCAATTTCGGCGGGGTGGGGGGCACCGATGCGGTGCTTTCCCGGCTGGCCAGCATTTCCTCGACCTATCTCGGCGACGGCCGCAACAAATTGTTCATCCGCGGGATCGCGGATTCGAGCTTCACCGGCCCGACCCAGGCGACGGTCGGCCAGTATTTCGGCGACATCCGGCTGACCTACAATGCGCCCGATCCCGATCTCAAACTCTACGACGTGCAATCGGTGGAGGTGCTGGAGGGGCCGCAGGGTACGCTCTACGGCGCGGGGTCGCTCGGCGGGATCATCCGCATCGTTCCCAACGAGCCCGCATTCGGCGCGACCTCGGGGTCGGTCGCCGCGGGCGTTTCGGCGACCCAGCACGGCGCGCCGAGCGGCGATATCGCGGGGACGCTCAACCTTCCCGTGCTCGGCGATCGCGCCGCGCTGCGCCTCGTCGGCTATGGCATCAGCGACGGCGGCTATATCGATAATCCGCTGCGCCGGCGCGAGGACATCAACCGCACCACCACCGCCGGCGGGCGCGGCGCGCTGCGCGTCGATCTCGGCGGCGGCTGGCGCGCGGAGCTCGGCGGGGTCTATCAGCGCACCGAGGGCGACGACAGCCAATATACCGATGCCGGCGCGCCGCGGCTGGTGCGCAACAGCGCGGTCGCCGAGGGGTTCGACGCGAGCTATGCGATGGGCGAATTCATCCTGTCGCGCGATTTCGGCAAAGTACGCTTCCGCTCGACCACCGCGGGGATCGCGCAGACGCTCGACGAGCGTTACGACGCGACCCCGCCGGGGGGCGCCGCGACGGTTTTCCGCCAGCATAATCATACCGAGCTGATCAGCAACGAGACGCGGCTGTGGCAGCCGTTGGACGACCGTTTCGGCTGGCTGGTCGGGGCGAGCTACGTCCACAACCGCACGTTGCTGACGCGGTCGCTCGGCGCGCCCGACCGGCTCGAGCCGGTGACCGGGGTGGAGAATCGCGTCAGCGAATTCACCTTCTACGGCGAGGCGAGCTATCGCCCGGTGCCGTGGCTGATCGCCACCGCGGGCGCGCGGGTGTCGCGCGCCATGCTGTCGGGCGAGGCGCACGACCCGGTCCCCGTCTTCAATGCGGTGGATCTTCTGGCGCGTGCCGCGATCGTCGCGGATCATGACGAGACCAAGATGCTGCCGTCCTTCTCGCTGCTCGCCAAGGCGACGGCGAAACTGTCGGTCTATGCCCGCTATCAGCAGGGGATGCGCCCGGGCGGGCTGACGCTCGACGGCGATTTCGTCCGCCGCTTCGCGGGCGATCGGGTCGAGACGGTCGAGGGCGGGTTGCGCTACGGCGATCCGCGGCACGACGCATTCGATGTCTCGCTGGGCGTGTCGCATACCGACTGGCACGACATTCAGGCGGATTTTCTCGACAGCGCGGGGCTCCCCTCGACCGACAATATCGGCGACGGGCGGATCTGGTCGGTCGCGGCCTCGGCCGGCTGGCGCCCGGTCCGCGCGCTTCGGCTCGATGCCTCGTTCGCGTTCAACGACGGCAGGGTCACGCAGCCGAGCGTCGCCTATCGCGCCTTCCTCGCCGCGGCGGCCCCGCGGCCCGATATGGACGGGATCGATCGCATCCCCAATGTCGCACGCTTCACCGCGCGTGCCGGGTTCGACTGGCAGCATCCGCTGCGCGACGATCTGACGCTGCGCATCGCGGGCTGGGCGCGTTATATCGGGCCGTCGCGGATCGGGGTCGGCCCGGTGCTCGGCGGCGAACAGGGCGATTATGCCGATAGCGCGCTGACGATGCGCGTCGGGACGCCGCGGCTCGGATTGGTGCTGGGCGCGACCAACCTGTCGGACAGCATCGGCAATCGCTTCGCATTGGGCACGCCGTTCGTCACCGGGCGGTCGCAGATCACCCCGCTGCGCCCGCGCACCTTCCGGCTGGGGGTCGATTTTTCGTTCTGACGATCAAGGCGGCTTCGGATCGGCTCCGTCTTGAGGGCGGACGATCAGGAGAAACCGCCCCGTGAATTCCCAAGTCGACGTGAAACGGATGCGAGAAGAGCGCGCGCCCGCCGAGCGCGAGCCGCTGCCCTTTCCGAACCGACGCGCCAGCGCCGAGGCCGCGGCCGAGCCCGAGGCGCCCAAGGCGCCGTCGTGGCTCGCGCGGCTGCTGCGCCGGCCCCTGTTCATCGCGGTGGTGCTGGTGCCCAATATCCTGGCGCTGGTCTATTTCGGGCTGATCGCCACGCCGGTCTATACCTCCACCGCGACGCTGATCGTGCTCAACCCGAAGCAGAACGGGCCGAGCCTGTCGTCGCTCCTGTCGGGCGCGTCGGGCGACAGCTCCGAACAGGGCGGCTATATCCTGCGCGAATATTTCCGGTCGTGGGATGCGTTTCGCCGCGTCGAGAAATCGATGAAGCTCGCCGATAATTTCAGCCTCGCCGATCCGGTGAGCCGCTTCGGCGGGGTCGCGACGATGTTCCGGACGAGCGATCTTGCTTTGTGGCGCTATTTCCAGAAGCAGGTCGATGTCGATATCGAGCAGAAGAGCGGCATCGTCACCGTCAACGTCAATGCCTATGACCCCGGCTATGCCAACGGCCTCGCGCGGCAATTGCTCGCCCAGGCGATCGCGCACATGGACGCGATGAACGCGCAGCAGCAGGGCGATGTCGTGCGCAGCGCGGCGCAGCGCAAACAGGCGATCGAAGCCGCGCTCCAGCGCGATCTCGCCGCGCTCGCGCAATTCCGCAACCAGACGGGGACCTATGATCCCAAGCAGCTCTATCAATCCAACCTCGAGCTGATGAACAGCCTCGCGCTCAAGGCGGCCGAGCTCAAGTCGCAGCGCGACGCGATCGCGCGCGCGACCCCCAACAACCCGCAGGCGGACAATCTCGACACCGCGACGCAATCGGTGCGCGGCGATCTCGCGTCGACCGCGCGCAGCTTCCCGGAAATGGCGCGCAGCTCGTCGCGCTACGAAAAACTGCTGGTCAGCCGCGATACCAACATCACCTTGCTCGGGCAGGCCAATCAGGCGCTGCAACAGGCGCAGGCGAGCGCCGAGCAGAATCGCTATTATCTCAACGTCATCAGCAACCCGTCCGAGCCGCGCACGCCGGAGAAGCCGTATCGGCTGGCGTGGATCGCGGGAACGTTGCTCGCTAGCCTCCTGTTGTGGGCCTTGCTGCGATGAGCGCGCTATTCCGCACCGCGGGGCTCGCCGCGCTGTCGCTCAGCCTCGCCGCCTGCAGCACGCTCGCTGGCGGCGGGCCGTCGGCCCATACGATCCGCAAGACCCCCGAGGTCGAGATCGTCGCGGTCACCCCGGAGCAGGCCGCCGCGGCGCAGGCCGCCGCCGCTGCGGATCGCGAGCGTGCGCTGGCGGCGGCGCTCGGCCGCCTGAGCGCAGCGCCCGAGCGTGCGCCGTTCCGCTTCGCGCCGGGCGACGTGATCGATGTGACGATGTGGAGCTATGCCGCGCTCCCCGGCGGTGGTGCGCCGTTCGGCGGCGGGCCGGGGGCGACCCCGCTCGGCAGCTTCACCGTCGCCGACGACGGCGCGGTGCTGCTGCCTTATGCCGGGCGGCTGGCGCTGGCCGGCTATACGCTGGAACAGGCGCAGCACGCGATCGCGCAACGCTATGCCAGCCAGCGCGTGCTGCAAAAGCCGAGCGCGACGGTGCGGCTCGCCGCCTCGCCGCAGAACGACATCCTCGTGACCGGCGCGATCGGGCATCCCAGCCGCGTCGCGTGGAGCCCGGGCGGGCTGACGCTGGCGCAGGCGATCACCCAGTCGCTCGGCGACGGCAATGCGACGCTCGGCGCGGGCGATCTTTCCGCGACGCGTGCGGCGGTGCGCGTCTCGGTGGTGCGCGGCGATGCCGCGCCGGTCGAGGTGCCGATCGCCGCGGCGTTCGAGCAGCGCATCGCGCTTCGGCCCGGCGACCGGGTGATCGTGCGCAAGGCGCCGATGGTCGAGGTGACCGTGCTCGGCAGCACGCGCAAGAACGGCGTGCTCGGCTTCGCGCGGCAACCGGTGCTGGCCGAGGCGGTGGCGGAGGCCAACGGGCTCGACAATAATCTCGCCAATGATCACGCGGTGTTCGTGCTGCGGCGGCGCGCGGCGGCGAAGCCGGTGCTCTACGAATTCGCGTGGAAGCGCGGCGACGGGCTGATCGCGGCGGATCAATTCCCGCTCGAAACCGGCGATGTCGTCTATGTCGCCGAGGCGCCGATCGTCTCGATCCAGAAGGTCGTCGGGCTGCTGTTCCAGGTGACGCTCCCGGTGCAGGTGCTGCGCTAGATGAACGCGCCGTTCGAACTCTATCTGCGCCATCTGTGCTTTCATGCGCAGCCCGACGGCGGCGTGGGGAATTGGGCGGAGCTGCGCCGGCACCTCGACGACGACGGGACGCCGCCGCTCCAGCCGCCGCCGCGCCGCCGCCCGATCGCGACCCCGCAGCTCGATCTGTCGCTCAAAGGCAATTTGCGCAGCAAGCCCTTCGCGCGCGGCGAACAGCGCGGCTGGCAGCGCGTGGTCGAATATCGCCAGCGGGTCAGCCTCGCGCTGACGATCGCGACGACGGGGGCCATCCTCTATCTCTCCGCGATCATGCTGCGCGCGCAGCAGATGCCGGAGGCCGCCTTCTGGCTCTATCTGCTCGTCTACGGGACGATGACCTTCTTCCTGTGCGCGAATTTCTACAAGATGATGCTCGGCACCTGGTATATGCTGCGCGGGCCGAAGGGGAATCCGTGGCATCCGGCGCATCGCGCGCGCGATCCGCTGCCAACCGTGCGGGTCGCGATCGTCTATCCGGTCTATCATGAGGATGTCGACCGCGTCGCCGCGGGGATCGCCGCGACCTGGGAATCGATTGCGACCAAACATCCCGGCTTCGCGCATCATTTCGACAATTACCTGCTCTCCGACAGCCGCGATCCGGCCTATCGCATCGTCGAGGAGGAGGCGGTGCAGCGGCTGCGCGAGGCGCTGCCCGAGGGGCGGTTCTTCTATCGCTGGCGGCTCAGCAACGCCAATGCGAAAATGGGCAATATCAGTGATTTCTGCCGGCGCTGGGGCGGCGATTACGATTATATGCTGGTGATGGACGCCGATAGCGTGATGGACGGCGACGCGGTGGTCGATCTGTTGCGGATGATGGCCGGCAACGATCGCATCGGTATCCTCCAGACCAATCCCACCCCGATCCTGCGCACCAGCCTGTTCGGGCGGATGCAGCAATTCGGCGCGCGGCTCTACGGCTCGGTTTTCTCTTACGGGCTGCAGGCCATGTATATGGGGAATGCGAGCTATATCGGGCATAATGCGATGATCCGCATGGCCCCGTTCGTCCGCCACGCGATGCTCCCCACGCTTTCCGGCCCCAAGCCGTGGGGCGGCAAGCCGATGAGCCACGACATCATCGAATCCGCTTTGGTCGCGCGCGCCGGCTACGAAGTGTGGTTTCTCGCCGATACCAAGGGCAGCTATGAGGAGATGCCCGCCAATATCCTCGCCTTCATCATCCGCGAGCGGCGCTGGATGCAGGGCAATCTCCAGCATCTGCGCTTCGTCTTCCTGCGCGGGTTGCGCTCGATCCACCGCGAGACCTTCATCAACGGATCGATGGGCTATCTCTCCGCGCCCTTATGGGCGTCGTTCCTGGTGATCTCGGTATTCGGAATGCTCAACTTCCTGCATTACGGGCTGCTCGGGCTCGGCAGCCTGAAGATGATCCAGATGCCGATGCTGATGCTGCTGATCTCCTCGCTCGTCTTCCTGTTCATGCCGCGGCTGATCGCGGTCGGCATCCATATCGCGCAGCATCGCGCGCGCCTGTTCGGCGGCAAGGACAAGCTCGTCCTGTCGGTGCTGCTGGAAACCTTGTTCTCCTTCTTCTTCTCGCCGCTGATCATGATCTGCATCACGCGCTTCCTGTGGATGTTCGTGAAGCGGCGGAGCATCGCCTGGGGGACGCAGGCGCGCGGTGACGAGCCGCTGACGATGGAGATGTGCGTGCGCCATTTCGGCTGGATCAGCGCGCTCGGCACCGCCTGCCTCGCGGCGATGATCTATTCGATCAGCCATGTGCCCTGGACCCAGACGATGCTGCTCTCGGCAATGTCGGGCGGGCTGGTCGAGCCGATCGACCTGCTGATCTGGTTCTCGCCGGTGCTGCTCGGCTTCACCTTCGCGATCTGGATCGCGGCGATCACCAGCCGGACGTTCGACGGGGTGGCGGCGCGGCGGCTGTTCGCGATCCCTGAGGAGATCGAGACCCCGCCGGTGGTGCGTGCGGTGCTGCATTGGGAGGCGCGCTTCCGCGGGCTGCTGCCCGACGTCACCGCCCCCGATGCGGTGATCGCCGATGCGCTGCGCGATCCGCGCTTCTATGTCCTCCACCGCCGCGAGACGCGCGCGCGGCCGCAGGTCGCCGAGGCGTTGCTGGGCAAGATCGACGCGGTCGAAAAACTCAGCCGCGACGAGCTGATGGCCGCGCTGTCGGAGCGGCGCTGCTTCGACGAACTCCACACCGCGGCGGTCGCGGGGCGCGAGCGGCGCTGATTAGGCGCTATCCGGGCAACCCCATCGCCGCCGCGGCGATGGTCTTCATCGCGGCACGGCTCTCCTCGGTGGCGGACAGGTTCGACAGCAAGGCAATCCCCGTCCGGCGTGCGGGATCGACATAGGCCATCGTGAACACGCCCGGATCGCCACCCCAATGATTGGCGAGCGGCCTGTCGCCGAGTGCGGATTGTTGCCATGCGAGGCCTTGCCCGCTGAGCCACGCCGGGAGCCTGGCCGGGCGCTGCATGTCGAGCATCGCGGCGACTGACGGCGCGCTGACGATCCGTTGTTCCGCCGCCATGCCGCGATTGGCGGCGATCGCGACGAGCCGGGTCAGGTCGCCGATCGACGCCCGGATCATGCCGGCAGGCCAGTCCGGAAACCCCACCGGATCGGTCGCGGCGACCTTGCCGTCGACGACGTCATAGGGGGTGACGCGCAACGTCGCAGGCGTGTCCGCGATCGTCCACGCGATCCGGCGCAGCCCCATCGGCCGGAAGATATGCTCGTCGATCTCCCGGCGCAGATCGCGGCCGGCGATGCGAGAGCTGAGATGGCCGAGCAGGCCGTAGCCGATATTGCTATAGTCCCATGTGGTGCCCGGCGCGGATTTCAGGTTGCCGTTGCCGGCATAGCGCCCGCCTTTCGTCAGATAGGCCTTGAGCAGTTCCTCGAGCGGGAGGCGCGCGTCATGCCCGCGCTCGCGAAGGTCGATGTCGTAATAACGCGCGTCCGAAATGCCCGAGACGTGCATCAGCAGGTGACGGAAGGTGATCGCCGAAGCGCCCTTGCCGAGGATCGTGAAATCGAGATGGGGCGCAATGGCGTCGTCGAGCGCGATGCGGCGCTGATCGACAAGGCGCATGAAGGCGAGCGCGATCACCGTCTTCGTCACCGAGGCGATATGGAACATGCTGTCCCGCGTGACGGGGCGGCGGTGCGCGACATCGGCGAGCCCGTAGACGCGCGTGGCGGTCACCCGGCCGTTCTGCGTGATGCCGAGCGCGAGCCCGGGGATCGACGCCTTCGCCATTTGCGCGGCCACGAGGTCGTCGAGGCGGCTCGCCGCTAACGCCGGTCGCGCGAGCATCGCCGCTGCCGTCAGCGCGCCGCCGCCGATCAGCGCCCGGCGCCGGGAAAGCAGGAGACGATCGACGGTCATGCTGGCATTCTCCACCGATTCTTGAATATGTGTAGGCGCCTACATTAATTCGCGGCGGATGAGAACAGGAGAAGTGAATGAAGGAAGCGAATGACTATCCCGCGAAAATGGGCGGCGCCGCGCTCGGCGCCCGGCTGAGGCGGCTGAGCGCCGCGATCGATGCCGATGCGGCACGGGTCTATGCCGCGGCGGGCGTCGCATTCGAGCAGCGCTGGTTCGGCGTGGTCGATCAGCTTGCGCGAAACGGCCCGATGGCGGTCGGCGCGCTCGCCGATGCGCTGGGCATCAGCCACGCCTCGGTCAGCGAAACCCGCCGCTCGCTCGAGGCGGCCGGGCATATCCATGTCGTCACCGACGGCAGCGACGGCCGCCGCCGTGTTCTTGCCTTATCGGCGCAAGGCCAGGCGCTCGTCGATCGACTGGGTTCGCTCTGGCGCGCGTTCGACGATGCGGCGTCGGCGCTCGATCAGGAGGCCGGCGGCGTCACGGCCGCGCTCGATCGATTGGACGAGGCGCTCTCCCGCCGCTCGCTCCGCGAGCGGATCTACGACGCGATGGCGTAATCTCCGCTGTGCCGGTGCCGACGACCGCATCGTTCCGCGCTTGGCGCCGAAGGATGAAACATCCTATGGTTGGACGGTGATTCACGACCTGCCCGTGGGAAGAGCCTTGCGCCGCTACCGGCGGCTGAACGGGGTGAAGCAAAGCCATGTCGCCGACCTGCTCGAGGTCACGCAGGCGACCGTCTCGCGCTGGGAAAGCGGCGCGCACGAGCCGGAGGCGGCGCATCGCGACCGCATCGTCGCGATGATCGCGGCGCGCGCCGACAATGACGGCGACGCCGCGCTCAGGCGGCTCATCGAAACCTCGACGCTCCCCGTCCATCTGGTGTGCGATACCACGCATCGCCTGCTTGCGGCGTCGCCGGCGCGCAAAGCGCAATGGGGCGGGGCAGGGGATGCGTTGCTGGGCCGATCGCTCTGGCGGTTCGCCAGCGCGGAGATCATCGCGGCGGAGGAAAGCCTCGCGCGCCGCGGCTGGTATGAGCGGCCCTTCCAGCGGCTGCGCTTTTCGACCGGGCATAACGGCAGCGACGAGGTGCCGGTCCTGCCCAGCCTGATGCAATGGGAGACCGTGCCGCTGGCGGACGGGCTGATCGGCCGCATCACGACGACGCTCGCCTGAGCGCGTATCTTTTATTCGTGGCCCGCGCGCGACATCGCCGCTAGCCGCGGCGCGTGACCCGACAATGGCCCTCTATCATCATGCTCTGGCTGATCGGCGTTCTCGCGGCGGCGCAATTCGCGCGGATGGCGGTCGTCGCGCCGCTGATGCGGACGACGCTGGGGCTCACGCTTTCGCAGGCCGGCTGGCTCATCTCGCTGCTCGAAGTGGGTGGAGCCTTGTTCGGCTTCGTCGCCGGCCTCGCGCTCGCCCGGGTCAGCGTTCATCGCTTCCTGCTGCTCGGGCTCGCCATTCTGGCGGGCACCGGCCTGGTCGAGGCAATCGCGACGGGCGCGACCACATTGTTCGTCGCGCGCGCGGCGGAGGGCATCGGTTATCTCTTCGTGGTGATCGCCGCGCCGACCGCGATCGCTGCGACCGTCAGCGACGCGATCCGCCCGCGCGCGCTCGCGCTGTGGAGCACGTTCGTTCCGGTCGGGATCGCGGCGGGGGCGGCGGTCAGCGGATTCCTTTTGACCGTTACCAGCATGCGGGGGACCGCGCTGGTCTGGGTTTCGCTCATCGTCGCGAGCGGCGTGCTGGTCGCGCGCTTCCGCATTGCCGACTCGGCGATCCACGCGATCAGATTGCCCGCGCCCGCCGCCTGGGTATCGACCTTCGGCTTCGGGCTCTACACGATCTTCATCAGCGCGCTGACGATGCTTTTGCCGAGCTTCCTGATCGAGCGGGCCGGGGCGACGATGAGCCAGTCCGCGCTGTCCGCCGCCTGCGCCTCGCTCGGCGTGCTGCCCGCCACCGGGGTCGCGATGCTGGTGATGCGGAACGACCGCATGAGCGCGCGCCGCAGCGCGACGATCGCCGCGGTCTCGCTGCTCGCGACGGTGCCGTTCGTTCTGGCGCTTTACCGGATCGACGGTCTCGCTCTCCTGACCCGCGCGGCGCTTGCGGTGCTTGCGGTGACGGTGAGCGGCCTCGTCCCGCCGATCGTCTTCGCCCGGCTGCCGCAACTGGCCGGCGCCACCATGCCGGACGACCCGCGGATCGCCACCGCCAACGGCCTGATCACGCAATTCGGCGCCGGCGGCGCGCTGATCGGGCCGCCGCTCGGCGGGCTGATCGTCGGCTGGTCGGGGTGGAGCGGGCTGGGCGTCGCCGCGAGCCTGTTGCTGATCGCGATGCTCGCGGCGTTCGTCCTCGCCGAGACGATCGGGGCGGGCGCGGCGCGCCTGCCGATCGGCTATGCCGCGCCGAAATAATCTTCGTTGCGCATATCCTCGAAGGTGGTCGGCCCGGTCGGGTGCCAGCCGAGCTCGGCGCGGGTGATCGCGCTCGACGAGGGATTGTCCATCTGCGCGAACATCGCGAACCAGCCGAAATAGTCCGCCGCTTCGTCGGGCGCGATCGCGCGCAGCGGCACCCCCAGTCCCTGCGCGATCACCTCCATCAGGTCGCGCATCGCCAATCCTTCCTCGGCCACCGCATGATAATTGCGCCCGGCGCGCCCTTTCTCGATCGCCAGCCGATAGACGCGCGCGGCATCGTCGCGATGGCACGCCGGCCAGCGGTTCGCGCCGTCGCCGACGTAGGCGGCATAGCCTTTGGCGCGCGCGATCTGGATCAGGATCGGGACGAAACCGTGATTGTGCGGGCCGTTGACCTGCGGCAGCCGTACGACCATCGCGCGGATGCCCTTGTCGACCAGCTTGTGCGTCGCTTGTTCGGACACACGCGGCATATCCGGGGTGTCGGGGCGCACCATATCCTCGGTGGCGAGCTGGCCCTGCGCCACCATGCCGGTGCCCGATGTCGTCACGATCGGCTTGTCGGTCCCGGTCAGCGCCTCGCCCATTGCAGCGATCGCCGCCGCATCGACCCGGCCGTTCTCGGCGAAGGTGCTGAAATCGTGATTGAAGGCGAGATGCGCCACTGCATCGGCGCGTTTGGCGCCGCGGCGCAGGCTGTCCAGATCGGTCAGATCGCCGCGGAGCGGCTCGGCCCCCAGCGCGCGCACCGCCGCCGCGCTGGCATCGGATCGCGCGAGGCCGATCACCTCATGCCCCGCGGCCACCATGTCCTTCACCGCCGCCGATCCGACATAGCCGCTCGCCCCCGTTACGAAGATACGCATATGATGCTCCTGATTGCGCGAGGCCGGTCGGCCCCGCGCCGGAGATGGGAAATGGCATCCGGACGATCCATGCGCTATCGTCCACACTTTCTTGGAGATCGTCCGGAATGGACCCCTTGTCCGACGTCATTTCGCTGCTTGAGCCGCAAAGCTATCGCGTCGGCGGGTTCGATATCGGTGGCGACTGGTCGATCCGTTTCGGCGCGCATGACGGGATCAAATGCTATGCGGTGACCGCGGGCGAGGCGTGGCTCGCGGTAGAGGGCGGGGGTGACCCCGTGTTCCTCAAAGCCGGCGATTGCTTCCTGCTGCCGCGCGGGTTGCCGTTCCGCGTCGCCAGCGACCTCGCCTTGCCGCCCGATGACTGGCGGCGCCATCTGCCGGGGCGCGGCGACGGCACGCTGGCGACGATCAACGGCGGCGGCGGGGCGACGATCATCGGCGGGCATTTCACGCTCGCCGGGCAACAGGCGGCGATGCTGCTCGGGATGCTGCCGCCGATCGTTCATCTGCAAAGCGAAACCGATCGCGCCACGCTGCGCTGGGCGTTCGAACGGATGCGGCAGGAACTGAGCGACCCGCGGCCGGGCAGTTTCCTGATCGTCCAGCAGCTTGCCTATATGATCCTCGTCCAGGCGCTGCGGCTTCACCTCGATACCGGCAAGGGGGTGGGGTGGCTGTTCGCGCTGGGCGATCGTCATATCGGGGCGGCGATCGCGGCGATTCACCGCGAGCCGGCGCGGCGCTGGACGGTGGCGACGCTGGCGGCCGAGGTCGGGATGTCGCGCTCCAGTTTCGCGGCGCGGTTCCGGCAATTGGTCGGCGACGGGCCGATCGACTATCTCACGCGGTGGCGGATGCTGCTCGCCGGGCGCAGCCTGTCGCGCGGCGAACGCGTTGGCGCGGTCGCGCGCGCGCTGGGGTATGAATCGGAGAGCGCGTTCAACACCGCCTTCAAGCGCGTGATGGGCGCAACGCCACGGCGGCATGCGGCGCGATCCGCGGCGGAATAAGGCGGCGCGTCGGGGAGTGTCACGATAGCGTCATTGGTCATCCAGGGGCCGCGTCATGACCGATCCGCACCGCCGCCGTTCGTTCCGCCGCTTCGTTTCCGGGCTCGCCGCCGCGCTGGGTGTAGCGTCCGGCCCGGCCGGCGCGGTGTCGCCGCAATCGATTGCGCCCGATGCCGCGCCGCCGGCGTGGATCGCTTATGCCGGGATCGTGTCGGAGGCGGTGCGCGCGCGGCTGACCGGCGACGACCCCGCCGCGATGCGGCTGACCGACGATATCGCGCGATTGCCCGGCGCAGATCCCCAAGAGGGCATCACGCTCAAGGTCGCTTTCTGGATCGACGCCAGCGGCCGGATCACGCGGATCGAGCACGCGCCTTTCGCGCAGCATCCGGCCAATGACGACCTCCAGACGCTGCTGGTCGGGCTGACCTTGGCGCAATCGCCGCCCGAGAAGATGCTGCTCCCGCTGCGGCTCGCGATCCGCATCAAGCCGAAACCGCGCACGATGCCCGCGTCGCCCGACAAAAAATAGCGGACGTCGCCGCCAGGCGTGGAATGTGGCGCGCGGCGTCCGCCGAAGCGACCCGGTCTCGGGGAGGGGAAAGCGACCGGGCCGACGGGGGTCATTTGAAGGTGTAGCGCACCCCGACTGCGAAGGTCCGCGGGAGCAAGGTGGTGCCGAGATTATATTCGGTCGCATTGCCGACATTCTCGTAGCGATAATAATTCTGCTGCTTCGATTTGGTGAGGTTCACCGCGTCGAAGGTCACGCCGAGATCCTTGGTGACCGAATAGGTCAGCTGGAAATCCAGGCTCCGCTCGGCCTTGCGCCAGATGTCGATCGGATTGGCGAACAGCGCGGCTTCCTTGCTCTGGATGAAGCCCTTGCGCCAGATGTACGACAGCCGCGCGCCGATCGGGCCGTGATCATAGGCCAAGGTCGCATTGTACGAGACGTTCGATACCCCGAAGAAGGGCGCGGTGCTCTCGCCGACGATCTGCCCGGTGGCCGAATCCGCTTCGGGGATATTCTGATGCGAATCGAGCAGGGTGAGGCTGCCGACGAAGCCCAGCCCGTTGAGCGGCCCCGGCAGATAGGTCGGGAAATAGGTGAGCCCGAGCTCGACGCCCTTGAGCACGCCCTTCGACGCATTCACCGGGCTGTTGATGATGAAATAGTCGGTCGGGCCGGCGGTGATCCCGTTGTTCGGGATATAGCGCCGCGACGGCAGTGTCACGACCAGCCCGTCGACGTCGCGGATGAAGCCGGTGGCATAGATCGCGCTGCTGCGATCGAAATACCATTCGAGCGCGAGGTCGTAATTGCGCGAGACGGTCGGGCGCAGATTGGGGTTGCCCGCCGACCCGCTGCCGTTGCCGGTGCCGGTGAGATCGCCGGTCAGATTGTAATTGGGGTTGAGGTCGCTGAAGTTCGGGCGACGCAATGTCTCGCCGTAATTGAACCGCAGATGGAGCCGGTCGGTCAGATCGTAGCGCGCGGTGAAGCTCGGCAGGAACCGGTCCGAATGATTGGCCGATGCGGTCGGGGTGGGGTTTTCGGCATAGCGGTCGGTGAACGAGAAATGCGTCGAGACGGTGGTATAGCGCACCCCGGCCTCAAGCTTGAGCGGGCGGCCGAACACGGTCAGCTCGCCGTCGGCCATGATATAGGCCGACATGGTATTCTCATCGACCGCGAAGACGTGGGTGAGGAACAGATCGTTTGAGGTGGCGAGCCCGTATTGCGAGCGGATCGTATCCGCCTCGCCCCACAGGTTGCGGGTGTTGGCGGTGACCCAGCTCGTCGGGACATTGGCGAGCCCGTCGAAGAAGCCGCTGTTGGTGAAGGCGCCCGACGCGCCGAGCGCGGTGAGCGGGATCGGCGCGCCGTTGCTCAGCGGGACGCCGGCATCCTGCGTGCGCACCCAGCTGTCGGCCTTGCGCGCATCGTAGCGGATCCCCGCCTTGATGCGGCGCAGGAAGCCGCTGTCCCAATTATAGTCGCCGTCGAGCGTGAAGGTCGCGGCGCTGCCGGTGTCGCGATTGGCGTTGTCGTACAATTCGCCGAGCGTCCATTGGCCCGGATCGGTGAGCACGCCGCTGTTGGCGAATTTGTACGACGGGATGCCGCCGCCGGCGTTGAAATCGACATCGACGTCGAGCCCGGGGCGATAGGTGCGCATCGCGAAGAAGGTCTGGCGGTTCTTGCTCGTCTGATAGGCTAGATCGGCGACGATCTTGCCGCGCCCGTCGCCCACGTCCCATTTGCCGTTCAGGGCATAGACGAAGCTGTCGGTGCGATTGGTCGCGTAATCGCCGCTGTTGAAGCCCGCGACATTGCCGACCTGGCGCGACTTGACGATATTGGTGCCCGGATAGAGCTGGATCGTCGATCCGGGATTGTTGCCGAGATTGCCCCACCAGTCGACGAAGCTGAACATCAGATCGTTGTAGGTCTTGCCGCGGAAGCCCGAATAATAGAATTCGGCGGTATAGACCGAGCTGCTGTTCGGCGCCCATTGCAGCGCGACATTGACCGACGGCCGCTCGCGTTCGCCGTACAGGTCGGTGCTGAACACCGCGTCGCGCGACAGATAATAAGGCACGTCGACGCCGTTGATATTGAGCGTCGAACCCGGCGCGGTGGGCAGGCCGGCATTGGTGCCGACCGGCCAACCGCCGAAGATCCGCTGCAGCGGGGTGAAGCCCGAGCCGGCGGGCGGGTTTTCGGTCGCGAACGGCACGAATGCGCCCGCGGTCACGCTCTGTGTGCGGTAGCGGCTCTTGTTGTAGCTGCCGTTGACAAGCAGGCCGATGTCGCCGATCCCGGTGGTCCAGCGATCGCTGATCAGCAATGCGGCGTTGGGGTCGATCTTGTCGGACTGTTCGTTATAGACGCCACGCGCCAGCGCCGAGATGGCGAAGCCGTTGAAATCGAACGGACGGCGCGTCTTGATGTCGACCTGGCCGGCGAGCCCGGTCTCGAGCTGGTCGGCGGCGCGGGTCTTGTAGATGTCGACCGACTTGATCAGGTTCGCCGAAACGTCCTGCAGCGCGAAGGACTGGCCCGCCGCGGTGAAGATGTTGCGCCCGTTCAGGGTCGTCACTGGATCGGGCAGCCCGCGGATCGAGATCGTCCCCGCCTCGCCATTGCCACGATCGGTCACCTGGACGCCGGTGACGCGCTGCAGCGCCTCGACGACATTGTTGTCGGGCAGCTTGCCGACGTCTTCGGCGACGATCGAATCGACGATCTGGGTCGATTGCTTGCGGACGTTGAGCGCGCCGACGATCGAGGCGCGCACCCCGGTGACGACGATATCGTCGCCGGCCGTCGCATCGGTGTCCGCCGCGGCGGTCTGCGCCAGCGCCGGGCCCGCCAGCAGCAGCGAGAGCAGGGAAACCGACCCGAGGATAATGGGCTTGCGATTCATGGAGACCTCCCCAGAGAATGCCGTTCGTTCGCGGCTATTAGTCCGACAAATTAGAATCGCGCATTGGCACCGCGGACGAGGGAGGTCAAGCGACTCCAGCGTGGAATCGCGATAAATAACTCGGAGTAGGAGAGAAGCGTGGCTGCGCGGCCACAGGTGAGATGCGGGCTGATCGGGCTCGCCCACGCTCCGTTCGCCCTGAGCTTGTCGAAGGGCTGTCTTTCTTCGTCGGAAGAAAGCGGCAGGGCTTCGACAAGCTCAGCCCGAACGGCGGGAAGGAACGCGGGCGATCACTACCAGCGCAGCACCCCGTTCGCCACCGGCGCGCCGAAATCGGGCGTCCCGTCGGCGCGATAATCGATCGGCTGGGCGCGGGTGTGGCGATTGGGATCGAACAGCGGATCGCCCTCGATCTTCTCGTAATCGCGCGCGTGATAGACCAGAATGTCGCGCCCGCGCTCGTCGGTGGTGAAGCTGTTGTGCCCCGGCCCCCACACCTTGTGCTCGGGCGAGGATTTGAACACCGGCACCGGCGATTTGGCCCAATTGGCCGGGTCCATGATGTCGGCATCGTCGCGGCAGGTGAGCATCCCCATGCAGTAACGCGCGTCGGTTGCGCTCGCCGAATAGGTCATGAACAGCCGGCCATTGCGCGCCAGCAGCGCGGGCGCCTCATTGACCTTGAAGCCCTGAATCTCCCAGTCGAGCGTCGGCACCGAGAGCCGCGCCGGCTTGGCGGCGAGCGTCAGCGGGGTGGCGAGCGGGGCGAGATAGAGGTTGGAATTGGTCTCGATCCCCGGTTCGCGCTGCGCCCAGGCGAGATAGCGCCGGCCGCGGTGGACGAACGAGGTCGAATCGAGCGTGAACGTATCCCATTCGGTCTGGAGCTGGCCGAGCACCGACCATTGGCCCGTCATCGCATCGGCGCCATCGCACTGAAGCGCGAAGGTGCGGATGCGGAACACATCCTCGCCGCCGCCGCTCGGCCCCGCGGCGAAATACATCGTCCAGCGACCGTCGACCAAATGCAGCTCGGGCGCCCAGATGAACCCCGACATCGGCCCGCTCGAAAGATGCCGCCACAGCACGCGCTCCTCGGCGGTGGCGAGCCCGGCGAGGGTGGGCGAACGGCGCAGCAACAGCCGGTCATATTCCGGGACCGAGCCGGTCATGTAATAATCGCCGTCGCTGTGGCGGAACACCTGCGCATCGGCGCGCTGGCGGACCAAGGGGTTGACGATCGCAGGGGCGGCCGGGCGCCGCGCGGCGGCGGCGGGCAAAGCGGCAAGCGCGGCGGTGGCGCCGACGAAACCACGGCGGGTAAGCGACATCATGCGATCAATCCTCTGCTACGGGCCAGCCGTCCGCACCCCAGCGGATCGGGGCGATCCTCAGCGTCGGGGCGCCTTTGTTCTCACGGTCATAGGCGTGGTAGACGACATAATCGGCGCCGTCCTTGTCATGCAGGAAGCCGGGATGGCCGGGGCCGCGGAAGCGCTGTTTCTCGGTCAGATCGGCGCGCAGGAAGATTGTGCCGCCGCCCTGCAGCATCGCGCTGCCGTCCTTGCCGAGATAGGGGCCGGTGATCGCCTTGGCGCGGCTCACCACGGTGTAATAAGTGCTGTTCGCGCCCTTGCAGCAATAATCGTAAGAGGCGAACAGCCAATACCAGCCGCCGTGGCGCAGAATGAACGGCGCCTCGATCGGGGCGGGCGCGCCGGCCGGGGCCGGCCGCCGCGCGATGCCGATCGGGGCGGCGGCGGGGTCGAGCGGCTTGCCGGTCGCGGAGTTCAGCCGGACGAGCTTGATCCCGCTCCAGAAGCTGCCGAAGGTCAGCCAGTGGCGCCCCTCGGCATCGATCACGAAATTGGGGTCGATCGCATTGTAATCGCTCGCGGGGGTCGATTGCAGCACCAGCCCCTCGTCGCGCCAGCCATAGCCGGGCGCCTTGGGATCGAGCGTGGGGCTGGTGGCGAGGCCGATCGCCGAACGGTTCGAGCCGAAGGTCGAGACCGAATAATAGAGCCGCCAGCGCCCGTCGACCCGGCTGATGTCAGGTGCCCAGGCGCCCTGCGCGCCGGGGATCAATTTGGTCGCCCAATCGGGGAGATGCTCGATCAGCTTCGGCCCCGCCTGCCAATGGACGAGATCGGTCGAGCTGCGTGAATCGAGCCCGGTGCCGAACACGTAATAGGTGTCGCCCTCGCGCGCGATCACCGGATCGTGGGTCGGCACGAGATCGCCCGCCAGCCGCGCGTTAAGCGATTGCGCGGCGGCGGGCGCGGCCAGCGCCAGCGCGGCCGACAGGACCAGCCCGCGTTTCATTGCAGATCGAGCATCACCACCGACTTGGCCGGCAGCGTGACGGTGAGCGTGTCGCCGGCGATGCGCGCGTCGCCGAATGCCGCCGGCTTCACCGCATCGGGCGCGGCGAAATCATTGTGCGCATTCATCTGCGCCGCGGTCAGCACGCGGCCGCTCGCCGTCGCGGCATTGACCCCGTCGAGCTTGATCTCGACGGTGATCGCGCGGTGCGGATCGGCATTGGCGAGCCCGACATGCACCTTCCCCGCCTTGTCGCGCACCGCCGAGCCGCTCACCGCCGGCATCGACCATTTGCCTGCGCCATAGCCGGGCGAGGCGATGTCGATCGGCAGCACCGTCGCGTCCATATAGGGCTTGTACATCGCGAACACCCAATAGGTCGGGGTGCGGACCATCTTCGCGTCGTCGGTCAGGATCATCGCCTGGAGCACGTTGACCATCTGCGCGATCGCGCTCATCCGCACGCGATCGGCGTGGCGGGCGAAGATGTTGAGGTGGATCGCCGCGACCAACGCGTCGCGCAGGCTGTTCTGCTGGCGCAGGAAGCCGGGGTTGGTCCCCGGATCGCCGGCATACCAGGTGCCCCATTCGTCGACCGCGAGGAACACGCGCTTCTTGGGGTCGTAACGGTCCATGATCGCGCTGTGGCGCTTGATCAGCTCGTCCATCCGATTGGCTTCGGAGAGCGTCTCGGCCCAGCCCGTCTCGTCGAAATCGACCGCCGAGGCCTTGGGCGGCCAGCCGCCGGGGATCGTGTAATAATGCAGCGACAGCCCGTCGACCTGCTCGCCCGCGACGCGCATCATCGTCTCGGTCCAGGTATAATCGTCGACATTGGCGCCCGAGGCGATCTTGAGGATCTTGGTTCCCGCCGGCGCCTTGATGAAGGTCGCATAACGCCGCGTCTCGTCGGCGGCGAATTCGGCGCGCATATTGCCGCCGCAGCCCCATAATTCGTTGCCCACCCCGAAATAGGGCACCGCCCACGGCGCCTTGTGGCCGTTCGCGGCGCGCTCGTCGGCGAGGCTGCCGGCGGGCGCGGTCATATATTCGACCCACTCGGCCATTTCGCGCGGGGTGCCGTCGCCGACATTGCCCGCGATATAGGGCTCGGCGCCGAGCTGGCTCATCAGCTCCATGAACTCATGCGTGCCGACGCTGTTGGGCTCGGTGACGCCGCCCCAATGGGTGTTGATCTTGACCGGGCGTTTGGCCTGCGGGCCGATCCCTTCGCGCCAGTGATATTCGTCGGCGAAACACCCGCCGGGCCAGCGCACCACCGGCACGCCGATCTCCTTCAGCGCGGCGACGACATCGTTGCGGAAGCCGCGCGTATTGGGGATCTTCGACTTCGGCCCGACCCACAGCCCGCCGTAAATGCCGTGGCCGAGATGCTCGGCGAACTGGGTGAAGATGCGGCGATCATAGGTCGCGCCCGGCGTATCGGCGTGGAGCGTCGCGCGCGCCGGGGCATCGGGGGTCGTCTGCGCGGTGCCGATCGCGGCGGTCGACAGCAGCAAGGTGGCGGCGATCGCCTTCCAGACCTTCATTGGTTTTTCCCTTTTATTCGACGAATGCTTCGACGGTCTCGCGCCGCGCGCGGAGGAAGGCGTCGGCGACGAGCTTGAGCGGCCCGGTATCGACATCGCTGCGCCCGGTGCGGATCAGCGTTGCGAAGCGCGCGTAGAGCCCGGCATATTCGCGATCCTCGCTATGCTCGGTGCCGCTCGGCAGCGTCAGCACCGATCCGCCGCGGGTCAGCTTGCAGGTGCCCGCGTCGGTCTCGATCGTGATGTCCCAGCTTTGCGGGCCGGTCTGGCGCCAATCGAGGTCCATCGAGATCGGCGCGCCCGCGGCGTCACAGAATAGCAATTGCGCGGCGATCGGCGCGGCGCGGTTCGCGGGCAGTTCGAGCGTCCCCGAGCGGAGGAAGAACGGGCGCGGCAGGATATGCGTCGCGATCGACAAAGCGTTGATCCCCGGATCGAACACCCCGAGCCCGCCCGGTTCCCAGATCCACGCCTGCCCCGGATGCCATACGCGGACATCCTCGCGCCACACGATCTCGACCTTGCTGACATGCCGGTCGGCGAGCCAGGCGCGCGCCGGGGCGACCCCGGCGGCGAAACGCGAATGCCAGGCGGCGAACAGCGTCGATCCGGTCTTGCGCGCGCGCTCCTGCAGCACATCGACCTCGGCCAGCGTCGCGCCGGGGGGTTTCTCGAGGAAGACGTGGATGCCGCGCTTCAGCGCCAGCGTGGCGAGATCGTAGCGGACCTGCGGCGGGGTACAGAGCGCGACCGCATCGACCGCCGGCCCGTTGGCGAGCAGATCGTCAAGGCTGTCGAGATGCGGGATGCCGTCGATCCCGTGATCGTGCGGGCTGACGGTGGCGGCGAGGCTGAAACCGGCATCGCCGGCGATCGCCGGGAGATGCTGGTCGCGCGCGATCTTGCCCATCCCGACAAGGGCGATGCGGGTCGGCTCCATCGCTCAGAGCGCCTTGACCGCGACCGGCCGTTCCGCGGCGCGGGCGAGGGGGTTGCGCAGCGGCAGGGTGAAGGGCCGCGCCTCGATCTCGAACACATCGCCTTCGCGCGTGCGGATCATGTCGGTGAAGGAGAGGGTGGCGGTGCCGAAGAAATGGACGTGGATATCGCCCGGACGGCGGAACAGATCGTATTTGAAATGATGATGTTCGAGATTGGCGAAACTGTGCGACATGTTCGCCTCGCCCGACAGGAACGGCTTCTCCCACAGGATCGCGCCGTCGCGGCGGATGCGGCAGCTGCCCTCGACATGATCGGGAAGATCGCCGACCAGAAGCTCGGGGCCGAGCGCGGCTTGGCGCAGCTTGGAATGCGCGAGCCACAGATAATTGTGCCGCTCGGTCACATGATCGCTGAACTCGTTGGCGAGCGCCAGGCCGAGGCGGAACGGGGTGCCGTCCGGCCCGATGATATAGATGCCGGCGAGCTCGGGTTCCTCGCCGCCGTCCTGCGCGAAGCTCGGCATCGTCAGCGCCTCGCCCGGCGCGACAAGCTGCGAGCCGTCGCCCTTGTAGAACCATTCGGGCTGCTGCCCGATCGCGCCTGCCGCGGGCTTGCCGCCCTCGACCCCTTCGAGGAACATCCGCATCGAATCGGTCTGCGCGGCTGCTGCGTCGCGGTGCATCTTGTCGCGCCCCTCGGCCGAGCCGAGATGGGTGAGCCCCGTGCCGGCGAGGATCAGATGCGCGGGATCGGCATGATCGATCGGCGCGATGATATGCCCCGCGGCATATTCGGCGGCGATATCGACCGCGGCGCCGGTGCCGTTGGCGGCGATCGCGCCGGCGAGATCGATGCCGGCGGCGATCGCCTGCAGCGCCAGCGCGCGGATCGTCTCGACATTGTTGACGAAGGCGGCACGGTCATCGGTCGCGGCGATCACCGCGCGCGCGCCGCTGGCGTCGCGATGCTGCAACAAGCGTAGGGTCACGAAATCACTCTCCTAATCGCGCGCGCCGCCCTCACCGGGGCGGCGCATGTCATGGCAAGGTCAGGCGCGCTTGCCGTCGATCAACCGCGGCAGGTCCGCGGCGCCGGCATCGCGCAGGTCGGCGGGAAGCACCGACTGGCTGAGGTTCTGATAGGAAACCGGCCGCAGGAAGCGGTCGATCGCAAGGCTGCCGACAGAGGTGGTGCGGCTGTCCGACGTCGCGGGATAGGGGCCGCCGTGGACCATCGCATGCGTCACTTCCACGCCGGTGGGCCAGCCGTTGGCGAGGATCCGCCCGGCCTTGCGCTCGAGGATCGGCAGCAGCCGCGCGGCGAGCGCTTCGTCCTCGGCATCCATCTGGAGCGTCGCGGTAAGCTGGCCTTCGGCGGCGGCGAGCACGCGCGCCAGTTCGGCCTCGTCGCGGCAGCGCACCAGCACCGATGCGGCGCCGAACACCTCATGCCCCAGCGCCGCATCGGCGAGATAGGCGTCGGCGGTGGTGGCGAAGAGGGCGGCGGCGCCGTCATGGGGCGCGGTTGCGGCGCAGCCGCGCGCGACCGTTTCGACGCGATCGTGCTGCGCGAGCGCCGCGACGCCCCTGTCATAGGCGGCGTGGATCGCAGGGGTGAGCATCGTGCTCGCCGCGCTCTCCTGCACCGCGCCCGCCGCTGCCGCGACGAAGGCGTCGAGCCCGTTGCCCTCGATTGCCAGCACGAGCCCGGGGTTGGTGCAGAATTGCCCCGCGCCCATCGTCAGCGAGGCGACGAACGCGCTGCCCAAGGCCGCGCCACGGGACGCCAGCGCATGCGGCAGCAGCACGACCGGGTTGACGCTCGACATTTCGGCATAGACCGGGATCGGCACCGGGCGGTTCTGCGCCAGCCGCAGCAGTGCGAGCCCGCCGACGCGCGAGCCGGTGAAGCCGACCGCCGTGATCCGCGGGTCCTGCACCAGGGCGCTGCCGAGTTCGTTGCCCGGCCCGACGAGATGCTGGAACACCCCCGCCGGGAGCCCCGACGCTTCGACCGCGCGGCGGATCGCATCGGCGACCAGCGCGCCGGTCGCCGGATGGGCGGGATGACCCTTCACCACCACCGGGCAACCGGCGGCGAGCGCGGCGGCGGTGTCGCCGCCGGCGGTCGAGAAAGCGAGCGGAAAATTCGACGCGCCGAATACCGCGACCGGGCCGAGCGGGATCATCCGCAAGCGCAGGTCCGGGCGCGGCAGCGGCTGGCGATCGGGCAGCGCGGGGTCGATGCGCACCCCCAGCCACTCGCCGCGCCGCACGACATCGGCGAACATCTTGAGCTGGCCGACGGTGCGCCCGCGCTCGCCCTCGAGTCGCGCCCGCGGCAGCCCGCTTTCGCGCATCGCGGTCTCGATCAACGTGTCGCCGATCGCGATGATCTCGGCGCCGATCCGTTCGAGAAAGGCCGCGCGCTCCTCGCGTCCGGTGTGACGGTAAGCCTCGAATGCGGCGTCGGCGGCGGCGCAGGCGGCGGCGACATCGTCGATGCCATGCGCGTCGAACGCTTGCGACGCTTCGCCCGTCCGCGCGTCGATCGAATGAAATTGGGCGATTTGCGCATTCATGGGCTTCTCCTTATTACTCCTACTTATTACGGTGTCGGGAGAAACGCAATCGGTGTTCCACTTGCCCGCGATGGACGCTACGGCTGAGAATGAGAGGGCTGATGAAAGACTTACCGGACGCACATCACGACGGCGCCGCCGAGCCGGGGGCGCAGCGCCAGCCACGCGGGACGGGGCGGCGGCTGCATGGCGCGATCGCCTATAAGCTCGGGGTCGCGATCCTCTCGGGCGAATATGCACCGGGCGACGTGCTGTCGAGCGAGGTCGAATTTTCCGAGGCGCTCGACGTGTCGCGCGGCGCCTATCGCGAGGCGGTGCAGGTGCTGGCGGCGAAGGGGCTGGTCGAAAGCCGGCCCAAGGCGGGGACCAAGGTGCTGCCGCGCGAACGCTGGCGGCTGCTCGATCCCGATGTGCTCGCCTGGGCCTTTGCCGGCGAGCCCGACATGCAGTTGATCCGCGACCTGTTCGAGTTGCGCGCGGTGGTCGAGCCCGCCGCGGCGCGCTTCGCGGCGGAGCGGCGCGATCGCGAGGATCTGCGCAAGATGAAGGAGGCGCTCGCCGGAATGCGCCGGCATACGCTGGCGACCGACGCCGGGCGTGCCGCCGACCGCGATTTCCACGATGCGATCCTCCAGGCGACGCGCAACGACGCGATCAAGATGCTCAGCGCGAGCATCGGCGCGGCGGTGCATTGGACGACGCAATATAAGCAACGCGCCCGCGCTTTGCCGCGTAACCCGATCCCCGATCATGCCAAGGTCTATGACGCGATCCTCGCGGGTGACGGCGATGCGGCGAGCGCGGCGATGCGCGTGCTGGTCGATCTCGCGCTCGAGGATACGCGCAGCGTGATGCCGGGGGCGGAAAGCGGGGAGGGCGCCTGAGGCGAACGCTCCTCCCCTCCCTTCACCAGGGAGGGGAGGAAGAAGAGGCGTTATCCCTCCACCTGACCCGTCGGTTTCGCCCCCCACAGCGCATAGAACAGGATATAGAGCTCGCATGCGGCGGTGAGCAGGAACGACCATTGCAGGCCGAAGCGGTCGGCCAGCCACCCCTGGACGATCACCAGCGCCCCGCCCGCGATCGCCATGATCAGCAGCCCCGAGCCTTCCTCGGTCAGCGGGCCCAATCCCTTGATCCCGAGCGTGAAGATCGTCGGGAACATGATCGAATGGAACAGCCCGACGAGGATCAGCGACCACATCGCGACCGGGCCGTGCGCGAAGACGGTGATCATCATCACCACAAACGCGCCGACCGATACCGCGGCGAGCACCGTCTCGGCGCGCACCCGCTGCATGATCGCCGAGCCGACGAACCGCCCGACCATCATCCCGCCCCACAGGAAGGTGAGATAGCGCCCCGCCGCCTCGTGGGTGAGGTTGGCGATCTGCGGCTGGCTGACAAAATTGACGAACAGATTGGCGACGCCGATCTCGGCGATCAGATAGATGAAGATCGCCGGCACGCCGAACACGAGGTTGCGGTGCTTCCACAGCGAATGCTGGCGGCGCTCCTCCTTGGCGACGCGGCTGGTGGCATTGCCCATCGCCGGCAACGGGAAGCGCGCGATGACGATCGCCAGCACCACCAGCACCGCCGCGACGAGGCCATAAGGCAGGATCACCGAATGCGCGTCGGCGAGGCGATCGGCCTGGCTGATCACCGCGCCCGCCTCGGCGGTGCCGCTCTTCGACCGGCCGAGGATGAGATAGGCGCCGAACATCGGCGCGAGCATCGTCCCGGCCGAATTCATCGCCTGCACCAGATTGAGCCGCGACGAGGCGGTCTCGGGCTTGCCGACCACCGCGACATAGGGGTTGGCCGCGACCTGCAGCAAGGTGATGCCGCTGGCGATGACGAACAGCATGACGAGCGTGACGCCATAGCTCGGAATGCTCGCGGCGAGCATCATCCCGAGCGACCCCGCCGCCATGATCAGCAATCCGGTGACGAGTGACTTCTGATAGCCGATCCGCTCGATCAGCTTCGCCGAAGGGATCGAGGCGACGAAATAGGCGATGAACCACACCGATTCGATCAGCGTCGTCTGGGTGTAGCTCAGGTCGAACACCGCGCGCAGATGCGGCAGCAAGGTGTTGTTGATGACGGTGATGAAGCCCCACATGAAGAACAGGCTGGCGAGCAGGGTCAGCGCCGGGGCGTAATTGGTCCGCGCCGATGCCGGCGCCTCGCTGGGGATCACTGTCGTGCTGGGCGCTACGGCCATCTCACTCTCCCTGAGCGCAAGGCCATCAAACAGTGGCTTGCTCCGCTTTCATTTGTCGGACTATATAAACCGCGAGCAGGCGTCAACGGGCGCGTGCGCTATAGAAGGAACGGGTTGATGCGGGGAGTGATGCGCGGGGGCGCGATGGCGCTGGCGATCGCGATGCTGCTGGCGGGCACCTCGGCCCAGGCGGCGGAGGCGAAACGCGAGACGGCGGGCAAGCTGGCCGACGGGACGATTGTCGAGGCGGTGACGCTGTCGAATGCGCGCGGCATCTCGGCGCGGATCATCAGCTTCGGCGCGACCTTGCAGCAATTGATGATGCCCGATCGCGCGGGCAAGCTCGCCGATGTCGAGCTCGGCTATGACGATATCCAGCGCTATGCCGATCACCCAAATTATTGGGGGGCGAGCGTCGGTCGCTATGCCAATCGCATCGCCGGCGGCCGCTTTACGCTCGACGGCAAAAGCTATCAGCTCGCCCAGAACGACAAGGCCAATTCGCTCCACGGCGGGACCAAGGGGTTCGACAAGCTCAACTGGCGCGTCGTCGCGGTGAAGAGCGGCGCCAAGGCGAGCGTCACCTTCGCGCTGACCAGCCCGGCGGGCGATCAGGGCTATCCCGGCACGCTCAAGGTCACCGCGACCTATATGCTCGACGATGCCGGCGACCTGACGATCGATTATGACGCGACCACCGACGCGCCGACGATCGTCAACCTCACCAATCATGCGATCTTCAACCTTGCGGGCGAGGGCGCGCCGGGCGGCATCAACGGGCATCGCCTGACGATCCCGGCGAGCCGCTATACCCCGGTCAACGCCGCGTTGATCCCGACCGGCGAGCTGAAGCCGGTCGCGGGCACGGTGTTCGATTTCACCCGCGGCAAGATCATCGAGGACGGGCTGCGCGATGGCCGCGACGCGCAGATCGTCGCGGGGCGCGGGTTCGATCACAATTTCGTGCTCGATGCCGGCGCGACCAAGGAGCCCAAGCTTGCCGCGCGGCTCGAAGACCCCGCCTCTGGCCGCGCGCTGGAGGTGTGGAGCGATCAGCCCGGGGTGCAGGTCTATACCGGCAACTTCCTCGACGGCACGCTGATCGGCAAATCGGGCCATCTCTATCGCATGGGCGACGGCATCGCGCTCGAACCGCAGAAATTCCCCGATACGCCCAACCAGCCGGCGTTCGGATCGGCGCGGGTCGACCCCGCGCATCCCTATCACCACCGCATGATCTTCCGTCTGTCGACGATCGGCTGAGCCCCAAGGACCAGATATGACCACGCCTAAGCTGACCGATAAGCTGCGCTCGCGCGCCTGGTTCGACAATCCTGCCAATATCGACATGACCGCGCTCTATCTGGAGCGCTATCTGAACTTCGGTCTCAGCCTCGAGGAATTGCGCTCGGGCAAGCCGATCATCGGCATCGCGCAGACCGGGAGCGATCTCAGCCCGTGCAACCGGCATCATCTGGTGCTCGCCGAGCGCGTGCGCGAGGGCATTCGCGAAGCGGGCGGGATCGCGATCGAATTTCCGGTCCATCCGATCCAGGAGACGGGGAAGCGCCCGACCGCGGGGCTCGATCGCAACCTTTCCTATCTCGGGCTGGTCGAATTGCTCTACGGCTATCCGCTCGACGCGGTGGTGCTGACGGTCGGCTGCGACAAGACCACGCCGGCGTGCCTGATGGCCGCCGCGACCGTGAACATCCCGGCGATCGCCTTGTCGGTCGGCCCGATGCTCAACGGCTGGCACAAGGGCGAGCGCACCGGATCGGGGACGATCGTGTGGAAGGCGCGCGAGATGCTCGCCGCGGGGCAGATCGACGATAAGGAATTCATCCGCCTCGTCGCCAGCTCGGCGCCCTCGACCGGCTATTGCAACACGATGGGCACCGCGACGACGATGAATTCGCTCGCCGAGGCGCTCGGCATGTCGCTGCCCGGCCAGGCGGCGATCCCGGCGCCGTATCGCGATCGGCAGGAGGTCGCCTATCACACCGGCAAACGCATCGTGGAGATGGTGGCGGAGGATCTGAAGCCGTCCGACATCCTGACGCGCGAGGCGTTCGAGAATGCGATCGTCGTCAATTCGGCGATCGGCGGCTCGACCAACGCGCCGATCCACCTCGCCGCGATCGCGCGGCATGTCGGGGTCGATCTGCCGATCGATACCTGGCAGGAGAAGGGGCATAAGGTGCCGCTGCTGGTCAATCTCCAGCCGGCGGGCGAATATCTCGGCGAGGATTATTATCGCGCCGGCGGCGTCCCCGCAGTGGTGGCGCAGCTCATCCGGCAGGGGCTGATCCACGAACATGCGGTCACCGCCAACGGCCGGACGATCGGCGAGAATTGCCGCGACGTGGCGATCGAGGACGAAAAGGTCATCCGCCCGTTCGAACGGCCGATCAAGGAGGACGCCGGGTTCATCGTGCTGCGCGGCAATCTGTTCGATTCCGCGATCATGAAGACCAGCGTGATCTCCGACGAATTCCGCGCGCGTTACCTCTCCAACCCCGACGATCCCGATGCGTTCGAGGGCCCCGCGGTCGTCTTCGACGGGCCGGAGGATTATCACCACCGCATCGACGATCCCACGCTCGGCATCACCGCCGAGACGCTGATGTTCATGCGCGGCGCGGGGCCGATCGGCTATCCGGGGGCGGCGGAAGTCGTCAACATGCGCCCGCCGGCCTATCTGATCCGCGAGGGCATCCACGCGCTGCCGTGCATCGGTGACGGCCGCCAGTCGGGCACGTCGGGCAGCCCGTCGATCCTCAACGCCTCGCCCGAGGCGGCGGCGATGGGTGGGCTCGCGCTGATCCGCACCGGCGATCGCGTGCGGATCGATCTGGCGAAGGGGACCGCCGACGTGCTGATCTCCGACGCGGAGCTCGCCGAGCGGCGGCGTGCCCTGGCGGCGGCGGGCGGCTATGCCTATCCCGCCTCGCAGACCCCGTGGCAGGAGATCCAGCGCGGCATCGTCGGCCAGATGGAGACGGGCGCGATCCTCGAAGGCGCGGAAAAATACCAGCGGATCGCGCAGACCGCCGGGCTACCGCGGGATAATCACTGAGGCAGGCGCTTACCCCGTCACCCCGGCCTTGAGCCGGGGTCCATCGGGCGGCAAGCGCAGGGCAAGGGGCTCTGGCTGCGGGGCCTGAGACACAATGGACCCCGGCTAAGGCCGGGGTGACGGGAGAGAGATTACATGGCCCGGACCAGGAATCGGCGATGAGCGACTGGCGGATCGTGCCGCGCGAGACGCGCGATGTCCTCGGCGAAGGCACCTTATGGTCGGCGCGCGAGAATGCGGTCTTCTGGGTCGATATTCTCGCGCCCGCGCTCAACCGCCTGTCGCTCGCCGACGGGCGGATCGAGCGCTGGGCGATGCCCGAGCCGACCGGGTGGATCGTCGAGCGCGAGCGCGGCGGATTCATCGTCGGCGTCCAGAGCGGTTTCGCCGAGCTGACGCTCGATCCCTTCGCGATCCGCCCGATCCACGATCCCGAGCCGCATCTCCCCGGCAGCCGGATGAACGACGGCAAGGCCGATGCCGCGGGCAATATCTGGTGCGGCACGATGGACATGGCGGAGGAGCAGGATTGCGGCGCGCTCTACCGGCTCGGCCCCGGCTTTCGCTGCGAGCGGATGGACGCGGGGTATCGTGTGCCCAACGGCCCGGCCTTCGCGCCCGGCGGTGCGTGGGTCTATCATAGCGATACCGCGCGGCGGACGGTCTTCCGCTTCGCGCTCGACGAGGGCGGGGCGTTGGAAGGAAAGCATCCCTTCATCCGCTTCGCCGAGGCGGACGGCTATCCGGACGGGATGACGGTCGACGCCGAGGGCTATCTGTGGATCGCGCATTGGGGCGGCGGACGGATCAGCCGCTTCGCGCCGGACGGCACGCTCGATCGGACGATCACCTTGCCTGCGCGGCAGATCACCAACATCGCCTTCGCGGGCGCGGGGCTCGATCGCATGTTCGTCACCTCGGCGACGATCGGGCTCGATGCCAGGGAGGCCGACGGGGCGCTGTTCGAGGTGTTCCCCGGCGTGCGCGGGGTGAGCCCGGGCCTCTATTGCGACTGAGGCGTAGAAGGCGCTGATACCCTCTCCCCGTTCGGGCTGAGCTTGTCGAAGCCCTGCACTTTTCTTCCCGGCAAGGAGGGCAGTCCTTCGACAAGCTCAGGGCGAACGGTGGGAGGCTAAATCCAGCGCGGGTCGCGCTTTTCGGTGAAGGCGGTGATCCCCTCCTTCGCATCGGGGTGGAGGATATGTGCCTGCGCCGCCTCGCGCGCGATCGCATAGGCCTCGGCGATGCCGCGCCCGGCGATGCGGTTGAACGAAGCCTTGCCCTGCCGCAGCACCGATGCCGGCTTGGCCGCGATCTCCGCGGAGAGTGCTTCCACCGCGGCGGCCAGCTCCTCGGTCGGATAAAGCGCATTGACCAGCCCGATCTCCAGCGCATGCGTGGCGGGGAACAGCCGCCCGGTCGCCAGCATCATCATCGCCTGTTTGGCGCCAACTGCGCGGACCAGCTGGACCTGCGGGGTATGGCACCAGAAGCCGATATTGACCCCCGGCACCGCGAACCGCGCATTGCTCGCGGCAAGCGCGAGATCGCAGGCCGCGGCCAGCTCGCACCCCGCCGCGGTGGCGACTCCTTCGATCTCGGCGATGACGATCTGCGGCTGCGCCATGATCGCCTGCATCAGCGCGGTGAGCGCGGCGAAATCGCGCGCGAGATAGGGTTCGTCGGGCGTTTCGCGGTCGAGCGCCCTGCGTAACTCGCCCAGATCATGCCCGGCGCAGAAGATCCGCCCGCCCGCGCCGGCGACCACGATCACCTTGATATCCTCGCGCGGCGCGAGCGCGGCGAAGGCGGCGGTCAGCGCCTCGATCAGCGGCAGTGCGAGGGCGTTGCCCGCACGCGGCCGGTTGAGTGTGACGCGCGCGACCGCGCCGCGTTCGTCGAGCAGCACCGGCGGCGCGTCGGCGTCACTCATGCCGCACCCGCGCGGCGGTCTTGTTCATGAAGGCTTCGAGCCGATCCTTCGACGCCGGCTGGGTATTAGTGATCCCGGCGATGAACGCCTCGGCGAAATAGGCATCGGCTGACGGCATATTGCCGATATGCGCGATCCCCGAGGTGATGGCAAAGTTCGATAAAGGCGGGTTCTGCGCTGCCTTGCGCGCGATCTCGATCGCCTTGTCGACGCTGCTTCCCGCGACATGATATTGGCACAGCCCGACCGCGACCGCCTCGTCGCCGGCATAGGTGCGCCCGGTGAGCATCATGTCGATCATCCGCGCCTCGCCGACCAGCCGCGCGACGCGCACCGTCGCCCCGCCGCCGGTGAAGATGCCGCGCTGCCCCTCGGGGAGCGCGAAATAGGTCGTCGCATCGGCGACGCGGATATGAAAGGCGCCCGCCAGTTCGAGCCCGCCGCCGACCACCGCGCCGTTGAGCGCGCCGATCACCGGCTTGCCGCAATGCTGGATCGCATCGAAGGCGGCGTGCCAGCGGCGGCAGATCGCCATGAAGTCGCTCGCGCTGCGCCGTTCGAGATGATGCTCGATCAGGTCGAGCCCGGCGCAGAAATGCCCTCCCTCGGCACGGACCACCACCGCGCGAACCTCGTCGCTGCGCCGGATCCATTCGAAAAGATCGTAGATTTCCTCGATGAACGCCGCCGACAGCGCGTTGCGCTTGTCCGCGCGGTTGAGCGTGACGATCAGCACCTCACCGTCGCGCTCGGTCTTCATGAATTCGAGCATCGTCGCCCCGTCGCTCATGCGCTTTTCGCTCCTGTCCTTCGGCCCCCGGCGGCGCGGGAAGCATGGGCGAGCGAGAGCAAATCTGTCAATCGACCTAAATTTGTTGTGGGGGCGAATCCGGCCGCCCTGGCGTGCGCGGTGAGAATTCGTCGGTCGAAAAGTGTGCGCTGGTCCGCGTCATACGTATTACGTTACGAAATGCTGGAAATCGGGGTGTCGGGTCCTGCTGAGTGAACGGAGCCTGGAGGTTGACGTTGAGGTCCGGCGCTGGCGGCCGGCGCTGCTTTCGTTCTTCCTCAAGCGTGTCCACGACCGCGCCGAAGCCGAGGATCTGACGCAGGAGACGTTCGCGCGCCTGTTCGGCGGCGATGCGCGCCAGACCGGCCTCCATTCCGGCTATATCTTCCAGGTCGCCGCCAATCTGCTGCGCGATCGCGCGCGCCACGGCAAGGTGCGATCCGATCAGGCCGATGCGGTGCGGCAGCTCTACGGCCAGAGCGTCGACTTTCTCGATCCCGAGCGCATCGCCGCCGGGAAGAGCATCATGACGCAGCTGCTGCGATCGCTCGGCGACCTGCCGACGCGGACGCGCGCGATCTTCATCCTCTATCGCATCGAAAATATCGAGAAGAAGGTGATTGCCGAGAGTTTCGGGATTTCCCCCAGCGCGGTCGAGAAACATGTCGCGCGCGCGATGTCGCATTTGATGACGCGCGCGCGGGGGCTGGCGCAATGACCCGGCCGGTGCCCCCGATCAGCGCCGACGAACAGGCGGCGATCTGGTGCCAGCGGCTCGCGGGCACGATGGACCTCGGCGACCAGGCGGCGTTCGAGGCGTGGCTGGCGGAGGATCCCGCGCATATCACATTGCTCGAAGAGGCGGCGATCATCTGGCACGGCGCGGGCGAAGTCGCCGACAGCCCGGAAATGATCCGCTATCGCGCGGAAGCGGTGGAGGAACTGCGCCAGGCCAATGCGCGCCGCTGGTCGCGAACCTTCGATTGGCGGCGATGGGCGGCGATGGCCGCGTGTCTGGTGCTGGCCCTGGGGCTGGTCGGCTATTTCCTGCGCGATCGGCCGGCGTCGTACAGCACCGGGGCAGGGGAACGCCGCATCGTCCAGCTCGAGGACGGATCGCGGCTGACGCTCGACGGCTCGACCCGTGTCGATGTCGAAATGGATCGCAAAAGCCGGCGGCTCAAGCTTCTGGCCGGACGCGCGAAATTCGATGTCGCGCATGATGCGTTGCGGCCGTTCAGCGTGCTTGCGCGCAATCGCCTGACGGTCGCGACCGGAACGTCGTTCAGCGTCGAACTGCTGTCGCGGCAGGTCCGCGTGGTGCTTTACGAGGGGCGGGTCGAGGTGATGGCGCAGCCCGACAGCGGCCCCCCCGCGGTGCTCGTGCCGCGCTCGACCGGCAACAGCGGTCTCGTCCCGGGGCGCGAGCTGGTCGCGCCGACGACGCGCGACGCGATCCAGATCGCCGCACTGAACGCGCCGCAATCGCTGTCGTGGGAAACCGGGATGGTGCATTTCGACGGCCAGCCGCTTTCGCTTGCGGTCGAGCGGATGAACCGCGACGCGCAGCGGACGATTGTCGTCGACGACCCGCGGCTCGCCGATCTGACCGTCAGCGGGGTGTTCAACAGCCGCGATACGGCGGCGTTCATCGAGGGCGTCACCGCGCTCTATCCGATCGTCGCGCGCGAGGAGCAGGGGCAGATCATTCTGCGCTTCAAAGCCGCCGCCAAATAAATTTCGTTCATGAAGTGAGAGGTTTGCTCCCTCATCCGTATTACCTCGCAGGCCAGCAGGAAATGCCTGGCCGCGATAACGAGGGGAGGAATGGGGATGCAGAAGTCGCTGCGCGTCTGCCTGTTGCTGGCGACCGCCACAGTCGCGATTACCGCGCATCCGGGCACGGCGTTCGCGGAGGAGCAAAGCGTCCATTTCAATATTCCCGCGCAGGATCTCGCCAGCGCGCTGCAGGCCTTTGCAGAGATCTCGCGCCGCCAGATCGTCTTCGATCGCGCGACGCTCAAGGGCAAGCGCAACGCCGCGCTGATCGGCACCTTCCGCCCCAGCGACGCGCTGTCGCGGCTGCTCGGCAATTCGGGGCTCGCGGTGGTGACTGGCCAGTCCGGCGTGCTGATCATCCGCCCCGCGCGCGCCACCAGCCAGGCGGCGCCGGCGCCCGACGCCGGCGCTCGCCCGATCAATGCGCCGGAAGGCGGCGAGGCGCGCCCGGCGCAGGATTTTTCGAACGACATCATCGTCACCGCGCAGAAGCGCGAGGAATCGATCCAGACCGTCCCGGTCGCGGTGTCCGCCTTCACCAATAAGTCGCTCGACGAATATAAGATCGAGGGCGGGTCCGAACTGATGCGGGCGGTGCCCAACGTCACTTTCTCCAAGACCAATTTCGCGAGCTACAATTTCTCGATCCGCGGCATCGGCACCAAGGCGCTGTCGGTCACCTCCGATCCCGCGGTGGCGATCAGCTTCAACAACACGCCGTTGATCCGCAACCGGCTGTTCGAGCAGGAATATTTCGACGTCGAGCGGGTCGAGGTGCTGCGCGGGCCGCAGGGCACGCTCTATGGCCGCAACGCCACCGCTGGGGTCGTCAACATGATCCCGGTCTTCGCCAAGACCGACAAATTCGCCGGCAACGTCAAACTCGAATCGGGCAATTACGGCAGCATGCGCGCGAGCGGGATGCTCAACGCGCCGCTCTCCGATACGCTGGCGGTGCGCGTGGCGGGTGCGTGGACCAGCCGCAACGGTTATGATTTCAACACCGTGACCAATCGGAGCGTCAACGGGCGCGACCTGTGGTCGACGCGCGTGACCGCGACTTGGGAACCGAGCAGCCGATTTCGCGTGACCGCCGCCTGGGAGCATTTCAGCGAAGACGACGATCGCTCGCGCACCGGCAAGCAGCTATGCCACACCGATCCCGGGCCGAGCACGATCGGCGGCACCGATATCAGCAACCTGCTGCTGACGCGCGGCCAGCTCAGCCAGGGGTGCAAGGCCGGCTCGCTCTACGATGCCGGCGCTTATGGCGCGCCCAACGGCTTTTCGCTGCCTTATGTGAACGCCGTCGCGTCGCTGGTGAACCTCGGCTTCAATCCGGTCGATTTCTCGACCGTGCCGCTGATCAATCCCGCGCGCGATCCCTATGGCAATATCGTCCAGTCGCGCAATCTTCGCGAGATCGCGACGCAATATGATCCGACCTTTCGCGCGAAGAACGATGTCGTGCAGTTGAACGCCGAATTCGAGATCAATCCGTCGCTCAAATTCTACTCGCAGACCGCGTTCTCGCGCGATTATTATAATTCGACCCAGGATTACAATCGCTTCAGCACCGGTGCGATATTCAACGATTCAAATGGGGTCGTCGATATATTCGGCGAGCCTGTGACCAACGGGATCACCCCGGGGGGCGTGCTGACCGACCCGCAGCTCGGCCCGTCGACCGGCGCGCTGGCGGTGGATCAGGTGCGGTCGCGCAGCCACCAATGGTATCAGGAATTCCGCCTGCAATCGTCCTTTTCCGGGCCGGTCAATTTCAGCGTCGGCGCCAATTACCTGTATTTCAAGGTCGACGAAGACTATTTCGTCTTCAACAATCTGTTCAGCGCGATCGCCAGGGGGCCGCTCAATACCGGCTTCGCCGATTGCTCGGCCGCGCCGGTGCCGGACAATTGCGTCTATGTCGATCCCAATCCGCTCAATCGGATCAACGGCGACGGGCACAATTATTTCCGCTCGCGCAACCTCGCCACGACGCGGTCGCTCGCCGCTTTCGGGGAGCTTTACCTGAAGCTGAGCGATACGCTGAAGATCACCGCCGGGCTGCGCTATACCGACGACAAGAAGACCGCGACCCCGATCAACAGCCAGCTCCTGCTGGCGCCGGGCGTGCTGGGCGGCGGCTTCATCAACCGGGGCTATCGGGTCTCGCCCGATATCGTGCAGAAATGGGGGCGGGTCACCGGCCGGTTCGTGATCGACTGGACGCCGCGGCTGAGCTTTACCGACGATACGTTGATCTATGCCTCCTATGCGCGCGGCTATAAGGGCGGTGGTGCCAATCCGCCGGGGATCGACGCTAATCCGCAATATCTCCAATTCTTTCCCCAGGCGTCGACATTCCGCCCGGAAAGCGTCAACGCCTTTGAGATCGGCATGAAGAATACTTTCGCCGGCGGCAGGCTGACACTCAACGCCGATGCCTTTCTCTACGACTATACCGACTATCAGGTCTCGCAGATCGTCGATCGAATGGCGCTTAACGAGAATTTCAATGCCAAGGCCTGGGGGGCGGAGCTCGAACTGGCGTGGCGCCCGACCTCGCGACTGCGCCTCAACGGCAACCTTGGCTATCTCGGCACGCGGATCGCCAATGGCATGAAGTCGATCGACGTGATGAACCGCACCCAGGGCAATGCTGATTGGGAGGTGGTCAAGCCGTGGATCCAATTGGCGTCGAGTTGCATCGCGCCCAAGGCGGTGGTGAGCACGATCGTCAACAGCCCCTTCTACAGCGACGCCAATGCGCTCGCCTATCTCAGCCCGTTGTGCGGCGGCTCTTATGTCGGGAGTTATTCGAACGGAATCCTGCCGCTCCTGTTCGGGGTCAATTACGATCCGGCGACCGACGCGCCCAATCAGGGCCGCGGCTTCTACGCCGATCTCGGCGGCAAGGAATTGCCCAATTCGCCGCATTGGACGGTCAATCTCGGCGCGCAATATACGGTGCCGATCAACGGCTGGGCGCTGACGTTCCGCGGCGACTATTATCGCCAGGGGAAGAGCTGGGCGCGCGTGTACAACACCGCGATCGACCGGCTGAAGGCATGGGACAATGCCAATCTCACGATCACGCTCGATCGCCCGGCCGACGGGGTGACCTTTCAATTCTATATCAAGAATCTGTTCAACAACACGCCGATCACCGACGCCTTCGTCAATAGCGACGACAGTGGGCTGACCACCAACGTCTTTACGCTAGATCCACGTATTTTCGGGTTCAGTGCAATGAAGAGATTCTGAGATTTCTCCCGCACGAACCAGCCCCACCCTCCCGGGCTGAAACTGGACCGTCAGCCGCTCGTCGGCTGACGGTTTTCGTGCTTGAAGTATTGGCAAGTATATCTGAGATCATGATCCAGTATATCGTCCGAAATGGCGAGAAATCTCTGAGGGGTAATGAGTATTAATTCGGTATTGACGCTCATTATCAGGCTCAAGATATTGTAATTCCCGATTTAAGTTCATAATATCTCCTAAAGACGAATCGCTTTTCTCGCTTACGGAATCTCTCCGGTGAAATGGAGTGATAGCGCTCGCCGACAGATGATCGACGGACGCTCAACGAAGGTGGGTATTCCACCGTTAATTAGGAGAAAATGCTGTGAAACTGCTCGCAACAATCTCTGCGGTTGCGCTCGCGCTGGGTGCTTCGGCCCCGGCCTTTGCGCAACATGTCGCGCCGGCCGGCGTCGCGTTCGTCGCCTCCGGCCCGGCGTCGCTGAACGGCGCGCCTTGTACGCTGACGCTCAACGCCAATACCAATGCCGGCGGAACCGGCGGGACGATCACCGGCGGCAGCAATACCGGTGCCGGCATCTGCCCGCTGATCACGATCGACAGCGGCGCGGTCTATACGATGAAGACCTATAACCCGGCGGGCAACGGCAGCGGGACTGCGGAGCTGACCGGCCTCGTCGTCCGCGTCGGCGGCGTCGTTACCTGCACGCAGAGCGCGCCGATCACCGTTACGATCACCAACCGCGCCACGCCGCCGGGCGGGGCGACGCTGGCGGTGAGCGGCGCGATCGGCGCGTGCAACGTCGCGGCGAATCTGACGAGCGCGACCGTCCATGTGACGTCCTGATCGTAACGCCGCCAGCCGGCGGCTTGGCGGATGCTCCGACCGGCGGTCTGCCGGTCGGAACATCCGCTCCCGTCCGGATCTTTTGCACCGCGTCGTGGCAGCGGCGCGGTGCTCAAGCCGTGAATCACGGCTCATCTCCGGAAGATCAGGGTAGGATTGTCAGCCGGATATCGCAACGTGCGTGCGCTCAGGGCATTATTGACGCTGCCTTTGCTGGGTGTGCTCTGCCACCCGCGCGATGCTGGCGCCCGGATCGGCACGGGCGCCGAGCTTCCGGTCGAAACGCCGGCGACCCGATCGGACGAGCCGCCTGATGTCGTCGTCACCGCGCGGCGGCGCGGCGAAGCGAAGGTCGGTGCGGAAACCGAATTCGACGAAAATCAGATCGGCGCGCGCGGCGCCGATAGTATCGAGGATCTGCTGACCCGCCTCGCGCCGGTGATCGGCAACGGCGGTGGCGATCCGGTCATCCTGATCAACGGTCATCCCGCGGGGTTCGATCGCTCGGTTCTCGCCTATCCGGCCGAAGCCCTGTCGCGGCTCGAGGTGCTGAAGCCGCAGGCGTCGGCGGTCTATGCCGCGCCGGCCGGCAAACGGGTGGTCAACCTTGTCCTCAAGCCGAAGTTTTCCAGCCTGACTATCGATACCGGGGTCAATTGGGCGACGGCCGGCGGCCAATATGGCGGCACTGTCGCGGTGGGGCGGGTGGCGATCGCGGGGGATACGCGCTGGAACGTCCAGGCGCGGTTCGGCCATGACAGCGCCTTGTTCAAAAATGCCAGAAGGATATCGCGCCCTGCGGGCAGCTTCGACGGCGACGGTTATGTCGCCGGCGTCGACGGCGGCGAAATCGACCCACGGCTTAGCGATGCCGCGGGAAAGATTGTCACCGTCGCGGCGATCCCCCCTCAGGCGCGATCGGGCACGCCCGCGATCGGCGATTTCGTCGGCACGGCGGGCCGGACGACTCCGCTCGATCCCAATGCCTTCGATACGCTGCAGCCGTCGCGCCGCACGATGGCGCTCGACGCCGGCGTTACCCGCCCGGTCGGCGATTTTTCCGTCACGCTGGGGATCAGCGCCAATAGCAGCAAGATGGAGGGGCTTCGCGGGCTTCCGATGGCCGCGTTCGTCATTCCGGCCGGCAGCCGCTGGTCGCCATTCGCCGACGATGTGCTGCTCACTCGCCCGCTCGACGGGGCGCGTGCGCTGCGCACCTTCAACGACGCGAAGTCGCTCAGCGGTTCGTTGACCGTGACAGGGGCGGTGAGCGGGTGGCAGGCCACCGTCGCGCTGTCCTATCTGCGCAACTGGATGGACAATCTGCTTGAAAGCGGGGTCGACCTTGCGAAGATCGGGCAATTGATCGACGCACGCGATCCGCGGTTCAACCCCTACGGCCCGTGGGACAAGAGCCTGTTGCTCGCCACGCGCAGCCGATCGAGCGGCGACACGCTGAGCGCCCGGCTCAACCTCCAGAAGAATATCGTCGATCTGCCGGCCGGACCGCTCAGCTGGAGCCTCGCTGCCGACGCGAGCCAGGCGCGGACGCATGCGCGACAGAGCGACAATAGCGGCAGCGCGATCACGCCCACCGACGTTTCGTTCAGGCAGGTCAACGGCCAGATGTCGCTTAACGCGCCGCTCTTGCGTCGCGGCGGTTCGACGCTGCCGCCGCTCGGCGATCTGAGCGTCAATATGTGGCTCGGCGGGCAGATGATGACGCGGACCAGTTCGCAAGCGCGCCTCGGCGGGGGGGTGAACTGGTCGCCGATACAGGCGGCCCAGTTCGGCGCGGTCTATGAATATGCCGGGACCGCGCCGTCGTTCGATCAGCTCGATGCGCCGCTGACGCGGACGATCATGCGCGTCTTCGATTATGCGCGACAGGAGGTGGCGGAGCCGATCTGGGTCACCGGGGGGAATCCGGCGCTACAACGCGGCAGCCGACGCACGCTTACCTTGTCGGCAATGGTCCAGCCGCTCGGGCAGCAGCTGCTGATGCTCAACGTCAATTATCGGCAGACGGTGGCGAAAGGCGGCAATGCCGGATTTCCCGAACTGTCGCCGGCGATCGAGGCGGCGTTTCCCGAGAGGGTGACGCGCGATGCGGCGGGGCGGCTGGTCGCGGTCGATGCGCGTGCGATCAATATCGCGCACGATACCGATTCCAGCCTTTTCTCGAGCATCGTCGTGCGTTTTTCGGGCGGCGGTCACCGCCCCGCGGGCCAGGCCGCCGCGGCCGCCGCCAATCCGTTGCAATTCACCGTCTCGCTCAATCACAATTGGCATTTGAAAAGCGAGATGCTGATCCGCCCGGGCATCCCCGTCATCGACCGGCTGGGCGGCGGCACCGGCGCGTCCCGCCACGAGGTGAACGTACAATTCTCGGCCGGGCTACGCGGGGCCGGCGCAGATTTCGGGGTGGCGTGGAGCAGCCCGACACGAATCAACCAAGGCGTGGACGATACGAACGGCGCCTATCGCGTGACCCCGCCGATCGTGGTGAGCGTCTCCGCCTTCATCGATCCCGATGCGCTTTTTCCGGGTCTCAAGGACAATGCGCTCGCCAAAAGCGTGAAGGTCTCGCTGAGCGTGTCGAACCTGCTCAACAGCTATCGCCGCGTCCGATCGGCCGACGGCGGGCCGCTGCCGGGGTTTAGCCGCGACGAGGTCGATCCGCTCGGCCGAGTCATGCAGGTGACGGTGCGCAAGCGGTTCTGACTTGGCGCTCGCGGCGATTCATAAGCTATAGAAACAGAAGGATTAATTCTAAAGCAAGCGGACGGAATCGACCAAATCCGATCTTGGGCGTTGTTAGCCCGGCCCGCCGCCCGATTGGGCTGCTGGCAGCGGCATCGCGCGAAAGGAGAGCGGATGAGTCTGGCGGATCGTCTCAAATGGATTGGCCCCGGCTTGGTCACCGGCGCCGCTGACGATGATCCGAGCGGTATCGCCACTTATTCGCAGGCCGGCGCGCAATTCGGCACCGGGCTGATGTGGACGATGACGCTCGCTTATCCGCTGATGGTGGCGGTGCAGCTGGCGAGCGCGCGCGTCGGGCGGGTCACCGGCGACGGGCTGGCGCGCAGCCTCAAGGAGGTGATGCCGCGCTGGTTGGTGATCGCGCTCGTCGCATTGCTGTTCGTCGCCAATACGATCAACATCGGCGCCGATCTCGCCGCAATGGGCGAAGCCTCCGCGCTCGTGGTCGGCGGCGGCAAACACGCCTTTACCGTGGGGCTCGCGCTGCTGTCGCTGCTGCTCCAGCTCTACGTGCCGTATCACCGTTATTCGCATTATCTGAAATGGCTTACCCTCGTGCTGCTTGCTTATGTCGCGCTGCTGCTGGTGGTGAAGGTCGATTGGGCGGCGGCGGTGCGCGGGCTGGTCGTTCCGACGATCGCGGGGCACGGCGCGCTGATTGCGATCGTCGCGATCTTCGGCACCACGATCAGCCCCTATCTCTTCTTCTGGCAGGCGGCGCAGGAAGTGGAGGAGCTGGAGCAGGACGAGGAGCGCGAGCCGCTGACCGAGGAAGCGTCGCAGGCGCGCGATGCGCTCAAGCGGATCCGCTGGGACACGATCGTGGGGATGGCGGTGTCGAATATCGTCGCGCTCGCGATCATCCTCGGCACCGCGACGACATTGCATGCCGCGGGCAAGACCGACATCCAGAGCGCGGCGGATGCGGCACAGGCGCTCAAGCCGCTCGCCGGCAGCCTCGCCTTCGTCACGTTCAGCCTGGGGATCGTCGGCACCGGGCTGCTCGCCGTCCCGGTGCTCGCCGGATCGTCGGGCTATGCGGTGTGCGAGGTCGGCGGGTGGCGCGCGAGCCTCGAGCGCAAGCCGAGCCGCGCGATCGCTTTCTATTCGGTGATCACGCTCGGCATGTTGCTCGGCGTCGCGATCGACTGGTCGCCGATCAGCCCGATGAAGGCGCTGTTCTGGAGCGCGGTGATCAATGGCGTCGCGGCGGTGCCGATCCTCGTCGGGCTGATGCTGGTGGTTTCGGAGCGGCGCATCATGGGGCATTTCACGGCCCCGCGTTCGCTCAAATTCTTCGGCTGGCTGGCGACGGCGGTGATGGGGGTCGCGGCGATCGCGATGATCGCGATGCCGGGGTGATCGGATGACCTGGCTGCATCATATCATCGGTCCCGACGACGGATCGGCGACGATCGCGCAATTCTGCGCGCGCGCGGTGATCCTGTTTCTCTACGGCATATTGTGCATCCGCATCGCGGGGCGGCGCACCTTCTCGAACCTCAGCGCGCTCGACCTGATCGTCGCGCTCGTCGTGGGATCGAACATCAGCCGCGCGATGACCGGCAAGGCCCCCTTCGAGGGAACGCTCGCGGCGACGCTCGTGCTGGTCATCCTCCACCGGCTGGTGGCGCTGGCGACGGTACGGTCGAACTGGTTGGCGCTGTTCGTCAAGGGGCGCCCGGCGGTGCTGGTCCGCGACGGCGAGATCGACGGCAAGACCATGTTGCGGCACGGCATCAGCAAGGAGGATCTGATCGAAGGGATGCGGATGGAACAGGTCGCGCATCTCAACGAGGTCGCGCTCGCCACGATGGAGCGCGGCGGGAAGATCAGCATCATCCGCAAAACGCATCCGACCCGCCCGCCGGCGTAGCGCCGGGGGCCGGACGGGGTGTGGCTAGTCCACCAGGCCGGCGGCGCGCGCCGCGGTGCGCAGATCCTCGCGGAAACGGGCCTCTTCGTCGTCGCGCTGGTCGCGCAGCCGCAGCAGATAGCTCGGGTGGATCGTCGGCAGCAACGTCCGCTCCTCCCATGAGAGTAGCGTGCCGCGATCGGATTTGAGCGAGGCGCCGTCGAGCGCGCGCAGCGCGGTGCGGCCGAGCGCCACCACCACCGTCGGATGCACCAGCCGCACCTCTTCCTTCAGCCACCAGCGATAGCGCGCGATATCGCCCGCATTGGGCGTCTGGTGGAGCCGGCGCTTGCCGCGCAACGTGAATTTGAAGCGTTTGACCGCATTGGTGACGAAGGTGGTCGCGCGATCGACGCCGATCCCCGCCAGGCACTGATCGAGCAGGCGCCCGGCGGGGCCGACGAACGGGCGCCCGCTGAGGTCCTCCTGATTGCCGGGCTGTTCGCCGATCAGCATCAGCGGGGCACCGACCTTTCCCTCGCCGCGAACGAAGACCGCGCTGAAACCCGGCGCGCGCAACGCTTCATCGGCTTCCTCGCTGCGATAGAGCGCGGGCAGCGAGGCGAAATGTCGCTCGGTCATGCCAAGGTCCACGGGCGTTGAACGATAGGCTTGCGGAAAAAACGCATTGATCCGGCGGAAGGGTCCCGCGCGAAACGCGGCGGGGTCGGTTCGACCCCGCCGCGCTCTTCACCGACGCGGCGATCGCGGTGTGCACCGCCGCTCGATCGGCTCAGCGATTCTCCCAGCCGCGCCGCGCCGCTTCCGAATGGCCGCGCGAGTCGCCGAACCAGCCGCCGTGCCCGCGCGAGCCGCGGCGATCGTCGTCGTCGTCGCGATAGCGCGCGCTCGAACGGCCGGAATAGCGATCGTCGTCATCGTTGTCGCGATAACGCCCGCGGCCTTCGCGTTCGTCCCAGCCGCGCCGCGACGCTTCGGAATGGCCTTCGGGATCGCCGAACCAACCGCCGTGGCCGCGCCCGCGGCCATCGTCGTCGTCACGATAGCGTGCGCCGCCGCCCGAGCGCGACGAACTGGCATAGCGCCGGTCGTCATCGTCGCGTCCCCGGCCTTCGCGTTCGTCCCAGCCGCGCCGCGCCGCCTCGGCATGGCCGCGCGAGTCGCCGAACCAGCCGCCGTGACCGCCGCCGCGGCGATCGTCGTCGTCGTCGCGATAGCGTCCGCCGCCACCGCTCGCGCGATAGCCGCCGCTCCGGCCATCGCCGCCGCGTGACGAGGTGAAGCGGCCTTCCTCGTCGCGATCGCGATCATTGCCGCGCGATCCGCCGCCGCCTCGCGATCCGCCGCGATCGTCGTCGCTGGTGAAGCGGCCATATTGGTCGCGCTCCTGATAGCGGGCGTTGCTCCCGCGCCGATCGTCGTCGTCATCGGCATAACGGCTCGAGGATCGGCTATATTCACGCTGTGGCATAGTCTGCTCCTTGTAGGTTTTCCCCACCGACGGCATGTCGGGCGGATATCGCTCGGCCTGCTGACGGAACTCCTCCCGACGCGCCTCGATCTCTTCGCCGAGTGTTTCGGTATCGACGCCTGCGGCGACCGCGGCGGCGAGAATGCCGTCCTTGGGTCGCTCCTCTTCGGCGACGTGGTGGCGGATATATTCGCCGAGCACCGTCACCTTGGCGTCGTAATAAGGGTCGCTGGGCGATGCGCCGCGCAGCTCCTCGATCAATTGTTTGGCGCCGTCATGCTCGACCTGCGCCTCGTCGAGCTCGTCGTCATTGATCCGCTCGCGGCAGGCGGGATAGAAGATCCGCTCCTCGAGCAGCGAATGCGTCAGAAACTCGGAAATGATCTGGGCGACCAGGCGCTTTTTCTCGTTGGCATTGCGTGCCTTGTCGAATTTGTCGAACAACGCCTCGACCTTGCGATGATCCTGCTTGAGCAGTTCGACCGCATCGGTCTTGGTGCCGGCCTTGCCCTGTTTCGCCGCCGCCTGCGGGGCCGTCTGCGCGGCGCGGCCTTTCGCCTTATCCTCTCCGGTCGTCTTGCCGCCTTGATTCTCCGGCGGGGTCTCGTCGCCGCCTTTGGCGGTTTCATCGGCCATTATCGTTCTCCATCGCATTCCGAAAAGCGTGGCCACGCGGTCACGCCTTCTAAAATGAGATGAACGGGGGTGTGTTCCGCCACTATTCTTCGATGCGACGCTGTTATTCCGTAATAACTAATCTCGTATAGCGATTTCGAACATTTGGAAGTTGTGAGCATATGATCGTAGTAACTTGATATATTAACATCGAGGATAATATCGCGTCACTCAAATCATGATGTGACGATTCATCTGTCGATATTTCTCTCATTACTTCCCCGGCACGAGGTGGGGGCGGATCGTGCGGGGGTGCACCGCCGGGCGTGAAAAGCGAACCCTTCGTCGGTTTCGCCGGCGGGTTGCGACGAACCGATGCGGCGCAAGCTGCGCGCTGCCCGTTGTCGCGCTTTCCCCCACGTGCAGGAGCACATCATGCACGACACCTTCGGCCTCATCGCCGAGCCTGCTGCCGCCAAAGCCGATCCGCGCGGCGCGGTCGCGCTGGCCGGCGTCGCCCTCGATCATCGCCGCGCCAACAGCTATCTCGCCCGCCCCGGCGATCGCATGAAGCATATCTTCCTGCTGATCGACGGCTGGGCGGCACGCTATCGCCTGCTCAGCGACGGGCGCCGCCAGATCACCGCGCTGTTCCTTCCCGGCGACCTGTGCGATCTCGCCTGGCGCGACGGCGGCAAGGACGGCGGCAAGGACGGCGGCAGGGCGGTGCAGCATGTCATCGCGATCACCGCGATCCGCGCTTTGCGTATCGAGCTCGGCACCTTTGAGCGCCAGATCGAATGCGATCCCGGCGCGCGCACGATCGTCGACCATGAGGCGCATCTGCTCGCCGAGGCGCAATGCGAATGGCTCGTCTCATTGGGGCGGCGCAGCGCGGTCGAGCGGCTCGCGCATCTGTTCTGCGAACTGGTCGAGCGGATCGGCGCGGTCAATGCCGGGGGCATCGGGCGGTGCGAGATGCCGCTCACCCAGACCGACATGGCCGATATCACCGGGCTCACCCCGGTCCATGTCAACCGCACCCTCCAGCAGATGCGCCGCTCCGGGCTGATCGAGCTCAAGTCACGCCAGCTCAAGCTGCGCGATTTCGCCAGGATCAAGAAGATCGCCTTCTTCCGGTCCAGTGCCGACAACCCGCCGCTCAAGAATAATCTTCCGGAGGCGCTCAAGGTCTTCCAGAACATCCCCGGCGCCGGTGCGGTGCCGACGCACGGCAGGCTGGCGCACGCCTGAGCCCAGCTATCCCTCCGCCTCGACCGGACGGCGCTGGATCAGCGCGTCCTGGCGTCGTTCGGGGCGGATATAGATCGAGGTCAGTTCGGGAAGCGCGGCCTTCATCTTCGTCTCGAGCGCCTCGATCAGCAATTCCGCTTTGCCCATCGGCAGATCGTCGGCGAAATCGGCGCTGATCGCGACGAACACCGCGTCGGGCGACGTGTGCACCGTTCGCACATGATTGACCGCGGTGATCCCGGGCTGCGCGTCGAGCAGGCGCCACACCGTAGCGATGATCGTCGCGTCGGCGCTTTCGCCGATCAGCAGCCCCTTCGCCTCGCGCGCGAGCAGCATCGCTACCCCCGCCAGCACCAGCCCGATCGCGATCGAGGCGATGCCGTCGAGCCGCGGATCGCCATAATGGTGGCTCGCCCAGATCCCCGCGCCCGCCAGTGCCAGCCCGATCAGCGCGGCGCTGTCTTCGAACAGCACGATGAAATTCGCCGGATCCTTCGACTGGCGGATCGATTCCCACCAGCGCCGGCCGCGGCGAGCGCTGTCGAATGCGCGCACCGCAATCGCCCAGGAGGCGCCCTCCAACGCCGCGCCGACCACCAGCACGACATAAGCGACGGTCGGATCGCGCAGCGGCTCCGGGTGCCTCACATGATCCAGCCCTTCGTAGACCGACAGCCCCGCGCCCCCGGCGAAGATCAGGATCGCGACGATGAACGCCCAGAAATAGAGCTCGCGGCCATAGCCGAAGGGATGCGCCGCATCGGGCGGCCGCCGCGCGCGCTTTTGGCCGTAGAGCAGCAGCATCTGATTGGCGCTGTCGACCAGCGAATGCACCCCCTCGGTCAGCATCGACGACGAGCCGGTGATCGCCGACGCGACGAACTTGGCGACCGCGATCCCGGCATTGGCGCCGAGCGCGCCGTAGAGAACCAGATTTCCGCTGCGTTCGTGCGGCATCGGCGGGGCACCTTGTCTGACCGTCGGACGAACGGGTTCAACGCACGGCGCGGCGGGCGGGTTCGCCGCTAATCTATGTTACCATCAAATCCTTGCGCGCGATGCAGCGCATCCCCGTGCCGCGGGTTTTTCGAGAACCCTATATTTCGAGCCCGAGGAGAAAGAACGTGGGACTGTTCAGCAAGGACATCGAGACGTTGCATGATCTTTTCATCCACACGCTGCAGGACATCTATTACGCCGAGAACCAGATCACCAAGGCATTGCCCAAGATGATCGACAAGGCGACCGATGATTCGCTGCGTGCCGGGTTCGAGCAGCATCTCGAGGAAACCCGCGGGCAGATCGCAAGGCTGGAGCGCGCGTTCGAGCTACTCGATCAAAAGGCCAAGGCGGTCGATTGCCCCGCGATCGACGGCATCATCAAAGAGGCCAATGAGGTCGCCGGGGATATCGAGGACAAGAGCGTGCTCGATGCCGCGCTGATCGCATCGGCGCAGGCGGTCGAACATTATGAGATCACGCGCTACGGCACGCTGATCGCCTGGGCGCGCGAGCTCGGGCGCGACGAGGTGGTCCCGCTGCTCGAGGCGACGCTCGAGGAAGAGCGCTCGACCGACGAGAAATTGTCCGATCTCGCCGAGACCTTCGCCAACGCGCGCGCCGATCGCGTCGCGGCGATTTGAGGCCCGCCGGCGCAGCAAAGGAGGTCGCCGCCGTGAGCGAGAAACTCATCGATCCGATCGGGCGCTACCGCAGCGGCGACTTCGCCGAGCAGCGGCAGGAATGGCCCGGGCTCCAGCGCGAGATGGAGCCCGTCCCGGATTGCGGCGAGGCGAGCTATGTCGGCACCGGCCGGCTCGCCGGCCGCCACGCGCTGGTGACCGGGGGCGATTCCGGGATCGGCCGCGCGGCGGCGATCGCCTTTGCGCGCGAGGGTGCGAAGGTCGCGATCAACTTCCACCCGCGCGAACAACCCGATGCCGACGATCTCCACGCGCTTTTCGCGCGCGAGGGACGCGATCTGACGCTGCTGCCCGGCGATCTCACCGACCCCGATTTCTGCGCGCAACTGGTCGACGATGCGCGCGAGCGGCTCGGCGGGCTCGATCTGCTCGTCCTCAACGCGGGCTATCAGCAGGCGCAGAAGACGATCGAGGACATCTCGCACGAGCAATTCGATCGCACGATGAAGACCAACCTCTATGCGATGTTCTGGATCGCCAAACGCGCGGTTGGATCGATGCCGCGGGGATCGGCGATCATCAATACCGCCAGCGTCAACAGCTTCAACCCGAGCGGGGAGATGCTCGATTACGCCGCGTCCAAGGGCGCGATCGAGATCTTCACCAAGGGGCTCGCGAAGCAGCTCGCGCAGCGCGGAATCCGCGTCAACGCGGTCGCGCCGGGGCCGGTGTGGACCGCGCTGCAGATTTCGGGCGGCCAGCTCGAAGGCGGGGTGCGCAAGTTCGGGCAGAACACCCCGCTCGGCCGCGCCGGCCAGCCCGCCGAACTCGCCGGGCTCTATGTGGCGCTGGCCGAGCCGGGCAACAGCTTCACCACCGGCAGCATCTTCGGCGCCGACGGCGGCACCGGGGTGGCATAGCATTTCAGCAGAGGAGAGGGTCGATGCCCCGCGGCGACAAATCCAGCTATACCGGCAAGCAGAAGCGCCAGGCCGAGCATATCGAGGAAGGCTATGAGGATCGCGGCGTCGGCCACGAAGAAGCCGAGCGGCGCGCCTGGGCGACGGTCAACAAACAGACCGGCGGCGGCAAGAAATCGGGCTCGGGGCGCGGCAAGAAGGAGAATCACGAAAGCGCGCGGCGCGGCGGGCATATCGGCGGAAGCAGCCAGTCGCACGCCACGCGTTCCGCCGCCGCGAAGAAGGGGTGGGAGACCCGCCGGCGGCGCGGGAACGGTTAGCAGGCCTTTTCGCGTCGGTTATTGATTCACTGCGCCGTTAGTTGGGCTCGAAAGGCGCGGCCTGTTCGCGAATCCATGTGACAAAATCATCCACCGCCTTGTTTCGACTGCGCTTGGTCGGGAACGAAAGATCGTAGGTGAAGCCCGTCAGAAACGGCTCGGGATCGAGTTGCTGCAGCGTTCGATCCTCCAGCTCGGTCCGGACCATGAAATCGGGCACGAGCGCTATCCCCGATCCCATCACGACCGCGTGGATGATCGCACTGAAACGATCGAGCGCCAGGCTGCCGAACAACGGGGCTTTGCCGCCGTGCCGTGCCGCGAGATATCGCGGCCAATCGCCTTTGCGAAGCGCGTGCTGCACGATCGGCGTATGCTCGTCGAGCACGGAGAACCGCCCGGGCAGCCCGACAAGGACGAGCCGCTCGGTGATCAACGGCTCGTTTCTGGTCTCGATGCCGGATTCGAGGCGGGTGCCGATCAGGATGTCGACCCGCTCCATCTCCAGATCACTCAAGGTCCGCGCGATCGACATGCTGATGTCGATGTCCGGGTGGAGCGCGCCGAATCCCGGCAAGCGTTGGATCAGCCAGCGGTCGCTGAAGCTCGCCCCGACGCTGAGGCAGAGCGAGCGCCTCGTCTTCCGCTGCGGTGACAGCGAGACGGTGCATTCGTAAAGATCCTCCAGGATCCGGCAGACATCGCGGTGATAGCGCGCGCCCTGGTCGGTCAGCAGCAACTGCTGCTTGACGCGGTTGAAGAGCCGGACACCGAGCTGTTCCTCGAGCGTCGATATCTGGCGGCTGATCGCGCTCTGCGTCCGGCAGAGTTCGCGCGCGGCGGCCGTTACACTCTTGAGACGCGCGACCGATTCGAACGCGAGAAGCGCCGTGATCGACGGGAGATGCACCCCCATTCTTTGAAACATGATCCTATGCCCCCCGGCGATCAGGCCCGGCCCGGCGCGGCGGCAAGCGGTCGGCTGCATCCGATCGTTCAGTGCAGCAGTGCGCAAGTGCTTCCGATCGCTGCTCGGTCCCTCATCGATAATTCTCAAGAGGTGATGCGCTTAAATCAGTTTCTTCCGCGCTGCCACGGCCTATTGTCGGCGGAGTACGCCGATGTCCCCACGCGATTACCGATATTCCTTCGCGCTCGCGCCGCTGCCGGCAACGGCCGAGCCACAGGATATCGCACGCGCGATCCGAAACCGATAACGCAATCCCTCACTGGAAAGCTCGACCCATGTCCATATCCGACCCGCTGCACCCTCAAGCGTCGACGTTGACGGCGGAGATCGATCTGCCGCCGAATGAGAGGGATCGGAGATTTGCGGGGATTCTCGCGGCATGCGATCTCTCCGAACACGCGAATGTTCCCGGCGGCATGCCGGTTTTCACGCCGATCACCGGGGACCGCATCGCCTCGGTCGAAGCGCATACGGGCGCGCAGGCGGCGGCCGCGGTCGACGGCGCGCACCGCGCTTTTCTGGCCTGGCGCAATGTGCCGGCACCACGCCGCGGCGAGCTCGTGCGTCTGCTCGGCGAGGAGCTGCGCGCCGCGAAGGCCGATCTCGCCGCGCTCGTCTCGCTCGAAATGGGCAAGATCCGCCAGGAGGCGCTCGGCGAAGTCCAGGAGATGATCGAGATATGCGACTTTGCGGTCGGGCTTTCGCGCCAGCTCTACGGCCTGACTATCGCATCGGAGCGGCCGGGCCATGCGATGCGCGAGACATGGCATCCGATGGGCGTCTGCGCCGTCATCAGCGCGTTCAATTTTCCCGTTGCCGTCTGGGCGTGGAACGCGGCGCTGGCGCTCGTTTGCGGGAATTCGGTGGTCTGGAAGCCTTCGGAGAAGACGCCGCTGACCGCATTGGCGGTGCAGCGCCTGTGCGACCGGGCGCTCGCGCGCTTCGGTGACGCGCCCGATGACCTGCTCCAGGTGGTGATCGGCGGCGCGGCGATCGGCGAGGTGCTGAGCGACCACGAACGCGTCGCGATCATGTCCGCGACAGGATCCACGCGCATGGGACGCGCGGTCAGCGAGCGTTTGGCGCGCCGTTTTGCCCGGCCGATCCTGGAGCTCGGCGGCAATGCCGCGATGATCGTCGCGCCGAGCGCGGATCTGGAACTCGCGGTTCGCGCGATTGCCTTCTCGGCGATCGGTACGTCGGGTCAGCGCTGCACCACCTTGCGCCGGCTGATCGCCCACCGCGAGGTTTACGATCGTCTCGTCACGCGGCTGAAGGCGGTGATCGACGCGGTCGCGATCGGCGATCCGCTCGACGAGGCGACTTATATGGGGCCGCTCTTCGAAAAAGCGCCGTTCGACGCCATGCAGGGCGCGCTGGCGCAGGCGGTTGCGGAAGGCGGAACCGTCTACGGCGGCGAGCGCGTGGAGGGCGATCGCTATCCCGATGCTTTCTACGTCCGCCCGGCGCTGGTCGAAATGCCCGGCCAGACCGCGATCGTGTGCCGCGAGACCTTTGCGCCGATCCTTTACGCGATGCGTTACGACCGGTTCGAAGAGGCGATCGCGCTGCAGAACGATGTTCCCCAGGGGCTTTCGTCCTGCATCTTCACCAATGACGTCCGCGAGGCGGAGGAATTCCTCTCTGCGGCGGGATCGGATTGCGGAATCGCCAATGTGAACATCGGCCCGTCGGGTGCCGAGATCGGCGGGGCGTTCGGCGGCGAGAAGGAAACCGGGGGTGGCCGCGAATCCGGTTCGGATGCGTGGAAGGGCTATATGCGGCGCCAGACCTCGACGATCAATTATTCGCGCAGCCTGCCGCTCGCGCAGGGGATACGTTTCGACCTATAGCCCGGGCACCTACCTCTCTTCACAGCGCCGGAAGCTGCTGCCGGGCGATACCCCAGTCGCTCAGGTCGCGGCTGCCGGCGCGGTCGATCAGCCGCGCCGCATCGGCGATCGTAAACGGTCGCGCGTCGCTCAGCACGTCGAGCTCGGCCCAGGTGATCGGCGCGGCGACCGTCGCGGCATCGCGCGCGCGCGCCGAATAAGGCAGCACCGCGGTCGCGCCGCGCTCGTTGCGCAGCCAATCGAGGAAGATGCGGTTGCGCCGCTCGATCTTGCGCATATTGGCGGTGAAGCGCTTGGGATGCGCCTCGGCGACCGCACGGGCGAACCGGCTCGCGAAATCCTTCACCGCCGGCCAGTCGGCGGTCGCGTCGAGCGGGACGACGACATGCACCCCCTTGCCGCCGCTCGCCATCGCAAAGCTCGCCAGCCCCATTTCGCCAAGCAGGTCGCGCAATTGCACCGCGGCGCGGCGCACCTCGGCGAAATCGAGCCCTTCCTCGGGATCGAGATCGAAGATCATCCGATCGGGGTGTTCGACATCGCTGGCGCGCGCCCCCCAGCCGTGGAATTCGATCGTGTTCATCTGGACGCAGGTGAGCAGCCCGACCTCGTCGTTGACGACCAGATAATCCCCGACCCCGCCCTTCTTCTCGCGGATCGCGACATGATCGACCTTGTCGCCGAACGCGCCTGAATCGTGCTTCTGGAAAAAGCATTGCTTGCCGCGCCCTTGCGGGCAGCGCACCAGGCTGACCGGGCGGTCCGCGAGCCATTGCAGCATCGGCTCGGCGAGCTGCGCATAATAAGCCGCGAGCTCGCCCTTGGTGGTGCCACTCTTGGGATAGATCACGCGATCGGGGTGGGTGATCGTGATGCCGAACGGCGCGGCGTCGGGGACCGTATCGGTGGGGGCGCTGGCGGGGGTTTCGGGCACGATCTCCTGCGCTTCCTTGTCTTCACGCAGTCCGATGAAGCTTGCGTGGCGGATGACCTGATCGGCGGTGAATTCGGCGAACGCCACTTCGGCGACGAGCTTCGGCTCGACCCAGCGCACCCCGCGCGATGCGGCGCGCGGCACCTCGGTCGGGGCGGTCTTGCGCGCAAGCGGCTTGAGCTTGGCGAGCAGCAAGTCGCGCGTATCGGCGTCGAAGCCGGTGCCGACCCGGCCTGCATAACGCAGCGTGCCGCCCTCGTAGAGCCCGAGCGCAAGGCTGCGCAGGTCGCGCCCCGGCCGGTCGCTCTCGAGATGGCCGATGATGACGAATTCCTGCCGCCGGGTGCATTTGGTCTTGAGCCAATCGTGCGTGCGGGTGCCGCGATAGCGCGCGTCGGCGCGTTTCGAGACGACGCCTTCATATCCCTCGCGACATAATTGCGCGAACAGCTTCTCCCCGCCCGCGGCGAGATGCTCGGCATAATGGATCGGCGCTTCGGCGCCCGCGAGCAGCGCGGCGAGCCGTTCCTTGCGCGCGGCATTGCCGAGCGGCGTCAGATCCTCGCCCGCTTCTTCGAGCAGGTCGAAGGCGAAATAATGCAGCGCGCCGCCGTCCTTGAGCGCGGCCTGCAGCGCGGAGAAGCTCGGCCGCCCGTCTTGATCGAACGCCACCACCTCGCCGTCGATCAGCGCCGATGCGAGGCCGAGATCGGCGAAGGCCGTCACGATCGGCGCGAAGCGATCCGACCAGTCGAGCCCGTGGCGGGTAAAGGCGCGCGCCTCTTTCCCGGCGACTGCGATCAGTGCGCGATAGCCGTCATATTTGACCTCGTGGAGCCACCCCGCCCCGGTCGGGACATGATCGACCAGGGTGGCGAGCTGGACATCGCGAAACGCGGGGAGCGCGGCTTTCTTGCGCGACTTGCCGCTTGTCTTGCGCGGCGCCGCGCCGTCGGCGATCTGCAGCATCGTCCGCCCGCTCGATACGCTGGTCAGCGCGCGGTCGACCAGCTCTCCCGACGCGCCGGCATATTGATCCTCGACCTTGCGCAGCAGCCAGTTCTCGCCCTTCTCGCCGGGCCGCGGCTTCATCCGCACCAGCAGCCACTCGCCCTTCATCCGCGCGCCGTGGAGGGTGAAGTGGAGATGGCCTTGCTCGATCGTCTTCGACGGATCCTTGCCGCCGACCGGCTCCCATGTCCCTTCGTCCCACTGCATCACGGTGCCGCCGCCATATTGGCCCTTGGGGATCGTCCCCTCGAACCGCGCATAGGACATCGGGTGATCCTCGGTGCGCACCGCGAGGCGCTTGTCCTCGGGATCGAGGCTCGGCCCGCGCGTTACCGCCCAGCTTTTGAGCACGCCGTCCATTTCGAGCCGGAAATCCCAGTGCAGCCGGGTCGCGTCATGCTTCTGGACGACGAACAGATTGCCGCTTTCGGCGCCGCGCGTCCCCTTGGGTTCGCGTGTCTTCGAGAAATCGCGTTTGCGGTTATAGGTTTCGAGCGGATCGGCCTTGGCCATGTCAGGCTCGCTTGCGGCGCGGTGCGGCCGGCTTCTTCGTCTTGGCGGCCGAGGTCGCGGATTTGGCGGCGGGCGCGGCGGGGCGGTCGAGCGACTTCTTGAGCGCCGCCATCAGATCGATCACGTTCGATCCACGCGCCGGGGCGCGTTCCTCCTCCAGATCGAGGCTGACCTTGCCGGTCTTCGACTTGAGCTTGCGGTCGATCAGCTCGCGCAGCGCGTCGACATAGCGATCGTGGAATTCGGACGCATCGAACTTGCCCGATTTCTTCTCGATCAACGTGGTGGCGAGATCGAGCAGATCCTCGTCGGGCTTGGCATCGGGAATGTCGCGGAAATAGCCCGCGGCCTTGTTGACCTCGTCGGCATAGCGCAGCGTTTCCAGCACCATCCCGCGCCCGCACGGCTTCAGCGCGACGACATATTCGCGCCCGCGCAGCGCGAGCTGGCCGAGCCCGACCTTCTTCGCGCGGCGCAACGCCTCGCGCAGCACGATGAACGCCTCGTCGGCCAGATCGTCGGCGGGGACGACATAATAAGGCCGGTCGTAATAGATCGCGTCGACATCGGCGAGATCGACGAACTGGGTCAGCTCGAGCGTGCGCTTGCTCTCCAGCTTGACCCCGGCGATTTCCTCCTCGTCGAGCAGGACATAATCGCCCTTGGCGATCTCGAACCCCTTCATGATCTCGTCGGGGTCGACCGGGCCGATGCCGTCGACCACTTTCTCATAATGGATGCGCTTGCCCGAGGGCTCGTGGATCTGGCGGAACGAGATCGCCGCGCCGCTCTTGGTGGCGGAATAGATTTCCACCGGGATCGAAACGAGCGCCAGACGGATCTGGCCCTGCCAATAAGCGCGCGCGGGCATCGGCTTGCCTCCGCTTGGTGAAGGATCGATGATCAATCCCGCGCGGGGCCGAACGGTTCCCTCAGCGATCGATCTCGCCGAACACGATATCGAGCGAGCCGAGGATCGCGGTGATGTCGGCCAGCATATGCCCGCGTGACATGAAATCCACCGCCTGCAGATGGCTGAACCCGGTCGGGCGGATCTTGCAGCGATACGGCTGGTTCGAGCCGTCGGCGATCAGATAAACGCCGAACTCGCCCTTCGGGCTCTCGGTCGCGACATAGACCTCGCCGGCGGGGACGTGAAATCCCTCGGTATAGAGTTTGAAATGATGGATCAGCGCCTCCATCGAGCTTTTCATCGTGAGGCGCCGCGGCGGGACGACCTTGCGGTCGTCGCTCGCGATCGGGCCGCCGGGCAGCGCGTCGAGGCATTGCCGCACGATCCGCGCCGATTGGCGGATTTCCTCGGCGCGCACCATCATCCGGTCATAGCAATCGCCCCGGCTCCCCACCGGCACGTCGAATTCCATCGCGGCATAGACGTCATAGGGCTGCGCCTTGCGCAAATCCCACGGCACGCCGGAGGCACGCAGCATCGGCCCCGAAAAGCCCCAGGCGATCGCATCGTCGCGCCCGACCACGCCGATATCGACATTGCGTTCCTTGAAGATGCGATTGTCCGCGACCAGCGCCAACGCATCCTCGAACAAGCGCGGCAGCCGCGTGTCGAGCCAGACGCCGATATCGTCGAGCAATTTCGGCGGCGCGTCATAACGCACCCCGCCGGGGCGGAACCAATTGGCATGCATCCGCGCACCCGACACGCGCTCCTGGAAATTGACGCAATCCTCGCGCAGGTCGAACATCCACAGATTGGGGGTCATCGCGCCGACGTCGAAGATATGGCTGCCCACCGCGAGCAGGTGATTGGAAATTCGCGCCAGTTCGGCGAAAAGCACGCGCAGATATTGCCCGCGCGGCGGCACCGCCAAGTCGAGCAGTTTCTCGATCGCGAGGACGAAGCTGTGCTCCTGGTTGAGCGGGGAGACGTAATCGAGCCGGTCGAGATAGGGCAGCGCCTGAAGATAGGTCTTGTACTCGATCAGTTTCTCGGTGCCGCGGTGGAGCAGCCCGATATGCGGATCGATCCGCTCGATCACCTCGCCGTCGAGCTCCATCACCAGCCGCAGCACGCCGTGCGCCGAAGGGTGTTGCGGCCCGAAATTGAGCGTGTAATTGTGGATCGCGATATCGCCCGGCGTCTCGGCGGCGTGAATCGCATCGATCGTGATGTCGTCGGCCATCGCATCCTCGCTCCGCGGCCCGATCGACAACCAACCCGTGGCGCGCGGGTTGGTTCGGTGGCGAGATGCGTCCGGTCGGGCGGAGGGCTCGGCTCGTCACATCGCCCCGCGGGGCGTTGAAACCGCCGTCGGCGGTCGTTCGTAGCGTTGCTGCAGGCCAATGCGTCACGGGGAGACAGGTGACCCATGACTATCGATCGCAATCGCGAAGGCGAGCACGCCTATCTGCAGCGGCGCGAGGCGGACGAGCGCGCGGCCGCGGCGCATGCCGACGGCGACGAGGCGCATGCCGCGCACCGCGATCTGGCGCGGCGCTACGCCGCGCGCGCGCACGAGACCGAGGGCGAACCGGCGAGGAGTATCGAGATGCAGGTGCGCGATTGCATGACCCGCGAGGTTCGGCTGATCGATCCCGACGAAACGATCGAGGAAGCCGCGGTGCTGATGGCGACGATCGATGCCGGGGTTCTGCCGGTGGCGCTCGACGACCGGCTGGTCGGGATGGTCACCGATCGCGACATCGCGATCCGCGGCGTGGGCATGAGCCTTCAGCCCAATGCCAAGGTCCGCGCGGTGATGAGCAGCGAAGTGCTCTATTGCTTCGAGGATGACGATATCGGCGACGTGCTCGCCAATATGGCCGATATGCAGATCCGCCGTCTGCCAGTGGTCGATCGTGACAAAAGGCTGGTCGGCATCCTTTCGCTCAGTGACGTTGCCGGCAACGGCGATATGGCGCGCGCCGGCAAGGTATTGTGCGAGATCGCGCGGCCGAGCGCGCTTCATTCGCAGGCCGTATAGCATGCGGGCGGCGCTTTTGCCGGTCGCGCTGCTCGCGCTCGTCGGTTGCCACCAGCGCGTCGCGGAAAATACCGACGACACCAGCAACGCCACCGCGGCGGTGCTCGCCAGCATCGGCAACAGCGCGGTCAATGCGGCGGATTCGATGAAGGACGCGCTGGCGCGTACCCCCAACGGGCAGGATTTCGCCGATACCGCCGCGCGCAGCGACGCCTTCGAGATCGCCGCGGCGAAGCTGGCCGGGGCCAATGCCGCGTCGGCCAGGCTCAAGGCGTTCGCGCGCGAGATGATCGCGGCGCACACCCGCTCGGCCGCGACGATCAAGGCGGCCGCGGCGCGCGCGACCCCAGCGATTAGCCCCGATCCGAAACTGACCAACGAGCAGATGGAAAAGCTCGCCGAGCTCGGGCGGCGCAGGGGCGCGGACTTCGATCGCGATTATCTGACGGGGCAAATCGATGCGCATGAGCGCGCGCTGTCGCTGATGAAGGATTATGCGCGGCACGGCGATGTCGCGCCGCTCAAGGCCGCGGCGGCGGCGATCGCGCCGGTGGTCCGCCGACATCTCCAGCACGCCAAGGCGCTCGACGCGGCGCGCCGCGCGGCGATCCGTTAGGTCGGATCGACGCTCGGCTATTTGCCATAACGTGGGCGACGGTGGAGCCCTTTGTGTCCCCGCGAAGGCGGGAGCACAAGGAGGGGGGATGCCAGCGCCAGCGATGTCCTAACCTAAATTAAAACCGCCAGAATCCCGCAAACCCTGCGGATCGGGCGCCAGCGACAAAGCGTTGGTGGGGGCTGACAGGAGAGCCCCTATGGTGATGACCATCGATACGCTTTCGCTCGGCGACGCGCGCCGGCTGGTGATGGCCGCGGAGGCCAAGGCAGCGCAGATTCAGGTGCCGTCGGCCATCGCGGTGGTCGACGCCGGCGGCAATCTGCTCGTTTTTGCGCGGATGGACGGGGCGTGGATCGGCGCGATCGATATCGCGATCCACAAGGCATTCGCCGCGCGCGCCTTCGACATGCCGACGCAGGATCTCGCGCGGCTCGCCGCGCCGGGCAAGCCGCTGTTCGGGGTGCAGAACACCCATGACGGCCGCATCGTCATCCTCGGCGGCGGCGCGCCGGTGAAGCTCGGCGACGCGGTGGTCGGGGCGATCGGATCGAGTGGCGGCACGGCCGATCAGGATCAGGCGGTGGTCGATGCCGCGCTCGCGGCGTTCGAGGAGGAGCGGTCGCGCCACGCCGATTACGTGCCGGCCTGAGCGCGGGCCGCGCCGTGCCACCGGGCCTGTCCTATTGCGGCGCCCCGCCGCTCCCCGGCGCGCTGATCGGGCGGTTCAACCTCGATCCGGTCCTGATCGCTGCGCTGTTCGCGCTGGCCGCGTTCCATATCGTCGCTAACCGCCGCGCCGCGCGCCCGGTCGCGCCGGCCGCTGCTGGCTGGGCGATCGCCGCCGCCGCTTTGGTCTCGCCACTGTGCGCGCTCTCGGTGGCGCTGTTCTCGGCGCGGGTCGCACAGCATATGATCCTGCTGCTCGCAGCCGCGCCGCTGATCGCCGGCGCCTTGCCCGACCGGCCGGCGTTGCGGCGCCCGGCGAGCTTGTGGGGCGCGAGCGTCACATTCTTCCTCACCTTGTGGTTCTGGCACATGCCCGCGCCTTATGCGGCGACCTTTGCCTCGCCGGTGACTTATTGGCTGATGCATCTCTCGCTGTTCGGCACCGGAATCTGGTTATGGGCCGCGCTGCTGCGCCAGCACGGCCCGCGGGCGCTGGCCGCCGGGGTCGTGGCGTCGATGCAGATGGGGCTGCTCGGCGCGGTGATCGCGCTCGCATCATGGCCGATGTACCGCCCGCATTATCTCACCACCACGGCTTGGGGGCTGACCCCGCTCGCCGACCAGCAGCTTGGCGGGGTGGTGATGTGGGTGCCGGGGTGCCTGTTGTTCCTGTGGGTGGCGCTGCGCTCGCTCGCCGCGACGTGGCGCGCGATGGACCGCGCCGCGGCATGAGCGCGCCGCCGCTCGGCTATCTCACCAGCGCGGGCGAGCGCGCGGCGGCGATCGTCCCGCTCACCTGGTTCGTGCTCGCGGTGTCGGTGATCGTCTGCATGGTGGTCGCGGTGTTGCTGCTCGCGGCGATCGTGCACCCGCGTGGCCGCGCGCTTCCGACGGCGATCGTCGCGGGCGACGATCACGGACTGGCGTGGATCAAATGGGGGCTCGTGCTGAGCGCGCTGCCGCTTATCGTCACCTTGGTGTGGACGATGGCCGCGCTCGGCCGCGTCGCGGGGCCACCGCGATCGCCGGCGCTGGTGCTCGACGTGACCCCGCGGCAATATTGGTGGGAAGTGCGCTATGACGCGCGCGATCCTGCCGACCGCTTCGTCACCGCCAACGAAATCCATATCGCCACCGGCGCGCGGGTGCTGGTGCGGCTCCACGGCGGCGACGTGATCCACAGTTTCTGGGTGCCGCAGCTCTCGGGTAAGACCGATGCGATCCCCGGCCAGACCAACCTCACCTGGCTCGCGGCCGACGTGCCCGGCCGCTATCGCGGGCAATGCGCCGAATTCTGCGGGCTCGAACATGCCAAGATGGCGTTCGAGGTGGTCGCCGAGCCACCCGCGGCGTTCGAACGATGGCGCCGCGCGCAGCTGCAGACCGCGCCGCCCCCGTCGAGCGACGCCGCGCAGCGCGGTGCGCGCATTTTCCAATCCCACTGCGCCTCGTGCCACGCGGTGCGCGGCGCCAGGGCGGCGGGGTCGACCGCCCCCGATCTCACGCATCTGATGAGCCGCCGGCTGATCGCCGCTGGCACGCTGCCCAATACGCGCGGCAGCCTCGCCGGCTGGGTGCGGGCGCCGCAGGCGAGCAAGCCCGGCGCGCTGATGCCCGATCAGCAGCTCACCGGGCAGCAGCTCGGCGATATGCTCACCTATCTGGTCACACTCAAATGACCCCCGCGGCGCTGCGTGTCCCCGCGATCGGCGACGACACCCCCGAATTGCGCGCGCGGCTTCACGCGATCTGGGCGACCGCGCCAGGGTGGAAGGGCTGGTTCACCACCGTCGACCACAAGGAGATTGGCATCCGCTACATCGTTACCGCCTTCGTCCTGCTCGCGCTGGGCGGGGTCGAGGCGCTGGCGATCCGGCTCCAGCTCGCCGGCCCCGACCTCAGGCTGATGACCCCCGAGCAGTTCAACATCTTCTTCTCGATGCACGGGATGACGATGATCTTCCTTTATTCGTCCCCCGTCCTGTCGGGCTTCTCCAATTATCTCTGGCCGCTGCTGCTCGGCGCGCGCGACATGGCTTTTCCGCGGCTCAACGCGTTCAGTTACTGGGTCTATCTCGCCGCCGCTCTGTTCCTCTACACCGGCTTTCTCACCGGCAACGGCCCCAATGACGGCTGGTTCAACTACGTCCCTTATGCCGAGCGCCAGTATAATCCCGGGCTCAACCAGGATTTCTATGCTTTGGGGATGGTGCTGCTCGGCATCTCCACTGCGGTCGGCGCCGCCAATTTCGTCGTCACCGCATTCAAGATGCGCGCGCCCGGCATGTCGATCGACCGGTTGCCGATCCTGATCTGGGGGACGCTGACCGCAAGCGTCGCCAATCTGGTCGTGGTGCCCGCGGTGAGCCTCGCTTTCTTCCTGTTGTGGCTCGATCGGCAATTCGGCACCAGCTTCTTCCGGCCGGCGGGGGGCGGGCAGCCGTTGCTGTGGCAGCATCTGTTCTGGCTGTTCGGTCACCCTTGGGTCTATGCGATCGTCCTTCCGGCGATGGGGATGGTATCGGACGGGCTGCCGGTATTCTGCCGCCGCCCGCTGGTCGGCTATTCGCTGGTCGCGCTTTCCACCGTCGCGACGATGATCCTCGGCTTCGGGGTGTGGGTGCATCATATGTTCGCGACCGGGCTGCCGGGGCTGTCGCTGAGCTTCTTTTCGGGCGCGTCGATCGTCATCACGGTGCCCAGCGCGGTCGCGGTCTTCGCCTGGCTGGCGACGATCTGGACCGGGCGGCCGGTGAGATCGACCGCCTTCCTGTTCTTCGCCGCGATGATCCTGCTGTTCGTGATCGGTGGGGTTTCGGGGTTCATGACCGCGAGCGTCCCGGTCGACTGGCAGCTCACCGACACGTATTTCGTCGTCGCGCATCTCCATTATGTGCTGATCGGGATCAACGTCTTCCCCGTCGTCGGCGCGACCTATTTCTGGTTTCCCAAATTGACCGGCCGGATGATGGACGAGCGGCTCGGGCGCTGGAACTTCTGGACGATGTTCCTCGGCTTCAACCTCGGTTTCCTGCCGATGCATCTGATCGGGCTGTTCGGGATGCCGCGCCGGGTGTGGACCTATCCCGCGGAGATGGGCTGGTCGGCGCTCAACATGATCACGACGATCGGCAGCTTCGCCTTCGCGATCGGGGTGCTTTTGTTCTTCGTCAATGTCGCCAAAAGCTGGCGCGCGGGGGCGCTCGCGCCGGCCGATCCGTGGGGTGGGTCGACGCTCGAATGGGCGCTGCCGTCGCCGCCGGCGCCGTATAATTTCGCGGTGATCCCGACGATCGCGTCGCGTCATCCCTTGTGGGAGGAGGCGCTCGACGAAAACACCCCGCGGAGCACGATCACGCGCGGCATGATGCTCGATACCGGGAAGGAGACGGTCACCACCACCCCGCTCGACGCGATCCCCGATCGGATCGTCGAGATGCCGTGCGACAGCTGGGCGCCGCTGCTGCTCGCGGTGGCGCTGGGGATATTGTTCGTCGCGCTGCTGCTCAAGCTGTGGCTCGCGATCGCGCTGGGGGCGCTGCTCGTGCTCGGCGCGCTGATCCTGTGGCTATGGCCGCAACGCCGATTGCTCGAACGCGAGCCGGCGCATGGCTGACGCGATGCCCGCCGCGCCCGGTCCGCTGCCGGTCGGTCCGGTCGGGCGCCGCGGGCTCGGGCAATGGGGGGTCGGCGCGCTGATCGCGAGCGAAGCGGCGCTGTTTGTCTATCTGCTGTTTGCCTATTTCTATGCCGCAGCGAGCGCTCGCCCCGGTTGGCTGCTCGAACCGGCGCCGAAGCTGTGGCCCGCGCTTCCCAACACCTTGCTGTTGCTGAGTTCCAGCCTCGTGGCGTGGATCGGCGAGAAGGGCGTCGAGCGCGGCCGTCGCGCGGAGGCGCTGACCGGGCTGATCGGCGCGTTCGTGATGGGCGCGGGATTTGCGGCGGTGCAGGTCTATGAATGGTCGATCAAACCCTACCGCCTCGGCACGTCGAGCTATGCCGCGCTCTATTTCACCACCACCGGATTCCATATGGCGCATGTCGTCGCGGGGCTGGTGATCCTTGCGATGCTCGCCTTGTGGGTCGCACTCGATTTCTTCTCGCCGCGGCGACGGATCGTTGTGTCGGCGGGGGTGCTCTACTGGCATTTCGTCGACGCGGTGTGGCTGTTGGTCTTCGCGACTTATTACCTCACCCCCTATCTCGGCTTCGCGCGATGAGCGGGCTGCGCGCGTCGCTATTGCTCTGTACGGGGCCGATCGCCTGGCTGGTGCAATTGTGCGTCGGCGCGATGATGACGAGCTGGCCGTGCTTTCCCGAGACCGAACGGCGCCTCGCGCCGCTCCCCGGCTATCGCTGGACCTACGCCGCGGCGATCGCGCTGCTGGTGACGTGTGCGCTCGCCGCCGCGCTCGCCGGCGTCATGTCGTGGCGCCGATTTGCCGCGGCGCGTGGCGATGCGACGGAGGAACGCACCCGCTTCATCGGCCTTTGGGGAATGTGCCTCGGCGCCGGCTTCGCGCTGGCGACATTGATCACGCTGGTCGCCTTTCTGCTGGTGCCACAATGCCTCGGCTGATCCTGCTGGCGCTGACGCTGCTTGCAGCCTGCGACCGCCACGCGGACCGCCATGCCGCGTCCAGGGCGCTGATCGCCGCGCAATGCGCCGCTTGCCACACCGTTCCCGGCGTCGCGATCGCACGCGGGCAGGTCGGGCCGCCGCTCGCCGGGATCGCGCGGCGCACGACGCTGGCCGGGCGATTGCCCAACACCCCGGCCAATATGCGGCATTTCCTGCTTCACCCGCAGGCGGTCCAACCGGGCGGCGCGATGCCCGATATGGGGCTCACCCCGGCGCAGGCCGATGCGATCGCCGATTATCTCGCGACGCTGGACGAGCCTTGATCGGACGGAGATTGCGGCGTCGCGGCGCTCTTATTGTCGCCGATCGACTCCATTCCCGCCTGATTGCCCGGCCCCGCGATTTCCGCGGCGCGATCCGCCCGGTTGCAGGCCGATAGTAATGCGGCAATGCCGACAAGGCCGAGCAGATACCCGCGCATGATCTGCGAACTCCGATCGCGACGATTTCCCGGCAACTGCCGCCGCGCGCGCTCCGTTCCGCGCGGCGATCCAAAGTAAATATATGTTTATGAAATATATTGGCTGGAGAAGTTCGGCGATCGACGCGTTATTCCGCGATTGAGGTGCAACGATGATTCAGCATGACAATCGCAGAAGGCGTCGAATGAGGCGAGGCTTTACCGCCGCCTTCGTCATCATTGCGATGATCGCCTTGATGATCTTCGTTGGATTCAATCTATATTATTTAAAGCAAGGGGTGTGATCGGCTAAGGTAACGCCCGAAAGGGGGACGTGCTCGAAGGAGACGTTTTGATGACGATTGCACCCAAGCTCCGCCAATATCTCGATATATTCGACGTCGATTATACGCTGGTGGAACATCCCCCGAGCGTTTCGGCGATGCAGAGCGCCACGCTGTGCCGGATCCCGCCGCAGCAGGTCGCCAAGGCGGTATTGCTCGATACGCCCGACGAATATCTGCTCGCGGTCCTCCCGTCCGACCGCCGCGTGGACTTGGAAGAATTTCGCCACGAGCCGGGCGGCAAGCCGCGGCTGGCGGACGAGCAGGAACTGGCGGAGGTATTCTATGATTGCGCGGTCGGCGCGGTGCCGCCGCTGGGGGTCGGTTACGGCATCCCGATGATCATCGACGACAGCTTGTGGGACCAGCCCGACGTCTATTTCGAGGCCGGCGATCATCGGTCGCTGATCCATGTCGACCGCGGCGAATTCGCCCGGCTGACCCGATCGGCGCTGCACGGCCGGTTCAGCGAACGCTGGGCGGATATGGAATGACCCCCGATCAGGCGCGACGGAAGATCGTCTCGCGAAACCGCCGCCAGCGCCTCACGCTCGCGGCGGAACTGATCGCGTTCATGCTGCTCGCGGTCGTCATCGGTTTCGCGCGCTCGCGCTGACCACCTATCCGGTGATTTCCATCACCAATTGGCGGGCGGTATCGGCAAGGATCTGCCCCGTGCTGCGATCGCCCTTGGCGAGCGAGCTCATGAACGCCTTGGCCTGCGCCAGCGTCAGATGGGGCGGGAAGGGCGCGACATTGGGATCGGTCATCACCTCGATCACTGTCGGCCGCTCCGCCTCGAGCGCGGTACGCCATGCGGTGTCGAGCGCCGCGGGGCGATCGACGTGGATCCCGGCCAGCCCGATCAGCTCGGCGAATTCGGCATAGGGCACGTTGGGCAGCGCCTGGCTGGCGGCAAAGCGCGGATTTCCCTCCATCACGCGCTGTTCCCACGTCACTTCGTTGAGATCGCCGTTGTTGAACACGCAGACGATGAAGCGCGGGTCGCGCCACTGGCGCCAATATTTCTGCACCGTAATCAGCTCGGCCATATTGTTCATCTGCATCGCGCCATCGCCGACCAGCGCCACCACCGGGCGATCGGGGAAAGCGAATTTCGCCGCGATCGCATAGGGCACCGCCGCCCCCATCGAGGCCAGCCCGCCCGACAGCGACGCGCGTTGCCCCGCCTTCACGCGATAGTCGCGCGCATACCAATTGGCGCATGAACCCGAATCCGAGGTGACGATCGCATCGGCGGGCAGATGCGGCGACATTTCCCACACCACGCGTTGCGGGTTGACCGGATGCGCCTCGGCCATCGCGCGCTCCCTGAGCGTTTCCCACCATTTGCCGACGCCCTGCTCGATCGTCTCGCGCCACGCGGTGTCCGCCTTGCGCTCGATCAGCGGCAGCAAGGCGCGCAGCGTCTCGGCCGCGTCGCCATGAAGATTGACCTCGACCGGATAGCGCAATCCGAGCATCGCCGGGTCGATATCGATCTGCACCGCGCGCGCCTGCCCGTCCTTGGGCAGAAACTCCGCCCAGGGAAAACCGGTGCCGATCAGCAGCAATGTATCGCAATCGCGCATCATGTCGGACGAGGGCTTGGTGCCGAGCAGCCCGATCGCGCCGGTGACGAACGGCAGATCGTCGGGCAGCACGTCCTTGCCGAGCAAGGCCTTGGCGACCCCGGCGCCGACGCGGTCGGCGATCTCGATCACCTCGCCGGCGGCGCCGCGCGCGCCGGCGCCGATCAGGATCGCGACCTTTTCGCCGGCGTTGAGGATGTCGGCGGCGCGCTGCAGGTCGGCCGGCTGCGGCACGACCGAAGGTCTGGCATAGCCCGGCCCGGAGCGGGTGAAGCCATGTTGTTGCCGCGGTTCCTCATAGGGCGAATCCTGCACGTCCTTCGGCAGGATGATCGCGCACACCTGGTTGCGCGCGATCGCGATGCGGATCGCGCGATCGGTCACGTGGCGCGCCTGCGCCGGGGCGGCGACTTCCTGGACATAGCCCGCGACGTCGGCGAACAGCCGGTCGAGGTTGAGTTCCTGCTGATAGCTCGCACCGCGCACGGTCGTCTCCGCCTGTCCGGCGATCGCGAGCACCGGCACGTGATCGAGCCTCGCGTCGTAGAGCCCGGTGACGAGATGCGTCGCGCCCGGCCCGCCGGTCGAAAGGCAGACGCCGAGTTCGCCGGTGAATTTGGCATGCGCCGCGGCCATGAATGCGGCCATCTCTTCGTGCCGCACCTGGATGAATTCGATTCCGGCGCCGTCCTTCTCCGCCCGCTGGAGCGCGCCGAGCACGCCGTTGATGCCGTCGCCGGGATAGCCGTAGATTCGGCGGACGCCCCAGCTTTTGAGCCGCTCGACGAAAAAGTCGCTGGTCATCCGCGCCATATTCGTTCCTCCGCGTTTCGGGTAGCGCGGCGCGCGCGTCGCGCCGCCTTGTCATCGGTCAGAACGAACCGGCGCGCGCGGCTATCCCCGCCACGTGGCGATTTGCGGCGGGCGTCGGCATCGCGCGGACGAAGCGACGGTGCCGAGAAACCCGCGCCCTCGCTCCTGCGTTGACCGATGCAGGAGGCAGATATGCGTGCGCGCCAAGACGCCCCGGCGGCCGCCGCACCGTCAGGACGATGACGGAAAGACCGGCCCTTGGGACCGCGCATCGCCGCGGCGGCGCGGCGTGGCTCGTCGCGCTGGCGATTCCGGTCGCTGCCTGCCATCCGTCGCGCGAACAGGATCGCGCGGTCTCCTTCACGCGTCTCGGGCAGATCGCGCTGACCCAGCATGCGTGCGGATCGTGTCACCGGATTTCGGGGATCCAGGGCGCCGACGGCAGGGTCGGGCCGCCGTTGGTCGATTATGCGCGCCGGCGGATGATCGCAGGGGTGCTGCCAAATACTCCTGCAAATCTTGCGCGCTATCTCAAGGCACCACGCACGGTGGTGCCGGGCAATATGATGCCGCAGGAGGCGCTCGGCGATCGCGAGATCCAGGGCATCGTCGCCTATCTCGGGCGGCATTGAGCCTGTGATGCGGCCGCCTCTCCGACCGATCGTGTCCGGGTGGTTTCTGGGGGTGATGACCTGTGGCGTGGTCGCGCTGCTGGTCGCCGCCTTGTTCCTTTCGGGCATCGCCTTTCGCGTCGGCGCCGATCAGCCGCATTCCAAGCTGCTCGCCTGGGCGATCCACCGCACGATGCTGAGCTCGGTGCGCCGCCATGCGCGCCGCGAGGTGCCGCGCTTGCCGCTCGATCGCGCGACATTGCTCGCGGGCGCGGCGCTTTACGAGCAACGGTGTATCGCCTGCCACGGCGGCCCGGGGATCGCGCGGGCATATTGGGTGAGCGCGATGCTGCCGACCCCGCCCTATCTGGTCGACGCCTCGGCGCGCTGGTCGCACGCCGAGCTCTATGCGCTGATCCACGACGGGGTGAAGATGACCGGCATGCCTGCCTGGGGCGAGATATCGTCCGATCGCGAGATCGCGCAGATCGTCGCGCTGATCGAGGCGATGCCGATGATGACCCCCGATCAATTCGCGCAACTCCGCCGCGCCGCGGCTGCTCGCCGGCGCTAGCCCGACATCACCTGGGCGAGCCGCGATTGCGCCGCGGGGAATCCCTGGAACAACCGCAGCGCGCCGGAGAGATTGTTCTTGAGCGGCGGGTTGTCGACACTGGACCGGAAGAAGGCGATCTTCTTGATCCTGGCGAAATCGCGCAGCTTGAGCTGGCGTGACTTGAGCTCGATCAGTCCGGAGCGGCGCATCTGCTGGAGGGTGCGGTTGACATGGACCGGGGTGAGCCCGGTGATATCGGCCATGTCGGTCTGGGTGAGCGGCATCTCGCAGCGCCCGATGCCCCCGGCATTGACCGCGCCGATGCGCTCGACCAGTTCGCAGAACAGATGCGCGAGCCGCTCGACCGCGCTGCGCCGCCCCAATGAGACGAGCCATTCGCATTGCGCCTCGGCGAGCAGATGCGCCTCATGGTCGACGATCGTGCGCGCGCCGGGATCGCATTCGATCTGGCGCTCAAAGGTGCCGAGCTCGATACGCAAAGCGCGGATCGCGGTGATCGCGATGACATGCTGCACCGCCCTGCCGCCGTCCTTGCCGCCGTCCTTGCCGCCGTCGCGCCAGGCGAGATCGCACAGGTCGCCGGGAAGGAACAGCGCGGTGATCTGGCGGCGCCCGTCGCTGAGCAGGCGATAGCGTGCCGCCCAGCCGTCGATCAGCAGGAAGATATGCTTCATGCGATCGCCGGGGCGGGCGAGATAGCTGTTGGCGCGGCGATGATCGAGGGCGACGCCGGCCAGCGCGACCGCGCCGCGCGGATCGGCTTTGGCGGCAGCAGGCTCGGCGATGAGGCCGAAGGTGTCGTGCATGATGTGCTCCTGCACGTGGGGGAAAGCGCGACAACGGGCAGCGCGCAGCTTGCGCCGCATCGGTTCGTCGCAACCCGCCGGCGAAACCGACGAAGGGTTCGCTTTTCACGCCCGGCGGTGCACCCCCGCACGATCCGCCCCCACCTCGTGCCGGGGAAGTAATGAGGAAAAGGTCGGTCAGTATTGGTAATTGACTATTCCGTGTAAATATTATGTGGATTCTTGGGTGTGGTATCATAGGTAATGTCAAGAATTGAATATCGGCTTGTTCGGATGCGAATGCCATAAACCGGATTAGATACCGCTGAATCTGCCGGATCAATTGTTATCGAGGCACGTTCGATACAGTCCCTGAAAATGTTGGATTAAGGCAGTCGCAGGAGGCAGCTATGCAACGTGAAATGTATCGGGAAAGTCGAAGCGAATATCGCGGCCGTCCGAGCCGCTACGAAGACGATGATCGTTACGAACGCGGTCGGGATGGACGCGGCGGCTATGCGGAAAATGTCGGGCAAGGTGGCTATTTCGGCGACTACGAAGGCCATGCCGACATCGGGCGTCGCGGTGGCCAGATCCGCCACGAACGCGCGATGCGCGCACCGCGTGACGAATATGGCCGTTCGGAAGACGTCGGTCAGGGCGGCTATTTTGGCGACTATGAAGGCCACTCGGAGATCGGGCGTCGCGGTGGACAGATCCGTCACGAGCGCGCGATGCGCGCGCCGCGCGACGAATATGGTCATTCGGAAGATGTCGGTCAGGGCGGCTATTTCGGCGACTATGAAGGCCACTCGGAGATCGGGCGCCGCGGCGGGCAGGTCCGTCACGAGCGCGCGATGAACGCGCCGCGCGACGAATATGGCCATGCCGAAAATGTCGGCCAGGGCGGCTATTTCGGCGATTATGAGGGTCACTCCGAGATCGGGCGTCGCGGCGGCGAGATCCGCCATGAGCGCGCGATGCGCGCGCGGCACGATCTCGACGAACCCGACGAGCGCGGGCGTGGCGACGGCCGCCGCTACGACGGCCGCTCGGGCCGGGGTCGCTACGACTGACAGGATGACGGGGCGCTCCCTCGGGGCGCTCCGTTTCTTTTGGGAGCTTTCGTCATGACGAGAGGATTGGGCGGCCATTCGCCCGCCAATGTGAGCAAATATCTCAAGGGGATCGACTTCCCCGCGACACGCCGCGATCTCAGGCTGCAGGCCGAGGACAATGGCGCGGACCCCGATGTGATGGACGTGATTCTCAGCCTGCCCGACGACGATTATGAATCGATGGCCGATGTCATGGCGGCCTATGGCGAAGCGGCGCGCACGGCGCGCGGTGGCGATTGATCCGAAGGTTCGTCAATGACGCCCGGCCGCCGGTCCGGGCGTGAGCGGTGTCGGCCGCTCGACCTCGATCCGGTCGACCTTCTCGTCGTAGAAGCAGTAATAGTTCCTGATCCGCGGGCATTCGGGTAATGGATCGCGATACGACCAGACGGCATCCTCGATGACATGTTGGCCGATGCGCAGGTGCCAATAGGAGGCATTGCCCTTGTAAGGGCAGATGCTGGTGGTCGGCGAGGGGCTGAGCAGATCCGATCGCACGTCTTCGGGTGGGATGTAGCACCGCGGCGGCAACCCGGTTTCGAACAGGAACAGCCCATGCGTCGTGCTGGCGATCGTTTCGCCGGCAAGCGAGACATCGACCCGCCGGCTGCTCGCGCGAACGTCGACGCGATGATGCGGATCGCGCGGATGGCCGAAGATTTCCTCGTCTTCCTCGAACCAATGATCGATCTTGTCCCAATCGAACGCGATATGATCGGCGAGCAGTTCGGCATCGGGTGCGGGCTGCGCGAAACACCACGCCACGTCGTCGCGCACGCTGGCCGGCGTTTCGACCGACCACCAATCGGCGGTCCCGCGCCCCGCGCTGTCGGTGCGCCTGCCGCTTGGGCGGAGCAGATCGGTGCGCACGTCATCGCGCGGAAAATAATAGACCGGGGCATAGCCTTCGATCAGCAGCCAGGTCGCAATCGAATCCGCCAGCACAATGTCGCCGATCGTCGCGCGGACCCGTTTGGCGCTGGGCTCGATCGTAAAATGCGGATCGGTCATACGGTTCTCCTTCGGACGGGGACGGCGGGGTCGCGGCGATAGCTGTCGGGATAGATGGCGATTGTGCCGTCGACGGGAAGCGCGGTCAGATAGATGATGAACACCGGCACCGCCGCGGGAAGCTCGATCCGCTGCTCGCTTGCGCCGGTCGCGGGCGGCACCCGCCCGTCGAACAGCCAGCGCGCCAGCCGGTCGGCATCTTCGACCCTGACGCAACCCGAGCTGCGGCGACGATCGCTGCCGCGGAACAGATCCTTGTCGGGCGTATCATGGAGGTAGATGCCGAGCGGGTTGGGAAGCGCGAATTTGATCGATCCCATCATATTCCCTGCGCCGGGCAATTGCCGCATCCGCAGATCCTGCTGCCCGTCGGCGACCGCGCGCCAATCGACCTCGGCAGGGGGCAGGACCTGCGCGCTTTCCGCCCAGGACGAGAGCAATTCGATCCGCTCGGCGGCGAGAAACCCCGGGCCTTGGGCGAGCGCGCGCCGGCCGCGCTCACGCACCAGATCGGGCGGAACGTTCCAATAAGGGTTGCGCACCGCATACCGCATCACCCCGGCAAGCGCCGGCGTCGGCAGCCTTTGCTTGCCGACCACCACGCGCATGCTGCCCGCGGGGCGGCCGTGGTCGATCATCCATAATTGCGCCGAGGCGGTATCGACCAGAATATAGCGGGCACCCGGATCGGCGGGGAGCGCGCGGAGGCGATCCATATTGGCGAGGAGCAGCGCTTCACGTTTCGCGTCGGGCGCTGCCGCGCTTCTGGTCGCGGCGAGCGAAGCGCGCAGCGTGCGGTAGAGCGGATGCATGCGCAACGCCTCGCCGAGCGCGGGGATCGGGCTCGGTCGTGATCCGAGCAGCCCGGCGACGCGATGCCATTCGCGATCGGGGGACAGCGCCGGATCCGCATAGGCCATCGCATCGGCTGCGGCGGGGCGATGCAGGTCGCGGACATAAGCGAGAAAGGCGTGGGTGAGCGCGAGATCGAGCCGTGCCCGCGACGCGGCGGCGTCCTCTCCGCCCTCCAATCGCGCCGGAACCGCATAACGGCGCGGATCGAGCCCATCCGCTGCCGCGCCGCGCAGGATGATGAGCAGCGCCTTTCCCGTCGCGTCAATCCCTTGAGCGTCGGTCCATAAAGGTTGGTAGCCGCGCTGACGGTAAATGTCCGCGACCGCCGTATCGTCGGACTGCGCAAGCGCCTGTTTCAGCGCGCGTTTAGGTCCTGGAAGCAGGACCGCACCGCGCGCTGCGATCGCGGCGGGGTCGATCTGGTGCGTCGTCACCCCCATCGCCGCCGCGGAGACGCAGAAAGCCGCGGCGGGTGCCCCCCAATTGCGAAGTATGGCGCGTCCGCCCAACGGTCGGGCCGCGGACGCGCCACCTTTCACGGATCAGCCTCGTTCCCCGGCACGGGTGTTCGTGTTCGAATAGGATGATCCGCTGGTGCCGTTGTAGCTCGAGCTGTTGCTCGTGCTATAGCCATTGTCCATGCTGGTGTTGTTCGCCTGCGACGAATTGTTCGCGACGTCCTGCGCCATGGCGATGCCGCCGAGGGCGAGCAAGCCCAGGCCACTGGCAATTACGATTTTCGACAACATATATCAGCCTCCTTAGGTCCGCTGGGGAGGGCATAGAACGGGCGTTCGTAACCGGCGTTCCGCGAGATGCGCGCGTTCTTCAGCGAAATTGAGCTACGTTACAAGAATTGCTGAAGAACAAATATGGATTGATGCTGCCGATATCGCTGGCAGCGTCGCTTCTCTGCAGTCCAGCCGATCGCGCGGCCTCGATTACTCATGAGTCGGGCGTTCCCAGAATTGCCGTCATCGACAGCGGCATCGCCCGAACACCCGAGCTCGGGCCGCTGCTCGAGGCGGAATATGATCTCGCGACTGTGCCGGCGCGGCCGTCGTTCGCGCCGCGTTACGATCACGGCACGATGGTTGCGACGATCCTGTCGCGCGCTGCGCATCGCGAGGTGCGGCTGATCTCGCTGCGGATCGATGACCCGCGCGGGTGCCCGCCCGGGATCAGTCCGCCGTGCCAGCCGCGATCGGCGCCGATCGCCGACGCGATCCGCACCGCGACGCGGCTGGGGGTCGATGTGATCAATATTTCGCTCGCGATGCCGTCGGACCCGACGATCGCGGCGGCGATCCGCGAGGCCGCGGCGAAGCGGATCCCGATCGTCCTCGCCGCGGGCAACGACGGCCGCGATCACCCCGGCAATCTCGACGCTGCGCGCGCAGGCTATCCGATGGCGGTGCTGGTCGGCGCGACCGACGGACGCGGGAAGGTGTGGCAGCATAGCAACCGCCCCGATCGGCAGATCGCGGGCTATCGCTACACCTGGCAGCGCGGGGTCGACGTGCCGACGGCCGCCGCTGACGGCCGATCCACCCGCGGCACCGGCACGTCGTTCGCGGCACCGCGCGAAAGCGCGCGGATTGCCGGGCTCGCCCGTTCGGCGACGTGAGGCTTACCAATAAGGCCCCATGCCGTAACGGCTGTAATAGCCGAGCAGCGCCTCGCGATAATCTTCGCCGCCCAGCGACCGCAGCTCTTCGGCGCTGTAGCTTGGCGCATCCTTGAGCACCGCCTCGTCGAGCGGGACGACGAAGCCGTCGCGCTCGATATCATATTGCAGCACCGACCACGGCACCGGATGGAATTTCTCGCCGATGCCGAGGAAGCCGCCGAACGACATGATCGCATAGATCACCCGGCCGCTGGTCTTCTCGATCGACAGGTCGCTGACATGCCCGATCTTGGTGCCCGCGAGGTTATAGACCGGTTCCTTGAGCACGCGGCTCGACAGGACCAGCGGGTGCGCGGGCTGATCGAGGGTGCCGGCGGGGGTCGACAGGTTCATGATCGCATCTCCCAGATGTTCGCAATGAAAAGCTCAGGTCTATTCAACCAATGGGAGCGGGGCGCCGTTCCGGGATCGTCGCATTTCCCGTGCCGCGGTTCGTCGCGCGCGCGGTGCAGGGGGGCACAAAGCCGATCAGACACCGAAGGGATAGGTTTCCTCGGCGCCGGGGCGCGGTGTCGTGGGCAGCGGGGTCACCGCGCTGGTGGTGTCGAACCACAGCCAGGCATCGAACTGGCGCGGCAGGATCGCGGACGAATAATGGCTCCAGCGCTCGGTATCCGGGCGGTAGATTACCCCGATGAAGCGTTCGAGCCGCGGCGTCGTCAGTTGCTCGTCGAGCGCGGGATGCGTGCCCTCGCGCAGATCGAGCAGGAAGCGCGCGACCCCGCTGTCGTGGCATTGCCGCTCATAGCTGTCGGGGCGCGACGGATTGACCGTCTTGATCTCCATCGGCGCGTCCCAGTCGCGCGCCGCGGCGACGGTGCCGCGATGCGTGCCGAGCCCGATCAGCCGCGCCGCCTCGCCGTGATGCTCGCGGCACAATTGGCCGATGTTGAGCTCGCCGCGCGCCTGCCCCATTTCGGTGAAGCGCGCATCGCCGATATGGCTGTTGTGCGCCCAGACCACCGCCTTGGCGTCAGGCCCCTTGGCGGCGAGCAGCAGTTCGAGCGTGTCGAACATATGCGTGTCGCGCAGGTTCCAGCTCTCCGCCGCGCCGTGATACATCACGCGATAGTAATTTTCGGCATTGGCGATCAGCCGCGCATTTTGCGCCGCGTCGAGGAAAGCGTCGGGATCGCCGGCCAGATAGGCGCGTTGCTTGGCGAACAGATCGCGCAGCATCGTCACCACCGCTTCCTCGCACCGCGCAAAGCCTTCGTCGAGCGCCATCCGACCATATGCCGCCGGGTCGGCGCCCCACGGCGTGAGGCAGCCGTAACGTTCGCGCGCGATCGCCGCCGAAGCCGGATCGACGCGATCGAGATAGTCGATCACCGCGCGGATCGACCCGCTCATATTGTAGAGATCGAGGCCGTAGAATCCCGCCATTCGCTCGGTCGGCAGCCCGGCGTTATACGCGCGGAGCCAGGCGATGAAGGCGTCGACATCGGTGTTGCGCCACATCCAGGTCGGGAAACGCCGGAACGCCGGGCCCGCCGCGGGCTGCGCCGGCTTGTGGCGGACATGACGATCGAGTGCGGCTGCGTCGGGCCAATCGGCCTCCACCGCGACGATCGTGAAGCCGTGCCGCTCGATCAGCCATTTGGTGATCGCGGCGCGGGCGCGATAGAATTCGGAGGTGCCGTGGCTCGCCTCGCCGATCAGCACGATGCGCGCGTCGGCATAGCGATCGAATGCCGCGCCGAATGCGGGATTGTCGATCTCGGGCAGCGGCTCGGCCGCATCGCGGATGAGGTCGGCGAGCGCGGGTTTCGCAGGTTGCTCGACCAAGGCGTCGCTGCCCTTGTCGAGCGCCCAGCCATAAGCGCCGATCAGCGGCACGAACTGGACGTCGCCCAGATCCTCCTCGGCGAAATCATCGGCGCCGCACCGCGTCACGCGGATCAGCCGCTGGCGCGCGGAATCGCCGACCGGCATGACCAGCCGTCCGCCGATCTTGAGCTGGCGGCACAGCGGCGGGGGAAGCGTCGGGCCGCCGGCGGCGACGAGGATCGCATCGAACGGCGCCTGTTCGGGCCAGCCCGCGGTGCCGTCGCCGACGCGGATCTCGACATTGCGATAATCCAGCGCCGTCATTCGCTCACGCGCGAGCGCGGCGAGTTCGGCGTGGCGCTCGATCGCATGGACCTGCCCCGCGATCCGGCTGAGGATCGCCGCGGCATAGCCCGAGCCCGCGCCGATCTCGAGCACATGATCGCCGGCGCCGATCTGCGCGGCCTCGATCATATGCGCGACGATATAGGGCTGCGAAATGGTCTGCCCCGCCTCGATCGGCAGCGGCGTATCCTCATAAGCGAATTCGGCGAGCGGGGCGGGGACGAAGCGTTCGCGCGGCACCTCGCGCATCGCGGCGAGCACTGCCTCGTCCGCGATGCCGCGCGCGGCGATCTGGCTGTCGACCATGAAGTTTCGGCTGGTGGCTGTCGTGGGCATCGCTTCCCTCCACGGGACGATGCTCGATCAACGCATCAGGCGGCAATTCGCTGCGCCGCGCGCGCCTTCCGCCGGCGACCGGATCAGGCGCCGCGGGTCATTTGCACGGCAGCACGAGATGGAGCGTGAAATGGCCATCGTCCGTCTCGCGCACGACATTGCCGCCTGACGCCCGGATCAGCCGATCGATCAGCTCGAGCCCTTGGCCGCCCTCGCGCGGCGCGCCGAACACGGTGGGTTCGCGCCAGATGAGGCGCAGCAGATCGCCCTCGACCGCGCCGTTCACCTCGACCGAGCGTCCGTTCTTCAACGCGCCATATTTGAGGCTGTTGGTGGCCAGTTCGCCGAAGGTCAGCGCAAGCGCCTGCATCGCGCCGTCGCCGAGCAGCACATCGGGGAGCGCGCCGAACCGGATCACCTTGGCGCCGCCGTAGGCGCTGGTCAGCAGCGGGACGATCTCGGCGAAGCTCTTGTCGCGCGCGGGATCGAGCAGCAGGTCCTGCACCGCGGCGACCATCGCCAGCCGCTCGTTGATATCGCGCGCGAACGACTGGCATTCGGGATGCGATCGCGCCGCGATCGTCACGATCCCCGCCGCGGTGGTCATCGCGTTGCGCAATCGGTGGCGCATTTCGGCGCTGATCGTCGCGACGCGCTGGCGCTCGATCGATTCAGCGGTGATGTCGCGCGCGATGATCAGGCAGGCGGCGGCGTGGTTGCCGTCGATCGGGGTCGCGGTGACTTCCCACCAGCGCTGTTCGCCGTGCGGGCCGGGGCGCGTTGCCGAGAAGCGCGCCGCAGTGCCGCGGCGCACCGATTGCAGAGCATCGTGCGCCGCCCCCCGTGCTTCCTCGGGCCAGCGATCGATCCAGGATGCGCCGATCAGATCGTGCGGCGCGCTCAATTCCATCGCGCGCGCGCCTTCGCGGTTGACGAACAGGATCCGGCCGTCGCCGTCGAGAAACTGGATGCATTCGTGCGATTGATCGAGCAGCGCGGAAAGCAGCGCGTCATGCCCATCGGCAAACGCTCCAATCGGATCAGCCACCTGTCGTTCCCCTTGTCGGAGATGGCATATATGGATCGTCTCGATATGGGACAATTGCGCTATGTTAACCGGCGTTGCCCCGGCTGTCGATCCGATTGCAGCGGATCATCGCTCTATTGTCCTTTGTCTACCGCGATTTCGAGGCAGGTGAACCAACCTGCCTCGATCGGGCGCTCGCGGCGCGCGGTTAGCCTTTCAATGCCTTGACCTCGTCGAGATGCTTCTGGACGATCGGCGCGATCTCGCCCGCCGCCGCCTTGAGCGAGGGGACATCGCCATGCTTGGCGTAATCGCGCATCAGCGACAGCGCGTCTTCATGCGCCTCGACCTGGCCCGACAGATATTCGCGGTCGAACTCGGCACCGGTGAGCTTGCCCAGCTTGTCGAGCTTTTCCTTCTGATCCTCGGTCAAGGTCGGATCGGGGGTGATCGCGGCGGTCGCCTTGTGCGCCGCGGCCTTGATCTTGTCGGTCGATGCGGTGTGCGCCTTGATCATCTCGGCGGCGAATGCCTTGACCTTGGGGGAGGCGCCGTTGGTCGCGGCAAGCTTTCCTGCGGCGATTTCGAACGCGTCGCTCTTCGCCGCCTTGTCGGCGAATTCCTGCCCGTTCGGGGTCGGGGTGACGATATCGGCCGCCGCGCCGGCCGCATTGGCCGCGCTATTGCCGAAATCGGACAGCGCGCTGCCCGTTTCGTTGGCGGCCCCGGCGGGTTCGTTCGCATTGTTCTTGTTGCAGCCGGCGAGGCCGACGATCAGCAAGGCGGCGACAAGGGGTTTGTGCATCGTTTTCATGGGAAATATCCTGAATTGGGAGGAGAACGCGTTGGGTCGCGCCCCCCGTCAGACCATTTGGGAAGTGCGGGCGCCGGGCCGCACGATATCGCCGAGCGCCTCGCCGGCGCGGGCCGTCTCGCCCCCGCCTGCGCAATCGCCGATCGTGATCACGCCGACGAGCCGCTTGTCGCGATTGATCACCGCGAGACGATGAAGCTGGATATCGCCCATATTCTCGAGCACGTCGTCCAGATCGTCATCGTCGAAGCAATATTTCACGCTGTCGCTCATCACGTCGCGAATGCTGGAATCGGGCGGGTGCCCGGCGGCGACCCCGCGGATCGCGATGTCGCGGTCGGTGATGACGCCGACGAGGCGGTCGTGATCGGCAACCGGCAGAAAGCCCGCATCGATATCGGCCATGATCTGCGCCGCCGATTGCAGCGTATTGTCTGGCGTGATTACCTGGACGTCGGTGGTCATGCATTCGCGGACCCGCATCGCTCGCTCTCCCTTGGTTAAAGGTGGAATCGAGACTCTCGGCGGGCGGCAGAGTTCCTTCGCCGGCGAGAAATGCTGCGCAAATATGAAATATCCGGCGATAACAAACCTAGGTTAATAGGTTAGAATAGCCGAAGTGCTAATCTGCCGTAACTCGGGGCCGGTGCTGCTTCAATTCACCGTCGGTATTGCTGCGCGGCAATCCTGCATGCATTCGCGGCACATTTCGGCGCATAGCTGGCAATGGCCATGTTCGTGCCGTTCGCATTCCTCGGCGCAAAGCTCGCACACCCGCGCGCATGTATCGAGCAATGCGCGCAACGCCTCGGGATTGTGCCCGGTGCGCCGCACCGCGAGCTGCGCGGTGGCGGTGCAGACGTCGGAACAGTCGAGGCACGAGCGGATGCATTGCGACATGTCCATCGGCTCGGCGATACAGGCGTCGGCGCAGCTCGCGCACATCTCCGCGCAGAACATCGCGTGTCGCGCGGCGGTGGCGAGGGTTTCGTTGAAATCGTCGCCGACCTGCGGATGCAGCGCGATCATGCGGTGGATCGACATGTCCGGTTCCTTCTCAATGACGGATCGATTGCCCGCCCGCTGCTGCCCCGGCACCTGTCTCAACGATTATCCGAAGCGCAGGGTCCACCCGCGGCACGTGGGCCTTTCCACACCCAGGTTAGGAAGGTAAGGCCTTGGGAAAGGGAGGATATACATGCTCAAATCACTCTGGCTGTCCGCCGCGGCGGCGCTTGCGCTCGCCGCACCTTTGCCCGCCGCCACCCAGCCCGCCACACCGGCGGCGACGAGCGCAAGCGAGGACGCGCGGCTCTACGCTTTCCTCGACGGCGAATTCGCCGAAGAGTTCCGCGATCGACCGCAGCTCGCGACCCAGCTCGGCATGAAGGACGGGATCGACCGGCTCGACGATATCAGCGACGCCGCGGCGCTGCGCCGGCTCGAATGGCGTCGCGCCAGCGTCGCGCGGATGAAGGCGCGGTTCGATCGCGCCAAGCTGTCGCCCGATGCGCAGACCAATTACGATATCTGGGCGCTCGAACTCGATCGCGCCGAGCTCGGCTATCGTTTCCGCAATTATGCGCCGCCCTTCTATTCGTTCCTTTATTCGGTCCATTCGCGACTGCCCGATTTCCTGATCAACACGCATAATGTGCAGGATGCCGCCGATATGCGCGGCTATGCGGCGCGGCTGCGCGCGATGCCGGCGGTGCTCGACGAAGCGATCGCGCAGAGCCGCGTGTCCGACGGCAAGGGCATTCGCGCGCCCAAATTCCAGATCGAGCGCGTGATCGCGGGCAGCCGCGCGATCGTCACCGGCGCGCCGTTCGACAATGGCCCCGCGTCGCCCTTGTGGGCGGATGCCGAGGCCAAGGTCGGCAAACTCCAGAAGGCGGGGAAGGTCAGCGCGGCCGAGGCCGAGGCGTTGCTCGCCGATGCGCGCGCGGCCTTGCTGTCGATCAAGCCTGCCTATGAACGCGTCATCGCCTGGGCCGAGAGCGACCTGCCGACCGCGCCGAGCGGCCGCGTCGGCGCCGGATCGCTGCCGGGCGGGGCGGATTGGTATGCCGCGGCGCTCAAGCTCAACACCACCACCGATCTCACCGCCGAGCAAATCCACCAGATCGGGCTGAGCGAGGTCAAAAGGATCGAGGGCGAGCAGGACGCGCTCGCGCGGCAGGCGAGTTTCGCGGACCGCGTGGCTTATTATGCCGATCGCGAGAAGCGTAACCCGCCGCAGCCGTGGACCGACGCGCTGCGCGCCGACTATCTACGCAACGCCAATGCGGCGATCGCGCGCAACCGCACCTTGCTGCCCAAATATTTCGGCACGCTGCCCGAATATCGCATGGAGGTGGTGCGCGAGCCGTCGTTCAGCGAAGTCGCGGGCGGCGCGGCGCATGCCGCCGGGCCGAGCCGCGACGGCGCGCGGCCGGGGCGAGTCTATGTCCATCTGCTCGGCGACACCGGCGATCCCGCCCCCGATGCCACGATCGACCTGATGTGCCACGAGGGCGTTCCCGGCCATGTCATGCAGGGCGATATCCAGGTCCGCCAGACTGCCGGGCCGAAATTCCGCCAGTCGACGCGCTATGTCGCATTCGGCGAGGGGTGGGCGCTTTATGCCGAGGCCCTGTGCAAGGAAATGGGCGCTTACCCCGATGTCGCGAGCGATTTCATGCGGCTCGAGGCGGAATTGTTCCGCGCGGCGCGGCTGGTGGTCGATACCGGGATCCACGCCAAGGGTTGGACCGAGGATCAGGCGGTTGCCTATATGGTCGCGTCGGGGCGCGCCTCGCCCGATCAGGCGCGGTCGGAGGTGCGGCGCTATATCACGCTGCCGGCGCAGGCCACCGGCTATAAGATCGGCATGCTCAAGATCATGGAATTGCGCCGCAAGGCCGAAAGCGAGCTGGGCGCGAAGTTCGACATCAAGTCGTTCCACGATCTGCTGATCGGCTCGGGCTCGCTCCCGCTGTCGATCCTCGAGCGCAAGGTCGACGCGTGGATCGCCGCGCGTAAATGACGCGGTGACGGCCGGGCGCACGATCCGCGCCCGGCCGTCGCTTCACGATCGTTCAGCCTTTCGCAGATAGGGGCGGAAGAACATGTACAGCCCGCTCGCCAGCAGCAGCGCGAGCGGGGCCAACGGCGCATAAGTGATCGCCGGCGGTGTCGGGCCGAACGGCATCGCGGCGAAATTGGCGAGCACGGTCAGCGTGAAGAAGATCCCAAGCCAACGGTGCGTCTGGCGGATCCAATGGTGCAGGGTCATAACGGCCTCCGGTCAAGAGCAGCCAGGATGGGATGCGGCACATCGCGCGCGTCAGCGCGACTGGACCAGCTTCCAGCCGTTGCCGGAAGGATCGCGGAAGCTCGCATCGACCGAGCCGTAGCGCGCGATCGGTTCCTGGGTGAATTCGACCCCGCGCGCCTGCATCGCCGCATAGGCCGCCCGGCAATCGGCAACGACCAGCACGAGCGGTGGCATCGCGCCCTTGGCGACCGCCTTGAGCAATTCCTGCGCGGTCGCATCGTCGACCGTCGGCGGCTGCGGGCGGAACAGCCCGAGCTGAAAATCGGGCTGGTCGGGGTGCTGAACCGTCAGCCAGCGATAATCGCCGTTGCGCGCGTCGGTATGGACGCGAAAGCCGAGCCGATCGACGTAGAATTGCAGCGCCTCGTCCTGATCGTGGACGTAAATGCCAGCGACTTGAACACCTTGTGTCATGGAACCTCCGTTTCGGTCGCGGGGGTCGTATCGCCGTTCTCGCGCCGCCGCTTCTCCGAAACTGCCATTTTGAGGTCGGGCCGATGCGCCGCGCTGACGAAGCAATGCGGCACTTGCGCCAGATCGCCGGGCGCGGCCTTCGTCCGCTGGCGCAACGCGCCGGGGCTCTCGCCGGTGATATCGCGAAAAGTGCGGCCGAAGGTGCCCAGGCTGGTCCAGCCGGTCTGGAAGGCGATGTCGGTGATCGGCAGATCGGTATCGCGCAGCAGCGCCGCGGCGCGTTCGACGCGGCGGGCGAGCAGATAGCGGTGCGGCGGAATCCCGAAGGCGTCGCGGAACGATCGCGCGAAATGCGCCGGCGAGGTGCCGCTCACCTGCGCCAGTCGCACGACCGGCCATTCCTCGTGCGGGGCGGCGTCGATCCGGTCCTTCGCCCGCAGCAGGCGACGAAGCAGCTTGAGTTCGCGATCGACGGTATCGGGCTTGGATCGGGCGGAGCACATGACGCGGGCGGATGATGCCCGGCGTGCCGGTGGTCCGCAAGCGCGTCGCAAACGACAAAGTTTCTGCCGGGGCAAGGGTCGTTGCCCCGGCAGAAATGAGTTTGCCTCGCGGGTCGGTATTTCGGGATTATGCGGCGAAGGCGATCCTGGTGCGGCGGCGCCGCATCGTCCCGGCGACCGCGCCGAAACCGAGGATCATCAGCGCCCAGGTCGCGGGCTCGGGGACGTCGCCGACCGCGCCGGCGATCGCAAGCCGGACCTGACGAATATCCTGCAGCGAGGCATTGTCACCGAATGAAATCGAAATCCGGTCGAACGAACCGCCGCCGACGTTGAAGAAATTCGATCCGTTCGCACGCAGCGCGAGCGGACCGGTGGTGACGCCGTTGCTGTCGCCGCCGCTGAACGAGAATGACACGGTGCCGCCGGTCAGCGCGTTGAGATTGAACTCGAGCGCGTTGATCAGCCCGCCGGTGAAGCTGATGTCGAGCGGATCGGTGAGGCCGCCCGTCGCCGCCGCGACACGCTGGCCCTGGGTGGCGAGCGACTGGGCGGACGTGAATTCGACCGTGCCGGGCGCGTTGTTGAGCGTCCCGCTGACGGTCGACCCGGTCTGGCCGCCGGTCACCTGTACGTTCGAATGCGGCTGGGGGGCACATCCGCCACCGCTGCAAACGGTCACCGCCGCCGATGCCGGCGCCGCTACGCCGATCGCGGCGAGCGCCGCTACGGAAAAAAGCAATTTACTCATCGAAAGTCTCCCTGCGATCCTAGAGAAGGCTCGGTTCTCGTTCGATGTCGCGGGGGTAGAGGGGGAAGATGGAGTCGGTCCACCGCCTATTCGATGGAATAACGCGAGGGCGCGATGGCCCGATTTTCGGGCTGATCTAGGATAAGTCGCCTTTTATCGTCAATAGTCGCGACATTATTCGGTATCGTGTCTACAGAAAATCCTGTAGCCGCGGGATATAGTCTGGAAGGATAACAGGGCTCGCGACGCAGCGCCGCCAGCAATAAGCCCCGTCGCTTTTCAGCGGCGGGGCTCCATGAAGGTTCTTTCGGCACCTTTCGGTGTGATCGACACCTTCAATCTGCGGATCTTTCGATCGAGCAGGTACAATCAACGGTCCTCATCGCCCAATGTTCCGCCCGCTGGTAAAAATAATTCGTCGCGCATTCGGCTCGTCCCGCCGACGGTGCCAGCATGCGACGAGCCGTGCGGAGCGCCGGTTCGCGGGCATGATCGCCGGAACAACGCAAATCGAGCGTTCGTTGAATCGTATGGCCCCAGGGGGCGTTGGAGGAGTTGATCATGCGTAACGTATTGATGATCCACGCCGCCACGCTGGCGGCGCTTTCGATGCTTTCGGCCAGCCCGGCGGCTGCCGAAGGCAAGGGTGATCGTGCGAAAGCGGCCGTCGCGGAGGCGCAAGGCAAGATTGACGCGCTCAATGCGATGGATGCACGCGGCGAGGTGCCGCGGATGAGCGCGGACGCGATGGCCGCGCTGCGGTCCGCGCAGGACCAGTTGCGCGCCGGCCACAAGGATGCGGCGATCGAGGCGGCGCATAGCGCGTCGCATATCGCCGATACCGCGATCGGCGTGGCGCAGCGCGAGCGGCGCGAGAGCAATGCCGCGGCGCAGGCGGATGCCGCGATGGCCGCGCAGGCGCAGGTCGCCGGCGCGCGCGATCAGGCCGCGGTCGCGCAGGATCAGGCGGCCGATGCACAGCAACGCGCCGATGCCGCCAATGCGCGCGCGGCGAGCGCCGAACAGGCGGCTTCTGCGGCGGCGGCCGATGCGGCGGCAGCGCGCGCCTCGGCGCAGCAGCCGGCGACATCGGTAACGACCGAGACGACGCGCACCGCAGCGGTCGCGCCGCGGGTCGTCCACCGGACGGTTCATCGCACCGTGCATCGCGCCCGCCCGGCGGTCGTCACCGAAAAGACCACGACGACGATCAACCGCTGATCGCGACGAGGCGGCGGCCGGCCTGAGGGCCAGGCAGGGCCGCCGTCCCGTCCGAACGAACGACGCAGCCAGGCACGGTGATGCCTGGCTGCGTTCATTCAATCGTTCCGGCCTCGCCGCCGAGAAAGCGCTGGAGCCGCGGCGCGACATGATCGAGGAACACCCGCACGCGTTGCGGCATATGCATCCCGCCGAGGAAGACCGCGTGAACCTCTTCCTGATCGGGCTCGATCACCCCGGCGAGCACCTCGACCAGCCGGCCGGCGGCGAGATCGGCGCGGACGTGATAATCCCCCATGCGGGCCAGCCCGACCCCGGCCAGCGCCATCCGCCGCACCGTCTCGCCGTTATTGGCGAGCAGCGCGCCCTTCACCGCGCGATCGACGATCCGCCCGCTCACGCTGACCGGCCATACCGGCGCGGCGCGGCGAAAGTTGAACCCGAGGCAATTGTGCTGCGCGAGATCGTCGACCGTGCGCGGCACGCCGTAGCGTTCGAGATAGGCGGGCGCAGCGACGATCTTGCGATAGGCGGTGCCCAGCCGCTGCGCGATCATCCCCGAATCCGGCAGCGGCCCGACGCGGAAGGCGATGTCGGTACGATCGAGATAGAGATCGACGATCTCGTCCGACAGCGACAGATCGACGACGATATTGGGATATTCACGCCAGAAACCCGGCAGCAAGGGTTCGAGCCCGAGCGTTCCCAACGCGACCGAGATATTGACCCGCACCGTCCCGCCGGTCGTCGCGGCGCCGTGCGACAATTCGCGTTCGACCTCGTCGAGTTCGTGGAGCAAAGCCTGGCTGCGTTCGTAATAGACCTGCCCTTCGGCGGTGAGCGACAGCCGGCGGGTCGAGCGTTCGACCAGCCGCACGCCCAGCCGCGCCTCGATCCGCGAGACCAATTTGCTGACGGTCGAAGGGGTCATGCGCAACAGCCGCGCGGCTTCGGAGAAACTGCCCGCTTCCACCACGCGCAGGAACACCTGCATTTCGCCTGCACGGTTGTCCATCGCCGTTCGCCTGTGATTTCGGTTCACAGATGAAGCGACGATCGGTGCGATTATCAAGCGCCTTCGGGGGAATTATTTCACCGGCAAGATCTGGATAGTGCCAAGGAGTTTTACGATGCAGACGGTTTCCGCTCACGGCGCGGCGATCCCCGCGCTCGGTTTCGGGGTGTTCCGCATGTCGGACGAAGAGGTTGCGCGCGTCATCCCCGCGGCGCTGGAGGCGGGGTTCCGCCATTTCGATACCGCGCAAATCTACGACAATGAAGCCGCGCTCGGCACCGCGCTCGCCGCTGCCGGGGCGCGGCGCGACGAGCTGTTCCTCACCACCAAAGTGTGGGTCGACAATTACAGCGCGGATCGTTTCGCCGCCTCGGTCGACGAAAGCCTCGACAAGCTACGGGTCGATCGCGTCGATCTGCTGCTGCTCCACTGGCCGGGCAACAAGGTGCCGATCGCGGCGCAGATCGAGCTGCTCGATGCGGTGCAGGCCGCGGGCAAAACGCGCTTCGTCGGCGTCAGCAACCAGAATATCGCGCAGCTCCACGAATCTATCGCGCGCTCCACCGCGCCGATCGTCACCGATCAGGTCGAGCTCCACCCCTATCTGCCGCAACATGCGCTCGCCGCTGCCGCCAAGGCGCAGGGCGTCGCGCTGACGGCTTATTACGGCATGGCCGACGGCGCGGTGCCGCAGGATGCGGTGCTGCACGCGATCGGCAGCAAATATGGCAAGACCGCCGCGCAGGTCGGGCTGCGCTGGCTGATCGAGCAGGGCCATATCGCTTTGTCCAAGACCGCCAACCCGGCGCGCGTGAAGGAGAATATCGCGATCTTCGATTTCGCGCTCGATGCCAAGGACATGGCGCTGATCGCCGGGCTTGCGCGTCCCGACGGCCGGATCGTCAACCCGAGCGGCCTCGCGCCGGCGTGGGACGTCTGAGGGAGCGGCGGTCGTGAACGTCGACGTCCAACCTATCGCCTCGTCGATCAACGTCAGCGCGTTCAACTTCCGCAACGCGACCGAGACCGCCCAGCGGCCTGCGGTGTGCGGCGCCTAGCGATAATCCTCGGGATTGGGCGTCGGCGCGTTGCACGCCGCGGTCTTGCCCTGCTTGCAGGCGATCACCTGCAGCCGCCAGTCGGCCATCGCATCGGCATAGGCACGCTCCTGCCGCGCATAGCGTATCCGGTCGCGCACCACTTCGCGGTGATGCGCGATCATCGCCTGGCGATAGGCGGCGAGATCGGCCTGATATTGCGCCGAATCCGCTTCGTGCACCGCGGATTGCGCGGCGGCGCCGGCGAGCGCCGCGCGATTGGCGGCCTGGACCGCCGGGCGGCTCTGCGCGTCGATCGCTTCGGTGCGCGGGCTGTCCTTGTCATAGCCGCGATCATAGGGAAGCGGGGTATGCGGGGCGTTGGGGTCCTGTGACTGGGTGTCCTGCGCGATAACCGGCGCAGCGCCGGCGAGCATCGCCCCGGCGATCAGCATCGGAAGGATACGCATCGGATGCCTCCTTGCATCTTGATGCGATTCAACCGCTTGTGCGTGCGCCGGGTTCCTCTTTTTGGCGGATAAAGCGCACCGCCAGCCCGCAGCGCGCCGCGCCCGGCGCATCGATCCGGATCGCCCCCGTCGCGCAGGCGAAAGCGTCGAGCCGTTCGAGCTGCCGCGTCTCGCCGCCGTGCGACAAGGTCAGCGGCCCCAGCGCGACGACGACGAGCGTATCGCCCGCGCTTTCGAGCATCTCGTCGCCCGACAGCCCGCGCATCTCCGCCGCATAATCGCCGCGCCGGACCATTGCGTTGAGGTCCATCACCGCGCCGCCAAGCGGGGTGCCGACCACCGGCGCCTCGCCCGCGAAAGGGAGTGGTGCCGATCGCGCGTCGAGCGTGACCGGCGCGGCGCCGTCGATCGTCAGCGCCAGTTCGCCCGAGATCACCGCAAGCGTGCGATCGATCCCCGCGAAATGCGAAAACGGCCCGGCGGTTGCCACTTCGGCGATGCTGAGCCGCCACAGGAAGGACGTGAAATCGGCGCCGGGCGGAAAGGCGACCACCTCCGCGGTGCTGCCGCCGCCGTTCTTCCACGGCGTCGCCGCGCGTTGCGCGGCGGGCAGGAACTGGGCTTCGATCATCAAGGCAACCTTTTCGGAACGGGATCGTCCTATCCCATTTGAGGTGATGCCATGATCCGCAAGCTCAAATCGGGCGAATACCGGCTCTATTCGCGAAAGCTGGACGAGAAAACCGGCAAACGCCGCAACCTCGGCACGTTCGACACCCGCGCCGCGGCGGAAAAGCACGAGCGCGAGGTGCAATATTTCAAACGTCATTGAGGAGGGTGGGCAGGTAGCGCCCACCACTCGGTCACCCCGGCGCAAGGCCGGGGTGACGTCGTTGCTAGTTCTTCGAGGCCGTCTGCACCTTCGGCGCATCCTCCCAGCCGCCGCCGAGCGCCTTGAACAGGTCGATCTGCGCATCGGCAATCTGCGCGTCGATCAGCGCCAGTGCCGCCTGGGTCTCGGCCGCGGTGCGTTCGGCGTCGAGCAAGGCGAGGCTGTCGATCTGTCCTTCGCGCTGCTGCGCGCGGGTGATGCGTGCCGCGACCTCTGCCTCGTCGCGCGCGGCCTGCAGCGCGGTGCGGCGGTCGAGCGCATGCGCATAGGTCGAGAGCGCGGTCTCGGTTTCGCGCAGCGAGGTCAGCACCGTGCCGTCGAACGTCGCGAGCGCGGCTTGCGTATCCGCCTCCGCCCCGGCGACCCGCGCGCGGGCGCGCTCATGCCCGGTCAGCGACCAGCTGATCAGCGGCCCGAGCAGCCAGCGTAGCGGCGCCGCGCCGAACAGATCGGCGATATTCGGACCCGTAGAGCCGATCGACGCGCCGAGCTGGATGCGCGGATAGAGATCGGCGGTCGCGACCCCGATCCGTGCGGTGGCGGCGGCGAGCCGGCGCTCGGCGGCGCGCACGTCGGGACGCCGCGCGAGCAATTGCGCGCCGTCGCCGACCGGGATCGGGGTTGAGAGCCGCAAGGTCGCGGTGCGCATCCCCGCCGCCGGGGGAAGATCGGCGGGCGCGCGGCCGGTGAGGGTGGCGAGGCGGAACAGCGCCGCATCGCGCTCGGCGGCGATCGCCGGCACCTCGGCCTGGCGCTGGTTGCGCAGCGCCGCGATCCGCGCGGTATCGAGCCGGGTGGTCAGCCCCACCTCGGCGCGGCGCCCGGTCACCCTGAGCGAGCGATCGAGCAATGCGACGATGCGATTGGCGACGTCGAGCCGCTCAGCCGCGCTCGCCGCATCGGCATAGGCGCGCGCGGTCTCCGCGGCGACCGAGACGCGCACCGCATCGGCATCGAAGCGCGCGGCATCCACGTCGCCGCGCGCCGCCTCGACCCCGCGGCTCACCCGGCCGAACAGATCGACCTCATAGGACAGGCTCGCGCCGGTATCGATCGACCAATCCTCGCGCTGCGCGCCCGGCGCGCGTTGGGTGGCGGGAAGCCGGCCATAGGTCGCCCCCGCGCTCACCCCGACATTGGGCAGCCGATCGGTCTTTACCTCTCGTAGCGACGCGCGCGCCCTGGCAAGCCGCGCGACTGCGATGCGCACGTCGGTATTGGCGCTGAGCGCGTCGGCGATCAGGCCGTCGAGCACCGGATCGTCATAGAGCCGCCACCATTTCCCCGCGACCGGGGCATTGGCGTCGATCGCGGGCGAATGCGCGGCGACGAACCCGCCGGCCGCCGCCGATTCGACCGGCGGCTTGTAATCGGGGCCGGTGGCGCAGGCGGCGAGGGTCAGCGCCGAAGCGGCGGCGAGTAATGTGCGAAGCATGATTTGCTCCTTTCTTATTCGGCCGGCTGCTGCGCGGCGTCGAAGGCCGACGGGCGCGGACGATGCCGCCCCAGCCGGTCGCCGAGCGCGCGGCTGACGACATAGAAGGTGGGGGTGAAGATCAGCCCGAAGCCGGTGACCCCGATCATCCCGAAGAACACCGCGGTGCCGAGCGCCTGACGCAGCTCCCAGCCGGGGCCGGAGGCGATCACCAGCGGCAGCACGCCGAGGATGAACGCGAAACTGGTCATCAGGATCGGCCGGAGCCGCGCCCGCGCCGCCTCGATCGCCGCGTGGAGCGCGGTCGCCCCGCGATCCTCGGCCTGTTTGGCGAATTCGACGATCAGGATCGCATTCTTCGCGGCGAGCGCGATGAGCACGATAAGGCCGATCTGCGTCAGGATATTATTGTCCATTCCGCGGACGTTGACCCCCGCCATCGCGGCGAGGAGCGTCATCGGCACGATCAGGATGATCGCCAGCGGCAGGATCAGGCTTTCGAACTGCGCCGCGAGCACGAGGAACACGAACACCACCGACAGCGCGAAGATCAGCGCGGCGATATTGCCCGCGGCCTTCTGCTGATAGGCGATCCCGGTCCATTCGGTTGCGAAGCCGCCCGGCAGCGTGCTCGCGATCTTCTCGATCGTCGAGATCGCCTGCCCGGTCGAATGGCCCGGCGAGGTCTCCCCGTCGATCTCGACCGCGGGGAACAGGTTATAGCGGGTCACGCGATACGGGCCGGTGCGATCGGAGAAGGTCGCGACCGCGCCGATCGGTACCATCTCGCCGGTGTTCGAGCGCGTCTTGAGCTGCGCGATGTCGCTCGGATCGCTGCGCGCATCGGCCTCGGCCTGCGCGGTGACGCGGAAAGTGCGCCCGAGCAGGTTGAAGTCGTTGACGTAGGACGAGCCGAGATAAACCTGCAGCGCCTCGAACACTCGCGACGGCGGCACGCCGAGCATATCGGCCTTGGCGCGATCGATATCGGCATACACGCGCGGGGTCGCGGTATTGTAGAGCGTGAAGACGTTGGCGAGATCCTTCTGCTTCTGCGCGTCGCCGATCAACTGCCCGGCGGCCTGCTCCAGCGCCTGATAACCCGCGGCGCTGCGATCCTGGACGATCACGCGATAGCCGCCGCCGTTGCCGATGCCCTGGATGACGGGCGGCGGGATCACGAACACCAAGGCCTCGTCGATATCGGCGACCGCCTTGCGCATGTCGTTCTCGATCGCCTGTTCGGTCCGCCCGGTGCGCGAACGCTCCTCGAACGGCTTGAAGGTGATATAGGCCGCGCCGGCATTCGATGCCTGCGTTCCCGATGCGCCGTCGAACCCGGCGAACATCACCGCCGCCTGCGTGCCGGGCACTTCGAGCAACTTCTTGACCATCTTCTTGAGCGTGGCGTCGGTCCGCGCGAGCGAGCTGCCCGGGGGCAATTGGATCGCGGCGAGCGCATAGCCCTGGTCCTGCGCCGGCACGAACCCGGCGGGGGTCGCCCAGAAGATCGCGCCGGTGGCGACGATCAGCGCGGCATAGGTCGCGAGCGCCTTTTTCGGTGCGCCCGCGATCGCCGCGGTGATGCGGCCATACCATTCGCTCAGCCGGTCGAACCCGCGGTTGAAGCGCTCGCCCGCCAGATAGAGCGGCCGGCGCCACCCCGACGCAGGGGCTTCCGCCGCACGCGGGCGGAGCAGCCGAGCGGCGAGCGCGGGCGACAGAGTGAGCGACATCAGCAGCGAGATCACCGTCGCGGTGGCGATCGTCACCGCGAACTGGCGATAGAATTCACCGGTGATCCCGGTGAGGAAGGTGGTCGGCACGAACACCGCGCACAACACCAGCACGATCGCGACCAGCGCGGCGGACACTTCGTCCATCGAGCGGTGCGCCGCTTCCTTGGGGCTGAGACCGTGTTCGAGGTTGCGCTCGACATTCTCGACCACGACGATCGCGTCGTCGACGACGATGCCGATCGCGAGCACCAGCCCGAACATCGACAAGGCGTTGAGCGAATAACCGAGCGCCGCGAGCACCGCGAAGGTGCCGATCAGCGAGACGGGGATCGCGATCACCGGAATGATCGCCGCGCGCCAGCTCTGCAGGAAGACGAGGATGACGATCACGACGAGCACGATCGCTTCGAGCAGTGTCTCCTGCACCGCGTGCATCGATTCGCTGATGAACTCGGTCGGGTTCCAGATGATCCGATATTCGAGCCCCTTGGGGAAGCTCTTCGCGGCATCCTTGAGCTGCGCCTTGATCCCCTCCGCGGCGGCGAGCGCGTTGGTGCCCGGCCGCTGGGTGATCCCCATGATGATCGAATCCTGCCCCGAGAGATAGGCGTTGACGCCATAATCCTCGGCGCCGAGCTCGACGCGGGCGACGTCGCGCAGGCGGGTGATCGCCCCGGACTTGTCGGTGCGGATGATGATATTGGCGAATTCGTCGGCGGTCTTGAAGCGGCCCTGCGTCTCGACGTTGAGCTGCTGCGCGGCGCCGGTGTTGAACGGCGGCTGGCCCACGGTGCCCGCGGCGACCTGCACATTCTGCTGGCGCAGCGCATCGACGATCTCGCCGGCGGTGAGCCCGAGCCCGGCGGCGCGGCCGGGATCGATCCACACCCGCATCGCGAAATCGCGCGCGCCGAACACCTGGACATCACCGATCCCGTCGACTCGGGTCAGCCGGTCCTTGAGCTGGGTCAGCGCGTAATTGGAGACATAGCTGCGGCTCAGCGAATTGTCCGGCGACAGTACGTTGACCGCCATCAGCCACGACGGCGATGTCTTGCGGACGACGACGCCCTGACGGCGCACCTCTTCCGGCAGGCTCGGCTCGGCGAGCGCGACGCGGTTCTGCACCAGCACCTGCGCGGTATCGAGGTTGGTGCCGAGCTTGAAGGTGACGGTGATCGTCAGCCGACCGTCGCCGGTCGATTGCGACGACTGGTAGAGCATGTTGTCGACGCCGTTGATCTGCTGTTCGATCGGTGCGGCGACAGTATCCGCGACGGTCTCCGCCGAGGCGCCGGGGTAATTGGCGCTGACGGTGACGGTCGGCGGGACGACATCGGGATATTGCGACACGGCCAGCCCGAAATAGGCGAAGGCGCCGACGATCGTGATGATGATCGCGATCACGCCCGCGAAGATCGGGCGGTTGATGAAGAAATGGCTGAAACGCATGGTTCTGTGCCTTGTTCGGGCAAGCCCGCCCCGTTCGCCCCCGGCATGGGTGCCGGGAGCGGGGGGAGTCGCGAGGGGGCGCGACGGTTGCCCTGATGTTATTGCGCGGCGAAGGTCGCTTGCGAGGCGGCCGGCTTGTCGATCTCCGGCACCGCAGTGGCGGGCGCGGCATCGGGCCTGATCACCGTCGGGCGGACATTGACTTTGGCACCGGCCCTGGCGAATTGCAGGCCCTGCACGATCACGCGGTCGGTCGGGGCGATCCCCCCGCGGACGGTGCGGAGCCCGGCGACCAGCGGACCGGCCTCGATCTGTCGTTCGACGACCACGCCGTCCTTGCCGACCACCATCACCACCTTGCGCGCCTGATCGGTGCGCACCGCGGCATCGGGGATCAGCAGCGCACGTGTCGTGCCGCCGTCGGTCAGCCGCATGTTGCCGAACATGCCGGGGGCGAGGAAGTAATCGGGATTGGCGATCACCGCGCGGCCGCGGATCGTTCCCGAATGCGCGTTGAGGCCGTTGTCGGTGAAATCGACGTGGCCCTTCCACTTATAGGCCGTCTCGTCCTGCAGCTTGATCTCGACCTGCTGCGGCTGGCCCTGGTTCGCCTGCCGGTCGCGCTTGCCCTTGAGGTACAGGGCTTCCGAGCTGTCGAAGGTGAAATAGATCGGGTCGAGCGCGTTGATCGAGGTGAGCAACGTGCCGCCGCCGTCGGCCGCCGAGACGATATTGCCCGGATCGACCTTGCGATCGGAAATCCGCCCGGTGATCGGCGCGCGGACCTGGGTGAACTCGACATCGAGCGCGCGGCTGTGGACCCGCGCCTGCGCTGCGGCGAGCGCGGCCTTCGCCGCGCGGACCCGTGCGGTGAGCCGATCGATGTCGCTCTTCGACACCGCATCGTCGGCGAGCAGGCGGTTGGCGCGGCCGAGATCGGCCTCCGCCAGCGCCAGATCGCTGGCCGCCGACGCGACCCCCGCGCGCGCCTCGGCGAGCGACGCGGTGAACGGGCGCGGATCGATCGTGAAGAGCAACTGGCCCTTCTGGACGATCGCGCCATCGGTGAAATGGATCGCGGTGACCGCGCCCGAGACGCGCGGGCGCACCTCGACGCTGCGGCTCGGTTCGAACCGACCGACATAATCGTCCCATTCGTTGACCTCGCGGGCCAGCGGGGTGGCGACGGTCACGGTGGGGGTGGGCAGCGCCGCGGCGGCAGGGGTCTCGCGATTGAGATAGCCGACGCCCGCGCCGATGATGACGACGGGCAGCGCGGCGAGGCTCAGCTTTTGCCACAGCGGGCGGCCACCGACGCGAAGCGGGGTGGCGCGGCGGATATCGTCCGCCGAGATCGGGGTGAATTTGGTCATGTTACTGATGCTTTCGATTGCGACGAGCGCGGGCCTGGGCGACGCTGATACTGTCGACGAGCAGCTCGTAATGATCATTGGAGAAACCGGCGGCGAGGAAATCGCGGACGTCCTCGCCCGGCACGGTGTAGCCGAAATGCCAGCTCAGCACGGCCATCCGGCGCAGCGCTTCGAGCCGGGGGTCGGCGAGCCGCGGCTTGGGGCGCGGCTCGCCGAACAGGGTGCCGAGCGCGACCGCGATGCGGCCCGGCTCGCGCAGCGAGGCCAGCCCGTCGCGTTCGGCGATCGCCACCACCGACCATTCCAGCGCGGAAAAGGCGGGGGTGGGGGCCGCCGCCGGCGGCGCAGCGCGATACAGGCCGACCGTCGTGCCGAGGGCATCGGGGGTTTCGGCGAAAGCGACATAGGCCATGATCTGTCTCCCTTGTGCTGATGACGGCGGCCGAGCGCCGTCGCTCACCGCGCGGGCGGCGCGGCGGCGGTTTCTGGCGATGGCGAACGGGCGCGAACGCCCCCACTCGGCGGACAAATGCCCGCCGGCTTGTTCTATTATGAATTATATGGGTAGCTGCAGGCGCTTAGCGCTCCGCGCCAACCCCCTCTTTATGATTTCGGCGACACATGATGCTTCCCCTTCGCTGGGAGAGAGGGCTCCCCTGAAGGAGAGTCTTCCATCTTCTATACCATGCAGTATAGAAATCGGGCCGGGGGTCGTCAACCGCTTTCTGTACCGACCGATAAAATTAATTCTGTCAGGCCGATAGCTTCACTTGGACGGCCATAGCGCAAGCCCCGTCTCGATCATCCGCTCAAGCTCGGCGCGCGTCGCGCCGGCGCCCGCCTGCACCGCCATGCCCTGATTGATCGCGAGCAACAGGCTGGTGAGCCCTTCGATATCGGTATCGGCGGGAAGATCGCCTTCGGCCTTGGCGCGTTCCATCCGTTCGACCAGCGCGCGCTTGGCGACCTTGCCGCGCTCGAGCACCTCGAGCCTGATGCATTCGGCATCCTGCCCGCACGCGACCGAGCTGATCACGCCGAGGCAGCCGTGCGGTTCGCAGCTGCTGCATTGATTGGCGAGGCTGCCGCGCAGCAGATGTTCGGCGACCTTGCGCGCGGTCGGCTCGGCGAGCGACTTGCCGATATAATCGAGCTTCTCGGCCTCATAGAGATCGAGCGCCTTGCGGAACAACGCCTCCTTGTTGCCGAAGGCGGCGTAAAGGCTGGGGCGGGTGATCCCCATCGCCTCGGTCAGATCGCTGAGCGACGCGCCTTCATAACCCTTGCTCCAGAAGACCCGGAGCGCAGCAGCCAAGGCCTCGTCGACGCAAAATTCGCGCGGACGGCCTTTGGGCGGAGCGGCAAGCGTTTCCATAACGACCGGTACGTAATGCTTGGGGCCGCAGGAGTCCAGTGGTTGCGCGCGATATGCGGCGGTTATGTTGCAGAAAGTTTACAAGCATCCGCCCGTCGCCGCGGAGGCGATCCGGACCTCAATCGCTAGGCCGCTGATCGGCAAGCCATTTTCCGAGTCGTGTGGCGGCTTCGTCGAGCATTTCGTCGGGCTTGGCGAAGCACAAGCGGATCAGCCCTGCCGGGGCCGGGTTCATATAGAAAGACGAAAGCGGGATGCTCGCGACCCCGGCTTCGTGCAACATGCGGCGCGCGAGGGTCGTATCGTCGCCGTTCACCCCCGACGCCGCGAGATTGACGGTCAGGAAATAGGTCCCCTGGCTCGGCAACACGGTGAACCCCGCCGCCGCCAGCCGGGTGGCGAGATGGTCGCGCGAGCGTTCGAGCGCCGCGCGCGCGTCGCTGAAGAAGGCGTCGTTGAGGCCGAGGCCGTGCGCGACCGCGATCTGCAGATTGGGCGGGGTAGTGAAGGTAAGGAACTGATGCGCGCGCGAAATCGGCTGGAGCAGCCGCGGGCCGGCGACGACGAACCCCACTTTCCACCCGGTGAGGCCGAAAATCTTGCCCGCCGACCCGATCTTGACCGCGCGGTCGGCCATCCCGGGAAGTGCGATCATCGGCACGTGCGCCGCGTCGTCGAACACCACCGCCTCCCACACCTCGTCCGAGATCACCACCAGATCGTGCGCGACGCACAATGCGGCGAGCGCGGCGAGCTCATCGCGCGCGAAGACGCGCCCGGTGGGGTTGTTGGGGTTGTTGAGCACGATCGCGCGGGTGCGCGGGCCGATCGCCGCGGCGAGCTCGTCGATCGGCAGCCGCCATTCGGGCGGGCGCAGGGTCACCGCGCGCGCCACGCCCCCGGCGCGCTCGACCAGCGGGCGATAGGCATCGTACATCGGCTCGATCAGGATAACCTCGTCGCCGGGGGAGATCACCGCGAGCAGCGAGGCGGCGATCGCCTCGGTCGCGCCCGAGGTGACGAGCACGTCGCTGGCCGCGATGTCGAGCGACTGGAACCGCCGGTAATAATCCGCCACCGCCGCGCGCAGCACGGGCATCCCGGCGGACGGAGGATATTGGTTCGGCCCCGCCAGCACCGCCTCCGCCGCCGCGCGCAGCAATTCCTCCGGCCCGATGCTGTCTGGAAAACCCTGGCCGAGATTGATCGCCCCGGTCTCGCGCGCCAGCCCCGACATCTCCTCGAAAATGGTCGTCGCCATCGCGGCATAGACAGGGTTCACGCGGTTGGTCCTCATTGGGGAGGTTGGTGCTTATCGGCCTATTGCGTTTCGCCCAAGGTGATTTCCGATTCCGTGCTTTCCCCGTCATGCCGGGCTCGACCTGGCATTCAGAACCGCAAAGAGCGGTCGCCTATGGCTCTGGATGCCGGATCAAGTCCGGCATGACGAAAAATGATCAGGCGCAGCTCATCGATGACGCGCTGCGCTCCAGAAACGCGATCAGCCCGCGCTCGACCCGGCTCAGCCAGCGCGTCTTGCGCGGCATCCGCACCGTCTTGCGAAATGCCGCCTGCCCGTTGCGGGTCAGCTCGATCAGCGCGGGGTGGACATAGGATTTGCGGGCGATCGCGGGGGTATTGCCCAGTTGCTGCGTCACCGGTTCGAGCATCGCCCTGAGGCTCAGATCGCGGTCGGCGGTGGCCAGCGCCTCGAACGCGACGACGCTCGCCGCCCAGGTGCGGAAATGCTTGGCGGTGAAATCCTCGCCGGTCGCGGCGCGGATATAATCGTTGACGTCGGTCGAGGTGACGGGGTGCGCATCGCCCGCATCGTCGAGCCACGCGAACAGATGCTGGTCGTCGAGATCGTGGCACGCGCGGACGAATCGCGCCAGCGCGCGATCGGTCAGCGCGCATTCGCGCTCGACCCCGCCCTTGCCGCGGAAGCGCAGCCGGACGGTTGCGCCCGAGGTGCGCGCGTGGCGCTTGCGCAAGGTGGTCGCGCCGAAGCTGCGATTGGCCTTGGCATAAGCCTCGTTGCCGACGCGGATATGCGTCTGGTCGAGCAGCCGCACCACCGCCCCCACCGCGCGCTCGCGGGTCATCGAGCGTTTCGCAAGATCCGTGGCGACGCGCTTCCGGATCAGCGGCAGCGCGGCGCCGAATTCGGCGCAGCGATCGTATTTGGCGATCTCCTGCGCGGCGCGGAAATCGGGGTGGTAACGATATTGCTTGCGGCCCTTCGCATCCCAGCCGACCGCCTGGATATGTCCGCCGGGGTGCGGGCAGAACCAGGCGCGCGTATAGGCGGGGGGCAACGCGATCGCATTGAGCCGGTCGATCTCGTCGCGATCGGTGATGCGCTGGCCGTCGGCGTCCCAATAGCCCCAGTGCCGGCCGACCTTTCGCCGGGTGATCCCGGGTGCAGCGTCATCGCTGAAGACGATTTTTCGCGCAGTCATCGCGGCGGCCCAATGCGCGGGGCCCGGCGCGGGTTCCGGCTTAGCGCGGCCGACGCCGGCTTGTCGGGGCTTCGTCGCGGCGCAGCGTCAGGACCTCGACCCCGGTTCGCGTGACCGCGACGGTATGTTCGAATTGCGCGGAAAGCTTGCCGTCGTCGGTCACCACCGTCCAGCCGTCATCCTCGGTCGAAACCTTGCGCGTCCCCTGGTTGACCATCGGCTCGATCGTGAAGACCATCCCCTCGCGCAGTTCGGTGCCGGTGCCGGGGCGACCGAAATTGAGCACCTGCGGCTCCTCGTGCATCTCGCGGCCGATGCCGTGGCCGCAATAATCGCGGACGATCGAATAGTCGTTCTTCTTGGCGTGGCGCTCGATCGCGGCGCCGATATCGCCCAGCCGCGCGCCGGGGCGGACCTGCGCGATCCCCTTCCACATCGCCTCCTGCGCGATCTGCACCAGCCGTCGCGCCGCGGGCGGGGCATTGCCGACGATATAGGTCTTGCTCGAATCCGCGATGAAGCCGTTCTTCTCGAGCGTGATGTCGAGGTTGATGATATCGCCGTCGCGGATGATCTGCCGCGCGTCGGGCACGCCGTGGCAGACGACGTTGTTGATCGAGCAGTTCAGCACATATTCGAAGCCATATTGCCCCTTGCTCGCCGGCCGCGCGCCGAGATCGTCGGTGATGAAGCGATCGACCAGATCGTTGACCGCCAGCGTCGACATGCCCGCGAACTGCTGCCGGTCGAGCATCTCGAACACCGAGGCGAGCAATTTGCCCGATATGCGCATCAGCGCCAGCTCGTCGGCGGTCTTGATCATGTCAGGCGGCCGCCGCCCGGGTCAGCCGCACATCGGCCGCGGCGAATTGCATCTCGACGATCCGGTTGAACGACAGCGTGGGATTGGCTTCGGCCAGCATGCCGATCTTCATCCAGAATTCGGCCTGGGCGTTGATCGATCGGCACATCACGGTGCTGGCGCGCCGCGCTTCCTCGTGCAGTTCGTCGTCGATTTTCACGATGCCCATCGGGACTCCTTCAGGGGATATGATTGATATACGTAACGTATATGATTCGTATGCTCACCCGTCAATCGGATGCGCGCATCTGGACGGGCGGCGCGCGGACCGGCTAAGCCTGCGCAAACACCCGGGAGAGACGATCTATGCGTGCGCTTGTTTTTGCTCCGATTGCACTGGCGCTGCTGCCCGCCGCGACGATCGCGCGCGATCCTGCGCCGTCGCCCGCGCTGCTCGCGGCGGTGAAGGCGCCGAGCCGCACGCCCGCCAATGTCGCGCGCGATCGCTATCGCCACCCGGCCGAAACGCTGGCGTTCTTCGGGGTGAAGCCGACCGATACCGTGGTCGAGATCTGGCCGTCGGGCGGCTGGTATACCGAGGTGCTCGCGCCTTATGTGCTCAAGCAAGGCGTGCTTTACGCCGCCGCCGCGAGCGACAAGGGGCTTGCCGGGGTGCGCTCGCTCGCCGCGGCGCATCCGGCGGCCTATAAGGGGCTGCGCCACGCGATCTTCCCCGCCGTCGACGGGCAGCCGCGCGTACCGGACGGCAGCGCCGATGTCGTCCTCACCTTCCGCAACGTCCACAATTGGCGGTTCGGCGCGACCGATCAGACCCAGGCGGCGTTCGACCAGATGTTCGCGATGCTCAAGCCGGGCGGGGTGCTCGGAGTCGAGGAGCACCGTCTGCCCGAGGATCAGACGGGGGTCGAAGAGGGCAAGAGCGGCTATATGAAGCAATCCTCGGTGGTCGCTTATGCCACCAAGGCGGGCTTCAAGCTGGTCGGCGAAAGCAAGGTCAACGCCAATCCGAAGGACACGCACGATTATCCGGGCGGGGTCTGGACCCTGCCGCCGACCTATGCCGAAAAGGACAAGGATCGCGCGCGCTATGCGGCGATCGGCGAGAGCGATCGCATGACGCTCAAATTCGTCAAACCGCGCTGAGGCGATGCGCCCGGATCCGGCCGGATCCGGGCGGCCCCTTGAGTAAAGCGTTAACCATTCCGCCGTATCGCGCAGGTGCGGGCTCGGGCGATGGCCGGCGCGCGGGGGACGACGACGATGGCGAAACGATTTCCGGCATTGGGTTCAGACCAGCACCCGTTCCAGAAACCGTTGCTGCTCTACGGCGTGCTGTGCTTCGTCCTCGGGCTGGCCATGTACCTGACCGGCGTGTTGCTGGTCTTCCCGCGCTACCTGCTCAACCTGCACAAGCTGCTCGATCCCGTGGCCGAGGCGCTGGTCTGGTATAGCGGCGTCCCGATCATGATCGGCATCACGCTGTCGCTGTTCGATCTGCTGTACATGCACAAGCACAAGAAGCCGAACGTGCCGGTTCGCTTCACGCCGGTGCAGCGCCGGCGCGTCACCGTCGCCTTGACGGCGTATAATGACGAGGAAAGCATCGCCGGCGCGGTTGAGGATTTCCTGCTCCATCCGCTGGTCGAGCGCGTTATCGTGGTCAGCAACAACAGCAGCGACCGGACGTTCGAGCGCGCCGAGGCGGCGGGCGCGATCACCTTCAACGAAACCGCGCCCGGCTACGGCCGCTGCGTGTTCCGCTGCCTGAGCGAGGCGGTGCGGTTCGAGGATACCGAATTCGTCGTTTTGTGCGAAGGCGATAGCACGTTCCGCGCCTATGATATCGAGAAGCTGCTCGCTTATGCCCCGCACGCCGATATCGTCAACGGCACGCGGACGGTCGAGCCGCTGCGCCAATATCTGACCCAGCTCAGCGTCTTCATGTATTACGGCAATATCTTCGTCGGCAAGCTGCTCGAGGCGAAGCATCTCGGGCGCGGCACGATCACCGATATGGGGACGACCTATAAATTGTGTCGCCGCGACGCGCTGATCCGGTTGCTGCCGCATCTCAACCCCGCGGTGAATCTGGAGTTCAACGCGCATCTGCTCGATACCGCTCTGTATCAGGATCTCGTGCTGCTCGAATGCCCGATCACCTTCCATCCGCGGATCGGATTCAGCAAGGGCGGCAATGTCGACAATTGGCGCGGGCTGGTGGTCGGCTGGCGGATGATCGTCGGATTGGTGTCGGATTGGAAACGCTACGCATGAGCGGCGACTATCACGGCTCGCGCCTCGCGCTCGACGCGCGCCGCGGCGGTGTCTGGGCGGCGTTGTGGCGGTATTTCTTTCGCCGGCGCATCGCCGCCGACGCCTGCGTGCTCGATCTCGGCGCGGGCTATGGCGATTTCATCAACAATGTCGTCGCGCGCCGGCGCATCGCGGTCGATCAATGGCCCGGCATCGCCGATCATGTCGACACCGGCGTGGAGGCGATCGTCGGCCCGGTCAGCGATCTGCGCGCGATCGCCGACGGTGCGGTCGATTTCGCCTTCGCCTCCAATCTGTTCGAACATCTTCCGCAGGACGTGTTCGTCGCGACGCTGGCGGAAATCGCGCGCACGCTCGCCCCCGGCGGGACGCTGACGATCCTCCAGCCCAATTATCGCTACGCCTATCGCGAATATTTCGACGATTACACGCATGTTGCGGTCTATTCGCACATCAGCCTCGCCGATCTGCTGCGCGCGCACGGCTGGGAGATCGTCGAGGTCCGGCCGCGCTTTCTGCCGCTGACGGTCAAGTCGCGGCTGCCGACCTGGCCCATTCTCGTCGCGGCCTATCTCCGATCGCCGATCAAGCCGATGGGCAAGCAGATGCTGGTCGTCGCAAGGCCGGCGGCATGAACGCGGCGTCCGACGGCGCCGCCGCGCCGGTGGCGCAGCGCGGCGCGGGCGGCTTCGGCCTCGTCCTGAGGGGCGGGCTGGTGCTCGTCGCCCTCCTGCTGCTGGTCGATACGGGCAGATGGCTGGCGATGGCGTGGTCCGCGCTGCATTATGCCTATGATCTCGATTATGGCGAGGGCATCGTCTGGCAACAGATGCGGAATATCGTCGCGGGCACGGGCTATGGCCCGCTCGGCACCTATCCCGCGATCGTCTATCATTACCCGCCGGTCTATCATCTGACGACGGCCGCAATGGCCGGGTTGTTCGGGCTGGACCAGCTGATCGCCGGCCGTCTGGTGTCGCTGCTGTCGACCGTCGCGTCGATGGCGCTCATCGCGCTGCTGATACGATCGGCCATTTCCAGGAGCGAGACCCGCTTCGCCCGCGCCGCGGCGGCGGCGATCGGCGCATTGTCCCTCCCGGCCTTCCCGGCGATCATCACATGGTCGATGGTGATGCGCGTCGACATGCTGGGCTGCGCGCTGACGCTGGCCGGGCTGGCGCTGAGCGTCCGTGCGATCACCCGGCCGGCGCTGGTGCCCGCCGCCGCGCTAGTTTTCGTGCTGGCGATCTATACCAAGCAGACCAATATCGCCGCGCCGCTCGCGGCGCTGGTCGGGCTATGGTTCGTCCGGCCGAAATCGGCCTTTGTGCTGCTCGGCTGCTGCGCCGCGCTGGGGCTGAGCGCGCTGGCGATGCTCGTCGTGGCGAGCGACGGCGGGTTCCTGCGTCATATCCTCCTGTACAATATCAACCGGCTCGATCTGTCGCAGTGGCGGTGGCTGGTCGGCGCGCTGCTGTTGCAGGCGCTGCTGCTGGCGATCGCCGCGGTCGCGATGGTCCACGCCTGGCGGCGCCTGACCGACGCGCAGGCGGAGACGCTCCGCGCCCGGGTGGCGCAGGACGACAGCCTCGCCGCATTGCTGATGCTGATGCTGTTCGCGGCGGTGAACGCCGCGCTGCTGCCGCTGACGCTGAAATCGGGCGCGAGCGACAATTATCTGATCATCTGGTCATGCGGGATCGCGATATTCGTGGGGCTGGGAGCGTTGCCGATCGTGCGCGCTGCGGAGCGCGGCGTCGCGCCGCCGTCGCCGCTGCTGCTCGCCTTGCTGGTCCTCGCGCCGTTGATGGCCACTTATGTCCCGTCGCCGCGCGACATCGATCCGGGCGAGAAGCAACGCCTGGCGGCGGTGGTCGCCCGGATTGCGGCTTCGCCCCGGCCGGTGATCAGCGACGATATGGTGCTGCTGATCCGCGCCGGACGTCCGGTGGAATATGAGCCGGCCATCGCGGCCGAACTTGCGCACGGCAACCTCTATGACGAGGCGGGATTCGCCCGGATGGTGCGGCGCGGCGATTTCGGCTTCTTCCTGACGCGCGGTGATCGCGGTTCGGCCCTCTACGACACGCGCTACAACCGCCGCGTCGCCGATGCGATCGACGCCGCTTATCCGCGCAAGGAAATGGTCGGCAATCTCGTCGTGCACCTGCCGGCGCGGTGACGCGCCGCTCGCGCCCAAATAAACCGCGCGCGATTGTCACAAACAGCGGCGCCCGCTCGTCATGTCGCCGGAACCCTCAACGGAGCCGGGCGATGAACCTTCTGCATGTCGACTCAAGTATCCTCGGACCGGCCTCGGTGAGCCGCCAGCTTTCCGAAGCGATCGTCGCCGCGGAGCGTGCGGCTTTTCCCGGTCTCGAGGTCGTCCGTCTCGATCTTGCGGCCGATCCGATCGGCCATCTCACCGGCGCGCATGTCGCCTTATGGCAGGGCGGGATTGCCGAAAGCGCCACGCTTGCCGAAGATGCGGCGGTAGGCGATGCCGCGCTCGATGCGTTTCTCGCCGCCGATATCGTCGTAATCGGCGCGCCGATGTATAACTTCGGCATCCCGAGCCAGCTCAAGGCGTGGATCGACCGGCTGGCGGTGGTGGGCCGGACCTTTCGCTTTACCGAACACGGCCCGCAAGGATTGGCGGGGGGCAAGCGCATCATCGTCGCCTCGTCGCGCGGCGGGATCTACACCGGCGCTTCCGCGCTCGCGCCATTCGATCACCAGGAGCATTACCTCCGCGCGATCTTCAACCTTTTCGGCATCACCGACGTGCGTTTCGTCCGCGCCGAGGGGCTCGCGACCGGCGAGGAACCGCGCCGCCGTGCGCTCGCCGCGGCCTATGCCGAGATCGCCTGACCGCGCCAGAAGCGTTTCGCCGCGATCAGCTCGTCATAAGCATGTTCCGCATGCCGCAGCAGCTTGGCGCGGCGCTTCCGATGCAGGTGCCGTTTGCCGGGATCGATGCCGACGCGTTCCAGCACCCGCCGTTCGAGGTCGAGATCGTTGAGCTCGCCCAGACAATCCTGCAGCGCGGACACCGCGTCGCGGAACGCCGCCTGCCGCCGCGCGGCCTTTGGCGAGGGAAAGAGCATGGCGAAGAATTCGGACGCGTAGCGCAGCTTCTTTGCGGTGATCCGCACCTTGTGGCGCTTCTTCGACCCGAGCTCGGCCAGCCTCTTCCCGCGCCGCTTGAGCCGCTTGCGCAGCGCATCGAGCGCGTCGGCGGCGAACGGCACGATCGTCTCCGCGAGAAGCGCGGGGTCTTGCGGCCGGGTTCGCCAGGCGCCGACGGTGAGCCACTCGACGACCTGGATCATCGCCAGCCGCGCGCGCGCTGACGCGAGATCGGCCTGCAGTGCCGCGAGCGCCTGCTCGCGCGCCGCGCGCAGCCGTTCGCCGAGATCGGGATCGGCGCGCGGGATCAAGGCGTCGAGATTGCGCACCTCGCCGAGCCGCGCGGTCAGCCAGCGCAGCTCGGTATCGAGCGACGCGGCCTGCGGATCGCCAGCGAACAGCGGCCGGTGCAGCCACAAGGCGGTGCGCAGCCGCCGCAAAGCGACGCGCGCCTGATGCACCGGCTCGGCCTCGCCTGCCGCCAGCACCAACGGTTCGTTGAGCCGGAACTGGCGCAGGCAGGCATGCGCGATTGCTGGAAACGCCGCCGCGACCGTCGCACCGCGATCGAGCGCGACCGGCTCGGCACGCGCCGGAGAGCCGGCGGTCTGATCGAGCAGTCGATAGCCGCGCTCGGCCTTGGAGATCACCGCGATGCGGACCGGAAGGCGATCCGCGATGCGATGCGCAAGGTCGAACAGCAGCCCGGGCGGTCCGCGCCGCAGCTCCAGCTCGATCTCGCACAGCGGCGCGACGCTGCCGCCGGCGCGGATCGCGCCTTCGTCGACCGCCCATTCGATCTCGCCGCCGTCGCGATCGATCAGCCCGTGGGTGCGGTGGAAATCGCTGACGATCTGCGGTGTCAGCCGATCGACCCCGATCGCGCGCAGCGCAGGGCCGAACGGGCCGCTCGTCGCGTCGAGCACCGGCCGGTCGCCCGTCACCGCGCGCGACCATTCGGTGCGGGTGAACAGCCCGGTGGCCTTGTCCTTCGCGGCCTTGATCGTCTGAACCCGCGCCTCGCCCTGTTGCCGGATCCGCAGCGCGCAGCCCGCGTTGCGCACGTCGCCGCCGGGGGTGTCGAAATAGGTGGTGACGAGATGGTCGGTCGCGCCGCCCGCGCCGAACAGGTCGATCAGATCGAGCCGGCTGCGATCGCCGGGATCGAGCTCCAGCTTGAGCTCCACTTCAAGCGTACCGGTCATCGACGCCTCCTGGGGATCGACCGAACAATCGATCCCATAGAATAAAATAACGATCGATGCGCGCCCGAAATGACGCGGGGCCACTTGAGCCGCGCGACGGGCGGGCATATCCCCGCGTGCATGATCGAGACCCTGGTTGTCCGCCCGATCCTGGCCAGCGACTATCCGCGCTGGCTGCCGCTATGGGACGGGTATAACGCCTTTTACGGTCGATCGGGCGCGACCGCGCTGGCAGCCGACATCACGGCGACGACCTGGGGCCGGTTCTTCGACGCTTATGAGCCGGTGCATGCGCTGGTCGCCGAACAGGGCGGCGCGCTGCTCGGCCTCACGCATTATCTGTTCCACCGCAGCACCACCGCGATCGCGCCGAGCATCTACCTTCAGGATCTTTTCACCGCCCGAGACGCGCGCGGGAAGGGGGTCGGCCGCGCACTAATCGAGGCGGTGTACGATCGCGCGCGCGCCGCGGGCGTTGCACGCGTCTATTGGCAGACCGACGAAACCAATGCGACCGCGCGGCGGCTCTACGATCAGGTCGCCGAAAAGACCGGTTCCGTCGTATATCGACATATGATTGAATGAAGCCGGGCGGAACCGAAACCGCCGCCTGATTATTCTCTTTGCAACACCATCTAGTTAGCATCGAAGTCCGTCGGCAGCCGGCTGATCCCGCACGGGCGAGTGATGTGTTCGGGCAATTGAGCGGATCAGCCGCTGCCGAGAGAGATCGACATGTCGAAATTTGCCAGCCCAACCTTGCGCGATGCGGTGCCGCCGCAGGATATCGCCGCGCGCTATATCGGCGTGCGCGGGCTCAGCGAGGCGTTGGCGGCGCCGCTTTCCGATGCCGATGCCACGGTCCAGTCGATGGACGATGCCTCGCCCGCTAAATGGCATCTGGCGCATACGACATGGTTTTTCGAAACCTTCATCCTGCGCGATTTCGTTGCCGGCTATCGCCTCCACGACGAACGCTTCCCCTTCCTGTTCAACAGCTATTACGAGGCGGAGGGCGCGCGGCATCGGCGCGGCAGCCGCGGGCTGCTGACTCGGCCGTATCTCGACGAGATCCTCGCCTATCGCGCGGCGGTCGATCGCGCGATGTTGCGCGCGATCCCCGATCTGCCCGATGCGGCGCGCGGGCTGGTCGTGCTGGGCTGCAACCATGAGGAGCAGCATCAGGAATTGCTGCTGACCGACGTGCTGCACCTGTTCGCGCACAATCCGCTCGAGCCGGCGATGTGGCCCGGCGGGCGCAAGGTGCCGGTCGCGATGCCCGGCCCGATCGGCTGGATCCGGCACCCCGGCGGGATCGTCTCGATCGGGCACGACGGGGATGAATTCGCATTCGATTGCGAAGGGCCGGCGCATCGCGTGTTGCTTGAGCCCTTCGCGATCGCCGATCGCACCGTCACCAACGGCGAATGGTCGGCGTTCATCGCCGACGGCGGCTATCGCGAGCCGCGCCACTGGCTGTCCGACGGCTGGGCGTGGGTACAGCGCGAGAAGATCGATGCGCCGCTCTATTGGGAGCAGCGCGACGGCGTGTGGACGCGGTTCGGGCTCGACGGGCGGCGGCCGATCGACCCGGCGGCGCCCGTCACCCACATCAGTTTCTACGAGGCCGACGCTTATGCGACCTGGGCCGGCGCGCGGCTGCCGACCGAGGAGGAATGGGAAGCGGCGGCCCGGGCCTATTCGCCGCAGCAGGGCAACCTGCTCGATCTCGCCGGCGCGGTCGAACCGCGCCCGTCGGCGCGCGGCCCGGCTTTCTTCGGCGATGTGTGGGAATGGACCGGCAGCGCCTATCGGCCCTATCCCGGTTTCACGCCCGCCGAAGGCGCGGTCGGCGAATATAACGGCAAGTTCATGAGCGGGCAGTTCGTCCTGCGCGGCGGATCGTGCGCCACCCCGCGCGGGCATGTGCGTGCGAGTTATCGCAACTTCTTCTATCCACACCAGCGCTGGCAGTTCACCGGGTTGCGGCTGGCGCGCGACGAGGTGCCCGAAGCACGCGGAACGACCGACGCCTTCCGCGCCGATGTGATCGAGGGGCTGACGCGCCGCCCACGCGCGATCCCGGCGCGCTGGTTCTACGATCGCCGCGGCTCCGAATTGTTCGAGGCGATTACCGAGCTTCCCGAATATTATCCCACCCGCACCGAAACCGCGCTGTTGAAGCGGATCGCGGGCGATCTTGCGGCGCAGGTCGGCGCGGGGCGCGCGGTGGTCGAATTCGGCTCGGGCTCGTCGACCAAGACCCCGATCCTGCTCGATGCGATCCGGCCTTCGGCCTATGTCCCGATCGACATTTCGGGGGATTTCATGCGTGCCTCGGTGCGCGATCTCGCCGCGCGTTTCCCGCGGCTGCCGATCATCCCGGTCGAGGCCGATTTCACCGCACCGGTCACGCTGCCGGCGGAAATCCGCGATCTGCCCAAGCTCGGCTTCTTCCCCGGCTCGACGATCGGCAACATGGGGGCTTTCTCCTCGACCGATATCCTGCGCGCGATGCGCGCCTCATTGGGCGAGGGCGCGATGCTGCTGATCGGGATGGACCGGATCAAGCAGGTCGAAACGCTCGAACGCGCCTATGACGATTCCGCCGGGGTGACGGCGGCGTTCAACCTCAACCTGCTCGAGCGGATCAACCGCGAGCTCGGCGGGACGATCCCGGTCGACGCATTCCGCCACCGCGCGGTGTGGAACCCCGAAGCCGCACGAATCGAGATGCACCTCGATGCGACTCGCGACGTGGATTTCGTGGTCGACGATATGCCGTTCGCGATCAAGGCGGGGGAGGGGATCCATACCGAGAACAGCCACAAATACGGCTCGTCCGACGCGCGGACGCTGTTGCGCGCGGGCGGCTGGACGCCGATCGCCGAATGGACCGATCCCGACGATCTGTTCGCGATCTTCCTCGCCAAGGCGGATACGATCCACGCGGCGTGGTGAGGTCAGGCGGCGAGCGTGAGCGTATCGCTCACGCCTCCGCCGCCAGCACCTTGTCCTGCGTCCTGGTCTCGAAATCGCTCGCGTCGTGGCGCTCGTGGAGCTGGCTCTCGGGATCGCCCATCACGCGATTGACCATCCGGCCGCGCTTCACCGCCGGGCGTTCGGCGATCTGGTCGGTCCAGCGGCGCAGGTTCTTATAGTCCTCGACCTGGAGGAATTCGCCGCCGTCGTAGAGCAGCCCCTTGGCCATCCCGCCATACCACGGCCACACCGCGATATCGGCGATCGTATAGCTGTCGCCGGCGAGATATTCGCTCTCCGCCAGCCGCCGGTCGAGCACGTCGAGCTGGCGCTTCACCTCCATCGCGAAGCGGTCGATCGCATATTCGATCTTGAACGGGGCATAAGCGTAGAAATGCCCGAACCCGCCGCCGAGATAGGGCGCCGCGCCCATTTGCCAGAACAGCCAGGACAAGGTTTCGGCGCGCCCGGCCGGGTCGGTGGGGAGGAATTCGCCGAACTTCTCCGCGAGATAGGTAAGGATGGCGCCCGATTCGAACACGCGGATCGGGGTCGGCCCGCTGCGATCGAGCAACGCGGGGATCTTCGAATTGGGGTTGATCTCGACGAAGCCGCTGCCGAACTGATCGCCCTCGTTGATGCGGATCAACCAGGCGTCATATTCGGCGCCTTCGTGGCCAAGCGCGAGCAACTCCTCCAGCATCACCGTCACCTTCACCCCATTGGGGGTGGCGAGCGAATAGAGTTGCAGCGGGTGGCGCCCGACGGGCAGCTCCTTTTCGTGCGTCGCCCCGGCGATCGGCCGGTTGATATTGGCGAAGCGGCCGCCATTCTCCTTGTTCCAGGTCCAGATCTTCGGCGGAACATAGGCGTCGGTCATCTGCGCTCTCCTGCTTGAGAACGCGAGAGATGGTTGCCGGCTGGCGTTCGCGCAACTCGGCATCGGCGCGCGCGCCGCGTAGTTTTGCTTGGGTGCGCACAACCCGAGCCTGTCACGCGCCCCGCGCCGTCGCCGGATGCGGTGCATCGATGCTATGTCCGCGGCGCGCCCGATTGCTGGCGGCGCACCGGCTCGCCGGTCCGGACGCCGGTGGCCTTGCCGTCCTTCATCACCAGCCCGCCATTGACCCACACCCGCGAGACGCCGACCGACAAAGCGGATGGATCCTCGCTGGTCGCGCGGTCGGTGATCCGTGCCGGATCGAACAGGATCAGATCGGCGCGCGCGCCGGGGCGGATCACCCCGCGATCGCCGATCCCCATATGCGCCGCCGCCTCGCCGCTCATCTTGTGGACCGCCTGTTCGAGCGTCAGCACATGCTGCTCGCGGACATAGACGCGCAGCACGCGCGGGAAGCTGCCGCGCCCGCGCGGGTGGCGCCCGGCGAGTTCGCCGTCGCTGCTGATGTTCGAGCGCGGCCAGGCGATCAGCGTCGCGACGTCGTCCGCGCGCATGCTGGTGCCGATCACCGATTCCTCCGCGGTCGGCCCGCGCGATTCGGCGATCAGCCGCATCAGCGTCTCGGCCGGATCGGTGCGCCGCAGCGCCGCGATCTGCGCGATCGTCTTGCCGACCAGCGCCGGCTCGGGCGAGAAGTGCGAGATCAGTAATCCTTCGGGCGGGGCGAGGTGCTTGAGCGCGAATTCGGCGCTCGCGCGATTGTCGAAATCGCGCTTGGGGAACATCACCGCCAGGGTCGATTGCCAATATTCGTAGGGATAGTCGTCGCCGGAAATGTCGACGCCCTGTGCGTGGGCGCGGTCGAGCACCGCGAGATAGCGGTTCGCCTCGCCCCACCAGTCGGTCATCGCCAGCTTCATATGCGATACCTGCACCGGCATCCCGGTGGCGCGGCCGATCTCGACGATCTCGTCGAGCGCTGCCCACAGATATTGGTCCTCGCTGCGGACGTGGCTGATGTAGCGCCCGCCGAAACGCGCGGCTTCCTTCGCCAGCGTCAGTACTTCGGCCTTGTCGGAATAGATGCCGGGATCATATTCGAGCCCGGTCGACAACCCCAGGGCGCCGTCCTTCATCCCGCTGTCGATCAGCGCGGCCATGCGCTCGATTTCGGCCGGTGTGGCGTGGCGCTTGTAATCCTCGCCCATCACCGTCTCGCGGATCGTATTGTGGCCGATATAGCTGGCGACGTTCACCGCGACGGGGGTTTTCTCCATCCGGGCGAACAGATCGGCCACCGGGAGCGCCGATCCGCCGTCCTGCCCGACGATGATCGTCGTCACCCCCTGGGTGGTGACGGGCAGCGCATCGGGCGTGTCGAACAGCCCGTGATCGTGGTGGCTGTGCGTATCGATGAACCCCGGCGCGAGCACCTCACCGTGCGCGTCGACGACCTCTTCGCCCGCGCGGCGCGCGAGCTTGCCGATCGCGGCGATCCGGCCGCGCTCGATCCGCACCGCACCGGTTCGCGCCGGTGCGCCGGTGCCGTCGATCACCCGCGCGTTGACGATCAGGGTCGATCGCGCCGGCGCCGTCTGCGCCACCCCGGCGGTGCCGACGGTCAGCGCGCACACGCCCGCGCACAGGCTGGAAATCAGTCGTTTCATGGCCTTTTCCCTTTCGCGGATCACGGCGCGACGTAGAAGGACGCCACCTGATCGCCGGGCGCGACCTTATAGGCGACGCGATGCTGCTGCTGGCCGAAGCTGGCGTTGAAGACGTAATTCGTGTCGTCGCCTTCCTCGCTCTTCTCGATCAGGTCGAGCCGCGTCAGCGGCCCGGCGTCGCGCAGCATCTTCGAGAAATATTGATTGGCGATCGCGGCGAAGCCCGGCGCCTCCAGCGGCAGATCGGCGTCGGTCAGTTTCTCTGCGCGGACCTTTTCGATTAGCGCGGTGACGCGCTTCGCGATCGCCGGGGCGGGCGCGGGGCGCGTCGGCGGAGCGGTGAGCGCGGGATCCCACAACCCGGCGATCCCGTCCGCCAGTTCGTCGACCTTGGTCTCGGCCGAATTGCTCAGCACGACGATCGACAGCCCGTCGCCGAGATAGCGCGAATAATAGGTCTTAAAGCCCTGCCACGCCCCGCCGTGCGAATAATGCGGCTTGCCCGCGGCCTGCTGCACCTGCCAGCCGAAGCCGTAATGATAGGTCTTGCCGCTGTTGAGCCGCACCGGGGTATAGACCTGCCGCCAGCCGTCGGCGCCGAGCAGTTTCTGCTGCTCGACCCCGCGCGCCCAGGCGATCATGTCGTTGAGCGAGAAATAGAGCGAGCCGTCGGCGGTCGAGTTCATCGTCGGCGACACCCAGTCCTGGTTCTTGAGCGCGCCCTCGACCAGATGATAGCCCGCCGCGCGATGCGGCACGATATCGGCGTCGCTGATGCCGCGCGCGGTCTTCATGCCCAGCGGGGCGAAGACGTCCTTGTCGAGGATATCGACATACGTCCGCCCGGTGGCCTTGTGGACGAGGATGCCGAGCACTTCATAAGCGGTGTTGCTGTACGACCAGCGCGCGCCCGGCTTGAAGCTGAGCGGCAAGGCGTAAGCGATCTTGAGCAGTTCGTCCTCGCTATAGTCGCGGCGATAATCGAAATCCTGGCCGTAATTGGGAATCCCCGAGGTGTGGGTGAGCAATTGGCGGACGGTGATCGGGCTCCACCCCGGCGGGGTGCCGGGGAGATATTTGCTCACCGGATCGTCGAGCCCGATCTTCCCCTGTTGCACCGCGAGCATCACCGCCGTCGCGGTGAACATCTTGCCGAGCGAGCCCGATTGGAAGATCGTGTCGGGCGTCACCGGCACGTCATGCTCGACATTGGCGAGGCCATAGCCCTTGGCGATGACGATCGCGCCGTCGCGCAGCACCGCCACCGCGGCGCCCGGCACCTTCTGCGCCTGAAGTTCCTTGGCCATGAACGCATCGACCTCGGCCTTGAATGTCGCCGGATCGGGCGCCGCCATCGCCGGCATCGCCACGGTCAGCGCGGCCAGCGCGCTTGTCACATAAGCAAAAGCTCGCATCCTCTTGTCCCCTTTTTCCCCGAGTATTTGTCGTTGCTTGCCCGTCAGGAGGCGCCGCCGCCCCACACCGTATCGGGGCACCAGATCGTGCCGTCGCGATAGATCGCTCCCGGCGGGCGATCGCGCTGGAGGAGGATCGGGCCGTCGAGATCGACCACATCGCAGAACTGGCCGATGATGAACGCGGGCGCCATCGCGAGCGAGGTGCCGAGCATGTTGCCGACCATCACCCCCAGCCCGCGCGCGCGCGCCAGCTCGACCATCGCCAGCGCCTCGGTCAGCCCGCCGCATTTGTCGAGCTTGATGTTGATCATCGAAAAACCGGGCGCCAGTCGTTCGAGCGACGCCAGATCCTGCACGCTTTCGTCGGCGGCGATCGGGATTGGCGCGGCGAAATCATTGAGCAGGGCGTCGCTGTCGGTCGGGAGCGGTTGCTCGACCAGCGCGACCCGCGCATCGACCAGCGCCGGCATCAGCCGTTCGAGCGCCGGGAGGGTGAACCCGCGATTGCCGTCGACGCCGAGCCACACGTCGGGCCGCGCGGCGCGGACCGCGCGCACCCGCGCCGCATCCTCGCGGTCACCGGTCAGCTTGAGCTTGATCGCGCGCGCCTCGGCAAAGTCGGCGGCCTGTCGCTCGACCAGATCGGGGGCGTCGGCCCCGATCGTCCAGACCGTGACGCATGGCTTGAGCGCGGCGATCCCGGCATTGCGCCACGCCGGCGTGGCGGATCGCGCGGCTTCGAGATCCCATAAAGCGCAATCGAGCGCGTTGCGGGCGCCGCCGGCGGGCAAGTGCGTGTGCAGCTGTGCGCGGGTCAGCCCGGTGGGGAAGGCGTCGCGCGTCGCCTCGATCGTGGCCAGCATCGCCGCCGGGGTTTCGCCGAGATAATCGACCCCCGCCGCCTCGCCGCGCCCGACATGATCGCCGTCGCGAACCGTCACCACGACGATGTCGATCGCGTGATAGGTCCGCCCGGTGATGCGGAACGGCCGGGCGAGCGGCCAAGTTTCAATCTGTGCGTCGATCTGCATCGCGATTATCCCACGGCCGCGGTGAGGTGGTCGAGCATCGCCCCCGATCCGGTGGCGAGCGGATCGAAGCACGGCATTCCGAGCTGCGCCGAAACCGCGCGGAGGTGATCAGCGCGTGCGGCGGCGGGAAGCGCCGAGGTGTTGATCGCGACACCGGCGCAGCGCGCCGCTGGGTTGGTCAGCCGCGCCAGGCGCAGGTTGAGATCGATGCACTCGGCAAGCGCGGGGATCGCAAAATCGGGATAGCCGTCGATATGCGTCCGCCCGGCCGCGTGGCACAGCACGATCGCATCGGGCTGCGATCCGTGGAGCAGCCCGAGCGCGACACCGGCGTAAGCGGGGTGGAACAAGGATCCCTGCCCTTCGATCACATCCCAGTGATCGGCATGATTGTCAGGCGACAGCGTTTCGGCCGCGCCGGCGACGAAATCGGCGACCACCGCGTCGATCGGCACGCCTTCCCCGGCGATCAGGATGCCGGTCTGCCCGGTTGCGCGGAAGCTGGCCTTCATCCCGCGCGCCGCCATGTCGCGCGCGATCGTCAGCGCGGTATATTTCTTGCCGACCGCGCAATCAGTACCGACCATCAGCATGCGCCGCCCGGCGCGCTTGCGCCCCGACGCGATCGGATAGGTCGCCGCCGGCACGCGGATGTCGAACAGCCCGACCCTCGCGGCATCGGCCGCGGCGGCGATTGCGGGAATGCTGCGCAGGCGGATATGCATTCCGCTCGCGACATTGAGCCCGGCGGTCAGCGCGGCGACGATCGGTTCGATCCAATGCGGGGCGATCGTCCCGCCGAACGGCGCGACGCCGATCACCAGCGTCTGCGCGCCGGCCTGCCTGGCAGCGGCGAAATCGAGGTCGGGCAGGCCCAGATCGACGCCGCACCCCGTGAGGCGCGATTGCCCGACGCATTCGTCGCGCGCCCAATCGAGCAAGCCACAGGCCGTCTTGGCGCTCAGCCTGTCGGCAACGTCACCCAGGAACAGCAGATATTTGCCCGGAACCTTCATCCGCCCCAACCATCCTCCCGAAAAGCGGCGCGCGCCCTCGCGGAGTCGCTACCGATCGCAATATGGTATAAATATAACCTAACGTGTCAATAGACATAAAAATAACAATACGAAATCTGCCGTATGTGGGAGGATGGCCGGACAGTCTGATCCACCCGGCGCAGGCCGGGGTCCAGCATCGGGCCGGCCGTAACTGGACCCCGGCCTACGCCGGGGCGACAGGATGCAATATTCCCGGAAAGCCGATCTCCGAGGAACGTCGACCGGCCGAAGCGGAGCGCTACCCCTCGGTCCGTTTGCGACGCGGGCTGCCGACATGCCCGCTATGCGCCTGATACAGATCGGACAGCCGCTCGAGCCGTTTCTCCACCTTGCCGCCGAGCACGCCGATCACGTCATTGACCAGCAGATTGACCGCGCAGCTCAGCGCGACCTGCGAGCTCCAGAACAATTCCACCTCGGTCGGCACCGCGATGACATGATCGGTATATTTGCGGATCCAGTCGCAGAATTTGTCAGTGATCATCACCACCGGGATATCGCGCCGCCGCGCCGCCGCGGCGAGATCGTGGCATTGCTGCGAATAGCGGCGCATGTCGACCAGCACGAGGCATTGCCCCGCAGGGTCGTCGTCCGCCAGCACCTCGTGGAAATTACCCGCGGTGGCGTCGGGCAGCGTCACGCCCTCGCGCGCATATTGCAGCAGATGCGCGAGCGTCATCGCGACCCCGCGCTCGGTCTGGAAACCGGTGACATGAACCCGGTGGCTGTGCGCCAGCAAGGCGACGATCTCTTTCCAGCCGGGGGTTTCCGCCAGCGCATAAACCTCGATGATCCCGGCCAACTCAAGCTCCAGGCTGCCCCCGCGGCGATCGCTGCCGCCCCCCGCGCCGACGAAGGCGGTCATCTGGTCGCCGACCAGCCACGGCACCCCGGACATTGCGGTGCGCAGCCCGGCCTTGAGGTCCTTGAAGTGGCGATAGCCCATCTTGCGCGAAAAGCGGCCGACCGTGACCGGGCTGACCTGAAGCTTCTCGGCGATCGAATTGGCGGTCTCGAACGCGATCCCGCCGCGATTGGTCAGGATGAAATTGGCGATGATCCGCTCCGCCGGGCTGAACGCGTCGAGATCGTCCTCCAGCCGCTGCAGCAGATCGTGCGCGCCATCCTTCTGCGATTGCATGGAGCCTCCAGCCGTCTTTGCCATCGCGTCTTCCTAGCCCGGAAATGCGCACAAAGCTAACGGCGGTCGACCATTTTCTGTCCTGCGGGGCCGGATGATACATAATTGACACCCTCCCGCCAATGACATAAAAGTGTCGTATGGCCGATTACGACACTTTTCGTGCGAGATCGGCGCAGCACTACAGGAGGGGAATGGTGTTGGGACGCCGGTGCAGCGAAATCCGAATCGTAATGATGAGCCTCGGCTCGTTCGCGTCGTGCCTGGGGCTTGCGGCGCCCGCCGCGGCGCAATCCGCCGCGCAACCGGGCGCGGCGACCAACGACGAGATCCTCGTTACCGCGACGCGGCGTGACGAAACGGTCCGCGACGTGCCGTTCAACATCCAGGCGATCACCGGCGATGCGCTGACCAAGACCGGCGCGCTCAACATCGCGGATATCGCGCGCACCATCCCCGGCCTGTCGATCGCGGACCGCGGCCCGCTCGGCGGCGCGACATTGGTGCTGCGCGGGCTGCGCACCGGCAGCGAGGCGGGGCTTGCGCCGACGACGACGGTCTATGTCGACGAAGTGCCGATGGACCTGCCCTATCATTCGGGACCGCTCGATCTGAAGCTGGTCGACATCGACCGGGTCGAGGTGCTGCGCGGGCCGCAGGGCACCTTGTTCGGTGGGGGCGCGATCGGCGGGACGATCCGCTACATCTCGAAGAAGCCCGATACGAAACAGGTCGAGGGGCGGGTGACCGGGGAGGTTTCGGGCACCGATCACGGCGGGACCAATTACAACGTCACCGGGATGATCAACGTGCCGGTCAACGACTGGATCGCGGTTCGCGCCAATATCGGTCAGTTCGACAATGCCGGCTTTATCGACAATGTCAGGCTCGGCAGAAAAGACGTCAATCGCGACCGCACGACCTCCGCGCGGATCGCGGTGCTGATCAAGCCGGCGCCGAATCTCGAAATCGCGCTGACCTACAATCGGCAGGCGGCGCATTACGGAGACGGCAATTCGGTGCGCGAAAGCCAGCGGCCCGATACGGTCGATTTCACCTATCCGGGCCACGCCGATTATACCGCACAGCTCGCCAATATGACGATCAGCTACGATTTCGGCTGGGCGTCGCTGACTTCAAGCTCCTCCTATAGCAACGAACATTGGGACGGCAGCTTCGACAACACTTTCTATATTCGCGATTCGATCTACGGAAGCTTCCTCAGCCCCGAGGATATCCCCGAATTCACCGTATTCGCGACGCGCCACGCGCGATCGCATGCCTTCACGCAGGAGGTGCGGCTGGTTTCGAAATCGGACGGGCCGTTCAACTGGATCGTCGGCGGATATTATAACAATACCAAGTCGGTCGAAAACTATCAGGAATCGGTGCCGATCCCGTTCCCGGGGCAGGCGGCTTTCGAACAGAATATCCTCGGCGCAAGACTGGCCGACGACAAGGAATATACGTATCGCGACAAGAAGCTGACCAGTCAGGTCGCGTTTTTCGGCGAGCTCAAATACAATCTCACAGCGGCGTGGCAGGCGTCGGTCGGCGGCCGCTGGTTCGACGATCGCGGCACCGGCAATTTCTACTCGATCGATCAGTGGCTGGGGATCGATGCGCGCGACGCAAACGGATTTGCGCGCTCCACGCCGCTGCCCGGCGACATATCCAACGGCCATTATAAGGAGACCGGCACGGTCTGGCGGTTCAACACCTCCTACAAGTTCGGCAAGGCCGGGCTGATCTACGCAACCGTCGCGCAGGGTTTCCGGCCCGGCGGCTTCAACCTCACCACGCCCAATACCGGTATTCCGCCGGCGGGGCGGCAGTTTCGCTCGGACAATATCGTTAGTTACGAGATCGGCGGGAAGTTCTCGCTGCTGAACAACCGGGTCTATGTCAGTTCCGATCTGTTCCGGATCAACTGGTCCGATATCCAGACGACCGTCCGCACCCCGCTCGGCTTCAGTTATCTGGGCAATGCCGGCAAGGCGGTGTCGCAGGGGCTGGAGATCGAGGCGCAGGCGCGCGACGTCGGGCTGCGCGGCGTCTCGCTCAACATCGGCTATAGCTACACCGACGCAAAGCTGACGCAGACCATCGATCATATCGGCTTCGACGGCGAGCATATGCCGCTGGTGCCGCGCCACTCGCTGTCGCTGATGGCGGATTATGCCACGGAGATCGGGCAGGGGATCAAGATCGGCGCGAACTGGCTGTCGACCTATAGCAGCAATGCTTATGCCGATTTCGGGCCGTATAAGCCGGTGCTCGATCGCACCAGCGGCCAGTTCGCCAAGGCCAGCCTCAACCCGCAATATCTGCCGCTCGATTCCTATTGGCTGACCAATGTGTCGCTACGCATCGAGGGCGGCGGCTGGAACGCGCGGGTCTTCGTCGACAATCTCTTCAACACGCGCTTCAAGACCTATCGCGACTTTATCGACGCGCACTCGAACTTCTCCGGTCCGGATGTTTTCTACACGGCGAACCGGCCGCGCACGATCGGCGTCGGGATCGGCAAGCACTTCTGAAGGCGATCGCATCGCTGCTTCGGGAAAGAGAGGCTCGACCCGCGCGGCATCCTCATCCAGATTGGGAGAAGGCATAAAAACGCATAGGCAAAGGCATAGATGCGGGTTGGCATAATCGGGGCCGGGGCGATCGGCGGGTGGATCGGGGTGCGACTGGCGCAGCGTGGCCACGACATCAGCGTGCTGGCGCGCGGCGAGACGCTCGCGGCGATCCGCGCGCACGGCTGGCGGCTCGACATCGCTGACGAAACGCTGACGGCGCAGGTGGCGGCGTCGGACGATCCGGCGGCGCTCGGCGCGCAGGACGTGATCGTGATCGCGCTCAAGGGCCCTGCGCTGGCGGCCGTCGCGCCGCGCCTCGCGCCGATGATCGCGCCGGGGACGCTGGTCCTGCCGGCGATGAACGGCGTTCCCTGGTGGTTCCTGCTCGGCGGTGGCGGCGAATTGCCCGCCACCGCGCTGGCGTCGATCGATGCCGACGGCGCGATCGCCGCCGCGCTTGGCTATGATCGGGTGATCGGCAGCGTCGTCCACGCCTCCGCCGCCGCGATCGGCCCCGGCCATATCGCACACAAGGCAGGCAATCGGCTGATCCTCGGCGAACCGGCGGGTGGGGGCAGCGCGCGGCTCGATCGATTGTGCGCTGTGTTCGCCGACGCGGGCTTCGTGGCGGAGCGCAGCGAGCGCATCCGCTATGAGATCTGGTACAAATTGTGGGGCAATATGACGATGAACCCGATCTCGGCGATCACCGGCGCGACCACCGATCGGATGCTCGACGATCCGCTGGTCGCCGGCTTCACGCTGCGGGTGATGGCCGAAGCGCAGGCGATCGGCGCGCGTATCGGCTGCGCGATCGCCGAGCGCGGGGTGGATCGCATGGCGGTGACGCGGCAGCTCGGCGGGTTCAAGACCTCGATGCTGCAGGATGTCGAGGCGGGGCGGCCGATCGAGATCGACCAATTATTGTCCGCCCCGCGCGAGATCGCCGCGAAGCTGGGCGTCGAGACGCCGGCGCTCGATGCGCTGACCGGGCTGACCCGGTTGTTCGGGAAAGAGCGCGGGCTCTATCCGGCCTGAAAACGTCCCGTTATGGGACAGCCGTCCATAGTGTAAGAATTAACAGATTGTTACCGCAGGTTACCAAAGTTTACGGGGCGCCTCACCATCAGGTCGTTTTGTGTGCCGGCTCGCTCTGGTCGATCCGGTTTGTTGAGTGAGGAAACCAGATTATGAAATCGTTCAAGTTCGCGCTCCTCGCGGCAGGGGTTACCCTTGGCGCGCTCGCCACCTCGGCCGAGGCGGCGACCTGCCTGACCTCCGACGTCAGCGGCGCTTCGTCCTGCTCCGGCTATGTCGCGGGCAACATCTTCAGCAACGGCGGCGGCAACACCAATACGGTAAAGTCGATGCTTTCCGGCCTTGGCTTCGACGCGAGCGGGATTGATTTCGGCGCACTCTATTCGAACGCCGGGCTCAAGCTCTCCAACCTCGGCGGCGCGACGACCCTGTCGTTCGGCGGCGCGCCCGAGCTGTTCGGCGAGACCTTCATCGGCATCCACTGGGGCGGCCAGGGCGGCGGCCAGAGCGCGATCTACAAGCTCGACCTCACCAACCCGGCGAGCGTGATCGAGATCCTCGGCAAGAATCCGGGCGGCACCTCGAACGCCGTGCTGTTCTCGACCACCCCCTTCAACCCGGGCGGCGTGCCTGAGCCGGCGACCTGGGCGCTGATGATCATGGGCTTCGGCCTGGTCGGCGCGACGATGCGTCACCGCCGCGCGAAGGTCAGCTTCGCCTGATCCCCAAAGATCGGCCGCGCCGCCACGCTGGATCCAGCGCGGCGGCGCGGCCTTTTTTGCGTCACGATCCGCGCGCCTTGCGCCGCCGGCGCAGCCCATAGAGGCAATAGACCGCGCCGCCGGCGACGAGCCATAGCGCCAGCCGCAGCCATGTATCCTGCGGGAGGCTCCACATCAGATAGAGGCATGCCGCGATGCTGAGCAGCGGCGTCCATGGATAGAGCGGCACCAGAAACGGGCGATGCGCGTCCGGCTCGCGCCGTCGCAGGATCACCACGCTGACCGCGACCGTCACGAAGGCGAACAGGGTGCCCATCGAGATCAGCTCGCCGAGCAGGCTGAGCGGCAACAGCCCCGCGGCGATCGCGGCGATCACCCCCGTCACCACGGTGCCGACATGCGGGACGTGCGACCCCGTGCGCACCCGCGTGAAGGCGGACGGCAACAGCCCGTCGCGCCCCATCGCGTAGAAAATCCGCACCTGCCCGAGCAAGGTGACGAGCAGCACCGAGATCAGCCCGGCGATCGCGACGAAACCGATGATCACCTTGGTCCACGCCAGCGCCGGCCCGCCGCTGCTGAGCGCGATATAGACCGGATCGGCGACGTTGAGCAGCCGGTAGCTGACCAGCCCGGTGATCACCAGCCCGACCAAAGCATAGAGCAAGGTCGTCACCCCCACCGAGGCGAGCAACGCGCGCGGGACGGTGCGTTGCGGATCACGCACTTCCTGCGCCAGCGTCGAGACCGCGTCGAACCCGACATAAGCGAAGAACAGCACCCCTGCGCCCTGCAGCACGCCGGACCAGCCGAATCGACCGAACGTCCCAGCATTGGGCGGGACGAACGGCGTCCAATTGGCATAATCGACGAAGGCAAATCCGGTCGCGACGACCAGCAGCATCGCCGCGACCTTGGCGACGACGATCCAATTGTTGACCCGCGCCGAAAATTCGGTGCCGCGCAGCAAGAGCAGGGTGCAGAAGAGCGTGAGCAGCACCGCCGGCAGATCGATCAGCGATCCCGTCGCGACGAGCTGTCGATCGCCCGACAATTCGAACGGCGCCTTCGCGAACAGCGCCGGAAAGTCGATGCCGATATCGTGCAGCACCGACTGGAGATAGGCCGACCAGCCGATCGCGACGATCGCCCCCGCGAAGAGATATTCGAGCAGCAGGCACCAGCCGACCATCCACGCCGCGGCTTCGCCCATCGAGGCGTGACTATAGGAATAAGCGCTGCCAGCGACCGGCATCATCGCCGCCAGCTCGGCATAGCATAGCCCGGCGAGCAGGCAGACCGCGCTCGCGATCAGGAAGGACAAAGCCACCGCCGGCCCGGCATGTTGCGCGGCGACCGTGCCGGTCAGCACGAAGATCCCCGCGCCCACGGTGCTCCCGACCCCGAAGCAGATCAGCGCGAACAACCCGATGTTGCGCGTCAGCTCGCCGTTCTGCTGGGGGTTCCCTTGCAGCGCGGCGATCGTCTGGCGTGCCAGCGGCTTCATGCGCGGCGCCGTTGCGAAATGATGCTCAAGAAACCCCTCCTGCAGCGCTGCCGCGCTGTTATATTAGTCGGCAGTAGCCATTATATGTTATAATTATAACACGCAAGCGCGGAAGGCTGGGAGGGGCGTGCGAAAACGTGGCCTTGTGCCGGGGTGGATCACATTTCGTGCGCGATACCCTAGGCAACCGGCTCCTGCCTGTCGCCGCGCGCTTCCCGGACGATCCAGTCGCGGAAATGGCGGAACATCGGATTGGCGAGCCGATCGGGCGGATAGACCAGATAATAAGCCTGTTCGCCCGAGATCGGCAGATCGAACGGGCATACCAACGCCCCCGATCGAAGCTCGGGCTCGATCAGGAAGCTCGGGATGAGCGCCACCCCGGCGCCGGCCGCCGCCGCCTGCGCGAGCATCAGGAAATGCTCGAAGCTCGGCCCGATCGCCGGCGCGGGGACCGCGACGCCGGCCTGGGCGAACCATTGCGACCAGGCGTTGCGCCGCGATGATTGCACGAGCAGCGGCAGCCGCGCGAGGTCGGCGGGGGTCTCCACCGCATGATCGGCGAGCAGGCGCGGCGAGGCGATCGGAATCGCCGCCTCGCGGAACAACAGGTCATGCTCGACGTGCGGCCAATCGGGCAGGCCGAAATGGATCGCGGCATCGAAGTTTTCGTCGGCGAAATCGAATTCGTCGGACCGCGCGAGGAAATTGACGATCAGATCGGGATGCCGCTCGGTCAGCCCGGGAAGCCGCGGCGCCAGCCAGCGCATTCCGAAGCTCGGCAGTGTCGAGATCGACAATTCCTGCTCGGGCCGCCGTTCGAGCGCGCGCGCCGTCGCGCGGCGGATGCGTTCGAGCGCAGGGGTGATCGCTTCGGCATAATCGCTGCCCTCGGCGCTCAGCACGACGCGCCGGCCGCGCCGCTCGAACAGCGTCATCTGCAGCCAGCTTTCGAGATGCGCGATCTGCCGGCTGACCGCGCTTTGCGTCAGCCCCACTTCCTTGCCCGCGGCGGAGAAATTGCCGTGCCGCGCGGCGGCGGCAAAGCAATGCAACGCGGCCATCGGCGGCAACAAGCGGCGCGCGGCGTCATTCATTCCGTTTGCTCATATGAACATGCGCCTTTGTCGTTTTGCGGAACGACTGAAATCGAGGAAGTGAAATCCTTAAGACCGGAGGCGTAAATGACAAGTTCGAATGAGAGCGTGGTGCTGAAGCTCGCCGCCGGGGTGCTGGGCGGCGACGGCGCGCGTGCCGCGATCGCCAAGCTTGATCTCGATCCCGCGCTCGACAGCCATGACAACGGATCGGTCGCGCGCAAGAGTTTCGCGGCGGCGCTCAACCTGGTGTTGTTCCACGGTCTGCTCGCGCGCGTGCCCTCGGGTGCGGCCTATGTCGGCGATGTGGTCGCGGCGGGCGGCAGGATCATGTTCGATCACGGCGCGTTGCGCACGATCCGTTTTGCCGAGGGGCCGACCGGCGATCTTCCCGCCGGCGAGGATGCCTTCGCGCGTATCCTGAAGCCGCTCGGCTATAGCGTCGCGGGCGTCTATCCGCTGCCCCGTATCGGCATGACCGGCCGCGCCTATCGTCATGACGACGCCCCCGAAAGCATCGCGCAATTCTTCGTCAGCGAATTGCACGTCGAACGTTTCGGCGCCGTATTCGAGAAAGCGGCGCGGCGGGTGTTCGGCAAGTCGCGCGATCCGCTCGGCGATGCGGCGCATCGCGCGCTGGCCGGATTCGCCGCGACCGGCTGCGTCGCGTTCGATGTCGCGGCGGCCGCGCTTCCCGAGATCGTCGGCGCCTTTGCCTGTCATCACAATGCGCCGCGGGTGACCGATTACGAGCTGTTGCTCGCGCATTCGGCCGAGGCGGCGTGGATCGCGACCGAGGGCAATGCCTTCAATCACGCCACCGATCGCGTCGCGGATGTCGAAGCGCTCGCCGCGGCGCAGCGCGCGCTTGGGCGGCCGATGAAGGATGCGGTCGAGGTGTCGACCAACGGCCGGGTGCGCCAGACCGCGTTTCGTGCCGATCCCGTCGCGCGGCGTTTCATCGATACCGCGGGCGGCGTCGTCACGCGGCTGGTGCCGGGCTCGTTCTACGAATTCATCACCCGCGATATCGATCCGGCGACGGGCGCGCTCGATTTGACCTTCGACAGCGGCAATGCGCAGGGCATCTTCGCGATGACCAAGGCGGCATGAACGATCTGCTGGCCGCGCTCGGCGACGCGATCGGCGCGGACAATGTCCTCGTCGGACGCAGCGATCTCGAACGCTATGAGACCGACGGGCGGCAGCACGCCGGCCGCGCGCTGGCGGTGGCGCGCCCCGCGACGACGAGCGGCGTTTCGGCGATCCTGCGGCTTGCGGCGCAGCATGGCGTGGCGGTGATCGCGCAGGGCGCGCGCACCGGGCTGGTCGGTGCCGGGCTCGCCGACGATCGCGGCGAGATGCTGATCCTCGGCCTCGAGCGGATGTCGCGGGTGGTGGAGATCGACGCCGCCAACCGCAGCGTCACCGCGGAGGGTGGCGCGTTGCTCTCGACGATCAACGCCGCCGCGCACGAAGACGGCTTGTTCTTCCCGATCGATCTCGGCGCGGATCCGTCGGTCGGCGGGATGATCGCCGCCAACACCGGCGGCGCGCGTTTCCTGCGCTACGGCGATGTGCGGCGCAATCTGCTCGGGCTCGAAATCGTCCTCGCCGACGGGGCGGGAACCGCGCTCGAACTCGGCGGCGCGCTCTGGAAGAACAATGTCGGCGTCGATCTCAAGCAGCTCGTCGCCGGCACCTCCGGCGCGTTCGGGGTGGTCACCCGCGCGACGCTGGGGCTTCAGCCGCGCCCGGCGGCGCAGGTCACCGCGCTGGTCGCATTGCGTCGCGCCGATGCCGCGACCGGGCTCGCCGCGCTGCTCGAAGCGCATTTCGGTACGTTGATCACCGCGTTCGAGGGCATGTCCGCCAATGCGCTCGCCGCGGCCTTCGCGCATGTCCCGCGGCTGCGCAATCCGTTTCCCGGGCCGATCCCGCCTTATGCCGTGCTGATCGAGCTTTCGAGCGGGCCGGTGCTCGGCGAGGATGCGCTCGAACACGCGCTGGGCGAGGCGCTGGCCGGGCTGATCGACGATGCCGGGTCGGCGATCATCGATGTCGCGGTCGATCGCCGCGACGCGCTCTGGGCGATCCGCCACGCGATCCCCGAAGGGCTGCGCGCATCCGGGCAAGTCATCGCCTGCGACATCGCGCTCCGCCGCGGCGATGTGATGCGGTTTCGCGATGAGGTCGCGGCCGGTGTCGCGGCGCGCTGGCCGGGGCTGGCGGTGTGCGATTTCGGGCATATCGGCGACGGCGGGCTGCACTTCAATCTCGTCTGGCCGGGCACCGCCGGCGCGCTCGATCCCGCCGTCGGCGAGGCGGTGCGCGACTATGTCTTCGCCACGGTGGTCGAGGAATTCGGCGGCAGTTTCAGCGCGGAACACGGCATCGGCCCGCGCAACATCAAACATTATGCGCGGTTCGTCCCCGAAGGCGTGCGGCGTGTTTCGGGGCAAATCCAGCGGCTGCTCGCGCCGCAGGGGTTGGGCCGCGTCGATTTCGGATCAACCAGCATCTAGAAAGGAAGTCTCTCGTGTCCGACAAGATCATGGCGGTGTACAACCGCGCACCCGTGGTGTTCGAGCGCGGCGAGGGCGCCTGGCTCTATACCGCGGACGGCGATGCCTATCTCGATTGCGTCGCCGGGATCGCGACCAACGGGCTGGGCCACGCCAATCCCATACTGATCGCGGCGCTGACCGAACAGGCCGGCAAGATCTGGCACCTCTCCAATATCTTCCGCATCCCGGGGCAGGAGGAACTGGCGCGGCGGCTGACCGCGAACAGCTTTGCCGACGTGGTGTTCTTCGGCAATTCGGGGTCTGAGGCGATCGAATGCGCGCTCAAGACCGCGCGCAAGTTTCACGCCGCCAACGGCCAGCCCGAGCGGATCGACGTGATCGGGTTCGCCGGGTCATTCCACGGCCGCACCTATGCCGCGGTCAATGCCTCGGGCAATGCGGCCTATATCGACGGCTTCGGCCCGCGGCTGCCGGGCTATGTCCAGCTCGGCCTCGATGACATGGATGCGATCGCCGCGGCGATCGCGCGGCCAACCACCGCGGCGCTGATCGTCGAGCCGGTGCAGGGCGAGGGCGGTGCGCGCGCGTTGAGCGGCGAGTGGCTGGCGGAAGTACGTCGCCGCTGCACCGAGGCGGGGGTGCTGCTGATCTATGACGAGGTGCAATCCGGCATGGGGCGCACCGGCAAGCTTTTCGCGCACCAATGGTTCCCCGGCACCGAGCCCGATATCATGGCGGTCGCCAAGGCGCTCGGCGGCGGCTTTCCGGTCGGCGCATGCCTCGCCACGGCGGAGGCGGCGAAGGGGATGATCTTTGGCGCGCACGGCTCGACCTTCGGCGGCAACCCGCTCGCGATGGCGGTGGCGATCGCGGCGTTCGACGAAATCGCGCGCCCTGATACGCTCGCGCATGCCGCGGCGCTGGCGGAGGATTTGTCGCGCGGGTTGCGTGATATCGCCGGGCGTTATGGCGATGTCATCGTCGATGTCCGCGGCAAGGGATTGCTGATCGGGGTCAAGCTGGTCACCAACAATCGCGATTTCATGGCCGCGGCGCGCGATCAGCGGCTGCTCGTCGCCGGCGGCGGGGACAATTGCGTGCGGCTTCTGCCGCCGCTCAACATGACACAGGACGATGCGGCGGAGGCGCTGCGCCGGTTCGAGGCGACCTGCGCGGCCGTGCGCGCGGCGCAGCCCAAGGCGGCTTGATGCGTCCGGCCCGCGGGGCCGGCGGACCTCGATGCGTTGATCGACCCCGCCGGTGCCCCGGCTTGGCGGTGAGCGCCTGATCGCGGGCGCGCCCCGGTCAGGGCACGGCGGGGGCGTGCAGCAGGAAATAGGGCAGGATGCGCGTCGTCAGATCGCGCATCGCGCCGTCGTTTTCGCCGAGCATATCGCGGATATGAGGCCCGATCACCGCATCGCCGAATGCCGTCACCGCCATCAGCAACACGATATTGCGAACCCGGCCGTCGGCTTCAGGGTCGCTGGTCTGGGCGACGATCACCTCGACCAGCGAGCGTACCGCATCGCGCACCGGTTCGAGATGTTCGACATTGCCCGACAGGATGATCCATGCGGCGAGCGGACCCGCCCCGCCCTTGGCAAAGGCATCGAAGACGCGGTCGACGATCGTGCGCGGCGCGCGCGCGTCGGTTCGGACCGATTCCACCACATGATCGAGCGCGACGGTGAGATCCTTGATCATCGATTCCATCAGCGCCATCTGCAGGCCCGCCGCCGATCCGAAATGATAAAGGATATTGGCGTGGGTCATGCCCAGTTCGTCGCCGACGTTGGCGAGCGTCACCGCGTGCGGTCCCCGTTCGAGTAACAGCCGGCGTGCGACGGTTAGCGCCTCTTCGCGCACTTCGGGGCCGGGTCGCTTGCGCCGTTTCGCAGGCGCCGACGAACGCATGGTCATGCTTCAATTCCTTGCGGTCGATCAACCTGATCGCCGTTTGGCCCGACAGGGCCGGTCATTCGCCCAAGGCGAGGTTTGTCCCGTATGAGGGCGCTGCCGCGCGCATGCTGAGATCGGGAGATCAGACGGCACGGCCGGGGCCGCGTCTCGCCGTGCTTCTACCTTTGCCGACGAGCGAGGCGGCTAGCGGTGTCGGCTACAGCCCGGGATACATACTTGATCGACCTCATACTCTGGTCTCCTCACACGGGGCCGGATCGACCCGGCCGTTCGGCCACAGGACCGATTCGGCCACTTCTCCTCTATGACCCACGACGCGCGCCGATAAGACGCGATGACGCCAAATCATGTCGGATTCTACTAAAGCTGTCCCAAAACAGGACGAAAATACCTGGAGCGCTTACGTTATCTGCTTCCAATGACGATTGCGTGGCATGTGCCCGATGCCGGGGTTGAACCGATTGGTCGGATCGAGGCTGCGATAGAAATCCGCGAGGACTGGCTTGGCGTGGTAGAGATGGCCGACATTGTGCTCGGCGGGATATTCGGCGCCGCGGGCATCGAGGATCTCGAGCATGCGATGCTCCAGCGCCAGCGGATCAACGCCCTTCCGCACGATATAATCCTGGTGGAAGACGTGGCAGAAGAAATGCCCGTAATAGAGGCGGTGGAGGATATCGCCGGCGATGTCGTCGGGCAGTTCCTCGACCCATTGTCGGGCGTTGCGCGGCAAGGCGATATCGAGCGCGACGATGTCCTCGACCTCATGGGCATGGACCGCGCGGTAACGCACCGCTGCCCCTGCCGCGACGAAACGGTGGAGAAAGGCGTCCGCAGCTTCTTGCGCGGTACATTCGAAAAAGCCACTCGCGGCGTCGTCGAACTGCGACGCCAGCAAGGCGCGCGTCGCGGCAGCGGCCGACCCCGGCACCTTGAGGATCAGATGGTGCTCGAAGCGATCGCGATAGTCGCGCATCCGCGGTGGGAGATGATCGGGCAGCAGGCGGCCGATGCGCTGCATCAGCCGATCGCTGAGATGCGCCCCGGCCGGGCCCAGCCGCCGCGCCCATGAATCGAACCGCGCCTTGGCCGCGAACAGATGCGGCAGCCGCGCGGTGCCGATCCGCTTGATCGCCGCGAACATATCCTTCCCGTAGCGGTCGGCGATGTCGAACACCGCACGATGCATATATTCGCCCGCGATCGGCAGATGCTCGAACGTGCCGAGAATCGTCCGCCGCAGCGTGGTGAGCTTGGCGGGATCGTTGGTCCCGAGATAGAAAGTGACGCTCCCTTCCTCCTTGGGAAAGGTATCGAGCCGCACCGCGAAGACGATCAGCTTGCCCGCGCTTCCGGCGGCTTCGAACAGGCAGCGGCTGTCGGCGTTGAACCGCGCCGGCCGGTCGCTGTCGATCTTGCGGACATGGCTGACATAGGATCGGTCGTGCGCCCAGCGATCGCTGCAGCCGTCGACCTCGGCCGCGCCGAAAGCGCCGGTGTCGAGCCGGTGGAGCATCGCCTCCGGCTCGTTCCCCAGATCGATGCCGAGGTGATTGACGAGGCTGAGGCTGCCGTCGTCGCCGATCATCCCGAACAGGGCGAGCTGGGTGAACGCCGGCCCGCGCTGGATCAGCGACCCGCCCGAATTGTTGCAGACCCCGCCGACCACCGATGCGCCGAGGCAGGAGGAACCGATCACCGAATGCGGCTCGCGCCCGAGCGGCAGCAGCGCGCGTTCGAGTTCGTTGAGCGTCGCGCCGGCAAGGCATACGACCTGTTCGGCGTCGCGGACCAAATGGATGCCCTTGAGGCGGACGGTGCTGATGATCACCACGCCGCCGGGATAATCGTCGCCCGACGGGGTCGAGCCGCCGGTCAGCCCGGTGTTCGATGCCTGCATGATGATGCTGACATCGGCCGCGACGCAGGCCTGGGCGACGCGCCACAATTCGACCAGCGTCCCCGGCAGGACGACCGCCAGCGCGGCGCCCGATCCGGTGCGATATCCCTCGCGAAAGCGTGCGGTGGCGCGCGGCGCGGTGAGCACCTTGCGTCGCCCGACGATATCGCGAAGGCGGTCGAGCAAGGCGGCGGGGGCGGTCATGATCGAGGTCCGTTCTGGCGCACTGGCGGTCGATAGGAGGAGAAATGGCCGAAAGGCGATTCAGCGGTTGTCGCGGGTGTGGCGATGGTGCTTAACCGCCGCGATTCTTTCCCCATATATGGGTTCTCATGACCTTTTATCTCGGCGTAGACGCTGGCGGCAGCAATTGCCGGTCGCGGTTGATCAAATCTGACGGAACCGTGATCGGCACCGGGGCGACCGGGCCCGCCAATGCCCGGATCGGCATGGACAATCTCTATGCCACCCTGGTCGAGGTGACCGATCAGGCGATCCGCGAAGCGGGGCTCGGCGCTGACGATGTGCGGCGGATCCGTGCGGGCATGGGGATCGCGGGCATCTCGCGCCCGGGGGTCAAAGAGCATCTCGGGGATTTCGCCTTTCCCTTCGCATCCGTCGCTTATGAGACCGATGCCTATATCGCCAACCTCGGCGCCAATGCCGGCGGCGAGGGCGCGATCCTGATCATCGGCACGGGGAGCATCGCGCATATCCGGCTGGCGGACGATTGCTTCACGATCGGCGGCTATGGCTTTCCGATTTCGGACGAGGGCAGCGGCGCGGCGCTGGGGCTGAGCGCGATGCGCCACGCCTTGCGCGCGCTCGACGGGCGCACTCGCCGTACCCCGCTCAGCAGCGCGGTGACCGAGCGTTTCGATCACGATACCGCCAAGGCGATCGCCTGGATGGATGAGGCGACGCCGCGCGATTATGGCAGCCTCGCGCCGCTGGTGATGGATTATGCCGAGGCCGATGATGCGATCGCGCGGTCGATCGTCGAGGATGCCGCATTGCATATCGAACGCTTCATCGAGACGATCTTCGAGCGCGGCGCGCCGCGTTGCGTATTGGTCGGGGGGCTCGCGCCGCGGATGATGCCGTGGCTGCGCGCGCGGACCGTGGCGCGCCTCAGCAGCGCGATGGGCGATCCGCTCGACGGCGCGTTGCGGCTGGCGGGGCATCATCCGGTCACTGCGTCTTGACCTCGTCGTCGGTCATGATGTGCCGGCCGTCGAGCCAGTCGACGATCTCGCGCGCAGCGGGCTGATCGATATCGGCATAACGCGCGCGGAGCGCCTCGCGGCGCGCGCCGAGCCGCTCCCAGCCGGTATCCTGCAGCGCGAGCAGATCGTCGCGCACCATTGCCGCCAGCTCGTCGCCGAGCAGCGCGCGTGCTGCGGTATCGAAGGCCCGGCCGTAACTGTACCCGTCCCCTTGCGCATAATTGGCCGCGAGCGTCAGCGCTGGGATGCATGATAGCCGCGGCTGGATCGCGGGGTTGATCGCATGGCCGGTGAGATGCCCGGCGATCGCCGGCGGGCGCCCGGTGAAGCCGCGCAGATGCAGGAAACGCGACATGCGCGATCCGTCGTTGACCGGATAATTGTCCCACAGACACACTTTGCGGCCGAGCTCCGCCTCGACCTCGCGGAGATGCGCGACGCCGATCTCGGGCGAGAAGACTTCCTCGCCCGTCCAGTAGATCCGCACCTCCGGATCGAGCAGCCGCCCGAGCTCGGCGAGATAGCCCTCTGGCCGCCGGCCGAATACCCGATCGAGCACCGGGTCATAGGAATAATAGCTCGGGCAGAAATAGAGCCGGGTCGCGCGCGTGTGCTGGCTGCAGAAATCGACCAGCTCGGCCTGCTGGCGCGCGAGATCGGGAAGATCGCCGCGCAGATCGTCGAACAGGATCGCGAGATCGTCGATACCGATCGCATCGAAAGCGGTGAGCCGCGCGATCAATTGCCCGCGCGCGGCATCGTCGAAAGGATGCGTCGCCCCCATCGGGGTAAGCGCGATGCCGAAACGCACGCCCGCGTCCCGGCAATCGCCGGCGAAGGCGGCGAGCGCGGCGGTCTGTGCCGGCGGATGCGGCTCGCGCCATATGCGGCGCAGATGAGCATCGCCCTTGGGGCCATAATGATAGAAACGATAGCCGGCGCCGGCGAGGGTGCGCATTACCTCGCTGCGCTCCTCCCACGACCAGGGCGTGCCGAAACGCCCCTCGATCACCCCCAGTTCGACCGTCATTCGCCCAACTCCTCGAGTGCGCCCGCGATCCAGGTTCGCGTGACGCGGCACTGGCGGTCAAGATGGACGAGATCGGCGCGCAGGCCGGCCGCGATCGCGCCGGTCTCCCCGGCGAGGCCGAGGAATCGCGCGGGATTGCCGCTCGCCATTTGCGACGCCTCGACGATCGAGCATCCCAGCATGTCGATCGCGTTGCGGAACGCCTCGGCCATCGTGAGCGCCGATCCGGCGAGCGTGCCGTCGGGCCCGCGGCACATGCCGTCGACCATTTCGACGCGCTGCCCCATCAGCGTGAAGGAGGTGGCGCTGCCGCCGACCGGGGACATGGCGTCGGTGACCAGCATCGCGCCGGCGATGCCGCGCGCCGCGATCGCCACCTTCAGCGTCGCAGGATGGACATGGACCCCGTCGACGATCAACCCGAAATGGCTGGCGCGATCGGCGAGCGCCGCGCCGACCATCCCGGGCTCGCGGCTGCCGAGCTGGGTCATCGCGTTGAACAAATGGGTGAAGCCCGACAATCCCTCGGCGAGCGCGGCGCAGGTCTGCGCATAATTTGCAAGGCTGTGCCCTGCCGCGACCAGCACCCCCGCCTCGCGCAGGCGCCGGATCGTGCCGGGCGGGGCGAGCTCGGGTGCCAAGGTCACCAGCCGGATGCCGCGGGTCGGCCGGGTGAGCCGCGCGAGCACGCTCTCGTCGATCGTGGTGAAGCGCCCGGCGTCGTGGATACCCTTTTTCGCGGGGTTGAGATGCGGCCCTTCGATATGCAGCCCGAGCACGCCGGGCACCCCCGCCGCCAACGCCGCCTCGGCCGCGCCGATCGCGGCGTCGGTCACTTCCGGGTGATCGCTGATCAACGTCGGCAACATGCCGGTGGTGCCGAAGCGCCGGTGCGCCCGCGCGATCGTGCGCATGCCGTCGACGCTCGGCGTATCGTTGAGCAGCACGTCGCCGCCGCCATTGACCTGGGTATCGATGAAGCCGGGGACGAGGCAACCGCCGTTGAGCCGTTTGACGGCATAATCCGACGGAATCTCCGCGGCGCTGTTCCAGCCGACGATCCGCTCGCCCTCGATGAGCAAAGCCTGCTCCTCGATCAATTCGGTCGGCAGCACCAGGCCGGCGCCGGTCAGCGCAATGCGGGTCATAATGTCCGGGTCACTTTCGCGAGATGCGGCGGGCGATCCGGGTCACGCCCGCGCGCGATCGCGACTGCATTGGCGAGGCCGTAGAAGCTCTGGATCGCGGCGATCGCACCGATCACCGGATGCTCGCCGGCGGGGGCGGGGAATTGGATCGTCGCCGCGGCGATATCGTCGGCCGGGCCGGCGGCGATCACCGGGGCGCCGCGCGCGGCGAAATCGGCGAGTCGCTCGCGCAGGCCATGCGCCGAAACGTCGCCCGGGCCGAAGGCAAGCACCGGATCGCCCGCCTTGACCAATGTCATCGGCCCGTGCGCCACCTCGGCCGAGCTGAATGCCTCGGCATAAAGGCCGGCGGTTTCCTTGAGCTTGAGCGCGGCTTCGCCCGCGATCGGCAGCGTCGGTCCGCGCCCGAGGACGAGCAGGTCGCTGGCGGGGATGAGATAGGGAAGCGCGGCGGACCAATCCTGCGCCGCGGCCTCCCGCAAGCGCGGTCCGATCCCGGAAAGCGCGGCGAGCAGCGCGTCATCGCCGCTCCATTCGCCGACGAGATGGGTCAGCGCGACGAGCGTCGCGATGAAGCTCTTGGTCGCGGCGACGCTGCTCTCGGTGCCGGCGTGGACCGGGATGGTGATATCGGCGAGTGCCGCGAGCGGCGAGGCGGTGTCGTTGACCAAAGCGACCACGATCGCGCCCTGCCGCTGCGCATCCTCGCTCGCGGCGATGAGATCGGGGCTGCGGCCCGATTGCGAGATCGCGATCAACGGGATGCCGCGAAAGTGCGGCGACGAGGCGCGGTAAAGCGACCCCACCGACGGCGCGTGGCTGAGCGTCGGGATGCCGGCGTGGATTTCGAGGAGGTGCTTGGCGAACCCCGCCGCCTGATCCGAGCTGCCGCGTGCCAACGTCGCGGCAAAGCGCGGCGCGAGATCGCGCAGCCGGCGACCAGCTTCGCGGACGAGGGTGGCATTGCGTTCGAGTTGGGCCTCGCAGACATCGGGGGCTTGGCGCGCTTCGATGAGCATCCGGCCGGTTTGGGCGTGCATGAACGATGAATACCAATATGGCATTTTGATGCAACTGGTATTATAGTGGTTGCATTACCAGTAGATGAGCGGCATGGCAGGCCCCGAACCCATTGGAGCACGCCATGCTCAAGATCAATCTCGCTGCGACCGACAGCCAGGCTTTCGTCAACGAGGATGTCGTCGGCCATCACGGCAATGCCGCCTGGGTGATCGACGGCGCGACCGGGATCGGCGCGGCGCTGCTCGACGCGCCGAGCGATGCATCGTGGCTGGCGCGTCGAGTCGATGCCGCGTTTCGCGCGCAGCTGGCGGAGCAGCCGATGATCGCGACCACCGTGCTGGTGCGGCGCGCGATCGAGATCTGCCGCGACGCGCTCGCGGCCGCGGCGACCCGCGCGCCCGAGGGGCCGCATGAACATCCCTCGGCGGCGTTCGCGATGCTGCGCGATTTCGGCGATCATGTGGAGCTGACCAGCCTCGCCGATTGCGCGGTCGCTTATGTCGACGAAGCCGGGCAGGCGCAGCTGTTCAGCGACGGCTCGCACGAAACGATCGAGCGCCGCACGCTCGATCTCGCCGCGCAGATCTTCGCGGCGGACCCCGATCCCGCGCCGGCCGCGCTGACCGAACGGCTGCTCCCGCAGCTTCAGGCCAACCGCCGGCTGATGAACCGCCCGGACGGCTATTGGGTGCTCGGCATCGAGCCCGATGCCGCCGATCATCTCAGCCAGCGCCGGCTTCCCGCGCGTAAGGGGCAAAGGTTCGCGCTGGTCAGCGACGGGTTCCTGCGGCTCGTCGACCTGTTCGGGGTGGCGACGCCGCATGATCTGCTGGCGATCGACGATGCGGCGCAATGGGACGCGTGGCTCGCGCGATTGCGCGCGATCGAGCGCGAGCCGGAATCGCGCCGGCATTATGTCCGCGTGAAAATCCATGACGACGCGACCTTGCTCACTCTCCACATCTGAAAGGCCGCGAATGCGCGTTCTGGGTTATATGAGCGGCACCTCGCTCGACGGGGTCGATGCGGCGATCCTCGAAACCGACGGCGAGCGGATCGACGCGTTCGGGCCGGCGATGCTGCTGAGCTTCAGCGCGGCCGAGCGCGCGGCGGTGGTGCGCGCGACCGAGGATGCGCTGCGCTGGGACGGCATCGGTGCGCGGCCCGCATCGTTCGCCGCGGCCGAGGCGGTGATCCTCGACACGCATGTCCGCGCGGCGCGGGCGGTGCTGGCCGAAGACGGCGGTGCGATCGACCTGATCGGGTTCCATGGCCAGACGGTGCTGCATCGTCCCGAGCGCCGGCTGACGGTCCAGCTCGGCGACGCAGCCGCGCTGGCGAGCGCGCTCGGGGTCCCGGTGGTCGCCGATATGCGTCAGGCCGATCTCGCCGCGGGCGGGCAGGGCGCGCCGCTGGTGCCGATCTATCACCGCGCGCTCGCCGACCGGCTCGCGCTGCCGCGCCCGATCGCCTTTCTCAACATCGGCGGGGTGGCCAATCTGTCGTGGATCGGCGCGGGGGAGGGCATGGCCGCCTTCGATACCGGCCCCGGCAACGGGATGATCGACCTGCTTCTCCAGTCGCGCGGCGCCGGGCGATATGATGAGGACGGCAGGCTCGGCGCAGCGGGGCGGGTCGATCGAGCGATCCTCGATGAATATCTGCGCGCGCCCTACTTCCGTCAGTCCGGCCCAAAGTCGCTCGACCGCTATGATTTCACGCTCGCCGCGGTCGAATCGCTGTCGCTCGAAGATGCTGCCGCGACGCTCACCGCCTTCGCGATCGAGGCGATTCGCTGTGCGGCGGATCTGCTTCCGGCGGCGCCGGACGAGTGGATCGTGTGCGGCGGCGGGGTCCATAATCCCACCTTGATGCGGCTGCTCGGCAAGCGGGTCGGCACATGGCGCGCCGCCGATGACTGCGGGTTGCGTGGCGATTTTATCGAAGCTGAGGCAATGGCTTATCTGGCGGCGCGGTCCGTTCGGGGGTTGCCGCTGACCTTTCCCGCGACTACCGGCGTGCCGCGCCCGATCCCCGGCGGGCGGATTTTTCATCCGCAGAACGCCGGATGACCCGCATCGCGGGTAACGCGGGTACTTTACAAATATATGACCATTGTGTTCTAGTGGTATTAGAAACGTATTTGGCTGCGTCCGGGGCGCAGGCAGGGGAGATATAAGATGACATCGACGAACTTCCGCCGGGCGAGCGCCTGGACCGTGCTGGCGATCGCGCTCGCCCAATCGCCGTCGCTCGCCGCCGCGCAGACCGCGACCGATATCGCGCAGCCGGCGCCGGAGGCCGCCACCGAGCAGCATGAAGTCGTCGTGACGGGCTCGCGCATCCCGCGCACCGATCTCACCGCGACCAGCCCGGTCGCCTCGACCTCGCAGGAAGCGATCAAGCTCCAGTCGGCGCTGACGGTGGAGGATTTCTCGACCAAGATGCCGCAGCTCGCCGGCGGCGTGCGCCAGGCGTCGCAGGGCAGCGATTCGTTTGGCGCGCAGGTGCTCGATCTGCGCAACTTCGGCCAGAGCCGCTCGCTGGTGCTGATCGACGGCACCCGCGCGGTGCCGTTCAGCTTCCGCAACTCGGTCGACGTCAACGCGCTGCCGGCCTCGCTGATCAAGCGGGTCGACGTGCTGACCGGCGGCGCCGCCGCGGTCTATGGCGCCGACGCGGTGGCGGGCGTCGTCAATTTCATCCTCAATGACGATTTCAAGGGCGTTCAGGCCTCCGCCTCGACGCGCCTCGCCGAACATGGCGGCAAGCAATATGGCGCATCGGTCATGCTCGGGACGCCGCTGGGCGATCGCGGGCATATCGTCGTCGCGCTCGATTACACGCAGCGCGAGCAGACACTGTCGGGGTCGCGCGACTGGGCGATCACCCCGACCTCGACCGTGCCCAGCATCGGCGGCCTGTTTACCGACGTCGCGAGCGGGCGTCGCTTCGGCTTCACCGACGGCGGCCAGTTCACCACCAACCCCTCGGCGACCTCGAACATCAGCGCCAATTATCCGCTGATCGAGCCGCTCAAGCGGATCAACGCCGCCGCGCTGTTCAATTATGAGATCACCCCCGCGGTCGAACTCTATGGCCGCGTGCTCTACACCAATGCGCGTACCGAACAGTCGGGCACGCCCGGGCCGAACCCGCCGTCGATCAACCAGACGGTCGGGATCAGCGCGACCAACCCCTATCTCACCGATGCGATCCGCAACCAGCTGACCTTCGTCAACGGCGTCGCGCAGGTGAATGTCCAGCGCTCGCTCGCCGAGCTCGGGCTGATCACTTATCGTACCGAGCGCAATACCTTCCAGGGCCAGCTCGGGCTGCGCGGGCCGATCACCGACAACATCAAATGGAACGTCTACGGCCAATATGGCCGATCGACCGAAAACTCGCCGATCACCGGCGACGGCCTCGTCAGGGATGCCAGCGGCGCGAATAACTTCGCGGCGAATGCCAACAAGGTGAACATCTTCGGGCCGAACCAGCCGGGGATCGCGGCCGCGCTCGGCACGACGATCAACGGCTTCAACCGCAACCGCGATCAGCTCGTCACCTCGGCCAACATCAGCGGCACGCTCGCCGATCTGTTCGCGCTCCCGGCAGGTCCGATCGGATTTGCGGTCGGCGCCGAATATCGCCGCGAAACCGCGCAGATCACGCAGGATAGTGCGCTGCTCACCGGCAATACCTATCGCCAGGGCGTGCAGGCGGCCTATAGCGGGGTGTTCGACGTCAAGGAGCTGTACGGCGAATTGTTCGTGCCGGTGCTGCGCGATCTGCCGCTGATCAAGAAGCTCGATGTCGGCGGCGCCTATCGCTATTCGGACTATAATCTGTTCGGCAACCACGGGACGTGGAAGGTCGAGGCGAACTGGCAGGTCGATGACAGCATCCGCCTGCGCGGCACTTATCAGCGCGTGCTGCGCGCGCCGAATTTCGGCGAATTCGCCGCGACTACCTCGTCGCTGCCGTTCAACAATCTCGTCACCGTGCCGCGGCTCGCGCCGCGCTATGCGGGCGACCCCTGCGTCCTCGGCACCGGCAATGTCGCGCAATGCCAGCGCTTCGGCGCGCCGGCGGTCGGCTCGGCCAATTCGTTCGATCCGAGCTATCTCGAGGGCAATTATTATTACGGCGGCAACGCGGCGATCAAACCCGAGATCGGCAAGACCAAGACCGTCGGCATCGTGCTGACCCCGACCTTCATGCCGCGCTTCACGCTGACCGTCGACTGGTATGAGCTCAACCTCAAGGGTGCGGTCGGCGTGATCCAGCCGGTCGCCGCGATCACCAGCTGCTACATCACCAATCCGACCGCGAACAACCCGCTGTGCGCGCTGGTCACCCGCGATCCGGCGAACGGGCATTTCGTCAACGCCTATGTCAACAACCAGAACCTCGGCCGGCTGACGCAGCGCGGGCTGGACATCGCCGCCAATTATACCTTGCTGGCGGATTGGCTGCCCGGCACCGGGATGCGTTTCTCCTATCAGGGCAATATCGTCACCAGCTATATCATCCAGGCGAACTCGACCGTCGCTCCGGTGCAGTGCAAGGGGACGTTCGGCGCGACCTGTTCGAGCGACGGGACGACGCTGGTGCAGCCGGCCTATCGGCACAATGCCGCGGTCGCCTGGACTTTCGAGGGTGGGCTGGTCCAGCTCAACTGGAACCGCATCGGCAAGGTGAAGAACAGCGCCCCCGGCGCGACCAACACGCTGCCGGCGCAGGACACGTTCGACCTCTCGGCATCCTATGCGCTGACCCACAATCTGACGCTCAGCGGGGGCATCTACAATTTTACCGACAAGGATCCGCCGTTGGTCGCGGCGGGCGGCGTGTTCAACACCTTCCCCGATACGTATGACGTGATGGGCCGCACCTACGGCCTTTCGCTGACCGCGCGCTTCTGATCGCGCGGGAAGCGGCGGCGCGGATGATGCCGCGCCGCCGCGACCCTCTGGGACGGGAAACCGGATGACTCTGCCCTTCACGCTTGCCGACTGGATGGTGATAGCGGGCTATATCGCAGTGCTGTTCGCGGGCGGCTGGCTGTTCATGCCGCGTCACACCGAATCCACCCGCGATTATTTCCTCGCCGGGGGGACGGTGCCGGCCTGGCTGGCGGCGATTTCGGTGCTGTCGGCGACGCAATCGGCGGCGACCTTCCTCGGGGGGCCGGATTACGGCTATTCGAGCGACTATTCCTATCTCAGCACCAATATCGGCGGGCTGATCGGCGCGGTGTTCGTCGCGCGCGTGCTGATCCCGCGTTTCTACGCGGTCGAGGCGACCACTGCTTATGAACTGCTGACCAAGCGCTACAGCATCCGCGCGACGCGCTGGGCCGGGGGGATGTTCCTCGCCGGGCGCGTGCTGGCGGGAGGCGCACGGGTCTATCTCGCCGCGATCGCGATCGCGATGGTGATGACCGGCAACGTCACCCCGGGCAGCATCACCGTGGCCGCCGCGGCGCTGATGATCGCGAGCTTCCTGTTCACCTTCGTGGGCGGGCTCAAATCGGTATTGTGGAACGACCTCATCCAATTCGCCATCTATCTTGGCGCGGCGGTCGCGGTGCTCGTCTTCCTGCGTCTGTCGATCCCGGCCTCCACCGCGGAGATCATCCACGGCGTGATGCATACGCCCGAAGGGGTGAACAAGCTCAGGCTGTTCGATTTCTCGCTTGATCTGTCGCGGCCCTTCTCGATGCTCGCGGTCGTCACCGGGGTGGCTTTGCTCTACATCGGCAATGCCGGGCTCGACCAGGACACCACCCAGCGGCTGCTCGCCTGCCGCGACGCCAAGACCGGCGCGCGCGGGCTCTATCTCTCGGTGCTGGCGACGGTGCCGGTGGTCGCGGTGTTCATCACGATCGGCCTGCTGCTCTACGTCTTCTACGACCGGCCCGATCTGATGGGCGGCGCCACCGCCTCCGCCGCGCGGCATTTCGGCGGCGAGAAGGTCAGCATCTTCATGCATTATATCCTGACGCAGGTGCCGTCGGGGCTGCGCGGGCTGGTGACGATCGGGGTGATTGCGGCGGCGGTGGCGACGACCAATTCGGCGCTCAATGCGATGTCGTCGGTCGCGGTGCAGGATTTCTATCGCCCGTGGCGCGAGAGGCGCGGCACGGTGACGGAGCAGCATTATGTCCGCGCCGGCCGGGTCGGCATGGCGCTGATCGGCGTCGCGATGTTCGGTACCGCGGTCGTGTCATATTATTGGCAGCATCACACCAATATGGGGCTGCTCGAATTCGCGCTGCAGGTGATGGTATTTTCCTACGCAGGGCTGCTCGGCGTCTATTTCACCGCGATCTTCACCCGGCGCGGCACGACCGCGTCGGTGATCGCCGCGCTGCTCGGCGGTTTCGTCGCGGTGCTCATGCTCCAGCCCGCGATCGCGCGCGCGATCGGGCTGCCGCCGGTGCTCGCCACGCTCGCCTTCCCCTATCAGCTGTGCATCGGCACGCTGATCGCCTTTTTGATCTGCGTCATCCCGTCGGGCGCGGATCGTGTTAGCGTTCATCCCCGAGGACAGCATGAATACTGAGATCATCGACCCGCGTTATATCGACCTTGCAAGCTGGCCGACCGAAATTGCGGTCGAGGCGATGCTCGAAGGCCAGCTCGCCGCGGTGGCCGCGATCAAGGCGCAGATCCCCGCGATCGCCGGCGCGGCGGATGCGGCGGCGGAGCGGCTCGGCGAGACGGGGCGGCTGGTCTATGTCGGCGCCGGCACCTCGGGGCGCGTCGCGGTCCAGGACGGGGTCGAGCTCTATCCGACCTATAGCTGGCCGCGCGAGCGCGTGCTGTTCCTGATGGCGGGCGGGCTCGCCGCGCTGACCGAGAGCGCCGAAGGCGCGGAGGATGACGAAGCCGCGGCGCGGCATGCGGTCGCGGAAGCGCGGATCGGCGCCTCGGACGTCGTGATCGGCGTCGCTGCGAGCGGCCGCACGCCCTATACCGTCGCCGCGATCGTCGCGGCGCGCACGGCGGGGGCGCTGACGGTCGGCCTCGCCAACAATCCCGATAGCCCGCTGGCGGGCGCGGCCGAACATGGCATCACCGTCAGGACCGGGGCGGAGATCGTCGCCGGTTCGACGCGGATGAAGGCCGGGACCGCGCAGAAGGCGGTCTTGAACATGCTGTCGACTGCGACGATGCTGCGGCTCGGCCGGGTGCATCGCGGGTTGATGGTGAACATGCGGGTTTCGAACGAGAAGCTGCTTCACCGTGGTCGCGAGATGGTGCGCGACATCGCCGGCGTCGACATGGCGGCGGCGGCGGATGCGCTCGATGCCGCCGGCCGTGAGATCAAGCCCGCGGTGCTGATCGCGCTCGGCGCGACCGAGGCGCAGGCGCGGCAGGCGCTCGCGCAGGCGGGGGGCGATCTTTCGCGGGCGATCACCGCGTGGCGGGCCGCCGATGCGTGATATCCTGCTCGCGCGCGGCGACGACAATACGCCGCTCTATCTCCAGCTCGCGCGCAACCTGCGCCATCATATCGCGGGCGGCGGGATCGATCCGGGCGATGCGCTCCCCTCCGAACGCGAGCTGACCGAGCTGACCGGGCTGTCGCGGGTCACCGTCCGCAAGAGCATCAACCAGCTGATCGAAGAGGGTATCCTCGTCCGCAAACAGGGCTCGGGCACCTTCGTCGCGCGGCGCATCGAAACGCCGGGGTCGGTACTCAGCAGCTTCACCGACGACGCCCATAAGCGCGGCGAGAACCCGGGCGTGATCTGGATGATCAAGGCCTATGCCCAGCCGACCGACGAGGAGGCGGCGATGCTGCGGATCGCGACGTCGACGCAGGTCGCGCGGCTCGGGCGGGTGCGTTTGTCGGGCGGGGAGCCGCTGGCGATCGAACATGCCGTGGTCCCTGCCGAATTCCTCCCCGATCTCGATCAGATCGGCGATTCGCTCTACGCCGCGCTCGAAAAGAACGGCCACCGCCCGGTGCGCGGCAAGCAGCGCATCCAGGGCGCGCTCGCTGCGCCAACCGAGGCGGGGATGCTCTCGACCGAGCAGAATGCCGCGGTGCTGCGTATAGAGCGGATGGCCTTTCTGGCCGACGGCCGGCCGGTCGAATTCACCCGCTCGACCTATCGCGCCGATCGCTATGTCTTCGTCTCCGATCTCGAAGGCGCGCAAACCTCTTCCCGGCTCGAATAGCCGCGCCGCGCTTTCCCCTACGCCCCGCATCCGGCTATGATGTTGCGATGACGGGCCTTCCCGCACCGTGCGACGCCGCGACGACCGTTTCCGGAACGGGACGGGAGCCGCGCCATGCCACCGCGATCCTGTTCGCCACCGTGCTCGCATCGAGCCTGTCGTTCGTCGACGGCTCGGTCGTCAATGTCGGGCTCGCCGCGATCGGGCGCGAGCTCGGCGCTTCCCCCGCCGAGCTGCAATGGGTGGTCAACGCCTATCTGCTCCCGCTGTCGGCCTTGCTGCTGCTCGGCGGGGCGGCGGGCGACCTTTACGGGCGCCGGCGCATGTTCCTGCTGGGGGTGGGGGCGTTCGGCGCTGCGTCGATCCTGTGCCTCTCGGCGCCGGGGCTGGACTGGCTGATCGCGGGGCGAACGATCCAGGGGATCAGCGCGGCGATGTTGCTCCCCAACAGCCTCGCGAGCCTCGGCGCCGCTTTCGCCGGGGAGGAGCGCGGCAAGGCGATCGGCACCTGGGCCGCGGCCGGGGCGGCGGCCGGCGCGATCGGCCCCCTCATCGGCGGCGCGCTGATCGACGCGGTGAGCTGGCGCGCGATCTTCCTGATCAACATTCCGCTCGCGATCGGCGCGGGGTGGCTCGGCTGGCGCTACCTCCCCGAGAGCCGGGGCGAGACCGGCAGCGGGCTCGATTGGCCGGGCGCGGGGCTTGCCACGATCGGCCTCGGCGCGATGACCTGGGGGTTGACCGTATTGTCGGGGCATGTCGCGGTGCGCGGCGGCGGTTGGGCGATCGGTGTCGGCGGCGTGGCGCTGCTGCTGTTCCTGTGGGTCGAGCATCGCCGCGGCGACCGCGCGATGATGCCGCTCGGGCTGTTCGCGACCCCCTCCTATATCGGGCTCTCGATCCTGACGTTGCTGCTCTATGGCGCGCTGGGCGGGCTGTTCGTGCTGTTCCCGTTCCTGCTGATCGGGGCGGGCGGCTATACGGCGACCCAGGCCGGCGCGGCGCTGCTGCCGCTGTCGATCGTGATCGGTCTCGCCTCGCGTGCGATGGGCAAGCTCGCCGCGCGCATCGGGCCGCGCTGGCCGCTGACGATCGGGCCGCTGGTGGTCGCGGCCGGCTTCCTGCTGGCGAGCCGGATCGATCCGACGCAATCCTATTGGACGGGGGTGATGCCCGGGCTGCTGGTCATCGCGGTCGGCATGGCCGGGGCGGTGGCGCCGCTCACCACGGCGGTGATGAATTCGGTCGACGAACGGCATGTCGGCACCGCGAACGGCGCCAATAGCGCGCTCGCGCGCACCGGCGGGCTGATTGCTACCGCTTTGCTCGGCTCAATACTCGCGGGGCGCGGCGCGGTGCTGGTGCACGGCGTGGCGACGGCCTGCCTCGTCGCGGCCGGGGTCAGCGCCGTCGCCGGCATCGCCGCGCTGTTGCTGCTCGAGCCCGAGCGTCTGACCGCCGAATAGGCCGCGCGGCCGGTCCGCCACCCCGAATGCAGCGCTTTCTGGCGAAAGTCGCTTGCGTATTCGTGCCTAAGTGGGTGAGATTACGTCCGCAGTTTCGCCCGGAAGTGGCGGAATAGCATGTCGTCTTTCGGACGAATGAAAGGAGTTCAGCGATGAGATTGCTCTCGAGAACGCTGGCGGGGCTGACCGCAATGGCATCGATCTTGTCGACCGTGCCTGCCACCGCGCAGGGCCGGTGGGACGATCACGATCGCGGCCGGCGCGACGACGATGGGCGGCGCGACTGGCGCGACCAGCGCCACGACAATGGTCGTCGCGGATGGCGGGACGATCGCGACGGGCGGTCGCAATATCGCTGGCACAATTACGGCGGCCGCTACGGCTATAACGGCTATCGCGGCCGCTGGCGTACCGGGCAGCGCTTCACCTATTGGAACGACAATCGTTATTACGTCAACGACTGGCGGCGCTACAATCTGCCCCCGCCCCGCCCCGGCTATCGCTATTATCGCGACGACAACGGCGATATCGTGATGGCCGCGATCGCCTCCGGCGTCATCGGGCTGATCCTGGGCAGCCAGATGGGCAATCGCTGGTAACAGCCGCCACAGGGAAATGCGGTTCGGGGCGGCGGGTTTCCGTCGCCCCGTCTGTTTTCTGGCGATCCCGCGGGACGGAGAGTTGTGTTCCTTAAACCCGCCCGCTCGGCGGCGACAGAATCTCCACCAGCGGCGGTTCGATTTCGGTCCGATTGCGCCCGCCATTCTTGGCACGATCGAGCAACGCCTCGGCGCTGGCGATCAACGCGGGGACGGCGCGTCCCCTGGACGACGAGATGCCCGCCGAAAAGGTGATCGTGCCGAGCGGCGCGTCGCTTTCGCGTACCTTCAGGCGACGGCTGGCGAGACGCACACGTGCGGTGTCGATGATCGCGTTGGCATCGCGCGCGGTCATGTCTTCCATCAGGATCAGGAATGCCCCGCCGTCCCAGCGCGCGACGGTGTGCGGCTGGCATGAGTCCGCCAGTTCGGTCGCCACCGTGCGCAGCAACCGGTCGCCGACCGCGTGGCCGTGGCCGTCGTTGACGCGCTTGAAATGATCGATGTCGATCAGCGCAATCGCACACCCCTTGGGGGATGCGATCGCGGTCGCCAGCCTTTCCTCCACCCCCGCGCGGTTGAGAAGCCCGGTCAGCCGGTCGCGGCTCGCATCGGTGCGCAGCGCGTTGAGCTCCGCGCGCAGCGATTGCGCTTGCCGCGTCGCATCGGCGAGGCTGGCTTCGGCGAGCGTCGTCCGCTCGATCATCGCGGAGACGACCGAGCGAATGCTGGATTCCGCCGCGCCGACCAGCGAGGCGGCGGCGCTGACCAGATCGCGATTGAGATCGCCGGTCGCGCTGGCCGCATCGCCGATGATGTCGAGGACGCGCAACGTCAGCCGATCGAGCTGCGACGCACCATGATGTTCCGGGGCCGGTTCGGCCGGTGTCTCGCCGGCGAGCCGCGCCACCTCGTCAGGGCCGATGCGGAAGCCGCCGTCGACGATCCGCTCCACCTCCGCCTTCAGCACCGCATCCTGCTCGATCAGGACGCGATGGACGAAGGCATAATTGGCCGGGCTGTGCTGCAGTCGATGATCGTCGAGAAAGCGAAGGATTTTCGGCCCTGTTGCCTGTTTTTCAATTGGCATTGCCATCCTTCTCCTGGGTGCCGGAACCGTCGGGCAGAATTGCGTCCCATCGCGCGATGAGCGTTCCGCCGCAAAGGTCCGTGCCGATTACTTCGATTGCGAAGATACTGAGAAGTCGAGTTAATTTATCAATATCCATGGCTCTAGATCTTTACACAAAAGATCTGTCGGCGGCGAGGGGCTTGCGGATTGCCTGCACGCTCGTACACTATTCAACAAGCGCGAGCGTGTGGCGCAAGCAATAGATGTTCTGGACTGATGCGGATCGCGACATAAGATCGTGGTCGCACGAATGCGTCACGAGATGCGGCGACAGGGGAGGGAGCGATGATCAAATCCAGAAGCTGGCTATACGCTTGTTCGGTTCTGGCGACGATCGGGCAATTGCCGGTCGCTCCGCAGGCCGCGGCGCAATCGACCGCGGTGCCGTCCGGCGTGTTCAGCCCCGCCACGGTGCTGCCGCGTCCGGTGCCGCCCTATCAAGGCACTTTGGGGGTCACGCCGGCGGAATCGTCCAAGCCGCATTATCCGCCGCCGGTCGTCGCGCCGAAGGGGGCGCCCAACGTGCTGCTGATCATGACTGACGATGTCGGCTTCGGCACCTATAGCGGGTTCGGCGGGCCGGTGCCGACCCCGGTCTTCGACGCGGTCGCCGCGAACGGGCTGCGCTACAACCGGTTCCACACCACGGCATTATGCTCGCCGACCCGCGCCGCGCTGCTCACCGGGCGCAACCACCATTCGGTCGGGACCGGGGTGATCCAGGAACTGGCGACAGGTTACCCCGGCTATACCTCGATCATTCCAAAGAGCGCTGCGACGATCGCCGAGGTCCTGCGCCAGAACGGCTATGCGACAGGCTGGCTCGGCAAGAACCACAATATCCCCGATTGGGAGAATAGTCCGGCCGGGCCATTCGACAATTGGCCGAGTGGGCTGGGGTTCGACTATTTCTTCGGCTTCAACGGCGGCGAGACCGACCAATGGGCGCCGGCGTTGACCGAGAACCGCAACCCGGTCGAGCCGCCCGCGAACGACCCCAATTACATCCTCGACCGCGATCTCGCCGATCATGCGATCAACTGGCTGCGGACGGTGGGGACGCAGGCGCCCGACAAGCCCTTCTTCCTCTATTACGCCCCCGGCAGCGGGCATGCGCCGCATCAGGCGCCCAAGGAGTGGATCGCCAAATTCCGCGGTCAGTTTGACCAGGGGTGGGACAAATTGCGCGAGGAGACCTTCGCGCGGCAAAAGAAGCTCGGCGTTATTCCCGCCGATGCGAAGCTTACCCCGCGACCGCCGGAAATCCCTGCCTGGGACAGCCTGTCGCCCGATGCGAAGAAAGTCGCGGCGCGGCTGATGGAAGTCTATGCGGCGACCAACGCTTATTCCGATCATCAGATCGGGCGGGTGATCGAGGAATTGCGCGCCCAGGGCCGGCTCGACAATACGATCATCATCTATATCGAGGGCGATAACGGCGCGAGCGCGGAAGGCGGCCTCAACGGGTCGATCAACCAGATGGCCGGGCTGAACGGCGTCCCCGATACCGTCGCCAACATGATCAACCATCTCGACGAGATGGGCGGGCCGATGTCCGACGAACATTATCCGGCCGGTTTCGCCTGGGCGATGGACACGCCGTTCCAGTGGACCAAGCAGGTCGCGTCGCACTGGGGCGGCACGCGCAACGGCATGACGATCTCCTGGCCGGCGCGGATCAAGGCGCACGGCGAGATCCGCTCGCAGTTCAGCCATGTGATCGATATCGCGCCGACGCTTTACGAAGCGATCGGCATCCCCCAGCCGACCGAGGTCAATGGCGTGAAGCAGAAGCCGATCGAAGGCACCAGCCTCGTCTACAGCTTCAACAATGCCGCGGCGCCCGACCGGCACACCACGCAATATTTCGAAATGTTCGCCAATCGCGCGATCTACCAGGACGGCTGGGTCGCCGCGACGCACCCCAAGCGGCTGCCCTGGGTGGCGGTCCAGCCTTTCGACGCCAACGCCTTCACCTGGGAATTGTACCATGTCGCCAAGGATTATTCGGAGGCCGAGGATCTCGCCGCGAAAGAGCCTGAACGGCTGAAGAAGATGCAGGCGGCGTTCCTTGAGGAAGCGAGGAAGTACAACGTCCTGCCGCTCGATCCGAGCACGATCGCGCGGATGCAGGCCGATCAGCGCCCGTCGGCGTTCGCGGGGCGGCGCGATTTTACTTTCTATCCCGGCCCGCGGCTGCCCGATCCCGCTTTCCCGGAGGTGAAGAACAAATCCTTCACCTTGACCGCGACCGTCGACGTGCCGCGCGAGGGCGCAGAGGGCGTGCTGGTGACCGAGGGCGGCCGCTTCGGCGGCTGGGGGCTCGTCATGTACAAGAGCAAGCCGAGCTTCATCTATAAATTCTTCAATTTCCCCGGCCAGTCGGTGCGGCTCGACAGCCAGGTTCCGCTCGCCCCGGGCAAGCATGCCATCGTCGTCGACTTCAAATATGACGGGGGTGGCTTCGGGAAGGGCGGCGTGTTCACCTTGAAGGCCGACGGCAAGGATCTGGCACAGGGACGGATCGAGCATACCGTGCCCGGCTGGTTCTCGACCGAGGGCGTCAGCATCGGCAGCGATACGGGCACGCCGGTCGCCGAGGACTATAAGGTGCCATTCCCCTTCAGCGGGACGCTCGAGCGGATCGACCTCCATCTCGACATCCCCGCCGGCCGGACTCGCTCGTCCCCCGATTGATAGGGGTCCCCCGGTGTCATGGCTTGCCGTGCCGGGTAAAAGCGCCCATTGTTGCGAACGATTCTCAACAATGAACGGACATGGCGCCGATGACCGATCACGCGCTCCCGGGCGATGCGCCGACTGGTTTGGCTCTCGTGATCCGTGCGGTGAGATGCTGGCGTGAGGCGCGCGACACGGGGCAACCGACCCAGCCGTGCCTCGCGCGGGCGCTCGAATCCGCCGATGCGATGATGCTTGCCCCGGTGTTCGACAGCCTGTGCGTGCTGTTCGAGACGGCGATCGCGCGGCCGATGCGATGCGGGGAGGCCCCCGCGCTCTCCGGCGACGAGCGTTTGCTGCTCGGCATCGTCGACGGCTCCACGCCGCGCCGGTCGTGCATCGATTGCCCCGAGGGCGCCGCCAGCGCGCTCGATTGCGCGATTTGTTCGACCCGCATCATGATGGCGCTGGCGGTCGGTCCGCGCGGCGCCGGGCGGCATTGAAACGCGGCGCACCGCCTTCTACGATCGCGCCGAAACAATAGGGGGACTCGATGTCGTGCCCTGTACCCGTCGGCTGTTGTTGCTCGTCGTCATGGGGCTCTCGGTGATGCCGGGGGCGGTTTCAGCGGAGCCGGCCGGGCGGATCACCGGTTTGGGCGGAATCTTCTTCAAGAGTCCCGACCCGAAAAAACTGATGGCCTGGTATCGGGATGTCCTCGGCATCAGGATCGAGAGCTGGGGCGGGGCGCTGCTGCGATATGATGCGCCGAACCATCCGCCGGTCATTACGGTCAACGCGTTCGATCAGGCGACCGATTATATGGCGCCGTCGAAGCGCGAGTTCATGCTGAATTTCGCGGTCGACGATCTCGCATCCTTCCTCGATCGCCTGAAAGCCAAGGGCGTTGTCCCGATCAAGCGCGACGACAGTGATCCCAGCGGGAAATTCGCCTGGATCGTCGATCCCGATGGGACCAAGATCGAGCTTTGGGAACCAAAGCCGCCGTCGAAATAGCGTCGCGAGCCGCGGCGACTTTTTTCGAAAAATAGCCGGTCGCGGCCGCGGACAGCGGTATCGCTCGCCCGCGATCCTGTCCCCGTCGCCGCGCAAGCCCTTCACATACGATGATATTTGATCCGCTCGGGGCGGCTCGGCGGAGGGCAATCTTTTCATAACGGGACGCAACTTCCCATTTCAGAAATAATATTGACTCGATCCCGCCATTATGGAAATATTTCTCTAAATAGAAAACTGACGCCCGGGGGGGCCATGCGCCTCGCGGGAGGGGGGATGATGTTGAAACTCTTTGCCCATGTTGCATTGATCGCTTTGGTGGCCGCCCCGGCGGTCGCGGCGCCGTCGCCTGCCGGGATCACCGCGGCAGCGCAACGTCCCGCGGCGGCATCGGTGCAGCAAGCCGTCGCCGCGCAGGTCGCCGCGCTGGAAAAGCAGATCAAGGGCCGGGTCGGCGTCGCCTTCCGACTGCTCGAAACCGGCGAAAGCGGTGCGGTCGCGGGGGCAGAGCGTTTCCCGATGGCGAGCACCTATAAGGTCGCGATCGCGGGAACATTGCTGTCGCTCGTCGACAAGGGGCAGATGCGGCTCGATCGGATGATCGCGGTGACGCAGGCGGATGTCGACCAGACCGGCGAGGTCGCCAATCGCGTGGTCCATCCCGGCGTCATGCTGTCGGTCGCCAATCTGATGGAATTGATGCTCACGCAGAGCAACAACACCGCGACCGACAAGATCCTTGCGCTCGCGGGCGGCCCGGCGGCGGTCACCGCCTGGCTCCGCGCCAATGGCATCGCGGAGATGCAGGTCGATCGCAGCGTGAACGATCTTCTCAACGATTTTTACGGGGTTCCCGCCGGATCGCCCTTCGTCAAGACGTTGATGGCGCGCGGCCTGAGCGACGCCGACATCGAAAAGTCGGCCTATTCGGCGAACGCCGCGTTCGAAAAGGATCCGCGCGATACGTCGGCGCCCGTCGCGATGGTCGATCTGCTCGGTAAATTGCTCGCGAGCCCGCTGCTCAAGCCCGAAAGCCGCGACTTTCTGCGTAGTGTCATGGAGCGCTGCGAAACCGGGGCGGCGCGGATCAAGGGATTGTTGCCCGCCGGAACGACGGTCGCGCACAAGACCGGGACGATCGGCGGCTCGATCAACGATGTTGGCATGATCACGCTGCCGGGAGACCGCGGGCATCTGCTGATCGCGGTCTACACCAAGAGCAGCAGCCTGCCGGAGGCGCAGCGCGAGCGCGCGATCGCGGAGATCAGCCGCAGCCTGTTCGACTATTTCGCGACGCGCTGAACCGGCGCGCACGCAGCGTAGAATAATTACCACAAAGGGGATGGGGTTTATGTCGGATATCAAATGGGGCGGGGCGGCGCTCGGCCGCTTCCGTCGCGATTTGCACGCGTCTACGGCATTTGGCCGCGTGGGACAGGGAATGGCCGCGCTTGCGTTCGCGGCATTGATCGGCGCTACCCCGGTGCACGCGCAACAGGCGGCCCCGGCGGACACCGACGCCAAGGCGAGCGAAACCGCCGAGATCGTCGTCACCGGATCGCAGGTGGCGCGCGCCGGCTTCGTCTCGCCGACCCCGCTCACCTCGGTCAACACCGACGACATTTTGCGCGTCGGCGCGGTCAATGTCGCGGATGCGCTCAACCAGCTGCCGTCGATGAAGCCCAGCGTCACGCCGTCCTCGGTCAGCAACCTGTCGAAGCTCGCCGGCGGCAATTACATGGATCTGCGCGGGCTCGGCTATCTCCGCACGCTGACGCTGATCGATGGCAAGCGCTATGTGCCGACGACGCCGGAAGGCGTGATCAACACCAATCTGATCCCGCAGGCGCTGATTGGCGGGGTCGAGGTGGTGACCGGTGGCGCCTCCGCCGCTTATGGCTCCGACGCGGTGGCCGGGGTGGTCAATTTCAAGATCGACAACAAGTTCAACGGCGTGCGCGGCAGCCTGCAAGGCGGCATCACCGATCATAATGACAATCGCAATTATCTCGCCTCGCTGGCATTCGGCACGAAATTCGCGGGTGATCGCGGGCATTTGCTGGTCGGGCTCGAGGCGGCCGAGAACAGCGGCATCGGGGATGGCAATCGGCGCAAATGGGCCGGCAATCGCTCGATCATCGTCAATCCCGCCAACGCAACCGATCCGAGCCAGCCGTATCTCGTCCATGTGAACGATGCCCGCGCGTCCTACGCGGCGCCCGGCGGGGTGATCAATTCGGGGGTGCTCAAGGGTATCCAGTTCGGCCCGAACGGCACGACGATGCCCTTCCGCTACGGCAACTATCTGACGCAAGACAATACGATGGACGGCGGCGATGGCGATCCGCTCGCCTCGCCTTATGTGCTGGTCGCGCCGACCAAGCGGTGGAGCGCCTATGCCGGCGCCACTTATGAGATCACGCCATCGATCACCGCTTATGCCAATTTCACTTACGCGACATCGCGCCTCAACGAACGGTCGATTCCGTCCGACGATGTTTTCACGATCCACGCTGACAACGCCTATCTGCCCGCCTCGCTGCGCAGCGCGCTGGCCGCTGCAGGCGAAACCAGCTTCGCCTTCGGTCGCAGCCTTGAGGATTATGGCGTCGGCGCGATCAAGCAGAAGGCGACCACCTGGCAAGGCGTGACCGGGCTGCGCGGCGGCCTCGGCGGCTCGTGGACGTTCGATGCGTCGGTCGCGTTCGGCAAGACCCACTCGGTCACCTTGTTCACCAATGACGTCATCAAGTCGCGGCGGCTGCTCGCGCTGGATGCGGTGATCAATCCGGCGACCGGCGGGATCGTCTGCCGTTCGACGCTGACCGATCCGACCAACGGCTGTATGCCGCTCAACCTGTTCGGCGTCGGTTCGGCGTCGCAACAGGCGATCGATTACATCACCGGTACCTCGGTCCGCGACTGGCGCCAGTCGCAGCAGGTCGTGGATCTCGTCATCCGCGGCGAACCCTTCTCCACCTGGGCCGGCCCGGTTTCGATCGCTTTCGGCGGCCAGTATCGCAACCTCAATGTCGATGTGACCTCGGATCCGATTTCGGCGACGCCGAACGTCAGCCTGTTCCGCGTCGGCAATGTGAAGCCCTATTCGGCGCGCGAGGCGGTGAAGGAAGGGTTCGTCGAGGCGGTGATCCCGCTGGCTCAGGACGCGAGCTGGGCCAAGAACCTCGACGTCGATCTCGGCGGTCGTATCACCGATTATCGCACCTCGGGCACGGTCGAAACGTGGAAGGTCGGCGTCAACTACGCGGTCAACAGCAGCATCCGCTTCCGCGCCACGCGGTCACGCGATATCCGCGCGCCCAACATCAACGAATTGTTCGCAGCCGGCCAGACCCTGCTCGGCGGGGTGACCGATAGCAAGACCAACGCGACCTATAATGTCAGCCAGACGACCGGCGGCAATCCCTATCTGAAGCCCGAGAAGGCCAATACATTCACCGCGGGCGTCGTGCTGACCCCGTCGTTCGCGCCGCGTCTCAGCATCTCGATCGATTATTACGATATCAAGGTGAAGGGCGCGATCGCCTCGCTCACCGCCCAGACGATCGTCAATCGCTGCAATTCGGGCGACGCGCCGAGCTGCCTGCTGGTGCGGCGCGGTGATGACGGCCGGATCAACAACATCCTGCTCGCCCCGGTCAACTTCCAGCAGATCATCACCAACGGGGTCGATGTGGAGGCGAATTATCGCGTGCCGATCGGCGCAGGCGTGCTCGATCTGCGTGGGCTCGTCAGTTACGTCAACAAGCTCGATCTGACCGGGCAGGACAATGATGTCACGCACTTCGCGGGCAACACCGACCAGCCGGTGCTCGACGGGCCGGGCGGGACGCCGCATTGGAAGGGCAGCGCGACGGCAAGCTATGCGACCGACAATTATCGTTTCGGGGTGACGGGGCGCTATATCGGCGGCGGGGTCATCACGCGCGACGATTTTACGCTCGACTGGAACCATGTGAACGGTCGCGTCTACGTCGATCTGTCGGGCGAGTTGACCGTGTTCAAGACGTCGAACGGCGGCAAGATCGCGCTGTTTGGGGTGATCCTCAACGCGTTCGACAACGACCCGCCATTTACCGGCTATCAATTTCAGACCGCGCGCCAGCTTTATGACGTGATCGGCCGCCAATATACCGCGGGGGTGCGCTTCAACTTCTGAAGCAAGCGCGGCGATCGCGCCCGAGCCGGCCTATCCGTGTGACGGATGGGCCGGCACTGGCCGCCGGGCGACCGCATCCACCTCGATCCGATAGCCGTAATGTAGCGGGCCCACCGGGACGATTGCGCGGGCGGGGCAATTGTCGCCGAAGAATTCCGCGATATCGCGCATCACCATCCTCCGAAGCGGGGCCAGACATGCATGATTGCGCCTCGCGCCTCGTCTGTCACCTGATCGGCATCATTCCGCCTTGGAGCGGAACACCACCAATAGCCCGACGACGATCAGCCCGAGCCCGGCGATCATCAGCGCTGACATCGGATTGCCGAGGATCGCCCAGTCCATCGCCGCGGTGACCCCGGGAACGAGGTAGAACAGGCTGGTGACGTTGACGAGATTGCCGCGCGCGATCAGCCGGTAGAGCAGAAAGGTCGTGCCGACCGAAATGACCAGGCCGAGCCACAGCGCGGGCAGCACGAAGCCCCAATCCCATGACGCGCGGAATTCACCGAGCGGCGATGCCGCGCAGGCGAAGGCGAGCCCGACCGCGGATTGCATCGGCAGCACCACCCACGGTGCCTGCTTCTCGCGCTTCTGGAGGATCGATCCCGCGGTGATGCCGAACAGCGACAGCGCGGCGAAGGCCAGCCCGATCATGTCGAAGCGCATCGACGCCAGCCCGTCCGATACGACCAGCGCCAGCCCGCCGAGCGCGCAGCCGAGCCCGATCAGCCGCGGCGCGGTTGCGCGGCGCTCGGTCAGAAACACGGTCAGGATCGGCTGCACCCCGAGCAGGGTGGCGAGCGCCCCCGGCGTGACGCCGTTATCGAGCGCGAGCAGATAGCAGGTGGAATAGAGCCCGGCGATCGAGAAGCCGATCAGCAGATTGCGCCGCCGCGTGCCCGGCGCGGGCAACAAGCTGCCGTTCGCCGCCGCGAACCCGAGCAGCACGGTGAAGGCGATGATATAGCGGAAAATCAGAAGCGCGAAGGGCGAACCGTGGCGGAGCCCGATTTCGGAGACGATCGCGCCGCTGCTCCACAAGAGAACGAACGCGCTGGTCGGCACGAGCGCCGCTGCGTGACGATTGAACATGAATTTTCACCTGAAAGAACGTCGTGATGCCCGCGTCATGCGCGGGACGGCGTGCCGGGGGTCAGTCGGCGCGGTTCGGTTTCGGCGGGGGCGGTGCCCCGACGCGGCCGATGGCCACGATCGGATCAGGAGGAGCAAGCGACGAGGCAGGCGCAACCGGGCCGGCGATCGATGCGTCAACGGATCGAGGCGGGTGCGCGAACATCGCGAGGAGCGTAGGCGGATCGGCCCGCGCGCGCAAGATTGCCGGCAGCGCGATCGATCCGTTGCCTGTCGCCGATCGGTGCTTCCGGGAAGCGTCGCCGACGCCTATCATGCCGCGGTCTTCATCAACCTGGCCGAGAGTCCGTGGACCGTCGCCGTTGCCTTCATGAGACGATCCACGACGACGGGGTCAATGCCTGGACGATGGCGCGCATCGCGCCGCCGGCCGATCTTTCCGGGCTGATCCACGGCTATAGCGATTATCGGGAGCGCACCGCGGGGTTCACGACGCGCCGCGAACTGCCCCACGCCGAGGGGGTGTTCATCGTCAACCTCGGCGAGCCGATCTCGATCACCGGCGGCAATGGCGAAAGGCTGACGCTCAACGCGGGCGAGGCCTTTGTCGCCGGCGCGCATCTGCGCCCTGCTCTGTCGCATTCGGCCGGGTCGCAGGCGGGGATCCACGTCTTTCTGCCGCTCGCCACGCTTCGTCTTCTGCTCGGGATGCCGATGCACGAAATCGCCGATCGGGTCGTTCCGCTCGACGCGATTCTCGGCCGCGCCGCGCGCGAACTGGGCGACGCGCTGGCAGCGGCGGATGGCCGCGATCACCGCATCGACCTGTTGGACGAGGCGCTGCGCCGGCGCCTGCACGGGATCGAGCCGCCCAACGGGCAGCAGCATCACGCGCTCCGCCTACTGCGTGCGCGGCCCGATCTCGACATTTCGGCGATTGCCACGGAAATCGGGTGGAGCCGCAAGCATATGGCCGATCGGGTGCGCGATGCGATCGGCGTCGGGCCGCGCGCGTTCCGCCGGCTGCTGCGCTTCCAGACGCTGACCGGGCTGATCGCGCAAGAGGCGGATCGACCCGATTGGGCGGGGCTCGCCGCCGAGGCCGGTTATTTCGATCAATCGCATATGATCAGGGAGTTTCGCGAGTTCAGCGGGCTTTCGCCGACCGCCTATCTCGCGCGTTCCTTGCCCGAAGGCGGCGGGCTCGTCGAAGCCTGAGGTGCGTTTCGTCCAATCCGATGCCAGGCGCCTTGTCTATCCGGGGATCGGACAACAGCGAGGCCCATCATGCGACATGAGATCATCCCCAATCTGCGCTACACCGATGCGCCGCGCGCGATCGACTTTCTGTGCACCGCCTTCGGGTTCGAGCGGCGGGCGGTTTACTTGAGCGAGACCGACCCTGCGATCGTCCAGCACGCGCAGCTTATCTGGGCCGATCGCATGTTGATGATCTCGAGCGCGATCGACTCGCCCCATGTGCGGGCCGCGCGGATGAAGACGGTCGCCGAGGCGGGCGGGGCGACGATGGGGCTCTATCTGATCGTCGCCGACGTCGACGCCCATGCCCGCCGCACCGCCGCGGCGGGTGCGGAGATCATCAGCGGCCCGGTGGATCAGGATTATGGCGGCCGCGGCTATTCCGCGCGCGATCCGGAGGGCAATGTGTGGAGCTTCGGCAGCTACGACCCCTGGGCCGACCCGGTTTGATTGAGCCACCGCCCGGTCTATCACCCAAGCCGAGCTGGTGCTGAAGACGGAAGAGCCGGGGCGCTTGCGCGGCCGCGCGAGCACCCCCGGCAACTAGCGCGCGGCGATAGGAAGAATAGGTTATTTTTCCGCCACTTCGCGGGCGTATTACACGCAAATTCAACATTCGGTTAATCTTTCGGCGCCATTGCGGCCGGGGGCGAACCGCTGGCGGCGGTGCGGCGCAAGGCCGGCGGATTTGTCCGCACGAGCAAGGGGTTACCGGAAGGGGGCGTGTGGATGTGGACGGTGGCGTGCGCCTCTCGGCAGCGCGGGTTTTCGAGCTCGTGGCGCTTCCTCTTCGATCGACGTTTTTCCGACCGTTTTCGTTGAAGGGAATCGAGAGATGAACAGCGTGAAACAAGCGCATCGCCGGCACGCGTCCGTCTCCCGCCCGATCGCGCGCAGGCGCGGGCTGCTGACCGGGGTCGGCGGGATGGCGCTGGTGCTCGCGGGCGTTTTTCCTTCGACGGCCTGGGCCAGGGGTTATCCCGCCGGCACCGATGCCGAATTGCGCCAAGCGATCCTCGACGCGAATGCGGACGGCGATCTCAGCTCGACGATCACCTTGACCGCCGATATCGCGATCACCGGCGCGCTGCCCGCCAGCACCAATACGCTGATCATCGATACCGCCGGCTTTTCGACCAACGGGATCGCGCCCGCCGGCCTCGTGACGCTGTACGGCACGATCCACGGCAATGACGACCCGATCAACTTCACCGGCCAGGCCGGGCTGACCACCGCCAGCCCCGGCGGCATCACGACGACGATTACCAATTACGCCACGATCACCGGGGGAAGCGGCAGCAACGGCACCAGCACCAGGGCGCTCGGCGCCAATATCCAGAACAACGGCAATTTGATCAACAACGGCACGATCACCGGCGGCAGCTCGGGCGTGGGCGGGCTCAGCGGCGGCCTCGGGATGCAGGTCAGCGGCAACGCCAGCGTGGTCAATAACGGCACGATCCAGGGCGGCGCCGGGCTGGGGGTGGCCGGTGGCGCGGGCGCCTTTATCGGCGTCGGCGTCAGCGGGGTGCAGAGCTTCACCAACAATGCGACGGGCATCGTGCGCGGCGGCGACGGTAGCGGCGGCGCGCTGGGCGGCGCGGGCATCGCGCTGAAGACGCTCAGCGTCCCGATCGTCAACTATGGGCTGATCGAGGGTGGCAATGGCGCGGTGGCGATCCAGGGGACGACGCTGCCGGTCAACATCGTCAACGGCGGCATCATCCGCGCCGGTGCCGGCGGCGCCGTGGCGATGGATCTCAGCCAGGCCCAGCTTACCCTGCTCGAATTGCAGGCGGGATCGAGCATCACCGGGCTCGTGATCGCCAACGCATCGGCCGGCTTCGCCCAATCGTTGCAGCTCGGCGGGAACGTCGATTCGAGCTTCGATATGTCGCTGGTTGGCGCGGCGGGGCAGTATCGGAATTTCAATCGCTTCGTGAAGGTCGGCACGAGCACCTGGATGCTGACGGGCAATGCCAGTGGTCTGCCGACGAGCGTCTGGGAGCTCCAGCAGGGCACGCTCCTGTTCGACGCGGGCACCGTCGGCGGGGCAATCCCCGCTATTATCGGCAGCGGCGCGCTGATCTTCCAGCAGAACAGCAACCTGTCCGTCGGAAATATCAACGGCGCCATCTCGGTCCTTCAGAGTGGATCGGGCACCACCACGCTGGTGGGGAATAATCATAGCGGCGGTACGACGATCACCGCTGGCAAGCTGTCGATCGGGTCCGAGACCGCGCTCGGCACCGGCGCGTTCACGATCTCCGGCGGCGCGCTCCAATGGACCGGCAACGGCAATATCGCACGATCGATCAACTGGGCGGCGAACGGCGCCGGGATCGAGGTCACCCCCGGTGCGAGCCTCACGCTGACACAGCCGCTTCTGGGCGGGGGAGCTTTGCTCAAATCGGGCGCCGGCACGCTCATCCTGAGCGGCGACAATACCTACGTCGGCGGCACGACGATCGCGGCCGGCACGCTGCGCGTTAACGGATCGATCCTGGGCGATGTGCAAGACGACGGCCTGCTGATCTTCGGCAATTCGGCTGCTTATACCTATACGGGCCAGATCCGTGGCGGCGGCGCTCTCACCACGAGCGGCGCCGGGTTGCTCACCCTGACCGGTAGCAGCGATTATAACGGCGCGACGACCGTCAACGGCTCGGGCGGGCTTCTCGTTACGAACAGGGCCATCGTCACCTACCGCGGCGGAACGACGCTTTCCGCGGGGCAGCTTCTCGTCAACGGGGGCGCCAAGATGACCTCCGGCGGCCCGACGACACTGAGCTCGGGCAATACCGCGCTCGCCGTCGACGGACAGGGTTCCGCGTTCGGTACTGCCGCGATGAACGTCGCGGGAAACAATGGCCGGGTCGTGGCCGTCAACATCACCAACGGCGGCCATCTCGATCTCACCGCCGGCGGCATGTCGCTGCGAACCCAGCTCGGCACAGCGCGGTTCACGATCGACGGCACCGGCTCGCAGGCTGATATGACGGGCGGCCTGACGCTTGCCGCCGCCGCCAACACCGGCGGCGCCGTGACGATCAGCGGCGGCGGCGCGCTGCACACCGCGGCGGCCAGCACGGTCGGCACAGCGGCGGGCAATGCGCAGAACGGCACCACCCGCCTCCTCGACATTTCGATCACCGGCGCGGGATCGAACTGGACGAGCAGCGATGCGCTGCTGATGACCAATGGCCGCTTCATGCTCGATCAGGGCGGCGCGGCGACCTTCACCAACGCGACCTTCGGGACGGTCTCGGCGGCGCTGCCGGCGACGCTCACCGTTTCCGGCGCCAATTCGCGTTTCCGCACGAGCGGCGATCTGGTGATCGGCAGCGGCGCCGGCACCGGCGCGCTCACCCTCAGCGACGGCGGCGCGGTGAACGTCGCCGGCTCTCTCGTCCTCGCCGATGTCGGCACCGCGACGGGCATCCTCAATACCGGCGGCGGCGAAGGGCAGGCTGCCGCGGCGGCGGGGGCGTTCACCGCGCCGTCGCTCGCTTTGGGCAGCGCGACCTCGCGGATCAATTTCAACCACACCGACACCGATTATATTTTCGGCGCCGCGATCTCGGGCGCGGGGGCGATCAACCAGGTCGCGGGCGACACCAATCTCACCGGCAACAGCGCGCTGTTCACCGGCACGACGATCGTCTCGGGCGGTGCGCTGCGCGTCAACGGCACGCTCGGCAGCGCCGCCAGCCTCGTCAACGTGCAGAGCGGCGGCCGGCTCGGCGGCGCCGGGACGATCGGCGGCAATGTGACGATCGCCAGCGGCGGCACGCTGGCGCCCGGCAACAGCCCGGGCACGCTGACGATCGCGGGCGATCTTGCGCTCTCCAGCGGGTCTTTGCTCGATTATGAATTCGGCCATTCCGATGTCGTCGGCGGCCCGCTCAATGATCTCACCGTCGTCGGCGGCAATCTGACGCTGGCCGGTACGATCGACGTCACCGCCACCCCCGGCGGCAATTTCGACGTCGGCCTCTATCGCGTGATCAGTTACGGCGGCACGCTGAACGATCAGGGGCTTGCGGTCGGCACGATGCCGGCGGACGCGATCGTGCAGGTGCAGACCTCGATCGCCCATCAGGTCAACCTCGTCAACATCGCGGGCGTGGACGTCAATTTCTGGGACGGCGGCGGCGCGGGTGGCGACGGCATCGTCAGCGGCGGCTCCGGCATCTGGCGGAGCGGCGCGGGCAGCGATAACTGGACGCTCGCCGACGGCACGTTGAATACCGCCTATTACGACGGCGCCTTCGCGATCTTCTCGGCCGCGCCCGGCACGGTGACGGTCGATGGCGGCGGCGGCGCGGTCACCGCCTCGGGCCTGCAGTTCGCCAGCGACGGCTATATCCTGACCGGCGACGCGATCACGCTGACCGCGCCGCAATCGGTGATCCGGGTCGGTGACGGTACGCTGGCCGGCGCCGGCTATACCGCGACGATCGCATCGGCGCTGACCAGCGACGGCGATCTCGAGAAACGCGACCTCGGCACGCTCGTGCTGACCGGTGCCGATAGCGTCGCGGGCGATCTCTACGTCAGGGCTGGCGAGTTGCGGCTCGGCGACGGCGGCACGATGAGCAGCGTCAACGGCTGGATCGGCGACGGCATCGGCGATCAGGCCCGGCTTACGGTCACCGGCCGCAACGCCAGCGGCGGCGCATCGACCTGGACCGTCGGTGGCTTGTCGGTCGGTTCGGGTGGAACGGGCGAGCTGACGATCGCCGATGGCGGCAAGATAATGAGCGACGGCGCGGTCATCGGCGAAGATAGTGCCGGTCAGGCGCTGGTCACCGGAACGGGGTCCGCCTGGCAAATCGGCGGCCGGCTCAACGTCGGCCTTTGGGAGACCGGCGCGTTGCGCATCGCGGACGGCGCGCTGGTTTCGAGCCAGGATGCGGTCGTCGGCGCAAGTGCGCACGGCGATGTCGTCGTCACCGGTCCGGGCACGTCCTGGATCAGCGCCGCGCAATTGACGATCGGCAGCTTCGGCAGCGGCACCTTGCGCATCGAGGACGGCGCAAGCGTCACCAGCGATCAGGGTTATATCGGCGCCAATGCCGATGGCAGCGTCGTCGTGACCGGTCCGGGATCGAACTGGCAGGTCACCCGCTACAACATGACCGTCGGCAACCAGGGAAATGGCGCGCTGACGATCGAGGATGGCGGGCTGGTGCACGCCGAAGGTGGCTTGCTCCTCGGTGTCGCCACGGGCGCCAGCGGCAGTCTTGCCCTGAACGGTACGGCGGCCAATCGCGGGGTTCTGGAGACCAGTCAGGTCGGCGCCGGTCGGGGGACGGTTACATTTGCGATCGACGGCGGGCTGGTTCGCGCCACGCGCAACAATGGCACTTTCTTCACCGGCTTCGACGCGCGCGACATCGCCCTCGGGGCAAATGGCGGCGTCATCGACACGAATGGCTATAGCATCGGCATCGCTCCCCGCTTCACCGGGGCGGGCGCCCTGATCAAAGACGGCGAGGGCGTGCTGACCTTGACCGGTGCGAACAGCTACACCGGTGACACGACGATCGCGGCGGGCGTTCTGCAACTCGGCAACGGGGGAACCGCCGGCTCGATCGTCGGGGACGTCGCGAACAACGGTTCACTGGTATTTTTCCATTCCGACGATATCGGATTTTCCGGCCTGATCTCGGGAACGGGGTCGGTGGTGCAGAACGGCCCGGGCGTGCTGACGCTGACCGCGGGCAACAGCTACGCCGGGCAGACGCTGGTCAACGCCGGAACGCTGCGCATCAATGGCGATCAGTCGGCGGCGACCGGGCTGACCACGGTCTTCTCGGGCGCGACGCTTGCGGGCAGCGGCGTTATCGGCGGCAGCGTCGACATGCGCGACGGCGCCACTTTGGCGCCGGGCAACAGCCCGGGGACGCTGACGATCAACGGCAACCTCTCGCTCGCCGCGGGGTCGACGCTCGCTTATGAGTTCGGCGCGCGGAACACGGTGGGCGGTCCGCTCAATGATCTGGTCAATGTCGGCGGCAATTTGACGCTCGACGGCACGCTCAATGTCACGGTCCCGGCCGGGGGCAGCTTCGATATCGGCCTCTATCGCGTGTTCAACTATGCCGGCACGCTGACCGACAACGGCCTCGCACTGGGCACGATGCCCACAGGGCCGGCGCTCACGGTCCAGACGTCGATCGCGGGGCAGGTCAATCTGGTCAACACCGGCGGCGCGCTGCTCAACTTCTGGGACGGCAGCGCCGGGGCGAACAAGCTCAACAATATGGTCGACGGCGGCAGCGGGATGTGGCGGACCGCGCTCGACAATAGCTGGACCGAGGCGACCGGCGCGGTGAACGCCGCCTATGACAATGGCGCGTTCGCGATCTTCGCCGGCACCGGGGGGCTGGTCACGATCGACAACAGCCTCGGCACGGTCACCGCCGCGGGGCTCCAGTTCGCGACGACGAATTATCGCATCCAGGGCGATGCGCTGACGCTGACCGGGCCGCAGTCGGTGATCCGCGTCGGCGACGGCACCAGCGCCGGGCTCGGCTATAGCGTGATCATCACGTCGGAGATCACCGGCAGCACCCAGCTGGTCAAGACGGACGTCGGCCGGCTCGAGCTCCTCGGCACCAACAGCTACACCGGGGGCACCGCGATCAACGGCGGCACATTGCGGATTTCCCGCGACGCCAATCTCGGCGCGGCGACGGGCGGGCTCTCGTTCAACGGCGGCACGCTCAACACCACCGCGGATCTGACCTCGGCGCGCGCGGTCGATCTCGCCGGGCAGGGCGTGTTCTCGGTCGATGCGGGCACGACGCTCACGCTCACCGGCAATCTCACCGGCGCGGGTCTGATCGGCAAGCTCGGCGCGGGCACCCTGGTGCTCGGCGGCACGGGCAGCCAGACCGGCGGCATCGAGGCGGTGCAGGGCGCGCTGTTCGTGACCGGCGATTATCGCGCGGCGACCGGGCCGGTGACCATCGACCAGCTCGCCACGCTGGGCGGCACCGGGACGATCGGCGGCAATGTGAACCTGCGCGGCACGCTGGCGCCCGGCGTCGGCGGCGTGGGCACGCTCACGATCAACGGCGATCTGCTCATCAGCCAGAGCGCGACGCTCGCTTATGAGCTCGGCCAGGCCAATGTGTCGGGCGGCGCGCTCAACGATCTCGTCAATGTCGGGGGCAATCTCACGCTCGACGGCACGCTCAATGTGTCCACCCCGGCGGGGGGCGATTTCGGGGCCGGCGTCTATCGCCTGATCAATTATGGCGGCACGCTCACCGACAACGGCCTGACGCTCGGCAGCATGCCGGGCGGGAGCAATGTCGCGGTGCAGACGTCGGTCGCCGGGCAGGTCAATCTCATCAATTTCGCCGGGTTGTCGCTCAATTTCTGGGACGGTGCATCCGGCCCGAAGGGCAACGGCGTGATCAACGGCGGGTCGGGCGCGTGGCAGAACGGCACCGGCAACGACAATTGGACCGACGCCAATGGCGTGGTGAATGCGGCCTATAGCGACGGCGCGTTCGCGGTGTTCGGCGGCAGCGCCGGGACGGTGACGGTCGACAACAGCCTCGGCGCGGTGACCGCCGCGGGGATGCAGTTCGCCGCCAGCGGCTACACAATCAACGGCGACCCGATCACGCTGACCGCGCCGCAATCGGTGATCCGCGTCGGTGACGGGAGTTCAGCGGGGGCCGGGTTCGTTGCGACGATCAACGCGGCGCTCGCGGGCGATGCGCAATTGGTCAAGACCGACGCGGGCACGCTCGTCGTCACCGGCACCAACAGCTACACCGGCGGCACCGCGATCAACGGCGGCACGCTGCAGATCGCGCGTGACGCCAGCCTCGGCGCGGCGAGCGGGGGCCTGCGCTTCGACGGCGGCGCGCTGGTGACCAGCGCGACCTTCGCCAGCAACCGCGCGGTCACTGTCGCGGGAGCTGGGACGATCGCGACCGCGAACGCCACCACGCTCACGCTCGCCGGCCCGCTTTCCGGCAGCGGCGCGCTGACCAAGACCGGCGCCGGCACCTTGCTGCTGACCGGCAATGGCGGCGGCTACACCGGCGCGACGACGATCGCGGCGGGGACGCTCGCGGTCACCGGGACGCTGGGCGGCACGGTCAACGTCGCCAGCGGCGCGCGGCTCGAAGGCACCGGATCGGTCGGTGGGGTCACCAACCTCGGCATCGTCGCGCCGGGCCGCGACGGGTTCGGCACGCTGACCGCGGCGAGCTATACCGGCGCGGGCGGCCGGCTGGAGATCGAGACCGTGCTCGGCGGCGACGCCTCTCAGACCGACCGGCTCGTCACCGGCGCGACCGCCGGGCGCACGACGATCGATCTCGTCAACCGCGGCGGGCTCGGCGCGCAGACGGTCGAGGGGATCAAGATCGTCGACGTGACCGGGGCGTCGGACGGCACCTTCCTGCTCCACGGCGATTATGCGATCGGCGGCGAACAGGCGGTGATCGCCGGCGCCTATGGCTATCGGCTCTACAAGGGCGGGGTCGCCACCCCGACCGACGGCGACTGGTATCTGCGCTCGACGCTGCTCGTCGCGCCGGAGCAGCCGCAGGTGCCGCTCTACCAGCCGGGGGTGCCGGTCTATGAGGCTTATGGCCAGACGCTGCTGGCGCTCACCGATATCGGGACGATGCAGCAGCGCACTGGCAACCGGCAATGGGCGGCGACCGAGAGCGGCAAGCCGTCGGGAATCTGGGGCCGGATGCAGGCGGGCCGCTCGCGCCCCAATGCGACCGTCTCGACCAGCCTCGCCGACGTCAATGTCGACAGCTGGAAGATGGAGATCGGCGCCGATCATGTGCTGAGCGAACGCGGCGACGGCGCGAGCCTCGTGCTCGGCGTGCTCGGCGGCTATGGCGAGGCCAATGCGAGCATCGCCTCGGTCTATGGCGGCGGTAGCATCAAGACCAAGGGCTATAGCGCGGGGGCGACGCTGACCTGGTTCGGGCCGAAGGGCTTCTACATCGACGGCCGCGCGCAGGCGACGTGGTTCGACAGCAGGCTGCGCTCGGCGGTGCTCGGCACGCTCGCCGACGGCAATCACGGGTTCGGCCAGACCTATAGCCTGGAGGTCGGCAAGCGCGCGCCGGTGGGGGCCAAGCTGTCGGTCACACCGCAGATCCAGATGGTCTATCAGCATGTCACCTTCGACCGCTTCTCCGACCCGCATGGCGCGGCGGTCTCGTCGCATCTCGGCGGCAGCCTCAAGAGTCGCTGGGGGCTGTCGGTCGAGCGGCAGGACGCCGGGCGCTATCTCTACGGCATCGCCAACCTCAGCTACGAATGGCTCGACGGGACGGTGGCCGATGTGGCGGGGACGCCGATCCGGCGCGAGAACCACCGTTTGTGGGGCGAGCTGGGCGTCGGCGGCAGCGCGCTGATCGGTAATCGGCTGACTTTGTTCGGCGAAGCCTCGGCCAACACAGCGATCAACGATTTCGGCAAGAGCTATAGCGTCAAGGGCAACGCCGGGATCAGGCTGGCGTTCTGAAAAGGGTGGGGAGGCGATTCACGCCTCCCCGATCGCGTTATGCCGCCAGCGCGCTTTCGATCGCGGCGGTGAGCGCGGGATCCTCGGGCGCGGTGTCGGGGCTGAAGCGGGCGAGCACCTCGCCGTTCTTGCCGACGAGGAACTTCTCGAAATTCCAAAGCACTTCCGGCTCGGGGTAGATCGGGATGTCCTTCGACGCCAACCGCTCGCGCATCGCCGCGCCGCCGGTGCGCGCCGGTCGCGCCGAGACCAGTGCCGCATAGAGCGGATGGCGATCCTCGCCCGCGACGCTGATCTTGGCGAACATCGGGAAGGTCACGTCATAGCTGGTGGTGCAGAATTGAAGGATCTCCTCCTCGCTGCCCGGTTCCTGCGCGAGGAAATTGTTGGCCGGAAAGCCGAGGACGACGAGGCCCTTGTCCTGATAGGTGCGATAAAGCTTTTCGAGCCCGTCATATTGCGGGGTGAGCCCGCATTTCGAGGCGACATTGACGACCAGCGCGACCGATCCGGCATAATCGGCGAGCGATGCCGGTTTGCCGTCGATCGTCGTGACGGAAATATTCTGGATGTCCGTGCTCATCGATGAATCCTTCAATAGGTGATCCCCTTCGCCGCGAGCCGCGCGTGGAGCGCGGGGTCGACGGCGTCCTCATGCGCCTTGCGCAGCTGGATCAGCGACGCAAGCGGGCATTCGACATAATGGATCGCGCGCCAGCCCTCGGCCGTCCGCCGCAATGTCATGCTGATCCGCACCGGGCCACCGAACGGCTTGGGATAGAGCCGGTTGCCGGGCAGATAGGTGCTCCAATTGGCGTGGAAGAAAGCGATCGCGACATCCGCGCCGGCCTGTACCGCATGGAGATCGCGCCATGTCAGCAGCCGTTCGGCCTTGGAGCGATCGACGCCCCAATAGCCGAGGATCGCCTCCCAGCCGATATGCGGCTCGCATTCCTCGGCGAGATAGAGCGCCTTTTCCTCGCTCTCGTCCCACAAGGCGCGCATCGCGGCGACGTCGTAGCGATTCCACGCCGCGAAATAGGCGTCGAGATAATCGGTCAGCTCTTCGTGCAGGTCGGTCGACATGGTTCAGGCCCCCAGCTTGCGCAGATTGAGCGGGCGGCGCGGGATGCTCACCGCTTTCTGGCGCGTGTAGAATGCTTCCGCCGCGCGCCCGCCCTCGGCGCCGACCCCGGATTCGCGGAAACCGCCGAACGGCGCGCGCAAATCGCGGAACATCGGGGTGTTGCACCAGATCGTGCCGGCCGAGATCCGTTCCTGCGCCTCCATCACCCGCGCGATGTCGCGCGACCAGGCATAGCCGACCAGCCCGAAGCGCGATTCATTGGCGATGCGATAGGCGTCCTCGTCGCTGTCGAACGGCATGATCGCGGCGAACGGGCCGAAAATCTCCTCCTGGCACAAGCGATGCGCGTTGGATTCGACCTCGGCGATCGTCGGCTGGAAATAGAAACCGCGCTCGAACCCCGGCGCGCGGCCGCCGCCGGCGAGGATCCGCGCGCCGCTATCGCCGATCGCGGGGACGAAGCTCATCACATGCGCATAATGCTGGCGCGTCGCGAGCGGGCCGATCTCGGTCGCGGCGTCGCGCGGATCGCCCACCCGCACCTTGCGCGTGCGCTCGACGAACGCCTCGACGAATTGCTTGTAGATCCGGCGCTGCACCAGCACGCGTGATCCGGCAAGGCATTGCTGGCCGTTGTTGCTGAAGATGCCGATCAGCGCGCCGTCCAGCGCCGCCTCGAAATCGGCGTCGTCGAAGATGATATTGGCCGATTTACCGCCCAATTCCATGACCGACGGCTTCAGATTGGCGCCCGCGGCCGACATGATGATCCTGCCGGTGCGCGTGCCGCCGGTGAACGAGACGCAATCCACGTCGGGATGACGCACCAGGCGGTCGCCGACGCTTGCGCCGAAGCCGTTGACGAGATTGACCACCCCGGCGGGCAGCCCCCCGCTTTGGATCGCCTCGATCAGCATCGTCAGCCCGAGCGGATCCTGTTCCGCGGGCTTGAGCACGCAGCTGTTGCCGAACGCGATCGCCGAGGCGACCTTCATCGAGCCGAGCGCGAGCGGCGAATTCCACGGCGAGATCAGCGCGGCGACGCCGACCGGCTCGCGCCGCACATAAGTGAGATATTGCGGATCCTGCTCGTACAGTTCCGCGGTCATCTGGCCGATATAATCGGCGAAGAAGCGGAAATTGCCCGCCGCGCGCACCACCTGGCCGTTGCGGACCTGCGCGTAGGGGATGCCGGTATTGGCGCATTCCACATCGGCGATGCGGTCCGCCGCGGCGTCGATCGCATCGGCGCAGGCGCGCAGCACCGCCTGACGTTGCTCGACGCTGGCGCGGCTCCACTCGCCGCGCTCGAACGCGGCGCGGGCGGAGGCGACCGCGCGGTCGACCAGCGCGTCGTCCGCCTCCGCGACCTCGGCGATCACCGCCTCGGTCGACGGGTCGACCACCTCGATCGGCCTGCCGGTGCCGGCGATGCGCTCGGCATCGATGATCGCTGTCGCGTGAATAGTCATTGCGGGGAATGTCCTTCGTTGGATGGGGTGAGCGCCGCGGTGAGACGCGGGTGCCAGTCGATCGGATCGGGTTCCGCCAGCCCGAGCTGACGGCACAGGCTGCGCGCGAGGCACAGGTTCGAGGAAAGCAGCGGGGCGCCCGGCGGCGGATCGGCGAGCAGGGCGAGCGAGGGCATGCCGGTCCCGCTCAGCAGCACCGCATCGACATCGCGCGCGGCAAGCGTAGTCGCGATCGGGCGCGCATCGGCGCTGCCCAGCGCATAGATACTCCGTGTGTCTGCACTGCCGGTCTCGATGCGCCGGACCTCGGCGACGTCATAGCCGCGCGCGCGCCAGAAAAGTGCGGCGGCATCGGCCAAAGCGGGCGGATAAGGCGAGGCGAGCGCGATGCGCGTCGCGCCCGATCGCTGCAATTCGGCGTGGATCGCATCGGTGGCGGTGATGATCGGATAGCCGAACCGTGCCTCCAGCCGCTCGATCAATGCGCGCTCGCGGTCGCGATCGATCAGATAGGAGGAACCGGTGCAGGCGAAGCCATAAGCCGCGGGGCGCAGCGTATCGAATTGCGCCAGCGCGCGATCGAGATGTGTGAGATAATCGCGCAGCCGATCGATCGACTGATCCGCGGTGCTGGTCAGCCGCGTGACCGCGACCAGCACCGCGGGGGGCATCAGCACGCGCATCTCCGCCTCGACCGTGGGGTTGGCCTGCGGCGTGCCGATCCCGATCACCCCCGCGCGGCCATAATCATAGGTCGCGGGGGTCATGCGATTTCGGCGGCCTTGCGCAGGCCGTCGATCATCGAGGTGCGGAGCAGATGCGCGCGCGCCTCGGCCGGATCGCCGGCGGTGCGCTGGAGCGCGGCGAGCATCGCGCGGCGCTTCGCCGGATCGCGCTCCTGCATTCGCGCGCGGTTGCGGTCGGCCTGGGTCAATATCTCCTGCAGCGCGATCGGGCGCCGGCGGCGCGTATAGCGATCGAGATGCGCGATCGGCCGGCCGTCGAACACCGCGGCAAGCGTCGCGACCAGCTCGTGCGCGTCGTGAATCCCGCCGTTCATCCCCATCCCGCCCGAGGGCGAATTGACGTGCGCCGCGTCGCCGGCAAGCAGGATGCGGCCGTGGCGATAATCGTCCACGATCCGCATATGAATGCGATAGGGGCGAATCTCATCGACCACATGGCCGTCCGGATTGGGCGCAATCTCCTGCAGTTTGCGCGCGATGCTGGCGGGCTCCAGCGCGTCCTCGATCGTCTCGTCGCCATCGGGATAAAGGCTGCAGCGCCACAGATCGGGCAGCCGCAACAGGCTGAAGGTGCCGTTTTCCTTCCACACGTAATTGACGTTCGACAGCCCCGGCAGGTGATCGTGGAACGGGAAGCGCGTCGTCGCGAGGATCGTCGTCTCGGGATAAGTCTTGCCCTCGAACGCGAGGTCGAGCTTGCCGCGCACCACGCTGCGCGCACCGTCCGCGGCGATCAGGAAGCTGCCGTCGAAGCGATGCAATCCCCCGGCTGCGTCGCGCGCGATGACCGACACGCCATCGTCGTCCTGCGCGACATCCTCGACCGCCATGCCCATCCGCACGTCGCCGCCCTGCGCGCGGACCTCATCGAGCAGGATGCGACACAGCACCGATTGCTTGCATTGCAGGCGATAGGGATGCGCGGTGGCATCGCCGATCGCGGCGAGATCGAATATTGCGCGCTCGCCGCTGGGATGCATGCGAATCTGCCACGTCGGGCTGACCAGCCCCTTCGCGATCAGCGCGTCCGCCACCCCGAGCCGGGCGAGCATGTCGAGCGTCGGCGGGTGGAAGGTCGAGGCGCGCAGATCGTCGGGCAGCGCCTCCGCCTGTTCGAGCAGCGTGAACGCAATGCCGCGCCGCAGCAGCAACAGCGCTGCCGTCAGGCCGACCGGCCCGGCCCCCGCTATCAACACCCGCTTCATCCCTCTCGCCGGCCTCCCTTGCAATCTCATTTGTACTAGATATAAGACTATTCAACAGCCTTAAGCGCCTGTTGTCCAGAGGGCGAGGGAACGAAAGGTTGCAACGGGACGCTGACGGCAGGTGCCGGCAGGAGGGATGTGACATGGCTTCCAACGCGCCGCTGGATCGACGCAATTCGGTGATCCCCGATATCGAGGCGCTCGCCCGACCGACGCTGGAGGAGCGCGGACGCCAGCGTTTCTGCAGCGCGCTGCGCCGCTTTGCGATCCAGGACATGCCCGAGATGCTCAAGCGCGATTTCGACGCGCGCGTGAAGCCGCAGCGCGCGGCGAAGGGCGAGGCGCTCGACGATGCGCTGGCGATCGAGCGCGCGATGAAGCGCGAGGCGTCCTATCGTTTCTATTCCACGCTACGCTATAACGCGCAGGAGATGTGCTTCCTCTCGGTGCAGGACAGCATCGAACGCGCGCTGCCCGAGATGATCGAGGTTTCGCGCGAGGCGGCGGCGCGCAACCCGGCCGGCGGCTCGCTGCGGCTCGATCCGGCGCTGGAGATGCCGCGCTATCTCACCACGCTCGACGTGCATCTCACCCCGGGGTGCTTCCACAGTGAATGGGTCGAGGACGATGTTGCGCAGGGCGCGGTCGTCAGCCTCGGCGCACGGGTCTTTTCGGCGACGATGAGCCACCGCAGCTGGGGTGGGGTGGCGCGGGTGATCAGCCGCTGCATCAAGCATGAGCGGCCCGATTTCCGCCCGCTGCGGATCCTCGATCTCGGCACCTCGTCGGGCAAGAATCTGATTCCTTATGTCGAGGCGTTTCCCGGCGTGGAGGCCTATGGCGTCGATCTCGCCGCGCCGTTGCTGCGTTGGGGTCATGCGGTCGCCGAACATGAGGGGATAAAGGTTCATTTCAGCCAGCAGAATGCCGAAGCGCTGGATTTCCCCGACGGTTATTTCGATCTGATCGTCTCGAGCTTCTTCTTCCACGAGATCCCGGTGAAGGCGACGCGCAAGGTGCTCGCGGAATGCCGCCGGCTGCTGCGCCCCGGCGGGATGATGGTGCATCAGGAATTGCCCGCGACCGGCCTTGTCGATGCCTGGGAAGATTATTTCTGGAACTGGGATACCGACAATAACAACGAGCCCTTCTACACCGCCTTTCGCGCGCAGGATCCGATCGCGTTGATGGAGGCGGCCGGGTTCGATCGCGCGCGCAGCTTCGCGCAGATCCTGCCCGACGTGAACGCCTATCCCGATCGCCACCACGCCTTCGGCTGGGACGAGCCCGGCCGGCCGCGGCACGGCAAGGGCGGCTGGTACGTCTTCGGCAGCAGTTTGCCGCTATAGTATCTCAATATAACAAATATTTTACGGGAAGAAGGGACGCCGGTGGAACAGCGCACGGGAGCATTATACCGTTGGTATGTCGTCGTCCTGCTGCTGCTGGTCTTCGTTCTTTCCTATTTCGATCGCTACATCTTGTCGCTGCTGGTCGAGCCGATCAAAAAGGCGATGGACCTGAGCGACTTTCAGGTCGGGCTATTGATGGGGCCGGCCTTTTCGACGTTCAACGTGCTGGTGACGATCCCGCTCGGGCTGCTCGCCGACCGCACGAGCCGCAAATGGCTGCTCGTCGCCGGCATCGTCATCTGGTGCATGATGACGACGATGAGCGGCTTTGCGATGAGCTTCCTCCCGCTGCTCTTCTTCCGCTTCGGGCTGGGGTTGGGCGAGGCGGTGGTCAGCCCCTGCTCGGTCTCGATGATCAGCGATTATTTCAACCGCAGGGAGCGTGCGCGGGCGATCAGTCTTTATATGGCCGGGCCGTATCTCGGCGCGGGGCTGGCGTTCCTGTTGGGCGGCTATCTCGTCTCGGCCCTGCACGACAGCGGGCCGATGCACTTGTTCGGGCTGGGCAGTTTCGAGCCGTGGCAGCTCGCCTTCTTCCTCGTCGGCATTCCGGGGCTGCTGTTCGCGCTGCTGATGTTGACGGTGCGCGAGCCGGCGCGCACCGAGCGGCTCGCGCCGCAACAGGGGCCGCAGGCGAGCGCGCTGCGCTACATGCTCCAGCGTTGGCGCGGGTTCGGCGTGGTGACGCTGGGCGCGACGTGCAACTTCGCGATGAGCACGTTGACCTTGTGGAACGTGCCGCTGTTCCAGCGCGTCTATGGCTGGAACGTCGCGGAAATCGGCGCGGTGACGGGGCTGTTCTATTTCACCGCCGGCCCGATCGGCACCGCGCTGGCGCTGTGGGCGAGCAACGCCTTGGGCAAGGGCAAGGAGGATAGCGCGATGCGCGTGCTGATCCTCGGCCTGTTCATCACCGTGCCGGCGAGCGCGCTCTATCCGATCATGCCCTCGGCGCAATGGGCGGTGGTGGCGATGTTCATCGCCTTCATCGGCAAATCCGCCGCCACCGCCGGCGGTCCGGCGGCGTTGCAGATGATCACGCCGGGCGAGATGCGCAGCCGTTCGGTGGCGATCTTCAACACCGTGATCACGTTGGTCGGCCCGCTGCTCGGGCCGCCGTTGATCGGCGCGGCGACCGACTGGATGGGCACGCCTAAGGCGATCGGCGTGGCGCTGAGCGGGTTCGTGGTGATTATCGGCCTTCCGACCCTGTTATTCGTCTGCCTCGGCCTCAAACATTATCGCGCGCTGGCCGCCGATATGGCCGAGACGCTGAGGGATGAAGCGCCGCGCGCGGCGGGGCAGGCCGAGCTCGCGACCGTCTGAGGCGGGCTGCGCCGCGATCACCGCGCTTGATTTCGCGACGCGCGGATGATTTGATATATAAATAGTACATTTGATTTCGGCCGAGCGATCGGGATGGGGAGCACGCGTGGACGCTGCGGAGCAGGTGCGACAGGATGACGATATCGATCTGCTGATCGTCGGCGGCGGATCGGCCGGGCTGCCGGCCGCGATCTTCGCCGCGCGGCGCGGCGCGCGTGTTCTGTTGGTCGATCACGCCGATCGGCTCGGCGGCTCGCTCTGGGTGGCGACGGGGCAGATGAGTGCGGCGGGCACGCGGCTCCAGCGCGCGCGCGGGATCGAGGATAGCGCCGACCTGCATTTCGAGGATGTGATGCGGATCAGCCGCGGCACCGCCAACCCCGGGCTGGTGCGCCGCGCGGTCGATCATGCCGCTGCGACCTTCGACTGGCTGATGGACGAGGGGTTCGAGCCGTTGCCCGAGCATCCGGTCACCGGTTTCGGGCATGAGCCCTATCGCGTGCCGCGCTATTATTGGGGGCGCGAGGGCGGGATCAGCGTCAAGAACGTGCTCGTCCCGATCGTCGAGCAATTGGCGCGTGACCGCGCGATTACGGTGCGGCTCAATCATGCGCTGACCACTGACGATGCGGGCGCGGTGACCGGCGCGATCGTGCGTGGGCCGGATGGCGTGGCGCACGATATCCGTGCACAGGCGGTGCTGCTGACCTGCGGTGGCTATGCCGGCGATGCCGAGGTCTTCGCCGCGCGCAACGGCGTGCCGCATTACAATGCCGCGCCCTGGCCTTGGTCGCGCGGGGCAGGGCTGGCGCTTGGCGAGTCGGTGGGCGGCTATGCGCGCGGGGCCGAAAACCTGTTCTGCAATTTCGGCACCTTGTTCAACAGCGACAACTTTCCCGCGCGCGCGGTGGGGCGCATCGAGCATTTCCCCGAGCGGCGCCAGCCGTGGGAGATCTACGTCAATGCCGCCGGGCAACGCTTCGTGCGCGAGGATATCGACAGCGTCGATGCGCGCGAGATGGCGTTGTTCCACCAGCCCGGCCAGCGTTACTGGATCGTCCTCGATCATCGTATGCTGACCGAAGCCCCGTCGATCGTCGAGGGCTGGACGCGCGACCAGGTGATCGCGGCGTTCGCGGCGGGCGGGCCGGCGTTTGTGACCGCGGATACGCTCGCCGATCTCGCGCAGCGCGCGGGGATCGACGCCGAGGGGCTCGCCCGGTCGGTCGCCGGGTTCAATTACGGCGTCGAGACCGGGAAGGATTTCTTCGGGCGCGAGCATCACCCGCTGCCGATCGCCGAAGCGCCGTTCCACGCGATCCGGCTGCAGGCGAGCGCGGTATCGAGCGCGATCGGGCTGGCGGTGGACGACGAGCTGCGCGTCATCCGCCCCGACGGCACGCCGATCGCCAATCTCTATGCCGCCGGCGAAATCCTCGGCTCCAGCCAGACGATGGGCAAGGCCGCGTGCGGCGGGATGATGGTCACCCCGGCGATGACCTTCGGTCGGTTGCTCGGCGATCATATGATCCCGCTCGAGGTGCGGCGATGACGTTGCCGATCCTCACCGCGCTGCCCGGCGAGCGTCGCGGCTATGTCGACGGGCCCGAGGGGCAGCTTCATTACCGCAGCCTGGGCGAGGGCGCGCCAGTCGTACTGGTGCATCAGGCGCCCTGGGCATCGATCCAGTTTCGCCATGTGCTGCCGATGCTCGCGCGATCCGGCTATCGCGCGATCGCGCTCGATCTGCCGGCGCACGGCATGTCCGATCCGCCGGCGCGGCCGGGGATCGAGGTCTATGCCGCCGCGATCGGCGCGCTGATCGAACAATTGCACCTCGCCCCGGCGGTGGTGATCGGCCATCGCGGCGGCGGGCTGGCGGCGGGGCATCTCTCGGCGGAGCGTCCCGAGCTGGTCGCCGGGCTGGTGCTCGACAATGCGCCGTTGCTGGACGCCGCCGAGCGCGAGGCGCGCGTCGGGCGGTTCGCCGACGATCAGCAGATCGCGCCCGACGGCAGCCACTTTGCTGACCGCTGGGCGTGGGTGCGCCGCGTCGGCGATGCCGACTGGAGCGACGAGACGGTGCACATCGCGGTCGTCACCTATTTCGCGCATGGCCCGTGGAAGGAACACGGCCATTCGGTGATCCCGCGCCACGATTTCGAGCGGGACGTGCCGCGGATCGCCTGCCCGACGATGATCGTGGCGAGCCGGACCGATCCCCTGTTCGAATCCGGCGCGCGGCTGCGTGCCGCGCGGCCCGACTGGTCCTACGCCGAATTGCCCGGCGGCCCCGGCATGGTGCTCGACCGCCCCGCCGAATGGATCATGCCGATACGCGAATTCCTCGCGGCGATGCCCCGCGACGCGGCGTGCAAAAAGCGGTTTACACGCAGCTGATTTGATATAAGTATATAACAAATAGCGGTGCTGTGAATTGGGGCCGTTGTTTGCGCCGCGGAGGGGAACACCCCCCGGGACTCTAACGAACTCAGGGAGACGGTCATGGTTCTGAACTCACGCAAGGCTGGTTTTTTCGTGGGGGCGGTATTGCTCTCCTCCACCGCGGCAGTGGCGCAGACCGCGCCCGCGCCGGCCGCCGAGGAAAACATCGCGAGCACCGATATCGTCGTGACCGCGCAGCGTCGTGCAGAGCGCCTGCAGGAAGTACCGCTCGCCGTCACCGCCATGACCAGCGACGACATCAAGCTGCGCCAGATCAACAACACGCTCGATCTGGTCAATTACGTGCCGAACCTGATTGGCCACAACAATACCGCGCTGGGTACCGCGAACACCTATTCTTTGCGGGGCCTGGCCAATACCGAGTCGATCTCGACCTTCGATCCGCCGGTCGGGACTTATGTCGACGACATCTATATTTCGCGCCAGGGTGCCAACAACTTCTCGTTCTTCGATATCGAGCGGCTCGAAGTATTGCGCGGGCCGCAGGGCACTTTGTTCGGCCGCAACACAACCGGCGGCGCGATCAACGTCATCCTGCGCAAGCCGAGCGATCATATCGCCGGCTATATGGATGTGGGTTACGGCCGCTATAACCGCGCGCAGATCCGCGCCTCGATCGATCTGCCGCTCAACGAGAAGCTGCTGACCAAAGTGAGCGGCTATTACACGCGCGCGGACGGCTATGTGAACGATCGCGTGACCGGGCAGAAGCTCAACGGCGAGGAAAGCTGGGGCGTGCGCGGCGCGCTCCGTGCGCTCCCTTCGGATACGGTGACCTGGGATCTGGCGGGGAGCTATACCTATTCCTCGGTCGCCAACCTCCCCAACTTCCGCGACGCCAAGACCGGCGATCGCGTCAGCTACACCCCGTTCCGCAACGATCGCGGGCTCGGCACCGGGCTGGTCTCGGCGGGGCTCGCCGATATCCCGCTTGGCAATGTCGCGCGGTCGGCGCTGGTCAGCTCGAACCTGCAGCTCGATGTCGGCGACAATGCCGCGATCAACATCATCACCGGCTATTCCTATCTGCGCCAGAAATATATGAGCGACAGCTTCGCCGGGCTGAGCAGCGCCAGCGTGGTGTTCGACGGGGTGGACTTCATCTCCGGCGCGCGGGGCACCTCGACGCCGCTGGTCAATGACAGCTGGAGCAAACAGTTCAGCCAGGAAATCAAGGTCACCGGCACGACCTTCAACGGTTTCCTGAGCTATGTCGGCGGCTTCTATTACGTCAACGAGCGCAACTGGACGAACTTCGCCAATATCTCGGTGCCGCTGAGCGGCAATCCGACGGTGAGTGGCGATCGCGTGATGCGCAACAATACCGAGGCCTATGCCGGCTACTTCCAGGGCGACCTTCACCTCACCCCGAAGCTGACCTTCACCGCCGGTATCCGCTATACCGACGAGGACAAGACGATCACCTTCACGCCGAACAGAAGCCCGCTCGCGCGGTCTTCGGCGATCAACCAGCCGTTCGACACGCAGGACGTGCTCAACGCCGGCATTCCGACCGAGCTTCGCTCGAAGGTCTGGACCCCGCGTTTCGCGCTCAACTACAAGATCACGCCCGACGTGATGGTGTTCGGCTCGGTGACCAAGGGCTTCAAGTCCGGCGGCTGGAATTCGCGCGCTTATTATGCGTCGGGCGCAGTGGCCTTCACCAAGGAAACGATCTGGTCATATGAAGGCGGCATCCGTTCGGAATTCTTCGATCGCAAGCTGCGGGTCAACCTGACCGGCTTCTACTTCATGGATTATGATGCCCAGCTTCCGGGCGGCGGCTATAACCCGCTGACCAACACGATCACTTATCTGACGCGCAACGTGGCGGATATGGAGAATTATGGGCTAGAGGGCGAAATCAACCTCACGCCGGTTCGCAACTTCAATCTGTTCTGGAACTTCGGCCTCCAGCACGCACGCTACACCAATCTCAACCAGGCCACCAAGGATCAGATCGCGCGCTGCCTGGCGGGCAATTTCGCCAATAACTGCAACACCGGCATCGTCACGCCGACCGGCGGCATCGGGCAGCCGACACGCGCGCCGCGCTTCACCTCGACGCTCGGCGCCAATTACAGCTTCGATCTCGGCGGCGGCTATTCGCTGCAGCCGAGCGCGAACTGGAATTACATCAGCGGCACCTGGGTCTCGACCTCGAACGACAAGGCCGGGTTCCAGCCGGCGCACAGCCTGTTCAACGGCGGGCTGACGCTTGCCTCGGATGCCGGCTGGTCGGTCGGGGTCGAATGCAGCAACTGCTTCAATTCGACCTATAAGACCTCGTTCCTGATCTATCCGTACCTCAACAATCCGGGGACGTGGATGGCGCGGGTGCGCTACAACTTCTAACCATAGGCACACTGGCGGAGCGGGGAGCGCCAATCTCCCCGCTCCGTCTTTTTTCTTGAAGGCGGCAGCGATGGCGGACGCGAAGCAGGTCGATGTGAAGCTCCCGCGGGTGAGCAAGGGCAAGCGATCGCGCTTTTTCGACGATCCCGCGACCGATCAGATGATGACCTTCCTGCTGGAGCTGATGGCGGAAGTGTCCGCGCTACGCGAGCGGCAGGATACCGTCGAGCGGCTGCTCGAGGAAAAGGGCAGCATCGCCCGCGCCGATATCGAGGCCTATCAGCCGAGCGCGGCGGTCGAGGCGGAGCGCTCGGCGTGGAACAACGGGTTCATTCGCCGCGTCATGCGTTTCCACGATCCGGATTGAGCGTGACCGCCTATCCGCATCTCTTTTCCCCCGTGCGGGTCGGCGGGCGCGCGTTGCGCAACCGCATCGTTCACGCCTCCACCTCGACGCATTATTGCGTCGACGGGCGGGTCACCGACCGGCTGATCGCTTATTACGTCAATCGCGCGCGCGGCGGCGCGGCGATGCTGGTCAGCGAGCCGATGGCGATGCTGCCGTGGCAGACGCTGCCGACCCGTCCGCAGGTGCTGTCCGGGGTCAACGCCGATGCACTGGCGCGTTGGGCGGAGGCGGTCGCGCGGGAGGGCGGGCTGATGCTCGGGCAGGTGCAGGATAATGGCCGCGGCTTCCGCGCCGGCTTCCGCAACCTCAACGCGCGCGGCGCCTCCGCGCTGCCCGACGACCTGAGCTGGACGGTGCCCGAGGCGATGAGCACCGCGGACGTCCACGCGATGATCGACGCTTTCGTCGAAAGCTGCGCCGGGCTGGCCCGGGCGGGGTTTGCCGGGGTCGAGATTTCGGCCGGGCACGGGCATCTCTTTCATCAATTCCTCTCCGCGCACGCTAACCGGCGCGAGGATGCGTTCGGCGGCGATCTGGAGGGGCGGACGCGGCTGCTGCGGCTGTTGATGCGCGGCATCCGCGAGACGTGCGGCACCGGCTTCCTGATCGGCGCCAAGCTCCCCGCGTGGGACGGTATCGACGGCGGCGTCGACGAGACGGAAGCGGCGCGGATCACGGCACGGCTTCATGCCGAGGGCGCGATGGACTATCTCACTTATTGCTGGGGCAGCCATTCGGATACGCTCTACACTCATCTCCCCGACAATCACGGGCCGCGCATGCCCTATGTCGAGACGATCCACCGCCTCGGGCGGGCGGCGGCGCCCGACGTGCCGCTCGGCGCGCTCGGCCTCATCACCGATCCCAATGAGGGCGAGCGGATCATCCGCGACGGGCTCGCCGATCTGGTGATGCTCGCGCGTCCGCTCGTCACCGACCCGGCCTGGCCGGTGAAGGCGCGTGACGGGCGCGAGGCGGAAATCCGCTATTGCGTCTCGTGCAATACCTGCTGGCACATGATCACCTCCGGCCGCGGGCTGTTGTGCGACAATAACCCGCGGGTCGGCGCGCCCGACGAGGCCGACTGGCACCCCGATCCGGCGGCAACCCCGCGCCGCGTCGCGGTGGTGGGGGCGGGGATCGCCGGGCTGGAGGCGGCGTGGGTCGCCGCGGCGCGCGGACATCAGGTGCATCTGTTCGGCGCGTCCGACGAACCGGGAGGCAAGACCCGGCTCCACGCCGATCTGCCCGGCGGCGAGGGGCTGAGCAGCATCTACGATTATCAGCAGCTCGCCGCGCGCCGCCACGATGTGCGTTTCCAGCTCGGGCGGCGGGTCGAGCTCGATGAGCTGGTCGCGCTGACGCCCGATGTCGTGATCCTCGCCACCGGCGCGACCCCGGCGTGGCCCGGCTTCCTTCCCGATGCGTGGCGCGAGGAAGGGCTGGTGCCCGATCTGCGCGAGGCGGTCCGTCAGCTTGCCGCTTATCCCGGGCGCAACCCCGGCACCGCGGTGATCTGGGACGAGGATCACGGCGCCTTCACCTATGACGCGGCGGAATTTCTCGCCGACCGGTTCGAGCGGGTCGCGATCCTCACCCCGCGCGAGCGGATCGCCAGCGATGAATCGCTTGTCGTCCGTCAGGGGGTCTATCACCGGCTTTACCGCAAGGGGGTGGAGATCATCACCTCGGTCCGCCCGCTGCCGGCGCCGAAGATCGAGGACGGCGAGCTCGCTTACGCCAATATCTACAGCGGTGCCGAACGGCTGCTGCGCGACGTTTCGTTCCTCACTTACGCCACCGCGCGCATCCCCGACGACGCGCTGGCGGCGCCGCTGCGCGCGGCCGGGATCGAGGTGCGGACGATCGGCGATTGCAGGGCGCCGCGGATTGCGCTTGCCGCCACGGCCGAAGGCTATCGCGCGGCGATCGAGTTATAGGCGAGCCATAGGAGTGACGACGATGTACCCCGATCTCGAAGGCAAGGTTGCGATCGTCACCGGTGCGGGCCGGCGCAAGGGGCTGGGCGAGGCGATCGCGCGCAAGCTCGCCGAAGACGGCGTCAGGCTGGTGATCCACGATCTCGGCCGGGTCGAGGGCGATATGGCGCCCGCCCACGGCGTCGGATCGACCGACGAGATGGCGGCGGTGGCGGATGACATCCGGCGGATCAACCCCGAGGTCGCGACCTTCCAGGCCGACATGCGCGAGGAGGCGCAGGTCGAGGCGCTGGTGGCTTATGCGGTCGAGCGGTTCGGCCGGCTCGATATCCTCGTCAACAATGCGGGGGTCGGCTATCTGTTCGGCCCGCTGGTCGATGCGACGCAGGAGATGTGGGACACGGTGCTCAACGTGAACCTGCGCGGCGCCTTTTTCGCAACCAAATATGCGGTGCGCCAGATGCTGAAGCAGGAGGTTCACGCCGGCTGGGGGCGCGGGCGGATCGTCTCGATCGGCAGCCGCGGCTCGAAATCGGGGTCGGCACTCACCTCCTCCTATATCGCCTCGAAGCACGGGCTGGTCGGCCTCACCCGATCGGCGGCGATCGAGCTCGGGCCGGAGGAGATCACGGTCAACGCGGTCTGCCCCAATCATGTCACGACCGGGCTGGGCGGCTGGCAGAATGAGTTCATGGCCAAGGCGCGCGGGCAGACGCTCGACGATTATATGGCCGCGATGCGCGGGCGCATCCCGCTCGGCCGCGTCGGCGAGCCGAGCGACACCGCCAACGCCTGCGCTTTCCTGTGCTCGGGGCAGGCGCGCTATATCACCGGCGAGGCGATGAACGTGTCGGGCGGGGAGGAGATGCACTGATCGGGCGCGGCCTTGTGCCGCGCCGCATCGGTTCAGCCAGCTGCGGGCCGCAATCCAAGGAGGGCCGCATTCCCGATCCGTTCGTCCTGCTCGGCATTGCCCCCCGAAATGCCGATCGCGCCGGCGACCGCGCCGCCCTCGGCCGTCGCGGGCAGGCCGCCGGCCATCGGCAGATAGTCGGTCAGCGCGAGCAGCGCGGGGTCGCCCGCCACCCTTTCGGCGAGCACCCGGCTCGGCGCGCGGAGCAGCGCGGCGGTGCGCGCCTTGCGCAGCGCGACCTCGGCGGTGAGCAGCCCGGCGCCGTCCATCCGGTGCAGCGCCAGCGGATATCCCGCCGCATCGACCACCGCGAGGCTCATCGTCAGCCCCTCGCTTTGCGCGGCTGCAACGCCGGCGTCGATCAGCGCACGGGCCTCGGCGGCGTCAATAAATGGCTTGAATTGCATGTTCGATAGACCTTTCCTGTTGCCAATCGTGTCCGCAAGGATCACCGCGCAATCGCAAGTGCGCGAAAGAGGGGAGAGAACTTTCCTTGCCAAGTGAAAGCGAAGAAATCGTCGCGGTGGACCGCGGCCAGGCGGTGCCGCTCTATCACCAGATCTTCCTGCAATTGCGCGAGGAGATCACGAGCGGCGAGCGTGCCTTCGGGTCCCGCATGCCGACCGAGCAGGAGCTTTCCGCGCAGTTCGGCGTGTCGCGCATCACCGCGCGGCGCGCGTTGGACGAGCTGGCGGAAAACCATCTCGTCGAGCGCAAGCGCCGCGTGGGGACGACCGTGGTGTTCCGCTCGCCGGTCAAGCCGATCCAGGGCAATATCGAGCAGGCGCTCGATTCGCTGCTGACCTTCGGCCGGGCCACCAAGGTGAAGCTGCTCGAGGTGGAGACCGTCCCGGCACGGCCGCCGATCGACGAGGCGCTGGAGATCCCGGTGAACAGCAAGGTGCTGCGCGTTGTCCGTATGCGCGGGCTGGATGGCGTGCCGGTCGGCCATTTCGTCAGCTACATCCCGGCGGCGCTCGGCATGAAGATGACGCGCGCCAAGCTCAAATCGACCCCGATGCTGGCGCTGCTGGAGGAAGCCGGGGTGCATATCGGCTCCGCGCGGCAGACGATTTCGGCAACGCTGGCCGACGCGACGCTGTCGGCGATGCTTCAGATCGATATCGGCTCCCCGATCCTGCGCGTCAGCCGTACCGTGCTCGACATCAATGGCGTGCCGGTGCAGCATATTCTCGCGCAATATCGATCCGATCGCTATCAGATCCGCCTCGATCTCAACTCGCCGAGCTCGGCGGCGCACTTGCTCTGAGCGACGGTTCATTTGATATAGAGATATAACAAAAAAGCTGGCATGGCCAGCCTTCGCGGCGACCCGCCGGTGGGAGGATTGGGCATGAGCGACTGGACGACCTTTACCGACCCGCAATTGCTGCGGATCGCCGCGACCACCGCGAGCGTGCCCGATCTCGACGCCGCCGAGGCCGGCTATGCCGATTATCTCGGCTTCGTGGCGGTCGAGCGTGGCGCGCTGGGCGCGGATCTGGTGGCGAGCTGGGGCCGGCCGGGGAGTGCCGGCGCGCGCTTCGTCACGATGCGCGCAGCGGGCGAGAGCGATACGTTCGTCCGGCTGGTCGAGGCGCCGGCGGTGGCGGATTATCGCCCGCTCACCTCGTTCGGCTGGACCGCGTTCGAGATCATCGTCGACGACGTCCACACGCTCGCCGCCAGGCTCGCCACATCGCCGTTCGAGATCATCGGTTCGCCGCGTCCCTTGCAGTTCATGCCGTCGATCGTCGCGATGCAGGTGGTCGGGCCGGGCCGCGAATGCCTCTATTTCACGATGGAGAGCGGCGATCGCGAAAGCTCGATCCTGCCGCCGCCGAGCGGGTTCGTCGGGCGGACGTTCATCACGGTCTGCGCCGGGGATGATTTCGGCGCGATGCTGCGCTGGTATGTGGATCATTTCGCGTTGCGCGAGCGCCCGGTGCGGCAGAGCAAGGTCGATATCATCCAGCGCGCGCAGCGGCTTTCCTCCGACGAGACGATCGAGCTCAGCGCGATCGGGATGCGCCAGCGCGGCAATCTGCTCGAGCTGGACGGCTATCCCGTCGGGCCGGGCCGGGTCGCCGGCCCGCGCCCGGGCAATCCGATGATGCTGCCGCCCGGCAATGCGCTGGTCACGCTGGAGATTGAGCAGCTCGATCCCGTCGCCGCGCTGGCGATCGCGCCGCCCGCGCGGCACGGCGGCGCGATCTATGCCGGGCGGCGGAGCTGCACGATCATCGGCCCGGCGGGCGAATTGCTCGAACTGGTCGAGGCGGGTTGATTTGTATCAAAGATAGATCAAATGTCTTGCGGTCCGCCACCCGCTATGCTTTTCTGCCTTCATCAGTTTTCGAGAGGTAGCCGCGATGAAGGTTCGCGATTTGCAGCACGCCGTGCTGCCCGAAACCAGCGCCGAACAGCGTAGCCGGCAAGAGGCTGTGGTCGCGCTGCGGCGGCTGCTCAACACGCGGGTGCGGCCGCGCAACGTCGAGGCTTTCGCGAGCGAGGCACAGCCCGCCTTCATCGCGGCTTATGGCCGCGCGCCGCAATCGCCCGAGGAGGTGCAACGCGCCTTCCTGCTCTCGCCGAGCTATCGCCGTTGGAGCGCCGCCAACCGCGCCGCGCAAGAGATGATCTGGGTTTCGGTCGGCGAACCGATCTATCGCGATCTCGATCGCATGCGCGCGGCGGCGCGCGCGCTGGTGACCGCGCCCGATCGCAAGGGCAGCCTCAATCTCGACCCCGATTACGATCCCTCGGCGGAGGTCGCCGATGTCGACATCCATCTGCAGCCCGGTGGCTATGCGATGGATCGCGGCGAGGATGATGTCGTCGCCGGCGCGCTCTATGAATGCGGCGGCAACGTCTTCTCCTTCGGGCAGGGGATCGGCCGCGCCGACAGCAAGGCCGGCGTGGTGATCAGGCTGCTCGACGAGCGTTTCGGCGGATTCCGCCCGCAGCGCATCCTCGACATCGGCTGCTCGGCGGGAGCGGCTTCGGCGGCTTATGCCGCGCATTATCCCGATGCCGAGGTCCATGCGGTCGATATCGGCGGGGCGATGCTGCGTTATGCCCATGCACGCGCCGAATCGCTCGGCGTCGGGGTGCATTTCCACCAGATGGATGCCTCGGCGATGACGTTCGCGGACGGCAGCTTCGATCTGGTCGTCTCGCACAATCTGATGCACGAGATCGGCGAGGCGAAGCGCCGCGCGATGATGCGCGAGGCGCGCCGGCTGGTCCGCCCGGGCGGCGTGGTGATCCATCAGGACGTCGCGATCCGCGACCAGCCGACGATCGTCCACCAGGTCGAGCGCGACTGGGACACGCATTTCAATGGCGAAGTCCATTGGAGCACCTATGCCACCGCCGATCTGCGCGCGGACATGCGCGCCGCCGGTTTCGCGGCGGATGAGATCGTCGAGCATGATCTCGCGGCGGTTCAGGGATTTGCCGGCAATCGCTGGTATGCGATCAGCGCGAGGAAGCCGGCGTGACGACGACAAGCGCCGAGGCGCTCACCGCGCTGATCCTCTCCGCGCGCGGCGTGCGCCCGCAAAGCCTGGCCAATGCGGAGGCCGAGGAAGTTCTCAATATCGCGCTTGCGCTGCTGATCGAATTGTCGGTGTCGAACGACCGGATCGATCGTCTCGAGCGGATGGTCGCCGCGTTGCGCGACGAACCGGTGTCGGCGCTGCGCGATGTGCGTTACGACGGTGAGGCCGCGCAGGAACGGCAAGAGGCGATGGAGGCGCTGCTCGCGCGGGTGCTGCGCATCATGCTCGATCCGCGCGTCCAGCCGCCCGCGGCGGCGGCAAGCTGAACCAATCTGTTCCCCCGGGGGGTGGGCAATGGCGGCCCGGTCGGAAGCGATTCCGGCCGGGCCGTTTCCTTGTCGATCAGATCGCCTGCGGGCGCCACGCGTCGACCAGCTCGCCCGCGGTCGCGAACCAGGTCGCATCATCGCCCGCCAGCCGGCCGAGCAATGCCTCGAACGCGTCCATGCGATAGGGCAGGCCGGTGATATAGGGCGTCAGCGTGAACGGCAGCACGCGGCCGGCGCGATAATAAGCGCTCTCCGTCTTGAGCCACGCCAGCGCGTCGTCGATCTGCTGCGCCACGCTGTCCATCGACTGCTGCTGCACCGCAATCATCTGCCGGTCGGACAATTCGTGGTTGAACGGCACGCTGACGATCGTCCCGGCTTGGGTGGTCGCGAGATAGGGCAGATCGTCGTTCACCCAGTCGCACATATAGTCGAACCCCGCTTCGACCAGCAGCCGTGGCGTGTTGAAGCTCTGCGATCGGGCGATCGATTGCCAGCCGCGCGGCGCGGCGCCGATCGCTTCGGCCAGCCGGTCGCGCGCTTCGGCGATCAGCGCACGCTCCTCGGCTTCGGCAAGGCCGCCCGCGATCGTTGCGTTCATGTCGGTCGAATGCGCGATGATCTCATGCCCGCCGGCAAGGATGTCGGCGATGATCGAGGGATAACGCTCCGCGATCGCGGAATTGACCGCGATCGTCGCTTTCACCCCGGCCTTGGCGAAGGCGTCGAGCAATCGATAGAAGCCGACCCGCGTGCCATATTCGCGCGCGGTATAATGGCGATAATCGGGATAAGGCGTCACCATATGCCCCGGCGCGCGGAACGGCTGATCGCTGGGTGTGATCGGAAACCATTCGAGGTTGACGAGCAGGGTCACCGCGACGGGCTTGCCCTCCGGCCAGGCGACCGGTTTGCGCGACGGCATCGGTGCGGCGGGATAGAGATCGTGATCCATTCCCGCGCGACGCCTGGGATAGGTGAGATAGGCGGGATCGAGCGTCATGCGTCGGCCTTTGCGTAACGGGCTGCGTCGGCGACCGCGGCGTCATAGCCGGTCGCGAGGAAATGATCGGCGATATCGCCCGAACGGGTGATCCACGCGCGTCCATCGGCGGCGATGTGGCGCAGCACCGCCTCGAACGGACCGATGCGGTGCGGCTGGCCGATCAGATAGCTGTGGAGCGGGATGCACATCACCGTGCCGGAGGTTTCCCCCTCCGCCGCCAGCCGATCATATTGCCGGATCAGCGTATCGGCATAGTCGCGCGGGCTCATATTGTAGACGAAGAAGCCGTAATGATCGTTCACCTCGATGCTGTACGGCATCGATACCAGCCGGCCCTGCTTCACATGGACCGGCCCCGGCTGGTCGTCATGATAGAGATCGCAGGTATAGGTCATGCCATAGTCAGCGATCAGATCGAGCGTGCGCGGGGTGTGGGTCAGCGCCGGCGCGAGCCAGCCCTTGATCGTCTGGCCGGTGGCGTCGCGCACCGTGCGGATCGAATCCTCGATGATCGCGCGTTCCTGCGCCTCGTCCATCCCGTAGCTGTAGCGGGTGTTGTAGATGCCGTGGCTGAAGAATTCCCAGCCGAGCGCATTGGCATTGGCGACGACATCGGGGTGATGCTGGCACAAGGCGACCGACAGCGACACCGATCCCTTGAAGCCGTGTTTTTCCATCACCTCGGCCATCCGCCAATGCCCGATGCGATTGGCATAATCGCGGTGGCCATAGCCGACCACGTCGGGATGCGGCCTGGGCCAGCTCTTGCGTTGCGGATTGGCGGGCGGGTCGATCTCGTAAAATTCGAGATTGGGCGACACCCACACCGCGACCCTCTTGCCCTCGGGCCATTCCAGCTTTGCGCGATCGCGATACGGCCGGAAATCGTACAGCCCGGGATCCTTCTCTCCCTCGCGCATCAGCGTGCCTCCAGCCAGTCGATCACCGTCTGCACCGGCTCGACATCGGCATATTTGAGCTGGAGATCGGTCAGATTGGCGAAGTGATAGCTTTCATGCTTGTCGGCGCAGGTCTCGATCGGGACGATCGTGCGATAGCCGCGGCTGAGGCTGTCCACCGCGGTCGCGCGGACGCAGCCCGAGGTCGAGCCGCCCGTCACCACGACGGTATCGACCTTATGCCACACCAGCAGGCTCTGCAGCGGCGTCTCGAAAAACGCCGAGGGCATCCGTTTGGTGTAGATCGCGTCGCGCTCGTGATCGATTTCGCAGCGGTCGTCGAAGGCGTGGCGGCGCGAATTATATTTGATGTTCTGGAGCGAATCGGGGGTGTCGGTGCGCGTTCCCCACACCCCGGCATCGCTGGCATCATTCATATAGGCGACATGCGTCCAGATGACGGGCATTCCCTTTGCGCGAGCAAGACGCGAGATGATATTGGCATAGTCGATCTGGCGCGGATCGGTTTCGTAAGCGGTCTTGAACTCGTCGATCCGCGTATAGGCATTCTGGAAGTCGACATTGACGATCGCCAGTCTCTCGCCAAAGCCGAATTTGGCGCGGGCGGGATTGGCCATCACTTCTTCGAACAATTGCCGGGCGGTCTTTTCTTCGCGAATCATTCGGGTGCCGATCGTCATGCCGCAGCCTCCATCGAGCGTGTCTGAATTTCGGGAACGAAGCCGAGCGGCAGCCCGGCGTCGGGGGTGAAGCCATAGAGCGGCTCGTCGGGGAGCGCGCCGGCGATGATTTTGCGCACCTCGAGCAGCCGCGGCAGATCGATCCCGGTCTTCAGCCCCATCGCCTGGAGCATGAACACCAGATCCTCGGTGACGATATTGCCGCTCGCCCCCGGCGCGAACGGGCAGCCGCCGATCCCGCCCAGCGAGGCGTCCACCGTCGTCAGCCCCATATCGAGCCCCGCCAGCACATTGGCGAGGCCGAGCCCGCGGGTATTGTGCAGATGGATGCCGGTCAGCGCCGCATCCCCCACCGCGCCGCGCACCGCGCGGACCATGTCCTTCACCGCTTTCGGATCGGCGTAGCCGGTCGTGTCGGACAGCCCGACCTCGTCGCAGCCTGCGGTCATCAGCGCCTCGGCGAGACGCAGGATCTGCGCCAGCGGGATCGCGCCTTCGAGCGTGCAGCCGAACACGGTCGACAGGCTGCCCTCGAAATGCGGCCGGCGGTCTTCGGGCTGCGCGGCGACCAGTTTGGCGATCGCGCGGGCCTCGTCGATCACCTGTTCGTGGGTGCGGCGCAGATTGGCGAGGCTGTGCGTCTCGGAAACCGACAGCGGCAGGGTGAGTTTGTCCGCGCCGGCGGCGATCGCCGCCTCGGCGCCGCGCAGGTTAGGCACCAGCACCGCCACCGTCAGACCGGGAATCGTCTTGGCAAAGGCGACGATTTCGGCAGTATCGGCGAGTTGCGGCAACAGCTTCGCCGGAACGAAACTGCCGACCTCGATCTCGCGCACCCCCGCCGCCGCTTCGGCCGCGATCCACGCCTTTTTGACGTCGGTCGGCAGGATGTTCTTGATGCTCTGCAGCCCGTCGCGCGGGCCGACCTCGCTGACCAATATCTCGGGCGCCATCAAACCTCCGCTTGCCTTATTGTCCTATTTCTATATCAAATGACGACAGGTTGTCGAGGCATGTCGACGTGTAAGCCGGGAAACAGGGATGATGGAAGCGTTGCCGCTGGCCGGCCTGAAAGTAGTTGAATTCACTCATATGGTCATGGGCCCGTCGATCGGGCTGATTCTCGGCGATCTCGGCGCCGACGTCGTCAAGGTGGAGCCCGAAGGCGGGGATCATACGCGCCGGCTGCTCGGATCGGGCGCGGGCTATTTCCCGATGTTCAACCGCAACAAGCGCAGCATCTGCCTCGATCTCAAATCGGACGAGGGCAAGGCCGCGGCGCGCCGGCTGATCGACGATGCCGATGTGATGATCGAGAATTTCCGACCCGGCGCGCTCGACAAGCTCGGGCTCGGGCCGGAGACCTTCCGCGAGAGCAACCCGCGGCTGATCTATTGCACCGCCAAGGGGTTTCTGACCGGCCCCTACGGGCATCGCACCGCGCTCGACGAAGTGGCGCAGATGATGGGCGGGCTCGCCTATATGACCGGGCCGCCCGGGCGCCCGCTGCGTGCGGGCGCGTCGGTGATCGATATCGCGGGGGGGATGTTCGGAGTGATCGGCATCCTCGCCGCGCTCGAGCGGCGGCACCGCACCGGCGCGGGCGGCGAGGTGAAATGCTCCTTGTTCGAGACGACCGCCTTCTTCGTCGGCCAGCATATGGCGCAGGCCGCGGTGACCGGCACCCCGGCGCCGCCGATGCCGGCGCGGATTTCGGCCTGGGCGGTCTACGACGTATTCGAGACTGCCGATCCCGACGAGCAATTGTTCGTCGGCGTGGTGAGCGACGCGCAATGGCAGGCGTTCTGCGGCGAATTCGACCTGGCCGACTTCGCCGCCGACGCGGGACTCGCCGCCAATAACGATCGCGTGTGCCAGCGCGATCGCGTGCTGCCGCCGCTGCGCGCGATGTTCGCCGGGATGCCGCGCGACGCGATCGTCGCGAAGCTGGAGGCGATCGGACTGCCGTTCGCGCCGATCACCCGGCCGCAGGATCTGTTCGACGATCCGCATCTCACCGCGGCGGGCGGGCTGCTCGACGTGACGCTGGAAAACGGGCGGAAGGTGTCGCTTCCGGCGCTGCCGCTCGAAATCGACGGCCGCAAGCCGGGGCTGCAGCGTGACCTGCCGCTGCCGGGGCAGCATAATGGCGAGGTGTTGGGCGAGGGCGTGGCGCGTTGAGCCGGACGATTTTCGACAAGATCTGGGATGCGCATCGCGTCACCCGGACGCCGGGCGGGCTCGACCTGATCCTGATCGACCGGATCCTGCTCCACGAGCGCACCGGCGGCGTCGCGCTGCGCGGTCTGGAGGAGCGGGGGTTGCCGGTAGCGGCGCCCGATCAGGCGTTCGCGGTGATGGACCATATCATCGACACGCGCCCCGGCCGCACCGACCGGACCTTGATGCCGACCGGCACCGACTTCATCCTTGCGACGCGCGAGGCGGCGGGGAAGGCGGGGATCCGGCTGTTCGATCTCGACGATCCGCAGCAGGGCATCGTCCATGTGATGTCGCCCGAACTCGGCATCGTGCTGCCGGGCGCGACCCTGATCTGCCCGGATAGCCATACCTGCTCGCAGGGCGCGTTGGGCGCGCTCGCCTGGGGGATCGGCTCGACCGAGGCGGAACATGCGCTGGCGACGTCGACGTTGCGGGTGCGCCGTCCGCCGCGGATGCGAATCCGGATCGACGGCGAACTCGCGCCGGGGGTGACGGCCAAGGATCTAGCGCTGGCGCTGCTCGGCCGCTTCGGGGTCGGTGGCGGCGCGGGGCATGTCGTCGAATATGCCGGCAGCGCGGTCCGCGCGCTCGATGTCGAGGGGCGGCTGACCTTGTGCAACATGGCGACCGAATTCGCCGCCTTCACCGCGATCATCGCGCCCGACGAAAAGGTGATCGATTTCCTCGAGGGGCGCCGCTTTGCCCCGACCGGCGCGGATTGGGCGGCCGCGGCCGGGCATTGGCTGTCGCTTGCCAGCGACGATGACGCCCGCTTCGATGTCGAGCGCATATTCGATGCGCGGGACGTCGCGCCGATGATCACCTGGGGCACGAGCCCGCAGCAGGTGGTGGCGATCGACGGCGCGGTGCCGGCGCCGGGCGCGGGGCAGGGCACCACCGAGGGACAGGCGCGCGCGCTCGATTATATGGGGCTGGCGCCGGGGATGCGGCTCGCCGAACTGCCGATCGACGCCGCCTTCATCGGATCGTGCACCAACAGCCGCATCGGCGATCTGCGCCGCGCCGCCGCCTTGCTCCGCGGCCGGCACGTCGCGCCGGGGGTGAAGGCGATCTGCGTCCCCGGGTCGACGCAGGTCAAACGCGCCGCGGAGGCGGAGGGGCTGGACGAGATTTTTCGCGCCGCCGGCTTCGAGTGGCGCGAATCCGGCTGCTCGATGTGCTTCTTTGCCGGCGGCGAGAGCTTCGGCCCGCAGGAGCGCGTCGTCTCCTCGACCAATCGCAATTTCGAAAGCCGGCAGGGCCCCGGCACGCGCACGCATCTCGCGTCGCCGGAAACGGTCGCCGCTTCGGCGATCGCCGGCCATATCGCCGATCCGCGTCGGGTGGCCGCCCGATGAAACCCTTTACCACGCTCACCGCGATCGCCGCGCCGCTGCTCCGCGACAATGTCGATACCGATGCGATCATCCCCTCGCGTGAGATGCGCAGCGTGTCGAAAAAGGGGCTGGCCGACGGCCTGTTCGCCGGTTGGCGCTATGTCGCGATCGGCTCGCGCGAGCCGCAGCGCGATTTCGTGCTCAACCGGCCGCGCTATGCCGGCGCGCGGATCCTCGTCAGCGGGGCGAATTTCGGCTGCGGGTCGAGCCGCGAGCATGCCGTCTGGGCGCTGGCGGAATTCGGCATCCGTGCGGTGGTGGCACCGTCGTTCAACCCGATCTTCCAGGCCAATTGCATCGCCAATGGCGTGGTTCCCGTGCTGCTCGATCGCGATGTGGTGGCGACGATCGCCGCGGCGCTCGAAGAATCGGCATCACCGCATCTCACCGTCGATCTGGATACGCAGGCCGTCTCGCTGGATCATGCGAGGGCCTGGCATTTCGAGATCGATCCCGATGCGCGCGAAGCCTTGCTGGCCGGACGCGATTCGATCGCGCAGACGCTCCAGCTCGCCGATCAAATCGCCGCGTTCCGCGCGCGCGATGCCGTCGCGCGCGCGTGGATCTATACCTCCGTCGAGCGAACCGGCCAGGCGATCACCGGCGATCCCTCGTCATGAGCCGCTCGAGATAGGCGCACAGCATATCGGCGAGCGCTGCGGCATAGCTTTCGATCTCGGCGGGGGTACGCGATACCGAGGAGAAACTCCCGCCGACCTCGCTGAGCGTCGTCTTGACGAGATCGCTGGTGCGCGATCGCGCTTCGTCGGCAAGGTCGGGGAGGACCTCGCGCGTGAAGGCCCTGAAGATGTCCGCGCTCGCGGCGTGGACTTCGATCGCCTCGGGGGCGTCGCGATAGAGCGGCGCCGCGTCGTTGAGCGCGCCGCGGATTTGCGCCTCCTCGCATTCGGATCGGACGAAGGCATGCACCAGCGTCCGCAACCGATCGAGCGGCGGGACGCGCCTGTCCTCGAGGATTCCCCGCAACAGATCGGTCGTGCGTCGCCACTCGTCGCTCTGCAGCCGGAACAGGATCGACGCCTTGTTGGGGAAATATTGATAGAGCGATCCCACGCTGACCCCCGCGCGCTCGGCCACCCGCGCGGTGGTGAAACGCGCCGCGCCTTCGGCCGCCAAAACCTGAACAGCTGCGTCGAGCACCGCCGAAACCAGCTCGGTCGATCGCGCCTGCCGCGGCTGTTTTCGCGAGGAAACGCGGGTGGTTGGGCGAGGCATCGTTGCGGCTCCGGCCAATGCGAATAGGAAATGCGACGAACTATTCGTATTTTCCGGTTCGGGCAAATGCGGATTTGCCCGCTTATCGGAGATAATCAATGTCCACCTTTGTCGGCGCGCCCGTCGCGCCTCTTCTCGATCGTCTGTTCGCCGAGGCGGAAGCGGCCTCGCCCTTTGCCAGCCCGGCCTTCGCCTCACTCTCCGCCGAGGAGCGCCGCCGGCTGATGCGGAGCAAGGATGACTATCGCGCGCTTTACGCCGAGCTGAAGGATTTTGCGCTGCCGGTCTCGCGCGAAACCGGCCGGCTGCTCTACATGCTGGCGCGCGCGACACGCGCCACCGCGATCGTCGAATTCGGGACGTCGTTCGGCCTGTCGACGCTGCATCTCGCGGCGGCGCTGCGCGACAATGGCGGCGGCCGGTTGATCACCAGCGAGTTCGAACCGTCGAAGATCGCGCGGGCCAAGGCCAATCTGGCGGCCGGCGGGCTGGCCGATCTGGTCGAGTTCCGGGAGGGCGATGCGCTCGCGACGCTGGCGACCGATCTCCCGGAACATGTCGATCTGTTGCTGCTCGACGGCGCCAAATCGCTCTATGGCGATATTCTGCAGCTGGTCGAAAGCCGGCTCCGTCCCGGTGCGGTGATCGTCGCCGACAATGCCGATTATTGCCCCGATTATCTCGCGCATGTCGGCGCGGTCGCGAACGGCTATATCACCATGCCGTTCACCGACGATGTCGAACTGTCGATCCGGCTCGGCTGAGCCCGGCTTTCGGTGGTGCAGCCGAGGCTCGCCAGCGTCGCGCGCACGGCTTGGTCGAGCGGCGTATGCGGTTCCTCGCCAAGCTGCGCCAGCAACCGTGCATTGGTCATCCGCACCGGCTGGTGCCACAGATAGCGCATTTCCATGAGCTCGCGCGGCGTCGTCGCGACCAGCGCGGCGAGGCGGAGCTGCCACCACGGCAGCGGCCGGATCGGCACGTTCGGCGATCCCAGCGCGCGCGCAATGGCGTCGACCATCTGCGTGCCGCTGGCATCCCAATGACCCGCCATATGGAAATTGGCGAAATCGGGGAGCGACGGGCCGGCCAGCAGCCGCGTCATGGTTTCCGCGACATCGGGCAAATAGGCCCATTGATGCCCGATGCCGCGCCGGCCCGGGTTGCGGATCACCCCCGGCCGCCGACCGGGTGCGATCAGCCCCTGGCCGAACCAATTGTTCGCCGCGCCCGGCCCGAAATAATCGCCGGCGCGCAGGATCAGCGCGGTGACCTCGCGATTGTCCGACGCGGCGCGGAGCCGCCGTTCCATTTCGACGCGGATCGCGCCCTTGCGGGTGACCGGCCGCTGCGGCGCATCCTCGTCGAACTGGGGAAAGACATCCGGGCCGTAATTATAGACCGTCCCCGGCAGCACGATCCGCGCGCCGCTCGCCCGCGCCGCGCCGATCGTATTGTCGAGCATCGGCAGCACCAGCTTTTCCCAGTCGCGATAGCCCGGCGGGTTCACCGCATGAACGATGACATCGGCGCCGCGCGCGGCCGACGCCACTGCCGCCGGATCGAGCGCGTCGCCGACGATCGGCTCGCATCCCGCCGCCAGTCTCGCCGACGCACCGCGGGTGAGCGCCTTCACCTGCCAGCCGCTCGCCAGCATCCGCCGCATCATTGCGCCGCCGATCCCGCCGGTTGCGCCGAGAATGAGTGCTGTCTGTCTGGTCATCACCGTCTCCTTGTCTTGACGCGGCAAGGATGACGCGCGGCGAGCTTTACGAAAATTGATGAAAGTCGAAGATCTGCTATACGAAAATAGATGAACGGCGAACCGAGTTGGGATGTCTATCGCAGCTTCGCGGCGGTGCTACGCGAGGGCTCCTTGTCCGGCGCCGCGCGCGTCCTGGGCATGACCCAGCCGAGCATCGCGCGGCATATCAGCGCGCTGGAAGATGCGATCGGCGGCGAGCTGTTCGTCCGCTCGCAGCGCGGCCTGTCACCCACCGACCGCGCGCTGGTGCTCCAGCCGCATGCCGAGGCGCTGGTGACCGCGGCGGCCGCGTTGCGTCGGACCGGAACCGGCCAGGTGGATGCGATCGAGGGCAATGTGCGCGTCAGCGCCAGTCAGGCGGTCGGGGTGATGCATCTGCCGTCGATCCTCGCCCGCCTCCGCCGCGCCCACCCGGCGCTGGCGATCGAGCTGGCGCTGTCCGACAAGGTCGACGACCTGCTTCAGCGTCGGGCCGATATCGCGGTGCGCATGGTCGAGCCCACCCAGCAGGCGCTGGTGGCGCGCAGGATCGGTTCGGTCCGGCTCGGCTTTCATGCGCATCGCGACTATCTCGCGCTGCGCGGCATACCCGCCAGCGCGGCCGAGCTGAAGCATCACGACCTCATCGGTTTCGATACCGAGACCGCCTATATCCGCGCGTCGATGCGGCATGTGCCGGGGATCGACCGCGCGATGTTCGCGCTCCGCGTCGACAATGATGCGGCGCAGTTCGCCGCGATCCAGGCCGGGTTCGGCATCGGCATCTGCCAGACCGCCGTCGCGCGGCGCGATCCCGCATTGGTGCGCATCCTGCCCGACGCGCTCGATCTGCCGCTGCCGATCTGGATCGTCATGCACGAGGATTTGCGACGCGGCGGACGCTATCGGGCGGTGTTCGACGCGCTGGCGGCAGGATTGTCGGCGGTTACCGAGCGCGAGGGATAGACGCGCCCGGGCGGGCGTGTCACGCGGCGATCAGCCTGTCACCGGATTCGAGCACCTGCGTCGCCTTGCGCCACCGTTCGCGTGCGGCGGCTCGATAGCCGGCAAGGATCGTCGCATCATTGTCATCGCCCGCTGCGGCCAGCCGATGGGCGAGGTCCGCCGCATCTTGCAGCGCAAGCCGCAGGCCGAGGCCGCTGGACGGCTGCGGCGCGTCGATCGGGGCGCCGAGCTGCGTCATGCGGCCCGACGTGTCGATCGTCGCTGATGGCGGGGTTGCTGCGGTCCGGATCCGCCAGTCGCGCGGATCGCTGCGCGCGAATATCGCCTGCAAGGGCGGCGCCCAATAGCGGGTCAGCGAGGCGATCGCGCGGGCCATCGCGCCGGTCGACCCGTTCAGTTCTTCGCGCAGGCGAGGGCCGTATACTTCCCAATAGATATGGTCCGCGACCGGGGGCAGCAGGCAGTCGCCCGAAATCTCGCTAGCCATCGATCCGAAAGATCGGCGGAAGGTCATGATGTCGATCAGCGCGGCGACGCCGTCGTCGATAACGATCGTCGTGCCCGCGCAGAGCAGCCGCCCGAATGCCTGGCAATTCTCGGCGGTCGCCGGCGCTTTGCCGCAGATGTAGCGGGTATCGGTATGCGCGGGCGCCGCCGGATCGCCGATCGCGGAAAGCGCGCCCTCCGCACCGACCAGCAAGCGACCGGTCGCGCGCTCATTATTGTCGAAGAGCGCGACGATGCCCTCCGGGGTTTCTTCATATGCGCGGAGCCCGTAGCCGGGACGGACGTGAGGGGTGATGCCGCAAAGCAGGATCCGGCGCAGCGTCTCGGGGTAAACGCACAGGTCGGAGAGCCCTTTTGCCATGCCGTCCGGCTTCTCCGGCGCGCGGGCGGACAGCGATTTCAGGTTCGGATCGACGGACCACGGGTCCGAATCCGCGATCGACGCGGTTTGATAGAGCAAATAGAGCAGGTCGATCGGCAGGCATCGCGCGAGCGCCTCCTGCCCGGCTGCGTCGATACGCAGCCGATATCCGGTGTCGTGTACGTGCGGAGCATCGGCCGGCTGATAGACCGCGAACGGCAGCCCCGCGCGCTTCAGGCCATGCGCGAGGCACAGGCTGGCCAATCCACCGCCGGCGATCAGAATCGGTTGGTTTCGCATAATCGTCCTTTCGGCGCCGGCTATCACGATCTACAAATGAGAATCAATCGCAAATTGAGGTGGTTGTCGGCTATGATGCGCATCGCCGCTGGACTCGCGGGGATCGGCTAGCTGCCCAGCACCTTGCGCAGCGAAGCCTCGATCTGGCCGCCGCAATAAGCGTCGCCATAATCCTCGCGCGCTTTGGCGGCGAGGCGGGCGAGCGGCGGCAGCGTGGCCACCCGCCGGGTCAGCGCGGCGGTCATCGGCGCGGTCTGCTCGAGGATCGCGCCGATCGCCTCGAAACGGTCGGTCATGGTCGACCATAAGGTGGCCGTGACGACATCGGCGACGCCCGGCAGCTCGCCGCCGAGCAGAAAGCCCGATTCCGCCTGCAAGCCATGCCGGCGGCCGGTTTCCTCCCACAGCGACATCCATTTCTCCAGGCGAGGGACGAACTCGCGCCAGCGTTCGCGCGTCCACATCAGGCGACCGCCGTCGAGGGTGATGTCGTCGATCACGTCGTTGGCGTCGTTGACGATCTTCATCGTGAGCGCGCGCAGCGCCGGGGTGGCGGGCATGAGATCGAGCGTTTCACCGAGATAGAGAATGATCGCCGGCATCTCGGCGATGGCGAAATCCGCCTTCGTGTCGACGAGCAGCGGCGGCCCCATGAAGGGGACCGGCATTTGCGCCGGCGTTCCTTCCATCAACCGCGCGATCGCGTCGTCGCCGTGCTCGGTCCAGGTCTTTCCGGCATGAGCGAGAACCGCGCGGACGAATTGACCGCGAAACGGCACCGACCAGTAATAGAGTTCGTAATCGGGCATAGCGGGGCTCCCAATCGGTTCGATCGTGGTCGAAACGCACCGGCGGGACATCCGAGCCGTCGTTCCGCTCTTGTCAGGTCGGCGGGGCGCGACGAGACATTCCGCATTGCTAGCACGATTGCACTTTACATGATGATGTTACGTAGATTATCTGCAAATAATCTACGCAAATAGCGACGTGGAGCGCCGTAGGACGATGATTCAGGGTTTCGACGGCAAGGTCGCGCTGGTGACGGGAGCGGCGACCGGGATCGGCCGGCAGACCGCGCTGGCACTGGCGGCGGCCGGCGCGCGCGTCGTGCTCGGCGATATCGTCAGGCAGGCGGGCGAGGAGAGTGCGCATGCGGTCGAAGCGGCGGGTGGACGCGCGATGTTCGTTCCGGGCGACATCGCCTCGGGCGACGATGTCGCACGGATCGTCAGGGCGGCGGTCGACGCTTATGGCCGGCTCGACTGCGCCTTCAACAACGCCGGCATCGCCCCGCGCGGCGCCGCGATCGTCGATATGGCGGAGGCCGATTGGGACCGCACGATCGCGATCAACCTCAAGGGCGTGTGGTGGTGCATGAAGCACGAATGCGCGCAGATGCTGGCGCAGGGCGGCGGCGGCACGATCGTCAATACCGCGTCGATCATGGGGGTGGTCAGCGGGCCGGGGCTGGCCGCCTATTCGGCGTCGAAGGCGGGGGTGGTCGGGCTGACCAGATCGGTCGCGCTCGATTATGCGCGGCAGGGCATCAGGGTGAATGCGGTCTGCCCCGGCGGGATCGGCAATACCGCGATCACCGACGATCCCGCCAATCGCGCCGACATGGAACAGCTCGCGCAGATGACCCCGATGGGGCGGCTCGGCCGGCCGCAGGACATCGCCGATACCGTGCTGTGGCTGCTGTCGCCGCAATCGGGGTTCGTCACCGGCCAGTCGATCGTCGTCGACGGTGGCTTCACCGCCTGGTGAACGGCTCTAGCGGTGCAACGCCGTGTGCAGTGCCGCGGTGCCGACCGCCAGCGCCGCGTCGGCGATCGGGATCATCCCGAACAGGCTGACGAAGCCGTGAATCCCGCCGGCGGCATCGTGGAGCGTCACCGGCACCCCCGCCGCGTTCAGCGCCTCGGCATAAGCCACGCCTTCGTCATGCAGCGGATCGTTGCCGGCGACGACGATCGTCGCGGGGGCGAGCGATGCCGCGACCGGCGCCAGCGCGGGCGAGGCTCGGTGATCGAGCCGCGCGTCGCCCGGCGCATATTGGTCCCAATACCAGCGCATCTGCGCCGGCGAGAGGAAGCCGGGCGTCTCGACCGCAAAGGACGCGCTCGCGCAGCGCCCGTCGAGCACCGGATAGAAGAGCAATTGATGCGCCGGCGCGTCCGCGGTGCCGGCCAGGATCTGCGCCACCGCGGCGGCCAGATTGCCCCCGGCGCTGTCCCCGGCCACCGCATAATGCGCGGGATCGACGCCGAGCGCGTCGGCATTGCCGCGCGCCCAGCGCGCCGCCGCCACCGCATCGTCGATCGCCGCGGGAAAGCGATGCTCGGGGGCGAGCCGATAGTCCACCGAGAGCACGGCGCAATCGGCGTCACGCGCGATTCCGCGCGCCAGCCGGTCGTGGGTGTCGAGCGTGCCATGCACCCAGCCGCCGCCGTGGAACAGGATCACCAGCGGCGATCGTCCCTCGCCGGGGCGGTACAGCCTGGCGCGCATCGCCCCCGCCGGCCCGGGGATCGTGATGTCGCGCACCGCGGCGATCTCGACCGGGGGCGCGGGGAGGGGGGAATCGAGCGTCGCCCGCATCGCCCCCGCCTCGAACGGGTCCGGCAGGTGGAAGCCGCTTTCGGCCATTGCCCGCATCAGGCCTTCGATATGCGGATCGAGCATGCGTCTTCCTTGCGACATCGGTGAGTGATTTCGCTGCAATTCGTGCCGAACGATACGCAAATAGTCAATTAGCTCTGTAAAGGTCAGCTATTTGCATATGTCGCCGATGTCTTTCCGCCGTAATCGACCGTCTATCTGTTGGCGTCCGGCGCAAGCTGCGCGGCGGCAGCGCTGATCTCCGTCGCGCGCGCCGGCCGTTTGACCGACGTGTTGCCCTTGCCGGTCACCCCGCGGGCGAGCTTGATCGAGCCGGCATAATTATTGCGGACGACGCCGCCGCCGTCACCGACCATGATCCAGTTGTCGGTCACCCCATCGTTGGAGCGGCGGATCAGCAGCCGGTTGCCCTCGATCGTCAGGCCGGGGCCGTGCGGGCCGACGGTGATGCCGTGCCAGCCGGTGCCGATCAGGACGTTGTTGCGCACGGTGATGTTCGCATAACCCCGCCCGCTCGCGTAAAGCTTCGCCTCGTCGCCGATGAAGATGCCTTGCACATGCGCGTTCGGCCCCGGATCGATGAAATTGCCCTCGATCAGCACGTCGTGCGCGGCGCGATCGTCGGGGCGCGTCAGGCCGGCGGTGAAAAACTGCACCGCGTCGGGGTGATCGCCCTTTGCGGGCCTGAACGGCCCCATGCGATTGTGCGCGATCGTTGCCTTGCTCGCGCCGACGAGCCGCACGCCTTCGCGCACGGTATCGAATCTGTTGCGGGTGAAGACCACCCCCACGGTGCGCATGAAGGTCGCGACGGTGCCGAGTTCGCGGAAAGTACAGCCGGTCACGGTGATATCCGCGCCGCCGCGCCCGTTGATCCCGCCGGTGGTGAGATTGCCGGCGTCGTCGACATAGCCGACGAACGTCGCGTTCCTGAACGTCAACCGCTCGGAGGAATAAGCGTCGACATAGGGCGCGGCGAAACCGTGCATCACCCGCTCCGCGGGCGGCGTTTCGAACCGCGTGCCATCAAACGTCACATTGCGCCATTGATCGAGGACCACCGGTCCGAACACCCCGCCCTTGATCGTCACGTCGTGGAGCCCCTTCACGCGCGCGAAGGTGACGCGACGCTCCCCGAGGTCGATTATCCCGCCCGGCCTGGCGGCTGCGGCGAGCGCAGCCCATTCCTTGCCGCTCAGCGGCCCGGTCGTGGGCTGGGCGTTGCAGGCCGCCACAGTGCTGAGCGCCAGCGCAGCGACGAACGACGCACGGATCATAACGGTCTCCAGACTGGGGCGACGGATCATGCGCGCATAGTGTCGCGTTCGGGCGCTCGACGCCAGCTTCGTGCCGTGGCCGGTGATCAGGCTGCTATGGGGCGAAGTGCGCCGCGGCGCGCAAACCGCCGCCGTCGCGGTCGCGCAGCAACAGCCGGCCGCCGTAGAAACGCAGCAGATCGGCGGCGGCGGCCAGGCCCAGCCCGGTGCCGGGCGTATCCGGATCCAGCCTTTTGCCCACCGCCAGGACCGCCTCGCGCTGATCGGCCGGGATGCCCGGGCCGTCGTCGCCGATCTCGATGCCGTCGGGCGCGCCGGTGATGGTGATGCGCCGGTTCGCCCATTTGAAGGCATTGTCGATCAGGTTGGAAAGGATCTCGGCGAGATCGCCGGGATCGCACGGAAGGCGCAGTCCGGCGGGCACCGCGATCTCCACCGCGATCTTGCGATCGGCATGGAGGCGTTGCAGCGCCTCGACGATTTGCGCGAGCAACGGGCGGACCTCGGTGAGCGTGCCCGCGCCGCGCGTCCCGGCGGCGGCGGCGCGCGCGAGATGATAGTCGATCTGGCGCTGCATCACCGCGCAGCGCTTGAGCAGGAATTCGCTGGCGCCGGCGTTCCCCGTCAGGCGGAGCTGCTCGGCCTCGTCGATGATCAGCGCGAGCGGGGTGCGCAGGTTGTGCGCCAGATTGCCGGATTCGGTGCGCGCGCGGGTGATGAGCTGCGCCTGTCCGTCGAGCAAGGCGTTGAACCGCCCGACGATCGGCATGAATTCGCTGGGGACGTGCGGATCGAGCCGCTCGGTCTCGCCATTGCGCAGGCGCTCGACATCCTCGCCGAGCCGCCGCACCGGTGTCAGCCCGAAACGGACCAGCGCCGCCGCCCCCGCGAGCAAAAGCAGCCCGACTGCGGTCATCGACAGGATGAGATCCTTGTGGAAACGCGCGACCTGTTCGTCGAGCAATTGCTGGCTCGAGGCGATGCTGAGGGTAAGCGGGCGCCCCGCGATGCGCGTGTGCATGCTGCGCATCCGCACCGCCTCGCGCGCGACGCGGCCGCTTTTCCAGCCGTCGTCGGTCGCGGGGACGATCGAGAGATCCCCGGCCAGCGACGGGGAGCGCAGCCGCGCGCCGCTGCCGTCGATCTGCCAGTAGAGCCCGGAGCGTGCGAGGTTGAACTGCGGATCGGACAAGGGCTGCGTGACGCGCGGTCGGCCCTGCGCGTCGATCGCGATCAGCGCGCGCAATTCCCCGAGGTGGTGATCCAGCTCGCTCTGAAAGCGATCGGTGGTGTGGACGCGGTAGAGATTGCCGATGAACAAGCCGGCGAGCAGCACCGCCAGGATCACCCCCACCGCCGATCCGACGATCAGCCGGAAACGCAGGCTGTTGCGCAACCCCTCGCTCATGCCGCGAACCGATAGCCGAGCCCGCGCACCGTGACGACATGCTCGCGCCCGATCTTGCGGCGCAGCCGGCCGACGAGCACTTCGATCGCATTTTCGTCGCGCTCGCTGTGGAGTTGGTAGAGATTGTCGAGGATGCTCTGCCGCGTCAGCGTCCGCCCGGCGCTGTAGAGCAGCAGTTGGAGCAGGCGGAATTCGGTGGCGGTCAGCGCGAGCGGCGTATCGTCGAGCCACGCCTCGCTGGTGGCGGTGTCGATCGCGACGCGGCCGGCGGCGACGCGCGTTGCGCTATGCCCCGCCGCGCGGCGCGCGAGCGCGTGGAGCCGCGCGACCAGTTCCTCGGTGCGCACCGGCTTGACGATGAAGTCGTCGGCGCCCGCGTTGAGCCCCTCGACCTTTTCCTTCCAGCTGCTGCGCGCGGTGAGGATCAGGATCGGGGTGGCGATTGCGCGCGCGCGCAACGCCCGCACCAGCTCGATCCCCGACATCCCCGGCAATCCGACGTCGATCACCAGCACGCTGAACCCGTCGCTCGCGAAATCGAGCGCATCCTCGCCGTTGTCGAGCGATTCGCACGTCATGCCGTGACGCGTCAGATTGGCCGTCACGCGCGCCGCCAGTTCGGCCTCGTCTTCCACCAGCAGGATTCGCATTGGCGGTTTTCTGACAGGATTCTGACAGTTTGCGAAGCTAGTCGGCGCCCCGAGGACACGAAATCCGGGGGAAACGGTCATGGCTCGCAACCGGCATCTGGCGTTGCTGGCGCTGCTCGGCAGCCTCTCCGCCTGTTCGGGCGGCGAAAGCGGCGCGGGGAATGCGGCGGCGCCCGCGCCGGCGGGGCTGTCGGCGCTGTCGGCGGCGGAGATGACGCGGCTCGGCATCCGCTTCGCCCCGGTCGAGCGCGTGAGCGACCTGCCGATCGCCACCGTCCCGGCGACGCTCGCCCCGCCGCCCAATGCGCGCGTCGCGGTCGCCGCGGTGATCCCCGGCGTCGTCACCCGGACCCTGGTGGTGGAGGGCGATAGCGTCCGTCAGGGCCAGCCGCTCGCGGTGATCGCCGCGCGCGAGATGATCACGCTGGCGGCGGGGATCGAGCAGGCGTCGGCGCGCGTCGCGGTGGCGCGCGCCAACGATCGCCGGCTCGGGCAGCTTGCGCGCGAAGGCGTGATCGCGGGCGCGCGCGCCGACGAGGCGCGCGCCGCATTGCGCGAGGCGGAGGCCGAGTTGAGCGAGCGGCGGCGCACCGTGCGGCTGGTCAACGGCGCGCCGGCGAGCGGCAGCTATACGCTGACCGCGCCGATCGCGGGCAAGGTGACCAAGGCGACGATCCAGACCGGCAGCCCGGTGAGCGAGGCGACCTCGGCCTATGTGATCGACGCGACCAGCCGCTACGAACTGACCGCGCAGCTTCCCGAACGGCTGCTGGGGCAGGTTCGCCCGGGGATGACCGTGCGGCTGCCCGGCGACGTGCGCGGCGAGGTGACCAGCGTCGGCCACGCGCTCGATCCCGAGACGCGCTCGGCGACGCTGCGCGCGCGGGTGCCGGCCGCCGCCGGGGTGGTGTCGGGGCGGGCGCTGCCCGCGACGCTCTTCGCCCCCGCGCCGGCGGGCGCGATCGCGGTGCCGGCGGGCGCGGTGGTCGAGGTGAAGGGCAAGCCGAGCGTCTTCGTCCGCACCGGCAAAAGCGTCGCGGTGCGCGCGGTGCAGACCGGCGACCGCGCCGACGGCCGGATCGTGATCCGCGACGGGCTGCGCGCGGGCGAGCAGATCGCGGTCACCGGGATGAGCGAGCTCAAGTCGATCGCGGGGCACGACTGATGTTCCGCGCGCTGGTCGCCTGGTCGCTGTCCTACCGGCTGTTCGTGCTGGCGCTGACGCTGGTCGTCGCGGGGCTCGGCGCCTGGGCCTATGCGACATTGCCGGTCGACGCCTATCCCAATATCGCGCAGACCCAGGTCAAGATCATCCTCAAGGCCCCGGGCATGACCCCGGAGGAGGTCGAGACGCGGGTGATCGCGCCGCTCGAGCAGGAGATGCTCGGGCTGCCCAATCAGGCGATGCTCCGCTCGACCGCCAAATATGCGATCGCCGACATCACGATCGACTTCACCGACGGCACCGACATCTATTGGGCGCGCCAGCAGGTCGGCGAGCGCCTCTCCGGGGTGATGGCGGAGATGCCGCGCGGGGTGGAGGGCGGAATGGCGCCGATCTCGACCCCCCTGTCCGAGGTCTTCATGTTCACGATCGACGGGCCGCTGTCGCTCGCCGAGAAGCGCGAATTGCTCGACTGGACGATCCGCCCGGCGCTGCGCACCGTCCCCGGCGTCGCCGACGTCAACGCATTGGGCGGGCATGTCCGCACCTATGAGGTGCGCCCCGATGCCGTCGCGCTCGCCGCCGCGCGGCTGTCGGTCGACGATCTCAAGACCGCGATCGAGCGCGGCAACCGCAACGACGGGGCGGGGCGGATCGCGGCGGGCGAGGAGGCGCTGATCGTCCGCGCGGTCGGCGCGATCCGCGACGCGCGCGATATCGAGCAGATGGCGATCGTCGCGCGCGAAGGGCGGATCGTGCGGGTCGGCGACGTCGCCAGCGTCGGGGCGGGGTCGCTCACCCGTTACGGCGGGGTGACCGCGCACGGCAAGGGCGAGGCGGTGCAGGGGCTGGTCATCGCGCTGCGCGGCGCCGACGCGCGGCTGGTGGTCGACGGCATCCAGGCGCGCGTCGCCGAATTGCAGAAGGCGATGCCGCGGGGGACGACGCTCACCGTCTTCTACGATCGCTCCGATCTGATCGGCCGCGCGGTGCATACGGTGCAGAAGGCGCTGATCGAGGCGACATTGCTCGTCGTCGTCCTGCTCATCCTGTTCCTCGGCGATTGGCGCGCGGCGGCGATCGTCGCCGCGACCTTGCCGATGGCGGCGCTCACCACCTTTCTGTTCATGCGCGCGATGGGGCTGTCGGCCAATCTGATGAGCCTCGGCGGGCTGGCGATCGCGATCGGCATGCTGGTCGATGGCGCGGTGGTGGTGGTCGAGAATGTCGTCGACCGGCTCAATCATGCGAAGGACGAGGCCGCGCCGCGGCTCAACATCGTGTTCCGCGCCACCGCCGAGGTGATCGTGCCGGTGTCGGCCGGGCTGGTCATCATCGCACTGGTCTTCCTGCCGTTGCTGTCGCTGCAGGGGTTGGAAGGCAAGATGTTCGCCCCCGTCGCGCTGACGATCATGTTCGCGCTCGCCGGATCGCTGCTGCTCGCGCTGACCCTTGTGCCGGTGCTCGCCTCGTTCGGGCTCAGGAGCGGGCATCATGCCGAGCCGTGGATCATGCGCCAGCTCGGCCCACGCTATGCCGCGCTGCTCGAAGGCGCCTTCGCGCGCAAGAAACTGGTCTACGGACTGGCAGGGGCGGCGCTGGTGCTGGCGGGGCTCGCTTACGGCGCGGTCGGCAAGACCTTCATGCCGACGATGGACGAGGGCGCGGTGGTGATCCAGATCGCCAAGCTGCCCAGCGTCGGGCTCGATCGTTCGCAGGCGCTCACCACCCGCGTCGAGCAGGAGCTGATGAGGCAGGTGCCCGAAGTCACCGGGGTGATCTCGCGCACCGGCACCGACGAGATCGGTCTCGATCCCATGGGGCTCAACGAGACCGACCTGTTCGTCACGCTCAAACCTTCGGCCGAATGGCGCGGCGACCGCGCGTTCGTCGTCGCTGAAATGCGCAAGGTGCTGGACGGGATGCCGGGGTTCGATCCCAGCTTCACCCAGCCGATCGAGATGCGCGTCGCCGAGATGCTGACCGGCGCGCGCGGCGATCTGGCGGTCAAGATCTTCGGCCCCGATCTCGCCACGCTCGCCGATCTCGCCGGCAAGGTGCAGCGCATGCTGCAATCGACCCGCGGTGCGGCCGAGGTGCTGACCGTCGCCAACGAGACGATCGACTATCTCCAGCTCGATATCGACCGCGCCGCCGCCGGGCGCGCGGGAATGCCGGTCGACCAGTTCGAGGATATGTTGCGCGCGCAGCTCGAGGGGCTTCCCGCCGGTATCGTCAACGAGGGACAGAAGCGCATCCCGGTGATGATCCGCAGCGACGACGGCGCGCGCGAGGATGCGACGCGCTTCGCCGATCTCCAGCTCACCACCCCGACGGGCGAGCTGGCACGGGTCAGCGATCTCGCGCGGATCGAAAAGACCGCCGGGCCGATCCGGCTCGATCACGAAAGCGGCTCGCGTTATGCCTTGGTGCAGGCGTTCGTCTCGGGGCGCGATCTCGTCGGCTATGTCGACGATGCCAGAGCCAAGGTCGCGGCACAGATCGCGCTGCCGCCGGGCTATCGGCTCGAATGGGGCGGGCAGTTCGAGAACCAGCAGCGCGCCGCGGCGCGGCTGATGCTGGTGATCCCGGTGGCGCTGCTGCTGATCTTCCTCGTGCTCTATCTCACGCTCAAGTCGCTGCGCGGGTCGCTGCTGATCCTCGCCAATATTCCGTTTGCCGCGGTGGGCGGGATCGTCGCCTTGTGGCTGACGGGGGAATATCTGTCGGTGCCCGCATCGGTCGGGTTCATTGCCTTGCTCGGCATCGCGGTGCTCAACGGGCTGGTGCTGGTCGCCTATTTTCGCCAGCTCCGCGAAGATGGGCTGCCGATGGCCGAGGCGGTGCGCAGCGGGGCCGAGCGACGGCTACGCCCGGTGATGATGACCGCGTGCATCACCGCCTTCGGGCTGGTGCCGCTGCTGTTCGCGACCGGGCCGGGCTCCGAGATCCAGAAGCCGCTCGCGATCGTGGTGATCGGCGGACTCGTCACCTCGACCTTGCTGACGCTGGTGCTGCTCCCGATCCTCTATGAGCGTTTCGGCGAAAGGTCCGCCGCATGAGCCGCGTGGTGCTGACCCTGTTCTGCGGCGCGCATGACGGCGAGGCGATCGCCGCGGCGTTGCGCGATTGCCTGCACCTGCCAGTCCACCAGCGGCGCGAGGCCGTGCTCGGCCGCGATTTCGACGATGCGGCGACCGGCGAGCGCGTCGCCGGGACGCTCGCGCGCGTCGCGGTGGAGGTGGAGCTCGCCGCCGCGCGGGTCGAGGAAGCGCTGGCGGCGGCGACGCAGGTGCGGCGGCGGCTGCCGTTTCGCTGGCGGACGGTCGCGATCACGGACGGGGGGCGGGTGGCATGAAATGGGCGTGGCTGCTGGTGGCGGGCGCCGCCGTCCCCGCGCAAGCGCAAACCGGCGATCTGCCGCCGCACGATCTGGTGATGCGCGCGCTCGATGCGCATCCGGGGGTCGAGGCGGCGACCGCGCGGGTCGATGCGGCGCGGGCGGACAGCGAGGCGTTGCGCCGCGGGCCGCACGAGATCACCGCGCAGGGCACGGTTTCGCGTCGCACGGTCGATCGCGAGGGGCGCTATGCCGAATATGACGCAACGGTCAGCCGCGCGTTCCGCCTGCCGGGCAAGGCGGCGCTCGATCGCCGCGCCGGGGCGCTCGGGGTCGATATCGCGCAAAACCGGATGGAGGATGCGCGGCATCAGGCGGCGCTGACGCTCGCGACCTTGTGGTACGATTGGGTGCTGGCCAGCGAATTGCACCGCAATGCGGCGGCGCTGGTCGCCAACCAGCAGGCGCTGGTCGCGGCGACGCGGCGCCGCGCCGCGCTGCGCGACGCGGCCGAGCTCGACGTGCAACAGGCGGCGGCGAGCCTCGCGCTGGCGCAGGCACAGGCGGGCGACGCCGCGGCGTCGCGCGATCGCGCGCGGTCGCTGCTCGCAACGCGCTTTCCCGACCTGCCGTTGCCGGCCGAGGCGCCCGCGCTGCGCGAACCCTCGGCGTCGAACGAGGATCTGTTGCAATTGCAGCGGCTGATCGTCGAGCGGAGCCACGAGATCGCCGCGGCGGCGGGCACCGCCGAGCGCCAGTCGGTGGTCGCTCGTCGTGCGCGCGCCGATCGCATCGCCGATCCGTCGCTCGGGGTGCGGCTGTTCAGCGAGCGCAGCGGGCAGGAGCAGGGCGCCGGCCTGTTCGTCGCGTTGCCGCTCGGCGGCGGGCATCGCCGCGCTCTGGCCGATCGCGCGGCGGCGGAGGCAAGCGCGGCGCGTGCCGAACAGGTGATCGTCGAGCGCGACGTTGCGGGCAATGCCGCTGCCGATGTCGCGGAGTTTCGCGCGCGCCACGTCGCGTGGCTGGCGAGCCGCGAGTCGGTACGTCATGCCGAGGCAAGCGCGGCGCTGGCGGGGCTCGGCCAGCGGCGCGGGGCGATCGACCTTGCCGATCGTCTCTATGCCGATCGCCAGGCCAATGAAGCGCGCGCGCAGGAACTCGCGATGCGTGCCGCCGCGGCGCGGCTGATCCTCAAGCTGCGGATCGACGCGCATAGTTTGTGGATCGAGTAGCGCGCGGGGATCCGGGTTACGGTTCGGCCGCGACGAGCGCGCGCAGCGTCTCGATCCGGTCCGCCTCGCGCGGGAGCTTGTCGGCGCGGATGCGGTGGATGCGCGGGAAACGCATCGCGAGGCCGGATTTGTGCCGCTTGCTCGCGTGGATCGAATCGAACGCGATCTCCAGCACGAGGCTGCGATCGGTTTCGCGCACCGGGCCGAAGCGATTCACCGTATGCGTGCGGACGTGGTGATCGAGCCATTTCAGCTCGGCGTCGGTAAAGCCCGAATAGGATTTCCCCACCGGCAGCAATTCCGCCCCGGCATCGGGGTCTCCGTTCCAGCAGCCGAAGGTGAAATCGGAATAATAGGATGACCGGCGGCCGTTGCCGCGCTGCGCATACATCAACACGCAATCGACCAGCAGCGGATCGCGCTTCCACTTGTACCACAGCCCCATCGGCCGGCCCGCGAGATAGGGGCTGTCGCGGCGCTTCAGCATCACCCCCTCGATCGCCTGATCGCGCGCTTGATCGCGGATCGCGGCGAGCGCCTCCATCGAGGTCGCGGGAACGATCGCGCTGAGATCGAACCGCGCGGGGTCGAGCCCGGCGGCGAATTGCTCCAGCCGCGCGCGCCGTGCGTGCCACGGCAGCGGGCGCAGGTCCTCGTCGCCGATCAGCAGCAGATCGAACAGGCGCACGAAGGCGGAGGATTCCTCCAGCATCTTGCGTGACACCGTCTTGCGGTTGAGCCGCTGCTGCAGCGCGTTGAAGCTCGCCGCGCCGCCCTCCTCGCCGCCTTGGAAGGCGCCGCGCACGAGCAATTCGCCGTCGAGCACCACCGGCGTATCGAGCGCGCCGAGCAGCTCGGGAAAGCTGTGCGAGATATCGTCGCCCGATCGCGAATAGATCCGCGTTTCGTCGCCATGGACGATCTGCGCGCGGATCCCGTCCCATTTCCACTCGACCGCGTAGAGATCGAGATCGACCGCGGTGTCGCCGATCGGATGGGCGAGCATGAACGGCCGGAACTGCGGCGCGCCGGCGGCATGCGGCGGCGGCGCACGGCCGGTCGCCCAGTCGAAGAGCGCGGCATAGGGCGGGTGCTGGCCGTGCCAATATTCCTCGACGTCGGTGACCGGCACGTCGAACGCCTGCGCGAACGCGATCTTCGCCAGCCGCGTCGATACGCCGTTGCGCATCGCGCCGGTGGCGAGCTTGAGCAGCGCGTAGCGGCCGTTGGCGTCGAGCCGATCGAGCAATGCCGGCAGCGCGCCATAGACCGTCGCGCGCGTCATCGCCGAAAGCAGCGCGACCGCCTCCGCAACGGTCGGGGGCGTGCCGGGGAGCGGCGGGGCGGGCCACAACAGGCTCACCGTTTCGGCGGTGTCGCCGACATAATCGCGCGACAGCGCGAACAGCACCGGATCGACGCGCTCGACCGCCAATTGGCGGATGACCGCCGACTTCACCGCCGGAAAGTCGAGCGAATTGGTCAGCCCCGCCAGCGCCCAGCCGCGATCGGGGTCGGGGGTGCGCTGAAGATAGGCGGCGATCAGCGCCAGCTTGCCGTTGCGCGACCGTGTATAGGTGAGCGCGTCGAGCAACTCGGCGAACGCCTCCACCTCAATCATCCTCGTCGAACATGCCGGCCAGCGCCAGCGCGCGCGCCGGCCGCTGCTGCAGTTCGCACCAGCGCAACAGCCCGTCCTCGCGGCCGTGGGTGATCCAGGTTTCGGCGGGATCGACCTCGGCGATCGTCTGCGTCAGCTCGGTCCAGTCGGCATGATCGGAGATGACCAGCGGCAGCTCGACGTTGCGCTGGCGCGCGCGCTGTCGCACCCGCATCCAGCCCGAGGCGAGCGCGGTGATCGGATCGGGCAGCCGCCGCGCCCAGCGATCGTTGAGCGCGGCGGGCGGGCACAGCACGATCTGGCCCTTGAGCGCTTCCTTCGTCGTATCCATCACCAGCGCGATCGGCCCGAGCGGCACGCCCTGTTCCTCGTACAACCGGCACATTTGCACCAATGCACCGTGGAGATAGATCGCCTCGCCATATCCCGCCCGGCGCAGCTCGGCGATGAGGCGCTGCGCCTTGCCGAGCGCATAGGCGCCGACGAGGACGCAGCGATCGGGGTTGCGCGCGCGCGTTTCGAGCAGCCGCGCGATTTCCTCTTCGATCGGCGGGTGGATGAACACCGGCAGGCCGAACGTCGCCTCGGTGATCAGCACATCGCACGCGGCGGGCACGAACGGCGCGCAGGTGGGGTCGGCGCGGCGCTTGTAATCCCCCGTCACGATCACGCGCTCGCCGGCGTAACGCAGCAATATCTGCGCCGAGCCCAGGACATGACCCGCCGGGAGGAAGGTCGCGCTGACCCCGCCCGCCAGCTCGACCGTGTCGCCGTAACGCACTGCGACAGTGTCGCGCGCCGCGCCATAGCGCAGCGCCATGATCGCCAGCGTCTCGGGGGTGGCGAACACCTGCTGGTGGCCGCCGCGCGCGTGATCGCCGTGCCCGTGGGTGACGAGCGCGCGCTCGACCGGATCGTGCGGATCGATCCAGCAATCGGCGGGCGCCACCCACAGCCCCGATGCGCCGGGCCGAACCCAGGAACAGTCGCGCGGACCGCTCACCAAAGCGGCCTGCGAGCCTTTGTCACGCACGGCACGTCCAGCACTCCCTCAGGTGACCGACCTAAGGAACAGACGTGACATGGCGCGGTTCCCTGACGTGAATCGGGGCAGCGATCCGGTGCTGGTGAAACCTCCCGACGACCGGATCGTCGGGAGGCGGAGATCATCGAACGGTCGGACGATGATCAGGCGAAGCGAACCTTGGCCTGCCCGCGGCGTTTGTAGCGCATCGCGCCCGCGACCGCGCCAAAGCCGAGGATCATCAGCCCCCAGGTCGCCGGTTCGGGAACCCCGGCGGCGATCGGGGTGAAGGAAATCACCCCGCCGTAGCTCGAAAAGAGCTGCGCATTTTTATAGCCGATCGACAGCGTGTGCGATCCCGCGCCGATCGATTGCGCGATCGTCTGCAGTTCGAAGATACCGCTGCTGATCTTGTCGAACGAAATGCCGTCGAGCGTCACCGAGGTGAAGTCGAGGTTGGTCAACGTGATCTTGAGCCCGAGCGACCCGACGAAGCCGTAGAGATCGCCGCTCGTCGGCACGGTGAAATTGTAGAGATCGGTGCCCGAACGCGCGGGATTGGCGTTGCCGAAAGCCCCCGTCAGCGTGCCCGCGATCGGAACGAGGTTGATCGTCGTCGCGGCCGAGGCCGGCGCGGCGGTGACAAGCGCGGCGGCGGCCGCAGCAGTAGCGAAAGCGATTGTGCGCACTCTGTATTTCTCCCGGTGTCGGCGCGATTTGGCTATATTTTTCAGTTAATTGAAGATTCATTTTTTGGCGCCCGATCCCGAAAAGAGACAGTCGGTCCCCGCCGGCTGGTCGTGCCGGTGGGGCTGTTTTCGCCGCATGTCGGGGGCTTCGTGCCCCGCCCGTCGCAACGGGCGCCCGCGCGCCGCGTTCTAGGAACCCGGATCGATGAAAGGCGAGGCCATGCGGTTGTACCTGCGCATCCTTGGGTGGATCGTCGCCCTGCTCGGACTGTTCTTTGCCGTCGCCGGCGCCGAACTCGCGTGGCTCGGCGGCTCGCTTTATTATCTGCTCGCCGGACTGGCGATGATCGCGGCGGGGATCCTGCTCAGCCGGAGCGATCGGCGCGGGGCGTTGATCTATGCGCTGGTCTGGCTCGCCACCTGGCTTTGGGCGGTGTGGGAAGTCGGGTTCGACGGGCTCCAGCTTATCCCGCGCGTCGTCGCGCCGACCGTGCTGATGATCCTCGTCGCATGGCCCTGGCTGTGGCGAAGCGCGACCCGGCCCCCTGCGAGGCGAATGGCGGCGACGGCGGTGATTGCGGGACTGGTTCTTGCCGGCGCTTATGCCGCATTCGCGCCCAGAACGCTTAGTGCGCAGGCCGCCGTATCCGCCGCGACACCGAAGCCGTCGACCGGCGACTGGACGCATTATGGCGGGACGCTCGCCGGGGATCGTTACTCGTCGCTCGCGCAAATCACCCCGGCCAATGTCGGGCAGCTCCAGCTCGCCTGGACCCACCGCACCGGCGATCTGGTGATGCCCGACGAGGCGGTGAAGCATCTGCGTGAATATCATTCGGAGGCGACCCCGATCCACATCGGCGACACGCTCTATACCTGCACCCCGCACAGCTATGTCGAAGCGATCGACGCGACGACCGGGGCGGCGAAATGGCGCTGGCACACCGATGCCGACATCACCGGCAACAGCTATCTCGTCTGCCGCGGCGTCTCTTATTACGAGGCGCCGGCGGGCACGGCATGCGCGCGCCGCATCTTCGCGCCGACCTTCGATGCCAAAATGTACGCGCTCGATGCCGATACCGGCAAGCCGTGCGCCGGCTTCGGCAAAGGCGGTTATATCGATCTGCGTGACCAGATGGGCGTATCGCCCGCCGCGTTCCAGATCAGCACCTCGCCGCCGGTCGTCGCCAACGGCCGGCTGATTATCGGCGAGCGGATCATCGACAATGTCGGCGTCGACGAGCCCGCCGGGGTGGTGCGCGCTTATGATCCGATCTCCGGCGCGCCGGTCTGGGCGTGGGACATGGGACGCGGCGACGATGCGATCAAACCGCTGACCGGCGACGCAATCTATACCCGCGGGACGCCCAATGTCTGGGGCGCGATGACCGCCGACGCGGCGAACGGCATCGTCTACCTCGGCACCGGCAATGCGACCCCCGATTACTGGATCGGCCGGCGGCGCCCGTTCGACGACAAATATGGCACGTCGATCGTCGCGCTCGATATCGCGACGGGAAAGATGCGCTGGCACCGCCAGCTCGTCCACCGCGACATGTGGGATATGGACGTCCCCGTCGGGCCGTCGCTGGTCGATCTGCCGCTGCCCGGCGGCGGCATCGTGCCGGCGCTGGTCCAGACCACCAAGATGGGGCAGGTCTATCTGCTCAACCGCCTGACCGGGGCGCCGCTCGCCGCGATCGTGGAGAAGCCGGTGTCGACGCGCGGCGGGATCGGCGACGAGGCGATGTCGCCGACCCAGCCGTTCTCGGTCGGCATGCCCTCATTCACCCCGCCCGCGCCGAGCGAGACGACGACCTGGGGCGCGACCCCGATCGACCAGCTGATCTGCCGCATCCAATTCCGCAAGGCGCATGCGGCGGGCATTTATGCACCGATCGGCACGACCGACATCATCGGCCACCCCGCGTTCGACGGCGTGACCGATTGGGGCGGCGGGGCGGTCGATCCCGAACGCGCGATCTTCACCGTCAACACGATGGAAATGCCGTTCCGCATCCGGCTGGTGCGCGCAGACAGTGCGCAAGGCCAGAAGATGATCGCGGCGGCCGCGAAGGGCGGCGAGAATGCCAAGGCGCCGATCTATTACCAGCAATTCGGCACGCCCTATGTCGCGGTCGTCCAGGCGTGGATCGGGCCGTTCGGTGCGCCGTGCAGCGCCCCGCCGTGGGGCAAGCTCACCGCGGTCGATCTCAAGACGCGGCAGGTGATGTGGACCAGGGTGTTGGGCACCGCGCGGGATACCGGGCTGTTCGGCAGCCACCTGGGGTTTCCGCTCAAGACCGGGGTTCCCAATCTCGGCGGGTCGATCATCACGCGCGGCGGGCTGGTGTTCATCGGCGCGACGACCGACCAATATCTGCGCGCCTTCGATCTTCGGACCGGCGCGGAACTGTGGAAGGCGCGGCTACCCGCCGGCGCGCAAGCGACCCCGATGAGCTATCAGGGGCGCGACGGGCGGCAATATGTCGTGATCACCGCCGGCGGGCACGGCGCGCTGGGCACGCGATATGGGGATTATACGCTGGCCTTCGCGCTGCCCAAGACCACGTAGCGCGGCTCAATCCGCGTCGTCGTCGGCAAGCCAGGCCGCGAAAGCGCGATCGTCGAAGCGCGTCGTGCGGGCGCCCATCCGCGCGTTCATGATCGCCAGCGCCGCCGCGCCGTGCGCGCTGTCGAGGGCGACGACGCCATTTTCGGGCACCCACAAACTATAATCCCGCATATGCGCGTCGGCGGCGGTAAACAGGACGCAGATTTCGGTCGCGATACCGGTCAGGATCAGCCGCCGCACCCCCAGCTTAGGGAGGAGCACCGCGAGGTTGGTCGAATAGAAGCCCGAGAATTGCGGTTTGATGATGAAGAAATCGCGCTCGCGCGGCTCGATCGCGCCGCCCGCGAGCGCGGGGCGCGCGGCGGCGATCAAGCGATCGCGGTCCGAATGCCACTGCCCGAAATTGTCGTTGACGTAGATCGTGGGGACGTCGTGGGCATCGGCCTTCGCCCGCAACCGGGCGATGACCGCGGCTGCGGTTTCGGCGGCGGGGCGGACGCGATCGGCCTCCTCGAAATCGAACGGATTGATCATATCGATCACGAGCAACGCCGCGCGGTCGCCCGGCTGATCGCGATGCGGCGCGGACGGGGCGCTTTCCGGCTGCGCGTTCATTCGGTGGCGACTTTCCCGGGGTGCAGTCGCTTGCGGTGTGCGCGAGCCGGCCCGCTGGCGCTCGGCGATTCGCGATCAACATCGGGGATCTGTTTCATCGGCTGGCCTTTTCGGTGGGCGATTGGGGTCCGCCGGGGGGCGGCCCGAAATCAAACCGGCCGGCGCGACGCTGGTTCCGGCTGCCGTGCGCCATCACGTGATCGCAAATTCCTTTCGTTTTTAATCCCTAACCCGCATCATGCCGGCGGAGGGGTCGGCGTGCCGCCCTGCCGTTGCGCCGGCTCGGGCGAGACCGCCGGCCCGGCCGAGTGCCGGACCGGAGAATCGGGAGCGAAACGTGCAAGGCTGGTTGCTTTTCCAACATGCGCTCGATCCCTCGCTCCCCGAGGTTCCCGAGGTGCTGCGCTTCCAGGAAGGCGCGATCGCGCAGCACATCGATCTCGAGGTGTTGCAGCCGCAGCGGTTCGATCTCGTCGTCGGCGCCGCGGACGATTGGGCGGTTACCTATAAGGGGCGGCCCGTCGAGCGCCCCGATTTCGTCATCTGCCGCACCGGGGCCGAGACCGATTATACGACGCTGGCGCTGCTGCGCCATCTCGAGCGCCGCGGGGTCCGGCTGGTCAACGGCCCGGCCGCGATCGAGCGCGTGGCGGACAAATTGCACAGCCTGCAGAGCCTGTCGCGTGCCGGGCTGCCGATCCCGCGCACGATCCTCGGCAAATTCCCGCTCGATGCGGCGCTGGTCGAGCGCGAGCTGGGCTTTCCGGTGATCGTCAAGACGCTGAAGGGCACGCGCGGCGCCGGCGTGCTCAAGTGCGAGAACCGCAGCCAGTTCGAGGATCTCGCCGGGCTGCTCGAAAGCGCGCATGCCCAGGCCGATTTCGTGCTCCAGCATTATATCCGCGCGAGCCACGGCCGCGACGTGCGCGTGCTGGTGGTCGGCGGTCGGGTGGTCGCGGCGATGGAGCGCCGCTCGCTGACGGGCAATTTCAAATCGAACGTCTCGCTCGGCGGCGCGGCGGTGGCGTATAATCCGCCGCACGATATGGCGGAGCTCGCCATCCGCGCCGCCGAGACGCTCGATCTCGACGTCACCGGCATCGACATCCTGTTCGACGAAGACGGCTATCGCATCTGCGAGGCGAATTCGGCGCCGGGTTTCCAGGGGTTGGAGCGGGCGACCGGGCTCGACGTGCCGGGCGCGATCCTGCAGTGGATCGTCGCGACGCAGGATTATGTGCCGCCGGTTCCCGCGCTGCCCGAGGGGGATGCGCTGATGGATCTGGTGTTCGGCGGCCGTGGCGGGCTGCGCGCGATCGGCGATCGCAATACCGACGCCCGCGGGTTCGCCAGCGCGGTCGGGCTGCGGCTGATCGCCGCCGGGGCCAATTGTCTCGCGCGCGCGGCGCTCCCCGCGGTTCTGGTCGACCGGCGGGGGAGGACAGAGCTTGGGCTGAAGGCGCTGTTCGACGGCACCGCGACGAGAATTCCGCTGGGGTTCGACGATGTTGAGGCGGAACGTATCCTGATCGTCCTCCTGGCGGTGTCGATCTGGGCGGCGATCATCCCGTGGCTGGCGGGGGCCGATGCGGCGATCAGCGGGATTCTGTCGGTCATCGCGCTGCTTTTCCCGATCGCCTATCTGCTGACCGCGCCCGCCGGCCGGGTCCGCAATATCGTCGCGCGGCTCCGGCGATGATGGGATTGGAGACGATCCCCTGGGCGGATCTCGCGCCGTTCATCGTGGTGGGGTTTTTCGCGCAGCTCGTCGACGGGACGCTGGGGCTGGGGTTCGGCGTCCTTTCCAACACGCTGCTGATCGCGCTCGGCGTGCCGCCGCCGGCCGCCTCGGCGGCGGTGCGCACGTCGGAGAGTTTCGCGAGCGGTTTTTCCGGCCTCGCGCATATCGCGCAGCGCAACGTCGACTGGCGGCTCTTCGCGCGGCTCGCCGTCCCCGGGGTCGCGGGGGGCGTGATCGGGGTGTGGATCTTCGCGCTCGTCCACCAGCCGGTGCTGCGCCCGGTGATGTTCGCCTATCTCGCCGCGGTCGGCACCTATCTGCTGTGGCGCGGCCCGCGGCGGCCGCATACCTATCGGCGGCTGCGGCTTGTCGGGCCGGTCGGGCTGATCGGTGGTTTTCTCGATGCATCGGGCGGCGGCGGGTGGGGGCCGGTGGTCACCGGGCATCTGCTCGCGCAGGGCGCGACCCCGCGCGTGGCGATCGGGACGGCGAATGCGGCGGAATTCTTCGTGACCGTCACGGTGCTCGCGGCATTCATCAGGACATTGGGGTTCGAGGCGTTCACGATCGCCGCGGCCGGGCTGTTGATCGGCGGCGTCGCCGCGGCGCCGCTGGGGGCGCTTCTCGTCCGGCAGGTGCCGCCGCGACTGCTCGTCATGCTGGTCGGCGGGCTGCTGATCACCACCGCGCTCTACGGCCTGCTCGCGCTCGTCTTCGGCCCGATTCCGGCCTTTCCGCGATATTGACGCGTTCAATCTCCACCGATGCGGGGGAGATGGAGCTACGCCGGGTGAAAGAGGAACTTGCTTATCGCGCGGGCGCGGGCCGGTTTATCACCGCTTCCACCGTCGGCGATCCGTGACCTGGATCAGCCCTCGCCCATCTCGCCACGAGGCTGCCGATGATTCTCGCCGCGATCGATCCGCTCTATTCGCTGGCCGGCGTGGCGGTCGGCATGCTTGTCGGGATGACCGGCGTGGGCGGCGGTTCGCTGATGACGCCGCTGCTGGTGCTCGCATTCGGTTTCCACCCGGCGACCGCGGTCGGCACCGACCTGCTTTACGCCGCCGCCACCAAATCGGCCGGCACGGCGGTCCACGGCGCCGGCGGGACGGTCGACTGGAAGGTCGTGCGCCGGCTCGCGCTGGGCAGCGTGCCGGCGACGATCGTCACGCTCGCGATCCTCTCCACCGCGGGCGCGCGGTTCGACGGCACCGGCCGGATCATCACCACGACGCTCGGCGCGGCCTTGCTGGCGACCGCGGTCGCGATCCTGTTTCGCGGCACGATCGTCGGCTATTTCAAGCGCCGGTTTCCGCCGCGGCCGGAGCCGCAGGTCATGTCGCTGACCGTCCTGCTCGGCGCGATCCTCGGGATCCTCGTCTCGCTTTCCTCGGTCGGCGCGGGCGCGCTCGGCATGACCGTGCTGCTGATTCTCTATCCCAACCTGCCGACCAATCGGCTCGTCGGATCGGATATCGCCCACGCTGTACCGCTCACGCTGATCGCCGGCGCGGGGCATTGGATGATCGGATCGGTCGATTTCGCGCTGCTCGGCGCGCTCCTGATCGGCTCGGTGCCGGGGATCATCCTCGGCAGCCTCGTCGCCACGCGCGTCTCGGATCGGGTGTTGCGCCCGATCCTCGCCGGCACGCTTGCGCTCGTCGGGGGAAAGCTGGTCTTCTGACCCGTCGCCCGCGTCAGCCCGCGACGCGGGCCGATCGCAGCGCGTCGAGCGGCCGGCGATCGATCCAGCCGCCGACATCGAAGCTTTGCGGGATGAACCCCCAGCGATGCAGGAAATCGGTGAAATCCTGGATCGCCTCGACCGATTGCTGCGCGAGATCGGTCTTGAGCCGGGTCTGCGCATCCTCGCCATAAGCGACCGACACCCAATATTCGCTCGCATTGGTCTCGCGCGCGAGATAGCGGCGCACCTCCGACGGGTGATCCTGTGCCCAGGTTTCGGCGCGCAGCACCTGATCGAGGATCGTCACCGCCGCGTCGAAATGATGATCGAGCAGATGGCCGTCGACCGCCAGCGTTCGCGGCGTGCCGTTGTTCGATCGGATCAGCGGCTCGGGATGCGCGCCGGTGTCGATCACCGTGGTGAGCCCGAATTGATGCGCGACCTGCGCGCCATGCGCGCCCTTGAGGAAGATCGCATCGACCTCGCCGCGCAGCAGCGCGATCACTTCGAGATTGTTGGCGCGCGCACGGCTTCCGCCGACGCGTCGCGCCAGCGTCCCGCCGACATTCTCGGCGCGCTCGTCGCTGTAATGGCTCTCGATATCCTGATCGACCAGTTCGACGTCGGAAACCTCCAGTCCCTCGAGGCGTAGCGCATTTTCGAGCCCGCGGATCGCCTGCGCGCGGGTGAAGTCGATTTCGACATTCTTCCAATTGGGGAGGCCGAAGCGCCTGCCCTTGAGATCGCGGACGGTGGCGATCCCCGATTCCGGGCTGGCGAGGATGAGCTGGGTCTCGTCGGCCCAGGACAGCCCGATCACGCGCGTGTCGCGGCCGCGCGCCTTGGCGCTGATCGCCGGGATATTGCCGCCGTGCCGGACCGAATTCTGGAGCGTGTGGCTGAAATGCGATTCACGCGTCGCGAAATCGTTCGATTCGAGTAGCGACGAAACCTTGGTGCCCTGCGCACGGAACGCCGTCTCCAGCCAGCCTTGCTGGATCGCGATGCCGAGCCCGGTGGGGACCGGGCAACGCGTGTACCACAAAGTGTCGAGCCTGTCGGTCATGATCGGTCCTTTCTTCAGGAAACGGCAGCAAGGACCCCCGCCTCGGCGGCGGGTCGGTCCACGCCGACGGCGATGCGCGGGCGCGGCAGGCCGAGGTGGTCGCGCAATGTCGTGCCGTCATATTCGGTGCGGAACAACCCGCGACGCTGGAGCTCGGGCACGACGAGATCGACGAATTCGGTGAGCGAGCTCGGGAGAAGCGGCGGGATCAGGTTGAAACCGTCGGCAGCATCGCGCTCGAACCAGTCCTGGATCTGGTCGGCGATATCGACCGGGGTTCCGATCACCACGCGATGCCCGCGCACTGCGTTGAAACGCAGGAACAACTGCCGGATCGTGAGATTCTCGCGCCGCGCCAGCGCGGTGAGCTGTTTCCAGCGCCCCTTTCCGTTTTCCGGCTCGGGCAGATCGGGGAGCGGCCCGTCGAGCGGATAAGCGCTGACGTCCTGCCCCATCAGGTTCAACTCGCCGGAAAAGTCGACGGCATCCTCGAGCGCGGAAAATTTGTCCTGCGCTTCCTGCCGGCTCGAACCGATCGCAAAGGACAGGCCCGGCATCACCTTCAGCGTGTCCGGATCGCGGCCGTATTTCGCCATGCGGCCCTTCACGTCGGCGTAGAAACGTTGCGCTTCCTCCAGGAATTGCGCGGCGGCGTAGATCATCTCGGCATATTTGGCGGCGAAGTCGCGCCCGACCTCCGAATTGCCCGCCTGCGCGAACACCGGATGGCCCTGGATCGGGCGGCTCGCATCGAGGATCGTGTCGAGGTGGAAGTATTTGCCGTCGTGGTGGACGGGGTGGACGGCACTGGCATCGAGATACCGACCGCTGTCGCGATCGGCGTGGTCGAATGCATCGTCGTCCCAGCTATCCCACAGGTCGCGCGCGACATCGACGAATTCGGACGCGCGCTCATATCGTTCACTATGCGTCAGCGGCTGTTCGACCCCGAAGCTGCTCGCCGCGCCGTCCGCCAGCGACGAGACGATGTTCCAGCCGATCCGGCCTCCGCTGATATGATCGAGCGCGGCGAAGCGGCGCGCGAGCGAATAGGGATGATCGAAATTGGTGTTCACCGTCGCCACCAGCCCGATCCGGTCGGTGACGGCGGCGAGCGCGGCGGTCAGCGTCAGCGGCTCGAAATCGAGAAAGGCGTGCCGCCGCTCGATCCCCTTGGTGCTGTCGCCCGCGATGCCGACGAAATCGGCGAAGAAGGCGGTATCGAGCTTGCCGCGTTCCGCCGTCTTCACCAGTTCCGCCCAATAGCGGAAGTCGGGCCGGCCGCTGCTCGCCGATCCCGGCTGCCGCCACGCGCCGGGGTGATGGCCGTGGCGCGTGAGGAACACGCCGAGCGCGAGCTTGCGCTGTTTCGCCGCCATCGGAATTACTCGGCGGCCTGCGCATAATGGATGACGCCGTCGTCATCGACATGCGCGTCGGGGGGGACGAGCTTGCCCATCTTCCATTGCTGTTCGAGCACGCCGGGGCCGAACGGCTTCGATCCGCCGAGCGCGGCGCCGAGGATCTGGAATTGCGCGCCTTCCTCGAGCAGCACGATATTGTTGACCAGATCGCGCAGCCCCTTCCAGCTCCAGATCGTCGCGCCGCCATTGGCTTCGACGATCCCCGGGACCTCGCGGTCCTGCTCGATCGCATCGAGGATGAAATCGACCTCGGCCTGGCGGCGGTTGATATAGACCGGAAGCTCGGCCGAGAAACGAAAGCGCCGGTTGGGGACGTAGAGCAGCGGCAGCGCGGCATGCGCCTGCGAATAGGCGCCGAGATGCGGGGTGTGGACGTGGCTGATCGCCTGGACGTCGGCATGGGTCTTGAACAGCTTGAGGTAACGCGCCGCGCCGCCGGGCTTGTTGCTCCAATAGCTGTTGCCGTCGAAGTCGATCACCGCGGTCTGCGCCTGATCGGGATCGTCCTCCCACAATCCGACGTAATTGAGCGTGATGATCTTGTCCTCGCCGGGAATGCGCACCGCGAAGAACAGGGTGCCGCTCGGCGAGATGGTGCGCGTCTCGCGCAGCAGGCGGAACGCGCGGCGCGCGTCCTGCTCGGTCTTGGTGACGAAGGCGATGGCTTCGGGCGACAGGCCGGGTTGTTCGGACATGACGATCTCCTCTCAGGCGAGTTCGGGGGTGGTGGCGCGGGCATTGATCGCGCGCGCGGCGTCGAGCGGGCGTGGATCGACCCACGCGTCGAGCTCGAAATCGGCGTCGAGAAAGCCGTGGGTGAAGAGGAATTTCTTCTGCTGCTCGAACAAGGCGAGCCGATCGGCGTCGAGCGTCGGATGCAGCCCCTCGTGGAGCCGGGCATAGGCCTGATCGACCGCACCCGCGCTGCCGGCGGTCTCGAATTCCAATATCTCGCGCAGGCGGTTGGGCTGCGCCGCCACCCAGTCGGCGGCGCGCAGCGTCACCGCGAGGAAGCGCGCGACGAGATCGAAATGCTCGTCGAGCAACTGCTGGTGGACGGTGATCGGGCGCGGGGTCCCGTTGTTGACCCGAAAGCGACGGTCCGGGAGCGCGTCGAGGTCGATCGCGATCACCAGCCCCGCCTCGCGCGCCTGATCGAGCGCCGAGGCGCCCTTGACATAGATGGCGTCCACCTTGCCCGCGACGAGCGCCTCGATCGGCCACAACCGGCCGACGCCCGAGCGGCGCGGTTCGAGATCGCGGCCCGCGCCGCCGATGTTGCGCAGCCGGTCCTCGGTCTCGACCAGCTCGACATCGTCAAAGGTCAGCCCAGCCGAGGCGAGCACGCCCTTATAGCCGGCGAGCGACATGCCGCGCGCGATGCTGGTGCCGCGCACATGGCTCGGGATGTCGTTGCGGCTCCAGCCGGGCAGCGCGAGGCGGCGGCCCTTGAGATCGGCCGCGTGCGCGATCCCGGTATCGGGGCGGGTGAGGATCAGTTGGCTTTCCTCGATCCAGGTGAGGCCGACGAGGCGGGTCGGCTCGTGCTGCGCCCGCGCGGCGATCGCGAGCATGTTGCCGCCCTCGCGGATCAATGTCGGCAGGCGATGATCATAATGATGCCGCGCGAGTTCGGACCCCGATTCCTGCAGCGTGCGCAGGGCGATCCCGTCGCGCGCGAATTCGTCGCCGAGCCAGCCGAGCTTATAGGCGATCCCCGTCGCGGTCGGCACCGGGCAGCGCGTGAACCACAATTCGGTGAGTTTCTCCCGCGTCGGGGCAAAGCGATCGAGCGTCGTTGCCATTCTGAGCTCCTTGGCCAGCGTGTGACGGGAAGGGAGCAAGGCTCATGCCAAGCCGTGATTTCGGCGGAGTCGCGAAGGATGGGGGCCGCGCTGCGTTGATCGATGCGCGATATTCAGCAGCAATATTGGTGAGTTTTCACCGCTATTGCTGCGGCAACGGATCAGATCAGCCCGAAATTCTTGAGATGGGTCCGCACGACGTTGCGGGTGACGCCGAGCGCGCTCGCCGTCTTGATCTGGTTCGCGCCCGACATCTGAAAGGCTTCGCGCACCGCGATGTTGACGAGCCGATCGAGCAGTTCGGGATGCCCCTCGTCGATCAGGCGCGCGACGACCGGCCGGAGAATATCCTCGATCGACGTGGGCGCGGTCGCCGGGGGCGCGGCGTGCGGCTCGCCCGGCGGGGCGAAATCCTCGATCGCGATCGGCGGCGACAGCCCGAGATCGGCGACCTGGATCACGCCGTCCTGGTTGATCAGCGTCGCGCGGTAGATGGCATTCTCAAGCTCGCGGATATTCCCCGGCCAGTCATGCCGGTACAGCGCCTCCTCCGCCCGCGGCCCGAGGTCGAGCCGCCGGGGCGGGAGCTTGTCGCCATAGACCTGCAGGAAGTGCCGGGCGAGCGGCAGGATGTCGGCGCGCCGCTCTCGTAAAGGCAGGAGCGGCACCGTCACGACTTGCAGCCGATAGAAGAGGTCGGCGCGGAAGACGCCCTTTGCCACCGCCTGCGCCAGATCGACGTTGGTCGCGGCGATCAGGCGAACGTTGAGCGGGGTCGCGGAGCGCGAGCCGATCCGCACGACTTCGCGCTCCTGCAGGATGCGGAGCAACTTCACCTGCAGCGAGAGCGGAAGATCGCCGATCTCGTCGAGGAACAGCGTGCCGCCGTTGGCCGCCTCGAACCAGCCCGGCCGCGCGGCATGCGCGCCGGTGAAGGCGCCGCGCTCGTAACCGAACAATTCGCCCTCGATCAGCGTCTCGGAAAAAGCGCCGCAATTGACCGCGAGGAACGGGCCGGGCGCGCGGTCGCTCATCGCGTGGACATAGCGTGCGACCAGTTCCTTGCCGGTTCCCGTCTCGCCGATCACCAGGATATTGGCGTCGCTCGGCGCGGTGCGCTCGATTAGCGGCATCAGTGCGCGCGAGCGCGGATCGGAAAAGATGAACGCGCGCGCGCGGGCGCCGACCGAATGATGTTTGTCGCAGTCGAACGCCAGCACGGCGCGCCCGCCGGCATGATGCGCGGTCGTCACACCGACATCGGGACGCGTTGCGCGATCGGCTTGCGGGTTTGAGGCCATGATCTCCTCCGGGTCGTCGCGGAGGATAGCGTAGATTCATCCACTAAATAAGTAGGAATTAAAGCAGGCTCGATAGCTCAGCTTTCAGCGGGCGGCCGCGCGATACCGTTCCAGGCCGGCGCGTCGCGCCAGCGCGGCATCGAGCGGACGCGGATCGATCCAGCGCGCGACATCGACACGATGTTCGAGAAATCCGTGTAGCCACAAGAAGTTGGCTTGCTTCTCCAGCATGTCGACGCGATCAGGCGAGAGATCGGGGTGCAGCGAGCGATGGAAATCGCCGCGATACGCGGCCTCGACGCCGGATATGCCGGCGAGCGTCTCGCGCGCCAGGATGTGCTTGAGCTCGGCCGGATTGCCGGCCGCCCAGTCCGCGGCGCGCAGTGTCTGTTCGAGGAAGCGCACCACGATGTCGAAATGATCGTCGATCATATCGGCATGCACCGTGATCGGGCGCGGCGTGCCATTGTTCACCCGGGCGAGCCGGCTGGGATAGGAATCAAGATCGATCCCCACGACGAGGCCGAGCCGCGCCGCCGCTTCGGCCGCCGCCGCGCCTTTGATATAGACCGCGTCGACGCGTCCGGCGGCGAGCCAGTCGAGCCCCAGCCATAACCGGCGCATCCCGGCGGCGCTGGGCTGCTCGATCGGCGGGGCGGGGACCTCGACCAGCCGCGCCTCGCCGAGCGTCAGTCCACCGAGCGCCAGCGCGCTTTGAATGCCGTGGAGCGCCATGCCGCGCGCGATGCTCTCCCCGCGCGTGCGCGCGAAGCCCGGCAGCGCGAAGCGCAGGTTCCTGAGGTCGGCCGGCTCCAGGACCCGAGTGTCGGGGCGCACGACGATCGCCTGGCCCTCGTCGATCCAGGTCAATCCGATCACCCGCGTCGGGGCGCCGAGCGATCGCGCCGCGAGTGCCTGGATGTTCCCCGCCTCGCGGAAATGATGACGCGCCTGTCGTTCGGGGTCCGGCGCGACCAGCCTGAGGCCGCTCTCGGCGACGCGCTTGATCGCGATCCCGTCACCGGCGAATTCCTCCGCCATCCACCCCAACGCCCAGGCGATGCCCGAGGCCGCCGGGATCGGGCTTTGCGACATCCAGATCGAATCCAAAGCTTCCGGGCCACCCGCTGCGCGACAGTCAATTTCCATCTTCTTCTCCGCCGCCAGGCCGTGCCCTGTCACGACTCCGCGGTTGACGGGCTGATCGCAAGGCGCGTGCCAAGCGGCACCTTCGGCCCAGCCGGCGTATCGATCGACGCTTATCGGTGGAATTCGCGCAGCCGATGCCCGCGCGCTGCTTCATTTTGCGCAATTCGGGCTGCCGCCCCGGGCGCGCGGCGCGCGCATCCGCGGAAACGCGCGCTTGGCACGCGAACTGCATCGTCGGCAGCGAAAGGAATTGCGTGTGGCGACTGAAGGTAAATCATCGCGGCCGTGGGCGATCCTCGTCGCGGTGCTGGCGTTGCTCGGCGGTGCGCTCGCGTTCCAGTTGCACCGCGCCAGCGGCTCGGCCGCGCCGGTGCGAACCGTCAACATCGCCGGCATCGCTTATCCCTATGAGGGGCGGCAGGTCTATAACGGCCTGACCGGCATCATCATCCAGCAGGGCTGGCTCAAGCAGGAGCTGGCGAAGCGCGGCGTGGAGCTCGCCTTCACCCCGATCCCCACCGCGGTGGGCGGCCCGCTGATCAACGAGGGCTTCTCGGGCAAGCGCATCGACTTCGCCTCATATGGCGATTTTCCCGCGATCATCGCGGTCTCGGGCGGGGTGCCGCTCAAGCTCGTCGCGCCGGTCGGGCAGGGGCAGAATTCCTATCTGGTGGTGCGCAACGGGCTGCCGGCAAAGACGATCGCCGATCTCAAGGGCAAGCGCATCGCCTTGCATCGCGGGCGTCCGTGGGAATTGCCTTTCTCCAAATTGCTCGACGCCAACGGGCTGAAGCTCAGCGACTTCACGATCGTCAATATCAATCCCTCGGCGACGCCCGCCGCACTCGCGTCGGGCAATGTCGACGCGACCTTCCTGCTCTCGGACGGCCTGCTGCTGGAGCAGCGCGGTGTCGGCCGCGTCATCTGGTCGACCAAGCAGGCGCCGGCGGACTGGCGGATGCGCGCCGAACTGTTCGGCCGCGGCGATTTCGTCGACCGTAATCCGGAGCTGACGCAGATCGTCGTCAATGCCTTCGTGCGCGCCGCCGCCTGGTCGGCGCTGGAGGAGCATCGCGCCGAGGTGATCCACCAGGCCTCGCGCGGTGCCTTGCCCGAAGCGATCGTGGCCAAGGATTATGCCGAATCGGGCATTGCCTGGCGCGACCGCTTCTCGCCGATCTTCACCCCCGATATCGCGGGCCATTACCGGTCGGTCGCCGATTACACCTATGCGCGCGGCCTTGTCCGCAACAAGGTCGACGTCGATGCGCTGATCGACCAACGGTTCGTCCCGAACGCGTTGCGCGATCTGAAGCTTGACCGCTTCTGGCCGGCGGGGAGCGCGGCGGCAGCGGCGCCCGCGCCGGTTTCGACGGGCAAGAATTCGTGACCGCGCGCGCGCCGCTCGCGGCGCTGACCGCTCCTTTGGCGCTGCTCGCGCTATGGCAGCTCGCCGCGCTCTCCGGCGTGTTTCCGACACAGGTGCTGGTGCCGCCGGCGGATGTCGCGGAAACCCTGTGGTCGCTGGCGCGAAGCGGTGAGCTGGAGCGGCATATCGGCGAAAGCCTGTTCCGGCTCGGTCTGGGCTATCTGATCGGGGCGGTCGCCGGGCTGGCGTTCGGCGCCTGTATCGCGCTGTCGCGCCTCGCAGAAGCCGCGCTGGCGCCCGCCTTCCTCGCCGTCTGGCAGGTGCCGGTCATCGCCTTCGTGCCGGTTCTGGTGATCTTTCTCGGCATCGACGAGCCGTTCAAGATCGCGATCGTCGCGCTGGCGACCTTCTTTCCCGTCGCGCTGGCGACGTTCGACGGTATCCGGGGCGTTCCGAAAGCGTGGTTCGATGTCGCCCGGGTCTATCGCACCCGGATTCCCGACCTGATCCTGCGCATCCTCGTTCCGGCGACGGTTCCGGCGGTGCTGACGGGCATGAGGGTGGCGCTGACCCGCTCCTGGGTGGTGCTCGTCGCCGCCGAGCTGCTCGCCGCCGACAGCGGGATCGGACAGATGATGGAGATGGGCCGCCAGATGTTCCGCATCGACGTGGTGCTCGCCGGGGTGGTGGTGAGCGGTGTGATCGGCTTCGCGCTCGATCGCGGCGCCAAAGCGATCGAGCACCGCGCGACACGGTGGAAATACGCATGAAGCAAGTGCTCGCCCGCCCCGCCGCGCGGTTTGCGATCGGGCTTGTCGCGCCGTTGCTGTTCCTCGCCTGGTGGCAATGGCAGGCAAGCAGCGGCGGCGCGCGCGCGCTGACCTTCGCCCCGCTTCAATCGATCGGTGCGGCTCTTGTCGAGCTGGTCGCGGACGGCGCGCTGGCGCGCGACATGTTCGCCACCGTGTCGCGCAGCCTTGCCGGGCTGGCGATCGGGGGATCGCTGGGGATCGCGATGGGGGTGTCGATGGCGATCTGGCGACCGCTCGACCGCGTGCTCGGGCCGTTGCTCCACGCCATCCGGCAGGTGCCGCTGATCGGCTGGCTGCCGCTATTCGGTTTGTGGTTCGGCACCGGGCAGGGCACCGAGCTCATCGTCGTCTGCCTGTCCGCCTTCTTTCCCGCGATGCTCAACAGCTATGAGGGCGTCGCGCATGTCGAGCAGCGCTATCTTGATGTCGGGCGGCTCTACGGCTTCACCCCGTTCCAGCGGTTCCGCCTGTTGTTATTGCCCGCGGCGATGCCGCTGATTCTGACCGGCCTTACCCAGGCACTCGCCTTCGCGTGGATCGCATCGATCGCCACCGAGATCCTGCTCGGCGCAGGAAGCGGGCTCGGCGTCACGATGCAGCTCGCCCAGACCCAGCAGCGGCTCGACGTCATCCTCGTGGCGATCATCGCCACCGCCCTGTTGGGCTTCGTGATCAACACCCTGTTCCAGCGCCTGCGCCGCCATTTGCTGCGCTGGCAAGCCGCGCCGCTTTGAGGAGTTAGTATGTTCGTCGATCCCCGGCCGCCTTCCGTCGCTTCCACCGATCATGCCGCGCGCGGCGCGCTGACGATCGCCGATCTCGACAAGAGCTTCGCGATCGGGGGCGAGCCGCGGCGCGTGCTCGACAACATCAATCTCTCGGTAAAGGCCGGCGAATTCGTCAGCATCGTCGGCGCCTCCGGGTGCGGCAAATCGACGCTGCTGCGGCTGATCGTCGGGCTCGATGCCGATTATAGCGGCGAGATCCGGCTCGATGGGAACCGCATCGCCAGCACCAGCCTCGATCGCGGGATCGTCTTTCAGGATCACCGCCTGTTTCCGTGGATGACGCTGGCGCAGAATATCGAGCTGGCGCTGCTCAACACCGACACTCCCAAGGAGCGGCGCGCGCAGATCGTCGCCGATCATATCGCGCTGGTGAATTTGAAGGGCTTCGAACAGGCCTATCCGCATCAATTGTCCGGCGGGATGGCGCAGCGCGCGGCGATCGCGCGCGCGCTCGTCACCGAGCCCAAATTGCTGTTGCTCGACGAGCCGCTCGGCGCGCTCGATGCGCTGACGCGGGTGCACGTCCAGAACGAGCTGCAACGCATCTGGATGACGCAGCGCTCGACCGTGTTGATGGTCACCCACGATGTCGAGGAGGCGCTCTATCTCGGCGACCGGGTGGTGATCATGGCGCCCGATCCGGGGCGTATCCGGCGCATCGTCGACGTCGATCTGCCGCACCCGCGCGATCGCGGTGCCCCGCTGCTTCACCGGCTCAAGGACGAGATCCTCGCCGAGCTGACCGCGGCGCCGGCCGATCCCGCCAATCTCGTGCGCCTGCCGGGCCGGGAGGACCGCCGATGACCCGCAACGCCGCGCATCCGATCGAGCCCCTGTTCGTCGATCGCTGGTCGCCGCGCAGCTTCACCGGCGAGCCGGTGCCCGATGCGGTGCTGCTGAGCGCGTTCGAAGCGGCGCGCTGGGCGCCGTCCGCGTCGAATGTCCAGCCGTGGCGGTTCCTGCTCGCGCGGCCGGGCGATGCCGATTGGGAGACGTTCGTCGGGCTGCTGATGCCGCGCAACGCGCTATGGGCAAGCCGCGCGTCGGCGCTGGTGGTGATCCTGTCCGAATTGCGGCTCGAGCGGCGCGGCGTGGTGGTCGACAATGTCTCGCACAGTTTCGATGCCGGGGCGGCCTGGACCAATTTCGCACATCAGGCGCTGCTGCTCGGCTGGCATACCCACGGGATCGGCGGGTTCGATCGCGAGGCCGCGCGAACGCGGCTCGCGGTGCCGGACGATTTCGCGATCGAGGCGATGGTCGCGATCGGGCGGCTCGCCGGGCTCGATACGCTCGACCCCGAATTCCACGCCGCCGAAGCCCCCAACGGGCGGCGCCCGCTCGATGAGACGGTGTTCGCCGGGCGGCTTGGGGCACCGGCCTTTGCCAAGGAAAGGAATGCTGCATGACCGTGCGGATCTATTGGCAGCTCGATGTGGCGCAGCAGCCCGCGCGTGGCGAGATCGCCGCGCGCCCGGCCCCCACCGGGATCGCGCGCGACGTGCGCACGCGCGCGATCACCCGCTACGATCATTATGCGCAGATCGCGCAGGCCGCGGCGCAGACCGCGTTCGACGGCCTGTTCATCGTGCATCGGCCGCAATCGGACGATGCCGCGATCGTCGCCGCGGCGATCGCGCGTGAGGTGCCGCGGATCGAGTTCGTCGCGGAATTTCCGGCGTCGGCCGGGTCCGCGGTCTATGCCGCCAAGCAGGCGGTGACCTTCCAACGGGCGACGCGCGAGCGGCTTGGCTGGGCGATCGCGCCGTCGCGCCCCGCGGTGGAACGGGCGCATGACGGCGATCGCGTTCCCGACGAGGCGCTGGCCGCGCGGACCGAGGAATTCCTCACCGTCGCGCGCGGCGTCCACGGCCAGCATCCCTATTCCTTCGCGGGCCGCTTCTTCGAGGTCGAGGATGGCGGGTTCGATGCGCCGCTCAACCGCGTGCGCTTCCCGCGCGTGTTCCTGCAGGGCGAGAGCAAGGAGGAACTGGCGCTGTCGGCGCGCATCGCCGACGTCCATCTGTTCCGCGCGACCGGCTTTGCGACGCTCAGCCGCCAGATCGAGGCGCTCGACATGCTCGCGCTGCAGGCGCGGCGGTCGATCGGTTTCGGGCTGATCCAGCCGGTGCTCGCGCGCGACACCGGCGAGGAAGCGCATCGCGATGCGGCGCGCGCGGGTCTTCCCGAACAGGCGATCGTCGGCGATTATGCCGAGGTCGCCGATCGATTGGCCGCGCTCGCCCGGCTTGGTGTCGATCATTTCGTCCTGACCGGCGGTTCCTCGCTCGAGGAAAGCTATGTCGTCGGCCAGCACGTCCTTCCCCGCTTGCGCGCGCTGCTCGACGCGTCGCGCGCCGCCGCCTGAACCGAGGTGACCCCATGACGATCGATTTCTATTGGCGATTGCCGACCCACGGCTGCCACAGCAGCATCCGTTACGGGGCTTATGATCGCGGCGACTGGTCGCCGCTCGCCGCCGGCAACATCGCGCCGGGGATCGACGCATCCGGCGCGGACGACGGGTTTCGCTATATCGACCATCTCGCCGAGATCGCGCGCGCCGCGGAGGGCGCGGGGTTCACCGGCGGGCTGATCCCGTCCTTTCCCAATACCGACGATCCCTGGGTGATCTCGCCGCTGCTGGCGCGCGCCACGCGGACGTTCCGCTTCATGATCGCGTTCCAGCCGGGTTTCCTCAACCCGGTCCACGCCGCGCGGCTCTCGGCCAGTCTGCAACGCGCGACCGGCGGACGGACGGTGTTCAACATCATCACCGGCGGCGGCGGGCCGGCGCAAACCTGGTGGGGCGACAGCTTCAGCCACGACGACCGCTATGGCCGCACCACCGAATTTCTCGACGTGTTCAAGGGCGTGTGGACGCAGAAGGATTTCTCGTATCGTGGCCGTTTCTACGAGGTCGAGCACGGCGGTCTCGCGCCGCTCTTGGCGCATGAGGACATCCCCGAGATCTGGTTCTCCGGCTCGTCCGACGCGGCGCTGCAATCGGCCGCGAAACACGCCGATTACTATCTTTCCTGGCTCGAACCGTTCGACCAGCTCGCCGACAAATTCGCGCGCGTGAAGGAACGGACCGCGGCATTGGGCGGCGAGCAGAAATGCGCGGTGCGCGTCGACCTCGTCGCGCGGCCGACCGAGGAGGAAGCGTGGCGCGACATCCGCATCGGCTTCGAGCATGTCGGCGAGGAGCGTCGCCGGCAGGGCCGCGGCGGGCCGACCGATTCGGTCGGCGCCGCGCGCCAGCAGGCGCTCCGCCCGAGCGAGGCGAAGCGGTACGAGGATCTGATCGTCGCGCCCAACCTGTGGGGCGGTTTCAACCTGCTGCGCGGTGGCCCGGCGCTCGGCATCGTCGGCAGCTATGAACAATGCGCCGCACGGCTCGACGACCTTATCGCGCGCGGCGCGAACGCCTTCATCCTCGCCGGTACGCCGCATCTCGAGGAGGCGTGGCGCGTCGGGGAGGAAGTGCTTCCCTTGCTTGGCCGCAACCGGGATCTGTTGCTCGCCGCCGCCGAATAGCGATCATCAAACGCCTAAAAGGGGGAAGGGCGCCGGCGGTCATCCACCGGCGCCCTTTTATTTTGCGCGACGACGCGAGCGGGGCGTCAGAAGCGGAAGATCACCGATCCGCCATAAGTGCGCGGGTCGCCCCATTCGACGGTGTCGCCGGTGATCCCTTGCACCGGATTGGCCTGCGGCAGCGCGTGATTGCGGAAATCGACGTCGAACAGATTGTCGATATAGGCCGAAATGGTCACGCGATTGTCGGCCGAGGTGAAACTGATCCGCGCATTGGCGATCGTATAGCCGGGCTGGGTCAGCAGATAGCGGTTCACCCGATCCTGCGGGGTGATGTAATAATATTGCAGCGACGTATAGCGCGCATCGGCCTGGAGCTCGACGTTGCCGCTCCGCCCCGCCGGGATGGTATAGCTTGCCGCGCCGTTGAGCGTCAGCTTGGGCGCGCGCACGAACCGCGCGCCCGACAGATTGGCGCCGCCGTTCACGACATTGAGCTCGTCATATTTAGTATCGAGGATACCGACCGCGCCGTTGAGCCGCAGCCGCGCAAGCGGTTTCGCCTCGATCTCGAATTCGGCGCCGTTGACATGCGCCTTCCTGGCATTCTGGAGATAGGATACCGTCGCGCCGCCGACCGCGCCGGGATTGGGCCCGACCACGTTGATCTGCACATTGTCATAATCATAGTGGAAGGCGGTCGCGTTGAAGGTCAGCCGGCGATCGAACCATTGCGACTTATAGCCGAGTTCATAGGCGTTGAGCTTTTCCGGCGCGACCACCAGCAGCGCGGCGGGCAGCGTCGCCGCGGTATTGAACCCGCCCGATTTCACGCCGTGCGAGAATTTGAAATAGATCAGATTGTCGCGATCGACCTGCCACGAGGGCGTCACGTCATAAGTGAATGCGTCCCAGGTCTTGCGCAAATCGCCCGAAAAGGTGCCGGGGCCGCCGAACCTTCCGGTATAGCTGTTCCACCAATGCGCATAATTGCTCCAGCTCGTCGCCGCGGCATTGGGCGCGGCCAGCCGGTCGAAATCGAGCGTCTTGGTCTCGCGCGTCCAGCGGCCGCCGAGCGTCAGTTTCAGCGCGTCGGTGAAATTGAACGTGCCGCTACCGAACGCCGCGCCGCTTTCCGCCTTGTGGTGATAAGCGGTCAACGCATAAGCGGCGGGCGCGGTGCTGCCGGGAAGCGCGGGCACCGCCCCGGCCGGCAAGGTCGCCGAATAAGCGTTCGAGACGATCTTCTCGTTGAAATAATAGAGCCCCGCGATCCAGCTCAGGCGATCGTCCTGCCGCGAAGCGAGGCGCAGTTCCTGCGTCCATTGCGCGCTGCGCGCGGTCGTATAGCCGCGTGAGATTTCGAGCGGGGTATAGTCGCTGTCGTTGGCGCCGCGCGTCTTGAACCGCTCATAGCCGGTGATCGCGGTGAGCGTGACCCCGCCAAGCGTCCAGTCGAGGTGCAACGACCCGCCGAGCTGCTTGTTGCGGCTATATTCGGGGGCGTTGTAATTGACCGTATCCTTGTCGGTCGGCGGCGCATAGCCGTTGCGCAATATGCCGCTCGCGGCATAGCTGGCGGTGGTCCAATAGCTGCCGTCGGTGCTGTAATCGCGATAATGGACGCTCAGCAGCGCCTGGAAATTGGCGGTCGGCGCGAACAGCACCTGCCCGCGCAGCACTTCGTCGCGGATCGCGTTCGATTTGTCGCCAGTGAAGAGATTGGTGAAGCGCCCGCCGCGATCGTCGAAATGGCCCGAGACGCGCACCGCCAGAATATCCGGCACGACGACCAGCCCGACCCCGCCCTCGATGATCTTCTCGTTATAGCTGCCATAGTCGAAACGAACATAATTGTCGTTGTCGCGCGGCGTGAGCGACGGCTTCTTCGATATCACGTTGATCGCGCCGCCGGTCGTATTCTTGCCCCACAAGGTTCCTTGCGGGCCGCGCAGCACCTCGACCTGCTCGATATCGAACAGCGGCAGGCCGGTCGCGCTGGCGTTGGAGATGTAAACGTCGTCGAGGTAGAAGCCGACCGGATTGGCGAGGTCGAGCTGCTGCTGGCCTGCGCCGACTCCGCGGATCCACCAGCGCGGACGCCCGTGCTGCTGCGTGCCGGCGGTCGCATTAGGGACGAGGTTGAGCACTTCGTTCGCCGACTTGCCGAGGCCGCTGCTGAACAGGTCGCCGCCGAGCGCGGTCACCGCGGTCGGGACATCCTGAAGGCGCTGCTCGCGGCGTTGCGCGGTGACGAGAACGTCGCTCGTGCGCCCGTCGGCATTGGCGTCGGCATCGGGTTCCGGCGCCGGGTCCGCCGCGGTCGATGCGGGCCGATTGTCCGCCGTCGCGGGCGTCGCCGCCAGCCCCGGCCCGGCGACGAGCATGAAGGCCAGCACATTCGATGAGGCAACGACGTCGAAAACTCGCTTTGCAACTCGCGACAACGCAATTCTCCCTGCTGATTTTGGGCACGCGCGGAGGTGCCGTTGCCGGGGGCGTCGCAAGCGATGTGCCAGACGAGCTAACCTTCTGATATTATGAGGCTGTCTCGGCGAGTTGTGGAAAAAGGGGCGGTGCTCGCCGCGGCATCTGGTGCGATCGCAGCAACCGAGTTGAGCAATTTGCCGCATCCGCGCCCGGTGGTCGGACGCGATCAGAAATGGGCGAGATAGCCGCCGTCGACGGCCAGCACCTGCCCGGTCACATAGGATGAGGCAGGCGAGGCGAAGAACAGGACCGCCGCGACGATCTCGTCGGGGCGTCCCCAGCGCCCGAGCGAGGTGCGGCGGGCGAGATGCTCGGCGATCGCGGGATCGGCAGTCATCTCGGCATTCGCCTCGGTCGCGAAGAAGCCGGGCGCGACCGCGTTGACGGTTATCTGCCGGGGGCCGAGCTCGGCGGCGAGCGCCCGGGTGAGGGCGTCGAGGCCACCCTTCGTCATCGTGTAGGCGGCGTCTCCCGCGCGAGCGATCTGGCCGGCGATCGAGGTGATATTGATGATACGCCCGCCGCTCGGCATCCGCGCGCCGATCAGCCGCGTCAGATCGAACGGCGCGATGAGGTTGATTTCGACCAGTTTCCGCGCCGCGTCGCGATCGAGTTCGGCGAGGGGCCGTCGATCACGATCCCCCGCATTGTTGACCAATATATCGATGCGGTCGCGACCGGACAGCAATTCGGCCGCGGCTTCTTCCCGAGAAAGATCGGCAACGACGATCTCCGAGGAACCGCCGGCCGCGGCAATCGCCTGTTGCACGGCAAGAAGCCGCTCGGCGTCGCGGCCGTGCAGCAGGACATGCGCGCCGGCCGCCGCCAGACCCTTGGCCATTTCGCGCCCGAGGCCGCCGCCGGCGCCGGTGATGAGTGCGATCTTGCCGTGAAGTTGGATTGCCGCCACTCCGTCCAAGCCCGTCCGCCCGAACGGGTCTATCGGACGGACGGCCGGTTTGGCGCGCGCGCCGCGTAAAATCAATAAGCCGCCGTGAACCGCTCGCGGCTGTGCGCCTTGCGCTCGAGTTCGTCGACCATCGCGATGGCATAATCGGCAAAGCTGATTTTGCTTTCGCCATTCTCGTCGGTCACCAGTCGATCGCCGCCGAGCCGATAATGGCCGAGCCGCGGCCCTTCGAACAGCAAGGCGGCGGGCGAGAAGAACACCCAGTCGATGTCGCGTTCCGAACGGATGTCGTCGAGAAAGGCGATCCCGCCCTCGGCGATCGGCTTCCACTCGGCAGGAAAGCTCGGGGTGTCGATCACCCGCTGCCCCGGAGCGATTTCGAGGCTCGCGGCGCCCCCGGTGACCAGCAGCCGGTGGACACCCGCAGCGCGCAGCGCGCCGAGCAATGTCGCGGCGGGCACGTCGAAGTGCAGCGCGCTGATCACCGCGTCGCTGCCGCGGATCAGATCGGCAAGCTCGTCAGGCTTCGACGCGTCGCCGGCCCGCACCGTCACCCCCGATTGCGGCGGGATCGCATCCGGGTTGCGCGCGATCGCGAGCACCTCATGCCCGCGCGACGCGAGTTCCTTCGTGATCTCGGACCCCGCCCGCCCGCTTGCGCCCAGCACTGCAACCTTCATTTTCGCCTCCTTCGGTTTCCAACGGGAACCAAGTTGTCTAGGGTAACCCGCAATGCAAGACGGCACCTTTTCGACACTTGGTCACTTCGGGGAAACCGCGGGCGGGCGCGGCGACGTGTTCAATGCGAACTGCCCGACACGGCGGCTGCTCGATCGCGTCGGCGACAAATGGAGCGTCCTGATCCTCAGCCTCCTCGGCGACGGCGAAAGGCGCTTCAGCGCGCTGAAGCGCGAGATCGGCGGGGTATCGCAAAAGATGCTCAGCCAGACATTGCGGTCGCTCGAACGCGATGGGCTGGTGACCCGCACCGTCGCGCCGACCGTGCCGGTGACCGTCGTTTACGCGATCACCCCGCTGGGGGCCGAGTTGCTGGCGGCTTTGAGCATGATGATCGATTGGGCGGAGGCGCGCATCGATGCGGTCACCGAGGCGCAGCGCCGCTTCGACCGGCGCGATCGTCTTTGAGGGATTCGCCCAGCGGCAATAAATCTCGCAGTCTCAATAAGACAGGCTGAGCGTGCCGCGGATGCTGCGGCCGAATTCCGGCCGGGCCAGGAAATAGCCGTTGCTCATGCCGCCCGCATCGAACGACCCCACGCGTGGATTGCCCTCGGTGAGGCCGAGCGCATTGGTGAGGTTGGTCGCATTGAGCGCAAAGCCGACCCGATCGTTGAGCTTCGCATTCAGGCTGGCGTTGAGCAGCGAAAAGGCCGGCAGGCGCTGCGTATTGGCGATATCCGCAAACCGGCTGGAATAATGCATCAGTTCGCCACTGATGCGCAGCTTTCCGCGGAACAGGTTGAGGCTCGGCGCGAGGCGGAGCGAAAGGCGCGGCACGCGGACGAGCTGGTTGCCGGTGACATTGCGTGTCACCGACTGGCCGGACGACAGCTCGACATAGCTGAAGTTGCGATAGCGCGGATCCTGCAGCGTCGCCTGCATGTCGAGCTGCAACGGGCCGATCAGCTCGGCATGGCCGGCCAGTTCCAGCCCGATGGTCGATGTATCCGCGATCGACGTCCGCTCGACATAGCTGTTCGACACGGTGTCGAAACGATAGTCGGTAAAGGGCAATCGCGCGAAATGCGTCGCGAAGCCGACGGCGGACAGGTTCCAGCGTGGTCGCGTTGCGATAAGGCCGGCTTCCGCCATCGTGATCGGGACGATGGCTTCGTCGGTCCGGTTCGGCGATGCATAGAATTCGCTCGCGCTCGGCAGCCTCGCGATGCGGGTCAACCGCGCGAACAGGCCCAGGCTTGGAAACGGATTGAAATTGATCGCGGCCGTCCAGTTGAGTCCGGCGAACCGACGGTCGATGGGCCGCGTGACGCCGGTGCCGCCGATCACGGCATCGTCGGCGAGCGTCGTCGGGTCGCCGAGATCGAACGGCCTGGAGGTCATCATGTCGCCGCCGATCCGGGTACGCTCCCAGCGCAGCCCGAGATCGACGCGCCAATGCGGGGCGATCGCCCATTCGTCCGCCAGATATAGCGCGACGTTGGCGGTTTTCATCGCGACCGAATCGAACAGCGATCCGTAGCGGATGAAACCATTGTCGGTCAGCCGTCCAACGTCCCGGCCGGCCGGATCGATCGCCACCACGTCGAGCCGTCTGGCCCGGCCGCTGACCTCGAGAAGCGCCGTCGCCATCTGGCGGTCATAGTGCCAGCGGCTGTCGCCGTAGGTGAGGCCGACCGCTGCGTCATGATGTCCGAGAAGATCGAAGACGCTCTTCAATCGCGCGTCGCCGATGAACTCGTCCATCGGCAGCGCGACCGAGAGCAGATTGGCGCCAAGCACGAGCCCGTTGCCATTGTTGTTCGGCGCAAAGGGTTGCGCGGTGCCGGCGAAGCGGATCTGCACCGCCGAACTGTTCGGGAAGGCCGCGGCAAGCTGGGTGCGCACGCTGTCGAGATAGGCGCTCGCGGGCATCGGCCGCCCGGTGGGGAAAAGACCGTTACGCAGCGTGGTGCCGGTGCGCAGCCGCGTCCTCACCTCCAGCAATGTCCGCTCGCCGAGCGCAAGCCGCCCGGCGAGGCTATAGAAAGTGACATGGCTGCGGGTGCCCTGCGTCAGATCGAAATCATAGGGCCCGTTCGGGGTCTTGAGCAGGACATGTGCATTATCCGGCCCGGCCAAGGTGTCGCGCAACGGATCGAAGCCGGGAATGGCGCGGACCTGGCCCCGCGCATCGAATTCGAGCGGCACGGGCAGGTAGAGGATGACACGATCGTCGAGCCGCTTGACGTTGAATGACAGGCGGAGCCGGCCGTCGTCATAGTCGATGCCGGCGCGGATCTGCCCGCCTCGGTCGGCCGGATAGCCCGGATCACGCAACCCGTTGTCGGCGCGATAGAAACCGCCGATCGAGACGCCGAGTGTCGGTGCGAGCTGCAGGCCGGCGAACCCGTCGATCCGCGCATAGCCAAAGCTGCCGAGCGTGCCGGAAAGCGTATAACCCGGGTTTTTGAGGCCGTTGCGGGTGATGAAATCGACGCTGCCGCCAGGAGCGTTGGGCGCGAAGATCGCCGAAGGACCGCCGCGCACCGCCTCCACCCGGTCGATCGTCGCGTCGATGCGGAATATCTGATCGGTGTTGAGATAGCCGAGGCCGCCGTCATATTGCACCGGCAGGCCATCCTCGAGCAGCGCGACGGTCGAATAGCCGTCGGTCGGGATGCCGCGCGCGCGGACGTTGTTGCTCGCCTCGCCGCCGGTCGCCTCGACCCAGAAACCGGGGATCTGCTTGAACAGATCGGCGGTCGATATCGCTTTCTGGCGCGACAGCGCGGCCGCGTCGATCCGGGTGATCGCATAGCTGAGTTCGGTCTCGCGGAGCGGCGCTTCCGCCGCACGGCCGGTGACGACGATGTCGCGCGGCGGCTCCGCGGCCGGCACGGGGAGAGGAATCTGTCGTGGCGGCGTCGCGCGCGGCGCGGGCGAGTGCGGCACCATAGCCGGGCGAGCCACGCGCAGACTGATGACCTTGCCCCCGAAGGTCGCGATTTCGAGCCCGCTGCGCCGGAGCAGCCGATCGAGCGCCCGGCGCGCGGGCATCCGGCCGTTTATGCCACCGCTCCGGCGCGCTGCCGCGATGTCATAGGGATAGAGGATCTGCACCCCGATCTGGCGCGCGAGCTGGTCGAGCGCGCCGGCGAGCGTCTGCGCCGGAATAGCGAAGCGGACCGGCGCCTCGCCCGTCGCCGCATGCGCGGGTGCGGCGACGAGCATCGCCATGCCAATCAGGACCCCGCGCGTTACGTGCATGATTCGCCAATGCCGCCTGCCCGCGTCAGCTTCGTGTCACCTTGCGGCTGGCGCGATCACATCGGTTCGACGTTTAAGCGGCGCGACGTCGAAACAGCCGGATTTGATTGCCCTGCTGGCGATGGCCGATATCGAATCCCTGCTGCAGCGCCTGAAGGAAGCCGTCGGGATCGGCGATCCTGAACGAGCCGCCAAGCCGCGTCGGCGCCAGATCGGCATCCTGCAGCACGATCTTCTCGGGCAGATAGCGATTGAACTCGGCAAGCGCGCGGTCCAGCCGCATCCCGTTGAACACGATCTCCCCGCGTTCCCACGCCGTCGCGGCGGCAATAGCGGCGGGCGAGAAGTGGGAGACCTGCGCCCCCGCGCCGCCGACGACCAGCGCATTGCCCGCCGCCAACGTCCGCGCCAGCGTGCCGCGATAGACCGCCGCCGCCCGCCCTGCGAGGACGAGGAGCTGCGCGCTTTCTTGCTCCAGCCGCAAGTTGAACTTGCCCGCGCCAAGCCGCGCGTCGATCGGATCGCTGTTGAGACGAAACGGCTTCGCGGCCTCGCGCACGAGGAGCGTCGCCTCGCCGCGCTCGATCCAGAAATCGCGCTCGTCGTCAAACCGCCAGCCGACCCGCGTATCGGTATTGAGCAGCGCGTGGCTGCCGTCCGGGAGGATGAGGGTGCGCCGTTCGCCGACGGCGGTCGCGGCATAGGCGCGGCGCGGCCAGGCCAGGAACGCGCCGGCGCCGGCCGTCGCGACCAGCGCCGCCAGCGCCCCGCCGGCCACGGCCCGTCGCGAGAGCATCGCCGGCGGGGGCGGCGTCGGCTCGGTCGCCGGCGGCTGCGCCTCGGCCGGCTGATCGAGCAGGACCGACAGGCGCGGATCGGCGGTGCGTCGCCAGGTCGCGGCGGCCTGGGCGAATGCGGCGGCGTGGCGTTGATCGGCGGTGCGCCAGGCTTCGAACGCGGCACGGTCGGCGGTGCCGCAGTCGAGCGCCACCAGCCAGTCGACGGCCCGGTCGCTCAGACTTGCCCCTGCCTTTCCTTCTTCTCCCATGAAGTTGCGTGCTCCGCCTTCGCCCCGGTTTCCCGGCGATCCAACCGTTTTACTAAGAGGCGCAGGGCCTTGACCAGATGTGTTTCCACGGTGGAGACGGAGATGTTCATCCTTTCCGCTACCTGGGCAGGCGGCAAACCCTCGATTCGGCGGAGATACAGCGCCTCGCGCATCCGCGGCGGCATATCCTGCATCACCGTGGCGACCTGCCGAAGCTCGGCGCGATCCATCGCCACCACATCGGGGGTAGGGTCGTCGTCTGCGATATCGACCGCGCGGAGCAGCGCGCTCTGATCGAGCCGGACGATATCGGCGCGGCGGAAGCGCTCGATCGCAAGGTTGCGGATGATGCGCATCGTGAAGGCATGCGGATTGGCGATCGACGACCAGTCGTCGAGCGCGAACAGGCGCGCATAGGCTTCCTGCACCAGCTCCTCGGCTTCCTCGGGCTGCCGCGCCAGCTTGATGGCGTAGCGGCGATGCTGATCGCTGAAGACGAAGATCCGATCGGCAAACCAGATATCGATGTCACGCAGCCAGGCCATGTCTCGGCGCTCCATCGCGATTGCGGAATGGACCTCGCCTAGAACTGGCTTGTTACAGATGATTGACAGTCGCGCGGCGGGCAAAGCGCTCGTGCCGACGTCCCGATCCCCTGCCCGAAAATATTTTTGCGCGCAGTAGCGGGATCGCGCGCGCGCCCCGTCTCCGCGACGACAGCTCGGATCACGGCAACGCGGCCTGTGTCCGGACGCATCTCGCGCGTCCGGCAACGGGACGCGATGCGCCCGCGAGAGGGGCTTGAAGACAAGGTTGGAAAACGGGGTAGCTCCATGAAATCGTTGCAGATGACATCGTCGATCTTCGCCTTGCTATGCGCCGTTTCGACACCGGCCTGGGCCGAGGACGCCAAGCCCGCCGACACCGCGGAGGCTCAGCCGGGCCAGAACGGCGGCGACATCGTCGTCACCGGCCGCGCGGGGACGGGTGCGCGCACCAAATCCGAAACCAGCTATTCGATCACCAGCATCGGCGAGGAAGCGCTCCGCCTGCAGGCGCCGACCAGCGTGACCGAAGCGCTGAAATCGGTCCCCGGTTTCTGGGTCGAGGCGTCGGGGGGCGAAGCGAGCGGCAACATCCGCGCACGCGGCGTGCCGGTCGACGGCTTCGGTTCGGTCCAGTTGCTCGAAGACGGTATTCCCGTCCAGCACGATCCGGCGCTCGGCTATCTGAACGCCGATCAGGTCTTCCGCCTTGACGAGACGATCGACCGCATCGAGGTGGTGCGCGGCGGCCCGGCGTCGCTCTTTTATTCGAACGCCCCGGCCGGTGCGATCAACTTCATTCCCCGTCAGGTCGGCGAGCGCGCCGAGGGGCTGATCAAGATGAGCGTCGGTGCCGACAACCTCTACCGCACCGACATCTGGGTCGGCGCGCCGATCGGCGACGGCTGGAAGGCGGCGGTGGGCGGCTTTTATCGCTCCGAGGGCGGCGTGCGCGATCCCGGCTTTACCGCCAATCGCGGCGGGCAGGTCCGTGCCACGATCTCGAAGGATTGGGGCAACGCCAAGTTCAGTTTCGATGCGAAGCGCATGGACGACATCGTCGCGCTTTATCTCGGCATTCCGATGCGCACCTATCTCGACGGCAAGATCCGCGCGGTTCCCGGCTTCGACGGCCACGAGGGCACCGTCGCCGGCCCCGAGACGCAGCTCGTCAAGATGATCCAGGGCGACGGCAGCATCTATAAATTCGACAATAGCCTCGGCACCCAGGTCAAGCGTACCCAGCTCACCAGCAAGTTCGAGATCGAGCCGGTCGACGGCTGGAAGATCAGCAACACCTCGCGCTACACCGACACGCAGACGCAGCGGAACGGCGTTTTCCCCAACGCGCTGCAGAGCGCAGCCAGCCTTTTGAAGCAAAATGCCGGCCTGCTGGGCCAGGCGCCGGGCGCGACCGCGCTGCAATTGCGCTACGTGACCACGCCGAACCAGATCTACGATACGGCCAACCAGAACGGCAACGGGCTGGTGATCATCGGTGGCCTGCGCGGGCTCACCCTGCCAGTCAAGGAGTTCATGAGCGACACCCGCGTCGCGCATCGCTTCGAAATGGGCTCGACGACGCATGACATCACGCTCGGCTATTATTTCGCGCATATCGACGAGGATTTCAGCCGCTATTCCTCGACGGCGCTGCTCGACGTGCAGAACAATTCCCGCCTGCTGAATCTCGTGGCGGTCGATGCCGCGGGCAAAGTCCTCAAGACCTTCACCGACAACGGCATCTATAAATATGGCTATGAGTGGGAAGACGCGCACGGGGAGCAGACCACCCACGCGCTCTATATCTCCGACGAATGGCAGGTCACGCCCAGGCTGCGTATCGACGGCGGCGTACGCTGGGAAACGATGCGGGCGCGCGGCGCGGTCGGCCTCAAGAAGACGGTCAACCTCGATCCGAACAACCCGGCGACCTCGTCGATCATCACCGGCAGCGGCCTCTACGCCAATTACGACAAGACCTTCAGCCACGCGACGCTGACGGGCGGCGTCAACTATCAGTTCAATCGCGCGGCGGGTCTCTTCGCGCGCTATACCTATGCCAACCGGATGCCGAGCCTCGGCAATTATGTCACCAGCGCGACCGCGACCCCGGTGATCCAGACGATGCACCTGGGCGAGATCGGCTTCAAATATACCAGCCCGCTGATCGATCTCTATGCCACCGGCTTCTGGACCAAGTATAACAATGTCGCTTTCACCAACTATCGCTTCGATCTGAATACCGGGGCCTCGGTCACCGAAGCGCGCTTTGCCGATACACAGACTTTCGGTGTCGAGCTGGAGGGCACGATCCGGCCGACGTCTTGGTTCGATCTCTCGGCCACCGCGACGTTGCAGGATCCGCGCTACAAGGGCCTGACCTATACCGACGCCGCGGGCAAGTTCTACAATTATGACGGCAAGCGCCTGATCCGCGTGCCGACCGTCAGCCTCCGCGTGGTGCCCGGGGTCAATCTGCTCGACGGCAAGCTGCGCGTGCAGGCGTCATGGGAATATGAAGGCAAGCGTTATGTCGACACCGCGAACTCGGTGCGCCTGCCGGCCTATGGCACGATCAACCTCAGCGCCCGCGCGCAGATCAACGATCGTCTGTCGCTCTACGGCTATGTCGACAATCTCAACAATTCGCTGGGTCTTACCGAGGGCAATCCTCGCGCCGGCGAGTTGCAGAACAGCGATGCGGGCGCCAACACCTTCATCGCGCGCCCGTTGATCGGCCGGAATTACCGCGCCGCGATCATGTACAAGTTCTGATCGATGAAGGGGATCGAATCCGCCGTGCTCGGCCTTGCGCTGGCCTGTCTCGCGTCGCCCGCGCCCGCCCAAACCCTGCCTCAACCGGCAGGGCAGGCGAATGCGGTTCCCGATCAGACGTTGCGCGGCACGCTCGGGCGCGCCGATTATGAGCATTATCGCGAAATACCTTTCACGCTCCCGCCGGGCGTGACGCGGCTGACGATCGAGTTCAGCTATGGCGGCAAGGCGCAGCATTCGGTCATCGATCTCGGCCTTGCCGATCCTCAGCGCTTTCGCGGCTGGAGCGGCGGCACGCGCGACCGGATGACGTTGAGCGCGGAGGATGCGACGCCGGGCTATCTGCCTGGGCCGCTCCCGGCGGGCGAATGGCATCTGATCCTCGGCGCGCCCAATATCCGCGAGGGCGCGACGGCGCCGTTCGAGGCGCGCATCTATATCGACCGCGCGCCGACGGTGACCTCGTTCGCCGATGCGCCGATCAATGCTGCGCCCGGCTGGTATCGCGGCGACCTCCACATGCACAGCGGCAACAGCGACGGCAAATGCCTGTCCCAGAAGGGCGAGAAGGTGCCGTGCCCGGTCTATCGCACCGTCGAGGCGGCGGCGAAGCGCGGGCTCGATTTCATCGCGCTGACCGATCATAATACGACCGCGCATTATGACGCGCTGCGCGCGCTGCAGGGCGCATTCGATCGACTGCTGCTCATCCCCGGCCGCGAAGTCACGACCTTCTTTGGCCATTCCAACGTTTTCGGCCCGACCGCCTTCCTCGATTTCCGCATGACCGCGCCAAGCTATGCGCAGGCTGCCAAGTGGATGGACGAGGTGAAGCGCGAGGGCGGGATCGTCTCGCTCAATCATGCCGGCGCGCCGTCGGGCGAAATCTGCATGGGCTGCGGCTGGCGTGTGGAGGATCTGCCGGCCGGCGCGGTGCAGGCGATCGAGGTGGTCAATGGCGGCACGATGGCCGAGACCAAATCGGCCGAGAGCCCGTTGCAGGGTCTTGCGCTCTGGCAGAAACTGCTCAACGCCGGCCAGCGCGTGACCGCGATCGGCGGTAGCGACAACCACAATGCCGACCTTCCCTTCGATCAGCCGGGTGCGATCGGCACCCCGACGACGGTCGTCTTCATGCGCGCGCTTACGGTGCAGGGCTTCATCGACGGCGTCCGCGCCGGCCGCGCATTCGTCGACGTCTACGGCGTCAAGGGTCGCTTTCTCGATATCTCGGCGACGAACGGCGAGGCCAAGGCCGTAATGGGCGGCGCGCTCCGGGTGCGGCCGGGCGAGCGTGTCCGTCTCGCGGCGGAGGTGAGGGGCGCGTCGGGCGGCACGATCCAGCTCGTCGTCGACGGCGAGGCGGATCCGGTCTTCCGCCGCGATATCCAGCGCGATGGCGCGATCGCGCTGACGAACTGGATCGCCGACAGTGGCCGGCATTGGGTGCGCGCGGACGTGCGCGATGCTGCCGGCCGGCTCATCCTCGTCGGCAATCCGATCTATATCGAGGTCGGCAAGTGAAGGGCTGAAAGCGCCGTTCCGAGCGCGCCGGCGCAAGTGAGCGGAGAAGCCGCGATTGACTGTACCAACCGGGGACAAGGTCCGAAAGAATCAGTTAATTTACAATTAATAATATTGTATCCAGCCGACCTCGCTACCAAACAGGGAGAGTCGACGTGGAATTAAGACGCGTTTTTGCCGGCGTGGGCGCGCTGGCGCTGGCCGCCGCCGCTACCCCCTCCAATGCGGCCGAACTGGTCACCAACGGGGGCTTCGAAACCGGTAATTTCAGTGGCTGGACGCTCGGCGGCAACACCGGGTTCACCGGGGTGGACACCGCCTCGGCGCATAGCGGCACTTATGGCGCCTATTTCGGTGCGGTCGGGTCGACCGGGACGCTGAGCCAGCTTCTCAACACGGTTGCCGGGCAGACCTATACCGTTTCGTTCTGGCTCTCGAATTCCGGCTCGCCGACCGACAGCTTCGAAGCATCGATCGGTGATACGGTTCTTCAGACCTTCACCAATGTGAACGCTTTCCAATATTTCAATTTCTCGTTCACCACGCCGGTGAACGGCAGCCCGTCGCTGCTCAAATTTACGTTCCGCCAAGATCCTTCTTACTGGCATATCGACGATATTTCGGTTCAGGGCCTGGCGGGCGGCGTTCCTGAGCCGACGACCTGGGCGATGATGATTCTCGGCCTTGGTGCAGTGGGCGCGGCGATGCGTCGCCGGCGTGCCGCGACGACAGTCCGCTACGCCTAATCCACTATAATATAAGAACTTTCTTCGGGTAGCAAAAAGCCGCCGGGAAACCGGCGGCTTTTTCTCCCAAAGGACGAAGGTTCCTACCGAACCCGTGAGCGCGCGCGCGCCGCGCGAACCGGGGCGTACATGTCCGCGCGCTGCTTCATCAATTCGGCCAGCCAGCACAGATGCGATGCGGCATCGGACAGCGGCAGCATGCACAATTCGTCGAACAGCTCGCGCTGATAGTCGATCCGGCGCGCCAGGATTTCGCGCATCCGGACCCGCGCGCGGCTATCGTCGCGGTGGATTCCGGCGTTGAATTCGCGCGCGGCGTGGAGAAAAACGTCCGCCATTTCCTGTGCTGCCTGAACGCCCTCGTTCAACCCCTCGCTCGCCCCGAACCGCGCGAGCCGGCGCCTGACCGGCGGCAGATCGGGATCGGCCGCAGCGTCGTTGAGCGGCAGGTTGAAATCATAAGTGGCGAGAAATTTTCGAATCATGGCTGCCTCCCCGGCACGATCAGGGAACATGGATCGGGTGCCGATTCAAGCGGATTTGCCGCGTGCAGGAGGAGGATTCGACGGACCGTTGACGCTATCTTTCGATTAGGGATGCGTTCGCTCCCGTGCGATCTTTTGCGCGTAGAGCGCCGCCCCGACGCCGGGTTCATGTCGAGGGGCGATCACCTCGAACCGGCCGCGACCGTCGAGCTCGCGGCACAATGCCGCGCGGACCGCATCCTGTTTAGTCAGCACGCCCCCCGACCAGGAGAGCAACACGCTTTCCTCCTCGGCAAAGCCCAGCGATCGGCGTAGCGCGCCGGCGATCGCGGCCAGCTCGACGCCGGCGCGATCGAGGATCGACAGCGCGACGCGATCGCCTTCCTCTGCCGCCAGCGAGACGATCCGTGCGAGGCCGGCAATGTCGTCACGCACCATTCCGCCGCTGCCCATCACGCGCGCGCAGATGTCGAGATCGGACCCGAGCGCGAGTTCGCGCGAGAAGACGTGTTTGAGCGGCCCTTCGGCGAGGCGCCCGTCGCTCATCCGCGTGAAGGCATTGAGGCCCTGGATCGCGATCCAATAAGCGGAGCCCTCGTCGCCGAACACCTCGCCCCAGCCGCCGACACGCGCTTTGCGGCCCCGGCGTTCGCCATAGCCGATCGAGCCGGTGCCAGCGACGAGGTTGATCCCGTCCGCGCAGGCGAGCGAGCCGGCCCAGCCGCACACCATGTCGTTGTCGCACGCATAGCGGCCGTGGCCGAGCAATTTGCCGCACGCGGCCTCGAGCAGCGGATCGACCGCGGCATCTTCGCCGAAGGCGGGGAGGCCGAAGAAGGAATAGCCGAAAACGGCGGGGGGAAGGCCGAGCTGGCGGCTCACCGCGTCGATCCCCTGCGCGAGACGCGCGATCGCCTCGTCCAGCCCGACCTGGAGGTGATAGGTCGTCCCCGTGAGCGCGCGCGCGACCGTCCGCCCGCTTTCGTCGATGCAGACGAATTCGGTCTTGGTGCCCCCGCCGTCGACGCCGAGGAAGATGCTCATGCCGCCGCCGGATGGATGCGCACGCCCTGGACGACGCGGTTCACCGTCCCGCTGGCGTTGGGTCGATCCGGGGTCCGCCCGAGCCGCAGCGAGAAATGCAGCGCGAACAATTGCGCCGGGACGATATAAGGGAAGAGCAGATCGATATCGGCCTGCCCCGCCGCCCCGGGTACCAGCAATGCCTCGCCCGCCACATCCTGCGCGGCGATCGCGACCACCGCGCCGCAGCGCCCGTCGGCACGCAATTCATCGAGCATGTCGAGATCGTAGAGCCGGGTCAGCGGATCGTTCGAGACGAACATCATGATCAACGTGCGCGGCGTCACGATCGTCTTCGGGCCATGCCGGAAGCCGAGCGGGGAATCGAACGCGGTGGGGATCGCGCCGTCGGTCAGTTCGAGCAGCTTGAGCGCCGCCTCGCGCGCCAGGCCCTGGAACACGCCGCTGCCGAGATAGACCACCCGGTCGAAATCCTGCGCGGCGAGCGCCGCAGCGCGCGGCTCCGCGCCCGCGATCGTCGCCGAAACCGCGTCGGCGATCGCCTCGACGCGGGCGTCGATCGTGTCGATGCCGCCGAGGATCGATAGCGCCGCCAGCATCATCGCGCTGAAGCTCGACGTCATCGCGAACGCGCGGTCATGTGTTTCCTCGGGCAGCACGACCACATGGCTGTTCGCCGCATCGCGCCGGGCGAGCGCGCCCGCGGCGTTGCAGGTGATCACGAGGTGGTGGACCGACGGCAGCTGCGCATCGGCCAGATCGACCGCGGCGACGCTCTCCGGGCTGCTCCCCGAGCGGCCGAACGAGACCATCAATGTCGGCCGCGCGGGATCGAGATAGAGCTGCGGCGCGGCGACGATATCGGTCGTCGCCACCGCCTCGACGCGCCGCCCGGTGGTCGCCGACAGCCACGGCGCGAGGCATTCGCCGATGAACGCGGAGGTGCCCGCGCCGCACAGCATGATGCGCAGGTCGTTCGTGGCGAGCAGCGGGGCGAGGAAGCCCTCGATCGCTGCCCGGCTGGCGCGCAGCAGCGCCTGGGTCGCGCGCAGCGTCGATGGCTGCTGGAGGATCTCGCGACGCGTCCAGCTCTCGGCGCCCCCCGGCGGCAGATCGGACGCGAACAGGGTTTCAGGCATCGGGATTGCAGGCTCCATGATAGGCATCGAGCGTCGCGCCGATCTGCGCGACGATGAGATCGACCGGATCGAGCGACGCGGTGCCGGTGCGGACGGCGGCATAAGCGGCGGGAAGATACTGGCTGAGCAGCGGCAGCGGCGGCATGGCCGCGCGCAGATTGTCGAACAATCGGGCTTGCGCAGCGGCGATCTCGGGATCGGGCCAATAATAACGGATGCGATCGCTGAGGCTATATTGGAGCTGGAGATCAAGCGCGGCGCCGGTCTCGTGATAATAACGCTGCCAATTGCCCGGCGCGGCCTTCATCCGCGCGACGACGGTGTCGCGCAGACCCGCGCGCCGCGACGCATCGACCGTTTCGCGCTCGATCGCGTCGAGCGCCCACAATGCCTCGCGCAGCGCGAAGGTGACGCCCGGCCCGACCTTCAGGATCGCGAAATGGTCGCGCACCAGCGCGGCAAGCGCGTCCGGGCGCTGATAATCGGTCGAATGCGCCTCGAAGACGATATGATCGACCGGGACGATCGCGGCGCTGAGCGCGGCGGCGGCGGCCGGCCGGTAATCGACCACCTTCATATGATCGAATTCGACCCCCGGCTGGACGACGGTGGCGATCACGCGATCCCAGGCGGCGTCGAGCCCGGCTTCGCGAAACAGGTCGCGGTGCATGTCGAGCGTCGCCAGCGCCGCCTCCGGGGTGGTGACGGCGAGCGCGTCGAGATCCTCCGCCGCGCCGCCGGGGACGGGCACTTCGGTGCCGATCACATAGACCGGCGCGAGTGCCGGATCGTCGCGACACGCCGCCTCGGCCGCGCGACAGAGCCGCGCGGCGCGCTCGGCGATCGTCCGTTCGGGAAGCGGGACGGGATCGTCGGCACAACTCATCGAGCAATCGAGATGGATCTTGCCGAAACCGGCGCGAACATAATCGGCGACCATGATTTCCGCCTTCGCCATCGCTTCATCGGCGGGCAGCGCGGTCCAGGCATTGGGGCCGAGATGGTCGCCGCCGAGCGCGAGGCGATCGAGCGGAAAGCCGGTGCGCGCGGCGATCTCCTCGACGAAGGCGCGGAAACCGACGGGCACCATCCCGGTATAGCCGCCGTCCTGGTTCACCTGATTGGAGGTCGCCTCGATCAGCACCAGCGGCGCGGCGTTGCGCAGCGCGTGGCGGAAGGTTGCCTCGATGACCAGCGGATGCGCCGAGCAGACCGAGGTGATGCCGATGGCCTCACCGCGCTTGTGGCGGTCGATCAGATTTCGAATCAGCTCCATCAACGGCTCCTTTGACGCGAGCTATACGCGAGCTGCACAGACTTCGCAATAAACAGAAACAAAACGAAACTATGCGGACTGGATTTCGCGATCGAGCGCGGCGTCGCCGTCCGTGGCCGTATCCGGCTCGATGGCGAGGAGGAGCGAGGCGGCGAGCGCGAGGCCAATGCCGGCGAGCTTGAGCGATCCCGGCATCACGCCGAGCGCGACGAGCGAGATGATCGCGGTGGCGAGCGGGGCGCCGGCATTGGTGAGCGGGGCGACGATGATCGCCTTGCCGTATCGGAAGGCGAAGACGAGCGTCAGCGCGCCGATCGCGTTCAGCACCTGGATCGCCGCCGCCAGCCACGGCCCGCTCGCGCCATAATTGATCGGGCGGCTGAAATCGGTCATCGCCCAGGCGACCGGGATCAGTGCCAGCCCGGTGACCGTCATATAGAAGAAGATGCTCTCCGCCGACATGATGTGATTGGCGGATTTCATGAAATAGGCCTGCAACCCCCAGCAGACCATGACGAACAGCGCCATCCACAGCCAGCTTCCGCCATGCGCGTCGCCGCCCGGGGCGAAATCGAAGGTCGGGAGCGCGAGCAGGGCAAGCAGGATGCCGAGCGCGCCGAGCCGGCCGGTGCGTTCGCCCATGATGAGGAACGACAAAGCGATCGTGACGACCGGCGAAAGCGAGATGACCGGGAAGATCAGATAGGCCGGCCCGCGCGTCACCGCATAGAAGAGCACCATCTGCCCGCCGGCGCCGAGCGCGCCGACCGCAACGCCGTAAACGATCGCGCGCGCGCTGCGGTCGAGCTTCCAGCCGGCCTGCGCGAGGACGATTAGCGCGGGCGGGATCATCGTCAGCGCCCATACGCAATAGACCAATGTCTCGGGGAAGCCGCGTTCGGGCGACAGGCCGGAGAAGGCGCCCCAGATGCCCCATAGCACGACGGTGGTGAGCGCATTGAACAGCCAGGCGCGCCCGGCGCGGGAGGGTGCGTGGCTCATGCTTTGGTCTTGTCCTGAAGCGGCGCGGCCTCGACGAGCAGGAAATGCTCGAAGCTCGCCTGAAGGGTGGCGACGGAGCCGCTGACGGTACCGAGCGGGCGCCCGGTGAAGCTGTCGGTCAGCTGGTGGCGCCCGGCAGGCAGGCCGCGGAGCTGGACCGGGCCGGACCATTTATCCGCATAAAAGGCATAATGGATCTTGCCGCCGGCGCGGATCGCATGGCCCTCGGGCTTGTCGAACCCGATATCGTACAGGCCGCCCAGATAATCTCCCTTGGGCAGCATGTTGGCGCGGTAGAGCGCGATCCACTTGCGCCACAGCGCCTCTTTCTGCGCGGTCAGCGCGATGCCGCCTGGCGGCAGCGGATCGGTGCTGTGCGCGGGATCGCGCGGCCAGGTGAATTTGGTCGAGAGGATCGCGCCGATCCCGTAATGCGAGGCGAAATCATCGTGTCGGTCGCTGAGCTCGACATGATCGCCCGCGAAGGGCGCGCTGGGCCCCATCATCGCCTTGAACGTCTTGCCCTTCGAGCGGATCTGCCAGGAGGAGGTCGGGTCCGAGGCGGGAGTGTGGTTCATCCCCGGGATATTGTGGAAGGCGAAAGCGTCGCCGCACGGGCAGATTTCGATCACCGCATTCGGGTTGATCGCGATCGCCTCGTCATAGAGCGCCTTCCAGAAATCCTGCAGCTTTTCGTAGGATTCCTCGGGCCGGGCGTGATTGTGCGCGGGGTTGTAGCAGGGCGCGACGCCGTTCAGATGCTGGCCGTCGAGCTTGAGCCCCTCATAGCCCCATTCGCCGATGATGCGGCGGACCTGGCCGCGGAAATAATCGACCACCGGCGGATAGGCCGGGCAGAGCGTGAAGGCATCCCAGAAGCTCACATTCTGCGCCGCGCCGTTGCGATCGAGCAGCAGCATATCCGAATGATCGCGCAGCAGATCGGTGCCGGGATCGGCGGCGAGCGGCGCGAGCCAGAGCCGCGGGCGCATCCCGGCCGCCTTGATCCGGTCCGCAAAGGCCTTCATGTCGGCGTCGCCGCGCGGAAATTTGGCGCGATTGAGTTTCCAGTCGCCTTCCGACGTCTGCCATCCGTCGTCGAGCACCGCCCATTCGAGGCCGATGTCCCTGGCCTTGGGCAGCGCGGTGAAGATTTCGTCGACGGTGAATTGCCGGCCATAGCCCCAGGCGCACCAGACCGGCGCATAGCTCGTCTCGGGGATCGGCGGGGCGGCGATGCCGCGCGTCGCCATGATCCGGCGATAGGCGTCGAGCGGGCGGAAATGATCGCCCTCATGCGCCATCACGAAAAGCGGCGGCAGCGACAGGGTCGCGCCGGGCGCGAGGAGCGCGGGCTCGTCGCCGGCGATGCCGATCCGCGTCCCGCCCGGCTGCCCCGAGACAGGGAGCGAGACGAGGCGCGGGACGATATCGATATGGCCGACCGCGAGCCCGACGTCGCGCCGCCACACCGCGGCGACGGGGGTGCCGCCGCCGTAATCCGCGGCGTTCATGCCCATGAAGTTGCGCTGGCCGAACCCCGGGGTGATCGGCTGCACCCAATCGCGGCGATCGGCATAAGAGGCGCCCGAGAAGCTCCACGCGCCGTCGGGATGCGCGAGCAGATCGTGCGTTGCGGCGTGCCAGCCGGCGATTGCGAGCGGCGCCGTGCCGGTATTGCGATAGGCGATGTCGAGCAGGGCGAGCCCGGGATAAGAATCGAGGAAGGTGACCGCGATGCGCTTCTCGATATTGCCCCCGGCGGTGCCGCGGAGATGATGGACCTGGCCGCGGCCGTGCGGGCCGGAAACCGCCTCGCGGCGCTGATCGATCAGCAGGAAGCGATCGACGATGCGCTGATCATCGAGCCGGATCGCCTCGCCCGGCTCCATCGCGGTGAGCGCGGTCGCGCCGCGCGAGAGGCGCGAATGAAGCGCCGAGTCGAACTCGATCGTCAGCACCCCGTCCGACAGGCGGAGGATCGGCGCGTCGCCGGTCGCGACGCGGGCGGCGGCGCGCAGCGGCGGGGTGACCGAGAGCATCGCGCCCGCGCCCATCAACCGGGCGATCGTCGCACGGCGGGACATCATGGGCTGCGACATAAGCGGCTCTCTCCGAAAGCATGGCGGTGTCGATCGCGATCGATCGTCGGCTTGTCGGAGACTTGCACAGTCGCTTGGGGTTGCGCAATATAAAACGCAACATAAAGTGAGTTTCGTTAAGTTTCCTTTGGAGAGAGAAGATGCGCGCATTGCGGAATCTGGCGCTGGCGACGACCGCGCTGCTGCTCGTGGGGGCCGCGCCGGCGCCCGACGTTTATGGCGAGGCGGATTTCGCGCGGGTGCGCAAGCTCGACGCGCATGTCCACGCCAATGTGGCCGATCCGGCGTTCGTGCGGCTCGCAGCGACGGACGGGTTCGAGCTATTGTCGATCAACGTCGATTATCCCGATTTCCCGCCGATCGCGGAGCAGGCGCGGATCGCTTATGCGATGCATGCGGCCGATCCCAAGCGCTTCCATTTCGCTACCACCTTCTCGATGGACGGTTTCGGCGCGCCGGGCTGGGCGGCGCGGGCGGAAAAGCAGATCGATGCGGGGCTCGCGCGGGGCGCGGTGGCGGTCAAGGTATGGAAGAATATCGGGATGGTGGCGAAGGATGCCGCGGGCAAGCGCGTGTTCCTCGACGATCCGCGCTTCGATCCGGTCATCGCGCAGCTCGAGGCGAGGCGCGTGCCGCTGATCGCGCATCAGGGCGAGCCCAAGAATTGCTGGCTGCCGCTCGATCAGATGACGACCGACAATGACCGGAGCTATTTCAGCGAGCATCCCGAATATTATATGTACCGGCACCCCGAGGAGCCGAGCTACGAACAATTGATGGCGGTGCGCGATCGCTTCGTGGCGCGCCACCCGCGTCTCGCGTTCGACGGCGCGCATATGGCGAGCCTCGAATGGAGCGTGGACGAGCTTGCGCGCTTCCTCGATCGCTTTCCCCATGCGATGGTCGATCTCGCCGCGCGGATGAGCCAGGTGCAGGCGCAGTCCAATGCGGACCATGCCAAGGTGCGCGCTTTCTTCGTCAAATATCAGGATCGGCTGATGTACGGCACCGATCTGACGGACAGTCCGCCCGATCCGCATGCCCGCGCGCAAAACCCGCCGGCGACGGGCGATTTCATCCGCGAGGCGGATGCGGTCTGGCGGGCGGACTGGCGCTATCTGGCGACGCCGCTGGCGCAGCATGTCGATGCAATCAAGGCGGATGCGCCGGGGCTCGCGCTGCCACGCGGGGTGATCGACAAGATCTATTACGCCAACGCCCGCCGCTTCTTCCGGCTGAACGGATAGCGTGCAGCTCAGGCGTTGTGGATGCGGAAGCCGAGCCGGTCCGCGGCGGCGCGGATATCCTCAGGCACCGCGCCCTCGGTGACGAGATGATCGATCTCCTCGATGTCGATGATGCGATGGAGGCAGACGCGGCCGAATTTGGAGCCGTCGGTCACCGCGATCACCTCGCGCGCGGCCTCGACCATCTTGCGGTTGAGCATCGCCTCGGGCTCATAATGCGTTGTGACGCCGCAGGCGATGTCGAGCCCGTCGACCCCGAGGAACAGCTTGTCGACGCGCAGGTCCTCGAGCGCGGCGACGGTCTGCGCGCCGTAGAAGGCGCGGTTCTTGCGCCGCAGCATCCCGCCGAGCATGACGATGTTGAGCCGCTCCTTCGCCGCCAGCACGGTGAGGATGTCGATATCGTTGGTGAGGACGGTGATGTCCTCGTCATCGGGCAGGAAGCGCGCGATCTGCAGCGTCGTCGTCCCCGAATCGAGCACGATCGACTCGCCGGGCGCGACCATCGCCGCGGCGAGCTTGCCGATGCGCACCTTCTCGTCGGTATGGCTCGAGCGCTTGACCTCGACCGGGGGCTCGGCGGTGACGTTGACCGCCTCCGCGCTGATCGCCCCGCCGTAGGAGCGCTCCATCACCCCGCGCTGGGCGAGGAAGCGCAGGTCCTTGCGGATCGTCTGCATCGAGACCCCGAAACGCGCGGCGAGCGGCGCGACCTGGACGCTGCCGCGCTCCTTGACGAGCGTCGAGATCAGCTGCCGCCTCTCGCTGGTATCGCGGATCATTTCGCCCCCGTCCTCCCTGGAAAACGAAACCTCAGATATCAGGCGATCCGCGGTTCTTCAATCGGCGCGCGATGTTTCGTTATTTTTCGGTTTGACAATCGCTATAAAACGAAGGCAGATTTGTTTCACAAAGTAGCGATCGAAACGTCGCAGGACCGAAGCGCGCGTCAGACGCGGTGGAATCGAACTGGCACGGTGGGCGCAGCGCCCGGCCGGGCCGCAAGGGTGCAGGAAGGGCTGAATCATGGGAGCGACACTCCGCAAATCCGGCTATTGGGCGGGCGCGAGCCTGCTGGCGATGCTGACGTCCACCGCGGCGTTCGCGGCCGATCGGGCGCCGCAGCCGGACGGCGCGACGACCGCGGCGCCGCCGGCCGACGCGGGGCTGGCCGCCCAGTCGGCGCTCGCGCCGGCCAGTGATGGGGCGGCACCTGCTGACGCCATCCCCGACGAGATCGTCGTGCGCGGCGTGCGCGGCAGCCTGTTGCGGTCGATCGACACCAAGCGCGATGCCTCGACGATCGTCGACGCGATCTCGGCGGAAGAACTCGGCAAATTCCCCAACCGCAATGTCGCCGAGGCGCTGGCCAATATCCCCGGCGTGACGGTCGGCCGCGACGGGCGCGGCGAGGGAAAGAGCGTGACGGTGCGCGGGCTGGGCGAGGATTTCGCGCTTACCAGCCTCAACGGGCGCATCCTGCCGACCGACGGGCCCGATCGCGCCTTCGCGTTCGACGTATTGCCCTCCGAAGTGATCTCCGGCGCCGAGATCCAGAAAGCGGCGCAGGCCTCGCAGCTCGAAGGCAGCATCGGCGGCAATATCGACCTGCGCACCGCACGGCCGTTCGATCACAAGGGCTTCCACGCAGCCGGCTCGCTCGAGGGGCAATATAATCAGTTCGCGGAAAAGGGCGGCATCAAGGCGTCCGGCGTGGTCAGCACGACCTTCGCCAACGATACGATGGGCATCCTCATATCCGGCACCTATAACAAATATAAGTTCCGCACCGACAATCTCGGCGAATATTCGAGCACCGATACCTTCGATGTCGTCACCGGCGCGGATGGCCAGCGCAGCATCGCGCAAGTTCCCAACGGTGGGGTCATCGTCCCCTATTTCTACAGCGTCGGCTATGTCCTGGGCGAGCGCCAGCGGTGGGGCGGTTCGGTCGCCTATCAATGGAAGCCGTCCGACAAATTCGAATTCCGGCTCGACGGCATCTACAGCAATTATCGCGACTATGAGCACAACCACCGCGTGTCGGTCGGGCTGACCCCGCTGGCCGACGACGGCAGCGTGCGATGGGATCTCAACAATATCGCGATCGACCGCAACAAGGTCGTGACCAATTATACCGTCCAGCCCGCGACGATCGACATCCTCGCCACCGACGAGCCGCGCAACTCGATCACCTATCAGATCGGCGGGCATATCGACTGGAAGCCGGTCGAGCGGCTGAAAGTGGGGATCGACGCTTATTATGGCCGGGCGACCGACGACACTGGCGGGCAGAACCGCTTCGTTGTGGCGGGCATCCCCAATTCGCGCGCGGTGATCTCGACGCGGAACAACGGCATTCCCGATATGGTGCTGACCATTCCGAATGCGGACGGCAGCATCACCAATCGCACGCTCGATCAGGCGGGCAACGACGACCTTTTCGTCCATTATATCGGCATCCAGGGCCAGAATATCTCGGACCGCACCAAGGGCGCGAAGCTCGATTTCGACTATGACGTCGATAGCGGCATCCTGAAATCCTTCACCTTCGGCGGCGCCTTCCTGCATCGCCGCAAGGATGTCGACGTGATCGACAACCAATATACGACCGCGGAGAATTTCGCCGGTTACCGCTTCCCCTTCTCCGCGATCGGCGCCAATGTCGTGCAGTCGCCGCAGGTGACCGGAATCCTGCCGAACCTTTCGGGCAATTTCCCGCGCAGCTTCCCGACCTTCGACATCAACACCTATCTCAATTCGCTGTCGCGGGCGGAGAATAATCCCAATGTGATCGATCCGAGCACCGGGCAACCCTATCCCACCGGCTATGCCACGCAGCAGGTCGTGCCCGATCAACTCGCTTCCTATGCGATCCGCGAGCGGACCTGGAACGCCTATTTCCAGATCAACCTGCGGGGCGATCGTTGGAAGGCGGATATCGGCGCGCGCTATGTGAATACCTCGGTCAACTCGCTCGGTTATGGCGCGTCGGTGCGCAGCTATGTCGTGACGGGCACCGGCACCGCGCTCGTCGTGTTCAACCCGATCGAGCCGATCACCGGCGGCGGCAGCTATTCGCGGCTGCTGCCCTCGGCCAATTTCTCCTACGATCTCGCCGACGGTCTGCGGTTGCGGCTCGCCGCGTCACAGGCGATCTCGCGCCCGACCTTCGGGCAGCTTTCCTCGGCGAAGGATTATTCGGCCGCCCAGTCCAACACGCCGGTCGTCACCGATGCCGGCAATCCCAATCTGAAGCCGGTCTCGGCCGATCAGGCGGATATCTCGCTCGAATATTATCCGTCGAACCGGTTCGCTTTGACGGTCGCAGCATTCTACAAGCATCTCAAGAATTTCGTGACAACCAAGGCGGTGCCGTTCGATCTCGTGCCGACCAATCAGGTGCCCGGCGCGCCGGCGAGCTTCCCCTTCACCGAGCTGACCTATGTCAACGGCGACAGCGCCAAAGTCTATGGCATCGAGGTCGGCGGGCAATATTTCATGGACAATGGCTTGGGCTTCCAGGCCAATGCCACCTACAACCACTCACGCGCCAAGCGCGAAGGGCGGCCGACCACCGATCTTGCCGACGCGGTGCCCTTTTCGGCCAATGCCAAGGTCTTCTACGAGAAGCATGGCATCAACGCTTCGGTTTCCTACCAATATCAATCGCGGTTCGTGTCGTCGCAATATAGCTATATCGACTCGCTCGCGATCAAACAGGCGCCCTATCATGAGCTTTCGGCCAGCATCTCTTACGATATCCTGCCGCAGCTGACCGTCTATACTCAGGCGTCGAACCTGCTCGATTCGGCGGTCCGGCGTTATTCGACCTATACGAACGTGCCGGCTTTCTACGAATATACCGGCCGGGCGTTCTTCTTCGGGGTGCGCGCGCGGATGTAATCCTTCGCTCGCGAATGCGGGGCGCGTCCGGTTGGGTCGGCCGCTCCGCAGTGACGCGATAGGAGTTCGATCGAGAAGGCCAGCCGGAAGGATCGCCGCCATAGATTTTGGGCGTAACCATTGCCGCTGGTCTGTGCGACGGACGATCTGAATCGAATAATCGAGTTCGGACGCCAAATCAGCGCAGATGCGGCAGCCGCCATTCGCCGAGCAATGCGGCGGTCCTCAGCGCGAAGATGGAGACGCCCGCGATCGCGCCGGCGATATCCTTGCGCAGCCGGAAGCGGGCGATCAGCAGCACCATCAGCGTCGCGCCGGCCAGCGCGGCGGTCGCATAGAAATCCTCGTGCAGGACGCGCGGCACCCGCGCGCACAATATGTCGCGCAGGATCCCGCCGCCGCATCCGTTGACGGTCGCGATGACCACGATGCTCGAGCCGTTCATCCGATAGTCCACGCTCTTGCGCGCGCCCGCGACCGCGGCCAGCGCGAGCCCGACCGCCTCGAATATGTCCACCGCGATCGGCGGGGTGAACGTGCCGACGCCGCCCAACGTCACCGATGCCGCGAGCACTGCCGTCGCCGCCGCGACCGCGAGCGCCGCGTAGCGCCAGTCGCGCAATGGCGCGGGGGGATGTTCGCCGAGCAGAAGGTCGCGCATCACGCCGCCGCCGACCGATCCGACGAAGGCGAGCACGAGGATGCCGAACAGATCGAAATCGGCGCGCACGCCGGTCAGCGCGCATTCGGTCGCCAGCACGAAAGTGGCAGCGAGATCGACCGCGGTCAGCGCGCGATCGCGAACGCGGCCGTCGATATGGTCGGTGAATTTCATCACAAGGCCCCTCTGGTCGCGGTCGTCATTGCAGATTGTGCAGCGTAGATGCCAGCGCGGGTCATTTCCGTTCGAGCAGCCGGGCTTGGGCGAGGTCCAGGATATGCTCGCCGTCCGACGGCTGATTGTGAACGAAGCCGGCGACCCTCGGCATCTCCGCCGAAACGCCCGCGACGCGGCGCAGCTGGACATGGTTGCCGTGGAGCGTCGTGCGGATGTCGCGGCCGTCCAGGCCGTCGCGCACTAACGCTTCGATCGCGGCCGCGGTTTTCGCGGGAAGCCTGATCGGCGCGGTCAGCGTGAAGACGATGCTCTGGTCTTGCGGTACGACGTGATCCAGCGCCGCCTTCAATCGGGCGACAAGCCCGATGACGACCCTATCGAAGCGAAGGCGGATCCTCGCCGCCGAAACGGCGGCGGCGATGTCCCGCTCGATCGTGGTGGTTTCCGTCATCGACGACTCCGCTTCCGAACGACGATCTTCGGTTGAGCGACCTGCAGAGTTTGTCGCTTAAACCCAATCGCATGATTAAACGGGATTAATTGATCGAGATCAATATACGGGTGAGTACGCCCTTCCCCAAAGAGTTCGCCTCGATCCGAGCAAAGCCACGGGAGACGATCCGGTGGCCGGGGCGCGGGTGCGAGGCCGCGTCGCGCTGCGACGCGAGTCGTTTGCCTTACGCATTAATTTCGCAGCGGTTTTGCATTGACGGAGACGTCGAGGGGCTCCGCTGCAATCACGGTCCGCCGCGGTTTACGTCAGTTAAATAGCTGATAACTAAGAATATTTTCCTAAAGTAGCTTGCGCGTTCGCCGAGCTTCGATAATTCTCGCATCACGTGAACGGCCGACGGAACGGATCAACCGAGGTGCCCCGATAATCTCGGGTGCAGTGCTCTCGTCAGGGATCTCCGCAACAGGCCGACACGAAAACGGGGCGCATTCCATGAGATATCGCACAATGCTTTCGAGCAGGCCAGCTTTCTCGGCCGGTATCAGGCGGCGGGTTTTATTGATGCCGAACAGCGCGGTCTGACCGCGCCGCGAGCATAGCAATTCCGGCGGGGTGTAGCGGCAGGCAAAGGCTTTAGCCTGCGCGACAACCACCGCAGCTTTTTGAGTTTCGCAAATTGTGTTCGGACTCCCTGCGTGGATGCGCAGGGAATGCCCGGACGTGCGCGTTCGCTTCGCCGATTGCCGGTGATCGAGCGCTTCAACGGGAGACAAGCGATGGGCGATCAGCGGAAAAACAAGGGTTCGACGGACACCGGTTTCCTGGGCGGCTGGATGCCCGGCGTGCACGGCATGGGCTGGGCCCAGCGGCGCCGGCTGATGGCGATATTGCGCCGCGCGCATCGCGTGCTCGGGCTGAAACGCGATCGGCTGGGGATCGGCGCGCTCGGCGGGGGCGGGGTGATCGGCGTGGTGGTTGTCGCGGGTATCGTCGCGCCGCACGTCGCGTTCGGACAGACGGTGATCGGCAACGGGGTTCTGACCAATACCGTCAATTGCACCAATCCCTCTGCCGGGGTGCAGAGCACCGCGATCGGCTGCGGCTCCACCGCGCCCAATTCCGCGTCGACTGCGATCGGCGCCGGCGCGCATGTCAACGGCAACAATGGCGTGGCGATCGGCACCGCCAATACCGCGACGGGCGATGCCTCGATCGCGATCGGTTATTCGATGGGGGTCAATGGCCTCAACGCGATCGGCATCGGCGTCTTCGCGAATGCGACCGGCACCAATGCGCTGGCGATCGGCGGCAATGCTCGTGCCTTGGTCGACGGCGCCATCGCCTTCGGCACCAACACCATCGCCAATGCCTCCAGCGCGCTCGCCATCGGCAGCGCGGCGAATGCGGGCTTCGATAATTCGGTCGCGATCGGCGTCAGTTCGGTCACCGGTGCGATTGCGGCCACCGCGCTCGGCAACGGCGCGCAATCGAAGGGGAACAGCTCGACCGCGCTCGGCGCGCAGGCGGTGGCGGTCGGCACCAGCACGGTTGCGGTCGGGCAGGGCGCGGGCGCGGGGTCGACCGCTGCCAATAGCGGGTCGGTTTCGGTCGGCATCGCCGCCGGGACGCTGGTTCAAGGCGCGCAGAATACCGCGATGGGCGGTGGCATTCCCAGCGCGATGCGCGGCGCCGGGTCCGGCGTGACCGGCACGCGCAACGTCGCGCTCGGGTCGGGCAACGGCAATGTCACCTATGACGGTACGTTGAGCGCGTCCGCCGGAAACCTCGTCTCCGGCAATGACAATATCGCGATCGGCACCAATGCCGGGATCGGCGTCACCAACAATTCGACGACATCGATCGGCATCAACGCGCTGGCCAGCGGGACCAACGGTACCGCGCTCGGCAGCGGCGCGGCCGCGAGCGGGATGAATTCGGTCTATCTCGGCGCGCGCACCGTTCCGGGCACGGGCGCGCTCGCCGGGAGCGCGATCGCGATCGGCACCGATGTGACCGCCTCCCAGACCGACTCCACCGCGATCGGCCGTCAAAGCACGGCGTCCGGCAATGCCGCCGCCGCGATCGGGACCGGTTCCAGCGCAACGGCGGCAAACGCTGCCGCCCTCGGCCCCACCGCCAATGCGTCGGCCAATTTCGCGCTGGCGCTGGGCAATGCCGCGGTGTCGAGCGGAATCGGCGCGGTCGCGGCCGGATCGGGCGCGCAGAGCGCGGGCGTCTCCTCGGTGGCGGTCGGCAACAATGCCAGCGCGACCGCCGCGAACGCGGTCGCGGTCGGGCTGGGCGCGGTCGCGAATTCGGGCGATGCCGTCGCCATCGGCAAGAGCTCGACCGCGACCGGCGGCAAGGCGGTCGCGGTCGGATCGGGCAATGTCGCCAACGGCGACGGCGCGGTGGCGATCGGCGACCCCAACACCGCGACCGGCGACGGCGCGATCGCGAGCGGCAAGGACAATACCGCCACCGGCTTCGGCTCGGTCGCGATGGGTAATACCAATATGGTCGGCGGCGGCGGCCAGGCGGTGAGCACCCCCGGCACCGCGGCGCAGGGCGCGGTCGGCATCGGTTATCAGAACACCGTCGTCGGGCAGGGCAGCGTCGCGATCGGCAGCACCAGTCGCGCGCTCGGCGCCGGGTCGGTCGCGTTCGGCGACACCGCCGTCGCCAATAACGCCAATGACGTTGCGCTGGGTTCGCATTCGGTGACGTCGGCTGCGGTGCCAACCGCCAGCGGCACGGTCGGCGGGACGACCTCCAGCTTCGCCGGGGGCGCCCCGACCAGCGTAGTCTCGGTCGGCGCCAGCGGGGCGGAGCGGCAGATCCAGAATGTCGCGGCGGGGCAGATCAGCGGATCGTCGACCGATGCGATCAACGGGTCGCAGCTCTTCGCGACCAACCAGAAGGTGGATCAGAACACCACCGATATCGGCAACATCAACACAACGCTCACCAACATCAACAATGGCGGGGGGATCAAATATTTCCACGCCAATTCGACGCTGGCAGATTCGACCGCGATCGGAACAGATTCGGTGGCGGTCGGCCCGGTCGCCTCGGCGGACAACGCCAATGCCGTCGCGATCGGGCTCAACAGCCATGCGATCAGCAGCGGCAGCGTCGCGATCGGCCAGGGGGCGGTCACCGGCAATGCCGGCGATCTGACGCGGATCAACCAGGTCGCGATCGGCAACAATGCCGCCGCGACCGCGCAGAACAGCGTCGCGCTCGGCGACGGCGCAACGGCGAACGGTCCGCAGGCGACCGCGCTCGGCTCGCTCGCCGCCGCGACCGGCTCGAACAGCGTCGCGGTCGGCCGTAACAGCCAGGCGGGCAATTCGGGGACGGCGCTGGGCACCACCGCGCAGGCCAATGGCACGCGCTCGACCGCGCTGGGGCAGAATGTCCAGGCGAACGTCACCGATGGCGCCGCGGTCGGTTATGGCGCGCGGGTGACCGCCGCGGGCGGCCTCGCGCTCGGCAACAATGCCACGGCGAACGATGCCAATGCGGTCGCGCTCGGCTTCGGCTCGACCACCGCGGCGGCGGTCGGCACCAGCGGCGCGACGATCGCCGGCACCGCCTACACCTTCGCCGGCACGACCCCGCAATCGACCGTCAGCATCGGAGCGGCGGGGGCGGAGCGGACGCTCACCAATGTCGCGGCGGGCCAGATCAACGGCGGCTCGACCGATGCGATCAACGGCTCGCAGCTGTTCGCCACCAATCAGGCGGTTGACGGCCTGAACACCCAGGTGACCAACCTCGGCAACACGATCACCAACATCAACACCGGCGGCGGGATCAAATATTTCCACGCCAGTTCGACGCTCGCGGACAGCCAGGCGCTGGGGACGAACTCGGTGGCGATCGGGCCGAATGCGGTGGCCAACCATGCCGGCGACATCGCGATCGGCAACGGCTCGACGACCGATGTCGCGGTGGGGACGGCGGGGGCGACGATCGGCGGCACCGCCTTCGCCTTCGCGGGCACCACGCCGACCTCGACGCTGAGCGTCGGCGCGGTCGGGGCCGAGCGAACGATCACCAACGTGGCGGCGGGCCGGTTGAGCGGCGGCTCGACCGACGCGGTCAACGGGTCGCAGCTCTTCGCGACCAACCAGAAGGTCGACCAGAACAGCACCGACATCGCCAACCTCGACGGCCGGGTGACGACGGTGGAGGGGAATGTCACCAACCTCAACAATCGCGTGACGACGGTCGAGGGCGATATCAGCAACATCACCAACGGCGGCGGGATCAAATATTTCCACGCCAGTTCGACGCTGGCGGACAGTCAGGCGCTGGGGACGAATTCGGTGGCGATCGGGCCGAACGCGGTGGCCAATAATGCCGGGGACGTCGCGATCGGCAACGGCTCGACGACCACGACCGCGGTGGGGACGGCCGGGACCAGCATCAACGGCAGCGCTTATGCCTTCGCCGGGACGACGCCGGCGAGCACGTTGAGCGTCGGCGCGGTTGGGGCCGAGCGGACGATCACCAATGTCGCGGCGGGGCGGATCGCCAACAATTCGACCGACGCGATCAACGGCTCGCAATTGTTCGCCACCAATCAGGCGGTCGACGCGCTGGGGACGAGCGTGACCAACCTCGGCAACAACGTCACGAATCTCGGCAACACCGTGACCAACCTGGGTAACAGCCTCACCAACATCGCCGGCGATACCTCGGCGGTCTACACCCAGACCAACGGCGACGGCATCCGTTATGCCCGCACGAACGAGAGCGGGCTCGCGGCGACCGACGCTTTCGCGCAGGGCGTGGGATCGACCGCGCTCGGCTATCAGGCGCAGGCGGGTGCAGCGAATGCGGTCGCGCTCGGGCGCGGGGCACAGGCGACGGTGGACGGGTCGCTGGCGCTCGGCACCGGCTCGGTCTCCGATCGCGCCTTGGCGCCCGGCATCGGCCAAATCCCGGCCGGGGTCGGCTATGTGCCGTTCAACACCAACGACCAGACCTTGCTCGGCGCGCTTTCGGTCGGCAGCGCCGGATCCTACCGACAGATCATCAATGTCGCGGACGGGACGCAGGATCAGGATGCCGTCACGCTCCGCCAGTTGCGCGGCGCCTTGTCCTCGTTCGCGGTGACGCCGATCGAATATTTCCACGCCAATTCGACGGCGGGGGATTCGCTTGCGGTCGGGCAGGAATCGGTCGCGATCGGGCCGCGCACCGTGGTCAACGGCAATAACGGGATCGGGATGGGCAATGGCGCGATCGTCCAGGCGACCGCGCCGGGCGGCACCGCGATCGGCCAGAATGCGCAAGTGGCGCAGGCCGACGGCATCGCGCTCGGCACCGGCGCCCAGTCGAACGGGATCCAGTCGGTCGCGATCGGGGCGGGGGCGACCGCCAACAATTCGGGCAGCGTCGCGCTCGGCGCGGGGGCGGCGACCAGCGTCGGCTCGCAAACCGGCTACACCGCTTACGGCCTCGCGGCGCCGCAGAATTCGGCGGGCGAGGTGTCGGTCGGCACCGCGGGTGCGGAGCGCAAGGTGACCAATGTCGCGGCGGGCTCGGCGGCGACCGATGCGGTCAACGTCAGCCAGCTTCAGGCGGTCGACGGCAAGGTCACCCAGGTGGCGAACAACGTCACCAATCTGGGCGACAGCATCGCCAACAGCTTCGGCGGCGGCTCGACCTACGATCCGGGCACCGGGACGGTGACGACCCAGCTCAATGTCGGCGGCACCACCTATAACAATGTCAACGATGCGTTGCAGGCGGTCGGCGCGACCGCGAGCGCCGGGTGGAACATCCAGGCCAATGGCGGCCCCTCGACCAATGTCGGGTCGAACGGCACGCTCAACGTCACCGCCGGTGCGAACACCGTGGTGACGCTGAGCGGCAACCAGCTGCAGATCGCGATGGCCGACAACCCGACGTTCGGCGGGATGGTGACCGCCAATGGCGGGCTGACGGTCGGCGCGAACACGACGGTCAACATGGGCGGCAATGTCGTGCACAATGTCGCGGCGGGCGCGGTGAACGCCGGTTCGACCGACGCGGTCAACGGCGGGCAGCTCTATCAGGTGCAGCAGGTCGCCAACAATTCGGTGCAATATGACGCCAACCACAATTCGGTGACGCTCAACCCCGGCGGGGCGGCGGCGACGATCCATAATGTCGCGGCGGGCGTCGCGCCGACCGATGCGGTCAATGTCCAGCAGCTCAACGACGGCCTTTCCAAGACGCTGCAATCGGCCAATGCCTATACCGATGCGCGGGTCGCGGGGATCCAGTACGACCTCACCCAGGTACGCCGCAATGCCAACGCCGGGACGGCGGCCGGGCTCGCCGCGGCGGGGATGCCGCAGGCGTTCGAGCCGGGGCGCGGGATGCTGGCGTTCGGCGGGGGCACCTACCAGGGGCAATCCGCTTTCGCGATCGGGCTGTCGCGCGTGATGGACGACGGCAAGACCGTCGTGAAGGCCGGCGCGACCTATGACACCCAGCAGCATGTCGGCGCCAATGTCGGCGTCGGCTTCCAGTTCTGACCGCTCGTATTTTCAGGAGGACATGATGATGCCGAAGCTCCTCGTCGCGCCGCTCGCGGCCGGACTTGCGCTCTCCCCGGCGGTCGCCGCGGAGCAGGCCCCGGCCGCCGCACCCTTCGTCGGCCGGGTCGATCCCGCCATTTTCCACAAGACCCCGCTGGAAGAGCGCAAGATCGGCGCGACGGTGGACCCCGCCGCCGTCAGGCTGATCACCCCGGGGGTCGACAAATTCACGATCTATCGCCTGATCGGCCCGCCGCATTTCATGGAGGGGATCACGCGCCGGTGGAATTACGTGCTGTTCTTCCCGGTCGCGCCCGGCAGCGTCGAGCGCGTGCGCTGCCGCGTCGAGATCCGCTTCATCCGCGAGCGCGGCCATTATGACGTCACCGTCTCCGATGTAATCTGGCAGGATCAGGCCTGCGCGGACCGGGTTGCGGCGGCGCGCTGATTGAGGGAGAGGCGGCGTATGCGACCGATCGGATTCATCGCCGCCTCGATGCTCGCCTGTGTGGCGGCGCCGGCCCCGGCGCAGACCTTCGGCCCGCCGATCGGCGGGATGTGCCTCATGTCGCGCGCGGGCGCGATCGGCGCCGCGCGCGCCGGCCAGTCGATGCAGGCGCAGCTCAAGCAGATGCAGGCCGCGTTGAACGGCGAGCTCGCCCAGCGCCGCGCGGCGCTCGATCAGCAGCGCCGCCAGCTCGAGGCGCGGCAGGGCGCGATCGCCCCGATCGAATATCAGCGCCAGCTCGCCGCGCTCGGCCAGCAGTCGCAATCGCTCGACCAGCAGCAGAATGCGCGCTTCATCGTCGCCCAGCAGCGCGGCCAGCAACAGATCGACCGCGCGCTGAACGAAGCCCTGGGTCGCGTCGTCACGCGCAACGCGTGCAGCGTGGTGATGGAACGCGACCATGCCTACGGCTGGAACAATGCGATGGACATCACCCCGGCGGTGGCGAAGGAAATGGACGCGATCCTGCCGTCGGTTGCGTTGCAATAACCCGGGCTGACCGGCGCGCGCCGAGTCGCGCGCGCGCGTCGATGTGACAACCCTGAACCAGGCCTTCCGCCGTGCGCCCGATTCCCGTTCGGGCGCGTCGGGCACTCGCTTCGGCGCGAATCGATTTCCTACCAACGGGGTGTATATTTAAAAGGATGCTGCTCTCGATCGAGCCGGTTCCGTTAGCGTCCCTTCGGCAGCCCATTTCGGGAGTCAACCGATGTCGATCAGCCGTGCCGTTTCGTTCTTCGTCATCGCCGGAGAATTGCCGCATGCGGATCTCCACGAGATTCCGCTGCGCCTCGGGGCGGGCGAGAAGATCGGCAAATGGGCCGCGCAGCTCGATACCGCGCTGATCGGCCTCGCCGACCCGTCGATCGTCGTCGCGGAGGGGCTTGCGGCGATCGCCTTCGCGCATTGGGCGCAGCTCAGCCCGCCATGCTATTGGCGGCACATCGCCGGCGCGGTCCTGATCGATCCGGCCGCGCCGGGCGACTGGGCGCATGCCGGGCTGACGACCACCCCGTCGACGCCGCTGCCTTTCCCGTCGCTGCTGGTCGGTTCCGAACCCTCGACCGCGCCGTACCAGCTGACGCTGGCGGACCGGTGGCGCAGCCATTTCGTCACCCGCGGCGGCGCGCTCCGTCACGAGGCGGCGGATACGGCGGAGGCATCTTTGCTCGCCGCGCTGCGCTTTTGCCTCGAACAGCGGCGCTGGTCGCTGCGCGCGCTGATGCCGCTCGCGGCGAAGCTCGCCGTCCGGCCCGTGGCGACGAGCGTGGAGGCGTGAAGCCGTAGCGCCGGATCGCGATCGCGCGGCGGCGCGCGGCTTTGCGGGGATGTAAAAAGACCGAGCAACGCCGTAAGCCGCTCGGCGCATGACCGACTCGCCCCCCGCGAAACGACATAGCGTTCTGCGCCGAGCGAGGGTGCTGCTGCGCCGTCGCCGGCTGACGGCGGAGGTGTGGCGCGGGCGCGCCGCGATCATCGGCGGCGCGATCCTGGTCGGCCTCGCGGCGATCGCTTTCGCCTGGTCCGCCGATCGCGCGAACGACGCGTTCAACCTGATCGTCGCGCGCCGCTGGTGGCTGCCGCTGCTGATCACCCCGGCGGGTTATGTCCTGATCGTCTGGATCACCAACCGGGTCGCGCCCGCCGCGCGCGGATCGGGGATCCCGCAGATCATCGCCGCCAAGCGCGATCCCGCCAATGCCACCGCCGACCTTGCCTCAGGGCGGACCGCGGCGGTGAAGGCGGTGCTGACCGCCGCGGCGCTCGCGGTCGGCGGCTCGGTCGGGCGCGAGGGGCCGACGGTGCAATTGGGCGCGACGATCATGGCCTATGCGCACAAGCTGCTGCGGGTGCCGGTCAATGCCTCGGTGCTGGTGGCGGGGGCGGCGGCGGGGGTCGCCGCGGCGTTCAATACGCCGCTCGCCGGGGTCGCCTTCGCGATCGAGGAACTCGCCGCCGCCTATGAGCAGCGCATGACGTTGCTGGTGATGACCGCGGTGCTGATCGCCGGCATGATCGCGCAGGGCGTCGCGGGCGATTACGTCTATTTCGGGATCGTCGGCCAGACCCTGCCGCTGGCGACGGTGGTGATCGTCGCGCCGGTCGCGGGGGTCGTCGGCGGGGTGTGCGGCAGCCTGTTCGCGCGGCTGACCTTGTGGTTCGCGCGCGGCGGGGCGCGGCGGATCTCGGGCGGCCGCCCGTTGCTGCTCGCCGCGATCAGCGGGGTGATCGTCGCGGCGATCGGCGTGCTGACCGGCACGACCTGGGGGACGGGCTATGGCGCGGCGCGCGCGATCATCGAGGGGAGCGATTCGTCGCTCTGGTTCGGGCCGGCCAAGTTCGTCAGCACGCTGGCCACCGCGGCCGCGGGGTTGCCCGGCGGGATTTTCGCGCCGAGCCTTGCGACCGGGGCGGGGCTCGGCAACCTGCTCCACGCCATTTTCCCCGGCCAGCCCACCGGGGCGCTCGTCCTGCTGGCGATGGCGGGCTATTTCACCGGGGTGGTGCGCGCGCCGCTGACCGCGGTGATCATCATGTCCGAGACGACCGGAAGCCGTGGGCTGATGCTGCCGTTGCTCGCCACTGCGCTGATCGCCGAGGGCGCCGCGGGGCTGGTCTGCCGCGAGCGGCTGTATCACGGCCTTGCGCTCGGCTTCGGGCAAGCGGAGCGGAAATGATGGGAAAGGCGCGGTGATCCGTGAAGGATGACATGCATCTCGGCCTGCCGATCGCGACCTTTGCGAGTGGCGCCGACTTCGCGGCGTGGCTCGAGGCGAATGGCTGCCGATCGCCGGGGTTGTGGCTCAGGATCGCGAAGAAGAATGGCCGGGAACCGACGATTACCAGGGCCGAGGCGATCGATGCGGCGCTCTGCCACGGCTGGATCGACGGGCAGCTCGACAAATATGACGACGATTTCTGGCTGATCCGGTTCACCCCGCGCAAGCCGCGCAGCAAATGGTCGCGCAAGAACCGCGACCGTGCGGTCGAGCTCATCGCGGCGGGCCGGGTGCGTCCGCCAGGGCTCGCGCAGATCGAGGCGGCCAAGGCGGACGGACGGTGGGACAGCGCCTATGCGCCGGCGAGCACCGCCGAGGTGCCGCCCGATCTCGCCGCTGCGCTTGCCGCAAACCCCGAAGCGGCGGCGTTCTTCGCCACGCTGACCGGCGCCAATCGCTATGCCATCCTGTACCGGATCGGCGCGGTGAAGAAGCCGGAGACGCGCGCGCGCAAGATCGCGCAATTCGTCGACATGCTCGCGCGCGGCGAGACGATCCACGGCTGATCGGAGGTGGGTTGCGGCGGCGCGTTTCGAGCAGCTTCCCGGAAGCGGCTCGTCCGGCATCCCGACATGCGGCGTGGCTCGGAAAAATGTGATCCATCCCGGCGCAGGCCGGGGTCCAGCATCGGGCCGGTCGTCACTGGACCCCGGCCTGCGCCGGGACGGCCGCCAAATGATCCGGATTTCAGGCGCGGCGCTTTAGGCCGCGCGTACCGGGTCCGCCGGCTTATTTGACCGGCGTCGCGGGCCATGCCGGGGGCGCCGGCGTTTTCGGCTTGCGCCCGTGCAATTGCTCGATCTCGGCCGCGCGCACCTGGAAATAATATTCGCGCATCGACTTATAGGCGTTGGGGCTTTCGTCGCGCAGCCGCTTGAAGTCGTCGTCCATCGCGACGCGATAGTCGAGCGACGCCAGTACGCCGCGGGTATTGGCGTAATAAGGCGATTTGAACGGCCCGCCGACCGCGACCGACAGCAGCGAAAGATCCATGATCCGCCCCGCAAGGTCGCGCACCGTGGTCGATCCGACCAGCGGCAGGAACAGATAGGCGCCCTGGCGGACCCCGTAGAAGCCCATCGTATCCGCAAAGCCGTTGTTGCGATGCGGCAGGTTGAACGGGCGGCGCTTGGCGACGTCGATCAGCCCGCCGATGCCGAGCGTCGCGTTGACCGCGACACGTGCGAGCGTTCCCGCCGCCTTGCCGATCCGGTGCTGGAGCAGGAAGTTGACGAAGACGGTGGGTTCTTCGAGCAAGGTCAGCACATTGTGCACCCCCGAGCGGATCGGGCGGGGCACATGTTTCGCATAGCCCATCGACACCGGGCCGACGATCGCGCGATCGACCGACTGGACCACCTCGAACGACTTGAGGTTGACGCCTTGCAGCGGATCGCTCGCCGGCGGCTTGCCCAGCCCCGTCACGACGATGTCCTTGGGCGCGCCCGGGGTAAGCTCGGGCGCCGCGGCCGGGCTCGCGGAGGTCGGCGCGGATTGAGGCGCCTGCGTATCGGTCGGCGCCGACGCGGCGGGCGGCGCGACAGGCGGCGGGGCGGTGTCGGGCGACGCTACGGTCGGCGGCGGCGAGGCGGGCGACGGCGTTGCGGGCGAAGGCGTTGTGGGCGTAGGCGAGGGCGCTGCCGTCGGGGATGCGGGGGCAGCAGCCACAGAACCGGGTGACGACTCGCGCTGCGTCTGCGCCTCTGCGACGGGAAACGAACCGGCGACCAGGGCGCTGGCGAAGACGAGCAGGCTTGCGGTCAATTGCGGCACTCCCGTGTTGCAACCATCCTCCCCCGCCGCACCCCTGGAAGTAATGGAACCGTCATGCAAGGGGGCGCCTGTCGAAACATGGTTAAGGGGCCCCGATCGGTAGAGATCTTTTCGGTTCGGCCGTTACCTTGCCGTGCATGATCCGGCGGCGCGAATCCGGCGTGCTTGGGCGACTCGGGCGCGTCAAAATTCTCCGCCGGTGTGCAGCGGGTCGACGGCGGCTTCCGCGGTTGCCGCCGCGCCTTCGCTCTCGGTGATCATCTTGAAGAAAGCGCGCGCTGCCGGCGATGCGGCGCCGTGGCTGCGGATCAGCACGAAATCCGCGCTCGGCAGCGCGGGAAGGCCATAGTCGCCGTCCAGGATCCGCATCCCCGGCCCGACGTCGTTGCGCGTCAATACCGCGACCGCGAGACCCGATCGCACCGCGAGACGCAGCCCCTGTTCGCTCGGCGAGGTGAAGGCGATATGCCAGTCGAGCGCGGTGGCCTCGAGCGCGGCGACGCCGACCAGCCGGTTGACGCAATTGGGGGGATGGAAGGCGAGCGGCAGCGACGCGCCGGCCGGCAGCGCGAAGCTATCCGCCGCCACCCAGACGAAATCCGCCGGGCGCAGTTTGACGCCGCCATTCTCGCCGCCGGCGGTGGAAAGGACCACCGCGAGATCGAGCTCGTCGGCGGCGATCATCGTGCTGAGATCGAGATAGGTACTGACATGAACGTCGAGCCGGACCGCGGGAAAGGCGCAGGAGAAGCGGCAGAGCAGCCCCGGCAGACGCTCGCCCATGAATGCCTCGGGGGTGCCGAAACGGACCACACCGGTGAGCGGCGAGGGGCGAAAACGTTGCGCGAGCGCGTCGAGGCTGGTGAGGATCTGCCGGGCGTGGTGGAGGAAATCCTCGCCGTCGCGGGTAAGGGTGAGGCTGCGTGTCGTCCGCCGGATGAGCGGCCGACCTACCTGTTCCTCGAGCCGCCTTATCTGATGGCTGACCGCCGATTGGGTGAGATTGAGCCGCCGCGCGGCGCGGGTGAAACCGCCCGTCTCGCTGACGGCGACGAAAGCGCGCAGGAGCGGCGGGTCGATATCCATGAGCGGTAATTATCAGACGTCATGAATGATAGAAAATAAAATCATTTCTATCATCATCGAACGCTCTCCAGATAGCGGGTCAGCCGTGGCCGGTCGCGCCCCGGATATTTGGAAAGGCCCCGCCCATGACCCGCTCTCCCGCCGGCAAGAACGCGCTGGCGCTGCTCGCCGTCTGTCTCGGCGCGTTGATGTTCGGCCTCGAGATCACCAGCGTCCCGGTGATCCTGCCGACACTGGAACGCGCGCTCGGCGGCAACTTTCAGGACATGCAATGGGTGATGAACGCCTATACGCTCGCCTGCACCACCGTGTTGATGGCGACGGGAACGCTGGCCGACCGCTTCGGGCGCAAGCGCGTCTTCGTCATCAGCGTCACCGCGTTCGGCGCAACCTCCGCGCTGTGCGGCTTCGCGCCGAGCATGGAGGTGCTCATCGTCGGCCGGTTCCTCCAGGGTCTTGCCGGCGGGGCGATGCTGATCTGTTCGATCGCATTGCTCTCGCACGCGTTCCAGGATGCGCGCGATCGCAGCCGCGCCTTTGCCGTCTGGGGGATCGTATCGGGGGTCGGGCTGGGGTTCGGCCCGCTGGTCGGCAGCGCGATCATCGCGCTGGCAGGGTGGAAATGGATCTTCCTCGTCCACCTCCCGCTTGCCGTGCTGACGCTGGCGATCGCGGTCAGGACGGTGGCCGAGTCGCGCGACCCGGCGGCGCGGCATCTCGACGTCGCAGGAATCGCCACATTGTCGCTGTCGGTGTTCGGGCTGGTCTATGTCATCACCCAGGGGCCGGCGCTGGGGCTGCCCGGCGCCGCGGCGGTGGCGGTCGCGACGCTCGCCTGCTTCGCCGCCTTCCTGTTCGCCGAGCAGCGCCAGCCCCACCCGATGTTCGACTTCACCGTCTTCCGCAATCGCGCTTTCTCGGGCGCGATCCTCGGCTGCATCGCGATGAACGTAAGCTATTGGCCGTTCATGATCTACCTGCCGATCTATCTGCAGATCGGTCTCGGCTACGATCCGCTGAGCACCGGCCTGTGCCTGCTCGCCTATACGTTGCCCGCGCTGATCTTTCCGCCCTTGGGCGAGCGGATGTCGCTGCGCTACGGCGCGGGGGTCGTCATCCCCTTCGGCCTGTCGACGATCGGGCTCGGCTTCGTCGCGATGAAGCTGGGGAGCGCCGCGGCGCAGCCGGGCTGGCCGACGATGCTCCCGGGGCTGCTTCTCGCGGGGATCGGTCTCGGTCTCACCAACACCCCCGTAACCAACACGACGACCGCATCGGTTTCCGCGAGCCGCGCGGGGATGGCGTCGGGCATCGACATGAGCGCGCGACTGATCACGCTGGCGATAAATATCGCGGTCATGGGCGCGCTGCTTGTCGCGCGGATCGCCGCGGCGTTGCAGCAGGCAGCGACGGAGTCGATCGATGCCGGCCAGTTGCGCGCGCTGGCGGAGGGCCTCGCCGCGGGTCACGCCGCGCCGAACGGCGAAGGCGTCGCGGGGATGGGAGGCCTGCCGGACATCGTGGTCCGGCATAGTCTTGCCGACGGTTTCGGCGCGGTGATGCTCTACGGCGGCATCGGCGCCTGGATCCTGGCCGGGCTGAGCTTCATGCTCTTCCGAACGGCGCCGGCGCTTCGCGCGCGACAGGAGGCTGCGGCCGATTGCGGAGCGGGCTGAGCCGGGTGATCGACCCGGCGGTAAACTGCATCCTCACGTCATTCCTTTGTTCCCCGGGGCAAGTGCTGCAGGAGCGCCTTGTCGATCCGCGCCGCGACGCCGACGCTTCTCCCGGCGAGATTGGGGACAGAGAATTTGACGCCGCTGCCCAGCACCTGCGCGGCATCGGACAGGCTGAGCCCATAATCCTGCTGGAGCCATTGGACGAGGCCGGTGCTGGCCGCCTTGAGCGCTTCGTCCAACGACCCGGCCTGGCCGAGAACGATGATCTCGGTCGGCGATTCGACCCGCGGCATCGGGATCGATCGCTTCTTGATCAGTTCGACCCTGAACTCGACCTCCATCGAGGTTTCCAGCGCATATTGGGAGGTTTCCCCATCGCCCTGCAGCGCATGGGCATCGCCGAGATACAGCAGCGCGCCGGGCTGCTGGACGGGGAGGTAGACGCTATTGCCGGCGACCACCTCGGGAAAATCCATATTGCCCCCGGCGCGCCCGGTATCCCCGGTCGAAAGCGGCGGCGACCCGAAGCCGCTCGCGAGGCCGACGCCGCCGAGCATCGGCCGGAGCGGTACGCGATAATCCTTCAGCGCATCGCTCGGCCGATCGGGCGTGGCATAGCCCGCGGCGCGATCGAGCCGCCATCTTATCGTCCGGCCGAGCTTGCCCGCGCCGGCGGCGAGGCTCGGGCCGACCGCGCGGTTGACGATCGTATCCAGGCTTTCGGCCCAGTCGCGGTCGAGGGTCAGACGGACGATATGGATCGCGAGCGTATCGCCGGGCTGTGCCCCGGCAACGAAGAACGGGCCGGTCTGCGGGTTGCCGAACAAGGCGCGCGTCACGCCGGCCGCATCGATCCCGCCCGAATCGATCGTCGTCGTTCGCACGGTGTCGCCGGGCCAGATCGTGAGCACGGGCGCTCGTTCAGCGGAAAAACTGTTGGAGAAGCTGGTCGGCGCGTAATCCACGACTCGCGGCGCGCCCGGCGGGCGATCGGGCACGCGGCGCGCGGTGAATGCGTAGCTCAGTCGCCGGTCGGGAAAATTGTGATCGGGATAGTCGGCCCGTCCGTGGAGGCGATCGCCGTCGAGCCGCGCGACGAACCGATAGACCGAGCCGCTCGCGCCGGTCACCGCATAGTCGAGCGCCCCCCTGCGGAAGGTCCCGGCCACTCGATCCCCGTCCGAATCGCCGGAGACCAGCGCGTCGACGACCTTCAGGTTGAGCGTCGAATATTCGGGATTGCCCGATCGGTCGGTGGTGACGATCCACTGGCCGTCGAGGTCGGGCGCTGCGACCGCGCTGCCGCTCGCGAAAAAGGCGACGACGCCGAGAAGGAACCAACGCATCGAACCCACCTTTCTTCGATTACACGTGTAGTCTGTAATCGAAGAATGCGCGGCGTAAAAGGGGAACGTTGCGGAAAGCCATACGGCGCGACCCGGTGTGGGGCAGAGGCGCCAACGACGCGCGAGCGCGCAAAAATTTTTCGGCGATCCTCTTGAAAGTTAAGCGTGAAATTCCAGCTTTGGGCCGCCGGATGCGAAACTTTCGGTCCGGCAGGACCTGAGGGCACCGGCTCTCTTCTCCGGTGCGCCTCGTGCTCAAATTGCTCGTTGGAGGATTTGGATATGAGGACGAATTTCGACTTTACCCCTTATCGCCGGTCGACGATCGGCTTCGACCGGCTGTTCGATCTGCTCGAGAGCAGCGTTCGCGGCGAAACGCCCGCTTACCCGCCGTTCGATATCGAGCGGGAAAGCGAGGATCGCTATCGCATTACCCTCGCACTCGCCGGCTTCGCGCGCGACGAGATCGAGATCGTCGCGCAGAACAACCTGCTGACCGTTTCCGGCCGCAAAGGCGATGACAAGGGCGGCGACGCCGCCGGCAAGCGCTATCTCCACCGCGGGATTCCGGCGGGCGCTTTCGAGCGCACCTTCCAGCTCGCCGACTTTGTCGTCGTCGAAGATGCGCGGTTCGACAATGGCTTGCTGTCGATCTCGCTCAAGCGCGAGATTCCCGAGGCGATGAAACCGCGGAAGATCGCGGTCGGCGGCGGTGCCGAAAATGGCGCGGCGAACGACGGCGTCAAGCGGCTGGGGAGCGAGAGCCACGCGGCCTGAGCGACTGGCCCGCTCCGCACCTTCTGGTCGGGCGGGCCGTTGTCCGGGCACAGTTTGATGTTTCACGGAAAAAAAGAGGGAATTGATGACGTGGGGACCGACGATCCCGCGCGCGATTGTCGAATGCATCGCGCATGCGCGCGCGCCGAGCACGGAGGAATTGCGCGCGGTGGCTGAGCATATTCGCTGCGATCTGGTCGGGCGGCATGCGCGGCACGAGGAAGGGGCGCGGCTGAAGAGCTTTCGTGCCGCGCAGGCGGCGCTGATCGGTTGCGGCTGAGCTATCCGAGGGCGTGATAGGCGCCGACGATCTCGGTCAGTGCCGACAACCCCAGCGTCATCGGATCGCGCGCCCCCGCGATAACGCCGACCGGGCCATGGATGCGGGCGATAGCGGTCTCGGCCAGGCCGTGCGCCGCCAACGCCGCGCGACGGGCCGCGTGCGTGGCGCGGCTGCCCATCGCGCCGATCCAGAAAGCGGGGGTTTCGAGCGCTTGCCGGATCAGCGCCGGCTCCCAATCGTGATCGTGGAACAGGAACAGGAAGGCGGTCCAGGGATCGCCTTCCAGCGCCGGAGGATCGGCGGCGGACAGCAGATGTACCGCCATCGTCCCCTTGGCGAGGCCCGCCGCGACGATCGCGTCGTCGGGCGAGTAAAGCGCGACCTCCGCGCCGAACGTGCGCGCCAGCTTCAGCGAGGTCAGCATTTCCGGACCGTGCCCGAGCAGGACGAGCCGAAGCCTCGGGTCATGGCGGACCGTGAACACACCGTCGTTCCACCCGGTCGCCGTTGCGCCCGGGTCATGCGGCAGCGCGAGATGCCCCGCCGGGTCGAGCCGCAGCGCGACCGGCTGGCGCGTATCGAGGCGGTCGATCGCCTGCGCCAGGACATCCCCGGCCGGATCGACGAGGAACGACACGTCCATGCCCCCGCCGCACGGGAGGCGGATATCGATATAGCGCGATCCCTCGCCGAACCGGACGCTGCGCGAGGCGCCCTCGTCGAGCGCCGCGAGTGCTTCCGCAATGATCGCCTGCTCGACGCAGCCGCTCGAGAACGAGCCCGCGCTTTCGCCGCCCTCGAGCACCGCCATATGCGCCCCGATCGCGCGGGCGCCGGGTTTGGTCAGCGCAGTGATCGTCGCCAATACGCCCCTGTGCCCCGCGTGCCCGGCGTCGTGGAGCAGGTGGAAGATCTCGGACACCGTTGCCGCGGGCCTGCTGACCGGAACGCGCTTCGTTGGATCGTCGGGCAGATCCGCGAAGCGGGGAGCGGCGCTCGCGCCGATTGCCGGCCTGCGCGCATTCTCCGGCGCCCGGCCGCGTCGCGGGGAAAGCGGACGCGGCGCAACGCGGCGCTCCGTCATGCCACGCTCGACGCCAGCAGGTCCTCGATCTTCACCGGCAGATCGCGGACGCGGACTCCGGTGGCGTGATAGACGGCGTTGGTGATCGCCGCCGCCACGCCGGCGAGACCGATCTCGCCGATCCCGCGCACCCCCATCTCGTTGAGGTGGGTGTCGGGATAGTCGAGGAAGATCACTTCCATCGGCGGCGTGTCGGCATGCGTCGCCATGATGTAATCGGCGAGGTTGCTGTTGATCGGCATGCCGTGGCGGTGGTCGTAATGCGTCTCCTCGAACAGCGCCATGCCGATCCCCATCGTCACCGCCCCCTCGATCTGGTTGCGCGCGGTGAGCGGGTTGACGATGCGCCCGCCGTCGATGACGCTGACCGTCCGGTTGATCCGCAAGCGCGCGATTTCCGGCTGCCACGCGACTTCGACGAAATGCGCGCCGAACGAGTGCGTCGACACGGTCGGGTTCTTGTTCCGGAACGTGCCTTCGGATTTGCCCCGCCCCTCGACATGGCCGAGCCGCGCCGATGCGAGCACCTCCTCGAACTGCCGTCCTTCGCCGGGCGGCTGATCCTTGCGGTGGACGCGCCCCTCGTGAAAGGCGAGCCGATCGACCGGCACGTTGGCGAAATGGCTGTCGCTCTCGCGCGCCGCCGCGATGAGGTTGCGGATCGCTTCGCGCGTTGCCTGGGCCACCGCCGGCACTAGCGAGGCGGTCGCCATCGATCCGCCCGAGATCGGCCCGGGCGGGAGGCTGCTGTCGCCAATCACCACCTTGATCTTGCCGACATCCACCCCGGCGAGCTCCGCCGCCATCTGGGCGAGCACGGTATAGGTGCCGGTGCCGATATCCTGCGTACCGCTGGCCACCCTGAGCGTGCCGTCGTCGTTGAACATCACGCTGACCTGCGCCTCCCAGCGCGCTGCCATCCACGTGCACGCCGCCATGCCCCAGCCGAGGACCGCGCCATTCTCGCGCATCGAGCCGACCGCCGGGGTGCGCCGCGACCAGCCGAATGTCTCCGCGCCGGTGGCGAGGCATTCCTTGAGGTGCCGCGAGGAAAAGGGGATGTTCTTGCTCTCATCGATCGCGGGCTCGTTGTGCAGCCGCAGCGCGACCGGATCCATCTTCAGCGCGACGGCGAGTTCGTCGATCGCCGATTCGAGCGCGTACAGCCCGGGGACCGCGCCCGGCCCGCGCATCGACGTCGGCACCCCGACATTGCGCGTGGCAAAGGCTTCGGAAACGCTGAGGTTGGGCGTCGAATACATGAAGCCGCTCGATTCCCCGCAATTCTCCGCATAGCTCGACAATGGCGCGCGCGAATAAGCGTAATCGTGGCGCAGCGAGACGAGCTTGCCCTCGGCGGTGGCGCCCAGCCGCACGCGTTGCCGGGTATGCGGCCGATGCCCGGCGGATTCGAACGTCATCTGCCGCGTCATCACCAGTTTGACAGGCTTGCGCAGGTCGCGCGCGGCCGCCGCCGCAAGCAGCGATTGCGGCCACGGCCACAGCTTGCCGCCGAACCCGGTACCGAGATATTCGGTGACGACGCGGACATTCTCCTTCGGTACGCCCAGCATCTGCGCCAGCACGTCGCGGAAGTTCCCGACCGCCTGGGTCGTCTCGTAGAGCGTGAAATGCGAGCCGTCGAAGGTCGCGACGCTGGCGTGGAGCTCGATCGAGCTGTGCGTCTCGATCGGCGTGTTATAGACGTGATCGATCTTCACCGCGGCGGCATCGAACGCCGCGTTGGGGTCCCCGCGCCGGCTCTTCACCTTGGGCGTTTCCTCGGGCGAAAGCGCGGTCGAGACATCGAATGCCGCCGCGCGATAGCTGGTCTTGACGCGATGCGCGGCCGCGATTGCCTGTTCGAACGTGTCCGCTACCACCAGCGCGACATATTGCCCGTAATAGCGGATCGTATCGTCCTCGAACGGCGGCCGCCGCTCGTCGATGATCCCCCCGCCCGACGCGGGGACGCGGTAGAATTTGCCGATCGTGTCGCGGGTGTAGATTTTGCGCACCCCGGGCATCGCCTCCGCCGCCTTGGTGTCGATCGCTGCGATCGTGCCGCTGGCGATCGTGGCGCAGACCGGCACGGCGTAGAGCATGTCGGGGAAATGGAAGTCGGCGGTGTAGCGTGCGGCACCGCTCACCTTGAGCGGCCCGTCCACCCGAACGGTTTCGCGGCCGACGGCGGTGCGGGAGGGGGAGGCGGCGGCTGGCTCAGGTGACATATCCGGGTTTCTCCTCAGGCCGCGACGGTGGTGAGCGCATTGATCAGGCAGCGTTTCGCCAGTTCGACCTTGAAGCCGTTCTGGCTTTGCGGTTTCGCATCCCGCAGCGCCGCCGCCGCTGCCGCCGCGAAGGTCGCCGGCGTCGCGGGTTTGCCGAGCAGCACCCGCTCGGCCTCCGGCGAACGCCACGGCCGCGTCCCGACCCCGCCGAGCGCGACACGCGCGTGGCGGATCGCGCCCTTGTCGGTGGCGAGGACGACCGCCGCCGAGGCCAGCGCGAACTCATAGGACGCCCGGTCGCGCAATTTCAGATAATGCGAGCGCGCGCCGTCCTGCGGCGGCGGCAGGATCACATGGGTGATGAGATCGCCGGGCATCATCACGGTCTCGCGGTCCGGCGTATCGCCCGGCAGCAGGAAGAAGTCGCCGATCGGAACCTGGCGCTCGCCGCCGATGCCGCGGATCACGACCGCCGCCTCGAGCGCGGTCAGCGCGACATTCATGTCCGAGGGGTTGCTGGCGATGCACTGCTCGCTCGTGCCAAGCACCGCCATCGTGCGGTTGAAGCCGTCGATCGCCGAACAGCCGCTGCCCGGCTGGCGCTTGTTGCACGGGGTGTCGGTGTCGCGGAAATAGACGCAGCGGGTGCGCTGGAGCAGGTTGCCGCCGGTCGTCGCCATGTTGCGCAACTGGCCCGACGCGCCCGACAGCAGCGCTTGCGACAGCAGCGGATAGCCTTGCTTCACATCGGCATGGTTGGCGAGATCGGCGTTGCGGACCAGCGCGCCGATCCCCAACCCGCCGCCGGGCATGCGCTCGATCTGCGCCAGCGGCAGATGATTGATATCGATCACGCGCGACGGGCGCTCGACATCGAGCTTCATCAGATCGAGCAATGTGGTGCCGCCGGCGACGAAGCGCACTTCCGCGCCCTGCTGCGCGGTGGAGGCCGCCGCCGCGGCCTTGATCGCGTCGGCGGGCGATGCGGCGCGGGCGTAGGTGAAGAGTTCCACGAGCCGCTCCCTTCAGCCGTGCCGGACCTGGCGGATCGCCGCCAGGATATTCTGATAAGCGCCGCAGCGGCAGATATTGCCGCTCATCGCCTCCCTGATGTCGGCGTCGTCCGACCCCCAGGGCTCCTTCATCATCGCGACCGCGGACATGATCTGGCCCGAGGTGCAATAACCGCATTGATAGCCGTCATGCTCCACAAAGGCCTGTTGCATCGGATGAAGGCGATCGGGATCGCCCAGCCCTTCGATCGTGGTGACTTCGGCGCCCTCGGCCATTACCGCCAGCTTGAGACATGAATTCACGCGCCGCCCGTCGACATGGACGGTGCATGCCCCGCATTGGCCGTGATCGCAGCCCTTCTTGGTGCCGGTGAGGTGGAGATACTCGCGCAACGCGTCGAGCAAGGTGGTGCGCGGATCGAGCGACAGCCGATGCTTCTTGCCGTTCACGCTGAGCGAGAGATCCATCAATGTCGGCATCGATTCCGGTCCTTCCTTGGCCGGTGCGGCGGCGGCCGGCGTCATCGGAAAGGAACCGCCGGCCAGCGCCCCCGTTCCGGCGGCAGCGACGGTCAGCATATCCCGTCGGGTGAATTCGTTGCTGGTCATCGGCGAGGCTCTCCTCTCGTTTCGCGCGCGGCGAAACGGCGGGCGGGGCGGGAAGAAGCGCCATTATAAGCCGCCCGGCCGCGCCCGATTACCCGGGGCCTGTTTCATAAGGCGTTGAGAAAAACTCAACAATCGGGCGTGGAGCGTCCGCTTAGCGGGCGAGCGTGCGGATCGGATCGACCGGCTGGCCGCCGATCCGCACTTCATAATGCAGATGCGGCCCGGTCGATAGGCCGGTCGAGCCGACATAGCCGATCACGTCGCCGCGCTGGACATGCTGCCCGGCGACGACGTTGCTGCGCGACATATGGCCGTAGCGCGTCTCGACCCCGCCGCCGTGGTTGATTACGACAAGGTCGCCATAACCGCCATACCACCCCTGCGCGCTGACCACGCCGGGCGAGGTGGCGACGATCGGCGAGCCGGTCGCCGCGGCGAGATCGATGCCGAGATGCGCGCGCCGCTCGTTGAGCAGGGGATGGAAGCGCGCGCCGAACCCGCTGGTCAGCGCGCGCGCCGCGACCGGCATCCCGGCGGGCATCGCGACCGGCCCCGACGCGGCGAATTTGCCCGACAGGGCGGCGGGCGGTGGTTTGGGGCGGAACAGCGCGACCGGCGTCCCCGCGAGATCGACCGCGCGGCCGATATGGACCGCGGTGGTCGCATCCTGCGCGTGTGCGACACCGGGCCCGGCGAGCAGCAGCCACGGGCCGGCGGCGGTCGATGCGATCGCCCTTTTCCGTTTCGCGGGTTCCATGCCGGTGCCCCTCCCCCAAGCGGCGATCAGATGACCGGGTAACAGGCCGATGCGGTCAGCGTGATCGGGATCTGACCGATCCCGGTGAAGACGTTATAACTGCCCGTCGCGCTGACCTTGTTGCCGCAGCTCGGTTGCGTGGCGACGAAGGTCAGCCCCGTTACCCCGCCGACTGGATAGAGCGACTTGGCATAGGTATCGATATTGGCGGCATAGCAAGACCCGGTCGTATCGACCGACAGGCAGCGCGCGGCGCGCTCGGTGGCGTAATGCAGCCGGACGACTGCCGACAGCGCAAGCGCCATGTTGATTGTGCCGAAGGTCAGCAGCAGGAACAGTGGCACGACCAGCGCGAATTCCGCCGCGGCGGTCCCCGCCTGGTGCCGGGCGAAGGTGCGGAGCGCGGTCATTGCAGCCGGATCCAGGCAGTCGATTGGATCGTCGACGAGAGATAGGAGGCGACCGAGAAGCCTGGGAAGGTCGCATGATAGGTAAAGGTCGTCGGCACGCCGATATAGCTGCCCGGGCGGCTGGTGCTGCCGCTGACGGTGGCGGCGCAGGTCGCGGGCGGCGTGGCGGGCGGGGTGGCGACCAGCACCAGCGTCCCGCCGGTATTGGCGCAATAATAGCTTTCGGTCGGGCTGCCGACCACGGTGACGGCGGTGCCGAGCGTGGTCTGCTGCGCGGCGCTCTTCATCTGGTTGAGATAGGTCGTCCCGCAATTCGCCGGGGCGGGATTGGTGCAGAGCGAGCGGACGATCCCCGCGGCCTGCTGCGCCGCGAGATCGACCTGCATCTTGCTGTACATATAGGTCGCAAGATCGACGACGTTCATCGTGACGAAGCCGACGATCGGAAAGATCATCGCCATTTCCGCCGCCGCCGACGCGCGCGTGTCGATGCCGAACCGCGCGAGCCAGCCGGGATGCCGTCGCGTGCTCATTGCACCAGCTTTTCGCGGGTCACGCCGCCGCCGCTCGGCGGGACGAGGCCGGCGGTGGCGCATTGCGTGTTGTTGGCGAAGATGCTGCCGGTGCCGTTGACCAGGACCGTATAGGCGACGAGCACGAAGCAGGCCGCGCCATTGGCCGATTTGTTGACCGCGCCGCTGAACGTGACGTTTGCCTTTGGGAGGTAGACCAGCCCGGTGATGTCCCAGGTCGGCTTGTTGCCGGCATAAGTGAGATCGAGCGCGGATTGCGGCGGGCTCATCCTGGGATCCTGATAGATCGCCACGCCCGACCAGTTGCCGCTGTTCGGCGCCTGGATATTCAGCGTGCCCGACGAGTTGCCGTTGACGCTGTCGGTCGGCGCCCGCACGGTGCTCGCCGAATTGTCGCCCGAAAAGACCAAGGTTCCGCTGGTTGCGGTCACAGTATTGCCGTGGAGATCGAGTGTGCCGTTGTAAATCGTCAGCGTGCCCGAGCCGCTGAGCGTGACATTGCCCGACAATGTTACCGGGCCGCATCGCGTCGCGGGGAGGGTGACCGTCCCGGACATCGTGGTGGCATTGTAGACGCCGTTGCAAGGATTGGCCGGAATGTTCTTGGCGTAATTGCCATAAGCGTCGGCGGGGATGTTGGCCCCCGAAATCTGCTGCTTGCCGCAGCCGCTGTCGGTGCCGGCGGCGATGCCGTAATCGGCGCCAAGATCATGGCCGTTGCAGGTCGCGCCGCCGTGCGAGATGATGCTGCAGCCGGCAAGATCGGGCTTGGGGCCACCGTTGCTCGTGAAGGAATTGGTGCCGGTCGACAAGGTGCCGATGCACCCGGTGGTCGAGCCGCCCCCCGCCGCGCCCCCGGTCGCGGTGGTGGCGATCGCGCTGGCGACGATCGACCGCGCGAAGCCGCCGTTCTTGTCGCCGCGAAAGCCGACCAGCGCGGAAAGCGCCAGCGGCACCTGTGAGGTCAGCGTCGCCGAATAGCATATCGATCCCGTCGCCACCCCTGATGGGCAGGTGACGTTGGCCGCCGCGGTGACGGTGACATTGTTCTGCCCGTCGACGAAGCCGAACTTCTGCGCGGCGGCGCGCGCCTCGGCGAGATAGGTGCTGCCGGTGCTCCCGGCATTGGCGTTGGTGGCGGCGGCGAGCGCGGCGGAATCCGCCGCATTCTGCATCGCGCGCTGGAAATAATACCATTGCCCGATCTCGGTGACCGTCGCGGTCGCGCCTGCTATTGGGATGATCATCAGCGCCATCAGCGGGCTGATCGCGCCGCGCTGATCGCGGAAACGGGAAAAGCCGATCGTGCCGAGACGATATGCAAGCCGGTGCAGCATGTTCCTACCCCAACAGAACAGCGGCCCTTGCCCGTGTGCCGTTCCTGTCGCGTCGCGCAGGCGGCGTGCTTTCGTTCGGGCTTGGCCCGCGGGAGCGACCCCGGCGGACTAACTGTAAAAATTCGCCTTTAGCGGTGAATTGTCAATATAGCGGAAACCATCGACGGTTTCCCATATCGGTACAAGGTGCGGAACGCGGCGCGCGATCAGGCGCGTGCGCGGCGACGGAAAGTGACGTTCACCCGCTCCGACACGATCAGATAGGGCAGCCACACCGCGACGCTGATCAGCACCTTTTGCAGATTGCCCGCGAGCAGCGTCGACATCGCGGCGGCGACATTGCCGGGCAGATCGGGCGCCGCGCCGATCGCGCGTGCCATCGCGCATTGCATCATGATGTCGAACAGCCAGGCGAACAGCAGCATCCGCGGGAACAGCGGCACCGCGCGCAATGCCAGCACGAAGCAGACCATGTAGAAAAAATTCATCGCGATGACGTCCAGCGTCATCATCGTCAGGATGGTCTGCGCCCAGACCGGCGCGTCGCCGCCGAGCGCGGGCACCGCGACGAAGAATTCCAGGCTGCGCACGGGTACGTTGAGCAGCAGCCCGAGCAGCAGCGAGGCCATGAATCCGCCCGGCCCGAACCACGGGTTTTCGCGTGCCGACAATTCGTCCAACGACCGCCATGTACCGTATCGGCACAATCGGATCGCGGGTTGCGCGGTCAATGTGCCGCGCGGGAAGCTCCCCGCGGCGAGTCGGTAGCCCGCGATCGGTGCCAGTGCGACCAGCAGATAGGGCAGCGAGAGGGCCGCCGCATGAAGCATGTCGCGGGGTGGATTCGGGGCATCAGCGATCTTGAAAAATGCGATCGCGACGGTCACCCCGATCCACCCCAGGATCAGCCGCTCCATCCGCAGATCAAAGAAGCTTATCAAAGACTTGCTTCGATCCCGCAGCCGTGCCGCAGCGCCGCGCCACGCCGCCGCCAGACCGCCGGCGGCGGTGCTCGATCGGGGGGTGGTGCCGGGTGCGATTGGCATGTCCGCAACAATAGAAAAGGGAAGTTATGGGTCCGTTAAGAACCGAGTCGTAAGCTATCCCACGGGCGGATCATTGGCCATGTCAAAATCGACCGGAATCCCGCCTGTTAACCTGAATCGTTAATGCCTGGCCGGAATAATTCGTTATTTTTCAATACGAAAAAAAATATGCCGTCGGAATGATTGACCATTTCCGATATTGGGCGGAACCTTCAAGCGTCATCACCGGGTAAGCATATCGCTGCAGAGCAGGGGGGCCTGGACTGCGCGGAAGAACAACGGATCGCTCCCGTTCGCGGGAGATCCCGGTGAAGATCAGGGGGCTGCGTAACCGGCTTCCCTGTGGAAATACATGACGGCAGTCATGTTCGACCGATCCGTCGTGTTCACAAGGGGTTATGAACATGATCAAGTTCTTCCGCGATTTCATCAGCGACGAAACCGGCGCTTCGGCGGCCGAATATGCATTGATCCTTGCCATTGTCGGGACGGCGATTGCCGGTGCTGCGATCACGCTTGGTGGCTCGATCAGCAATGCCATGACCGGCGCAGCGAGCTGCATCAGCACGCATACCACCGCAGCCTGCTCATAATAGTTCAGAGGCGCGGCCGGATTACTTTCCGGAATCCGGCCGCGTCCTGCCTCGCACTGCAAAACGCATGGGGGGGACTATGCAAGGACGCAATCTCATCGTGATCGCCATTGCGGTGGTGGTCGGCATTGCCGCGGTGATTATCGCCAATGCCTATTTCTCCGGGGTCGCGACGCGATCCGAACAGGCTGCGAAAGATCAGCAACTCACCAATATTGTCGTCGCCGCACAGGATATGTCCTTCGCGACGCCGTTGACCGCCAGCAATTTGCGGCTCGCCGCCTATCCGGCCAAGTCGGTTCCGGCCGGCGCCTTCATGTCGATCGCCGAGGCGACCAAGAACGGGCGGGTCGCGTTGCGCCCGATCGTGATCGGCGAACCGGTGCTGGCGTCGAAGGTGTCCGGGGCCAATGGCCGCGCGACGATCGCCGCCAACCTCCCCGCGGGCAAGCTCGCTTATGCGGTGTCGATCAACGACGTGAACGGCGTGGGCGGTTTCGTCCGGCCCGGCGACGTGGTCGACGTGCTGCTGACCCGCCCGATCCCGGGCGAGGGGGCGACGGCCAATGACAAAATGACCGATGTCGTGCTGGAGAATGTGCCGGTGCTGGGTGTCGATCAGGTGTCGGACGAGAACGCCACCAAGCCGGTGATCAGCAAGACCGCGACGCTCGAGGTCGATACGATCAGCGCGCAGAAGCTGGCGCTGGCCGGGCAACTCGGCGTGATCAGCCTGGCGCTGCGCAACGTCGCCGATCAGGTCGCGGGAACGCGCGCCACCGTCCTGCCGCGCCAGTTGAGCGCGACCAATTACGTCATCCCGGTAAAGCGCAGCGCCAATCCCGCGCCCTCGCTGCCCCGGCTGCCGCTGCCGCGCCTGACGGCCGGCCTGTCCCATCCATCGGCCGTGCTTCGGCCGGGTCCGGCGATGACCGTGATCCGCGGCACGACGGTCAGCGAATATGGGGTGCAACATGGCAATTGACCGCAAGGCGCGCGTGGCGCGCCGCCCGCTGCTGGCGCTTTCCGCAGCGCTCGCCGCCGGGCTTCCGCTGGCGACCCCGGCTCCTGCGCTGGCGCAGGGCGAGGCGGGACTGCGCGGCGGGACGCTCGAAGTCCCGCTCAACAAGAGCCAGGTTGTCACCGCCGATCGCCCGATCGCCAAGGCATTGATCGGCGGCGACGACAAGCCCGACAAGATGATCGCCGATATCGTGCCGATCACCAATCGCTCGATCTATGTGCTCGGCAAGAATATGGGCACGACCAGCCTGACGCTATACGATGCGGCGGGGCGAGTGATCTCGGTGATCGACATCGCGGTCGGCCCCGATGTCATCGCGTTGACTGATCAGATCCGCAAATTGCTCCCCGGCGAGCCGATCGAGGCGGCGATCTCGAACGATTCGATCGTCCTCACCGGGATGGTGGGCAGCCCCGCCGCGGCCGATCGCGCCGCGCAGCTCGCCAAGGCCTATGCCGGCGACAAGGTGATCAACCTGATCTCGGTCGGGTCGAGCCAGCAGGTGATGGTCGAGGTGCGCTTTGCCGAGGTCGATCGCAACGCGGGCAAGGATCTGGGCGTCAGCGCCTTCGCCAATTCGCGCGGCGGCTCGTTCCGCGCGGCGACCGGGCAGGGTGCGCAGCTCGTCCCCGGCCAGCCGGTCACCGTCACCACGCCCTTGCCCGGCGGCGGGACGTCGACGACGTCGGTGCCGGGGGCATCGGTGTTGCAGCTCGCGTCGATCACCGGGACGTTCGGCATCTTCCAGAAGATGTTCAACATCGGCGGGCTGTCGATCGACGCGACGCTCAACGCGCTGGAGACGCGCGGGCTGGCCAAGACGCTGGCGCAGCCGACGCTGATCGCGCTTTCGGGCGAGAAGGCATCGTTCCTCGCCGGCGGCGAATTCCCGGTGCCGGTGGTGCAGAGCGGCGGGGCGGGGGGTGGGGGCGCCCCGCCGATCACGGTGGAGTTCAAGCCGTTCGGCGTCAGCCTCGCCTTCACCCCCACGGTGCTCGGCGACAAGACGATCAGCATGATCGTCCAGCCCGAGGTGAGCCAGATCGATCCCAGCGCGTCGCTGACGATCGGCAGCATCAGCATTCCCGGGCTGCGCACGCGGCGCGCCAGCACCACGCTGGAGCTGCGCGACGGCGAAAGCTTCGCGATCGCCGGGCTGCTGCAGAAGGATTTCAAGACGACGATCAACCAGATCCCGTTGCTGGGATCGATCCCGATCATCGGCGCGCTGTTCCGCTCGACCAATTTCCAGAAGGATCAGACCGAGCTGCTGATCATCGTCACCCCGCACCTCGTCGCGCCGGTCAAGCCGGGCGTCGCGATGCGGCTGCCGACCGACGAGATCAAGGACCCGAGCCAAGCGGAGACGATCCTGCTCGGCCAGGCCTATCACCCGCAACCCGCCACGCCGGCGCCCGCACCGGGCGCGGCCAAGAAGGCGCCTGTGAAGGACGATCGCTATGTCTATTGAGACGATGCGCAATGGGCTGATGCTCGGCGCGGCGGCGGCGCTGCTCGCGGGCTGCGCGACCGACGGGCAGGGCGATCCGGTGCTCGGCTGGGCCGACACGTTCGGCGAGGCGAACAAGCAGGCGATCGCGGCGCAGGTCATCGATCCGCATCCGGTCTACGACACCGCGCTCGCGCCGGCCAGCGGCGACCACGCCGCGCAGGCGATCACCCGCTACCGCACCGACAAGGTGAAAAAGCCCGAGCGGCTGACGACTTCGAGCGTGGCGGGGTCGTCGTCGGGCACGAGCGCCACCACCCCCAATCAATGATCGCAGCGACGTGTCGGGACGAAGCATCATGGGTAATCTCCAGCTTCCCACCACCAGGTTCGCGGACTCCGCGGTGCGCAGCGATTGCCGGGTGACGGTGATCGCCACGCCGGCGCACATTGCGCCGCTGGCGGCGGCGGCGGCGACCCCGCTCGCCGACCTGCGGCTCGCGCCGCTCGCCTGCGACGCGTCGGTGCCCGAGGCGTTGCTCGGCGACGCGGCCTTGCTGGTGATCGAGGTCGATCCCGACAATGCCGCATCGATGCGGCGCGTCGGCGAGATCCGCGCGCGATCGCCCGATCTGCCGCTGGTCGCGGCGATCGATGGCGCCAGCGTTTCGCTGGTCCGCGCGCTGGTGCGCGAAGGGGTCAGCGACGTCGTCTCGCTGCCGTTCGACGTGCAGGAGATGCTGCAGGTCGTGCTCGATACCGCGGCGCGGCGACAGAGCGCGCCGGGGCAGAAGCAGCGCCTCGCGCCGCTGATCTCGGTCGCGCGCTCGATCGGCGGGTGCGGCGCGACGACGGTGGCGACGCAGCTCGCCGCCGATCTCGCGGCGCACGATCCCAGCGGGCGCGGCACCGCGATCGCCGATCTCGATCTGCAATATGGCAGCGTCACCGATTTCCTCGGGGTCAGCGCGGCGCGCGGCGATCTCGCCGATCTGCTCCGCGCGGAGGACCGGCTCGATGAGGAACTGATCCGATCGGTGATCACCCGCGCCAGCGGCGGGATTTCGGTGGTCAGCGCGCCGGCGGAGATCATGCCGCTCGAATCGGTCGATTCGGCGCAGCTGCTGCGGATGATCCAGCTGCTGCGGCAGGAATTCGGCCATGTCGTGCTCGATTTCCCGCCCGACTGGACGAGCTGGGCGCTGTCCGCCGCGCTCGCCTCCGATACGATCCTGCTCGTCGTCGATCTGTCGGTCGCGAGCCTGCGGCAGGCGCGGCGGCGGCTCGATCTGTTCCGCTCGGTCGGGGTCGAGCGGCAGGCGATCGAGATCGTCGTCAACCGGGTCGAGAAGCGGCTGTTCAAGACGATCGACCTCAAGGATGTATCCGATACGCTCGGCCATTCGATCCTCGGCAGCGTCTCGCTCGACGCGCCGTTGGTCAGCGCGGCGCAGGACCAGGGGCAATTGGTCAGCGACGTGCGCGACAAGAGCAGATTCTGCCGGGACATCGCGCAGATCGGCGCGCTGCTGCGCGAGCGGCTGCGGACGCGGGGAGATTGATCATGTGGCAGCTCCAGCGTTCCCGCCCCGCGACCGCCCCCGCCGACACCGCCGCGCCGAGCAGCGCCGGCGACAGCGCGGAACAGGCGCTCGCGGCCGAGGCGGCGAGCCGGATCCTCTCGCTTAAGGTGAAAATCCACCAGCAATTGCTCGACAAGATCAACTTGTCGCTGCTCGACAAGATGACCCGCGAGCAGATCGCCGGCGAGGTCACCGGGATCATCTCGGATATTCTCGCGGCGAACAGCGAGGCGCTCAACCGCGTCGAGCGCACCACGCTGACCAACGACGTGCTCGACGAATTGCTCGGGCTCGGGCCGCTCGAGCCGCTGCTCAAGGACGAGAGCATCACCGACATCCTCGTCAACGGCTGCAATTCGGTGTTCGTCGAGCGGTTCGGGCTGCTCGAAAAGACCGCGACGCGCTTTCAGGACGAGCGCCATCTGCTGCGCATCATCCAGAAGATCGTCAGCGCGGTCGGGCGGCGGGTCGACGAATCCTCGCCGTTCGTCGATGCGCGGCTGGCGGACGGATCGCGCGTCAACGCGATCGTCCCGCCGCTGGCGATCGACGGCGCGTTGCTGTCGATCCGCAAATTTTCCAAGAAACCGATCAGCATGGCGCGGATGATCGAGCTCGGCACGATGCCCGAGGCGATGGCGCCGCTGCTCCAGGCGATCGTCGGCGCGAGCCGCAACATCGTCATTTCGGGCGGCACCGGATCGGGCAAGACGACGCTGCTCAACGCCTTGTCCTCTTATATCGACGGGCGCGAGCGAATCGTGACGATCGAGGATTCGGCCGAGCTCCAGCTCCAGCAGGAGCATGTCGCGCGGCTCGAGACGCGCCCGCCCAATATCGAGGGCAAGGGCGAGGTTACCCAGCGCGATCTGGTCAAGAATGCGCTGCGCATGCGCCCCGACCGCATCATCCTGGGCGAATGCCGCGCGGGCGAGACGTTCGACATGCTCCAGGCGATGAACACCGGGCACGAAGGCTCGATGACCACCGTCCACGCCAATACCCCGCGCGACGCCTTGTCGCGGATCGAGCAGATGATCGGGATGAGCGGGATCGACATGCCGGTCTCCTCGGCGCGCGCGCAAATCGCCTCGGCGATCAACGTCGTCGTCCAGGTCGCGCGGCTGAGCGACGGCAAGCGCAAGATTGTCTCGCTCTCCGAGCTCACCGGGATGGAGGGGGAGGTGATCACGATGCAGGAGATCTTCCGCTTCCGCAGCACCGGGCGCGACGAGCAGGGCAATGTCCTCGGCTATTTCGAGGCGACCGGGATCCGCCCGAAATTCATGGCCGAGCTGGAGGCGCGCGGGATCCGGCTCGATGCCGAGATCTTCCGCCCGGTGTTGCGGGTCGGCCAGCCATGAGCGCGCTGCTCATCCGCGCCTTGCTGCTCGCCGCGATCTTCGGGTCGGTGTTCGTGCTGTCGCAGCTCGTGTTCGGGCTGACCTGGAACCGCCGGCGCGAGCGCGACGCGGTGAACAAGCGGCTGAAGATGCTGCGCGCCGGGCTGGACCGCGAGGCGGTGTCGCTCGCCTTGCTCAAGAATGTCCCGCCCCCGCTCAGCCCCGATGCCGGGCCGCTCGAACGGCTTTACGCGCGTTTCGCCCGGATGGTGATGATGTCTGCGGTGCCGATCGAATCGCGCGCGCTGATGCTGATCGTCGGGCTTGGTTTCCTCGCCGCGCTGGCGCTGATTTCCGCGCTGGTGTGGATCGCGAAATTCTCCTTCGGCATCGGGGTGCTGCTGCTGATCGTCACCGCCGCGGCGGGCTTTGCGATCGGGCTGCCGCTGATCGTGCTCGGGCGGATCGCCGAGCGGCGGCGGGCGCGGATGGAACAGCAATTCCCGGTCGCGCTCGATGTCTTCACCCGCTCGCTACGCGCCGGGCATCCGGTCGCGGCGGCGATCCAGCTCGTCACGGAGGAGATGCCCGATCCGATCGGCAGCGAATTCGGGCTGGTGTCGGACGAGATCGCTTATGGCGCCAACCTGCCGGACGCCTTGTCGGCAATGGCCGAGCGATGGGGGCTGGACGATATGCGGATGTTCGTCGTGTCGATCTCGGTGCAGAATGAGACGGGCGGCAATCTTGCGGAAATCCTGGAGAATCTCTCGCGCGTCATCCGCGATCGCGCGAGCATGTTCATGATGGTCCGCGCCTTGAGCTCGGAAGGGCGGATGACCGGCTGGCTGCTCACCGGCCTGCCGGTGCTCGCCTTTTGCGGGCTGATGGCGATCAACCCCGCCTTCTACCTCGATGTCGCGCGCGATCCGATCTTCGTCATCGGCTTTCCCGCATTGCTGCTGCTTTACACGATCGGCTTCATCTCGATCCGCCGGCTGGTGGACATAAAGGTTTGATATGGCTGACATCATATCGACAAATCCGTTTGCCCGCACCGCGCTGCTGATCGCGCTTTTCGCGCTCGTGGTCGGGGGGGCGCTCGCGGTGCTGAGCGTCGTGTCGCGGCGCACCGCGGTGCGCGGCCAGCTTCGCACCATCTCGCAGCGCGGGACGGGGGTGGGGCTGGTCGAATCGCTCCAGCGGCGCCGCGACGACAATTGGACCCGGCTGGTCGACCGGATCGAGCGCACCGGGCTCAGCCTCGGCGATACCAAGTCGAGCGAGCTGCGCGAGAAACTGCTCGCCGCCGGGTTCGATTCGCCCTCGGCGCCGCGGGTCTATAATCTGATCCGGCTGCTGCTGGTCGTCGGGCTGCCGCTGCTGCTCGTGCTGCTCAGCACCGCGGGCGGCTATCAGCTTTCGTTCGGCCGGCTCTATATCGTCGGGTCGATCCTGGCGCTGGCGGGGCTGTATATCCCCGCGCTCGTCGTGCGGGCGAAGGCGGACCGGCGGCGGCAGGCGATCACCAACGGTTTCCCGGACAGCCTCGATCTGATGCTGGTGTGCGTCGAGGCGGGGCTGGGGCTCGAAGCCGCGCTCGACCGGGTCGGGCGCGAGCTGGTCGTGTCGCACCCGCTCGTCGCGCAGTTGCTGACCGGCGCGACGCTGCAATTGCGCGCCGGCGCCTCGCGCGAAAAGGCGCTGCGCAGCATGGCGCAGGCCGCCGGGGTGGAGGAGGTGGGATCGTTCACCACCTTGCTCATCCAGTCCGACAAGCTGGGATCGAGCATCGCCGCCACGCTACGCGTCTATGCGTCGGAAATGCGCGAGAAACGCCGGATGCGCGCCGAGGAGAAGGCGCATCGCATCCCCGTGCTGATCTCGGTGCCGCTCGTCGCCTGCATGCTGCCGGTGATGATCGGCGTGCTGATGCTGCCCGCCGCGGTGCGGGTCGTGCGAACCGTTACCCCGGCATTCCACCACGGAGGTTGAGATGCGCAAGATCGCCTGTGCCGTCGCCCTGTCGCTGCCGCTCGCGGGATGCGGGTCGTTCCCCGGCGCGCATCTGTTCGCGCACCACGCGCACCGATCCGCGCGACCGGTGATGCTGGCCGACAAACAGGTCGTCGGGACCCCTTCAACCGACGCCGGACGTGCCGCGCTCGACGGCGGAAGGCCGGGCGAGGCGATCGAGAAATTCCAGAAGGCGCTCGCCACCGGCGAGCCGCTCGCGCCCGCGCTCAACGGGATGGCGGTGGCCTATGCGCGGATTGAGCGGTTCGATCTCGCCGAGCGTTTCTTCCGCGAGGCGATCTCGGTCGATCCGGTCGAATCGCGATACCAGACCAACCTCGCGGTGCTGATCAACGCGCCCGCGCTGGCGCAGCGCCGTGCCGAGATACTCGCCGCACCCGTCGCCGCCCCGGCGCCGGAAACTGCCGCAGCGGCGCCGCCGGCCGGGGGGCTCCAACGCGTGTCGCGCTACGAGGTGCGCATCGTGACCGGCACGACGAGCTATCCCGCGCCGCTCGTCGCGAAGCAGCTCGCGGTCGCCCGCCCGGTGGTCGTGCGTCCGGCCAAGGCCGAATGACGCTGCTGCCCGCCGTCTCGGGGGCGCTGCTGATCGCGGCCGGCGTGGCGGCGAGCTGGGGCGATCTGTTCCGCCGGACGATCCCCAACTGGCTGTGCGCGGCGACAGCGATCGCCGGGCTCGCGCTCGGCTTCGCCACCGGCGGGGCGGCGATGCTGGGCTGGCATGCCGCGCATGCCGCGATCGCGCTGGTCGCCGGGATGCTGCTGTTCAGGATCGGGCTGTTCGGCGGCGGCGACGCCAAATTCTACGCCGCGGTCGCGGCCTGGTTTCCGCTCGCGGCGGCGCCGCGGCTGCTGATCTCGGTCGCGCTGTCGGGGCTGGCGTTGCTTGTCGTCTGGTTCGTCTATCGCCGCGCGGCCGGCAAGCCGATCAGCCGCAACGGCGACAACCCCGGCGACAAATTGCCTTACGGCATCGCGATCGCGATCGGCGCGCTCGTCGCGCGGCTGGCGCTGGCTTAGCGCGCGCAAGGTCTAGAAAGAGGCGGTCAGATTGAACGAGCTATAGGCGCTCACCTTGCCGGGCGGCGCGTTGGGCGCCTCCTTGAGGAAGCGCCCCTTCATCAGCAAGGTGCCGTCGAATTCGAAGCGCAGCCTGTCGGGCCGTACCCACCAGCGCAGCCGCGTATCGAGCTGATGCCCGGCAAACGACCCCGACCGGCCGCTCGCGTCGCGCACCCCGGTGGTCGAGAAGCTGTCGGTCGGTTCCGCCAGCCACAGCGCGCGATAGGTGAGGAAGGCGTCCCAGCGCTTCGACGGTGCGATCTCGAACCGCGCGCCGGGCGTCGAGATGTTGGCGCGGCCGACCGCATTATAGAGCCCGGCCGGGGCGAGTTCGGCGCGGCGCATGCCGAACAAAGTATCGAACCGGCCGTAGCTGCCGCCCGCCTTGTCGCCGCTCGCCCTGTCATAATGCAGCGACAGCCGCAGCTTGAGCGCGCCGGCGAAGGAATAGCCGCCGCTGGCGTGGATGAACCAGGCCGACACCGGGAGCGTCGCCGCGGCAGGGGCGGTCGATGCGCTGATCGTCCCCGACTGGTGGAACGCCTCGACCTCGCCGTCCGCCGCGCCGGTGGCGGGATCGCGCCACAGCCGCCCACCCACGGTGTTGAGCGATCGATCGCGCGTCGGGCGCCCGGGGGTGTCGTGTTCGCCGAGATGGAAGAATGACGCTTCGGCCGTCACCGCGCCGATCGCCTTGGCCTTGGCGACGGTCCCCCCCCACAGGACCTGATCGAACCCCTCATGGTCGAAACCGACCGCATTGTCGCGCAGCGACGCCGGCGCGTCGGGCCGGCGCTGTTGCGGCAGGACATAGATGCCGGTGGCGGTGATGCCGCCGGGGGTCGCGAGATCGAGCCTCAGGCCGGTATAGCCGTTGGTCGTGTTGCGATATTCCTCGGCGCCGACGAGCCGGCGGGAGCCGAGATTGAGCGTGAACCGGCCGAGCTGCCCGGAGATCTTCACGGCGCCGATCGCGCCGCGCGCGCCGATATAGGCCTGCACCGGCTCGAGCGCGTTGACCTCGCCGGTGGTGACCGGACTTCCCTTGTCCTCGCCATAGACCCGGCTGTCCCACAGCTCGCCGGCGACGGTGAACGGCCCGGACTGATATTTGACGAGCAATGTCGTGCGCAGATTGAGCAGCTCGTCGTTACGGTTGTAGCCGACGCGCGGTTGATTGGTGATCGTTTCGTAACGGATCCGCATCGTCCCCGAGATGTCGAGACCGTCCGCGTCCTGCGCGAGCGCCGGGGTCGCCACCGGCACCAACGCGATCAGCCACAGCGCGCGCGTCAATTGCATTCATTCCCCCGAGGCCCCTGTCGTTGGGCACGGGCTAGGCGGCGCGTTCAAGGCCGTCACGCTAGATTTTATTCCTCGTCGCCGAGGCGGGCTTGCCGGTTCGCGCGCCGCCCGCGGTCATCGGCGCGGCAAAGCGTCGAGCGCCGCCTGGTAACGCTCGATCAGCGCGGGATCGGCATCCTCCCGGTGCTTGCCGAGAAACCGCGTCAAGGCATCGCGATATTCGTCGATGAAGGCGCGGTTGCCGGGGCTCGCCGCAAGCTGGTTGGCGGCCTTATCCACCGGCGCGCGATCCTCCGCGACCATCTGCCTGATCCCATAAGACGACTGGTTGCGCATGATGACGAAGTTGCGCGGGAAGCCGGGGATATATCTGGTGACGAACCGCTCGCCCTCCGGCGGGATCAGGATCGCGTTGGTGATCGGATAGATGCTCGCGGACATGCTATCGAACGTCGTCACCACGTCCTTGCCATCCGCCGTCTTGAGCGCGGCGCTATAGGCCCAGACATTCGCGTCGTTGAGCGTGGAACTGGTCATCTCCGAATGGGTGACGACGCCCGTTCCGGGGACTCCAAAGGCGCTGAGGAACAGCGCGTTGAAGATGTGCGCCAGGAAGATGTTGAGCTGGCCGTAGATGAAGAAGACGAGGATCAGCCCGTACCAGCCGGGGCTGCCGCGCCACCGGGCCAGCACATGCGACAGCGCGACCCCGAAGAGCGTGAGCAGTGGCCATGACCAGAAAGGATGCTGGGTCAGGAAGAACAAAATGGCTGACAGGATGCTCATCCGAGTCCGTTCGTTCGACAGGCGCTCGATATTTGATATTTATATCAGGTGGATAGGTAAAGCTCCGCTGACTTATCGCCCCGTAAGCTGGCGGAAATAGGCCAGCGTCTCGGCCATGACATGCGGCGGCTCGGGCAAGGGGAAATGGCTGAGCTTGACGATCACCGTGCGGCTTTGCGGGTGGACGTAGATGAACTGCCCGGCAAGGCCGAGCGCGCTATAGGCGCCGGGCTGGTCGTCGAGTTGCCAGAATTGGAAGCCATAGCCGCGGCCGCCGAACGGGGTCGGCTGGTCGAACGGGATCATGCTGGTCGCCTGCCTGATCCAGCCGCGCGGAAGCACCGATTTGCCGTCGCGCACGCCGTTGTCGAGCATCAGCTGGCCGAGCCGGGCATAATCGCGCAACGTGGCGTTGAAGCCCATCCCGGATAGTTCGCGGCCGACCCCTTTCGCGCCGTCGGCGATCCAGAAGGCGTCTCCTTCCATCCCCGCCGGCTGCCACAGATTGGCGGCGGTGAATGCGGCGAGCGACTGGCCGGTCGCGCGCTCCAGCACCCAGCCGAGGACGGCGGTGTCGAGCGTCGCATAGTTGAACCGGCTGCCCGGCTTCGCCGCCCGCGTGATGGTCGTCGCGCGATCGGCGAAGCGCTCCTCATTGAGCACGATGGCGTGGCGGTGGATGAGCGCGGCGAGGCTGGGCTTGTCGCCGAAATCGTAACGCTCCTCGTAATCGACCCCCGATCGCATCTGAAGGATATGGCGGATCGATACGTCGCCATAAGCGCCGGCGCGCAATTCGGGGACATATTTGCCCGCCGGATCGTCGAGCGATTTGATCATCCCCTTGTCGAGCGCGATGCCGATCAGCAGCGAGGTGATCGATTTGGCCATCGAGAAGGAAATGAAACGGTCCGACGGCCGCGAACGGTTGCGATAATCCTCGAAGACGATCTTGCCGTCGCGCAACACGATCAGCGCATTGGTATAGGTGCGCCGCGCCCAATCGTCATAGCTGCGGGTGACGCCGCCCGAGCTGAGGGGGGGCGGGGTGAGCTTCGCGCCCTCGGCGAGCGGCCGGACGGCATCGCCGTGGGGGACGGCGCGGGTTTCGAACATGTCCGCCGAATGGCGGAAATTGAAGGCGCTGATGTCGGCATCGAGCCAGTGCTCGCGCATCTGGATGACCGGGTCGGGCGGCACATCGGCCTGCGCGAAGGCCGTCGCCGGCGCGACCGCGCCGGCGAGGAGGAACGGGGCGAGAAAGCGCATCGAACGAGCTGCGATCATCGGATCCTCATGGACATGATCTGGCGGGGAGAAAGCGACGCGCGCGCGGCGCGTCGCCCGGTCAGAATTCCTTCTTGATCGTGATGGCCCAGGTTCGCGGCAGCCCGGGCGCGCCGGAGATCACGCCGACCGAGCTGAAATTGGTGTTCATCGAGGTGAAGTAATATTTGTCGGTCAGGTTGCGCACCTCGAACGCCGCGCTCCACCCGTCCGACGCGCTGCGCCAGGTGACCCGCGCATTGGCGAGGAAATAGCCGTCGATCCGGCTCGTCGCGATCAGCGTCGGCAGCGGGCCGCCGCCGGCACCGGCGGTGGTGGTCGAGACGATCGCGGCATCGGTGTTGACCGCGTCGACATAGATATGGGACTGATAGCTGCCGTCGACCCGGAAGCTCAGCGCGCCGCCGAGCACGTCCGGCACCTCATATTGCGCCCCGGCATTCCATTTCCACTTTGGGGTGAAGGGCGGGACCATGTCGAGCCGGACGCCGGTATTGGCGCTGCCGAGCGAGGTATATTTGAAATCGAGATAGCTGACCGATCCGTCGAAGCTGAGGTTGCTCGTCGGCCGCAGCAGGGTTTCGACCTCGACGCCCTTGACGTGCGCCGACCCGACGTTGGTCGGTTGCAGGCACGGCGTCCCCTCGGTGCCCGCCGCGGTCGGGCAGTTGAAGACGGTCAGGATGATATTCTTATAATCGTTGTAGAAAGCCGAGGCGTTGAAACGCAGCATCCGGCCGAACAGATCGGATTTGAACCCGGCTTCATACGCGGTGATGGTTTCCGGCGAGAAGGGCCGAACCTGGCTGGGATAGAAGGGGCGGGGGTTGATGCCCCCGGCGCGATACCCGGTCGATACCTGGGCGTAGAGCATCAATTCGGGCGAGACGCGATAATCCGCCGCGACGCGCCAGTCGGTGCGCTGCGACTTGAAATGCGCCTGGAGGCCGTTGAGCCCGAACAACAGGCAGTTGGGTGAATTGCCCACCCCGGTCGGCCCCGCCGTGGCTGCGCCGAGGAAGAACTGGCACGGCCCTTGAATCGCGGTGCCGTCCGGATTGTGGCGGACATAGCCGTAATCCTTGGTGTCCCACGACGATCGGATGCCGCCGGTCAGCGTCAGCGCATCGACCGGCTTGAAGCTGGCATTGGCGAACAGCGCCTTGTTGGTCGCCGGGGTCGGATCGGGGCCGTGGAGGAAATCGATCCCGGCGTAATTGAGATCGATCCGCCCGGTGAACTTGCCCTTGGTATCGAAATAGAAGCCGCCCACCGTATAATCGAGGCGGTTGCCGAGCGCCTTGCCGGTGAGGCGCAGTTCCTGGCTCCACTGGGTATTGCTCTGCTGCTGCTCGTACATCGACGATTGCAGCGGCGCGCCTTCGGCGAAGGACCAGTCGGCTTCATAGTGGCGATAGGCGGTGATCGACTTGAGCGCGAGCCCGTCGCTGATCGTCCAGTCGATCGTGCCCGCGAAGCCGTAATTGTCGAGATTGGAATGCGGGGTCAGCGACAGGGGCTTATACGCCATCTGGCCGTCGCGCGTCGCATTGTCGGCATAGGTCCCATAATTGATGAAGCGCCGGTCGTAGCCGGCCGGCGGGGTGTCGCAGCTATTGGCGCCGAACGCGACGAAGGCGCAGTTGAGCGCCACCGGGCTGCCGTTGACCCCGGCCAGCCACGGGCGCGGGCCGCCGGTCGCGCTCGGGCCGGTGAACACCCCCGCCTTGTTGGCGAACAGCAGCACGCTCGCCCCGGCCTCGTCGCGCTGGCGGGTATAATCGCCCGAGACGTTGATCTCGACATTGCTGGTCGGCAACCAGCGCAGCGCGGCCTTGGTCGCGACGAAGCTCTGCCCGCCGAGCGTGCCGAGCTCGGGCTTGGCGTCGCTCGCCTGGGTCGGCACGTTGGAGCCGGGGTGGGTCTGGGCATAATCGAGCCGCTTGACGTAACCGTCGCGATTCTTGGTCGCGGCGGACACGCGCAGGAAAAGGTTGTCGGCCAGTTTCAGGTCGATATGGCCGCGGGCGTCGATGCGGTTGTAGCTGCCGTAGGTCGCTTCCAGTGCGCCGCTGCCGTCGCCCTGCGGCTTGACCGAATAGAGTTTGATCGAGCCGCCCAGCGAGTTGCGCCCGGCCAATGTGCCTTGCGGACCGCGCAGGATCTCGACGCGGTCGAGATCCATCAGATCGAGCAGCGAACCGGTCAGCGTCGGCAGATAGACGTCGTCGATATACATGCCGACGCCGGACTCGAGCGCGAAATTGGGATCGGACTGCCCGACGCCGCGGATGAAGGCGATGATGCCCGGGCCGAGATAGCCGTTTTGCGGCGCGAGCGTGACATTGGGGGTCTGCGCGGCGACTTCGGAAATATTGGTCTGCCCTTTGGCCTCCATCGCGTCGCCGCTCAGCGCGGTGATCGCGAGCGGCGTATCCTGCAGCCGCTGCGAACGGAATTGCGCGGTGACGACGATGTCGCCCGTCGCAGCCGGCGTTTCAGCCGCGGGCTGGCCCGCCGGCGCCGGCGCCTGCTGCGCACGAGCCGCCGGGGCGAATGAAAGATAGGCCAGCGCGATCAGGCTGGCGCCACGGAAATCCGCTTTGATTCTCATGTTCCGACATCCCCTCTTTTTGTATGCTTATGATACAATTGACTTAAATTTTTGCCCCCGGAGCCGGGCCGCGGGTCAGGTCTTCAATGTCGTTGGCGAACCGGGTAGCGCTCGTATATGCGATTATTTCTAATACGTGAACTCATATTCGCAATTGGGGTCTCGGGGTCGCGGCGGCCGATTCCAGCTTAAGGGGCGCGCAGAAATCCTATCTTGGAGATAGGTTATCAGCTTGCCACCTCAGGCGACATGATCACGGATTTCATCGCGCGGCGGCCGGGGTTCGGCGTACAGGTGGCAATCGGGATGCTGGCGGGGCTGGCGCTCGGCCTGCTCGCGCGCGATCTCGGCGGGGCGGACGGCGCGCTGGGCGCAAGCCTGCACACGATCGGCCAGATTTTCGTGCAATTGCTGAAAGTGCTGGTGCCGGCGCTCGTCTTCACCGCGATCGTCGGCTCGATCGCGGCGTTGCGCGATCTCCAGAATGCGGCGCGGCTGGTGGTGCAGACATTGTTGTGGTTCGCCGCGACCGCGCTGATCGCGGTGCTGATCGGGATCGCGTTGGGGGTGACGCTCCAGCCGGGGCTGCATCTGGCGGGAGCGGTCTCGGGTGCGGCGGCGCCCGCGACGACCGGGTCGTGGCTCGATTTTCTGAAGGGCCTGGTGCCGGCCAACCTGCTCGGTCTCAACGCGGCGACGACGCTCAAGGATGGCGCGGCGACGACCACGCTGGGCTTCAATGTGCTGCAGATCATCGTCGCGGCGATCGCGATCGGCACCGCGGCGCTGCGTGTCGGGGAGGCGGGGGCGCCGTTCCTCGCGTTCAACGCGTCGGTGCTGGCGGTATTCAGGCGCCTGCTCCGCTGGGTGATCGCGCTCACCCCGATCGGTTCGGCGGCGCTGATCGGCGATGCGGTGGTGCGCTATGGCTGGGGGACGCTGTCGTCGCTCGGTGCGTTCGCCGCGACGGTCTATCTCGGGCTCGCGCTGGTCTTGCTCGTCGTCTATCCGGTGCTGCTGCTCGTGCACGGGCTGAGCCCCGGGTGGTTCTTCCGCGGCGCGTGGCCGGCGATCCAGCTCAGCTTCGTCTCGCGCTCGTCGGTCGGAACCTTGCCGGTGACCGAGGAATGCGCCGAACATGGCCTCGGCATACCGCGCGCTTATGCCGCCTTCGCCGTTCCGCTCGGCGCGACGACCAAGATGGACGGCTGCGCGGCGATCTACCCGGCGATATCGGCGATCTTCGTCGCGCAATTCTTCGGCCTGCCGCTGCACCTGTCGGACTATGTGCTGATCGCATTCGTCTCGGTGCTCGGATCGGCGGCGACCGCGGGGCTGACCGGCGCGACGGTGATGCTGACGCTGACGCTTTCCACCCTCGGGCTGCCGCTGGAGGGGGCGGGGCTGTTGCTGGCGATCGATCCGATCCTCGATATGGGGCGGACCGCGGTGAATGTCGCGGGGCAGATGCTGGTCCCGACCATCGTCGCCAAGCGCGCGGGGTTGCTTGCGCCGGCGCCCGCCGCGCCGCCCGCGTCCTGGCATTCGGACGAAGGGCTCGGGGTGGGACGGCCGCGCTCCTCCCCGTAATTCGCCGGTGCGCCTAGAAGCTCGCGGGCGTGCACGCGCTCACCACGCGCGCGGGCACGTCGCCGATGCACCGGAACCGATGCGGGCGAAAGCTTTCGAAGGCATAGGCATCGCCCGCCAACAGGATCTGGCGCACGCCGTCGACGGTCACTTCGAGCTGCCCGGCGATCACCAATCCGCATTCCTCCCCCTCATGGGTCAGCGGGATGCGCCCGGTATCCGATCCGGGCTGATAACATTCCCACAGCATCTGCAATCGCTTCCCCGCCATCGTGTGCCCGACCTGGCGATAGGAGATCGGCCCCTTGCCGATCTCGACGAGATCGCACGCGCGATAGAAGAAGGTGGGTTTTTCCGGCAGTTCGAGCGCGAAGAATTCGGCGAGGCCGATCGGGATCGCTTCGAGGATGCGCTTGAGCGCGCCGACCGACGGATTGGTGCTGTTGGCCTCGATCAGCGAGACGGTCGAATTGGTGATCCCCGCGCGCTTGGCGAGCGCGCGCTGCGACAGCCCGGCGCGCTCGCGCACCTGCTTCAACCGGCCGCCGATATCGAGATCGTCCATCGCCCCTGACTCCGAACTGTTGAGGGTGTTCGATATACCGCAACATTATCGCGCGAAAGGCGGCGATCGCGGCATTTCCGCGGGCGCAAGAAAACGGCTTGTCCGGCGCGTCGTTTCGCGGTCTCTAACCGGGAGAGGAGCCGCCGGGACATGAACGATATCTCGAACAATTCGGGCATGCAGGCTTATTGGATGCCGTTCACCGCGAACCGCCAGTTCAAGGCCGCGCCACGGCTTCTCGCGCGGGCGCAGGGCATATATTATCAGAGCGACGACGGGCGCGGGGTGCTGGACGGCACCGCCGGCCTGTGGTGCGTCAACGCCGGGCATGGCCGCCGGCGGATCAGCGAAGCGGTGGCCGAGCAGCTCGATCGCCTCGATTACGCGCCGTCGTTCCAGATGGGGCATGACAAGGCGTTCGAATTCGCCGATCGCCTGAGCAGGATCGCGCCGGCGGGGCTCGATCGCATCTTCTTCACCGGATCGGGGTCGGAAAGCGTCGATACCGCGCTCAAGATCGCGATCGCCTATCAGCGCGCGATCGGGCAGGGGACGCGCACCCGGCTGATCGGGCGCGAGCGCGGCTATCACGGCGTCGGCTTCGGCGGGATCACCGTCGGCGGGATCGTCAACAACCGGCGGGTTTTTCCGACGCTTACCGGCGCCGATCATCTGCGGCACACTCATGATCCCGATCGCAACGCTTTCTCGCCGGGGCTGCCCGAACATGGCGCCGAACTGGCCGACGATCTCGAGCGGATCGTCGCGCTACACGGCGCCGAGACGATCGCCGCGGTGATCGTCGAGCCGGTCGCCGGGTCGACCGGGGTGCTGTTGCCGCCCAAGGGCTATCTCCAGCGGCTCCGCGAGATCGCCGATCGCCACGGCATCCTGGTGATCTTCGACGAGGTGATCACCGGGTTCGGCCGGCTCGGCGCCCCGTTCGCGACCGATTATTTCGGGGTGACGCCCGATCTCATGACGACCGCGAAGGGGCTGACCAACGGCGTCTTCCCGATGGGGGCGGTCTTCGCGCGGCGCGCAATCCACGATGCGCTGATGACCGGGCCGGAAAACGCGATCGAGCTGTTTCACGGCTACACCTATTCCGGGCACCCCGCAGGCTGCGCCGCAGGGCTCGCGACGCTCGATATCTATGCCGAGGAAGGGCTGCTGACGCGCGGCGCGACGCTCGGCGATTACTGGCGCGATGCGATGCACACGTTGCGCGACGCGCCGCACGTCATCGATATCCGCACGCTCGGGCTGGTGGCGGGGATCGAGCTTCGGCCGCGCCCCGATGCGGCGGGTGCACGCGCCTATGAGGCGTTCGTCGATTGTTTCAACCGCGGGCTGCTGATCCGTGTGACCGGCGACATCATTGCGCTGTCGCCGCCGTTGATCGTCGAGCGCAGCCATATCGACACGATCGTCGCGCAGCTCCGCGATGCGCTTTCCCGCCTTGCGTGAGGCGTGGATCACGATAGCGCGGCGCCGGGCGGGCGACGGCCGGCGACGGATTCCGGCGCTATTTCCGCAAAGTCTTCAGATAGGCGATGATCGCTTGGCGGTCGGCGGCACCGGGCACCGCGATCGGCATCTTGGTGCCGGGAACCAGCTTGCCCGGTGCGGCGAGAAAGCGATCGAGCTTCTCCGGGGTCCAGACGATCGCCGAGGATTTCATCGCCGGAGAATAAGGGTAAGCCGCGGCACCCGCCTTTCGCCCGACGATGCCGTAAAGATTGGGGCCGACGCGCACGCCGCCTCCTGCCGTCGCGTCATGACAAACCGCGCAGCGCTGCTTGAACGGCGCGTCGTTCGCGGCCTGCGCCTGCAGCGGGGTTGCCGCGACCAGCAGCGCGGCGCCGATCCATTTCTCCATCGTCACGCGAGCGAGCCTTTCCTGCCTCTGATTTGTGATCGCAGCTAGGGCTTAAGGCGATGAGCGTCAACTATCGGGACGGGATAATTTGACTCAATAGGTTGAGATCACAGACAAGGCTCGAAACGACCGATTGAGTCGACAGGAGACGGCAATGGCCATTGAGCGGCGGGACTTCCTGAACGGAGCGGCGATAGCGATCACGGGCATAAGCGTCGCGGCGCGCGCGGCGACGCCGGGTGCCGACGGCGCGCCGGCCAATCCGCCCGCGCTGGAGGGGCTGCGCGGCAGCGCGCCCGGCTCCTTCACCGTCGCGCACGGCGTCCGCGACGGCAAGGTCTATGATCTGGATAGCGTGCCGGTTGCCGAGGCCTATGACCTGATCATCGTCGGCGGCGGGATCAGCGGCTTGTCGGCCGCCTATTTTCATCGGCAGCTTTTCCCCCAGGATACTATCCTGATCCTCGACAATCATGACGATTTCGGCGGGCATGCGCGGCGCAACGAATTCGATGTCGATGGCAAGACGATCCTCGGTTACGGCGGCACCCAGTCGATCGATTCCCCGCGCACGCGCTACAGCGCGGTCGCCTCGAACCTGCTCCGCGATCTCGGGATCGAAATCGACAAATTCGCCACCGCTTATGATCAGGGCTTCTACGATCGCTATGGACTGGGTTCGGCGACCTTCTTCAAGAAGGAGGTCTATGGCGTCGACCGGCTGGTGCCGGGAATCCGCCGGCGCGGCGGAACGGTCGGCGATCCCGATGCGCAGGCGCCGCCCGACGCACAATCCGATGCGGCGACGCGCGCGATGATCGATCAGTTTCCGATGTCCGATCGGGCGAAGTCGCTGATCGCCGAGCTGGAGACATCGACGCGCGATCCGTTGGCGGGAAAGACGGTGAAAGAGAAGCGCGCGATCCTCGATCACATCAGTTACGAGCACTATATCCGCCAATATTGGGGCGCGACCGACGAAGTCGTTGCTTATTACCAGCAACGACTGGAGGGCCTGTGGGCGGTGGGCATCGATGCCTTGTCGGCGTCGCAGTCGTTCGGATCGGTGCCAGGCTCGCGCGGGCTGAAACTCGGCCGCGAGCATGACGAAGAACCCTATATCTATCACTTTCCCGACGGCAATGCGTCGATCGCGCGGATGCTGGTGCGGCGGCTGGTGCCGGGCTCGGCGCCGGGGAGCACGATGGAGGACATCCTGTTCGCCCGGTTCGATTATGCCGCGCTCGATCGCGCGGGCGCGCCGGTGCGGCTGCGGCTGCAATCGACCGCGGTCAAGGTCCGCAATGCGGGGGCGCATACCGAAGTGGGCTATGTGCGCGACGGGAAGCTGGTGCGCGCCAGGGCGCGCAATACGGTGCTCGCCTGCTATAACATGATGATCCCCTATATCCTCGACGGGGTGCCGGCGGCGCAGGCGGCGGCGCTGCGCATGAACGTCAAGGCGCCATTGGTCTATGTCAACGTCGCGCAGCGCAACTGGCGCGCCTGGGCGAAGCTGGGCATCGACACTATCCGCAATCCGGCGGGGATGTTCTCGTCGATGATGCTCGATTTCCCGGTGTCGCTCGGCAATTACCATTTCGCGCGCACCCCCGACGATCCGATCGTCGCGCATCTCATGTTCGTGCCGATCTCGCCGGGCAAGGGGCTCGACATGCGCGCGCAATTCCGCGCCGGCCACGCGCGGATCTATGCGATGAGCTTCGGTGATTTCGAACGCGGCATCCGGGATGAGATGACCCGCATCCTCGGCCCCGGGGGCTTCGATTTCGACCGCGACGTCGCCGGTATCACGGTCAACCGCTGGCCGCACGGCTATGCCTATACCGCGGACCCGCTGTGGGACGATCCGGCGGTGCAGGCCGAACGCGTCCGTGTCGCGCGCCTGCCCGTCGGCGGGGTCACGATCGCCAATTCGGACGCGGGATGGGATGCCTACACCAATGTCGCGATCGACGAGGCGCATCGCGCGATCGGCGAGATCGCGGCGATGCGGCGCGGTGCTGCCGCCACGAAGGCGGGTTGATTGGGCGCGCGGTGTCGCGCGCGGTCCGGACGAGGGGGAAGAGAGACATGGACAGCAGGTTGCAGCAGAACCGCCGGGGCTTCATCGGGCTCGCCGCAAGCGGCGCGGCCGGGCTGATCGGCGGCGGGTGGAGTAATGTCGCCGCGGCGTTGACCGGGGCCGACGCCGATCTGATCGTCCGCAACGCCAAGGTCTATACCGTCGACGACAGCCGGCCAACCGCGCAGGCATTTGCGGTGAAGGACGGGCGCTTCATCGCGGTCGGATCGAGCGAGGAGATCGCCGGGCTGGCGGGGCGGCGAACCACCGTCATCGATGCCAAGGGGATGACCATCACCCCCGGCTTCATCGATTGCCACAACCACGCATCGGGCAATTCGCTGCTGTATGACGTGCTGGTCGGCAATCCATTCGAAGTCGAATTCGTCACGATCGACAGCATCATCCAGAAGCTGCGCGCGCGGGCCGCGGAAACGCCGGGCGATAGCTGGATCCGCGGCGAATTCTACGACGATACCAAGATCAAGGATAAGCGCCCGCTCGATATCCGCGATCTCGACAAGGTGTCGACCACCCGGCCGGTTTCTGTGCGCCACCGCGGCGGGCACACGATGGTGTACAATTCCAAGGCGTTCGAGCTCGCCGGCGTGACCAAGGACACGCCCGATATGCCGAGCGGCACCTATGACAAATTCCCCGACGGTACATTGAACGGCCGGGTCACCGATCGCGCCAATGCGGTATTCGAAAAGGTCGGGCGGACGATCGATTATTCCCCCGACGAGCGCGATCGCCGCGATCGCGAAGGCGCGGCGCATATCTCGCAGATGTTCGCCAGATATGGGTTGACCGGCGTGTGCCATCAGGGCGGCAATCTGCGCGCGATCCAGCAGATCCGCGCGCAGGACCGGCTGCTCCACCGGGTGAGTTACGAACCGGCGGCGGATGTCGTCGAGACGATGATCGCGGCCGGGCAGATGACCGGCTTCGGCGACGAATGGATCCGGCTGGGCGCGACGATCGAGCATACCGCCGACGGCTCCTTCTCCGAGCGGACGATGGCGCTCAGCGCGCCCTATCCGGGATCGACGACCGGCTATCGCGGCAATGTCACCGAAACGCAGGACGATCTGAACGCCTGGTGCGAACGCATGCACCGCGCCGGGATCCAGGTGAATTGCCACGCCAATGGCGATGTCGCGATCGATCATGTGCTCACCGCCTATGAGCGCGCGCAACGATTGCTGCCCAACCGCGACACGCGGTGGAAGATCACCCATTGCAGCCTCGTCAACGACGATCTGCTGCGGCGGATGAAGGCGCTCGGCGTCTCGCCCGCGCTGTTCAACACCTATGCTTATTACAATGCCGACAAATTCCACTTCTACGGCAAAGAGCTGATGAGCCACATGATGCCCTATCGCAGCATGTTGGACATGGGCATCCCCGCGTGCATCGGCTCCGATTTCCCGCCGGGGCCGTTCTCGCCGCTGATGGGGATACAGGGGATGGTGACGCGCACCGGCTGGAACGGCGAGACCTGGGGCGCCAACCAGCGGATCAGCGTTGCCGAAGCCATCCGCGTGAGTTCGCTCAACGGCGCCTATGATACGCACGAAGAGCATATCAAGGGCTCGATCACGCCGGGCAAGCTCGCCGATTTCGTCATGCTGGCGGACGATCCGCACGCGATCGATCCGTCGCGGATCAAGGATATCCAGATCGTCCGCACCGTCGTCGGCGGTCGCACCGTCTATCAGGCGTGAGCCGGGTGACCCATTTTCGGGACGGCGCGGCGCCGGCGCAACTGGGGCACAGCCTGCGCCGGCGGCATGTCGAGATGATCGCGATCGGCGGGATCATCGGCGCCGGGCTGTTCGTCGGCAGCAGCAGCGCGATCGCGATGGTCGGCCCGGCGGTGATCGTCAGTTATGCGGTCGCCGGGCTGATCGTGCTTTTCGTCATGCGGATGCTGACCGAAATGGCGGTGGCGGTGCCGGGGGAACAGGCCTTTCCGGAATTCGCGCGGCTGGGGCTCGGCCATTGGGCGGGCTTCATGAGCGGCTGGCTCTACTGGTATTTCTGGGTCGTGGTGGTCGCGATCGAGGCAATCGCCGGCGCCAATATCATCCACGCCTGGCTGCCGATGTTCGCCGTCTGGCAGATCGGCGTCGCGCTGATGGCGGTGCTGACCGCGGTCAATCTGCTGTCGACCCGCTCTTACGGCGAGTTCGAATTCTGGCTCTCGTCGATCAAGGTCGCCGCGATCCTCGCCTTCATCCTTATCGCGCTGGGCTATGTGACCGGGCTGACCAATCCGGCGGGGCCGACCTTCGCGAACCTCGTCGCGCGCGGCGGCTTCGCGCCGCACGGGTGGCCGGCGGTGCTGGCGGGCGTCACCAGCGTCATCTTCGCGCTGACCGGGGCGGAGATCGCGACGATCGCGGCGGCCGAATCGACCGAATCCTCGGGAATGATCGCGCGGATGACCAGCACCGTCGCGCTTCGCATCCTGATCTTCTACGTGCTGTCGATCGGGCTGATCGTCGCCGCGGTGCCGTGGACGGCGATCGTGCCGGGGATTTCGCCCTTCACCACCGCGCTGGCGACGATCGGCATCCCCGGCGGGGCGTGGATCATGAGCGCGATCGTGCTGGTGGCGGTGCTGTCGTGTCTCAACTCGGGGCTCTACGTCACCTCGCGCGTGCTGTTCGCATTGGCGGCGAGCGGCGATGCGCCGCAGGCGCTGGTGCGGGTCGGCCGGCGCAAGGTGCCGACGCGGGCGATCCTCATCGCGAGCATCTTCAGCTATGGCGCGCTCGCGGCGTCGGTCCTGTCGCCGACCCTGGTCTTCACCTTTCTGGTCAACGCCTCGGGCGCGATCATGCTGGTGATCTACCTGTTGATCGCGGCCTCGCAATTGCGGTTGCGCGCGCGGCTGGAGCGCGAGACCCCCGAGCGGCTCTCGATCCGCATGTGGTTTCATCCCTGGGGATCGCTCGCCGCGATCGCGGCGATGGCGGCGGTCCTCGTGACAATGGCGCTGACCCCGGACCTCTCAGCGCAATTCTACGCCAGCCTCGCGCCGATCCTCATGATCGGTCTCGCCCTCTCGCTGGTCCGCCGCCGCCGGAAAGCCCGCGGCGCGAGCGCTGCTACTTCGCCCGCCCGGCGCTCGGCTTCGCGATCTTGATCGCATCGAGGGCCGCCGGATCGGCGATCGCGGTGGCCGGGACATCGCCGCCGTTCACCTTCTGGAAGAAGACGACGAGCGCGATCGCCTCGGCCGGCTTGAGCGACCCCGGATCGTCCATCGGCATCGTCGAGACGATCTCGTCGTACAAAGCGCGCGCGGGGCGGCCGTTCCAGTGCGACCAATAAGCCTCGCCCGCCAGCGCCGGGCCGCCGCCGCCGGTGAGCTTCGCGCCGTGGCACGCGGCGCAGCGGCCGGCATAGGTCTGCGCACCCGCGGCGGCTTGTTGCTCGCCGCTTGGCGACCCGGTCTGCGCCGACGAGGCGCCGGCGAGAAGCACCATCCCGCCGAGCCCGGCGATCATCTTCCGCTGCACAATTCCCTCCTGCTCGTTATCGCCGCGCTGCGCGGGCGGTGACTTTCGGGGTCAGGCGCACGAGCTTGCCGGGATTGGCATCCTCGACGGCCCACAAGGCGCCGTCGGGCGCTTCGGCGATGTCGCGCACGCGAAAGCCCAGCGCCCAGCGCTCGGCCGGTTTCGCCTTGCCCGCCGCGTCGAAGGTGACGCGGTTGAGCGACATGCTCCCCAACCCGCTGATCAGTGCCGAGCCGCGCCACCCGCGGAACAGCGCGCCGTGATAGAACATCAGATTGCCCGGCGCGATCACCGGGGTCCAATAGATCACCGGCTTTTGCAGATCGGGGCGCGTATCGGGGCTCGGGATCGGCACGTCGTCGTAATTGACCGCATAGGATACGAGCGGCCAGCCGTAATTCTTCCCCGGCTCGATCAGGTTGAGCTCATCGCCGCCCTTGGGGCCGTGCTCCACTTCCCACAACCGCCCGTCGGGCGCGAAGGCCAGGCCGTAAGGGGTGCGATGCCCGCTCGTCCAGATTTCCGCGGGCGCCTGGTTGATGCCGGGCACCTTATAGGTCTGGATGACCGGGGCGGTCTTCGCCGCTTCGGTATCCTTGGGCGGATCGATCAGCGTCAGCGTCGCGGCCCCCGTGCGGCCAGCTCCCGGATTGCCCGGCGCGGGCTTGCCGTCGAGCGTCAGCCGCAGGATCTTGCCGAGCGGGCTATCGGGGTTCTGCGCCGGGGTCATGCGCTGGCGATCGCCGACCGTGAGGAACAGATATTTGTGATCGGGCGAGAAAGCGACCGCCGCGCCGAACTGCCCGCCTTTGCCCCTGGGCATGTCGCGCCAGATCACGTTGAGATGATCGAGCCGCGCCTTGCCCCCTTCGATCACCAGTTTCGCATGCGCGAGCGCAAGGCCCGAGCCGCCCTCGCCGGGCTCGGCATAGGTCAGGTAGATGCCGTGATCGGCGGCAAAGGTCGGCGCGGTATAGACGCCGAGCATCCCGCCCTGTCCCTTGAAGAGCACCGCGGGGGCGCCCGCGACCGGCACTTTTGCGCCCTTTTGCGTGACGAGCCACAGCCCGCCCGGCTTTTCGGTGACGAGCATCCGGCCGTCGGGCAGAAAGGCGATGCGCCACGGCGTGTTGAAGGTGGCGACCGGGGTGACCGTGAAGGGGAGGGTGGACTCCGGCTTGATCGCGCCGGCGTTGATCTGCGCCGCGAGCGGGGTGGCGGTCAGTGCCATCAGGGCAGCGGCGATGGCGGGCATCGACCGGTCGATCGGAAAATGGTTCATGCGAGCTCGCCTATGTCTCTTTTACGGGAAGGGAATTTGCTGCAGCGAGGTCTCTATCGCATCTGCGCCCGCTTGTCCCAATAGGGAGAAATCGGCGGTCGAGACGATCGCGCGCTTGCCGACCACCGCGACCGAGGTGGGGTTCTTCGGCAGCCCCTCGGCGATCGTGCGGACTGCGGCCTGATCGCCCGCGACGATGAGCTCGTCGATCCGGCCGCCGCCCTCGGCGAGCGCGAAGCGGTTGCGGCCGATCGCGCGCATCCCGTCGGGGCGTTCGAGCGGTTGCGAGAGGGTGATTGGCTGGATCGTTGCCGGACCGTTGCCACTATCGGTCGCGATGCGGAAAAGCTTGCCGCCGCGGAAGGTGTTGACCAGCAAGGCGCCGTCATCGAGCAGCGCGAGGCCGTCGGCCGAGGCGAGTTCCGGCGCGGCCGCGATCACGGTGAACGCCTCCGCGCCGGGGCGCAACCGCAGGACGCGCCCGCCCGCGAAATCGGTCGCATAGACCGTGCCGTCGGGGGCGACCGTCATGTCGTTGCAGCCGCCGTCGAACGGATAGCGCCGGCGCTCCGTGCCCGTCGCGAGATCGAAGGCGCGGATCGAGGCCGGCCCCTTGGCGCCCTGCGGGCCGGGGGCATAGGTGCAGGCCCAGAGCATATTGCGGCGATCATCGGCGAAAAGCCCCATCACCCGGCTTGCCTCCTCGGGGCGGAGCGTGATCCACGGCGTCGCGACGGCCGCGCGCGGCGCGGCGCGATAGATCACCGCCTTGTGGACATTGCCCGCGAAGATCGTGCCGTTGCGGCTGGCGGTCAGGCTTTCGGGGAAGACCCCGCGGTCGGCGATGCGGATCGCGGGCGATCCCGGCGGCTGCGCCGCGATCGCGATACTCCAGGCGGCGGCGGCAAGAAAGATCGGCTTGAGCATCGTCCCCATCTCGCATCATCCGCGCCGGATGCCGAGCAAAAAAAGGGCATGAAACCGCCGGCGGTGGTTGGGAGGGAATGGGCCGGCGGTCTCATGCCCAGTGCGCTACATTCCTTTGCCGGTGCGCGAATAGATCACATAATATTTGGTATAGCCCTCGGTATCCCATTTGCCGCGCCATTCCGCGGGAAGGATCACCGCATCACCCGCTTCGAGCCTGGTCACCTCGCCGTCGAGCGAGGTCAGCGTCACGCTGCCGCTGGTGAAGAGCATGAATTCGTCGACGCCGTAATCGCGTTTGGTGGCGTCGAAATGGCTCGGCCCGGATTTATACATGCCGCTTTCGAATTTCTGGTCGCTCGACTTCATGACGATATTGTCGAGCGTGGTATTCGCGCCGTGCGATTCCCTGACGACTTTCGGCTGGCTGAAGATCGGCCCGGCGGCATCTCCCTTGGAAATCTTGTGCGGGTGAATGACCTCGGCCGAAGCGGTGCCGAAGCCGACGGCGGCGGCGGCCGAAATCAGTGATAGTGCGATGCGCATGACGGCGATTTCCTTCGGGAATGGAGCGATGATCATTGGCGATAGGCGATCGTCAGTCCGATCGTCCGCGGGCGCAGCGTCTCCTGCGTGAAGAGCAGCGAATCCCTGTTCTGGTGGCTGTAGCCGATCCGCGGGGTCGCATTCAGCAGATTGTCCGCGAAGATCGAGACGTTGAGGCCGCCGATGATCGCGCCCATCCGCATCGTGACCTGGGTCCGCGCGCTATCGGCCAGCGCCAGCGGATCGTAGGACTGATTGCGCGGATCGCGGCTCTGCGTCATCCGGCGGAGCTCGTTCTGGTAGGAAACGTCGCCGCGGATGTAGAAATCGGTCTCGCCGACCGGGAAATCATATTGCCCGCCGAGCGAGAAGGTCCACGGCGGGCCGCCGATCGCATCGCCGGCCGAGACCACCGGGCTGCTCGATCCGAACGCCAGCGTCTGGGTGTAGACGGCATCGGTATAACCCACCGACGCATCGATCGAGAGGCCGTGTATCGGCATGACGGTCAATTGCAGATCGAAGCCGCGGCTGCGCGCCTGGCCAAGGTTACCGGTGAACTGGATGCCGCACGAATTGAGATTGACGCTCTGCTGGATGCCCTTCCACTTGATCGTATAGGCGGACACGGCGATCTGGAGCTTGTTGTCGAACAGCTTGTTCTTGCTGCCGATTTCGAAGCTGCTGACGGTATCCGACTTATAGCTGTCGGGCGAGGAGGTCAGCCCAAGCTGCTTGAGATCGGGGGCGCAGGCGTTGAACGGAACCGGCGCATTGGCGCCCCCCGGGCGGAAGCCCTTGGCCCAGGTCGCGTAGAGCAGGTTGTTGTTGTCGACCTGCCAGTTGACCCCGACCTTCGGGGTGACCGGGGTTTCCGATGCCTCGCCGGCGCCGGTGGTGCGCGCGCCGTTCTGCGAGCCGTCCGAGAAATTCACGAACGAGAATTTGGTATGCGCGACGCGAACGCCGCCGCTGATCTTCACTCCCGCAAGCAACTCATAGGTCATGTCGAGGAAACCGGCGATCTGGCTGTCGGTGCCTTTGGTGCTGGTGATATAGCTGTCTTGTCCGTAGAGCGGATAGCCGAAGAAATCCTCGAGGCTCTGCCCGAACACTGCGTTGAAGAAATCGTTGCCCTGCGGATCGACGAGTTCCTCGATGCTCCGCTGCACCGAATGCTGGTAGAAAGCGCCGATGACCCATTTGAAGCGTGCGTCGGGGTTGGCCGACTGCAGACGGATTTCCTGGGTCCAGATCTTCTGGGTGTTGGTCACCTTCGACGGGCTGAGATAGCGCGGCAGCGCCGGATTGACTCCGGTCGGGGTCAGGAACGGGAAAAAGGCCTGTCCGGGAACGCCGCCGTCCTGAAAGCCGCAGCCGCTTTCGTAGCAATCCTGATAATAAGACAGGTTGTAGAGCGTTCCGTCATATCCGGTATAGTTGGTTCGGCTGAAATAAGACGTGTTCAAGATGAACGATATACTGTCGGTATCGTACCGGATATTGAGCGTCGGAAGAATATATCTGTCCTTCGATCCGCGATATTCCGGCGAGCCGTTCCTGAAATCGCCGTTGGCGATATTGGAGATCGCCGGAAAGAAACTGTCGGTCATGTGCGTCGTGCGTTGCTGCCACAGGATCGACGGGGTGATCAGCAAGCCCTCGGTCGGCTGCCAGGCCAGCGCGCCGCGCAGCACCGTGACATCGCCGTAATTGATGTTCTTATTGTCGATCTGGTTGGTCTTGTAATCGACATGATCGATATAGCCGCCGTCGCGGCGATGCCACGCGCTCAGCCGCACGCCGAGCTTGTCGGTGATGATCGGCGTACCGATTGCGGAGCCGATCTCATAGCTCACGCCGCCGCCCTGCGTCGCCGAAATCTCGGCGCGGTCATAGGTGCCGAAGGTGGTGAGGCTCGGTTGCGGGGTGATATAGCGTACGGTGCCGCCCTCCGACCCCGCCCCGAACAACGTGCCCTGCGGCCCGCGCAATACTTCGACGCGATCGAGATCGAAGATCGCCGGCGCGGAATTGTCTGCGCTGAAGCCGAGATTGCGCATCTGGATCGGCGTATCGTCGATATAGATACCGGTGGTCCCCGATCCCGCGCCAGACGAAATGCCACGAATACTGATCTGGTTGCCGTCGGAATTGAAGCGGACGCCGGGCGTGAAGCGCGCGACTTCGTTGAAGCTCTTCATCCCCTTCGAATCCATGCTCTGCTGGGAGAAAGCGCTGATGCTGATCGGCACCTTGGAGATGAACTGCGCCTGGCGCGTCGCTGTGACGACGATCTCGCCCGGATTTCTGTCGCTGGCGGCGGTTTGCGCGGGCGGGGCGCTTTGCGCGCTGTCATCGGTCGTGTCGGGCGATGCGACGGTCTGTGCGACGCTCGGCAGCGGCAAGGCCGCGGTTGCCAGAAGAATCCACTTGTCCAGGCGCATGTTAGTCCCCCTTCGGATCGCTGTTTTTCGTTGAGCTCGGCGATTGTTCGACCGGCGTACGCAACTTCCCCATCAAGAATCGGCGGTCGCACGAACGATAATGACACATAATTGTGATCACAAGTCAATTGTGATCACAAGCAGTTCGAAAAGGGGCGTCTCGGCGAGCCGGCCGGACTCGATCGAAACCCGTGCTTTTCTGCGATTTCGCGGGCAGATATGGGCGACGTCACCGGGGGTGGCGAGTGGTAGCGCGAGGGTCCGACGAGGCGTCGGTGCCCGAAAAGCTCGCTCACTTCGCGCTTGATTTGCATTATGTGATCACAGTATGCGCTGGCAACCGATGCCAAACCCAGCCGGATCACCGGCCGCGTCACGTGACATCGCGAGCATCCGACCGGAGGGCCAGTGACCAACGCCGATCTTCTCAAGCGCCGCGAAGCGGCCGTGCCGCGCGGGGTCGCGACCGCGACCCCGGTTTTCGCGGGTAAAGCCGCCAATGCCGAATTGTGGGATGTCGAGGGGCGCCGCTTCATCGATTTCGTCGGCGGCATCGCGGTGCTCAACGTCGGGCATCGCCACCCGAAGATCGTCGCGGCGGTGGCCGATCAGCTCGATCTCTATTCGCACACCGCGTTCCAGGTCGTCGCCTATGAGCCTTATGTCGCGCTCGCTGAGCGGCTCAACGCGCTCGCGCCGATGGCGGGCGCGGCCAAGACGATCTTCTTCTCGACCGGGGCCGAGGCGACCGAGAATGCGGTCAAGATCGCGCGCGCCGCGACCCGGCGCAGCGGGGTGATCGCGTTTCGCGGCGGGTTCCACGGCCGCACGCTCTTCGCCTCCGCGCTGACCGGCAAGGTCGCGCCATACAAGCAGCAATTCGGCGTGATGCCGCCGGGGGTGTTCCACGCGCCGTTCCCCGATGCCGAGGCCGGGATTTCGAGCGAGGCGAGCCTTGCCGCGCTCGATGATCTGTTCGCGGCGGATATCGCGCCGCACGATGTCGCCGCGATCATCATCGAGCCGGTGCAGGGCGAGGGCGGGTTCCGCATCGCGCCGGTCGACTTCGTCCGGCAATTGCGCGCGATCTGCGACCGGCACGGCATCCTGCTGATCGCCGACGAGGTGCAGACCGGGTTCGCGCGCACCGCGCGGATGTTCGCGATCGAACATTATGGGGTCGAGCCCGATCTGATGGCGGTGGCCAAATCGATGGGCGGCGGCTTCCCGCTCTCCGGGGTGATCGGGCGCGCCGCTATCATGGACAGCGTCGAGCCCGGCGGGCTCGGCGGCACCTATGCCGGCTCGCCGATCGCCTGCGCGGCGGGGCATGCGGTGCTCGACGTGATCGCGGAGGAGCGGCTGCTCGATCGTGCCGAGGCGATCGGCGCGATCGCCCAACGTCGTCTCGAGCAACTGGCGGCACGCAACGATACGCCGTCGATCACCGGCATCCGCCGCCTCGGCGCGATGATCGCGTTCGATCTTCCCGACGCCGCGACGACCAAGGCGCTGTGCGGTGCGGCGCTGTCGCGCGGGCTGATCCTGCTGAGCTGCGGCGTCGAGGGGCGCACGATCCGCATCCTCGTGCCGCTGACGGTGAGCGACGCCGTGCTCGACGAAGGGCTGGCGATCCTGGGTGACGCGCTGGCGGAGACCAGGGGATGATCGCCGATCTGCTCGGCCGCCGCGATCTGCTGCGCGGCGCCGGCTATATCGACGGCCAATGGATCGATCGCGACGACCGGTTCGACGTGACCAACCCCGCCGACGACAGCGTCATCGCATCGGTCGCCCGGCTCGGCCGCGCCGAGGCGGTCCGCGCGGTCGATGCCGCGGAAAGGGCGCTCCCGGCGTGGCGCGCCCTGCCGGCCAAGGCGCGGTCGGTGATCCTCAGGCGCTGGCACGATCTGATCCTCGCGCATGGCGACGATCTCGCGCGGCTGCTGACCGCCGAACAGGGCAAGCCGCTGGCGGAGGCGAAGGGCGAGATCGCTTATGCCGCGTCGTTCGTCGAATGGTTCGCCGAGGAGGCCAAGCGCGCCAACGGCGATGTCATCCCCGGGCCGACCGCGACGCGGCGGCTGGTGGTCGTCAAGCAGCCGGTCGGCATCGTTGGCGCGATCACCCCGTGGAATTTCCCCGCGGCGATGATCACGCGCAAGGTCGCACCAGCGCTGGCGGTGGGATGCACCGTCGTGCTCAAGCCGTCCGAACTCACCCCGCTCACCGCCTTTGCGCTCGCCGTACTGGCGGACGAAGCGGGCATCCCGGCCGGGGTGTTCAACATCGTCGCGGGCGACGCGCCGGCGATCGGCGAGGTGCTGACCGGCGATCCGCGCGTGCGCAAATTCACCTTCACCGGATCGACCCCGGTGGGCAAGATGCTCGCGGCGCGATGCGCGGGAACGGTCAAGCGCGTCTCGCTCGAACTCGGCGGCAACGCGCCGCTGATCGTCTTTCCCGACGCCGATCTCGACAATGCGATCGAAGGCGCGATGGCGGCCAAGTTCCGTAACACCGGGCAGACCTGCGTCTGCGCCAATCGGATCTACGTCCACCGCGATATCTATGACGATGTCGCGCATGCGCTGGCCGAGCGGGTCGCGTTGCTGCGCACCGGCGCGGGGCTGGGCGGCGCGACCGATGCGGGGCCGTTGATCAACCGGGCGGCGGTCGAAAAGGTCGAGCGGCATGTCGCGGATGCGCGTGCCGGCGGCGGGCGGGTGCTGACCGGCGGTGCGCGCATCGGCGATCGCGGGAACTTCTACGCGCCGACGGTGATGGCCGACGTTTCGCCTGACGCGCTGCTGTGCCGCGAGGAGACGTTCGGCCCGCTCGCCGCGCTCGTCCCGTTCGACAGCGAGGCGCAGGTGATCGATTATGCCAACAGCGGCTCCGCCGGCCTCGCCGCCTATTTCTACACCCGCGATGCCAGCCGGATCTGGCGGATGGGCGAGGCGCTCGATTACGGCATGGTCGGCATCAACACCGGGCTGATCTCGACCGAGGTCGCGCCGTTCGGCGGGATGAAGGAATCGGGCCTCGGCCGCGAAGGCTCGCATTACGGGACCGCCGAATTCCTCGATATCAAATTGCTCTGCCAGGAGATCGCACCGGCCTGATCGCGTCGCGGCATCAAAACGTTCAAGGAGAGGGTTCAATGCGCATCGGTGTGCCCAAGGAAATCAAGACCCACGAATATCGCGTCGGCCTGACCCCGTTCGCGGTGCGCGAATATGTCGCGCACGGCCATGAGGTGATGATCGAGCGCGGCGCGGGAACCGGGATCGGCGCGGCCGACGCCGAATACCAGCGCGCCGGCGCGCGGATCGTCGAGACCGCGGTGGAGATCTTCGCCACCGCCGAGATGATCGTCAAGGTGAAGGAGCCACAAGCGGCCGAATGGGCGCAGCTGCGCGAAGGGCAGATATTGTTCACCTATCTCCACCTCGCGCCCGATCCCGATCAGGCCAACGGTCTTCTCGAATCGGGGGTTACCGCGGTCGCTTATGAGACGGTCACCGACGATCGCGGCGCGCTGCCGCTGCTGGCGCCGATGAGCGAGGTCGCCGGGCGGCTGTCGATCGAGGCGGCGGGCGATGCGCTCAAGCGGCATTCGGGCGGGCGCGGGCTGTTGCTCGGCGGGGTGCCGGGGGTGCGGCCGGCGCGCGTCGTGGTGCTGGGCGGCGGCGTCGTCGGCACGCATGCCGCGCGGATGGCGGTCGGGCTCGGCGCCGAGGTGACGGTGATCGACCGGTTCATTCCCCGGCTGCGCGAACTCGACGAATTGTTCGGCGGGCGGGTGCGCACCCGCGTCTCGACGATCGACGCGGTGGAATCGGAGATCGCAGACGCCGATGCAGTGATCGGCGCGGTGCTGATCGCGGGCGCCAGCGCGCCGCGGCTCGTCACCCGCGCGATGCTGTCGCTGATGAAGCCGGGGGCGGTGGTGGTCGACGTCGCGATCGATCAGGGTGGCTGTTTCGAGACCTCGCACGCGACGACGCACGCCGATCCCACCTATGTCGTCGATAATATCGTGCATTATTGCGTCGCCAACATGCCCGGCGCGGTGCCGCTGACGTCGAGCTTCGCGCTCAACAACGCGACGCTGCCTTACGGGCTCGCGCTCGCCGACGGCGGGGTGGAGGCAATCCGGCGCAATCCGGGGCTCGCCGCCGGGCTCAACCTGCATCGCGGGACCGTCTTCAACCAGGCGGTCGGCGCCAGCCTCAACCTGCCTTGGAAGCGGCCGGACGCGCTGGCGGCATAGGCCGGTGCGGACGCGCCTTGCTTGACAATAGCGGACCCTTTGCCAAAGGATGTCCGGCCAATGTGATCACAGATTTTTTGGAGAGCCGTATGAGCGACGAGCGCGCAAAGGATCACGGCGAGGATCGCGATCTCGGCATGGGGCGCAGGATCGAGCGACGCGATTTCCTGCAAGGCATGCCGATCGCCGCGCTTGCCGTGGGGCTCGCGCCGCAACTTGCCGAGGCCGCGGCGGTGGAGCGCGCGGCGCAGGATCGTCCCGGCTATTATCCGCCCGCGCTCACCGGGATGCGCGGCAGCCACCCCGGCTCGTTCGAGGATGCGCATGCGCTGCGCGACGGGGACGCGGTGGGGAGCAAGCCGGTCGATACCGGCGAGGTCTATGATCTCGTCGTGGTCGGGGCGGGGATCAGCGGCCTCAGCGCCGCGCATTTCTACCGCGAAGCCGCGGGCAAGGGCGCGCGCATCCTGATCCTCGACAATCACGACGATTTCGGCGGGCACGCCAAGCGCAACGAATTCACCGTCGGCGGCCGCCAGCTGATCATGAACGGCGGCACGATGGGGATCGAAAGCCCGACGCCCTATAGCGCGGTGGCGGACGGGGTCATGAAGACGCTCGGGATACGCCCGGAGGAGCTGGCCAAGGCGTCCGACGATCATGATCTGTATAGCGGGCTCGGGCTCGGCGATGGGGTATTCTTCGACAAGGAGACCTTCGGCGAGGACAAGCTCGTGCGCAGCCCCGGCGGTCGTCGCGGGCCGAAATCGCGCGAGGGTTATGCCGCGTTTCTCGCCGAGGCGCCGCTGTCGGCAGCGGTCCGCCGCGACATCCTCGATATCGAGACGGGCGATACCGATTATCTGCCGGGGCTGTCGTCGGACGAGAAGAAGGATCGTCTGTCGCGTATCAGCTATCGCGATTTCCTGTTGCAGCATGCGAAGGCCGATCCGGGCGTCATCGCTTTCTACCAGCACCAGACTGACGGGCTTTGGGGGTGCGGGATCGACGCGGTTTCGGCGCTCGATTGCTGGGGCAGCGGCCTTTCGGGGTTCCAGGGGCTGAAGCTCGCGCCGGGCGCCACCCCGCGGATGGGCTATACGCCGGGCGGCTATGCGGCGACCGGCGGTTCCTACGAATTCCATTTCCCCGACGGCAACGCCTCGATCGCGCGGCTCCTGGTGCGTCATCTGATCCCGGCGGCGATCCCGGCGGATAGCGCGGAAGGCATCGTTACCGCGCGCGCGGATTATGGCCAGCTCGATCGGCCGGGCAATGCGGTGCGGATCCGGCTTTCCAGCATCGTCGTCAATGCGGCCAACACCAGCCCCAATGGCCGGACCGGGGCGGCGGTCATCTATCGGCGGTTCGGCAAGACCTATCGCGTGCGCGCCAAGCATGTCGTGCTGGCGTCGTGGAACATGATGATCCCCTATATCTGCCCCGAGCTGCCCGAGGCGCAGAAGGCGGCGCTGCATTATCTGATCAAGACGCCGCTGGTCTATACCACCGTCGCGCTGCGCAACTGGCAGGCTTTTGCCAAATTGGGCGTCGCCAATGTCTCTTGCCCGGGCGGCTATCATACCGATTTCGGCCTGATGCAGGCGCAGCATATCGGGCGCTATCAGACCCCGCGTTCGCCCGACGAGCCGATCCTCGTCCATATGACGCGCACCCCGGCGAAACCGGGCCTCCCCGAACGCCAGCAGCATCAGGTGGGGCGGATGGATCTGCTCACCACCCCGCTCGAAACCTTCGAGCGCAACATCCGCAACCAGATGGCGCGGGCGATGGCCGGGAGCGGGTTCGATCCGGCGCGCGATATCGTTGGGATCACCGTCAATCGCTGGCCGCACGGTTATGCGCCCGAATATAATTCGCTGGTCGACCCCGACGAGGGGCTTCCGCTCAAGGCGGCGCGCGCCCGCTTCGGTGCGATCACAATCGCCAATGCGGATTCGGGCGGCGGCGCCTATACCGACGTGGCGATGGATCAGGCGCACCGCGCGGTCTCGGAGCTGCTGGGTTGAGCACTGCGCGGGTCATTGACTCAAACAGTGATCACAGTTAGATCGTGTAACAGGGGCGCGACGCCGCGCCCCGTCGGGAGAAAGGCTTAATGGAACGACCGGTGCTCGGCGTGGTGTGTTGCACGCGCACGATCGGCGAGGAGCGGGCGCAGGCGGTGATGGAACGCTATGTAGCGGCGGCGATATCCTATGCGGATGCGGCGGCGTTGCTCGTTCCCTCGCTGCCCTCGCTGATGACGGCGCGGGAAGTCGCGCCGCGCATCGACGGGCTGTTATTGACCGGCAGCCCCTCGAACGTCGCGCCCGCGCTTTACGGGCAGGCCGATGCGGTCGACGCGGAAGGGCCGTTCGACGCCGCACGCGATACGATGACGCGCGATCTGGTCGATGCCTGCCTCGCGCTGCAAAAGCCGGTGTTCGGCATTTGTCGCGGGTTGCAGGAGCTCAACGTCGCATTCGGCGGCACGCTGCGCCGCGATACCAGCAAGGCGCCGGAGCTGCTGCCGCATCACGCCCCGGCGGATGCCGATTGGGACGGGATGTTCGGGCACGGCCATGATGTCGCGCTGGCCGAGGGCGGCGTGCTGCGGCGCGCGATCGGGCAGGATCGCCTGTGGGTCAATTCGGTCCATTTCCAGGGCATCGACCAACTCGGCGCCGGTTTGCGGGTCGAGGCGACCGCGCCCGACGGGATGATCGAGGCGTTTTCGGCGCGGGTGAACGGCGCGCCGGTGCTCGCGGTGCAATGGCATCCCGAATGGCAGACCGAGGCGAGCCCACAATCGCAAACATATTTCCGGCTGCTCGGCAGCGCCCTGCGCGGCGAACTTGAAGAATTCAACTGAGGATACGTCCAGTGGCTCTCAAAAATTATAATGTGGCTGAACTTCGCCGTCTCGATGTCGAGCATCATCTTGCCGCGCAGCAGGATCACGGGATGATGCGCGATATCGGCGGCGCGCGGATCATCACCCGCGCGGACGGCTGCTATATTCGCGACGCGGAAGGGAATGCGATCCTCGATGCTATGGCGGGGCTGTGGTGCGTCCAGGTCGGCTACGGGCGCAAGGAACTGGCCAATGCCGCTTATGAGCAGATGCTCGAACTGCCTTATTACAATACGTTCTTCAAAACGGCATCGCCGCCGACGATCGAACTGGCGAGCAAGATCGCGGGTCTATTGGGGGGCAACCTCAGCCACGTCTTCTTCAACAGTTCCGGGTCGGAGGCGATCGACACGATCATCCGCATGGCGCGCTTCTACTGGCAGGCGAAGGGGCAGCCCGAACGGCATGTGATCATCGCGCGCGAGAATGGCTATCACGGCTCGACGATCGCCGGGGCGAGCCTCGGCGGGATGCGCGCGATGCATGCCCAGGGCGGGCCGTGGGTTCCCGGGATCGAGCATATCCGCCAGCCGTATCTGTTCAACGACGGTTTCGGCGAAGATCCGCGCGCGTTCGGCGAGGCCGCGGCGGATGCGCTCGAGCAGAAGATCCTCGAAGTGGGGCCGGAGCGCGTCGCGGCGTTCATCGGGGAGCCGGTACAGGGGGCCGGCGGGGTGATCATTCCCCCCGAAACCTATTGGCCGCGGGTCGAGGCGATCTGTCGCAAATACGGCATCCTGCTGGTCAGCGACGACGTCATCTGCGGTTTCGGCCGGCTCGGCCAGTGGTTCGGCTTCCAGCATTTCGGCATCAAGCCCGATCTTGTGTCGATGGCCAAGGGGATGTCATCGGGCTATCTGCCGATCTCGGCCGTGGGGGTTGCTGATCATATCGTCGAGGTGCTGCGCGCGGTCGGCGACGATTTCGTTCACGGCTACACCTATTCGGGCCACCCCACCGCCGCCGCGGTGGCGCTCAAGAACATCGAGATCATGGAGAATGAGGATCTCGTACGCCGGACGCGGGAGGATACCGGCCCCTATCTGGCGCGGCGCATGGCGGCGCTCGCCGAGCATCCGCTGGTCGGCGAAGCGCGGTCGCTCGGGCTGATCGGCGCGGTGGAGATCGTGTCCAAGAAGGGAACCAATCAGCGCTTCGGCGGCAGCGAGGGGCCGGCCGGGCGGATCGTGCGCGACATCTGCATCACCAACGGCCTCATGGTGCGCGCGGTCCGCGACAGCCTCGTCATGAGCCCGCCGCTGACGATCTCCCACGGGGAAATCGACGACATCGTCGACATTATCGGCAAGTCGCTCGACGAGGCGGCGCCCGCTTTGGCCGCGCTGGGATAATCCCGCCGCGCCACCGCCATTGCTACGACGCCCGCGCAATGCGCGGGCGTTTTTCGTTCACGCCCGCGCCGCCGCGCCGGGAATTCAGGCTTTCGAGAAGGTGTCGCGTATCAGCAGGCCCATGCCGTCGCGCAGATCGGCCGCGATCGCATCGCGCAGCGCATCGGCGTCGGCGCTCTGAATCGCGTCCATCGCCATGCGATGCTGGTCGACGAGATTGGCCGTCCCGTAGCGGCCGTTGACGACCCGCATGAAGGGGCCGAACTGAAGCCATAAGCTCTCGATCAGTCGATTGAGCACCGGGCGGTTGTTGGCGCGATAGATGGTGAAGTGAAAACGAAAGTTATATTCCATGTACCGCACGACATCGCCGTCTTCCATTGCCTGATCGAGCGATGCATCGATCTCTTTCAAGGTTTTGAAAATCGCCGGTGTAATATTGGGCAATGCGTAGACTGCCGCCTCCGGTTCGAGCAGGAGCCGGCTGTCGAGGATGTCGTCGAGCCGCTCGGACGTCATCGGCGATACTTCGATGCGCCGCTTCGACCTGATCTGCACCGCGCCTTCGGCCGCCAGCCGCGACAAAGCGTCGCGCACCGGCATCTGGCTCACCCCCATCTCCAGCGCGAGGCTGCGGGTCGACAGGCTCACGCCGGGCACGATCTTCCCGGTGATCATCCGCGATCGCAGTTCCTCGTAGACGCTGGAGCGAAGCAGGGAGTCGGTCGCCGTCTCGCTCTCGGCCTTGGTGTCGTGTGATTTGAGCGGATTTGTAACAGCGTCCATCAGCCAGGGACCTCCTTGGCACGCTTTATTGGCAAACGGGTGCGAAGGATAGCGCCTGTTTTGCGTCCGGTTGCTCGCCGAATGGATCGTGCGCCGCCGGCCCGCCGCACGGCGATCCCTTCTAAACTGTGATAGCAGGCTGATGTGAAAGCGACGTGCCAAGCTGCGGTTCGGGAGCGCCAGGCGAGCGGGCGCGCCGGTCGTCCTTTAATTTCCCTGCGTCGGCCTCGCGTAAAACTTTCGGCAATCGAGAGAATCGCGCTTGCAAATATAGTGATCACAGTTATGCATGCCCCATGCAGAGCCTCTCGCAAGTTCAGGCGCGCGCCGCCGCACTCGTGCTGCCTGCGCATTGCGTCATCGACGGGCAATTGGTCGGGGCGGCCGACGGCGCGGTCTTCGATAATGTCACGCCGCGCGATGGCTCGATCCTCAGCCGCGTGCCGAGCTGCGGCGCGGCGGATGTCGATCGCGCGGTAGGCGCCGCGCGCGCGGCCTTCGGCGACCGGCGCTGGCGGGCGCTGGCGCCTGCTGCGAGGAAGAAGGCGCTGCTCGGGCTGGCCGAGCTGATGGAGCGTGATCGCGAGGATCTCGCGCTGATGGAAGCGCTCGATACCGGTAAGCCGATCTCCGACGCGCTGACTGTCGATGTCCCGCTCGCGATCGGCACGACCCGCTGGTATGGCGAGGCGCTCGACAAGATCTACGGCGAAGTGGGCCCGAACCACAGCGGCAAATTGTCCTATGCGGTGCACGAGCCGCTGGGCGTGGTCGGTGCGATCACACCGTGGAATTTCCCGCTGCACATGGCGATGTGGAAGGTCGCGCCCGCGCTGGCGATGGGCAATAGCGTGGTGCTGAAACCCGCCGAGCAATCGCCGCTGACCGCGATGCGCGTCGCGGAACTCGCGTTGGAGGCGGGGATCCCGCCGGGGGTGTTCAATGTCGTGACCGGTTTCGGCGAGACCGCGGGACAGGCCCTGTCGCGCCACATGGATGTCGACATGATCGCCTTCACCGGCTCGGGCGCGGTCGGGCGGCGGCTGATGATTGCCTCGGGCGAGAGCAATTTGAAGCGCGTCAGCCTCGAACTCGGCGGCAAATCGCCGCAGATCGTCTTCGCCGATTGCCCCGATCTCGACGCGGCGGCGCAGGCCGCGGTCTGGGGGATATTCTACAATCAGGGCGAGGTGTGCACCGCGGCGTCGCGGCTGCTGGTGCAGAAGGAGATCAAGGAGAGCTTCGTCGCGCGGGTGATCGAGATCGCGCGGGCGATCGAGGTCGGCGATCCGCTCGATCCGTCGACCCGCTTCGGCGCGATGGTCAGCAAGGAGCAGCTCGACACCGCGACGCGCTACATCGCGAAAGGCCTCGCGGAGGGCGGCGAACTGGTGCTCGGGGGCGCGCGGGCGCGCGCGGAAAGCGGCGGCTTCTATCTCGAGCCGACGATCTTCGACAATCTCACCCCGGCCTCCACGCTGGCGCGCGAGGAAGTGTTCGGCCCGGTGCTGGGGGTGCTGACGTTCGACGATGCGGACGAGGCGATCCGTATCGCCAACGATACCGTCTTCGGGCTGGCCGCCGGGCTGTGGACCGCCAATATCGATGTCGCGATGAAGGTCTCGCGCGCGCTTCATGCCGGGCTGGTGTGGGTCAACGGCTGGGACGCATGCGATATCACGATGCCGTTCGGCGGGTTCAAGCAATCCGGCTTCGGGCGTGACCGCAGCCTCCACGCGCTTCATAAATATGCCGATTTGAAATCCGTGACCTTCACCATTCGGGATGCCTGAAAACGATGACCGATCAAGCCGCCGGTGACGAACTCGACGCGTTTCTCGCCGCCCACCCCGATATCCAGTTCTTCGAGGTCCTGTTCACCGCGTTGAGCGGCGTGCCGCGCGGCAAGCGGTTGCGCCGGCACGAGATGCGCAACGTCTACGATTACGGGCGCTTCCTGCCCGGATCGATCCTGGTCAACGACATCACCGGCCAGGATTGCGAGGAGACCGGGCTGGTATGGGAGGACGGCGACGCCGATCGGCTGGGCAAGCCTGTTCCGGGCACCTTGGTGCCGGCGCCGTGGCTCGGGCCGGACGTCGGCCAGGTGATGCTGTCGCTCTACGAGCTAGACGGCACGCCGAACGATCTCGATCCGCGCCACGTTCTCGGCCGCGTGCTCGATCGCTTCGCCGCCGACGGCCTGACCCCGGTCGCGGCCTGCGAACTGGAATATTATCTGGTCGATGCCGAGCGGACCGCGGAGGGCGGTATCCAGCTGCCGCGGTCGCGCTTCAACAAGCTGCCGCCGCGCCACCACCAGGTCTATGGCCTGCCCGAGATCGAGGAGCAGGCGCCGTTCCTGCGCGATTTGTGGGCGGTGTGCGACGCGCAGGGGATTCCGCTCGAAGGCGTGATCTCGGAATATTCGCCCGGCCAGCTCGAATTGACGCTCAAGCACCGCCCCGACGCGTTGCGCGCCACCGACGAGGCGGTGATGTACAAGCGCGCCGCCAAGGGGATCGCGCTCAACCACGGGTGCGAGGCGACGTTCATGGCCAAGCCGTTCGCCGATCGCGCCGGCAGCGGTTTCCACGTCCATGTCAGCTTCAACGATCGCGAGGGCAACAATGCCTGCGCGAGCGAGAACCCCGAGGGATCGGAATTGCTGCGTCACGCCATCGGCGGGATGAAGCAATTGCTGCCCGAGGGCATGGCGATCTTCGCGCCGAACGCCAATTCCTACCGGCGCTTCAAGGCCAATTCCTATGCGCCGCAGGCCGCGGTGTGGGGCGTCAACAACCGGACGGTCTCGCTGCGTGTCCCCGCGGGGCTGCCGCATACGCGGCATGTCGAGCACCGCGTCGCGGGGGCGGACGCCAACCCGCATCTGACGCTCGCGGTGGTGCTGGCATGCGCGCATTACGGGATCGCCAATCGCATCGATCCCGGCGCGGCGGTGGTCGGCGACGGCTATGCCGCGGCGCGCGAATCGGGGCAGTATCTGCCGACCAACTGGTTTGCCGCGGTCGATCTGTTCGAGCGTTCCGAGGTGCTGAAAGATTATCTCGGCGAGCGTTTCGTCAGGATGTTCAGCGCGGTGAAGCGCACCGAACAGGCACGGTTCTTCGATGAGATCCCGCCGATCGACTACGATTGGTATCTCAGAAATGCGTAAGAACAGAAGCGCGCGGCAACGACCGAGGCGCCCGATCAGGAACGAGGGGAAGAATGATGGCCGAGGAGGGTGACGCCCGCCTGGGGATGGACCGGCGCATCGAGCGCCGGGATTTTCTCCAGGGAGCGGCGATGACCGCGTCGGCGCTCGCGGCGCTCGCGGTCGACCCTCTCCATGCCGCCGGCGCCGCGTCGCAGCCCGCATCGCAGGATGCGGCCGGCTATTATCCGCCGACCCGCACGGGCCTGCGCGGCAGCCACCCCGGCTCGTTCGAGCAGGCGCATGCCTTGCGTGACGGAACGCCGCTCGCGGCGGCCGCGCCGACCGGTGAAGACTATGACCTGGTGGTGGTGGGGGCGGGGATCAGCGGGCTTTCCGCCGCCTATTTCTGGCGTCAGCGCCGCCCCGATGCGCGCATCCTGATCCTCGACAACCACGATGATTTCGGTGGGCACGCGAAGCGCAACGAATATCGCCTCGGCGGCCGCGTGATGCTGACCAACGGCGGCACGATGCTGATCAGCAGCCCGCGCCCCTATAGTCCCGAGGCGGCCGGGCTGATCAAGGATCTCGGGATCGATCCCGACGCATTGGAGGCGTCGGCCGACCGGTCGAAAGTCTATCGCGATCTCGGCCTCGGCGCGGCGATCTTTTTCGACAAGGAGACGTTCGGCGCCGACAAGCTCGTGCGCATGCCGCGCGGCAGCGGGCGCGGCGGGGCGCCCGATGCGGCGGCATTGGCGGCGGCGCTGGCGCAGGCGCCGCTGAGCGAGGCGGTGCGCCGCGATATCGTGCGGATCGAAACGGGGCGCGAGGATTATCTCCCCGGGCTGTCGATCGAGCAGAAGATGGATCGGCTTTCGCGCCTTTCCTATGCCGATTTTCTGGTGCACGTCGTCAAGGCCGATCCCGGCGTCCTGCCTTATTATCAGAAGCGCACTCATGGCGAATGGGGGCTCGGCATCGATGCCGAGCCGGCGCTCGACTGCTGGGGCATCGGGCTTCCCGGGTTTCAGGGAATGGGGCTGGATCGCCGCCGGACCGAGCGGATGGGCAATACCGCGGCGGGCTATAGCGCGACCGGCGGCTCCTATACCTTCCACTTCCCTGACGGCAATGCGAGCATCGCGCGGCTGCTCGTGCGCCGGCTGGTGCCCGGCGCAGCCCCCGGCGCGACGCCGCAGGATATCGTGACGGCGCCGTTCGACTATCGCGCGCTCGATCGCCCCGATGCGGCGGTGCGCATCCGTTTGTCGAGCGTGGTGGTCCATGCGGCGAATGAAGGGGCGGGGGTCGATCTCGTCTATATGCGCGGCGGCAAGGCCTATCGGGTGCGCGGCGCTGCCTGCGTCATGGCGGGATACAATATGATGATCCCCTATATCGTGCCCGACCTCCCCGAACCGCAGAAAGCGGCGCTGCACGAACTGGTCAAGGTGCCGCTGGTCTATGCGAGCTGCGCGATCCACAACTGGCGTGCCTTCGCGACGCTGGGGATCGAGCAGGTTTCCTGCCCCGGCGGCTATTTCTCCTCCTTCTCGCTCGCCCCCGCCCAATCGATCGGCGGCTATGCCTATCCCGGCACCCCGGACGAGCCCGCGGTGGTGACGTTCGTGCGCACCCCCGCCGCGCCCGGGCTGCCGACCGAGCGCGACCAGCATCGCGCCGGTCGGGCGGAGTTGCTCGGCACCTCGTTCGAGACATTCGAACGCCATATGCGCGATCAGCTCAACCGGGCGCTGGCGCCGGGCGGGTTCGATGCGGCGCGCGATATCGATGCGATCATCGTCAATCGCTGGCCGCATGGCTATGCCTATGAATATAACCCGCTCTACGATCCGTGGGATGCGCCCGAAAGCCAGCGTCCACATGTGATCGGGCGCGCGCGGTTCGGCCGCATCGCGATCGCGAATTCGGATAGCGGGGCCGCCGCTTATACCGACAGCGCGATCGACCAGGCCCATCGCGCCGTCGGCGAGCTGCTTGCCTGAGCCTGCCATCCCCGCCGCGCGCGTCGGCGCGACGATGCCCGTTTTCTCGCAAATGCGGATCCGACAGGAGTCCAGTCCATTGGCAACCTACAGCGATGAACGTCACGGCCTGTCGGCCAAGGGATTGTCCGCCGGTTCGATCGGACTGCTCGGCGCGACGGTGATCGGGATCTCCTGCGTCGCGCCGGCCTATACGCTGACCGCGTCGCTGGGGCCGATCGTCGCGAAGGTCGGGCCGCAGACACCCGCCATCATCCTGATCGGCTTCCTGCCGATGCTGCTGGTGGCGTTCGGCTATCGCGAGCTCAATCGCGCGATGCCGGACAGCGGGACCTCCTTCACCTGGGCGACGCGCGCGTTCGGGCCGCGGATCGGCTGGCTGGCCGGCTGGGGGCTGGTCGCCTCGACCATCCTGGTCCTTTCCAACACCGCCGGCATCGCGGTGGACTTCTTCTATCTCATGCTGTCGCAGATCTTCCGCAATCCGCATCTGACCGAGCTGAGCGCCAATCCGTTCATCAACGTCGCGACGTGTCTGGCGTTCATGGGGGTGGCGACGATCATCTCCTATCGCGGCATGGAGGTGACCAAGGCGTTCCAATATGTCCTGGTCGGCTTTCAGGTGGTCGTCCTCACCCTGTTCGCCGTGGAAGCGTTCGTGAAGATCCACGCGGGCGCGGCGTTCGATCCGCTTCCCGTTCGCCTCGACTGGTTCAACCCCCTGGCCGCGCCGACGTTCAGCGCGGTGGCGGCGGGGCTGTCGCTCTCGATCTTCATCTTCTGGGGCTGGGATGTGACCCTGACGATGAACGAGGAGACCAAGGGCTCGCGCTCCACGCCGGGGCGCGCCGCGACGGCGACGGTCGTCACGACGATGCTGCTCTATGTGTTCGCCTCCACCGCCTCGATCGCTTTCGCCGGGCTGGGCACCGGCCGGTTCGGGCTGGGCAATCCCGAAATCCAGCGCAACGCGTTTCTCGCGCTCGCGGCGCCGATCATGGGGACGTCGGCGATCCTTATCTCGATTTGCGTCCTGGCCAGTTCCGCCGCCTCGCTGCAATCGACGATCGTCAGTCCTTCGCGGACATTATTGGCAATGGGCCATTATGGCGCCCTGCCCGACGCGCTGACCCGGATCGATCCCAAATATCGCACGCCGAGTAATGCGATCTTTACGTCGACGTTCGTATCGTCGCTATTCTATGCGGTGATGCGTTTCCTGTCGGCGCATGTGCTTTGGGATACGATCACCGCGCTCGGCATCATGATCTGTTTCTACTACAGCCTGACGGCCTTTGCCTCGGTATGGTATTTTAGGCGGCAGTGGTTCGTATCGCCGGCAAATCTCTTCAACCAGCTGATTTGCCCGCTGCTCGGCGGGATCGCGCTGGCGGCGCTGTTCTGCACGACGATCGTCGACAGCATGGATCCCGCGTTCGGCAGCGGCTCGCAGGTCCACGGCATCGGGCTCGTCTTCATCCTCGGCATGGGCATCATCCTGATCGGCGTCGTCATCATGACGGCGATGGCGATATGGAAACCGGCATTCTTCCGCGGCGAGAAGCTGTCGACCAGCGTTTCGGACGGCCGCGAGGATCATGGGCTCGATCATTTGCCGGTATGAGGTTTCATCTTTTGCTATCGTCGGCTTGTTCGGATCCGGCGGGGGTGCGCCGCGGCTAACGCCTGTCGATCTTTTGGAGATTGCCATGATTGCTGGATCGACACGGCAGTTTGCCGGAATGTGTTCGGTGTTCGTGCGTATGTGCTGCGACGGTGAGCTGAACCGCATCATTCGTGAACGCACCAATATCTATGTATCTCTCGTGCCACCCGATTCCCCGTCTGCGCTGCGCGACGGCTATATCGCCGACCTTCGCCGCCTGACTCGGCTCGGCATCACATCGACCGCGACCTGGTCGAGCGCAAGGCGTCTGCCAGTGATCGCCGCGCTTTCGAATGGAATGTCACCGCGGCGGGCGCAGCGGCGCTTGAGGACAGCCGCCGACGCATCGAGCAGCATGAGCGGCGCATGCTTCGTTCGTTCAGTGACGGCGAACGGCAAATACTTTTTGAATTGCTGGAACGGATCGAGCTCCAGGAATAGCGGTGTCGGATCGAGGAAGAACAAGGGTTGCAGAATAACACGATGTTGAATCGGTCGTTAATATTGAATCTTAATTGACCGCAGATGGGCGCGGTGATACCGTCATCGGTGCTCAAGAAATTGGGCGATATCAAGATAATCAGCGAATAATGCGGTCGCTGAGGCTCTGTCCGGGCAGATTTATGCCGGTTGAGTCTAAATATGCTTGCTGACTTTATCTCAACATAAAGGAGGTAAGTCATGCCTACGCAGTTCAATCAAGTACACGATGTCCTCACTCAATTGCACAAGTCCGGCGTCGTCAACCTCGACAAGAGTGTAAACGACATGCTCTCCGCAAATCAGGCGCTCGGCCGGCTGACGCCGGGCGAGACCGTCGCGACCTCGGTGATCGCGTGGGACGGCTATGGTGTCGTGATCAAGGGCAATGTCGCGAACGTCGCCGCTTTGGGCAATGTCGCCGACCAGCTGCGGACGATCACCACCACGCCGAAACAATAACATCCAGGCTCTCTGTCCGGCGGGCGTGGATCGCTCGCCTGCAAGGCTGATTCCCGGTTCCAAGGCAGGCGGCCTGATCGGTTGCGTGCCTTGGACAGGGCGTGGCTCGCGCCGATGATCCGGCCTGCGAGCGAGAGGGGTATGTGACGATGGAACCGAGTGCGCGCGCGAACGCTTATGGAACAACCGACGAACTGCGCGATCGTCTGGCCGCGAGCCTCGATTTCGCGCAGCGTACGGTCGAGTGCGCCGATCCGCTGCACCCGATGTGGAAGGTTGACCTCGGCCAGGTCAGCGGTTTCGACAAGATGATGATGGAAGCGGGGCTGTTTGCCTTGCTGGTCGCCCGGACCGAATATTGGCAGGATGCGGCCTGGTCGCTGGCGCGCGCCATTCGCAAAAACTACGATTCAGGTTCGGCGATCGCATGCATCTTGCGGCATCCCCGGCTTGCGACATCGATCGGCGCCTTGTTGCTAGTCCTGGAGCGGTTCGGCCTGGCGACCGAGCGGGAAGTGTCGGTGGTTCATCGGGCCTTGGAGAGTCCATATCTCGAATCGAGCGAACATGTACCGTTCCGATTGCTCGATCGCCGTTGGATATGGAGTTTGGCGCAATCCGAAATCCCCTCGTTGCCGGAAGCGCTCCACCTCTCGACCGCGTGTCGGACAACGCATCCGATCTATATGAGCCGCGATGATGGTTATGCCATTACCCATGCGGTGATGTACGCCACGGACTTTGGCGCGCGGCCCGCACCAGCGGCGCTCGACGGCGACGCGCTATGGAAGACGATCGACGCCGCGGTGGCGTGGTGCCTGGCGGCGGGCGATTTCGATCTGTTGGCCGAATTGCTGCTCTCCCAATTGTTCTTGCGGCGCCGGTTTTCGCCTTATGGCGTGGTCGCCTGGCGGCGCAGCCGCGGATTGTGGGATTCGTTGGGCTTTCTGCCCTCGCCGAGCCTGTCCGCCGATGCCTTCGTCGCGTTCGGCGAAGCCGAAGAGCGGCGACAATATGCGTTTCACAACATGTATCATACGATGCTGGTCGGAGGGCTTGTCGCGCTGGCGTTGCTCGACCAGCGCGTTGCACTGCCGGAAGCGCCGTCCCGCGCGGATCCTTTTGAAGAACCCGCCTCGGTCGGGCGCGCGATCGCCGAAGCTTCGCGGCATTTGGCGTGCGCATTGGGGATCGATTCCGCGCTGGCGCAGGCAGCGCTCGCCGAGATGAAATGGACCGGTCAGGATGGCGATCCCGATGCGCTGTCGAGCGATTGGACCGGAGAGGGAGTCGCCGAGGCGACGGTGCAGGCGATGGCCAATGACGCCTCGATCATTCTGGCGGCGCAGGATTATGACCTGCCTCGGCTGGCCGAGGCGCTGAGGCGCGCGGCGGTTGCCGGAACAGCCACCCCGACAATTCAGGCTGGCGCGGATTTCCTGGCGTGTCAGTTCCTCGCGGGAGGCGGGGTCGGTGCCGGCATGCTGGCAAAGGAGCGGGAGGCGGCGGCTGGCAACGACGATTTGTCCACCCGCGTCACCTCGGCGCTTGCGAACTGCCTCATCACGGTCAGCACGCGGTTGTCCGGCGAGGTGGCGGCATGACCGGCGCGCGCCGCCCGCTCATCGTGCTGGTGAGCATGCCCTGGGAATCGACGTCGCGGCCCAGCCTCGCGATCGGCACGCTTGTCGCAATTGCGCGTGAGGCGGGATTCGATTGTATCGCGCAGCACCTCAATCTCGAGCTGGCGGCCCGGATGGGCAGCGCGGCGTTCGACGCTTTCGCGGAAAATATCGAATTGTTCCCGCTCGGTGAGCATTTTTTCGCGGTCGATCTGTTCGGCCGGGAAAGGCTGGATTCGGAAACCTATCTCGCCCGGTTCGGCGGCAAGGAGCCGGTCGCGGGCGAGCCTCCCGACCCGTTGCATGCGCTGCGCGACAGCGTCGTTCCCGAATTCCTCGACCTCGCGGCCAAGGCGATCGCCGGCTATCAGCCCGATATCGTCGGTTTCAGTTGCACGTTCAATCAGGTGCTGCCGAGCCTTGCGCTTGCGGCGCGGCTGAAGACGGCTCGACCGGATCTGACGGTGCTGTTCGGCGGCGCCTGTGTGCATGGCGCGATGGGCGAGGCCTATGCGGAGATTTTTCCGGATCTTGTCGATCATGTCTTCACCGGCGAGGCGGACGAGAGCTTTCCGGCTTGGCTCCGCGCCTTTGCCGAAGGCGAGCCCGATCGTCCGGTCCCGGGCGTTGCCGGACGTCGCGGCGGGACGCCCGCGCGGCTGACGCACAATCTCGATCGCATCCCCATCCCCGATTACGGTGCCTGGTTCGCGCAGCGCGAAGCGCTGGAAGCACAAGGCGCGACGATGCGACACGTCCGCCATCTCCCGTACGAATCCTCGCGCGGCTGCTGGTGGGGCGAGAAGCATCATTGCACTTTCTGCGGGCTCAATAATGCCGGCTTGCAATTCCGCCGCAAATCCACGCCGCGCGTCATTTCCGAAATCGCCGTTCAAGCGGAGCGACATGGGCTCACCAATTTTATGGCGGCCGATAACATATTGGATTTCAAGGCTTATGGTGAGTTGCTGAGCGAGCTGGAGCGGCTCGATGTCGATCTGGACCTATTCTATGAGATCAAAGCCAATCTCAAACGTCGCGACGTCGCCGCGCTGCGCCGCGCTGGTGTCAAACGCGTGCAGCCCGGGATTGAGAGCTTTTCCGATCACGTCCTGCGGCTCATGAACAAAGGGGTGACCGCGCTCCAGAACGTGCAGGCGCTGAAGTGGCTGCAGGAGCATGATATCGCAATCGACTATAATCTGCTGGTTGGATTCCCCGGCGAGACCGGGCATGACTATAATGAAATCATAAAGAACATTCGCCAGATCGTGCATCTCCCGGCGCCAAACGGCTCGGCCATCAAGGTTCGCGTCGATCGCTTCTCTCCATTCTTCGATAACGCTGAAGACCTTGGCATCCGCGACCTGCGTGCTGCCGACTTTTATCGCTATCTGATCCCCTCGGATATCGCCCCGGCGGAACGTTTCGCCTATTTTTTCGATCATGACGAATCGCATCTCGACGAGTTCGAGAAGGAGATCGCCGAAATCGACGCGCTGATGGAAGAGTGGAAGCGCGGCCCGATCGAGCGTCGGGCGCGGCTGGGGCGGTCGTTTGTCGAATTGCTCAAGGCTGATGCCGATGGACGGTCGCGAACGGTGCTGCGTGATCTCGATGCGCTCGTCTTCGTGCTCGCCGATGGCGTGACCAGCACCGAACAACTCAGTCGCAGGCTCCACGCGATGGCCTCGGATGCCGAGCTCGACGCGGCAATCGCCCGCTTGATCGAGGCGCAAGCGCTACTTCGTTCCGACGACCATCTCGTCGCAACCGTCGCTTATGCGGAGGCGCATAGCGACACCGACCTTCGGGCCTGGGTCGATAGCAATACCGCGGCACAGGGCGGGCATTCGGCGGCGGTCGGTGCAATATTGACAGACCGGGGTGTAATCCGGGAGCTGGTCCCGAACGGTCACGGCATGAGTTGCTCATGACGGCATTTTCGATCGAGCCGATAACGGCCGCCGTGGGGGTCGAGATCGAGGGAATCGATCTCGCAGCGCCGATCGGTGACCGGGTGGCGCGGCCGTTGCGACAGGCGCTGCACAGGCATGGTGTACTAATATTCCGCGACCAGAATGCCATGACCCGTAGGCACCAGGCTGATTTCGCGCGCATTTTCGGTGATATAGTGCGCTCGCCGCTGGGCCTGATCGCGGACCCGGACGTGGTAGAGATCGTCCATGATGAGACCCGGCCGCCGACCGAGAACATATGGCATGTCGATCACAGTTTCAGCCCGGCGCCGCCGCGCGCGGCGGTTCTTTGTGCGATCGAATTGCCGACCGCCGGCGGTGACACGTTATTCGCTGATATGAGAATAGTCTGGCGCCGTTTGCCGGAGGCGGTTCAGACTGTGCTTCGCGGGCTCGAGGCGGTGCACGATATCGCCAAATGCGCGCCGGCAACCTGTGCCGCCGAGCTTCGCGCGGCAGCTCCACCGACCCGGCATCCGGTGATGAAGGTGCACCCGGCAACAGGTGAGGAGATTCTTTTCGTGAATGAGGCCTATACGACGGGTTTCGACGGATTGGACGAGAAGGACGGTGCCACGCTTCTCGGATATCTTCTCGATCAGATCCGTATTCCGGAAGTGCAATGCCGGCTGCGCTGGCATCCGGGGACAGTCGCCGTCTGGGACAATCGCTCGATGCAGCATTATGCGACGAGCGACTATTTCCCGCAGCGTCGAGTGATGGATCGCGTGACAATTGCCTAGAGGGGCCTGTGGTAGCAGTGTGGACTCGCGCTACGGCCCCGTTCGATATTCGCCGTCCTCCAGCGCTCAATGCTTGGGCCGGCTACCGCAATATGCCGTCGCGCGGTTCCTGGGGCGCCGGCAGCTCCTCGCAGCCGAGCAGCGAGAGCATCTCCCGCTCGACCGTCCGCCGCAAAGCGTAGAGCGGCAGGCAATTGGGATCGATGCCGAACGGATCTTCGAGCTCGTGGCCGAGCGCGTCGAGGCCGAAGAAGGTATAAGCGACGAGCAGCACCGGGAGCAGCGTCCACCAGTCGAGCGATCCCGCCAGCGCGAACGGCAGGATCACGCAGAAGACCAGGGCGGTGCGCTGCAGCAGCAACGAATAAGCGAAGGGAACCGGCGTGGTTGCGATCCGCTCGCACGCACCCTGGATTTTCGCGAACTTGCCGATCTCGGCGTCGATCACCGAATAATGGATCGGATTGACCGTGCCGTCGCGCATCAGGCCGAACGCGCGCTGGCCCATTTGGTCCAGCACCGCATTGACTGGATTGGGGCCTTTCGCGCCTTGGCCGATATCCACCCACAGCTTGATCGCCGCCACGTCGTCCGCGCCGCGAAGCTTTGCGACGAGGCCCGAGGCGAACGCGCAGACGCCGCGCAGGAAGGCCACGCGATCCGGCTCGTCGAGTTGCGAAACGACCCGCGCGAGCGAGCGGCCGGATACGATCAATTCGCCCCACAGCTGGCGGCCTTCCCACCAGCGCGCATAGCAGGCGTTGTTGCGGAAGCTCATGAAAACCGAGAGCGCAATGCCGATCAAGGTGAAGGGAATCGCGGAAATGCGGGCGAAGATGCCCGGATGGGCCTGCGCCGCGATAATCGCCACGACGCTGACGCATGCGATGACGCACAGCCGCCGCGTGATGCGCGGCAGGATCGATCCGTTGACGGCGATCGCGATGTCTCTGAAACTCGGTTGCGATCGTACGATCATATGCGCTTAGGCCCCTGAACGAGATGATAGGCGTGCCCCTGTCGCCCGGTAGCGGGTGAGGCGGGCACGGCATTTCAGCCAGTGTTGCCCGAGCGCTCGGCGATGATCTTGTCGATCTGCTGTATCTTGTGCTCGATGAACGCGTCGCGCGTCATCCCCGATTTATGCCAGAGCGCGTTCAGCGTCTCGTCCTTGTCGAGCCACTGGTTGCGGATCTCGTGATTGAGCTTGAGCCGGCCCTCTTCCTGCCGTCCAAACGAGCCTTTGCCATGATCTTCGGACATTGCTTTTTGCTCCTTCTTCGTCTTTCGTCTGGCGCTAGGCCGCGGGTTGCCGCCTGAGGGCGAACGCAAGGGTCGTGAGGAATAGGCCGCGGAAGAGGAAGCTGAACCCCACGATCGCGGCAACGAAGACAAGCCCGGACACGGGGCCGCTGAAGACGAGATAGGCGCCGAGCGCGATATCCAGGACACCTAGCAGGACCCGCCAGGCCTTGTGATATGCGCCGGTGATTCCGTAGCCAAGCTGCGAGATACCCGACACGACCAGCCAGAACCCCATCGCCCAGGCGAGCGATGCAGCGCCCTGCAACGGATCGAACAGTGAAAAGAGACCCGCCAGAATGGCGATTACGCCAAGCAGGATCTCCAGCACCTTGGCGCCGGTGGTGAGCGCCGATATCCCGGCCGCGATCGCGAACACGCCATAAGCGACGAGCGCGACCCCGAAGACCAGCCCCGCGGCGAGGCCGGTCGAAAGCGGGTTGAGCAACGCGAATATGCCGAATGCGATCAGGAGAAGCCCATAGATCAATATCCAGCCCCATTTGCCGGATACGGGATGCGTCACGCTCCAAAGATTGGCGAGCTTATCGTCATTCATTCCAACTCTCCCTGTTGATGGCGAGTTTTGTCATTGTCGAACGGGAGCGGGCGCGTGAAGTTGCGCCGGGACGGTCGCTTGTCGCGGTCGGCGGTTACCGGTCATCATAGTCGGATGATCCGTACGGCTCTTCTCATTTGAGCAGCACCGCGGCCTTGGCGGCGGTCTCGTAAATGCCCCAGGCAATCGGAATGCACACCGCGGCCCATGCCAGAAGGGCGATCCCGCCCGTATCGCGCTGCGCCGCGATCTGCGGCCGTGCCGCCGCGGGGGCTGTCGCGCCCGAGGCGGTCGGTGGCGCATCCTCGGGCATATGGAAGCGCGCATCGACCGGCCGGATGAGCAGGTTGAGGATGAACGCCACCACCAGAAGCGCGGCGAGCGTCCAATAGATGGGCTGATAGACCTGATCGCGCGGCACGCCGGCCGCGATCCGGCTGTCGCGGATCGTGGTGACGATGAACGGGCCCAGCACGCCGGCCGTCGACCAGGCGGTGAGGATCCGACCGTGGATCGCGCCGACGAACCTGGTTCCGAAGAGATCGGCGAGATAGGCCGGGACGGTCGAGAAGCCGCCGCCATACATCGAGGCGCAAATGCAGAAGGTAAGGATGAACAGGCCGATCGACCCGCCGATCAGCGCCGGGGCGACGAAGCCGTAGAGCAGCGCGCCGAATGCGGTCATCACCCCGAAGGTGAGCTGGCGCCCGAGCCGGTCCGATGACGTCGCCCATAAGAACCGGCCGCCGATGTTGAAAAGGCTGATGATGCCGACGAACCCCGCGCCCACCGCGGCAGCGGCGATCTTGTCGGCCGGCGAGAAGGCGGTGAACAGCGTTGCCGGCTTATCGATCAGCCGGCCACCGAACACCTCCTGGAGCATCGGCGATGCGACGCCAATGATCCCGATCGAGGCCGATACGTTGAGCAGGAGCACGCCCCAGATCAGCCAGAATTGCGGCGTCTTGTGCGCGTCGCGCAAATGCACATTGTGCCGGCTGATCGCTGCGCGCTCCTCTCCCGGCCCCTCCCAGCCGGCGGGCGCCCAATGTTCGGGCGGAACGCGAAACCCGAAGGCGCCGACCAGCATGAAGACGGCGTAGACGAGCGCGAGCACGAGGAAGCACTGCCATACCCCGACATCGCTTGCCGAGGCGAAATGCCGCATCAGCAGGTCGGCGAGCGGGCTGCCGATCATCGCGCCGCCGCCGAAGCCCATGATCGCCATCCCGGTCGCCATGCCGCGGCGATCGGGGAACCATTTGATCAGCGTCGAAACCGGGGTGATATAACCGATGCCGAGCCCGATTCCGCCGAGCAGTCCGGTGCCGAGCCATAATATCCAGAGCTGGTGGAGCGAGACGCCGAGCGCGCCGAGCGCGATGCCCCCGCACCAGCAGCATGCCGCGACCACCCCCGCCCGGCGGGGGCCGACGCGTTCGAGCCAGCCGCCCCACAGCGCGGCTGCGGTTCCCAGCACGACGAAGAAGATCGAATAGGTCCAGACGAGATCGCTCACCCGCCAGTCGCAGCTCGTACTCGTCAGCGCCTGGATCAGCGTCATATTCTTGCAGACGACCGGATCGCTGATGCCGATCGCGCGGGAGAGCGGGAGCCAGAAGACGCTGAAGCCATAGGCCATGCCGATGCAAAGATGGATCGCCAGCGCGCACGGCGGGACCAGCCAGCGATTATAGCCGGGGCGTGCGACGATATTTTCCCGATCGAGCAGGCCGGGGGAAGGCAGCCCCGTTGTCACGCGCGTCGATGCCATTGGTCGCTCGAGATTCATGGTCTTCCTCGCAATTGCGGCACCATATTTTCTCCGCGCACGCAGATCGCGGGCATGGATGATCCGCTCCAGAGCGCGCCGATCACATCATGCGCCAGCCGGGCCGGATCGTCGGGAGGATGGGGTCCGGCCCGGCTGGCTCGATCTTGGGCAGGGGGCTGGGGGTTCTCGCTGCCCTCGATCATCCGTCAGAAATCCATTCCTCCTATCCCGCCGCCCGGCACCGCCTTCCAGTCGGCGGGAGCAAGCCACGTGCCAAGTGAAGATAGGTGTGGATTCAATATGTTGCGGCGCCAAGCGCGCCTCAAATGGACAGGATGTCCGCGCGGCCTCCGACAAATTGTCCTGCCGGAAGACTCATCTCGAGTCCGTCGACAACACCGCCGATAATCAAGGTGGTTGTAAATTGCGCAGGCCGTATGTGGGTTCGTTATGATGAAGAAACGATCAAAGTAAAATCAAGTTAACTCGTGAAATCTTTTTTATATAGGCGTCATGTTGTCCATTTCAACGGATTACATTGCTATAAGATGAACGGCTATTGAAAGCGGGTCGAGAATTTGTCTTCTTGGAACCCGATGGTTCCGTTGGTGTTATGATCGAAAGACGTTAGGTCAACTTGTGTTTGGCTGCGATGACTGGTTGCGGATGACCTTTGGCGCCTGGAAGCGCGTGCCTCGTTCGCTGCGACCTCTCGCGGCGAGGAGGCAAATATGGCGGACGCCAATGTTGAATCGAATGCGCTGCTGGCGGAACTCGAACCCACCGTGCGCGCGCGCTTTCTCCCTTATTTCCAGCGCGTCGACCTGCGCCGCGCCGATGTGATCCACAGCGACGGCCAGATGGTGGAATGGGTCTATTTCCCGCTGACCGGGCTGGTCGCGGTGCTGACGCAGACGATCGCCGGCGAGAGCGTCCAGACCGGGATGATCGGGTGCAACGGCGCCGTCGGCGTGCTAGAAGCGTTTGGCAGCGGCCGCTTCCGATCGCGCGGCGAGGTGCAGATTCCCGGCACGGCGCTGCGCGTGGGGGTCGGGCGGTATCGCGAGATGGTGCATTCCTCCCCCGCGCTCCAGGCGGCGGTCGAGCAGCATCTCGAGATGCTGGTGACCGAGGCTCGTCAACTGATGGCGTGCAACGCGCTGCACCCGATCGAGGGCCGGCTGAGTCGTTCGATCCTCGACGCGCTGGACCGAAGCTGCCTCGATCGGGTCTTGCCGCTCACGCAGGAAGCACTCGCCCAGATGCTCGGCGCGCAGCGCACGTCGGTGTCCGGTTGCATCGCCAAGCTGCAGCGGCGCGGCCTGATCCGCAGCAGCCGGGGCGCGATCGAGGTGCTCGACGTGGCGCGGCTGGAGCAGGTCGCCTGCGATTGTCGGGTGAGCCTCGCATTGGCGAAGGACGAAATCTGGACCACGCCGGATCGCCAGCGGTCGGCGTCCGGATAGCGGTCAGCCGGCCGTCGGCGGTCACCCGTCGCAGACGTCGTCCGGCGCGCGATCGATCTCCTGCCGGGCATAAGCGATCGTCCGGCGGCACGAGCAGGCTGCAGCTTCGAGACGGTCGAAATCGATGATGTCGACGCCCCCGCGACGGCTGCGGATGAGTCCCCCGCGCTGGAGCGCGGACGAGGTGACCGCGATCGTCGACCGTTGCACGCCCAGGATGTTGGCAAGCTCCTCCTGCGTCAGCGTCAAATGACTGCCCTGGTGGCTGCGTGCCGATGCGTCGAGCAATACCCGGCACAAGCGGTTTTCCACGCGATGGATCGCGGTGCAGGCGACGAGTTGCCGGGCCTCGATCAGCAGCGCTTCGACGTGCTTGTGGATCGCCACGCGGAGATTGGGCGAGTGATCGAACAGCGCGCGATAATGCGAGGCCCGGATGCGCCAGGCGGCGCCGCCGATCTGGACGAGCGCCCTGGCATAGCTCAGCCGGCTGCCGCAGGCCTCGAAGGCGCCGAAGGCACCGTTGCGGCCCACCATGCCGCCGCTGACGCTTTCCCCCTCGATGCTTTCGGAGGCCATGCAGATCAGCGCATTGTCCGGAAACCAGACCCAGATCACCTCCTCACCAGTCTCCTGGAGGACGTCACCGCGCACGAGTTCGACGCTTTCGAGATACGGCGAGAATTTCATCGCGACCGCCGGCTCGATCTCCGCCAGAATCTCGTTTTTGGGATTGAAGGTCATTTTCCTCCGCAAGCACCCGGCGCCGCTCCGGAACGTAACTGAAGAGAGATCAGGTCCCGGCTCTCGACCCGTTCGATTTTGCGGCCGCTGGAACCCGGCGGCCTGCGGGCGCTTTTAGGCGATGGCAATCACGGACCGGCAGCGGAGACGGAACGCATGACGCTCAATGCGGAAGAGCAGCCTCTCAAGGTCGACGTGCTCAACGGCGAGGTGGTCATGACCGGGCCGCGCGTCGCCATTGCGTTGCGGCCCAGCGCAGCGACCGAGACGGCGCGGCGGCTGGTCGCGGCCGCGGAGCTGGCGATCGAGCAAGCAGCAGGCGTGCCGGTTCAGCCTCTCGAAGGTGGTGCTGCGTCCAATGATTAGCAGGCATCGGGGCCGCGAAGCCGAGGTCCCCCAAAACGATAGCAGAAAACCGCGGCATCCTATCAGCATAGCGGACTCAATCGCGCGCTTCTGTTCGGTATCAAACACAACGCGCGAGCGTAGCCGATTATAGCGCGCCCTTGTTCATTGAGGGACGCACCTATGGAACTGGCGTATCGCCCCACGGCCCTGATTCCGACGGGCGTCCCGGGCCTCGATCCGATTCTCAGCGGCGGCTATGCGGAAAACCGCATCCATCTGATCGAAGGGCAGCCTGGATCGGGCAAGACGAGCATGGCGCTCCAGTTCCTGATGGACGGCGCAAAGCAGGGGGAGCTTGGCCTCTATATCACCCTCTCGGAGACGGCGGCCGAGCTTTATGCGGTGGCCGCCAGCCACGGCTGGACCTTCGACGGCATCGAGCTTTTCGAACTGATGCCGCCCGAACTTTCGCTCGATCCCAAGGCCCAGCAGACGGTGCTCTATTCCTCGGAGCTCGAACTCGGCGAAACGGTCCAGATGGTCATGGCCGAGGTGGAGCGGGTCAAGCCCAAGCGGCTCGTGTTCGACAGCCTTTCCGAGATCCGGCTGCTCTCGCAAGGCTCGTTGCGCTATCGGCGTCAGGTCCTCGCGCTTAAGCATTTCTTCCTGAAGCTGGGGTGCACCGTGCTGATGCTCGACGATCTGACCTCGGAGCAGGATGACCTCAACCTGCACAGCATCAGCCACGGGGTGCTGCGCCTCGAACAGGTCGTCGCGCTCTACGGCGCCGAGCGGCGGCGGCTGCGCTGCATCAAGATGCGCGGTGTCAAATTTCGTGGCGGCTATCATGACTTCACGATCGAGCGCGGCGGCGTTCACGTCTATCCTCGGCTCGTCGCCGCCGACCATCATGTCGATTATGCGGCCGGGGTGATCGGAAGCGATGTGCCTGAGCTCGATTCGCTCGTCGGCGGAGGGCTGGATCGCGGCACCAGCACGTTGATCATCGGCCCGTCGGGCTCGGGGAAATCATCGCTCGCGCTTCAATTCGTCTATGCTGCGCTCAAACGCGGCGAGCCGGCGCTCGCCCTGGTGTTCGACGAGATACGCAGCGTGTTCCTGCGGCGCGCGGCGGGCATGGGCTTCGAACTTCGGCCGTTCATCGACCAGGGATTGCTCCAGCTGAAGCAGATCGATCCGGCGGAGCTGACGCCGGGCGAGCTTACCGCCCGCGTGCGCGACGCCGTGGAGGGGCATGGCGCGCGGATCGTCGTCCTCGACAGCCTGAGCGGCTATCTGAACGCGATGCCCGAAGAGCATTTCATGATGCTGCAGATGCACGAAATGCTCTCCTACCTGAACCAGCAGGGGATCGTGACGATCCTGGTCCTCGCCCAGCACGGCATGGTCGGACAGATGGCGAGCCCGGTCGACCTCACCTATCTCAGCGACGCCGTGATCATGCTCCGCTTCTTCGAAGCGGGCGGCAGGCTCAGGCGGGCGCTCTCGGTGCTAAAGAAGCGCACCGGCCATCACGAGGAAACGATCCGTGAATATCGGATCAGCGCCCATGGGGTTTCGGTCGGCCACGCGTTGACCGAATTCCAGGGCGTCCTGACCGGCGTGCCGACCTATACCGGCGCGGAAGCGGACCTCCTCAACGAGGCGCCTTGATGATCGCTGCGCCGCCCGTCCTAATCTGGGCCCCGGTCGGACGCGATGGCCCGGTCATCCAGCGACTGCTCGGCGATGCGGGGATCGCGAGCCGGGCGTGCGAGGGAATCGATGATCTGCTGCGCGGGCTCGATGAAGCCGCCGGCGCGGTCATCGCGCAGGAGGGCCTGCTCGGCGCCGACTTCGCGCGCGTCGACGAATGGATCAAGGGCCAACCGAGCTGGTCGGATTTTCCGTTCGTGCTGCTGTCGCATCGCGGCGGCGTGATCGACCGCCGCATGGTCGCGCTTCTCGGCAACGTGACGGTGCTCGAGCGGCCGGTCAATCAGACCACGCTGATCTCCGCCGTCGGCTCGGCGCGCCGCGCGCGGATGCGGCAATTCCAGGCGGGCGAGCATCTCGCCGAGCAACTGCGCATGCGCCGCGCGCTCGCCGAGGAAACCCGGACTCTCGGCATTCTCAACCAGCTCGGCGCGACGCTGAGTGCCGAGCTCGATCTCGAACGCGTGGTGCAGGCGGCGACCGACGCGGGCGTCGCGCTGACCGGCGCCGAATTCGGCGCGTTCTTCTACAATCTCGTCGACGAGAAGGGCGAATCCTACACGCTTTACACCTTGTCCGGCGCGCCGCGGAGCCGGTTCGCCTCCTTCCCGATGCCGCGCAACACCGTGGTGTTCGCGCCAACCTTCTCCGGGGAGGGGATCGTGCGCTCGGGTGACATCACCCGCGATCCCCGCTACGGGCGGAATGCGCCTTATTCGGGGATGCCCGAGGGGCACCTGCCGGTTCGCAGCTATCTGGCGGTTCCCGTCGTCTCGCGCAGCGGGGAAGTGCTTGGGGGCCTATTCCTCGGCCACTCCGAACCCGATGTTTTCGGAGAATCGGCCGAGCAACTGATGGCGGGCGTCGCCGGCCAGGCCGCGACGTCGATCGACAATGTCCGCCTGTTCATTGCCGAGCAGCGCGAGCTCGAGGAGCGGCGGCGCGCCGAAGCGGAGTTGCAGCGCCAGCGCGACGAGTTCCTGACGCTGGCGAACAACATTTCGTCGCTGTGCTGGCTCGCCTACGGCGACGGCACGATCTTCTGGTACAATTTGCGGTGGTACGAATTCACCGGCGCGCGCGAGGGAGACGATTTCGGCTGGGAGTCCGCGCACGATCCGCTGGTCCTGCCGGAGGTGCGCAGGCGCTGGCACGATGCGCTGCAAACCAGCGAACGGTTCGAGATGATCTTTCCGATGCGGCGGCACGACGGGGTCTATCGCCAATTCCTCTGCCGGATCGTGCCGATCAGGGACGAGACGGGGCAGGTCTTCCGCTGGTGCGGCACGCATGCCGACATCACCGAGCAGCGAGAGGTCGAGGCCGCGCTCGAAGCGCGGGTCGCGGAGCGCACGATCGACCTGCAACGCGCGCTAACCCGCCTCGAAGAAGAGGCGGCGGAGCGCGAGCGCGTCGAAGAAGCGCTGAGACAATCGCAGAAGATGGAAGCGATCGGGCAGCTCACCGGGGGCGTCGCGCACGATTTCAACAACCTGCTGACGGTGATCATGTCCGGGGTCGATGCGTTGCGCCGGCCGGACATGAGCGAGGAGCGCCGGTCCCGCTATATCAACGCGATCGCCGAGACGGCCGATCGGGCGGCAAAGCTCACCTCCCAGCTGCTCGCCTTTGCCCGGCGCCAGCCGCTGCGCGAGACCGTGTTCGACGCGGCGGACAAAGTCGGCCGCATCGTCGAAATGCTCGCCAGCGTGGTGGGGTCGCGGATCCGGATTGGCACCGATCTGAAGCTCTCGCCCGCGCCCGTGAAGGCCGACGTCATTCAGTTCGAAACCGCGCTCGTCAACATGGCGGTCAATGCGCGCGATGCGATGGGCGGCGAGGGCACGATCACCCTGACGGTCGACGCATGTCGGCAGATTCCGGCGACATCCGGGCAGGCGGCGCTGCCGGGCGAGTTCATCATGGTCAGCATCACGGACAGCGGGGTCGGCCTCGCCCAGGATCAGATCGCGCGGATCTTCGAACCGTTCTACACCACCAAGGCGATCGGCAAGGGGACCGGGCTTGGCCTCAGCCAGGTATATGGCTTTGCCAAACAATCCGGCGGCGACGTTCGGGTAGAAAGCACGCCGGGTCACGGCGCTACTTTCACGCTCTATCTACCCCGTGCTTCCGAAACGGACCTGGCGGTCGAGCCGGCGCCCGAAGTGGAAAGCGTCGAAGGGGGCGGGCGCGGCCGGATTCTCGTTGTGGAGGATAATGAGGACGTCGGCGAGCATGCCTCGCAGCTGCTGTCCGATCTTGGCTATCAGACCGTGCTCGCGCCGGACGCGCACGAGGCGCTGCATCTTTTGGAGGAAGCGGACGAGCCGTTCGATCTGGTGCTGACCGATGTCGTGATGCCGGGCGGGATGAGCGGCGTCGAACTGGCCCGGACGCTCGCGCGAAGCTATCCCGACCTGCCGGTGATTCTGACCAGCGGCTACAGCGACGTCCTCGCCGACGAAGGGGCGGGCGATGTCGAACTGCTGCGCAAGCCTTATTCGATGGATGCGTTGGGCGCGCTGGTCCGCCGCCTGATCAAGCCCAAGGTCGAGCGCGTCTCGTGAGCGACCTCGACGGCAAGCGGATCCTGATCGTCGACGACGAACCGCTCATCGCGATGTTGCTCGAGGATATCCTTGCCGACCTTCGCTGCGTGATCGTCGGCCCCGCCTTCGATATCCCCGAAGCAGAGCGATTGGCGCGCAGCGAAGCGATCGATGCCGCGATCCTCGATCTCAATGTCGAGGGCCGGACCAGCCATTCCGTCGCCGCGCTGCTGCAGGCCAGGCGGATCCCCTTCGTCCTGGCGAGCGGGTATGACGACGGCAGTCTGCTGCCGGGGGCCGGCGGCACGTTGAACAAGCCGTTCCGTCCCCATCACGTGAGGGCGGCGCTCGAAGATTGCCTTGCCGATACCGGTTGAGGGGGATTTCCGTTACCGGCCCTTATCGCCTTCCTGGCTAGGGCTTGAGCGCGAGGCGGATGAGGCCGGCGACCGCCCCCAGCGCGAGGACGCTGCCGCACCAGATCGCGGCCATCCACGCGAGCCGCTTCGACAAAGGCGCTTGTTCGGCCATCAATGATAGCCCTCGGTCCCGGCCTTGCCGCGAAACACCCAATAGGCCCAGCCGGTGTAAGCGAGAATGATCGGGATGATGATGACCGAGCCGATCAGCATGAAGGACTGGCTTTGCGCGGGCGCGGCGGCATCCCAGATCGTGACGGCGCGCGGGACGACATAGGGGAACATGCTGATCCCCAGCCCGACAAACCCCAGCAGGAACAATGCCAGCGCCATGAAGAACGGCAGGCGCTCGGCGTCGCGTCTCAGGCTCCAGAGGAAGGTGCCGGCACAGATCACCACCAGCAACGGGACCTGCGCGGTGAGGAGCACGCCGGGCAATGCGAACCAGCGATGCCAATAATCATATTGGAGGAACGGCGTCGCCGCGCTCACCGCCGCCAGCGCGATCAAGGTCGCCACGCCCACGGGGAGCGCAAGATGCCGCGCACGCTGCTGGCACCGTAATTCGGTCTTCCAGATCAGCCAGGTCGCGCCAAGCAGCGCGTAACCGAAGACGACCGCGACGCCGGTGAGCAGGCTGAACGGGCTCAGCCAATCGAGCCAGCCGCCGGCATAAGCGTCGCCGCGGACCTCGATGCCCTGGAGGATCGCGCCGAGCGTCACCCCTTGTGCGAATGCCGCGGTGACCGAGCCGAGCGAAAAGGCGATGTCCCAGAACGGGCGGTGGCGCGGGTCGCGCCAGCGGAATTCGAACGCCACGCCGCGGAAGACCAGCCCGAGCAGCATCGCGATCATCAGCGGATAGGTCGCCGGCAGAATGATCGCATAAGCGAGCGGGAAGGCGGCAAAGAGCCCGCCGCCGCCCAGCACCAGCCAGGTCTCGTTCCCGTCCCATACCGGCGCGATCGAGTTCATCGCCTGGTCGCGTTCCTCGCCGACCGAGAAAATCGGAAACAATATGCCGATCCCGAGATCGAATCCGTCCATCACGACATACGCAAAGACGGCAAAGCCGATGATGCCTGCCCAGACGATCGTGAGGTCGACGTGCGCCATCGCTCATGCCTCCCCGGGAAGATGTGCAGCCACGCTTGCCGCCGGCGTAATCCCCGCCGCGCGCTGCGGTATCGGCTGGGGTTCGGGTTCACCGGCGAGCGGGGGCTTGGACATGAGCCGGAGCAGATAGAAGATGCCCGCGCCAAAGGCTGTGAAATAGACGATCACGAAGGCGAGCAGCGAAACCGCGACCGCAGGTGCGCCGATCGGCGAATGCGACTGCGCCGTCCGCAATAATCCATATATCGTGAAGGGTTGCCGCCCCACTTCCGTCGTGACCCAGCCGGCGATGACCGCGACGAAGCCCGAGGGGCCCATGAGGATCGCAGCGCGTTTGAGCCAGCGCCAGTCGTAGAGCTTGCCACGCGCGCGCGCCAGCAGGCTCCACAGCCCCAATCCGAGCATCGCGAACCCCAGCGCGACCATGATCCGGAACGACCAGAAGATGATCGGTGCCGGCGGCCAGATGTCCCGCGGATAGTCCTTGAGCCCGGGAAGCGGCGCATGGGGATCATGCTTGAGGATCAGCGACCCGATATGCGGCACCGCGACCTCGTAACGAACGCGGCCCTCGTCGTTGCTCGGCAACCCGAACAGGATCAGCGGCGCGCCATCGGGGCTCGGCTCATAGTCCCCCTCCATCGCGAGCACCTTGGCGGGCTGATGTTCGAGCGTGTTGAGGCCATGCTGGTCCCCGGCGAGAATCTGGATCGGCGCGACGATCGCGGCCATCCACATCGCCATCGAGAACATCTTGCGCGCGCCGCGATTGGCCGGATCCTTGAGCAGATGCCAGGCGCCGACCGCGCCGACCGCCATCGCCGTCGTCAGATAGGAGGCGATCACGGTGTGGACGAGGCGATAGGGGAAGCTTGCGGTGAAGATGATCGGGAGCCACGATCCCGCCGGTACGAATTGTCCCTTGACGTTGATCGCATAGCCCGCCGGGGTCTGCATCCAGCTGTTGACCGAAATGATCCAGGTCGCCGAGATGAGCGTGCCCAGCGCGACCATGCAGGTGGCGAAGAAGTGAAGCCCCTTGCCGACCCTGCTGATGCCGAAGAGCATGACGCCGAGAAAACCGGCCTCGAGGAAAAATGCGGTAAGAACCTCATAGGCCATCAGCGGGCCGACGATCGGACCCGCCTTGGTCGAGAAGGCCGACCAATTGGTGCCGAACTGATAGGACATCACGACACCGGAGACGACGCCCATCCCGAACACGACGGCGAAGATCTTCAGCCAATAGCGATAGAGATTGGCATAAACGCCGTTTCCGGTCTTCAGCCACAGCCCCTCGAGCACCATGAGATAGCTCGCAAGCCCGATCGAGAAGGACGGAAAGATGAAGTGATAGGAGATCGTGAATGCGAATTGCGCACGCGCCAGCGTAACGGGATCGAAGTTCGCAATCACAGGCTCTGTCCCCCTGTTCCTTGTTCGTCATTGCCCCATTGACGAAAGAGCTGAGCGGTGGGCGTGGCGCTAGGCAGCCACCACGCGCACGGGTATCGACTTTGCCGCCGGCGTCCCGCTGATGCGATCGTAATAATCGAGCGGCAGCAATGGGTTGAGTTCCGGATAATAGCCGGCGACCGCGCCGCGCGGCATCGGATAGTCGATCACGGTCAGCGCATCGACCCGCCGGCGCACGCCATCGCTGCTGATCGTTTCGAGCGCGACCTGCGAACGTGCCTCGATGCCGCGCGCGATCCGGTCGTCCTCGTTCATGAAGAGAACCATGCGATCGTTGTACACGCCGCGATAACGGTCGTTGTAGCTGTAGATCGTCGTGTTGAACTGGTCGTGCGAGCGCACCGTCGCGAGCCGCAGCATCGCGGGATCGGCGACCGGCTCGTTGACGTCGAGCCCCGGCAAAGGGAGAAAGTTCGCCTTTCCGTTGGGGGTCGGCCAGACCAGCCGGCGCGGCGGAATATCGAGATGGAAACCCTTGGGATCCTTGATCCGCTCGGAAAAATCCGCGTAGATTTCGGGATAGACCTCGGCGATCTTGTCGCGGATCAGCGAATAATCATCGATATAGCGATCCCACGGGATAGCACTTTCCGGCAGCGCGGCCATCGCCATGCGACAGACGATCTCCACCTCGGGCTTGAGATCGGGGCTTGCGGGCGCGAGCACGCCGCGCGACGCGGTCACGTTCGACATCGAATCCTCGATCGTGACGAATTGCTCGCCCAGTGAGGTCTCGATCCGCTCGGAGCGCGCGACCACCGGGAGGATCAGCGCGTCCTTGCCATGAACGAGATGGCCGCGATTGAGCTTGGTGGCGATCCCGACGGTCAGCGCGAGCTTGCGCATCGCCTCATAGGAGCGCTCGGTATCGGGGATCGCGCGGACGAAATTGCCGCCCATGCCGATGAACACCTTGGCGGTGCCGTCGTGCATCGCCTCGACCGTTTCGATCGTATGATGTCCGTGCTCACGCGGCGGATCGAAGCCGAATATATCGCGAACGCGGTCGAGATATTCCTGGCTCGGCTTTTCGTCGATCCCGACGGTGCGATCGCCCTGGACGTTGGAATGGCCGCGGATCGGCGAGATACCCGCGCCGGGCTTGCCGAAATTTCCCTTGAGCAGGAGGAGGTTGGCGACCTGCTGGAGGAGCTGTGAGCCGAACTGATGCTGGGTGAGGCCCATGCCGTAGCAGATGATCGTCGCCTTCGAGCGGATATAGATTTCCGCGCAGCGGCGGATCTGCGCTTCCTCGAGGCCCGAATGCTCGACGATCGCGCTCCAGTCGAGCGACATCACCTCGTCGCGCACCGCTTCCATGCCGATCGTATGCTCGGCAAGGAAAGCGTGGTCGAGAATGGTCTCGCCCTTCGCCTCGCGCTCGAACATCACCTTCATCATGCCTTTGATCAGCGCAAGGTCGCCGCCGATCTTGATGTGGACGAATTCGCTGGCGATCGCGGTCGAGCCGAAGGTCGCCATCTGCAGGACGTCCTGCGGCTCGGTGAAGCGGATCAGCGCCCGCTCGGGCATCGGGTTGACCGCCACGATCGGCGCGCCACGCTTACGCGCCTCGACGAGGTTGGTCATCATCCGCGGCGAGTTGGTGCCGGTATTCTGGCCGATGACGAAGATCGCCTCGGCATGTTCGAAGTCCTCGAGCACCACCGTGCCCTTGCCGACCCCGATCGCGGGCGGCAGTCCGCGGCTGGTCGGCTCGTGGCACATGTTCGAGCAATCGGGGAAATTGTTGGTCCCGAATTGCCGGACGAAGATCGAATAAAGGAAAGCCGCCTCATTGGGGGTGCGGCCCGAGGTGTAGAATTCGGCATGATGCGGGCTTTCCAGCGCGCGCAGATGCTGCCCGATCAGACCGAACGCCGCGTCCCAGCTGATCGGGACATAGCGGTCGCTCGCGGCATCATATCGCATCGGCTCGGTGAGACGGCCCTGCATCTCGAGCCAGTAATCCGATTTCTCCATCAGTTCGGTGACGGTGTGCTGCGCGAAGAAATCGCGCGTGACGCGGAATTTGGTCGCCTCGTGCGCCAGCGCCTTCGCGCCATTTTCGCAGAATTCGAGCGTCTTCTTGCAATCGGCATCGGGAAAGGCGCAGCTCGGGCATTTGAAACCACCCGGCTGGTTCATCGCGAGAAGCGCGCGCGAACCCTTGGTGACGACGCTCTGCTCAAGCAACACCTTCGCCGTTGCAGCGGCAGCGCCCCATCCGCCCGCGGGATGGTCGTAGGGTTTGAAGCGGGGGGCGTCCTCAGCCATAACGACGCATTCCAAGATGCCTATGATCGCTTCATTATAGGAGCGTTCCATAGTGGTTTGCTATGGACAATAGGTCCTCGCAACGTGGACAAATTGTCCCGGATCGGCGTCGCTGATTTCTTATAAACGGCAACGGAAAATAGTCCCGGCCGCATCGATCACCACCTATTCGGGGTGGATCTGGTTTCCGTTGCGAGGATCCGTCCCAGGTGCGTCATGCGGCGTCGTGCCAGATTCCGACGGGGCGGCTTGATTTCGCGCCCTCGACGGTCGGATGCGGCCGCCCGAGCAGATAGCCTTGCGCCTCGTCGCACCCTTGTTCGCGCAGGAATACGAGTTGATCGTGCGTTTCGACGCCTTCGGCGAGCACCGGAATGTCGAGACTGCTTCCCAAGGCGAGAACGGCACGGATGATCGCTGCCGACTGGGGGGCGCCGTCGAGTTCGGTCATGAACGACCGGTCGAGCTTGATCTTGTCGAAGGGGAAGGCGCGCAGCGTGGAGAGCGACGAATAGCCGGTGCCGAAATCATCCATCGCCACCGCCACGCCCAGCGCCTTGATTTGCCGGAGGACATGGGTCGTCCGGTCGAAATCGGCGATCATCGCGGTTTCGGTGATTTCGAGTTCGAGGCGCGACGGCGGCAAGCCGGTTTCAAGCAGAATCTGATGGATGAGCCGCGGCAAATCGACATGGCCGAGCTGCACCGGCGACAGATTGACCGCGATCTTATGGGGCTCCCGCCACCCTGCCGCTTCCGCGCAGGCAGTGCGAAGCACCCATTCGCCGATCGGCAGGATAAGACCCGATTGCTCGGCGATGGGAATGAATTCTTCGGGGGAGGTCGTCGTCCCGTCATCCCGAATCCACCGCACCAATGCCTCGTAGCCGGTAATATCGCCGGTTCGAACGGCGGTCTGGACTTGCCAATGGATGCATAAATGCCCTTGATCGAGCGCTTCGCGCAGCTCCTGCACCATCCGGCGACGCGCGCGGACGGCCTTGTCCATCGCCTCTTCGTAGAAGCACACATCGGTGGTGAGAGATGCCTTGGCCCGATACATGGCGAGATCGGCATTGTTGATCAGCGAGGATATCTCGCGCGCATCCTGCGGCCACAGCGCCACGCCAGCGCTCAACCCGCAGGAAAGCTGATTGCCGTCGAGATCGACCGGCGCAGTCACCGCGTCGCGCAGGCGGTCGACCAGTTCGAGCGCATCCTCGCGTTCCTGCAGCGTCATGAGCGCAACGAACTCGTCGCCTCCGAGCCGCGCGACGAATTCGCCCGGCCGTATCGCTGCCTTCATCCGCTCTGCGATGGTGATCAGCAATTGATCGCCGGCGGCATGGCCATGAACGTCGTTGACCTCCTTGAAGCGGTCCAGATCGATCGACAGCAATGCGAGCGGCGCGCACGGGCCATTCTCATCGGTCTGCCTGGTGAGCCATTCGAGGAACGAGGCGCGATTGGGCAGGCCGGTCAGGCTGTCGTTGCGGGCGAGATGCGCGATGCGTCGCTCCTGCGCGAGCCGCGGGCGCAGATCGCGAACCGCATAGATCATGCTCGGCCGCGCCTGCTGATCATCTTTTCGCAGCGCGACCTCGACCGGTATCGATCGCTGGTCGCCGGCCGCAAGGGTCGCCTGGGTGAGCGCGCCGATCGGGACTCTGTCTATATCCGGAAGCCACTTGCTCAACGCGCCGCCGACAATCTCGTCATGGTCGACCCCGGCGAGCGATGCAAAGGCTGCATTCGTCGCGACGATGTGTCCATCCTGTTCGACGATCATGCCGTCCACGCTGCCTTCCAAAAGCTCGACCAGCCGGCGGCGCGCCTGCGCGAGCGATTGTGCCTCGAGCGCGTGGCTGCACAACGCCGTGCCCAGGATCAAAAGGCCGACGCCGGTTACCGCGAAGGCCATTGCGAGGTTTGCCGCGCTCGCGGTGAGCTCGCCGTCGCGCGGCGCGAACGGAACGATCTCGATCGCGGCCATCGCCGTGAAATGGAGGATGATGATGCAAAGCACCATCAGCGCGGCCGGCGCCCAGACCGGATCTCTTCGGCCCGCGGCATGACCGCGATGGAACGCCAGGGCACCGAATAGGACCGCGCCGGCAATCGATGCGGCAACATAGTGCGCGGACCAGAATATCACGCCGCGTACCGCAAATGCCTGCATGCCGGTATAGTGCATGGCCGTCACGGCGCCCGAAGATCATCCCGCCCAATGCACCGGCGGCGCGGAAATCGTGATTGGCGACCCATAGCGCCAGCGCGCTCCCGAGGATCGCAAGGCCGAGCGAGGCGCCGGTCAAGATCGGCTCATATTCCACGGGGATGCCCGGCTGGTACGCGATCATCGCGACGAAATGGGTACACCAGATCGTCGCGCCGGTGGCGACCGCGCCCATGAAGGTCCACGCGACGCGCGTGCCCTCTTCGGCGTGCCGCAGGCGCTGCAAAAGCCGGAAAGTGATGTGAGAGCCGAGCAGGCAGATGACCGCTGCCAGGCCGACCAGCCAAAGATTGTGCTCCTGGGTCAGGCACAAAGCAAAGCGCATTCCGATTCGTCCATTCGTACACGTGAACGGCCGGGCCTATGCTGGCAGATCGTTATGAATTCGTTCATTTCGAGCGATTGTTACATCGATGTTAAAATATTGATTGCCAACCGCACCAAGTTCCTTCGCTTACAGGCGATTGTCGATACGAGATGCCATCGCGACAATCGAAACTATCGACTCGGTAGAATGGGTTTAACAGCGATGTAAAATCGTGCCGAAGCCTATAAACATTGTTATCGTTACTCTTTAAACTGTAGACGGTGAATATAGAGACGCTCCACCATTTTGCTGTGATGCCGGTCGTCTAAGTGCGAGACCAAAGGCAATCGTCGTTCGTGACGTGAGAGGCATCCCGTGATCGGGGGATTGAATCATCAGCCCCGGCCGATCAATCTGGCGGTGGAGGGCACCGGCCGGCACGGGCCGCCCTCGACGGGAGGCGCGGTGGCCCATAGTCGAAACGGACGCGGTTGACGGCGAGCGTCGTCATCGTCGAGGACGACCCGCTCGTGGCTACGCATGTCGCGCGCGGGGTGGAGGCGCATGAGGGGCTGTCGCTGGTCGCCACGGCTGCCACGCTGGCACAGGCGCGGGCGCTGCTCGATCGCTCGGTGGACCTGTTCATCCTCGATCTCGGCCTGCCCGACGGTAGCGGGATCGAATTGATCGCCGATATTCGGGCGCGCGGCGGGCCGGAGCCGAAGATCCTCGTCCTATCCGTCCTCGGCGATCAGGAGACGGTGCTGGCAGCGGTGCTCGCGGGGGCGGACGGTTATCTGCTGAAGGACCTCGACAGCCTCGATATCGGGCAGCAGGCGGCCGATGCCCTGACCGGCAGCGCGCCGCTCTCGCCCAGCATCGCCGCTTATGTGCTGCGCCATCTGCGCAAGCAGCAGGAGCAGGCGAGAACGGTGGAATGGGATCCGGGGCTTTCGCCGCGCGAGATCGAATTGCTGCAGTTGCTGGCGCGCGGCTACAGCAATCGACAAGCCGCCGTTGCGCTGGAGATATCGCCGCACACGATCGGCGATCATGTGAAATCGATTTATCGCAAACTCCGGGTGAGCAGCCGGGGCGAGGCGATGGTCCGCGCCTTCCGCAACGGGTTGCTGCATCCGTGACGGCGATGCGGCGGCCGACCGGTTGGCGGCGTGCGGTGATCATCATCCTCGGCGTGCAACTGCTGTTCTGGAGCATCTACGCCCTGATCGTCCTTGGCGTGCGCCCGATCGAGTCTCCCGAGGCGGACCGGGTGACGGCGGCGCGCGCGGCGCTGCCCGTCGGGCCGGGGCGAATGGGCGCGTACGTCGCCGATCTGCCGGGACCGGCGGTGCTGCGTCTCCCCGGCTGGCAACCCGTCGTGCTGCATCCTGCCCGCGCCAGCCCGCTGTCGCCCGCGCAAACCGGCGGGCGGGAGGCGGCGTCCCTGTCTTGTCTCGACGGCGATTGCCCCGAGCCGGCGGCGATCTACGCCGGGCCGTTCGACCGGATGAGTCGCGCGGCAGCGTTGGAAAGCTTCCAGCGGTTCGACATGGTCTGGGTGGCGATCGCGGTGGCGATGGTGACGGGAACGGCGTTGCTCGTCCTGCTGCCGGTCAATCGCATGTCGCGGCTGCAAACCGTGACCGGCCTTTTCCAGATCCTGGTCGGCGCGGATGCGTGGCTCACCACCTTTGGCGCCGCGAGCCTGCCCTATCGCTGGTTTCCGCTCCTGCGGTTCGGCACCGAATATCTCATGCTGACGGGAGCGGCGCTGGCCGTGAACGCCTTTGCCGGCTGGCGCGCGAGCGAGGCGCGGATGGTGGTTGCGTGCTTCGTGGCCGCCTTCGCTGCGCTGCTGGCGGCGATGGCGCTGGGAGAAGGGGTCGCCACGATCGTGCCGTGGCTCGACGCAGCGGCGCTCACCTTGCTGGTCGGCTATGGCCTGCTCGCCTTGCTGCGGATGGCGCGCACCGCGCCGGGGCCGGCGATCCGTGTGCTGGCATTGCTGCTTGCCGGGCTGGCGTCGATCGCTTTCGACCTGTTCTTTCGCCCGCCCAATCTCACGCTTCAGGCATCGGTTCTCGCCCCGCCGCTGGCGACCTTCGGGATATTGTTCGAAATTGCGCTGCAAGGCCGGCTGCTCAACCAGGAGGCTGAGGAGGCGCGCAGCGATCTTGAGCGGCAGGTGCTGGAGCAGGACGCCAGTTTACTGCGCTCGTCACAATTGCTGCGCCATCAGGAGCGACTGATCGCGATCGACGCCGAGCGCCAGCGACTGCTGCGCGATATGCATGATGGGGTAGGGGGCGTGCTGACCCACCTGCTGCTCGACTTGCGCGGCAGCCGGCTGACGCAAGGAGAGGTCGAGCAGGGATTGCAATCGGCGGTCGACGACCTGCGCAATATGGCGAGTGCGATCGATGCCGGGAACGAGCCGATCGACGAGGCGCTGGCGATGTTCTGCGAGCGTATCGAGGGGCGGCTCGCGCGGTCAGGCATCGCTTTCGATTATCGCTGCACGCTACCGATCCCCGCGCCTAGCCTCGACGTGCGGCGGCTGCTCAGTCTCTATCGGCTGTTGCAGGAAGGGATTGCCAATAGCGTGCGACACGCCCGCGCCACCCGGATCGCGCTGACGGTCGAAGCGGCCGAGGGCAAGGCGATCCGGATAACGCTGGCGGACGATGGCATCGGATTCGATCCTGGCCGGGCGGCCGGTTCGCCAGGGGAGGGACGGGGCTTGACCAACATCCGTCGCCGCGCCGAGCAAATGCGCGGCAGGATCGCGATCGATAGCGCGCCGGGCGAGGGCGCGCGGCTGATCCTGACCATCCCCGTCGCCGAGCGTAAATCCTGAATTCTCGGGCATTATTTGTCCTTACCCGACACGTACCATTTTGAGACGATGACGGCGGGATTGTCGGTTTATTATCCATACCCCCGCGAACGCGGGATTGTTGCCCCGATCCGATCGACCGAAAATGGCGCCACGGACGTTCGGCGAGAACGCCAAAACCGTGGCGATGTCGCCACGTCGCCGAGAACGACATTTTTGGGGACGAGGGAACCGATGAAAAGATCCGCATTCTTCTTCGCTGGCCTATGCGCGGCCCTGTCGGGCGTCGCCCATGCCGACACCTTCCATGTGACGATCGAAAATCCCGGCGTCGAGCATTCCACCGCCGCTTTCACCTCGATGGGTGTCGAAACGTTCGATTCGATCGTCTCCGGGTACAACCGGTCGTTCACCACCGATTTCGGGTCGGGCGGCGTGATCTCGGGCAGCTATGCCGGCGTCGATGTTGTCCCCGCAAACCAATATGGCGGCGCGGGCGGCGCGGGCAATTTCGCGAGCACATCGAGCGGCGCGGGTTTCTCGCTCTCGCTTGCCACCACCAATCCCGCCGGAATCAATTATTTCGGCTTCTGGTTGTCCGCGCTCGACAGCGGCAACACCCTGACCTTCTCAAAAGCCGGGACATCGCTTTTCACTTTCTCGGCGGCTGACGTGCTCGCGCTGGTCGGCAATATGCCCGGCTATTTCGGCAATCCCGACGCGCCGTTCGGCGGCAACAACGGCGGCCAACCCTATGTCTTTCTAAACTTCTTCGATACCAACGGCACCTTCGACAAGGTGACCTTTTCGGAGAATCTGGCGAACGCCGGCTATGAGTCGGACAATCATACCGTCGGCTTTTTCACCAGGGAAAGCGGCACGCCGGTCGGCGGGGTGCCGGAACCCGCGACCTGGGCGATGATGATCGTCGGCTTTGGCGCGGTGGCGGGCGCGATGCGGCGCCGTCAGGGCCGGGCAAGGCTGACCGCCGCGTAATCTTCCCCGATCGCGGGGAGGCGCCGTCCGACCCTGCTCCTGCGGACGGCAGGAGCAGGGCGGCGCCATTGTGGTCGGTGATATAGGGCCCTTCGTCGCAATCGTCGCGCCGGACGTCGTCCTCGCTCGTCGATGTGTCCAGACACGCCCTCGGTAGATCGAGGATCAAGCTGTAGACGAGACGCAGGCCGGCGAACTCGATTCGCCGCCAGCATGTCACGGTTCATCGCAGCATCCACCTCGTCCGCCTTGACGCCCGGCGGACTGCGATCAGAACCAAATTGAAGGTTTTTAGGTACTTTAACAGTATTGTTAAATTCTGCTACCGCGCAGTTTCTTACAATTTTTGGCGGATTTAATGAGTTTAGCGTCTCTTTCAAGGTACATTCTGCTATTATTTTTAATAGCAATTGTGTGCGCGATCATCGTTAGGTTGACGTTCAGCAACGCATCGCCGATGTTCGCCTGGATCATTTATATTTCATTCTTCCTTGCGTCTTTTCTTGTCTTGCAGCTCCTGAGAAGCAAGAGGAAGAGCAGTTAAAGAATGATCCAAGCCGACCTCCCTATCCAGCCGGACCGGAATATAGGCGTCGTCTGGCGGGGGAAGGGGAACGGCCTTTCGGGCGTCGCTCCAACTCGCCCCACCAATAATAGAGCGAAAGTCGCGCGGCGCATGCATCGCCTTCTAAATATCAATTCTTCGATACGGACATGCGCGACCGCGTGCGCAATCCGCCGATCTTTCACCTTGTCTCAACCTAGCACCGGCAATGCTTCTGGATATCGAGCCCGAATACGGGTTGCAATATGAGCGTGCCGCTCGCTGTCCAGTCTTCTATTAAAGAAGGACCCTGAACATGCGTTCGCCGACACCCAGGGCGCGAAGCAAGCGGAATGGCCCGAGGGTACGTGAGGAGGCGCTCGTTATCGCCCGCCGGCTGTTGCTGGAGCGCGGCCCGCGCGCGGTAACGCTCGCCAATGTCGGCCATGAGCTCGGCATGACGCATGCCAATGTCATCTACCATTTCGGATCGGCGGCGGACCTTCAATCGACGCTGATGGAATCGATGATCAAGGACCTGATCGCTGCGCTCGACACGATCCGGGCAGACGCGGGCGCCCCCGTCATCGTCGTCGACCAAATGTTCGATGCGTTCGGCAAGGGGGGCGCCGGGTCGCTCGCGGCATGGATCATTCTGTCGGGCAATGCCGCGCGTCTCGAACCTGTGCGTAACGCAGTGAAGGCATTGGTCGCGGCGATCGTCGATCAGACCGGGGACGTCGAAACTGCGCGCGGGGTCCATGAAGCCGTGCTGATGATGACACTGATGGCATTCGGCGACGCGGTCATCGGCCCCTATATTCGCGACATGCTCGATGAACGGAACGACGCGGCGGTCGGCCTGGCGGCGCGTGTCCTGCCGCATCTTCTGCGTCCGTCGGGCGGTCCTGCTTCCTAATCGGAAACTTCCCGCTCTTCCGATCCGGATTGGGTGATGAGCCGCGCGCTGCGTTGGCCGGTCCAATAGATCCACAGCCAGCTGAGCGCCACCATCAGCCGGTTGCGGACGCCGATCAGGAAGAAGATATGGACAAAGCCCCATAGCCACCACGCGAGGCGCCCGCGCAGCCGCACCCAGCCGAAATCGACGATCGCGGCGCGTTTTCCGATCGTGGCCAGGCTGCCGTCATTCTTGTACCGGAACCTTTCGGGCGGTGTCTTGCCAGCCAGTCGCGCCCGGATGACCTCGGCAACGAACCGTCCCTCCTGCTTTGCGGCGGGGGCGACACCGGGAACGAGCGTTCCCTCGTCATCCTCGACATGCGCGGTATCGCCGATCACGAACACGTCGGGAAACCCCGGGGCGGTGAGATTCGGCTCGACCAGCACGCGCCCGGCGCGGTCGCACGGCAGATCCAGCCACGCGCCCGCCGGCGATGCCTGGACGCCTGCCGCCCAGAGAATGGTTCGGGTGGCGAGGTGCGTTTCGCCGAGATGGACGCCGCCCGCATCGCATTCGGTCACCATATGATCGGTCAACACCTCGACCTTGAGCCTTTCAAGCGCACGCTTGGCATAAGCGGCAAGATGCTCCTTGAAGCTCGGCAGGATGCGCGGGCCGGCTTCGATCAGGATGACGCGTACTTCATCCATGCTGAAGTTTCGGAATTCGCCCCGCAGCGTTTCATGGGCCAATTCGGCGATCGTCCCGGCAAGTTCGACCCCTGTCGGCCCACCCCCGATGATGGCGAAGGTCAGATAGGCTGCCCGCTCCGCGGGGTTGTTTGATCGCTCCGCCTCCTCGAACGCGAACAGGATATTGCGCCGGATATGCGTCGCGTCCTCGATCGTCTTGAGGCCCGGCGCATAAGGCTCCCAATCGTCGTGACCGAAATAGGCGTGGCGGGCGCCGGTCGCGAGCACGAGCGTGTCATAGTCGATCGTCGCGCCGTAACTCGTCAGCAGCCGCTTGTGCCGCGCGTCGATGCTCACCACTTCGCCGAGCAGCGTCGTCGCGTTCTTCGCACCCCGGACGAGGCTGCGGATCGGCCATGCGATATCGGAAGGCGCAAGCGCGGTTCCCGCGACCTGATAGAGGAGCGGCTGGAAGAGATGATAATTGCGCCGGTCGAGGAGCGTGATCCGGACCGGTGCGTCGGCGAGGGCGCGCGCCGCCTCGACCCCGCCGAACCCCGCGCCGACGATCACGACATGATGCGCGAGGGATTCTGAAGGCACGTTAAACTCCTTCTATTTGCTTTTCGCCGGCGTTCGCGATCCGTCGGTCGGCGATCCTATCAGGGCCGGCGACGCTTCGCGGCGATTTGCCCGACCTTGCGGACCCTCGTGCGTCGGATCGTCGAGCGCCGCGTTGTTTGCATGTCGCGCCGCAACTCCACCAGCACGCGGCGAAGTCCGTGAATCTGGTCGACGAGGTGGAGCACGATCTCGACCCCCTCGTCGTTGACGCCAAAGTCTCCCTTGAGATCGCGAATGAGGCGCGCGCGTGCGGCGTCCAGCTCGGAGAGGATGAGCGCGGCGTCGCCGCGATCGGGCCGCAACCATTCGCGTTCGATCCATTGCTGGAGCAACCGCATGTCGATGCCCGATCGGGCCAGGAATTCGTCGGTATCGATCGTCATCTGGCGATATCCTCCCGTGGGTTGAACGCCTTGCCCGCCTCCCAGTTCGATACGAACGCGCGAAGGTCGGGATCGATCGGCTTTTCGAGAACGATCCTGAGCTTGACGAACTCATCGCCGCGCGCCCCGCCGCGACGTGGTGCGCCCTTGCCCTTCAACCGCAGCGTGGTGCCGCTGTTGGCGCCGGCGGGAACCGTCATGGTCACGTCGCCGGTCGGCGTCGGCACCCGGATTTTTCCTCCCAGCACCGCCTCCGACAGGGAGATCGGGAGGTCGATCGTGATATCGTCGCCGTCACGCTTGAAGCGTGGATCGGGACGCACCTCGATTTCGATCAATGCGTCGCCGGGGCCGCCTTTGCCCGAACCCGGTGTGCCCTTGCCCTTCAGGCGCAGGGTCTGGCCGTCGACGATGCCCGCCGGGATCGACACGTCGAGCGTGCCGCCGGTCGGCAAAGTGATACGTTCGGACCCGCCCGTGATCGACTCGACGAAGCTGATTTCGAGCCGGTAGTGAAGATCGCGGCCGCGGCGATTGGCGCGTGCCTCGGCGCTGCGCCGGAACAGATCAGCGAACGGATCGTCGCCCTGGGCGAAATCAGCGAAGCCGCCGTCGCTGGCGTAGTGACCGAAGTCGGAGTCGGCGAAGTCGCGATAATATTGGTGCTGCGGCCGCTCGGCGCCGCTTTCGTCGATCTCGCCCGCGTCATAGCGTTTGCGTTTTTCGGGATCGCTGAGAAGGTCATAGGCGCCGGCGACCTCCTTGAACTTTTCCTCGGCGCCCTTGTCGCCGGGATTGAGGTCCGGATGGAGCTTCTTCGCGAGCTTGCGATAGGCGCTTTGGATCTCCGCGGCGGAAGCGGCCGGCGCGACACCTAATATGTCATAGGGATTCTTCACTCTCGCCCCCGCCACTTTCCGGCGCCTCGCTGCGGTGACAATGCCCGAAGGTCATTGCCGGCAATCGGCCGCGATCTTCCGATCCATGCCACGAAACGCGGCATCTTTCGCCGTCATTCGCGAACCGTCGCTATTTTTTTGATCCCTTCTCGTCGTCGGCGAGCTCGGTGAATTCGGCATCGACGACATCATCGTCGTTATCGCCGCCCGAACCAGGTCCCGCGCTCGCGCCGGCCTGCGCGGCTGAATGGATCGCCTGGGCCAGCTTCATCGCCTGTTGGCTGAGCGCCGCAGTCTTTGCCGTGATGGCGGCTGCGTCATCGCCCTGCAATGCCGTGCGCAGATCGCTCATCGCGCTTTCCGCCGCTTGCTTGTCGGCAGGGGAAAGCTTGTCCTTAAGCTCCTCGATGTCCCGCTCGGTCGCATGGAGCAGCGACTCGGCGACGTTCCTGGCTTCGATGACTTCCTTGCGCTTCTTGTCTTCGGTGGCATGCTCCTCGGCCTCCTTGATCATGCGCCGGATGTCGTCGTCCGAAAGGCCGCCCGACGCCTGGATCCGGATCGTCTGCTCCTTCCCGGTTCCCTTGTCCTTGGCCGAGACGTTGACGATGCCATTGGCGTCGATATCGAAGGTCACCTCGATCTGCGGAACACCCCGCGGCGCGGCCGGGATACCGATGAGGTCGAATTGCCCGAGCAGCTTGTTGTCGGCCGCCAGCTCGCGCTCGCCCTGGAAGACGCGGATCGTAACGGCCGGCTGATTGTCGTCCGCCGTCGAGAAGGTCTGGCTTCTTTTGGCTGGAACCGTGGTGTTGCGGTCGATGAGCCGGGTGAAGACACCGCCGAGCGTCTCGATGCCGAGCGACAGCGGGGTCACGTCGAGCAGCAGGATATCCTCGACATCGCCCTGAAGGACCCCGGCCTGGATCGCCGCGCCGAACGCCACGACTTCGTCGGGATTGACCCCCTTATGCGGCTCCTTGCCGAAGATTTTCTGCACCACTTCCTGGATTTTCGGCATGCGCGTCATCCCGCCGACGAGAATGACCTCGTCGATCTGCTCCGCCTTGAGCCCGGCGTCCTGAAGCGCGTTGAGACACGGCTCCATCGTGCGCTGGATGAGGTCTTCGACGAGCGACTCGAGCTTGCTGCGGGTGAGGGTGATCAGGAGATGCTTCGGGCCGGAGGCATCGGCCGAGACATAGGGCAGGTTGATTTCGGTCTGCTTGCTCGCCGACAATTCGATCTTGGCCTTTTCGGCAGCCTCCTTCAACCGCTGGAGCGCGAGCTTGTCGCCGCGCAGGTCGATGCCCTGATCCTTCTTGAAGGCGTCCGCGAGGTAATTGACGATCCGCATGTCGAAATCCTCGCCGCCGAGGAAGGTATCGCCGTTGGTCGCCTTCACCTCGAATACGCCATCGCCGATGTCGAGGATCGAGATGTCGAACGTGCCCCCGCCAAGGTCGTAGACGGCGACCTTGCCCTGCTTCTTCTTCTCGAGCCCATAGGCCAGCGCCGCAGCCGTCGGTTCGTTGATGATCCGCAGCACCTCGAGACCCGCGATCTTTCCCGCATCCTTGGTCGCCTGGCGTTGCGCGTCGTTGAAATAGGCCGGCACCGTGATGACCGCCTGCGTCACGGTTTCGCCGAGGTGCGCCTCGGCCGTTTCCCTCATCTTCTGCAGGATGAAGGCCGAGATTTGCGACGGCGAATAGGATTTTCCATCGGCCTCGATCCAGGCGTCGCCGTTCGGCCCTTCGACGATCTTATAAGGGACCAGCGATTTGTCGCGCTCGACCACGGGGTCGTCGAAACGCCGCCCGATCAGTCGCTTGACGGCGAAGATCGTGTTGGTCGGGTTGGTCACCGCCTGCCGCTTGGCGGGTTGCCCCACCAGGCGTTCGCCATCCTTGGTAAAAGCGACAATCGATGGCGTGGTACGTGCGCCTTCGCTGTTCTCGATAATGCGCGCGCTCTTCCCGTCCATCACCGAAACGCACGAATTGGTGGTGCCCAGGTCAATTCCGATGGCTTTGCCCATTTCGCTGCTCCTCTGCGCTCGATGCCCTCGACGAGCGTTCCGTGTGTCGGCGCGGAGGGAGCAAGAACTATGCCGTATCTGCAGCGGCGATTAAGCAACGAGGATCAAGCAGCTTGGGGTCGATTGGCGGGGCCGTGGGGGACAGTCTGTCCGCAGGCGCCTAGACAGAATGTCCTTCACGCCTTGTCCCGTCATCGCCGGCTTCGGGAAGCCACAGGAAGAAGGTCGATCCGATGTCCGGCGTGCTCGACGCAGTAAGCGTGCCTCCCGTATGGGATATGAGCATTTGGCAGATCGCCAGGCCGAGCCCGTTGCCGTCGCGCTGCTTGGTGGTGAAAAAGGGATCGAAGATGCGGGCGAGCACATTATCGCTCATCCCGATTCCGGTATCCTGCACCTCGATAACGGCGCCGGGCTCACCGCCCGCGCCCTCGGCATCATAGCTGCGCAAGGTCAGCGTGCCGCCGCTGGGCATCGCATCGATCGCGTTCACCATGAGGTTGACCAGAACCTGCTGGAGCTCGGTTCGGTTGATCCGCACTTCGCGGCGCGCCCGATCGTCGCGCACGACGGTGACCGCCGCTCTTTTGAGCAGGTGCTCGACAAGCGGGAGGGTGTCGGAGATCATCGCCGCAATGTCCTGCCGATCCTCATAGCCGGCATATTCCGCAGGTCGGGCGAATTGCAGAAGCTTCCGCACGATTTCGCTGATGCGCCCGATCTGCTCGTCGACCAGCCTGAACTCGAGGTCGAGATCGTCGGTTCGGCCGGCCAGCACCGCCCGGATGATCTCCAGATTGCCCTGCATCACCGCGAGCGGATTGTTGATTTCATGCGCGATGCCGGCGCTGATCTCGCCGAGCGTTGCGAGCTTCTCCGCCAGGACGAGCTGTTTTGTGGTATCTTCGATCTGCTTGCGCGCCGCGACCAGATGCTCGGTTCGTTCTTCGACGCGCCGATTGAGTTCGTCGTTCCATGCGCGAAGCTGCCGATCGCGATCCTGAATTTCATCAAGAAGGCCATCGAGATGCTTGGCCACCATGCCGATTTCACCCGCATCGCCGCTCGATCCGGTTCGCGCGGCGAGATCGCCGGATTCGACCTGCGCGATGGTCGTCGCCATTCGCTCGAGCGGTTTGAAGATATCGCTCGCCCAGCGCAGGAATAAGGGAACTGTCAGCCCCGTGACGAGCAGAAAGGCGAAGGCGAGCGACAGGACGATTTCGCGGCGCATCGCGGTGAACGGCTTTTCGAGAAAGCCGACATAGAGCATCCCGACACGCCTGCCATCGGTGTCGACGAGCGGCTGATAGGCGGAAATATACCAATCGTTGACGACGAACGCGCTGTCGAGCCAGGTGCGTCCTTCGCCGAGCACCGCGCTCCGCACCGCGCTCGACACTCGCGTTCCGATCGCGCGATGGCCCTCGAACAATCGGACGTTCGTGCTGATGCGAACGTCACCGAGGAACAGCGACGCCGTGCCGTGGCTCCCGCGTGGAACGCTGGTATCGTGATACACCAGAGCGTTGATCGTATCGATGAAGCGCAGATTGCGATTGAGCAACATGCCACTGACCAATGCGGCCGATGTGCCGTCGGCTAAGGTGACGGGCACCGCCGAATGGACCACCATGCCGCGATTCTCGATCGTTCGGGAGGTCGGGGCTGCTTTCTCGGTAGCAATCAGATGGATCGTCGCGCGGCCTGCCAGTTGCGGCGATATCGCCGCCAGATCCGCCTGGGAAAACAGATCGATTCCGGTTTTCGGCTGGCCGCGCAGCGCGCGCGTGATGATCGGCCAATCATATCTGATCGCGCCCGGCGCGCGCGACGCAAACGGGCGGCTCGACGCGATGACCCGATGCCCGGCGTCAACCAGATATAGAAAGTCGGCGCCGGTTTTGCCGGCTTCGCGCGCGAGCAGCATATCAAGCGACGCGTCCTGCTTTGCCTTGCCGTAAAGCACATCCAAAAATCGCGCCGACTAGGCCAGCGACGAAAGCGAGGCCTGATCACCGGCCAGCAATCGGGACAGATATTGGTTTGCGGTGGTGAGATCGCCATCGACCTTCGACAGCAGCATCGCGTCGAACCGGTCGTTCCATCGCTTCATCGCGATGCCAAGGAAGATCGGCAGGATAACCAGCATCGGCAAGAGCGCGATCGCCAGCAGCCGGTAACGCACCGAATGCCGCCGCTTCATCCCCGCCGCTATGGCATCAGACATTCCAGGTCGCGCATTTGCGGTCGACGGTCTTTCGCGAGATGCCGAGCCGCCGGGCGGTCTCCTCGCGGTCGCCGCCCGTTTCCTTCAACATGGCTAGAATATGCCGCCGCTCGACCTCCGCCAGCGTCCTGGGCTTGCGACCGGGGGGTTCCTCGGCCCGTTCATAAGCATTGGGAAACCGGCCCAGGATCACCGCGCGTTCGATGAAATTGCGCAATTCCCGAATATTGCCGGGCCATTCGTAACGCGTGAGATACCGACGCACATTTTGATCGATGGGTACCGGGGCCATGCCGAGCTGCAGCGCTACGTCGCTCATAAAGGCCGAAGCGAGCTCCTCCACGTCATCACCGCGCTCGACAAGCCGCGGCAGCCGAATCTCCAGGACGTTGATACGATAGAAAAGGTCCTGCCGGAACCGTCCCTCGTTCACACGCTCGGCAAGGTCGGCGTTGGTCGCGAAGACGAAACGGACGTCGATCGGCGTTTCCCGCTCCGCGCCGACGGGGCGCACCCGGCGATCTTCGATCACCCGGAGCAATTTGACCTGCATCGGCAAGGGAAGGTCGCCGATCTCATCGAGAAAGATCGTCCCGCCCTTGGCATATTGGATCAGACCCTCACGCGCGCCGTGAGCACCGGTGAACGACCCTTTGACATGTCCGAACAGTTCGCTTTCGAGAAGTTCGGATGGAATCGCGCCGCAATTCACCGGCACGAAGAGCTTGTCGCCGCGATCCGAAAGCGCGTGGATCGAGCGCGCCGCCACTTCCTTGCCGGTTCCGGATTCGCCGGTGAGCAGCACCGAGCTCGGCAGTGGCGCGACGCGCGCGATGATCTTCCGGATCTCCTCGATTGCGGGCGACCTTCCCGTCAATGTGCTGCGAAGCCCCTCTCGTCCCGACGCACCTTTGAGTTCCTGACGGAGAACCGCATTCTCGCGCTGCAGCCGATCGCGATCGAGGCATCGCGCGACGGCGCTGAGCAATTGATTGGAGCGGAAAGGCTTCAGTACGAAGTCGACGACCCCGACCCTCAGCGCGGCGATTGCGGTGTCGAGATCCGCATGCGCGGTGATCAGGATGACATCCGCAAAGAGGCCCGATGCGCGCTGTTCCGCCAGCCATTCGAGCCCGGTCCTGCCGGGGAGAAGATTATCGAGAATGACGACGTCATAGGGCCGGGCATCGAGTTTGCGCGAAGCCTCGCGCGCGTCGGACGCCTCGTCGATCCGCTTGCATCGCGGTCGCAGCGTGCGCACGAGAAAATTCCGCATCCCGGGTTCGTCGTCGACCACCAGGATCGAGGCTTGCGCAAGCCAGGGCCAGAAATCCGGGTCGACGCCGTTATTCTCTTCTGTCTCCTGACCCGGCACGCCCTGTTCCTCCATCTGCTATCCTTGTCCGTCGAAACCCGATCTTACCCTGGATCGGACGCCCGAGCGTTGCCGCGCGCGAATCGGTCCTTTGTTCGCGCGGGTTACAGCTACCATTGCAGTCGACGAAGCGCATCGGGCCGCGTGGGCTGGAACGAAGACAATTTGTCGCGACCGGTTTGGACCTTTTGTCTTCGTCCCTTGTCGCTCAATGAATAAGACATTGAATTAAGACGACATCACGTCTGGCACATCTATTGCTCCATCCGGGCCGATGGTGGAATCAACCGGAGCGCGCGCCTTGACCCCCTTTAAGCCCGGATACCTTGCGCTCAAGATGTTCACCGCGCTCAGGCTCGGCCGCAGGCCGAGCGACTGAAAGTCGAGCATGGCCCTCGATAAGCTACAAGCCGTCAACCTTGCGGTTCGCCGCGTTGGTTTCGCCGAGATCGGCGATGCGGCGCTGCTGCGCACTATTCCGGTCGAGGCCCCGGTTTCGATCGAGGTGTGCGGGGTCGCTTATACCGTGGTGATGGCAACGCCGTCGGACTTGCGCGACTATGCATTGGGCTTCGCGCTCAGCGACGGGCTTGTGGACCGGGCGGATCAGATCGAGAGCATCGACATCCAGCGGGTCGATGGCGGCTGGGCGATCCGGCTATCGTTACCGGCCGAACGGGCTGAGCGCGTGTTCAGACGCGCGCGCCGGCGCGAGGCGGAGGGCAGTTGCGGCCTTTGCGGCGTCGGGAAGGTCGAGCAGCTGTTGCGGTCGCTCCCGCCGGTAAAAGCACAGATATCGACCGATCGGCTCGCGATCATGCGCGCGCTGGCCGGTTTCCGGGATCATCAGCCATTGGGTCACGCCACGGGCGGCTCGCATGCTGCTGCCTTCTGTTCTCCCGCTGGTGCGATCCTGCGCGTCCGAGAGGATGTCGACCGGCACAATGCGCTCGACAAACTGATCGGTGCGCTCGCCAGCGACGCAATCGATCCAGCGACGGGCTTTTACCTGCTTTCCGCGCGATGCAGTTACGAACTCGTCGAAAAAGCGGTTCGCTCAGGCTGTTCGATGCTGGTGACGATCTCGGCGCCGACCAGCCTCGCCGTGGAACGCGCGATGAGGGCAGGGTTGACGCTGGTCGCGATCGCGCGCACCGATTCGGCTTTGATCATCACCGATGAGCAGGGCAGCGTCGAATGAGGATCGAATTATTCGATCCCAATACGATCTTTGGCGCCTTGTTGTCGGGTGCTATCTTTCTGTTGGTCGGGCTGATCCTTTCATGGGTGCTGCGCTATGCGGTCGGCGCCGCGCTCCGTCACGACCAGTCGGACCGTATCGACCAGATCACCTTGTCCTTCCTCAGCCACCTTGCCGTGCTGGTGATGTGGGTCATCCTCATCGTCGCTTATACGCGCGTCGTTCCCGCCTTGAACCGCTTTGGCACCGCGCTGCTCGCCGGGGTCAGTCTCGTCTCCGTGGTGATCGGATTCGCCGCCCAGACGACGCTGGGGAATCTTGTCGCGGGGATAAGCCTCGTCCTCTACAAGCCCTTCCGGCGAGGCGATCGTATCCAGATCAGCGCGCCGACCAAGGATGATTTCGACGTCGGCGTCGTTGAGGACATTTCGTTGGGATTCACGGTGTTGCGCACCGATGACGGCCGCCGGATCATCGTTGCCAACGGGAAGATGGCGCAACAGACGATGATCAAGCTGTCGCCGACCGACGAACAACCGATAGCACCGGCTCCGCCGGTGTAAGCTTGTAGTGCAAACCGGGTAGCCCGGCCGAATTACTTTTCGGCCGGGCTTGCGCCATTTCGATCACTCCTTCGCGGTCAGCGTCGGCCATTTGATGCCGAGCTGGTCGAGATAGGTGGGGTATTTCTTCGGGTTGTAATAATATTTTTCCATCTGTGGGCGCATTTCCCGCATCGTCTTTTCGTTGAGCCAGATCGCGGGCTTTTCGAGGATCGGCTTGTAGCTGTCGGTCTTGAGCTGGACGTTGTTGAAATAGTCCTTGGCGTCGGCGAGCAGTTTGGGCGTGGTCATCATGTCCAGCACCGTCATCGCCACCGCTTTCGCGCCGACGACCACCCCTTTGTGCGCGATCGGCGTCGCCATCGCCATCGCCGAGAGCACATTATGGCCGATCATATTGGGAATGTTCGACGGATAGCGGATGGTGATCGTCGGCACCGTCCACATGATATCGCCGATATCGTCCGAGCCGCCGCCCATCGACCGCGGGCGGTTTTCCGGGGTCGACAGCGGCGTGACGGTATCGGTGAGCGGCGCGACCTTGCGGTGGTTGGTTTCCTGCACCGCCTTGGCGAAGGCCTGATCATCGGCATCCCATTTCGGCATGCCGACCGCCTTGATGTTGAGAAAGGCCGCCTCGGCCAGCGGCTTGTTGGCGAAATTGGGCGCGGCATAGCCGAGGATGCGTCGCTCGACCGTGGTGCCGGTCGCCTTGGCGGCGGCATCGGCGAGTTCGTTGCCGGTATCGTAGAGCGTCTTCACGTCGCCGAAGCTGCGGTCGCGGAAATAATACCAGACCGAGGCGAGATCGGGGACGACATTGGGCTGCCCGCCGCCGTTAGTGATGACGTAATGCGACCGCTGGGTCAGCGGCAGATGCTCGCGGCGGTAGTTCCACGAGGTATCCATCAGCTCGACCGCGTCGAGCGCGCTGCGCCCGTCCCACGGATCGCCGGCGGCATGCGCGGTCTTGCCGTGGAACGTATATTCCACCGAGACCATGCCGTTCTGCCCGAGATCGCCGTAAGCGGTGCCGAACTCACTGGAAACATGGACGAAGATGCAGGCGTCGACGTCCTTGAACAGCCCGGCCTGGACATAATAAGCCTTTGAGGCGAGCAGTTCCTCCGCGACGCCCGGCCAGATCATCAGCCGGCCGGGGATATGGTTCTTCTCCATCACCGCCTTGGTCGCGATCGCCGCGGCGATGATCAGCGGCATGCCCGAATTATGCCCCTCGCCATGCCCCGGCGCGCCCGCGACCATCGGCTTGACGTTGGGGATGCCGGGATATTGCGAGACGCCGAGCAGATTGTCGATATCCGATCCCAGCGCGATCAGCGGCCCGCCCGAGCCCCAGGTCGCGGTGAAGGCGGTGGGGATGCCGGCGACCCCGCGGGTCACCTTGAAGCCGTTCTTCTCCAGGATGTCGGTGAGATAGGCCGAGGTGCGCACCTCCTGAAAACCGGGCTCGGCATAGGAAAAGACCTGATCGACCATCACCTGAATCTGTTTGGTCTGCGCCTCGACGCCGGCCTCCACCGCCTTCTTCTGCTCGTCGGTCGCCGCATAAGCGAGCGGCGACCACAAGACGCTCGCCATCAGCGCGGCGGCTATTGTGCGTTCAAATCGATTCTTCATTCGACCCTCCTTTTCCCCTTAGAATTTCACGCCCGCCGATACGCGGAATACCCGACCGACCACGTCATAGAGCTGGCGGCTGGTCTGGGCGTAAGCCGGCACATTGTTGCCGTCGGGCCCATTGCCCACCAGCACGGGATCCTTGTTGAACATATTGTTGACTACGAAGGTCAAGCTGCCGTCATGGCTGCCGGCGGAGAATTTGAAGCTGATCGATGCGTCGAAATAGGTCGCGCCGGGAATGTGGTTGTTGTTGATCGTGCGATATTGATTGGTCGAGGCCGGGCATCCCGAGGTGCATTGGATGTAATCATTGCCATAGACCCCCGATCCGAAGCCGCGCGCGACCAGATTGATCGTCACCGGATCAACCTTGTAAAAGGCGCTGACGCGATAGACCCAATGGGGCGCGTTGTAGGTGCCCGCCAGGCTGCCGCCGTTCACCCCGGCATAGTCGATCGGGAAAATCCCGTTGTTGATCACGTTCTTTATGTAATGGGTTATCGCGGTGCTGATGCTGAAACTGCCGGGCAGATCGGCCGATATCGCGGAAAGATCGGTGCGGTAGGTCGCATCGATGTCGAATCCCGTCTCATGCTGGCTGGCGAAGTTGAACGGCTGGATGACGATCTGGCTCAACGCGCCGCCGTTATAGACGATGTTGTTGCAATAGGCCGTTGACCCGGAATAGCAGAAATCCACCGTATTCTGGGAGGTGATCGATCCGATCGCATCGGTGATCCTGATATCATAATAGTCGAACGACATGGTGAAGCCGGGCAACCAGCGCGGCGTCGCGACCGCGCCCGCCGTCCATGTATTCGCCTTCTCGGGCTTGAGGTTCGGGTTGCCGATCGTGCTCTCGACGAACTGGAAGGCCCCCGCGCCGAGCGGCGAGTTGGCCGGCATGATCACCGAATTGGTGCGCGCCGTTCCCGAAGCGAACAATTCCTGGAGGTTTGGCGCGCGGATATCGTGGCTGTAGGTGGCGCGGAACTTGATATCGGGCAGCGGCGTGTAGGTTCCGCCGACCTTCCAGGTCTGCACCGCGCCCGAGGTCGAATAATCCGTATAGCGGCCGGCGGCGTTGAGGTTGATGCCTTTCACGATCGGCAGATCGACTTCGATGAAGCCTTCCTTGACATTATATTCGCCGAAATTGGGCAGGTAATTGCCGTAGAGCCAGTTGTTCGTGGTGGTTCCATTGGCATTGCGGACGGGCTGATATTCGGTCGGAACATAGCCGCTGATCTGCTCCTTGCGCCATTCGGCGCCGAGCGCCACCGCCGCGGGGCCGCCGGGGAGATTGAACAATTCCCCGCTGGCGCTCGCCGCTGCGACATCCTCCTTGATCGTCTCGTCGCGATAGGGTTGCCCCGCGCCGTAGATATAGGCCAGCGCCTTCGGGTCGGGGCCGCCGTGGATGCCGAGCCGGTTGACCGGTACGCAGCCGTTGGTCGGCGCGGTGAGCGTCGAACGGCAGGCAATGCTGCCGAGCGCCAGCCCGGATGACCCGACATTGGCGGAGGTCACGATCACCGCATCCTGCGCCAGCGCCATTCGCGCGACGTTCCAGGTATTGGTCAGCTCCTCATGCGCCTTGGTCATGCCGTGCTGATAATAAGCATTCCATTTCCAGGTCCGCCCGAAGAGCCCGAATTTGCCGTTAACCCCGGCGACATAGCGATAGACCTCACGCCGGTTGTCGCTTCCCGGGGCGGGGAAGCCATTGTTGCTGGTGCCGATCGTAAAAGGCGCGGTCACCTGAGCCGCCAGTGTGGGATAATAAGTGCGCAGATAAGCATTGTCCGGCTGGATCGTCACGCCGGTGCTGGGGGTTTGCTGATAGAAGCTTTGCCCCTCGTATCGATTCCACGAGAATTGACCGTAGATCTGGATATCGTTGGTGAGATCGTAAGCGACGCGGTTGAACACGCCGATCCGCTCCTCGGTCGGCAAGAGCGAATTGGTGCCCCTGTGCCCCGCCATCGTGACCTTGTAATCGCCCCCGATCATCCACGGCGAGGAAACGGCACTGCGCGTGCCGAAATTGAGCGCCGCTGTCTGATTGTTGCCGAGGAAATAGGTGCCGGCGAGTGGCCCCGAGGTGATCAGTCCGCCGGTCGTATAGGTGCTGACGCCGAAGCCTGATCCGACGAGCCGCTGTGGTTGGCCGTTGGTCGGCGTATAGGCCGGATTGTTGATCTGGAAATAGTCGGCGTTGTTCCAGCCGCGGTTGATCGTGTCGACGCCGTCCTGGTGGAAATATTCCGCATTGACCAGGACATGCAACCGATCGTCCAGTGCGGAGAAACCGGCGCTGCCGCTGAACCGGTAATTCATCCCGTCGCCATAGGTGCTGACGCCATTGTCGACCTTGAGCTCGACGCCCTTGAAATTCTTGTTGAGAATGAAATTGACGACGCCCCCTACCGCGTCCGACCCATATTGCGCGGACGCGCCGCCGGTCACCACCTCGACTCGCTCGACCAGATCCTGCGGGATCGTGTTGATGTCGACCACGCCGCCGATCGAGGAGGCCACCGATCGTTGTCCGTCGACCAGCACCAGCGTCCGCCCCACGCCAAGGCCGCGCAGACTGATCGAGTTGATGCCGGCGATCCCGTTCGACAGGCTTCCCGAACTGGTCGCCGAGGTGCCGCTCCCCGCGATCGAGGGGAGGGTATTGACGAAATCGGCGATATTTGCCGGCGCCTGCGCTGCGATCTCCGCCGCCCCCAGCACCGAGACCGGGGTCGGCGCGGCATAGCCGTCGCGCACGATGCGCGAGCCGGTGACGACGATATCGCCCTTCGGCGTCGCACCTTCATCGCCGAGGTCGTCGCCGGGAATGCCGGTGGCAGCGGGCGCGGGCTTCGCACCGGAGGTATTGACCGGGCCGCCCGATTGGGCAGGCGCCTGGCGGATCGGTCCGATCTGGGGCGCGCCCGGCACCGGAGCAACTTCTTGCGCCCATGCGCCGCCGGCGGAGAGCGTCGCCAACGCCGTCGTGGCGAGAGCGGTAGGCTTCAGGAAACGATGGCCGCGCGCCAGCAACGCTGACGAGAGCAGGAAAACAGACATGATTGCCCCTTTCTATTTTCCTTCGGGCAATCCTCACCTCGGTCGGTTTCTCTCTCTCGTTGGTTCCTGCGCGGGGGTCATCTGTTCTGGCCGGGTGATCCCGGTCCGAGCCAACCGATCGCCGCATACCGGAAGGGCGCGGCGTCTTCGAACTCGAATAGGAAGCTAACAGAAGCTTGGGGTGAGTTCCCACTAAATTCGTAGCCGCATTGCGGTTTCTGCGCAGGATTCCTGCGTGAAATAGCGAAAGGGCGCGTGATACCTCCGCCCGGAAGCGTGGGGTACGTGCCCTTGCGATCGCGTATCGGGCGGTTCGCGTTACGGTTGCACCGCCAGCACTGCCGCCGGCACCTTGCGATCGAGCACCTTGCGCATCACGAAGCTGCTTCTGATCTTCGCGACATGAGGAAGGGTGGAAAGCTCCTTTCGATAGACGCTGTCATAATGTTCGAACGATTTCACATGGACCATCATGATGAAATCCGTGTCTCCCGATACGAAACTGCAGAAAGACATGGAGGGGCATTGCGACACGGCTTGCTCGAATTCGTTCAGGACATGTTCGGCTTGCGAGCTCAATTCAATCGCGACGATCACCGTCGTGCCAAAGCCAAGCCGCGACAGGCTGAGATCGGCGCTGTAGCCCTGGACCATTCCGCGATCCTCGAGCAATTTTCGCCGCCGCCCGACGGCGGTGCTGGAAAGATGCACCCGCTCGCTCAACGCCACATCGGATGCACGGCCGTCGCGCGTCAGCTCCCGCAGGAGTCGATAATCCATCTGATCGATGTCGATGTCGGCAGAATCCTGCACAACCTGCTCCTATCGTGGTGAAATGCTGCTCAAGTCGACATAAAAGTGCAGGAAAACCGCGTCGCCTTCAACGCCCAGGCGGGCGTGTGGCATCATTCGGCCACAGCGGCGCTGCCCGGCTTCGCAAAACGCGCCCGATATGCCCCCGGAGTCACGCCGAGCTCGCGGCGGAACAGGCGGTGCAGCGTATCGACCCCGCCCAACCCGCTACGTTCGGCCACGCGGTCGAGCGGCCAATCGGTCGATTCGAGATCCCGCCGCGCATGATCGAGTCGTACTTCCAACACATGGCGCGCCGGTGTCCTGCCGATCTCCTGCGCGAAACGTCGCGCAAAATTGCGCTCGCTCATCGCGGATCGAGCGGCAAGCGCCGATACGGACAAGTCCGCGGTCGGATTGTCGGCGATCCACGGCAGGATATCGGCGAAGCGGCTGCTGGCATGAGACTGGGCGGCGAGCGTCTGGCTGAACTGGCGCTGCCCGCCGGGGCGGTGAAGAAACAGCACCAGATCGCGCGCGATTTTCGCGGCGACGCCTTGCCCCAGATCGGCGGCGACCAGCGCCAATGCGAGATCGATGCCGGCGGTGACCCCGGCGGATGTGCAAATCGGGCCGTCGATCCGGTAGACTGCGTCGGCATCCACACGCGCCAGGGGAAAATAGGCCTGTAACGCGCGCGCCGCCGCCCAGTGCGTCGCGGCGCAGCGCCCGTCGAGTAGCCCCGCTGCGCCGAGCACGAACGCACCGGTGCAGATGCTGCCGATTCGGCGCGTGCGCGGCGCACGTTCGGTCAGCCAGTTGATAAGATGCGCGTCGGTTGCCGCAGCGCGAACCGCTTTCTCGCTGCCGCCTGCGACGAGGATCGTGTCGGGATCGGCCTCGACGCTGCCGAGCGCGACCGTCCCGCCCAGCGTCAAGCCGGTCGCAGTAACGACCGCGGTGCTGCCGAGGCTCGCCACGCGCAGATCATAGCTGCCCGGAAGCTGCTCCTCGGCGCGATGGAAAACCGCCATCGGCCCGGTAACGTCCAGCGGCTCCACGCCCTCGAAGGCGATCAAAATCACCAGCCGCCGCCGGTCCCGTCGCGATTTTGGCTGTTTTTCCGATGTCTGTGGCATTTAAGCCAGATAAGCTTTGCGCATAGATTTGTCTGCATGATGAGCGAGCGGATTGATGATCGATTGGGGCGCCGGGGCTTTCTGGCGGGCGCGGCCGGGTTTGGCGTTGCGACACTGGCGGCGGGGTGCAGCGGGAAAGCGGGAAGCGTCGCGCTGCCGCTCGCTGCCGACGAACAGCGGCGCCTCATCGCCGGGATGAAACCGCCGAAACGCGCGCGGCCCCTGGTTGCGATCGTCGCCGATAATCGCGGCGCGGAGACGACGGACCTGATGATCCCGCAGGCTGTCCTGACGCGATCGGGGCTCGTCGACGTGACGGTGATCGCACCGACAGACGCAACGATCGCGATGATGCCGGCGCTCTCGATCGAGCCGCAGGATACGCTTGCCGGTTTCGACAAGGCGCACCCCGACGGCGCGGATTATGTCATCGTGCCGGCCTATCGTCACGACGACCGCGAGGGGCCGATCGTTGCGTGGATAAGGCAGCAGGCGGCATCGCGGGCGACGATCATCGGCATCTGCGAAGGTGCGAAGGTGCTGGGGCGCGCCGGTCTGCTCGATGGACGGATGGCGACGACGCACTGGTATGCGATCGACGGTCTGATGCGCGCGCATCCCGCGATGCGTTACGCGCGCGACCGGCGTTATGTTGTGGACCGCGGCGTCGTCACGACAACCGGGGTAACGGCGTCGTTTCCGGTTTCCTTGGCGTTGGTGGAGGCGATCGGCGGGAAGGAGCACGCCGAGAAGCTCGCTGCGCAACTTGGGGTGTCGGGCTATGACGCTGCGCATGACAGCCGCGAGCTCCACCTCAATGCGGGTTGGGTGTGGCAACTGGTTTCCAACAGCGCGGCAGTCTGGGGCCATGAAACCATCGGTATCCCGGTTGCCGACGGTGTGGATGGCATCGCCCTCGCGCTTACCGCGGACGCCTGGTCGCGCACCTATCGCTCGAAGGCGCTGGCGCTGACCTCGCAGGCGACAGTGCTTACCGCCGACGGTTTGAAGCTCACAACGGGCGGGCGTTCCGCGCGTGAAACGGACCTGACCCGGTCTCTGGACCCTGCCATTCCCCCGGCGTCGCAACTCGATCGTGCGCTTGAGGCGATTGCGGCGCGCTATGGCAGAGGAACCGCCGGGTTCGTTGCCTTGCAACTCGAATTTCCGTGGCGATGAAGCGGCGTTGGCAACTCTGTTCCCGGTATGAATGCCGCTGCCACCGCGAGCGAGAATGGAAATGGGCGGCCGTCCGGTCCGGTGCTAGAGGGGCGGCACATTGGGGATTGGGAAGGATCTCGCGCATTGGCTGGCTCCATCATCACGATCGAGGATATCGACCAGGCCTTGGCGAACAGCGGATATATTCATCTGGCGGCGCCGGCGCTCCAGCAGATCGTCGGCTGGACCGGGGAACAATGGCAGACGTTCGCGGCCTCGTGGGAGCGGCTCGGCGAGGACCGCTACATGGCCGACGGCGGGCGATACCGGCGCCGGCGTCATGCCGCTTTCGAAGTGCGCGGCGGTGATCTGGTACGGAAGCCCGACCAGCCTCATTTCCAGAGCCGCGACTATAACCCGCTGAACGGAGACGTGCAGCGCTGGTTCGATGCGGTCGAGACCGATATCGCCGAAAGCGCGATCGTGGCATCGATCTTCCGGTCGCTGACCCCGCTGTTCGCGACGCTCGATCGGCGAGCGCCGACCGCCCCCTGGCATAGCGAAATGCACCAGTTCAGGATCGAGACGTCACCGGAAGAACTTGGCCGCCCTACGCCGGAAGGCCTGCACCGCGACGGTGTCGACTGGGTTCTGGTAATTCTGGTTGCGCGTCAGAATGTTGAAGAAGGTGTGACCGAAATCGGTGGAGCGGACGGCCGCCGGCTGGGGCGGTTCACGCTGCTCGATCCGGGCGATGCTGTCCTCCTCGACGATCGCCGGATCCGGCACGGGGTGACCCCGATCCGGGTGACCGCGAACGCCGCGGCGGCCTATCGCGATGCGCTGGTCGTGACGTGGAAGGCGAGCGGCGCACCCTGATGCCCTGGCGACTGGTTAATCAAAGGCCGTCGCCCTCGACCCAATGCGCATTTGAAAGCCGGCGTGCCAGATCCCACGCCTGCCGCCGGATATCGGGAACGGCGGTCACTTCCCAGAACGTCCCGCGGGTCATCGGCCCGATGCAATAAAGCTCGGGATGGATGCTGCCGTTTGCCGCGCGGACATGGCATTGCGCATCGACCTCGATCCCGAGATCGAGCGGGTCGGCCGCGATCGCGCCGCTCGCGAGAAGCGCCTTCGTCAGCGGATCGTCCGCGCGGCGCAGATCCGCACCGACCCCGGTGCAATTGACGATCCGGTGGACCCTCGCGGTTTGCATCGTGGGCGACCCGCGCGGCCGCCAGCGCGCCTCGATCGCCCCCGCCACGGGGGCGACGCCAAGGAGCTTGCCGGCTTTGACTCGCAACCGGCGCGACTTGGTCAGCGCGTCGATGCGGCTTGCGATTTGCGGGGCGAGCCGGTGGCGATGAACATCCCAATAAGCGCGCAGATGACGGAGGAAACGGGCGCGCTTTTGAAGCGGCCAGCGTGCCCAGAGGTGCTGGCTGATCGGCCTGAAACGGTCGATCGCATTGCGCCAGCCACTGCGCGATGCGGCCTGGCGCGTATCGTTGAGCAGCACCGAAATGTCCGCATCGGGCATGTCCTTGAGGAAATCGACCTTCGGTTGCGCGATGTCGTGCGGCTGGGGCAGCAAGCCACGGCGCGACAGCGCGATGATCGGACCGGGAAAGCCGCGATCGACCAGATCGAGAACGGTGTCGATCGCGGTCAGGCCGGTGCCGAGCACCAATATCGTGCTTTCGGGACCGAGGCCGTCGAGAATGTCCTGCCGCCACGGATCGTTGACGATATCGGGTGCGGCAAGGCCGGAATCGCGCAACGGGGGGAGTTCGGCCGGTGGGAGATTTCCCAGCGCCAGAACGACGGTCGCCGCTGCGATCTCCTCGCTTCCCGCCACACGAATATGGAATCCGCCGCCCGGGCGCGGGAGCACATCCAGCGCCTCGCCGACGACGATATTCAGCCGGTCGGGCTCTCGTTCGACCGTATTTTGCAGCAATTCGCGCAGATAGATGCCGTAGAGCCGCCGCCTGACGAACGGGCTATGCTCGGCATCGCGTCGATCGAGCCATTTCACGAAATGGTCGGGATCGTCGGGAAAGGCACTCATCCCGCCGGCGCGCACGTTGAGCAATTGCTCGGGCCGCGCGGCGCCATAAGCGAGGCCACGCCCCAGCACATCGGCGTCGCGTTCGATCAGCGTCACATGCGGGCCGCCGAAGCGTGCGATATTGATCGCAAGCAAGCTGCCGCTGAAACCGCCGCCGATGATAACGATATTGCCGCCGGTCAATGCTCGATCCTTCTCTGCCGCCGTATGTCCAACCCCCGGCGCGAGAATAAGTATGCGAACAAGGTTGAGCGCGCTCCGTCAAATCCGCACTAATATGGTAGACATATAGCGCGGCCGCGCGAATGGGAACTTCCTTGCCGCACGGATGGGAGGCGGGCTACGGGGCCTGAAGCTGGCGCGGTCGTCTCCACGCTGCACGATGGCAAGAATTCGGAAGGAAGTCCGGTGCATGGGCGATACCATTCGAGATGAATTTGCCTCGAACAGGGATAGGCTCTTCCTGCTTCGCCCTGGGTTCGAAGATCCGGCTTATCCGGAACAGACTTTCTATTGCTGGCATTGTGCGCTGCTGGAGGGCGTGCTGGCTTCCTTTCCGGGCCTTGCGCGCGGGCTCGACGTCGAGCGGATCGCATGGCCTCGTCCGAGGCGACCGGTTATCGAATTGGTGGGCGAGGAGAACCAGTCGTTGCCTCTGCTCGTCCTGGCCGATGGTGAAATATCTCATTACCAAACCGGCAGCTATCGTGGACGTGTCTTCATAGCCGAGAAGGCCAAAATTCTGGCGGCCCTGTCAGAGCGACATGGATTTCCGCATCCCCACCCATGATGGTTTTGAATGGATGATGACGTTCGTCCGGCAATCAGGATGCGAGCGCCAGCTCGGCGGCGCTCGCGGAATCGGCGATCAGGCGCCGGGTGTAGGCATGCGCTGGCCGGTCGAGCACCGCATCGGCCTCGCCTTGCTCGACGATGCGCCCGTCCTTGAGGACGATGATATGATCGGCGATGACGCGCACGACCGCGAGGTCGTGGGTCACGAACAAGATGGTCAGCCCTTCCGCCTTGAGCCGCATGAGGAGATCGAGCACCGCCGCCTGGACCGACACGTCGAGCGCGGACGTGATCTCGTCGCAGATCAGCACCTCGGGCTCGCACAGCAGCGCCCGCGCGATCGCGACCCGCTGACGCTCGCCGCCCGAAAGCTTCCCGGGCCGGCGATCGAGCACGGTCGCGGGCAGCGCGACGCGCGCGATCGCGGCCCGCGCGCGCTCGCGCGCTTCCTGGGCGCTGACGGGGAAAAAGTGCCGAACCACCGCGACGAGGTTATCCGCCACGTTTTGACGCGGGTTGAGCGCGCGGAACGGATTCTGGAAGATATATTGGATACGGCGGCGCAGGTCCCTGGCGCGCGGGGATGATCCGATGCCGATCGGCGTGCCGCCGATGACGAGCTCGCCGGTGACGGCGGAACCCAGCCCGCCGAGTGCGCGGGCGAGCGTGGTCTTGCCCGACCCCGACTGGCCGACGATCGCGGTGCATTGCCGCGCCTGCACCGAAAATCCGACGTCGAACAGCACTTGATTGGCGCCATAATAAGCGTCGATGCCCGCCGCGGTAAGCAGGGCAGGCCGATCGGCCGGCGCCGGCGTGGAAGGCTGGGCGGTGCGGCGCTCCAGCGGTGTCTGAAGCAGCGGGTGGTGGCATGCGACGAAGGTGCCCGATACGCCTTCCGTCAGCCTCGGCTCGGTCGCGCGGCAGAGGTCGGTGGCGCGGGCGCAGCGCGGCGCGAAGGCACAGCCGTCGGGACGCTGGCCGGGGGACGGGGCGTGGCCGGGAATATGGCTCAGCGCGTGTCGCCGGTCGACGCCGGGCATCGCGCCGAGCAGGCCGCGCGTATAGGGGTGCATCGGCTGGGCGAAGATCGCGCGGCTGTCGGCCACTTCCGCCAGCCGGCCGGCGTAGAGCACCGCGGCACGGTCGACGAGATCCTGCACGACGGAGAGGTCGTGCGAGATATAGACGGCCGCGACGCCCTGTTCCCGGCAATAACCGCGGATGAGATCGAGCACCTGCGCCTGCGTGATCACGTCGAGCGCGGTGGTCGGCTCGTCGAGCACGATCACGCGCGGGCGCAGGATGAAGGCGAGCGCCAGAAGCACGCGCTGTTGCTGGCCGCCCGAAAGCTGGTGCGGATAGCGGCGCAGGAAGGCCGGATCGTTCGGAAGGCCGACGTCCGCCAACGCCGCCGCGACCGCGGCTGCGCGCGCCGCGGGCGGCAGCTCGCGCCGGTGAATGGCCAGCGTCTCCGACAATGAGCCGCCGATCCGTGCGAGGGGGTTGAGCGCCATCGCCGGGTCCTGCGGGACATGCGCGATCAGCCGTCCCCGCGCGGCGCGTCTTTCGCCGTCGGTGAGCGCGAGGATGTCCTGGCCGTCGACCAGCACCGATCCGCCCGTGATGCGCGTCCCGCGCCGGGCATAGCCGAGCAGCGCATTGGCCAGCGTCGTCTTGCCGCTGCCCGATTCGCCGACCAGCCCGAGGATCTCGCCGGGCGCGAGCGTCAGCGATATATCGGCGACGATCGGCGCGCCGCGCGGCGCCAGGTCGACGCGCAGGTCGCGCACGACCAGCGCCGGGGAGGCGGCGGGCATCACGCTTCCTCCTCGATGCGGGCGTTGATGCGGCCGATGCCCTCGGCGATGAGGTTGGTACCGAGCGCGAACAGCGCGATCATCGCCACCGGCGCCAGCACCGCCCAGGGCTGTACGAGCAGGCCGGCGCGATTCTCGTTGATCATCAGCCCCCAGTCGGCGGCCGGCGGCGCGACGCCATAGCCGAGGAAACTGAGGCCGGAGAGCATCCCGATCGCCCAGGTCAGCATCACCCCGAACTGGACGAGCAGCGGCGTGATCATATTGGGCAGCACCTCGCGGAGCAGGATATGCGCGGAGGAGAAACCCATCATGCGCGCGCTATCGACATATTCCTGCTCGACGATCCCCAGCGTCACGCCGCGCGACAGGCGAATGACGCCGGGCAGAAAGGCGATCGCGACGAGCAGCACGATGAGCCACGGCGCGCGCCCCAGCATCGAAACGACGAGGAGGACGAGGATGAGGTCGGGAAAGGCGAACAGCACGTCCGTCGACCAGACGACGCCCTGGTCCACCGCGCCCTTGCGATAGGCGCTCAACATCCCGATCGCCGCGCCGGCGGCGAGCGCGAGGATCGAGGCGGCGATGCTCATCCAGAATATCGAAAGGCCACCCGCCAGCAGCCGCGACCAGATGTCGCGACCGAGATAGTCATAGCCCAGCCAGGCGCCGGCCCCGGGCGGGCCGTAAGGGGCGCCGATCAGGGCATTGGGATCGTGCGGCGCGAGCCACGGCCCCGGCAATGCGATCGCGAGCACGGCCGCCAGCAGCACCGTCCCTGCGCGGATCTGGCGCTCGTTGCGCCATCGGTTTGGCCTGCGCCGGCGGCTCGTCATCATGCGCCTCCCGCGCGCAGGCGCAGTCTTGCCCCGGTGCCGCTACGTAGCCGGGGCCGGGTCGTCGTGCGCAGCCGCGGCGTCAGCAGAACGGTCGCGAAGTCCGCGACGAGATTGATGAAGACGACGGCGATCGCGGTCAGCAGCGCGATCGCCTGGACGACCGGAATGTCGCGTGTCTCGATCGCCGCGTTGAGCGCGCTGCCGATTCCCGGATAGCTGAACACCACCTCCACGATCAGCGCGCCGCCCAGCACCATCCGCGTCGCCATCGCGAAGCCCTGGATGACCGGGGGGAGCGCATTGGGCACGGCATGGCGCCAGACGATGCGCCGTTCCGGCAGGCCCCGCAGCCGGGCGGCGGCGATATAGTCCGCCTCGAGCGTCTCGGTCAGGCTCGCGCGGATCAGCCGGGTGAGGAAGGGCAGGACGAGCAGCAGCAGCGTCGTCGCCGGCAGCACCAGATAGAGCGGCTGGGCAAAGGGCGACAGCGACGGATCGAGGATCGATACGGCGGGCAGGATCGCCAGCGGACCGGTGGAGAAGAGCAGGATCAGCGCCACCGCGATCGCGAAGGGCGGCACCGCCTTGAACCCGATCAGCAGCGTCATCGCTGTGCGGTCGAACCGGCTGTCGCGCTTCACCGCCATCGCCACCCCGAGGAGGAAGGCGGCGGGCGCGGTGACGAGCAGGACGAAGATCATCAGCGCGATGCTGTTGCCGAGCCGCTCGATGACGAGGCCAAAGGCCGGCACGTTGGAATCGAGCGAATTGCCGAAATCGCCGACCGCGACATGACGCAGCCAGTCGACATATTGCACCGCGATCGGCCGGTTGAGGCCGAGCTGCTCGCGCAGGATCGCAACCGCCTTGTCGGTCGCCTCGGGGCCGAGGATGACGCGTGCGGGATCGGAGGGGAGGGCGAGCGTCGCGAGATAGACGATCGCGCTCACCGCCAGCACCGTTCCGAACCCCGCCAACAGGCGGCCGGCCAGCCACGGGAACCAGCCGGGGAGCGGCAGCCGTGCCGCCTGCCAGCGATCCACGATACCGACGGAGGGGGGCGCGCCCGCCTGTGTCGCCATTATGCGTCCTTCCGCCAGAATTCGTCGACGCGCCAGCCGCCGAACTGGGTCTTTTCCGCCACCAGGCCGCCGATCGTGTCGCGCGCGGCGGCCCGGACATGGGTGAAGCCCCAGATCAGCAGGCTGCCCCGGTCGTGCTGGATATGCTGTGCCTCGTGCACCAGCGGTTTGCGCTTCTCGACGTCGGGCTGCGACAGCGCCGCGTTGATCAGCGCGCCAAACCTCGGATCGTGGAAGTTGGTGCGGTTGATGATCGCGTCGGGCGCGTCGTAATGGAGCGCGCTTGCCAGGAAGCCGCGCGCCGGAATCCCCCCGGTGGTGATCGCCCGGCCGGGCGGCGCAGGCACGGCGAAGCTTGCCGCATCGAGCCGCTCGACCTTGAGGTCCAGCCCCGATTTGCGCGCCTGTTCGGCAAAGACCAGCGCCGCGGGCGCGCCGGCGGCATTGGCGGTGATGGTGAGCGCGAGCGAGGGGTGACCGGCCTGCGCCAACAGCCATTTCGCTTTGTCCGGATCGTGCGCGCGCTGGGCGATATCGTGATCATAGGTCGGGTCGTGCGGCGAATAGAGATCGTTGCCCGTCGTCCCTTCGCCGTGCAGCGCGCGTTTCACCAGGTCGGGGCGGTCGGCGAGAAGCCGCAGCGCCTGTCGAACGCGCACGTCCGACAGCGCCGGGTGCAGCACGTTCATGTCGAGCGACTGGACATTATTGGTGGGTGAGGTGACGACCTTCACCCCCGGCGACCGGCGGAGCAGCTGCGCCTGCTCCACCGGCACGAGGTCGGCAAGATCGATCTGCCCGGACTGGAGCGCATAGGCGCGCGCCGTCTGGTCCTTGAACTCGATGATCTCGAGCTCGTCGACATAGGGCTGGCCGGGTTTGAAATAATTCTCGAATCTGGTGAAGGTCGACCTCTGGCCCGGCTTGAAACTCTTCAGGCGGAACGGGCCGCAGCCCACGACATTGTGCACCGGGTCATAATCGGTCGGGACGATGCCGCCGAAACTGATCCAGGTATCCATCAGCGCGACCAGCCCCTTGCCGGGATGTGCGTGGAGCCGCACCGTCCGCGGGTCGAGCGTCTCGATCGTGTCGCGGTTCACCGCGGCGACCAGCCCCGCGTAGGGTGAGGCGAGCTGCGGATCGGAAATACGGCGGATGGAATAGACGAGGTCCTCGGCCGAGACGGTCTTGCCGTGGTGGAATTCCAGTCCCTGGTGCAGGCGGATGACCACGCTCTGTCCGTCGGGCGCGATCTCGGTGCTTTCGGCGAGCGCGCCGGTGGGCTCGCATGCCTTGGTCCATTCCCACAATTTGGAATAGATCGCCCAGCCGCGGATGATGCCCGCGCCGACCGGCTTGTGCGCGTCGAGGTTGCCGGCCTGGGTCGGCTCGATCGTTCCGATGCGCAAACGGCCGCCGCGTCTGGGCTTGCCTTCGTCCACACCGGCCTGCGGCGCGCGCGCGCCGCCGCATCCGGCGAGCAGGCCGAGGCCGGTCATCCCGGCGGTGGCGAGGAGCCCGCGGCGATCGAGCAGCAGCGGGGCGATCATGCGATCAGCCGTTCCTTGGGCTCGGCGGCGACGCGGCGGGTGACGGTCGCGGGCCGTTCGGCCGGGCGCGGCGCGCGCAGGCTGCCGATGTCGAACCCGTGATCGAGGTCGAGGAGCGGGAAGAGCAGATCGGCCACCCGATGCGCCTCGCCGACCAGCGGAAAACCGGAGAGGATGAAGGCGCTGGCGCCCTGTTCGGCATATTCCCTGAGCCGCGCGGCGACATTCTCGGCGCTGCCGACCAGCGTCGTGCCCGATGCGGGGCCCATGATGTCGAAGCCGAACCAGGCCGGCCCGACCCAGACGTTGGGATAGATTTCGAGATCGCGCGCGCCCGGCAGGCGGCCTTGCCGCACGGTCTCGATATTGCGCTGCACCTGCGGATCGGGGCTGCGATAGGTTTCGATCGTCTCGCCGGGCGGCAGCCGCATCTCGATCGAGCGGCGCGCATGCTCGACCGAGGATTTGGACAGCAGCCACTCGGCATGCGCCCAGGCTTCCTCTTCGGTTTCCCGCACGATGATCTGGAGCCGGGTGCCATATTCCAGCGTGCGGCCGATCTTCGCGGCTTCGGCGCCGACGCGGCGGAACTTGTCGCCGAGCAGCGGCGGCGTGTTGGCGAAGCTGAGATAGACGTCGAGCAGCTCGGCCGAATGCGCGACGCCCGGCGCCGAGGTCCCGGCGCCCCAGAGCGGCACGCCGCCCGGCTGGTGCGGCCCCGCCCATATCGACATCGGCGCCGCACCCTCGCCGCGCGGGGCGATCTTGACGAACGCGCCGTCATAGCCGCTGCGATCGCCCGCGTAGACGCGGCGGAAGGCGTCCCAATATTCGCGGCTGAATTCATAACGCTGGTCGTGCGGATAATGGACGCCCAGCGCCGCCAGCCCCGCATCATTGCCGTTCACGACATTGAAGATCAGGCGGCCGCCCGAAAAATGATCGAAGGTCTGCGCCCATTTCGCCAGCACGGCGGGCTGGATCTCGCCCGGATGCTGCGCGACGAGGAAACGCAGCCGCTCCGTCGCGCCGATCATCGCCGGGGCGACGGCCAGCGTCTCATAGCTGCTGGTGCCCAGCAGCACCCCGTAGAAGCCCAGCCGGTCGGCAGTGACCGCGATCTGCTGGAGATCGTCGAAACCGGTCTCCCAGCGGCCTTCGGGCGCCCAGGGATAAGGCCCGTCGGGCGCGGTGAGATACCAGAGGAGCTTGATCGGGGGCGAGGCAGGGGCAGGGCGCGACATGAAGCTTTCTTTCCCGGGTGACGGTCTCGGCGGGTGCTTGGCGTCGCGGCGCAAGGGTTGTGCCAATTGCCGCGATCCGCGAAAATCCGGGCATCCGCCGCCGGATCGCGCACGCCGGTGTTGAAAATTCACCTGGGGCTGCGGCCGCCAGATGATCGAATCGGTGCATCGGAAGGTCGCCAGCCGGATCAGCGGCGACCGCCTGCGCGGCGCAAGCGACTGCCCGATACGGGGAGGTCGAAGCCATGATCGATATCGAGAAGCGGGAAGACAAGATCGGCGAAACGCTGCGCCTCGCTGATCAGCGGATAGCCCGACAGAATGAACGCGCCGGTTCCCTGCGCCGCATATTCGGTGAGCCGCGCGGCGACATTCTCCGCGCTGCCGACCAATGCCGTCCCCGCCAGCGGCGATACGATGTTGAACCCGAACAGGCTCGGTCCGACCCAGACATTCGGGTAGATTTCGAGATCTCTGGCGCGCGGCAGACGCCCCGCGCGCACCGCGGCGAGGTTCGCCTCCACCTGCGGATCGGGGCTATGATAGCTCTCGATCGTCTCGCCGCGCGGGATCTGCATCTCGATCGACTGGCGCGCATAGTCGATATGCGTGTGGTCGAGCAGCCACTGGGCATAGTCCCACGCCTCTTCCTCGGTCTCGCGCACGATGATCTGGAGACGGGTGCCATAGTCGAGCCTGCGCCCGATCCTGGCGGCTTCCGCGCCGACCGCGCGGAACTTGTCGCCGAGCCTGGGCGGGGTGTCGGCGAAGCTCAGATAGGTGTCGAGCAGCTTGACCGAATGCGCCACACCAGCGGGCGAGGTGCCCGCTCCCCATAACGGGACGCCGCCCGGCTGGACCGGCTGAAGCGGCGGTTCCTTCGCGCCGCGCCGGCCGAGACCATATTCGGCCGGCGCCGGCGCCAGCTTGATGAAGCGCCCGTCGTAACCGTCGCGCTGGCCGGTGTAGAAGCGGCGGAACGCGTCCCAATATTCGAAGCTGAAATCATATCGTTCGTCATGCTCGTAGTTCACGCCGAACGCGGGCAGGATCAGGTCGTTGCCGTTGACGACATTGTACAGCATCCGGCCACCCGACAGCCGGTCCTGCGTCAGCGCGATCTGCGCCAGCTTGACGGGGGAGAGGAGGCCCGGGTGGATCGCGGCGAGAAAGCGCATCCGCTTCGTCACGCCGAACATCGCCGAGGAGACGGTGAGAACGTCGTCGGACAATCCCGTCCCCAGCAAGGCGCCATAATAGCCGAGCCGGTCGATCGTCGCCGCCAGTTGCTGGAGGTGGCGGAAATCGGTGTTCCAACGGCCCTCGGGCTCCCACGGAAAGGGGCCGTCGGGGGCGGTGAGATACCACAGGATCTTGATGCTCATGCGAAATGCCCTCCTTGAACGATGCGTCAGAAGCGCAGGCCGAGCTGGCCCTGAACGGAGAAGGGCGCCGTCGGCTGGAGGAATTCGCCCCCGGTCAGCGCGTTGAGGAAGCTGCGCTTGTTGGTGAGGTTGAGGAAGCGGACCGAGACATCGTAGCTCTTCCGCCGATAATAGATCGTCAGGTTGGTCTGATAGGAGGCGGGCACCACCACCGTCGCGCTGAGGTTGGTGATGAATTTGTCCGTCCACCAGCCCTCGATCTGCGCCCCCAGCCCATTGTCGAAATGATAGTCGACGAAGCCGTTGAGCGAATAGGCGGGGACGCCCGGCAACGGATAACGCCCGCCCGGCCGCCCGATCAGCCGGTTGGAATCGCCGAATACGGTGGCATTGTCCGCGACGAAGCCGAAGGGTGAAAAGCCGCCCGGGACGATATAGGTGTTGACCCCGTCGAGCCAGGTGAAGTTCGCGCCGCCCGACAGGTTGCGCGACGGCTGGAAGCGCAGCGAAGCCTCGACGCCCTTGATCCGGACGCGCGCCATATTGCCATTGGTGTCGGGGCTGAGATCGCGGTTCTGAACGAAGCCGGCGAGCGAGGCGAACAGCTTGCCCGGCACGATATCCGCCTTCGCGCCGGCCTCGTACAATTCCGAAAGGCTGCGGAAGGCGAGGTCATTGAGCTTGTTGCCGGGGCCCCAGACGAGGAAGTTGCCGAAGACCCCGGTGTTGAGCGCATAGCTATGGTCATAGGTGCCGTAGAGCGTCACCTGGCGTATCGGCTTGATGAAGAGGCTCGCCTGATAACTGGGCAAAGTATAGCTGCGATGATCGCCGCGTGCGGCCTGCACCGCGGTGAGCGCGACGGGGTTGCTGATGCGCGCGCTGATCCGCGTCACGTTGATGCCGAGATTGAGCCCGACGACGTCGCCGAAGTTCAGATTCTGCTGCGTGAAGATGCTGAACTGCCGGATGCTCCCTTGCGATGTGTAAACCGCGCCGCCCGACGTCGGAAAACCCCCGATCTCGGAATAGAATCCGTCGTTCACCGGCACCATGACGGGCAGGTTGAGATAGCCGAAATAGGTCGATTGCGGCACGCCCGGCTGGCCGATCCACGATCCCGACGAATTGGGATTGGCGAGCGGCAGCCCATAGAGCGCGGCGGGTGTGATCGTGCTGGGATCGAGCGTCAGGTCATAGGGGTTGTAATTGAAATTGTTGTTCGCCGACAGCGCGGTGTAGGTGAGTGAGCGATAGGAGACGCCGGTATTCGATTGCAGCGTCGCGTCGATCCCCAGCACATTGCTCTTCGCCTTGGTCCGCAGTTCGAGCCGCTGATCGATCAGCGTGCTGCGATTCTGGTAGATGAAGGAGCCGACCGAATCGTTGGTATTTTCCGAGCGCTGGAAATAGGTGCTCGAAAGAATATCGGCATTCGTGCCGATGTCCGCGCCGATCTGGAGCTGCGAGATATAGCGTTTCGCCTTGTTGATGTCTTCCGGGCGTCCGGACCCCGTCGCCCCGGAAATCTTGGTCAGGCCGTTGCCGGGAATGCTGGGGTCATAGACCCAGCCGACGATTGTCCCTGCCTGCGCCGCGGTCGCGCCGGGCATCGGCGTCGTCTGCACCGCGCCGGCGATATATTGCGCGTTGGCGTTGCGCGTCCGGGTCTGCCAGCCGACGGGCGCCGCGGTGGGGTTGCTCGAGGCGAAGACCGGCGACCAGATGCCGACGCCCGGCGTGCTGATGAGCGGCGTCGCGCGGCCCGCGTAATAGGAACCGAAATTGTCGACCAGTTCCTGCGTCGGCCGGTTCCAGCCGCGCGTGATGTTGAAGTCGTAATAATTGTCGAAAGAGCCGTTCCAGTCGACGCGGATCGAGCTCGTCGGCCGCCACGAAAGCGCGCCGTAGAAGCTGTTATAATTGTTGCGGACGTTGCGATAATAGGTGTCGCCGCGCTGCCCCTTGATGCTGATGCGATAGGCGAGCTTGTCGGTGATCGGCCCGCCATTGTCGAGCGTCAGGTTGAAATCGGGATAGGACGCGCCCTTCTCGCCCGCGGTCCAGGTGCCGAGCTGCGCGGTGATCTGGCTGTGCTGGCCGTCGAAATAGGGCTTTTTGGTGATATAATTGACATAGCCGCCGGTGTTGCTCGACGGGCCGAAGATGACGGAGGAGGGGCCGGCGACGATATCCGCCCCCTCATAAGCATTGAGGTTCAGTGGATGGTCGTTGCCGTCCTTGTAGATGCGCTGGCCGTTCTGGAACACTTCCGCCGCGAGCCCGCGCAAAGTGGGGGCGGCGCTGTTGCCCTGGCCGCCGCCGCGGGTGATGCCGGGCGCATATTTGATGAAATCGTCGGTGCTCTTGAGCGGGTCGCGCAGCAATTGGTCCGCCGTCACCTGCGAAACGGACCGGGGCGTGTCGAGGACCGAAACGTCGGTGCCGTAGATCGAGCTTTGCGGCCGATCCGGCAGGACGGTGGAATCGATGCGGCGACCGGTGACGACGACGGTTGAATGGCTATCGGCATCATCGGCTACCGGGCCGTTGTCGCTGGCCGCGGCAACGCCGGGCAGCGCGATGACGAATGCGCTCGCGGTCAAGAGCAATGAGCGCACGGTTGCAGTGCTCATGAATATTTCCCCCTGTGGTTTCCCCGTCCGTCCAGATGTCATGTGCTCTGGTGCCGGAACGATCCGAGATTATCGCTTCGAGATATTTTAAGCATGAACCGTGCCAATCGCGGATTCTGAGATATTACAGGGATCTCGAAGAATATATCCGTAGAGATGGTTGGAGAAATCAGCAGCTATGCTGATTTCTCCAACCGATTTCCCGATCATTCTCCGAGGAACGTCTTCCGGCCCTCGGGCGACAGCGGGAAGTCGATCGGTGCGGCGTCGTTCAGCCGGTGGTCGCCGATCGCGTGCAGGCGCCAGCGGATCGGATCGTGCGTGGTGTGCGCGCGGGCATTTCTCCAGAAGCGGTCGAGGTTGAACTTCTCCTGCACCGCGCTCGCGCCCATCAGGTCGAAGATATGGGCGCCGACGAACAATGATGCCTTATCCGCCTGGACACGGGCATGGGCAACGGCAAGGATCGCCAGCGTCTGGAGCGCCTCGCTGTCGGGATCGGCGAGCTGGCGGTCGAACGCCCGCGCCGCTTCGCGCAGCAGCAATTCGGCGGCATAGACGGCATTCTCGAACTCGCCCACCTGCTTGATGACATGGGGTTCGTCGACGATGCGCTCTTCACCGCTTTCGATCCACGCGCGCGAGGCGTTGCGCAGATAGTCGACCGCGGCGGTCAGCGCGCCCCGCGCGATGCCGGTATCGATCGCGGCATGCAGGATTTGCGCGCGGGTGAGCGCGGTGCGGGCGGGCTTGCGGCCCCTGGGCGAAAAGAAGGCGGGGACGTGGACGTCCTCGAAGATCACCGTGCCGCTCATCGTGTTGCGCTGGCCGAACGCGCGCCAATCGTCGATGACCGTCAGCCCGGGCGCGTCGCGCGGGATGATGACGTTGCCGCGCCCGCCGCCCTCGGGGGTGGCGACGCCGACCGACAGCCAATGTGCGAGATAGGAGCCGGTCGCGTAGAATTTCCGTCCGTTCAGGCGATAGCTGCCGTCGTCATGGGGAGAGAGAATGGTGCGCAGATCGAGCTTGTTCTTGCCCCCGACCTCCGCCAGCGCATTGCCGAACCGCTCGCCGGCCAGGATGCGCGGCGCGAAGAAGGCGCGATAGGCCGCGTCCGGCGAAGCCAGGATGCCGCCGATCATGACATTGTGAAGCTGGAGGATCTGACCGACGCCGCCGTCGGCGGTGCTGATGATGCGTACCGTTTCGACGATCGTCTCGATCGACGCGCCGAGGCCGCCCAGTTCCTTGGGCACCGCGATCGCGGTCACCCCGCTTTCGGAAAGGAGGCGGAGCTGTTCGCCGGGGATCTCGCCCTCGCGATCATGGTCACGCGTGATCGGCGCGATCGCGGCGGCGACCTCATGCGCGGCGGCGATCGCCTCCGCCTCGCTGGCGAGGCGCCGCGCCGGGGCGGCGGACAGATCGGGGAGACCGGCGATCGCCGTGGTGGTCGCCAGGTGTAATGTCATCTCGGTCCCTTTTAGGTCAGTTGCCGCCGGACAGCCCGGCGACGAGCGGAATGGGTTGCAGGTCGTTCGCGACGCTGGGCTGCGCACTGGCGCGGAAACGCGGGAGGAGATGTTCGCCGAGCCGGTAGATCTCCTCGAGATGGGGATAGCCGTTGATGAAGAACTTGCTGATCCCGAGCGCGGCGAACTCACGCACGCGTGCCTCGACCGCGGCATAGCTGCCGACGAAGGCGAAGCCCGGCGGAATGCCGACATAGCTGAACCCCGCCCAGAGATTGGGGGCGATGAACAGATCCTCGTAACCGTTGATCGCGCGACCCAGATAGCGGCGGTAGCGCGACTGATGCGTCTGCGACATCTGGCCGGTGCGCTCGGCGGCGATCTGGACGGTGCCCGCCGCGACGCCGCTGTCGAACACGCGTTTCGCCTCGGCGAAAGCCTCTTCGTCGGTTTCGCGCAGGATCACGTCCACCGAGAGGCCGAAGCGGATGGTGTCGGCCCGACCATAAACCTCGGCGCGGCGGCGGACGTCGGCGATCGTTTCCGCGACCACCGCCGGGTCCTCCGCCAGCATCAGATAATAATCGGCATGTTTTGCAGCGAGATCGCGTGCCGCGTCGGACGATCCGGCGGTGCAGATCACCGGCAGTTGCGCCTTGCGCAGCGCGCCGCGCAGCCCCATGCCGTTGGCCTCGTAATAATGCCCCTTATAGTGGAAGCTCTCGCTCGCCCAGAAGCCCTTGACGACGTCCATGAACTCGCTCGCGCGCGCATAGCGTTCGTCGTGGGGCAGCGCATCGCCGAGCGCTTTCTGCATCGCGTCCGACCCGCCCTGGATGAGGTTCCAGATCAGCCGCCCGCCGCTCGACCGCTGGAAGGATGCCGCCATCTGCGTCGCCTGCCACGGGCTGAAATGAAACGGGTGGAAGGCGGCGACATAGCGTAGCCTTTTGGTTTCGCGCGCCAGGACGGAGGCGACGATCCACGGCTCGTCGCCGAACGGCGCGTTGACCATCAGCGCGCCCTTGAAGCCGTTGATCTCCGCCGCGCGGGCGACCTGCGAGAGATAGTCGATATAGGTGAAGTCATCGCCGATATCGAAGTGCGACACGGCGCCCGTGCTCTCGCTCGGCGAGCGGTTCCAGTCGCCGCGGTTGCGGTTGTCGCCCGGGATGAATTGCGTTTCGCCATGCAGCGGCAGGCGGGAATAGAATTCTATGGTCATCGCGCAGCCCTCGCTTCGCACGTAGATCGTCGCGCCGGTGACAAGCATGATCCATGCCATCGGCAGAACTGCGGGGTTTCTCAGGGCAGCTCACCGGCGCGCTGCGGCGATCGGTGCAGGGGGTGGCGGGATATCAACAATCTTCAGGACTGATATGCGCTCGCTCGATTGAAGAAGCTCTATCCAAAAGCACGCGATTATTGGCATTATTGGCCCCCCGGCCTTGGATATCCCGTCTTTGGAGCGCTCAAGACGGGAGATATCCGCCAAATGGCACGCTTCTTGATTGACATCGCCCACAGCGAAAATGTGGGAGCCATAATCGATGAAGTCCTATCCGGGGGGACATACTCTTGTCGCGTGCCTGTTACTGACCGCTCCCGCTGCCGCTTATGCCGAGGATGCGGCGGACAAAGGCAGCAACGATATCGTCGTCACCGCGCTGAAGCGGGAAACGCGGCTGCAGGACACCCCTGCCGCCGTCACCTCGCTCTCGGGCGACACCTTGCGCGCGGCCTCGATCGATTCCGCCAACGACCTGGTCCGCGCGGTGCCGAGCCTGACGATCACCGATTCAGGGCCGGGCCAGCGCCGCATCACGTTGCGCGGCATTCGTAGCGCGGGCGATGCGCAGGTCGGCATCTATTATGACGAGACGGCGGTGGCCGGCCCGCCGGGCACGACCAGCGATGCGGGCGGAAGCCAGTCCGATTTCAAGCTGTTCGATCTGGAGCGGGTCGAGGTCCTGCGCGGGCCGCAAGGCACGTTGTACGGCGCGGGCGCGGTGGGCGGCGCGATCCGCCTCGTCACCCGCAAGCCGGACTTCACGTTCAGCGGCAAGCTCGACGCCAGCGTGACGAGCACGCGTAGCGGGGGCGAAGGCTATCAGCTCAACGCGGCGCTCAACCTGCCGGTCGTCAACGACGTGCTCGCGGTGCGCGGGGTCTATTTCCGGCGGCAGGACGACGGTTGGGTCGACAATCCCGGGCTGCACCTCACCGGCATCAATGCCGAGCGCACCGACGGCGGGCGCATCCTCGTCCGTTTCGTCCCGGCCTCGTGGCTGACGATCGACGGCGCGGCGCATTTCCTGTTCACCGAGGGCGGCGCCAGCACATGGTCGCCGAGCGCGGGGGCCTATAATGCCGTCAATGCGGCGCAGGTGCCGTATAGCGACAAGCAGCGCATCTACAGCCTGAGCGCTAAGGCGGAGCTGGGCTTCGCCGATCTGTTGGCGACCGCGGGCTATCAGGATCGCGACACCCTGGTCACGCGCGATCCGACGCCCTTGTTCAGGAGCTACAAGAATTCCGCGGCGCAGTGCAGGACGCATTTCTCCGCCGCCACCTGCGCCACGCCGGCGGGGATCGCCAGTTTCAATGCCTATATCGACGGCATTACCCCGGCCATCTATTATCAGCCGCAGTCGCTCAAGGACTGGACGGGCGAGATCCGTCTGCAATCGAGCAAGCCCGGTTTCCTGCAATGGACGATCGGCGGCTTTTACGAAGACCGCACCGCCCACATCCTGTCCGAAGGCCGGCGGGTCAATGCCGCCGACGGGTCGCAGATCGCGGGTGCGCCGCCGCTGCTGCAACGCCATATCGTCGATTATCTGACGCAGAAGGCGGTGTTCGGCGAGCTTTCGGTGACGCCGGTGGAAAGCCTCACCGTCACGGGCGGGCTGCGCTATTATAATTACGACAAGACCGTGGGCGGCGACACGGTGATCGGCCTCGACATCCTGCGCACCGCGGCCACGCCCTTCGCTTATTACAAGTCGAACAACAACGGGTGGCTGTACAAGGCCAACGTCAGCTGGAAGCCGCTGCAAAATCTTCTGCTCTACGGCCAGGTGGCGACCGGTTACCGTCCGGGCGGGGTCAACCAGGTGCTCGGTCTTGCGCAGGCGCTGGCCTATGCGCCCGACAAGACCACGACCTATGAAGGCGGCCTGAAGACGACGCTGGCGGACGGCGCGTTCACCTTCAACCTGTCGGGCTACATCACCGACTGGAAGGACATGCAGGTCAGCATCAACAGCGGCAGCTTCCTCTATCTGGGCAATGCGGGCGCGGCGCGTATCCGCGGGATCGAGGCGGAGACGGTGATCAGCCCGATCGCGGGTCTCACGTTCAACATCAACTTCGTGCTGACCGATGCGAAGCTGACGCAGGATCAGGTGCCGGACAATGTCACCCCCAGCGCCACCACCGCCCGCGCCGGCGACAAGATTCCGTTCATCGCGCCGCAGACGGTCGGGGTTGCGGGCCAATATGACTGGGCGATCGGCGAAAGCGGCAAGTTGCGCGCGCTGCTGCGCGGCGATCTCAGCTATGTCGGCAAGAGTTATGCGGACTTCCGCCCCAATGCGATCGGTTATCGTCAGGTCGGCGACTATACGCTCGCGAACCTGCGCGCCGGCATCCACACCGAACGCTATGGCGTCTACGTCTTCGTCAACAATCTGTTCGACACGATCGCGCGGGTGGCGGCCGGCAATACTTTAGGCGGCACGACCGAGACGGTGACGACCGTTCCGCCCCGCACGATCGGCATCAACCTTACCGGATCCTTCTGAGCCATCCGCGCGATGAAGAGGAAGAATTGCATGAAGGCACGATATTTTCCGCGCGGGCTCGTCGCGGTCCTCGCCATTGGCGCGCCGGCGGCACAGGCGCACCCGCTGTCCGACGCGGATGTCTCGGCGATCACCGGGCAGGTCGAGGCGCGCAAACCGCAACTCGCGGCCAATGCGCGCAAGATCTGGGAATGGGCGGAGGTCGGGTTCCGCGAAGAGCGCAGCACCGCGCTGCTCCAGAGCCAGCTCAAGGCCGCGGGGTTCCGCGTCGAGACCGGCATTTCCGGCATCCCCACCGCTTTCGTCGCGACCTATGGCGATGGCGGCCCGGTGATCGCCTATCTCGCCGAATATGATGCCTTGCCCGGTCTTTCGCAGGTCGACGCGCCGCAACAGGCGACGCGCGGCGGCATCGCGGGTCACGCCTGCGGCCATAATCTGCTCGGCGCGGCATCGGTCGAGGCGGCGATCTCGCTCGCCAAATGGCTGAAGCAGACCGGCACGCCGGGAACGATCCGCGTCTATGGCAGCCCGGCGGAAGAGGGCGGTTCCTCCAAGATCTATTTCGTGCGCGACGGTCTGTTCAAGGATGTCGATGCGGTGCTGAGCTGGCATCCGTCGAGCCAGAACGGCGCTGCGCAGGGCACGATGCTCGCGGTGATCAGCGTCAAGTTCCGCTTCGAGGGCATCGCGGCGCATGCCGCCGCGGCGCCGGAACGCGGGCGATCCGCGCTCGACGGCGTGGAGATCCAGAATGTCGCGGTCAATTATCTGCGCGAGCATGTCCCGCAGGAAACGCGCATCCACTATACGATTACCGACGGCGGCGACCAGCCGAACATCGTGCCTGCGCACGCCGAGAGCTTCTATTATATCCGCCATTATGACGCGGACGTGGTGCGCGATGTTTTCGACCGCGTGAAAAAGGCCGGCGAGGCGGCGGCACTCGCGACCGGCACCAAATTCTCCTATGAGATCGTCAGCGGCAGCTTCGGGGTTCTGCCCAACGACACGCTGGGCCGCGTCGTCGACGCCAATCTGCGCCGCGTTGGCGGGTATCGTTATACGCCGGAGGAGGCCCGCTTCGCCGAGGCCATCTCCAGGACATTGCCGGCCGGGGCGGGGAGGGCCGATCCGTCCGCGATCGGCGCCTATGATTTCGGTCGCCGGACCTCCGCGTCATCCGATGTGGGCGACATCAGCTGGGTAACGCCGACCTCGAGCCTCGGCACCGCGACCTGGGTGCCGGGCACCGTCCCGCATAGCTGGCAGGCGGCTGCGGCGAGCGGCACGTCGATCGGGGTCGACGGTGCGCTGATCGCCGCCAAGACGCTCGCTTTGTCCGGGGCGGAGCTGCTGGTGAACCCCGACACGTTGAGGGCCGCGAAGGAGGAGCTCCACAAGAGCCAGGGCGCGGGCTTCCACTATCAGCCGCTCCTGGGCGATCGCAAACCGGCGCTCGATTATACCCAGGCGCCCGCGCGCCGCTGACGCAATTTCGATCGAAGGAGGAGGCGATATGGAGCAGTTCGTTTCGCGTCGGGCATTGTTGGGCGGGCTGACGGCGGCCGGCGGCGCGCTGATGCTGCCGGGCTGCGGCCCGTCGGCGGGCGGCGGCGCGGGCAATGCGCCACGCCGCGGCGGCACATTGCGCCTCGGCATCCTCGAGCCGGATCGGACGGGCGATCTCGACGTCCACAAACCGATCAGCATGGGCAGCGTCATTCGCGGCTTCGCGATGTACAGCAAGCTCTGGGAATGGGACGATGACATGCTCCCGGTCCTCGATCTCGCCGAGACGAGCGAAGTCACGCCCGACGCCAGCGCGTGGACCGTGCGGCTGAAGAAGGGGCTGGAATTCCACCACGGCAAGTCGATCACCGCGGATGATGTGATCTTCTCGCTGCGGCGACTGACCGACCCGCGGCTCGCCTCGCCGTTCGGCGCGCTGATCAACCCGGTCGACCGCGATTCGATTCGCAAGCTCGACGAGCGCACGGTGCGGATCGCGATGAAGCCGGGGCTGCCCTTCGTGGCATTGCCCGAGACGTGGGTGAATTTCGGCGGCATCGTGCCGACCGATTACGATCCCGTCCACAATCCGGTCGGCGCGGGACCGTTCAAGCTCAAGGATTTCACCCCCGGCCAGCGCGCGCGCTTCGTCCGGTTCGAAAATTACCACAAGCCCGGCCGTCCCTATCCCGACGCGCTGGAGATCATCGAGTTCAAGGACCAGTTCGCGCGCGTCTCCGCGCTGCTCGCGGGGCAGATCGACCTCGCCAACATGATCCTGCCCGAACATGCCGGGTTGCTGCGCGGCAAGGCGGGGGCGCAGGTGATCGTGTCGCCGTCCAACACCTGGCAGTCGTTCGACATGAATGTCGCGAGCGGCCCCTTCGCCGACGCGCGGGTGCGCGAGGCGTTCCGGCTGCTCGTCGACCGCGATGATCTGGTGAAGCGCGCGCTGCAAGGGCACGGCCGCGCAGCCAACGATCTTTATGCGCCGCAGGACCCGACCTTCGACCGGGCGATCGCCAGGCGCCCCTATGATCCGGACAAGGCGCGCAGCCTGCTTGCCGCCGCCGGCGCATCCAATCTTTCGGTGGAGCTCGTTACGACCGCCGCCGCCGCCAGCCCGGCGCTGGTCTTTACCGAACAGGCCAAGCGCGTCGGTGTCGATATCCGGGTGCGCAAGGTCGATTTCTCCGTCTTCAACGGCAAGTCGCGCCCGGATTGGGCGCTCAGCACCGGCGGCACGCTCGGCACGCCGTGGCTCGCCACCGCGCTCCACATCGACGCGCCCACCGCGGTCAACAACAAGACGCACTTCCGCGATCCCGAATTCTCCAGCCTGTTCCAGCGCGCGATGGGCGAGCCCGATCTCGAACGGCGCAGCGCGCTGGTCCATCAGGCGCAGCGCATCCAGTTCGACCGCGGCGGCCTTCTCATCTGGGGTTTCACCGACGTGCTCGACGGCGCGGCGGCTCGGGTCGGCGGGATCAAACCCGAACGCTCGCATTTTCCCACCTGGCGGTTCGACCGCATGTGGGTGAAGGCCTGATCCGGCGGTCTTCGCGTCGCTATCCTGCTTAACCCTACTGATTTGATAGGAAATCTATACCCGGGTTTGGCAATTCTGCCCGGCGCCGGGAGCGCATCCGGCTAATATGGTCCGGACGGAACCGAATACGGTCCGGGTAACCCCGAGGAGTTCCCATGCCTGCCGCTTTGGACGGATCCATCACGATCCCGCGAGATCTCGGAATCGTGATCGACGAGCTGAAACAGGCGCGCGCCGACTGGCGGATCGCGCATGACCGCGTGAGCGAGCGCGTCCTCGCTTTCCCCTCTCGCCAGTCGCTCAAAAGGATTTGCCGTGAACTCGGCACGGCCTTGTTCCCGCTCCGGCTCGGGCCACCCGAGCTCAATTCGTCCAACGAGAATCGCTGGATCGAAGCGACGCTCGAATCGACCCTGTCGCAACTGACCGCGCAGGTCGCGCTCGAGGTTCGCCTCGCGCGGCCGGATATCAATAGTATCGAAGAGGCGCGCGTCGCGGACAATATCGTCGGCGCGTTCGCGGCGAGCCTGGCGGACATCCGGCGCCTTCTCGATGGCGATGTCGAAGCCGGTTACCGCAACGATCCGGCCGCCCGCAGCGTCGATGAAGTCCTGCTTTCCTATCCGTCGCTGACCGCGATCCTCCATTACCGGCTCGCCCACCGCCTGTACGAGCTCGGCGCGCCGCTGATTGCGCGGATCATCGGCGAGGTCGCGCATGCGGAAACCGGGATCGATATTCATCCCGGCGCGACGATCGGGGCGCAATTGTTCATCGATCATGGCACCGGGATCGTGATCGGAGAGACCTGCGTGATCGGCGATCGGGTCCGGCTCTATCAGGGCGTGACGCTGGGCGGCGAGCCGTTGCCCGCCGGCGCCGCGCACAGCAATGCCGATCCTCGCGCCCGCCGGCATCCCTTCATCGCGGATGATGTGGTGATCTTCGCCGGCGCGGTGCTGCTCGGGCCGATCACGATCGGCGCGCGGTCACGCATCGGGGGCAATCTGTGGCTCCGCACCGATGTGCCGCCCGACAGCATCGTCGAACTCGAAACGCCGCGGATCAGGCCGGCGGGGACCAGCGCATCCCGAGAGGAGTTTTAGACCCTAGCGCGTCGCGCGCTTCGTCACGCGGGCTCGGCCAGGTTTCGGTCATAGGCGCGGTAGAGCGCCGCATAGGCGCCTTGCGCTTCGATCAGCTCGTGGTGCGGCCCGATTTCGGCGATCGCGCCGTCGCGGATCACGACGATGCGGTCCGCGTCCCTGATCGTGGCGAGCCGGTGCGCGATGATCAATGCCGTGCGCCCTTCGCACAAGCGCCGCAGCGCGGCCTGTATCCGCTGTTCGGTGCTGACGTCGACCGCCGAGGTCGCTTCGTCGAGCACCAGCACCGCCGGATCGGCCAGATAGGCCCGCACCAGACACACCAGCTGTCGCTGCCCCTGGCTGAGCTGCGCGCCGAGCGGCCCGACATCGGTCTCATAACCCCGCGGCAGCGCCTCGAGAACGTCGCCGGCGCCGAGTTCACGCGCCGCGTCGATGAGGGCCGCGTCGCTCGCCTCGGGGCGTGCGAGCCGGAGGTTGTCGAGCACGCTGCCGCTGAACAGGACATTGTCCTGAAGCACGACCCCGACCTGCCGCCGAAGGCTGGCCTCGGACAGATGACGCAGATCGTGCCCGTCGAGCAGCACGCAGCCGGATCCGACATCGTAGAAACGGGTGAGAAGCTGGACCAGCGTGCTCTTGCCATGCCCGGTGGGGCCGACGATCGCGACTATTTCGCCTTCGCCGATCGTGAGGCTGAGATCGCGGATCACCGGCTTGCCGGCAAGATAGGAGAAATCCACGTTGCGGAATTCGATCTCGCCGCGGATGCGATCCAGATCGATCGCATCGGGCGCGTCGACGACTTCCGGCTCGGTATCGAGCAGCAGGAAGATCCGCTGTGCGCAGGCCGATCCGTTGGCGAAGCGCTCGAACAGGTCGTTGAACTCCTGAAGCGGCGCGAGGAACAGGAAGACGTAGAACAGGCTCTGGGTCAGCTCGCCGATGGTCAGCGAGCCCAAGGCGACACCGCGCCCGCCGATCAGCAGGATCAGCGCGAGCGCGGCGGTGGTGAGCAGCCCGGTGAACGGCGCGAACCAGCCGGAGCGGGCATTGCCCCGGATCAGCGCGCTGTTGAAATCCTCGAGCAGCCCTTTGTAGCGCGCCAGATTCTCGGTCTCTCGCCCCGCCTGCTTGAGCAGCCGGACGCCGGCGACCGTCTCGACCAGATGCGCGGTAAAGCGGCTGCGGTTCTCCGCCACGCGTGCCCAGGTGCGTTGCGACAGCCGCTTGAAGGCGAAGGTCGCCAGCACGAGGATCGGCACGACCCCCACCAGCCCGAGCAGCAGTTGCGGGGCGATCGTCCATAGGAGGATCGCCGAGATCATGAGGCGCAATAATGCGGACAGAAATTGCGGCGGCCCCTGGATCAGCAGCGGTTCGAGCGTGTCCACGTCGCGGTCGGCGCGCGAGATGATGCGCCCCGCCTTGGTCCGGTCGAAATAGCCGACGCTCAATCGCTGGACGTGGGCGAACACCTCGCTGCGCAGATCGTTGAGGACGCGGATCGCCGCCGTGCCCGCGACATATTGCGAAACCCCGCTCAGCGCGAAGCGCGCCGCCCAGGTCGCGGCAAGCCCGAGGCACGCCCAGAGGATCAGGCGCTCGTCGAACGGCCGCCCATGATTGCCGAGCGCATGATCGATCACCAGCCCGATCAGCATCGGCCGCGCGAAGATCGCCAGCACCTGGACAAGCTCGATCGCGACGACCGCCGCTATGCGCGAGCGCACCGGGCGCAGCAGCGGCGCAAGCCGATGCAGCATGAAGCGGTCCAGCGCCTTTTTCGCGAATTTCTCCTCAAGCTCGAGGTCGGACAGCGGCCGGTCACCGGCGAATGCGTTCATCTCACAATCCCATCAAGGCGCGATAGGCCGGGTTGGAGGCGATCAGCGCATCATGGGCTCCCTCAGCAGCGATCCCGCCGTTCTGGAGCAGCAGGACGCGATCGGCCGCGAGGATCGTCGACAGCCGGCTCGACACGATCAGCATCGTCACCGGCCGCGCCGTACCGCGCCTCAAGGCGCGGATATTGTCGATCGCGCGGCGCTCGGTCGCGGCGTCGAGCGCGCTGGTCGCATCGTCCAGCACCAAAAGGTCGGCATCGGCGAGGAGCGCGCGCGCAAGGCAGATGCGCTGCCGTTGCCCGCCCGACAAGGTCACGCCGCGGTCGCCGACCCGCGTCTCCAGCCCGTCCGGCAACCGTTCGAGCAATTCGCCCGCCGCCGCCTGCTCCAGCGCCGCGATCAATTGCGCGTCGCTGGCGTAAGGCGCGGTCAGGCGGAGATTGGCGGCGAGCGTGTCGGAGAACAGAAAGCTTTCCTGCGGCAACACATGGACGCGACGGCGTAACGCGCCGAGGTTCAGCATGCGCAGATCGCGCCAGCCGCCCGCGTCCGACCCGATCTCGATCGACCCGCTGTCGACATCGATGAGGCGCGGGAGCAGGCCGCACAGCAGGCTCTTGCCCGATCCGGTTGGCCCGACCAGCGCGACGATCTCGCCTGGCGCGATATCGAGCGACAGGTCGCGCAGCACGAGCCCGCCGTCGCCGAGCGGCGCGACCGAGACGCCGCGCAGCCTCAATCCGAGCGGCGCGCGCGGCAGCGGCGCCGTGCCGCTCACGATATCGGGCTCGGCGTCGAGCACCTCCCAGATGCGCCCGGCAGAGGCGCGCGCATCGGCGACGATCTGGAGCAGCATCCCGATCGTCTCGATCCTCAGCACCAGCGTGTTGACCACCAGCAACGCGGCGACCAGCGCGCCGACATCGAGCCGCTCGTGCCCGACCAGCCACGCGCCATAGCCGAGCACCCAGACATGGCCGAGCGCGACGATCGTCTGGGGCAGGGGGACGTGCCGCGCCGCATAGGAGATCGCCGCGCGCGCCTCGCGGCGAAAGACCGAGACATGCGCGTCGAAGCGCGCGATCCGCGCCGCGCCCAGCCCGAACGCCTTGATCACGCGGACGCCGTTGACGCCTTCCGACAGATCCTGCGTCACCGCGTCATAAGCGCTGCCGATCCGGCGATCGAGCAGCACCAATGCGTCTGCCTGAGCGGCAAGCAGCGCCGTGCCGACCAGCATCAATATGAGCGGAACGATCCCCAGCCAGGGCGAATAATAGATCAGCAGCCCGGTCGAGATGATGACGATCAGCCCGGTCTCGAACATCTGGCGCCAGAAGTTGATCAGCGCGTCGCGCACCTTGTCGGCATCCCGCGTCATGCGCGTCACCATCTCGCCGACGCCGTGTCGCCAGTGATAGGCGAGGTCGAGCCGCTGGACCTGCATCAGGATCCGCTCGCGCAGGATGGTGAGCAGCCGCTGGCCAATCGACAGCGCCAGGAGCCCCGCGCCATATTGGACCGCGGCGCGCGCGAGCGAGAGCCCCAGCAGCACGGTAACCCAGAACCACGCCCGGCTGTAGTCGAGCTCGCCCGCGGCGCCGCGCGCGATCAGCCGCCCGGCGCCTGCCTCATGGACCGCGCGACCGACCAGCCCCTGCTGTGCGACCAGCGCGAGATTGACCGCGAGCAGCATGAGCGCGGTCAGCACGAACCGGCCTGGCATCCGGCGGTAGATCGCCAGGCAGCGGAGCAGCGGGGATGGGGCCGGGGTGGCGACCGGCCGCGACGTCTCCATCAGCATCTATCGTGCGAGTCCCTTGGCTCAGAGCGGCTGCCGCCACGCGCCGGGGTGATGGCCGTGGCGCGTGAGGAACACGCCGAGCGCGAGCTTGCGCTGTTTCGCCGCCATCGGAATTACTCGGCGGCCTGCGCATAATGGATGACGCCGTCGTCATCGACATGCGCGTCGGGGGGGACGAGCTTGCCCATCTTCCATTGCTGTTCGAGCACGCCGGGGCCGAACGGCTTCGATCCGCCGAGCGCGGCGCCGAGGATCTGGAATTGCGCGCCTTCCTCGAGCAGCACGATATTGTTGACCAGATCGCGCAGCCCCTTCCAGCTCCAGATCGTCGCGCCGCCATTGGCTTCGACGATCCCCGGGACCTCGCGGTCCTGCTCGATCGCATCGAGGATGAAATCGACCTCGGCCTGGCGGCGGTTGATATAGACCGGAAGCTCGGCCGAGAAACGAAAGCGCCGGTTGGGGACGTAGAGCAGCGGCAGCGCGGCATGCGCCTGCGAATAGGCGCCGAGATGCGGGGTGTGGACGTGGCTGATCGCCTGGACGTCGGCATGGGTCTTGAACAGCTTGAGGTAACGCGCCGCGCCGCCGGGCTTGTTGCTCCAATAGCTGTTGCCGTCGAAGTCGATCACCGCGGTCTGCGCCTGATCGGGATCGTCCTCCCACAATCCGACGTAATTGAGCGTGATGATCTTGTCCTCGCCGGGAATGCGCACCGCGAAGAACAGGGTGCCGCTCGGCGAGATGGTGCGCGTCTCGCGCAGCAGGCGGAACGCGCGGCGCGCGTCCTGCTCGGTCTTGGTGACGAAGGCGATGGCTTCGGGCGACAGGCCGGGTTGTTCGGACATGACGATCTCCTCTCAGGCGCGTGACGGGAGAAGAGCAAGGCTCATGCCAAGACGCGATTCCGGCGGAGTCGCGAACGATGGAGGCGGCACTGCCTGGATCGATGTACGATATTCAGCAGCAATATTGGTGAGTTTTCACCGCAATTGCTGCGCGGCGGATCGGATCGGCCCGAGATTATCCGAAGGTCCGCATGCTCATTGACGTTGCGGCTCCGAAGCCGTCTCCAGCCCGCGCAGCGCCCGGCGCAGCCGCGGCGTCATCCAGTCGAGAAAGGCGCGCACCTTGAGCGGCAGCAGGCCCTGACGGGCATAGACGAGATTCACCGGGAAGATCCGGTGATCATAATCGTCGAGAATCGTGACCAGCGCGCCGCTGCGCAATTCGTCCTGGACGAGGTAGCTCGGGGCGCGGGAGATGCCGATTCCGTGCACCGCCGCCGCCACTGCGCCGGGATTGCTGCTGTCGCGGATGCGGACATTGGGCGCGCCACGAACCTTGCGGCCGTCGCGCTCGTAGATCCACGACGTATCCTCGATCGCGCCGAAAACCGCCGCGTCATGGCCGGTTAGATCCTCCGGGCCGGCGGGATATCCCTTGCGCGCGAGATAGGCTGGACTGGCGCAGGTCACGAGACGAAACTCGCCGACCTTGATCGCATAGAGCGAGCTGTCGGTGAGCGTGCCGAGCCGGATCGCGATATCGACATGTTCCTCGACGAGGTGAACCACGCGATCGACCGAAAGGATGTTGAGCGTGATCTCCGGGTGGTCGCGCATGAATTCGAACGCGAGCGGCAGCGCGATCTGCTGCCCGAATGCCAAGGGCATCGTGACGGTCAGCTCGCCGCGCGGCACCTCATATTCGCCCGAGGCGCGAAGCTCGGCCTCCTTGAGCTGCGCGACGATCTGGCGCGCGGCGTCGACATAATCGCGGCCCGCGTCGGTCAGCTGGACGTTCCGGCTGGTGCGGATCAGCAATTGCGTGCCGAGATGCCGCTCGAGGTCCGCGACCTTTCGGCTGACGCTCGGCAAGGGCGCGTTGAGCTTGCGGCTCCCCGCCGAAAGGCTGCCGGCATCGACCACCGCCAGCAACACCTGCATCGCGTCCAGACGGTCCATGAACCCCCGCAATTGTTCCGTGCTGCCGACGATAACGCGTTCGGGGTGGGGCGCATAGCGTCGAGCGGGGTGCTGGGGGTTTCGCATCATGGGAGGAAGGGAGGCGCCGGCCTGATGGGCGACACCTCCCGCTCGACGATGGGGTCAGGCAATCGCGACAGTGCGCAGCCTCACTTCCGCTGCGATCCCGCCGCGTGTCATTTTGGAATAAGGGCAGGTTTCATGCGCGCGCTCGATCAGGCGGGCGGCGATATTGTCGGCGATGCCCGGTATCGTGACCTCGAGCCGGGCGGTCAGGAAATAGCCCTCGGCGGCATCGAAATGGAGATCGACACTGGCATCGACCGCGGTATCGCCCGGCAAGGCGATGCCCTGCTCCTTGGCGGCGAGGCCGAGCGCACCCTCGAAGCAGGCCGACCAGCCGGCGGCGAAGAGTTGCTCGGGGTTGGTTCCCGGGCCGCTGGTGCCCGGCGGGGACAGCTTGATGTCGAGCGCGCCGTCCGAGCTGCGCGCCGCGCCCTCGCGGCCACCGACGGTATGGACATTGGCGGTATAAAGTTTGGTCGTGCTCATGGTTCGAGTGTCTTTCTGTTGAGGAGGGGAGGAACTCAGGCGGCGGCGCGGTAACGCGCTGCCGGTTCGGCGGTGGAAAGCTTGCCTGCCATCGCCTGGCGCGCGCTTTCGTAAGCGTCATACAGCGCGCCATTCTGGAGCGACGGGATGGTGGCGAATTCGCCGCGATCGAGCCCGACGAGCGCTGCGTCAACCAGGTCTTCGCCGCTCATCACAATCTCGCTCGGCAGTTCCTCGACCGGACGCCCGGCGATCGCCCAGAAATCGGTCTTGGTGGCGCCGGGAAGGACCACCTGCACCGCGACCCCGGTCCCCTCGAGCTCGTGCCGCAGATTCTGGCTGAACGCGACGACGAAGGCCTTCGAGCCGCCATAGACGCCGTTGAGCAATTCCGGGTTGATCGCGACGACCGAGGCGATGTTGATGATCGTGCCTTTGCCGTGTGCGATGAACCGCGGGACGACCGCATAGGTCAGCCGCATCAGCGCGGTGACGTTGAGCGCGATCAGCTGCGTCATCTGCTCGACATCGGAGTCGACCAGCGCGAGCGCGCCGCCCAGACCCGCATTGTTGACGAGCAGGGTGATATCCGGGACCGACTTCAGAAACGCCTCGACCCGCGCGAGATCCGCCGGGTCGGCGAGGTCGGCCGGCAGAACCTCGACCCGGCGCCCGGTCTTTGTCGTGATGCGATCGGCGACCCGCATCAGCTTGTCGGTGCTGCGCGCGACGAGGATCAGGTCATAGCCGCGCGCGGCGAGCCGGTCGGCATAGATCGTGCCGATGCCCGATGAGGCGCCGGTGACGACCGCGGTTCCCTTGGTACTTGCCATTTTCGTAACTCCTTTGCGGACTGCGGAAGCGTCGCGCTCGGGCGGCGTCCAGCATCGGCGAGGGAGTTGGGGCGGCGCGGGCCTGCGCGGCAGTGATGCAAAGTGATAGCCAGCCTCTCGAATATCGCACATTCAAAGTCGCGCGGCCCACGCCACATCGCGCGCACCGAATTGGAGAAAAGCCATGAACCGTTTCGCTCAGAAGATCTTCGTCGCATCGGGCCTCAGGACGCCGTTCGGGCGTGGCGGCGGGGCGCTCGCCGATCATGACGCGATCAGCCTGTCGGTGCCGCTCGCGCAGGCGATGGCGGCGAAGGCGCGGCCCGATCTCTTCGTCTGGGGCACGGTGATCCCCAGCCTCGGCTGGAGCAATATCGGCCGCGAGATCTGGCTCGATGCGGGTCTCGATCCGACCGTGCCGGCCTTCTCTGCCGTGCTCGCCTGCTCGACCAGCATGATCGCCGCCTTCGCCGCCGCCGGGATGCTGGGCGGCACGGCGGACCTCGCTTTGGTCGGGGGCGCGGAGGTGATGAGCAATCCGTCGATCGGGCTGACGCTCGCCGCGTCCAAACGGATCACCAAATTGTTCCGCCAGAACCCCGCCGAAGCGATGGCGGCGCTCCAGAATTTGACCGCCGACGACCTGACCCTGCCGACCAAGGGCTGGGCCAACCGCATTACCGGGCGCACGATGGGCGATCATATGGAGGAGACCGCCAAAATCTGGTCGATCGGGCGCGCCGCGCAGGACGATTGGGCGCTCAAGAGCCATCAGCGCGCGGTCGCGGGATGGGAGCGGGGGTTCTTCGACGATCTCGTCATCGCGCTCCCGGAAATCGGCCGCGACGCCAATCCACGCGCCGATACTTCGGCCGAGAAGCTCGCCGCGCTGGCGCCGGCGTTCGACAAGTCGGGGGCCGGCTCGCTGACCGCCGGCAACAGCTCGCCGATCACCGACGGCGCCGCCGCGCTCTGGGTGGCGACCGAGGCGGGCCTCGCCAAGCTGTCGGCGGACACGCCTTATGCGGAACTGGTCGACCACGAGATCGCCGCGGTCGATCATGCGGTCGATGGCCTGTTGATGGCGCCGAGCTTCGCGATCGCGCGGCTGCTTGCGCGCCACGGCCTCAAATATGGCGATATCGCGCTGTGGGAGATCCACGAAGCCTTCGCGGCGCAGGTGCTCGCCAATATCGCCGCGCTGGAAAAGCCTGGCTGGACCCGCGACCGCGTCGGGCTCGATGTCGATTTCGGGCCATTCCCGTGGGATCGGGTCAATCCCAATGGCGGGTCGGTCGCGATCGGCCATCCGTTCGCCGCGACCGGCGCACGCGATCTCAGCCAGGCGGTGAAGGAATTGTGGGCGATGCCCTCGGGATCGCGCGCGATCGTCAGCATTTGCGCCGATGGCGGGCACGGAACGGTGGCGCTGCTTCAGCGGCCCTGACGGTTGAGGCTGCCGCCGGATCGGCCGGGCGATTCGGCGGAATGGGATATGTGGATTTTTCCAGCAGCCCGGTTTGTCGCTCGTCAAGACGTTGACGCAGATGCTATCTCTCTGCGAGAGCAAGACATTGTCGAAAAGTCGCTCGCATCTGGCGCGCTGGCAGGGACGACTTGCGTTTGCAAATCGTCGGGAGGCCCCCTTTCGTGACGCATGTCCTTAGTATCGCCTTTTCCGTTGCTTTGCTCTCCAGCGCTTCGGCCGGACAGGCCCAGCAATTAGCGGACTTCCGTTCGATACCCGGTGTCAACGGCAGGCTCGTCATCGACCTTGGAACGATGACGAGCGACGGCGATGTGCGCGCCTTCGACATGTATATGAATCCGACCGAGGACGTCGCACGTATGAATGGTCGTGCACGCATTCGGATCAACTGCCGCGATCGTACCGAAAGCATCGAGAGCGTCGCCCGGCAACGCGGCGATGAGATGAACTTCGACTCGCCCAAGATGCTGAACCAGCCTTGGGCCAAGGCGGACGAGGACAAGACGGGCGCACTCATCGTCAATCTCGTTTGCGCCCCGGCGACCGAGCGTGACCGATATTTGCCGCGGCTGTCGGCGAGCAACTGGAATGCTGCGATGATCGCCGCGGCCCGACAGGCAGCGTCGGGCGACGAGAAGCCGACCAAGCCCTGAACCGGGTCCACCCAGAATAAGCGGCTGTTGCAGGTTGCTGATAATCCAGCGTGCCTTGCTCGTTGGATGACAGCGATCCTTTCGCCCAAGAAATTGCAGATAGTCGGGTTGCGATGTGAGGTCGCCCAGGGCCTTCTCCCGCGTTGGGCTGCCATGTGATTTGGCGAGGCGCCTATATTTCGCGCGAGCAGATCTGCGCGCCGAGTGAAACATATGAGGCGTCGCGCATTTTTCGTGCGATGGATTGAATGGCTTCAGGGCGTCGTTGCTCGTTCGAAGCCGGATCGCAAACGTCCGGCTCCGCATGGTATTTTGCCGCACGTCACCCGGAACGCCGTGCAGGCTATTGGGTCGTGCCCCCGGGGCACGACCTAAGCTGTCCCGCGGTCGCAGTTTCACCTCCTTGTCGTCGCGTTCGAACTTCCAAGGCGCAAGGCCACCGCCGGCCCGCACGCAATCCCGAAAAAAATTCGATGGGCGAAGTGACCGGAGCGGCGCGGCGCGCGAATAAGAGGTCATGCGCTCGGACTTCCTCTCGAGATTGATCTCAAAGCCAGCGCCGGGCACGGCGCCGGGCAGCCGCGAGCATCCGTCCCGAACCGCACCGGACGGCTGGACCAGCCTGATGGTGGCGGCGCAGAACGGGCACGGCGGCGCCTATCGGCGGCTGCTCTGCGAGATGTCTGAGTGGCTCAGGCGCTACTTCCAGCGGCGGCTGCCGCCGGGTGACGTGGATGATGCCGTCCAGGAGACGCTGCTCGCCGTCCATCGGCGGCGCCACACATATGATCCGCAACATCCGCTGGGGCCCTGGCTGGCGGCGATCGCCAAGAACAAGTGGGTCGACCAGCTGCGCGGCCTGGCGCGCCGACCCATGGACGAGCTGCCCGGCGATATGGCGGTGGGCGACCACGAAGCATCCGTGGTCAGCAGCTCGGTTCTCGCCAGCCTGCTCGACGAACTTCGTCCCGCGCAGGCCCAGGCGATTCTGCTGGTGAAGGTGCAGGGCTACAGTGTCGAGGACGCATCAGGCCAGATTGGCCTCTCACCCTCGGCCGTGAAGATGAACATTCACCGCGGGCTCGCGCGCCTGACGGCCATCATTGAGAAGACCCCCGATGTCGAGTGAATCCCTGATCGCCGACCTGTCGTCTGAGCTGGCTCCCGTTCAGCGCCGCAGCATGCTGCGTGAGGGCGGACTCATACTCGCGCTGGGCGTTGTGGAGCTCGCGCTCTTCCTCGGCCTGGGCCTGATGCGGCCAGATATGAGCCACATGGCCGGCTCGCCGTTTCTCATGTGGCGGGTAGGAAGCCTTGGCCTGCTCGCCGTGGTCGCCTGCGTGCTGGCGATCCGGTCCTTCTCTCCTACGGTGCAACCGCGCCGGGGCTTGATGCTGGCCTGCGCCCTCGCAATCCTAGCCATCCTCGGTAGCGTCTTCGTCGCGCCTGAAGGCGTGAGCGAGCGCCCGCTGCTCGATCGCATCAATCCGGCAAGTGGAATGATCTGCGCCGCGTCGATCTTTGTGCTCTCGCTCCCGATCATGGCATTGCTTGGTGTCCTGATGCGGAGGGCCGCGCCGACGCAACCAAGGCTGAGCGCTCTTGGCTCCGGGATCGCCGCGGGTGCGTGCGGAGCCTTTGTCTTCGCCTTCTGCTGCCCCTTCAACGACCCGCTCTATGTGGTGGTCTGGTATACCAGCGGGTGTGCTGCCGTGGCGGCCTTCGCAAGATGGTGCCTGCCGCGACGCTTCCGCCTCTAACCACAACAGACGCGGCCGATCGTAGGCCGCGCACCACCTGAACCGACGATCACCGACCCACCCGGATTCCGGGACGGGAGACGTGCGCCTGCATCACGGAAAGGAACAATGCCATGAAGACCATCACCGACGCCAGGGCCTCGGACCGGGACTGGCTCAAAATCTATTACTATCTGCGCTTCTTGGTCTCCACGATTTGGGTCGCACTGGCCTTCACGGTCGCGAAGGCGATGCCGCCACTCGCTGCAGTGATGCTCGTCGCCTATCCTGCGTGGGACGCGCTTGCGAACTATCTCGACGCCAGCCGGAGCGGCGGCCTGTCGAGGAACAAGAGCCAGATGCTGAATTTCGTCGTAAGCATCGTGACCGCCGTCGCCGTCGCCGCGAGCCTGCCGCACGGGATGCACGCGGTCCTCCAGATCTTCGGTGTGTGGGCGGTCCTCTCCGGCCTGTTCCAGCTCCTCACCGGAGTACGGCGCTGGAAGTCCTATGGCGCGCAATGGGCCATGATCCTGAGCGGTGCCCAGTCGGGACTTGCCGGGGTACATATGCTCGGCAAGGCTGCCGGCGCCGCGCCGGTCAGCATCGGCGACATCGCGCCTTATGCCGCCTTCGGCGCCTTCTACTTCGTCATCTCGGCGGTTTCGCTCACCATCAGCGACGCGCGCCGGCGCTCGAAGACCGTTGCGGCCTGACGCGCTTCCCGATCACCCGCCGTATCCTCGGCGCGGCGATACTTGGAACGAGTGGTGACGAGGCAATACACGGCATTCTCGACATGGCGAACGCCGACCAGCCGATCGAGAATCTGCGCTGGTTGGTTTCGATCCACCCGACCGTGTCCGAGCTGATCCTGACGTTGTTGCTCGATCTTCGGCCTTGGGAGGAAGAGGCATGACGCGCGGAATCGACTCGGCTGCGTGGACGGGCTTTTAAAGCCCGGCGCAATATCATCACTTCCCCAACGAAGGCGGTCGCGCGCGCTTGGATCACCAGCTTGCGCCCGGTGAACGCTCATGCTGTCGCGTTCTCGAGATGGTTCGTCACCGTCGAGATGAACGCACGAAGACGCGCAAGCACTATCGCGAAACGAACGACGGCAATCAGGCTGGCGATCCCGACAAGGCGGTCGCGGTAATCCTGCAGGCCGTAGACGCCGATGATGCCCCGCTTCATCTCCCGCTTGGCCGGGCCGCGCACGCGATCGCTGAGCGAAAGCTGGCTGCGTTCCGCGGCGATATTGATGCTTGGTGCGACATCACGATCGCGACCGATTTCGATTAACCCTGAGTGCCAGCCACGTGCTCGCTGAGTGCCACATCTGACGGGAAAGCGAGCTGTTCTGCGACGGAGGCAACGCGAGATAACAATATAAAGATATCTTTATATTGGTATTGACAGGCGGTTCGCGATGGTGTTGAATCAGCCTGTCGAGGTTCCCCGCTTCAGGCGTGGGGCGGGGCTAAGACGGGAAGCCGGTGGTGTCCTTTGAGGGCAGAGTCCGGCGCTGCCCCCGCAACTGTAAGCGGCGAGCGGCGGTTCCAATTCGTGTCACTGAGCTTCCGCAAGAGGCTCGGGAAGGCCGGAACCGCCGCGATGACCCGCAAGCCAGGAGACCTGCCTTCGGCGCCATAACGTTCCTCGGACGGGGGTTCCTCCGGTGGATCGCGCTTGAAGCAGGGCGCGCGGTCGAGCGACGTCCGGGCTGTCTATCTCGCGCGCTCTTCCTTGGCCCTCCCGCCCGGCAAAGCAGGTGGTCGGTCATGAGTAAAAGCGAATTCACATTCTCCATAAAGAGCATCGCGTTCGACGAGGAATATCGGCCCGCCGACAATACGCGCATCACGACGAACTTCGCCAATCTGGCGCGGGGAGAAAGCCGCCGGGAGAATTTGCGTAACACGCTGCGGATGATCGACAACCGGTTCAATTCGCTGGTGCGTTGGGACAACCCCAGGGGCGATCGCTATTCGGTTGAACTGAGGATCATCACTGCCGAGATGAGCGTCGACTCAAAGAGAAATGACGAGGCCTTTCCTCTGATAGAAATTCTTCAGACGACCATCATCGACAAGAAGACCGGCAAGCGTATCGACGGGATGGTGGGAAATAATTTCTCCTCCTACGTCCGCGATTACGACTTCAGCGTCGTTCTTCCGGAGTATATGAAAGCCCATCCGAACTCCGGCGCTCCACGGGATTTCGGCGACCTGCACGGCAAGCTGTTCAAGAACTTCCTGAGTTCGGATGTCTATCGGGATAATTTCAGCAAGCCGCCAGTCATTTGCCTGAGCGTGTCGAGCAAAGAGGTCTACCATCGGACCGCGAACGAGCACCCCGTCCTGGGGATCGAGTATCGGAATGACAAATTCTCCGCGACCGACGAATATTTTGCGAAGATGAGCATGAAGGTCCGCTATTTCATGCCACCGAACAGCGTTGCGCCTTATGCCTTCTATCATATCGGCGACCTGCTCGACGACTATACCAGCCTCGAGCTGGTCAGCACGATCAGCGTCATGGAAACCTTCCAGAAGATCTATCGTCCCGAAATCTACAACGCCAATTCACCAGCCGCGGAACGCTATCAGCCTAGTCTGAAGTGCGAGGACTATTCGCTGACGCGCATCATCTACGATCGGGAAGAGCGCAGCAGGCTGGCGGTCGAGCAAGGGAAGTTCGCCGAGGAGCGCTTCATCAAGCCCTATAAGGCCGCGCTCGAGCAATGGTCGACAAGCTTCGCCGTCTGATCCTTCAGAAATCACAAGGTCTTCAATCCATGAAAACATTGTTGCCCACTTCGACTGCCGGCAGCTTGCCCAAGCCCTTCTGGCTGGCCCAGCCCGAAACGCTCTGGTCGCCGTGGAAGCTCGACGATGAAGAACTGCTCGAAGGCAAGCGGGATGCGCTGCGTCTGGCCGTGGAGGATCAGCGGCAGGCGGGTATCGACATCGTCGGCGATGGCGAGCAGACGCGCCAGCATTTCGTCACGACGTTCATCGAGCATCTTTGCGGCGTCGACTTCGGGAAGCGCGAGACCGTCCGCATCCGCAATCGCTATGAAGCGAGCGTGCCGACGGTTGTCGGCGCCGTCTCCCGTCCGAAGCCGGTATTCGTCGATGATGCGAAGTTTCTGCGTGCGCAGACCGATCGGCCGATCAAATGGACGCTGCCGGGCCCGATGACGATGATCGATACGCTCTACGACGCGCACTATCGAAGCCGGGAGAAGCTGGCCTGGGAGTTCGCCAGGATCCTCAACCAGGAAGCCAGGGAGCTGGAAGCCGCCGGCGTCGATATCATCCAGTTCGACGAGCCGGCATTCAATGTATTCTTCGACGAGGCGAACGACTGGGGCATCGCTGCCCTCGAAAGGGCGGCCGAGGGGCTGAAGTGCGAGACCGCCGTGCACATCTGCTATGGGTACGGCATCAAGGCCAATACGGACTGGAAGAAGTCCCTGGGGGCCGAGTGGCGACAGTATGAGCAGACCTTCCCCAATCTACAGAAGTCCAAAATCGATATCATCTCGCTGGAATGCCATCATTCGCATGTGCCGATGGACCTGATCGAACTCGTCCGCGGCAAGAAGGCGATGATCGGTGCCATTGACGTTGCAACCCACACGATCGAGACGCCGGAGGAAGTGGCCGATACGCTGCGTAAAGCACTGCGGTTCGTGGACGCCGACAAGCTCTATCCGTCGACCAACTGCGGCATGGCGCCACTGCCGCGTCGCGTTGCACAGGGCAAGCTGAATGCCCTGGCTGCCGGCGCGGCAATCGTTCGGAAAGAGCTCTCGGCCTGACAGATCGTCGAAGATGTCGCGCGTTTTCGGTGACGAAACCGGGCGCGCGGCCTTCTGTATCCATCCGCCGAGGGCCGCGGTGATGTCAGCGTCTTTCATGAGCTCTGAGCGGCGACCGTCAAGGAGCGCTTCAAGGTAGTCGGGTCCCGGGTGTGCGAAGGCGGTAACGAATTCTGCATTTTCAATAGCGCTGACGCGACCCTGCGAAAGGCAGGAAGGGCTGCGAGCCCAGGTTATCGCTCGCCAGTCCTCCCGGTGGCCGGGCCGGGGCACCGGTGATTGACATCTAGTTTATCCACGTGAATAGTTTATGTTAATGAAACGAATCGATGATTGTAGGGCACACCATTCGGTAGACGCGTTCGAGGCCTGTCTCGGTCGTATCCGCAGCGCGTGGGACGCCGGGGACGCCCATGCCTACGCCCGCGAGTTCGCGGAGGATGCGGCGTACATCATCTTTCTGGGGAAGCACTGATCGGGCGGGATGCGATTGAGCGCAATCACGCCCCTTTGTTCAGCTGATGGCAGCGCGGATCAAAGATGGCGGTATTCCCGTCGAGGTTCGTCCGCTTGGCGAGGATGCCATCTCCATCGTGATTGTCGGTGGAGTCGGCAAAAGCATGCACATCCCGTTCGACAAGTTGCAGACTTTTATCTTCGTGAAACGCGCCGGTTGCTGGTTTTGTGCCGCGTTTCAGAACATATGGATGAGCCGGGCATCGAAGCCGACATTCGATGCCCGAACTATGATCCAATCGCTCGGCGCGCTGCTGAGCCGCCTACAAGGTCACACGCCATGAAGCAGAGCGACGAGCTTGGCGAGCTCCTGGTCGATTTCGTCAACCGTGTGTCGCACCCGCGCGGCCGGGCGCTGACGTTTCTGATTAACGCCGGCATCACCGTCGACCAGGTCATCCTCCTCAATTGCGCGCAGCAACAACCGGGCAGCACGCCTTCCGCCCTGGCCAAGATGATGAGCCTGTCGCCGTCGTCAGTCAGTCAGATGCTCGATCGCCTGCACAGCCTTGGCATGGTGCGGCGCACGGAAGACCCGAACGACCGACGGCGCAAGACGATCGACGTGACGGTCAAGGCCGCAACATTTCTGGCCCGATTCCGCGATGTCCGCTGCGAGGAGTTCCTTGCGGGGACCGCGACTCTCACCCCGGCAACGCGGCAGGCGCTGGCCTCGGCAATCAAGACCGCGCTCGACGAATTTGGGACGGCGGAGCGCGAGCATCCTCGACAGGAAAACCAGGAGAACACGCCATGATCCAAGTCGATCACATTGGCATCGCAGCCCGTGACACGAAGTCGTCCGCGTATCGCCTCGCCGAAATTCTCGGAATGGATGAGCCCGTCGTCGATGGCGCCGACGGCGATATGTACCGGCTTGAATTTGGGCACGGCACGTTCGTGCTTTTCAATCCGGCGGACACGATAGACCTCGCGCACGTCGCTTTTCGCGTCGGCAAGGAGCAGTTCGACGCCATTGTTGGGCGCTTGCACAAGCTCGGAATCCCGTTCGGCAATCAGCACGACGACACGCACAACGGTCGCACCGAGGACTTCGAGCTAGGCGGCACGGGGCGGATCTATTTCGCAGATGAGAACGGGCATCTTTTCGAAGTGGCCTGCTGATGTGCCGCCAACAGAAATTTCTGGTCGCATTCTAATTGCAGTCGAATGGCTCGCCGGGATACTCGGTCCGGTAGTCAGGCGCCCAGTTGCTGGATCGCATACGGATGACGAGTTCCGACGTGAGCAGACCTTCAAGCGTCGACCCCCGAATGACTTGGATTGGTCGCCAGCTGACGCCTGCGCCGATGAGCCGCGGCATCGTAAGCGTTGACGACGCGCGATCTTGCAGCTCTTGTCGGGCTTGGCGCGCTTGTACTACCGGCGAGCAGAAAGGGACGCGCTATTGGCTCCCCGTCGCGACTGCTCCGATCGATCCTGTCGACATTGCCGATCTCGCCGGAGTTGGCCGGCTTGGACTGCCGGCGATGACCGCCTGGGTCCGCTCGGCGCCCCTGGCGGGTCGCGGCCTTCCGGTAACGATCGGACTAGGCGACCGACGCGCTGCCGCTACCGATCGACCCGAGCAGGACCGCGGTCATGATGGCGCGCCCGATCGCCACACCCCGCAAATCGGGGAAGACACCGATCGCTATCGTCCCCTGCCGAGGGCTGAGACGGCAGGGGCTATAGGGTAACACGGCGAGCATTATCATTAGATATAGCGTTAACTAATGCGGCTTAACCTCCCGACGCGGCGCTTGTCGGGGAATGGGTTTTGGCCACGCATTATTCGTCTTCTTTCGAGGCAAGGCCGGCCAGCGCGCTGGCCGATCCGACGCGTGCGATTCTCGGACCCCGCCGCGATGCGTTGCTCTTCTGGGGCGCGCCGCTGACCGCCTTCCTGTTCGTCCAGGCCTGGTTGCGCGGTTGGGACAAGCTTGCGCCGCAGGCCGCCGCCGAACCTATGGTAATCGGACTATTCGGTGCCGTTTCGGTGCTGACCTGGGCGCATCTGATCGCGGTTATGCCGCGCGCCTATCTGAACCGCGAGGTATTCCACGCCTATCGGACGCGGCTCACCGTGGTTCCTGTCGCGCTGGTCGCGCTGCTGCTCCTGTCGCCGATCGCGCTCGTCGTCGCCTCGGTCCTCGCTGTTTTCTGGGACGTGCATCATTCGGCGATGCAGAATTTCGGCTTCGCCCGCATCTACGACATGAAGGCGGGCAATTCGCCGCACCAGTTGCGCGCGACCGATCTCCGGCTGAATTGGGCGCTCTATGTCGGCCCGATCGCGGCCGGCGCCGCACTCGCGACGCATGTGGGCCATTTTTTGAAATTCGACGGCACCGTCTTCCAGGCACTCGCCACATTGCCGGGGGTCCTGGCGGCCGACCAGCACGGCATCCGCCTCGCGGCGATCATTCTCTATGGCATCGCGATCGGCTGGGGTGCGATCGATTATTATCGTGCATCGCGTGCGGGATACCGGCTCCCCGCGCATAAGCTGGCGACGATGCTGGTCACCGGCACGGTGTCGATTCTCGCTTGGGGTTTCTCGCCGCCGCTCGTGGCGCTGGCGACGGTCAATCTCTATCACGCCGTCCAGTATTTTGCGCTCGTCTGGATGAAGGAAGGCGGTCGAATGACCGATGCCTTCGGGCGCGGCAATCGCAAACTGGCGATAGCTTTCTTCTTCGCGGGCAGTGCGGTGTTTGGCTTAGGCTATATGGCGGCAGTGTCGGACAGTCTCAAATGGGTTGTCGCACCGTTCATCGCCTGTTCGTTGCTCCATTTCTGGTATGACGGGTTCGTCTGGTCGGTGCGCAAGCGCCAGTTGTGATTGATTGGGGTGCAACCCCAGAAATTTCGCTGAGTGGTGCATGCACCATCGGGAAACCTTTCCCTGCTACGCTGGCGCATAAGGATTCCGGGGAGTCGAAGATGCCCAAGAATCGTCGGACGTATCACGATCCGCTCGGCGAATTCCGCCGGTGACGGTCGAAATCCTGAAAAACGACTTTCTGCGCCTCACGCAGGTTGATGCCGCGGGACATTCCAATGTCGTGACCTTCGCGGGCCGATTCACCATCGATCGTCGCGCCGCGCCACTTGTGGTTTCGGCTGTCGAGCGCTGAGGTGCCGCGCAGGCTCAAAGCGGCAGGTTGAGCTGGTTTCGATCGGCCGGGCGCTCGGGACAAGCGCTCGTTGATCGTTGCGGCCAGCGCGTCGGCGGCGCGCTCGCGCAGCTGCGCCCGCGCACCGATCGACATGAAGGGCGGGATCGCTTTCCATTTCGTGACCGATGGTATCGAGGCCGCGCTCGAGCGCGCGCGTGGCGCCGCGGGAGATCTGGACGTCAAGCTTGGCGGTGGTGTCTCGACCGTCCGCCAATATCTCAAGGTCCGCCTGATCGACGAATTGCACTTTGCCGTTTCACCCGTGCTGCTCGGGTCCAGCGAGGCGATGTTCGCAGGGCTTGACCTCCCCGCCCTCGGCTATCGCGTGGCGAGTTCGACCCCGACCGATCTTGCGAACCATATCGTCATCGACCGACAAACTCGTCCCTGAGCGCCTGGCATCCGACCATGGTTGTGCCGGGCGGACCTGCCGGACTTGCTCGATTGCCTGGACCGCGAGGAGGCCGGCAATTGCATGACGGTCGCGTAGAGCCGAGGTGCCAAGCATAGCGGACTGGCAGCGATCCTCGCGGCCGCGACGGTACTGACCAAGAAGCAGCCGCCGCCCATGAATGATGAACAGGATGCCCGCCGATGCGAAAATGAAGGTCAGGAGACCGAACAGCGCTTCGAGCGCATTGGCCGGTCCGGCGCGGTGCGCGAGAAACACCGCGCGATGCGCCATGGTCGCCAGGCCGGCAAGCCCCAGTGCGGCGAGGCCGGTGCAACGCCAGATGAGATCTGACTTCCGCAACGGTCCGAAACTACGGCGCGCGACCTGCGTCATTGCAGGCCTCCCAGTTTCAGCAGACGCAGCGTCGACGACGAAAAGCGGCGCGCAACCATATCGTCGGCGAGGGTCGACTCGTCATAGCCATGGCGCACCGCAGGCGGTTCGTCGGGACCCGCAAGCGCGCCCTTCGGCAAACGGCGCCAGCGGGGAGCGACCTCGATCTCGTCGAACAGGTGACGGCCATAAGCGACACCCATCGAACCGATGCTCCCGGTGACGAAGCCGATCGCGGCGAGGATCAGGTCCCAGCCGGTTTCCCGGCCCATGGGACGGCCGGCGAGATGCCGCGCGAGCAGGAGGAGCGCGAGCAGGCAGACCCCGACAGCGAGCAATCCGGTCAACCGGATTGTCAGGTCATCGTGTGCGCGAAGATGTCGGTCGATCATGATCGCCTCACGCCGCGCGCATCGCGCGCGGTGCCCGCTCGAACCAGTCGGGCAGCGACTGCCGGCGGAGCGCGGCGGGGTCGACACGGTTCGTGATCACCGCAGAGCGCCGGCCGTGGACCAGCACCTCCGGCGCCAGCGCGCGGCAATTATAGCCCGACGCCATCGTCGCGCCATAAGCGCCTGCGGTGTGGAGCACCGCGAGATCGCCCTCGGCAACACGGTCGATCTCGCGCCCATGCGCGAAGAGGTCGCTGCTCTCGCAGACCGGCCCGACGACATGCGCGACCATTCGCTCTCCCGACGGCCGCACCGCCCCAAATTCATGCCAGGCATCGTAAAGCGCGGGACGGATCAGATCGGACATCGACGCGTCGACGATCACGAACGGAAGTCGTGCACCGGGCTTCACCCATAAGACGCGGGTCAGAAGCACGCCGGCACGGGCGGCGATGAACCGCCCCGGCTCGAACAACAAAGTCGTTTCCCAGCCGCGCGTCACCCGCGTCACCATCAGGCCATAAGCATAGACATCGGCATCCGGCTGACCGTCGCGATAGCCGACGCCGAGCCCGCCGCCCAGATCGGCATGGGTGACGCGATGCCCGCGATGACGCAGCGCAAGGATCAGGTCACCGATGCAGCGATAGGCGGCCTCAAGCGGCGCGAGATCGATGACCTGGCTGCCGATATGGACGGCGACCCCATGGAGATCGAGGCCGGGGAGCTTGCTCAGCCGCTCATAGACCGCCAGTGCCTCGGCCAGCGGCACGCCGAACTTGCTGTCGCTGGTGCCGGTGGTGATCTTGGCATGCGTTCCCGCGTCGACGCCGGGATTGACCCGAAGCAGCACCGGCGCGCGCGCGCCCCGCGCCACCGCCAGCGCTGAGAGCAGCTCGCCTTCGCGCTCATGCTCGAGATTGATGCTGCCGATCCCGACGTCGAGCGCCGCGGCGAGCTCGGCTTCCGTCTTGCCGACCCCCGAATAGACGATGCGATGCGCCGGGATGCCAGCGCGACGCGCCGCTGTCAGCTCGCCGCCCGAGACGATGTCCGCGCCATAGCCCTCTTCCGCGAGCAGGGTGAGGATCGCCTGCGCCGGATTGGCCTTGACCGCGAACAGCAGCTGCTTGTTGGCGACCCCCGCGAGCGCGGCGCGGAATTGCCGCGCGGCGTCGAGCAACGTCTCCGCGGAATAGACATAGACCGGCGTCCCGACCGCCTTTGCGATCGCATCGAGCGGAACGGCCTCGGCATGGAGAACGCCATCGCGATAGTGGAAAGACATTGGTCATTTTGCTTTCGTTTGACGGACGCCAAGCGGTCAGAGCCGCGCGCGACGTATGCGGTGGCGTGCATGGATGGCGCGGGGCAGTTCGCGATGTCGTCCGCGCTCGATGCGCAGCGCGAGCGCGACGCGCTTGCCCTGAACGAGAAGGACCAAGCCGGCGATCGCCACGGCAAAACCGGGCAACGCGGTCGCACGCGCGACGGCCGTCGGTACCAAGGCGCTTGCGGCGTAGCTCCCGATCATCAGCAGTGCGCCGAGCGCGCGCCAAGCGAAATCGCGGGCGGTCATGCCGCGAGCCGTTTCGGAAAAGGGTGCAATGCGCGCAGCGCGAGATGCCCTGCCGCGCGCGCCGCTGCCGACATGGTATCGGCGCCAGGTGTCTGTTCGGCGTAAAGCACGATGTCAGCGGGAAAGGCGGCTTCGTCGCGCAGCACCGGCTCGGCGTCGCCTACCGCGAACTCGAACCCGATCGCGGGATCGTCGACGAAGCATGCCGCGGCCTGCGCATGCGCGATCAGCGCGGCATTGCCGTCGACGCCGTGCGCCTCGATCGCGACAAAACCGAGCGCGCGCGCGTGCCGCCCGGCGGCGATGAGCAATTCGCCGTCGCCACAATTGGCGTCGACCAGCCGGACCGAGCGGCGCCCTCGCGCGCGCAGCGCAGCAAGCTTGCGCGTGATCACCCGCCAGCGGTGATCTTCCTTCGCCAGGCGCGCGCCACCGCTCCAGATCACGGTCGCATGCGAGGCCGGTCGCAGGAAAGCGGCGCCGGCCAGAATGGTATAGGCATAATGCATTGATCGATTTCCTTGAGCGGCGCTTCAGGCGGCGCGTTCGTCCGGCGCGGGCGGCGCGAAGGAGACGGCCGAGATCATCGGCTGTACGGCGAGCTCAATCGTCGCGCCGGGTATCGAGCGACGCTCAGCGCGGGCAAAGGCGAACGCTGCGTCGCGCGATACGAAGCGACCTTCGAGCCCGCCTTGCTGGGCCTGAACGAGCCAATGCCCTGCCTTGTCCTGTCCAACTAATAAGATAGAGCCGCGTTGGTCGGGCTCGGAGTTGATAGCGGCAATCATCTGCGACCTGCCTTCTCACGGCCCGCGCCGGTTAGTGGCGGGGCAACGAGTGGCTAATTAGGGTCACCGGTCGTAAGCATTCCAGATCGATTGCCGCAGGTGCGCGTAATGATCGCGTAAAGATTGCCGGCAGGCAGCCGGACGACAAATCAATTGGCGAGCCTTTCGGCCTTCGCTTTGAGCGCGGTGAGCGCGGCTTCTTCTTCCGCCGTCATGGGTACCTCGGCACCCTCGATCTCGCGCATGCCGTAAGTGATCTTCCACGGTAGATCGATCGCGTTCGAGTCCCACTTCCAGCCTTCCGCGGTGATCCGCTCCGCTTCCTGCTCCAGCTTCTCGCCAACGAGCCGGTCGAGCAGCGCCGGATCGGTGAGCCAGCCGCCGTCATCCTCATCGAACAGGTCGCGCATCACGCCGCCGCCGGCCGCGACATATGCGTCGATGCCGACGAACAGGGCACGCTTGTCGGCGGCGCGCATGCTGGCCTCGGTCAGGCGTTGCCGAATCCACGCCGCCGACTTGTTGTAGCTGTGGCCGAGCGGCTCGAAGACCTGTTCCTGCCGCGCGTGATCATCGGACACGCTGACACACTACGCGACAAAGTCTCGGAGATCGGCCGGCTTCAGGCGCGATTGGCGCAAACCAAGGCGCGGCTCGAAGGCCTGATCCGCGAGATCGAAGCGCGTCCCGACGATATCGACTGCGCGGCCAACGCGCGTCGCGTGTTGTCGCACCTGTTCGACAACGATACCGAAAGCGAGGTGGCGTGCGCCGGCTAGAGCAGACGGAGGACCGCCTTCGCCGTCGCCTTTGCCGAAAACGGGTTCTGCCCGGTCACCAACCGGCCATCGACCACGACGTTGGAGACGAATGGCAGGAGGGCCTTTTCATAGCGCGCGCCGCGGCGCTTCATCTCCGCTTCGGCGTTATAGGGCATGAGTTTCGCCACGCCGGCCAGCACCTCCTCGTTCCACGAATTCGGCAAAACCTGTCGGGCGGGAAGCGAGGCAGTTACAGCGAAGCGGGCGTGGTCCAAGACCATTGCTCTTGGGGTCCCAACCTTTTTGGTATCGCTCGCCTCGACCGGATCAGACCCTTCAGGCGGGCGACGGTCGGCTGGCGGTGCGTCGCCACCCCGTCGGCCGTAAGCGTTGCGGCACTTAGTCCAATTGCGCTCGCGAGGTCCTGATCGAAAAGCTCGGGCGGCGCGTCCTCGCCAGGGATAAATACCGCGGCGCGGTCGGGATCGGAACCAAAGCCCGATGTCGCAAGGTTCGCTCCGAGCTGATCGCGCAATGGCTTTTCGACCGGCGTCCGATGCCCATCATGATGAAGCAGGCCGCCGATATCGCCGCCGGTTCATAACAGCCTCTAGAACCAACCGTGTCGGCGATCGCTGTGAACCGGCCTCGGCATTGGACGCCGATCGGCGCGAATAATCCCGCGAACTCAACGAGCGTTAAGGGACAAGGTTGGAATCCGATTCACTGCGTCATTCGAATTCCCGCCGAGCGGCGACAAGATCATCTGCGAGCGGCCCTGTTTCGATCCGATGCAGGTCGCGCAGGCGCTTGGATCAAGCTGACGGCCGCTCAGGCAGGCGCGAGCAATTTCAACACGCTGTCGACGATGATCCGCAGCTTCTCCGGCGTGATCGGCGTGCGGCGGATCACGACGTGCTGGAGCATCAGCCCGATATAGGAATCGAATGCGAAATGGCGTTGTTCCGCGTCGCTGTCGGGGAACATCTCGCGGAACAGCTCCAGGAAATATTCGCGTTCGCCGCGCTCATATTCCTCGCTAATCGCACGCAATTCGGGTGAACGCGCGCTGGCGGAGATCAGGCTGAGGATCGCCGTGCCGCGATCGCCCGAGAGATAGTCGACGGTTGCCTGCGCATGCATCATCAGCGCATCGAGCGGGGCGATATCGTCGGGGATGACCGGCTCGACCGCGCGCGACATCGCGAACATCGTCGCGCCGACCAGCTCGGCCTTGGACGTGAAGCGGCGATAGAGCGACATGCGGGTGCATCCCGCCGCCTCCGCCACCGCCTCGAATGTCAGCCCGGTATAGCCGGCGCGCGCGATCACCTCCCAGGTCGCGGCGTGGATCGCGTCGTCGATCGCGGCAAGGCGCGGGCGACCCCGGCCTCGCGTTGCACCCTCTCTCTCCATCGTCTTCCTTTTATCATTCGCGGCCCCGGCCGATCCTCCCGGCCGGGGCGACACTGGTCAAATCGAAAGCGTCAGCGGCCGGGGCCGAAGCGCTTGCGGAAGCCGGTCAGCTCGATCGTATAATCGTCCTGACCGTGAAATTGCTCGTCGCTGAGCTTGGGCTTCTCGGCCGCCTTGTACCACGCGGCATATTGCGGCGTGTCCTTGCTCCGCTTCTTGTAATGCGTCGAATAGGTCTGGACGTGGATCGTCGGGTTATCGCCGGCCATGTCGAACTTCATCAGCCGCATCCAGCCGTCGCCGATCCCTTCGCCCTGCTGGAGCTTCGCGCCGGCGTCGATCGCGGTCTGGCGACGATCCTGATAGTCGGCGAGCACCTGCCACACCTTGTTGCCCGCGCGATTGTCGTCGACGCGCAGCGCCTGGCCGTGTTCATGCCCGCATAGCACGAGGAAGACCTGATCGTGCTGGCTGATGAGCTTGTCCCACATCATCTGCGGGGTGTTGTCATCGGGATCGACCGCGTGGTTGTCGATGATCGGATTGGGCACGCGCTCGCCGTCGTTGGTGAGATAATCGTGGGTCGAGATGATCGTCGGGAGGCCAGGGTGCTCGGCGATCACCTTCGCCGCCCATTCGAGCGAGGCATTGGGCGCGTCGAAACGCAGTCCGATGTGGAGGAAGGTGTAGCCGACGGCGGTGAAGATCTGCGCGCTGTCCGCACCGCCGTCGTGGCTCGCGACATACCAGGGCCTGCCCTTGAACAATGGCTGATCCGCGCCGAACAGCGAGCGGAAATTGTCGAGCCCGCCGGCGTGGAGCATGCCGAGGCTCGACATGTCCTTGAACACCGGCGCGGCGGGGTGGTTGGCGTCGGTCCACATCGCGTCGTGGTCATGATTGCCTGGCACGACCGATAGCGGCACCTTGCCGGCGATCAGCTCATAGCCCTTGCGCGCGGTGGGGATTTCCACCGTCGTCACTTTCTGCGTCGGGGCGAACATCGTGTCCATGATCGGATTGGGCACCCATTTGAACCCGCGCGCTTCATGCTCGGGGTCGATATGCTTGGTCTGATGCTGCCACACGTCGCCCAATGCGGTGACGAATACGATATCGCCGCCGTTCGACCTGGCGTGATCGGCGATGAACTGCATCTGTTCGAGGAACATCGCGTTCGCATCGAACTTGAAGCCCTCGGCGGTCTGATGGGTGTAATCGATGTAATTCTGCGTGTCGGGGATCGCGGCGATCGTGAAACTGGTTTCCTTCGCCACCGCCGGAGCGGAAAACAGGGCGGTCGCGGCGAGCAGGGCAAGAGTGCGTTTCATGGGATCGGTCTCCGTCAGAAATTGAAGCGCAACGTGGCGCCGTAGGTCGCGGGGTCGCCGAAAAAGGCGACATAGGTGCCGGGCAGCACCGAGCCGTAATTGAAGTAATTGGTGGCATAAGCGGCGTTGGTGACGTTGCGACCCCACACCGAAAGATCCCACAGACGATCCTTCGAACGGATGCCGAGGCGCAGGTTGAGCAAGCCATAGCCGCCGGTCAGCGTCATCGGTGAATCGTCGAGCGAGCCGTAGAAATGCGAGCGCCATGAATATTCGGCCGAGGCATAGCCGGTGAGCCGCCCCCCGATATCGTGCTCGTACGAGCCGTTCGCGCCGAGCGTCCATTTCGGCGCGCCGGCGATCGGCTTGCCGGAAAGGTCGCAGGTCGGCGCAGCGATGCCGATCGGGCAGGGGCCGTTGCGATACGAGCGATAGGTCGCGTCATTATAGGCGGCATAGCCGTGGAGCGAGAGCCCCGTCACCGGCTGCAGGGTCGCTTCCGCCTCGACGCCCTGCGTCCGCGCCGCGCCGGCGTTGGTGAGCAGTTGGACGACCTGGCCGTTCACCTCCTGCAGCACGTTCGCCTGATAATTGCGGATATCGGTGCGGAACAGGCTGAGGTTGAGCTGGACGCGATGCGCGAACAGGTCGCTCTTGATGCCCGCCTCGTAATTGGTTGCGACCTCGGGCTCGACCTTGAGCGCATCGGCACCGAGCCCGCTCGGCGGCAAGGTGGTGTTGAGCCCGCCCGCCTTCTGCCCGCGCGACACCAGCGCATAGAGCATCAGCCCCGGGGTCGGATGATAGTCGCTGCTGATCAGGAACGACGGCGCCGAATTGGAGATTTCGGCGCGGATCGGCCCTGCCGCCTGACCGGCGAGCGCCGCGACCGGCAGACCGGTGACGCTGCTTACCGGCGTCGGGCGACAGACCTGCTCGCGCTTCGTCTCGTGCGTCTGGCGGATGCCGGCGGTGATGTTCCACGTCGGGGTGACATGCCAGTTCGCCTGCCCGAACGCCGCGATGCTGTGGGTCAGCGGGTCGGCATAGGTGTTCCACCGCGTCCGGTTATAGGCGAGCAACCCCGCGAGCGCGGGCGAATATTGCGCATAGACCGGCAGCAACGCGTTGGGGATGCCCGAGAGCCACGCCGCCGCATCCTTGCCGTAATTCAAGTGCTGGTTGGTCTCGACATATTGATTGAAATAATAGAGGCCGACCACTGCATCGACCCGCCCGATCCGCGGCAGGGCAAGGCGAAGCTCCTCGGTCCACTGGCGATCCTGGATATGATAACCGCCGTACATCACGTCGGCGCTGCTGCCTTCGGTGTCCGAATTGGAATCATATTGCCAGTAACGGAACGCGGTGATCGAGGTCAGCTTGAAGCCGCCGCCCAATTCCCAGTCGATCTGCGCCGATCCGGCACCCTGCCGCGTGCCGGTATCGGTCGGGCCGTCGACCGCGGTGGTGCGGCCGCGCGGATCGACCGCGATCGTCCCGCCGGTCGCGGCGAGCTTGGCTTTGATGAGATTGGGGGTGATCCCCCAGGTCGGGATGATCGAGACGGCGCCGCTGCTCTGCTGCTCGCTGCCATATTCGCCGATCAGGCGGACAGAGAGGTTGCTCGTCGGCTTCCACAGCAATTGCACCCGCGCGCCGGCGCGGCCGAGGTCGCTGGTTTTCCTGCCCGTCGTGATATTATCGACAATGCCGTCGCGCGTTGTGCGATAACCGGTGACGCGCACCGCCAGAGTATCGCTGACCGGCCCACTCAACGATGCCTGATATTGCTGATAATTGAAATTGCCGTAGCTCGCCTGGCCTTTGAATTCGGTGGTGAAGCTCGGCAATTCGGTGGTGATGTTGACGAGGCCCGCGGTGGTGTTCTTGCCGAACAGCGTGCCCTGCGGCCCGCGCAATACCTCGACCTGCTTGATATCGATCAGGTCGGTTGCGGCCATCCCCGGTCGCCCGAGATAGACGCCGTCGAGGAACACACCGGCGCTATTCTCCAGCCCGTCGCTGCCCGGATTGTTGCCCACGCCGCGGATCGAAATGCTCGTCTGATGCCCGTTCGTGACGACGACATTGGCGCTGGGGACGAGCTGGTTCAAATCCTCCAGCCGGACGTGATCATTGCGCGCGAGATCGGCGCTGCTGATCGCGGTGATCGCGACCGGCACGTCCTGCAATTTCTCGCTTGTCTTGCGTGCAGTGACGACGACCTGATCGCCGCCGTCCGCAAGGGCCGGATCGGGAGCGAGGGGCGGGGCAGGGGGCGGCGCGGGATCGGCTACTGCCGCCGCGGCGGGCGCGGCGGCGGCGGTGAGCACCAGCGCAAGCGCCGCACCCCCCTGCCATCGATGACGGACGAACCAAGCCGAGCGTAACGCGCGTTGCGGGATCAAGACTGCCTCCTGAGTGAATAACGAGTCGCGGGTGCCTCGTAATTCTGGCGGGTGACAGTTTGCGGTCGGCTCGATGAAGGATCGGCGTCACGCAGGAACTTATTCGAGATCTAACCAATGCCGCGCGACGCGTTCGAGAAACCGCGCTTGCCGCCGCGACATTCACGTCCGCTCAACTGTCAGGACCGCGGTCAGCAGTGTCATCCTCAAGCGCCTCGTGAACCCGCCCGTCTGGTACTGGCGACCAGTTTTATGCCCGCGAGCGGCTTGGTCTGGGTGGAAGTACGGAACCCGCTGCGCGGGAGGGCGTGCGCTTCAGCGTTGAGGTGCCAGCGAGGGCGTGCGGCGTGAGTTGAGCGGTTTCGGTGACGGGCAGAGCATTGAAGCTCCTTCAAGCTGAGGAG